>Ga0183100_1000005_pt1 | contig 884974 bp, 723 predicted proteins | sample Biomet2_FD_127789 | JGI IMG/M metagenome (GOLD analysis project Ga0183100, IMG submission 127789) | Microbial communities from bioreactor (seeded with anoxic lake sediment) at LBNL, California, USA - Biofuel metagenome 2 | ecosystem: Engineered > Bioreactor > Anaerobic > Unclassified ... | reverse complement strand
AACATAACTCCCAATTGATAGGTATTTTCTTATAATGTGAGTTATCACAAGGTTTAAAATTAGGATTTATCTTTTTCAATAGTTCAATAGCAGGCTGATCTTTTGGATCTTGTGCTACTAAATGCCCATCAACAGCAAGTGATAATGTCTTTGTATTGAATATCTTAATGATAATTTCTAATTTCTTCTTCTCTTCATCTATTCTATCTGCCAGCAAAAAACATGATTGCACTTTGGAAATTATCTTTCTTTGCTCATTAATTGGGGGTAGCGGTATAAAGGTATGTAATGCATCTGTGGTACCAATCCTAGGCATCTTCACGCCATACCCGCGCAATGCACTATACTGAAGGAAATAATTAGATTTCAGAACAAAACAAATATACTGAGGTGTAATATTTGAAAAAAAAGAAACAGGAATGATTTCTGTTGAACAATAACCATCTTTTTGTGCAACAAAAACTTTATTTAAATATGTACGCAATTTTGAAAATAAAAGGTCTCCTTGCTTAAAACAATGTCGTACTCCCTTGATAACCCTATCCTTTTTTTCAAAGTATTGTAAAACTTTAGCAGTATTTTTTTCAATATCCTCTAATTCCAATACCCATGCATCATCTGAAATTGTATTTACATCGCAAGACGAACATTGCCCGTAATTCGATATATCCCCCAACGTTGTCCATACCCAACTTTTAGGAATCTCAAATGGAACCTTCTCATAATGTGACTTATCAGAGGTATTATTCTTATCCTTCTTAAGCTTTCCTGCTTTTACAAGTCTCTCTCTCTCAGCATGTATCCTCTTCAACAATTCGGATGCTGGCTCATCATTAGGATCTTGTGGAACCAATTTTCCGTGAATTGCCAAATCAAGTATTTTCTGCCTTAACTTCCCAGTATCCATATTCACCTACTCATTTATGCTTGAAACTAACTTTTGAAGTTCAGTAACAGCCTTGGCAATATTATCACTTTTCTCTTTCATCATCTTCATTAAATCAGCCAATGAATAAGCCACATCATCTTCTCCCGTTTTAATCCATGTAATATCAAAACTAGTTTTATCTCTTGCAGACAATTCCTCTACAGAAAACTTGCGCCACCGTCCCTTAGAGTTATCTTCTGAATAAGTCTCTTTTCGCTTAGTGATATTATCAGCGCAATAACATTTCACAAAATCTTCCAAATTAGAACGTTGCATTGGATTAGTAGCAAGAGTGTGTTTTATCTCTGTCCTATAATCATAATACCATATCTCCTTCGTCTTAGTTCCTCTTGTAAAAAATAACACATTAGCTTTAACTCCTTTTGCATAGAAAATACCTGTCGGCAATCTTAAAATTGTATGAAGGTTAAAATCTGTCAACAGTCTTTTACGAATAGTTTCTCCCGCACCTCCTTCAAATAGAACATTGTCAGGCATAACAACAGCAGCTCTACCACCGTTCTTCAACATCAACATAATATGCTGTAAAAAATTCAACTGATTGTTGCTGGTTTCTACATAAAAATCAGGTCTATTTATTTCAACAGAACCTGCAGGTCTAGTTCCAAACGGAGGATTGGCAAGAACAACATCTGGAGAAAAAGAAGGCTCTTTTTCAAGTGAATCACAACATGTTATAGGGCTAGAATCAATCCCCACTCCATGCAGATACATATTCATTGATGCAAGGGTAACAACCAATGGAGTGTTATCCATCCCATATAGTGACCTATCTCTTAAGAAAGCTCTTTTAGCTTTGTCAGTAGATTGTTTTTTCATGTAGTCATAGGCAGCCAAAAGAAAACCTCCTGTACCGCAGGCCGGATCACAAATAGTCTCACCGATCTGAGGACGGACAACATCAACCATAGCAGAAATTAATGACCGAGGAGTAAAATATTGTCCAGCACCACTCTTTTTATCTTGACCATTTTTCTCCAGAATACTTTCATATATAGCACCTTTCACATCTCCTTCCATTTGCAACCAACGTTCACTATTTATTAAAGAGATAATTTTACTAAGATATACTGGCTTATCTATTTTATTCTGAGCTTTTGTATAAATTGTTCCGATTAAGTTGTCTAATAAACTTAATTTTGATAATGTCTTTTCATATTGACTTGTTAAATCCGTTCCATCTAATTTGATTAGGTCCTCCCACCTATATCCATCTGGAATATCAGACTTGCTCCCAAACAATTTAACGTTTTCATCATCCATTTTTAAAAATAGAAGATACGTAAGTTGTATTATATAATCTGTAAAACCAATACCCGCACCAGCCATGATAGTGGCTAAAGTCCAAACCTTTTTTGTTAATGTCTGTACACTCGTAATATTCTGATTCATAATAATGTATTAAGCTGCCTTTAAAATAAATTTAGAAAGAGAGGATAGAGCGTTATTACCATCTTTCATAGTACCAAAGGCGGAAACTAAATTTGCGGCAAGCGTTGTGTCTTCTTGTTTTATGTCTTCCATTGTATACGAACCATTCGCAACAATATAATTAACTACCATTTTTATAATAGATTTTTGTCCTTCAGTCATAGTACGTTGCATTTGACCACACCATAACTCAAATCTTTGGGCAGCCGTAGAATATAACGAATGTAATTCAGTTATACTCTTATATGCATACCTTACCAACTGAATAATGTTTGTCAGAGCGTCGCGCTCATTTTTTGAGTCTAATTGTTTAACTATTGTTGGATTTAATACTGCATAATTATTCCAAAGAAAAATCGGATTGAACTTATGACTGGCCATCATTAATTTATCTCTAAGATTCTCTAACATCGAATATGTTATAGGATTGTTTTCATTATTGTATATAATTCTTAATGCCTCAATATCATCTCTATGCGCATTCACATATTGTTCGAAAGCCCGCGTTGTGTCAAACGCCTCTTCTTTGGAAAAACCTTTTTCGATTAACTTATCTTCACCAGGCATAAGCACTTTTATAAAACCGGCATTAAGGTATAAAAGATATTCCCTCGCGTCTGGGTAATCGGTTAGTGGTTTAACCATATTTTTTCTTTCTGTATTTGGATCATTTATGTTTGTGTAAACTGGTAATATTTTATTCTCTAATGCATCAAAAATACAAACAGCTAAAGCTTTCATTCCAACACCTGCTTTTGAAGCAAACTCGGTCCTTTGAGTGTTGTCAGCCTTTGCATAAATACGAGACAATCTGCTAGCAAGCAATCTCAGTAGATCATCTTGTACATTACCGTGCGTAAGAAATTCAAATAGTATCTTTAACGGAATGTTTGGAGCAGTAATGTCACCTGGATGCGTTTGACTCATAATGTGCTCTGTAACACCCACGGCATCTACGACATAGAAAAGGTCTTTACTTAAAGCATTAGGAGTAACATTTCTTAGTTGCTCGTCACCTATGGTTCGCACCCCCCTTCCTTTCATCTGTATATACAAAGAATCTGATTCCACATCACGCATAAACATCACAACTTCCAAAGGTTTAATATCTGTACCTGTAGCAACAAGCGTTACAGTAACCGCGATTCTAAAATTTCTGTCATTGCGGAATTTTCTAATTAACTCATTACTGTCTCCTGCAGAATAAGTTATCCTTTGAACAAAATCATCATCACTACGACCAAAAACATCTTTTGCGATAGTCACAATATTTTTAGCGTGCGCATCATTAAGAGCAAAGATTAATGTTTTAGGAATATAATCCATATTAGCTTCTCTATCAGGATATAACTCAGAATATATAGAATCCCTATACGTTTCCAAAATCAGTTTTATTTGAGATGGATTTACTATGCTTCTGTTTAATTCCTCTTTGCTATATGAATTAGTTTCAGATGTATTGATGGCTTCAACTTCACCATTATACTTAGTAATTTTAGTAACTTCCTCTCCTTCTTTTATAGCTCCACCATCTTCTGTAACTTTTGTCTTGATTCTAAATACCCTGTAGTCTACATTAACGCCATCCGCAATTGATTTTTCTAATGTATAGTTGGCTACTCTATTATTATTGAAAAAAGCTAACGTTTCCGTGGCTGGAGTTGCTGTTAGACCAATCATCCTTGCACTTTTGAAATACTCGAGCACTTTTTCCCATTTACCGTATATAGAGCGATGGCACTCGTCTATAACAATTAAATCAAAATAATCGGCTGGTAATTTTAAATCGTTACCCACTTCTATCGCGGGGCCAGCATCTTCACTGTCTTTTTGGAACACATCATCATCATTATCAATAATTTGCTGATCCGTTAACAGGGAAAATAGTCTTTGTATTGTTGAGATAATTACATTTGTGCCTATCGGAATTCTTGACGACTTTAATCTTTCAACTCCGTAAATATTGTTAAAAGCATCTCCGTTTTCCGTCAATCTAAAAGTTCCAAATTCTCCATCCGCCTGTTTGCCAAGATTATTTCTATCAACCAAAAAAAGTACATGCCTTGCTGGTGTATAAGCTAACATTCTATAAGAAATCATGCAAGCAGTATATGTCTTACCAGAACCTGTGGCTAAAACCAACAGTACTCGTTTTTGACCATTCCTAAAACTTTCTTCAAGATTAGTTATAGCCTCATATTGGCAATCCCTCAATCCTTTTTTACTGAGAATTGGAAGACCTGCGAAATAATCTTGAAGTCCTAGTATTTTAACAACTTCCTTTGGTGAAAAAATTTCCGATAATTTATTATAATCTGAATTCCGCTCTCTTAAATCCCTATAATATAACTCATTACCATTTGAAACATATACTAAAGGCAAAGGATTACTCACTGCTTGACACCAACTTGGTACACCATGTGCGTAATATTCTGCTTGTTCTTCTACTACGGACGAAAGTACATCTATCTCCTCTTTTTTAGCCTCTAAAACACCAACGGCTTTCCCCCCCAAAAACAATAAATAATCGGCTTCCTTGTGCCCTTTCATTAAACCTTCTTTAACCGCCATGGCATAAAGCTGTGTTGAAAAATGGTCTCTATCAACCACTTCCCATCCAGCGTTTTCAAACATTTCATCAATTTTAACTCGAGCTTTTTCTTCTGGAGTCATACCTTAAGTTGTAAATTTAGGTGCTAATACTTCTGATAATATTGAACTATGCGAAGTTACAAAAATATTCACCCTTATGGACATCTTTCATTACACACTTAATCCAAATCAAGCGGTGCGGCACCAAATGCACCGCACCGCCTAGTGATCTACGCGGCTCCCGCCGCGGAAAATACACGCTCCCTCCGGTCGCGGCCTTCGGCAAATAGATTGAAAATCTGTCGCCACTAAAAAGAATATTACCTTTGCAGCAATGAACTACACGGGAATAATTATCGGGGCAGCAGCATTTTTAATCATTGGGATTTTTCACCCTATTGTAATCAAGGGCGAGTACCACTTTGGAGTTGGTATATGGTGGATTTTTTTGCTGTCGGGAGTGGGACTGATTGTCTGGGCGCTGTTTGCGGAGAGCGTGATACTGTCTGCTATTCTGGGAATTACCGGATTTACGTGTCTGTGGTCTATTAAGGAATTGTTTGAGCAGAGGGAACGGGTACGGAAGGGATGGTTCCCAAAGAATCCCAAAAGAAGACATTAGCGCATAATCCGGTTTGGACTATTTTGTGTAGAAATCAATTATTCTTTGTATGGCCTGTTGGCATACAGGGCAGAATGTAGGGTACTGATTTGTACGCATGCGGCAATCATAGTTACCTCTGTAAATACCTTTGAATAAGTAGCCTCCACCTTCATACATTCCAACCGGAAGTTCTCCGGGATGCTTTAGTTTGTTGTTGCCAAAGGATGCGGTGTTTACAAGGACGCCCTTTTCTCTGCTCTCATATTGTTCAACCACCAAGCCAAGTTTTTCTGCCTTAGCATTGATTTCATCCGGAGTTCCTTTGAGCATTTTTAGTTTGCCGTTTTTGTCAAACTTACCTTGCAGAGTCACCCTTAAGATGTTCTTTGGAACAAAGTTGCTGCCATATCTTTTTATGCTGCCTGCAGATGCAGCGCTTTGTGCTGTTTTTGCAGCTTGCGCTTCTGTCTCTGTTGGTTTTATATCTACCGGAATTTTTTCTACATCTGTCGGGACCTTAACATTTGCAGGAATTAAATTTTCCCACTTTCCCTTAAAGTTTACTCGCGTGGTAATATTTGGTTCCCAAGGCTCTACAGAAATATCATAAGAATCTGTCAAGACATCTTTATCATAAAAATACTCATCCGCAAGGCCGCCAAAACTGTGGCCAAACTCATGAACTACAACGGGTCTAAACAAAGGATGGTGTGCTGCGGTAAGATCATATTCATTGTAAATTCCGCCGCCGCCATACTCTTCCGTGTTGACCAAAACTATGATATGCTCATAAGGAACTCCCACAAGAGCATCATGTATCTGCTTAACATTCAAGGATGTCATATATCTGTCTGAGTAGAAGGTAGAGAAGCTGGAACCAAAGCTTGTGTCTTTCCACTCTCCAAGGCGCGGTATGCTCACTCCGGAATCTTTTGACGGTGAGGCTACTGCAACAATATTGAATTTTTCTTTGTTTGATTTGAACGGTTCATAGCTGAATAAACTTTCACTTGCAATTTCCGCATCTTTGTAAAAAGTCTCCATCTCCTGCTGTGTATAGCCTTCAGCCACAATTGCCACATCTATACAGTTTTCCGGACTTCCGCTCTTAACGATATATTTGTAAGGAAGAATATGAGTCTCCCCTTTTTTGTGAATCAGAATATCCTTTGGATTTACAAAATGTGTCAGCATTGCAATTGGCTTCTGACTCTTGTTGTATATAGTAACTTTAATCTCGACAGGTTGTTTTGGGAATGGTACCAGGAATGTATTTTGGAATGCACGCTCCTTTCCGCCTGCAGCCTCATCAGTATCAAGATATTCCAAGAACAAAGAGGAAAAAGACGTCTCATAAATAATCTTGTGCGATGCGCTATCGGCGACAATAACCTGGCCATTACCTTTAAGAGGCAGTTTGTCCAGATTGTGTCTGCGCCCGGCCCATGTTGGAAGGCTTGCCAACTCATCCACCGCAATTGTCTGGTGCGTCTTTGATCCGCAGAAGACATAGTCCAGTCTCAATGTCTTGTTAATAAAATAATTATCAAACTGTATATCCTGAGCCGCCGCAGTCAAAACCGCAGCCGCCGCAAAAAAGCACACTAATAAAAACTTCTTCATAAACTCTGATTTAGGTTCAATACTCAAATATATGAAAATTGCACCAAAATGACGGCGTTATTAATTAAAGACGTTGTCATTCTTTTTATTTTCCGTAAATTTACCGTATTAATTTTGTGTATTATGAGATATGTATCTTTTTTAGCGCTGGCTGCGGCAGCTTTTATTGCAGTTCCGGCGGGGATGCAGGCGCAGGAGCATAGCGGCTGCAAGAATCAGAATCCTGATAATCAGGCATTTGAAAAGTTAAACAAAGAGGTGCGCAGCGAGTATGCCCCGGATGAGAGGGATAAGACTTATGAGGTGCGCATGGAGAAAGCTAAGAGCCAGACAGACCAAGAGCAGGCAAGCCAGACAGGCCAGACCAACAATTTTACTTTTGTGCTAAGAGGTTCCACCACAGAGGCTGCAGCAAAAGAAACTATCGTGAAAAAAATGAGAGAAGCTCTTGCGGCAAATCATGCAGGCGCTAATGTTCAAGTTCTAGATAGCATTGACCTTTTGCCGTCCGCCAATCTGAACGGTAAAATTTACGGAATTATCTGTATGTCTGTTGCAAGCTTTAACTGTGACGGTGATTTCTCTGCTGAGTCCGGAACTCAGGCTCTTATGGGAATGCCCGTAAAGATTTTGGAGCAAAATGATAATGGCTGGTACCATTGCGTGAACATGGAGGGCTATACCGCCTGGGTTATTGGGCGCAGCGTTACGGCAATGAATGAGCAGGAGTATGATGAGTACATGAAAAAACCGAAAGTCCTTGTAAACACCAAATACACATGTGTTTACAGAGAACCTTCTGATAATTCTCTTGTTGTGAGCGACGCCGTTTGGGGAGATATTTTGGTTAAGGAGGGTGACGCAGTTGGCGCGCACGGAGAAAAAGGAGACATGCATGACGGACAAGGAAAGGGCAATCACAACGGTCAAGGCAAAGGCTTGCACGGAAGCGGAAATGGTTTACACAATAACAGTTGGGTACATGTTGCAATTGCCGATGGAAGAGATGGTTACATAAGATCCTCTGAGGTGATTGGACTTGAGAAATGGATGAGCATGGCAAAACCAACGCCTGAAAATATTGTTGCAACGGCAAGACAATTTACCGGATATCCGTATGTATGGGGCGGCACTTCCGTTAAAGGAATTGATTGCAGCGGCCTGGCTAAAACCTCCTATTTCCTTAATGGTTACGTACTTAGGAGAGACGCCTCTCAGCAGTGCAAGACCGGAGACAGCTTGGATGTTGCAAAATATGTTGCAGGAGAGCAAACTCTGGAGAATCTTAAAGCCCTGCAACCAGGTGATTTGCTGTTTTTTGGACGCAAAGCAACGGCAAAGAAGCCGGCTCACGTATCGCACGTGGGTATTTACCTTGGCAATGGTATAATGATACACTCATCTGATATTGTAAGAATTAACACTCTTATTCCCGACTGTTCAAATGCAAATGCAGAGGGTGATTTTATAGGTCACGACGGTTACAATTACGGTAAACTGCCTTATTACGGTGGCTCCAACCACCTGCTTATGGCCCGCAGAATAATTGGCAATGCAGATTGCGGCAAAGGAATCATTTCCGTTGAGAAGGCCGGCTTGACAAAAGAGAAATAAAACAAAAGATTAATTAATAGTTAAATATATACTGACATACAAATGACAAGCAGAAGAACTTTTTTAAAGAGCGCGGGACTTCTGACAGCTGCTGCAGCACTGTTTGATCCTGCTAAGATTTTTGCACGCAATGGAATGGGATTTTCCGGCGCAGGCGTACGCAGTTTGTCCGGCAAGGGAGAGAAGAAGATTGTCCTTGAGTGGTGCCCTTATGAGGCAAAGATGAAACACGTTTTCACCATTTCCCACTCATCCAGAACATCCACTCCAATTGTCTTAACTAGAATAACTTATGACGGATATACGGGATACGGTGAGGCAGCCATGCCTCCATATCTTGGAGAGACTACCAACTCTGCGATTGAATTTTTAAAGAAAGCAAAGCCTGAACTTGAGAGGTTCAATGACCCTTTCATGATTGGCGATATCATGCAGGATATGGATGAGCTTACAACTCACAACTGCGCAGCAAAAGCTTCAGTTGATATTGCACTTCATGATTTGGTTGGCAAAATGATTGGTCAGCCTTGGTGGAAGATTTGGGGCTTTGACCCTGCGCATTGTCCAAACAATTCATTCACAGTAGGTTTGGATACCCGTGAGGTTGTGCTTCAGAAGGCAAAAGAGGCATCAATATATAAGGTTATCAAAGTTAAACTTGGCCGCACAGAGGAGCAGGACAAGATGATGATTAACACTATCCGCGAGGTTTGCAACAATACAATTTGCGTTGATGCCAACCAGGGATGGAAAGACAAGCATTATGCTCTTGACATGATCAACTGGCTTAATACCAAGAATGTCAATATGATAGAGCAGCCGATGCCTGTCGAGATGCTAGAAGATATTGGATGGGTTACAGAGAACAGTCCGCTTCCGATTATTGCTGATGAGTCTTGCCAGCGTCTTACCGATGTACGCAAATTACACGGCTACTTTACCGGCATAAATATCAAATTGATGAAATGCACCGGTTTGCATGAAGCTCGCGAGATGATATCACTGGCAGAAGCACTTGGCATGAAGCTCATGGTTGGCTGTATGACAGAGACTTCTGTTGCAATTTCCGCTGCATCTCAGATTGCTCCAAAGACCACATGGTCAGATTTGGATGGCAACTGGCTGATTGCAAATGATTGTTTCACTGGCTCGCAAGTTGTTGACGGACGCATAGTTCCATCTAATGATCCTGGCATAGGCGCAAAGATGAACAAAGGTCTTAACCTACAATTTGTTGGGGCATAAACGGCCATTGCCGGCTTACAAAAAAGTTCTCAAAAGCATATTATTACTGTCGAGATAAAAAATAAATATATCATGAAAAATTTAAGAGAAATAAAGAAAGATATCAATTACCTTGCAAGCGAGGTGGTTTCCGATTGCCTTACTTACCTGGCGATCAATGATAACAAGAATCAGGAAGAGGTCAGCAACATTATTGGCGCAGCTCTGGATTTGCGTGATGAAATGGTATGCAAGATTAATGATTATCCTCGCGACAGTGAGGCTAATGGTAGCAAAGCCGGTGCAGCAGTAAAGGCTAACGCAGAAGACAAGCACCGCGTTCGCAACACCGCCACAATAAAGCACTTCAATGCAGTTGGCAAAGAAATGCTGGAAAAAACCGATGCTCTGTTTGCAGAACTAAGCAAGCTTTCCGGCAGCGGTAAGACCTCAAAAGCATAGGATTTTGTTGCCGCAACTACAACAACTTATATCCTCGAAGCCTTTTGGAAAGCTCTTTTTCCCGACCGTCCGTGGCGGTATTGACAAGAGTATGGAAGCGGGCGCCGTGGTTACTGTACACTAAGTGGCAAAGTTCATGGACAATCACAAAATCCATCAGATCCACAGGGAGTTCCACAAGGTGCATATTGAGGTTGAGGTTGCGGATTGTGGAGCAGCTGCCCCAGTTGGTTTTGTTATCCTTGATAGCTACGCGATTGTATCTGAAAGGATCTTTTATGGTGATTCCCAGTTTGTTACGGATGACCACCTTGCCGGTGAGCAGTTCATATAGCACGCGCGTCCTTGCCGGCAGAATTTCATGTGCGCGCTTGCTAAGTGCCTGCAGTTGAGCCTTTGTTGGCAGTGTAGCAGCCGGATATTTATTGGCCATCTCTTTTTGGGTGGCCATTATTTTATTCTCGACGGTTCTCAAAAATTGCTGCGCCTCCAGATAGCTCACATAACTGGGCAACGTCACCTTCACCACCCCGCGAGCGCTGACAGCCACGGAGATAGAGCGGCTTTGCGGCCTTTTCTCAAAAACTACATCCCCAAGTCCATTGCTATAAGAAATTATTTTTTTGCTCACAACAAATACAAAAGTTAAAGTCCGCAAGTTCCGCAGACAAATAATAAGCCAATAAATTTATTTTTGCTCAGATAAAAAAAACTCATATCTTTGCACTCCCCAAAGAGAGAAACCTTTCCGCAGATGCTCCGTGGCTGGCACACAAAAATATGCAAGACAATCGGATAAACTGCCGGGATCTTCAAAAGGGAAACAAAAATAATTAAAATCTTAGCAATTATGTCAGAGTATTTAGCTTCAGACAAAAAGCAGGATATCTTTGGAAAGTACGGAAAGTCCAATAAGGACACCGGCTCCGCAGAGAGTCAGATTGCTTTATTCTCCTACCGTATCACTCACCTTACCGGTCACATGCAGCGCAACAAAAAGGACCACGCAACTCAGCGCGCCCTTATGATGTTGGTTGGTAAAAGACGCCGCTTCCTTGATTTCTTAAAGGAACGCGATATTGAGAGATACAGGAAAATCGTTAAGGACCTAGACCTACGTAAATAATTTAGGAGTTTTCCTAAACCTTTTTAGGTTCTTATTTTTAATAAAGGCAGCCCTTACGAGCTGCCTTTCTTTTATCCCGACAGTACAATACTCTGTCGAGATTTTTTTTGCGCACAGGCAGATCAACTGCCCGATATGACATTATTATCTCCGATATGACGACGTCATATCGGAGATAACTGCGTCATTAAAATTTACTCCTTTGGAGTGTTGTCAGTATTTTCATCGCGGTGAAAATCTCTGCGCGGACCGCGGTCACCACCAAAGCGGGAATCTCTGCGGCCACTATCACGTCTATCGTGACCATAACCTCCACCTGAACCGCCGCGCCTATCATCTCCGCCTCTGCGGTCATCACGGTCACCACCACGGTAGTCACGTCTGTCGTGACCTCCAAAACCACCACGGCCGCCCTCAGGACGAGGTCTGCGGATAGGCTCAACATAGCCCTCCGGTTTTGGCTGTAATGCTCTCATTGACAAACGCATCTTGCCGGTCTTCTCATCTATTTCCAGAAGTTTCACATCAACTTCATCTCCAACCTTTAGCACGTCCTCAACCGTCTCTGTCTTGCCCCATGCAATTTCAGAAATGTGAAGAAGTCCCTCTTTGCCGGGGAGAACCTCTACAAATGCTCCAAACTCAAGGATGGAAACTACTTTGCCGTGATAAATTGTACCAACCTCAGGAACTGTTGTGATACCCTTAACCCATGCAAGCGCCTTATCCATACCCTCTTTGTTCTCTCCAAAGATATCAACAGCTCCAACGGTTGTTCCGTCTGACTGCTTCTCCTCTGTCACTGTGACAGTTGTACCGGTAACCTTCTGAATCTCCTGAATAACTTTTCCGCCTGTTCCAATTACAGCTCCAATGAACTCTCCAGGAATTCTAAGCTGTACAATGCGTGGTGCATAAGGCTTCAATTCCGGACGCGGTGCAGGAAGAGTCTTCATCATCTCTCCCATGATGTGCATGCGGGCTTCATGTGCCTGTGCAAGCGCCTCTGCCATGATATCTTCTGAAAGACCATCGCACTTTATATCCATCTGAGTTGCGGTGAGACCGTCTTTGGTACCTGCAACTTTAAAGTCCATATCTCCAAGATGGTCCTCATCTCCAAGAATATCAGAAAGAATTGCGTACTTGCCTGTTTTTGAGTCTGCTATAAGACCCATTGCACAACCTGCTACAGGTTTCTTAAGTTGAATTCCGGCATCCATCAATGCAAGGCATCCTGCGCAAACAGTTGCCATTGAGGAGCTTCCGTTGCTCTCCAAAATATCTGAAACAACTCTAACTGCATAAGGATTCTCCTCACCTGTCGGGACCATAGGCTTTAAAGCTCTCATAGCCAGGTTGCCGTGTCCTACCTCTCTTCTGCCTACACCGCGCTGAGACTTAGCCTCGCCCGTTGCAAACGGAGGAAAATTGTAATGCAAGACAAACGCATCACTGCCCTGAATCAAAACCTCATCTTTAGATTTCATGTCCAGTTTTGTTCCAAGTGTAACAGTTGCAAGCGCCTGAGTCTCACCTCTTGTAAAGATTGCAGAACCGTGAGCGCAAGGAAGGCAATCAACCTCGCACCAAATTGGACGAACGTCTTTTGTTCCTCTGCCGTCCATTCTCTTTCTCTCATTAAGAATCAGAGTGCGCATTGCTTCTTTATCAACTGCGGAAAAATATCTGTTGACCATTGCTGTCTTATCTTCTCTCTCCTCTTCCGGAATAGTCTCCATAAACTGCTCCTTAAGAGCATCTAACGCATCGTCTCTCTGATGCTTCATCATTGCCGCGCTTGCTATCTCATAGCACTTATCATAGCAGAACTTATGGCAAGCCTCTTTAACTGCGTCATCATTTTTCTCATGGCAATAGGTTCTCTTAGTTTCTTTACCCACAGCGACAGTTAATTCTTTTAATACATCGCACTGATTTTTAATCTCTTCATGAGCAAATTTAATTGCACCAAGCATAACGTCTTCACTCACCTCATTCATCTCACCCTCTACCATCATTATGTTTTCAGACGTAGCAGCAACCATTATATCTAGGTCCGTATCTGTCATTTCTGAGAATGAAGGGTTGATGCAGTACTGTCCGTTTTTACGTGCAACTCTTACCTCTGATATAGGCCCCTGGAAAGGAATATCACTCACTGCAAGAGCACCGGCTGCTGCAAGTCCTGCAAGCGCATCCGGCTGTGTATCTTTGTCTGCGGATACTAGCATAACATTAACAAAAACTGCTGCGTGGAAATCCTCCGGGAACAAAGGTCTTAAAGCCCTGTCTACCAGACGGGCAATTAAAATTTCATAATCTGAAGCTTTCCCCTCTCTTTTCATAAATCCGCCGGGGAACCTTCCTGCTGCCGCGAATTTTTCTTTGTAGTCTACCTGAAGAGGTAAAAAATCAACATCCTCTTCTGCGTCTTTTGCGCATGTAACAGTGGCCAGGAGCATAGTGCCCCCCATCTTGACGACCACTGCGCCGTCAGCCTGTTTGGCTACTTTACCGGTCTCAATTTCAATTGTTCTGCCATCACTCAACTGGATGGTCTTTGTAATTATATTCATAATATCTTCTTAAATGTCTTAAAAAAAAGCGGCTCAGCAATTTGCCTGACCGCCTTAACTACTTGCTACCAACTATATAGAGGACGCCCCGCCATCATCTGGCTGACATCATGCTTAACCTCCTCCAAAACTTGAGGGTTGGTGATGTCATTTAGAACTTTATCTATAAGTCTTACAATCTCCTTAATATCATTCTCTTTCAAACCTCTGGTTGTTACGGCAGGCGTACCTACTCTTAAACCTGAAGTTTGGAACGGAGAGCGTGAATCATTAGGAACCATATTCTTGTTAACTGTGATATCTGCCTGAACCAACGTGTTTTCTACAACCTTGCCGGTCATATCAGGAAACTTGGTACGCAAATCTATAAGCATCATGTGGTTATCTGTTCCGCCGCTTACAACTTTGTAATCGCGGTTCATAAACTCCTCTGCCATAACCTTTGCATTCTTTCTTACCTGCTCAACATAATCTTTGAACTCAGGCTGCAAATCCTCAAAAAATGAGACCGCCTTTGCAGCAATGCAATGCTCTAGCGGACCGCCCTGAATACCAGGGAATACGGAAGAATTAAGAACTGCAGACATCATCTTTATTTCACCCTTAGGAGTCTTCTCTCCCCAAGGATTTTCAAAATCTTTACCAAGCAAAATAACACCTCCGCGCGGACCTCTCAAGGTTTTATGAGTTGTGGAAGTTACTATGTGAGCGTATTTTACAGGATTCTTTAAAAGTCCCTTTGCAATTAATCCTGCAGGATGAGCCATATCAACCCAAAGAAGAGCGCCAACCTTATCTGCAATAGCTCTCATTCTCTCCCACTCCCACTCTCTGGAATACGCTGATGCGCCTCCAATTATAAGTTTTGGCTTGCACTCAAGAGCTATCTTCTCCATTTGGTCATAATCAACATAACCGTCGGGAGTAAGACCATAAGGAACAGCATGAAACATTTTACCGGAAATATTTACGGGAGAACCATGTGTCAAGTGACCGCCCATATCCAAATGCAATCCCATAAAAGTATCACCAGGCTTTAAGCAAGCCAGCATAACTGCCATGTTTGCCTGAGCGCCTGAGTGTGGCTGAACATTAGCATACTGTGCATCAAACAACTTGCAAAGTCTGTCAATGGCACACTGCTCTATCTTGTCAACCTCCTGACACCCGCCATAATACCTATGTCCCGGATAACCCTCTGCATACTTATTGGTGCAAACAGAACCTAATGCCGCAAGAACCTGCGGACTTACAAAATTCTCAGAAGCAATAAGCTCCAAACCGCGCATCTGACGATTTTCCTCTCTCTTGATAAAATCAGATATCTCTACATCTTGTTTCATATTTTTATTTTTTTGCCGATACCTGTACGGCGTTAATTTTTATTAATTTTAATTCTTTTTCAAAAACGTATCTGGCAAATGTAAAAAAATTTAACGGCTTTTAGAAGGATTTACGTTGCGTCTTTTTGTCTAATGTTGATATCTTTGCAAAAATTATCATTTTTAACGCCGTCTCTTAACAATTTCAAATTTCATGGGCGACCGGCCGACAACGGTTTATGATGGCGTTGAAGTTGTGTTATTGAATACTTGATTCAGAATACTTGATTAATGGGCAGGAAACTTTTAAATAGCGAGCTTGGAAGACCGAGCGTGGAGGAATTCCGGAAGGTACCGCGCATCCCGGTGGTGCTGGTGCTGGACAACATCCGCAGCCAGTTCAACATAGGAGCAGCTTTCCGCACCGCAGATGCCTTTGCTGCAGAAAAGCTCTATCTGTGTGGCATTTGCGCCACTCCCCCATCCGCAGAAATTCACAAGTCCGCCCTGGGCGCAGAGCTTTCCATGGAGTGGCAACACTTTGATGAAACGCCTGACGCCGTGCAAGAACTTAAGGATCAGGGATATATCATTGTGAGTATTGAGCAGGCGGAAGGCTCCATCATGCTTGACCGGTTACAACTGCCTCTACAGAAACGTGCCCGATCCGCAAGCCAATTCCCTGCCCCATCTAATAATATTGCTCACGACAGTGCATCTTTAATTCCGGCAGAAAATTCAACCGCAAATCTGCCGGCGGAAAAATACGCGCTTGTATTTGGCAATGAAGTATCGGGCGTACAGCAGAGCGTTGTAGATATGAGTGATGCCGTCATTGAGATTCCCCAATGCGGCACCAAACACTCAATCAACGTATCAGTCTCCGTAGGAGTTGTACTCTGGGAGTTTTTTCAAAGGTTACGCGGATAGTTTTTAAAAACCAAAACTCACAGCAGGAGCGGCTTCTGTTTTTATCTTTTGCTCTGTTAATGTCTTGTGGATTTTATCATACATGAATTTGTAATGAGCTTTCTGGACAGGATTTCCGGCGACAGAGGCTGCAAGGAATTTCTGCTGAAGCTGAGTCAGCTGATAGTATATCATTGAGCCTATGTCTGAGTTGTCTTTGTCTGCAGCCACGCCGGTAGATATGGTTCTGTCTCCCATTCTGAAGGTCATTGCATTTGCACCTGTATACAAGTCCAGAAGATGCTTAACATAGGCCTTTTGCATAATTCTTTGAGCTGATGCCTCTTTTGTTCCTGCAGCTGCGGGAGCAAAAATCATTGCATTCATATCTGCAAAATAATCGCTCAAAGAGTAAGCCTTTGCTCCATTTGAAATTTCATCCTCATAGCAATTAAGAAGAACCCGTCGTGAGACAAGATTGTCCAGAGTTGAATTGTAGATTTGCTCTAGAACTATATCCGGCCTGCGAACTATCTTATTCATTATATCATTAGGAATCAGCCATGTCTGAGGGGAGAAAGTATTTCTCTTTAAATATGCCATTGCCTCTTTTTGTTTTGCTTTTTCTACATGTGTGTAGATAGCACCGGGCTGGTCTGAATATTTCTCATCTTCATAAACGCCTCCAATCCACTTAGCTACGTGATTGTTGTATCTTCTGTACTGACCAAGAACTTGATCATAAAGTTCCAGCAAATTATCATATCCTTCATTAGGGGTGTTAGTCCACTCTATCAAATGATTCATGATAAACTTAAGGTTGCGTGTTCCTACTTCATTGGTTTCCATTTGATTAGCACCCAGGTCTTCACTTTGCAATCTTGGATCATTAACGCTGCTCTCCGTTCCAAACTGATAAACAGGATTCTTTATTTTCTCTTTAACAACATTGCTAAGATAAGGGATTTCACTGTCGGGAGTAGTAAATTGAGAAAGCCTCTTATAGCCCCACTGAATTGCCCACTTGTCATAAGGGCCAATGCAAGGGAACATCAAATTTTGAGGGATGTTATCACCCGGTTCAGCAACATAATTGAAACGTGCGTAATCCATTATAGATGAGGCATGTCCGTACTCCTTCAAAAAGTTCGCATCCTTCAGCTGCGCCACAGTATAGTGTGCGCTGCCAATGAAATTGTGACGCAATCCAAGTGTATGTCCAACCTCGTGGGAAGAGACAAATCTGATAAGCTCTCCCATAAGATTGGTAGGTAACACCATATGACGCGCCATTGTATCTGACGGAGCACACTGAACCAGGTACCAGTCTCTCAATAGTTTCATCACATTATGATACCAATTTATGTGAGTCTCAATGATTTCACCTGAACGCGGGTCACTTACATGAGGGCCGCTGGCATTCTCAATATCAGACGGTTTGTAGATTATAGCAGAGTGAGTTGCATCCTCCAAAGACCAGGTAGAATCTTGCTCTTTTGTTGGAGCAACTTCTGCGCGAATTGCATTTTTAAATCCTGCCGCTTCAAATGCCGGCTGCCAATCATTCACACCTGCAATCAGATACGGAACCCATTCTTTTGGAGTAGATGGATCTATATATATCACGATAGGTTTTACAGGCTCTACCAATTCTCCCTTTGCATACTTTTCTGCATCCTCCGGCTTAGGCTCCAGCCTCCAGCGGGAAATCATATCCACTCTTTTTACACCCTGCGGATTTTTATCAAAATCTGTGTAACCGACTGTAAAGTAACCAACTCTAGGGTCCTCATATCTTGGTTGCATGGGAACCTTGGGAAGCATTACCATAGAAATATTTAGGGCATAAGTAGCCGATCCTTCCTCTTTGCTATACGTTACAAGAGAAGTAAATTCTGTATTGATTGGATATGTCTTAATACTTTCTACATAAGAGCGGTCTTTCATTATGCTGTTAATTCTAAGACCTTTTTTATCTCCTTTGCTAAAATACAGACCGTTGTTATCACTTAACAGAAAGTCAGTTATATCAATAACGTTATCTCCGTTCCCCTGTGCTTTAATATCAAAGGAGGCAATGATTGCATTGACGTTTGAGTTCTTTACATTTTGCGCAAGCTCTCCGGTTGAACGCTCCCTCAGCAAAACCTCTTGAATAAAAATCTTGTTGCCCGGACCTTTTGAAAATCTTATCATTGCATCATTGATCTCATCTCCGGCATAACCGCCAAAAGAGATTCTGCCACCCTCTGCAGATTTCACAATTCTAGAAACAATCTCAATATCGCGTCCAATGATAGAGTCATTAATATTAATGCACCACTTTTCATCTTTCTGCTCATAAACAGTAGTAAATCCCTTCATCACTTTGGTATCCGGTGTAAGGAATTTATCCATAGCCATAGGACCTTTTTTCTTATCCTTGTCCTTATCGGCTCCGGCTTTATCACTCTGATCACCAGGCTTTTGCCCATTTTGCATCTCCGGATTATCCTTGCGATCCTTATTCTTGCGACCCTGCGCAAGCGCGCTGTTGCTGTTGGCACTAACACTCACGCAAAAGCTCAGTGTTGCCGCCGCGCAAAACATTGTAAAAAACTTGTTGATTGTCATATAATTTGAATTGATTTGATTTTCTGGTTACGGATTCATCATATCCGTATTTCTGAAGTTGAGAATTTCATAAATGGAACTGATAGCCGCATCTGCGGGACCGTCGGGTTCCAGCATCTTGGCCTTGTTATAGGCGTTGATTGCTTCTCCCCACATTTGCTGCCGGCGATAAAGTCCGCCAAGAAGATACCAAGCATAAGCATTGTTGGGTTCCCTTTCTAACAATGCATTTACTTGATTATAAGCTTCTTCATTGTGTCCTTCACGCATGAGCGCCTCAATCTCAACTGTCGTGATTATTTGTGATATGAGCTTCTTCTTCTGTTCCATAACAATTCAAAAATACATAATCAATTTCAACTTTCCAATTCAAAAATTTTTAAAAAAACCCAGCCGTTTTCACACGCGCCGTAAAAAAAACTCCGGAGAAAATCCCCGGAGTTTTTTTTTAAGATTTATACTCCTACTTAACCATTCCGGAAAAGCCCATAAATGCAAGGGCAAGCATGCCGGCGGTAATCAATGCAATTGGAGTTCCGCGGAAAGGTTTTGGAACGTTATTTAGTTCCATCTGCTCTCTTATTCCTGCAAACAAAGTGATTGCAACACCAAAGCCGAGTGCAAGCGCCATTGCGTAAACTACTGATTCAGCAAGGTTTAACATGTGAGGCGCGGCGCCAAAAGTGAACTCTTTGGTTACTACAATAATTGCAACTCCAAGTACTGCACAGTTAGTGGTAATCAATGGAAGATAAATTCCAAGAGCCTGGTAAAGTACCGGGTTTATTTTCTTAAGAATGATTTCTACCATTTGAACCAGCGCAGCAATTACAAGGATGAAGACAATTGTCTGCATGAAAGTAATATCTATCTGCTGTCCAAACCATGTATTTATTAGGATGTGATATTGAATCAAATACGTCACCATGGTGGAAAGTCCCATTACAAAGCAAAGTGCTGCGGACATTCCAACTGCGGTGGAAATTTTCTTGGATACTCCAAGGAACGGGCATATTCCCAGAAACTGAGAAAGTATTACGTTGTTAACGAATACTGCTGAAATTATTATAAATAAATACTGCATAATTTTTTCTTTTTTTAAACCGGCTTTAGGTGATCTCTTTTTTGCCTTTTTGTATTATCTAACCAGCGGCTTTTAATCAATCCCCTAAGTGGGTTATATTCATTTACGTAATATTTTAAGCGTTAGCCTTTTTACGGTTAGTGACACTGTTGAACAAAACCATCAGATATCCAAGAACAATGAACGCTCCGGCAGGAAGAATGAAGATTAACATTCCGTCTGCGTCAAACAATTTCATGTTCATGAAAGACAAACTTCCAAGGAACTCTCTTATGATTCCAATGCATGTCAGTGACAATGTAAATCCAAGACCGACACCAACTCCGTCGCATAATGAATCAATGACCGTATTTTTGTTTGCGTATGCTTCTGCACGTCCAAGGACAATACAGTTTACAACAATTAGCGGTACATAAATTCCCAATGTTTTATAAAGGGCCGGTGTGTATGCCTGCATAAGAAACTGAACTACAGTCACAAATGCGGCTATGACAACTATATAGCAAGGGATTCTTACTTTGTCCGGAATGTGCGGAGCAAGTGCGGAGATTCCCATGTTTGAGCAAGCAAGAACTATCATTGTTGCAAGCCCCATTCCCATTCCGTTAAGAGCGGAGGTGGAGGTTGCAAGTGTAGGGCACATCCCAAGAACAAGTACAAATGTTGGGTTGTTCTTTATGATTCCCTGTAATGTCAATTTAAACTTATTCATGATAATCTATTTTTTATTCCCGACAGTGTTTACTCCTTTTGCAGCAGTTGCAGCAGCGGCGTTAGCAGCTGGCTTTGCAGCAGTTGCAGCGGTTGTTGTGGCAGCGGTTGAATCAGCGGCAACGGCAGAAGAATCTGCAGGAGCGGCCTCGGCAGCTGAAGCGGATTTCTCTGAATTTATATTATTGAATATGTCGGCGGCCTGTTGCATTGCATCGCAAAACGCTCTTGATGAGATTGTTGAAGCTGTAATTGCATCAATATCTCCTCCATCTTTCTTAACTGCAATTTTAACACTGCCGTTTATAAGATTCATACCTTTCCATTGTTTGATGAAAGGTTGATTAGGATCTGTGATTTTGGCACCAAGTCCAGGAGTTTCCTGATGGTTAATTACTGCAGTATTATAAACTGCACCATCGGGAGTAAAACCAACCATCAAACTAAATGCCCCTCCAAAACCTTTTGTTGTTGTGACAGGAATTGCATAGCCAACTATCTGACCGTCCTTCTTTGCTAAATAAACCTTATCCATTTTGGAAGGAGTGGTTGGGTCTGCAATAGACAATGTGTCTTTTGCAACGTCATTGTTGCACGCCGGAACTACCTGTTTGATAGCCTCATTCACATTTGCAGCCTCTGCCAATTCTATTGGCTCTTTTGTAACTGCATAAACTACTGCAACTGCAGCTGATGCTCCAAGACAAATAAACAGGAGCACAAGCGCCATGTTTTTTAAATTAGATTGTGTTGCCATAATTATTTCTTCTGCGCCTCCTTCGCAAATCTCTTTGGTCTTGCGCTTCTGTTAATCAGAGGAACTATTGCATTCATAATAAGGATAGCAAATGAAACGCCCTCCGGATATGAACCAAATTCCCTTATCAGAACCGTAAGAATTCCTATTCCTACTCCAAAGATTATCATACCTTTAGGAGTCATTGGACTGGTAACATAATCAGTTGCCATAAAGAATGAGCCCAACAGCAAACCTCCGCTCAGCAAATTAAATACAGGATCTGTAAATTTGGAAGGATCTGCCAGATACAGAATTCCGGAGAATACAAATACCGTTAGTAAAATTGACAATGAGATATGAGGTTTGATTACTCTTCTGAAAAGCAGATAAATAAATCCAAGAATCAAAGCCAATGCGCAAGCCTCTCCGGAACTTCCTCCAATTCTTCCCCACAACATTTGTCCGTAAGAAAGATTAGGATCTTTGTCCAAAAGAACTTGTTTAATAGTAGCTCCATTATTCAATTGAGCCTGAACCTCAGGCTTTGCAAGTTGCTCCTTTACATAGGCTAGCGGGGTTGCTCCGGATGTTGCATCCATTGCCGTTGAGACTGTCTGCTGATTGCCAAAAAGGTAACCGCTTTCAGGTGCGTGAAAAGCTGCCCCGGTCATAAGAACAGGGAATGAAACAAGCAAAACAACACGGGCAACAAGTGCGGGGTTAAAGAAATTTTGACCAAGTCCGCCAAAAGTCATCTTAGCTATTCCAATGGCAACAACAGCACCAATAAGAATCATCCACCAAGGTGAGCAGACCGGCAAGTTAAGAGCCAGCAGAACGCCCGTAACCACAGCTGACAAATCGCAAATAGTCAGCGGCCCTTTGAACATGAATTTCTGAATCAGATATTCAACTATTACACAGGCCACTACGCTAATAAGGACAAGCTTGATTGCGGACAAACCAAAGAAGTATATGGAGACCAAGACAGCCGGCATCAGTGCAATGATGACGTCTAGCATCAGCCTCTTGGTGTTTTCCCTCCCATGAACGTGAGGGGCACCGGATACAATCAGTTTATTCATTATTATTAATTTTTTAATTTTTTCTCAAAGTTTACTGTCGTGATAAATAATTAAATTACAGATATTTAACAAATATTATCTTTAATATCCCGACAGTTTTTTAATCCGCTTATTTTTTAGGACGGCTCTTCATAATTTTCATCACTGCCGCCTTGCCTAATCTGACTGAATCCAAAAGCGGAATATATGCCGGGCATGTAAACTGACAGCAGCCGCACTCAATACAGTCATAAATTTTATGATCTTCCAAGCCATCCATATCTCCTGCGCGATACATCTTATTTAAGATATAAGGCTCAAGTCCCATTGGACAGGCGTTAATGCATTTTGCGCAACGGATACAACTTCCCTCTTCATGTCTTTTAGTCTGATCCTCCGTTAAATACAATATTGAAGAAGATCCTTTTAAAGTAGGAGCGTCCAAATTTGAAATGGCCTTGCCCATCATAGGACCACCGTTTATAATTTTTGCGGCATCCTCAGGAATGCCTCCGCAATAATCAATAATCTCTTTAAAAGGAGTTCCTACTCTGTGCAAGAAATTTCTCTGTACTTTGCTGCAATCTCCCGTAACAGTCATAACACCTTGAAACAAAGGCATATTCTTCTGTACTGCATTATAAACTGCAATGGTAGTTGCAACATTCTGAACAACCGCTCCGGTATCAACAGGAAGTCCCATAGAAGGAACTCTCTTTTTGATAACAGCATCAATCAGCTGTTTCTCACCGCCTTGCGGATATTTCTTCTTTAGCTTTACAACTTCAATATTAGGATGCTTGCCGCTTGCAAGAGAAGTTAGTTTTTCAATTGCAGCGGGTTTGTTCTCCTCAATTCCTATGTAGCACTTCTTTACATTAAGCGCCTTCATCAAAATCTCACATCCAATCAAAAGCTGCTCAGGCATCTCCATCATCTCACGATAATTTGATGTCAGATATGGCTCGCACTCGGCTCCGTTAATAATAACGCATGTTGGATGCGCCGTTGGAGGAGGGCAAAGTTTAATTGCCGTTGGAAATGTTGCGCCGCCCAGTCCGACAACACCGCACTCCCTGATTTTATCAACCAATTGTTTTTGGTCTAATTTAACTTCACTGACAACTGCATCTGAGCGGTCTATATTCTCCATCCACTCATCTCCCTCAACATCAATAACTACCGTCATTACAGGATTGCCTGCTATATCTTTTACCGGCTCAATTGAGCGTACTGTTCCAGAAACGGAAGAGTGGACGGGAGCAGAAACAAATCCTTTTGGATTTGCTATCAACTGTCCAACTTTAACTTTATCTCCCGGTTTTACAATTGGTTCTGCAGGAGCACCAAGATGCTGGCCCATAGAAATATAGGCAACCTTTGGAATTGGCAGCTTCTCAATTGCAGCTTCCGCGGAAATTTTTTTGTCCGCCGGATGAACACCACCTATAAAAAATGTTTTCATAATATATTCTCCTTTGTTATGCAACTGGCTTCTCTGCCGGTTTTGGTGCAGGCTGTGCAACTATCTGAGCTGCAGGCTGCGCCTGAACTACAGGTCTTGGCGGAAAGTTACATTCATGAATTGCACCCGTAGGGCACTCAAGAACACACTTGCGGCACATTCTGCAGTTTGTGTAATCTATATAAGCTAAATTATTCTCTACTGTTATAGCTCCAAACTGGCAGACCTTCTGACATTTGCCGCAACCTATACAGGCTACAAGACAAGCCTTTCTGGCAACTGCTCCCTTATCCTTATTAACGCAGGAAACATAAACTCTGCGTCCTTTAGGACCCTTGTTTCTAAGTTCGATAACCCCTTTAGGACAAGCTTTTACGCAGGCTCCGCATGAGGTGCACTTATCTTCATCAACTTCAGGAAGACCTGTATTGACATTAATTTTAATTGCATCAAACTTGCAGGCTCTTTCACAGTCTCCAAGTCCAAGGCAGCCAAAACTGCAACCGGTATCTCCAGAATAAAGGGAGGCCTCTGCAGCACAAGTTTTGCGACCATCAAACACATTAACTTTCTGTCTTTTATCGCAAGAACCGGAGCACCTTACAACAGCCACTTGCGGCTCTTTTTCCGCAACGGTGTAGCCTAGCGCGTCTGCTACTTTTTTCATTGTAGCATTTCCGCCAACCGGGCAGAAAAGATGATCCAAATTGCCGGATTTAACGGCGTCCTCTGCAAAGGCTCTGCAACCTGCATGGCCGCAACCTCCGCAATTGGCTCCGGGCATTAAAGCCTCAACGGTATCAATCCTTGGATCTTCCTCTACCTTAAACTTTTGTGCCACCAAAAATAGCACAATCGCCAGAAGCAACCCCAAGATTGTCAAACAAGCGATGGTAAAAATAATTGTATTAGTCATTTACTGTTAATAAATCAAAAGAACTATTATTATATAAAATTCAGGTTTGTTTCAAAAATTACAGGCAAAACTTAAATTTTCACCTGTTAGTATCTTGTAATTTACTGATTGTGAAATAGAAACCTCTCCCCACTTTCCCCCTGAACAAATACAGGATAAAAAAATACAACGCAACCGCCCCCATCACAATTAACCCCAAATATAACTCATTTGTTACAAAACGCTGCAAATATAATAATAATATCAAAAGAATAACCACCGGTATGACATATACAATCCACACCGCCTTGTTGCCAAGCCTTTGTTCCATATTCACGCTCACAGACTCTCCAATATGGTATTCCTCCGCTTGCGATTGTGTCGGCACCGTTGAGTAACCGGTCCCGTCCGTCGTCTTTCCGCGTTTAATTTCAATTACTTTTTCCTGCATCTCGGATGCAGAGCAGAACCCCTTGGCGTGGCATCCAGAACACGCTGATTTGCTTACAATTGTGACTTTTATAACGTCCGGAGTAATCTCCTTGACAACGCCTTCATGAGAAATGATTTCCATTATTTTATTTTGCTAGTTAAAGGATATTTGTTGTTGATGATTTTGGAGACGCGGCCCTGCATTTTGCCCACCAAGATTGAGGATTCAAAGAAGACCGGCAGTTTGTTCTCATCATCTGTTACCCAGATGGTCATATCGTCCTTCCCGGTAAATACGCTTCCGGCTACCACCCTTACGGCAAATTTCATGGTGCGGAATGTTCCGTAACCGGGAACTTTCTTTACCTCCTTACCCAGATATATAAAATACAAATTGTATATATCTTTGTCTATCACAAAGTTAATTGGCTGTTTCTGCCCCATTGGGATATTGCCAAAACTTAAAGTGCGGCTGTGATAATACAGAGAAAGCAAATCAAAAGTGTTTGGAGAACCTTGTAAAACTGTATCAAAAGGCTCTCTGTCATATTTTTGCGTAATGTTTTTTATTGTATAATTTTTATTGTTGAAGTAGAAGGTATTTTTCATCCTGTACTTTCCCTCTGCGGCACTGCGATAGAAATAACTGGGTCTCAGGGTTGAGGGAGAAAACTTTGTTTCAAATCTCTCACGCACTTTAAAGAAAATATCATAGAATTTGAAAGTGTAGCCGTTAATAACAGCGTGATAATCATCGTCTTCATAAGACAACTGACAAACAGCGCTTCCAACATCCGTAAGTACGCCGCCCCATGTATAATTCAGCGTGTATGCAATAGTCTCGCCGCTCTTAAAAGGCAGCTCTTCCTGTGCCTTGCAATTAACCGTCGGGAACAAAAAAATAAACGCAACCATTAGGAAAAATACTGCACGTATTCTATTGGTTTTATTTATTTTAACATTTGAATACATTTGATGTATAAATTGTTACACAAATTTATTCTGCCGGGAACTCATTTGTTGTAAAATCATTTCCGTTAATTTTAGAAGAAAAAGAGACGGGAGCGCCGCCATTGTTCCTGTCAAGGTTTCCGATATTATTCTCCATCACATTTAATTCCTCATCTGAAGGAAGTTCCTGGTCATTGAAATCTGCAAATCTCATCTCTCTCTTTACAAATCTCATGTGCACTTCATCCGTTGGGCCGTTACGGTGCTTTGCTATAATAACATCCGTAAGTCCCTCAGGCATATTGGCATCTGTGGTTCCGTAGTACTCCGGACGATGCAAGAAAATTACAATATCCGCATCCTGCTCAATGGCGCCGGACTCACGCAAATCTGTAAGCTGCGGCTTTTTCTGGCCGCCTCTGATCTCCGCTGCACGGCTAAGCTGGGCAAGTGCAATTACCGGAATATTAAGCTCTTTTGCTATTGATTTTAATGAACGGGATATCTCTGAAACCTCTTGCTCTCTAAATCCTTTTAACTCTTTTGAACCGGTCATCAGCTGAAGATAATCTATTATAATCATCTTAACATGAGCTGTTTGCACAAGCTTTCTTGCTTTTGCACGCAGGTCGGTAATTGAAAGTGAAGGAGTATCATCTATATATAGAGGAGCGTCAACCAAACGGTTAAGCTTATCGCTAAGCTGTACCCAATCTGAATCTGTCATCTTTTTTGCCCCCTTTATTTTGTCTGAAGAAATACCCGTCTCTGCAATCATCAATCTCTGAACAAGTTGCTCAGGAGCCTGCTCTAATGAGAAGAATGCAACAGGTATGCTAAAATCAACCGCCATATTACGCGCCATTGTAAGAACGAATGCAGTTTTTCCCATTCCAGGACGCCCGGCAATAATGACCAAATCTGAATTTTGCCAGCCGAAGGTCACTCTGTCCAAACCCATATAACCGCTATGTAAACCGCTCTGACCGTTTGGATTCTGCTGCGCTTCTTCCATTTTATTAATGGTCTCCGCTATGATAGATTTAACAGGCTTGGTATCTCTGGTCATATTCCTCTCCGCAAGTTCAAAAATCTCCTGCTGAGTGCTGTCCAAAAGCTTATCTACCGGCTCAGAATCATCATAAGATTTCTTAAGGGCATCCAATGAGATGCCAATCATTTTGCGTTGTATATACTTATCAACCAATATTTTAGTATGGTAGTCAATATGAGCCGCTGCTCCAATTTTCAAACTTAGCTGAGTTAAATAAACGGTACCGCCAACCTCATCTAAATCCTTGTTTGCCTTTAGCTGCTCGGCAACGGTGTATATATCAATGGCTTTGTTTGCCTGACTGAGCTGAACAATTGCATTGTAAATCTTCCTGTTCTCCTGTTTATAAAAACATTCAGGAACAAGAGTACTGACAACATCGACAACGGCCTCAGGGTCCAGCATCAGAGTTCCAAGAACAGCCTCCTCTATATCAGGAGCTTGCGGAACCCTATTGCCCGTCTCCAGACCCGCCACTTCCATCTCTTTGTTGCGTGCCTCCAGAGCCCTCTCTCTGTTTTGAGCTGCCCTCTTGGGATTAAAAACTTTGCCGTTAGAATCTGCCATAGTTATATTTTCAGTTTATTAAGTGCTTTTATAATTGCCGCAACTCCTATATCTATCTCCTCATCCGTTATGCAAAGCGGCGGCGCAATTCTAAATGAAGTTGGCTGAAACAGGAACCAGTCTGTTAGCACTCCCTCATCCAATAACAAATATAATATTTGTTTTGCCAGGTCCGCGCTCCCCAAATCCACGGCTATTAGCAGTCCCGCTGCACGTATCTCTTTTACAAGAGGATGCGAGCCTAAAGCCTTTACAATTCTTGCGCTTTTTTTATCAACATCTTGTAACCAAGGCTGTGTTAACAAAAGTTTCAAAGAGGCTAAAGCTGCGGCGCAACACACCGGATGACCTCCAAAAGTTGTGATATGACCAAGGGGCGGATTATCCTGCCAAACACTCATAAGTTCATTGCTTGCAACCAGCGCACCAAGAGGGAGACCTCCTCCTAAAGCTTTGGCAAGCACCAAAATATCTGGAACTACACCGTAATTTGCTCTGGACGCAGCTCCGTATTTCTGGAAAGCAAACATTTTTCCTGTTCGGCCAAACCCGGTCTGAACTTCATCATAAATGAGCAAAGCTCCTTTGGCTGTGCATTTTGCACGCAATGCCTCCAAGAAACCCGGTTGTGGAATTTGCACTCCCCCCTCACCCTGAACCGGCTCAATTATTACAGCTGCAGTACTTTCTGTAATAGCATCTAATGATTTAACATTGTTAAATTCTATGTAATTGACCATTGGAAGAAGCGGCCGAAAAGCATTTTTAAACTTTTCCGCACTCATCAAACTCATAGAGCCTTGCGTACTTCCGTGATATGCATTTTTACAAGCAATTATTTCTCTGCGGCCGGTTGCACGTTTGGCAAGTTTCATTGCCGCCTCGTTTGCCTCGCTGCCGCTGTTGACATAATAGACGCTCTGCAAACTATCCGGAAGAATAGATGTAAGCAACTTAGCATGAAGCACCTGAGGAGACTCTATCATTTCCCCGTAAACCATTAAGTGAGAATAATTTTCAATCTGCTCCTTAACGGCATCTATAACTTCTCTGCGGCCATGACCAACGTTGCTGACGGACACACCGGAAATAAAGTCCAAATAACGTCTCTCCGGCGAGTATAAAAAAACACCCTCAGCCCTAACTATGTTTAATCCAAGCGGTTTTGAGGATGTTTGTGCAACGTGCTTAAAGAAAAGTTCCCTTAATATTGTAGGTTCCTGTTCCATAACACTATGTCGTTCAGAAATTTATGCTTCTTTGCATAAGTTTCCGGTTTGTCTCCTTATTTTTTTGTAGCCTTCTTTGCTGCAGGTTTTGTCTCCGCCTCTTTTGCGGAAGTTCTTACTGACTTTTTAACTTCCTTAGCAATAGGTGCTTCAGCCTTTGGAGCACTCTCCCCCTCTTCTTCTTCATCAAATTTCTCGCTAACCAGAATTCTTCCGCAATATTCGCAAACAATAATCCTCTTGCTGCTCTCAATATCTATCTGTCTTTGAGGAGGTATCTTATTAAAACAACCACCGCACGCACCACGCACAACCTTAACTACGGCCATCTTGTTGCGGGCATTGGATCTTACTTTTTCATACGCTGCAAGCATACGAGGATCTATCTGAGACTGAATTTCTTCTGATTGCTTAAGCAAATCCTTCTCCTCTTTCTCCGTCTCCTTTACAATGCCGTCAAGCTCCTTCTTTTTGTTAGCCAAATCCTCCAGACGTCCCGTAAGTTCTGCCGTCTGAACATCATAAATTTCCTTTTTCTCCACAAGAATCTTGGTATTGTCGGCAATCTTCTTTTCTGAAAGCTGACTGTCAAGCTCCTGATATTCTATCTCCTTGGAAAGAGAATCAAACTCTCTGTTATTCTTAACATTATTGCGCTGCTGCTCGTATTTCTTTATAGCTGCTTTTGCGTCAACAATGTCCTGTTTCTTTGAAGCTATGAAAGCCTCAATATCTTTAATCTCTTTTGCCAAAGATGCAATCTTTGCCTTGTGTCCAAGAATCTCATCTTCAAGGTCTTGTACTTCCAAAGGAAGCTCGCCTCTCAACATATAAATCTTGTCTATTCTAGAATCTGCCTTCTGAAGCTCATAAAGGAGCTTCAGCTTTTTCTCCATGCTGTCAGGATCCAAATTCTTAGAAATCTGAAGAGATACAAAGGTCTCGCCCTTAACTACTTTGGGGCTAACCGTCTTTATTGCCTGTTTTGTTGCCATATTCTATAAATCAACGCCGCGTGAATTGCAGCAGTAATTATTCTTTTATTCTGTCCTCCCCTATAACTTCCAAATAATGTACTACTTTAGAAATGATAAATCGGGCTTTTATCCCTTTTACTCAAAGAGACCGCAAATTTAGAAAAATTTTTCTTAACAATACTCTCCAAAAGAGCAACCGCCTCCCATTCACTCTCAAAATGTCCAATATCCAGAATCATAAAACCCTCCGGCTGGTAAAAATTGTGATGGCTCACATCCGCCGTAACCAGTGCCTGAGCCCCCGCCGCAATTGCGTCTTCCGCAGAACCCTGCCCTGAACCACTGCTAACCGCCACTTTTGTAATTTTGCCTGCGGCTGTTGCTATCTTGCCACCTATCGTCATGCTATATCCTATTGGTTTTGAGCATCTTAGGTATTTAAGGCCAAATTGCTTCTTCACAAATTTAATAAACTCCTCACTATTCATACCCTTCTCCGCTTTTTCTCCGCTATTGCCTTTTAAGGTCCCGACAGTTTTTAATGTGCCGATCACCCCAAAGCCGTCTGAGCTCAATACCTTGCAATTCTGTAAATTTAACCTTTTGGCCATCAAATCATTAAGACCGCCGCGCGCTTTATCCAGCGGCGTGTGGCTAGAGTAAATTGTTATATTGTTTTTGATTGCCATTGCAATAGAGCGGCCTTGCAGACTCTCTGAGAAGCCGCTTGCGCTAGCAGAAGCCCTGCTTGCAGAATCGTCATTTCCGTCAACAAAACAAACATTATTATAGAGCACACTCCTGCATCCCCCAAAAATCAGCGGATGATGAGTCAGAATCATATCACAATTCTGCTCTACCGCCTCCTCCACAACATCCAACGTACAATTCAATGCTATAAGCACTTTATGCACAACCGCTTGCGGGTCACCAACGGAAAATCCGCTGTTGTCCCACTCGACCTGCGTGCTAAGCGGAGCAAACTTTTCCACTGCCCTTGCTATGTCAATTGCCCTTACCATTATTCGTCCTCCGGAAAATCGAATGATTCGTCTTCATTGTTGCCTGCAATGCCTTCATCGTCTGCGTCGCCCGCGTTACATAAGTTGCTTGCATTGTCTGCTTCATCAATATCTCTATTAACTTGCCCGTCAATATCGACGTAAGTTGTTACATTGTTTTCAACGCCGTTGTCAGAACCGTTTTCAGTGCCGCCGCAATTAATACTGTTATCATCTGTAACATCGGTGCCTTCAACAAGTTGCCTGGCAACACTCTGCAGCTTCTCTTTAATAGAACTCAACCTAGTAATTACCTCCAGCCGTTTATCCTCACCAGTAGCATTGTCCTTCATTCGACGCTCCGCCCCTTCCAACGTCATACCTAAATCCTTGACAAAGTGATGAATAAGCTTAAAATTCTCAACATCTTTTGCCGTAAACAATCTATTGCCCTTCTTGTTACGGGCCGGTTTAATAAACTGTGGAAACTTCTCTGCCCAAAAACGCACAAGAGAAGCGTTCTCTTTCAACAGGTCAGAGACCTCACCTATAGTGTAATATACTTTTCCGCTTTCTGACATAACATCAGCTTAAACACCTCAATTACTTACGCTTGCATGTGCAATACAGCCACAATTTGTACGATACAGCCGCAACTCATGCGCAATACAGCCGCACATGCGCGTATTTTTATAACACCCGCAAAGATAATGATTTTTGATTGTCACCTAAAGTTTTTGTTGATGTAGGCGGCACGCGACGGTATGGCTTAAAGGATAGTGCGGCATACGGTGGCATGGCTGAAAGGGGAGTTCTGCACGCGGTGGCATGGCTGAAAAATAAGGTCTGTGGGAAGCATTGTAAATCAATGAGTTTCCAATCGGTCGTCAGCCACAGACACGACCAAAACACAATATGCTGATTATCAAAGCCCACATGGGACCTTGTAATAATTTGTCGTGATAAAAATAAAAACCTAACTTTGTATTGTTGTTTTACAACCGCCAGACAGACGGCGCAGTACATCACGCCAGTATATCCCGCCAAAATATAGCGTCAGTACATTCCGCCAGTGTACAAAACAAGTGTATACCACCATTATACCCCGCCAGTATATACCGCCAGTATATACCGCCAGTAAAAAATGTTTATAAATTATTGGAATTATGGAGTTTAGCGATTATTATGACGGCGACGGCGTGAAGGTTTTTCTTTCTTCACAACATTCTGAAAACGTGTTTCATGTGATTATGAAAGGTGTTTGTAAGCGTTCTATCTTTTTTGGTAAAGATGACTATTACAGATTTCTGTTCTATTTAAGCAAATCATTAAACCGATATCAATCTAGCATTTACGCGTTTGCGCTAATGACTAATCATGTGCATTTGCTAATAAAAAGCGACTATATTAACAAAATATCGCTCTCATTATTAAGGAGTTATTGCAGCTATGCTTTTGCCAAACATGGGATAGGAAAGGACTTTATTCAGGCGCCTGTCAAAATTATTCAGAAGAGTGAACTTGACTGGCAATTGGACATACTCTTGTATATCATTAATAATCCGGTGCTTGCCGGCTTGTGCGAGAAGCCCGGCTGTTATCCGTACAGCTCATACCTGCTTTACACAAAGTGCGGAACACCGTTGAGGCAATTTATAAACATTGACCCGTCATTGCTTTTTGACAATTATCATTCTCTCGACAGATTTAACAAGATTAGGTTGGATAAGTTGCGGTATCAAATTAACAGCAAGCGCAACCTCAACCAAGCAACTGCAACCATAACCCGCAACTGCAACCTTTAATCCAATGATTGGCCGGTGTTTTGCGCGGCCGAAACTACATCTATGTATGCATGAACATCCAGCTTTCCAAAGAAATAATGGACCGGATTCATATAGCGGCCATTGAAGATGACCTCATAATGCAAGTGCGGCGCCATGGACATGCCGGACATCCCTACGCGGCCAATAACCGCTCCCTGTTTAACGCTCTGTCCTGCACGCACATATATGATTCCCACATTTGCATATCTGGTTCTGTATCCGTTCTGATGATTGATGCTAAAGGTTTTACCGCCGCTGCGGTCATCTCCTTTTCCCATCTTTTCAACCACCCCATCCGCCGGCGCAAGAATTTCTGTACCGGTAGCTGCCGGCAAATCAAGTCCGTTATGTGCAACAATACTCTTAAAAAAAGGATTAATTTTTTTCCCGACAGATGCTCCAACTTGTTGAACTGCAAAGTTACCTATCGGGACTATAGAGGGAATATTTCTTACGCTGGCTCCTAAAAACTTGAATGCTTTTTTAATTGAATCAATTGATGCCTGCACTTCTTGCGCAGATCTCATTGCCGTGTCCAGCTGACTTGTCATCACCTTTACAATGCGCTTATTCTTAACGGTATCCAAGTCATAATTGTAATCTGCAACTCTTTTAGCAAGAGGAGAATAATCCGGAGGATCTGCATTAAAAATTGTGTGATATATATCTCTGTCCTTCTCCTGCAAAGACGCAACCGCCCCGTTTAGCACAACAAGTTGTTTCTGCATCTGTCTGTATTCCTGCTGCATAGCACGGTTCTGCCGCATGATGCGTCTATCCTTGCCGGTATATATGATACTGGAAAAAACAAAATAGTAAAGAATGGTAAGTAAGATACTGGCAAGCAAATACTTGGTTATTAACCATATGCGACCGCGTGTGGTAAGTTTGTCTTCCACAAATTTGAGCTGTTCTTTGCTGAACCTGTATTTATTTTTCTTTGCCATTATTGCTTTTTAATCATACGCTCATACTCCTGCGGAGAGATATCCTTCTTAAAATAATTCATAGGATTCACCTTGCTCCCACGATACTCTACCTCATAATGCAAATGCGTTCCGGTACTGCGTCCGGTACTGCCCATCAATGCAATTTGCTGACCTCTCTGCACATACGCACCCGGCCTTACTAAAGCCCTTGACAGGTGAGCATATCTTGTCTTATATCCAAAGCCGTGATCTACCACAACCTCATTGCCATAGCCAAAGAATGAATAATCCACCTCGGCAACTCTTCCATTGCCGGTAGCATAAATCGGCTCACCCTGATGTCCCGCAAAATCTACCCCCGTATGCATTCTGCCCCCGCCTTCAATAGGGTCTACTCTAACACCAAAGCCGCTGGAAAATTTTATGTGATTTAAAAAAAGCGGCGGAATTGTAGGAACACAGGACGCCATCTCCCCCGCTCTCTTTGCCATCTTTGAAACATCCTCATAACTAAGAGATTGCAAATATGCCTTTTTATATAGCATATCCATTTCCATATTGGAAGCAACCATAAAATCAGAATTTACATAATTTTGCAGCCAGACGTATTTCTCCGGAAATTGGTAACCTGCATTACGTTCTTCCGCAGGGATTTCATCCATACCAAAAATTGGACGGTATACATTGTTGTCCCTCATCTGCAGTTCCTGCAAAATATGTCTGTTTGCATCCATTCTCCTGTCCAGAACTTCCAGCTTTGAACGCAGCTTTGCCGTAGTCTGACGCAGCTGAACCGTACGAGGGGTCTCCAGCTTAAAAACCTTGATATACAAGAAATACCAGCATCCGGCCGCAAGCAAAGAGAGCAGGAACATAATCATGCCCTTGCTTAATCGCTTCATAAAGGGAACTTTGTGAAGCTCATATGCAAGCGTCTCTGCGTTAAATTCATATCTTTTTTTAGCTGCCATTAGGATGACAAATTTAAATCAAATAGTTATTTTTGCAAATTACATGCAAAAGTGAAATATGATGACGTCAAAAGAAATAAGAGCGGAGTTTTTGCGCTTCTTTGAATCAAAGCAGCACAAAATTGTCCCATCAGCACCAATGATTGTGAAAAATGACCCAACGCTGATGTTCACCAACGCGGGTATGAATCAGTTTAAGGATATATTCCTTGGAAACGCGCCGGCATTTGCAAAACGTGCGGCCGATTCTCAGAAGTGCCTGAGGGTTAGTGGAAAGCATAATGACTTGGAAGAAGTTGGACATGATACCTATCATCACACAATGTTTGAAATGCTTGGCAACTGGAGCTTTGGAGATTACTTTAAAGCGGAAGCAATTGAGTGGGCATGGGAGCTGCTGACCAAAGTCTTTAAGCTAAATCCCGACAGATTATATGCTACTATTTTTGAGGGAAGCAAAGAGGACAAAGTTGATATGGACTGCGAGGCAAAAGAGGCTTGGCTCAAGTATTTGCCTGAAGAGAGAATTTTGCTTGGCAATAAGCATGACAACTTTTGGGAGATGGGAGACATGGGGCCTTGCGGAACTTGCAGTGAGATTCACATAGATTTGAGAGATGATGCAGAGCGGGAGAAAGTTCCAGGAAAAGAGCTGGTCAACAAATCCAATCCCCTTGTCATTGAGATTTGGAATCTTGTATTCATGCAGTTTAACAGAAAAGCGGACGGCACCCTTGAGCCGCTTCCTCATAAAAACGTAGATACCGGAATGGGGTTTGAGAGATTATGCATGGCAATGCAGGGTAAGAAGAGCAATTATGATACAGACGTTTTCACTCCGCTTCTGGATAAAATTGGAGAACTTGCAGGCAAGGATTATAAGACTGCAAATGAGAAAATTAGAATTGCAATGAGAGTTATTGCAGATCATACAAGAGCTATTACTTTTTCTATTGCGGACGGTCAGCTTCCTTCTAATGTAAAGGCTGGTTATGTTATCAGAAGAATTTTAAGACGCGCTGTGCGATATGCGTATACATTCCTTAATGTTAAAGAGCCGTTGCTGTATAGGCTTGTGCCAACGCTAGTTGCACAGATGGGAGACGCTTATCCGGAGATTAAAAAACAACAGCAGCTTATAGAAAAAGTCACAAAGGAAGAAGAGGATGCATTCTTAAAGACCTTGGAAAGAGGCATTAAGATGATGGATGATCTGGTTGCAAAATGCAAAGGGGAAGCAACAAAAGGCAATGCAGAAACCGGAAGTCAGGTTGAAATCAACGGAAAAGATGCATTTGTTTTGTATGACACATTTGGTTTCCCGATAGACCTTACTGAGCTGATAGCCAAAGAGAACGGATTGTTTGTTGACTTGAAGGGTTTTGAGGTGGAGCTTGGAAAACAAAAAGCAAGAAGCAGAAATGCGGAGAGCAAGAAAGAGGGTGACTGGATAGAAGTATATCCATATACAGAGCCTGTTTTCACAGGTTATGACAACATTGTTGAGCATGGTGTTAAAATTCTGAAATACAGAGATGTAAAGACAAAGGGCAAAGAAATTTTTCACATTGTTCTGGACAAGACTCCGTTCTATGCGGAGAGCGGCGGACAAGTTGGCGATACAGGTTGCATTGTTGCAGAAAATGGAGACAACACACAAAATGACAATCCTGTCGGGAATATAAAAATTCTCAACACCATAAAAGAAAATGGACTTATAATTCATGTGGCGGAGAAATTGCCTAATGATGTAAAAGCTTCATTTACAGCACAAATAGATGAGGAAAAAAGAACACGCACAACTGCAAACCACAGTGCCACTCACTTGCTGGATTTTGCATTAAGAAAAATTCTTGGCACTCATATTGAGCAGAAGGGTTCTTATGTTGATTCTCATATTTTGAGATTTGACTTTTCACATTTTGAAAAAGTAAGTCCGGAAAAATTGAGAGAAGCGGAGAAAATAGTTAATGCCATGATTCGCGCAGACTACGTAAAGGATGAAAGACGCAACGTGCCAATTGAAGAGGCCCGCAAGAGCGGTGCAATTGCTTTATTTGGAGAAAAATACGGCAACAATGTGCGAATAATAAAATTTGGAGATTCTGTGGAATTTTGCGGCGGAACACATATTGCATCTACCGGAAGGATTGGATGGTTTAAAATAATTTCAGAGAGTGCAATTGCCGCAGGTGTAAGAAGAATTGAGGCAACAACCGGAGAGAGTGCAGAGGAGCTGGAGTATGCAGTGGAAGATATACTGATTTCTATAAAAGAGCTTTTCCATAATGCGCCTAATGTGATTGAGAGTGTGCGCAAGTTGCTTACTGATAATGAGCAGTTTAAGAAAGATGCTGAGCAGATGGTTAAAGAGAAATCTGCTGAAATGAAGAACAAGCTTATCTCTCAGGCGCAGCATGTTGGCGGATTGGATTTGATGGTTTTGAGAGGACCGTATCCGGCAGAGATTGTAAAGAATATTGCATTTATGATTAAGACAGAGACACAGCACTCTGTATTTATTGGGGCAAGTAATTTTGATGACAAACCAACGCTTACGGTAATGTACACAGATGACCTTGTTGCTCAAGGCTTTAATGCGGGCAAAGATATCAGGGAGGCCGCCAAATTTATTCAGGGAGGAGGCGGAGGTCAGCCTTTCTTTGCAAGTGCGGGCGGCAAAAAAGTTGATGGACTTGAAGCCGCAGTGGAATGCCTTGTTAATTTGATTAAAAAGTAATGAATTTCAAGGGCAAAAAAATAAGTTTGAATCTCCTGCATATCAAGACAATGGACTTGTATATGCTAAAGTCGTTTTTGGGCCCGTTCATCCTCACATTCCTAATAGTCACCTTCATCCTGATGATGCAATTCCTATGGCTATACATAGATGAGCTTGTTGGAAAAGGGTTAAGTTTTGGAATCATTGTAGAATTTATGGGATGGGGCTGCTGCACTCTAATCCCTCTGGCACTGCCGCTTGCAACACTGCTGGCCTCCATCATGACAATGGGAAACCTTGGAGAAAACAGTGAACTGCTTGCCATGAAAGCGGCCGGCATTTCTCTGCAAAGAATAATGATGCCTCTTTCCTATGTTGCAGTATTCATAGTTGTTGGAGCCTTCTTTGCATCAAACAATTTGATTCCCGTTGCATACAACAAAATTTACACTTTAAGAGAAGACATTGGAAAAACCAAGGATGAAATAAAAATCCCGACAGGTGTATTTTATAGTGGAATAGATGGTTATACAATAAGAATAACAAAACGCGACAAGAATGATTTGATGCATGGAATCATGGTTTACAACCACACAAAAGACAACGGAAATGTTGACTTAACAGTTGCAGACTCCGGGCGTTTTTCTCTTTCAGAGGACAAAAAAAGTTTGCTGATTGTTCTGCATCACGGAACCAATTACCAGGAGACTAATAAGATAAACTTTGCAGACACCTCACTTGCCGTACAGAAGATACAATTTAAGTATCAGATGTTTGCAATACCGCTGCAGAACTACGCCTTTCAGAAATCAGATAAGGCAAGGTATGGAAATGAGGTCATGGCCAAAAATTTAAAGCAACTTAAACATGACAGAGATTCTCTGACAAAAGAGTATTCCAAAAGTTTGGACATGCAGACTTCCAGAGCATTGGCCGGAGATATCCTTGTACATACGGACCAGCTGGATTCTGCAAGAAACAAAGGATATAAAAAGTCCGTTTCTCCTGGAGCTTTGTTTAAGTGGACAAATAAGAATCAAGAGAGAAACGCGTATAGAGAAGCTATTAGCAACCTGGAAGTTCAGAAAAATACCGCGGAATTTTATGCCGCTGAACTTTACAATTCCGCATATCCATTAAGACGCACCAAAATAGAGAGTTACAGAAAATTCACTCTATCAATCGCGTGTCTGATTTTTTTCTTCATTGGCGCCCCTATTGGTGCAATTGTGCGCAAAGGAGGACTTGGAACACCTGCTATTATTTCCATCTTGTTCTTTGTATTGTATTGGGTAGTAGACATAAGCGGGAAAAAGCTGGCAAACGACGGAGCTATCGGTCCGTTTGAAGGGGCATTTATCTCCACTCTTGTGCTCGCCCCTATTGGAGCATTTTTGACTTGGAAATCTACTAGGGACTCCGCATTGTTTAATCCGGAAGTAATCTTAAATAACATTAGTAATTTCTTCAAAGGATTATTCAGCAAAGCTAAGAGACTGCAGCTAAAACTGGAAAAAGAGGAACAGCGCAAAGAGGCTGAACGCGAGGACCGTGAGTGGCATGAGAGAGAAGCCAGAGAGAAGACGAGCGCAGACACAAAAAAAGCCTAAAGTCAAACCTTACAGTTAATAACAAACTGAGATTAATTAAGGAATAAAAATTTCAGGCATTATTTATAATCGGAAGAACGATTTGTGCATTAAATGAATCGTATGAAAATAGAAAAAATCATATATATGGGCACTCCGGAATTTGCGGTTGCCCCTCTTAAAGCACTGCTGGACAGCGGCTACAATGTTGTGGCAGTTGTTACAGTTCCCGACAGGCCAAAGGGCCGCGGGCTTCAGCTTGCAGAGAGCGATGTGAAAAAATTTGCATGCTCAAAAAATATTCCCGTGCTTCAACCGGAAAAATTAAGAGATGAAATTTTTCTAAAAGAGCTTGCCGCTTTTGATGCAGACATTTTTATTGTTGTGGCTTTTAGAATGTTACCGCAGTGCGTGTGGCGTATGCCTAAGTTTGGAACATTCAATCTTCACGGTTCTTTGTTGCCACGCTATAGGGGTGCCGCTCCTATCAACTGGGCAATAATGAATGAAGAAAAAGAGAGTGGAGTAACAACGTTCTTCATTGATGAACAGATAGATACCGGAAAGATTTTAATGCAGGAACGTTGTCCCGTTGAACCGCGCGAGACTATGGGAACACTGCATGACAAGCTGATGTCAATGGGCGCCAAGCTGGTTGTAGATACTGTGCGCGGGCTTGAGGCCGGGACGTTAAAAGCTGTTTCTCAAGATGATATAACAGCTGATGCTGTCGTTCCTATTGCCACAGCTGCTCCCTGTTCAAGCCCTCTGAAACCTTGCCCCGCTCCAAAAATCACAAAAGAGACCTGCCGCATTGATTGGAAAAATAGCGCACAACAAATTGATGCTCAAGTGCGCGGACTTTCCCCATATCCCGGTGCTACTGCTGTACTTGAAGAAAAAGAAAATGTAAATGACACTTCAGATACTGATACAAACTCAAGCGCCAAAAAATCTATTGAAGTAAAAATTTTCTCAACGGATCTGTGCAATACCACTTCTGCAAAAGACTCAGCTGCTTGTACAGCAAATGCTGAACATAACTCAGAATCTTGCAATGCACCTTTGCACAAAAAATCTGTCGGGAGTCTGACAACAGACGGCAAAACATATATACGCATCACTTGCGGAGACGGCAACCTGCTGGAAATAAAAGAATTGCAGATGGCAGGCAAAAAGCGGATGAAAACAGAAGACTTCCTGCGCGGCTTCCGCGGAATTGAAAACTACAAGAGCCAGTTAAACAAATAACCTGACAGAATAATAAACAGCGTTATTGTTCCAAAGAAAATTCCAATTAGTTTCCACGTCATTACTTTTTTAAGCAACGTTGCCTCCGGCAATGATAAGCCAACAACCGCCATCATAAAAGCAAGCGCCGTTCCAATTGGTATTCCCTTAGCCACAAACACCTCTATAACAGGTACAATACCCGCCGCATTCGCATACATGGGGACTCCAAGAATAACAGACAATGGGACTGCATACCAGTTGCTTTGAGACATGTGTTGCCGGAAAAATCCTTCAGGAACATAACCGTGAATTGCCCCACCTATTGCAATACCAATAATAACATAAAGCAACACTCCTTTTACAATTCCCCAAGAATCATGAATAATGCCCGGAAGACGCTGCATAAAAGTGGTTTTATCTCTCTCCCACTGCTCAGTTTCCGCCATTGAGTCTTGCTGAATTTTTTTGACCCAATCACTTAGATAGGGTTCCAATTTCATTTTGCCAAGCACAAAACCTCCTATCATTCCAAGTAAAATTCCGCTTACAACATAAATACCGGTAATGCGTAAACCAAAAGTACCCAAGAACATAGCAACAGCTACCTCATTAACAAGCGGTGATGTTATTAGAAAGGCAAAGGTTACTCCAAGAGGAATTCCTCCCTTTACAAAACCAATAAAAAGAGGAACAGAGGAACAAGAACAGAAAGGAGTAATTGCACCAAAACAAGAAGCAAATAAATATTGTAGTCCGTATAACTTATGCTTTGTCAGATAATTACGCAATCTCTCTATAGGGAAATAGGCATTGATAACACCCATTATAGAACTGATTATGAACAACAAGATTAAAATCTTGATTGTATCATATATAAAAAAATCAACGGCCGAGCCGAGCCTAGACTGCGCGTCCAGACTCAATACTCCATAAGCCAACCAGTTTGCAAATCTTTGCAACATATTAACATTAAACTATTTATAAATACTATTCAGCCGTTGTCAATGCTTTTTTTATTTCAGTCTCTGAGATAACACCCTTGGCAACAACCTTTTCATTAACCACCAATGCCGGCAGAACCATAACATGATATGACATAATTTTCTCCAAATCTTCCTCTTTAATCAGCTCTGCGTTAATACCATTCTCTTTTACAACTTTTTCAACTGCAGCATATAATGCCTTGCATTTGCTGCATCCTGTTCCTAAAACTTTAATTACCATAATCTTATTTTCTATTTGTTAAATATTATTCACCATTGCTGTTTGTTGCTGTGTTGCTGAACTGCTGAGTTGCTGCGCTGCGTTCGCAGTTCGTAAAACAACGAACATGCTAATCAAAAAAAATTAGCAACAACCTCCTTTCTTATTCTGACAACTGCATAAAAACTCTCCAAAAACCTGTTTTGCAAGGGCCCAATTTTCTCTATTAATACAATATTTCACTTTTGGCCCCTCTATCTCACCTTGAATGAGACCTGCATTTTTTAACGCTTTAAGATGCTGGGAAACAGTTGCTTTTGCAATAGGCAGCTCATCATTAATATCCCCAAAAAAACAAGTATCTTGTTTTGCCAAGAAATCCAAAATGGCAATACGCGCAGGATGCCCCAGAGCTTTTGCAAACTTTGCCAGCTTCTCTTGCTGCTCCGTATACTTCTTGTTCTTATTCATTTGGTTATTTATTTCCTAAGCGCTTCTTAATGATTCTTACGCATCTAATTGTTCGCAAATTTACGAACAATATTCAAACATCCAAATTTTGATAAAAAATAAAAGTAGAATACCTTTGAGAGACATAAGATGAAACGGAAGAACATAATTATAGTTTGTGACGGAGATTTCCCAACCGCAAAGCTGCCGCTAAAAGTATTACGGGATGCAGCCGGCAAGTGCAACGGAATAATCATAGCATGTGACGGCACCGCAGTCAATCTTGCAAAGCGCGGATTCACACCAGATTACATTGTGGGAGACATGGACACTTTGTCCGCGTCTTATCAAAAAAAATACAGGCCCCTAATTCACAAAAATACCAGCCAGGAAAATAATGACCAAACCAAAGCATTTGAGTTTGCGCTGAAGCTTATCAAAGAAGCAGAAAAGGCTGCAACCGCAAAATCAGTGGCTTCAAAGCCAGAAACTCCAAATAATTCTTTGCAAACTCAATACAAGATTGTAATCCTTGGGGCGACTGGCAAACGAGAAGATCACACACTTGGAAATATCTCATTGCTTGCAGACTACGAAGAGATGCTGATGCAGTTCGGCAAAAAGGAGTTCACTCGCAAAGCCTCTGCAGGTAACACAAAACTTGCAATACAAGAACATGACTCATACAATATAACTGTCGAGATAATAACGGATTACGGCATCTTCACCCCTTACCTAGACAGCTTTAAAATCTCAGCGCACTCTGGTGAACAAATCTCGTTTTTTGCATTTGATCCAACCCTGCACATTAAGTCCAAAGGGCTAATGTATCCGCTTGATAACGTGAAGTTTGACATGTGGTGGAAAGCCACTCTCAATGAGTTTGCACCAAGTAATGGCAGCAGGGTGACGGCCGGTAACGGCAAGGCAACTGCAGAGTTAAAGTTTAATCATCCGGCCAAAGTTCTTGTTTTCAGAAAATTTTAACGCAGCACGTAACCTTCATCTGTTTTTTTGATTATCCCCTTCTCCGCAAGCATAGATATGGCCCTTGATAGAGAGGGCCTTGCAACGCCAAAGATAAAGGCAACGTCTTGCACATTTGAAATTTTACCTTGAAACTTCAGATATGTAATGATTCTCTCCGTCAAGTTTTGCAATGCAAATTCATTTAGTTTTTTGCTTAGAAAAAAACTGCGATCTGATATGATTCTGAGGAAGTTGCGCAGAACAGCAGTATCTGATTCCATGATGTTTAAAAAATTTTCACGTGACAATGTGTATAGTCTGCAATGTGTTTCTGACTGTAATGAAACCGGAAAATAATTCTTGCTGCCGTATATAAAAGCCGGGGCCAGAATATTAGGTGATTTCAAATAATCTATAGTGATTTCCTTACCCTCTGCGCTAGTCATTTTTGCAAGCACTCTACCCTCTGCCAGCAAGTACAAAGAGGAACAGACGCTATCCTGCATAGCAATAAAATCGCCGGGTTCAAACAAGCTCTCTTTAAGTGAGAATTCTTTAAGAATTTTCTCAACCGATTTGCTATCACTGCCCTTAAAAAGCTCACTTTTAATTATTTCATCAAAATCTATCATTGTAAAAAATTTTCTGCTTGCGTAACAAAGGTTACGCTTTTCTTTTTCCGGGCGAGATACTTTTGTACAAGCAAGGTTAAACGGGAAATGTAAACCAGCCGCGCGAACCAACAATGTAAAGCAACAACGCAGAGCAAGCACCCGAGCAATTTTGCCCTAACAAATTTAAAAAATTAAAGAATAACTTTTAAAAAATAAGATTATGGAAAATAACATGTTTTGTTATCAGTGTCAGGAAACAGCCAAAGGTATTGGATGTACATTGGCAGGCGTATGCGGAAAGCGCGCTTCCACCTCATCTGCAATTGATATTTTATTATTTGCTGTAAGAGGCGTATCAGTTGTTGCAGATACGCTTAGAATCAAAGGCTCAAAAGTGGAAGAAAAAGTTAATCTATTTGTTACAGATGCACTCTTCTCAACAATCACAAATGCAAATTTTGATGATGAGAGCATTCTGTCGAGAGCAAAAAAAGGATTTGCAATTAGAAATGAGTTGTTGGAACAGGCAAGTGCTGCAGGTATTGAAGTGCCACAAGTTGAGGAGATTACATGGAGGGGAGAGGAGAAAGATTATTTAGAGAAAGCTAAAAGCGTTGGCGTATTAAGAGAGCAAAATGAAGATTTGCGTTCTCTTAAAGAGTTGGTATTGTATGGTTTAAAGGGAATGGCCGCTTATCATGAGCACGCAATCCGCCTTGGCTTTAATGATGAGGGGATTCACTCATTTATGCAATCAACTATTAGTCAGATGGCTACAAAGACCATGACGGCGGATGAGCTTGTCAATCTTGTAATGCAAACGGGAAAGTTTGGCGTTGATGCCATGGCTCTTTTGGATAAGGCAAACACAACGCGTTATGGAAATCCGGAGATTACAAAGGTTAACCTTGGCGTTGGCACCAACCCGGGAATTTTAATTAGCGGACATGATTTGCGTGATATTGAGCAACTTCTGGAACAGACTGAGGGAACGGGAGTTGATGTCTATACTCACGGGGAAATGCTTCCTGCCCACTACTATCCTGCATTCAAAAAATACAAACATTTTATTGGCAACTATGGCAACTCTTGGTGGAAACAGAGAGAGGAGTTTGCCCAGTTTAACGGCCCAATTGTGTTTACAACAAACTGTATTGTTCCTCCAATGGAAAATGCAGTTTATAAGACCAGAATGTTCACAAGCAATTCAACCGGATTCCCCGGATGCAAACACATTGAGACAGATGAGAACGGACACAAAGATTTCTCTGAAGTTATTGCACTTGCAAAAACCTGTAAAGCTCCCGTTGCATTAGAGGCCGGAGAACTAATCGGAGGATTTGCTCATCATCAAGTGATTGCGCTTGCAGACAAAGTAGTTGAAGCAGTTAAATCCGGCGCAATCCGCAAGTTTATTGTAATGGCGGGCTGTGACGGCAGAATGAAGAATCGTGAATACTACACGGAATTTGCAAAAGCTCTTCCAAAAGATTGCGTAATTCTTACTGCCGGCTGTGCAAAGTATAAATACAACAAGCTAAACCTTGGAGACATCAACGGCATACCTCGCGTATTGGACGCCGGACAATGCAATGACAGCTATTCACTTGCAGTAATTGCTCTTAAACTTAAAGAAGTATTTGGACTTGATGACGTTAATAAGCTCCCGATAGTTTACAACATTGCCTGGTATGAGCAGAAGGCTGTAATAGTGCTGCTTGCCCTTCTTTATCTGGGAGTTAAGAACATTCACCTTGGTCCTACATTGCCTGCATTTTTATCTCCTAACGTTGCCAAAGTTCTTGTAGATAATTTTGGAATTGCAGGGATTGGCACCGTTGATGAAGATTTGAGAATTTTTGGGATAACAAAATAATGCTCCGCTAATATTTTACAGAGTTTTTGTGTTTTGTGTTTCACAAATTTGTTAATCACTTAAACTTCACGTACTCCTTTAATGCATCAACATAACTTTCAAAGGCTTTTTTTCCTTTGTCTGTCATTTTGCAGGCGGTCCTGGTTTTTTCCCGACAAACTCTTCCTTTACGCTAATATACTTTGCCTCAGAGAGTTTATCGAGTTGAACGCTAAGATTGCCTGCAGCCGCTCCGTTAGTCCAGCGCATTCACTGCGGCGTTAAACGCTTGATTGCCGATGCTGCGGGATAGGATTTTCCCGTCGGGAGATATAAAGACAAAATAGGGAAGGCCCTGCAAGAAATAGTTGTCAATCAGAGCTTTATTGTTGGCAACCGTTGCATCTGCATCAACCGGCCAAGGGTGATTTAGCAATTCGGTGAGCATGTCTTTCATGTTTATGTTTCCCATGCGGTCATCCGGAGATGTATTCTTCAAGGTTCTGCGCAACGCTGCATAAGAATCCGTGATTCCTATAACAACCAGTTTATCTGGGTGCTTCTTGTAAAAGTCTATGACGCTAGAATCTATCTGGAATGTTCCGGGGCAAAGCCCGTAATGATAAATCAAAACACATTTGCCATTAAAGTCTGACAATCTGTAAGTTATATGTATACTTGAATTGCCTGCAACAACGGCAACATCATTTCCTCCGGCAACTATTTCAAAATCAGGAGCCACACTGCCGACATTCACCGCCTCCATTTTCCGCAGCAGAGTTCCTAGCTTTTTTCCATAGTAGCTCTCTTTGCCTGCACGTGAGAGACTATCGTACCTTCCGCGCAATTCTTCATACGGCTTGTAAGAATCTTCCAAAATTTTAAGCGCGCAAAATTCATTTCCGTGTTTTACAGCATACCTCTTCATCTGCGCTTCAATCCTCTCATTATCAGATTTATGATAATATCCAAATCCATTAAACTCACCAATAAATTTCTGCGCATTCACAGTATCTTTCTCCGCAAAGGCATTAGTGATTTTTTTAGCCAGTTCACCCCGCAAAGAGGACAAAGAGTCCTCGGCGATAAATATTTTTGAGAGTTCTCGGTCATAAGTTTTTCCTCCAACCGCGCAATAATAAATTGTCCCCCTATCCCCGTTTAATGTATAGTTGCCATCGCTGATTAAAATCTCCTTGCCCTTTCTATCAGACGCTGCAATCTTCCCATTTACAGGATAATACTCCATTAAATAAAATTGGTCATGTGAATGGCTACCGCTGTAAAATGCATAACCGTCCTTTTGCGCAACAACATCAAAAGCAAATTTGTACCCCCACCCCGGCAGAATGATCTCAGAAAAACGCAGAGTATCTCCTTTTTGCATGCCCGCAATTTTTGCATTCACAGTAAACTTCTTTAAGTTCCCGACAGTTTTTTGTTTTGCCCGGGCATCGGCAAAAGAAGTCTGCGCGTTCACTGAAAGAGTCTGCCCGGCAGCTGAAAAAGTGAAAAAGAAGAGCATAAAAAAACATAATGAGGCTGAAACAAACCTCATTATGTTAACTGACTTATAATTAGACATTATATGTTATATTTTTGTAATGCCCTGCATTACTTTGAATTACTCCGCTAAAAACATCCCAACCATTGCGGCAGAAACCAAAGCTACCAGCGCAGCTCCAAGCAAGGCGCGGAAACCGTATTCTCCAAGTATGGATTGTTTGTTTGGCGCCATGCCGCCAACTCCGCCAATGATAATTCCTATTGATGCAAAGTTTGCAAACCCGCAAAGGACATAGGTTGCCATGATAATAGATTTAGCAGAAGCAAATACGCCTGTCTGCAACATTGTTGTCAAACTCTGATATCCAATGAATTCCGTAAGGATTAATTTCTCGCCAAGCAATCTGCCGACAAGACCAAGGTCTGCAGTAGGAACTCCGGTCAGCCAAATTACCGGCGTAAACACATAAGAAAGAATGCATTGCAAAGTCAAGTCCGTGTACCTCCCGTGAGAAACAACCGCCAGCCAGCGGTCAAATGCAGGGAAGCTTATGATATTCAGTATATAATTGACTCCCGCTATTAAAGCGTAGAACACAAGAAGCATTGCCGCAACATTTGCCGCAAGCTTAAGTCCCTGAGTAGTTCCGCGGGAAATTGCATCCAGCACATTGTCTCCCAGCTTTTCTTTTGTTACCTCAACTGTGTTGTTAATAGGCTCAGTCTCCGGTTTTAATATTTTTGCCATTGCAATGGCACCGGGAGCTGCCATAACTGATGCGCTCAGCAAATGTTTTGCAAACTCAACCGTCATAACCGGATCTCCGCATCCTAACATTGCAATATATGCTGCAAGAACTCCGCCGCTCATTGTTGCCATACCGGAGACCATAATCAACATCAGCTCAGAACGGCTCATTGTTGGAATATACTCTTTCACCATCAATGGCGCCTCCGTCTGTCCAAGGAAAATATTGCCGGCGCAGGACAAAGACTCCGCACCGGAAATGCTCATAAGCTTTGTCAGACACCAGCCCATGAACCATACTACTTTTTGTAGGATACCAAGATAGAAGAACAAACTCGTAAGTGCGGAGAAGAATATGATTGTAGGCAATATCTGGAAAACAAATATGTAGCCAATCTTTGTTTGGTCCATAAGAGGTCCAAACAAGAAATTGGAGCCCGCCCTTGTCCAATCCAAGACGGCCACAAAACATTTCCCCATGTATTCAAAAAATACTTGAACCGCAGGGAACATCAGGACGGAGAATGCAACTATAAACTGCAGAAGCAGGGCCATTCCCACCGTTTTCCAATTAATTTTTTTACGGTCCGTAGAGCAAAGCCACGCTATCAAAATAATCACAAAAATTCCGAGACAACCCTTCCCAATTGCTTTCCAACTAAATACAAGGTGCTTCTTCTGAAGTATTTGTGCAAACTGCGCCTTCCTGTTCTCCAATGCAATCTTTACTGAATCTTGTTGTGCCTGTGCGGCAAGTTTTGTACTGTCCGCATTTGCCCTTAGCTGAGCTAGTTCCAAAGAATCTGCCATTGATTTTGTCATTGCGCCTGAACCCGCCTTAGCAGCGGCAGCGCTTGCAGCAGCCTCAGCCTTGCTGGCCTCAACTGTTTTCTCAACATCCTGCGCCGCAGGGTTGGATGAACTCTTTTGCGCAACCTGTTGTGAATGAGTTACGTTCTCCCTAACTGAAACAACGCTCTTCAAAGGTTTGCCGCTTATGAATCCGCAAAGCAAACCAACAGAAATAATGACAAGGGCAACTTTTAAAAACTTTTTGCTGAATAGGCCAATCTTCTCTGATTGCCCTCTCTTACTGTTCTTCATATATTAGATTATTTATTCTTCTTTCCGGAGGATTTCCCCGATGATGCTTTCTTTGAGGCCTTTACAAGTGATGTTTTTTTTGCGGTTTTTGCCGGCAAAGTTTTTTTTGTTGATTTCACAGATAACGTTTTCTTTGCAGAAATATTTTCTATCAGTTTTTTAAGTTCCTCATGTAAACTTTCTGCCCTCTCATAATCCTCATTATCAACAGCTTTCTTTAACGCCTCTCTCAACTTTTCTGTATAATTTTTCTCCCGACAGTTTTTCTTTTCACTCTCTGCAGATTTTTTACCTTCTGCAGACCCCTTACCCATTTCAATCCCGTCATTCAGCACACTCTTGTTATTCATATTCACTCTTGAGGAATATTTATCCATTATATCTGCAAAAACATAGATTGGAGCGTTCAAAAATTTTGCAATCACAATGCCGGTGCCAAAACTGCATACCAGCCGGGACTCTTTTTTGCCGTCAAACAAAAGCAGTTCGGTCATGAAATTTTTATTATGTCCAATCCCCTTAATAACAGAGAGTTCCAGCAGTTCTATTCCAAACGTTTTTAATGTTGTACAGTAAAGCATCTGGGCTGTTGGAAGTTCATCTGATGTTGATGTCTCCTTGCTCTTAAAGTTTGTAAGTATAATGTTGACGTCCGGTCTGGACAGCTTGATAGGCAAACAAGAATCTCCTCCCTTTTTGTAGAGGAAGAAAACAAAGTTGCCGCCGTGAAAATCTGAGACGCTCAGCGCCCCCATATCCAATCTTACCCTTTCCATATAAAGCAAGGCAAAGATACTATTTTTTACTACTTTTGCCGTAATGTTTTTTGAGCTAAAAAATAAGGATGGTCAATGCGGTGCAAGAGCAGGTATATTGCACACGGAACACGGTGATATTCAAACACCTATCTTTATGCCTGTTGGCACCGTGGGTTCAGTGAAAGGGGTATACCATCGGGACCTTAAAGATGATATCAAAGCGCAAATTATTCTTGGCAATACCTATCATCTGCTGCTGCGCCCGGGCATTGATTTGATTAACAAAGCCGGTGGGCTGCATAAGTTTGTAAACTGGGACCGCCCAATTCTTACAGACAGCGGCGGATTTCAGGTCTTCTCTCTTGCAGAGAATAGAAAAATCACAGAGAAAGGTTGTACATTCCGCTCACACATAGACGGTTCTCCGCGGGAGTTTACGCCGGAGAATAATGTTGATACTCAGCGCAAAATAGGCGCGGACATCATTATGGCTCTTGATGAATGCACTCCCGGAACAGCCGATTACAAATACTCGCTTCAATCATTGCAGAGAACAGGCAGGTGGTTGGAAAGGTGTGTAAAAAGATTTAAAGAGACAGAGCCTCTTTACGGTTACAGACAATTTTTCTTCCCGATAGTTCAAGGGTGCATATATCCCGATTTACGTAAAATGGCTGCAGAGCAGATAGTTAATGCTGACATGGATGGCTGCGCAATTGGAGGTTTGTCAGTTGGAGAGCCAACGGAAAAAATGTATGAAATGCTGGAAGTGCTTAATCCAGTGCTGCCTGCAGATAAGCCGCGCTACCTTATGGGGGTAGGAACCCCCGCAAATCTTCTGGAAGGAATTGAAAGAGGAGTGGATATGTTTGACTGCGTGATGCCAACAAGAAACGGACGCAATGGAATGCTATTCACTTCAGAGGGAATTATTAACATGAAGAATAAATGCTGGGCGGAAGATTTTTCCCCAATTGACGTCAATGGAACATCTTTTGTAGACACCACATATACAAGAGCTTACTTAAGGCATTTGTTTGTTGCCGGGGAGATGCTTGCGGCTCAAATTGCAAGTTACCACAATCTGGCCTTCTATTTGAAACTAGTTGGAGACGCAAGGGCTCATATCATAGCGGGGGATTTTAAGAATTGGAAAGAGGAAACTGTTAAAAAAGTTTCACAAAGAATTAATGATAAGTAAATTTGCGGAACGCAATGCAACATACAGATATGCTGCAACAAAAATAAAACTGTCGAGATAAAAAAGTGGCCATTACAAGAAAAGACATAGAGCAACAGCTGAAAGAGTTTAACTGGCACATTACAACGCTGGACAGGTATATTATCAAGAAATTTGTAGGAACCTTTTTTGTTGCGCTGCTGCTTATTATCGGCATAGTTATCATCTTTGATATCAGTGAAAAAATTGATGATTTTGTAGATAAGAACGCCCCATTAAAGGAGATTATTTTTAACTACTACGCCAATTTCATCCCCTATTTTATAAACGTGTTCAGTCCTATGTTTGTGTTCATTACGGTTATTTTCTTCACCTCCAAAATGGCCGCAAACTCAGAGATTGTTGCAATACTTGCCGGCGGAATCAGCTTTAAAAGATTAATGTACCCGTACTTTTTGTCTGCCGCATTTATTGCCATATTCAGTTTATTATTAAACCTTTACATCATTCCGCCTTGTAACAAGGGGAGGCTTGCCTTTGAGGCAAAATATATTAAAAAACCGTTTGAGAACACCAACAGAAATATGCATTACCAGATAAATCCGGGTACTTTTATGTATGTGCAAAGTTTCTCCACATTCAATAATACGGCATATCAGTTTACGCTGGAGACCATTAAAGGTCACGATATTATTTCAAAGTTAAGTGCAGGCGAGGCACAGTGGGATTCCACAAAACAATGCTGGCAGCTGAGAGATTATTTTTGGCGCAAGTATGTTGGAAATGCAGAGCAAGTCAAGACCGGCAAACAGCTGGATACAGCTCTGGTTATTACAGTAGAAGATTTTTACAGGAAGAAAAATACTGTCCAGGCAGTAGCATCAGGACAGCTTGGGAAACTCATCAAGGCGCAAAAACTGAGAGGGGATCAGATGGTGGAATATGCTTTAATTGAGCGCAATACGCGATGGGCCTTGCCGTTTTCCGCATTTATACTCACACTAATAGGAGTCTCTTTGTCCTCTAAAAAAAGGCGAGGCGGAATTGGAATGAACATTGGAATTGGAATTGCCCTGAGTTTCTCTTACATCTTGTTTCTGCGTTTCAGTCAGATGTTTGTATTCACCGGTGCGCTGCCTCCGTTTGTGGCCCTCTGGATGCCAAACGTAATATTTGCGGTGATTGCGGTATTCCTGTACCGTATTGCGCCAAAATAATCAAAGCTTTATAATATTTTAAGCGCATACTTAACCTATGTTAGCATAATTGACGGCTATGCCAAGTGGCTATTATTTAGATTGCTGTAACGGTCTATGATTCTCCCTCTTTGTCTTTTTAAGCTCCTCATACATCCTTCCGTAGCAATCCTCTGAAATACAACTCTCTTTAAACTTCTCAAAAATATACTTTACAGCGGCGGCAGAGGGATGCACCATATCCTCAGCATACCAGCGATAATCTCTCAGCTCATCCATCATTATTTCATAGGACGGAAAATAAGATGCATTCTTTTTTCCCTCCCGACAGTTTTGCTGTTCATCAATAAGATTATCTATTGCAAGCAGCAAAGATGATTTGCTAACCTGGTTACCGTGAGCGCCATCCGCCATGTGTCTGATTGGACTTACAGTAAAAATAATCTCTTTGTCTGGGAATGCCTTAACAATCATGTGAAGCATTTTCTCCGTCTGAGACGCACTAAAAAATTCTCTCCTAAAACATTTTGCGGAGAGCTTATGACAATTGCAAACTATCATACCCGTATTTGTAATTGTCTGTTCTGCAGCACCTCCAATGTATTTGAACACCCAAGAAGTTCCAAGTGTTATAATGATCTTTGAGACGTTTTTAAAAAATTCTGCGTCATTGATTAACTTTTCATTAGCCTTGTCCAGGAAATTTTTTGCATCATAATCTCCACAGGAGGAGTGATGGAAGAAGGTGACATACAAACCGTCGGGACGTTTAACAATATCTTTCTCTGTAAAAAAGGGGGATATTTCCAGGGGCATCTTACAAAGTTTGGCGGCTGCCCCAAGTCTGAGCAGAGAGATGCACACAGATGCGGGATTGTACATTGTCCCAAATGGATTCACCATTGCGTCAAATCTGTAGTCCCTTAATACTCCTCCTATTTCATCAGAGAAGCATGAGCCTGTCAGCATTATTTTGTCTGAATAGCTTATGGGATTTTTATATTTTTCTATTTCTACAAGTGTTTGTATTTTCATCTCTTTTTGTATTTTTCATTTAAGTTACTCTGGATTTTTTTAAGACCGGCACGCATAAGCGGCGTATCTCCAAACAACTTCTTAAATTCCTGTTCATCAAGATTTTGCCACCATTCAACTTTTGCCTTTGAGAGCAGTTTTTCATTTGTGCGGAATTCCGGCCACCCCTCTTTATTTTTTCTGTTCCAAGGGCACGCGTTCATACATTCATCACATCCAAAAATCCATTTATTGTTGAAAATCCCCGACCCTTCATTATTTGTTAATCCATCATCGGCCCTTGCCTTTTTTGAATTGTTCTTAATTTCTTCCGCATCCTCCCTTGCCTCTATTGTGGCATAAGAGGTACAACGTCTTGCGTCAAATGCATATCCGCTGTAGCGCAACGCTCCATTTTTGCAGGCATTTATACATTTTGAACAGTTGCCGCATTTGTTTGCACCGGAAGATTTGTCATCTGTCAAGAGCTCTTTATCAGCAATTTGTACAGGGGAAAAATATGGCAGTTCTATCTTGGTAATAATGATTCCTATAAAATTTTTGATGCCGTGCTCCGGACTAATCAGAAAATTATTTTTGCCGATGAAGCCAAGCCCCGCTTTTACAGCCCATGCGCGCTCCATAACCGGCGCTGAATCTGTAAATGCGCGGCCAATGTCTTTTGCGCCGCCGGTATTAGAATCTCCTAAAGTTTCTTTTGCAATAAGCTGCAATATTTTAAGTAATTTGTTCCTAATAACAGTATGATAATCAAGTCCGAGTGCAAATTCGGAGACCAGCGGCGCATTACTTTTGGCATCCGCGCCGTCAATCCTATTTTGCACAGACGTTACACCAAAAGGAGCAAGAAAAACTAATACGCTCTTTGCACCGGGCACCAATAGCCCGGGATTAAAACGCTTCTCTATGTTGCGGGAGAGATACTCCATCCCCGCAAAAAAACCGGCAGTTCTTGACGTAACATAAAACAGCTCCTCATCTTTAAGTTCCTCGGATTTTGCACAACCGCAGGCTACAAAGCCAAGCTCAAAGCTCAAAGCTTTAATTTTCTCAAATAATTCCCTTTTTGTTTCCGTTTCTGACATATACAGATTTTCTGCGCTCAATTGCCCCAGCAGACATTGCAAATTTAATAAAAGATAAACTGTCGGGATTTATAAAAAAACGTTTAAAAATCTAATGAATTTTATTAAATTCGCGCACTATTGTTATGAATTTTTAAAATAGAATAAAATATGAAAAGGATATTGGTAGTTGGAGCAGGCGGACAGATTGGAACAGAACTGGTCACACATCTGCAAAAAAATTATGGTGAAGATAATGTAGTTGCAGCGGAGGTCAGACCTGATGTTGTAAGGAAAATTGCCGAGCACGCTCAGGCCGTTGAGCTGGATGCCCTTGATTTTCAGAAATATGGAGAGACCATCAAGAAATATAAAATTGATGCTATCTATAATTTGGTTGCGCTTCTTTCTGCAAAAGGAGAGCTTAATCCGGACCTTGCCTGGAAGATAAATATTGGTGCTCTTCTAAATTCTTTGAATCTTGCAAGAGAGTTGCACTGCGCAGTTTTCACACCATCTTCTATTGGCGCATTTGGCTACAATACACCACATTACAAGACTCCGCAGGATACTATTATGAGACCTGATACTATTTACGGTGTTTGCAAAGTTACCGGAGAATTGCTTGGTGATTATTACTTTAAGAGATTTGGAGTTGATGCCCGCAGCGTACGTTTTCCGGGTTTGATTTCTAACGGCGCTCTGCCCGGCGGCGGCACAACAGATTACGGAGTTGAAGTGTTCTATGAGATTTGGAAACACGGAAAATACACTTGCGCCGTACCTCAGGACGCTTACATGGATATGATGTATATGCCTGATGCATTGGCTGCTACAACACAGCTGATGGAGGCTGACCCTTCCCGTCTAAAACACCGCAACAGTTTTAATATTGCATCTATGAGTTTCACTCCGGAACAATTGTTCAATGAGCTGAAGAAGAGAATTCCTTCTTTTACATGGGATTATAAAATAGATCCCATAAAGGCTGACATTGCCAACAGCTGGCCTGATATCATGGATGATTCTTGCGCCCGCGCAGAGTGGGATTGGGCTCCAAAATGGGGTTTGCAGGAGATGATGACGGATATGCTTGCGGCTTGCAAGGAGAAGGTTGAAAACGGAACGTATTAACAGCAGGCTATGCCACTGCAGGCTATGCCACCGGCTGCTGAGCAATGGGACTTGTCTCATTGACCTGTGATCTGGCGCTTTCCATGCGCTATAGGCACGCGCCTCCGCCGCGGACTCACGGTTAAAACCACTTCTTAGAGATATACTTTTTGAAATTGCAAATAAAAAAGGCCCGCTATAAAGCGAGCCTTTTTTATGCAAACATCTTTATTATTCTGCTTTTGGAGCCTCTGCTTTTGGAGCTGCAGGTTCTGCAACTTTCTTTGCACGGCTACGACGTGTGTTCTTCTTTTCTCCAGCCTCTTTTTTGCCTGAATTAAGAGCAGCCTCGTTAAAGTCAACTAACTCTATGATTGCCATTTCAGCAGCATCTCCCGCTCTGTATGAGGTCTTTAGGATACGTGTGTATCCGCCCGGACGCTCTGCAATTTTAGGAGCAATTACTCTGAACAACTCCGTAACAGCCTCTTTTTGCTTTAAATAACTGAAAGCAACACGGCGTGAATTTGTGCTATCAATTTTGCTCTTGGTAATCAGAGGCTCTACATAGACTCTCAATGCTTTTGCCTTTGCAAGAGTTGTTTCAATTCTCTTGTGAAGAAGCAGCGAAGAGGCCATATTTGCAAGCATCGCCTTACGGTGCCCGCTCTGACGGCCAAGATGATTTACTTTCTTATTGTGTCTCATGTCTTCTACTTTTTATCAATGTTATATTTGGAAATATCCATTCCAAAAGACAATCTGTGCTTGTCAATCAGAGACTCTATTTCCGTTAATGACTTCTTGCCAAAATTACGGAACTTCATAAGTTCATTTTTCTGGTGAGAAACAAGGTCTGCAAATGTTTCTATATCAGCTGCTTTTAAGCAGTTAAGAGCGCGGACTGATAAATCCATATCGCTTAACTTCTTCATTAGGAGCTGACGCATTCTTAATGTTTCTTCATCAAGTTCTACATTCTCTTTCTCTGCACTTTGCTCAAATGACATCTTCTCATCTGAAAACAGCATAAAGTGATAGATAAGAATCTTTGCAGCCTCTTTCAAAGCTTCTTTAGGCTGAATTGAGCCATCTGTCGTGATTTCTATATTAAGACTCTCATAATCAGTTTTCTGCGCAATACGGCAAGGTGCTACCGTATATTTAACATTAACTATTGGAGTAAAAATGGAATCAATAGGAATTGTCCCGATAGGAGCATTATCAGTTTTGTTCTCCTCCGCCGGAACCCAACCTCTGCCTTTCCCGATTGTTAAAGTCACTTTCAACTTTACGGATTCCTCCATAAAGCAAATGTGCTGCTGAGGGTTAAGGACTTTGAATGAGGTAAGACCTTTGGAAATGTCCTCTGCAGTCATCTCCTTCTTTCCGCTTATTGTAAGTGAAACGGTCTCTCCATCCTCGCTCTCTACCATCCTCTTAAATCTTACTTTTTTAAGATTAAGGATGATATCTATAACTCCCTCAATTACACCGTGGATAGTGGCAAACTCATGATCAACTCCTTCTATTTTTATGGAGGTGATTGCAAAGCCTTCCAGTGAAGATAACAACACACGTCTAAGCGCATTGCCAATGGTAATCCCATATCTCGGCTCAAGAGGCCTGAATTCGAATTTTCCAAAGGTATCCGTGGACTCCAGCATTATTACCTTGTCCGGTTTTTGAAATGCTAATATTGCCATATTATTTAATTTAATTTTTCTGTTAAAGTAGTTACTACTTAGAGTACAACTCCACAATGAGCTGTTCATTAATGCTCTCCGGAATATCAGTCCTATCCGGTAAATTTAAGAATTTACCGCTTAATGTATCTGAATTCCATTCAAGCCAAGAATATTTTGCAGGATTAGCTGCAATAGCATTCTGAATAGTTTCCATGCTCTTGGATCTCTCTCTTACTCCAATAACATCACTAGGTTTAACGTGCGTAGAAGGGATGCTTGCCACGTTTCCGTTAAGCACAATGTGACGATGGTTAACCAGCTGTCTTGCAGCTGCGCGCGTAGGAGCAATACCAAGTCTGTAAACAACATTGTCCAATCTAGACTCCAGAAGCATCAGCAAATTGATACCGGTGATTCCTTTCATCTTTGAGGCTGCTGTAAACATATTGCGGAATTGTCTTTCCAAAACTCCGTAAGTGTACTTAACCTTTTCCTTCTCCTTTAACTGAGTCCCGTACTCAGAGACTTTCTTTCTCTTCTTAGCCATGCCGTGTTGTCCCGGAGGGCAGTTCTTCTTCTCAAAACTCTTGTCAGCACCATAAATCGGCTCGCCAAATTTGCGGGCAATTTTTGTTTTTGGTCCAGTATATCTTGCCATAATTTTTACGTTTTATCAGTTAAACTCTGCGGCGGCCCTTAGGTCTGCAGCCGTTATGAGGAAGTGGTGTAACATCAATAATCTCAGTTACTTCTATTCCCGCATTATGAATTGTTCTAATTGCAGATTCTCTTCCTGCGCCCGGGCCTTTTACATAAGCCTTAACCTTGCGCAATCCTGCGTCAAACGCAGATTTGGCACAATCTTCAGCTGCAACTTGAGCAGCATACGGAGTGTTTTTCTTAGATCCCCTGAAGCCCATCTTGCCGGCAGAAGACCAACTTATAACCTGACCTTTAAGATTGGTCAAAGTTACAATCACATTGTTGAATGTAGAAGTGATATGAGCCTGGCCCACAGCTTCTACTTTTACAACTCTTTTTTTATTTGTAACAACTTTCTTTGCCATAATCTAACTGCCTTTATTTAGTTGCTTTCTTCTTATTGGCCACTGTCTTCTTCTTACCCTTTCTGGTGCGAGCATTATTCTTAGTGCTTTGCCCTCTGACAGGCAGTCCTAGTCTGTGGCGAATGCCTCTATAGCATCCTATGTCCATAAGACGTTTAATGTTTAATTGAGTCGCGCTTCTAAGTTCGCCCTCAATTTTATAGTCTGCTGCAATTGTTTGCCTTATTGCAGCAATCTGGTCATCTGTCCAATCTTGCACCTTAATATTTACGTCGATCCCGCATTTATCAAGGATTTTTTTGGCAGACTTGCGACCAATTCCAAAGATGTAGGTCAAACCTACCTCTCCCCTTTTGTTTTTTGGTAAATCTACTCCGGCTATACGTGCCATAATCTATTGTTTACTTTTGTTTTATTAATTACAAATTCACTGCAGGGAATTAGCAACTGCTAGCCCTGGCGCATTTTAAATTTTGGAGTTTTTTTGCAGATAATATAAACACGTCCTTTGCGTCTTACAATTTTGCAATCCTCGCTGCGCTTCTTAATTGATGCTTTAACTTTCATCGTATTATGATTTTATAATTTATTCTTAACAGAGTTATTTATACCTGAATGATATTCTTCCTTTAGTCAAATCGTAGGGAGACATCTCTACTTTTACCCTATCCCCCGGCAAAATTTTAATATAATGCATCCTCATCTTTCCGGAGATATGAGCAATAATAACAGGACCATTATCCAGTTCAACTTTAAACATTGCATTGGACAAAGCCTCCAGAATTGTTCCATCTCTTTCTATAGCCTCTTGTTTTGACATATTCTAATTCTAATTCTTATTCTTTTGTTTATTAATGTAGTCAAAAGTAGTCAGGATTTGCGGTTTGCCTTTTTTAACTGCAACGGTAAATTCAAAATGAGCAGATTTCTTGCCATCTTCAGTAGCAACTCCCCAATTATTATCTTGGATGTAAACCTCTTTAACTCCGGCATTTATCATTGGCTCAACACAAATAACCATCCCTTCTCTCAGCTTTTTTCCGGTACCCGGTTTTCCGTAATTTGGGACCATCGGATCTTCATGCATATCTTTTCCTATACCATGTCCGACCATTTCTCTAACAACGGAAAATCCTTGAGCCTCACAGTGTTGTTGGACAGCGTTACCTATATCTCCAATCCTGTTTCCATCAATTGCCTGAGCAGCACCTAAATAAAGTGATTCCTCGGTGGTCTTAAGAAGTAAAGCAGTCTCTTTATCTACTTCGCCGACAGGAAATGTATAGGCAGAATCTCCAAAATAACCTTTGTATATTGTTCCGCAGTCAACAGAAATTATATCTCCCTCTTTTAATTCATACTCACTTGGGAATCCGTGAACTATTACGTCATTAACAGACAAGCACAATGTCCCAGGAAAACCGTCGTAACCAAGAAAGCCAGGCACAGCTCCGTTGTCTCTGATGTATTCCTCGGCAAGCTTATCTAGAGTTTTAGTTTTAACTCCGGGAGCAACGGCCTTGCCCACCTCTGCCAACGTCTTGGAAACCAAGATTGCATTCTCTTTAAGAATTTCTATCTCCTCTAAGGTTTTATAGTGTATCATTCTAACCTTTCAAACTCCTCTAAAAATTAGTACGGCCCTTCAGACGTCCCGTCTTCATAAGACCGTCATAGTGTCTCATTAACAAATAACTCTCAATCTGCTGCAATGTATCCAGAATAACGCCAACAATAATCAGCAAACTTGTTCCGCCATAGAACTGTGCAAACTGGTTGTTGATTCCAAGTATCATTGCAAACGCAGGCATGATGCCGACAATAGCCAGGAAAATTGAACCGGGAAGCGTAATGCGTGACATTATACTATCCAGATAATCAATTGTTTTCCTTCCAGGTTTAACTCCCGGAATAAAGCCTCCGTTTCTCTTCATATCTTCTGCCATCATGGTAGGATTTACGGTGACTGCAGTATAGAAATAAGTAAATATCACAATCAACAATCCAAAAACCAAGTTGTACCAGAATCCTTTATAATCACTCATAGTAGCAGCAAGTCCGCGAGTTGCGTCAAATCTTGAGAACAACAACGGGAACAACATCAATGCCTGAGCAAAGATGATTGGCATAACACCGGCAGCATTAATCTTTAAAGGAATATACTGTCTTACACCGCCATATTGTTTGTTGCCTACTATCCTTTTTGCATACTGTACAGGAACTTTGCGAGTACCTTGAACAAGAGCAATTGTTGCAGCAAATACAAGGAACAAGAAAATGAATTCAACCAACAGCATAAGAATACCGCCCGTTGTAGCATTAGCCCTCGTACCAACCTCAGCAGCAAGTGCATATGGAAGTCTTGCAACAATACCAACCATAATGATTAGTGATATTCCATTTCCAAGACCCCTATCTGTAATTCTCTCGCCAAGCCACATAATGAACATTGTTCCGCCAATCAGCACCATAGTTGCAAACAGAGTGAATGAGAATCCATGTAATAGAAATGCATCCTCCGGAAGGGTCGTGTGCAAACTGGTTAAATAAGCAGGAGCTTGTACAGCCAAAATAACTATGGTCAGATATCTAGTCCACTGATTCATTTTCCTTCTTCCGCTTTCACCCTCTTTTTGCATTTTTTGGAAGTAAGGAATCATAATTCCAAGCAGCTGAAGGACAATTGATGCGGAGATGTAAGGCATTACACCAAGCGCAAAGATTGAAGCATTTCCAAAAGCACCTCCGGAAAACATATTAAGCAATCCTAGAAGACCCTCGGATGTCTTTGCCGCCAAATCTGAATTGGCAATCAAAGAAGGGTTGATTCCCGGCATTACCACAAAGCTTCCCAGACGATAAACCAACAAAAGAAGAAGCGTATAGATAATCCTCTTTTTCAGTTCTTCTATCTTGAAAATGTTCTTTATTGTTTCAATCAGTCTCTTCATTATATTACTTTATTACAGTTGCAGTTCCTTTTGCAGCCTCAATCTTCTCTTTAGCTGACATTGAGAAAGCATTTGCAGTAACATCCAGCTTTGCTTTAAGGTCTCCGTTTCCAAGAATTTTTACAAGATCCTTTTTAGAAACAAGTCCGTTCTCAATAAGAGTCTGCTTATTGATAGCATCAACCTTAAGTTTCTCGCTTAAGGTTTGCAGAGAAGACAGGTTAATAACCTTATACTCTATCTTCTTAGGGTTATTGAAACCAAATTTTGGAAGCTGTCTCTGAATTGGCATCTGACCTCCCTGGAATCCAATCTTATCGTGGTAGCCGCTGCGCTGTTTTGCACCGTTCATACCGCGAGTGGAAGTGCCGCCATGTCCGGAACCTTCTCCGCGTCCAATTCTCTTATGCCTTCCTAAGGCACCCTTTGCAGGTTTTAATGTATGTAGTTTCATCTTAAAATCTCCTCTATTTAATGTCCTCTATTTTAACAAGGTGACGAACCTTTTCAATCATGCCCTTGTTAACGGAATTAAGTTCAACTTCTATGGAATGATGAATCCTTCTGATTCCTAGTGCATAAAGGGTTGCAATCTGTCTTTTGGTTGCACCATTTCTGCTTATAGTTTGTGTAACTTTTACTTTTGCCATCTTCCAGATCTCCTATCCGTTAAATACGTTCTTCATTGGAACTCCTCTTACACCCGCAACGGTATAAGCATCTCTCATTTGAGCAAGAGCTGCAATTGTTGCCTTAACAAGGTTGTGAGGATTTGATGAACCTTTGGATTTTGCAAGCACGTCATGGACACCAACTGACTCAAATACAACACGCATTGCACCTCCTGCCTTTACTCCTGTTCCGGGAGCGGCTGGTTTCATAAATACCTCAGCTCCACCAAATTTTGCAATTTGCTCATGAGGGATTGTCTCTTTGCTAAGAGGAACTTTTACAAGATTCTTCTTTGCATCTTCTATTCCTTTGGAGATAGCCGTAGTGACCTCATTAGCCTTACCAAGGCCGTAGCCAACAACACCCTTCTCATCTCCAACAACTACTATGGCGGCAAAACTGAAGTGGCGGCCTCCTTTGGTCACCTTTGTAACTCTTCTGACTGCAACCAACCTGTCTTTTAATTCCAGATCTGTAGTTCTTACACCTTTATCTTTAAAATTCTCTGCCATAATAATTAGAATTTAAGTCCGCCCTTACGCGCGGCATCTGCCAAACTTTTAACTCTTCCATGATACAGGTAACCTCCGCGGTCAAATGCAACCTCTTTAATCCCCTTTGCCACAGCGGCTTTAGCAGCCTCTGTTCCAACAAGAGCTGCAACTTCCACACTGGTCTTTCCCTTTGTCTGAGGCACAATCGCCTTATCCACGGAGGAAGCCGCTGCTATAGTTAAACCCTTTTCATCATCTATGAACTGCACATAGATTTGCTTATTGCTTCTGAATACGCTCATCCTTGGTTTCTCTGCAGTTCCGGAAACGTTCTTACGGATACGATAACGTATTCTCTGTCTTCTTTCTGTTTTATTCATAATCTCTCCTCCTGTTATTTAGCTGCTGCTGTTTTGCCGGCCTTTCTGCGGATATACTCTCCTACATACTTGATACCCTTGCCCTTATAAGGCTCCGGTTTACGGAATGAACGAATCTTTGCCGCAATCATTCCAACCAGCTGTTTGTCACAACTTGAAAGAACTAATATTGGGTTTGCACCCTTCTTAACTTGAGGAACTTCCGCTTTAATTTCAGTTGGAAGCTGAAAATAAATATCGTGAGAATAACCAAGGCTGAACTTTAAAAGTTGTCCCTGCGCTTCTACACGATATCCTACTCCTATTAGTTCCTGCTGGATTTTATATCCCTCAGAAACTCCTACCACCATATTGTGGATTAGGGCACGGTAAAGTCCGTGCAAAGATCTGTGGCGCGGCTGATTGGTAGGTCTCTCTACCTTAACCACGCCTCCCTCAACGGTGACCTTGATATCAGGATCAACCTTCTGGCTCAACTCGCCTTGAGGGCCTTTAACCCTCACCACGTTATCCTGTCCAACCGTAACGGTGACAGCATTGGGAAGGCTTACAGGTAATTTTCCTATTCTAGACATAATTAAAAAATAATTCTATTAATAAATGTAGCATAAAACCTCACCGCCTACGTTCTGCTCCTTAGCTTCCTTGTCTGTAATAATACCCTTGGAAGTAGAAAGGATTGCAACGCCTAGTCCGTTAAGTACGCGAGGCATTTCTGCAACACCCTTGTACTGTCTAAGACCCGGACGGCTGATTCTTATTAGTTTTTTGATAGCAGGCTTTTTAGTATCAGGGTGATACTTAAGAGCTATCTTTATATTCCCGACAGGTTCTCCCTCTTCAAACTTGTAGCTTAAAATATAGCCCTTCTCAAAAAGAACCTTTGTAAGCTCCTGTTTCATTTTAGAGGAAGGAACGTCAACAACTTTGTGACCTGCCTGATAAGCGTTCCTAATTCTTGTTAAATAATCTGAAATTGGATCAGTCATTTTAATTTAATTTTTAATTTTTTTAATCTCTCTACCAGCGTCATTTTGGCGCCCGATATCCAATAATGTAACCTGCTACCAGCTAGCCTTACGCACTCCTGGGATAAGGCCTTTGCTTGCCATCTCTCTGAACTGAATTCTGCTGATGCCGAATACGCGCATATAGCCTCTTGGTCTTCCTGTAAGAGAACAGCGGTTATGTAATCTAACCGGACTGGAATTCTTTGGAAGTTTATCCAATGCAGCGTAATTTCCCTCTTTCTTAAGTTGTTTACGCTTCTCAGCATATTTGGCGCATAGTTTGGCGCGCTTAACTTCACGCGCTTTCATTGATTCTTTTGCCATATTCTTTTTTTAAAATTTTTCTGCAAAAAGTTATGCTTTCTTCTTAAAAGGAAGACCGAATGATGCAAGCAATGAGCGAGCTTCCTCGTCACTGTTGGTGCTAGTAACAAAAGTAATCTCCATTCCAACAACTTTTGTAACTTTATCAATATCAATCTCCGGGAAGATGAGCTGCTCTTTAATTCCAAGAGTATAATTTCCCCTGCCATCAAACTTCTCCTCAATTCCCTTGAAGTCTCTGATTCTAGGAAGAGATACCTTTATCAATCTCTCCATGAACTCATACATCTTAGTCTGTCTTAGAGTAACTTTTACTCCGATTGGCATTTCTTTCCTCAATTTGAAATTTGCAATATCCTTCTTTGAATAAGTAAGGACTGCTTTCTGACCGGTAATCATAGACAACTCAGCCTGAGCGTTTTCTGCAATTTTCTTATCAGCGGTTGCAACTCCAACACCCTCGTTGACCGTAATTTTCTGAAGTTTTGGAACCTGCATAACTGTCTTATAGCCAAACTGTTTTGTAAGCTTTGCTATAATCTCATCCTTATAAAGTTTCTCCAGATTTGGAACCCAGCCTTTAGGCTTTACCTGACCTGCAGCCTCTTTCTTTGCTGTGCCTTTGGCACCATTTTCCGCCTTTGCATTCTGCTGAGGCTTAGCGGCTTTAGGAGCCTTATTCTGTTTAGGAGCTGCTGCCTTAGGAGCTTGCCCCTTCTTTACTTCTTCTGCCATTATTTAATTTCCTCCCCTGACTTTTTAGCATAACGTACAAGTTTGCCTTTATCATTCAGACGACGTCCAATCTTAGTGGGACCGCCCTTGACAGGATCAACAACCTGTAAATTAGAGATGTGAATAGATGCCTCCTGCTTAATAATTCCGCCCTGCGGAGTCTTAGCATTTGGCTTTGTATGCTTGCTTACCATGTTGAGACCCTCAACAACGGCACGCATCTTAGCCTTATTAACTGCAAGTATTTTTCCCTGCTTGCCCTTATCATTGCCGGAATTAACAAAGACTGTATCGCCTTTCTTAATGTGTAATTTTACATTCATTATTATACCCTCCTATTTATTATAGTACCTCAGGGGCAAGTGAAACAATCTTCATAAAGTTGTCGCGAAGCTCTCTGGCTACGGGGCCAAAAATACGCGTACCTCTGACTTCACCCTGACTATCCAAAAGGACGCAAGCGTTCTCGTCAAATCTTATATAAGAACCGTCCGGTCTGCGGACCTCTTTTTTAGTTCTTACAACAACTGCTTTGGAAACAGAGCCCTTCTTGGCATCTGCCCCAGGAATAGCGCTCTTAACCGCTACAACTATCTTATCTCCAACACCGGCATAACGGCGCTTTGTTCCTCCCAGCACGCGGATACAAAGAACTTCCTTTGCTCCACTGTTGTCGGCTACCATTAATCTTGATTCCTGCTGTATCATAGCTATTTAACTTTTTCAACAATTTCTACTAATCTCCAGCGCTTTGTCTTGCTCAAAGGACGAGTCTCCATAATCTTTACGGTATCACCTTCTGAACATTCGTTCTTCTCATCATGCGCTACAAACTTTGTGGTTTTATTTACGAACTTACCGTAAATAGGGTGCATCTCTTTTGTTTTTACTGCAACAACTATAGACTTATCCATTTTGTTGCTAACCACTACACCGACTCTAACTTTTCTCAGCTTCCTTTCCATTACTTAGATTGTTTTTTATTCTCAATCTCACTAAGAACAGTGAGCATCTTGGTAATATCTTTTTTTGCTTTTTTAATTTGAGACGTATCCTCTAATGGAGAGACTGCGTGGTTAAGAACCATCTGATTAAGAGAGCCTCTGCTAGCCTCTATGCGCTCTCTCAGATCCTTCTCTGACATTTCCCGTATTTCTTTTGTTTTCATGTTATTCTCTCCAATTATTGTTTAACGTAATCCCTTCTGACTACAAACTTTGTAGAGACGGGCAATTTCTGGGCTCCAAGTCTAAGCGCCTCTTTGGCAACCTCAATAGGAACACCTTCAACTTCAATTAACATTCTTCCCGGGGTAACAGGTGCAACAAAACCCTCTGGATTTCCCTTTCCTTTACCCATACGGACCTCGGCAGGTTTTTTAGTAAAAGGTTTATCCGGAAATATGCGTATCCATACGTTTCCTTCACGTTTCATATAACGGACAACTGCCTGACGTGCAGCCTCTATCTGCTGTCCTGTCATCCAGCAAGACTCCAAAGTCTTAATGCCGAATGAACCAAAGGCAAGCTGACTACCTCTATGGGCAACGCCTTTCATGCGGCCCTTCTGCCATCTTCTGAATTTGGTTTTCTTTGGTTGTAACATTGCTTTATCTTATTAATTTTCAATACCTTAGTTGTAACGGAGCCAGAGTATTGGGGTGCAAAGGTATAATAATTTATTCAATGCGCAAACTTTTTTGAGTTTTTTTAGTGCACTTTGGCAAAAAAAAAATGACGGTCAAAACCGCCATTTTCATATAGTTACAGATTTGCAATTTTTTTGAAATCTCTATTTTTGGAAATCTTTGTACAAATCCCGACAGATTATTTCTGACTTATCGTCTTAAGTTTTGAGCTCACCTCAATGCATTTATTCCAGACGCGCATAAGGTTTCCGCCCCAAAACATTTGCAGCTGATCAACCGTCCATCCCCTCTTAAGCAGCTCAATAGTAAGGTTTTTCATCTGCCCGGCATTATCCATTCCAACAATTCCGCCGCCGCCGTCAAAATCAGTCCCAAGTCCAACGTACTGCGGTCCAACCAAATTTTTAATATGGTCAATATGATTTGCCAAAACGGCAACACCCACTTTGTTGGCGGGCAAGTCATCAGACAAAAAGAATCTGCCGGTGCCAACTTGAACAACACCGCCGTTAGCCGCTATCATTTTTATCTCCTCATCTGTCAAATCTCTGCGCTGAGAGGGCTTTAGAGCCCTGCAAGCGGAATGTGACGCAATTACTGGAGCCTTTGCAACCTTTAGCACATCCTTAAGAGCCTCAGAGGAGACATGTGAAACATCCACCATCATTCCAAGTTGCTCCATCCTCTCAATAACTTCATATCCAAATGGAGAAACACCGTGCCAGCAGGCAGTTTTCCACTCCCTAGAGCCGTCGCAAAGTTGATTTGCGGAATTATGACTCAATGTAATATACCTGACTCCTATCTTATAAAACTCATCTACCCTGTTAACGTCATTTCCAAGAGGATAACCATTTTCTATTGCAAGAACAACAGCGCGCTTTCCCTGAGCCTTAAGCTTTATTACATCTTCCGGAGTATACGCCATACCGGCAACATCGCTCTTTTTTGTAGTAACATATTTTTTCCAGGAAAGAAGTTCCCCTTTGCAATAGTGGTACGCAGAATCCAGTGACTTTTTGTTTTTCCAAGGTCCCTGCTCCAGATAAACTGCAAAAAAAGCAGCATCCAGCCCACCTTTCTCCATCAAGGCAAAAGAGACCTGGCCTTTTGGAACAGTATACTCCCCGTTTGGATGCATAATATAAGTTGCCGTATCATTGTGAGTATCAAAAGATACCACAAAATTATGCACACTGTCAGCAAGTACCGCATATTGCGCATCAGTAAGATTGTACGCATTATGTTTTGGCGCGCCCGGCAGCGGTAAGCTGACGGGTTTTGGCGCTGTTTGTTCAACAGGCTGTACTGCAGCACGTTTTACAGAGACAGCTTTAGCGCTCTGGGCTGTTGCACTCTGTTTGCCGGCGCAGCTGCAAAGAGCAACCGTTGCCACAATCAATAAATATTTTACAATTTTTCTCATTATAAATTCATGCTCCCGACAAATTATTTTACAACTGCTTTTTTTGTCCACCACTTCATCTTCACGGCAAGCCACAGCAACAATGCACTAAATATCAGACAAGCCCACATAAGCCAATTGCCCCATCCGGCAGTAAAGGCTATCGGGACCAAAGTAATTAAAATTATCTCTACCGGTGCTATTGGCAAATATGCAAGCGCGTAATCATCCATGGTCTTGCTCTTCATCTCTGGATCAACAATTCTCTCCAATGCAATACCCATTGCCATAGTACCTGTCCACCAGCCCCATGCAAAAATTGAGCGCTCAAACCAATAGTTATGAGCAAGATGCTTTCCAAGATAGAATGTAATTGCATAGACCACAATTGTGCCTACAACCAACATTACAACAAGCGGTACCCAGAACTTAACAATAACGGCCAGTTTAATAGATGCAACACCGCAGGCAACCAGCAAGTCCGTAAAGAAACTTCCAATACGCTGCGTTGTCTTTGGGCATATATAATCTGTAACGCCGGTCTTGTCAAATATTTTCTTAAAAATTAAGCCAACAATAAAAGCGCAGGAGAATACCGGAAGTTCCATGTTATTGTAAGGAGTCGGCATTCCGCTGCACCAATTCTTAACTGCAACGCTCAGCACATATCCCAAGAATGCAACAAAAAATACAAGGGCAAAATGGAATGTCAATGTCTCTATTGATATAGAAGAGGTTGTACTTTCACCAACATCATCTCTTTTCTCTTTTGGAAGAAGTCCGGTGCGCAACTCATTTGGAAGATCCTTAAAATCAGTAATAAACGCCGTCTGTTTTTTCCTGGCAGCGCGCTTGATTATAAACAGACCACCCACAATTGCAAGGACAACTCCAACCGTAGCAGTAGTCATGCCAAGACTCATGGCATCTTCCCATCCCATATTTTTAAATGCTCCGCCAATTGCAGCGGCAGTTCCGTGTCCGCCGTAAAAACCTGTCGGGAGCATAGCTCCAAATGCATCATTCAGCCCTGGCCATATTAGCTTAAGTGCATATAAACCAAACAATCCCATAAGTCCCCACTGCACCAGCATTCCTAACTGCGCATAAATCCACATTGGTCCAACTCTTGTAATAACTTCCTTTACAGAGGATTTTGGAGAGGAAAGCGGCAGAGAACCAAAAACAAGCGCAATCATTACCGCCGCATAAGAGGCAAGATTGTTTGAGAACGGGAGCCATCCAAGACCATTAGGTCCAAATGCAAGTCCAAGAAGTCCGGCTATTAAACTGGGGGGAACAAAAAGTTTCTGAACCAACTTGACTTTGACTCTAATAAGTTTGCCGACAAGAATAAGACCGAATATCATACCCATGTCTACAAAAAATGACCATGGAGTAAAGCCTTGAAAATTAAAGAAATTGTACATCTATATCATATTTAGGTTGGCAAATATACAACTTTTGCATTAGTTTTGCAGACCAATCGCGGAATGAAGGGCATATGGAGGGGATAAAAACAGACATAAATATTTCTTTGATCACGACAACTTTTTACCGCTGCGGCTGCATCTTGTTGCTGACCGGAGCAATGCTGTTGTGTGGAGTAAAAAATATTTCCGCTCAAAACAAAAGGGAACAAATTAAAGTTGAGAGAGTTCCGGTCAACCACCAGATTACCCACCCAAAATCTTTATTCTCCAACCCTTCTGCAGGAAATCCTCAAGTAAATCCCTCCGGCAACATGAAGGATAAAGAGGTGAAAGATGATAAAGACGCCATTGCCGCACGTATTAAAAAAAGAGCCGCAGATGACAAAATAAGGGAACAGCTGTGGGCTAAAGTAGAAAAAGACAGAGAACGCTATAAAGGCGCAACAGAGTGGGCGGTAATGTATTACAAGGTTGAAGATAACGGAGACACAACATTTATAGATTGGCTTCCTCCCGTATTCAAATTTGAAACCGTGCGCAAATGGTACAAGGCAAAAGCGTGGAGAGAATACAGGCGGCTTGTTTGGAATTTTAAGAAAGTGTATCCTTATGCGCTGCAGGCCAGAGGAATAATAAGTGAAGCGGACAGCGTCCTTGCGGTAAATAATTTTAGCCGTCGGGAGAGAGATAAATACATAGAGGAATATCAGGAGAAGTTGTTCAAGCAATTTGAAAAGCCAATGAGGAATCTGACAATTACTCAGGGGCAACTCTTAATGAAGCTGATAGACAGGGAATTGGGAAGAACATCTTTTTATATAATCCGCCAATATCGCGGCAGGCTTTCCGCAGGATTCTGGCAGCTGGTGGCGCGCATGTTTGGTTCAGATTTAAAAAAGCCGTATGATAAATTTGGAGATGACCGGCAAGTAGAAGAACTTGTTGTGCTCTACCAGGAGGGTTCTTTTGACGCTCTCTATTTCTCAATGTTTGGATATCAGAGATAGAGAACAGCCGGGCCTATACAGAAACATCCCTTAAAGTCTCACCGTCAAAAACAATATAATCAGGATTATAGATCCAGTCACCCAGCATGAACAGCTCAGAGCCGTTTTGCAATTTTTGCTCTGTGCGAATATGAAAATGTCCAAAGATGAAATAATCTATTTTATTTTTATTCCTGACAGGTTGCAAGTCTGTTTTTTCCCAGACAGTCTGTGCTCCGACTGCTGCAGAATTTTGCACCGCATCATATTTTTTTTGGAAATCCTCCACGTACGCAACACACCTATTAACAGTCAATTGCGCTCCATCCGGAGAAGCCTGTCCACGGGTCAGCCTATTGTGTTTACTCCATCCGTGCCCCAATAAAAAAGCCCAGCGCGGATGAATTCCGCTAAATAAAATTTGCAAAAATTTATTATGAAAAATACTATACAAAAATGCATACCCCGGGTCATTTCCAAACAGCCCGTCTCCGTGTCCCAGACAAAAACGTTTCCCCTCAATTTCAAAAACCGCAGGTTGCTTCTCCATAATTAACCCAAGCTCCTCCTGAAAATATCTATACGTCCAAACGTCATGGTTGCCGTTAAAGAAATGCACCCTCACGCCCCTGTCAACAAGAGATGCAATTGCCCCCAATGTCCTTGTAAAACCACAGGGAATCACATCTTTATACTCATACCAAAAATCAAAAATATCTCCAAGCAGAAAAACTTCTTTTGTTTGAGGAGGCAAACCATTAAGAAAAGAGGAGAATTTTTTCTCTCTCTCCACGGGATTTTTATAATCCAATCCCAGGTGTACATCCGACACAAAAAAATATAAGTTTTTCTCTATCATTAATGCAATAAATAAGGAAGCACAACACAAAGAATTCCGACTATTGCGCAATAAATTGCAAAACCTGTAAGCTTAACATTTTTAACAAGTTTGACCATCCATTTACATGCAGCCCATCCCGCAAAAAATGCTGCAAGAAATCCAAACAGCAACGGTAAAAATCCAATGCTTGCACATGTACCTGCAACAGCGGTTCCTGCATCAGCTGCAGCACCTGTGGAGGTCACAACATCCCCGGCATTTTTAAGAGCTTTATAGACATCCAAAAATGCCTGACCTAAAATTGGAATGATAACCATCAAAAATGAAAACTGCGCAACAGAAGATTTTTTAACCTTGCAAAGCAATCCGGTAGAAATAGTTGCGCCTGAACGTGAAAGACCGGGAAGAACGGCAATGGCCTGTGCTATTCCAACAACAAAAGCCTGCCAATAATTAATTGCAGAGTTATCACAATAATCAACCCCATTATTCTCTTGCTTTGCCATTCCAACATAAGTTTTATCTTGCGCGGCTGCCGCATTTTTTTTCTCATTGCGCGCCGTTATCCTCTCACTGCAATCCAGCAGCAAAGCAGTGACAATCAGCATACAGCCAACAAAAAGCAAACCGTTTCCGGTATAAGACGCAACATAATCTGTAGAGAAAATTTTCTCCACTAAATCATTCAAAGTAAAGCCAACTATCGCGACGGGTATAAGTGAAACCAATATCTTAAAAACATAATCTTTCTCCCCATTCATCCCGCGCGCAAAAAATCCTTTGATTAATCTTCCAAGAGGTTTGCGGAATACTACAATTGTACTCAACACGGTAGCAACATGCACCGTCACATCAAACTTAAGATTTGTCTCTCCGCCTATTCCAAAAAGTTCCTGAAAAATAGTCAGATGCCCGCTGCTGCTCACCGGCAGAAATTCTGTGAATCCTTGTACCAGCCCTAACAACAAACCCTGTATCCAATTCATAATTAGCTGTTTTCCTTATTAGAGCCGCACTTCTTCATGTTTTTTTTCATGATGGCAACAATCACAACCACAATGCCGCCCAATATTAAGATTGGAGCAATCACCATTCTTGTAAAACTAAAAATTGCGGGAGAAAAAACATTAGGGTCTTTGCTGCCGCCGCCAATCATAAAAATATAACCAAGAATCATAATGCCCAATCCTATAAGGATCCACATTACATTCTGTTTTGGAATTGCAAAATTCTGCTCCTCTGCAGAATTAGTTTTTTGTATGTTTTTCTGTTTCATATTCTATGTATATAATTCATTGCCGCTCAACCCCACCAACTTATTAACAACAAAATACGTGCAAATCAAACAAATGACAACGCCAAGTAAAATTACGCCGGCAGAAACTTCTATCATTATCTGCAAATTAATAATTGAAAATATGCTGGAAAATTCCTTCCTAATCAAAAACAGGACGCCCACCAATGCGCAAATTGCAATAACTCCGCTTATAAGACCCTGGAATATAGCCCTGTACATAAACGGTCGCCGGATAAATCCCTTTGTCGCTCCAACCAGCTGCATTGTGTGAATAGAAAATCTTTTTGAGAAAACATTAAGACGCACCGTATTGTTAATTAACACAACGGAAATAAACATAAGCAGAGCAATAAACACCATAAGCACTAATCCAATCTTCTGCATGTTTTTGTTAATTGTCTCAATAAGAGATTCTTGATAAACCACGTCATCAACCAACGGGTCCTCTTTTAACATACGCTTAAGAACCTTTACGCTATCGGGATGAAAATAATTTGGATTCAGCTGTATCTCCACGGATATTGGAATTGGGTTGGATTCAAATACATCCAGAAAATCATTTCCAAGCAGTTCCTTCATCTCCTTGGTTCCCTGCTCTTTGCTGATAAGCTGCGTAGATTTTACAGCCGGCAGCATTGCAACATTTTTGCAAAAAGATTCAGCCTGAACCTGAGTGGCATCCTCTTTTAAGATTGTAGAAATCTTTATATTCTCTTTAAAATAATCAGAAACCTCGCGGGCATTTACAGCCAAAACTGCAAAAACACCTACAATAAACAGCACCAATGAAATGCTTATGACGGATGAAACGTACGACCGCAGCAACCGCCCCCCTAATGAATTTTTCTCCTTTCTTCTCATAAATCGCCCCCAAAGATATGAAAAAGCTACCTTTAAATCTCAAAATTTTTTACTACCTTTGCCAAGAGGATATTATGTACTATGGAAGAGCCAGTTAAAATATTGTATGTCAGCAGTGAGATTACACCTTACTTGCCAGAAGATACAATTTCTGTAGCCGGCCGCTATATGCCTCAGGCAGCACAGGAGAACGGTATAGAGATAAGAGCTTTCATGCCAAAATACGGGCTAATAAATGAGCGCCGCAATCAATTGCATGAAGTCATCAGGCTTAGCGGAATGAACATAGTTGTTAATGATCTCGACAGACCTTTAATAATAAAGGTTGCATCTATCCAGCAAGCCCGTATGCAAGTGTATTTCATTGAAAATGAGGATTATTTCAAGAGAAAATTTTTGTACACGGATGAGAAGGGAAAATTTTTTGCAGACAATGACGAGCGCGCGATTTTCTTTGCACGCGGAATGTTGGAAACTGTAAAAAAATTAAGATGGCAGCCATCTATTATTCATTGCGGCGGATGGATAACTCATCTTGTTCCGCTGTATCTAAAAATGTCTTATAGAACGGACCCGATATTTGCAAATAGCAAAATTGTTCTTTCACTTTACGATGAAATTTCTAAAGAAAAATTCTCCTCCGGTTTTGTGAAAAAGGCACTGATGCAAGGAGTGAATCCGGTGGACATGGATGTGCTTGGCAATCCTAATGGCATAAATCTTGCTAAATTAGCTGTCAAGTATGCGGACGGAATAATTCTGGGAAGCAATAATGTTAATAAGGAAGTCCTTGATTACGTGGCCAAGCGCAAGCTGCCAATACTTCCTTTTACAGAGATAAGTGCCGGAAACGCCTCGTACACAAATAAGTACATTAAGTTTTACGACAAATTATTAAAAGTATAATGCAATTAAAGGCTTTCTTCCGCTATCTGATTTTGCCGGCCGCGGCATCACTTCTTACATATTCCTGTATATCAGTGGATAAAACCATTGGAGACATTAATGTTTCCAATGACTATATAATGCAAGTTGGTACGGCAACTTTTCATTTGCCCCTTAAAACCCAAATGCCTGACAGTCTGCAGGCCCTTAATGCATCATACGGTTATTTTGGAGCAATAAGAACAAAAGAATTTGGGCTTGCAAATTTTACATGCGCAACAAACTTTGCCCCCAGCTCTTCCGGATTAAATTTTGGCACAGGTGCTTACGTTAAGAAATTTTACATCACTATGATTCTGAGCGGAAACACTATTGCAGATAAAAGCCAGGAGGGAATTACGCAAAATATTCATGTGTATAGAATGAATAAATATGTTGACACTACTGATAAGTACAACAACATGATTAAGAGTTCTGATTATATTCATAATCAAATAAATATAGGCAGTACAGTTTATACCGGCGCCGACTCACTTACAATCTACCTTAACAATAGTTTTGGAGAAGATATCCTTAAAGCTACTAAACTGCAACTGGATTCTACAACTCATTTTGTCAAAGGATATAAAGGCTTATATTTTACCTGTGACCCACCTGCTGCCGGAGCCGATGGCGGCAGGCTAAACAAATGGGCCGTTACATCCACCTACATGTATATGCAAATCAATTTTCAGCCAACATGGAAAAGCGGGCTGGCCAGAAAAGATACAACAGTCACATTTGCTCTTGGCGTTGATTATGCCCAGAATGAATCTACATACGAGTCAAAAACTCTTGCATCAGATATTCCGCAGGAATACATTGACATTGAGGGAGTAGGTGGCATCAAACCATATATAGATCCGCTTGTTCTTAAAGATACTCTAGATAATTGGGCCGGGAAAATGGGATATGATAATAAAAGAATCCTAATCAGCGACGCGGAGTATGTTTTACCTTATGAGCTCCCTGCAGACGAAAGCAGAGTAACAAGTTACTACCAGCAGTACTTATATCCTTGCCACAGAGTTGCAGATACCACGGATTACTATTACTATCCTCTAAGCGATGTTTACAGCACAAGTAACAGTGTTGGAGCAATTAATAGGTCTAAGTATTACTATGCCGGACAAATGGCAAGTACCGTGCAAAAAATAATGAAAGCAGACAGGAGTGAAGTTGCAGCAGAGCCAAAATATAAAATGTGGATCATGCCAATTGTTGCATCCTCCTCAAGTTCATATTATTCCAGTTCCAGTTCAACCACGTATACTTTTGATGCAACCACTTACAGTATGGGGAGAATCAACGGACCGGCAAATAAGAATTATCCGTATATCAAAATCGTTTACGCTATTCTTAAGGATAAATAAAATACCAACCGGCAAAGAGCAAGTTGTTAATAAAAAAGGCTGCCCATCTGGGCAGCCTTTTTTAATCTCTTTTAACTATTTACTTAGGTAACCCTGTGGAAGACTTTTTCTCTTTCTTTATAATCTTAATCAAAGAATATTTTGCCGCAGTATTATTGTCGGCACCAATGGTATAATCATCAAAGCCGCCAATTGTTCTGCCAACTCTCAAAATATAATTATATATATCTTGCCGGCTATAGCTATAATAATATCACTTAATAAAGAAGGTTATCTATCTTAAATAAAACTGATAAAATCAGTATGTACAAAAATATATAGTTACAGTGTATCTAAATCCTTGTAAAGTTTCAGCGGTGTTATTGTAAAAAGGCACGCACTTTTAGTTCATTGTTATTGATTGTTAATAAAAAAGGCTGCCCAATATGGGCAGCCTTTTTTATTTCAACTATAATATTTTTAGAACAACAATCTTACGCCAAATAACATTCCCCAAGTACTACCTGTGGTAACGTTATTCTGCCAAACATTGCTATCCATAAACCTGCTCATGATTGCCTCTGCAGAATCACTTTCCCCGGCGGCTGAAGCATTCAACTTATAAGTTGGGACACCGTTAACGGCCTTAACAAATGTCAAAGGACGGAGTCTATCATAAGACATAGAACCCATTGTCTTGTAATTGCCCCAACTATTATTAAGAAGGTTCCCTACGTTAATAATATCCAAGCTCAACTGAAGAGTATATCTTCTGTTGCTGCCAAAATTAGTGAAGATATCTTGAAGGATTTTAACATCCCATCTGTTATGCCATGGTCCAACATAACCATATCTTTGAGCATATTTTCCTTTGTGATTTTTCAAATAAGAGTTGCCCTCTACCAATTTCCAGAAAGCATCTTTCATTTGATCGTCAGTTACAGTATAATTAAATTTAACCTTAGCCGGATTGGTATATGTATAAGTAGAAGTAACAAATGTAATGTCATTCTTTGTTGCAGGGATGTACATCAAATCAGATGCATTTCCATCCTGATTCATATCATTAGAGTAACAAAAATCATATCTTCCCTGTGACTCTCCATCATAGAATAACGATACAGTCGTTGCAAAATGTTTCAACCACTCAAATCTATATGATAAATTACCAACTACTCTGTGAGGAACAGCAAATCCAGAAGGAGCAAGTTCAGGATCATTCAAATAAGAAACGACTGAGTTAGCGCTCCATGCTGAAGAGGCTGTAGAGCCAGGGTTGTTTGTAACGTCCTTAGCAACAGTGTAAGTGTAAGCTATGGAACCGGAAAGCCCTCTAGCCAAATTTCTAGTCAACAGACCAGTTAAAGAGTTCTGGTATCCTTTGCTTGTATTTGTAAGAACCATTGCTGAACTTATGTCGGAATTAATATTTGTATTGCTCCAGTAAGGTCTGTTATCCAGTCCCTTGTAGTATCCTGCAGGATAAGCCAAATTGACATTCTTCTGCATAACTGCATTAATATCCTTAGAGAAAATATCCTCTACAGTAAATACCATATTCCAAGGAAGAGCTATATCCACAGCCAAATCACTTCTCCATACCTGAGGCATTTTGAAATTCTTCTCAACCTCGCAAAGCGCTGAACCTGAAGGAAGTTTACCGGGAGTTGTAGGGAACAATGTTGGGTGAGCGGCTATCATTGCTTTGTAATCTTTGTTGAAAGTAATGTTATTTGCTGCCAATGTAGAAAGTGAAGTAATCATAGTCTCAGGAGACTGTATCATGCCTGAACCACCAGGTTGGTTTGTAAACCACACAAATGGAAGCATTCCACTGAACAGACCAGTACCGCCTCTTAACTGAAGACTTCTGTCTCCGTTAATATCCCAGTTGAAACCAATTCTTGGGTTTATCTGAAGTTTTCTGTGAGGCCATTTGCCGCTGTTCATATAATAGTTCTTTTCGGGTGTTCCGCCAACTGTGTAATGATCTTTAAATGAGTTATTCCAGCTGTTAAAGCCGTAAGCGTCAACTGCAGGGTTGTCATCTAAACTGTTAAGATAGAACGGAAGCTCTGCCCTTAAACCCATTGTAACTTTAACATCATCATTAACCTGCCATTCATCTTGTGCATATAGCGCACCAAGGCCGAATGAAAGTTCAACACCAGGAGTAGCCTGATTGTTATAACCATAAGTTACAGCAAATGTTGTAGGAGTTGCATTAGCGTAGAATGCAGCCAAACCGTCTGCATAAGTTATACCTGTTGCAGGGTCCTTTGTGTTATTGTAATTATATCTATAATAAGATGTTCCTTCTCTGATATACACGTTCTTAAAGTACAACTTGTCAAATGAAGCTCCAAATGTCAAGTTGTGGTCTCCAAGGTTTATAGAAACGTTATCTTTTACAGAGAAAGTATTGTTCTTTACATCATTGCCGTAAGTAAACAGCTCATAACCAAATGCCATATACTGGTCACCGCCTTTGTAAATATCTACAAATGGGAATACATCACTGTCAGAAGTCCTCTTATCCTCAATCATAGTGTAAGAAGCAAGCAACTGATTGGAAACTTTTCCCCAGTGGCTATCCAACTCACCCGTTATACTTCTAACGGTATTCTTAAAGCCGTACCACGAATTGCTGAAAGAGACAGATTGGTCAGAACTACGTCCGGAACCTTTTGGATTTGGAGCAGAATTGTAATTAGTAAGCTGGTCTGATGTGCCAACAACTTCATTGTATCTTACGGTAAACTTGTTGTCCTTATTTATATTCCAATCAAATCTTGCAAGAATCTTATGGTTATCGCTCTTAAAGTTAGGGAAGTTCTGATATGAACCAGCCTCATAGCCGTAAGTATTCAATAAGAAATCGTGCATGGTCTTTAAGTCAGAAACTGTTGTACGAGCTGTCTTTGTAGCTGTACTTGATGCACCATTTGTACTAGGCTCCCATGCTCCTGAAGGAGTGGTTTTTTTCTCATACTCGCCGCTTACAAAGAAGAACAATTTGTCCTTAATGATAGGGCCGCCAAATGTAACACCATAAGTCTCTGATTTAGAATCACGAGCACCTGTTACTGTATTGTCGCCAACTTTATTTCCTGTAAACTTCTTAGGTCTCAAATATGTGTAAACGGAACCAAAAAATTTGTTAGTTCCACTCTTTGTTACTGCATTGATTGAGGCACCGGTAAACTGAGATTGCCTAATATCAAACGGAGCAAGATTAACGGAAACCTCCTCAATAGCATCCAATGCTATTGGCTGAGCATCTCCGCCGGGAAGGATTTGAGATGTGCTCAATCCAAAGTTGTTATTAAAGGCTGCACCATCTATGGTAATGGTATTCATACGGTTATCACGGCCTCCAAATGAAGTTCCGTTTGCCTGTGGGGTCATCTTTGTAAAGTCAGTGATACCTCTACTGATAGAAGGAAGCTGCCTTAACTGTGTTGAACTGATGTTGGTGGAAGCACCATTTTTATCAGAGTTCATGATAGGGTTGTTTCCCTTTGCCTGAACTACAACTTCATTAAGGGCAACTGCCTCAACGTCCATTACAACGTTCTTAACAAAGTTCTCGCCTAGTTTTAAGTAAGCACCGCCTGATTTGCTGCTGCCGTATCCAAGCAAGGATACTTCAACTTCATAAGGACCTCCAATTCTCATATTCAAGATACGATAATTACCTGAATTATCGGTAGTTGAATAGTACCTGGAGCCAGAAGGCGTGTGCGTTGCTATAACAGCAGCGCCAACTACAGGACTCCCGTCCTTCTCTGTTACCTTGCCGCTCATAGAGGATGTTGTAACCTGTGCATAGGTTGTCACAGCTACAAACAAACTCAGAACTGTCAAGGCAAAAAGCTTAATAGTTTGTTTCATAAATGATTTGATTATTTAAGGTTTTGTAAATTAATTCGGTTTTTCACCAGCTTTTTCAAAGCAGTGCAAATTTACAAGAAAATAAAATTCTTCAAAATAGGTAAAGCACTTATTTAACAATTTTTTATCAACAATTTTAATTATTCATAATCTTTGACTACCTTTGTCCGCAAAGGTGGAGAGATTTGACTGCTTGCAACCACGCTAAAAAATGCTAAAAGGAACGTATGACACATCTGCCATGCGGTTTCAGAACGCACAAAGTCAAATTCCTACACTTAAGTGTTTAACTTAAAATATTTAGTTATGGCTTATTTGTTTACATCAGAATCAGTATCGGAAGGACATCCGGATAAAGTTGCAGACCAGATTTCGGACGCAGTGCTAGATGAATTTTTAAAACAGGACCCTGAGAGCAAGGTTGCTTGTGAAACTTTTGTAAGCACCGGCCTTGTAGTCGTAGGCGGAGAGGCTCACGCAGATGCTTATGTTGATATTCAGCATACTGCTAGAGAAATTATTAACCGCATAGGTTATACAAAAGCCGAATACATGTTTGACGGAAATTCATGCGGCATTCTTTCAGCCCTTCACGGACAGAGCGCAGACATCAGACGCGGTGTTGAGAAAAAAGATAAATACAATCAGGGTGCAGGAGATCAAGGTATTATGTTTGGATATGCATGCCGGGAAACAGATGACTACATGCCTCTTCCTATATGGCTATCCCACAGGTTATTACAAGAACTGGCGGAGGTCAGAAAGAATACAAAGCTGATGCCTTATCTGAGACCCGATGCAAAGTCTCAGTTCACAATAGAGTATTCCGATGACCGCAAACCTCTTAAAGTTCACACAATTGTATTGTCCACACAACATGATGAGTTTGCGCAGGATGCGGAGATGCTTAAAAAAATCAAGGACGATGTGCAGAACATTCTTATACCTAGATTAATCAAGAAACTGCCCGCACGTCTGAAAGGTTTGTTTGATTGCAATTACAAACTGTTGGTAAACCCAACAGGCAAGTTTGTAATTGGCGGACCTCATGGAGACACGGGACTCACAGGAAGAAAGATAATAGTAGATACTTACGGCGGACGCGGAGCGCACGGCGGCGGAGCATTATCCGGAAAAGACGCAAGCAAAGTAGACCGTTCCGCTGCATACGCAGCACGCTATATAGCTAAGAATCTGGTAGCTGCAGGAGTTGCGGATGAAGTTCAAATCCAGATTTCTTATGCAATTGGAGTTGCAAAGCCGCTAAGCATTTTCATTAATACATTTAGAACTGCACGGGTTGTCAAAAACGGCGGACCTTCCGCAAGCGGCAAAGCTGTCATGTCAGACGGAGAGATTGCAAAAATAGTTGGAGAAATTTTTGACCTGCGCCCAGCAGTGATAATAGATAAATTCCAATTGAAAAACCCAATCTACTTGCCAACAGCAGCTTATGGTCACATGGGCCGCACTCCTTATGTTGGAGAAGTAACGGTTGTCAGAAACGGCAAGAACGTAAAAAAGAGAGTGCAATTCTTTGGCTGGGAGCTGCTTGATGCGGTGCCAAAGGTGAAGAAAGCGTTTGGAATCTAGCGCAAGAGATTTATTTCATTTGGACAATGGTGATGCCGGAACCACCAAAGCGAACATCCTCGTCTGTGCAACTTTGCACGGCGGGGATTGTTTTTAAGAACTTGCGTATTTCTTCCTTAAGAACACCTGTCCCCTTGCCATGAAGAATCCGCACCTTAGAGGCCCCAACAAGCTCAGCATCATCAATATAGCGTGCAACAATATCCAGCGCATCATTAAGTCTCTCCCCTCTTACATCAATCTCAGTTTTAAAATTCAGCTTCCTCTCATCAATCCCTAAAGAATTGTGAGTTAAAGGTTTAGGTGCACTCTTGCGCACATTATCAAACTCTTTATTAGAGATAACTTCAATAGAATCTTTTTTTACTTTGCTGATTATGTCGCCGACAGAAATGTTAATCCACTTCTCACCTATCTGCATCACCTCACCTATCAGATCACTCCCCTTTATTTTTACTTTGGTCCCAACCTGCAGCACACCCGGAACAAACTTTCCTTTTTGCAAAGCTCCCTGCGCAAAGTTCAAACTGTCTCTCATTGCCTCTGCAGCATTCTGTTGAATAGCATGTTGCAGGTTTCTCCCTTTCCTCTCCTCCTGCCTCTTCTTACGTGCAACCAGCTGTTCCATCTTAGCTTGAATCTTCCTGTCCTGCTTAGAATCCTTCTGTTGTTCCAAAGACTCATTAAATTTCTTCAAATCCTCGCGCACCAATTTTGTTCTCTCCTTTTCTGCCTGATTCTCACGTATTTCCCTGATAGTTGCCTCAATCTTTTTATTTGCGGCCGCAAGAATTTGCTGAGCCTCATCTTTTGCCTGTTGAACAATTTTCTTTTTAGTCTCCTTAATATCAGACAGTTCCTGAGCATAACGTTCAGTAACGCTCTCCAAATTTTTATCGGTATTTTTTATTCTGGCAAGTTTCTCATCCAGTTTGCGGCGATTTTTTGATATCGCGCGCAGCTGCCTTTCCAAATCTACAAAACTTTCACCCGCCTTCTCTTCTGCTTGATGCACAATATTTTCCGGCAATCCCATTTTGCGCGCAAGTTCAAAGGCAAAAGAATTTCCGGGAACACCCAATTCCAATCTATATAACGGCTGAATCTTTGTGCTGTCAAACTGCATTGCTCCGTTAATAGTCCCGGAGCTATTCTGCGCATAAACTTTCAAATTAGTGTAATGCGTTGTTATTATGCCATATACGCCCCGCTTATCCAGCTCTTCTAAAATTGTCTCCGCAATTGCTCCGCCCGCTGCAGGCTCAGTTCCCGCTCCAAATTCATCTATCAGGACCAAAGATTTTTCATCCGCATTTTTGAGCACATTTTTCATGTTCATCAAATGAGAGCTGTAAGTACTAAGGTCATTTTCAATAGATTGCTCATCTCCTATATCAATGAATATTTTATTAAAAACAGGAAATTCGGAAACCTCAGAACAAGGAACAAGCATCCCCCATTGAAACATATATTGCAATATCCCGACAGTTTTCAGACATACAGATTTTCCTCCCGCATTGGGGCCGGAAATAACAAGGATATGCTTTAACTTATTGAGTTCTAATGAAAGAGGCACTATCTGCTTTTTCTCCTTCTGCAACGCAGCCTCCAGCAAAGGATGTCTTCCGTTAGAAAGTCTAAGCACTCCATCCTTGGAAATAATTGGCTTGCCGGCCTGCATTAAACCGGACACCTCAGCCTTTGCACGGATAAAATCCACTTCTCCAATAAACATTGCTCCCTCTTGGATATCAGATAAATATGGCCTTAAAAAATCTGTAAACTCAGCAAGAATTCTTGCAATCTCTCTCTGCTCTGCAAAATAAAGTTCACGCACTTTGTTGTTCATTTCCACAACTTCCAGCGGCTCCACAAAAACAGTCTTGCCGCTAGAGGACTCATCAAAAACAAGTCCCGGCAAGCCGCGCTTGTTAGAGGTGCTGACCGGAATAAGTAATTTCCCGTCGCGAACAGAAATAGTAGCATCCTCATCTGCAACGCCCTCACTCTGAGCCTTTTTAAAAATGCTCTGAACTTTTCGTGAGATAGAGTTTTGAGTAGAACTTAATTCTCTTCTGATTTTTGCAAGCTCCTCAGAGGCGCTGTCTTTTATCTCCCCATTTTTATCCAGAATAGAATCTATACGGCGGCTTACCTCCGGAAAATATTGAATCGGCGCTGCAAGTTGCTTAATATTAGGATATTGCTCCGGCTTAGTGTTTTTAAGGAAGGATAATAATTGTCTTAAACTTTCCAAAAAATTCTGCAGTCTCCGCAAATTTTCCACAGATATGCAGCTGAACTCCGCCGTTAATGCCTTAAGAAATTGAGTACAATCTGTAAACTCTCCCTGGGGAAATTTTGTCTCAAACATTGCAACCAAGCGCATCTCATCTGTGAGTGCAAGACGCTTCTCTATTGTCTGCGGATTATAAGAAACCTCCTCCGTCTCTGCTCGGTTTTGTGCATAACCCGTTGAACAGCGTATATTTATGCTCTGCCTTATCTGATCAAAACCAAGTTTCTGTTCTAGATTCATTTCATTTGCAAAGATAAAGTTTTACATTTGCATTGGTACAGGAAATACGGCAAACCTCCGCAGTTATTTAAGCATATAGTTAATGAGTGTTACCTTAACAGTCTGGCTGTTCATCATTTTTATAGTTGTCTCCTACCTTTTGGGGTCAATCTCTCCCGCCATTTTTTTATCCAAAAAAATATACGGAATAAATATTCGCGATTACGGCAGCAAGAACCCCGGAGCCAATAATGTTCAAAGAGTTATGGGATGGCACATGGGACTTGTAGTTTTTGTAATTGACCTCTTAAAGGGAACCGCCGCTTGCTGCCTTGTCTATTTTCTGCCATTGCTAAAAGATGCTCCCAATCTGTTTGTCTGTGCACAAATTGTATTTGGATTTGCCGTAGTTGCAGGACACATTTTTCCGCTCTACCACCACTTCCGCGGAGGCAAGGGTGTTTCAACTTTTTGCGGCGCACTGCTGGCTATCCACCCGGGAGCAGTTCTGATATGCACAGTTATCTTCCTGATAGTCTTATACTTTACAAGATATATTTCCATAAGCGTTATATCGGCCGTAACTTGTTTCCCTCTATTGGTAAACTTGTTGTTTGCATTATGGTTGGACCCCCAAGAAACATGGGCCCTAAGAATTTTTAGCATGGTATGCGGCGCAACCATCTGGCTTACACACCTAAGCAATCTAAAAAGATTATATCACGGCACGGAAGAAAAATTTAAAATCCGCCGGCCAGTACACAAAATCTAAATATCGATACTAGTTTATTTGCCTGCCTTATATTCTCAACAGCTTGACTTTATTCCGGCCTGTAGAACACTGGCTTGCGACGCTCAAAGTAACACAGATATTTAAAGCCGCAATGCTGGACCATGTGCCAATAGGTCTTAAAGTTATCTCCCACTCTGTTTGGGTCATGAGCATCTGAACCAAGAGAAACCGCCTCTCCTCCAAAATCACGGAACTTGCGCAAAATATTCAAATCAAACTTAAGGGCATTTGCCGTTCCTACGCCATGGCTCACTCCGGCCTCATAAGATTTTGTATTTATCTCCAGGGCTTTGCCGTTTTCCGCCAAAAATTTTAACAGAGGCTCAAGATACCCTGCAAACTCTTTATAAGTGACATTTTTATCGTCATAAGGAGCATAGCGCGCAACGTAATCAAAGTGTCCAAGTATATCAAAATCTTCATATTCCAGCGCCGTGGACAACATCAATTCAAACGTTCTGCCGTAAGCCTGCATTGGAGTTTTACCTTTATAGTAACTGCCAAAATAAGGGTCCAGTCCATCTACAAAATGTATGGATGCAATTACCGTATCAAACTTAAACGGGGCAACATAATCCAGTGTGTGTCTGATGCTTACAGGCTGCAGCCCCACTTCTATTCCCCTTAAAACTTTAAAAGGCTTTTTCTTTCTTTTTTGATTATCATTTATTATCCCGATAGTTTCATCTATCTTCCCAATAGACTCAGCTATTTTTTTCTGCTGCTCCGCAATGTCAAAGGCAAAAGCGCCGCTATCGCGAGGCACATCCAAATCTAAATGATCCGTAATTGCAATGCCGCCAAGACCCTTGCTGACTGCAACGGCAATGTCTTGCTCCATGGTCATTCTGCTATCGGGAGAAAATTCCGAATGTGTATGATTATCAAAAAAATTCATCAATTTGTTTATTTGACAAAATGCCGCGTTTCAATTAAGATAAATTGTTCTTATTGCAAACAATTCCCGGTTTGTTGCGTGCAAAGTTTTGTTTTAATTGCACACAAAAGTAATGTTTTATCCATTATTTTGTATTCCCATGCACCGTCAATAAATTCCGCCATTGACTTAGTTTCAATTCAGAATACAGCTTTAACATAATTATGTGATGAGTAAAATTAAAGTATCCATAGTGGAATCTGCGCTTAATCTCTTCATTACCAGACACTGTAATATATGCGGAAGAGAACTGCTGGGCTTTGAAAAACATTTTTGTCTGGAGTGTTTTGCAGGTATTCCGCTTACATATTTTTGGGAATTTAAAAACAATCCTGCGGAGATAATTTTTTGGGGACGCGCAAAAATTGAGCGGGTATATTCTCTTATGTTTTTCCGCAATAATTACAAACGGTGCGTGTATGATGTTAAATATAAAGGTAATATACCGCTTGGACTTTATCTTGGTAAAATGCTTGGAGAGAAAATTTGTACTGCGGAAAAAAGAAATACAAAGCCGCCGGCTAATTATATCCCTATAAATTATGTAATTCCGGTACCACTGCATTGGAGGAAAAAATTAAAGCGCGGCTTTAATCAGGCGGAAATTATTGCGCGCGGCATTGCAAACGGACTTAACGGCGGCTCCACGGCATTCAGGTTTAGCGGAGGTGTTGTGCCCGCCTCTAAAGCCGCTGTCCCTGCAAGAGCCCGTGTATGCACGCAAATCATTAAACGCAAGTATTTTACAAAGACGCAAACGCAGAAAGACAGATGGAGCAGATGGAGAAATGTTGAGGATGCTTTTAAAATTTCACCGTGCGGACTAAAGCGCTGCATAAAAAATATTAACGCACAACAAAAGAAGAGCATTTCTGTAACCAATACTGCGGATTTTTGTCTTGCACATTTTCTGATTGTAGATGACGTACTTACAACCGGTGCAACATTGGAGGCGTGCGCCGGAATTTTAATTAAAGCCTGCGCGGAGGCGGGAATTGAATGCAAGGTAAGCATTGCAACATTAGCCTATGTAGAGTAGCACGTCTGTCCGCATTAATTGAGCAGATGCCGATTGTAAAACTTTTTCATTAATTTTGAGGTTATTAAAAGCAGCAAAACCATCTGGAAAAAAATAATAACATGTTTGATTTCATAAACATACAGCCAATAGATATTATTGACATTATCCTTGTCGGATTACTTATATATCAGATTTATAAACTGATACGCGGAACGTCCGCAATGAATATTTTTATTGGAATTATTGTTATCTATTTTGTCTGGGTGCTTGTGAAAGCACTCCACATGAATTTGCTTTCCGCAATTCTGGGGCAAGTGCTTGGAGTTGGCGTTATTGCGCTGATCGTAATTTTCCAGCAGGAAATCAGAAGGTTTTTGCTGCATATTGGAACTACCTCATTTAAAGGCAGAAGGGGAGGAAATTTTGCACGCAGGCTGTTTGGGCAAGAGGAAAAAGAGGTACCTCTTACAACACTAAATGAACTTACCCAAGCTGTCCGCAGAATGGCTGAGACTAAGACCGGAGCGCTGATTGTTATGATGCATGCCTCTTCTTTGGAGTTTGTTATTGAGACAGGTGACAGAATTGACTCAATGGTTAACAGACGTCTTATAGAGAATATCTTTTTTAAGAACGCCCCCCTGCATGACGGAGCTCTTATTATGAACACAACAAGATTGATTGCCGCAAGATGCACCCTGCCAATGTCTGATAATCAAAATATTCCCGCAAATCTTGGAATGCGTCACAGAGCCGCTGCCGGACTTACAGAACAAACGGATGCAACGGTAATTGTTGTCTCTGAACAGACCGGCAACGTTTCATTTGTCAAGGGAGGAGAGTTAAAAATAATGACCAATATCAATGAATTGAGACTGGCCATAGAGGAATCTTACAAATAAGAGATTGGCCTCTTACTTCTTGTTCTTTTCCTTCTCCAAATCTGATTTCAGATAGAATTTTCCATCTTTACCCCTCTTGTATTCCTTGCCTTTACCTATTCTTCTTAGATATTTTATATACTGTTGGTCATCAAGCACTTTCTTTAATGCCTCCAACGTTTTTTTCTGCCATCTGTCTTTAAGAAACTGATACGTGCTTGCCTCCTGCATCCCTGAACTTTGCAGATTTTCAAAGTCACTCTTCATGCAAGTGTAATTGTGAGTGAGAATAGAATCACAAAAAAATTCCTGAGATTCGCTCAGCCCCAGCTCACTTACCATAGCCTTAACGTCCACGGCCGCAACTTCTTCCGGCGTCTTCTCTTTCTCCTGCTGCTGTGCAAATGCGGGAACAGCGCAAACGGCAGATAATAAAACTGAGGCGGTAACAATAAATAACCTAACCGTCGCGATGGATATTTTCTTCATAATAATATTGCTATATTTGTTAATCACAAAGTTAATAAACATTATGAAATTAAACTTAAAAGCCATTATTATGGTAGCTGCCGCTATTATTGTTTGCGGCGCATATAATACTTCACAGGCCTGCACAAATATTATTATTACCAGGGGAGCATCTAAAACAGGCTCTGTAATGGTCTCTTATGCAGCAGATTCACATACCACTTATGGTGAACTTTACCATGTTCAGGGACAAGTTTGGCCCAAGGGCAGCATGTTAAAAATTTACGAGTGGGACACAGGAAGATATCTTGGAGAAATTCCGCAAGCACGTCGCACATATTCCACAATGGGGAATATGAATGAGTGTCAGGTAATTATAACTGAGACAACCTTTGGAGGAAAGGAATCTCTTGTAGACACAACCGCCAGAATGGACTACGGATCACTAATTTACATAACTCTGCAAAGAGCAAAAACTGCCCGTGAAGCCATAAAGATTATTTCAGATTTTGTTAATACCTACGGTTATTGCTCAGAGGGAGAATCATTCTCTATTGCAGACAAAAATGAGGCGTGGATAATGGAAATTGTGGGGAAGGGAATGAAGTTGGACAAGAAGGGAAAAAACATAAACAAGGGTGCGGCATGGGTTGCAATCAGAATTCCGGACGGTTATATCTCCGGCCATGCAAACTACTCTCGGATAACAACTTTCCCTCTTAATGACCAGGACAACTGCCTCTACTCAAAAGACATTATAAAGTTTGCAAAGGAGAACGGATACTATAACGGACCGGATGAGCAGTTTAGTTTTTCAGAAGCATTTGACCCGGCATCATTTGAGGTTTTAAGAGGTTGTGAAACAAGGGTCTGGAGCTTCTTTAACATTCTTGGAGGCGGAAAGATTGGAGACAAAGATGCAAACTATTATCTGGATTATGCCCTTGGAACAAACCCTTCCAACAGAATGCCTCTTTACATTAAGCCGTCACATCTTCTTACTGTTAAGGATGTTGCAGATGCAATGAGAGATCATTTTGAAAACACGCCAATGGATTTTACCCATGATTTGGGAGCAGGTCCTTTTGAGTGCCCTTACAGATGGCGCCCAATGACCTTTACCTCTAACGGAAAAACTTATGAATTTGAAAGATCCGTTGCCACCCAGCAAACAGGTTTCTGGCTGGTGGGAGAAGCTCGTCCTTGGCTGCCCGATGCTATAGGCGGCATTATTTGGTTTGGCGTTGATGATACTGCAACATCTTGCCTTACACCAGTTTACACCAGCGGAAATAATGCCCCAACATGTTTCAGAGACGGCAACGGAAGTATGATTCAATATTCAGATTCTTCCGCTTTCTGGCTGTTTAACAGAATTGCGCAATTTGCATATTTGCGCTATAAGGACATTGCCCCTGAGGTTAGAAAAACTGCAAACGAGCATGAAAACGGCGCAATCAAAATTGTTCCGGACATTGATGCCCAAGCTCTCAGAATTCTTAAAGAGAACAACAATGACACTACCAAAGTAAAAGAATATCTGACCGGCTGGAGCGAGAAATTTGCAAACCGCATGTTTAAGACCTTCAAGAACTTGGATGAATACCTTCTTGTAAAATATATAGACGGCAATATTAAAAAGCAGAATCCCGACGGTTCATTTATGAACAACGGATACAATGCCAAGATACCTCCGATGCCTTACCAAAACGGCTATCCTCAAAAATGGTATGACGCCATTGCAAAAGACAACGGAGACAAAATGGAAACTCCTGCACTGGCTAAATAATTGGTAAGCATTTTCATCGCACTTGCGTCGCATGGTTTCCATTGGAGATGCTTTCACTGACAATCTAAGTTACGGGAACATCAGGGAAAATGTGGTCAATCTATTGATCGCATCGGATTTTACGGTAATAGTTCCTCCGCTTAAACGCATGATCTGTCGCGAAACAGAAAGTCCAATCCCGCTCCCGTTTTCTTTGGTTGTAAAAAAGGGAACAAAAATATGATCCATTTCCTCATCGGGAATTACCGGCCCGTTATTGATTACATCAATAAATACAGCCTCATTTTCAGCACAATAGGCTTCAACTTGGATTTTTCCTCCACTTATACCGATGGCCTGAACCGCATTTTTCAAGATATTTAACATCACACGTGAAACAAGTTTTTCATCTGCGTACAATATCAAGTCATCCGGACGGACATTCACCTCAAAATCTATATCTTTCAAAACATTCTCATCATAACAGGCAGTTTTCCCCCCGCAGGAAAACAACAGCTCTTCCATTCTCATACAAAACTCCTTTACGAAAAATAAAGATGGAACGGGTGTGGGAATATTGGTGAATTTTCTATAATTCTCTACAAAATCGGTCAGCTCGACACAGGTTTTATTTATGGCCACAAGCCCGTCAAAAATTTCACCGGCCCCAACACCACCAGTTTCCTTAAACTGTTTTTCTTTTTCCAGTAGAGTATCACTGAGTGATATGACCGGTGTCAGAGAATTCATAATCTCATGAGTAAGTACCCTTATAATCCTTACCCAGGAATCAATTTCATTCTCATCAAGTTCCCTGTTTATATCGTTTATTGCAATGATCCGCATATTAGATTTTCCCAATTTCATACCCGAAGCATGTACAGAAAGATGTACGACACCTCTTTCATTTGAGAATGAAATCTGATTTTTTCCTCCGGGCTGAATACCCTCAATCAATTGCTCCAACTGTGAATCTATGCGTTGCAACTGGGAAACATGTGTGAAGACGGGAAGACCAAATAGCTTCAAAACCTCCGTGTTCGTCTGATAAACATTTCCCCTATCGTCCAAAACTATTATTCCCGTATTCACGGTATTGATAATTAGTTCATAATATTTTTCCCTTTGCATAGCATCATTACGATTCTGAAGCAAAACTTGTATTATTCTGTTCAGAGAAGTATTGACCAGCAAATCGTCAGAAGATTTATGATTTGTTGCAAACTTAAAAGCATAATCGGCATTGTCTATAGAATCAAACATCAAAGCAACTTTTTTGACATTACGCCTTGAAGTCTGATATATTGCTCTAAAAATTATAACCCACAAAATGATGGCAATAATTGAGGAGACGATAAATCCGTTCTGTAAAAAAATCACGGTCACGACAGTAACGGCTGCCCAAATAAGCAAATAGGCTATCAGACGGGGGGACCCTATTTTTACAATTGAAGTCATTAAGTCAAATATTTATTATAGGCCGTATTTTTTTATTTTGTTATATAGCGTCTGTCGCGATATGCCAAGTTGTCCTGCAACAGAAGATAAATTGCCGTTGCACTTGGCCATTGCATTCTCTATAAGTTGGCATTCCATTTCTTCTATTGTGGTTATATCTTCCCCGCGTCTGTTCTGTCTGGGTTGTGATGTTTCAATTACATCCGGCGGCACGGCTAAACCATCGGACATTATAACAGCCTTTTCAACAACATGTTGAAGCTCCCTAATATTTCCATACCAAGGTTGTTCATAAAGTTTCTCAACGGCGCCGGTGGTAAAATGCACTCCGGGTTTTCCATACATATTTCCGTATCTTTTTAAAAACACTTCGGCAAGAGGTATTATATCCTCTTTCCGCTCACGCAGTGCCGGCAAATGGACCACGATAGTATTTATACGATACAGCAGATCCTCCCTGAATTGTTCCCTTGCCACCATCTCATCAAGGTCCCGGTTAGTTGCACAGATCAGTCTTATGTTCACCGGAATTTCTTTGTTGCTTCCGACTCTCACAACAGATCTTTTCTGCAAAACAGTCAATAATTTGGATTGCAGCGCATAGGACAAATTACCTATTTCATCCAAAAACAAAGTTCCGCCCTGCGCGATTTCAAATTTTCCTGCCTTGTCGGATTTCGCGTCCGTGAAAGCACCCCTGGCATAACCGAACAATTCACTTTCAAAAAGGGTCTCTGCAATCGCACCCATATCAACGGCAACCATGGGGCCCGAAGATCTTGCCGATAATCTATGCATCTCGCGGGCAAGGACTTCTTTGCCAGTACCATTCTCTCCCGTAATAAGAATATTGGCGTCCGTCCCTGAAACCTTTTCTACAATAGAATGAAGCCTGGTCATTTCCGGACTCTTTCCCCAGTACATACTTTCCTCATTGATCGTCCCCTTTACCATGGCAGGACCAAATTGTTTATCCCGGGAAAGTTTGTATGCATTCACCAGCGTTTCAACCATCTTGGCGTTATTCCAAGGCTTAACTATAAAATCCGCCGCACCGGATTTGATCCCGGTTACGGCAAGTTCCACATCTGCAAAAGCAGTGAACAGTACCACCTGAATACTTGGCTCCATTTTTTTAATTTCGCGCAGCCAAAACAATCCCTCGTTCCCGTTGTTCATCCCGCTCCCAAAATTCATATCGAGCAAAACAACATCCGGTTTTTTCTCCGCGATTACACTTGGGATCTGATTGGGACCGGGCAATGTTACCACCTCTCCAAATATATTTTCCAATAACATCCTAACCGCAACAAGTATGTTACGATTATCATCCACGACCAAAAGTGTTCCCTGTCCCTTCATGCCACTAAAAGAGATTTTTCTGCAAATGTATCACTTTTAAAATACTTTGTGGAACGGTGTCAAAATATTGGACACAGATGTAAAAATATTGGACATCCCCTTGATAGGCATTATTCTATAAAACTTTGATTATAACCTTGTTAATATTAGCAGCACAGCAATTGCAAATTTTGCCAAAAGAAACGCTGCGAACAAAATATACGATGATAAAAATTCACAAAACGATACTGGTGCTGAGTGCGGCAATTATTTTATGTCTGCCCGCGGCAAATGCGCAAAAAAAGATTTGGACCATGGACGAATGCATGGAATATGCGGTCGGCCACAGTACGGCAGTATCAAAAAAAATCTATCAGCTTTCCACGTTCAATGCCCAATACAACAACGCATTAAATAGTTTTTTCCCAAAATTAACAACGGAAATTACCGGACAATATAACTGGGGACGCGGGATAGATCCGGAAACAAACACTTATAATACCGTCACCACTTTCAATAATTACTACGGTGTTTATGCCTCCATGTACCTGTTTGAAGGAGGTCAGATCATAAATCAATTTAAGAATGCGCTGCTAAATAAAAAAATGGGTATAAGCGATATACAACAAACAAGGGATGAAATGGCTCTTGAAATAATGCAGGATTTCATAGATGCGGCATATTACAATGGGTGCACCGGTTTGGCGAAAAAGAAACTTGAAGAAAGCAATGAGCTTTTATACAAAACCTGCAAGGAAGAAGAACTGGGAATGAAAAGCGAACCGGAAGTTGTACAAATAAAATCGCAGGTGGCCGAAGATGATTACAATCTTACACACCAGCAAAATCTTTGCGATGCGGCATTTTTTAAATTAAAATCCGATATGAATTTCCCTGCATGCGACAGTTTTCAAATTGACACTACACTGCAATCATTTGTTCCGCAATATAGAGTAGAAAACATTGAAGAGATTTATAATCTGGCCGCCGAAAATAATCCCGCAGCAATTTCATCATCATACCGTGTCAGAAGCGCAAAAATCCTGTTCAATATTGCAAAAGGAAAATTATTGCCTACTGTGTCGTTATCCGGAGGTATAGGAACAAGCTATTATAAAAATTTCTCTTCAAGCGCCAGTTATTCGTCCTTCCGCAGTCAGATAGACAATAACCGGGGGGAATATATCGGGGCAACCCTTTCCATTCCGCTATTTGGAAACGGAGCGCGCTATGCCCTAAGAAAAGCACGCAACGATATGAAAATAGCAATACTAGATAATCAGGAGGCCATGAGAAAATTACATAACGATATTGAACAATCGGTCATGGATTGCAACGGGTATGCAAAGGAAATGTCACAGATGTCAAAGAAAGTAGAGGCAGATTCTCTTTCACATCTGATGAACAAAAGAAAATTCGAGGAGGGAATGATAAGCGCAATGGATCTAAAAACATCATCAAGCACTCTGCTACAATCGCGTATTATACTATTACAGACAAAAATGCTGTATATTCTAAAGAACAAATTAGTAGAGTATTACAAAGGGAAAGAATTAGTAAAACTCCCGACAGGGGATTAAAATCACTACCATGGATATAGAAATACAAAACAAAAAAAGAATTCCACCCAAGTATATTCCTTATATTCTTGGCGGTGCTATTTTTTTAACAGTAATAACGTGGCTCGCAGTTGGGAATCTAACCAAAAAGCTGAAGGTGGACAAGGGGAGCATTATTGTGGAAAATGTAAAACGCGGTTTATTCAATGATTACGTAAGAATCGACGGACAGGTAGCCCCTATAAATATTGTTCAAATAAGCCCGGAGGAGGGTGGAATAGTGATGGAAAAAAGTGTAGAAGAGGGCGCGCAAGTTAAGAAAGGAGATATAATTGTAAAATTGAGCAATTCAAACCTTGATCTGCAAATCTTAAATGCCGAATCGGAACTTGCGGAGAAACAAAATCTTCTTAGGAACACCCAGATCACGATGGAACAAGACAGGCTTAACAATAAAACGGAAAAATTGCAATTGGATGCGGATGTGGTAAAAAAACAGAGAGCCTTCCTACAACAGGAGAAATTATATCGGGAACATCTCAATTCAAAAGACGAATTTCTTCAGGCAAAAGAGGAGTATGAACTTGCATCACAGAAGCAGAGCCTTATTGTACGCCGTTTATCGCAGGACAGCCTTTATCGCAATACACAGGTCGGACAAATGTCGGAGAACCTGGATAATATGAGAAAAAACGTATTGCTGGTCAGAGAAAGAAAGGAACATCTTAACGTACGCAGCCAGATCAATGGAGAGATAGGCTTGCTGGACGTGGAACTTGGAGAAAATATAAATCCCGGACAAAAAATAGGACAAATAAACGATCTAAGTGACTACAAAGTACAGGCATCAGTAGATGAACATTATATAGACAGAGTGCACCCGGGATTGTCGGCCACGTTTGAACGCGAAAATAAGATTTTTGATCTGCATGTGCACAAGGTTTATCCAGAGGTTCACGAGGGCAGGTTTAAGGTGGATTTTGTATTCGCCGGCAAAAGACCGACAAACATGAGGACCGGACAGACGTATTACATAGACCTTCAACTTGGGAGATCAGAAAGCACAGTTATAGTGCCCAAAGGGACTTTCTTTTATGTAACGGGCGGAAATTGGATATTTGTGGTAGACAAAAACGGGAAAAAGGCGTATCGCCGCAACATAAGGATAGGAAGGCAGAACTCAGATTATTATGAAGTTCTAGATGGCCTTGAACCGGGGGAAAAAGTGATTGTGAGCGGATACGAAGCCTTTAAAAAGAATAATATTTTGATTCTTAAATAAGTTCATGGAAACTTATTACAATAATTTAAAAATGAATAATATGGACAGTGCTATTCGTTCACTTTTTAGAAGAGGGCAACATAATCTGACAAAGATACTTTGTCTCGGAATAGGTCTGGCGGCCGGGGCCGTGCTTGTTGCAAAAATATACTATGAGGTAACCTTCGATAAATTTGTAAAGGACTACCGGCAAACCTACATAATCAGCGAAAGAATTTTAATGAACGGAGAGATTAACGAATGCCCACACACAAGCGGTGCAATAGCACAAGCCGTCAAGCGTTATTGCCCGCAAGTAAGGGAAGCCTCCAGAGCAACCGAAGTAGCGGAAGACTGCATGGTGGATGTTGAAAGTGATAAAACAACAGAGAGCATTAAAAAAGTCAAGGTTGCCATTGTCGCGTGTGCGGATAGTTGTTTTTTTGACCTTGCCAACAGAACCATACTGGTAGGGAATGCCAGGGAGGCGTTATCCCGTCCCGATTATTGCATGATAAGCAAGACTTTGGCCCAAACCATAGAGGGAAAAAGCAATTGGAAAAATATAGTCGGCAAAAGGCTCTCTCCCCACAGATTGGGTAACGGAATAGGAGACGTACATACGATCGTAGGAGGTGTATATGAGGACTTCCCGAACAACTCCTCATTCAAGGCTTTTGATATGATCTTATCCTTCGGTTACATCTCCGACTTAAGTAAATATAACTGGGTTGGCAATGACAAATATCTCTCCATGATAAGGTTAAATAAAAACTGTTCCATAGACCAACTTGTCCCGGGAGTTGAAAAAATGAGAAGGGAAAATCTACCCCTTGATGAGATAAAAAAGAGCGGAGTGGACTTAAATTATTCCTTCACTCCATTCGCAAAATATCACAAATTGGATTGGATAGATCCGGCAGCCAAAAATAAAATATGGATACTATCCCTGCTTGCATTTCTACTTGTTTTTTCCGCTACAATGAATTATCTTTTAGTAACTATCGGAAATATGGTTAGCCGCTCAAATGAGATGGCTGTAAGAAAATGCTACGGAGCGGAATCAAACAATATTTATGGAATAATGTTCCGGGAAACAGCGCTACATCTCGCAATTTCCATAATACTGGCCGCATTAATAATTTTTAGTTGCAAGGGCTCAATAGAAGAGTTGTTGAACTCCTCCCTTAGTTCCATCTTATTCAGCAACGGAATGATAATAATAATTGCCATCCTTATAGTGGTATTAATCATAGGGGCTTATGTCCCAGGTAAAATCTACTCGGCTGTCCCCGTAGCCACAGCATTCAGAGGATATAATGAGACCAAGCGCCGTTGGAAACAAACTCTGCTCGCAATTCAGTTTATTGCGGCTGCATTTCTTATAAGCCTGTTGGTTATAACGGACAGACAGTACAGAATGATGATCAATTACAAACTAGGCTACGATTATAATAATCTCGCATATGTAAACATCAAAAATCTGAATGCGGAGGAAAGGAGTACCCTCAAAGCGGAAATAATGAGGCTGCCTAGTGTAACGGGCCTGACATCCTCTGAAACAATGCTCACCAACGGACAAAACGGAAATAATATAATCGCGCCAGACGGACAAAAGGAATATTTTAATATCGCGGATCTATACTCCGTTTCAGACGAATATATTTCCACAATGAAATTTAAACTTCTTCAAGGGAAAAATTTCACGGAACATACGGATAGTCTAAAAGAAGTTATGGTAAGCAAATCGTTCGTGGACAAAATGAAACTTGTTGCGGGATGGAATGATAATGTCGTCGGGAATATGATTAACATAAGCGAACACGGCAGAAACTTCAAAATATGTGGAGTTTATAATGACATCAAGATAGGCAGCATAGGCAATCCGGACACAAGGCCGAGTATTATGTTATATAATAAAAATGTTGGACCAAACTTGTTTGTAAAATATCATCTGCTTGGAGCAAGCGAATTACATATCCTTAACAAAAAAATAAAAGAGCTTTACCCTGATTCACAAATGGAAGCGGAAAAATACTCAAGCATTATTGAACTATGCTATAAAAATGAAAAAATATTTAGGAAAACGACATTGCTTGGAGGCGCCGTAACCTTGATAATCGCACTGCTGGGATTGATAGGCTATACCAACGATGAGATCGGACGCCGCAGAAAAGAAATAGCAATAAGAAAAGTGAACGGTGCAAGCGTCAGCGATATCCTAACTCTATTTTCACGGGATATGATGTTAATAGCGGTCCCTTCTCTGATCATAGGCTGTGCAGGTGCTGTGTTGGTAGCACGCAAATGGCTGGAACAATTCAGTGAAAAAACCCAGCTTTCGGCGTGGCTGTTTATAGTGTGCGGATTGCTGCTTCTTGCCATTACACTCCTTGTTGTGGTAATGGACTGCAGAAAAATCGCCGGCGACAAATCCGTCGATTATTTGAAAAGCGAATAATACAGGAATAATATAATAAAAGAAAAAATATGATAATCAAAGTTGAAAATCTGTGTAAGAACTTCCGTACAGAAGAGGTTGAGACCATTGCACTTGACAATGTTTCCATGGAAATCAAAGAGGGTGAATTTGTGGCCGTCATGGGCCCGTCGGGATGCGGGAAATCCACACTCTTGAACATACTTGGACTACTGGACAATCCCACAGGCGGAACGTATCTGCTCAATGGCAGAAACGTAGACAATCTAAAGGAGAAGGAACGGACAACTATGCGCAAGGGGCTGATAGGATTCGTGTTCCAGAGTTTTAATCTTATAAATGAACTAAATGTAGCGGAAAACGTGGAACTTCCCCTTACGTATCTCAAAATCAAGGCGAGCGAGAGAAAAAAACGGGTATACGAAATACTCAAAAAAATGAACATAAGCCACAGGGCAAATCACTTTCCCCAACAATTAAGCGGCGGTCAGCAACAAAGAGTTGCCATTGCAAGAGCCGTAATATCAGAACCTAAATTAATTCTGGCGGACGAACCGACCGGAAACTTGGACTCCAAAAACGGAGAAGATGTAATGAATTTGCTTACTGAACTTAACCGCGGTGGAACCACCATAATCATGGTAACACACAACAAGCATGATGCGGCCTACTCCCACAGAATATTAAATCTTTTTGACGGTAAGATTGTTGATTCCGAATAATAATCAAGAGATTATTTTTCTACTCAATAAACTTCTTATAAACCAACTCGCCGGAATAGCTCACTTCATGTGAGCCCATAGTCATGGTAAAAACTATGCGCTCCGGATCTGTGCTTGAGTCAACAGTGACTTCCAGGCTTTTTGCGATAAGCTCAGAATTATCCTCTCCGGAAACTGTCGGGATAATATTGTCACCTTTTAATGTGATAATGTCGGAGGTAGCATTATAGGAAAGGTCAGAAATTGCGATTGTATAGTACTCTGTCTCTGAAGAAGATAAACGGGCATTAACTAATATCAGATTTGCCTTGCTGCTCCCTTCCGGAAACTCCAAAAATATTATAGTTGAGTCTTGAGTGTATGACCTGTCAACATATAATGTTCCGCGATATGCAGAGTCTGAAACAATTTGATTTACAACTTTTGCGTGATTTTTAACGCAAGCTGTCAGAGACACTGCAATCACGCATGCAACAAGCAAGTATGTAAAATATCTCCGCACCATTATATCACAAATGTATCTTTTTTAATCTGTATTTGCAACTGGGTTGCACACGCTTACAGGTACCTTTGCGGCATTAAAAAGAGAAATATGTGCACAGAAGAAAAACATAATGGTTTCAAGCGTTGGGTTCTAATTATATCCTCTGCCGTCTTGCTCTTTGGAGGCATTGTACTTGAGCATTTTGCAGCAAGAGATTTTTGCGAAAAGAATCAGTGGGCTCTAATAATATGGTATATAGCGGCATTTTTACCGGTAGGTCTTCCGGTCATAATAGAAGCGTGCAGAAGCATAAGGCAAAGAGATATTTTCTCTGAATATACTCTAATGTCTATTGCAACTATTGGTGCATTTTGCATAAAACAGTATCCGGAGGCAGTAGCTGTAATGCTGTTGTACTCCATAGGAGAACTATTTCAGGATAAGGCAGTTGCAAAAGCGAAGAAAAATATTTCGGCGCTTATAGATTTAAAACCTCAGAGACTTTTTGAAGTTGGAAGTGTAATTACGCTTAAGGCTGGAGAAAGAATCCCTCAAGATGGAATTTTACTCTCTGAGAATGCAGGTTTTAATACAGCGGCCCTTACGGGAGAGAGTGTGCCGCGCACTATCAAAACCGGAGAAGAAGTTTTGGCCGGAATGATTGTATCTGACAAAGTTGTTAAAATACAGATAACTAAAGAGTTTGGAGAGAGCGCAATATACCGCATTCTAAAAATGGTGCAGGACGCGTCTGAACGCAAAGCTCCTACAGAATTGTTTATCAGAAAGTTTGCAAGAATATACACACCGGCGGTGATGATTCTTGCCGTATTAATTGTTCTTGTTCCATATTTGTATTCTATTGTGAATCCTGCAGTTACCACCACCTATGCTGCGACGGAAGAAGGGTTTCAGTATGTGTTCTCTGACTGGCTTTACCGCGGGTTAGTATTTCTTGTCATCTCCTGTCCTTGCGCTCTGGTACTCAGCATTCCTCTAAGCTATTTTGCAGGAATAGGCGCCGCATCCCGCAAAGGAATTTTATTCAAAGGAGGAAACTATTTAGATGCAATAACAAAAATAAATGCAGTTGTTTTTGACAAGACAGGCACATTGACAAAAGGTCTCTTTGAAGTTCAAAATGATGTTCCCGACAGCGTATTATATCCAATAGCTGCAGTTGAGCATAACAGCAATCACCCCATTGCAAAGGCAATTCTTGAGTATGCAAAGAAAAAATATTTAGCGACAGCAAAAAACAGCATAGGAAATTCTGAAGATGAGTTTTTTCAGATGCTACCTCAAATATCTGATGTAAAGGAAATTGCGGGCAAAGGTCTTACCGCTGTCATAAACGGACTGGAGATACTTGTTGGCAATGCAAAGTTGTTGCAGGAAAAAAATATTGCAGCCCCGGAGGAAATTTCTGCAACTGTCAAAACAGTTGTTTGCTGTTCGATAGATGGAAAATTTGCCGGATATATTTTGCTTGCAGATACGGTAAAAGAAGATGCGCGCGCAGCAGCAGAAAATCTTAAAAAAATTGGGATAACCGACCTTGCAATATTGAGCGGAGACAAGTCAGACATTGTGAAAGATTTGGCTGATAATCTTGGATTTCCAAAATATTACGGAGACCTTATGCCGGAGGGAAAAGTAGAACATATCAAAAAACTGTCGGGAGAAAAAAATACTAAAGTTGCATTTGTGGGAGACGGAATAAATGATGCTCCGGTTATGGCAACTGCAGATATTGGAATTGCAATGGGGGTACTTGGAAGTGATGCGGCAATTGAGACGGCAGATGTTGTGATTGAAACGGACCAGCCAAGCAAAGTTGCAACGGCATTTAAAATTGGAAAGTGCACAAAACACATTGTAACGGAGAATATTATATTAGCACTTGGCATAAAACTGCTTATCCTTGTTCTAGGAGCTTTAGGATTTGCGTCTTTGTGGGCTGCGGTATTTGCAGATTCCGGAGTTGCACTGTTGGCCGTATTGAATTCTATGAGAATCAGGACAATTACCAGAAAAGATTAACAATCAAATATTAACGCTACATTTGTCTTACAACAGACGATAATGTACTTAATGTTTAATTTTCTGTAAAGGCAATGCGTCCCAACCTTTAATTTTACTGCAATCATTTATGGAAGAACAAAAATATTTGGATAAGCTGGATCTCAGGGGAATACACCCTACCGCAATGAGGCTGCTGGTACTGCGTGCAATGATGGATGCAGGAACAGCACTATCCTTGACAGACCTTGAAGAGAAATTGGACACTGCAGATAAATCCACTCTGTTTAGGACAGTCACTTTGTTCCATGAACATCACCTTGTCCACTGCATAGATGACGGAACCGGCGCGGTAAAATATGCCGTATGTTCAGATAACTGTGATTGTTCCGTTGAAGACCAGCACGCACACTTCTATTGTATTAAATGTCACAAAACATTCTGTTTTAAGGGCTTGCCTGTCCCAATAGTTAAGCTTCCCACTGGGTTTGAGGTGCAAGATGTCAACTACGTAATTAAGGGCCTATGCCCTAATTGCTCCGGAAAATAGGCCTACTTACTTATCTATCTGGAGTGACCGACGGGATATTCTTTTCGGAAAATTTGATGACGGTAACCGCACCGCCGGAAATTTTAAATAATCTTTGATTAGTTTTTGAAGAACGCAAACCTCCAAGCTCCTCTACATAGGGTCCAAGTTTTATGTAATCAAATGTTTTACAGTATAGAGATTTTGACAAACAACCAGCATCAATGAAACCGACTGATCTGCATGAAGATTGTGCATTGTTAGTATCCGGCAAAGTTGAACGTCCGGAGTACCAGCCAATTTTTACACTATTATAATTTGCACGGATAAAATTTGCAAACTGCACAACCGCCTCTGGTTCAGCATCTCCCCCCATGAAGCAAAAACATGTGATATCCGCCCCGTATCTATTCATTAATATCCCGACGGTTTCCTCATTCAACTCATCACCCCTGTCCTCCCACAACCATTTACTGTGACACCCGGGACATTTGACAGGACATCCGGAAATATTAACTGCCAGAGTTACCTCATCTGGTATCTCCTGGCAGACTATATCATAATTGAAACATTTCAGCATCCCTCACAATCCCCCAAAACGAAATATTACTTTTCCGCCATAACTTGTTCAGAAACCTTTGCCTCAGCAACTGTCTCCTTATTAGCAGACTCAGCGGAAGCAGATGCTTCATCTACAAATATGCTCTTTTCTATTTCTCCTTTATCTTTTGCATAATATCTTCTTGCCGCCTCTTGCTGACGTGCTACAGAGAAATTGCTGACACGCTTCATGTAACCGATTACTCTGGTTAGATAATCAAGATTTTTGCTATGACAATTGGGGCACTCCGTTAAGAAACGTTTATCAATATGCCCGCAATCATTGCATACAGTATTAGGGATGTTGTAAGTGAAATAGTTACACCCCTCTTTGGCAGCCACAACAAGCAACTGCCTGTACTGAGATTTTGAAAGATGCTCATCCAAATTCACATGCAATGCAGAACCGCCAGTCAAGTGCTTAATATATTTTTCTCCATGCATCTTAAATTTGTCAATGATGTTTGAAGACTGATCTTCAACAATATAAAAGTAACTGTTATAGCAATCTCTTGGCACTTTATATCCATCCTCTCTATCCCATTTAGCATGTTTAACTCCAACGTTTTCTGCCGGAATCATCTCACAATTAAACAACGTATCTTTTGTGCGATACCTCTTATTGTATTTCTCAATCAATCCTAAAACCTGTTGAACAAATGTAGCATAGTATTGATTGTCCGTTATCTGAATTCCAAGAAATTCAGCAGCTTCTACAAGCCCGTTGATTCCTATTGTTAAATATTGTCTGCCGATACTTATAAAGCCTGCATCAAACAAAGGAAGCATTCCCTGCTTCTGCAATTCTTTTAAATTTTCATTATAACCAAGCTGAACTTTGTGAACGGTATCTACAATATCCTCCAGAAATTCCATGTATTTTTTTCCGTTCTTTACGGCATATTGTATGCAGCGGTTAAGATTTATAGTCAGCACACTCTTTGAACCGGTTGATACTCCTCCGGCGCCAAGCGTATAACTGAATCCGTTATCTTGAATTTCATTTCTAAGTCTGCAACAGCTTGATAATGAGTCTGCATTATCACTCATGTAAGTGAAGAAAGAGTGCCCTTCTGAATACATCTCCGCAGTAAAGTCCGCCCACTCCTGATCCTTTGCATCACCATTTTCCGTAAGCAGCGCCATTGTCTCCACGGGAAAAGTAAGCACAGTCTTGGTGCGCTCTTTATTGAACCATTTCATAAACTTCTTCTGAAGCCATGAAAGAGATTCCCAATCCGGTTTAGTACCATCAGGAAATTTGAATTCCCCAAACAGACTCTCAAAATAGTAGCGGTCATAATATGCTACGTTCCAGAATATTGCCTGGAAGTTGCGAGCACCGGCAGGTTGATTTATTGAATAAACAACTTGCTCAAAACAATCTGTAATAACTTTCTCTACTGTTCTCTTTTTTGCAGAAAGATCAACAATTTTATCTGAATGCTTATAATAGTCCGTACCGTATTCTTTACCCACAAAGTAATTCATGTACATAAGGAACTCCGGTGTTGCGCATGCACCGCTCAGCATACTGGAAACAATGAACACCAGGTTCACAAAACCGCCGCAAAAAGATTTAAGATTTGTTGGCTTTAAAGCATTTCCTCCAAGAGAAGTTGTGCCGCTTAAAAGCCACGGGTACATGGTTATGCTAGCGCAATAATTTGCAAGACTGGTCTCATCATTTTTGTAAATAAAATGACTATTGAGAAGACGCATATACTTGTCTGCAAACTCTTTCCCAAACATATCTTTCAGACGGTCTGTAAGCAATCTTCTGTTCAGACGGATGAATCCGGCCTTTGGAATTTCCCCAATAAGCGTAGCTATATTTTTCTTCTCAACATTTGCATTTGCATCATACTTGCTGCCGGTTGCAGCATTCTCCGCCTTACAGTAATTAATTAGAAACTCCAATCTGTCGCGAACTTCTCTATCCTCTGTATGGCTCTGTCTATAAAGCATATATGACTTTGCGGCATCAAAATACTTCTCTGTCATCAATGCTTTCTCCACCTGATTCTGAATCTCTTCCACGTTCATGTTGTTGGATACTCTCACATGGGAAAGAATTGCCGTTAAATCCTCATCCGCAGCAAAGGCCCCAACAGAAAGAAATGCTTTGTTGATTGCATTTTTAATTTTTTCAACAGAAAAATTTTCGCGGTTTCCGCCGCGTTTTACAATTTGAATTTCCGAGCTGCCCATGATTTTGTTTAAGTATGCATCTACAAAGTTATTTAATATTGACTATAGGTAGTGAACATTTTTTCAACAATAAGAAAATTGTATTACATTTGCCTTTGCAAACGCAACAGGGAACGCTGTGAAAATCGGCGACAGTTTCCGCTGCTGTAAATTCCAAGGAAGTTTTGGTTCTCTTTGCCACTGGTTATTTACTGGGAAGGCGCCAAGATGGGATAAGTCAGAAGACCGGCATTTGCAATTATGCAGTGAATTGTACCTGCGGAAAACGGGAAAAATTTATCTTATGATTTATTATATGAAAAAATTATTGTTGTGTGCGTGCACTGTGTGCATGCTGCTGAGTTTTTGTACTTTACAAAGCTGCAGTAAAAATGATGACGAGCCGTCCTACAACCTGGCCACGCTTACATTTGAAACCATGAAATCATCCATGGTTGCCTCCGACGAATATGGTACAAACCTATACGGGAAAAAATATTATTGGATGGATGACAGTACCGGGCTATGCTCCAAATGCAACGGAGACCAGTACTACAGCGGCGGAATAGCAGTCTCAAATTTTAACAAAATGGATTTATCATCCATCCCAAACAATGATTGGTGTAACTATCAAATGGATGTCTATTACAAGAACAAAGCAGGATACCCCGGGTACAATAATTCCAAAAATTGCGCAGTCTCTTATGGCTACAAGAGTAGTTTTGGAGAGGGTCCGACTATGTACTTCAGTGATACCGATACCACGCAACGCGTTATAGATCACTTGTATATATGCAATACAACTTACGGCTACTACTCGGCGGCAGTAGATGATGTTTTTGGAGTTGGAAAGAATCCAATGACGGCAGCCAACAAAGGATGGTTTAAAGTTACGTTCAAAGGAATTGATAAAAATGGGAATACCACCGGTAGCGTAGATGCCTATCTGGTTGATTATTACACTTCTACAAAAGGGCCTCTTACTGAATGGCAGCTTGTAAATTTGTCTTCCTTGGGAAGAATCCACACTCTATATATTGACATGAGCAGTTCAGACACAGGAACTTACGGAATAAACAATGGGACATATTTTGCAATAGACAACATTTCAGTCCGCATAGACAAGGGGACAACGCCAAAGGCAAAAGCCCCTATTTTCTAAAGAATCAGTTGTTTGTTTTATAGTTAATTTAAAAAGGCTTTAACGTGCGGGCTTGCAAATTTCTGATACTCACCCTTTTATTAATCCCGACAGTTTTATTGTCCGGAACGGCGGCAGCTCAGGATAATCAACTGTTGCCCAAGAAATTCTCAAAGAATTCTTTGGACAGCATGCAGTATCTTCATCCCGCAGTTGTGATTGCGGACAGAGCTCAGATTAAAATTATTCCCGCACAGACTCTGCATGGAAAGGAATTGGAGAAGCTGAGCGTTCACTCTGTTGCGGATGCTATCAGATATTTTTCCGGAGTTCAGATTAAAGACTACGGAGGAATTGGCGGACTTAAAACCGTGAATGTCAGAAGTATGGGAAGCCAGCACGTTGGAGTTTTTTATGACGGAATAGAATTGGGAAACGCGCAGAACGGAATTATAGATTTAGGAAAATTTTCTCTGGATAACATGGAGTCCGTCTCTCTTTATAACGGACAAAAGAGTTCCATTTTCCAGAGTGCAAAAGATTTTGCTTCTGCCAGTTCTGTTTATCTTCAAACCAGAGTTCCGATTTTTGAAAATTATTCCACAGACAAACTGTCGGGAATAAAAAATTTTAAAGCTTTTAATAATTTAAAAGTGACTTTAAAAGGAGGGTCTTTTGCAACTGTCAATCCCTCCGTTTTGTGGGAGCATAAACTGTCTGAAAAAATCAGCAGCTCTGTAAGCGCAGAGTATTTATACACCAGCGGACGATATAAATTTACATATAAAAAGTCCGGCGGATATGAAACAACTCAGTACCGACATAATGGTGATGTTCAAGCATTTAGAGTAGAGACGGCATTGTTTGGAAAGGGGAAGAACGGAGCTTATTTAGATGATATTGCGCGCAGCGCAGAGTGGAATGTTAAAAGTTATTATTATGATTCCCGCCGCGGTTATCCGGGAGCATCAGTAAGACAGGAACCGGGTAAATTTATTAACGCAGACAGGCAGTGGGACAAAAATTTTTTCGCGCAAGGCTTGTGGAGGAAAAATTTCTCATCTTTTTACAGCATGATGTTAAAGGGTAAATACTCTTATGACTGGCTGCATTATCTCTCTGATCCAAGGAAAGATGTGAGCACAATGTACGTGAACAACCACTACAAGCAGCATGAACTTTACACTTCAGTTGCAAATGATTTTAGAATTTTCAAATGGTGGAATATAAATCTCTCCGCAGATTTTCAATGGAATAAACTTAATTCTGACATGTTGAATTTTGTCTATCCAAAACGATATTCTTTATATGCAGCGGCAGCCACATCCCTGAGATTCAGCAGGGTAAAAGTACAAGCCAGTCTGCTGTATAATTTTGTAACTGAGGATGTTAAGAGCAGTTATACGGCTGCCAAGGATAGAAACAAATTTACTCCGGCGGTTGTTGCCTCTTATGCCCCGTTTGATGATGTAGATTTAAACTTGCGGGCATTTTATAAAAAAGTTTTCCGTATGCCAACACTGAATGATTTGTACTACACGTTTGTGGGAAGCGTAAACTTGGAGCCGGAAGTTGCTGAGCAATACAATCTTGGAGCAGGATATAAAAAAGAGTGGAAGAGCGGTTTTTTAAGAAATTTCACTGCTGATGTTGATGTCTATTACAATGAAATCCACAATAAAATAATTGCAATGCCTGCATCTAACCAGTTTAGATGGACTATGGTAAATCTTGGTTATGTGGAGATTAAGGGGATTGACGCTGCTGTTTCCGGAGAATGTGCAATAGGCAAGGCAAGAATAAGTGCAAGATTAACCTATACATATCAGAAGGCGCAAGATTTTACAGACAAGAGCAGCAGCTACTATGGGGGACAAATTCCTTATGTTCCTTGGAACAGCGGTTCTCTAATTCTTGGCGGCGCATATGACGGATGGGAGGCAAATTATAGTTTCATATATACCGGAGAACGTTATACCTCTCAAGCAAATACGATTGAGAATCATGAGCGGCCTTGGTACACCAGCGATTTTTCTCTAACTAAAAATATTAATAATGTCAGGCTTACTGCGGAGATAAACAATATTTTTAATCAGCAATATGAAGTTGTAAGGTGTTACCCTATGCCGGGGATTAATTTCAGGTTTATTGTAAGCGTAAGTTTTTAGTGAACGTAAGTAATTAAAAAGAGTGAAAAGAATTTTAAAAACATATTGTAATTATACAAACAGAGGGTACCCGTTTACACTTGTAATGCTTTTACTATATGCTTGTTGCACAACCGTACAAGGATGCAGAAAGATGGAAGAAATTGTTCCGTCAGTCAACACCTCTGTCACCTCCGGCTACAATGCAAAAAATATTCAAGGCATATACTTGCTAAATGAGGGGAACATGGGAAGCAACAAAGCATCGCTGGATTACTTTGATTATCAGAGCGGTATATATTACAAAAATATTTTTCCAAGCATAAATCCTACGGTTTCACGTGAACTTGGAGATGTCGGAAATGATATAAAAATTTATGGCGGAAAAATTTACGCTATCATAAATTGTTCTAACTATTTGGAAGTAATGGATGCCGCAACCGCAAAACACATTACCGCTATCTCAATTCCAAACTGCAGATATCTTGCCTTCCACGGAGGTTATGCTTATGTAACTTCTTATGCGGGCCAGGTCTCCATAAATCCTAATGCACGCAAGGGATACATTGCAAAAATAGACACAACTTCTCTTGCAATAACAGACACTCTTACAGTTGGTTACCAGCCGGAACAAATGACAGCCGCTGGGGATAAAATGTATGTTGCAAATTCGGGAGGGTACATGGCTCCAAATTATGACAGAACGGTCTCTATCGTTAATCTGAATAGTTTTAAAGTTGAAAATACTATTGATGTTGCAATTAATCTTCATGCAATGCAGGCAGATTCCTACGGCAATGTTTACGTTTCATCAAGCGGAGATTACAACGGCACCGGGTCTGATATTTATGTGATAAACACCGCAAGCGGAAGCGTGGTAGGGAAACTTGGAATAGCTTGTTCTGAGATGACATTATGCGGAGATTCTTTATATGTGCTGGGCAATGCATATAATTATGCAACAAGCAAGCATACACCGTCTTATGTGATTTATAATATAAAGACAAAACAAAAATCTAGCAGCAACTTCATAACTGACGGAACAGATTTAAAAATCAAAACTCCGTATGGCATTGCAGTAAATCCGGAGACAAGAGAAATTTTTATAACCGATGCCGGAGATTACGTAACTCCCGGAACTTTATACTGTTTTACTCCCTCCGGGGTAATGAAGTGGAGTGCAACAACGGGAGATATTCCCGCTCATATTGCATTCACCAAAAGCAGATTACAGAGTGTCGGAGAATTAAATCCCGGGGAGGAAAACGCCGCCGCTTATTGCAATAAAATTTATGAATTTATGCCGGCTCCCGGACAATTTGTGAATGAAGGATACATTGCAACAACCATGTCCGCCGCCTGCTCTTATGCCCTTAGCAGACTAAAACAGAAAACGCTTGTATCTCTTGGAGGATTTGGAGGATACATAATTGCAGGATTTGACCACGCCGTACAAAATGACGGAGGTTACAATATTGAGATTCTTGGAAATGCTTTTGAGGGCTCTTCTGAACCAGGAATCGTATATGTAATGCAAGATTCCAACGGCAACGGATTGCCGGATGACACTTGGTATGAACTTGCAGGGAGCGAATTCTCAAAGGGCACTACAAACCGCAAATACTCTGTAACTTATACAAAGCCTGCCTCTTTGACTGCAGACATTCCATGGAGTGATTCGGACGGCAAGAGCGGAGTCATTGGACGGAACACCTATCACTCACAAGATTATTATCCGGCATGGGCAGTGACAGGCGCTGTTGTTTACGGTAACGCAGAAATCGCGGGCAGCGCAATTAAATTTACGGGCACTCGCCTTCCGGATAACAATAAAGAAAACGCAGCTGCTTCTTGGATTAACAGTGCTTTTGATTGGGGCTACGCGGATAACTTTAGCTTAATTGACCGTCTTGCAGCCGCCGACCCCGCAAATAATCCGCATGCGTTATCCCAAGCTAACTACTTCAAAATAAGCAATGCAATAGACCCTAACGGGAATGCCGTCTCACTAAAATATATCAACTTTGTAAAAGTGCAGACCGGCGTTAACTGTCGGGGCGGATCGATTGGAGAGGAGAGCACAGAAGTATGCTGCATAAAAGACTACAATCTGATTAAGTGAATTTAATAGGCGTCGGACATTCAAGTCTAAGAAATTTTAAGACATAAGCATTTGCATGACTTTATCTCCGTAATTTTTTGATACAGGTATCTCCGGGATTTTGTCAATCCCCATATCCAGAACAAGACCGTCTTTTGTGCGTTTTGCCACCTTAACTTGGTCAAAATTAACAATGAAGGATCTGTGAGTCCTTATGATATTTGTCTCCTTAAATTTGTCCTCCATATTCTTAAGGGTGTTCCTCAAAAGATAATTTGCTACTCCCTTCTTCCCCAAATACCATATTTCCACATAATTATCCGCAGATTCCAAATAAATAAGAGACTCTTTTTTAATTGAGAGCTTCATTTCCCCTTTGTCATCATAAAAAATAAGCGCATTATCTTTTTTCCCGACAGTTCCGTCTGCAATATTTTTCCCTGTTTGTATTGCAGCGCTGATAAGCTCATTTTCTTTCTCTTTTGCCTCCTTAAGAAGCCTGTTTTTTTCCTGCAAAGCAAAGAAGAGATGAGAAATGAAATAAGGAATTAAAATTATAAGCGCCGTATTTTTTGCAGAAGGCTTTAAAACATTCCAATAGTTTCTTGGCTCTGCCAGTGAATAGGAAATAAAAGTATATATAGCCGCCATTGCAGAAATTTCCACAATAATCCATATACCATAAGACCAATATGGAATTGTATGTTTCTTGCCATGGTGGTACATTATAGTCCTGCTAATTGCAACTATAACAACCCCGGTGAGTGTAAGAAGGCTGGAATATAAAAAATAAACAAATCTTGAAATTTTATACCATTCAGCAGAATTAAAGGGGGTATAAAGGTTAATGAAAAAGAGAGCAAAAAGCGCAGTGAACACCACAAGTTTTATGATGTTGTCTTTTCTATAGATGCAAGCGGGAATATTTCTTGTTAAAAATCCTCTCATAAATATTTCTTGCCGTCCGTGGGCGCCAGCATACAAAGTTAAGACTTAATTGCATATTTGGCCCCAAATAAGCCAAATTCATCCCGTGAAAATCACTTTTATCCCTTTTATTTCCGGCGTGCCACTTTTATTTTGAAAATAAACTGTCGGGAATTTTATTTGCTGTGTTTCTATAAAAATTCTATTATGACAAACCTTGCCGAGCGTACAAAGGAGCTTAATAAATTATTCTCTTTTGAGAAAGAAAATCTTGTTGATGATTCTAAAATTGAAATGATTCCACGCCATTTCTCTGAAAGGCTGGGGAAAGAAGACACTGATTCACTGCAGATTGGAATGCCTTCAACCGACTTTTGCGCCAATAATGAGACCAAAATAGTAGAGAACAGAGAGTTTGATTATGTGATTTTTAAACCGCAAACTTCCGGAGAAGAGACAGATACAAATACGGGAGGATCAAAAGAATGCATTATATTGCTGCACGGGCTGAATGAACGCTCCTGGGAGAAGTATCTCACTTGGGCAGAGGACCTTACAATAAACTGCAATCGCCCGGTCATTTTATTCCCGATGGCATTCCACATGAACAGGACGCCCACATCCTGGTGCGCGCCAAGAATTATGATGCCATGGTCCGCTAAAAGAAGGGTATTGTTTGCGGGAGTAAATAATTCCACTTTCTGCAATGTTGCGTTAAGTTCCCGCCTATCTATCTGTCCGCAAAGATTTTATGTGTCAGGCAGAGAATCTGTTTATAACATTGCTCAATTAGCAAGAGATATAAGAGACGGAAAAATTTTAGATAACGGAAAGAAAATATTTTCACAAGATTGCAGAATAGATTTCTTTGCCTATTCAGTTGGAGCTTTATTGGCGCAGATTATTCTTATTTCTAATCCCGACAGTAATTTTTCCAACAGCAAACTATGCACTTTTTGCGGAGGCTCAATTTTTAAAGACATGGATGGCAGCTCAAAAGACATTGTTGACAGTGAGGCTTTTGAAAAAATCCACAATTATTACTGTACAGAGTTTATTAAAACTTGCGGAGACTTTATTCATGATGCCTACAAATCTTTGATAACGCCTGATTGCCTTAAGCAAGAGAGAGAGTCTTTCTTTACAAAAGCGCGCAGCAGAATAAAAATGCTGACTCTTAAAAAGGACAAAGTCATCCCAACATTTGGAGCACTACATGCTGTCGGGATAAATAATACATGTCTTGTAGAGGAAATGGATTTCCCATTTGAATATTCTCACCAGATACCTTTCCCGGCGCCGCACTCTGCATCTTTGAAAATGAGGGAGTTGCTGCCGGATACTGTTTACACAAGTTTCAGGCGCGTTTTTGACGCGGCGGAGAGGTTCCTTAGGTAGTTTCCCCCTGTTTCAAGCAGTCTGCCGCAATTGGGTTTATTTTCACTACCTTTGCCGCTGGTAAGAGTCAAAGGAAACAGATGGAAAAACTATCAGATCTCAAGACCGGTGAGAAAGGCGTTATTGTTAAAGTCCACGGACACGGCGGGTTCAGAAAAAGGATTGTGGAGATGGGCTTCATTAGAGGGAAAACCATTGAGGTTGTTCTTAACGCCCCCCTTAAAGATCCAATTGAGTATAAAATTCTAGGTTACAACGTCTCTCTCAGAAGAAGCGAGGCGCGGCAAATTGAAGTTATTAGCACAGAGGAAGCGGCACATCTTGCGCGCGAACATGATTCTGATGCGCAGATGAGAAGTGCAAGATGCATTGGATGTACTGTTGCTAACTGCAAATTCAAAGCTTATAATCAAAACTTTACAGATTCCGGAGAAGATGAGCTTGCGCGCGGCGCAAGAGAAAAAAGCAAGGAGATTAGCATTGCCCTCGTCGGAAATCCAAACTGCGGAAAAACAAGTCTATTTAACATTTCCAGCGGCGGACATGAGAAAGTTGGCAATTACAGCGGCGTAACCGTTGATGCAAAACAGGGCTCTTTTTACTTTAAAGGTTATCATATAACTTTAACAGATCTCCCGGGAACTTACTCAATATCAGCTTATAGCCCGGAGGAAAAATATGTCCGCAATAATATCATCAATCAAAAACCGGATGTTATCATAAACGTTGTGGACGCTACAAATCTGGAACGCAATCTGTTTTTGACAACACAGCTTATTGACATGAACCTTAGAATGGTGATTGCATTTAATATGTTTGATGAGCTGGAAGATCACGGAGACCATGTAGATTACAGAGAGTTGGAGAAACTGCTTGGAGTACCTATAGTCCCGACAGTCAGTACAGAAAAAATGGGAATCTCAGAGTTGTTCAGCACTGCCATACAGGTATATGAGGAGGCTGACTTTGTCAGGTCCACTGATGCCAGCGGGAAGTACCCTTTAGAAAAGTCAAAAGATATAAGAAAAAATATTAATTCAGGACTCAAGGTTGCCGGAGTTACAGCTGTCTTAAAGCACATTCATGTTAATCACGGTCCGGTGTTGGAGAGAAGTTTTGACAGGATAAAAGCGGAGATTTACAAAAATCCAAATGCAATGGATGAGTTCACTCCGCGTTTTCTTGCAATACGTATTCTCCAAAGAGACAAACAAATAGAGGAATTTGTGGCCAAATTCCCGAATCACGCGGATATATTCCGCGTAAGAGATGAAGAGGTTGCAAAAGTGGAAAAAGAGTTGCACGACACTCCGGAAAACGCTGTAATGGATGCAAAATACGGCTTTATAGACGGGGCTCTAAAAGAGACACTTACACTGGCCAAACCTAAAAAGACCTTAAGCAAAACGGCACGCATAGATAATGTTGTGACAAGCAAATACTGGGGATACCCAATATTCATTGCACTGATATTTATCATGTTCCAGACAACATTTTCTCTTGGACAATATCCGATGAATTGGATTTATTCTGGCGTTAACTGGCTTGGAGCACAGATATTTGCGCTGATGCCTGATAATTGGTTCCGCGCTTTGCTTATTGGAGGAATTATAAAAGGAGTTGGAGGTGTGATTGTATTCCTTCCAAATATCCTGATTCTGTTCTTCTTTATATCACTGTTGGAATCAACGGGTTATATGGCGCGCGCCGCCTTTATCATGGATAAAATCATGCATAAGATAGGACTGCACGGCCGCTCCTTCATCCCCCTGATTATGGGATTTGGCTGCAACGTTCCCGCCGTTCTTGCAACAAGAACCATAGAGAACCGCAACTCCAGAATGATTACAATTTTGATTAATCCTCTGATGTCCTGCAGCGCCAGACTTCCTATATATCTGTTGCTTGCCGGGACATTCTTCCCCCGCTACGCCGGACTGGTAATATTCTGCATCTACTTTGGCGGCATCTTTTTAGCAGCGGTCATGGCAAAAATATTTAAGAAATTTTTGTTCTCAAAAGATGAAACGCCGTTTGTGATGGAGCTGCCTCCGTACAGAATTCCAACATTTAAATCCCTGATGCGTGACACATGGGATAAAGGAAAACAATACCTTCACAAAATCGGCACAATTATTTTGGCCGGCTCAATAATCATCTGGGGCTTAAGCTATTTCCCGACAGAACAGAACTCCTTCTTGATGATGATTGGCCAGTTCATAGAACCAGTCATGAGACCGCTTGGTTTTAATTGGAAAGTGAGCGTTGCGCTGCTCAGCGGAGTTGCTGCAAAAGAGATTGTGGTCAGCACCCTTGGCGTGCTAAACGCAGTGATAGACCTTACCCCTGCAATTGCCTTAAGTCTAATGCTTTTCACGCTTATATACTTCCCTTGCATTGCAACAATAGGAGCAATTAAAAATGAAACCGGCAGCTGGAAATGGGCGTTGTTCACTGTCTGCTACACTCTTGTACTTGCATGGATTGTAGCATTTATCGTTTACAGAGTATTCCTAATGTTTGCTGCATAAGCGTTTAAATTCTTGCTGCATAAAAAAAATTGCATATATTTGCACTCCCAAAACGGGAGGTTCGTCTAACGGTTTAGGACAGAAGATTCTCATTCTTCAAATAAGAGTTCGATTCTCTTACCTCCTACAAAAAAAGGAAGCCACACACGGCTTCCTTTTTTTTATGGAGATAAGAGAATTCGTATGGATTAATCCAGAGTATGCGGCCGGGATTAGAACGTAAGATCGATTCCAAAAGTCAAGGCAAACCGATTATCCACGGGCTTGCTGACGCCGTTGAATGTATGATAGCGGTGGGTCAGACGCCAAGTAGCATCTACGCGGAACATTCTGAATATATTGGAAATACCAACACCTGCCTCCATATAAGGCTTACTAAGAGAGGACATTTTTTCCGGGAACAAAAGCACAGCTTTTGATTTTGCTCCCTGTTCGTTATAAGTGCTGCCATTATTACGCTCAGAAAGAGTACCATACGCAGCCTTATATGTAAAAATTTCACGCCATTGCAGTCTCTTTAGCAAAGGAATCTTACCTAAGAAAAATCCTTTGAAGTTGTGCTCATAGAATAAAGTTACCCATGTATCTGAGGCAAACTCATAAAAGTCCATACATGTAAATGCTGTTTCATCATGGAAATACGTACCGTTACCCTCATGCAATTTAAGCAGCGGAAATGGCACCTTGCCTAATATTTTTCCGCCGGATAGCTGGATATTTGATACTCCAATTGGAGGCAATTGCAAATCATACTCAATTTTCCCCTCAGCCATAAAATAGCTGTAGCTATTGTTACTCAACCCCTTAACGGCTGAAATCAAATCCAAAGTAATAACGGGAAATTGGGTGAACATATATTCTTTGTCAAACACTCCGCGCGTAACTGTCTCATTCCAAGAGAACCGTGCCGTATAATGGAACTGATTGGCGGCAACGGATGTAACATGCGTACTGTCGGGAGCATACATGGGAACATACTTGTTTGAATAAATTCTTCTGCTCTCAATTGCAAATGTGTTGTCAAAACCTGTACGCCACTCATGCAAATACTGCAAGGAAAAATCGTTTACAGGGCTCATTTTCTGGCTGTTGCCTTTAGCCAGCAAGGATGATAAAATATTGCCCTCCGTAAAGGCGTCTATTCCTTTTCCCAGCTGCAGCGCATCGTGTTTAAAACTCAAAGTAAGTTTCTTGGTTGGCTGATTGCTAAACATATACTCTACGCTGCCGCCTCCCTTAAAATGCTGGTCTTTTGTACCATAGGCGCCGTAAAGCATGAATCTCCACTTCTTGCTAAAATCATCTGTCGTACGAGCTCCCATCTGGAATCTTGCTCCTTCCAAATTATTGAAACTGAATGTTTTAAAGTAAGGTCCAAAACCAACATATTTAGTATCATAGTACCCGTTGAAAACAGTATTAAGAACAGTGTAAATATTTCTGTATAGCGGAACATTTTTTATTGAGTCCACCATCTTGTAAATATTGCTCTCTTTTGTGGTCAGCGCATAAGGTCTAACTTTGTCCCAATAAGACTCATCGTTGTTTAAAACATTTCCGTTGACAATTACACTTGTATTAGCTTTTGCCACACTATCAGGAAATTGCGTGTCAAATCGTGGCCGCAGATAATCAACCTGCCTGCGCCCCAAAAAAGAAATCATCTTGGAAGAATCTCTGAGCGTAACGGAGAAATCTGCGTATAATTTATCCTGCTTAAAGAACCAAACCGAATCAGCAAAGCTCCCGACAGATTTATTATCACCTGCATTGCCACCAGCAACCCTCTCATTATCAACATCAATAACCAGATCTCTAATCCAATTGACATTAGAACCCTTTTTCAGTTTTGCGTGAATTTCTTTTAGCGCAAAGTCCTGCGCATCAATGGACATCTCTCCGTCAAACACGGGAGAAGATACAAGCTTTGATGGGTGATATCTTATTTTGTAAGTTTTTCTGCCGCCTATGTTTGTACTGTCAATCAAATAATAATTGTAGTAAACAGTTCCCACTGAGGAGATTGGAGAAGGAAGCTGAACCCCAAAAATGTCTATGTAATTATTATAAAAATTAGCCTTGACATTCATGTTGCCGGTGAACTGCGCCAGAGTATATTCATCTTTTATGCCGGATATCTTGCTGGCCTTTATCACCTCCTTATTTACAGCCGGATTCTTTTGATAATAAAAATGAGAGTCGGCTTCTGATATCATGACCGGCAAATACGGCTGTCCGGAAATAACGGAAGTGTCCATGTAATTGAAGACAAAACCAAATTTTTCCCTCAATATCTTGTTTTTTATTTGCTCTTCCGCGTTTGTCAGATCCAGCTCCATTTTACTGTAAATGCCACATTCATAACGCTCTCTCTCTTCCGGATTGTTTCTGTATTTGTTATCATCTATTCTCTTAAGAATAGAGCGGACATAGTGATCATCCGGCTTTACAACAATTGCACTAAGACTTGTAACCTGCTCATTAAGAGAGAAATTAACTTCCTTGAATCCTCCTTTAACTATTGGATACTCCTGTTGGTCATAGCCAATGATCATAGCGCACAATATGCCGTCCGTAGGTTTGCGCGTCTCCATTGTATAGTAACCGTCCAAATCTGTGGAAACACCTATGGTTGTATTCTTAAAAAACACACTTACAAACGGGATTGGATCGCCTGTTTTTGCATCAGTCACACGCCCCTTCACTTTTGTTGTTTGAGCCACGGAAATATCTGACAATAAAAATGTCACGCCAATAAATAATATCAGCGCCAGGATGAATTTCCTCTTGTTATTCACGATAGATTTTCTTTTCAATGACATTCCACTTTAGCCCCACAATTTTTAATCCACAAATTTCCTGCCTTTTTAAATATTCAACTTAAGGTCCAAACCATCTGTTGCGCTCTTTAATCCAATAAGGGCGGAACATGTTAAAAATGAGGTTATTGATACACCAAGGATTCCGTGCAGGTTTAAATTCTGTCCCGTAAAAAACAAATTCGGAACTGGCGTTTTTGGCGCAAGAAATGTTCCAAGAAGGTTATTATAATCTTTTCTAATTCCATAAGCCGCACCTTCCACAGTTCCTGTATAATTCATGTATGTAAGAGGAGAACTGGTGCAGACGCTGACTATGGAATCTCTCAAGCCGGGTATACATCTCTCTGCCAGCTCAATGCACTCCTCGGCCTTCCTCCTTTTTAAATCCTTATAATCTTCTCCTCTTCTCCCGACAGTAGTATCCTTCCATTTTTTAACCTCAGAAAAACTCATTGGCGCAAGCAAATCTATAATATCAGCATACGCATTGCCGGAAGCTGCAGGGCTGCAAGCAGATAAGCTATCGTGATAATTATGAGGAACTTGATAGCTTATTAATATTCCACGCACTTTTCCACCGGGGTTTTCCGCAATGTCCCACGGAGAACTTACCTCAGGGGAGTAGTAGTAAATATTCTTGTTTCTATAGGGTATGCATCCGTATTTAAGAGCCAAATTGACAGTAAACATACCGTAAGTTTCTCCAAGATTTTTTATTCTGTGACGGAAAATCGGACGCACTAAATGCGTATTCTTAATCAAATTAAGAGTTACTTCCGGATGTAAATCTGATATAAAATTATCTGCCTCTATTCTTTCCGTTTTATCTCCGCCTGTTAGAGCATCCCCGTTTGTCTGCAAAATTTCAATTTCACATATTCTGCCCTCTCTCTCTATAAGATTAGAAACAGGAGCATTTGCAATAATTTCTCCCCCCATTTTCTTAATTTCTGCGGCCAAAGAGTCTGCAATCATTGAGCCCCTTCCGCAAAGACGCCATGCGCTCTGAACAAAAGAACTGTTGATTTGGGCAAAAATATATAGAGGCAGAGTATCTCTGTGCAGTTCTAATTTAAGAGAATCTCCGCTCAGAACATTTAACAACTCTTCATTCTTAATTGTATCATGCAAAAATCCATAAGCGGAATTTGAAAAAAGCCTGGCGCGAAAATCCGCATCCTCTTGATGAGACATAAGAGGACCCTTAATCTCTTCTCCCACAGATTTTAAGAAGAAAGAATATCTGTCAAGCGCCGCTTTTTCTCCCGGAAAATACTCCCCAAGTCTGCCGGCAAAATTTTCATAACCGTTTGCAAGCAGATAAGATTTATCTTTAAGAATCACCTCATTATAGCCATCCGTATCCAACTGATGCCAAGGCAAATCCATAAGATGGAAATAAGAAAATATATTATGAAGCATCTGTCCCTTCCCAAGTCCGCCAATGTAGTGGAAACCGGTATCATATTCATTATCACAACGTTTAAAGCTTTGCAAACATCCACCCAGAGAATGATTCTTCTCTACAACGCAAACCCTTTGACCATGTCTTGCCAAAATATATGCGCACTCAAGGCCCCCAAGTCCGCTCCCTATTATAAGAGTATCAAATTTTCTCATAAGCAGATGCGCCCGCAGAAGTAAATGGTTTGAAAAACTCCTTATAGCGTTGCATTTTCCCTCTCAAAAATGCAAACATTAAAAGGCTGAAAACCAGAACAATGTAAAAGGCCGCCATATACTCCTTAAAAAGACTGTAGGCGGCCAATATGAATTTTATCATTGTGTAAAAATAAATCTACTTCTCTTCAATTCTTGCAAGCACAAAATCGTACAATGCTGTAAACGTCTTAATTTTAATAATTTCCGTCCCTTTGATTTTAACGTTAAAGGTCTCTTCCATAAGGGCGACAAGGTCTACAAGACTAAGGCTGTCCAGATTAAGAGTTTTTTTTATGTCTGCATCGGGGGTAATAACACTCTCCTCAACTTCAAATTCTTCCGCCAGAACACTTTTTGCTTTTGCTTCAATCTCTGATTTTGTCATCTCTATATGTTTTTAGATCTATCTGATTTATTTTCTTCTAATTATAATTTGCTACAAATTCTTTAACACAAGCGTAGAATTTGTGCCGCCAAAGCCAAATGAATTTGAAATGAATATGTCAAAGTGTGCATCCAACCTCTTGGCCGGAATATTCAATTTTGCAGAATCCTCATCCGGCGTTTCAAAATTAATATTTGCCCCAATGAAGTTATTCTTCATCATAAGCATAGAATATATCACTTCACTTGCACCTGCCATCCACATTTCATGTCCTGTTTGTGATTTAGTGGAAGTCACGGGAGGCATATGGTCTCCAAAAACTTTAAAAATAGCTTTTGCTTCATTTTGGTCACCGACAAGTGTGCTTGTAGCATGAGCATTTATGTATCCTATCTCATTCTTCTGAATATCGGAACGCATAATTGCCATCTCAAGAGAACGAGCAGGTCCATCTACATTAGGAACTGATATATGGTCTCCGTTAGATGAAAAACCATATCCCAAAACCTCTGCAATTATTGGAGCTCCTCGTTTTACGGCCGTTTCATAATCCTCAAGGATAACAGTTGCTGCTCCGCCTGAAGGGACTAACCCGTCGCGATTTTTATCAAAAGGACGGCTTGCCTTACCCGGTTCACTCTCTCTTTTTGAAAATGCGCCAATGCCGTCAAAGCTGCAAACAGAATATGGATTCACCTCCTGCGCCCCTCCGCAAACGACCATATCCTGCAATCCGTCTCCTATTAGCAAAGATCCCAAACCTATTGCATGTGAGCCGCTTGCGCAAGCACCGGAAACCGTAAGATTCATCCCCTTGAACTTGAAAATACAAGAGAGATTCATTGTAACAGTGGAATTCATAGACTTAAAAATTCCGCCGCTTCCAATCCTTGTAGTATCTTTATGCTCCCGCATGGTATCCACGCTTGTAATTACTGGTTCCGCACTAGAATCATTCCCGTACAAAAGGCCTATCTCATGCGTATCCAAATAATCTTGCTCAATCTTTGCAGATTTAAGAGCATCTGCTGTAGCACAATATGCATAAAGCGCCTCTTCCGGCATGTAAACCCTTTGGTTGCGGCTCAGAACTCCCTTAAGATTAGGGATTTCCAAGTGCCCGGTAAGCGCGGATAAAAAGCCCATCTCTTTACGTATAGGATCAAAAATTATCCCGGACTTTCCATTGTACAAAGACTCCCTTACCTCGTCAAGCGTCTTGCCAAGGCAGGAATAAATTCCCATTCCGGTTACTACAACTCTTCTTTTCATTTTAACGCGCACAATTTTACTTTAAAGCACTCCACAAATCATTCCTAAGTTCATCATTCAAGCTTTTTGCGGCGCGCAATTTAGTACTTTTCCTGTTTTTATAAAAACGATATTCTCCTTTTAGACCAAAAACATAGACTATATAGTACCATGCAAATAGGGCAAAGAGCGGAAGCAGACAAACATAAATTATTGCCATCACAACGGTGAACATTTTCCAGGCAAGTAAAAATGAAATCAGATAGAAAAGCGGAATGGTGATTATTGCGCTGGATCCCAGAAGCAAAGATCCTTTTAACATTTGGTCATTTATCCTTTTTGCAAAAAGTGTGGGAATCATATAAATGAAGTATGCCGGCCATAAAGTAAAAATCCAAAACGGAAACAAAATCGCAAGAACAACGCAACGTGCTATAAAATTGAATTTTATGGGATTTATTCCAAAAATTTTCTTGTCATTTTTTAGAGACATTTTTGTTAAAATCTCAAAGGAAATTTTCTCCTCCTTCAAAACTTTATCAAGTTCACGAGCTTTTGCAAAAATATTCTCTTTTGTGCTTGATACTGCACCGCATTCCAAATCTGATGCTGAAGCATTCTTTCCCTTTGCACCTACCGACAAAGTCTCAAGCGCCGCTACCATCTGCTTATCCACCAGTAGTTTATCCGGAAGATCCGCATAAGTCATAGAGTGTTTGCGCGCATAATCATCACTATAATTTGTCCGCAGAAAATCTATTGCATCATAATTTTCCGGGTCCGTTATATTTAGCATTATCTCTTTGATTTGTGCTCTAACAAGCTCATTAACTTCCCTTTGTGCAGCACTTGGGTTAGCCTTGTATAGTTCATAATAAGGTTTTAGGGAGATTGGCGTTCCAAACTTTATGAGCATGTCCCCCTGTATAGGATAGTATCTTGAATAGTGGTTAGCACACGGCAAAATAAAAATATCTTCCAGAAAATCTTTTTTCTTTGCAGCGTTGAAAGCCATTGTGATATAACCGCTTGAAAAGTCCCCAAGACAGCGTTTATTCTGGTGTCTCACTTCTGGAAATAGCATAACCGTTTCTCCGCCGGCAACAAGATTTTCACACTCTTCAAATACATCTTTATTCTCATCAACCGTTTCAACCCCCTCATAATTAGAACTATTAATAGACAGCACTCCAATATAACGCATAAAAGCGGAGAGATACTTATTCACTTTAAAAATATCTGTCTTTGTAATAAAATGAATTTTCCTATTTGCATCTGTACATGAAAGAAGGACTGCGACTGCATCCACCAAACAGTTTTGATGATTCTCAACTATTATTAGGGGTGTCCCTTTCCCGGGAATATTTTTGGTGTTCATGTAATATACTCGTCTGAACATCAAATTATTGAAAGTGAAGTTAATAATCCACTTTATAATTCTGTAAAAAAATCCCGTTTTTCTAATCACTTCTTCCATTACCCATCGTGATTACTATTTATTCCTCATTAATCCACCTCTCAATATCAAAGGTGTCATTAAAGAAGAGTTTAGTCATTTGATTCACAATATCATGCCCGCAAGCGCTGTTTGCAAAATAGACAAACGTCTTTCCCTCTTTTGGAATTATAATGAATAGCGCTTTTGAATTCCCGTTATCTCCCCAATGCCAAAGGATTGTACCATGATTCTTGGTCTTTTCCGTACCAATGCCCAGGCCCCAGGCAATCGTTCCATTCTTGTCTATCTCCCTGATTTTAGGAGGATACTGAGTTGCAAGTCCGCTGCACGGAGTAATCATCATTTTGTAAGTCTTTCTTTTTAAGCCTGTTCCATCCAGCAGCACTCTCAGAAAATTTGAATAATCGTGTGCGTTGGTCAGTAATGTATATGCAACATTTTGCCTCGGAAATATTCTAACCCCGCGGTTTTCACCCTCCCTGTTAAATGACGCAACTGCCATAGTATCATATTGCGGCAGCCATCCGTAAGATGTATTAGGCATATCAAATTTGTCAAACACTTCCTCTTTTGCAATCTCCTGAATTGACTTTCCTTTTATTTTCTCGATGGCTCTTTGCAGGAATGCGTATCCCTCTCCGGAGTAATCAAAAATGGAATCCACAGGAAAAATAAAATGAATCTTGCTGGTTGGCCAAGCATCAGAAGAGGGAGACTCCGCCCACTCCTCCAGACCTGTGTGATGTTCCAGTACCAATCTGGCAGTCAGTTTTTTAGCTTTATCCTTATCTATGAACCGGTCAATGTCAGTATAGTTATAAAGTGGCTTGTCCAAGTCAATCTCCCCTCGGTCATACATCCTCAGCACCACGTATGCAAAAATCACTTTGCTCAAAGACGCCGCCTGAAAAACAGGAGTACTGCCGCCCGGCTTTATTGCGCTCATGGTTCCCACAACGCCATTTTTGCTTACAAGCGGGCGCAAGGATTTGCCATACTTTGCATAAGAATAATTAATCAGCGGAATTTTTGCCTGTTCCCTAATTTGATTAACTCTCCCATTTAAATTAAAAGCGTTATCAACATTGCTAATATCCCCGGTGACATCTTGCGCCCCAAGTAAAACGGGCGCCAACAGCAAAGCTGCAAGTATCATAATTATTGACTTTTTCATATGTGCCACAAATTTACTAAAAAGATATCACTACTTAGGGACTTTTCTAAAACGCATTTTATGTTGCGCTCCAAATGCTAAACGGTGCGGCACAAAGCACCGCATCGTCTCATGGTTTGACACGCTCACGCGCGAGGAGGCACTGGTAGGCGCGCCACGTGGCGCGCTGCATCTCCGCGGCGTGAGCCGCGTAAAAAAGGTTCAAGTCCTACTGAGTCCAACTGCGGAAATAAGAAAACGCATAGAATAAACGAATTCTATGCGTTAATATAATACGCTGTGTATAAGCGATTTGTGGACCCAGTAGGACTTGAACCTACGACCCCCTGATTATGAGTCAGGTGCTGCTAACCAACTGAGCTATGAGTCCATATCCAACGGCTAAGATGTTTTACTTAATCGGGGACACTCTGCCACCGGAAAATAATCATCATCACCGTATATGTTCATAACTGTCGAGAGTTTTAATACCGTCTCAGTTATATCCTCTGTTATCAGACTTTTATCTCAACCTCTACGCCACTTGGAAGTTCCAGCTTCATAAGAGCATCAACTGTCTTTGATGAAGAACTGTAAATATCCAGCAGACGGCAGAAAGAGTTTAACTCAAACTGCTCACGTGCCTTTTTATTAACAAAGGTTGAGCGGTTTACGGTAAAAATCTTCTTGTTAACCGGCATCGGAATTGGACCGCTGACGATTGCGCCTGTAGCCTTTACTGTCTCTACAATCTTGGCTGCAGATTTATCTACCAGCGCATGATCAAAAGACTTAAGCTTAATTCTTATTTTTTGGCTCATTGTATTTATTAATTTTTAATCTCTTTTTATCCCGATAGCTTTTAATTACTATCGTTCAATGAATTATTCATCTTCACCAATCGGCTTATTACCAGACTTCTCAATAATCTCTTTTGCAAGATTAGCAGGAAGCTCTGCGTAATGAGAAAATTCCATTGTACTTGTCGCACGCCCGGAAGACAATGTCCTTAAGACTGTTACATAACCAAACTGCTCGGAAAGCGGAACCATCGCCTTGATGATTCTTGCTCCTCCTCTGGAGTCCATGTTTGTAATTTGTCCGCGGCGTTTATTAAGGTCTCCAATTACATCACCCATATACTCCTCTGGTGTTACAACCTCAAGAGCCATAACGGGTTCCATAATTACCGGAGCTGCTTTTGCTGCCGCTTTGCGGAATGCCTGCCTTGCGCAGATTTCAAATGACAGCTGGTCAGAATCTACCGGATGGAAGGAACCGTCCTTTAGAACAGCCTTCATAGAAGTAACTTCATAACCGGCAAGAACGCCATTCTGCATTGCAGCCTTAAAGCCCTTTTCTACTGCGGGAATATATTCTCTTGGAATATTTCCTCCTTTAACTTCATCAACAAACTGAAGTCCTGTAACTCCCTCATCAGCAGGTCCAAGTTCAAATATAATGTCTGCAAATTTACCGCGGCCACCAGTCTGTTTCTTAAACAGCTCTCTGTGCTGAACGGTCTGACGCAATGCCTCTTTGTAGTTAACTTGAGGAGCGCCTTGGTTAATTTCTACACCAAATTCTCTCTTTAATCTGTCAATCAAAATTTCCAGATGAAGCTCTCCCATTCCGCTGATAATAGTCTGACCTGTATCTGTATCAGACTTAACCGTGAATGTTGGATCTTCCTCTGCAAGCTTGCCAAGCGCGATTCCAAGCTTATCCAGATCTGCCTGAGTCTTAGGCTCTACGGCAAGTCCGATAACAGGAGTTGGGAATTTCATTGACTCAAGAACTATAGGATGACTCTCATCACAAATGGTGTCTCCTGTTCTTAAATCTTTGAAACCTACTGCAGCACAGATATCTCCAGCCTCAACAAAATCTATAGGATTCTGCTTGTTGGAGTGCATCTGGTACAATCTTGCAACTCTCTCTTTCTTATCGCTTCTTGTATTAAGAACGTAAGAGCCTGAATCCAGTTTGCCTGAATAAGCTCTCAAATATGCTAATCTTCCCACAAAAGGATCTGTCGCGATTTTGAAAACAAGTCCGCAGAAAGGTTCTGAAACTGAAGGGGTTCTCTCATCCTCTTCTTCCGTCTTTGGATTTATTCCATTCACATTGCCTCTGTCCAAAGGACTTGGCAAATATCTCACGACAGCGTCCAGCAGGAACTGCACGCCCTTATTTTTAAATGAAGAACCGCAGCACATTGGAACAATGTCCATGCTAATGGTACCTTTTCTTATTGCTGCTATAACCTCTTCATCTGTAATAGATTCCGGATTATCAAAGTATTCCTGCATTAAGGCGTCGTCAAATTCGGCGGCGGACTCTATCATAGCAGCCCTCCACTTATTTGCCTCTTCTACCAAATTTGCAGGGATGTCTTTCTCCTCATAATTAACAAGTTCCTTGCCCTCTGAATCATAATAGATAGCCTTCATCTTAAGGATATCCACTATGCCTTCAAATTTGTCCTCTGCACCTATAGGGATGCAAATAGGAACCGGCCTGGCTCCAAGCTTCTTCTTGATGTCCTCTACTACTGCAAAAAAGTCTGCACCAACACGGTCCATCTTGTTTACATAAGCAATTTTTGGAACACCATACTTATCTGCCTGTCTCCAAACTGTTTCTGACTGAGGCTGAACTCTTCCGACTGCGCAGAAGGTGGCAACTGTCCCGTCCAGCACACGCAAAGAACGCTCTACCTCTGCGGTAAAATCTACATGCCCCGGGGTATCAATCAGGTTAATTTGAAATTGCTCTCCGTTGTAATGCCAAAATGCTGTAGTAGCTGCAGAAGTGATAGTAATACCGCGCTCCTGCTCTTCTACCATCCAGTCCATTGTGGCTGCTCCATCATGCACCTCACCGATCTTGTGAGTCTTGCCCGTATAATACAGTATTCTCTCAGAAGTAGTTGTTTTTCCGGCATCTATGTGCGCCATGATGCCGATGTTTCTGGTATATTTTAAATCTCTAGCCATCTAAATAAACTCTCCTAAGTACTAAAAACGAAAGTGAGCGAATGCCTTGTTGGCCTCTGCCATCTTGTGCATATCCTCTTTCTTCTTGAAGGCACCGCCTTCATTGTTATATGCTGCCATTATCTCCGCCGCTAATTTTTCAGCCATTGAGTGGCCCGGTCTCTTCCTGGCAAAAAGAATCAAGTTCTTCATGCTGATAGAAATCTTTCTCTCCGGACGCACCTCTGTAGGTACTTGAAAGTTAGCTCCTCCAACTCTGCGGCTTTTAACCTCAATCTGTGGAGTTACATTTTCCAATGCTTTCTTCCAAATCTCTACTGGAGCCTTGCCAGAATCTTTCATCTTCTCGCCGATCATGTCCATTGAATCGTAAAAAATAGCATAAGCGATACTCTTCTTCCCCTGCAACATAAGATTGTTCACGAACCTGGTTATCAGCGCATCGTGAAATTTTGGATCAGGAAGTAGAATCCTCTTTTTAGGCTTTGTTTTTCTCATTTCTTTGAAATTTTTAAAACATTAATGACTTACTTCTTAGCTTTAGCGGCCTTTGGTCTCTTTGCTCCGTACAGTGAACGTCCTTGTTTACGTCCATCTACGCCTGCAGTGTCCAATGCCCCTCTAAGAATGTGATAACGTACTCCGGGAAGATCCTTTACACGGCCTCCTCTTACAAGAACGATACTGTGCTCCTGCAAGTTATGACCCTCTCCCGGGATGTAGGCATTCACCTCTTTTTGATTTGTCAGTCTGACACGTGCAACTTTTCTCATTGCAGAGTTAGGCTTCTTAGGAGTTGTGGTGTAAACACGCACACAAACCCCACGTTTTTGAGGACTAGAATCCAGCGCGCGAGATTTTGATTTGGTTACGATTCTCTTGCGCCCATTCCTTACTAACTGTTGAATTGTTGGCATAAATTATTGTTAATCTTTACTTTATGTAATTTCCCGCCCTTAAAAGCGGGTTGCAAAGATAACAATAGTTTTTTTTTCTGCAAAATTAAGAGGCTGATTATCTATAGATTTCCGCCAGCATGCAGCGGGCGCTGCCGCCTCCGGCAATCTCAATGGTATGAATATCCGGCGCCACAATTGTGACATCCTCTTCCAGTTTCTTAATTTGCTCCAGAGTCAAAGCAGCTTTTGCGGTTGCAGACATCACAAGAAGTTTTTTGCAGGAACCGTCGTGAGCCTTATCCGTTGCCTTGCCTGAATGCAGTTCAAGCATGTTGCCGGCAAACTGTCCCATCTGCTCAAAAGAAATCTCAACTATCTCTTTCCCGTTCTCCTCCAGCAGCTCTATAAGTCTCTCACGTTCAGATAAATCAGTGATTGAATCCAAACAGACTACTGCAAACCTGGAGCCGATGCTCATCATAACGTTAGTATGATAGATTGGCGTACCGTTCTCATCTGCAGCATTAAACAAGAAATAATCATAATCCAGCCTCTCCGCAAATCTCTCCAGCACATCCTCATTGGTGCGCGGAGACTTGCAGCAAAATGCCAGTCTGTGCTCTCTGTCAATAACCATTGAACCGGTCCCCTCCAAAAATTTGTTTTGCTTCTCAAACCCCGTAAGATCCACCACTTTATCACATTTTAATCCCGACAGTTTTTGCATCAGTTTCTTTCTCTCCTCTCTGCGGTTGGGGGCAAACATAGGGTACAGCACCAGGGTACTTTCTGCTACAGCTTCATGGGTGCATGCTCCGGAAGAGATCGCCCCTGCGTTGCATGGATCAACAGCCCCGTCACCACAATGCACAGAAAAACAGTTATTCGGAAAGATGGAATCCGGCGTGAAAGGCTGCGGAGTATCCTCCGCAACAATCACGTCAACACCGGCTTCCTGCAACATCCTGACGTATGCGTCAAACTCTTTAAGGGCCTGTCGTTGAACTTTTTGAGCAGCCTCTTCATTTGCAGTTGTATTTTGCTGAAAGGCATTATTTTCCGCCGTCTGCTCATTAAAAGCAAAACGCGCAGGTCTAACCATCAATACTTTATTTGTGGTCTGCATAAGTCCTCAAAAAACTACTCCAAAGACTTTATAGACTTTGCAATAATCTTGACGGCCTGTTTAATTTGCGCTTCAGTAATTACCAACGGAGGAGCAAATCTGATAATGTGTCTGTGAGTAGGTTTTGCGAGAAGACCATTCTTCATCATCTCCAGACAAACATCCCAAGCCTCTTTACCGTTATGAGGTTTTATAACTACGGCATTCAAAAGACCGCGACCTCTGATCTCTGAAATATAAGGAGATTTAATTTTTGCAATTTCCGCACGGAACACTTTTCCAAGTTTTTCGGATTTTTCTGTAAGATGTTCATCCTTAACAAATTTCAAAGCTTCAACAGCAACGCGGGCCGCAAGCGTGAAACCGCCGAATGTTGAACCGTGTTCGCCCGGAGCGATGTTTAACATGATGTCATCATCTGCAAGACAAGCGGATGCGGGAAGTACGCCGCCACCAAGAGCCTTGCCCAAAATAACCATATCGGGACGAATCTTATCCCATTGGCTGCAAAGCATTCTTCCTGTTCTTGCAATACCGGTCTGAACCTCATCTGCAATCAAAAGAACATTTTGCTTGTGGCAAAGGTCATAACATTTCTTAAGATATCCGTCATCCGGAACCAAAATGCCCGCCTCTCCCTGTATTGGTTCAACTATGAATGCGCAAGTCTCTTTTCCATATTTGTCAAGAGCTTTCTCCAAAGCCTTTGTATCATTGTAAGGTATCTGAATAAATCCAGGAGTAAGAGGGCCAAAATTTGAGTAAGATGAAGGATCATCGCTCATTGTAATTGTTGTGATTGTACGTCCGTGGAAGTTTCCTTTACAGCAAATGATTTTAATTTTATTATTAGAGATCCCCTTCTTCACACTGCCCCATCTTCTTGCAAGTTTAAGAGCCGTCTCAACTCCCTCTGCTCCGGAGTTCATTGGAAGAACTCTTTCATATCCAAAATAATCATGAATATACTTTTCATACTCGCAAAGACACGTGTTGTAGAATGCTCTAGAAGTCAAGCACAATTTGTGAGCCTGATCACACAAAGCCTTTACAATTTTAGGATTGCAATGCCCTTGGTTTATAGCGGAATATGAAGACAGGAAATCAAAATATTTTTTACCGTTGACATCCCATACAAATGCACCTTTTCCTCTTTCAAGGACAACGGGAAGCGGATGATAATTTTTAGCACCGTATTTGGACTCCATGTCCATATAGTGTTTTTCTTTTGCTGTGAATTTCATAATTATGTTATTTTTAAGTAGTTCCTTTTTATTTGCTTACAAATTTATGAAAAATTCCGCACAATAAATGCGGATATGAATAATGAAAGTTGTCTTGCCGAAAATCGGCAAGACAATCTGTGATGTAGTGGCTGCCGCCAAGTAGGAAACATGCGCCTTAAGCGCGTCTATGCAGCTTACGCTGCTCCGCTTTTAAAGCGCCATGAATACTAGAATCTGGGCAGTGAGAACTCGCAGGAACATAGTCAGCGGATATACAGTAGCATAACCAACTGCAGGATAGCTATTTCCGGCAATTTCTCCTGAGAATGCAAGCGCAGGAGGGTCTGTTGTACTTCCGGCAATCATACCAATTAACGTCAGATAATTTGTCTTTGTAACAAGTCGTGCAAGGATTCCAACAAGCAAAAGAGGAATCAATGTTATTATAACTCCGTAGCCTATAAGCATATATCCTTGATGATTTACAAGAGTATCCACAAATTTTTCTCCTGCCCCAATCCCAACTGCTGCAAGGAAAAGACAAATACCAACCTCTCTCAACATAAGATTTGCGCTCTCTGTTGTATAGGTTGGAAAATGTATTTTATTACTGAAATGTCCAATTAAAATTGCAATAATAAGCGGACCTCCGGCCAATCCAAGTTTCACAGGCTGAGGCATTCCCGGAAATTTAAACGGAAGACTGCCAAGCAAAACTCCAAGCGCTATTCCCAAGAAAATAGCTGCCACATTTGGCTGCCAAAGTTTCTTTAATGAATTTCCCATAACCTCGCACATCTGCTTGATTCCGCTCTCGCTCCCGACAGTTACTAGTGTATCACCAACTTGAAGCGCAGTATTAGGAGTTGCAACAATATCAACTCCCGAACGGAGAATTTTTATAACATTCACACCATAGGCTGTACGTAAATGCAGCTGACCTATTGTGCGGCCGTTAATAGAGGCTTTTGTAACCAGTATCCTTTTAGATATCAGACTCTTATCCAAACTTTCCCACTCTTTGATGTCCATATTTACAACCTTACCCAGAGAGGTTGCTATTTCATCAACTTCAGAATCTGCAGCAACTATCAACATCATGTCGCCCGCATTCAGAATCGTAGAAGAAGAGGCTAAAACAACTGTGCCGTTTGGCCGGCACAATCTGGTAACAACAAAGGGCTTATGGTTTATTGAATGCAGCTGCTCTATTGTCTTTCCGTTAACCACATTACCGTTAATTAAACTGTCTGATATCTCAACAGTTACAAGCCTTGGAGCTCCCATCTTTGCAGAAGAGCCGGACTCAAGTTTCTCTGTCTCTTTCTCAATTTTAACTTTAAAAATGGACTTAAGAATAAGCATAGAGAATATGATTCCAAGCACTCCAAGAGGATATGCCATTGCATATCCTATCGCGAGTGAAGGGTCAACCGCTCCTGTTGCATCTGCAACTGTCTGCTGTGCCGCACCAAGTCCCGGAGTGTTTGTAACCGCTCCGTAAAGAACACCGGTCATGGTAATCAAGGAAGTACCTGTTATCCTGTGAATTGCATAAGCACAAACACAGCCAAGCAGCACGATTAAAGTTGCCCATCCGTTAAGGGCAAGACCTCCTTTTTTAAATGATGATACAAAGTTGGGGCCCACTGAAAGACCAACGGAATAGACAAAAAGTATCAGTCCAAAATCCTTAACAAATCCCAAAGTAACGGGCTCTATTCTCATCCCAAAATGGGAGACAATAATTCCAATAAAAAGCACCCATGTTACACCAAGAGAAATTCCCCCAACTTTAACTTTTCCAAGTAAAACGCCAAGAGTTATTACAATAGAGAGAATTATCACGGTATGTGCAACTCCCTGATTCATAAATAACTGTCCAAACCATCCTAATATCATAACTGTTAAATATTTATTTCTTCTTTTTTCCCGACAGTTTTGCTACAGGTTTTGCGGAATTGCCTGTAACTCCCATCTCTTTTAGCAAAGTATCGGCATGAGCATACTTATCCAAAAACCACAAAACATATCTGATGTCCAGATTTACGCAGCGGCAATATTTATTGTTAAAGAAAAATTCATCTGCAATACCGTCTCTGTTTCCGTCAAATGCAAGACCTACAAGTTCGCCATTTGCGTTCATTACGGGACTGCCTGAATTTCCGCCTGTTATATCACATGTAGAAATAAAATCAACGGGAATTGTATTGCCGCTCATTGTACTGGTCCATTGTCCAAAATTTTTATTTTTGATTAAGCTGTACACAGCCGGATACATATTAAAATCATAATTTGTTGTATCTCTCTTTTGTTCTATTCCGGCTGCTGTGGACTGCCATGAATAATAAACTCCGTCTGCAGGAGCAATAGATGCTACATTACCATAAGTCATTCTCATTGTGGAGTTTGCATCCGGAGCCTGAGCAACACCCTTATCTTTAAGCATCAAATAAGTTGCACTAATATATGCTCTGTTGAGCGTTGTCGGATTGAGCTTTTCATCAGCCAAAGTTTTGTTTGCTTCCTTCCCCAGCTCCATTGAATTCACAAAACTATCAAACACCGCAAATGGCTCATTTGCAACTTTCTCAGCGGTTATGCCGCTTGAAAAGAATTTGATTGTTTTAGCACTGTCGCTGAAAATGCTGTTGGCATACATTTCTTTGATTTTGTTCTCCAAGTTGTCTTTATTGTCATCCAGAAACTTCCTCAGCTCATTGCTCATATACTTGCGGTCTACATGCTCATCTATATATTTTAGCATTGCATATGTAATCTCCTGTTCTACAGCAGGATCTGTCTCCCGCTCCTGTTTTAAAGTCGTATTTAAAATTCCACGTACATCATTATCTGAAGTGTCTGCCGTTGTAAGTTGTTTCTTCTCTATTTTCCTTACAATTGTTACCAATCTTGTAGAGTAAGTAACGGGTGCGCAGCCTCTTACAAGAGCTTCCATTAACATCTGTCTGTTCTTGCTTACATCTTTAACAGATGAATAAGTTTTTTGCAATCCTTCAAGAACATCACCATAATCCTTAACTCTTTGAGGATCTGCATTTATCCACTGCTTAAGCTTTGCCTCTCTAACCTTAATCGTATCAATAGTTCCCTGCTTTCCAATACAGATATTCTGCCATTTTGCATAATCACAATAGTTGCTGATTTCAAAATACTCATTTGAATATTTTAATCTTAGCAGCGGATCCTTGTCCATGAATTTTTTGATGACATCCAGTTTGGTCCTTCTAATTACGTATGTAATAGGATTTTCAACAGCGTAATGATTTTCCAGTTCCGGAGAGGATACATATCTGCTTGTGCGGCCCGGGTAACCCATGACCATTGTGTAGTCCCCCTCTTTAACTCCTGCCGCTGAAACTTTCAGATATGCAGCAGTTTTCATTGGAACATTGTTAGGACTATATTCTGCCGGTGAACCGTCGGGAGCTGTATAAATTCTATACATAGCAAAGTCACATTTGTGCTGAGGCCAACCCCAATTGTCTGCGTCATTGCCAAATGCGGCAACTGTAACCGGAGGCGCACCAACAAATCTGACATCTCCATAAGTCTGACTGATATATAGATAGTATTTCTGACCTGCCCATTCTGACTGCAAATCAAAATCATATTTTTTAGCCTCTTCATCTTTGCCAAGCTTGGAAAGAAGTCTGCGCTGAACTTTTGTAAGATAGCGGAAACCTCTGCCGCCGTGGCAATCCATGCTGTCAACTATTGCTCTGCATTCATCTGTCACATCCAGGACGGTGCAAAGAAATGTTATGGTTTTCCCCTTGATTGGCATTTCATCTGAACGCTTTAAAGCCCAATATCCATTCTCAAGATAATTATGTTCAGGAGTTGAAAGTGCGTGAATATCAGAGTATGCGCAGTGGTGGTTTGTAATCATCAAACCATCCGGAGAAATAATACTGCCGCTACATTCACCTCCGTTAAGAGCGACAACGGCATCTTTTAAAGACGTCCCTCTTTTGTATATGCCTCCATGATACTGAGAATCAGAATAAATTTGAGCAGGGGTTATTTTAATACCCGCCTTTCTCATCAATCCATAAAGCTGGGAATTAATGTCATTGACAAGCCACATTCCGCCGTCAGCCCTGGCGGTCACAGAAAAACTTAACACACAAAGTGTTATAAGAATTAAGATTTTACGCATTGTATATTTCTAAAAATTATTGGCCAAAAGTAGTAATAAAAAAGCGGTCAGCAAATTGCCGGCCGCTTTAATGTAATTATAATCGAACCTCCTAAAAATTGAATCCCACTCTGGCCATAAATATTCCTGAGTTGCTTCCTTCTGCATAAACAATATCCTTACCATGTAAATGAGTATAGGAAGCATCAAAATAAAGGCTGCCTTTAACCTTGCCGCTTAAAAACGCTGTATATCTTAAACCGCAATTGTACAATCCTTTATTAGCCGTATAATATTCAAATTCACGATTAAGAAGGTACGTGTAGGGTACCGGTTCTCCGGTCGCGACTGTGCCTTTAAATCCAGGAGCCGAATGCTCGTCAAGAATGTTTCCCCAGCCATGGCTCCACTTGCCACCCGCATAAATGTCTACCATTCCCTTCTCGAACATGAAATTTTTTCCCAGTTTAAGATAGAAATCGTTGAACTTAAGGTTTTGAGTGTAATAATAAGGCTGTATGAAGGAGCTGTTGGAAGTCCTAGATGAAAAATCATATCCCATATCAATGTCCCATGACGGATTGAATTTTCTTCTGTCACCCTTGCCTATTGCAATTCTATAATCCACATTGCAATCATAACTTCTCTTTGTAAAGATTTGCACCTCTCCATAATTGACGACTCTTCTTAATCCGTTAACGGTCTCGTAACCATAGACCTCATCATTGTTGTAGATCCTCCCATATTCACTTGTCAGCGTAAGATAATCGGCAAAATTACCGTTGTCATAGCTTAACTTTCCGGTATACGTAAAAGTCTTTCCGTTACTTTTGGAATATAGATCTTCTCCTCCCTCTCCGGTCTGACCGCGTCTCTTGTAAAAAGAAAATTCATTATAAAAACGCCATTTGCCACCGGCCTTATCGTCAAATTTAAACTCAACCTGACCGCTGATACCATTATACTTATCTATGAAGTACTGACTTTCCTCCATATAAAGATTGGTGGCATCCCATGCATCATGCAGATTAAAAAACAGTCCCTTGAACCAATAGCCCGTGAAAATTTTGTTGTCATCGGATACTTGAGAATACTTAACACTCTCATTATACTTCCTGTAGAAATAGCTCGCTCCGACTTCAGCATTATCCGAGATATATTTCGCACCAAAATTAACGTCAATATGAGCATAAGAGGTTTCATGTCTCAAATCTCTCATTTTCGCCATGTTTGAAGCATCAAATCTGGCACTTCCGCCAATAGCCAGCCACGGAGTTGCATTAAAGGCGATACCCCCCTCAACAGAATAGTTCTCCTGTCTCTTTGGAGCGGGAACGGTGTCTGCAATAAAGTTTGTCAACCTTTCTGGGTCAACGACACCACTGAAGGTCATATTGTTACCCCTGAAGTTACTATACTCCATCAAACCATGCATGGCAACTTTTTTAACTCTTGCATAGGATTCCGTTTTAAAGCCATAATCATTGCTGTTGCTAGATTCATAATATTTCACGAATCCACCCTTGTTATAGTTGAAATAAGATTCAACATAAGAAAATCCCGTATTGTTACCGACTGGGATATCCACAAGCCCGGAAGGATTCATTCCGACAATCCATGCACTTTTAAGGGGTATAATTTCAATTTTTGAAACCTGTTTAAGTACGGAGATAGAATCCTGCATCTTCTGCTTCCTGGCAGAGGATATATTAACATTATTTTGAGCGGGAGCTTTAACTGTAAAAACAGTTAAAACAAATAAGGCGGCTGCAATAAAATCAAGTAATTTTTTCATTCTTTTCATGTTAAATCCTCCTTACTCATCTTTAATTAACTGGTGATCGCTAATGGTAAAGTCCACACTGGAATTATTTGTATCCATCAAAACGACCCGTCCGCCCGCAGCGGCTGTAGCGGCATTATCTTTAACTCTGTATACCGAATGTCCCTGGTACGCGTTGGCAGCTTGAGTAAATAAAACATAGGATGCGTCTACTGTCGCAGGAAGTCTCTTGTTCTGAGTTGTGGCGCTCATTACTTCCACTCCATCCAAAACATAAGAATTGGGTACCATTATATACTCCAGTGCAGAGGTAGTTCCCGGTTTACGGCTCCTATTACTTGGATTGTTAACAAAATTCTCCGCGCTTGTCCCCTGTATCTTAAAGAGCAGTGCTGTCGGGGATACCATAGAAAAAGCGTACGCATTTGATGTTCCCTGTTTCCAAATAAGATTCAGCCAATGTCCCGCAAGATTTGGTGAAGGGGACGGATGATATGTCTTGTTCGTATATCTTGTATCATAGCATACAAAATAACTTGATTTACTTAGATCAACAGAGTTGGGATTAAGAATAGTGTGATCTATTGCACCCCTGAAAACAAGGACAGTGGATTCTCCCGGCTGTAAAGGGAACGATTTTCCTGTTCCAGGCCATTGCCAGACAGCCTCTATTATAGGGATAGTGTCCCTCAAAACCCTCTGTCCATCAGTATTTAAATAACTCCACGGATTTTGAGTTGTAAGGGAATTGTAGGAATCCGCACATCCAAAACACAAGCTGTCCAGATAAGCAACCTGATCACTATTGTTATAAACAGATAAATAGCCATCCGCATAATAACTTTTATTGGTCGTAGGATTGGTACAACCTGCAAAATAAATCTCCTTGATCACAACCTGACTGGAATAAGACAATGCCATGTCCAGTGAAATGCTCACATCCCCCGAAAGTGTATCTTGCAGTTTGACCGCATCTATGCTTCTGTTAAACAATGGAATAGCTCCTGCCTCTGAAGTCCCCTTATCTGAAACCGACACTCTGTAAAGGCCGTACTCAAGATCAGCAGAACAAGCACCGTTCGAATTCGTTGTCAAATCATATTCCACTCCGGTAGAGGGATTTATCACCTTTACAGTAACACCTTCACGTTGCAGGGAGGCATACTTTTCCGGATAAACCAACTGGATATTAAGTTTCTTTGTGCCGCTTGCATACGGATTGTGCTCCGCCCTGTCAAGCTGGTCAGAGCAAGAGGAAAGTACCAGCAAACCTATCGAGATAAAAAATAATATTTTTTTCATATTCTATTCTTTATGAGTCTCCTTAACCCCAATTAAAAATTAAGCCTTAAGGTTGCACCATAGCTGAAAGCCGGATAAATCATACTGTAATTACCGGAAGCCCAATATCTTACTCTATGTATACTTTTGGTGCAGTTATTGGCGTAAAAAGATATTGAGGCGTATTTCCCGATTTCTTTTGTAATGCTGATATTGGCGCTGAAATAGGGTCCCCGTCCATCGGTAATATAAGTAACGGTATTGTTTGAACCTCCTATCAAAGAAGAATAAGCAGGGTTAGCGGCTTCTACGGCCGTAAATGGTTTCACCGTGCCGTCAAAAGTTTTGTAGGCAACAGGCCATACGCCGGTCCTATATTCCTTTTGCTCATAAACGGAACCGGAAACTTTATTCCCGTTCGCATCAACAAGATAAGCCCACTCTTTTCCATTATAATAGGTCAGATTTTTTGTCCTTGAATAAAAGTCTCCCTCAATTCTCGTAGAAATTGTCAGACGAATTTCCGGAATATGGGTCACAAAAGTCAAGTTGGCCCTTATCCCATCCTCTTTTGAACCATTATATGTCGTATTATCCTTGGTTCCACCAATATAGTAACCGATAAACTGGTATGAACGCCCCTGAGAGCCCAGAATGGAATGGGGAAGACCATTATAATTAACTTCCATAAGTCTAGTATCAATATCTTTGGTATATGTGTATCTTGCATCAGCTATGATAGAAGTTCTTAGCGGTTTTATTGTTCCAAAGTCAAGTGTCAACTCTACTCCCTTTGTTGTAATAGGATAAAGATTATTGGTCTTTATGTTCGCTACGAAGGTAGTGTCGTACAAAGATTTTGGAATAAGCGTCTCTCCCGCACCGGCATTATCCAAGTCCGTAACATAAATATCCCCTTTGGATGGATCAACTCTAAATTGTGGTCTTGCGGGAATAGCCGTCTGCTCGTTTGTTTTCACATAAGCATACGGAGTGTAATCCTGAGTAACGGTATAAGTATTCTTTGCTTTATTGTTATAATAGATCGCAGAAACTTTTACGCCGCCAAGGTTGACGTCAAATCCAATTTCAATATTCCTGTTTGTAGCCCATTTAAGATCTGAATTAGTCTGATTTTTATAAACCTGTGTGTTGGCAACATAGTAATAATTGTTTGTCCCGTAATTTTTTGAATAAACCAAAATATCACGATAGTTATTAAGAGGATACAAAATACCAAGAGAGGGAAGTTTGGCCAACTGCCCCCAGGCTCCGCGAAATGCAAACGCCCTTAAAAATCCGCTTCGTTTTTCTCTTACCATACTCCACTTCAGATTAAGTCTTGGAGAGAGTGCGGAGGGATTATTATAGTCCATGCTCCGCATCACTTGTCTCTCTGCCCTCAAACCTGCAACGGCCGTAAATGTGGTGTTGCCAATCGGCAGAGAAGCTATCTCCTCTAAATACGCGGAAAAATTGTTCAAAGCAGGGATATCCTTGTATGATCTATCCCTTGCTGAAGAACTTTTAGATAATCCATAATATGACATGCCCGTCTTATAATCCGTAACAACATGGGTAAGTCCACTTCCCTGGTTACTGGAATTTGTCCAGTCAAATCCAATTTTCATATTGCTGTTGAACTTGCCAAATTTTCTATTCCAAGTTGCTTTAAAGCCAGCGGCAATATCAAGAGGTTTGCTCTCATCTGATGTCAGATAATAGTAACTTGTAGGAAGATACCCTGTTTCATAATAACCGTTTTCCAATGCCTGATAACCGGGCGTTACAGTTGCGGTAGAATAAAAGTCATTCTGCTTCTGGGTGCCGTCCTCATAACTGACAGAAGTCTTCCCCTCCAAAGAGGTAATCCAAGAAGAATTTATCAACCATTTTACGTCCGCCCCAAATCTTACATTGTTTTGATTCTGCCTGCTCCACGTATTTGAATAAGCATCCGGGTCCTGCTTCGCATTTTGCTTGGCCCAGCCGCCGGCAGCGGTAACATCTAACCTAAGAGGTCTCCCCTCCTTATTAAAAGTCCTCACATAATTCAAACTATAATTGTTCCTATAGTATGTAGTATAACGGCTGACAGGATTTTTAAACGCCTTCGCATATTCTACATTAACATTTATGACACCCCTATCCTTGTTGAGTTCAAAACCCTTGCTTACAGAAAATTGCTTTGTTGTCGGATTCAAAGAGATTGTAGTGGTAAGCGGGGTTTTTCCCTTTTTTGTATTTATCAATACCATGCCAGCCGTCATGTCCCCGTATTCCACGGAAGGAACACCGGTAATGACTTCTACAGACTCAATATTAGAAGCGGCAATAAATCTGGTATCAACACCCTGATAAGTGCTGGTTGCTACGCTTGCATCCTGTCCCATCATGGAACCATTATTGGAGAGTCTTATTCCGTCCATCACGACAGCCGTACCGAATCCGTTTGAAACAGCGGCATCCCCTCTAAGGCTAATTACCGCAGCATCAGTAAGAGAAGATTTTGTTGTCTGTCCGCCGGGAAGCAAACTCAAGATATCCGTCGCGTTAACAACTTGTAAATGTTCAATGGCTTGTTTCTCCATTGTTCTTGTCGTAGTCGCAGCGCTTTTATTTTCCTGTGCCGTGACCGTTACTGAGGACAAGGTCAAATTATCCTCCTTCAGTTTGATCTTCAGATTGTCCAAGTCCGCTTCAATCTTAAAAGTCATTTCCTGTCCCTGATATCCGAGACAGGAAATTTTAAGATTAGTAGTACCCTTTGGAACTCTGCTGATTGTAAACTGTCCCTTTGAATTTGTCGTAGCCCAAAGACCGTACTCGGGCAAGTTGACGGTAACCATTTCCAAAGGTGCGTCAGTACCGTACTCCGTTACCACTCCCTTTAGCGTAAAGACCTGTCCTTTAGCAGTTTTATTCTGCGCAAAAACAACGGTAACGCCAAATAATAGAAGAGTAAAGAAAATACAAATCAGTTTCTTCATTTTTGGTTATTATTAGGTTAGTTGAATTACTGCTTATTGTCCGCGGGCTTATATATCTGAACAAACATATTGTTCTGTCCAAATATATCTTTAGCGATATTTATCACATCCTCATTTGTAATGGAGTTAATAATGGCAAGATCATCAATGTTTTTGTACTCTCCCTCTGTCAGATTATCCTCAATTCTGCCTATCCAATCTATGCGATCGTAATCCTTCTCCTTAATCGACTTATTAAGGAATTTACGGAATGTTTCCATTTCTTCCTCTGTAATGCCGCTCTTTGTAACCTTGTCAAATTCATCATATATCGCCTGGTTAAGTGCAGAAAGATTTTTTGCTGCTGCCGTATAATTAACTGTGATATCCAGATATTTTTCCGGATCAGAATTATAGGTCGGGGAAACACTTACACTGTATGTGCCGCCCATTTTCTCTCTAAGTGTTTGTATATATCTATCTCTCAGAGCACTGCATAAAAATCTTGCAGCAATCATCTGTTTGGTGCTGTATTCTCCGAAACCGGTAACATCAATTGCAATATCACATACTGTACTTTTAATATCATGTGCATTGTAAATAAATTCTCTCTTGCCCTTGCGCAGATAATTGCCCTTTGTACTCTTAGGGTTCTCATTTCCGACTGGTATGTTGCCAATATATTTTTCAATTAAAGGCTTGACCTCTTTTACGCTCATAGGACCGCTGAAAATGAATGTCATACCGGCACGATTGCAGAAGTGTTCCTTATAATACTTCATCAACATATCGGATTTAAATTCCTTAATATCCTTAGCCTCAACTCTTTGCTGGAAAGGTGTAGGAAGATATGTCTCTATTTCCAAAGAGTCGGAAAATTTCCTAAGTTCGCTCTTAGGAAGTTCCAAAGACGCAATGGAGGATTTCTCCATATTATTTAATGCTTCGCTGTCAAGCTGGGGATCAACTATTTGAGAATACAACATCTGGAAAAATTGCTCTGCGTCGGGTGTTTTGAATACGCCGCTTAGCCTATCTTGCCTATAATGAGATTCAGGAGCAATTCGCATATTTTTACCACTCACAATCTTTGCAATCTCGTCTCTCTTAAGCCCACCAAAAACAACTGCATCCGCACTACCTGCGGCTATTTTAGCACTCTTTACATCACTGTCATCAACAAGGGAAAGACCGCCGTTTCTATAAGCCTTCATCATAACTCTCTTTTCCACATCTGGTTTTGTCTCCCTCCAATAGATTTTTGTATTGCCGGGTAATGTAAATACTGTAGTTGAATCTACAGCAGCATATTTTTCAACTGAAATTACAGGCACCGGTTTAAGATTTTTGGTAAACACGAAACTTCCGGCAGCCTTGAAAACAATAGGTTTTATCCCGGATTTGTTTACAGAGTCTCTCAATTTATTTAATTCTCCGGCTGTCGGGAATAAATTCTCCATATTCTTTGGTCCGACAAGGATGGAAACGCTGTTATTGTACTTTATTTTTTTAACATAAGCATTCACATCCTTTGCCGTCATTTCACTAAGCATTTTTAAATTATTTTCCACGTATGCTTTTGTCTCCAGCAAAGGGACCTCCCTTGTAAAATTCTGAATTGCAATACCTATAAATGTTTTGCTGTCAGGCTCGTATAATCCTTTCAGGTCTCTAGTATACCTCCCCTTAACTTCGGCTGCAGCCTCAGAAACTTCTTTCTCTGTAAAACCATATTTTAACATTCTATATGCTTCCGTGTACAGACCGACCATTGCCCTTCTATAATTGTTGTCCACCGGTACCGACGTAAATCTCATTACATTGCAATCATAATAAATCCTGTCCATTGCAAGGACACACCTTTTTGTGGCTGCATTCGGCTCTTTTCTCTGCTGAGTAAAGCGGTTGTTCATAGCCGTTGAAATTATTTCTCTGATAAGTCCCTGCTCCAGATACTCGTTGGATTTAAGATAATTGTCATCTGTATAAGGATACCTGATGTCAAGTTTTGCCGCAATAGCTCTAGTTTCAGGATCTGCAAAATAACCGACCTGATGTTTGCCGGCATAATCCACTTTGTACATCTCTTTTTTTGCACCGTTCTTTACCGCCGGAATATCCCCGAATATTCTTTTAACGCTCGCTTCAATTTTTGCCGGGTCAATATCTCCAACAATTACAACAGCTTGTAAATCCGGGCGATACCATTTGTGATAATAATCGACAAGAACCTGCGGAGGAAAATTGTTCACAATATCCATAAGACCGATAGGATCTCTCTGCCCAAAACGGGAATCCGCATAATCCAAATCGTAAATGGTTTTCATCATTCTGCTCTTAACGTCATCCCTCATTCTCCACTCCTCTCTGATTACACCTCTTTCCGCCTCAATCTCTTCAGGTTCGCAGGAAATATATGAAGACCAGTCATGAAGCATAAGTATGACCGTATCTAGGAAAGACTCTCTCTTTACAGGAACGGCATCAATATTATACACCGTTCTGTCCTCGGAAGTGTAAGCGTTAAGATTGTTGCCAAACCTGACACTGTTGGCTGCAAGAACATCTCTTAAGCTCTGTTTAGGGAAATTTTTGGTTCCGTTAAAAGCCATGTGCTCAAGAAAATGTGCAAGTCCTCTTTGTGATTCATCTTCCTGCAATGACCCAACGTTGTGCACAATGTAAAAATCAGCAATACCTGCAGGATTAGTATTCCTCCTTATGTAGTAGGTAAGCCCGTTATCCAGTTTGCCGATAATGAAATTCTTATCTGTCGCCATAGGCAGATCTTTTGTCCTCTTTTGCGCGTAAGAACACGTTGCGGCAATAAAGAATGCCGCTGCGATTAAAATGATCCTTTTCATAGAAATAATATTTTGCGGCAAATGTAATAATTTATTTGTCTCAAAATATTGCTTTCAGGGTATTTTGTGTGGATTTAATTTTTTTGAAACTTTTTTTTGCTCACAAATTGAAAGTAAATTGCGGAAAAAACATCAATTATTTAACTTTTACCTTGGCAAAAACTTGCTTGTGCGCAGTTAAGCTCATTAAAACCGTTCTAATGAGGTTATGTAACATAAAGGCAACATACAAAGCCTGGATACCTATTATCCCTTTTAACAGAACGTATGATGCAAAAAAGGCCATGGCCGCAATAAGCATTATATGCATAATAGCTTTGGTTGACGTTGCTCCAATGAAAATTCCATCCCATGTAAATGCAATACAACTAACGGCTGGCATCACCCAAAGCCATGGCAAAAACGGAACGGAGTCCGCAATTACTTGTTTGCTGTCTGTTAACATCATCACCATCGCCTTGCCGCCAAAAACATAACAAAGTGTTGATATAAAGGCTATTCCTCCGCACCACCAGAAAATAACCTTAACGGAAACCTTTAAAGATTTTCTATCCTGCGCGCCAATATATTTTCCGGACAAAGCTTCTCCCGCAAAAGCAAAACCGTCTATGAAGAATGAATACAAAAGAAGCAACTTCATCATGATTGTGCTGACCGCTAAAAGTTCATCTCCGTAATTTGCTGAAAATGAGGTAAATCCGGCATAGATACCAAGGAAGCAAAGAGAACGGACAAATAAATATCCATTAACGGAGAAGAATTTTTTTAGGTGTTTTAGCTTGAGACTCTCATGAAAATCAAAATATTTAAAGAGTTTCCTGTAATAAGTTGTCATGAGTATAATGCAGAGAATCAGTCCGGTATACTGAGCAAGCAAAACGGCAAATGCTATTCCGCGGAAACCCAACCCCATGTGCAATGCAAACCAAATGCTGGCCAGCAGGTTTACAACGTTGACTGTTATATCCGCTATCATTGGACTTATTGCATTTTGCATTCCAATGAAAAAACCCTTAAAAACAAATAGTGAAAGTGTAGCCGGAGCGGCCCATATTCTTATGAAATAATACTCCTTTGCCAACACCGCAACATCAGGGGAGCAAGGAATCACAAGCAGTGCAAGATTTATGTACAGATACTGAATTATCCAGATTAACAAAGCAATAATTATTGCAGTTCCAAGTCCCTGGGAGAACACTTTCATAACGTCTGCAAAATCTTTTCTGCCATAGGCTTGTGCAATCATGCCGCTAGTTCCTACTCTCAGAAAACCCATATTCCAGTAGAGCAAATCAAACAACATTGTACCAATCGCCATTGCTCCAATGGCAACCGCATCTCCAAGCCGGCCCGCAACACCAAGGTCAACCATTCCAACCAGCGGAACGGTGATATTGGCAAGAATGCTTGGAAAAGCTAAAGCCAATACGCTCTTATTTATTTTCTTGATGTTGCTCATAAAAATTGTTAGTGCCTTGGATGTGCAATGTTATACGCAGTTACCGCTTTGCCTTAATCCTCCGGTGCTCTATACTTTGTATCTTCCTCTAGCATAGCAAGATATGAATAATATCTTTCTGCAGAAATTTCCCCCTTCTCAACGGCTGCTTTAACAGCACATCCCGGTTCATGAGTATGAGTGCACGGAGCAAACCTACAGTCATTTTCCACCCTTAACATCTCAGGAAAATAATTGCTCAGCTCCTCTTTTTTAAAATTGACAAGGCCAAAGCCCCTGATACCGGGTGTGTCTATTACAAACCCTCCCGTTGCAAGAGGATGCATCTGGTAAAAAGTAGTAGTATGTTTCCCTTGGAGATGTGCCGCAGAAATTTCTGCTGTCTTCAAGTCAAGATTTGGATCCATCCTATTAATCAAAGAAGATTTTCCAACTCCGCTCTGACCGCTAAACAGCACCACTCCGTTTTTACACAACTCTTCTAACACACTTATATTCAGTCCTGTGATAGCAGACACCTCCAACACTTCATATCCGGCGCCGCAATAAATATTTTTAAAATTCTCAGCCTGAATTTTTATATTCTTTCTCTCTTGCCCGGATATTTTTTTACTCCCGACAGCCTCTCCTTCCTGCAAATAAATATCCGCCTTATTAAGCAAAATTGTAACAGGCACTCCGTAGGCCTCGCACGTAACCAGAAATCTATCAATAAATTGCAGCTTCACCTGCGGGTCCGCCAAAGTGACTGTTAAAAAAACTCTGTCCAGATTTGCGGCAATAACATGATTCTGTCGGGATAAATTTGTTGACTTTCTGATAATACAATTTTTTCTCGGCATCACTTCTTTGATTGTGCACATTCCTCTATTCGCACTATTACCCGCGTCTCCCTTTCTTCCAGAATCAACACCCTCATATTCAACCACATCTCCAACAGCTATGGGGTTGGTAGACTCCAAATCTTCCAATCTCATTTTCCCTTTTATGACAGCAGGAAATAAATTCCACTCCGGCAACTTAGAGAGCAGATAATGACTGCCGGTATGTTTAACAACGGTGGCTTTCATAGGGTGCGAATTTAGCAATTTGTTTAAAAACAATTAACTTTGCCATATATGAAAGCAATGAAACAACTTAACTCAATTATAGATAAGGCCATTACAAAGCTGGACTGGGATAAAGAGCCTGAACTTCTATACAAGCCGCTGGAATATATGCTCTCAATAGGAGGAAAGAGACTGCGCCCAAGATTTTGTCTGACAACGTATAATTTGTTTAGCGATAAAATTGATGACAGTATCATTCTTCCTGCCCTTTCTTTGGAGGTGTTTCACAGTTTCACGCTCATCCATGATGATATTATGGATAAAGCATCATTAAGACGCGGCCAAAAGACAGTTTATAAAAAATGGAACAGCGATATTGCTATCCTATCAGGAGATGCAATGTGCATAGATTCTTACGTCCTGCTTGCAAATGCACCTTGGGGCAAGCTTCACTCCACAATGGAGCTGTTCTGCAAGACAGCCATGCAAGTATGTGAAGGTCAGCAATATGATATGAATTTTGAGTACATGAAATCCATTAAGATAGAGGACTATATGAAGATGATAGCCCTTAAGACCGGTGTTTTGATTGCATGTTCTGCAAAACTTGGAGCGCTGATAGCAGGAGCTCCGGATTCTATATGTGACGGTCTATATCAATTTGGCCTGCAGCTTGGTCTTGCCTTTCAGATTCAAGATGATTATCTGGATTCATTTGGGGATGAGAAGGTTTTTGGGAAGAAAATTGGAGGAGACATCCTTAACAACAAGAAGACATGGCTGCTTGTAAATTGTTATAACATTGCCAACAGCAAACAGAAAAAAGATTTAAGCAAATTGCTTATGATACCTGAATCCGCCGGCAAGAAAAAAATCTCAAAAGTCAGGCAATTCTTTGAAGATATGGGAGTTAAGGACAATGCAGAAAAAGCTATCGCCGAGAATTACAATAAAGCGCTGGAAACACTTGAGAAATTAAAACTGACGGCTGCTCAAAAAGCGCAAATGACTAAATACGCCAATACCCTTATTACCAGAATAAACTAGATTACAAAGGGATACTTTAGCTGTTTTTTAGAATATTACTTTAAACAAATTTTATAATTGATACTTACATGAGTTTTACAGAAAAGTGCAATAAGATATTTAACAGGTGCATAGATAACTACCATAAAAACAATGATGTAGATGCGCCTATTCAGAACCCATATGAAGAAAGAAGCATTGAATATTTTTTGTATTTAAAAAACTGGATTGATACTGTTCAGTGGCACTTGGAAGATATTATAAGAGATCCGCAGATTGACCCGGCGGATGCATTAAAACTAAAAAGGCGCATTGATAAATCAAATCAAGACCGCACAGATTTGGTGGAGATGATAGACAGTTGGTTTTTAGATAAATACAAGGACATTAAACCGCAAGCGGGTGCAACAATAAATACAGAAACTCCCGCATGGGCGGTAGACCGCTTGTCCATACTGGCTCTTAAAATTTATCATATGCATGAAGAGGCAGTAAGGACTGATGCCGGTAAGGAGCACAAGGAGAAATGTCAAGAGAAGCTCAGTGTCCTTATTACTCAGCAAATAGACCTTGGAAAAGCTATAGATCAGTTGCTTACAGATATAGAAGAGGGACGCAAATATATGAAAGTCTATAAGCAGATGAAGATGTACAATGACCCCTCTACTAATCCGGTTCTTTACGGCGGTGGCAAAAAATAGGCAGAAAAATATTTTGGTCATAAGGCTCTCTGCCCTTGGAGATGTGGCAATTGCGGCACCTCTTGTAAAGGAGTACGCCCGCCGGAATCCCGGAATAAATTTTTATATGCTTTCACAGCCGCGATATGAACCAATGTTCAGCGGCGATGCAAATCTTTTTTTTATCCCGATAGATACTAAAAAAAAATCTCCAAATTATTGCGGCGGATTTTGGAAACTGCTGCATTTTGCCGGCGAAATTGCAGGCAAATATGAAATAACGGATATTGCTGATATTCACGATGTTTTAAGAACAAAGGTTTTGCGCTTTGGAATGTTTGGGCACGACGTCAGATGCCGTGTGATAAATAAACATCATGAGCAAAGAAGAGAAATTATCAGGAAAAAAAATAAAATTCTAAAACCAATTATTGAGAGTCAGAGGTGCATGGAGGAAGTTCTGGTTGAACTTGGACTAACTGATATTCACTTTGCTTCTGCCGGGAGACCAATTGAAGAGAGAGCTCACCTGTCAACAGATATGATGAAAATTGGCATTGCACCCTTTGCGGGACACAAAGGAAAGACATGGCCGCTGGAGAAAATGGAGGAAGTGGTGAAAATTCTAAGCGGAGATAACAATGGGGGCAGAAACAAAATTTCACTTTTTGGAGGGGGAGAAAAAGAGATTGCCGTATTAAATAGTTGGGCATCAAAATATCCTAATACAGAAGTAGTTGCCGGAAAGCATACAATGGTTGAAGAACTTGAACTCATGAGGAATCTTAATGTTATGGTAAGCATGGATTCTGCAAATATGCACCTTGCCTCTTTGGAGGGGACGCCGGTAGTTTCCGTGTGGGGTGCAACTCATCCTTATGCCGGATACTATGGGTACAGACAAAATATAAATAATGCGGTGCAACTGGATTTGCCATGCCGGCCTTGTACAATCTATGGTGCAAAACCTTGCTATAAAGGAAATTATGAGTGTCTGGAAAAGATAACTCCTATGATGGTGGTAAAGAAAGTTGAGGCCGTTTTAAAGAGCGGAGAGAAAAAATCATAAAACGGATTTTGATTCTGTCATAAATTTATGAGTAATTTATATGCCTGAAAATCAAATAGAAATAATGGCGCCTGCCGGCAACTTTGAGTGCCTGATGGCGGCAATTCAAGGCGGTGCAAACTCTGTTTATTTTGGAGTGGGCAGTTTGAATATGCGCTCCCATTCCGCAAATAATTTTCAGCCGGAAGATTTAAAAAAAATAACTGAAATTTGTCGGGAGCACAAAATTAACTCTTATCTGACGCTGAATATTGTAATCTATGATTCTGAAACGGATTATCTAAAAAAGGCACTGCAAGCTGCTAAGGATGCAGGAGTTACAGCAGTGATTGCGTCTGACATGGCTGTAATTGGAATGGCGCGGCAGATGGGAATTGAAGTTCATATTTCTACTCAGCTGAATGTTTCAAATTTTGAGGCTTTAAAGTTTTATTCTCAATTTGCAGATGTTGTTGTACTAGCGCGGGAACTTACGTTGCCGCAGGTTAAGGAAATCAGCAGGAGAATCAGAGAGGAAAAAATTTGCGGACCGGGTGGAAAGCTTGTACGGTTGGAAATGTTTGTTCACGGAGCGCTTTGCATGTCTATCTCAGGTAAGTGCTATCTCTCTCTGGATGAGTATGGTGCATCTGCCAACAGGGGTTCATGCTATCAGCTGTGCAGACGCGGTTATAAGGTTTCAGATTTGGAGACCGGAAGAGAATTTAATATTGAAAATAAGTACATAATGTCCCCTAAGGATTTATGTACAATTGAATTCATTAATAAAATTATTGATGCGGGATGCTCTGTCTTTAAAATAGAAGGCCGCGCCCGCAGCGCAGAGTATGTAAAGTTTGTAACTTCTTGTTACAGAGAGGCTGCAGATGCCGTACTTGCAGGAACTTATACACCCGATTTTGCAGCCGGTCTAAAATCTAAGCTAAGCGGCGTTTTCAATCGCGGCTTCTGGGACGGTTATTATATGGGTGCGCGTCTTGGAGAATGGAGCACTGTTTACGGTAATAAATCTAAACGCAAAAAAACGTACGTTGCAAAAATCACAAACTACTTCTCCAATCTTAAAGTTGCAGAAGTTCTTGTAGAAGCCGGAGAGCTTCATATTGGTGATAATGTGCTAATTATAGGACCATCTACCGGCTGTCTGGAAAAAACCGTCACTGAAATACGCGTGGATTTAAAAAGCGTTCCCGCCGCCCGTCAAGGGGATCTTTGCTCAATCCCTATTGCTGAACATCTGCGGCGTTCAGACAAGATTTACAGGTGGGAATAAGCATCTGTGCTAAATAACCAAGATATATGTCGGTCAAACCTAAGGTGCAACGTTCTAATATCGCTGGGGTGAGTTTTGCTAGGTTAAGTTGTTTCGGGGTTTAACTTTGCCGGGGCTGAGTTTTGCTAGAGTGAATTTTTGCTGGGTTGCTATTAGTGTTGACTATCAAGACATTAAAAAAGTTATGTTTCCTATAAAACAGAACTTTTTTAATTATCAGATTATCAGAGCCAGCAGCAACCCAGTAAATTCAATCCAGCAAATCACTGAGCTGAATCCAATTTTTTAAATCATTAGGATTATAATTGTATGTCTGTTTATTGTTACACCTCCACGTTCCATTTGCTTTGACAACAATGCCGCCAACATAGCGTACAGCATCTTCTTTATTATTACTATTTGCTGTCTTTCTATCATTGAGTTTAAGCAAACGCTTTTGCAGTTCTTCTGCTTTGTCTTTTGTTTCAATAGATACTGTTGTCTGCCCAGCTTTTGTGTCAAATATACCTATCGTCCCGTTTTTAAATTTGACAATCCAATCTGGATAAAACAATTCATACTTTTTGTCGGTAGAATTAAAGTATTTGAAAGCCAAATAATCTTTTCCCTCATCGCCATTTTTAAACCACCACTCTATTTTTTTGGCTTTCCCTCCCTGCTCAAGCAGATTTACAAATTCTAACTCATTCTTTTTACCAAGATATTCTTTGGGAAAATATGCATCTTCCAATACGCAATAATTTGCATTAATCTTTTCGTAGTCTTCTGTATATGCATACTCTTTTTGAACAGTAAAAACTTCAGACTTTTGCTCTGCAGCCTTTGCAATTCGCTCTTTCACTTGTTTATTTAAAAGCGGCCTATAATCTTTTAATGCCTGTGTTATACATCTTCTAAATATGCTTGCAGCGTCTTTTTGGATGTCCTTTATAAACACCCTATAACAAGCATCTGCATCTGGATATAGCCTCTTAAGCATCCACACTCTTAAAGCAGATTTTAATGGACTCCATGAAGCAGCAATATTCCCAATTTTTATACTCTCCTCCGTCTGTTCTCTTAATAATTGCGGACACAGAGAAGTAAATAATTTTTCAACATCATTTTTGGAAACCTCAAATTCAGATTCTGAACCTTTACTTTTCAGCTCTGTATCAATATTATCAAAGTTTTCAAATTTAGCATTCACGATGACCTTATTTGTAAATCTAGTGTTTATATCTATTCCTTTGTTTTTGATTTTTTCAAGACATTTTCCAGGAAGGATGTTATCACTTGTGATGCTAAAATAATTATCCAAAGATTTTATAAAACTTTTTTGAAATTCTTGTGGATTTCCTAAACCATCATTATTTGTCCGTGGTATAAAATCAGATAGAAGCCTTTGATCTATAATAACGTCCTTCCCATATTTGTTTTTTGCAGTATATATTTTAGGTTTGTTTTTACCATCTTGTTCAGGAATTTCAACCTCATTACGCTTGTAATTTGTATAAAGATATCCTGTATTGAATATCTTCCTTATTTCCTCAGAAAATGATTTATCAGATTTTTTTTGAACTATGGGAATACGCAAAATTCTTCCCAATACCTGCGTATGGAATTGTGCAGAAATAATTTCTCGATACATTATTAAGATCTGAGCACGGGGACAATCCCATCCAGTAGCCGCCGCTAATTTGAAAAGCATAAAATCAACACCATCATAATTTTCTGCAATAGTATCCATATTTTCTAACTTTCCATCAAACTTGCAAGCAATTTTATTGTCTGGAATGCCTTTCTCTTTAAGATATTCCCTTACAATTAATTCTTTGTTTTTTATGCCAGCTGGGCCAGAATTATCATCATTAGGCAATTGAATTAGAACCAGAGGATTAACATTAAGGCCGGCTGTCGATATTTGTAAATCTAATTCTTTCTTTTTCGCGACAGCTAAATCAATTAAAACTTTATCTAGATCTTCTCCCGAATGTTCCTTTAAATCTTCATCTGTCTGACAAACAATCTGACCTTTAATTAATCCTGCTGCTACAACATCTTCTCTTTTAACTTCAACATAGGCAGCTCTATTATTTTGTACATCACTAGCATTAGGAATGGTTTCAGGAGTTGCCGAAACTTTTACGATTACCCTAGGATCCAACGGATTAACAACATCTCTAAACGCAGATTCTGTTAAATGCTCGTGACTTTCATCTATAATTAAGATAATGTTGCGTCCTTCGCTTTGTGTATTCTGGACAATATCTTCAAAATAATATCCTTGTTCCTTTTGCATTCTTTCATCTTGTGGTCTTCTTAATAATCTATCCTCTGCTTTTTTTGAAACAAGTTTCTGCCAATTCATGAAAAGAACATCATTCTTTTTTAGTATGCCTTTGCTAAAATCATTAACTGTCAGTAAATTATTGCCTAAGCTATGTGAAAAGTAATCATAAAACTTACCTCGGCTTTGCATTGCTAAATCGTCAGAGAAAGTTATCCACACAAATGCTTTGTCAAAATCCCAATCAGGTTGATTGTTCAATTCATTTATAAAACTAGTCACCATAAAAGTTTTTCCACTGCCTGTCGGTGACTTAAAAACTAAATCTAATTTTTTATTTCTAGTAGCCCAGAGTATTTTAAATTTTTCTAGAAGTTCCTCAATGGCGGCTTGCTGAAATTCTAATGGTTTCATTTAATATTAATTTTATGTCTATACCAGATCTAGATAATTATTTCAATTATTGATTGATGGACTTGTATATTTCTATTATCGGTTGTGGAATAGGTTTTATATCAGTCCCCTTTATATCTTCAAACAATGATGAAAATTCTTCTCCAGTATTCCAGCTGAAAATATATATTACGGATTTAGATATATGTTTTGTTTTCACGACAGATCTAATTTTATCAATAAATTCATCCAACTTACTTATATCCTCTTGGAAATAAATACAAGTCAGGTGATTACCATCAGTAAACAATTGATAAAAATCTGTCCTTCCAATCTCATCCAAGGTGTTTTCTCCAAGAGCCAGAAGACAGCCAGCCTTCTGCGATAAAATTACCTTATCTGTATCTGTTGCCTCTTTAGGCAAATGCTTGCCAACAAATGCAGTACGATAATATTTCAATGAGTTTCCTAATCCTTTAACAGCCTCTCCTTTGTCATTTGTATATCCCTGCATAACTCTGCGATTACGCTCATATGTTATGTCCTCACAAATATGATTATCTCCCTCATTCTTCTGGACTAAAATACATTGCCTATGCCCACCATCATCATCATTAAGTTTCATGGTCGCTTGCATGGTTGTTCCTAACCCGCAAAAAAATCTAAAATAACAGAATTTGCATTAGAACTATATTTAAGGAGCTTTTGTAAAAAAATAGTTGGTTTGGGATAAGGAAAAACATTATTCCCCATAATGGTGTTAAGTTCAGTGGTGGCAACTTGGTTCATGTATATATTGTCCACAAAGGTTAATGAGCCAACAGCATTATGCTGTGTTTTTAATTTATCCTTGTATCTTTTAAAAATAAAGCCTCTTTCCTTTGTGGAATACTCGCTTTTAAATTTTACACGTCCGCTCTCTATATTTTCCTTAAGAGTGTCTTTCGAAAATGCCCAAAATCTTCCCTTAGGAGGGTAATCCTCAAGATTGGTATATGGATTTTTTATTGGAAAGTAAGTAGAAGGACCACCACTCTTAGCACTAGGGTCTGCTGGACACCATGATCCATTTTTGTCATTATCTGGGTTCTTGTACGCTGAAAAATTTTTCTCCTCACCAGAAAACATAAAATTATCCTTTGACTTAGCGAAAGCTAGTATATAATCATGTTGAATGTTTAGCCCATTTCCGTCATCACCTGTCATTGATTTCGTCTTTCTGAAAAAAGTGCAAAGACAATTCTTTTCTATAAAAATTTTATCACAAAGGAGTTTAAGATTAGCATATTCATTATCATCAATAGAAATTAACAATACCCCTTTATCAGATAATAAGTTTTTTGCTAGCTCTAAACGTTTGCCCATAAACGATAGCCAATAGCTATGCCTATATGGATGGTTAGGAGGGACAGGTGTGCCATCTGGAAATTCTTTAAGAAAACGTGCATCCTTATAGCTAAATTCCTTACCTGTATTATACGGCGGATCTATATAAATAACATCTACTTTGCCCTGGTGGGTATAGTTTAAGCAAGTTAATGCATGGTAATTATCTCCCTCAATAATTATATGAGTAGGTTTACCGTCATGATTAATGACGGCCTTATCCTTAATTTCTTCTAGGATTGGAATGGAGTTTTCACTCGCTTTTTCAAAGCCTTCTTTGACGTCTAGCCAAACAAGACCATATTTCTGTTTTTTAATTTTTGACTGGAGCTTTTCTACTTCTTTTTCTAATTCTCGCACACGAAGCCTCAGTTCTTCGTTTGTAATAGATTGCATTTGTGGCAGTTTCAGAGATTCACGAATAAAGTTATGCTTTATCTTATGTATTAATTTTATTTAGCCTATTTCTTTTTTACTTATTAAATGATTGTTATACAAAATGCGTTTTTGTATAAAGTTTTTAGTTCTAATTACATCCACGCAGCACTCACAAAATTATAAAAAATAAATAGCTCTAACTATTTTTTTTGTCGCGATAAAAAATATTAACTTTGAACAGCAGATGCGCGTGGTATATATCCTTTCATACCATAGACACGCCTGCCATCTTCACTACTTTTTTACCGCTATTAAGTTTGTGAGGGAGATATGTGGGTTTAAGATTATGCGAGCGCTGCAATTATTTATTGTAACGCCTGTAGAGCTATATAAATATTTGATTATAATCTTAATAAATGGCGTTATGAAATTGGAGGATTATTTTTTAAACGGAGAGGAGACTCAGCTAGTTATAAAAAAGGCGGCTGAACCTCTTGCTGCAGAGAGGATTAATGAACGGCAGCCAGGAGCACAACATCTTGTTAAAGAGAGGATTGCAGCAACACAAGTAGCAGTTGAACAGCATGCAGTTGAACGCGTTGCAGCAACACACAAAACCGCAACAGATACATTATCTGTCGCGACAGAAAATAAAATGAGTTCTTATCATGTTTTGGTAAGGGGCACAAAGGGGCATAAAATCTTTTTCAAAAGAGAGGATTATTGTAGATTGTTATTTTTGCTAAATAGGTTTTTACATAGCACACATTCAAGTATTTATGGCTTTGTGTTAATGACAAATCATGCCCATCTGTTAATCCATAGCAATTGCATTAATGATGTTGTTTGCAATTTAGTAAAGGGGTATGCAGGATACTTCTATTGTAAATATCAGAGACCTAAGTCTATAGACAACCATAAACATAATAGGCAAGCTGGTTTGGAAAAATTGCCCATTATTAGCAGCGGGCCAAAACTAGTAAACGAATCCTACAGCATAGGTGTCAAGAGAATACCGCTTATTGAGACGCCGGTAAAAATTGTGGAGAAAATAAGTATTGATTATCAACTAGATAACTTATACTATATCATTAATAATCCCATCTTGGCAGGACTATGCATTAGGCCCGGAGGTTATCCTTATAGTTCATATCTATTCTATACAAAACATGGTACTTTTCTCTCGCAATTTATTGATGTGGACACTAGCCTAATTTTTAAAAATGATAAAACATTACAGGCGTTTAATAAAAAAAGATCTAAAAGATTAGCTTATCAAATTAGTACTAAGGAGAGAAAAAAATGTGGCATAAAAGGAGACTGGAATGAGGTAGGTTGAGGCGGTCTTGGTTTGCAGGTCTGCTGCGAGTTGAGTTTTGCTGGTCTGCTGTTGATCTTGATAATATGATAGTTAAAAAAGTTCTGTTTTATAGGAAACAGAACTTTTTTAACACATTGATACTCAACGCCTATTGAGCACCAACAATGTCAGATACTTAGCGACTTGTGTTGCCCGCGTTGCAGAACACTGCCTGCATGCAAAGCATTAAAAACCCGTGACGACGCAAGCGTGAACGTTATTTCCACAAAGAAACTGCCTTGTGCAACTGCTTGTCATTGCGGATGATAGAGCTGACACGGCCGGGAATGTAGTAGTATTTCTGAACAATTTCCTCTTCCAACAACGGTTTAATTTCTGCTTTTTTTACGTTGAGCATTTGTTCTTTTGTAAGCTTCAGCTTTTTGGAAAGTGCGTCATATTCAGCTTTGTCTGCATCATACATGTCATCTTTCTTTGCCTCTTCTATCATTTGCTCTACCAGAACTTCTGCTCCGGAGCGTTCATCAAATTTTTTCTTTGAGGCAAATTTTATAAAATCTGCATACTCAGCTGCGGTTAAAGAGAATTTATCAGGAGCTGCAATAGAGTTGTGCTTTTTATAATAATCCACAGCATATTCTTCCATTATTCCGCTGACAACCAATGAGTAAGCTGGACGGCTATAATTTTCTCCCTTAACTTCTATGTCAGGAGTTATACCTCCGCCGTCATAAACAGTTCTTCCGTTCTTTGTCTTGAATGCTTTTTTTAGAGAATCAGGAATAGTCCCTGCGCTCCCATCTGCATTCCTGTGAGCATAGTCTAAAACCTGTATGCACCTGCCGCTTGGAGTATAATACTTTGAAGTTGTAAGTTTTAATTTGCCGTTGTAGCCAACTGGACGGAAAGACTGAACTAGTCCTTTTCCGTAAGTCTTTGTACCCATGATAGTTCCGCGGTCCAAATCTTGTATGGCACCTGTAACAATTTCTGAAGATGAGGCAGATGCAGAGTTAACCAGTACCATTACAGGAATCTGAGTATCAACAGGTTCTTCCTTGGTGTTGATTATAAAATTTGAGTCTTCCCCGCGTCCTTTTGCAGAGACAACTTCTGTCCCTTTTGGTAAAAATACAGAGAGAATATTCACCGCCTCGTCCATAAGTCCGCCTCCGTTTCCTCTCAAATCCAGCACAATACGCTTAGCTCCTTCTGTCTTTAAATTTTGCACCGCCTTCCTGACATCGGCGCCTCCGCCAAGGCTAAAACCGTCAATCTTAATATAACCGTCTTTTGTAACCCTGCCTGTAGAATCCTTAAGAAGACCACTATAAGAGACATCAGAGATATGAACTCTATCCCTTTTCACAACAAGTTCTTTTGTCTCTCCGGTACGTCCTTTCTTGACAAGAAACTTAACTTCAGTTCCGGGGGTTCCTTTCATTCTCTTACTGCATTCATCTGAAGTTAAGGGTTTTACATCGGCTCCGTCTATTTTTAAAATTAAATCTCCGGGCTCAAGATTATAAGTAACGGCGGGAGATCCATCATATACTTGCTCAATCTCAACTCCTAATGAATCTATTTTTCTGATAACCGCGCCAATTCCCCCATAAGAGGCAGTTGTTATTATATCTATCTCCTCCTGATTTTCATCCGGAATGTACTCCGTATAAGGGTCAATAGAGTTTAACATTTCATCAATCCCTACATTAAGCAACTTTCCAAAATTAATAGTATCTACATAATCAGTGGAAAGATATTTTAATATATTGTATTCAACCTCAAGTCCTTGCGATAATTTAAAATTTTTACTCTGCGCGGCAGCTCCATTCCCGGCAGGAAAAACAGCAACGGGTAGAATAATAATAGCTATCGCGACAGTAATAAAAATAGCCCTTGATTTTACCGCAATATTGAATTTTATTTTCCTCATAATACCTCCAAAATTTTTCCAAATTTACTCAATTATAAACTTTTGCTAACTTTGGGTACATAAATGTTCAAAGTAATGCAAAAAGCAATAGAAATTGTTTTTGCCACCGGCAATCCAAACAAAGTGCGTGAGGCGGCAGAAATCTTAGGCAAGGAATTTACACTAATTATGCCAAAACAGCTGGGATATGAGAGTGATATCCCAGAAACGGGGACAACAATAGAAAACAATTCCAGAGAGAAGGCACAGCTTATTTGGAGCAAGTTTCACAAGACCTGTTTTGCAGATGATACAGCATTGGAAGTCAAGGCGTTAGATGGTGCTCCGGGCGTGTATTCCGCACGTTATGCGGGTGAGTCAAAAGACAACAACGCAAACATTGCAAAACTTTTGGATGAACTCAAAAAAGTTGCAGCCAGCGGAAGGGCCAAGAAGTGCAAGGACCGCAGCGCAAGATTTAGGACTGTTATTACACTTATACATCAGGGAACAGTTTATTCATTTGAGGGGATATTAAACGGTACAATTGCAGAGGCTCCAAGCGGAGAAGGCGGCTTTGGATATGACCCCGTCTTCATCCCGGAAGGCTGCTCTTGCTCCCTTGCAGAAGTAACTCCGGAACACAAGAACAACATCTCTCACAGAGGAATAGCTATGCGCAAACTTGCGAATTTTGCGGGAAATCTCTTAGGTTAAACTATCGCGATAATTATAGCTAAATGATTTCCAAGAGCCAGATTATAGTTCTCCATACTATTAAACATTCTGATACCGGAGTGGTGGTTCAGGCCTACTCAAATACTTTGGGACGCTGCGCCCTTTATTACCGCAGCGGAGGAAAGCAGAATAAGAGCCTATCGGAATTGCACCCGTTAAACATTTTGGATATAGTCACTTACAGTAATTTGGGTCCAGCAATGCCCAACATCAGGGAGATGACCCCGGTGGAACATATGCACTCAATTGTAACGGACATTCGCAAAAATGCAATTGCAATCTTTATAAGCGAACTGCTCACTAAGAGTATCAGGGAAATAGAACCGAATGTGGACTTGTACACATTTCTTTCCTCATCTATTTTAGTTCTCGACAGCCTACCTAACGGAGTAGAAAATTTCCATTTGCATTTTCTGGTACACTATTGTAAAATACTAGGCTTCATGCCTTTAGACAACTTCAATCTTATAAATAAGTATTTTAATTTTTTCAGAGCGGAGTATACAAATCTATATGATAAAGGGTGTTGTTTTACAGAGCGGCAATCTTTTCTGCTGCACAATATCCTTACAACACCGGTAACAAAAATTGATAATATTTTGTGCAGCGGAGTAGAAAGAGCAGGTTTCATAAAGAGTCTTTTAGACTATCTTTCATACCATTTGGGAGGAAACTTAGAGATAAAATCACTCCCGGTATTACATGAAATTTTTGCTTGATGCAATCTGTTGGTTAATTTTGCAGAAGTGATGAAAGCCGATAAAATAATAAATAAGATCTTCTTAAGGACGGAAAAGAAACTGCTTCTGGAGATTGACAAAAGTAAAAAAGAACCTTTTGAATATCAGCATGACACCTTTAACACCTTGATTAACTGCGGTAGAGAGACATTGTTTGGTCTTGAGCACAGATTTGGAGATATTAAATCTGTAAAAAATTATCAGCAAAACGTCCCGATTTCTGATTATAACGGTCTTGCAAATTACGTTAACCGCATCCGCAGCGGAGAGGACTATATCCTTTGGAATCAGAAGGTTAAATGGTTTGCAAAATCCAGCGGAACAAGTTCTGACAAAAGTAAATTCATCCCCATAACGGAGGATTCCCTTAAGTATATGCACTTTAAAGGAATGACCTCTATGCTTGCCAACTATATTAATGCATATCCCGATAGTCACCTGTTTACCGGCAAGGCTTTAACGCTTGGGGGCAGTGTGAAACCGGATGAAATGGGAACCGGAAGATCCTCATATGGAGATCTTTCCGCCGTTATGCTCAAAAACACTCCGGTCATTGTAGAGTTTGCCCGTGTCCCAAAAAGAAGCACTGCTATGATTGCGGACTTTAATGAAAAAGTGGAAAAAATCTGCAAGCAGTGCAGCAGGCAAAACATCACAAGTTTTTCCGGAGTTCCAAGCTGGAATCTCATACTGCTCAATAAAATTCTGGAATACAACCATAAAGAGAATCTGCTTGAACTATGGCCGAATTTGGAACTGTTCATGCACGGCGGAATTGGATTTGAGCCCTATCGTGAGCTTTACAATAAAATTATTCCAAAAGAAACTATGCATTATTTGGAGAACTATAATGCATCAGAGGGTTATTTTGCATTCCAGGATGACCCTGCGTTTGACGGCATGCTGCTTACTGTAAACAATGGCGTATTCTATGAGTTTGTTCCGCTTGGATTTTTACATGAGGCTTTGCAAGGCAATAATTCTCACGTTGTTACATTGGAAGGAGTCAAAACAAACATAGACTATGCAATCATCATAACAACCAATGGAGGTCTGTGGAGATACTTGCCGGAAGATTGCGTAAAATTTATCTCTTTGTTTCCTCACAGAATAAAAGTTGTCGGCCGCACCAAAATGTATATCAATGCGTTTGGAGAAGAGATGATGATAGACAACGCAGAGAAAGCGCTTGCATCTGCTTGCAAATTATGCAATTGCGCAATCCGCGCATTTACGGTTGCTCCTGTATTCATGGACTTGCACAGGAAAGGATGCCACTTATGGGCAATTGAATTTGCAAAAGCGCCGGCAAGCATATCAGATTTTGAGAAAATTTTAGACGCGGAACTTACAAAAGTGAATTCAGATTATGAAGCAAAGCGCGCCGGGGATGCAACAATGCAACGCCTTAAAATTATGCAACTTAAGGACAATACTTTTGTTCGTTGGATGGAAAGCCGCGGCAAACTTGGAGGACAAAACAAGGTGCCTGCGCTTTGGAAGGACCAGACGTTCATCAACCAGCTGAAGGAATTGCAATAACACTCCACAAAGAGACACAATAGCACATTTCAAATAGATACAATGAAGTGCTGCAGAAAGATACAAAAGTACGTTGCAAAGAGACTATGGACATAGCAAAATACACAACAGAGATTTTCAAAATTAAGACAGACGCAGAATTTGAACGCCTGGCTCTGCAAGCATTTGCCCATCAGAAAAAAAATTGTCCCGTATACAAAGAATATCTGCAGCTAATCGGAAAAGAGAACTTCCGTCCCAAACATGCTTCAGAAATCCCCTTCCTCCCTATCAAACTTTTTAAATCCCGACAGATAATTTGCAAAGCGCCATCATCCTCTGTCGCTAATAAAAATCGCCCGGACAGCCATTTGCACACCGCAGATAACAGTCATTCACATAATTGTTTGCACACCACAGACAACACTGTGCTTTTTACAAGCAGCGCTACAACCGGGATGATCCCATCAAAACATTATGTTACGGACATTAATATTTATGAAAAAGATTTCATAAAAAGCTTTGAATACTTTTACGGCAACATAAAGAATTACAATTTGCTGGCACTTCTCCCATCCTATCTGGAACGTAAGGGCTCATCACTTGTTTACATGGCGGACAGGATGATAAAACGAATAAAAGTTGCCGGCGGAGAGGGCGGTTTCTATCTTTACAATCATGAAAAATTGTTGAAAGATTTAAATAGATTATGCCGCTGTCACACTACTATAAAAAGTTCAAAATCACCATATTCAATACACTCAACATGCTATTTAAAATGTGCTGATTTGGCAGGAAAAAATATATCTGGAAATCGTACAACAATTCTGCTTGGGGTTAGTTTTGCGCTGCTGGATTTTGTCAAATTTCTCAAAACAAAAAAATTAGATTCAAGTGCCGTTTTGCAAAAGTCTCCAAAAGAAAACTTCTCCAAAAATTTTGATAAATACCTGTTTGACAATCTCATAGTTATGGAGACCGGCGGAATGAAAGGCAGAGGCAAAGAACTGAACCGCAATGAATTGCATACCGCTCTTTCAAAGGGATTTGGATTTTCCTCAAATAATTGTGGAGCAAGTCTCATCCATTCGGAATATGGTATGGCAGAGCTTTTATCACAAGCATACTCTACCGGCAATGGGGTATTTCAGACACCCCCTTGGATGAAAATCTTTACAAGGGATTTGATGGATCCGTTCAAAATTACAAGCAATACAAAGCCTTCACATATTGCAAATTCTCCAGACACCTCAAATGCTACAAGTTCCGGCGGCATCAACATCATAGATTTGGCAAACATCAATTCATGCTGTTTTATAGAGACGGAAGACCGCGGTACCGTTACCGTGGATAACACACGCAGTATATCACACAAGGCAAGCACTAAAGACGCAAAGACCCGCAGCACAAAGACAATCTGCACAAAGACAATCTGCACAAAGACAAAATGCACATTCACAATAGACGGCCGTATCAAAAATTCAGAACTCCGCGGCTGCAATATGCTAGTGGAAGAATAATATAGGTGGCATGTAGTTAAGTGACTGATATGCAGATAAATATAAAGATAGGGGGTCCCAAATTTTGGACCCCCACCCTATAATTATCTTATAATCAGATTATTAATTTTATACCACCCGTTTTGCCCCCACCGGAGTAATAAATCGTGAGGTGGTCAACGCGTCACAGCGCCGGAGCAGTTAACCCGCAGTATCCAGTGTAACGTTGGGCGCAAGCTGGTTTGCGTTTGCGGCCGGTTGAGTTTGAGCCCCGTAAGTTACCGACTTGTCCGGAGTAACAGGCTCCCCGTTGAAGAAATTGATGTACTTGTTTGCCTTGTCTGACAGAGCTTTAGCCTCAGCGACAGCACCGCCTTGTCTGTAAGCATCCGCAACCATTAGCAAGTAATACAAGTTTCTCTTTAAATTATCTTCAGATATCAGTTTGCCGTGATAAGGCTTGGAGAACAACAGGATATGCTCCTCTGTTTCTCTTACCATCTTCTCTCCAAGTGCAATGCCTTTGGCTTTTTGTCCGCACTCCAAATAAACGATGATGGCGTCCATAACAGCCGCATCATTAATGGAAGATATCATAGAATTGTTTAGAGGAAAATTCTTTTCCGGCATAACTTCTTGCATTTTATCCAGCACCTTCACCGCCTTTTCTTTCTCTCCAATAGCCAAAAGAGATTTTGCCGTATTGGTCATAATCTCTCTTATGGAAATTAGAGAATTAAAGGTCAAAAGATTCTGATAATCAATGTTAACCGGCGCTTTTAAAGCATTCAGCCTATAAACATTCATTGCCCTGTTATAAAGGCCCTCTGCATCCACTTGATCCATATTGCCTGCCTCAGCTCCAGTCTTGCTCTTTACAGGAACAAACTTATACGCAAAGCCGTCATATTGCAGATAATCCTTCTCGCCAATGTTAACGTCTCCACCCCTGCTCAAGAAATAAAGAGGTCTGTCCCATTTGTAATGAGCAAGATAATCCAACAACATCAAATCTGTCTTAGTTATAGAAGTTGTCTTTTCCGGAATTACCAGTTCTATGGTATCCAGAATCTTGTCATAATCTTTCTCTGCAACAATATGGTACTTCTTTACATTCTCCTTATTTACAGGGATCAGCAAATGTTTGCAAGGGATAAAATTATGATCCTTGCCATCAGTCAGCGGAATTGTTATAGATGGATCTTCAAAAATATCCATAGCATCAGAGGCCAGGATTGGTCCTTTTATTCTATCAATAACCTGTACATAATCATTGCATCCGTAGTAATATTGCTCCTTCTTAATTGTAAACTTCATTGGTTTGGAGTCATATTGCTGAAGCTGCATTTGATCTATATACCAATCTGTTCCAAGCAATGAGGTATTAACAATTCTCACATCCGTCCTAACACCTTCCACCTCTTGAATATACCACAATGGGAAAGTATCATTATCTCCGTGGGTTACAAGAATTGCATCTTTATCGCAAGTCTGCAAATAATTGTATGCAAGGTCTCGACTAGTATGTCTTCCGCTTCTGTCATGATCATCCCATGTCTGAGATACCATTTGAATCGGCACAAGAAGACATAAGACTCCCGCAACAGCGGAGGCTGCAACAGGCTTCTTTATAAGCTTTTCCATAACCTCGGCCAGCCACATAGCGGCAATGCCTATCCAAATTGCAAACGCATAGAATGAACCGGCATAAGCATAGTCTCTCTCTCTCGGCTGATATGGAGGCTGGTTAAGATATAATATGATTGCAATACCTGTCATGAAGAACAAAAGAAGCGTTACAACAAAATTTCTCTTGTCTTTCTTGTACTGATACCATAATCCTATAAGTCCCAGAATTAGCGGCAAGAAATAGAAATGATTCTTTGCCCTGCTATGAACAATGTATGCAGGTCCCTCGCTCTGATCTCCAAGTCTCGCCTTATCCAGAAATGTAATTCCACTCTCCCAGTTTCCCTTGTAAATATCTCCGGGAATACTTGCCTGTAAATCATTCTGTCTTCCAACAAAGTTCCACAAAAAGTAACGCCAGTACATGAAGTTCATTTGATAATCAAAGAAATACTTCATATTGGCACCCATAGTAGGTATCTTGGCGTCGCTCCCTTCCACATAACGTCCTCCGCCATTTGTATACATGTTGTAAAAATCCACATAGGAAGGATCCGCAGAACTGTACATTCTTGGGAAAAACATTTTTGTGTCTGAACTGTAAACAGGTTCCGCCGGAGCATCCAGTTTTACATATTTACCATGCATTATGTTGTAATAATGCGGAACTTTTATCTCCTTAAGGGTAGATGCATAAGTCTCTCCGTAAACAATAGGAGTGCTACCGTATTGCTCTCTGCTCAAGTATCTTACAAGAGTAAAAGGATTATCCGGCTGATACTCGTTTGTTGGAGTATTTACACTTGATCTAATAATCACGACAGCAAAGACTGAATACCCTATCATCATTGTGCCAAGGCACAGCCATATCGTATTCCAAGCTGCTTTATTTGTCTTATAAGTTTTATAAACTCCCCAAAAACAAAGAGCAAGAACCAATGCTATAAAGAATGCGGCTCCGCTGTTTACAGGAAGTCCAAAGCCATTGACAAACAACAAATCTGTATATGCTGCAAACTTTGGAGTATAAGGAATAATGAACCAAAGAACCACTGCAAGTATTGCAAAAGAAAGCAGCAATGCTTTGAAAGCGCCCTTCTTTGTAACGGTGTATTTCTTATAGTAATAAATGAGAACAAGAGCCGGAATTGTCAGCAAATTAAGCAGTTGAACACCTATTGAAAGTCCCATCAGGACGGCAATAAGTACTATCCATCTGTTTGCATATTTTTCATCCGCTTCCTCTTCCCATTTAAGCATTGCCCAAACAACAACGGCCGTAAACAGAGATGACATTGCATAGACCTCACCCTCAACCGCGGAGAACCAGAAAGTATCTGACCAGCAATATGCCAGGGCTCCAACGGCTCCGGCTGCATACATTGCTATTGCCTCTCCAAGAGAAAACTCTCCTTCCGCAGCTCCAGCCGCATTGCTTCCGTTTGCATATACCAGTTTTCTCTTCTTTTCAGAAATTCTTCTAACAAGGTGAACAATAGTAAGATACAAGAAGAAAATAGTAAACGCGGAGCACAATGCACTCATAGAATTAATAAGTATTGCAGCATGCATCTTATCTCCAAAAAAAGTAAATGCGCGTGCAATTACCTGGAAAACAGGGTTTCCGGGAGGGTGTCCTACCTCCAGCTTATATGAAGATGCTATAAACTCCCCGCAATCCCAGAAACTTGCCGTGGGTTCTATTGTAGAGAGATAAGTAACAGATGCAACGGCTAACACAACCACCGCCACAATGTTGTTAATCCTGTTAAATTTTCTTATTTCCATCAGTTGAATAACTTATTTCTATACCTGAATAACTCTTATCCTTTGAGTATTGCTTATTGCAATGATAGCAGCGAGCAAAGATACTCTTTTACTCCTTTTAATACTACCTTTGTCTAAAATTTTAGGTACTGCAAAATATTAGCCATGACGGATAATGACTGGAAAAAAAGACTTGGGGTAGTTTATTCTACCAATCTCGATTATGATTATTCTCACAATGGCCAATCCTCTCACAATGGTCATGATGCAGAAACCATAGGTGCTCAAACCCTTAAACCGTCGGAACAGAAGTTGATTGTTATGATTGACCGCAAAGGAAGGGCAGGCAAACAGGTAACTGTTGTAAAAAATTTTATCGGAAGCGATGAAGATTTAGAGGTGCTTGCAAAAAAACTTAAAACAAAATGCGGAGTTGGCGGCACAGTTAAAGATGGGGAAATTATAATTCAAGGAGACTGTCGTGATAAAATAGTTATAATTCTCACGACAGACGGCTACAAGGCTAAAAGGGGAAATTAATTTTACCTAAAGAGATTTCACCTGAGATTCCAGGGCAAACAGATTTGACGGCAGAAAAGATTGTAAATTCAGATGTCTTACATTGGTCATACATATTATTTATCTGTACAGCAAGTAGATACACTTGTCAATGCAGCGGCAGCCAGCGCAGAGACGCAGGCCCCCGCAGATTCTGCCGCAGCCGCACATTATCTATACATTCCTCCCCATTTTACAATTGAACACGAAACTCAGGAACATTCAGTAATTGCAGGCAAAAGTTTAGAAAACCTTATCAATGAGATTAAAAACGTAAAGCCCAATCCTAACAAAAACGTACTTGAGCCAATAGTAAACGCTTGGTCGGAGAGCGTAAAAACAACGGCATCTGTTGAGAGCTTTGAAAAAACGGCCATTCCAAAACAAATTGACACATACACAAATCTGGGATTGTTTTTAGTGCTGCTGACGTTTTTTATAATTGCTTGTGAAAGAATTGGAGAAGGTGCTTTTAGAGTGCTGACTCACTCTTTTAATCTTAAAAGGATTAAGGAGATGGAGGGACAGTCCGCACTGGAAACAAGCAGAAATATTATGGCAATTTTTGGAGTTCTTCTTGTTGCATTTATTATTGCAAATCAAAATGTTACCTATAATTTTATTGGGGATATTCCGGTGATTGCGGCTTTTGGAATAATAGTAGTGTCTGTTGTAATTTATGCCGTGATTAAATCATGGATTCTATGGATTCTGGATTACGTAAACGGATCAAGCGCGTTCCGCCTGATTAATAAATTTTGGCGAACCTATCTGGCTCTGGCTATTTTAATGTTGCTTGCCGGAGAGATGGTTTTTGCATTAATTCCCAACCTGCCGATTAATATAATAACAGGTTGGTTAATAATTTGTTGCGCAGTACCATCCGTTTTGTATCTGAATATGGAAAGAAGGGTAATGTTTCAAAGCAGATTTTCAGTTTTTACTTACATTTTGTATCTTTGCACCTTGGAGATTTTACCGATTGTTTTAATTGTTAAAACAATTTAGATTAACTATGAAGATTAACAAAATTTTAATTTCACAACCTGAACAGGCAGGCGCCAATCCGCATTACACAAATTTAGTAAACAAGTATGGAGTTATCATTGATTTCAGACCGTTTTTTAAGTTGGAACCGCTGAGCCTCAGAGAATTCAGAACACAAAAAATTAACATTCCGGATTACACAGCTATTGTATTTACTGCAAAAGCGTCCATAGATGCCTTCTTTCAATTGTGTGAAGAACAGAGATATAAAGTCCCTGAAAGTTTAAAATACTTCTGCATTGGAGAGAATATAGCATACTACCTTCAAAAGCATATTGTTTACAGAAAAAGGAAAATATTTTTTGGTGACGGAACTTTTGATTCTATTGTAAAAAACGCAATAAATGAGAAACATAGAGATGAAAATTTCTTAATCGCGACAGCTGATCATTTAAGACCGGAATGGAGCAAAATATTTGAGCAGGCAAAACTTAAATTCAGTTCCGCAGTATTTGTAAAGGTTGTGAACAGTGATTTAAAAACCACAGACCTTTCTAAATATCAGCTAATTGCTTTCTACAGTGCTTTGGATGTAGCATCTCTTAAAGCAAACTATCCCGAATACAAACAGGGTGATACTATGTTTGTAACTTTTGGCAACATCGCCCAAAAAGCAATGCAAGAGGCAAATTTGAGAACCACGCTTGCCGGACCTGTAGCAACGTGTCCATCAATGGCTTCCGCTATTGAATATTGCATTAATAACACTGATGCCCTTGTCTCTGCACAAACAAAAGGCTCGGCAAAAAAGGCGGCATCGGTTAAAAAAGTTGCTACAATTAAAAAAAAGGCGTCGGTTAAAAAGAGTACCCCCGCTAAAAAAACTACAATTAAAAAAGCTGCTATAAAGGAGACAACATGCCCCAAAAAAGTTCAGAAAAAAGCACCTTTAAAAAAGAAGAGCGCCTCTGCACGTTCAAAGAAATAGAGGAACTTAAGATTAAGGGGAAGCCGTTGTTCGTTCACCCGTTTAAGACAAGCTGGATGAAAACGGAAGGAGACATGAATAAGATTCTTATTCTTGCCCCCAAGCGCAACTTTAAAAAGGCCGTTGACCGCAATCTTTTAAGACGCAGAATAAGAGAAGCTTATAGAAAAAATAAAAATATCATTGCCGGAGAGAGCATTAATATTTTTATCAGTTATGTTGCAAAAGATATTTTGGACTTCACTCTCATTGAAGAGAAACTCAAAGAGGTTTTAAAACAAATTGCAAATGCAGTCTCAGGGAAAAAATAGCAAACAGCCAGATTCGGACAAGCAGAAAAGCGCAAGCACTCCATCTGCATGGAACAAAATCCTTAAGACAACCAAAATCATCGCAAGTATTCCATTTCTGGTTCTCATAAAATTCTATCAAATCTGTATCTCTCCTCTTAAGCCGCAGTGCTGCAGGTTCACCCCAACTTGTTCTGCCTATGCGATTGAGGCTCTAAAAAAACATGGCCCAATAAAGGGCTTGTGGTTAGCCATTTGGAGAATTCTAAGATGTAACCCATGGGGAGGCAGCGGCTATGATCCCGTGCCATAATAAGCTTTAGATCTCTCCGTAATAAACGTTTAATATCCGCTAATAAGTATCCCCGTAGAACCGGCGATATATATCATCTTTGCCGGAGTCTCCAAATTCTTTTGACAATCCGTCAATGTCATCTGTAGGTATGTCATTGAGATTCAGCATTATAAGTCCATCAACACAATCGTTGAAATCTGGATCAACGTTAAAATTGATGATTTTTGCATTTAGCCTCAGATACTTTTTAAGCAAAGTCGGAAGACGGTACTGCCCGTTGCTGATTTTTAAAATAAACCGATCGAAACTCTCCAGATTATCCATCTTTTTAGCAAGCAAAGCATCAATGTCCACTCTGCCGTAATTTGGAATAAAGGGATTCTTAGGGGCAACCATTACTGAATACTCCGGAATATATTGTTTGAGTCTAAGGTAATAAATCATGGCGCTCCTATAAAAGACAGGATACCAAGAACTTATACTAACGGGCCCTATTAAGTATTTTACATCTCTGTACCTAAGCATTGCATAAAGCAAACCTTTTAAGAGAAGAAGAAGCGCCAGCGTATCTTTCTGATACTCTTTTGCAACAAATGAACGCCCAAGTTCAACCGACTGCGCTAACACTCTGGAAAACTCTGGTTTATAACAAAATAAAGAATCTGTATATAGACCGTGGATACCGTACTCCGCAATTATCTCTTTGCCCAATCCAAGCCTATAGGCGCCTGCAAGCGCATTTTTAGAATCATCCCACAACACAAGATGTTTGTAGTATTTGTCATACTCATCTGTATCACTCTCCTTGTTTGTTCCTTCCCCTACAAAACGAAAAGCCTCTTCTCTTCTAAGCCCAATCTCCTGCATTATTGCAGGAATATTCTTGTATTCAAAAAGATAGCAAGAGAACTGCCCCAACTGGAAAAGCTTGCTGTCGGGAGTTTCATTAAAGTCAAATTTAATATTATCCACACTTGCAGGGGCAATGAGCGGCACCTGATATTCCCTGCCAGCTTCCCCGTTTACATTTGTTTCAAGCGCATACGTCCTGCTCCTCAGGTATGCCCCAAGTGTTTTATTATCCTTATAATCAGCAATTTCATCCACAGGAACAATGCTCCCCACCCTAAAATGTATTGTCTTTCCTTTCTTGTTGTTTAGTTCTCCCGGAAGTCTCAGCGTTCTAAGTTTTGGACTAATTTTACCCAAAAAATGGAAATATGCAGAATTGGTTCCGTGGAAATAAACCGGAAGCACAGGAACATTGGCTCGCTTAATCATCTTAATAATAGATGGTTGCCACTCTATGTCTTTTATTACCCCCTCTTCATTGTCATTTGATGATACTTCTCCCGCGGGAAATAAAACCAGCACGCCGCCGTCGGCAAGATGCTGCTCAGCTCCCTTAATTCCTTTGAAGCTGCTCTTCAGATTTGCCTTGTCTGTAAAAGGATTTACCGGCAAAAACTGTTCCTTCATGTTTGGGATCTGAGAAAGTATGAAGTTTGTAAGCACTTTTATATCAGGCCGCACCTTGTTTAAAACACTAATGGCAATTATGCCGTCAATTCCACCAAATGGGTGATTAGAAACTACAATGAGGGGACCTGTTTTTGGAACAACTTCCAGCGCCTTGGAATTAACGTCAACGTTTACACCCATATATTCGATCAAATGATCTGCAAAAGATGCTCCTTGATAATCAGCTATGTGGGAGTAGATTGCATTCATTTTACCAAAGCCTGCAATTTTCATTGCGGCCGCGGCAACCAAAGTACCCGCCACTCCATGAATTTTGAGTGCGCTCTTGACCTCAGAATTATTAATTACTTTTGTACCCATCAGCTAATTGAACCATGCCAGTGAGCCGCAAAGATACAATAAATTTAAGAGAGAAAATATCTCTTTTGCCGGATGAGCCTGGAGTATACAGATTCCTTAATTCAGACGGCAAAATAATTTATGTTGGCAAGGCTAAAAAATTAAAGAAAAGGGTCAGACAATATTTTGCGGATCCAGACAGATTAAATGCCAAGACACAAGTCCTTGTGAGCAAAATTGCAGATTTACAGCATACTGTTGTAAGCAGCGAGCAAGATGCGCTTTTGTTGGAAAATAATCTTATAAAACAGTATCAGCCAAAGTATAATATTTTGTTAAAAGACAGCAAAAGCTACCCATGGATATGCATTAAGAATGAATCTTTCCCAAGAATGTTCATTACCCGCAGGTTGGTTAAGGACGGCTCTCTATATTTTGGCCCTTATGGTTCCGCACTATATGCACATCATTTGCTGGATTTATTTCATTCTTTGTTTAAGTTAAGGACTTGTTCGCTAAAGCTTAATAAAGAGGATATTAACAATGGAAAATTTAAAGAGTGTCTTAACTGGCATATAAAAAAATGCGCAGCTCCCTGCATAGGCAAAATATCAGAAGAAGAGTACAATACTCAGATTGAATACATTAAGAGCATACTAAAAGGCAATGCCACCCCGTTGGTGAAAAAGTTTAAGGAGAAGATGAATAATGCATCTGCAGCAATGAAATTTGAAGAGGCAGAGATTTACAAGGAAAGAATGCAAACTTTAAACGCTCACTATAATAAATCCCTGATTGTGCAGCCCACACTCTCAAATATTGATGTCTTTTCTATTGTGTTTTCAGATTCCGGTGCTTATGGGAACTACATGAGAGTCAGCAGCGGATGTATTATTCAAACAATGAATCTGGAGTTAAGAATGAATATTGAGGAGAGCAAGGAGGATATGTTAACGCATTTTATATTAGATGTTTATGATATTCTTAAAAATGCCGGCACAACTCCCAACCCTGAAATTCTTGTACCGTTTGAACCATCGGAAAAAATCTTTGAGGAGGACAAATATGTACATGTGCCGCTGCGCGGAGATAAATTGAGCCTGCTGGAGTTGAGCCAGAAAAATGCTGCTGAATTTAAGTTCCAGAATTTAAAACAGGATGCCCTAAAAAATCCGGAACACAAGAGCGTCTCTGTAGAGATGCTTAAAAAAGATTTGCATCTTCAAAACACCCCGGCGCACATTGAGTGTTTTGATAATTCTAATATTCAAGGAACTAATCCGGTAGCCTCTTGCGTTGTTTTTAAAAACGGCAGACCAAGTAAAAAAGATTACAGAAAGTTTAATATAAAGAGCGTTGTGGGAGCCAACGATTTTGCATCCATGTATGAGGTTGTATTCCGCAGATACTCAAGGCTTTTAGAAGAAGGCGGAGAACTGCCGCAGCTGATTGTTGTAGATGGAGGAAAGGGGCAGTTGGATTTTGCATACAAAGCGTTGACTGATTTAAATCTGAATAAAAAAATCCCAATCATTGGCATTGCAAAAAGATTGGAAGAATTAATAATTCCCGGTGACCCGACACCTTTGTTTTTAGATAAAAATTCTCCCGGACTAAAATTAATTATGCAACTCAGAGATGAGGCGCATCGCTTTGGAATTACCTTCCACAGATTAAAAAGGAGCAAAGGTCAGATAAATTCAGAGCTGCGTGATATTAAAGGAATTGGAGAAGAAACTGAAAAGAAGCTTCTTCAAAGATATAAAAGCGTTGCAAGATTGAGAGAGATTTCCGCAGAAGAATTAACTGAGTTTGCGGGAGCAAAAATAGCGCAGGCAATTAAATCACATTTTGAGAACCATCTTTAATTTTCTGCATCTCAGCAGATTTCTTTTCAAATGCCGACTTATCTGCCGCTTTTTTCCAAACAATATAGCCGTTGATAGAGTTGGCCAGATAAAACAGCCACATTATAACCATCTCCGCAGACGCTTCCCCTCCTCTCATGTAGACCACAATCCACATGATAATACTCAGCATATTGACAAATATCCAAATTGCCCATTGCTCCATATAGGTCATAACCATCAGAATCATGGCTATTACGGAGAGTACGGTGGTTGCAGAATCTTTAAAAGGCTGAGGATCATTAATTGCCTTAAGAATAAAACCGCATGCAACTACAAGAATGGTACAAGTCAGAATTAAATAAATTCTGTGTGCCCAGGACATTTTAAGTGTACTGACAACCGTTTCATCTTTATTTCCCTCTTCATCTGTGCCGCCTCGCTTTTTCATCCATGAGAAAAATCCTATAAATTGCATGGGAAAATAATAAAGCGCATTAAGGACAAAATCTCCGTATATCCTGTTTTTAAATGATATATATGCATACAGAGAAACATTTATAAGTCCAAAAAAGTAATTGAAAATATTTCTTTTTGCACACAGCACATTACATACAAGTCCGGTAACTCCGGCAACTGCACCAAGAAGACTGAACTGTACTGCCGCGCTGCTACCAAATTTAAGATACAACCAGTAGCCCAAATAAAAAATAATGGAGCCGGCAATAAGAATCCAGTCAAAAAGTTGGAGGGTGTTCTTCTTAAACAGTTTCATAATCAATAAAATGTAATAGAGAAGAGCAGTGCACCGTAATTGTGACCCGCTCCATTGTTTGCATATCTGAATCCAAGGCTTGCAGGATAGCCAATCCTAAAGAAATTTCCGTCAATAATAAGATCCCCTCCAAGCGCATGCATATTTTCCCAGCCGTTAAGTTTTTTCAGTCTTCCATAATCTGCAAAAGGAATTATCTGAAGTCTCTTCAGATAAGCAACAAATCCAAGGGAAACATCCCCAATGTAAACCGGTATTGCATAATCTGCCGTCAGCCGCAAATATTTTGTTCCATATTCATCATCCGCCCCTCTTGGCATATCAATTTGATTGCCAAGCCAATATGTATGCTTGCCAATATCCTGATACTGGTATCCGACTGTAAGTTTCAATCCTTGATTCCAAAAAACTCCCGGGACGTATCCGTAGATATACCCGGCATATATAGATCCAAATTTATCTCCGCAGTTTGGATTAAAACCGGCTCTTGCACTCGCACCAATTCCCCATCTTGGATAAATTTGAGCTGCTGCAACCGGCAACATGCAATAGCCTCTTATTGCCCCTATTAACTGCTGTCTTTCTACATTTTGCTTACCAACTAGTTTTGTGTATAACTCTTGGTCATTTCTGTAACTCCACATAATTTGCGGAGTAATTCCCCTGTTCCACCCGCCATGATTAAATTGCCAGGGAATATATACAATTGCAGAGGTGCGAATTGAGTGCTTGCCATTATCATCCATCTCCTTGTCATTATAATGAACCTGCAATTCAAAGACCGGATAAAACCCTGAATATGAAAATTTTGCATGAACGCCACTCCTGCCGTGCAGATAAGAGCAACCAAGCATACCTATTGCTGTTCCCAATGTATTTTGTGAATATAGAGTAGCACCCGGAGCCGCTTCATTTACAAAAGAATCATAACTTCCGGCAGTTATAGAATTCACATCATAATAAAATGGCGCCCATGAATGCAATTTAAATAAGTGCTGCAACTTATTGTAACTCCCGATAGTTACTTCTTCCGCATCCAAATCTTTTTTTAGATTTGCCATTGGCTCATAGCTTACAGTCTCCTTATATTGCCTAGAAAGTTCCTCAGCTACAACATAATGTGAATTGCCAAGCGTGTCCCCCGGAATAGATATTTTTAAAGCGGAAGATTTATATGCTTTAAAGCCTCCGGATGTTTTCAAAGCGGTATAATATAAATCACCTCCTAAAATTTGAGCGGAAGAAATATTCATTGCATTAGAAGCTCGGAAAATTTTACCGCTCTCTGTATTGTAGCAATATAACATGTCGCTCCCGGAAAAATCAGAAATAAAATAGAGCAATTTACCATCCGCACGCAATCTTTTAATTGTCCGGTTCTTAGGGAATATGACCGTTTTTATTTTAGCGCTTCCGCTTAAAACATTTTTAATATTTCCTTCATGCACGTACAAACCCTCTCCCTCATTTGTGATTGCGGTAAGATACATGTTCCCTCCAACCGCCGCACTCTCCATTATCTGTCCGTTCATGCTTGCCAACTTGCCCACGCTTTCCCCCTCATTTACAATTCTTCCATTGTAAGAAATTGGAGCTCCGGTATTTATAAGAATCACACTGGAGATATCTGAATCTGGAGAATATTCTGTTACAGCTAAATAATCTCCATATATGGAAGGATTATACCAATATGTTCCGGCCTTAAGCAATTTTGTGGTTCCTTCTTTTAAGTCATAAGAATATATCTGACTATATTTCAACATTTGCCAGCGGGCATCTGCAACAATCTCGCTCCACCAAATCTTTCCCCCGTCATAAAGCAAATTGCTGACAGAACCGTTAAAGTGCCTAAGCACCCGGCTATTATAGCTCCCGTCATTTTTATCTCTATAGAGCAGTGACAAATAAGAAGAGCTGCCATAACCGGAATATACTGCCAGAAGACTGTCGGGATTAATAACAGTAATTTTATCGTAATTAACGTAATAGCCGTGCTGAGCTCCGGTAACTTTTTTATCAAAAGTCAATACGGCTGCCATAGAATCTGCCGGAATTTTCTCCGCCGGAGTATAAAGTTTTCTTATTTTTTCAAATTCAGAACCGGTTAGATATTCTTTGTGACTTTTTCCCGAATAGGTTGTAAATGCCTTGGCAACCACCTTTACGTTCCAAAACTGCCTGGCCTCAAGAGAGAATATTTTATCTGCAAGATTATAATCTCCAGTTTCATATCTGGCGGCACTATTTATCCAATACCCCAACGCATAACAATCCGGAGAATAGTGTTTTACAGAGCCAAATCTCCACTGGTTCCAACTTCTCTCTCTTAAATCCCCTCTCAAATTTGGCACTCTGGTATCAAGCAAAAAATAGGATAAAAAAGAACCGCTTCTGCCCCTGCCAGCATTGCCTCTTTCTGTCTCTGCAACCACCGCGTCTCCCTCTAACATCCATCTGCAAGGATAAACACCGGAACCCAGTCCCGTAATCTGATCTCCCAAAAACCAATAGAGATATTTGTACACGCCCTTTGTAAAATGCGCAATTTGCCAGGCGTGACGCCCTTCATGCATTACCAGCTGCTCTTTCCAATTCTGCGGATAATTTTCAGTTGCCGGAGGAATACCATAGAAATCTATCTGACGCGGAGCCCATACTGTAACTCCGTTGCTCCCGGCATTATACATGTGCAATACAATGGGAAAGCTGTTGCACAATCCGGAACGCAACCCAATGGAATCTGCCGTTGCACCATAATTCAACTCCATCAATTTCAAATAATCCCTTGCATTTGCATTGGCAAAAGAGGTATCAATGGTTGTGCCTGATGAAAATGTTTTTGGAAAAATAAGCGTAAAATGCTGAGATTTAGCAACTCCCCATCTTACTCCCGACGGTTCATCTCCTATATGGTAATACTGAGCAGAGGCGTGCACAAAGCAAAATAGCAGCAGAACTATCGTGAATAAAAATTTTTTCAAAGTTTTAACATTAAATGCGAGCGCTAAGTTAAAAGAAAAAAATTTTTCTAACTCCCATTTTAGAATTACATTTGCCGGATATGAATAAAACTACAATTGTAAGAAGATGAATGTGGTTTACGGCATTCTAAAACTTCTCGGCGCCCTTGGTTTGTTCCTATACGGAATGACCATGATGAGTGAGGCTCTGCAGAAAGTTGCAGGAGACAAACTTAGAAGTTTTCTTGCCGCTATGACTTCCAACGCTTTCAAGCGAATTCTTACTGGTCTTTGTGTTACAGCAATTATTCAATCCTCCAGTGCAACAACCGTAATGGTTGTAAGTTTTGTTAATGCAGGCTTACTCTCTCTTTCCCAGTCTATTGGCGTTATCATGGGAGCCAATATTGGAACCACTGTAACGGCATGGTTGCTTGCATTGCTAGGTTTCCAGGGAAGTCTCTCTTCTATAACAATTCCGCTTATTGGCTTTGGCTTTGTATTTATGATGTGCAGGTCAAAGAAGAAAAAGTCTATAGGGGAGATGATCATAGGCTTTGCACTGCTTTTCCTTGGCCTTGAATTCTTAAAAAATTCCGTTCCGGATTTAAATAATTCCCCTCAGGTAATTGAATTTATCCGCAAGTGGTCCAGCTATGGGAATTGGTCTGTAATTCTCTATGTACTAATAGGTACAGTACTTACAATCATAATGCAGTCATCAGCCGCCACTATTGCTCTTACATTGGTTATGTGCAATAACGGATGGCTTTCTTTTGAATACTGCGCCGCAATGGTACTTGGAGAAAATATTGGAACAACCATCACTGCAAACCTAGCTGCAATGGTTGCTAATGCATCAGGAAAACGAGCCGCCAGGGCGCATACTATATTTAACGTATTTGGTGTCATTTGGGTTGTCATCTTATTCCATCCGTTCTTGAAGCTTGTATCATGGGCAATAATGGGATTGGGTATGGACAATCCGCTAATGAGCGGAGCATCAACCACTTCTCTGCTATGTTCAATTGCAATGATGCACTCTTTGTTCAACATCTGCAACACTACGATTTTGGTATGGTTTACTCCACAAATTGTCAGTATTGTTACAAGAATGGTAAAGAGTCCAAAAGAGGAAGAAGTTTACAGATTGCAATACATTCAGGGAGGTCCGTTAAGCACAGCGGAACTTTCTCTTGGCCAGGCAAAGGAGGAAATTTTGCATTTTGTTCAACTATGCCGCAAACAATATGGCTATGCCAGGGAAGCTCTTAATACTACAGATAATCAAAAATTTGAGGATCTTTACCGCAAACTGGAACACTACGAGCTTATCACGGACCATGTGGAATTTGAGATTGCAAAATATCTTAACAATTTATCTGAGGGTGTTTTGAGCGATGAGTCTGCCAGAAGGCAACAAGCTATGTATAAGATAATTAGTGAACTGGAGAGTCTTGGAGATAGTGGATTTAACATTGGCAGAATTTTGCAAAGACGCAATGTCCACAATACAACCTTTGACCAAACCATGCTGAAAAAGCTGAACTATATGATGGACTTGCTGGATAAGGGCTTTGACGCAATGGAAACCAATCTGAAACTTGGATATGACCATATTACAGATATATCAAATGCTCAAGATGCGGAACAAAACATAAATGAGTATCGCAACAACTTAAAGGAAGAACATCTGCTTAATCTAGAAAATAATTCATACGGCTATCTTACAGGAGTTTACTACATGGACTTTATTAATGAGTGCGAGCATATAGGAGACTTTATGATTAACATTTCAGAAGCCATAATTGAAATCAAATAGCCTCCTCCGGAACCTAAAATACTGCTCTATCCCACCAGCCAAACCATCACATGATTTGCAAATACCTTATATTGCAATTCAAACTCCTCCTCTTCATTTTCAGTTTCACCATCTTCATTTACAATATGCTCATCTATAGGATATTTAAAAACTGCATCTATATCGCCTTCATCCCGCACGCTAAATTTTTTAATCTCCATATCTCTGGAGAAATCAACATCATGTCTTCCCATCCTTTTGTAAAGAGCCTCTTTTGCACACCAGTAAATTGCAAGCTGCAACGTTCTATCTTTTTTACGCTCTTCATCGCCCTCTTTTTCATCCAGCAAATCATCTAGCTCATCTTCAGACAACGCCTTCTTTTCTACTGCAGAAAAATCTCTATCCAAACATTCAATATCAATTCCCACATCCTCTGTTGGATTAGTGATAATTGCCACAAAGTTATTTGTGTGAGTGATGCTGATATGCGTCATGTCATTCATTAGATAAGGACTTCCATTATCATGATGTCCCAGATATGCCGGCTCTTCAAATATGCTTCTAATCAAAGCTCTCACAGCCAGTCGCTCTTTTCTCAGCTGTGCGCTTTTAATAAGAAACAAATCATCCAGCTCTTTTTTAGGAACGCCTATGATTGTAAGGAGTTCTTCTTCCGTCTCTATAATCTCCCAAACGGCAATTTTAGTTCCGTTTTTTAACTCTTTCTTAGTAAACAGTCCCATATATATTTATGATATAATTTTATTATTAGTTGTCATTTTATTCTCCACAGTTTCTTTGTCGCTCTCATCAGTAATTTCTCCAACTATCTCTTCCAGAATATCTTCCATTGTTACAATACCATCCATTCCTCCATACTCGTCAACTATTATTGCAAGATGTTTTTTCTTGGCGCGAAATTCTTCCAGCAAATCAATTGTTTTTTTAGACTCAGGCACAAAGTATGCCTCTCTTATGTGACTGCGCCAGTCAAATTTCTTTACCGGAGAGGTCTTGCTTATATTTTGAACCGTATTCTCAGATAACAAAAAAGGGAGCATGTCCTTGATATACAAGAATCCGCGGATATCATCCAAATTATCTTTATAAACGGGCAGCCTGGAGAAGCCGCACTTTGTTGCAACTTTAATCACATCTGCATTGCTCATCTCCATATTCAAAGTTACAACATCAACTCTTGGAGTCATAACCTCCGTTACACTTTTCTTTGGCAGTGCAAGTATTCTCTTAAGTATTTTTTTCTGTTCCGGATTAGAAGGAATTGTCATCTCCACAGCGCCATTTAAATACTTGTAAGGGTCCGCAACATCCTGAGATATACCGGCATTCACATTTTTTGTAAAAAGTTCCATAAGTTTATTTATCGGAGCGGCAATTGGCCTTAAAACTGATAGCGGCGCGCTCATCATTCTAGAGAAGGATACCGGTCTGCTGGTACCAATAAGCTTAGGCATTGCCTCGCCAAAAAGCACAAGAATAAATGTTACAATTATTGTGCATACAACAAATTCCAAAACCGGATGTCCTGTAAAATCAAACAGTCTGGAAATAAGTGCAGATGAGAGCAGGATCACTAGAATATTTACCAGATTGTTTACTTGAAGAATAGTTCCAAGCAACTCATTGGGTTTGGAAATCAGATGAATAACCTTTTTGCTTCTATTATCTCCCGCCTTGCGCAACTTGTCTGTTTCTTGCGGAGATAAAGAGAAAAATGCCGCCTCGCTGCCGCTCATAAGCGCGGAGCAAAACAATAAGAGGACTATGCATATCCCCATCAATAATGATGTTGCCTGACTGCTGCTAAAAAGAATTATTAAGCTACAACTGGGAGGTTCCACAGATTAATAAACGTATTGGTTAGTACGCAAATATATAAAATTTCACCAATTAACTAAAATCTGTAGCCCAAGTTAAAACTATAATCCAGATAATAAGGACGATAGTTTCTATTTTCTGACAGTTGCTTCTTGAACAATCCACCAAATTGACCGCTCGCGCTTACTATATAATGTTTAGATATTTCAAAAGCAATCTCAATATTTGCCCCTGCATTATATTTTCTATCTCCCCAAGTATTTCCAAATGTATTTGATTTTCCAGAGCTTGCGTCGTCTATTTTAACCTTGCCCGCAATTCCGACTGAAGCATAAGGACCAATTGCAAAAGTGAAGTTTGTGCCATTTTTAGTTATCGGGAAACGGAAAAGGATATCCGCCGGAATCACAATATAGTACTCATAGACAGTGAATTTTTCTATCGACCCCCCAAGTAAAATACATACGGGGTCATATTTTCTCCCTTTATTGGTAAGATACATGGCTGGCTGAAATGATATCGTCTTATTAATGGGCATGTCAACTCCGGCACCTGCCCTCCAGCCAAATCTTGGCTTGCCATCACCTGCATACTGTCCACAATATCTACTAATATTAAAACCTGCCTTTGCGACCCAAGATACTTGGGCAAAAGAAAATATGGAAACACATAAAAAAACAATCGTAATGAATAACTTTTTCATAATCCTATTGAACTTATTTTTAGTTAAATGCGCGGTTTTGATCAATACTGCATAAAATTAGATAAATCTCCTCAAAAAGAATTTTAGGACTAATTTAATATGTTTTCTATGAGAAATAGTTTCTAATGGAAAATAATTTATATATTTGCAGCGTAAACTATATGACAATGGAACCAATTTGTACTTTAAAAGAGGTGTACAAACAGCTGTACAAATTTGAAAAAGAATTCTCTGCGGAGAATGATATAACAATTAATGAGGCAATGCTGCTATGCTGCATGAAAGATGGAAAAGAACTCTCTGCAGGAGAAATTTATAAATATATAGGGCTCTCTGCATCAAGAGGTTCCAAAATTATAACGGCCGCAGAGAAGAAGGGTTTTTTGATGCGCTCAATTGCAAAGAAAGACCATAGGCAGATGTTATTCAAATTATCAACTGTCGGGAAAAAGAAAGTTGAGCAAATGCAAAAAAGCAAAGTGAATACAAAACAATTATACGACGATATATTAAATCTGTTAAAATAAACACTATGAAATATTTGATTATAGGCGGAGTAGCCGGGGGAGCTTCGGCGGCTGCAAGATTAAGAAGATTAGATGAAAAAGCTAAGATTATTCTATTTGAAAAGGGAAATTATGTCTCTTATGCAAACTGCGGCTTACCATATTACATTGGCGGGGCAATAGAAGACAGAGCAAAACTTTTTGTGCAGACGGCAAAAGGTTTTCACGACAGATTTAACATAGACATAAGAACAGAGCAAGAGGTAATTGCCTTACACCCAGAGAAAAAGAGCATTTCTGTTAAAGAACTCTCATCCGGAAATGTTTATGAAGAGAGTTATGATAAACTTGTTCTTTCTCCCGGAGCAGAACCAATTAGACCAAATCTTCCCGGAATAAATGACGAGAGGATTTTTACACTCCGTAATGTCAGTGATACGGATAAGATAAAGATGTACATTAACGGACATCAACCTAAAAAGGCAGTTGTGATAGGAGGAGGATTTATTGGTCTGGAAATGGCTGAAAATCTTAATCATGCGGGAGCGGAGGTCTCTGTTGTGGAGATGAGCAATCAGGTAATGGCTCCAATAGATTTTTCTATGGCGGCTATTGTTCATCACCATTTGGTTTGCAAGGGGGTGAACTTAATTTTGAATGACGGAGTAAAAAACTTTACGGGGCAGGAAGATTTTTTGACGGTAGATTTACAAAGCGGCAAATCCGTTCAGGCAGATTTTGTTTTGTTGAGTATTGGCGTGCGTCCGGATATTGCTCTTGCGGAAAAGGCAGGTCTGGATATTGGCAAGTTGCATGGAATTGCTGTAAATGAGCATCTTCAGACATCCAATCCCGACATCTATGCTATTGGAGATGCAATAGAAGTTGTACACGGGGTAACGGGCATGGCGGCTAAAATCGCACTTGCCGGACCCGCCAATAAACAGGGAAGAATTGCGGCCGATAATATTGTTGAAGGGAACAAAGAGAAATATGAAGGAACCATCGGGACCTCCGTGGCAAAAGTATTTGACCTGACGGTTGCCTCATCCGGGGCTAACGCAAAGATGCTTAAGAGCGCAAATATTCCTTATGTCTCTTCCTGGACACATCCGTCTTCACATGCGGGGTATTATCCCGGTGCGCTAAATATGGATATTAAAATCTTATTCTCTCCGGATAACGGCAGATTGTTTGGAGCACAAATAGTTGGTTATGATGGAGTTGACAAGAGGATAGAAATGGCGGCCCAGGTGATTCAAAAGAGAGGGACCGTTTATGATTTGGCAAAACTTGAACATGCTTATGCTCCGCCTTTCTCCTCTGCAAAGGACCCTATGAATATGGCGGGCTTTGTGGCTGAAAATATTTTGGAGCATAAAGTAGAAACTGTTACTTGGAGAGATATTGAGACTATTCCAAAAGATGTTGTTTGCTTGGATGTTAGGACGCCGGTTGAATACGGTCTTGGCACTATTCCTGGATTCAAAAATATTCCGGTTGATGAGTTGCGCTCCAGAATGAGCGAACTGCCAAAAGACAAAATGATAGTTGTAACATGTGCTGTTGGTTTGAGGGGATATCTGGCTTACAGAATTTTAACACAGAACGGTTTTAGCAATGTTAAAAATCTGTCGGGAGGATACAAGACATGGGAAGCTGCTACAACGGATGATACAGGTGCCGCCACAAAGCCTTCGGAGGACGCCGGAAGCAGCAGTGCAAACTACAAGTGTGAAACTGGGGATAAAAAAGCGGAGAGGGTTTTGATGCTGGATGCTTGCGGTTTGATGTGCCCCGGTCCTATTATGAAATTAAAAGAGGCTTATGAGAAAATGGCTGAAGGAGAGACGCTTATAATTAAGGCAACAGACCCGGCTTTTGAGAGAGATGTACAGGCATGGTGCAAAGTTGTTGGGGCAAAATTAAATTATGCCCGCACAGAGAGTGGTATTGTAAATGCCTCTGTTACAAAGGAAAAACATCAGCAGGCAACTCCGGAATATCATTGCTCAATGGAGGGGAAGAACAAAACTTTGATAGTATTTAGCGACGATTTGGACAAAGCCCTGGCTTCTTTTGTTTTGGCAAACGGTGCTGCGGCAACCGGGAATAAAGTTACTATGTTCTTCACATTCTGGGGATTGAACGTTATAAAAAAGAATAACAAGCCATACGTGAAAAAGGATATTTTTGGAAAGATGTTTGGTTTTATGCTGCCGTCCAACAGCAAAGAACTTGGACTTTCCAAGATGAACATGTTTGGCCTTGGCAGCATTATGATGCGTCACATCATGAAGCTCCGCCGCATAGACAGTCTGGAGAGTTTGCGCCAGCAAGCTATTGATAATGGGGTAGAAATGATTGCCTGCACAATGAGCATGGATGTAATGGGCATTGCCAAAGAAGAACTGCTGGATAACGTTGTACTTGGCGGAGTTGCCAGCTACATGGAGCGCGCAGAACAAGCAGGTATGAATTTGTTTATCTAATGTCCTCAAGGCCGAAGGCCAGCGACCAGAGCAAGCTTTATACCTTGGGAACATCGGGCGTAAACAAAAAAACCTCGGAGAAAATTCTCCGAGGTTTTTTTAACATACATTGTTTTTAGATATTACATCATGCCGCCCATTCCGCCGCCGCCCATTGGAGGCATTGGAGCAGGATTTTCTTCTTTCTTGTCTGCAATTACGCACTCGGTTGACAGGAACATTCCGGCAACTGATGCTGCATTCTGAAGAGCAATTCTTGTAACTTTGGTTGGGTCAATAACTCCGCCTGCAAGCAAGTTTTCATACCGGCCTGTCTGAGCATTGTATCCAAAATCGCCCTTGCCTTCTTTTACTTTTTGAATGACAACGCTGCCCTCTTCTCCGGCATTCTCGCAAATCATTCTAAGCGGCTCCTCCAGAGCTCTTACAATAATATTGATACCTGTCTGCTCATCCTCATTATCTCCATTAACCTTCTTAAGAGCCTCAATAGCACGGATATATGCAACTCCGCCACCTGCAACGATACCTTCTTCTACGGCTGCTCTTGTTGCATTAAGCGCATCCTCAACTCTGTCTTTCTTCTCTTTAAGCTCAACCTCAGAAGCTGCACCAACATAAAGAACTGCAACTCCGCCTGCAAGTTTAGCAAGACGCTCTTTCAATTTCTCTTTATCATAATCGCTGGTGGTTGTCTCAATTTGTTTCTTAATCTGAGCAACTCTATCTGCGATATCATCCTTCTTTCCCGCGCCGTTAACAATTGTAGTATTCTCCTTATCAATAGTTACCTTCTCTGCAGAACCTAACATATCCAGTGTTGTGTTCTCCAAAGTAAATCCTCTCTCTTCTGATACAACAATGCCGCCGGTAAGAGTTGCAATGTCCTGCAACATCTCTTTTCTCCTGTCTCCAAAACCGGGAGCCTTAACAGCAGCAACTTTAATTGTGCCACGCAATCTGTTAACAACCAATGTTGTAAGAGCTTCTCCATCAACATCCTCAGCAATGATAAGAAGAGCTTTCCCGTCGCGAGCAAGAGGCTCAAGAATAGGAAGAAGATCCTTCATTGTAGAGATTTTCTTATCTGTAATCAAGATTTTTGGCTGGTCAAGAACTGACTCCATCTTATCCGGATTTGTCATGAAATAAGGAGAGATGTAACCGCGGTCAAACTGCATACCCTCAACAACTTTAACCTCTGTTGATGTACCTTTTGCCTCTTCTACTGTGATGACGCCCTCTTTCTTAACTTTGCTCATTGCGTCTGCAATAAGCTTTCCAACAACTGCATCATTGTTTGCAGAAATAGTACCTACCTGCTCTATCTTAGAATAATCATTACCAACGGGTTGGCTCTGTTTCTTAAGATTCTCCACAACTGCGTCAACGGCTTTGTCAATACCCTTCTTTAAAGCTGTTGGATTAGCGCCAGCAGTAACGTTCTTCAAGCCGACATTTATAATTGCCTGGGCAAGAACGGTTGCGGTAGTTGTACCATCACCGGCCTGGTCATTAGTTTTGGAAGCAACCTCTTTAACAAGCTGAGCTCCCATGTTCTCAAAATGATCATCAAGTTCAATTTCTTTAGCAACTGTAACACCGTCTTTGGTAATTTGGGGTGCGCCAAACTTCTTATCTATAACCACATTGCGCCCCTTTGGACCAAGTGTAATCTTAACTGCATCTGCAAGTGCATCAGCTCCTTTCTTCATAAGAGAGCGGGCTTCCATATTGAATTTAATCTCTTTTGCCATATCTATAATTTTTTAATTCTTTGTTATTGATTGTGTATTAAAAATGACCTGTCGGGATTACTTGCTAATAACTGCAAGAACATCTGACTGGTGCATAATCATATATGTTGTTTTTCCATCAGGAGAATTAATCTCAGTACCTGCATATTTTCCGTAAAGTACCGTATCACCCTTCTTTAACTCCATTGGCTCATCCTTTTTACCGGGGCCAACTGCAACAACTTTTCCCTCTTGAGGTTTCTCTTTTGCTGTATCGGGAATAATAATTCCGCCTTCTGTTTTCTTTTCAGCCTCTTTAGGCTCAATTAAAACTCTGTCTGCTAATGGTTTAATCATGATTTTATGTTTTTAAATCTTTTATGTATTTTTCTTTTTTGTCCCGACAGTTTATATAAACCTTTGCGGAGACGTTTGGGCAAAGGGCAAATTAAGTGCCAGCGGGAGAAAAGGGACAAAGTCTGACATTTTGACATCACAAAGTGCTATATTTGCACGCACAGCGGCATAAAATGTGCATTACTTTGCACAGGGTAATTGGTTATGACAGCAAAAAAAAGAACGACGGAAGAGGTAGAACTCATGATTTCAGATGATGAGAAATACATGCTTGCAGCATTGGGAGAATCGCGTAAGGCTTTGGAAGATGGCGAGGTGCCAATAGGCTGCATCATTGTAGGCGGCGGTTCCGTTATTGCACGCGGACATAATTTGACACAAACGCTTAATGACCCAACCGCACATGCAGAGATGCAGGCCATAACTTCAGCCACTGCATACCTGGGCGGCAAATATCTGGACCGTTGCGCTTTATACGTGACAGTAGAACCATGCCCTATGTGTGCTGCCGCTCTGAACTGGGCCCAAATAGGAAAGATTGTTTACGGCTGCAAAGACCCAAAAAGAGGATTCTCTTTATTTAAACCATCTCTGCTGCACCCTAAAACAGAGGTTGTTAGCGGCATATTGGATGGAGAATGTGAAAAACTGATGAAAGAGTTTTTTGCAAAAAAAAGAAAAGCAAAAACCAACCGGAAGAAAAATAAGTGATAGTCAATAAGAAACAATTATGGGAAGTTTAACGGGACTGGGATATCTTGGGCTTTTTATTGGCTCTTTTTTGGCGGCAACCGTTGTGCCGTTCAGTTCTGACGTTCTTATCATAGGCATTTTGCTTGGTGGAGGAAATCCGTGGATATCATTCATTTGTGCAACAATGGGTAACTGGTTGGGAGGACTTACCTCCTACTGGCTTGGATGGCTTGGCAAATGGAAATGGCTGGAGAAATGGTTTAAGATTAAACAACAAACCCTGGAAAAACAAAAATCTAAGATAGACAGGTTTGGAGCAGGTCTGGCGTTTTTATCCTGGCTCCCGATAGTTGGAGACTTGTTTGCAATTGCACTTGGCTTCTACAAGGTGGACTTTTGGAAGTCCGCACTGTTTATGCTAATTGGCAAGGCGGCCAGGTTTGCGGTGTGGGTAATCTTGTATATTAATTACGGTGATACGTTTATAAATTGGATTCGCGCGCTGGAACCTTTTGCTTAAGTTAAAATTTTATATATTTTTGCAGTCCCAAAAGCTGCGGGGAGTTATAGAAGCAGCGCGTAAAATTGAGATATGGTGTAATGGCTAGCACTGCTGATTTTGGTTCAGCCAGCCCAAGTTCGAATCTTGGTATCTCAACTTTCTTTTTTAAAATCACATTTTTATGAGGCGCAATTTTTCTTTTGGCTCTGTTCTCATATCTGCTTGTCTTTTAATTGCTTGCTCTGTTTTTGTTTTCTCATGCAAGGTGAAAAGAGGAGGAATGGAGGTTGTTAATCCGGATAAATTTCCTCAGGCGCAAGTCCCTGATATGATTGACAACCAGGTAGATGCCGCCAAGTATTACGCACTTAACTATTGGAAAGAATTTTTGGACCATAACAGGCTGCTCCAGCTTGAATACAGCAAAGATTCAACGGGAGTTCTTGGAGTAAGCGGCAAAGTCTTTGAAGATGCCTTTATAGGATATATCAAAGCGTTGCAGGCTGCCAATCATTACCCAACCGCAAATGCAGGAGAGAGGGACCTTATGAAAAAAGCCGATTCCCTTGCCATGGCGGGAGACAAAAAATTTATCGGAAAAATCATAGAATATAGTGAGAAGTATCTGTACGAGCCCAATTCTCCTTATTTGGATGAACAGCTATATGTCCCTATACTTGAGGGAATTATAGACGCCAAATCTATCCCTTCCGGAGAGAAGATTGGATATATTGCTCAATTTAAAATGGCAATTCTTAATATGATAGGAGCTCGCGCAAATGATTTTGAGTTTTCTACGGAAACCAAGAATAAACATCTGTATGACATAGAATCTGAATACACTTTGATTTATTTTAACAATCCGGATTGCTCTGATTGCATGAGAGTTCTAAATGTCCTTAAAAATTCCGATGTGATTATAAATATGGTTGGACAAGAGAGGCTGACGGTTCTTGCGCTCTATCCGGATAAGAATCTTGCCCCTTGGAGAAAAGACAGAAACATGTTTCCAAAAGATTGGATTTATGCCTATGATCCAAAAGGCGCCATTAACAGCGGAAAAATCTACTCCTTGCGCGCAATCCCAAGCATGTATCTTTTGGATGAACATAAAGCGGTTATCTTAAAAGATGCAACTGCAGATAAAGTCATTGCCAAGCTGCAAGACGCACTGTACCAGAGTGATGTCATGGATACAAAAAACAAAAAAGAAACTGCTGCGGCAGATTCTGCAGCAGCAGCTCTAGGGTTATAAAACCTCCACTTAAAAATTTTAAAATCTATTCCGGAATTATTTCCAGTCTGTGTCGCTTTAATGTCACGATAGTTTTTTCTATCATCTTAACCGGATGATAATCGGTTTTTGACTTTCTTAAACCTTCATCACCCGTATCATCTTCTCTGTTTACAAAAGAAAAACCAAGAGAAGCGTTATGCTGTAAAAATTCATAATTGATTGTGGGATAAGCGCCTGAAACATCAGCAAAAGCCTTTTCTATATGAACAAGAAATGTATTTGAATTGGTCATTTCACCTAAAGTGAATGCCACAACTTTTCCGTCCAACCTCAGCAATCCACCTTTTAAACCAAGCTCTTTATAATATTTGATTGCCATCTTTACAGAACACCCCTCGGCAAATAGAGACGGATTGTGACTGCACCCATATTTCTTGCACCACTCCGTATTCATTGCTGAGCAATCCTCTATATTTGCCTCCGTAATCTCCTCATATAACCAATTTTTCGAGCGTTTAAATCTGGATATGAAATTACGTTTGCTTTGATATTTTTTCCCTTTTAATGTAATAAGATCGCTTGCGTTATAAACATAATCAAAATTATTGCGATACGTCATATAGTCAAATTTGTCCGGATAATAATGCTGCAAAAATTCAACTTGCTTATTCAGCACTCCTACAAAGACCACATAAGCGCCAAGTTTTTCAGAGTCTGCAACTATCTGGTCTATTGCCTCTTTTAGCTCTTCATCATTATTCCCGTTGCCTGCTGGAAATAAATAGTACGCATGTCTGACATCCGCCTCATCTCCGTCCGACGCAGGCTTTATATTTGATGCAAGGGCTATCGGATTTTCTGTTTTTTCACAGTTACCGCAGCCGTTTTGAACAAAAGGTTTCTCATATTTTTTCTTCTCTGCAAATCTGACAAGCAAGAAGTCTTTATAGCGAGCAACATTAGTGTTAATGATTTCCCGCCATATAAACATCACTGTGAAATTGTAATCTGCCGAATCATAATCTGAAGCGTGCAACAGACTATCAATCCACTCTTTATCCTCCAGCGCAATATCTCTGAATTCCATATAATAACTTTAAAAACTTCTCCCGCCTCTGCAAACTCTATACCGTCACTTACTTAATGTCAAGCCACTGCTTTAATGTTGCAACAGCCTCGCTCTTCATAGGCTCCGGCATATTTTTAATTCTTGAGCGGTGGCTGCCTCCGGGAAATATAAAGAATTTAATATTGTCATGCCCCGGATTGTGCGGTCTAACAGAAGACCACGGATCCCACTGACCATATATGAACATCATCTTTGCATCCGTAGTGGCAATGAAATTTGTCAGCTTGGTGTAAAGAGTTTTGTCAAACTTAAATTTTTGCGCGGGCAAGAAAATTTTCTGAAGATATCCGTGAGTGCTCTTTATAGTAAGCAAGTCTTTAAATGGCTCACAATCATATCCATAGTAGCCCATCTCTTTAGCCGCCTGTACAAAGAAAGGAGCATTTGCGTCCCAACTCTGGAAATAGTCCGGACCTACAGCTTCTACAAAAAAGTCAAACATCTCTTTATCCGTCGCTGTCTTAGGGTTAGGAACTGTAGAGGTCTTTCTTCCCCACTGCCAAAAAGCAAATGTGAATTCAAGTGTGCAGTAATCATACAGCTCTGGTATTGAAATCTTATACTGTAACTTGTTATCCTGTACATACTTCCCAAGCATAGGCTGTATGGTTGAACGTCTCTTTAGAAATGCTATCTGGAAATTTTTCAAAATCTCTCTGTCTTGTGCAGTCCCGCAGGAATCTCTTATAAACGGTTCATGTCTTCCATCCTCAACGCTTCTGCTGATTGGTCCAACGTAAGGAACGCTAAAGTCCAAATCCTTTGGATAAAAAGCTGTATAAGCCATGCAGTTTGTACCGCCTTTGCTTATGCCGGATGAGAACCATTTACCTTGGAACAAATGTCCCAGCGCTTTTCTAATAGCGTGCAAATCTGCCGCTTCCTGTTCTGCTGTCATATAGCTCCAATCTAAAGTATCCCAAGTAATAGTACTATCATTCTGCATGAAAGGAACTGATTTGTTAAAGTATCTGTGTTCAACCCCTATCATATTTGTGCTGAACATATCAGACATCTCTTCTCTATAACGAGGGTTCAGAAAATAAGTGCCGGTATAACCTTCTGTAACAATTTCCGTAGGCTTGTCCCATCCGGCAAAAGCAACAACCACCATCTGCTTAAATGTACCTTTCTTAGGATTCTTATGGTCAATTGGTTGCGTAATAAAGAAAACATACTTGCTGATGAACTTGTTTGGCATTTTATTGTCCACAACCAATGGCTTAATGTCAGATATCTGACCATAATTTTCTGTCGGGAGCACATACCTGTTTAGCCACAGCAAATCCTGAGGCAGCAAAGAGTCCGGAGATGATGCTGCAAACTTCTCACAACAAGGCTTTTCTGCGGTTGCCTTGTTCTGCGCCGCAGCCGGTATCGCTATCATTGCAACTATGCAAATCGCGACAGATATTTTAATTATTTTTAACAACCTTTTTAACATAACTATTTTTTACTTTTTTGATAATTATTTTCATAGAGTTTAACCAGCAACTTTAATCCCGGTCAATTGTATATCGTTATGGCTATTGTAATTGTCAAAGATAACAATTTTAAGTACTTTTGCGGCTCACAGGATTCAGAAAGAGATGAAAAATTTTGTAGAAGAATTAAAGTGGCGCGGAATGATTCATTCCATGATGCCCGGAACAGAAGAACAGCTAATGAAAGAGTCTACATCCGCCTATGTTGGAATAGACCCGACAGCAGACTCTTTGCACATCGGACACCTTGTAGGCATTATGATGCTTAAGCACTTCCAGGCTTGCGGGCATAAGCCGATAGCTCTTATTGGCGGCGCAACGGGAATGATTGGAGATCCTTCCATGAAGAGCCAGGAACGCAATCTTTTGGATGAAGCCACATTGCGCCATAATCAGGAGTGCATAAAAAAACAGCTGTCGAGATTTTTAAATTTTGATGATAAGAATTCTCCCAACGCAGCCATCATGGTTAACAACTATGACTGGATGAAAGATTATACTTTTCTTGGATTTATAAGAGACATTGGCAAGTTAATTACCGTCAATTATATGATGGGCAAAGATTCCGTCAAAAAGAGATTGAGCGGAGAGGACAGAGAAGGAATGTCTTTTACAGAGTTTTCTTACCAGCTTGTGCAAGGATATGATTATCTATTTCTTAATAAACATTACGGATGCAAGCTGCAGATGGGAGGAAGTGACCAATGGGGAAATATCACAACAGGCGCAGAACTGATTAGAAGAACTTCCGGCAATGAGGTATTTGCCCTGACTTGTCCGCTAATGACAAAAGCGGACGGCGGAAAATTTGGAAAAACAGAAAAAGGAAATATTTGGCTGAGCGCAGATTACACAACTCCTTACCAATTCTATCAATTTTGGTTGAACGTTAGCGATGAAGACGCCCAAAAATTCATCAAAATTTTTACAATGCTGGACAGAGAGACAATTGATGCAGCCATTGCGGAACATCTTAAGGATCCCGGACAGCGCACATTGCAAAAGCTTCTTGCAAAGGAGATTACAACAATGGTACACGGAGAGGAGGAGTGGAAGAATGCCGTTGAAGCATCAAATATTCTTTTTGGAAAATCTACAAGAGAAGCTCTTCAGAAATTAGATGAGCGTACATTTCTTGCTATATTTGACGGCGTTGAGCAATTCTCCGTTAGCAAAGATAAATTGAAAGCTAATATATTGGATTTGCTAGCCGTTGATACTCAGGTATTCCCGTCAAAGGGCGAGTGCCGCAAAATGATACAGGGCAACGGTCTTAATATTGACAAAGAGAAATACACAGACGTTAACGGAACGCTAGATGAAAAATTCTTAATCAACGGAAAATATGTTCTTGTGCAGAAGGGCAAGAAGAATTATTACATCCTAAATTTTGAGTAGCATCATATAACTTATGCGCTGTAAATTTTAACATTGTCATAAAAACAATTGTATATGGAAGGAGAATCAAAAAGACAGCAGAAAATTCAGCGGGAGCTGCAACGGCATCTTGCAGAGATAATTAGAGGAAGGGGCATGTCTGCTTTTGACGGTGCTCTTGTGACTGTCAGCGAGGTACGCATAAGTCCGGATATCTCTTATGCAAAGGTTTTTGTAAGCATATTCCCGACAGAGAAAAAATCTCATGTAATGGAACTTATTGCAGCAGATAGTAAGTCTTTGCGCGGGGAACTGGGACATGTTGTGGCCAAGCAGCTGAGGATTGTGCCTGAACTGGATTTTGTGTTGGATGAGACGCTTGACTATGTACAGCACATAGATGACCTTCTTACAGCAGACCGCAAAAAGTCAGAAAAAAAATAGAGGCAGTTGCGCTTGCGCATATTGCTGAATTATAAGACTATGCATCTTCCGTTCTTTATAGCGCGCAGATATCTTTTCTCAAAAAAGAAACATAATGTCATCAACATAATTTCTGTTGTGAGCGCGTGTGCTATTGGAATTGGATGTCTTGCGCTTATCATAATTCTCTCCGTATATAACGGCTTTGACTCCCTAATTACGTCAATGTATGAGAACTATATTCCGGATTTTGTAATTGAACCTGCAAAGGGAAAAACACTTGACACAGATGATGCGGCTCTGCAAAAAGTTGAAAATGTAAAAGGCATTTTTGCATACTGTCCGGTTGTAGAGGAAAATGTGTTCTTGCAATATTCTAATGTTCAATCTATTGCAACAATAAAGGGAGTCCCTGACAATTACAGCAGAATAAAAAAAATTACAAGCCACATAGAAGACGGCGTATTCCAAACAAAATTTGGAGAACTTAACAAGGCTGTTATAGGCACCGGGCTTGCCCAAAGATTAAGGCTGCAGCCAAGTTTTACAGACCCCATTTCTCTTTTCTTCCCAACCAGAACGGGCAATATTTCCATGCTAATGCCAATGGAATCTATTGAAACATTGGATATTCATCCAAGCGGCATAATACATCTTGAGCAAAATTTTGATAAAAATTCACTATTCATCCCTCTGGATGCCGCCAGGGAACTAATTGAATATGGGCCAAATGAGGCAAATAAAATAGAAATTTACCTAAGCTCTGCAGCAAGCGCGGGACAAAAAAAATTCATTAAAACCGATAAATATAAAACCGTCGAGAACTCTATAAAGCAGCTTATTGGGGCAAATGCAAAAGGTGCGGGACAAAAGTTTATTGTTAAAGACAGATGGCAGCAAAATGTGCTTCTATACAAAATGATGCGCAGTGAGAAGTTTGCAGTTTATCTGATACTATTTTTTGTCATTGTAGTTGTATCGGTAAATATTTTTGCTTCCCTTTCCATGTTAATAATTGACAAACAGGAAGATATTGGAATATATAAGGCCATGGGAGCAAAGAATAAAACACTCCGCTGGACATTTACCTTGCACGGATGGCTTATCTGCATGTCCGGAGCAATAATAGGTCTTATTTTGGGGTTGGTATTGTGTGCTATTCAACAACGGTTTGGATTTGTGCCAATGCCCGGCAACTTTACGGTAAGCTCTTATCCTGTTGATATTCAGATTGCTGATATCTTTATAATCTTGGGGGGAACGGCTCTAGTAGGTTTTCTTATGTCATACATCCCGGCGCGTTCTATTAGAGAATAAACGTCATATAACTTAAAAAACAGGCCGCAAAAAATTGACAGCCTGTCTTCTTGTACTAAAACCTAAACCTACAATGTTTAGATGCAAGTTCTTTTTGTTTTGTTGCAGCAAAAAAACAAATAAGTAGAATTACCTATAATTTGTCACAAAATTAGTGACACAAGTGCTCAATCAATGCATTTTACACTACATCAATACTTTTGGATTTATTTGGCATAATATTTTTCCATACTATTTCCTATATTTGTAGAGGACTTTGGTTAATCGGATTTCTAGTGGTATGTGTTTTAATGTTTGTTTAGGATTCAAACCGATATGGAGCTAAAAAAGAGTGTGGATGAACGAATGAACCAGCCTAACCGCTGGTACGTTGCCCATATCAAAAATTTAAGCGGACCAAAAATCCAAGACAGGCTTAATGAGCTTGGGATAAAGAACTATCTTCCGTACTGGACAGAGGTTACCGAGCTTTGCGGTAAAGTAGTAAAGAAGGAGAAACCGGTTCCCATTAATCTTATTTTTCTCTTCACTACCTATAATGCTTGTCTAAACCTCATAAATTTTGAGCCGATGAAGTTAAATTTTATGAGAGATTTTATGACAAAAAAATTTATGATTATCCCTGAAAAGCAGATGGAAGATTTTATGTTCCTTCTAAATTTTTCAGACAAGGCTATAAAAGTTATTAACAGAGATTTACGCCCGGGAGACAGGGTTCGCGTAATTAAAGGAGACTTTGCCGGCATAGAAGGAGAATTAATAAGAGTACAAGGACATAAGCGAGTGGTAGTTAGGCTTAAGGGACTTGTTTCTTTGGCAACTACATATATTCCTGGCAGTTTTCTTGAGAGGATTATTCCTGCGCAAAACCTAACTTCAGAAATAGAAGAATTAAAGGGGGGCCTCAGATAAAAATTAATATTTATGGAGAATAATAATATCTATTCCGGACATGAGCCGGTCAGATGGCTTTCATTGAGGCATTTATCACAAGTTGTAGTTAATTCTAAGTTTGTTAACAGATGGTTTGTATTTGCGTTTGACGTTCTGGCATCCACCTTTGCAACCACTATCACGTACACAATAATCGGATACTTTATTAACTCTCCGGCGCTCGTTTTTTCATACCTGAATGTTGTACTTATTTCATTGGTAGCAAGCGCCTCTGCGTTCTTGATTTTTGGAACATACAGGGGAATATTACGATATACCAGTTCTCAAGAAATTTGGAAATTATCTGTTGCCGTCTTTAGCAAATGCATTATTCTGTTTGGATTGTTTGCGGCTTTAGACGGAAAAATTGGTTTTACCATTGATCTGACAAGAGTCCTTATTGTGGAGTTTTTGGATATCGTTGCAACTATGTCTGTTTTGGTTTTTACAAGAGTTGTGCTTGTATACATTTACAATTTAAGTCTCAGCCAGTTAAACAGAAACAAGATTAATGTGCTTATATATGATGATGGGGATAAGAGCGTTTTTGTGGCAAATTATCTGGCAAATACCCACTGGTCAAAATACAATGTATGCGGATATGTCAAAATAACTAACACTGTTGCAAAACATATATTGAGCGGTATCAAGGTTTATTCTGTATTGAACATGAAGTTCTTGGCACATATCGTAGAAAAGCGTAATATACACGCTATTGTATTCCCCACTCAAATTTCTGCCGCAACAGAAAAAGACCGCGTTGTAGAGTTTGCTATTAAGCATGATGTAAAAGTGTTGCTTTTCCCTCCTATTGATGAAATTAACAACGGTGCAAATTTTAAAGCCTCTCTTAAAGAGATAAATGTTGAAGATTTGCTTGGAAGGGATGAGATAGAAATCAACATGGATAAAATCAAGGAATTCATTGAGGGTAAAAGAGTTATGGTAACAGGTGCTGCCGGCAGCATTGGCAGCGAGCTATGCCGTCTGATCAGCGGATTCAACATCAAGAGACTGATAATGCTTGACAGCGCAGAAACTCCGATGCATAACCTCATGCTTGAATTTGATAAAATTGTAAAACGCCACAACTCAGAGATGGAAGAACAAAATGATAACCCCGAATCTTTGCTTGATGACTATAAAGACCGTTTTACATTTATCATAGGAGATGTCCGCAGCAGAATAAGAATAGAAAAAGTATTTGACAAAGAGCGCCCGCAGATAATCTTTCATGCCGCTGCATATAAGCATGTTCCAATGATGGAGCTGAATCCTTGCGAGGCCATTGGCGTCAATGTCCAAGGCACAATGATAGTTGCAGACAACGCCGTTAAATATGGCACAGAAAAAATGATAATGATCTCAACGGATAAAGCGGTAAATCCAACAAATGTTATGGGAGCCAGCAAGAGAATAGCAGAAATTTATGTACAGTCTCTTAGCCGCGCCATTGTAAGCGGAGAGGTCAAGGGTTCTACCAAATTCATTACTACAAGATTTGGCAATGTACTGGGATCCAACGGTTCTGTTATTCCTCGCTTTAAGGATGAAATTGCAAACGGAGGTCCCGTTACGGTAACCCACAAAGATATAGTCAGATACTTTATGTCTATTCCGGAGGCTTGTCGTCTGGTATTGGAGGCCGCAACAATGGGAGAAGGGTATGAGATTTTTGTATTTGATATGGGCAGACCTGTTAAAATTGCAGACATGGCCAAAAATATGATACGCCTTGCAGGATATGAGCCGGATGTTGATATTAAAATTGAATATACAGGTTTGCGTCCGGGAGAGAAACTTTATGAGGAACTGCTTAACACCAAGGAAAACACAATCGCTACTTCTCATAAGAAGATATTTAAGGCCAAGGTGCGTGAATTCCCTTATGACCAGGTAGTCAAGAACTTGGATGAACTGCGTGTTTTTGCAAGACAGATGGAAATTGTAGAAACCGTAAAGAAGATGAAAGAGATTGTTCCGGAGTATAAGAGTCGCAATTCCGTCTTTGAGCAACTTGACAAAGCCATCTGATTTTTATTTGATTATTTTTGCTCTGCGTTTTTAAACACGTTGCAAGGAGTATGTCTGATAAAATAAAAATGATTGACCTATTTGGCCAATACAAAAAAATCAAAAAGGATATTGATGCCGGCATTCAAAAAGTTATTGATGCCTCCGCTTTTATTCACGGTCCGCAAGTAGAATCATTTGAAAATCACTTAGCACAATATCTTGGCGTAAAGCATGTTATAAGCTGCGCCAATGGAACGGATGCATTGCAAATTGCTCTAATGGCTCTTAATTTAAAACGCGGAGATGAAGTTCTTGTCCCGGCATTCACCTATGTATCAACGGCAGAAGTTATTGGCCTGCTTGGACTTGTGCCTGTAATGGTTGATGTTTGCCGTAGCACTTTTAACATCGCGACAGATTCTGAATCAATAAAAAAACTGGAAAAAGCTCTCTCCCCAAAAACAAAAGCGATTGTACCGGTTCATCTTTTTGGACAGAGCGCAGACATGTCTGCTATTTTGCAGTTTGCAAAAGAACATAAACTTTTTATAATTGAGGATAACGCCCAAGCTCTTGGAAGTAAGTATTTTACAATGGACAAAGACGGACGCAAAAAAACTGTCGGGAGCTATGCAGGAACTATGGGAGATATAGGATGCACCTCTTTTTTCCCGACAAAAAATCTTGGCTGTTTTGGCGACGGCGGCGCGCTAATGACTAACAATGATGCATTAGCAAAAAAAATTAGAATGGCAGCTAACCACGGACAGGAGGTAAAATATCATCATAAAATTATTGGATGCAACTCTAGACTTGACACATTGCAGGCCGCCATTCTGGATGTCAAATTGACGTATCTAAATGATTATCTCTATGCAAGATATGCCGCAGCACAATATTACACTAAAATGCTTAAAGCATTGGACAGCGGAGAAGATTTCTTTGAAACTCCTCTTGAATCTGAGTATTCTACCCACACCTATCACCAATACACTTTAAAGATTAAAAGCATCAGCGGAAAAAAAAGCACACGCGATGCGCTTAGACAATTCCTTGCAGATAAGGGAATTCCGTCAATGATATACTACCCGCTTCCGCTGCAAAAACAAGAGGCTTTTAAAAAGATATCAAGACAGGGAACATCTCTTGATGTATCTGCGCAACTGGCAGACTCCGTTCTCTCTCTGCCTATGCATACAGAAATTACTCATAAAGAACAAGATGCGGTAATAAACGCGGTTAAAGAGTTTTACTCTTTGTAAAATCCAGTACTATTTTACCACCCAAACGGATGTTCAACAAGAGGCAGTTTTGCAAGAGGATGGTAATCTCCCTTTAGCCCTATGGGTTCTGCATGTCTGATATCATAAACTGTTTGTATACAGTTCTTTGCCTCACCTATCCTAAAGCCGCCCCCGTTAAGGATATTTTCATAACTCTTGGTGTGAAGTTCTGTGAAGCCTTTGCTAAATTCAAATTCGCTGCCGTTAATTGTGACGCTCCTATAAGTTCTCTTCTCGCCTTGCACAGCATTAGCGGGAAGCGTAGTTGCATTAATACTTAAAAAGTAACGCACTCTTGCACGCTTAAGTTCCAAAAAACCCGCGACTCTATCGTGAGTTTTAACATGTACAATACTATTTTGAACAGGACCAAAGACCCATTGCAACATATCGTACAAGTGTATGCCAATATTTGTTGCAAGACCTCCGCTCTTGGCCTCATCTCCTTTCCAGCTTGCATAATACCATAATCCCCGGGATGTTATATAAGTTAAATCAACATCATAGATTTTATCTTGGGGCCCCTCCTCAATTTTTTTCTTAAGCGCAACAATGGAATCATGTAAACGCAATTGCAAAATTGTAAAGGCCTTATGTCCCGTTTCTTTCTCCAGCCTTTCCAAATCCTCTAAATTCCAGGGATTTAGGACAACGGGCTTTTCACATATAACATCCATCCCGTGTTCCAAGCCATAACGAATAAAAGAATCATGTGTGAAATTTGGCGTGCAGACAGAGAGATATTGTATAGGATTTTCTGTTTTTCTTAATTTTGAAATGTGACGCTCAAACAATTCCTGTTCTGTGAAAAAAGAGGCATTTGGAAACGAGCTGTCCAAGCGTCCTACGCTGTCAAATTTATCATAGGCTACTTCCAGATTATTTCCCGTATCATGAATTGCAGTCAAATGACGGGGAGCGATATATCCCGCCACCCCTATTAAGGCAAAATTTTTCATAAAAAAACAATAAATATTTAGTTCTTGCTGTTATTGCTCCAAAGATAATGCTTTTACAAGCAGATATTACCATTGCTCCGGCACTTTCATTAATCAGATGGACTATCTGAAATTGAATAGCAAACGTACAGTCAAATTGCGGCAGCTGTTTAAAAACAATGCATCGTTGTAAAGGTACTATGATGATTTTTCTCTCTAGTCCCGACAGTTTTTAATTTGGTTTAAGAAATATTGTACCTGAGATATTTGCGGGCGTTGTTAATTTTTTTGTTCACAACATTTGTATTTGTATTTATAAAACAACATCAAATCTTTATAAATTGCAACCAGATTTCCCGCACATCGCGGACAAAGATGTGCGGAGTTTTTTTTCACACATAAATTATGAAAACCTACACATACGAAGAAGCAATTCAAGAAAGTCAACGCTATTTTAATGGTGATGATCTGGCAGCAAATGTCTGGGTTAATAAATATGCCATGAAAGATTCTTTTGGCAATTTGTATGAATGCAATCCGGACCAGATGCATCACAGAATTGCAAAAGAATTTGCACGCATAGAGAAGAAATATCCAAATCCTATGACGGAAGAGGAGATTTATGACCTTATTAAAGACTTTAAGTATGTGATCCCGCAGGGAAGCCCAATGAGCGGCATCGGTAATCATTTTCAGATAGTTTCATTGAGCAACTGCTTTGTAATAGGACACGATGACCCCGCAGACAGTTACGGCGGAATTATGAAAATTGATGAAGAGCAAGTGCAGCTTATGAAAAGGCGCGGAGGCGTAGGACATGACTTATCTCATATTCGTCCAAAAGGAAGCGCGGTTCTAAACAGCGCGCTGACCTCTACCGGAGTTGTTCCGTTTATGGAGAGATACTCTAATTCCACACGTGAAGTTGCACAAGACGGAAGGCGAGGAGCACTGATGCTTTCTATCTCAATAAAACATCCTGATTCAGAAAGTTTCATTGATGCAAAACTAGAAGAAGGCAAAGTAACCAGCGCAAATGTTTCAGTTAAGATTGATGATGACTTTATGCGCGCCGCCATTGACGGTAAAACGTACAAGCAGCAATATCCTATAGATTCAGCGACTCCCAAAGTTGTGAAAGAAATATCGGCATCAGCCCTTTGGAAAAAAATAATTCACAATGCATGGAAAAGTGCAGAACCGGGCGTGCTGTTTTGGGATACAATAATAAAAGAATCTGTAGCAGATTGTTATGCGGATCTTGGATATAGAACCGTAAGTACAAATCCGTGTGGAGAAATACCTTTGTGCCCCTATGATTCCTGCCGTTTAATTGCAATAAATCTCTATTCTTATGTTGACGATCCTTTTACAGAGAGAGCAAAATTTAACAGCGCAAAATTTAGAGAACATGTAGGAAAAGCAATGCGTTTGATGGATGATTTGCTGGATTTGGAGATTGAAAAGATTGATGGAATTCTTGCAAAAATTCAAAAAGATCCGGAAGCTCAGGATATAAAGAGAACAGAGATTGAATTATGGGAAAAGATTAAGGATAAATCTAAAGGAGGACGCCGTACTGGTCTGGGAATAACCGCAGAAGGAGATATGCTGGCAGCGCTTGGATTAATATACGGTTCCGATGAAGCAACATCTTTTGCTGTTGAAGCGCAAAAAACTTTGGCGGTTGAAGCATATCGTTCTTCTGTAAACATGGCAACTGAAAGAGGAGCATTCCCAATTTATGACTCAAAAAGAGAGGCCAATAACCCAATGATTCTTAGAATCAAAGCTGCAGACCCCGCGCTTTACAAAAAAATGGTGTCTGTCGGGAGGAGAAATATATCAATGCTTACTATTGCCCCAACCGGAACGGTCAGCATTATGACACAGACTACCAGCGGAATAGAACCGGTGTTTAAACCATATTACATTAGGCGTAAAAAAGTTAATCCTTCTGATAAAAATGCAGTGATTACTTTCCACGATGATGTTGGAGACTGCTGGGAAGAGTATTATATTTTCCACCCAAAATTTGTTTATTGGTGTGGCCTGCACGGAATTGATATTAACAAAATTAAGAAGATGAAAGCTTCTGAGCTGGATGCGCTTGTTGCAAAATCTCCGTACCATCTTTCATCATCAAAAGATATAGACTGGATTGCAAAAGTAAAGATGCAAGGGGCCATGCAGAAATGGGTTGACCACTCTATTTCCGTTACCGTAAATCTCCCGACAGACATCACAGAACCTATTGTGGCCGAGGTATATAAAACGGCATGGGAAGCTGGTTGCAAGGGTGTAACGGTTTACAGAGAGGGCTCAAGAAATGATGTACTTGTCTCAACGGCAAAAGTTCCAAAAGAGGCTGCCATCAGACCAAAAGAACGTCCACAATCTTTAGAGGCAATTGTTATAAGATTCTTAAATGAACAAGAGCATTGGATTGCTCTTGTGGGACTTATGAACGGAACGCCTTATGAAATCTTTACCGGACTTTTGGATGAAGATTCACGTTCTATTCCAAAAAGCGTGGATACAGGATTCATTGTAAAAGAGAAAGATCCAAAGACAGGAGCTAGCAGATATGACTTCCAATTTGTTGATAAATACGGATATACAAACGTCGTAGGAGGCATTTCACACATGTTCAACAAAGAGTACTGGAACTATGCAAAAATGATAAGCGGCGTTCTTAGAAACGGAATGCCAATTGTGGACGTAATCAATTTGATTAACGGTTTGCAGCTGGATTCAGACAATATCAACAACTGGAAGAACGGAGTTGAGCGCGCCCTTAAGAAATTTATTCCGGATGGAACAAAAGATGAGAGCGGCAAGAAGTGCAGCAAGTGCGGCAGCAACAATCTTGCATATCAGGAGGGCTGTCTGGTTTGCTTGAACTGCGGTTATTCTAAATGCGGTTAACAGCTTATTTACAGCCCGTTGTGGCTTGTCATATCAGAATGTATATTACAGATATTTATGATTTTATTCCCTGCGGCTAAAATAAATATTGGGCTGTATGTTTACGACGTTCGCCCCGATGGTTTTCACAATTTGGAAACTGTCTTTTTTCCCGTTGGTCCGTCAAACAGTAATCTGCAAAGCGACATTCTTGAGATTATTCCCGCAAACGAGACAAAAATTTTTCAGACCGGAATTACATATCCGGGAGCACCGGAAGACAATCTCTGCATAAAAGCATATAATCTTATGGCACAGGAATTTAAGTTGCCGGCCGTAAATATTCGCCTAAGAAAACAAATCCCCGTTGGGGCAGGTCTTGGAGGAGGCAGCGCAGATGCAGCATGTACTCTTTTAGGATTAAATAAAATATTTGCTCTTAATCTGAGCAATGAAAAGCTTGCCAACTTTGCCGCAAAATTGGGCAGTGATTGCCCTTTCTTTATCTACAATGAAGTAATGCTCGGTATTGGACGCGGAGAAGTTTTAAAGCCGTTATTTTCAACGGAAAATAATGAGACAAAAGAGAGCGGAATTCAAAAGCTGGCAAGTGGAAAATATTGGGTAAAAATAATCAAACCTGAGTGTTCTGTTTCCACCGGATACGCATACTCTTTAATAAAACCAAGAGCAGAAAAAGCGTGCAATTCTAAACAACAGTCAGGCAGCACAGGGCAACAAGCCGGCGTTGTACAACAATATCTTGCAGATCTGATTAAAGAGCCTGTCGAGAACTGGAAAAACACAATTTCAAATGATTTTGAGGAGCCGGTCTTCAAAGAGCATCCTGAACTTGCCGCAATCAAACAACAACTCATTGACGAAGGGGCGGCATATGCCTCTTTAAGCGGCAGCGGCTCCGCTATTTACGGTATTTTCAAAAAATGATTTTAACGTAATATCCTGTTTCGGCAGATATTTTTGTATTACAAAAGTTCTTGAATTGCAGCCTCAACAACCTTTAAATCTGCAGTGGGCTCAAAGCGGGCAAGGACTTCCCCATGTCTGGTAACCAGGAATTTGGTGAAGTTCCATTTGATTTCCGCATTATTCATATAATCCGGATCTATCTTTGCAAGCATCTTGTTCATGCGGTCGGACTTTGGGTTGTCCTTGTCAAAACCCTTAAAACCTTGCTTCTCTTTCAAATATTTGTAAAGAGGAATGGCATATTCTCCATTTACCTCAATCTTAGAGAATTGCGGAAATTGAACATCATAATGCAAAGTGCAGAAGTTGTGAATTTCCTCATCCGTGCCAGGAGCCTGACCTGCAAATTGATTGCAAGGAAAATCTAAAATCACAAGTCCTTGGTCTTTATACTTTGCATAAATTTTTTCTAGCTCTTCATACTGCGGTGTAAAACCGCATCCTGTTGCTGAGTTAATTATTAGAAGTACTTTCCCCTTGTATTGTTCCAAGGAAACTTCTTTCCTCTGCTGGTCTTTTACAGTAAATTTATAAATGCTCATATCATTGTCCTTTTTGGGTTGATTTTCTCTAACAACAATGCTTGCTGCAATCGGAACAATGGGTAAACTCGCCGCGCAATCTCCTTTCCACCAAATCACTCAGCCTGCTGCGCAATTCCTCATTAGAAATCTTTTCCAAAACGGCATAAGCAAAAGCCTGTTGCTGAAGCAGTTTTGCCTCATCAACATTTATCCCCCTAGAACGCATATAAAATAATTCACCTTCATCCAAGCTCCCGACGGTTGCTCCATGAGAGCACTTTACATCATCAGCATAGATGATAAGATGAGGCTCAGAAGTTGCCCGTGCGGTATCAGACGTAAGCAAATTATTATTTGACTGATACGCTTCTGTCTTCTGGGCATCAGGAGCCACCAGGATTTCTCCGCTAAAATTAGAAACGGCTTCTCCTCCAAGAATTCCTTTAAACAACTGCAGACTATTACATTTTGGAGCTTTGTGAGTAAGATTGATTTCTGTTTTAATCTTTTGTTTTCCGTCTGCAAGATACAAACCGTCAAGTTCACAATTTGCATGCTCTCCTGTAAGATATGTCTCTATGTTATTATTTATCTCCCCGCCATGCAAAGTAATCAAATTGAGATGAAAAGTTGCGTCCTTGCAAACCTCTATAGTAAAATGTGTTACATGAGAGGATAAGTTATGCTCATTCTGCATTGCAAGGAAATCTAAAGTTGCTCCCTCGCAAACTTTTATGTTAATGTTTTCTGCCGTTAAAAACTTTTCTTCTGCTAAAGTATGAGAACATAATACAACTTTTCCTAAGGAATTTTTCTGAGCGGTTATGTTAATATCATACTTTAATTCTGTCTTTTGCGGATTGGTTCTTATTGCAATTATCTGCAAAAGATTCTCAACAACTTTTCCCTCAGGAAAATTAATATTCAGCGGATTCCCTTTTTCAATTCCTCTAACATGCTCAGGCATAGAGAGTTTTGTGCTAACCTTGTCTAGCCTTGTGTGAACGGAAAATTCTCTTTGAACAGGCTCTTTTCCGTTTGCAGAATCTGTGCATTCCGCAATTTTATCATTTGAACAAGCAGAATCATTCCCGGAGCATACAAAAGAATCACCCTCCCTCAACATGCCGTCAACAACAAAATACTGCCTTGTGTTTTTTAACGGTACGCGGCATTTGAAATTACCATGGCTGTCATTTTGCAATGTATTGCTTAACAGTGCATTAGGACAGTCCTTCGGTTCTGTAAAGTTGCCTAGATATTTGTAATTGTTATCCATTCTCCTCTTGCTCTTTTATCATCTCATCATATCCTTTGGTTTCAACAATATGAGCCAGCTCTTTTCCCGCTGTCTTTATAATTTTCCCTTTATAAAGAACGTGAACAATGTCCGGAACTATATAGTCCAAAAGTCTCTGATAGTGAGTGATTACAATAAACGCATTGTTATTTGTTTTTAATTTGTTAACCCCGTGTGCCACAATTCTTAAAGCGTCAACATCAAGCCCGCTGTCTGTTTCATCAAGTATGGCAAGAGTCGGATCCAGCATTGCCATCTGAAAAATTTCATTTCTCTTTTTTTCTCCGCCGGAAAAACCCACGTTCACACCTCTAGATGAAAATGAAGGATCCATCTGCACAATGGCCATCTTCTCCCTCATCATTTTTAAATATTCTGCCGCACTCAAAGCGGGAAGATTTTTCTCTTTACGATGCTCATTTACAGCGGTCTTCATAAAGTTTACATTGGTTACTCCGGGAATTTCCACAGGATACTGGAAGCCCAAAAAGATTCCAGCCCATGAACGCTCTTCCGGTTTCATCTCCAGAAGATTTTTCCCCATGAATTTTACTGTTCCATCTGTAACTATATAATTTTCATTGCCTGCAAGCACAGCAGACAAAGTACTTTTTCCGCTCCCGTTTGGACCCATAATTGCGTGAACTTCACCGGGTTTTACCACAAGATTAATACCCTTAAGGATTTCTTTGCCGCTGATTGTTGCGTGCAAATTATTGATTTCCAGTAAATTTTCCATATCTCTTTCTCTTTTATTATCTGTCGCGACAGATATTAGTTCTTAACTGTTTCTCCGTTTATCTCAGAGGCAGCCTCTTTTTTAAGCTCCGTAATCCTCTGTTTTCTATACATTTTAAGCCAAATCATAAATCCGCCAATTGCCAAGAATACGTATACAACATAGACTAAAGGCATAAAGCCCAGTCCGGATTTAATACTTAAAATAATATTTGTAATATCAGCAATCAGCCATACTCCCCAGCAATCCAGCTTCTTCTGCGCAGATAGCCATTGCGCTGAAAGAACAAGACCAAGAGCAAATGCATCAAAGTAAGGGAAAGTTGCAGGATAAATAAATACCGCCGGCCACCACATATCTATCCTGGATAACAGATATCCCCAGATAAACATAAAAATTACAACAACTCCGACAACAACCGTGCGTTGTCCGTTATTGTAAACGGTGACTTTAAGTTTGTTCTTATCATCTTTCTCATTGCTGCGGGGATGAGTCCATCTATAGTGTCCGTAAAAATTTATCGCCAAAGCAATCGGCTGCAATAACATACTGGAATACAGCCTATTTTGCAAGAACAAGAAAAACAGCAGGATGTTATACAAATACCCAAACCAGAAGTTTGCAACCTTGCCCTTAACAGCACAAAAGACGCACAACAGCCCAACAATAACAGAAATAATTTCCAGTGCACTCACGCCTTGTCCAAAAATGGAGAATATAATGTTGTGAATGCTAAAGAAATTAAATACAATCTCTTTAAGGCCAAGTAAAAAATGCATATTTAAAAATGTCCCCATACTATCCTATGCTCCCCTCCAAAGAAACCTGCAAAAGTTTTTGAGCCTCTACTGCAAATTCCATCGGGAGCTTATTTAAAACTTCTCTGGCATAGCCGTTTACAATAAGTCCTACGGCATCCTCAGCCTTTATTCCTCTCTGCCTGCAATAGAAAAGCTGGTCATCTCCAATCTTGGAGGTTGTTGCTTCATGCTCTATTACGGCACTCTTGTTTGCACTATCTATATGCGGAAAAGTATGCGCACCGCACTTGTCTCCAAGAAGCAAACTATCACATTGTGAATAGTTTCTAGCGCCGGCTGCGTTTGGAAAAACTCTGATTAATCCTCTATAACTATTCTCACTATGCCCAGCAGATATTCCTTTGCTTACTACTCTGCTGCGGGTGTTTTTCCCAATATGAAGCATCTTTGTTCCGGTATCAGCCTGCTGCCAGTTATTGGTTACCGCAACGCTGTAAAACTCTGATGTTGAATTGTCTCCTTTCAATATTGTACTGGGATATTTCCATGTAATGGCAGAGCCGGTTTCAACTTGAGCCCAGAATAATTTTGCATTAGCCCCATCACATAATCCTCTCTTTGTAACAAGATTATAAATACCACCGTCTCCGTTTTTGTTACCCGGATACCAGTTCTGAACTGTTGAATATTTCACTTCTGCATCTTGCTTTACAACTATTTCAACCACAGCTGCATGCAGTTGCGCCTTATCTCTTCTTGGAGCGGTACAACCCTCCAGATAACTGACATAAGCACCCTCATCCGCAACTATTAAAGTTCTCTCAAACTGTCCGGTACCTGACGCGTTAATTCTAAAATAACTGGAAACCTCCATTGGACAGCGAGTATTCTTTGGAATATAACAGAAGGAACCGTCGCTGAAGACGGCAGAGTTTAGTGCGGCAAAATAGTTGTCTCCAATAGGTACTACGCTTGCCAGATATTTTCTTACAAGGTCAGGGTAATCTTTTACGGCCTCTGAAAATGAGCAAAATATGATACCTTTCTCCGCCAGTGTTTCCCTGAAAGTTGTCTTGACGGAGACTGAATCAAACACGGCATCTACCGCAACTCCTTGTAATACATTTCTTTCCTTTAGCGGAATACCAAGCTTATTAAATGTCTCTTCAAGTTCAGGGTCTATATCACTTTTAACAGCTTCTGTTCCGGCAACGCCGGCAACCGGTTTTCCGGATGGAGCAGCATAATATATAATATCTTGATAATCAATATCCGGAACCTTCAAATGCCCCCATGTAGGCATCTTCATAGTTTTCCACTTTGCATACGCTTTAAGACGAAATTCCAAAAGCCATTCCGGTTCATTCTTCTTTTTAGATATCAGCCTGATAATGTCCTCGTTTAGCCCCTTGGGTGCAAATTCTTGCTGCACATTAGAGACAAATCCCTCTTTATACTCCTCGTTTGCAATCTCGCGGATTATTTCACGGCTTTCTTCCATGTTTACGTTTTCTTGTTTCATGAACCAACAAATATAGTAAAAAACGCGGAGGAGGCGCATTAGCCTTCGCCTTCAGCCGGCACGTGATCATCGCCCAAGCCCTATGTCTAAAAGCAGGGCATAACTGCAACTTTTTGGGCTAGGAAATAAATCCCTGTCGGGAATTAAAAGTTTAACTCTGTAGCCTTCAAATAATCAACAGTTTTATTGATTTGCTTGTACATCACAACGTCATCTTGAATAAAAGCAACTTGCCTGCGGTATCCCGACAGGTATTTCTCAATTATAGTGGAACTCTTTAAAGGACGGCGGAATTCCATTGCCTGGGCAGCATTAAGGAGCTCAATTCCAAGTATTCTCTCAAGATTATCAATAATCTTATGAAGTTTTGTAGCGGCATTTGCTCCCATGCTAACCATATCCTCCTGACCGTTTGAAGAAACTATTGAGTCACTGGATGCGGCAAAACAATACATTTTATTTTGGCTAACCATGGATGCGGCAGCATATTGAGGAATCATAAGACCAGAATTCAGACCCGGATTCGCAACAAGAAATTCCGGAAGATTACGCAATCCTAAAATAAGCTGCGCTGTTCTGCGCTCAGAAATATCTCCAAGTTCAGCCAATGCAATTGCCAGATAATCAAAAGGTATTGCTATAGGTTCTCCGTGAAAATTGCCTCCCGAAATTATCATATCTTTTTCCGGGAAAATTGTGGGATTGTCTGTTACAGAGTTTATTTCTATCTCAAGAACAGAGGCTACATAATGAATCGCATCCTTTGCGGCGCCGTGAACTTGCGGCATGCAACGGAATGAGTAAGGGTCCTGAACATGAACTTTATGTTGTGCAATAAGTTTGCTGCCTTTCAAGATTTTACGGAATCTTTCTCCTGTCTCTATCTGACCTCTGTGAGGACGCATTTGCTGAATACAATCCATGAACGGTTCAATTCTGCCGTCATAAGCATCCAGTGAAATTGCGCCTATTAAATCTGCGGTCTTGGAAATTCTAAAAGCATTAAGCACGGCAAAAACGCCATTTGCACTCATAAACTGGGTTCCGTTAAGCAATGCGAGACCCTCCTTGCTCATAAGTTTAATTGGCTTCCAGCCAAACTCCTTAAGGACATCTTTTGCTGTACGACGCTTCCCTTCATAATTGACATCCCCCTCTCCTATTAAAGGCACAAACAAATTTGCCAGCGGAGCTAAATCTCCGGAGGCTCCAAGCGAACCCCTGTCATAGACAACGGGCAAAATATCGTTGTTGAAAAAATCTATTATCCTCTCAACCGTTCCAACTTGTACTCCACTGTGTCCCAGAGATAAAGCGTGAGCCTTAAAAAGCAACATCAGCTTTATAATCTCCGGTCTGATTTCCTCTCCAACGCTGCATGAATGACTCTTAATCAAGTTTTCCTGCAATCTTCCAAGTTCATCCAAAGAAATGCTCTTATTGCAAAGTGAACCAAACCCCGTTGTAATACCATACAAAGGTTCCTTTGATTCTTTTGTTTTTTTATCCAGATAATCACGACATTTTTGGATGCGCTGTTTTGCCTGCGGTGCAAGCTCTAATGTCATTTTATCCTTTAATATTTTCTCTATAATAGCAAACGTAAGCTTGCCGGAACCTACGCGGTAAACATTGCTTTTCATTATAATTTCTTATTAATTTCTTTTAATAATTCGCTCTCTTTCTCACAAGTTTTTTTCTCCAGCTCATCCGCCTCTTTTTTCATCCTGGCAACATAGTCAGCATCTTTAAGAGAGCCAAGATTTATTTTTACATTTAGCAAAGCTCCTAATACAGAGGAGCGTGCAGCCATCATTGCAACACAGGCATCAGTTACCGCATTGCTGTTTCCCTTGCGGGCAACCTCTGCAATCATGTCCATAATTTCATATGCGCGACGCGCCACAGACATAGGAACTTCTGCGGCAAACTTTGTGGCTTCCTGAATGGCAGCGCTTCTTGCAGCTTTCTGCTCCGGAGTCTCTTTTGGCATTTTAAAACATCCAAAAACTTTATCATAAGCCTCTGAATCTTTGTCTACATCTGCTATGAAAGCGGCCTTGTTTTCCAACATTGCTTTTTGGATTTTCTCCATGAGTTCAGTTTTATCCTCATAGCCCTTCTTGCCTATTGTAAGACCCGCTACCATGGCAGCCAAAGATGCTGCTATTGAGCCATTTAAGGCAGCAATGCTGCCGCCTCCGGGAACCGGATCATTGCCTGACACTTTATCTAAAAATTGTTTTACGGTTAAATCTACTAACATAAAAATTCTATTTTTTAATTAATTATTTCACTTGGTAAAGCGCACCCTCTTTTATGACAGAGTCAACGCTGTTCATTCCAATATAGTATGGCAACACATGATAATCAGAAGAATACAATAACACAAAATCTCCCTTCTTTCCTTTCTCTATACTCCCGACAGAGTCTGCTCTGTCAATGGCGGCGGCACCGTTTAAAGTCAAAGCTGTAATTGCCTCTTCTACAGTAAATTTCATATAGATACACGCCAAGTCAAAAGTTAAAGGAATTGAACCGGAGAAACAGCTTCCTGGATTTAAGTCAGTTGCCAAAGCAACGGAACATCCGGAATCTATCATCTCTCTTCCTCTTGCATAAGGCTCCTTTAATGCAAATGCAGTAAGCGGCAATAGCGTGGCAACCACGTTGTTATCTGCCATTGACCTAATGCCCGCATCGGATGCATGAAGAAGATGATCCGCAGAAAGAGCGTGGAGTTCTCCCGCCAATTCCGCCCCGCCAAGAGAAACAATTTCATCCGCATGAATTTTCAGTTTGAAACCCAGTTGTTGCGCGGCACTTAAAAGTCTTCTAGATCCTTCAATTGAAAATACTCCCTCCTCACAAAACACATCACAGTTTTCTGCAAGATTTTCTTTTTTAATAAGAGGCAGCATATCATTGATTAAGAAGTTTATATACTCCTTACTTCTCCCTATGTATTCTGCCGGCAGGGCATGAGCCCCAAGAAAGGTTGAAACAACATCAACCTTTTTATTGTCATCCTCATTTAAACTCCGCATAACTTTCAGCTGCATGAGTTCAGTCTCTTTATCAAGACCGTAACCGCTCTTCCCCTCAACTGTAGTAACACCCATTCTGCTCATTCTCTCCAAAAATGTTGCAGCTCCGTAACGCATTGATTTAAAATCTAATGCGCGAGTAGCCTTAACAGTACTGGCAATGCCTCCGCCGCGGTTCATAATAGACATATAACTCTCTCCGTTCAGACGCCAGGAGAACTCTTCTGCTCTCTCTCCTCCAAAAACAAAATGAGTATGTGAATCCACAAAACCGGGCAGCAAACACTTTCCCTTTGCATCAAAATATTGACATCCATTATAGAAACCGTCGCGATAATTATTGCGAGTCTTGCCTACATAACAAATAACCCCATCTCTAACTTCAACCTCTGCATTATCAATTATTTGCAGCTGACGCATTTCTTTCCCCCTGCGTGCGGTTCTGCCCAAAGGAGTAACTATTTTTGCGTTATAAATGATGATATTTTTCATGCCGGCTGCTATTTAGGGATTGCTTATTATTCCATTATTCTGGATTCCAGAACTTGCTGCATAGAGAAGTTCTCCAGTCCCAAATAATAAGAGGCGGTATCAATGAGAGCCTCCATTGGAACAAGTCCGATAATTTCACTTCCAACAATACTTACACCATAACGGCGAGCCTCAAAGCGAACCATCTCAAAAACTCTATAAAGTGCTGTCTTTGTGAAATCTGTCATGTTAATAGAAACCTGTGTAATACCTCTGTCTTTAAGCTCTACTCCCATTGCTTTGCAATATCTTAAACCGCCTCCGATGAAGCGAATTTTCTTTGCAATGTCATGTGCTATTTCTAAACTTGGAGTATTTAAATTAATGTTGTAAGCAACAAGAGGCATGCGCGCTCCAACGGCAACAGTACCAGCGGTTGGATGACGCTCTGCTGGGCCAAAATCCGGTTGCCATTCAGGCTGTTTTATCTTCTCCGCCATCCCCTCAAACTCTCCCTTGCGGATTGCAGCAAGGTTCTCTCTATGAGGAGCTGTCGCTGATTTCTCATATAAGAAAACCGGTATTTTATATAATTCTGCAATCTTTGCCCCAACCTCTTTTGAAAGAGCGATGCACTCCTCCATTGAACTGTTTCTGATTGGAATAAAAGGCACAACGTCAACGGCTCCCATACGCGGATGCTGTCCCTGATGATGATTCAAATCTATCAGTTTAACTGCAATTCCAATTGCCTCCAAAAGAGCTTCCTTCAAAGGCTCTGGTTCTCCTACAACTGTGACTACCATGCGGTTGTGGTCCTCATCGTTGCTGTAGTCCAAAAGTTTAACTTTTGTTTTCCCGCGGAACGGTTCCACAATCTTATCAATTTTTGCCTTGTCTCTTCCCTCGCTAAAATTGGGAACGCATTCAATTATTTTATTCATAACTATCTATTCTTTAGATTTTACAACTCTATTAACTAATTCATCATCTGCAACATACGGAATTGTAATATGATACATATCTCCGTTTGTCTTATTAAACTCTTCCGCCGTTTCCAGAGCATGCTCATTGCGAGCCCAAGAACGTCTTGCAACTCCGCTCATAACATCCCAGGTCATTGCAGAACGCAGGATGTCATCTACCCTCTTACTTCCGTCGCAAACCATTCCAAATCCGCCGTTTATAGCTTTTCCAATTCCTACTCCGCCACCGTTGTGAAGAGATACCAAGCTCATTCCTCTTGCGCAATTTCCGGCAAAACACTGAACAGCCATATCTGCCATAATATTACTTCCGTCTTTAATATTTGCAGTCTCTCTGAATGGAGAGTCTGTTCCGCTAACATCATGATGGTCACGTCCTAACATAATTGGACCAACCTCTTTATTGCGGACCATTTCATTAAAGCGCAGAGCAATTTTTAATCTCCCGATGGCATCTTGGTAAAGAATACGGGCCTGTGTTCCAACTACCAGATTGTTTTTTTCTGCATCTCTTATCCAATTATAATTATCTAAATCTTGCCCTCTGCGGTTAACGTCTATGCAATCCATTGCGGCATGATCTGTCTTCACCAAGTCTTCATGCTTGCCCGAAAGACATACCCATCTGAACGGACCATACCCATAATCAAACAGTTGCGGCCCCATGATGTCCTCAACATAGCTAGGCCAGATGAATCCGTTTTTAACATCACCGTCGCAAGCTATCTCAGTAACCCCTGCATCAAACACCGCCTTCATAAATGAATTTCCGTAATCAAAGAAATATGTGCCGGCTGCTACAAGTCCCTTAATTGCAGCAAAATGGCGATGCAAAGATTCATCTACAAGCTCACGAAATTTGCGAGGATCTTCATGCAACATCCTTGTGCGCTCTGCAAAACTCAACTGTACAGGACAATAGCCGCCGTCATAAACCGCATGGCAAGACGTCTGGTCGGAAAGCAATTCTATCTTCTCATTTTTATCTACTGCATATTCCAGTAAATCAACAATATTGCCATGATAAGCAATTGAACACGGCTCACGACGGGCCATTGCATCACGGGCAATTTTAAATGCCTCTGTTTTATCTTCTGTAATATGATTAACCCATCCCTGACGGTGACGAGTCTCTATACGGGACATATCTACTTCCGCTATGATTCCGGCAGCTCCAGATATTTCCGCCGCTTTTGACTGAGCGCCGCTCATTCCTCCCAAACCGGAAGAGACAAACAAGTGACCGCGCAAATCTCCGTCTTGAGGAATGCCAAGTTTCAACCTTCCGGCATTCAGCAAAGTGTTGAACGTTCCGTGTACAATTCCCTGAGGTCCTATGTACATCCAACCTCCTGCGGTCATCTGCCCATAATTCGCAACTCCAAGTTGCATTGCGGTATGCCAGTCTTCCTGATTATCAAACATTCCAACCATCATAGCGTTTGTGATGATAACACGCGGAGCATCCGGACGAGATTTAAATAATCCCAGCGGATGGCCTGATTCCAGAACAAGTGTCTGGTCTTGAGTTAGTTCTTGAAGATATTTTTTAATCAGACGGTACTGCATCCAGTTCTGACACACCTGGCCTGTCTCTCCATAAGTAACTAATTCATAGGGATATAATGCTATATCAAAGCAAAGATTATTGTCAATCATTACTTGAAAAGCTCTTCCCTCTATACATTTTCCTTTATATTCATCAATAGGTTTTGCTTTCAAATCCCCTTGAGGTCTAAAGCGATAGCCGTAAATTCTGCCACGTGTACTGAGTTCCTCCATGAATTCCGGTGCAAGTTTCTCATGCAATTCTTTTGGTATATAGCGCAATGCGTTTTTTAAGGCAATTTTTGTCTGTCCGGGAGTCAGTGTGTAACCACGGTCCGGGGCTCTGCGAATGCCCTCCACAAATGTTGGGTATTCCGGAAGATTATTATCAAGTGTAAATTCCATGACTTTAATTTTAAATAGCAATAAAAATACAACATTTATTAACAATTATTGCAATTTTTAAGATATTTTAATTGAAAATCATGTCTGCATGCTGTTTTTGCTTGCGGCTACGGTTTTATAGGAAGGCTAATCGGCCGGCCATATGCCAGCTTGAAAGCTAACTCGCTACGCTCAAACACACGCTTTCCCGCTGTCATCTGGCTATGCCGCTCTCGCCCAAACCTTATGCCCACAAGCAAAAACAACTTGCAGACATTTTGATATTAGATACACTTAAGACGGGCAATAAGTTCGTCCCCTAATGCCTGCTTATCCTCAATATGCTTTAAAATAGCCCTGACAAACGTATTGCTCTCAAAATCTCCCCTTACACTTTCAAAATCCTCCAGTTTTGTATCCCTTGTACCATCCGCTCCAAATCCGGTCATAGACTGCATAGAAAATTCTTTACGGGCATCATCATAAATCTTATGGTCCAAGCCAATCACTGCATTTTGCCAATCTTTCACAACATCAATTATTTGCTTGGCGGTAATACTGTCGGGATTAATATTATAAACCTCCTGAATTTTTGAATAAGCCCAGGTCCATTCATAAGAGTAGTAATTGTCATTCATCTTTGCAAAGTGCTCATTGATGTTTTTTAATCTGTCAATTTCTCCATTCTCAATTCCGTCAAGCAATTTTGCAATCTCGCTTTGAGGAACAATAAGTCCCGATACGTCAACCCAATCCCCTGCTCCAATCACCGTATCCGGTTTCAGGCGTTCTCTAATCTGCTCATCACCATTAAATTGTATTCCCTCCAGACGTTTGATAATTGAATTGCCCATAAATTTATGAATTGCAGTTTCATAAAATTTAATGCCGCTGAAAAGTGCTGAACTTTTAATTTTTGCACTCTGATATGAGTAGATTTCTGACGTCTCTCCGGAAACGCTGATAAGATCTTTTAATATCTGGCGTCCCTTTATCATCTTTTGAATTGTGTACGGACTCAACAGGTTGTAATTAATGAAATCCAATCTGTTAGGATCTGTACGCTTATCTCTCTTTGGCCATTTCTGAGCATCTCTTATTGTTCCCACGCTCCTTAAATTTACGCCCGGAAAAAGGTATGTTGTATTGCCCTGCTCTATCAAATATGAGAATGGCAAATCTGATGTATCTGCGTGATTTACATGCCTTCCCATAACCAAAGAGAAAGCTCCTACACGCGCGGGCCATAAAATGTATGAGTCTGATGTTGTTTTTGCGCCTCTCTCCAAAGTGCCTTGATGAATTGGACCAAGTTTGTACATGTGATTGCTCTGATTTGAACCTGAACCCGCATTCATAAATGAAAACATTCCGGCAATAAGCAGGGTTGATTTATGATGGGTAACGGTAAAAGGCCCGGCAAAAATTGCACAAGCCTCTCCGTTTTCTCCCTGGCAATTGCTAAAGAAAAGGGAGTCTGATGCAGAATAATTATGCCCCAGCAGACATGCCTGACCAACAAAACAGCGACTTAACGTAGTACCATCTGTAACACTGGAACCTGAGGATATGATAAAATCTTCACATATCACATTTGCCCCAATCAAGATCGGCGCGGCTTCATTACAGTTGATGCTGCCGTTATCCAGACGAGACGCTCCATTGATTGAACAGTAATCTCCTATCCTTACGTTTTTTATTACGCTAGTATTTTTTATTCTGACAAAAGAGCCAATTGTTCCAATACATGAAGCATGCTTATTAGAGTAATAATCAGTGATTTCCTTCATTCGCTGAATAAGTTTTGGACGATGCCTGTAGAGAGCAATAATGTAAGCCTGATGGGCAGAAAGCTTATCGCTTATAAAAACTTCTCTGCCGCCCGTTTCATTAAGAACGGATGCAGCAACTCCATTTCCAAAAGTGGAAACCGTGTCCACATACATCAATCCAACATTCTCTATAAGAGTGTGATCTCCAATAATATAATTGGCTATATAGTTATGTATTTTTTCAATGCAGCAGTTGTCACCGACAGTAACATTGTGTAATGCAGCATATTTGAGTTGGCTGTGTTTTTTTATTCCGCCTGGCAGAGTGAATGAATCCTCCATAACGCCCAAGTAAACTGTGCCTGAAAATTGTACGCAGCTTACATATTCTGCAGTAAAGTTTTCAACAACATTAATATTATTCCAATCCTCGGCAGTGCACAATTGTTTCTCCAGACGGAGTTTTTCAGCTCCGGTCAATTTGCGATAATTTTTGTCCATCGATAGTTTAACTTTAATATGGTTAGTTTGACCCCTCTCTTTTATGTAAATTTATATAATTTTTCTCATTTCCTATAACAATTTAATAATCCACCAGCATGTCTTCAAGCAGCACATGTGATGAGGATAGAAACATTGTTTAGTTTTAAATAAATATCTTTGCAACAATAAATCAGACGGAACATGGCAGATAAACAAAATAAAGCGGCAAAAACACCGCAAAGAACAGAAATCAAAGAGCTTGGCAGAATTGCCGCCCTAGATAAACTATTTGAAAAAACCACATACAAAAACTGTGACGTTCAACTGCTAAACAACGCTGATTATTACTACATAACCGCCAATCGCATAATGATGGAAGGCGTTGATTTTGACTTAACTTACACGCCCATCAAATATCTGGGCTACAAGATGGCAATTTATGCAATAGGACCTCTATACGCCCGTAATTATGCGCCGTACGTCTTAAGTTTTAACATAGGACTCTCCGCAAAATTCAGCTATGAAAATGTGGATTGGCTTTGGGCCGGAATACAAGCCGCTGCAAAAGAACATAATATTTCTAATGTCACAATAGATTTAAGCTCGTCTATGACAGGACTTATCATAAGCTGCACATCTGTCGGGAGACAAGAGAAAAAAATAGTTGATACATGGCCAGGGGTAGACAAAACTTCTTTGCTGTGCGTCACGGCAAATTTAGGTGCCGCCTATATGGGGCTGCATGTACTTGAAAGAGAAAAAGTTGCTTTTGGAAAAGTCCCGCCTGAAAAAATGAAAGATTATAAGCAGCCGGATTTAAGCAAATACAAATATATTCTTGGCCAATATCTTACACCGGAAATAAACAGCAAGTGCATAGAAAATTTTAAAGAGGCAGGATTTTATCCGTCAACAGGATGCTTCATTACCAAGGGTTTAGGTGATACAATAAAACAGCTTTGTAAAGAGACGGGGTTTGGCGCAAAGGTTTATCTGAATAAAATTCCCATTGCTCCGGAAAGCCGTGCAATGGCGGATGAGATTGGCATTGACATAATTACATCCGTTATAAACGGAGGAGATGATTACCGTCTTCTATATGTTGTTCCGCTGGAACAACATGAGCAATTGCATAAAGAGATGGGAGACTTAGATGTAATAGGTCATCTATGCCCCGCAGAAGAGGGTGCGGCACTGGTTACGCCAGACGGCAGAAGTCTGGAAATCAAAGCTCAAGGTTGGAATTAAAACCACTGCGGCTTACATGCTGACAGAAGTAATTGCCCTATACTTGATATCCATTTTTTCAAGTTCATCCAGCAACGGCTTATCTACATTTACCTTTTTAGAGGAGGCATAATTTAAAGAGATGCTATTCTCCGCTTCTGTCATAACAATATCCAGCGGAGTTGTGCCCTTATTCGCTTTAAGGGTGTTAACCAGGTCTTTGCGATAATCTTTATCCAATTTCTCTGACTGGATATACAAAGTCAAACCCTTCATGAACTGCTCTTTCAGATTTGCCAGAAAAGTTATTTTCTGAATTCTGATTTCATAATCCGTCTCTGAATTATACCTTTTCTTAAGCTTGCACTTTATAAACAAAGCAGCTCCCTGATCTAAAAACGGAAGAAATGTTTCAAAATCTTTTCCAAATACTGAGAATTGCATAGTTCCGGTATAGTCCTCTAAAATCATTGAAGCAAAAGGCTTTCCGCTTTTCTGTGAAACTTTTTTTGTCAGAGATGAAACAATGCCTCCCACATAAAAATCTCTATCTGCCAATGCAGGGTTATTTTTTACTTGTTGTACAAGAGCGGATGCCTGCACAAGATTGTATGAGGTAAAATTATCTATCTCAAACTTGTACATATCAAGAGGATGTGAAGAAATGTACATTCCCACCATCTCTTTCTCCTTCTCCAAAAATTCAAGATTATTTATATCTGTTTTTGCTGCGGGGATTTCCGGAGTCTGAGCCTCAAAGCCCGTATCGGTCTCCCCAAACAAAGAGCCTCCGTTATCTTCTTTCTTATTGACTATCTGAGAATAACGCACAAGCGCATCTAGAAAAAATTCCCCTTTTGAATTCTCAGAAAAATACTGGTCACGACGGATTTCAGGAAATGACGAGTCAAATGCTCCGGCATAAGCCAAAGACTCTATTGTCTTTCTGTTAATGTTTCCGCTGCCCGCCTTCTCTGCAAAATCAAAAATAGATTTGTATGGAGCCTTGTTTATAATAACCTCGGATGCCGCTCCGCCAACACCTTTAATTGCGGCAAGTCCAAATCTAATTTCATTATCTCCCGTCACTGTAAAATCGACTCCGCTCTCATTAACATCCGGCCCTAACACTTTTATTTTCATCCTCTTGCATTCATCCATCAACTTGGAAATCTCCGCAATATCTCCAAGATTCTTACTCATGTTGGCAGCCATAAATTCAGCCGGATAGTGCGCCTTAAGCCAAGCTGTCTGATAAGCTATCCAAGCATAACATGTTGAGTGTGATTTGTTAAACGCGTATTTGGCAAATTCTTTCCAATCATTCCATATTTTTTTCAGCTGCTCCTCTTTGTATCCGTTGGCAACACCACCCTTCATAAACAGTTCCTCCATCTCCATCATCTTATCTATCTTCTTCTTACCCATTGCCTTACGCAGTCCGTCGGCCTGACCCTTGGAGAAACTTGCAATCCTCTGGCTCAGCAACATGACCTGCTCTTGATATACCGTAACACCGTAAGTGTCAGAGAGAATATCCTCCATCTCCGGCATTTCGTAAACAATTTTTGTCCGGCCGTTTTTCCTGTTAACAAAATCGGGAATGTACTGCATGGGTCCCGGACGATACAATGCATTCATTGCTATCAAATCCTCAAACCTATTGGGTTTTAGCTCTCTAAGCCACTTCTGCATTCCCGGACTTTCAAACTGGAAAACCGCAACTGTATCACCCTTGCCAAAAAGTTTAAATGTTGCCTTATCATTCAGCGGCAGCGTATCAACGTCAATATCAACCTTTTTGCTCTTTTTTATATTCTCAACGGTTTCTTTTAAAATGGACAACGTCCTCAAACCAAGGAAATCCATCTTAAGCATGCCAACATCCTCTATATCTGACCCTTCATACTGGGACACCCAAATATCATTGCCGGTATCTTTGTCTTTTGCAGTACTAATCGGAATATGCTCGCTCAATCTATCGCGACCTATAATCACAGCGCAAGCATGTACTCCGGTATTTCTAACCGTACCCTCCAACATGCGGGCATATTTCATTGTCTCTCCAACCTCAGGAGTCTCAGGATGTTCATACTCCTGCTTGAACTCAGGCACAAGCTTAAGGCAGTTATCAAAGTTCACTGAAACTTTTTTAGAATCTATCTCCTCTGTACCATCCGGACGCTTAACTTTTACCTGCTCTTCCGGAAAACTTGACGGCACCATTCCGGCAAGTTTATTGGCAACAGCCAGCGGAACATCTTCTATTCTAGCTATATCCTTTATTGCGCTTTTAGTTGCCATTGTGCCAAAAGTGACAACGTGAGATACGTGGTCCTTACCATATTTTCCCTCTACATAGGCAAGCACATCACTGCGGCGCTCCTCCTCAAAATCAATATCGATATCGGGCATGGAGATTCTCTCCGGATTTAAGAAACGCTCAAACAAAAGGTCATACTTTATAGGATCTATCTTTGTGATTCCCAGGCAATAAGCAACAACGCTTCCGGCAGCGGATCCTCTGCCTGGTCCAACCCAAATACCCCTTGTTCTGGCCGCATTTATAAAATCTTGAACAATCAAAAAATAATCAGGAAAGCCCATTCCTTTGATTGTCTGCAGTTCAAAATCTATCCTCTCCTTCAACTTTGGAAGCATATTGGGATATCTAGTCTCAGCCCCTTTATAAACCAAATCTCGCAGATAATCATTGGAATCAGAATACCCGTCCGGCAGCTTGAAACTTGGAAGTATGTTGTCATGGTCAATATCATACTCCTCCACTTTTGCGGCAACTTCCAATGTGTTGGTAATAATCTCTGGATGAGTTATATGCATGGCAGCCATCTCCTCTGCAGTTTTCATATATTCCTGCTGAGTATAGTGCATTCTGTCCGTATCAGTTACGCGAGCATTAGTGTTAATACAGATTAATCTGTCGTGAGCAGGACCATCCTCCTTATTTACAAAATGGCAGTCATTTGTAGCAATACATTTTATACCAAGTTTTTCACTTAACTTAAATAAGCCTGCATTTACTATCCTCTGCTTATCAAACACTTCCTGGCTTTGTCCCGGAATTTCCGTGCGATGCTGCTGAATCTCAAAATAGTAATCTTCTCCAAAAACTTTCTTAAACCAAAGCGCAGATTTCTCCGCCTCTTCCATATTTCCCGCCGCAATCAGACGCGGCAGCTCACCTCCAAGACAAGCAGAAGACGCTATGAGATTCTCATGATATTTCTCCAGTATCTCTCTGTCTACCTTTGGTTTATAATAAAAGCCCTCCGTCCATCCAATAGAAACAATCTTTACAAGATTATAATAACCTTCTATATTTTTTGCAAGCAAAATCAAATGATATGCCCCCTGATCTTCCTTGCCTCTTTTTACAAATCTGCCCTCCGGATTTACATACACTTCACATCCCACAATTGGCTTAACCACCCCCTTAAACTTTTTTGCAGTCTTAAGGAACTCCTTGACACCAAACATGTTGCCATGGTCCGTCAAAGCCATTGCAGGCTGATGGTCCACCGCCGCTTTCTTAAAATAATTCTCTATTTTTCCCTCTCCGTCAAGAATGGAATAGTATGAATGTAGGTGTAGATGAACAAATTGCATTATTTTTCTCCCGACAGTTTTTAAATTAAAGCCTCTCCAGTCATCTCCTTTGGCTGCTGTATTCCCATAAATTTCAGAATAGTAGGAGCAATATCACACAGCCTTCCGTTATTAACGCTCTTAACATCATCGTCAACAACAATAAATTGAACCGGGTTCAAAGAGTGCTGTGTATTTGGTGACCCGTCTGGATTAACAGCGCAATCGGCATTACCGTGGTCAGCTGTAATAAGTACGGTATATCCATTTTCACGCGCAGCTGCAACAACTTGTTTTACAAGGCCGTCGATACATGTAACTGCTTTTTCTATTGCAGCAAAAATTCCGGTATGCCCAACCATATCTCCGTTGGCAAAATTGAGAATTATCATATCCTCTTTTTGTGTCTTAATTGCTGCAATTAATTTCTCCGCAACTATTGGCGCGCTCATCTCCGGCTGCAAATCATACGTTGCAACTTTTGGAGAAGGAACCAGGATTCTGTCCTCATTCTTAAACGGTTCCTCTCTTCCGCCGCTAAAGAAAAATGTAACGTGCGCATATTTTTCCGTCTCTGCAATTCTCAGCTGATTTTTACCCGCATTTGCAACTACCTCTCCAAGAGTATTTTGCACATTTTCTTTGTCAAACAAAATATGTACCCCTTTAAAGCCGTCATCATAAGGAGTTAAGCAGCAATAATATAGAGGAATGGTATGCATTCCCTCTTCCGGCATGTCTTTCTGAGTTAGAACATACGTCAGCTCACGCGCGCGGTCATTTCTAAAGTTGAAGAAAATCACCGCATCATCTTTTTGTATTGTCGCAATTTGTGGTGTACTGTCGGGAAGCTGATTATTCACATCAAAGCCAGTGCTATTGTAGACAGCCGCTCCGGCTCCAGAAGCCGTTCCGCAAATAGAAATTGGTTTTACAAATTCATCCGTAACATTCTCTTTATATGAGGCATTCATTCCATCTGCGGCAGTGGCATATTTAGCTCCTTTACCATTGACAATCAGGTCATAACCCTCTTTGATTCTGTTCCATCTCTTGTCACGGTCCATTGCATAAAATCTTCCAACCACACTTGCAATCTGCCCGCAAGATTTTTTCATATGCTCCTCTAGTTGATTGATAAATTCTATTCCGCTGTGAGGATCTGTATCACGGCCGTCCATAAAACAATGAACATAAACCTTTTGCAGGCCGCATTCCTTTGCCGTGTCCAGCAATGCAAATAGATGATCCAGTGAACTGTGAACTCCGCCCGTAGATACAAGTCCCATCAGATGAAGCGCATGTCCTTTTTGCGCATATTCATAAACCGCCTTTACCTCCTTATTTTCCAGAAGCGTATGTGACTCGCAAACCTTGTTGATTTTTACCAAATCTTGATAAACAACTCTGCCTCCGCCAATATTCAAATGTCCGACTTCTGAATTTCCCATTTGTCCTTTTGGAAGGCCCACATCCTCACCGCAAGCCTGCAGTTCAGAATGCGGATACTTTGCCCTTAGTGCGTCAATATTAGGCTGTCCCGCCATATAAATTGCATTGGTTTTGTCATGTGCCCCAATGCCCCAGCCGTCTAAAATCATCAATAAAACTTTCTTATTCATAATATCTCTTATTACTTTTTTATCTTCTTATCTTCCTTATCTTCTTATCTTCTTATCTTCTTATCTTCCTTATCTTCTTATCTTCTTATCTTCTTATCTTCCTTATCTTCTTATCTTCTTATCTTCCTTATCTATCTTATCTTTCTTATATCCTTTTTTATCCCGACAGATTACCTCGTTCCTCCCACAAAATCACTTTCCCAATCGGCCTCGCAAATTACTGATTTTTTCACTAGGAAAAAAGACGGTTTCTATAATCCTGAATTGTATTTTTTACTGCACCAGAGTTTTGCAAAACGCTGCAGGGTTGTGGCGCAACTTTGCAAAACCGATTGATTTACAGGTAATTGCAAAATATCGCTCAGAGGGGTCTGGAAAGGCTAAAAAATCCCTATCTGACTATCAGTCACTTACGGCGTTTTTGATTTTCTCGTGTACTTTACACTTTGTCACGTGCTGTAAATCAGCAAGTTGTATTTTTGCCTTTCTGTGCGTTCTGAGAGGGGTTGCAGCCGTACGTTCTGAAAGGGTGCAGCTGGACGTTCTGAAAGGGTTGCAGCTGTGCGTTCTGAGAGGGGTTGTAGCAGGGGGCTCGGCGATGGGTTGCAACGGGATTTATAAAACAGCCGCAGAAAGTACTCGGAGAAAAATTATTTAATATAGTGGGACTTGCACTCAAAAGTCTATTTAATCTGTAAACAAATTTCAGGACAAGTCAAGTTGTATAATTATACAACATAATATTTATGGAGTATTCTCTCTCATCACCGGGTGTTAAAATCATTAACTTTGCAGCATGTTTTACGTTAGCGAATTAAAAAACACTCCTCCGGAAAAATACTCTACGGAATTGCAAAAGAAGGTTTATGAGACATTTGCAAAATTGAACATTCCTTATGAACGAGTAGATACAGACCCGGCGATTACAATGGATTTATGTCTTCTGATAGATGAAAAAATTGGAATCAAAATAGTTAAGACTCTTTTTCTTTGCAATAGACAACAGACTGAATTTTATCTATTTGCAACAAGAGGAGATAGGCCGTTTGTTACAAAAGATTTTAGCCGTGCGCTTGGCATTTCACGCGTCTCATTTGCACCGTCAGAGAAGCTTTTGAGCATGATGGGAACCGTAGTGGGTGCCACAACTATTTTGAGTGCACTGCTGGATATGGGTGTAGAAAAAAAGGTAAAAATAGTCTTGGACAAAGAGGTCACCGATAGTGAATGGTACGGCTGCAGTGATGGCACTGTTAACGGCTATCTCAAAGTCAAACTCAAGTATATCTTGGAATATTTCTTTAATTACACAGGGCATAAGCCGTTGATTGTGAATGTTTGAGTTTGTTGTGCCATAATTTTGCAAAACTGCCTGATTTACAGATTTTTGCAAAACATCGCTCAGAGGGGCTTAAAAAGGCTAAAAACTCCCCATCTGACTATCATGAAGTTACGGCGTTTTTAAATTTATCGTGTACTTTATACTTTGTCGCATGCTGTAAATCAGCAAGTTGTATGTTTGCCTTTCTGTGCATTCTGAGAGGGGTGGCAGCTGTGCGTTCTGAAAGAGAGGGCAAAACAGCCCCCCCAGAAATACCTGTAAGGTAGGGTGCTCCATTGAAAAGGATTTTCTCCATCGAAAAGGATTTTCTCATTTTCGCATGCGGCGCTTTGCTTGCATGCTAGTTAGTCCGCCGCTTTGTGTCGGGCTAATTTGTGGTTTACACCGCTAACGCGGCGGATACACTGGCACTCCGCGCCGGAACTCACGGCTGTGTCGTTCGTATGATAGAACTATCTTCCAGCTAATCTGATTATCAGGCACTTGGGAAATAAGGATTCTATATAATTCCTTATTTTGTAAATGATTGATTATCAGTCTACCCTAGAGATACTTGGGAATTTTATAGCTGCGGCTGTGAAGAGGTGAGGTAACCAAGAGCAATTTCCAAGGAGCTGGGGAAGAAGAAGCGGAATTCTTTTGAAACGGAATCCCAGTTGGTTTCTACTTTGCCGGTACCGACGGAATATTTCATAATCAGCATATTACCGGCAGTGTTGATTGATTTGGAATCAGAGCCGGCTCCAGAAGGAACAGCCGTGAAGAAAAATTCTTCAGAGGTTTTGCGCTTGTACTCTATCGCGAGAGCGGTACGGCCAGTGTTAAGAACGGTGCGGCCGACATTGATAGCGGTGCGGTCAGTGTTGAGAACTGTGCGGCCCCCAACGGCAATTTCTTTGAAATTTAATTTTTGCAATTCTTTGGTATCCGGCAGCAAAAGCCACTCAGAACTCAACGTAAGAGTATAATGATTCTTAGGCAACTGCAAATCTTTGCCGGACGTAAGCGCATCAGCATCCAGAACAAACTCTTTATCAGCAAGTTCTGGATAATTATAGTTATCTGTTACACTACCTTTTAGGGCGCTTCTTATTGCCAGAAGATTCTCTCCTATTTTGTAACTTTTTACCGTCAGATTTATCGCCTCCGGAAATTTTCCTCCCTCTTTGATTATCATTTCTTTTGCTCTTATTATTCCTAAAATTTCTGTCGCTGGAACTTGAGTTATTCCTAAAATTTCTGTTGCGGGAACTAGAGTTATCCCTTTGCGCATCCGCATTACTTGCAAACTCAGCTTTGTTATAGCTATCATCCCATACAAGAGAAAAATCAATAATCTTTTGCTCAAGATTTGTCTTCTCAACTTTAATCTTCACCTTATCCCCAAGCGTAAATTTCTGATGCGTGGATTTGCCTATTACACAGTAGTTTTTCTCATCAAACTCAAAGTAATCCTCTTTGATATCTCGCAAGGCAACCATACCCTCAACCTTAGTAGGCTCTATCTGAACATAAAGCCCCCAATCTGTAACTCCGCTAATAATGCCGTCATAAATCTGACCAATCTTATCCTCCATAAATTCAGTCATCTTATACTTAACGCTGGCTCTTTCCGCCTCTGTTGCAAGCTGCTCTCTCTCAGATGCATGCAGACACATATCTTCATAATATTTCTTATCTGCACTCTTTCCGCCGGCAAGATAATTTGCAAGCAAACGGTGAACCATCATATCCGGATAACGCCTGATTGGAGAGGTAAAATGAGTATAGTATTCAAATCCCAATCCGTAGTGCCCAATGTTATCTGTAGAGTAAGAAGCACGCGCCATTGACCTCAGCGCAAGAATTTCTATTGTTGCGCATTCCGGCTTACCCTTCAGAGAATCAAGCAGTTTATTCAATGCTTTTGCAAGCTGCTGAGGAGTATCTGATGGATCCATTGTATATCCAAAATGTTTTATAAAAGTTCTCAGCTCTGTGATCTTGTCCATATCAGGCTGATCATGAACACGATACACAAACGTAGGTGCTTTTATTTTAAGTCCCGTGGTAACATAAGTTGCCACCTCTTTATTGGCAAGCAGCATAAATTCCTCTATCAGCCAGTTTGCCTCGCGTGAAATTTTCTCAACTATCTCTATTGGCTTACCTTTCTCATCCACAAGCACTTTCATCTCCGGCCGTTCAAAACTTATAGAGCCCTTTTCAAATCTTTTCTTTCTTAAAAGAGTTGCAAGTTTCTGCAATTGAAGCACCGCGTCAATCACCACCTTTCCGGGAACAGCATTACTAAGCCCTGTTACTTTATGTGTCTGACCAGCAGTACCATCCGCAGTTGTAATATTTTTATTAATAGCAATATTTTCTTTATTCCCGACAGTTGCCCCCCCTGCGGAAAGTGTTGGTTTGTAGTTAGTTGTGTCCCCATTGCTCTCTATCAGCTGCTGAACTTCTTCATAAGCAAATCTAAAATCAGAACTAATAACGCTCCTTCCAAACCACCTGTTAATAACGTTGGCATTATCATCCAATTCAAAGACGGCGGAGAATGTAAGCTTAGGTTCTCCCGGTCTTAGTGAACAAAGATTATTTGACAAAATTTCCGGCAACATTGGAACCGTCCTGTCAACCAAATAAACAGATGTGCCTCTGTCAACAGCCTCTTTATCAATAATGGAACCCGGTCTTACATAATAAGATACATCTGCAATGTGAACACCCGCCTCCCAATGTCCGTTATCCAATTTTTTAAGAGAACAAGCATCATCAAAATCTTTTGCATCAGCTGGGTCAATTGTAAATGTACAAGTACCTCTAAAATCTCTCCTTCCGGAAAGCTCTGCAGGTCCGATAGTTACAGGAATTTGCCCTGCGGCATTTTCCACCCCGTCAGAGAATTTATATGGCAATCCAAACTCCGTTAAGATTGCATGCATTTCTGTGTTATTTTCCCCGGATGCTCCCAAAACATCAATCAAATCTCCTTTTGGGGTCTCTTGTCCGCGCTCAAATTCCTTAACCAGCACGGCAACTTTAAGTCCCTGGTATTCAGGCTTTACTTGCTCTATCGGTACCTCAATATCATAAGGCATGTTTTTATTTTGCATTATCACCCAGGCCTTTTGTCCTGTTATCTGCAAAATGCCAATGTAAGGTCTTTTGTTCCTTTCAGCTATTTGAAAAATTTCTCCTTCTTCCCGATGGTCATTCTTTGCCTTGCGCGTAATTGCAACTCTCACAGTATCATTATTAAGTGCTCCGTTTAACTTCCCTGCAGGAATAAAAATATCATTCTCTCTCTCCGGAACGGTGACAAAACCAAAACCACCCGCAGCCACGCTCAATCTGCCAGTAACTTCCTCTATTACTTTTCTGCTGTTACTGCGATTTTTCTTATGGCCGTAACGGCTCATAATTTCGCCTTCTGTTCCATAGTTGGAACCAAACTCTTTTTGTGTAGTATGTACATATCCGTGGCTGTCTCTTTTGCTGTGACTTTTGCGGTTGTTGTTACCACCTCTATTTGAGCGGTTTGAACCGCCTCTGTTATTATTTATGCTCATGAACTTTCAATATTAGACTCACAAATTTAACAAAAAAAGCGGCCAAAAACTGACCGCTCTTTTTATGTCGTTACTATTTAACAATTACGCCTTAACTTCAGGAACTGGCTGTGCTGCTGCTGGAGCAGCTGCAACCTGTTTCTTAACTCTCTTTCCACCCTGATTTTTCTCCCCTTCTTTCTCCTCTTTTTCTCTCTCTTTTTTAATGTTAAAATCATACATGATAGGAGTGGCAATAAAGATAGAAGAGTAAGTACCAACTATAACTCCAAGCGCAAGAGCACAAGAGAATCCGCGGATAACTTCACCGCCAAAGATTGCAATCGCAATCAATACAACCAATGTTGTACCTGACGTATTAACGGTTCTTGATAATGTGCTGTTAACTGCACCATTTACGTTATCTCTCAAAAGTCTCTTTGGATATAATCTTTTATACTCCCTAATTCTATCAAAAATAACCACTGTATCATTGATTGAGTATCCGATGATTGTCAAAACGGCCGCAATAAACGTCTGATCAACATCCAATGAGAATGGAAAAATTCCGCTGAATATTGAATAGAAGCCAATTACTATTATAGAGTCATGCGCCAATGCAATAACTCCGCCGGCACCCCAAGACCAGTTCTTAAAGCGGACTGCTATGTACAAGAATATTGCAAGCAATGAAATGATAACGGCCAAAACGCCCTTCCTCTTCATATCATTTGCAATGGTAGGACCCACCTTATCTGAACTTACAATTCCGTTAGGATTTTCTACTGTTGTAGTAAACTCTTCCAAAGACATTTGAGTCTTGTACATACCTTTTAACGCATTGTACAACTTGGCCTCAACCTCTTTATCAATTGTTGTAGAGTTATCATTTATCTTGTAGCTGGTAGTAAGTTTCATCTGGCTTCCGGCTCCAAATTGCTTAACCTCAACGCTCTCATGGAATTCTTTCATCGCAGCCGCACGTACTTGTTCTGCGGTAACCTCTTTATCAAATCTCAAAACATAAGTACGACCGCCTGTGAAATCAACACCGTAAGTGAAGCCCTTTATAACAATGAATGCAAGAGCAACAGCTACTATGATTCCGGAGATAGTGTATGCGTATTTACGCAAATGAACAAAGTTCACGTGTGTATTCTTTAAGAAGTTTCTGGTAAGCGAGTTATCAAAAGTGATGTTCTTGTTATGTGAAAGACGTGATTCAAAAATCAATCTTGTGACAAATATTGAAGTCAGCAAAGAGGTGATAATACCTATTACCAATGTTGTTGCAAAACCTTGAACTGGACCCGTACCAAAGATGAACAAAACAATACCTACAATTATTGTGGTAATCTGACCGTCCAAAATTGCTGAGTACGCATTGCTATAACCGTCGTGAATAGCAAGCCTCAGCTGTTTGCCGGCTCGCAATTCCTCCTTAATTCGTTCATATATAATAACATTGGCGTCAACTGCCATACCCATTGTCAATACCAAACCGGCAATTCCAGGCAACGTTAAAACAGCACCAAATGAAACCAGGGCTCCCATTAGGAACAAAACGTTCGTAAGCAATGCGGCATCCGCTGCAAGTCCTGCTCCCTGATAGAACAACAACATGTAAATCAGTACCAGCAAGAACGCAATAACAAATGAAATCAAACCGGCGTTGATTGATTCTGCTCCCAAAGAAGGACCTACAACTTGTTCCTGAACAATTGTTGCAGGAGCTGGCAATTTACCTGATTTTAATACGTTAGCCAAGTCTTGCGCCTCTTCTATCGTAAAATTTCCTGTAATTTGAGAACGCCCGCCTGTGATTTCTGATTGAACCGTAGGATATGAATAAACCATACCGTCAAGCACAATGGCTACGCTTCTCTGTAAATTATCAGCGGTAAGTCTGGCCCAAGTTCTTGCACCCTCAGGATTCATTGACATCTCAACATCCGGTGAACCGCCGCTTGTCTGATATGCTGTATTTGCGTCAGTTATAACGCTTCCGTCAAGAGGCGCCTTACCGTCGCGGGTAGAATTTTTAATTGCAATCAAGTCAAAGATTGTTCCGCTCTTATCTTGAGGGTCTGCTTTAACCGTCCACATAGGAACAAGTTCAGCAGGAAGAATTGCCTTAATCTGAGGCAATCTCAAATATGCGTTAACCTTTGCAGTATCCTTATAATGAGCTCTTCCAATTACCGGACCCGGTGCAAGCTGTCCTTGATAAGCGCTTGGCTGAAGAATAGAGAACAAAGGATTTCCCTTTGCAAAGTTTACGCTCTCTTTATTTGAAGTGGAATCTGCGGCAAGCAATTGCTCTTTATAACTGCTTACTGCTTTGTTAGTTGTATCTGCAGCAGCTGCTGCCTTAGTACTATCTGTCGCGACAGACACCTTGGAAGTATCTGCAAATTTTACATTTGCAAGGATATCTTTAAGAGTAGTGTTAATCTGCTCCAAATAACTATAAACTTCTTTGTTTTCAAATGTTGGCCAGAATTCCAAAGATGCAGTACCCTGCAACAGTTTTCTGACACGCTCAGGCTCCTTAACTCCCGGAAGCTCTACAAGAATTCTACCGGTGTTGCCTATTCTCTGAATGTTAGGAGATGTTACTCCAAAACGGTCAATACGGCTTCTTAAGACATTGAAAGAGTTTGCAATGGCACTTTCAGATTCAGCGCGGATAACAGAGATAACCTCTGCGTTTGTTGTCTCCGGCTTGATCTTGTCCTTCATCTCATAAGTTCCAAAGATTGCAGACAGCTTCTTGCCTGGAGCAACTTGATTCCACGCCTCGTCAAACAATGTGATAAAATCCCCGTGGCTTGTAAGCTCGTTCTTCTGGGCAAGAGTTATAGCCTTCTGGAAATCAGGAGATTGGTTGTTGTCAGACAACGCTACAATCAAATCCTTAAGCTGAACTTGAAGCATTACGTTCATACCGCCCTTCAAATCCAATCCCAGGTTGATTTCTTTCTCCTTGACGTCTTTGTAGGTAAAGCCCAAGAACACTTTCTGAGAAGTGATGGAGTCTATATAATACCTGTCTCTCTCTTTGCGCAGGGAATCAAGGAAGTATGCCTTGTCCAAATCAGAGACGGCCGCATATTGCGGGGTCTTTTGCATTGCCGCTACGGCAGCGTCTGCATACTGTTTTGCCTTATTTTCCTGATGTCTGGTTGCCCATGTAAATGATAACTGGTATAAGCACGCCAGCGCTATTAAAATCGCCACAAATTTAATGGCACCTTTACTTTGCATGTGATGTAATTTTTAAAAGTAGGGTGCAAATGTACAATTTTTTCTCAAAATATAAAGTATTTCCTACCTTTGTTACAGCGTTTTGGCACATTCAAATGAAACTTTTAAGATTCCTTTCAATTATATCACCGGCTTTGTTACTGTCTATGCTTTTCCCGACAGGCTATGTTTTTTCACAAAACAAGCAGCCGGCACAGCAAAAACAGACAGTGCAGATAGTGCATTCCTCGGACACGTTAGAACACTCAGCAGACTCTTTGGTCAGGGTTTATCAATTTGACCGGGCCAAGAGTATCTACAAAAATCTTCTTAAAATGGAACTCGCCTTGCCCGTACGTACAATGCTGGAATCCAAAATAGTAGCATGCGATAACGGGGCGTCTCTCTTAAATTATGTTGCTGAACCCACGGTAATTACAAGAAACAATTTTAGTAAGAAGGATTTCTTCCTGCACTATCCGGGGCTCTCCAAAGAGGGATCTTTTGTTGAGATTCCCGCAGGACTAGGTTCAAAAAAAGATACCATTTACTTTCCCTCAAACACGGATATCCTTTATTACAGCGCAGAAGATTCACATGGAAGCTGGAATATTTACATGACAAAAAAGGGGGCAAATAACATTTGGAGCGCACCAAAAGTTCTAAATGATAACGTAACGTCTTCCGGCAATGAGTTGTTTCCTTATGTGACCCCGGACGGAAAAAAATTATACTTTTCATCTAATGGTCATTACGGTGCGGGAGGTTATGACTTATATGTAAGCTACTGGGATGAACAATCCGGAGATTGGGGCATGGCGCAAAATATGGGATTTCCATACTCTTCTCCGTCAGATGATTTGTTTTTTTATAATACTCCCGATGGAAAATACTCTGTCTTTGCTTCTACCAGAAATTTAGATAATCCCGCAAAAAGCAGTTATGACCCAAAACAAATAACAGTTTATGTTCTGGCTTTTGAAACTCTCCCGGTAAAACATCAGGCAACACCGGAAGAGGCTTTAAACATATCCAGACTTAGAAGCGGAAAATCACAGGAAGAGAGAGATGAGGCTAATACTGCAGCCATAAATCATCAATTGAAAAATGTGGAGAACAACGCCGCTGCAGCAAAATCAGATTCTCTTACTCAAGCTGCTACCGCTAATTATTCCCGCCTTAATCTGCAATTAAGAAACCTGCAAAAATCTATCAGCCAGTCAAATGCGCGCCAGAAGAAAAACAGAACTCTATATGCCGCTCTGCAAAATAGAATTGCAGAAAACACTTCCGATACCTTGCTTATTTCTCGCAGAAAAGACACTCTTGCCGCACTCACTCAAAAAATCACTGAGGAAGAGCGCAATACCCTAGATTTGCAAGAGAATGCAAATAAAACAGCATCGGCCTTAAAGAAAATAGAAGATGATTTTCTTGCCAACGGCATGACCGTTCCATCTGCAAAACAGATGGACACATCTGCTAATTCTACGTCAAACAAGGCAATACAAGAGACTTCCATTGATAACCTTTTTGAGCAAAACACATTGGGCGCCGCTCCGGAAATGAAAATAGAAAAGGCGGAAACGGAAAAGGATTTGACATTCAAAATTGGAACAACTTGTCTCGCGCAACGGGAAGAGATCCCAGAAGGTTTAATTTATCAAGTAAGATTCTTACAACTTGCAAAACTGGCCAGCGTAAAAACTTTTAAAGGCATAAGTCCTGTTTTTGAAACAAATACCGCCGGAAAATATTTTTACAATACAGGAATATTCTCCTCGTACACGGCCGCATCACAAGCCTTATCTAGAATAAAAAAATTGGGATTCCATTCTGCCTCGATAATTGCTCTTAACAATAGGCAATCTATTTCTCTGCCTGAGGCAAAAAAAATTGAGAGCAAATTATCCATGGTTGCCTACAATGTTATCATATCCGGATACGAGGGTTCTCTGCCGGAAGATTTGCTTAAAATTTTAAAGGCAAATACTCAAAAAGATATTGCTAAAATGGGAGACAATTACATTGTCGGACCTTTTGAAAAACAAGCGGAAGCAAACATGTTGGCATCTAAACTTAAAAATGTATCTGAAAAAACTATTTCCGTGGAAAAAGTCAAATAGTTTTTTTATATTGCATTAGAATAAATCACGATAGATATTATGTGGGCACTTATTATTGCATTGATTATCATAGGGGTAATACTGCTTGTAACAGAACTGATAATTATCCCCGGATTTGGAGTAACGGGCATTCTTGGCATTGCCGCAATGGTTACATCTTGTTGCCTGGCTTGGTATAAATTTGGGCATGTTGCGGGGACTTGGATAATTGTCATAAACGTTGTCGCTATCCTTCTGCTGCTATTTTTGCTGCTGCGCACACAAACTTGGAAAAGAGCAAGTTTGCAGACCAATATAAACGCAAAGGTTGATGAAGATCCAAGAAAAAAAGGTATAAAAGTTGGCATGAAGGGGATGTCTTTAACACGCCTTGCGCCCGGAGGACAAGCAAGAATTGGAGAAAATAACGTTGAGGTCTTCACAAGAGATCAATTGGTTGACGCTTGTAAAGAGCTGGAAGTTACAGATATAGAAGGGACAAAAATTTTTGTCCGCGAGTCCGGAGAAGAAAGAAAAAATTAATAACATAAATTAATACAGCTATGATGGGTCCTGCTACAATGATTATTTGGATAATGGTGGCAATAGTTGCTCTCCTTATCCTTCTATGGTTTTTCCCTATCACACTTTGGTTTCAGGCTTTAATTTCCGGTGTGAAAATATCTTTGCTTCAGCTTGTTCTGATGCGCTGGAGAAAAGTTCCTCCGGGAACAATTGTAATGGCAATGATTACGGGAACAAAAGCCGGGCTGCATCTGGACGCTAACCAGCTGGAAGCCCACTATCTTGCAAAAGGGAATGTTCCTAATGTTGTAAATGCCTTAATTTCAGCAGATAAAGCAAACATATCTCTAGACTTCAACATGGCTGCAGCAATTGACCTTGCCGGGCGCGATGTTTTTGAAGCTGTGCAAATGTCTGTAAATCCAAAAGTTATAAATACGCCTCCTGTTACGGCTGTTGCAAAAGACGGTATTCAGTTGATTACCAAGGCTAGAGTAACGGTACGCGCTAACATTAAACAATTGGTTGGAGGCGCAGGAGAAGAGACCGTGCTTGCCAGAGTTGGAGAGGGTATTATTTCTTCTGTAGGTGCTGCAGATAGTCATAAAAAAGTTCTTGAGCATCCCGACAGTATCTCCAAAGTGGTTCTAGGTAAAGGCCTTGACGCCGGTACTGCATTTGAAATTTTGTCAATTGATATTGCAGATATAGACATTGGAAGAAACATTGGAGCTATCCTTCAGATAGACCAGGCAAATGCAGACAAGAATATTGCACAGGCTAGAGCAGAAGAGAAACGCGCAATGGCAGTTGCTCTGGAACAAGAAATGAAAGCTAAGGCTCAAGAGGCGCGCGCCAAAGTTATTGAAGCTGAGGCACAAATTCCAATGGCCATTGCAGAGGCATTCCAAAAAGGACACATTGGAGTTATGGATTACTATCGTCTGAAAAACATTCAGGCAGATACAGATATGAGAGAAAACATTTCAAAGTAACCAAAGCGCTATTAAGCAAATGCTGCTCCGGCAGAGTCTTAAATTTTGGTTAACCGCAGAAATCAATTATATTTGCACTCCTTTTAAAAGAAGGAAAAAATCAGCTTAGGCTTCAGGTGAGGTGGGAGAGTGGCTGAATCCACCAGTTTGCTAAACTGACGAACGGGGTTTCTCGTTCCGCGAGTTCGAATCTCGCCCTCACCGCGAACAAATGCAAGATGTTGCTCTGCAACACTTTGTAAAACGCAAAAGGCACCACAAGCTTGCTTGTCAGGTGCCTTTTAAGTTTTATAGGGGTTTTGCGGCATGCCGCAAAACATCTTGCATTTGTTCTTGCATCCCCAGCCGGACAGGCTAATACGAGAATGCGCAGCTTGCTCCGCAAGTGAGCACCATCCGCCCCACTAGGACAAGCACCACTCAACCCACTAGAACAAGCATCCTCCGCCCCATTTTTCTGGTGGTCAAAACTAAAACACTGATTACCAGATCATTATGGCGGCAGGGGTTCAAAATTGGGCACCCACGCCAGTATAAACACCTGATTATCTGCAAGATGGTTTTATGCCACCAGGATAGCCATATGAATTAACAGATGTTTATTTGTCAAAAACCTGTTTGGCGTAGCCCTCTACATAGATGGCTTTGGCCGGAGTGGCAGGGCAGACTTTTTCACAGGCGCCGCAGCCAACACAGATGCTGTCATCTACAGACGGATATTGCAGGCTGTCGGGATCAGCATCATCCAGCGGCATCATAGTAATTGCACCGTAGGGACAATTCTGCCAGCAAACTCCGCATGCCACGTTCTTATTCAAAACCAGACAGTTAAAGCCTTGCCAAACAGCATGCCCAATATGAACTTTAAATTTTGTTTCCGCCTTAATTGGCTGGATTGCTCCGGCAGGACACAGATTAGAACACTTGTCACAATCGGGTTGACAAAAACCTTTTTCATAAGAAACGGTTGGCTGCATAAAAGTCATCAAACCCATTGAAGGATGCAGAACGTGCCCTGGGCAATTAGCAACGCATAATTGGCATCCAGTACAATGATCCGCCATATTTTCCGCACTCATCGCACCCGGAGGAAGAATTGGTGTTTCCCTGGAAATTTTATCTGCCGCTCCTGTTACCTTTTTTACCCCCTCATCCCTTGCCATAGCAGCGGTCGTAGCCAGCATAACAGTGGCTGTAAGGAAGTTGCGGCGTGTAAAATTTTGTGTAGTATTTTGTGTCTCGACAGTTTTTTGTACAGAAGCATCGGATTTTTTCTCAGAATCAGCAGCTACTTTTTTTGCTGCATAAGAATCTATTTGTTTATTACTCTTCCATGTGAAATGATAATGAATTGCTTCCTTATTACAATTGCCAATGCAATCCCCGCAAGAAACGCATCGGCTGTAATCAATTTTATGCGCATCATAATTGATGCAAGATGCCTTGCACCTGCGGCCGCAAAGTTTGCAATTAACACACTTTGAAGCATCAATCATTGGACGGAACATTGCAAATCTGGAGAAAAATCCAAGCACTGTTCCAACGGGACAAATTGCATTACAGTAAGTTCTGCCGTTTCTCCACGCAAGAATAAAAATTACTATAAGTGTAACAACCGCTACTCCAAAAACATAATAACTTAAAATATGGTAGTGTCCCAATTTAACTGCAGGCGCAAATAAATTAGATGCAATTCTTCCATAAGAACTATACGGCGCAAGCAGCGCAACAAAAGAATGAATTCCAAAAACTATCGCGAGTATAAAAAGTCCAAGCACCACATATCTGAGCCATGAAATTGCAGGAGAGTAAGTAAATCTGTTTTTCTTTCCTTTGCGTTTGCCTGAAATCCAGGAGATTACATCTTGCATAACTCCAAGCGGACAAATAACGGAACAATAAATTCTGCCAATTATTAAAGTCAGAATTATCAGAGCTGCCACAACAATTAGATTTAGTGAAAGCACTGCCGGTAAAAACTGCACCTTAGGCGCCCACGATAGCCATTTTGCATATCCGCCGCAAATTCCTAAAAATAAAAGCGTTATGGCAATAAAGAAAATTGCCGCTAAAATAATTCTAACTTTTCTTAACATATCAAACCTTATAAGTAAATTCTGATGTGCAAATTTATATTAAAATTACAATGTGCGCTAGTCAATATTATTTATAAGACTCGCGATAGATTCTTATACAATCTTCATCTGTTAATGGAAGTCTCTCACAATCAAACAACATGCTCATGCAGCCCTTTGCATTTTTAACCATATCCTCAAATTCATTTTGCTGAATTCCATAGTCGGACATCTTTAAATCTGCAACACCGCAATCCTCCTGAAGTCTTACAAGCATTGTTATAAAATCCTCAGGCTTAGAGGCATTCTCCATTCCCATAATCTTTGCCATATGTACAAATCTCTCATCACAAGAATGTTTTCTAATCAAACAAGAATAGTACGCTTTACTAATCATAATCAAACCGGCTCCGTGTGGAAGTACCTGATGATAAGCAGATAATGCATGCTCCAAAGAGTGTTCTGCGGTGCAAGTTCCAACACACATAACTGTCCCGGAAAGTGAATTTGCAAAGGCCACTTTCTCTCGCGCATCCATATCTTTTCCATTCTTTACGGCACGCGGCAGATAATGAGACACATTGTAAATTGCAGTATGAGCATACATATCGCTCATCAAATTTGCAAACTTGGAAACATATCCTTCAAGACTATGGAAAATTGCATCAAATCCCTGATATGCTGTGAATTTTGGGGGAACAGACGCCATCAATTCGGGGTCAACTATAGCAAGAACAGGAAATAAATTTACTCCAAAAAGAGCTGTCTTTTCTTTTGTTTCCGGATTGGTAATAACCGCACCATTGTCTGTCTCTGAGCCCGTTCCGGCCGTTGTGGAAACAGCAACTATCGGGAGAGGGTTAATAATTGGCCTCCCCTTGCCCGTTCCAAGTGCAATATAATCCCACAAATCACCGTCATTTGTAGCCATTGTAGCAATGCCTTTTGCAGCATCCATGCAACTTCCCCCGCCCAGCGGAAGTATAAAGTCGCAATGATTCTCGCGTGCCATTTTTCCGCCCGCCTCAACAGTCGCCTTCAACGGATTAGGCTCAACTTTATCAAACACAACATACTCAATGCCAGCCATTTTCAACTGCTCCTGCGTTCTATCCAAATAACCGTTTGCCCTTGTAGATTTACCATTAGAGATAACTATCAACGCTTTCTTTCCCGGAAGCGGAAGAGTGTGAAGATTATTCAACTGTCCTTGTCCAAACACCAGTCTGGTAGGAACATACATATCAAAATTGCTCATAATTAATATTTAATTTATTCCGACAATTTCATTGTCAATTTTAGTTTACATTCGCATTCTATTGCGTTACAAAAATAAGGCCCTTTGCCCGATGCAATTTACATAAATTACTGAAAGATTTACCTTTTTCACCGCTTGCACATACTCCAACCCTTATTAACTTTGCATAAGGCTTTGACACTTCCCCAACCCTCATAATAAAAAATTTAAGCATGGCTAAAATCCGCACAGAAATATTAAATCAATTAATGGCTCTCGCTTTGCCTCACGACAGCCAATACAAAGAGTTTAACGCCCGAATAGTTTTTGGCGGCAAAGAAGCCGCAGAAAAGCAAGGGGGGAACATATTGGGAGTAAGAATTCCGGCCATCAGGACTCTTGCTAAAAAACTCATAAAAGAGGATTGGCAAAAAATCTTGGAAGCTGAAACAACAGAAGCAACTTTCTTGGAGGAAAAATTACTCACAGGTATTTTGATTGGTTCCGTTAAAATGCCTTTAAATGAAAGATTTAAGTGGTATAAGAAATTTATGCCAATGATTGATAACTGGGCGGTCAATGATGTTGCCTGCAGTACCACAAATTGGTGTAAAAAACTAACAGCAGATGATAAAGAATCTGTATGGGATTTTCTGCAGCCATATCTAAAATCTAAAAAAGAATTTTATTGCAGATTTGCCGTAATCATGCTGATGACCAATTTCTTAGACGACCAACATATTGATGACGTTTTATCAATATGCGGAACCATTGCCGGCAAAAACGGTCAGTTTTATTCAAAAGAAAAATCAATATCCGGCAACTCAAAAACAAAATCTCCAGAAGGGTTTAACACTCCGTTTTATGTAGAAATGGGAGTTGCCTGGTGCCTTGCAACTGCTGCCGCAAAATATCCGGAGAAGACCATTAACTTCCTAAGAAACAATGAACTATCGGGAAGAATAAAAAAAATGACAGCCCAAAAATCCAGAGACTCCTTCAGAATTTCTAAAGAGAATAAAACTATAATTTCTGAACTCTCACATTAACAACCGGAAGAAAAAAAATAAATAAATCTTCTCTGTTTTAGAACCTATAGCCAAAATCAATACCAACGGAAACATTTCTTTGACCAAAGGCGTAATGCAATACCGTATTTCCAGAAAGAGGTATAGCACCAACTTCAAAATAGTTCCCAATCAAAAAATGCCCTAATTCAAAGTGGATTTCATACGCCATCCCTATGTCATATTTTTTAAAATCCATACCATCTTTGCTAAAAGTATCATACGTGTATTTTTCCGTCTGTACACCATTTACCTTTTTTGTGTAGGTGGTTTTACCGCCAACTGCAGCTGCAAAATAAGGCCCCACAGAGAGTTGCAAGCCACGCCCTTGTTTATGAAAGGGGATATGAAACAATACTTCCACAGGCATTTCTATATAATTTGCCGCAGATGCCCATTTTCTATCTGTGATAGTGGTTTGTTGCTCAGTTGAACCATAAGATGTTTTAGTAATACTCCAAGTTGAGTGAGAATTGCCGCCCTTTGCAGAAAAAAACAAAGCGGGTTGAATGGAGACTTTGTTACTGCACGGAATCTCCGCGGCAACCCCTACTCTGCCGCCGACGCGATTATCATTTCCAAAACTATTTAAAGAAACACCGCCTTTAACACTTAATGAAACAGGACGTTCCTGAGAAAATAGAACTGTAGAAAAGATTGTAAAACAAATAATTAAAAAAAATTTACGATAAATAGCCCTACAAAATAAATTCATAATAATTTGGTTGAGTAATGTTTTAGACCTCTTCTAAATGGAAAAAAATGGGAAATACTGCGTACAAAAATCCCGCGCCAAATCAGATGAAACTTAACAACAAAAAAAACAATCACCTGCTTACGCAAATGATTGCTCCAAACTTTACTATGAAAAACTTGTCGGGGTACTCCGACTCGAACGGAGGACCCCCTGCTCCCAAAGCAGGTGCGCTAAGCCAACTGCGCCACACCCCGAATCCCTTAGAAAGGGGCTGCAAATGTAAAACTTATTTCTGTTTTTGCAAAATTACCCCTCTTTTTTTTATTCCCGACGGATATTAGAGACTCTATTTCAATTGTTCAAGCAGTCTCTTCATGCTCACCTTCTGAGCAACAATCTCATGTATCTTCTCAATAGACACCCTCTCCTGCTTCATAGAATCTCTCTCTCTTAATGTAACAGTATTATCATTAAGTGTATCAAAATCAACGGTTACACAGAACGGTGTGCCAATAGCATCCTGTCTTCTATATCTCTTCCCGATAGTATCTTTCTCTTCATACTGGCAGTTGAAATCAAATTTCAACTCATCCATAATCTCCTGAGCCACAGCACTCAACTCATCTTTCTTAACCAGCGGCAAAACTGCAACTTTAACAGGAGCCAGGGCCGGATGAAATTTCATAACAACTCTCTCCTCTCCATTCTCCAGTTTTTCAACATTATACGCAGATGACAAGACAGCAAGCACCGTTCTGTCGAGACCTACAGAGGTCTCTATATCATAAGGGGTATAGCTTGCATTATCCTCCGGATCAAAGTACTGTATTTTCTTGCCGCTGAACTCCTGATGTCTTCTTAAGTCATAATCTGTTCTTGAGTGAATACCCTCCAGCTCCTTAAATCCAAACGGGAAGTTAAACTCAATATCAGTTGCCGCATTTGCATAATGTGCAAGTTTTTCATGATCATGGAACCTATAATTCTCTTTGCCCAAGCCAATTGCAGTATGCCAAGCCAAGCGGTGCTGCTTCCAGTACTCAAACCATTTCATCTCCGCTCCAGGCTTTACAAAGAACTGCATCTCCATCTGCTCAAACTCCCTCATTCTAAATATAAATTGTCTAGCCACTATCTCATTTCTAAACGCCTTGCCCATCTGAGCTATTCCAAAGGGGATTTTCATTCTGCCGCTCTTCTGCACATTAAGGAAGTTTACAAAAATACCCTGAGCCGTCTCCGGTCTCAAATAAATTGTACCTGCATCATCAGAAACACTTCCAACTTGAGTGGAAAACATCAAATTAAATTGTCTTACATCTGTCCAATTTTTAGTTCCAGAAATTGGATCTGCAATTTCACAATCTATAATTAGTTGCCTCAACGCTGCTAAATCATTATCATTAAGCGCTTTGGTCATTCTCTCTCTAACTTGCTTAATCTTAGTGGTTTCACGCAATACGTTAGGATTCGTCTCACGGAATTGCTGTTCATCAAAAGAGTCTCCAAATCTTTTCTTCCCTTTCTCAACCTCTTTATTTGCCTTAGCCTCAAGCTTTGCAATATAATCTTCCAAAAGCACATCCGCACGGTAACGCTTTTTAGAATCTTTGTTATCAATCAGCGGGTCATTAAATGCATCAACGTGCCCGGAAGCCTTCCAAATCTTAGGATGCATAAAAATGCAGGAATCAATCCCAACAATATTCTCATGCAGCTTAACCATAGCATCCCACCAATATTTTTTTATGTTATTTTTAAGCTCGCTGCCCATTTGACCATAATCATAAACCGCGCTAAGTCCGTCATAAATCTCGCTGGACGGAAAAATAAAACCATACTCTTTTGTATGGGCAATCAGATTCTTAAAAAGTTCCTCTTGTGTCATAATCAAAATATATTAAATCCTCCTAAACATCTCAAAGCAGCGTAATTATTAGGCGCCGACATTTGTTTTTCCAGGGGCTGCAAATTTACTTATAAAATTTCCTTAAGCAATTTCTGGGCAAACGGCCGCTCTTTCAACCTTGCATGCGGCACTGTTAATCTCTCTGTATTTATCTGCAGCTCAGCACATATAGTATTGCCTTCACCATGATTGCTCTCTACAAAAATTTTTAAAATATCTATATCTATAGTCCTAGAAAGATATCTTCTTTTGTTGAAATCTTGCGGAAGCTTATCTTCTTTTCTTTTCCGGCCCAATTCTTTTTCCGTCTCCAGACAAATATCCAAAACCTCTTGCGGTTCTTTATAAGTCAAACACATAAATGCCTGATTCATAAATTTCTCTATTGGGATTATATTTCCGGTCTCATCCGTCTGCTTCTCAAAAATTCCCCACGGCTCTGTCTCTGATATGGAAGATGTCCGCACTGCTTCACTTAAATCCGTCACATCAAGATAATCCGGCAAAAGTTTATCAATCAAAAGTTTATCAGCTTTCTCTATGATGCTCTTTTTATCCCCGATGTTGCCACCAAGCAACAAATAAACCCTATACAGTTTTTGCATAGAAACACTATTAAAACCTCAACAAATTTTTACAGAAGCCCCAGCTCAAGTTTTGCCGCCTCGCTCATCCTGCTCTCATCCCATGCCGGCTCAAAAACAAGCTCAATTTTAACATCCTTCACCCCGGGGACATCTTTAACGGCATCGTTTACATCTCTTACCAAATCATCGGCCAAAGGACAGGTTGGAGAGGTCATTGTCATCTTAATATACACTTTCCCGTCTTCCTCAGCTTTAAGCTCATAGATAAGTCCAAGGTCATAAATGTTCACGGAAATCTCCGGATCATATACCTGTCTTATCGCTCTAACTATATCACTCTCTATTGCCATAAATTTTTCTATAAATTATTATTTAATGTGTGTTTTTAAGTGTATTAATTGCTCTAAGCGTTGCACATTTCTGTTTTGTCCTTCTTTATTTTGTGCTTTTACTTTACATCTTTCTCCGCAAAGGCAAGCGCATAGATTTTAATCTGCTTAATCATAGAAACCAAACCGTTTGCCCGAGTAGGAGAAAGATTTGCCTTAAGTCCAATTGTATCTATGAAGTGCAAATTAGAATCTAAAATATCTTTAGGCGTTTGTTCATTGTAAACCCTTATCAATAAAGATATTATACCTTTTGTGATAATGGCGTCGCTGTCCGCCCTAAAGAATAGCTTTCCGTCTTTTTCACTGCAAATCAGCCACACTCTGCTTTGGCATCCTTTGATCAGATTCTCATCTTTTTTATCCGCTTCATCAATAATCGGAAGATTTTTTCCCAGATCAATTATGTACTGGTACTTGTCCATCCAGTCTGTAAAGATTGAGAACTCTTCTATTATTTGATTTTGTATTTCATTAATTGTCATAGTCTTATAACTTTTTACACCACAGTACACGTTACTGTATTGTAATAATATTATATATGTCGCGATGGATAATTACATCAACATTTTCTTTGCCCTTTTTACACACTCAATAAATTTCTTTGCCTCATCAAGAGTGTTATATGGTGCAAATGAGGCCCTTATGACACTAGTGACTCCAAGTGAATTTAGCAGCGGCTCCGCACACATCAAACCTGTCCTCACCGCAATACCCATCTTATCAAGCAATTGCGCTACATCTCCGGCATTACAGCCTTTGATATTAAAAGAGAACAAAGGAATTTTATCTCCCGCATCATCTGATGCCAGAGAAGAAACTTTTCCCTCCGGCAAACCATAAACTTCAACATCTCCAACTTCATCTGGCAGTGCATTAAGCATATATTTAATTATCTCTTGTTCAGATGCTTTCACAGCTTCCCCTACCTCGCCATCTCTAACGGAGGCGGCAAAATCCAGCGCAGGTTTTAATGTAGAGGCTCCAATAAAATTTGGTGTACCGGCCTCAAATTTCAGCGGCAGCGGAGCATAAGAAGTTTTCTGATATGTAACAGTGCCCACCATATCTCCGCCTCCCATGTATGGCGGCATCTCATCCAAATAATAGCTCTTGCCGTACAAAATTCCCACTCCCGTAGCACCATAAATTTTATGAGCTGAAAAGGCATAAAAATCACAATCCATTTTCTGCACGTCAACATAGGTATGAACTATTCCCTGAGCTCCGTCTATTAGCACCGGAATATTGTGGCTATGAGCTATTTGTATGATTTTATTCACGGGATTTACAATGCCAAGAACATTAGAAATATGTGTTGCGGCAACTATCCTCACTTTGTTGTCCAGCATCTTGTCCAACATATCAACTCTTAGCGCACCGCGTCCGTCAATAGGAAGAATTCTGATTTCCGCCCCTATCCTCTCAGCCGCCAGCTGCCATGGAACAATATTGGAATGATGAGAATCTGCTGTAATTATAATCACATCTCCCCTCATCAAATACTTCTGGCAAAAACTTGAAGCAACAAGATTAATAGAGGCTGTGGTTCCGGAAGTATAAATTATGTTTTCCCTGTCGGGAGCATTAATAAATTGCCTTACCCTCTCACGCGCCCCTTCATAAAGTCCCGTAGCCTCATCAGACAATTGATACATAGCACGATGCACGTTTGCATTTACTTTTGCATTCATCTTGTCCAGCAGCTCCAAAACCTCCACCGGCTTCTGAGAAGTCGCGGCATTATCCAAATAAATCAACGGCTGCCCGTTCATTTGCTGAGCCAGCGCCGGGAATTTTTTTCTTATATTTTCTATTATGCTTTTTGTTTCCATACAGACTTATAACATTAATCCAAATGCTACTTACAAAAGACTTTTATTTACTGTACCATTGGCATTGTATGCAAAATTATAAACAAACTTTCACTTTGCATCTAAAAAAACTTAATTTTGTTCTGTTAACAAGAAAAACATTTCTCTTATGTATGATTATATAAAAGGGCAGCTTGCGGAAGTAACTCCCACCCAGGCAATTGTAGAGACAGGCGGAATAGGGTACAAGCTGGAAATTTCTCTGCAGACTTTTACCGATATTCAAAGTTTGAAGGATGTAAAACTCTTTATTTATTACCATGTTAAAGAGGACATTGCAATGTGGTACGGCTTCTACACAAAGGCGGAGCGCGATATGTTCATGAAGCTTATAAATGTCAATGGCATAGGCCCTAACACCGCCAGGATGATGTTGTCATCTTTAAGTTCTGATGAACTGAAGAATGCTATCATCAGCGGAGATGTTGATAAAATAAAGAGTATCAAGGGAATAGGACTTAAGACAGCGCAAAGAGTTATAATAGATTTGAAGGATAGAATTGTAAAAGGCGGTGATACCTCAATGGAATCCTTGATAGCTGGCGGCGCCCCAAAAACACAGGCCGCCCAAGAGGCTCTTTCCGCCCTTGTTATGCTAGGCTTTAACAAAGCCGCTGCAGAAAAAGTTATCAATGGAATTGTCAAAGAAAATCCGCAATACACCCTTGAGGAACTTGTCAAACACTCCCTCAAACATTTATAAATCAAATGTTTCATGTTTGAGTTCCGTTTCCCGCTGTTTATTCAATAATGGATAACATTATCTCATGATATTTTGTACATTTGATAAGAATTTAACTAAATACTAAAAATCATGAGAAATGTTATTAATCTTCGTAAGAAAGAACAAAACGTTACCATGTTTTTTTGTTCTTTCTTTTGCATCCACAAAACGGCCGGTAGTTTTCCAATTAAACACTCCGGTTTTGTAAATATATTAGCTGTTTTACTAATATGTAGCTCTTTTTGTTTATCATCATGCAACAAGGATAATGATTCCAATTTAAAACAACAACAGTTAACCACTAAAGATATTGGCAAGGCACACAATGAATGTCTTGCTTTTATTTTGAATGGTATAAGCAGGGAGTCACAAAGGGTTAAAGCTTTCGGTGCGGTGGATACTCTATCAAAAAAGGAAGTACAAGAAATTGCTACAGATGATACACAGGTGTACATAAAACGATACAATCTATCTGATAGTATTCAACAACGGGTCTACAACTATATGGATAGTCTAGTCTTAGGCGGCGGATTTGCTGACACCTTGAATTGTGCAAATGTAAATATGTCTCCAATGGTAGCATCTTTCTGTACCCAACTTGATTCTATTTTTAATGATTCGGATACTGATTTATCCTCGCTTGAATCAAGATTGTCTATTGTAAAAAATAGAGCACAACAAGAACTGCAAGGAGAAGAGTTAAAAACGGTTCTTTCTGGTTGTTCTGTTGCCGAATACACACTACAATACTGGTATACCAATTTGAATACATGGGAAGCCCTGGCTCCAACAAATGGAACAAAGGCTAGAACTAGCTCTAAATTATCTTGGAAAGCTTTAGGAAAAGCTGACGTAACGGGCGCGATACATGGTGCATTACATACGTACGGTGCTTTTTTATTGGGTACCGGTCCAGTTGGATGGCAAATAGCAGCGGCAATTGTTGTTGCAGGAGCTGTAGGTAGTTCTGCGGGGAATGCCATTGATCAATTGTGGTAATTATTTTTAACGATTCTGACTTTCTTCCTATATGATTTAACCAATAAATTCGTAAAATTGGGTTATTTATGAAAGAAAAATAAACGTTGTTAAAATAAAAAATGTATGGATAATTTTTTCGTAAGAAATAAGGCTGTCATTTATATAGCAGGAGAGTTCATTTTTGCTTTTATAGTAATAGGTGCGTTGTCCCCCTTCATTGATGCAAATCCCTTTATCGGTATTATTATATTAATACTATCAGGCTGTTTAACTGCCGTGATCTGCTACATTATTGAAAAAAAAAGTCTTCCTTTCAGTAAAAAGAAGACCGAAAAAAATGGCTATATATCAAGCAATGTCAACGATATCAATTATAATAACATTAATGGTAACTGTAGTAATAAAAATAATAAATATTTAAAAATTGGATTACCAATACTTATTGTTATCCTTTTTATAGTTTATTATCTCTTGTGTATATAGTTTTGCAGTGTTTTGTTACCAAGATCATTTCAAAACTTAACGTATATAAGTTACAAAAGTTCTATTTTCACTGAAAAAGCGTAAACAAGACAAGCAAAATTGCTTGTCTTGTTTATTCTTGTAAAAATATAGCCCACCACTTTTTAAGGGGTTAGGTTGCATGCGGAGCAAAGCGCGGCCTTACGTCTAACGTAACAAACCTTTCTAAATGTACTTCTAGTGCCCATTTTACAACCCCCTCTCTGAACGCACAGAAAGGCAAAAATACAACTTGCTGATTTACAGTATGTAATAAGCTATAAAGTACACGAGAAAACAAAAAACGCCGTAAGTGACTGATAGTCAGATAGGGAATTTTTAGCCTTTCCAGACCCCTCTGAGCGACATTTTGCAACAACTTGTAAATAAGTTGGTTTTACCAAATTGTGGCACAACAAAATTCCCGCTGTACTTTAAATAACGCTTTAATGGGTGGCATAAGCGGTTTAATTGAGCGCAAAAAGAAAAAGCGTATAAATATGTACCTTCGCATGCACAAGCCTCTTATGAGAGGAACACATAAAAAGACATGCAAAGAACAATAAAAACCAACTCATTTAAAGCATGGATACTAGCCGCCCGTCCTCAAACATTGTCCGGTGCCGCAGTGCCAGTTGTCGTTGCCATCGCCATGGCAACAGCAGACTATAGAATTGCTGCAACTGCCGGTACGGCAGGTTATTGCAGCGTTTTATCTTTAATCGGTTCTTCGAGATTTTTCGTGCCGGCATTGCTTTGCCTTTTATATGCCTTTGCAATGCAAATAGATGCAAACTTTATCAACGATTACTACGATTTTAAAAAGGGTTCCGACCTGGGAGAACGTCTTGGTCCGAAACGCGCATTAACTCAAGGCTGGATTACACCTGCGGCAATGAGAACGGGCATCATAATCTGTACAATAATTGCCTGCTCTATCGGTCTGCCGCTGGTTCTTTACGGAGGCTGGTGGTTGGTAGCAGTAGGGGCAATCTGTGTGATTTTTGCCCTACTCTATACCATAAAATTCTCCTATAAGGGGATGGGAGATATCCTGGTCCTTATATTCTTTGGACTGGTTCCGGTCGGTTTTACATACTATGTCCTTTCACAAACAATCACATTAACCGCTCTTATGGCCGGAGTTGCAGTAGGGGTTGTTACGGACAACATGCTTATCATAAATAACTATCGCGACAGAGAACAAGATGCAAAGAGCGGAAAGCGCACAATTGTAGTTAAATACGGTGCTCAAACAGGAGAAGATTACTATCTGCTGAATGGCGTCATGGCCGTTGTGTTATGCTTTGTGTGCCTGATTACTAAATATCCTTGGGCAGCAGCGCTCCCAATAATTTATCTGCTGCCGCACATTCTTACATGGCGTAAAATGAAAACTATAAATCACGGAAAAGAACTTAACTCCGTCCTTGGCCTTACCGCCCGCAATATTTTAATATTTGGTCTTTTACTTGCGCTTGGTTTTATGCTTTAGATTAAAGAAATTTGCAAAAATAATTGCATCTAATTACATTTGAACATTAATTTTAAAAATAATTAAAACCAAATAATATGAACATTCCTACAAACTTAAAGTATTCAAATGACCACGAGTGGGTTAAAGTAGATGGAAACATAGCAACCATCGGAATTACAGACTATGCACAAAGCCAGCTTGGAGATATAGTATTCCTTGATATTCAGACAGAAGGGGAAGATCTTAAAGAGGGTGAAATCTTTGGAAATATTGAAGCTGTAAAAACAGTAGCCGAGGCTCACATGCCAGTAAGCGGAAAAGTTACAGAGGTTAATCCGGACCTTGAGGGTGCCCCTGAGAGCGTAAACAAAGACCCATACGGAGCATGGCTGATTAAAGTTGAAATGTCTGATCCTAAGGAACTTGACAAGCTGATGGATGCGTCTGCTTATGAGGCTATCTGCAAATAATAAAGATATTTCTGTTTGAATTTTATAGGCGCCCGTTAAACTGCATTTTGCAGTAAACGCGGGCGCTTTTTTCTAAAATAACTTATCATGTTAAAACATAGTTTTGGAAGCGATAATCATTCCGGAGTTCATCCGCTGATAATGGAAGCAATAGAAGATATCAATCATGATTTCAATCTTGCTTATGGAGAAGATCCCTACACAGAGAGTGTGCTAAAAAATCTGGAAAATCTTTTAGGCGGTAATTGCAAAGCACTTTTTGTTTTTAACGGCACAGGCGCAAATGCAGTTGCCCTTTCAACTTTTTGCAAAACATACAATTCAATACTAGCGCCAAGAACAGCGCATATTCTTGTAGATGAATGTGGTGCAGTAGAGAAACTGTCGGGATGCAAAATAGTTCCTCTAAACTGCAAGGATGGAAAAGTTACACCAATAGACGTTGAGGCAGAACTTGATTTTGGAGACCAGCATCACACACAGCCGGCAATTCTCTCAATATCAGAGCCCACAGAACTTGGAACATTATACACGGCTGATGAAATTAAAGCTCTTGCAGACTTAATGCACAAGCACGGATGTTATCTGCATGTTGACGGTTCCAGGATAGCAAATGCAGCAGCCGCTTTAAAAATGCCAATTAAAAAATTTGTTTCAGACACCGGAGCCGATGTACTTTCATTTGGCGGCACAAAAAATGGTTTGCTGGTAGGGGAGGCTGTTGTAGTTTTGAATGCAAAGAGGAATAAAATATTTGCAGATTCTTTGATGTATTATAGAAAGCAGGCAACCCAGCTTTATTCAAAGAACAGATTTATTGCGGCTCAGTTTGAGGCTTACCTGAAAGACAATCTGTATCTTAAGATGGCTAGCCATTCAAATGCTATGGCAAAGTACCTGGAGAAAAGAGTTAAAGAAGTCAAGTGCGTTAAAATTTCAAAGAAGGTTCAGAGTAATGCAGTATTTGCAATTTTGCCCTTAGCCGTTAGCACCAAGATAGAGAAAAAGCACTTTTTCCATGTTTGGGACAAGGCTACCAATGAAGTCAGATGGATGTGCGCTTTTAACACACAAAAGTCTGATATTGACGCATTTATAGATGATTTGAAAAAAGCTGCGGCAAAATAAGTACCCTTAACTGCTCACAGCAGATAACATTGACTTGAAAAATTATGGTTGCAAGGTTAATAACTCAAAATGACATGAAAGCGCTCCGTTCAATATGGAAGGAGTGTTTTTCTTTAGATGATTCCTATATAAATCTCGTAGAGGAAAAACTATTTCCGTTTGCACAACTTTATGTCTTGGAAGAAGGGGCGGAAATCCTTTCAACTTTTGCTTTGATCCCAATAGATTTTTATCCGTTTTCACAATTCGGTTCGGCTGATGATATTGCCATAAAAGGAGCATATCTTGCCGGAGTTGCAACGCCGGAAAAATTCAGAGGCAATCACTACTCGTCAAAACTGTTTCAAGATGTTTCAAAAGAACTTTCCGAATATGATTTTTTGTTGACCAGACCGGCAGAAGAGAGCTTGGTAAATTTTTATTTTCAGCTTGGTTTTAATGTCCCTGTCAACAACCCATATTCAAACAATTTTTTCTTCAAAACCTGTAAATGCGAGGGAAATAAAAATTTTGAAAATGCGGAAAAAATGATTGAATCCGGGAAGTATAATTTTTGCTCGCCATCTCAAATAAGAGAGAAGATTCTTTCTTGCAAAAAACCTTGTCTGGTTTGGAGTGAAAAAATTTTAGATTATGTAATGTCGGAGGAAAAATTTAATAAAACCACTGCGCTTCAAATTGCACTATTTAATCAGGATAATTCATTCATAGATCCAACAAAAGATTTAACTCCAGAACAGATAAAAAATTTACAAGAAAATCCTCCGTTCATTGGAGATACTCCTTATGCTTTTGTGAAAATACTCAACCTAGATAGGATAAACAGATATGCCTTTCATGGTGCTTATTTTTTGTTCACCCTAGAATAAAAACGGGAATTTTGCAATTAAAGCCTCTTTTTGGGGCTTTTTTTGTTTGTACTCATAATCTGTCATTATTTGAGGAGTTCTTTAAAAATTGGGGCATTTCTGAGGCCCGTTTTTTTAAAATGTTCCACGCGGAACAAATAATAACTAATTAACTAATATATAAATAATTACCGCTTTTTATATAAACATTCACTTTAGATAAACCCCGTTTTAATGGGATTAAAACGCATATTTCAAAAATTGGCTAAAATTTCAAAAAAACCGCCAAAACAATAAATAAAAACTTGAAATGACGCTTATTAACAATTTGTCTATCAAAATGTTAATTATATTTTATTTAAAGAAAGAGTTTTCTGACAGAACTTCATTTTTTATCTAGTAGTCAACACACTCTGACTTTAGAGACCGGCATGCAGAGCCTTCCATACAAAGCGGCATAATGCCCTCTGATTTGCACGCAAGCACTCAGTGCGGGCCCGCGGCCTTATAAATTTTAAGGCGAGAATCGCGGGTTGAAAACCTTTACAAATTATCCGCGACCAAAGAAAATAAGCAAAACTGAAATATCCGCCGGGGAAACACCCGGAATCCTGGAAGCTTGACCTATTGTGACCGGCTGATGCTTTATAAGCTTTTGCCGCCCCTCTGTAGAAAGAGAATAAACTTTATTATAATCAAACATAGAAGGAATCTTCATGTTCTCCAACCGAAGCATCTTATCAGCCTGCAATTTTTCCCTTTGAATATATCCGCGATATTTTATTGCAATTTCTACACTTTGCAAAACCTCATCCTTTAAAGAAAATTTTTGTTTTGCTTTCAAAGAAATTCCTTCTGGCTTAAAAGGAAATTCAACCGCGGTTTCCGGGAAATTTTTATCTACCTCGGTGGCTGAAGAAATCACTTTTGTTCCACGGGGAACAATTTTTAACAAGTCCTTCAAAGTAATATTCGGACGGGTTAAGAGAGCAGATATTTTTTTACCCTCAGCAAGAGGGGAACTGCTATGACTGTTTAAAAACTTTTTTGAAAGTTTTGGAGAAATATTATTAGCGTCAAAATATTCCGTGATTTTGCTTGCTGCAGAATACTTAGCCTCCATGAGTTTCATCCTGTTCTTATCCGCTAACCCTATCTTAAAACCATAAGGAGTAAGACGTGCATCCGCATTATCTTGTCTCAGTAAAATTCTATACTCGGCCCTTGAGGTAAACATCCTATAAGGTTCATCAACTCCTTTAGTAACTAAATCATCTATTAGAACGCCTATATAAGATTCATCTCTCTTTAAAATCAAAGGATCTTCATTTCTAAGTGATAATGCAGCGTTAACTCCGGCCATTAAACCCTGTGCTGCAGCCTCTTCATATCCGGTGGTGCCGTTAACTTGTCCGGCAAAATATAAACCTTTTATTTTCCTGGATTCCAATGAATTATAAAGTTGTGTCGGAGGAAAATAATCATATTCTACAGCATAAGCAGGACGGAAAATCTCCGCTGTCTCAAGACCCTTTATGTGGTGCATTGCATCTATCTGCACCCGCATTGGAAGCGATGAAGAAAAACCTTGCAAATAATACTCATGGGTGTTCCAGCCCTCAGGTTCTAGAAATAATTGATGTTGTGATTTGCCTGCAAACGTTTTAACCTTGTCTTCAATGCTAGGGCAATATCGAGGTCCTTTTCCATGGATCATACCGTTGAACAAAGGGGAGTACTTAAAACCTTTTTTAAGAATTTCATGCACCAATGGATTTGTATGAACCATATAACAAGACATCTGAGGAATATTGAGCTGAACAGATGACGGTATATTTAAAAATGAAAATTTTGACGGAATCTTGTCACCCGGCTGTTTCTCTAATTTGCTCAAATCCACAGATTTAACATCGATTCTGGGAGGTGTTCCCGTTTTCATTCTGTCTGTTTCTATTCCAGCAGCAGATAATTTCTCCGTAAGCCCTACGGCAGTTGGCTCCCCAATTCTTCCCCCGTCAGCACAATGTAAACCAATGAATAATTTACCATGTAAAAATGTTCCCGCGGTAATGATAACTTTCTTGGCGGAAAAATGTGCGCCCATGGAAGTTCTCGCTCCAGAGACTTTACCTTTGCTTATATCTAGGTCATTTACAATATCTTGCCATATATACAAATTGGGGGTATGCTCCAAAACATAGCGCCAGTTAAGAGCAAAAAACATTCTATCACATTGAGCTCTAGGGCTCCACACAGCCGGACCCTTAGAACTGTTCAATATTCTAAATTGAATAGTGCTGGCATCTGTTACCAGACCCATACTGCCGCCTAGCGCATCAATCTCCCTAACTATCTGACCTTTAGCCACTCCTCCAACAGCCGGATTACAAGACATCTGCGCTATTTTGTTCATATCCATCGTGATGAGAAGCGTTCTAAAACCCATCTTTGCAGCAGCACATGAGGCCTCGCATCCGGCATGGCCAGCGCCTATCACAATAATATCGTATTTGTTATCTACCATTTTTCAAAGTGCATTTTATACTCCCGACAGATAATTTTTTTAGAGCGGCATTTTCCGCAGCTCTCATTTTTTTCTGTTGTGCAATAGTTAAATCATCCTCTCCTATCATATGCAAAATTCCATGAATGATTACTCTGCAAATTTCCATTTCATAAGTTTGCTTATACTCAAGCGAATTTGCAAAAACTGTATCCGCGCTAATATACAAATCGCCGCTAACTATCTGGCCTTCTGTATAATCAAAAGTAATAATATCTGTAAAAAAATTATGTCCAAGAGTTTCTCTGTTGAGTTGTAAAATATAATCGTCAGAGACAAAGATTACATTTATTTCTCCACATTCTTTATCGCGCATCTCTACAATCTGAGCAATCCATTTTTTTAGAAGTCTTTTTCCAACAAGGGAAAATTTTACTCTTTCAACAAAGAACTGAATCATAAACTCTTTAATTTTTTAAGTACAATAAAAATACTACCTTTGCCCCCTCTCGCAAAATTTTTGAGAGTGGTTTAATTTTTGCGGCATTTTTTACGTTGCAAAATTAAGAGATAAATTTTTTTAATAAATAAAAAATAGAAGATTATGGCTAAAGTCTCAGTGATTGGCGCCGGAAATGTAGGCGCAACCTGTGTAAATGCTATGTTGCACTTAAACTTTTGTTCTGATATAGTACTTCTTGATATCAGACAAGGGTTTGCAGAGGGGAAAGCAATGGATATGATGCAGACCTCTAAGATTTATCAATTTAACACTCGCCTTGTTGGTGTAACCAATGACTACAAGGCAACTGCTAATTCAGATGTTGTTATTGTAACCTCCGGAATGCCAAGAAAACCGGGCATGACAAGAGAGGAACTAATTGGCGTTAATGCCAAAATTGTAAGCGATGTTACTGCTAACGTATTAAAGTATTCACCAAATTGTATTTTTGAAATCATTGCAAATCCAATGGATCCAATGACTTATCTAACATTAAAAAAGAATAAGCTTAGCAAGCACAGAGTGGTTGGAATGGGTGGATTGCTGGACACCAGCCGCTTTACATATTATCTTTCACGTGCACTTGATGTGCCCGTATCTGATATTGAAGGTATGGTTATTGGCGGCCACGGAGATAAAACAATGATTCCTCTAATCAGAATGGCCACTTATAAAGGAATTCCAATTACTTCATTATTAACAAGCGATGAATGTAATAAAGTTGTTGAAGATACAATGGTTGGAGGTGCAACCTTAACAAAACTTATTGGCACTTCCGCATGGTACGCCCCTGGCGTATCTGCCGCTACTATGGCAAAGTCTATTGTTCAAGATGACAGAAAAATGTTTCCTTGCTGCTGCTACCTGGAAGGGGAGTATGGTCAAAAGGATATTTGCATTGGAGTTCCCGCTGTTCTCGGAAAAGACGGATGGGAGAAAGTTGTTGAATTTGACCTTAATGCAGAGGAAAAGAAATTGTTTTCAGCAAGCGCAGATGCCACAAGAAGCACTGCAAAAATTTTGTATGATCAAAAGTTAATTTAACTTTTATTGAGTTTATCAACATTTTTTGCACCATCAAAAGAAAAAAATGCGTACTTTTACGCTCGCAAAATAGAATATTTAAGTACTTAATATGGAAATCAAAAAAACACCAAAAGCAGATCTTGAGAACAAAAAGCTATTGTTCAGAGAGATTGGTTTAATTATCTCGCTTGCAGCTGTCCTTGTAGCCTTTGAATGGAGTTCCAAGGATAAAGAGTCAAGCACTGTTCAGGCCGGCCCACAGGCAGCGGTTGAGGTTGAAAACGTTCCTATTACACAACAGGAAACTCCTCCTCCTCCAGAGAATATCAGGGAGCCGGTTGTATCTGATGTACTCCAGATTGTAAACAACGATGTCAAAGTTGCTTCTACAATTCTTAACACAGAAGATGTTAAGGGCGCTGGGGTTGATATTAAAGATTATGTTGTTACACAAGCTGCTCCAGAAGAGGCTGCAGAAGATGAAGTTATTCCTTTCGCTATTGTAGAGGAAAAACCTAAATTCCAAGGCGGAGATCAGAATGACTTTACAAAATGGGTATTCAGCCACATCGAGTATCCTGAAATTGCAAAGGAAAACGGAGTTCAAGGCCGTGTTACTCTGCAGTTTACAGTTGACACAGATGGTTCTGTAAAGAATGTCAGCGTACTAAGAGGTGTTGATGCATCTCTTGATAAAGAGGCCGTTAGAGTTGTTTCAAATTCACCAAAATGGACACCGGGAAGACAGAGAAACAAGAACGTAAAAGTTAGATATACGTTCCCTGTTATTTTCCAGTTGAAATAATTCTGACTGACAACAAATTTAAAGCGGCGCATTTTACAATGCACCGCTTTTTTTATGTAAAGGTCACAAACTCAATATCTATGTTGATATTAAAATGCTCTCTATTTTATTCCCTTCTCTGTTTTAATCATTTTAACAACCTGTTCTACAGGTAGCGCAGGTACTTCATAATCATTGAATCCTTTTGTTGTTTTAGCAGCAAATAAAGAGTTCCAAAGAGCCTCTGCCGTTGCCTCTATTGTAGCCTGAAAAAGAGGTGACATTTCATCATTGTCAAGCACTTTCATTGTGTGTATTTTCTCTCCCTCATTAATTAAATTATCCGGACAAACAGATAACGCAAGCACATAATCTCCGCTACCATTGGAAGCATTGCCCCCCGTTCTTGATAATCCCATAATAGCCCTCCTTGCAATACGTTGCAAATTTCTTGAATCACATGGCGCATCTGTGATTACCACTATCATGCAAGAGCCATCACCCTTTTTTACCTCCTCCGTCTTGGCCTCCTGCTCTATGCTTTTTCTAAATGAATAACTTCCCAATTTTTGTCCAACCTGTACGCCGCATATCTCTAAAACGCCCCCATAATTTGTCTGCACCAGCACACCTACGGTATAGCCACCAAGATTTTTAGGAAGCACCCTGGACGATGTACCTATTCCGCCCTTCCAGCTAAAACAAATAGTACCGGTTCCGGCACCAACACACCCTTCTTCAACCGGACCTCCCTTGGCACTTTGAATTGCCTCAAGAACATCAGATGTCTTTACATATCTGGCTCTTATGTTATTCAACTCTCCGTCATTAGTTTCACCGACAACCGCATTAACAGAGTGAACATTTTCATTGCCAGGTTGCTGAAGCGTGTAAGTAATCAACGCCTCAATTCCCGTAGAAACATTTAATGTATTTGTTAGAACAATTGGAGTTTCAATATTTCCAAGTTCTTGAATCTGAGTGGTTCCTGCAAGTTTGCCAAATCCGTTCCCAACAAAAAAGGCGGCAGGAACTTTGGATTTAAAAATATTTCCCCTATGGGGGATAATAGCAGTTACACCTGTTCTCATATCGTTTCCTTTATTAAGCGTAACTTGTCCTACGGAAACACCTGGAACATCAGTAATTGCGTTAAATTTTCCGGTTTTAAAAATTCCGTATTCAATACCATAATCGCGCATTCTTTTACTTTGAGATTGAGCAATTGAATCATTAAAATTTCCCATAATTAGAAGGGTTAAAAGCAATAAAATAAAATTTCTCTTTTTAGACATAAGTAAAAATATTTGATGTAAAATTAGTTAACTTGCATCAATAAAAATAGAAAAATATACATCTGCTTAATGGATAAAGCGGTTTTTGTAAGTATTATTACTCCCGACAGTACAGAAAATCAGACAAATGAATATCTGGATGAGCTTGAATTTCTTGCAAATACGGCGGGAATTGATGGTGAAAAAAGATTCACGCAAAGGGTTGAAAAACCAAATTCAAGAACATATGTTGGAGAGGGCAAGATAGAAGAGATAAAAGAGTATATTTCTGATAAAGAGATACATCTGGCAATTTTTGATGATGAATTGACAGGCGCTCAGGTTAGAAATCTTGAGAAAGAACTATGTTGTGAAATTCTTGACAGGACTTCTTTAATTCTGGATATTTTTGCTTTGCGGGCCCAAACAGCGTCCGCAAAGACACAGGTAGAATTAGCTAGATATCAATATATTCTGCCAAGGCTGACCGGCATGTGGAGCCACCTGGAGAGACAAAGAGGAGGTCGCGGAACAAGAGGCGGCGCCGGTGAAAAACAACTGGAAACAGACCATCGTGTTATTCTTGACAGAATCAGTTTGTTAAAAGAACACCTAAAAAAAATAGATAAACAAATGACTGTTCAGCGCGGTAATCGCGGCGGACTTATAAGGGTTTCTCTTGTCGGCTACACAAACGTGGGAAAGAGTACCATAATGAATCTTCTTTCCAAGAGCGCTGTGTTTGCAGAAAATAAATTATTTGCAACTCTGGATACCACTGTAAGAAAGGTTGTTATAGAAAATCTTCCTTTTTTGCTGAGTGATACTGTCGGATTTATCAGAAAGCTGCCGCACCAGCTGGTTGAATCATTTAAAAGTACCTTGGATGAAGTGCGAGAAGCAGATATTCTTTTACATGTTGTGGACATCTCCCATCCTAATTTTGAGGAGCAAATTAAAGTAGTAAAACAAACCTTGGAAGAAATAGGCGCAGGGAATAAACCGACATTTGTAATATTCAATAAAATAGATGCTTACCAGTTTATAAAAAAGGATGAGTTTGATCTCAGCCCAAATAAACTTAACAACATGAATCTATCTCAACTGGAATCTTTTTGGAAGATTAAAGAGAAAACACCTGCAATTTTTATCTCTGCAAAAGATAAAATCGGAATAGATAAATTGAGAAATGATCTTTATAAGATGGTTGGAGAAATTCATAAAGGGCGTTATCCATTCAACAATTTCTTATGGGAATAAAAAAGACATCCCGCCTTGCAGCGAGATGTCATAATTAATTTATTCAACCTGAAGTTTTTATTAACGGGGCATTTCTATTTGCTGAATTTGCCTTTTAAAAACTCCCTGTTTAATCTTGCTATATGACTTATAGACACGTGTTTAGGGCACTCCATTTCGCATGCTCTTGTATTGGTGCAATTTCCAAAACCAAGCTCATCCATTTTAGCAATCATTGACATTGCTCTTCTCTGAGACTCAACCTTACCTTGAGGAAGCAGCGCAAGAGAACTTACTCTTGCACCAATAAACAACATAGCAGAACCATTTTTGCAAGTTGCAACACATGCGCCGCATCCAATACAAGCAGCCGCATCCATACTTTCATCAGCTTTTTCTTTTGCTATCGGGGTAGCATTAGCATCTTGTACTGAACCGGTTCTGACAGAGATAAATCCGCCGGCCTGCATAATTTTATCTAATGCGCTTCTATCAACAACTAGGTCTTTAATCACAGGAAAAGCCGCACTTCTCCAAGGTTCAACCGTAATAGTGCTGCCATCTTTAAATTTTCTCATATAAAGTTGGCATGTAGTAACCTCGTTCTCAGGGCCGTGAGCACGTCCATTAATATACAGGGAACAAGCACCGCAAATACCCTCGCGACAGTCATGGTCAAAGCTAACCGGGCCGCTATCGGCTATGCAAGGCTCTCCATCTTTACACCCTTTGCTAAACGCAATAGGATCAGCCTGTTCTTTAATAAGTTGTTCATTAAGAATATCCAACATCTCAAGGAAAGAAGTCCCGTGAGAAATATGTTCAACTTTATATGTTTCAAAGTGCCCTTTACTCTGAGCATCTTTTTGTCTCCAAACTTTAAGCGTAAAATTCATAACTCCTAATCTTTATAATTTCTGGTTGCAACTGGAACAAATTCAAAGTTAAGCGGTTCTTTATGAAGCTCCGGCTCTGATTTTTCCCCTTTATATTCCCATGCGGAAACAAACATGAAGTTTTTATCATCCCTTTTTGCCTCACCCTCTTCTGTTTGCATCTCCTCTCTAAAGTGACCTCCGCAAGATTCTCTCCTTTGCAAAGCATCGCGGGCCATCAAATCTCCTATCTCAAAGAAATCTGCAAGTCTGTTTGCCTTCTCCAATTCCTGATTAAATCCGTCATTGGTTCCGGCAACATACACGTTACTCCAGAATTCATCTTTTAATTTTTTAACTTCTTCAATAGCGGTTTTCAAACCGGCTTCGTTCCTGCCCATGCCAACATATTCCCACATAATCTCTCCAAGTGCTTTATGAATAGAATCGGGGGATCTCTTCCCCTTTATTGCAAACAGCTTTGCAATACGTTCTTTAACAGCTTTTTCTGCTGTGTCAAATTCAGGAGCGTTAGTGTCGGTTTTTGGCTCTTGAATCTTATGGGCAAGATAATTGCCAATTGTACATGGAAGAATAAAATAACCATCCGCAAGGCCCTGCATTAAAGCGGAAGCGCCAAGTCTGTTGCCGCCGTGATCTGAGAAGTTTGCCTCTCCAATAGCGTACAATCCCGGGATAGTTGTCTGCAAATCATAATCTACCCATAAGCCGCCCATTGTATAGTGAATAGCAGGATAAATCATCATTGGTTCTTTATATGCATTAAAATTAGTAATCTCCTCATACATTTGGAACAGATTACCATAACGTTCTCTAATCTTATCTTCTCCTAATCTTTGTATAGCACTGCTAAAATCTAGAAATACGGCTTTTCCCGTAGGATTAACACCAAAGCCCGCATCACATCTCTCTTTTGCTGCACGTGATGCTATATCTCTTGGTACAAGATTTCCAAAAGCAGGATATCTTCTTTCCAAGTAATAATCTCTTCTATCTTCTGGGATTTGAGATCCAGTAATTTCATGGCGCCTCAGCTTATCAACATCTTCCTTAAACTTTGGAACCCAGATTCTTCCGTCATTTCTTAAAGACTCGCTCATAAGAGTAAGCTTAGACTGCTGATGTCCGCGGACAGGAATACATGTAGGATGAATTTGTGCAAAACACGGGTTTCCAAAATAAGCGCCTTTCTTGTAGCACTGCCAAGCAGCAGAACCATTGCTGTTCATAGCATTTGTTGACAGGAAATAAACATGTCCATAACCTCCTGTTGCTAAAACAACTGCGTGTGCACCAAATCTCTCAATTTTTCCCGTAACAATATTTCTTGCAATGATACCTTTAGCCTCCCCGTTAATCAAAACCAAATCCATCATTTCATGTCTTGGATATGATTTGACAGTCCCGGCTGCAATTTGTGAATTCATTGCAGCATAAGCACCTAGCAACAGCTGCTGTCCAGTTTGGCCGCGAGCATAAAAAGTTCTGCTTACTTGAGCTCCTCCAAAAGAGCGGTTTGCTAATAGTCCGCCGTACTCTCTGGCAAATGGAACTCCCTGTGCAACACACTGGTCAATAATGTTATTGCTTACCTCAGCCAGGCGAAAAACATTACCCTCTCTACTCCTAAAATCTCCACCTTTTACAGTATCTACAAATAATCTGTGTATAGAATCGTTATCGTTTTGATAATTTTTAGCAGCATTTATTCCGCCTTGGGCCGCAATAGAATGCGCGCGCCTTGGCGAGTCGCTTATGCAAAATACTTTTACATTGTACCCCAACTCTCCAAGAGAAGCGGCGGCGGACGCTCCTGCCAATCCGGTTCCAACAACAATTATTTCTAACTTACGTTTGTTCCCGGGACTAACTACCTTAATTTCAGACTTATGCTTTTCCCACTTTTTTGTAATGGGTCCGTCTGGAACGTGCGATATTAATTTATTATCCTCCATTTGATTGTCTTTATAAAATTTCCGCAATTTTACAGACTTTTTGCCGTTTTACAAAGTGTTAAAATAATTATCTTTGTCTAGTGCTAATAAACCACGTGCTGCTAAAATAAAAAATCAAATCATGAAAAGATTTCTGACAGTAACAATGCTTTTAATCTTTACATTATCTCTCTCCGCTTTTGCTCAAACCCAAAAAGAGAGCAGAAAAGAAAAAAGGGCCAGGATTGAAAAAATGGTTAAAGATGGTGTAGCCCAGAAAAATCTATTTATTGAATTAACAAGATTGTGCCCGATAAACGGTGTGGCGCAAAATGTTGTTTATGGACAAGACGGGTACTACATAGACATTGTCGGAAACACATTTACCTGCAATTTCCCTTACATAGGCAATGGCACCCGCGTTGCTTACGGTAATAGTGAAACTAACATGAATATTAACAGTAATCATCAAATAGTAACATATTTTGGTGGGTGGCAGGATAAGGACAAATGTTATAGATATCAAACTATTTTCTGGAATGACAATAAAACAGAGGGCGTGGGTTCAATGCAACTTACAATCACAATAGAAATCTATACAGACGGTGCCGTGCTTGCCTCTCTAACAGTGCCCGGAAAAGACCAGATGAGTTATGCGGGAGAAATTGTAGAACGTCTTGCAGGGAAATAATATCAGAATTTTGATGTCCATGAATTACGCTAATGAAAATTATTTATGATGATTAAAAGTCGTATTATAAAAAAAATCTTTGCTGTCTGCATCTTGATTACTCTGTGTAATACAGCATTTTCACAATCAAGAAAAGAGAAAAAAGCAGCAAGAGCAGCAGAGCTTGAGCAGTTTGTTGTAAATGGTATTAACAACAAAGATGTTTACATTGATATATACAAAATATGTCCGCAGGGACAGGATACGCGCAACAGCAGCCCTGGTTATTATTTATCAATAAAGGATAATAGTATTTCTTGTTATCTGCCTTATATTGGTGCATGTAAAACAGCGGTTATAGGAGATTTGGATTTATCTATAACTGCTAAAAATCAAGCTATTTCTTTAATGGGGGGCTTTAATAAAGAGGAAAAAAGTTTTATTTATCAATTCCGATTTTTTAATGAAACCATGCATGAAAACACATTATGCACCGTGCAGATTTACAATGATACTGAATGCGCTATGAGGTTGGAAATGAATAGCAGGGACCCTATTTCATACTTGGGCAAAATGGAAACAAGGCCGGCAAACACACAAGAAAATTAATAAGTTAAGGATGGCGGCTTTAGTGCCGTCATTCTTTTTACATAAACAATTTATTAAAATGAATTATAAAAAAATTATCGTCAGCACAGCGATTTGTTGTTGTCTAGTATTTTGCACCTTGGCATCTTTTGCACAGAATACTAAAAATCCATACGACAATTTATTGCCAAAGCCACAAATTGTAAAAAATGATTCCGATGGCTCAAGCGCTACATATTTTACCATTAATGAAAAAACAGTTATAGTATGCAAGAATAAATTTCTTGCAGGCTATCTGAAAGATCATCTGCAAAATCTAAATTATAATTTGCAGGTTATATACAAAAATAGGGTTCCAAACAAATGTGCCGGCAGTTATATACTTATAAAAGAGAATGACAAGACATTGGCTCCGGATAATGAAAATGCTATAAAAGAAGGATATAGATTAAAAGTTGATAAAACAGGAATAACTATAATCGGAACTGACTACGGCGGAATGTTTAATGGCATTCAAACATTATTGCAGCTTTTCCCTTCAAATGTGTATAAAGCAAAGGGATATTATTATTATGCTGCCCTGGCCAATGGGGCAACTCCTGTAGACAGATTTGTTAAGGGACCTTTAACAAAATGCAGTGTACCATCGGGAGAAATAATAGATTGGCCTTTATATAATTACAGAGGCATGATGCTGGACGTCTCCAGAACTTTCAGACCGGCAGAAGATATTTATCAATACCTGGACTGGCTGGCATACAATAAGATAAATAAGTTTCACTGGCATCTTACGGATGACCAGGGATGGAGAATTGAAATTAAAAATTATCCGGAGCTTACAGCAAAGGGGGCTTGGAGAGGACCCGGGGAGGCGTATAAATCTTGTTTTGGTTCTGGCAATAAAAGATATGGCGGATATTATACACAAGAGCAAATTAAGAGCATTGTAAAATATGCTGCTGAGAGAAATATAGAAGTTATACCGGAAATAGATTTGCCCGGACATAGCGGTTCTGTGGCAGTTAGTTATCCCGATATTGTTTGCAGGCAGCCGGAGAACGGAGATATTAAAACAGATGATAATAATAATGACTTCAGCAAAGAAATCTGGTGTGTTGCAAAGGAGGAAAATTACAAAATGCTAGATGGCATTTTTAAGGAAATGTCCAAGATGTTTCCTTCTAAAATCATGAATATAGGCGGCGATGAAGTTAATCATACAAACTGGAAAAATTGCCCGGATTGCCAAGCCCTTATTGCACAAAAAGGTTTAAAGGATGAATTTGGTCTTCACAACTATTTTGTAAAGAGGCTAAATGATATTGCGGGAAAATACGGAAAGGTGCTGGCCGGTTGGGAAGAAATCATTAAAACCGGAGATTTGAATCCCGGAACCACTGTATATATATGGCACAGCACAAGTCCTGCAAAAGACGCTGTTGCAGGTCATTACCCTACAGTTCTCCAAGTTGGAGAGTATAGTTATTTTGACATGAAGCACACCAAGCTGGAGAGGGGTCATAATTGGGCAGGTTTGGTCCCGACAGATAAAACTTACTCTTTGAATGCAGCTGAATTTGCAACGCCGATTGATAATGGCAAGAGCCCGGAAGAAAACAGCGCAGATTTCAAAAAATATGTAATGGGTCTGCAAGGCGGCCTATGGGAAGAACTTGGCAATAGGCCCGTAAATTTTGTTGAATATCAAACTTTTCCAAGACTATGTGCCCTATCTGAAGTTGCATGGGGAACCTCTAAAAAAACAGACGGCACTCCTAATTGGGAAGATTTTAAACGCAGACTAACAGGAGCTCATTATGACAGGATGAGCCACATGGGTATCCGCTATAGAGTTGCATATCCAAATGTTACAGTTCACAATGCAGATAATGATACCATCATTACGGCATACAATGATTCCATATCAAATTATAAATTAGTTGCCGAGCAGCCGTATGCCGATGCTATAATTAAGTATGCGATTGTTGCTCCGGAAACTGCCGCTGATGGTATAAGAGGACAGACTGATACAACAAACTATAAATATGTTTACGCTGAGCCTATCATCACAAAACATCCTGACACCTACAGATTTGCAACATTTGCCAGCGACACTCTGCACAGTATTGGAGTTGCACAAATGAGCATGCCGCTGCATAAATATTTAACTCCTAAATTTTCAGTAGAGAGCAATAAAGGGTTATTAAAAGAGAATTCCTTTAATGATTTAGCAGATTACAATCCAAAAACTACCATGTATTTGGACGGGAGGGGGCATAACGGCGATTATGTCAAAATAACCTTTGATGAGCCTTTTGAATGTCACGCTATTGATATAACAACGGGGTCCGACTTTATTAACTTTTACGGTATTACAGAGGGATATGCAGAATACTCTTCTGATGGAGAACATTACACTGGCAAGGTAGATTTTGATTGTCAGAGAGCAGTGCTGCTTCCAAAAGAACAAGTAAAGAGCATAAGAATTGTATTAACCGGAGATTCTGATAGTTATAAAGTTGGAATACAAGATTTAAAGATATTCTAGAGTATATTTTTAAGACATTGTAATTTTAAAAAGAGAGCTTGTTTTCAAGCTCTCTTTTTATTGCATTGTTATGGATTTATTATTATTATCTGCAACCATTATTAATCCTTCAGATTAGCATAAGCATTAATTGCAATTGAAGATATTTTACCGTTAAAAGTTTCCACGTCTTTCTTTGTAAGTTTGCCTTTTCTTAAAAGCGTTATTACTTGCTCGCTCTCCTTAAATATTTGATTTTCAGCTGGCAAAAGCTGCTGCTCATATCCGGTTCCTTCAGCATTAAAAACTTTAGAGAATTTAAAATATTTATTGCCGTTGCCTCGTTTTATAGGAAAGATCTCTTTGTATTTAAGTTCCAGAACCATGTCGCACATTTTACAATTTGAAGGAGATTCCGTTTGTTTAACCATAATATCAGGAAGAGTATCTGGGTACTTTAAAAACATTGGGATTGCAAGAGAAATTGGGGGATAACTCAAGGCACACCACATAATAGTATTATCTGCCCCATCTCCTTGTTTTACACCCTGGAAAACAACGGCAGCAGAGGTAGACTCCCTTGGTATAAAATCTTGATCTACAAACCATCCGTTACATTCCTTAGTTGCATTAGATTTGTATAAGTCCGTTCCAATCAAAGAATTGTAATAAGATCTTGACAGATTATTAAATATCCACTGTGGTGTAAAAATATCACCATTTTTTAAACCTTGTTGGATTGCATAATCCGCATTATCATGTCTGATATAACCATGTCCTTCATCTACTCTTCCTGTATAAGAAAAATTGGTGTAAACTATATAACCGTTTGGAGCTATAGCAGGATCGTTAACATCTCTTTTTATCCATTTATAATTGTTAACTTCAAAATAAGCAGCGCCGCCCTCCGCATCAATAACACCAAAATTTGCCTCTATTGCCATAGGTCTTTTTAGCGTATCTAAAAATCTTTCAAAATCAGCTACTGTTTTGCAAAGACCTAAGGCTTTATACATTACAGCACCTTCACCGTCTCCGGCATTACTATTATCTCCTATAATATGAATATTATAAGAAGCTGTATTCATAATGCAAAATCCCGCCGTATTTGAACCTGCCCAAGCGTCGCCACCTTTTACCGGAGAATTAACAAGTGCTAGAAAATCAAATCTTGGTCCTTTAAAGTGTTCTATTCTGTTGTTTAATTCATCTGTATCTCTGTTTTTCCACATCAAAGGCCTTCCGTCTGGTGTAACTTTTCCTGTAAAAATAGCTGAAGTACAGCAAAATGCATTAACCGTTAAAAAACAAAAAACAATTAAAAAAGATACCTTTTTCATTTTATTATAAGATAAACTGTTTGGTAAAACTATTTGAATATTAATAATTTAACTATCGTGATTATTTAAAAAAGATAAGGATCTCTGTATTTTGAAATACCAAGATGACCATAAGCCAAATCTGTTGTTTCTCTTCCGCGAGGTGTTCTTCTTATAAAACCCTCTTTAATTAAAAAAGGTTCATAAACTTCTTCTATGGTTCCGGCATCTTCTCCAACCGCCGTAGCAATTGTTGTAAGACCAACGGGGCCTCCTTTAAATTTATTGATAATAGTTGTAAGTATCTTATTATCCATAATATCCAAACCTCTTTTATCAATATTAAGAGCATCAAGAGAATACTTGGTAATTTCTAAATCTATCTTTCCGTTTCCTTTTACCTGGGCAAAATCTCTGACTCTCCTTAATAATAAATTTGCAATTCTTGGCGTTCCTCTGCTTCTGCAGGCTATCTCTTTTGCAGCCTGTTCATCTATATCTATATTTAAAATTTTTGCAGAACGTTTAATAATTTTTTGTAAAACAATAACATCGTAATACTCTAAATGACACTTTATTCCAAATCTAGCACGCAAAGGAGACGATAAAAGACCGCTTCTGGTAGTGGCTCCAATTAAAGTAAACGGATTTAAAGTAATTTGAACAGAACGCGCTCCCGGACCTTTATCTATCATTATATCTATTCTGTAGTCTTCCATTGCAGAATAAAGATATTCCTCCACTATTTTTGGCATTCTGTGAATCTCATCGATAAACAGAACATCGCCCTTTTCCAAAGAAGTCAACAAGCCTGCTAAATCTCCGGGTTTATCTAAAATAGGACCGGAAGTTGTCTTCATATCAACCCCTAGCTCATTAGAAATAATTGTTGCAAGTGTTGTCTTACCAAGCCCCGGAGGACCAAATAATAAAACATGATCTAAAGATTCTCCCCTTAGTTTTGCTGCCTGAACAAAAACTTTTAAATTCTCCACAACTTTATCCTGACCGGCAAAATTTTGAAAATCACTGGGTCTTACAATTCCTTCCAACTCCCTATCCGCAACAGATTCAGTTTCTCTTGGATTAAAACTCTCTATTCTTTGATCATCCTCTTTCATACATCACAAATATAATCTTTTTTTATCTCTGAGTCCCGACAGTTTTAATTTTCAACACCTTTATATTATCATTAAATATTTATTTATTTTTAAAAAAAACTATTGGTTATTATTATTGCATGTTGAAACTGTTCATAAAAAACATTTGAACACTTTAATCTTGTTTTAAACACAATATTAACATTTTTTAATAGATAAAATATTGTTATATATAATTAAAAATAAAGGCATTAACCTTAGATATAATTTTTATTATGAACATATGTTAATATTATTACAACCGATATATTTACAAATCCGGGATGTTAAAATAGTATTGAAAAGATACCAAATTAAAGTTCATTTTCAACAATAATCTATAAGTGTTTTTATAACATGAGTTATTAACAAGATTATTCACACAGTTATAAAGATTTTTTTAACAATAATCCCTATATTTGCCGCCTGATGCCTGAAATAGAAGGGACAGAGGTTATTTTTAATAATGCGGAGATTGTAAAAAAACTCTCTGATTATCTGAGCAGTGAGACTCAAAAAAGATGTTTAATCAAAGGGCTTTTTGGATCTTCCAAAGGGTATGTTATGTCCTCCGCTATAAAGTTCTCTTCTAAAAATAAAATTCAAATATTAATTGAGGATAATAAAGAGCAAGCAGAGTATTTTTGTGCAGATTTATATAATATTTACGGCTCTGAAAATGTCTTTTATTTTCCAACCTCATCCGCTCAAGTTTCCAAAATCAGCACAATTAAAGATTCTTCCCAAAAAGTTCAGCGCAGTGCAGCAATAAGCTCCATTAATTTATATCTGGACAATTTTCATAAAGGCAATATATCTGACGGCGGCAATATAATTATAGTCACATATCCTGATGCCGTTAAAGAACAGATACTTAACAAGAAGACATTAATTAATTCTATTCTTAAAATTAAAAAAGGAGATGAGCTTCCTTTTGACTTTATTAAGGAGACTTTAATGAATGCTAATTTTGAGAGGGTGGATTTTGTTACAGAACCTGGACAGTTTGCCGTAAGAGGAAGCATTATTGATTTATTTTCTTATGCAGATAATACTCCGTGCAGAGTAGATTTTTTTGGAAACGGTATAGAATCCATAAAACGATTTGATATCAACACTCAAAGATCTTCTGATGAACTGAATTCCGTTGAAATATTTCCCAATATATATGAAAAACAGCAAATTATGGCTGAAGGCGGAGAGAGTCTGTTTGAATATGCAGAGGGAAATGCGGTAATATGGAGTGATACTTTTGAGGATCTAAGCAATTTGTTTGAAGAATCTAAGACGGTGTCTCTTAACGGATTTTCATTAAAAAACAAAGGAGCAATTTCAGAGACAGAATTAATCTGCAGAATATCTCCTCAGCCAAGTTTTAATAAGAATTTTAATTTATTAAGAGATGATATAATTGCCAGGAATAAAGAGGGTTATAAAGTCTTTATAAGTTGCTCAGAAGTTCTGCAGGCAGAAAGGTTAAAAATTATATTTAACAATTTGGAATTAATCCCAGGAGACAAACATCCCGTATTTGAGGTTATTCCCTATTCTATTCATGAAGGCTTTGTCTCTGCGGCTCTTAAGATATGCCTCTATACTGATCATCAAATTTTTGACAGATATCACCGTGTTAAAATAAAAAGAGAAGTTGAACGCAGCGAGCGTCTTACAATAGAAGAGCTAAACGCTTTTCATATAGGTGATTATGTGGTTCATATAGACCACGGCGTTGGAATTTTTGGCGGGCTGGTTAAAACAGTTGCGGCGGGAAAGGTTCAAGAAGCCGTCAAAATAATGTACAAAGACGGTGATGTAATTTTTGTCTCTATTCACGGTTTGCACAGAATCGCAAAATATAAATCGGGTGACGGGACGCCTCCAAAGATATATAAACTAGGGAGCGGTGCATGGAATACTCTTAAGAGAAAGACCAAAGACAAAATTAAGGATATAGCAAAGGATCTTATTAATCTTTACGCTCAAAGAAGACTATCAAAAGGTTTTTCTTTTTCTGCAGATACTTATATGCAGCAAGAACTTGAGGCCTCTTTTATGTATGAAGATACTCCGGACCAAATAACAGCTACTCAGGTTGTTAAAGTAGATATGGAGAGTGATTGTCCTATGGATAGGCTTATTTGCGGGGATGTGGGATTTGGTAAAACAGAGATTGCAATAAGAGCTGCATTCAAGGCTGTTTGCGACAGCAAGCAAGTAGCGATTCTTGTTCCGACAACAATATTGGCTCTGCAGCATTATCAGACATTTACGGACAGATTAAAGAAACTTCCGGGCAACATAGATTATATCAGCAGATTACGCACAACCAAAGAGATAAGCGGTATTTTAAAAAGACTGGAAGAGGGAAAATTAGATATTATTATTGGCACTCACCGTCTGTTGAACAAGGCTATAAAGTTCAAAGATTTAGGTCTTTTAATAATTGACGAGGAGCAAAAGTTTGGGGTTGCCGCAAAGGAGAGATTAAGACAATTGAAATTAGAGGTTGATACATTGACTCTTACGGCAACACCTATTCCAAGAACTCTGCAATTTTCGCTTTTAGGAGCTCGTGATTTATCCATTATCAATACGCCTCCGCCAAACAGACTTCCTGTGCAGACAGAAATAATAGACTTTAGTGAAGATGTTATCAAAGATGCTATAAATGAGGAAATTGAAAGGGGAGGACAAGTGTTCTTTGTGCATAACAGAGTGGAAGATATTTATGCCGTGCAACAAATGATAAACAGAATTTGTCCGCAAGTTAAAACGGCCGTAGGTCATGGTCAGATGGAGTCAAAAGAACTGGAGCGCATAATGCTGGAGTTTATAAGGGGTGATTATGATGTTCTGATTTCTACAACAATTATTGAAAACGGCATAGATATTCCAAATGCTAATACTATGATTATCAATCAGGCGCAAAATTTTGGATTGAGCGATTTGCACCAACTCCGCGGCAGAGTGGGGCGTTCAAATCGCAAGGCGTTTTGTTATTTGATAGTTCCCCCTATGACCTCAATAACAGAGGATGCGCGCAGGAGGTTAAAAGCCATAGAAGCATTTTCTGATTTGGGAAGCGGCTTTAACATTGCCATGCAAGATTTGGATATTAGAGGTGCAGGCAATATGCTTGGAGGCGAACAGAGCGGATTTATTGCAGAGATGGGATTTGAGACATACCAAAGGATTTTAAATGAGGCTTTTGCGGAGATTAATTCAGAAGGGCAAATAAATACAGAAGATACGCTGTCGGGAGAAAAACAAGAGAATGCCAAAACTGATGCCGAGGCAGTCAGAAATATTGTAAAAGAGAGAACGATGGGATTAAAACTCCCTGGAGGATTTATTACGGATTGTACAGTAGACACTGATTTAGAAGCTTATATACCTGATGATTACATTCCTCAAACCACAGAGAAAATAAGATTGTATAAAGAACTTGATACTATAACATCAGAAGAAGAGATAAATAAATTTTTAAATGTTCTCCGCGACAGATTTGGAGATATTCCGCAGCAAGTGATGCAGCTTGCTTACGTTGTGAGGATAAGGCGCGCTGCGTTGCGACTTGGGTTTGAAAGGATTGTGATTAAGCAGAAAAGAATGCTGCTGTACTTTGTAAGTGACCAAAATTCAGCTTATTATAAGACTGAAACTTTTGCCTGGATTTTACAGTGGGCGAGCATTCAGCGTGGATGTGCAGTAAAGGACTCTGGTAATAAGTTGTGGATAAATGTACCCGGGGTTGATTCCATTGAGAAAGGTTACAATATTGTAAATCAAATATTACTATCTTTGCACCCCTAAAATAGAGCGGCAAATGGTTGATAATGCCAGAAAAAAAATAACATCAAACCTGAATCTTCTTGTAGATATTGGCAATACAAATTGCAAGGTTGTTTTCTATAGGGATGGTAGAATTGGCGATATGCGCAGAAGCCCAAGAAGAGATGCCCTTACATTTATTTTATCGGTCATAAGTAAAGTTAAAAGTAAAATCAACGTAATAGTTGTTAGCAATGTTAGATCATCTAATGTCCCTATAAAGAGGGCGTTAAAGTCAAAGTGCCGTAATTTGGTTATCTTAGATTACCGCACAAAGCTCCCGATAGATCTTGGGTACAACTTTAATGCTAAGGAACTTGGGGCCGATAGAATAGCTTCAGCGCTCGCAGTTGCAATAATGTTTAAGGGGCAGGATTGCATTAAATTTGATTTTGGTACGGCGCTTACCGTAGATTTTATAGATAAAGCCGGAAAGTACATAGGAGGCAATATATCAATAGGTTGCAGAAGCAGGTTCAGGGCTTTGAACAAGTTTACGGGGCTTCTTCCGTTTATTTCTCCGGACCTTGTTTTTCCTCCAATTGGAGTTACTACAACAGGCGCTATGACGGCCGGCGTTGTTTTCGGTCTAATATTTGAAGTAGAGGGTTATATAAATAGGTACCCGGGGCATACTATCATATTTACAGGCGGCGATGCTTTTTATTTTGCGGCCAAAATGAAAAACAGCATCTTTGCAATGCAGAATATGGTTTTGCTGGGGTTGGCACATATAGCGGATTATTATGCAAATTAAGAGACAATTAAGGGGTTATTTAATGATTGCTGCGTTTCTGTTTGGGGCGCAAGTTGCAAGGGCGCAAAGAACAGATGCATTGGGGACTTATACTCCATATTCGCTCTATGGAATTGGAGACCTTGAACAGCAGGGTAATGCAATTACCAAGTCAATGGGCGGAATCAGCGCAGGTATAAGAGATGTTAGGTATATTAATTACTCTAACGTGGCCTCCATTACGGAGAGAGATACGCTCTCATTTTTGTTTGATTTTGGTCTAAAGTCAAATAATATTTATAACAAGGACAGCAAAAATCACTCTGCATATAATACATTCAATATCAATAATTTTGTCTTTTCGGCACCCATATATCATAAGTCCGCTCTTGTTGTTGGAATTGCTCCCTTCAGTAATATAGGGTATAAATTTGAGACGACGGAAACAGATGACGCCCTGGTTGCAAAATACGGAGATATAAAATATAGAAAGTATGGAGACGGTAGTATTAATCAGATATTTGCCGGAGCTGCCATGAATTTCTTTAAGAATTTTTCATTTGGACTGAAGGGTATCTATTATTTTGGAGACCTTGTTAATCACTCAGATATAGATTTTAACTCATCAAGCAATTTAAGAACAGTAGAAACTGGATGGGATTATGAGGCCAATGGTTTTGCAGCAGAGGCCGGACTACAGTACTTTAAAAAGCTTAAGAAAGATTACACTTTTACAGCGGGTGCTTCTTACAGATTTAAGAGCACGCTGTCGGGAACTACAAAAAGATATGCTTATGTTTATGATAGTTCAATTGCCGACACCGTTGTTACAAGCAAAAGCATTAAACACATTACGATTCCTGCAATTTTAACTGTTGGAGTTTCCGTCCGCAAAGGAGACAAGTGGATGGCCGGAATAGATTATCAGAGACAAAATTGGTCTAACACGTCCTTTAGCGCTACTCCCGGTGTAGATTTTAGCCCGGTTACAGAGAATTCTATTAAAGCCGGATTTGAGTATATACCAAATAAATACGATATCCGTTATTATATGAAACGTGTGACTTATCGTGCTGGAGTGCATTATGAGAATACATATGTTAAACTTAACGGCAAACAGATTAAAACTTACGGAATGTCGCTTGGGGCGTCTTTCCCGGTATTTAGGTTAAACAACTCATTGAACTTTACCGTAGATTTTGGGCAAAGGGGTTCAACCAAGAACAATCTTGTAAAGGAGAATTACGTACAATTCATAATGAGCTTGAACTTGCACGATATTTGGTTCATAAAGCCTAGGTATGAATAAAATTTGTAAATTTGCCCCCCGCATGAAAAAGAGTAATAATATAAAACTATAAAAATAAACAACCGTATTATGAAAAAATTAAGGATAATTTTAAGTTTAATTGCAGGTGCGCTTATTGTAATGCCAAGCCAGATGTCTGCGCAAGGTAAATTTGGAAGCGACAGCATCAACTGCGTTAAATATCTTAATTTCTACAGAGATTCTTACAAGCAGGGCAATATGAAAGAGGCTGCTCCGCTTTGGAGAAAAGCCTATAAAATATGTCCTCCGACAGCAAGTCAAAACATGTTTATTGAGGGGCAAAAGATTTTGAAGTATTGTATTGATAATTACAAAGGTGATGCTGCTGGGAGGGATAGATTAATTGATACTTTATTTCAGCTTAATGATGTAAGAGCGCAGTATTATCCAAAAAATGCATACAGAGCTCATGAGAACAAAGTCATGGATATGATTAGTTATTATGGCAAAGATCCTCAAAAGGCTAAGAAAATTTATGATGCGTCAATGGATGTAATCAAGGAGGGAGGCGTTGATTCATATTCATCTTTGATTGTTAATACAATGATTAAAGCCGGAGATCTGTACAAGACCAAAGAGCTTACAGATGAGCAGGTTATGAATACGTATTCTGTTTTGAATGATGTTTTTGACTCAAAGATTACTGCAAATCCCGCAGATACTACTTTAAAGAATGATCAAATTGCGTTGCAGAATGCATTTGTTTCCAGCGGCGTTGCCACATGCGATAATCTTATAAAAGTATTTGCTCCAAGATTCAATGAGAACAAGGAAGATACATTGCTTGTAAAAGTAATTGTTAAATTATTGAGTGATAATGAATGTACTGATTCTGAGTTATTCGTTGACGTTGTTTCACAACTTTACAAATTGTCTCCTTCTGCAAATTCTGCTTATTATCTTTATATCCTTTATAATAAGAAAGGCAATGAAGAGAAGGCTTCATTCTATTTGAAAGAGGCTGCTAATAATGAGAGCGGAAAGAAGAAAGGAGATTATATGTTTGAACTTGCAAATTATTACTATAGAAATCATGCCTACGGCGCAGCGGTTTCTACTGCAAGAAGTGCGGCTGAATATAACGGAGCTCTTTCCGGCAAGGCAGATTTGCTTGTTGGAGATGTTTGGGCAGCAATCGGTTGCGGCGGAGATGAAATGACTCAAAGGGCTAAGTTCTGGGTTGCTACTGACTATATGATTAGAGCTAAGCAGAAAGATCCATCTCTAACGAGCGAGGCCGACAGAAATATTGCAAAGTATCGTCAATATTTTCCTAAGACAGCAGATGCATTCATGTATGATTTGACAGACGGCAAGAGTTATTCAGTTTCTTGCGGCGGCATGAGTGCAACTACAACCGTTAGAACAAACAAGTAATATTTTAGGGTTCCCTATATAATGCAGAGAGCCTCCCTTCATATTAAAAGCAACAAAACGGCAGCAATTAAATTATTAATTGCCGCCGCTTTTGTATTGTCTTGTGTATTAGTTGCTTGTGAGAGAAAAACCCAAACTACAAAGAGTGTTGATTTAAATAAGGCACCAAGACAAATAGTAGATAGTATATATGCGGTGCAGACAGAAAACGGCGGTCTGACAATGCGGGTGGAGGCAAAGAAAATGGAGAAGTATGAGAATGATACTATCTCTTATGAATTGTTTCCCATGGGTTTTGATATTTACTCTTATAATCGCGACGGATTCCTGGAAACCCATATTCACGCAAAGGCTGCAAAACACACCGTATCCAAAACATATAAAGAGACATGGGCCGCATACGGTAATGTGGAAATTTTCAATTATGTCAAAGGAGAGAAAATGGTAACTGATACATTATACTGGGACAAAAACAATCACAGAATTTACACTCATTGTTTTGTTAAAATGTCATCGCCAAGAGGTCTTATGCAGGGATATGGAATGGAGAGCGATGAGATGGCCCGCAATGCTGATATAATGATGCCCTTTGACAGTTACAGCAGACTGGGCAAAGATTCTATTTTAAACAGACTTTATAAGGATACGGCCAACTTTATTGGCCCGGTCTTAAAACCGGCTAAAAAGCAGAATAATTTACTTGTGAAGGGGAAAGAGAAAAAATGACAACGCATATTATCATAGCTATAATTGCGCTTTTGTTTGCTGCCCTTTTTTCTGGCTACGAGATGGCTTTTTTACATTGCAACAGGTTAAAGGTTGCCCTGGATAAAAAAGAGGGAAAGAAATACGCAGTTGTCATGGATCAATTTATCCGTGATGAAGGCAGTCTCATCTCTTCTCTTCTGATGGGCAATAATATTTTCACAGTTATTTATGGTATTGCCGCTGCTAAAATTCTTAGTCCGTGGATAACATTACATATTACTGCATTACTTGGCGGATCTCTTATAATTGAGACAATTATAGCTACTTTAATAATTCTGATAACTGCTGAGTTTCTCCCAAAGGCTTTATGTTTTTTAAATCCAAACAGCGTTTTTTCATCTTTTTACAGAATTATAAAATTCTTTTATTACTTATTTTATCCTCTTACTTTGGTAACAAATAAATTATCAGAGTTTATCATTAAAGCTGCGGGTTACAATAGAAAAAATACGGCACAGAACACGACTCAAGTTTTTAATGAAACCGATTTAATAAATTTATCTGAACAAGTAGAAGGAGTTCACGATGGGGAGAGTCCGGCGGCAAATGATATAGAAATTTTTCAAAACGCAGTGGATTTCTCCACAACAAAAATAAAAGAGTGCCTTATACCGAGAACGGAAATTACGGCAATAGATATTAATGATTCAAGTTCAGATTTATTAAGAACATTTGTTGAATCAGGTTTTTCCAGAGTGATAGTCTATCGCGATACAATAGATAATATTGTTGGTTACGTGCATTCAAAAGATTTTTTGAAGGAGCCCGGCAAGTCTATTGAACAATTGTTGAGGCCAATTCATTATGTGCCAATGAATAACGATGCTCAGAATTTGCTTGAATTTATGATTAGGAACCAACACTCTATTGTTGCGGTGAGAGATGAATATGGCGGCACGGAGGGGATAGTAACACTTGAGGATTTGATTGAAGAAATTTTTGGAGATATAAATGACGAGCTGGATAAAGATATGCTTGTTGAGAAAAAAATAAGTGACAGCGAGTATATTTTTTCCGCAAGACTGGAAGTGAAAGAGCTAAATAAAAAATATGACTTCAAGCTCCCGGAATCTGCCGATTATTTAACAATTGCAGGATTGATAACTAAGCTGACCGAGTCTCTTCCAAAAGAGAAAACAACGGTTCAAATTGGAAGATATGTTTTCACAATTCTTAAATCTTCTAATAAAAGAATTGAAATTGTTTCCCTCAAAATTGAATAGTAAATAAAAAAAGGGTGACTGAAACAGCCACCCTTTTTTTATTTTATTGAGCGATTCTCTATTAATAGAATTTATAACGTCTATCTTTTACATTAGCATCTTGTGCCATAATCTGAGGAAGGTAATTGGCAAGAGTTGCAAATGTTTGCATGCTTTTTTGTTTAGCGTCATTCTCTGTGAAATAAGCGCCCTTCTCTTTTCCTTCAATCTGAAAATAATAAACTCCTATATCACCGGCAACGGGACCAACAATTTTATTTGTATTTGCAGCAGCAGAAATAGCTCCAATAAATTTAGGATCAAGTTGTTGGCTTTGTGTTAGGTTAGTAAATGTCACCCCGCTCTGTGAACTGATGGTTAAACCAAGTTTATTTGCAACAATATCAAGAGACGCGGGATTTGCACCAACTGTCTTCTTGCATACTTGAGCCAAATGTTCTCCGGTTTTTAGCATTGTCAAATAATTCTTTATTTGAGGCGCAACTTCTTTGAGAGTGGCATAACCATCTTCATGGATTTTCTTAACGGCAGCAACAAAGAAATATTGATTATTGACGGAAATGATAGGAGAAACCTCATTCTCTTTATTTTCAAATATCCATCTGCTTAATTCTTTAACATCATCAAAGCTGCCCACTTTCTTTGAACCCGGTGTCAGATTCTGAATAGGATATAATGTAAGCTTTTGAGAGCGTGCGTATTGTTCAAACTTATTAATGTCTTTTCCGCACTTCTCAACAACATTGTTTGCCTGAGCATAATAGTTAGCAAATGTCTCTTTACCTGCAACTGCTTCCTTTGATAAAATGGCAACTTGAGATTTTCTTACCGGTTTTGTAACCTGAGATACTTTAACAACATGCCATCCATAGTTGCTCTTAACTTTGAAAACATCTCCCGCTTTTGCGGTAAGAACTTTTTCAAATCCCGGCATCATGTATTGTTGTGTCATCCAACCAATATCTCCGGGCTCTTGTCCTGCGGGGACTTGCTGTCCAGCAGCATATTGAGCTGCAAGGGCTGCAAAATTTCCACCCTTGTTTATGACATTAATAAGGCTGTCAGCCTCTTTCTCATTATTTTTAACAAAGATTTGTTTTACAAATGCAGAATCCGGCATTGCCTTGACAGCCATAACCTTAGCTGCAAAATAAACATTATTGGCAAATTGTACCGGCAAAACAGCTCCTGCTGATGCTGTTGCTGCAAATGCATCCAGCTGCTCAGAAAGAGAATTAAGATCTCCTTTTCTAAAATACGCTTCGCTAAATTTTGCATCAGAATTTTTTGCCAGGAACGTCTTCATATTTGCCTCAGTTGCAACGCCCTGGAACTCCTGAAATACTTTATCTATGTCTTTCTTTGCAAGAGCCATATCTTCTGAGGAGGGCTTAACTTCAAATGCTACAAATTCTGCATCTCTGCTCTCCGGCTGTTTTAGAGTCTTTTTAATTTTATCATAATATGCTCTAATATCTTCATTTGTAACTTTGATTGATGAGTCAGGGGCAAAGCCAATAGGCTTAACAACAAAGGAAACATTATAGGCAACATTATTATCTTCTATTGCTTGATGAATCTGAGCTTTATTAATAATGGTACTCTTCTGAAGCAGGGTAACATATTTAGTGAACATTCTGTCTTGCGTCATATTCTCCTGCAGATAATCCCAATACATCTTAAGATTGCCGCTGTTATCCTGCGGAATCTGCTGAATGAATTGAAGAAGTTTATTTTTGTCAAACATTCCGTCTGACCCCGCAAAGTTAGCCTCTCTTGCAATGACGGGAGAGATATCTGTTCCCTCGCTCATGTCTATAAGTTCCTTATCTCCAACAGCTAAGCCAGCTTTTTCGCAGTTTGGAATAATTACCATCTGAGCCATCTCATTCTGCCATGCAGAATTGTTAATCATCTCCGTAGTCTTCTCGTCGCTTCCCGTTTGACCGGTGGTCATCTGATAAATCTTCTGGAAATAATCTATTCTCTTCTGGAATAATTGTGATGAAATACCCTTGCCGTTCACCTCTCCAACATCATATTTGGAGGAAAACATAGAAATTGCATTCTGCAATGTCTCCGGGTCCACAATAAAAGCTAACAACGCTATGGCGATAACAACGGAAATGAACACTCCCATCTTAACGCGCATTTTCTCTAGAACTGCCATATCTGAATATTTTTATGTATAATTCTCAAAATTATAGGGGGGCAAAGATAATATTTTTCTCTCCAAAACCCTAAAAAACTACTTATTACTTCAACCTTAGGAAAGAATATCCAAAGCGTTCGCATGCGGCTCGTTGCAGAGCCTCTCGATCATCTGGATGGGCAATGCTTATCAAGGCTTTTGCTCTTTGCGCATAGTTTTTATCACGCAGATAAACAATGCCGTATTCGGTGGCAATGTATTGTGTTTGGAATCTGGTGGTTACAACGCCGGCACCAGGTGTAAGATGCGCGGTGATTTTTCCATGTCCTTTTCCGGTCCGCGAAGGAAGCGCGATAAATGTTTTGCCGCCGGGAGACAGGGCTCCGCCATACATGAAATCATGCTGTCCGCCAATACTGGAAAATATGTAATCACCTATGCTATCGGCACATACTTGCCCTGTTAAGTCTACTTCCAAAGCCGAATTGATAGCAGCTACATTAGGATTCTGCCGGATAATTTGCGGGTCATTTGTCCAGGCCACATCTTTCATCACAACTTGTTTATTGTAATTTAAGAATTCATACATTTCCTGAGAGCCCATCGCGAGAGAGCCTATGCTTATGCCTGGCATAACTTTTTTAAGAGAGTTGTCAATGATTCCTTTTTTCATCAAACCCACAACACCATCAGTCATTGCCTCTGTGTGCAATCCCAAATGTTTGTGGCCGCTAAGCTCCTGAAGTACAGCATTTGGTATTCCTCCTACTCCAATTTGCAGTGTTGCCCCGTCGTGAATTTCACTAGCTACATTGCGGCCGATGGCTTGTTCTATTGGATTTGGAGCGCCAAGTTTCATTACAAAAGGAGGGTCATCACACTCAACGGCTGCGGTTATTTTGCTCTCATGGATTAGAGCATCACCATACATGTAAGGAATGCTTTTATTGATTTGTGCAATTATTATTTTGGAGCAATCTACCGCTCCCATTGTTAAATCAGTTGAGATTCCATAACTGCAATAGCCATTCTCGTCCGGAAGAGAACAATTTAAAAAAGTAATATCCGCCTTTAATATGCCGCTGCGAAACAGTCCGGGAATCTCACCCAAAAAAGCGGGGATTTCAGACCCGTAACCTTCATGTACCCAACGGCGTTGGTTGTAGCTTAAAAACAGACTGTTAACTAAAAATGAATCCTTGAATTCAGGTTTGCAGAAAGGTGCTTCTTTATCAGTAATGCTGCAGCCGGAATAAATGACAACATCCCGCAGTTCATTACCTCGTCTGGCTAAAGCTGCTTGCAACACTTCCGGAATGGACGTGCTGCCCTGAATGTAAATATGGTCACCCGAATGTACGAGCTTCATAGCCTCATCTGCGCTTGTATAGTTCATCTGGTTGTTATTGTTTAGTTGTTTTAGAGCTGTTCAAAAATGCCCAGCCGCTCATCAAGGGTGTGCAGGGTACTGTCGGGAGCCAGCAGGGATACACAAATTCTTAATCCGTACTGTAAGCTGCCTGTTGTATCAAGAGCTATTGCTATAATGCCACAGCGCATAAGTTTCATAAGCAAGGTACGGCTATCCATATATTTATATCCTACGGTAAAGAAGAAACCGTCTGCGATATGTTCATTTAAATCTTTTGCGTAGACTATTTTAAAGCCGTGTTTTATAAAAATTTCTTTTGCCAGTTTGGCGCGGCGGCCGTATTCCGAAGTGATATTTATAAAATTTAATTTACCCTCAATAGCTGCCCGCATCATTGCAGCCAATGCAAATTGCGGAGAATGTGATGTGCCGGATGATGCTGTGTATAAATATGTTAAATGATAGTTGTCTCCAAAGCGAGCTATGTGGTAACGTCTCTTAAGTTCCGGGTATTCGCGATTGTATAGTTTGTCCGATATAGCCGCTATTGCTATACGCTCGCCGGCATAGCTGAACACTTTTGAACTGGAAATCATTAACACGTAATTGTCTGTATATTTGGCTACCGAAGGTTGGAATGGCGGTTCAAAAGGTTTGGATTTATCATTTCTAAAATCCATGCAAAAGTAAGCCAAGTCTTCAAGTACAATTGCATCGTATTTTGTTGCCAATTCACCTATAATCTTTAACTCATCCGGAGTGAGACAAACCCAGGAAGGGTTGTTGGGGTTAGAAAATAAAATGGCACAAATATTATTTTTTTTCAGATAATTTTCCAGTTTTCCCCTCAGCTTCTCTCCCCGATACTCATAAATGTCAAAGCCACTACTTTTTATTCCAAGTACATCTGCCTGAGTGTGTTGAACCGGAAATCCGGGATCAATGTAAAGAATTGTATCCTTTTGGGGATTAAGTTGCGAGCACTCAAGCAGAAGATTATAGCAACCCTGCATTGAACCCACCGTGGGAATAATACCCTTAGGGTCAATATCTATGTCAATAAAAGCTTTTATGAATTGTGAAGCTGTTTCTTTTAGCACGGGCTCTCCGCTAATGTTGGGATACACAGAGGCCACACCATGCTGGAGCGCATCAATTTGTGCCTCAACACCTACTTCACTGGCGGGAATACTTGGACTGCCTATTTCCAGATGGATAAATTTTTCCCCCGTCTGTTCCTCTAGAGCGCAACTCACAGCTACACATTGACGTATTGTAGCCTGAGCGATATTTTCTATACCCATATCGCCGAGCACGCTGTCGATTCTTTTTTTATCGATTGCTTGCATAGGTAATATTTATTTAATTGTTGTTCAAATGTTTTTGGGCAAAATCGTAGCCGGCGTTAAAAGCCTCTATGTTGGTTTGCATAATTTTTTCTCCCTTGCCGGAAAAAATATTTTTGATGCCATCTATAAGATTATTTGGTTCAAGAATCTTTATAAAAGGAGCTGCGGCACCAAGAAGAACCATATTTGCGCTGCGCGGAGATTTTAAATTCCCTGCGATGGTGTTCACATCAATCATTATGACGCGGCCAATTTTTTCAAGTTCAGCTTTAACTCCCTCTATATCAGGATAATTTGGAATATTAACAAATGGAGCAGTATTGGTGATAATCCAACCCTGCCTGCTTAGCCATGGCAGGTAGCGCAAAGCCTCCATGGGCTCAAGCGATATTATCAAATCGCAGTTTCCACGGGGGATAAGGTCACTGAAAATAATATTGTTTGACAGGCGCAAATTACTTTGTACATTACCTCCGCGCTGACTCATACCGTGAACTTCTGCCTGTTTGAGGTGTAAATTTTGGTCGAGCGCTGCCCAACCTATAATGGTGGCAATGGAAAGGATGCCTTGTCCCCCCACGCCAGAAAGAATGATATCTTGTTTCATTATTTTTTGTTTTTACTTTGAGCGTGACGACGTGCGCTCTGAATGCATTCTCGTCGTGAAATAATCACTGAGGTTCCTTTGTATTCTAACTCTCCTTTTATAACCCTCTCCATCTCTTTATAATTTGCCGGAAGGGGTATTATGACTTTTAGATGAGTAGGATCCACACCAATGCCAAGGCAAATTTTTTCTAGTTTGCCGGTTCCGGCTGAATCTTGACCACCTGTCATGCCTGTGGTTAGATTGTCGCTGATGCAAAGAGTGATATTAGCATTTATATTTACTGCATCAAGCAGTCCGGTCATGCCGCTATGGGTAAAAGTAGAATCTCCAATCACTGCAACAGATGGCCATACTCCAGCCTGATCTGCGCCAATTGCCATTGTAAGCGACGCTCCCATTTCAACTGTAGAGTGAATGGCGTGGAGAGGTGCCAGCCAGCCAAGCGTATAGCAACCGATATCTCCAAAAACTCGTGCTTTTGGATATTCTTTTAATGCCTCATTTAGAGCTGTATAAAAATCACGATGGCCACATCCCTGACATAGAGCCGGAGGGCGCGGCACAGTAATCTTTGACGGATCAAAAGTATCATGTGTTTTTAACCCCACTGCAATTCGTACGCAATCCGGAGACAGTTCTCCGGTCCTAGGTAGAGTGCCATCCAAACGTCCCTTGATTGTTATGCCGGTTTCAAATACCCCGGCCAGTTTTTGTTCCACAAGAGGCTGTCCCTCTTCTATCACAAGAATAGTTTTGCATTTGTCGGCCAGTTCATGAGCCAAAGCTCTAGGGAACGGATATTGTGTAATTTTAAGTACGGGATAAGGACAACCGTCCGGGAAATTTTCCATTAAGTAATTGTAACCCAGACCACAGGCAATAATGCCCATTGAATGATCCTTTCCCTCTGTCAATACATTGTGGCCCATTTTAACAGATTGATTCTCAAATTCCGCGTAGTCCTTTATCAATTGTTTGCCGCGGACTATGGAATTAGCCGGAAGAGTTACCCATTGCCGCTGATTGTCGGGATAATGCAATTCATTTTCCTTGCGAGCCTCACCACCTTCAACAACAGCACGTGAATGTGCCATACGTGTGGTCAGACGCATAAGTACGGGGATTTTAAAATTTTCACTGTAGTCAAACGCCTCACGTGCAAGATCATACGCCTCCTGCTGATTGCTCGGCTCAAAGCAAGGTACCATTGCAAAATCTGCATAGAAACGAGAATCTTGCTCATTTTGAGATGAGTGCATAGAGGGATCATCACAGGCGGTTACCACCAAACCGCCGTTGGCCCCCGTAACGCCGGAATTAATAAATGCGTCTGCACAGACATTCATCCCCACGTGTTTCATGCATACCAGAGCACGTTTGCCGGCATACGATGTGCCCAATGCGCTCTCCATAGCTGTTTTTTCATTGCAACTCCACTCGCTGTGGATACTGCGTTCTTTTGTAAGCTGTTGCTGCTGAATGAATTCAGTAATTTCTGTCGAGGGTGTTCCCGGGTAGGCATATACTCCTGTAATTCCCGCGTGAAGAGCTCCAAGAGCGAGCGCCTCGTCACCCAATAATAGATTTTTATTAAGCATCAATTCAATATTAACAAGTTGTTTTATTTAATTGCGGCTCCCGACAGATTAAATATTAGACACTAGACATTAAATAGAAAATGCATAATATCACCATCTTGAACCGTGTAATCTTTTCCCTCTGTAGCAAGTTTCCCCGCAGCGCGGCATGCCGCCTCTGAACCGTATTTTACAAAATCCTGGAATTTAATAACTTCTGCCCTAATAAACCCCCTTTCAAAATCAGTATGGATAACTCCCGCCGCCTGAGGCGCTTTATCTCCCTTGTTGTAGGTCCACGCTCTAACCTCCGGTTCTCCCTGAGTAAAAAATGTCTCAAGATTAAGGAGCTTATAAGCACCTTGTATTAAACGTACTACGCCTGACTCTTTTAATCCCATCTCATCCAGAAACATTTTTTTATCCTCATAAGTTTCCATTTCTGCAATATCAGACTCAGTCTTTGCGGCTAGTACTAAAATCTCCGCCCCCTCATCTTTGACAGTTTCTCTGACTTTTTCCACATAAGCATTCCCCTCCTTTGCGCTCTTTTCATCCACATTGCAAACATACATAACCGGCTTATTTGTAAGCAAATACAATTCATTTGCAAGTTTTTGCTCATCTTTGTTTTCAAAATTTACCGTCCTTGCAGACTTGCCTTGTTCCAGCGCCGCCTTGTATTGTTCCAGTACATTGCAAAGCTTAAGGGCGTCCTTATCGCCGCCCGTCTTTGCCTGTTTCTGAACTTTTGACAGCCTCCCTTCTACAGTCTCTAAATCCTTAATTTGCAGCTCAGTGTCCACAATTTCCTTATCTCTCACGGGGTCTACGCTGCCGTTAACATGAACAATATTTGTATCATCAAAACATCTTAGCACATGTAAGATCGCATCTGTTTCTCTTATATTTGCAAGAAATTGATTTCCAAGACCTTCTCCCTTGCTGGCCCCCTTTACGAGTCCCGCAATGTCTACAATTTCTACTGTAGCCGGAACAATGTTCTTTGGGTGAACCATTTTTACCAACGTTTCTAACCTTTCATCCGGAATAGAGGTAAATCCTATTTGAGGATTAATAGTACAAAACGGAAAATTCGCAGCTTCCGCCTTAGCGGAGCTGATACAATTAAATAGAGTGGACTTACCTACATTCGGGAGCCCGACAATACCACATTTTACTGACATATCTTATATTTTGTATGACGGTGTTATTATCTAACGTAATTATGCAAATTTAACAAATTTACCGGTTTTTCATAATAAATATATCAAATTACTTGGATTTATTCTTTAACTTCTTTTTATTTCCCCCTCAAAAAAAGAAATTATGAAAGAAGTTGGGAAGATTCTTATTCTGATTGTGATGTTTTGGAATGTAGAGAATTTCTTTGAACCGTTTGATAATCCGGGAACTAACGACAATGACTTCACTCCATTTGGAAAGTATTACTGGACATGGAAAAAATTTGAGAAAAAGAGAGATGACATAGCAAAGGTCATTATTTCTACAAGCGAACAAATGAGGGTTGTCGGAATGGAAAGTCCGGCCACAGAACCCCCGGCGCTTATAGGTCTGGCTGAGGTAGAGAACAGATTTGTATTAAACCAGCTTGTGAATGAGACTCCGCTGGCACGTCTGAATTACAAGATAATACATAAAGACTCACAAGACGAGCGCGGCATAGATGTGGCCCTGCTTTATAGGGCGTCCCGTTTTAAACTCTTAAAATTCAATTTTATTCCCGACAGTTCCATTCTTTCAAAAGTTGCCGGCGGCAAAGATGCAGATTTAAAAAATTTTAAAACCAGATGGGTGCTCTATGCTAAGGGGATTGTAAATGAATTAGATACGCTACATGTGCTAGTTAATCACTGGCCGTCCAAACTTGGAGGAGAACAAAAGACGCTAAGAAGCAGAATGCTGGTTTCTAATGTAGTACGTTGTTTTACAGACTCCATACTTCTATCTCAGCCGGACGCAAATATTATTCTCATGGGAGATTTTAATGACACTCCGGAATCAGAACCGTTGAAAAATCTGTCGGGATTTAAAAACTGCGCCTCATCCTTTTTAAGTTCACATAATGGCGAGGGGACTCACAAATATAACGGAAAATGGGAGATGCTGGATCAATTTTTAATATCGCAACATCTTGTTTATAAGAAAGATGTATCATTGGAAAACTGCGGCAGGAGCAGACAGTGGATTTTTTGTGCTGACCCGGGCATGGAAATTTTCAAATCTGATTTTTTGCTGCAGGAAGATAAAATGTTTCTTGGAGAAAAATTAAAAAAGACCTTAAACGGCCCGCAATATTTAGGAGGAGCGAGCGATCATTTGCCAATATTGTTAAATTTTTTTTCGCCACAATTATGAAACAAAAAGAGTCAAAATGGTTATTCTTTTTGAGCCTATGTCTTTTTGGAGGAAAAATAAATAACTTTGCAATAGAACCTTTTCTAATAGAATTTATTTAGCATGAAGCAGTATCTTGATCTCCTTCAAAAAATTATGCATGAGGGAGTTATAAAGCATGATAGAACAGGAGTGGGGACTAAAAGTGTTTTTGGATATCAGATGAGATTTCATTTAAATGACGGATTTCCGTTGCTTACCACAAAGAAAGTACATCTGAAATCAATTATTTATGAACTTTTGTGGTTTATTCAGGGAGATACTAATGTTAAATATTTAAAGGAGCACGGCGTCAGCATTTGGGATGAATGGGCAGATGAAACCGGCGAGCTTGGCCCGGTTTACGGAGCGCAATGGAGAAGATGGGATTGCGGAAACGGGCAAACCATTGACCAGCTGTCAAATCTGATGAATCAGCTAAAGACAAATCCGGACTCCAGAAGGTTAATTGTTTCTGCTTGGAATGTGGCGCAAATTGATAAAATGGCTCTTCCGCCGTGTCACTCTTTATTCCAATTTTATGTAGCGGATAATACGTTATCATGTCAGCTTTATCAAAGGAGCGCGGACACCTTTTTGGGAGTTCCTTTTAACATAGCATCTTATGCATTATTCACAATGATGATTGCCAAAGTTTGCGGCTTCAAGCTAGGAGATTTTGTACATACATTAGGTGATGCTCATATATATCTTAATCATTTTGAGCAAGTTAAAGAGCAACTTTCCAGAGAGCCTAAGCTGCTTCCAAAGATGATAATACACGGAGACCAAAAAGATATATTCTCTTTTAAGTATGAAGATTTTGAACTTGCAGATTATAATCCTTGGCCTTCCATTAAAGCCCCTATTGCTGTTTAGCAAGTAAATGCAGCGGATATGTTAATGGGATTTGTCTGGTAAAAAAGGTTTTACAGTAGAAATAAAATTATTTTGGAATGTTGTCTCTTATAGTTGCAGTAGCGGAAGACGGAGCCATCGGGATGAAAAATAATCTCCTTTGGCATATAAGCGAAGACCTTAAATACTTTAAGGCCAACACTTTGGGTAATCCCGTGATTATGGGGAGAAAAACGTTTGAATCAATAGGGCGTCCGCTTCCGGGCAGAAGAAATATTATTGTATCACATCAGAATTTTCCGCTGCCGGAAATTGCAAGATTAAAAAAAGACGGCACACCGTCCAATACCTCCGTTGAGTTGGCAAACGATTTTGAACAACTTGCCCGCTATGCGCAAAACTCTAATGATGAGTTCTTTGTAATAGGTGGAGGCAGTATCTATAAAGAATTTTTTAAGTTCGCCGATAGATTATACATCACAAAAATTTATTCTCACAAGGAAGGAGCAGATACTTTCTTTCCGGAAATAAAAATGACAGAATGGAGCGAGGTAAAAAAATCTCCTGTTATGCATGATGCTGAAAATCATATTGATTTTCAATTCATTACGTACCAAAAACATTAAAAACTTATGACAAAACAGGACGGATTTGGCAGTTCATTCGGAACACTTATTGCGCTAATAGGTTCAGCGGTAGGACTCGGCAATCTTTGGAGATTCCCGTATCTGGTTGGAACAAATGGCGGCGCTGCGTTTATCATTATTTATTTGACATGCGTTGTTTTCTTGTGTCTGCCGGGAATGTTTTCTGAATTTGTAATAGGAAGACGCAGTCAACAAGATGTTTATGGAGCTTTTAAGGCACTTGCGCCGGGTTCCAAGTGGAAATACGCAGGTCTTGTTTGTGTGCTTGGAGTAACAACGGTTTTGTCATTTTATTGTGTTGTCGGAGGCTGGACAATTGATTATTTGGTTAAAGCAATTGGGATGAAATTTTCAGTTGCGGACCAGGGTGCATTTAATAACATTTTCACAAGTGTCTCCACATCAAGTACTGAAAACACTCTTTACATGTTGATATTTCTAGTATGCACCTGTGTTGTAGTTCTTATGGGTGTGAAGAACGGCATAGAGAAATGCAACAAAGTAATGATGCCTGTGTTGTTTGTGTTGCTTATTGTAATTATAGTTAGGTCTCTTACCTTGCCGGGCTCCGGAGAGGGAATGAAATTTCTTTTGAAGCCGGACTGGTCTAAGGTTACAACTAACACTGTAATAGCAGCTTTGGGCCAAGGATTTTTCTCTTTATCCTTGGGATGCGGCACAATTATTACCTATGCTTCATATTCAAACAAAAAAGACAATTTGTTTAAAACGTCTGGATTAACGGCGCTCGCGGATACAATAGTTGCTATACTTGCAAGTATTGCAATAATGCCCTCCGTGTTTTCATACGGCATTTCTCCAACGCAAGGTCCCGGGCTTGCATTTGTGACTCTGCCATATGTCTTTGCAAATATGCCTTTTGGATGGCTGATGGGAATCCTGTTCTTCTTTATTATGTTTATTGCCGCCATCTCCTCTTCGATTTCTTTGCTGGAAGTTATGGTCGCATACCTGATAGAGGAATTTAAGGCAAACCGCATGAAAGCAACCTTGCTCTCTTTTTCAGTTGTTTTGATTTTAGGTGCGTTATGTGCTCTTTCACAGGGCGTTTTGAGCGGAGTACATATTTTTAAGAAGAATATTTTTGATTTCTTTGATTTTATCTCCGCAAATGTGCTTATGACTGGCGGCGGCTTGCTTGCAGTAATTTTTGTTGGCTGGAAGCTTAGCAAAAAAGATTTCAAAGATGAATTCACCAGCAGCGGAAAATACAATTATCATCCGTGGTTTTTAAACACGGTGCTTTTTCTTATAAAATATCTTGCGCCTATAGGAGTTGCACTAATTATGATTAACGGTCTGATTTAATCAGCAACGGGCTTTGATTTTCTCTTCTTTATAACGCTGCAAACAATGCCGCCAATTAAAAGAAGAATTAACATACCACTTGCAATTTCTGAATAAAGCTCGCCTTTTGTGAAGCTCTTGGGTTCAAAGAAGAATGTTATATCCCCCTCTCCTGCAGGAAGAACCAGCCCTCTTAAAATCCAGTTGGCGCGGAAAATGTTTAACTCTTTTTCTCCCGACTGGTTCTTTAATGTTGCCGTCCATCCCGGGTTGTAGTAAACCTCGCTGAACAACGCAATCTTTGAACTCTTTGCAGCATAATGATAAATCAATTTGTTTGGAGCGTAAGATGTTAATGTTATAGATGAGAAATCTGCAACGGTATCTTTTGGAGCGGCTGAGAATTGTTTAAGTTGTGCATCTTTTTCTAGGAAATCTTTTGAAACAACGGCAGTTTTATGGGGGTCAATTGACTGCAGCTTGCCCATCTCATCATTTGCGTCCTGCGCCGGTACAACATTATTAACAAACCAGCAGTTGCCTAGTGCATAGCTATTTACCAACGGAGGTGTTTTAGCGTTCAGTATTATATATCTTGTATTCAGCATGCTTAATACAGGATGGTAAGTTATTGCGGCATTTGCCTCTGTTATTGTCTTGGCGCTGTCAAGTTCTTTTGCAACAGCTTTAATCTCAGGCATAATATCACGTTCAATCAAATCTTGATAACGTTGCAATTTTGCAGGAGAATAACCTCCAATTGTTTTATGCCAGTAACTTGTATATGCATTATTGAAAGGGTCAACGGACAGGTCCAGAACTCTATAATCGGGTGTCTTGTCATTTAATATCATTTCATCTACAGGGCGTTTGTTAAGTACGCTTGTAAATTCCTCTTTGCTTACAAAATCATTGCCGCTCAAATATCTCTTGTCTATGTTCCACATATCAAAGATTACCAGAACAATAAGTATAATTGTAGCATGTGCCGGCTTTAATTTTTTAGTAAATCCGTACCATAGCGTTGCCGCCGCAAGCAGAACAAAAATCAAAGAGCGGAAAGCATCGGCTCTCAACAAAGAGATTCTGTCCTGAGCCAAAGAAGCGGCAATTTCTTTAGGCAGCTGTGAATCTGATTGGCTAGTAAAACTGCCTGCAAGAGAAGGGAATACGCCAACCAGCAATGCAAGGCCGCCTGTAATTCCAAGGGCCCACCACATTGCCTTTTTAGCCTCCTCTTTTTTAATGTTCCCGTTAATCATCTCATTTGCAGCAAGTACCGCAAGTATGGGAATCATTATCTGCAAAATGACTAATATCATTGAGACAGTTCGGAACTTGTTATAAAGAGGTGCATAGTTAAAGAATAACTCTGTAAGTCCCATAAAATGAGAGCCCCATGAAAGCATTAGTGCTAAAAGAGTAACGCATCCAACCCACCATTTCAGGCCTCCTTTAAGAACAAAAAAACCAAGCAAAAACAGGAATATACAAATAGCTCCCATGTACATTGGCCCCGCCGTAAAAGATTGAGGACCCCAGTATGTAGGCATCTGCTGAATCACCTGATCCGCACCTTGATAATTTTGAGAGATTATTTTATAAGTTTCTGATTTTTTGGATAATGCGCCGGCAGATGAACCGCCGTTAAAGTTGGGAATGAATAAATTTGGCGTTTCATTTATTCCATAGGACCATTGTGTTGCATATTCCAAATCCAAGCCGTTTCTGCTCTTGTTACCGCTAACAGATTGAGGCAGTCCGACGGGGGTGTTTTGTGTAAGTTCCGTTCCACCTCTCATTGTATGTTTTGCATACTCATAAGTAGGCCACAAATGATTTATGTTTGTTGCAATTCCAAGCAAGCCGGCAATTAAAACAGCAAGTGAGATCTTAAAAAATTTTGGAAATCTTTTGCCTTTCAAGGCATCGCAAAGCTGCCAGATGATAAATCCTAATACAATGATTGCCAGGTAGTACGTTATTTGGGGATGATTGGCTTTTACTTGGAAACTTAAAGTGAAGGCAAAGAAAATAGCACCCCATAGCCAGTTCTTTTTATAGGCGTAAACAAGAGAAGCTATAACCCATGGCATAAATGCAATTGCCATCATTTTTGAGTTATGCCCAACTTGAATTATTTGCATGTTGTAAGAGCAAAATGCCATTGCAATTGCTCCTAATATTGCAAGCCAGATGTTGACTCCAAATGCCAGGAACATCAAGAAAGCTCCTATCATACAGATAATTAAATAACTTGCCGGCCGCTGGCCAATGAGCAGCAAATCATAAATATATTGGGTAAAATCCCCGTGATATTTAACAGAAATAGTAGTTGCCGGCATGCCGGAAAACATAGAGTTTGTCCACAAAGTTCTATCTCCGGGATGGGCGTCATTCCATGTCACAATCTCATTTGCCATTCCATTCCAGCTTGATATATCTGATTGATTTACAACTTTCCCCTGTAATGTGTAAGGAGCATAAGAATATCCTATGATTATAAAGGCAAGAATTGCCAGAATGTACGGCAATAATTTTTTAAACCAACTTTGTGTTTTTAACTCTGACATATATTTTATTTTTTTAATTCATTTAAGAGTTCTGCAAATTGCCGGGCCAGAGCGGGTCTGGAATATTGTTGTGCCGCTGAAGAGATGCTCTTGGCGGGTGAATTTATTTCTGTTGCGCCGCTGTTTGCCGCCGCCGTCTTTTTAAAATATTCATAAGCGGCATCAATCGCTTTTCTTATGCTCCCTCCGTTTTCATATTCGCAAATTGTGCCGCACTGAGTTTCACGCATAGCATCTCCAAGATTGCTGTTGCGCGGACCAAATGCAAGAATCTTTGAACCGCTTGCAAGGTATTCAAAAAACTTTCCGGTCAGAATTGCTTTTGCCTCTTTCTCTTTTCTTAGAGGCAGGAGCAACAAATCCGCTCTTTTTTGCCATGCAATAGCCTCTAAATGAGGAACGTATCCAAGATCAACTATGTTCTCCTTAAGATTGACTTCTTCCATTTCTTTTGTAACAGAGACATCCGTCTGTCCCATTGTTACAAATAAAAAATCCCTTTTAAAATCGCTCTCTTCCACCGCTTTTGCCCCAAGTTCTCTCCAAAATAAATCCGGATTGGCGGCATCCGTAAGAAGTCCCGTATGCACAATAGTAAATTTATTTTTTGTGGACACGTCAATTTTTAAAGCAACTTCTTTTTCCATTTTATCTGAATTGTTGCTCTTAAAATCATCGGGATCAAAACCATTGGTTATTAAAGATATGGGAGTTTTGGTCATTAAGCTGAAATCTTCCTTCATCTGAGGAGAGACAACAACAATTTTATCCGCCTCATCAATAACTCCTTGCTCCAACTTCTTATGTTTCTTGCGGGCGCACTTTGTAAGGTTCAGATGTTTAAAATAAAATATTTGTGTCCATGGATCTCTGAAATCGGCAATCCACGGAATGTTTAATTCCGCGTGCAACTTTTTTGCAATCAGATGCATAGACTGAGGGGGCCCTGTGCTTATAATAGCATCAACCGGGTTGTCTGTTAAATATTTTTTTAAAAATTTTACAGAGGGTTTAACCCACCACACTCTTGGATCCGGGATAAAAAAATTACCTCTTATGAAAACGGAAATACCGCCGGAATTATTTTGAGCCACGGCATTTGCCTGAATCTTTGCATTTTTCTTTTTTCCCGACAGTATTTTATAGATAGCGTAAGGTTCTAGAATATTACGTTTTATAACTTCAAGGTCAGGAGAGATGTCCTTTGCAAGAGAAACATCCTCCGAATTGACCTCCGGATTCAGCGGGGTATAGATCACAGGCTGCCATCCAAATTGCGGAAGATATTTTGCAAACTTCAACCACCTCTGAACTCCGCTTCCTCCCGCCGGAGGCCAATAGTATGTTATAACCAGCACCCTCTTCATCTGCTTCTAACCCGTCGTGATGTTAATACCGATTTTATTTATCTGTCAGCTTCAGTTCCTTTTATTAAATTGTCATACAGGCATTTATCAACATCACGATGTATTGACATAAAATTATGGTCCCTTCTTTCATTACACCCGTTTGTCATTACAACAATTCCAAATGTGCGCTCTCTGTTCCAGAACATAGATGTTAAAACACCGTAAGCTCCCCCCGTATGACCTATCATTGTTTTGCCGTCCAGCAGCTGTTTTGATGTTCTGATTGCAAATCCATAATCATCTCCCTCATCCGTAGGGCCAACAAGTCTGCTTTGCATAAGAAGCGCGCTTTCCGGTTTTATTATCCTCATATCCATATACTTGCCAAGTCCCATGTGCATCATCATAATTGTTGCCAATCCCGTTGGTGAAAGCTTCATTCCACCTGTTGGAGAAAATGTTGGAGTGGAATAACCCATCTGATAATGAGCTATTTGCTCCGTTCTTGGGTCATAGGCTTCCGGCTGGGGCTCGTATTGCTTCGTCTTTTCATTTCTCTCATAAAGCGTTACAAATTTTGATGAGTCCAGGCTTGCAACCCAATATCCGCCGTAAACAAATAATGGATTAAGTACATGATGTACAATATATTGATCAAACCTCTCGCCGCTTGTCCTTTCCAAAATAGTCCCCAGCGTATTATAACCTAAATTGCAGTATTCATATTGAGTTCCCGGGCAATAGTTATTGTATGCTTTTGCATAATCTTTTGATTTTGCGGGGTTTATAACATCAAGTGTAAAATATCCCTGACTATCGTTCAAGCTGGATGAATGAGAAAGCAGCATGTACAAAGTAATTTTAACATCGGGATATTTTGGATTGCGGACCTTAAATCCAACCAAATCAGACACATCCGCATCCAAGCTTAATTTACCCTGTTCAACAAGCTGCATTATAGATGTTGCGGTGAAGGATTTTGAAATAGAGGCAATCCTAAATAAATCATCTTCAGCAAGCGGGGTCTTGTTTTCTAAATTTTTGTATCCCCATGTGTTTCTGTAAATTATGCGTCCGTCTTTAACAACCGCAACGCCAAGTCCAACCGCTTCATTAACCTTCATAATGCTGTCAATCTGCCTATTTATTGTGGCATTCTGACTCTCCATTTTTTCTATCTCCGCCTTGCGCGTATCTGCAGAAGTGCCCTTAATTAACCTGTTATACAGGCATTTATCTACTCTGCGATGGATGGCCATAAAACCTCTTTCCCACTTTTCCTGATTTCCGTTTGTCATCACAACAAAACCAAATGTGTAGTCGCTGTTCCAAAACATAGAAGTGTGAACGCCATAAGCTTCACCCACATGTCCAATCATCTCATAACCGTCCAATAATTCATATCCTCTCCTTAACGCAAATCCATAATGATCATATTCATCATCAGGACCAAATTGTGCAGATTGCATCATTTCAGCACTCTCCTTGCTAATGATTTTTTTGCCATTGTAAGTTCCCAACCCCATGTGCATCATCATAACGGTTGCAAGTCCCGTTGGTGAAACCTTCATTCCGCCCGTAGGGGAGAAAACGGCTGTAGAACACCCCATCTGATAATTAGCAATTTGTTCTGTTCTTGGGTCATAAGCCTCCGGCCTAACGTCATATTTTTTTGTATCGTTATTCCAATTGTACAAACTGACAAATTTGCTCTTGTTCAAGCTTGCAACCCAATAGCCGCCGTAAACATTAAGCGGTTTAAGAATGTGATTAACAATATATTGGTCAAATCTTTCTCCGCTTACTCTCTCCAAAATTGTTCCCAAAGTATTATATCCAAGATTGGCGTATTCATATCCGGTTCCAGGTTTGTAATCATTGTATGCTTTATAATAAGTCTTTGATTTAGACGGGTCTATCACATCTATTGTAAAATACCCCTCGCTGTCATTTAGACTGGAAGTGTGTGACAGCAACATTTTTACGGTAATTTTAACATCCGGATATTTTGGATTCCTTACTTTAAATCCAATTAAATCAGAAACATCTTCATCAAGGGCAATTTTTCCCTGCTCCACCAATTGCATTATTGCGGTAGAAGTGAATGATTTAGAGATGGATGCTATTCTAAAAATGTCATCATTTTTTAATAGAGTTTTATTCTCTAAATTTTTGTATCCCCAAGAATTTGCATAAACAATTTGACCGTTTCTGACAACGGCAACGCCAAGCCCAACGGTGTTGAACTCTTTCATTATCTGCGCTATGTCTGCATTGATGTCTTTTTTAGTCTGAGAAGAGACTGTAACTTTTTTGGCAGAGATGCTCCCACCGGTTAATACCAGAGTAAAAAGTAAAACTGTCGAGATTAAATTTTTAAAAGTTTTCATTGTTTTAAGCTGCTTATTTAAATATTACTGCAATACTTGCAAAGATAGGAATTTGATGGGATTGCTCGCTCCTTTTGATTTATTATGCTAATTTTGCGTTGCTATGGCAGAGAGGAATTTAGACACGCCGCTGATGAAGCAATATTACAAATTTAAAGCCCAATATCCTGAGGCCTTGATGCTTATGCGCGTGGGGGATTTTTATGAGTCTTACGGAGATGATGCCATAATCATTAGCAAGGTGCTTGGAATTGTACTTACAAAACGTTCTAATGGGGTCCCGACAGCTGTTGAATTGTGCGGTTTTCCTCATCACGCCATTGATAATTATCTCCCAAAGCTGGTGCGCGCGGGATACAAGGTTGCCGTCTGTGATCAGCTGGAAGACCCAAAGTTTGCAAAGAGCCTTGTTAAAAGAGGTGTCACTGAGCTTGTTACGCCAGGGGTGGCTTATAATGAGCAACTGCTGGATTTAAAAGAAAACAATTTTTTATGTGCAATGTTTTTCTCAAGGGACGAAGGTGGCGTTGCATTTGTGGATGTTTCCACAGGAACATTTAAGGTGGCGCAAGGAACCCTTGATTATCTGGAAGTTCTGCTCTCTGATATGAAACCAAAAGAGATGCTTCTTCAGAAGGGATATGAGGCGGGCTTTAAGAAAAAATATGGGGAAGATTTCTACATCACATTAATGGATGATTGGGCCTTTGTTCCTGAAGCGTGTGAAGATAAATTAAAGAAACAGTTTGGAGATAAGGCGCTTAAGGGCTTTGGAATAGACGGCTTGACTCTTGCAAAAACGGCCGCCGGTGCTGCCCTATTTTATCTGGAGCAAAATCATATCACGGATGCTGCACAAATAAATTCCGTATCCAGAATAGACGGGAAAAATTTTGTTTGGCTGGATAAGTTTACTGTTAGGAACTTGGAGGTATTTACTACGGTTGCCGCGGGAGGTGTTTCTCTGATTAGTGTTGTGGATAAAACCTCTTCTCCTATGGGGGCGCGTCTTTTGCGTTCTTGGATTGGGATGCCTCTTAAAGAATCTGAAGATATAGAGAAAAGATACGATGCGGTTCAATATTTTGTTGAGCATAAAGATGTTAGAACTGATATTCAAAAGAGATTGGGAGAGATTGGGGATATGGAGAGAATTCTTGGACGTGCTGCCGCAGGAAAAATTTCACCCAGAGAGACAGTTCAATTAAGACGGGGACTGGACCAAATAAAACCAATTTCAGATTTGGTCTCTCCGCTTTCTCAATACAATCGGGATCTTAAAGAGTTTAAAAATCTTGCCAATCTTATTGCAACCGATATGGTTGAGAATCCCGCTTCAGTTCTTGGCAAGGGGGACATAATTGCGAGCGGAGTTAACAAGGAACTGGATGAGTTAAGAAACATTTCACGCAACAGCAAAGAGTACCTGATTGATTTGCAGAAAAGGGAGAGCGATAGAACAGGAATATCTTCATTAAAAATAAGTTATAATAATGTATTTGGATATTATCTGGAGGTAAGAAACACATATAGAGATAAGGTTCCGCAGGAGTGGATTAGAAAGCAGACGCTGGTTAGCGCGGAAAGGTATATTACTCCGGAACTGAAGGAATATGAGGAGAAAATTCTTGGAGCAGAGTCCAGAATTTATGAAATAGAGAGCCAAATTTATCAGGAGCTGGTTAGGGCAATTCAATCTGAAATTTCTTCTATTCAGGTGACTTGCAGTGCAATAGCGGCAATAGATTGTCTTGCGGGATTTGCTCAGCTTGCAGATGAAAATAAATATAGCAGGCCGCAAATTAATGATGGATATAAAATAGAAATTGAGCAGGGACGTCATCCCGTTTTGGAAACAATGATGCCGGCCGGGGAGAAATATGTGGCAAATGATTTGATGCTGGACAATGATACTCAGCAAATTATAATCTTGACAGGTCCTAACATGGCGGGTAAGAGCGCGTTGTTAAGGCAAACGGCTTTAATTGTTTTACTGGCGCAGACAGGTTCTTTTGTTCCGGCAAAGAGCGCCTCTATAGGTTTGGTTGAAAAGATATTTACAAGAGTTGGAGCCTCAGATAATATTTCACAGGGCGAGTCCACATTTATGGTGGAGATGATAGAGACGGCAACAATACTTCATAACCTGTCGCAGAGAAGCCTTGTGCTGCTAGATGAAATAGGCCGCGGAACCAGTACTTTTGACGGGATGTCAATTGCCTGGGCTATAGTGGAATACATTCATCAAAACGGAATGAAGGCAAAGACGCTCTTTGCAACGCACTATCATGAACTTAATGAACTTGAAAAGTTGTATCCAAGAGTTAAAAATTATCATATTGCGGTAAAAGAGGCTGGAGATAAAGTTATATTTTTGAGAAAGTTGTGTGCGGGTGGCGTTGCTCACAGTTTTGGAATACATGTTGCAAATATGGCGGGCATGCCAGCTGCTGTAATTGACGCAGCGCAGAAAAAGCTCACGGCCATGGAAAAGGAACAAGCTGATTCTGAACAGAATAAAGAGAGCAAGAAAAAAGAGGATGACGGTTTGCAGCTCTCATTTTTCCAGCTGGATGATCCGCTGCTTGTGGACTTGAAGAAAAAATTAGAATCATTAGATTTAAATACAATGTCTCCGATGGATGCTTTTGATGCATTAAGGGAGATGAAAAAGAAGCTTGGACTAGAGAAAAAAAATTAACAAAGAGAAGGTTGAATTATGAAGGAGCAAAATGTTATTAAGAAAGCTAGAGTGGTCTTAAGGCTGCTTAAAGAAGGGATGATATTTGCTTATAATGAGCTTAAAGGGAATAAATTCCGCACTTTTTTATCTCTGCTCGGAGTTAGTATTGGTATTTTCTGTATTGTAGCGGTTTTCACCGCAATTGATGCTTTGCAAAGTAATGTGAGAAAAGGTTTTGAAAGTTTGGGCAGCAATGCTGTTCAGATTTCCAAATGGCCGGGCATGGGAGCTGAAGATGACCAGGGAAATTCTGTAATGAATACAACGGGTGAATTTAAATGGTGGGATTATATGAGACGCCCGTCCATTACTTATGAGGATTACAAATTTTTAAAAGAGAATTCAAAGAAGGCAGACGCTATTGTCTTAAATGCCGGATTTAGAGGACTTTTAAAGAACGGCAGAAATTCTATTGAGAATGGAGATATAATTTGTCCGGTAGGCAATTTTAGGAAGATTGTTAATGTTGATTTGCAAGACGGAAGGTTTTTTACAGAGGCGGAAGCGGATGAAGGGAAGACGGTTGCCATTATTGGATATGAAGTTGCTCAGGAACTTTATCCGGGGCAAAATCCAATAGGCAAGCTTATTAAGATTAATGGCTACGGTGCACTTATTATTGGAGTTTTTGAAAAGCAGGGGAATAGTATTGTGAATATGATGCAGACCGATAAAGCTGTTTTTATTCCGTTTAAGTTTGGAAAAATGATGGCAAGTTTTGATGACATGGAGGATCTTGCTATAATTGCAGTACCAAAGGAAGGTGTTGATGCTGATGAATTTACGGGTGAGTTGAAAATGCTTATGCGTCAGCATAGAAGATTACGTCCGAGTGACAAGTATAATTTTTCTACAATGAAGATGACCACGGTTATGGATATGGTTAAATCCGTTTTTGCGGCTATTAACAGAGTAGGATGGATTATTGCCGGCTTCTCTCTTTTGATTGGAGGTTTTGGAATTGCCAATATTATGTTTGTTTCCGTTAAAGAGAGAACCAATATCATCGGCATAGAAAAGGCTTTGGGTGCAAAAAAGTATGTTATACTGACTCAGTTTCTTACTGAGGCAGTATTGCTCGCCATTGCCGGAGCAATCGTGGGCATACTGTTGGTTGCCATCGTCCTGCTTGTCGCCCCAATTCCGCCAGAATATGAGGTAAACCTGACAATTGGCAACATACTTGCCGGCGTTCTAATTGCCTCAATAATAGGAATTCTAAGCGGCATGATTCCGGCTCACGCTGCCGCCAACCTCAACCCGGTAGACGCTATTAACTCCAAATAATCAAGAAAGGGGGGTCCCCTGTGCCGTGGCTTTACCGCTTGTCTGAGAGATTATTTTTGTCGCACATCCACAGCTGCCAGCTGTTGAACAGATTTTGCCAGATTGAATAAAACGCCAGGAAAACAGCGGTCATCGGGAGCAGGTAGGTGCTTGACATCCACATTCCCACCGCGGTGTTTTTTTGCCCAAGCATCTGGCCTCCGGCCATTGAATCCCCGTATTTTTTGCCAATCAGTTTTCCAATTCCGTAGTGGAAAAAACAAATCAACGCAGAGACAATTCCTAAGGCAAGAATGACTTTTTCGTTTTCCCGTCCATGATTAAAGACATAATTAATTGTCTGACCCAGAGCAAGGAACAATGCTATGGCCCATAGATAAAAAGTATAATCTTTAAACCTGCTGAGATATTTCCCAACCCTTGGAAACGTAACTTGCATAAGCAGAGCAATAAAAAACGGAAGGCCTATGATGGGTCCTATCTTCTTGAACACAAGGAGGAAAGATGTCCAAAAAGACATATCCTGTTGCTGACCGATGAATGAAAAATAGATGGGTGCAACCACAGCAACCATTATATTCCCGATAATTGTATATGCTGTAACCGTTTCTCTGTCGGCCCCAAGCATAGTAGATATCACCACAATGGAAGCGGCAACGGGGCAAAGTATGCCAATCAAAACAGCCTGAGCCATAACTTCATTTCCGAATAAATAATGAACAGCAAAATATGCCGCAAGACTGACTATAATCTGAAAGAACATGATAATATAGTTCAGCTTGGAAATGTGCAGTTTACGCAAGTCTATTGCCACAAAATTAAGGATCAAAATAGTGAAGACACAATAGGGAGCCAGGTGTGCATATTTTCCGCAAAAACTATGGAAGACTAATCCAAGAATAATAGCTATCGGAAGTATATAACTGCGGAGTTTAGACATGCTAAAATAATTTTAATTCCGGCAGCAGCTGGTAAGTCATTCTGTGATACTTGGTTGTGCCATATTTTTCTATAGCGGCCCTATGTTCTTTTGTTGGATAAGCCATGTTTTTATCCCAGCCGTACTGCGGAAACTCTTTTGCAATTTTTAACATGTAAGCATCCCTGCCGGTTTTTGCAAGAACGGAAGCCGCTGCTATTGAGGCATAAGTGGCATCTCCCTTAACAATACACGTGTGCTGAATTTTCTTGTATGGTTTGAATTTGTTGCCGTCCACAATTATTGATTTGGGCTGAGGTTTAAGTTTTTTCAGCGCCTTGTGCATTGCTTTTATTGAAGCGTTAAGAATGTTTATTTTGTCTATCTCTTTTGGAGAAACACTTGCAATGCCGTAAGCTACAGCTTCTTTCATAATAATGGGACGCAGCTCATCTCTCTGCTTTTTTGTAAGCTGCTTGGAGTCATTCAGCAACGGATGATAAAAATCTTTTGGCAAAATTACTGCGGCGGCATAAACAGGACCGGCAAGACATCCGCGTCCCGCCTCATCACATCCCGCCTCAATAACGTCCGGCTTCAAAAAAGGTTTAAGATTTGCCATTTGAAAAAAAGCAGCAGACGTTATTGCGCTGCTGCTTTAAGTTGAGATACAGTTAATTAAAGTTGAGAAAGAAGTTTTTTTACAGCTTGCACAATTGCGCTGCCTTCAGCTTTTCCGGCAAGTTGCTTTGTTGCAGTTCCCATAACTTTTCCCAAATCGGAAATTTTAGTTGCTCCAACAGCTGCAATAATTTTCTTAAGCTCTGCCTCCAGGTCCTCTGCAGAAATCTGCTTTGGAAGAAAGCCCTCCATGTGTTCTGCCTCAGCCAACTCATTTTCTGCCAGGTCTTGGCGATTGTTCTGCTTATAAAGATCTGCGCTCTCATGGTGCTGCTTTACAAGTTTCTGAATCAACTTAATCACATCAGAATCTGCAAGCTCTTTTGCTGCTCCGCCCGCTGCTGTCTTGGCCAGCAGAATTTCAGATTTCACAGCTCTAAGAGCCTCTAACTTAACCTTATCCTTGGCTATCATAGCAGCCTTGATTCCGTCTTGTATTTGTTGCTCTAAACCCATAATTTTTATTTTTTATCTCTGTCGCGACAGAAATTATTTTCAACTATTTTTCTTCTTGTTTTGGCGCCGTTGAGGCGATGCACAACTCTTTCATTTGAACATCATCAATATATGAAGGAGCATCTGCCATCACGTCTCTGCCCATGTTATTCTTAGGGAATGCAATATAATCTCTAATAGTATCTTGTCCGCCAAACAAAGCGCAGAAACGGTCAAAGCCAAATGCAAGTCCTCCGTGAGGAGGTGCTCCAAATTTAAATGCATTCATTAAGAATCCAAATCTATATTCCGCTTGTTCCTTTGTAAAGCCCAGAATTTCAAACATTCTGTGCTGAACTTTGGAATCATGAATTCTTATAGAACCTCCGCCAACTTCTGTTCCGTTAAGAACAAAGTCATAAGAATTTGCTTTTACTTCAGCCAAACCATCTTTATCATCTGAATAATATTTATCCAAATCTTCAGGTTTTGGAGCGGTGAACGGATGGTGCATTGCATAAAATCTTTGAGTCTCATCATCCCATTCAAGCAATGGGAAGTCATAGACCCACAATGGTTTATAAATGCTGTTGTCTCTAAGTCCAAGACGGTTGCCCATCTCAAGTCTTGTGGTGCCAAGTGCAACTTGTGTTTTATGTTTGTCTCCGCACATAATTAAAATCAAATCATTCTCTTTGGCTTCAACAGCTTCCGCTATATTCTTTAATTCTTCCGGAGAGTAAAATTTATCAACGGAAGATTTAATACTTCCGTCTGCATTTAATTTTATGTAAATCAAACCTTTTGCTCCAACTTGAGGGCGCTTAACCCATTCTGTCAGTTCATCAATTTGTTTGCGGCTGTAATCTGCGCAGCCCGGAACAGCAATTGCTCCAATATATTTTGCGCCGTCAAAAACGGAGAAGCCTTTGCCCTGAACATTTTTTGTAATCTCATGTATAAGCATCTCAAAACGCATATCGGGCTTATCTGAACCGTAATGTGCAAGTGCTTCATCATAAGGCATTCTCAGGAACGGCTTAGTAAAATCTTTATGAAGCACCGTCTTGAATAAATGCTTTACCAGACCCTCAAACATTTGCAGTACATCTTCTCTCTCCACAAAAGACATCTCGCAATCTATCTGTGTAAATTCCGGCTGACGGTCTGCGCGCAAGTCCTCATCTCTAAAGCATCTTACAATCTGAAAGTAACGGTCATAACCCGCAACCATCAGCAATTGTTTAAACTGCTGAGGGCTTTGAGGCAGAGCATAAAATTGCCCGGGGTTCATTCTGGATGGAACCACAAAATCTCTTGCACCCTCCGGGGTGGACTTGATAAGACAAGGAGTCTCAATCTCCATGAAATTATTGCCGTCCAGATATTTGCGGGCCTCAAGAGCCATAGTGTGTCTTAACATCAAAGCGTTCTTAAGCGGGTTGCGGCGCAAATCCAAATATCTGTATTTTGCCCTCAAATCCTCTCCGCCGTCTGTTTGGTCCTCAATTGTGAATGGAGGCGTAACGGCAGGGTTAAGAATAGTAAGTTTACTCAATTTAATTTCAATGTCACCGGTGGGGATTTTAGAGTTCTTGCTTTGTCTCTCTGCTACAATTCCCTCTGCCTGAAGCACATACTCTCTTCCAAGCTGATTAAGTATATCTGTAACTTCCTTTGGTCCTTTATCGTCCGTAACCAATTGAGTAATTCCGTATCTGTCTCTTAAGTCCACAAAATTCAGACTTCCCATCTTTCTGATTCTCTGCACCCAGCCGGCAAGTGTAACCTGTTTTCCGGCGTCTGAAAGGCGCAATTCTCCGCATGTGTGTGTTCTGTACATATATTAAAATGTTAAATTTTATGCTTTATTTTTGAGCCTCCAAAGGTACTAAAAATTATATACCTTTGTAATAATCAACTAAATGAGGATGAGCAGATATAACAATAAGAGTATCAGTGCGGAAGGCGGAAAAAAGAAATACGGCCGCGGCAAACCTTCAACACCTAGCGGGGGTGTATGGGCCAAAAAAGCTCTGGGTCAGCACTTTCTGAAAGATGAATCCGTCGCGATGGATATAGTGGATGCTTTACTTATCCCCTATACAAAAGAGGATGAGATTGCCTATGAGAAGGGAGAGCCGTACAAGGAACAGGTTAATGTTCTGGAAATTGGGCCCGGTACCGGAGTACTGACAAAGTATCTGCTGGAGAATAAAAAAATAAAACTGGAGGTTGCAGAGATAGATGACGAGGCAATAGCATTTCTGAAATTAAAGTTCCCGCAATTGCTTTATACTCTGCAGAAAAGAGACTTTCTCACGATAGATCCTCATGATATTTTCCATGGGCAGTTTTTTATTATCGGCAATTTTCCGTACAACATTTCTTCTCAGATTTTCTTTAAGATTTTGAAGTACAGAGATGCTGTGCCGCAGGTTGTGTGCATGCTGCAAAAAGAGGTGGCGGAGCGGCTGGCTTCCGGGCCCGGAAATAAATCTTACGGTATACTTTCCGTTTTGCTTCAGGCCTGGTATAACATTGAATATCTGTTTACTGTGGATAATACGGTTTTTGTGCCGCGTCCAAAAGTACAGTCTGCCGTAATCCGTTTAATCAGAAATGAAAGAACATCCCTCGGCTGTGATGAAGAGCTTTTCAAAACCATCATAAAGACCTGCTTCAACCAGCGCAGAAAAACTATCCGCAACTCCATAAAACCGCTTTTAAATAAACTTCCGTGCTCAGGCAGCTCAAGTTCCACCGGTTCAAGTTCCACCGGTTCAAGCTCTACCGGTTCAAGTTCTTTTGGTTCAAGCTTTGGTGCATCTTCTGATATAATGTTCCAACATCTTGAATCTACCGGCCTGCTAGATTCCCGTCCGGAACAGCTTGGTGTAGAGGATTTTGTAAAGCTTACAAAAGCCATAGGATAACAAAGGAAATTGTCTGGGTTAAGATCTTGAGTAATGATAACAAGGCAAAAAACGCAGCAATTTTGCTGAGTTTTTTTGCCCGCGATAGTAGGGAGCATTCCTCCTCGCGCGACAGCGCATTAAACCACGAGTCGGAGCGGTGCTTTGTGTCGCACCGCTCTGCAGCCAGAATAGCCCGCTGCAGTATACATAGTAAAACCCATCTACAGAGCGCAGGAGGCCGATTCTGGCACCCCCTCCAGAGATGCATAGAAAGGCTAAAAATTCCCTATCTGACTATCAGTCACTTATAGCGTTTTTTATTTTCTCGTGTACTTTATACTTTGTCACGTACTGTAAATCAGCAAGTTGTATTTTTGCCTTTCTGTGCGTTCTGAGAGGGGTTGCCGCCGGGGGCTCGGCGAGGGGTTGCAAGGGGATCATAAAACAGTCGCAGAAGTGCCCGGAGCAAAATTGCTCAATACAGTGGGACATGCAGAGATATCTATAAAGCAGTTGCAGAAGTACCCTGAAAAACCGGATGGATTTTCTGTTCCGGTGAATGTGTTGATGACAAAGGTGCACTAGATGCGCATACTAGGCATGTGAATTAGCCCGCCATTTTCGCACGCTGCATTGAGCCTGCATGCAGTTGTAAGCATACAAAGCACACTAACAGTCAGTGGTTTAACGCACTATCGCGCGAGGAGAAACCGGCACTTCGCGCCAAGCTGCGCGGCTTTAGATTTTTTCGGCGAGTTCTTCAAAGACCTGTGCAATAATGCCTTCTCCAAGGGCGGATGGCTGGCCGGCATCGCCGCTCTCCATAATGCCTTGGACTATAGGGATTTGGGCAAGAAGGGGAATGTTGTATTTTTCCGCCATTTTTGCGCCGCCGCCTTTGCCAAAGATGTAGTATTTATTATTTGGCAGTTCAGCGGGGGTGAACCAAGACATATTCTCTACAATGCCTAACACTTTGGTATTCACTCCTTTATTTTGGAACATGTTGATGCCTTTTTCAACATCAGCCGTGGCAACATTTTGTGGAGTAGTTACGATGATTGCTCCTGTAAGCTTAACTTCTTGCACCATGCTGATATGAATATCACCTGTTCCCGGAGGAAGGTCTATCAAAAGATAATCCAGCTTGCCCCAATCAACTTGATAAATTAGTTGCTTGAGTGCGCTGCTTGCCATAGGACCTCTCCAGATTAGAGCTTGCTCGGGAGATGCAAAGTAGCCAATAGAAATCCACTTAACTCCAAACTTTTCTATCGGGACCATTAAGTCCTTTGTCTCCATATAATGCTCATTTGCAGGGTCTTCTGAACACTCTGGGGTTTTGACTTTTATTAGCGCGGGCTGTTGTCCTTCCGTGCCGGTCATCTTTGGAATAGACGGACCATAAACATCTGCATCTATTAGTCCCACGGAATAACCCTGTTTTGCAAGCGCAACCGCAAGATTCACCGCAATTGTAGATTTGCCAACGCCGCCTTTTCCGGAAGCTATCGCGATAACTTTATCAACGTCCTTAATTTCCTCTTTTCCCATACCATCAAGACCTTTATTCTCAGTTGCTTTCTTTTGGTCAATCAACTCCAGAATATCAACTTTAACGCCGGGGAATGCATTTGTAAGTGCCTTAACACAAGCCTCTTTCAAGCTTCCGCTAAGAGGATCCGGTCTGTGAAAGACCAGGCGGAATTTTATTGTTCCGTCATTTGCGCCGCCGCCCGCAGCGGGTTCAAACTTTAAATTCTGAACCAGTGAAAGCTCCATAACACTCTTATCATAAGCCGGATGCATAACTGTGCTCAAAACTTTTTCTATCTCTTCAAATTTCATATGGACAAATATTTAAGTCCGCCTTGATGGACTTGTTAATAATTTAAAATGCCTGCAAATTAATTTAAAACACCTGCAAACGTTAACCATCTGCAGGTGTTGTAAAGGTAATTTATTTGATTTGTTTAATCAAATTTACCGGTCTTAATGCGGTAAATGCTAATTAAATTTCATTTCATTAAGCAGGTATCCTGCGCCGCCAAACTTATCCATTACAAACAACACGTAACGGATATCAACGCATATACATCTTTGAACATTAGGCTCAAATATAACGTCACCACTCATGGATTCATAGTTGCCGTCAAATGCAAGACCAATCAATTCTCCCTTTGCATTCAAAACATCAGAGCCGGAATTTCCGCCGGTGATATCATTGTTTGTTAAGAAGCACACCGGCATCTCTCCATTCTTAAGAGCATACTTGCCGTAGTCTTTTGCCTTCCACAATTCTTTAAGTTTTGCAGGAACAACAAACTCAGGGTCATTAGGATTTTCCTTTGCCATTACACCGTCCAAAGTTGTATAATAATTAAATTTTTTACTGTTAATCTCATAACCTTCAACTTTGCCGTAAGAAAGTCTCATTGTGAAGTTTGCATCAGGATACAAGAACTTGCCCTTCTCTGCCGCCATCTCAATTTGTCCCTCCATATAGGCCTTTTTTGCACCTTGCATTTCTCCCGCATATTTATTGTACTCCGCATAAGCCGGCTGAGCAACTTTAATCATAGATATAAACATCTGAAATACGGGATCATTTTTCATTGTAAATGCAGTATCCTTCATTGCAGTAAGCGCTTTCTCTTGAGATGTAAAATATGTTTTGTCGAACATATCATCAACATACTTATCTATACTGCCGTTGTAAGCGGAATCAATTTCTTTGTAGAAAGAGGGAACATATTTTGGATCTGTGACTTTATCGCGATAGATTTTTATTAGAGCTTTTGTTGTCTCTCTGTCTAGAGCAGGAGAGTAATCTTTATAAAAGTCCGCAGTCTCCTCTTTAAAATTCTTATCACTGATTCTTCCGTATGCCAGTTGATAAACGGGTTGAATTATCTCTATATCATTAAGTGTCTCAATGAAATATTCAAATGCATAATAGGAACTGGCGCGATCTTTTACAGTGCTGTTTATTTTCTCCAGGCAATCTCCGTATTTAACTTTTCTTTCAGGTGATTGTTCAACCCATTTCAAAAACTCTTTCTCCGCCTCAGCTCTTCTTGCAATAACATTCAAAGATTTAAATGCGTCATTCATTGCAATGGCTTTTTTACGGAAGTTGGATGAATAGGCAAACTTGCTGGCATACTGAATATTAGTGTGCTCATCTGCTCTCATGGCTTTCTGCCATATATCCTCTTTGATAGTACGGCAATATGCCTCTGCAGCATTGCTGATGTTTTGCATTTCTTCAACCTCTGAGCTAGTCATATACCTCTGGGTTCTTCCCGGGAAGCCAATGACCATTGCAAAATCATTTGGCTTATATCCTTTCATTGAGATAGTTAGATACTTCTTAGGGTTGTAAGGAACATTGTCTTTTGAATAAGATGCGGGGTTGTTGTTTTTATCTGCATAAATTCTGAAAACAGAGAAATCTCCGGTATGTCTTGGCCACTCCCAATTGTCTGTTTCTCCGCCAAACTTTCCAATTGAACTAGGAGGTGCGCCTACAAAGCGGACATCCTTAAAAGTTCTGCTGGTGATCACGTAATAATTATTGCCTTGGTTAAATGTTTGAACCATAGCCGTTAAAGTCTTGTCTCCTCCAATTGCGGCATTTTTCAAACTGTCGGTGACCTTCTTCATAAATTCAGCTTTTGCCTTTGGGTCCATCCCTTTTGTTTTTGTCTCCGCGGCAAGCATATCTGGAGTTGCATCCACAAATTTATCTATGAAAGTAACAGTCAAATCCGGAAGAACCAATTCCTCAGAAGAATTCATTGCCCAGTAACCATCTCTTAGATAGTCTTTTCCAACAGCGCTCAATTTCTGGATACTTCCATATCCGCAGTGGTGATTGGTTAGAACAAGACCTTTGTCAGAAACCACTTCTGCAGTACAGCCGCCGCCAAAAATCATAATGGCATCTTTTAATGAAGAGTGATTGATGTCGTAGATCTGCTGAGCGGTAAGCTTGCAGCCCTGGCTCCTCATTGTCTTGATATTCATTTTCTCCAAGTATTGAAGAAGCCACATTCCCTCATCTGCTCTCACCTGCACTGCCGCAAGGGAGAAAAGAAGAGTAAGAACAACTAGAAATTTAAATCTTTTCATGCTAACTATTTATTTAATTATTTAATTGTTTAAATCTTTCAGACTTAAAGTTATTTAACCACAATAACTTAAAATTTTCATTACTCAAGCACCAAAAATAACAAAAAAAAACATTTGCCTAAAATTTTCCGGCAAGTGTTTAAATTGTAAGTGTTTATTTTCTCTCCCGACAGCATAAATCTTTGTGCTTCCGTACAAATTGTTCCGATTTTTTAATAATAATTCTAAATTTGGGCTGCAAATGTAATAGCAAAATGCAAAGGCGTATTTTATATAACGCAAAGATAATCAATAATTACTCCTCTTCCGGAAGCGCCAAGGTGTTGCATGCCAGGCATATACACATAACTATTGCGACAGATAAATTTAAAGGGGGGTTAAGCTCGCTTGAAGCGGCAGAAATCATTAAAAAAGGGCTTCAGTGCGCTTTTTTATGGCACAAATCGTACTCTTTTATTCCCGACAGCAATTATAAAATTGTTGCAATAGCAGACGGAGGTGACGGCAGCGCGGAAATTTTTAAAGATGCAACGAATGCTGAGGAAATTTTTTGCCGGACAATCGGACCTCTTGGCCTGAGAGTGAAAAGTTCTTTCATGTTCTGTCGTCCTAAGAAGATTGCTTTTATAGAGATAGCTCAGGTATCCGGTCTGGCAATGATTCCGGTTGCTGAAAGGAATCCAATCTATACTACAACTTACGGCTTGGGGGAATTAATTCTTAAAGCTGCCGGGGTCGGAGCAAAAAAAATAATTATCGGAATAGGCGGCAGCGCCACCAATGATTGCGGCATAGGTATGCTGCAGGCGCTTGGGTATAAGTTTTTTAATTCCGCAGGTAAAAACATTTTAGATAAACGTGTTGGTGCTGAGGCTTTTATAAAAGGAGGAGATCTGTCGGGAATAAAAAAAATAATTTCTCCGGCAGAAAATTCTGATAAGACAAAAATTCTCAAAGGCGTTGAAATTACTGTTGTCTGTGATGTAAACAATCCGCTAACCGGTTCTAACGGTGCCACTTATGCGTATGGTTTCCAGAAAGGGGCAAGTAATGAGGAGCTTGCGATTTTAGAGAGAGGAGTTAAAATTTTTTTAGAAGCAATAGAAAAATCGGATGATAATTGTGATAAAAAAAATCGGCAAGCAAAAATTCTCTCTGTAAAAAAGAGGTCAAAGACGGAAGGTGCGGGTGCCGCAGGAGGTGTTGGATTTGCTCTAATGTATTTTCTTAAGGCCAAGAAAATGAGCGGGTTTGATTATTTTGCAAAGCTTCAGAAATTGGAATCTAAAATTAAACTGGCCGATATTGTGGTTTCCGGAGAGGGGATGATAGATGCGCAAAGTCTTAAGGGTAAGGTTGTTGGAGGTGTGATAGATATTGTAAACAGATTGAACTGCAAATGTTGTGAAGACAATGAGAAGAAAATGAGAAAAAAAAATGTGTGGCTTTTCTGCGGAGCGTCAAAAATTAAATCCGGCAAGAATGCGGCAATCTTTCCAATGTCGGATATAGAACCGGATATTAAAAAAAGAATGAATAATGAAGCGGCGTACTTAAAAGAACGCGCTTGCGCTGCAGCACTAGAGAAACTTCTTAATGTGGACTAACCGTAAAAATCGCAGGCGTTTAGTTGTTTGATAGAATTATTTCCTAAATTTGAGATCTTTAATGCCGGCTAAGACTTCCGGTGCGAGCTTTTGTTAGAATAAACTATAAACAAATTTTAAAATATGAAAACATATGACACCAGTAATGTGAGGAACGTTGTACTCCTTGGAGGCCCAAAGGCGGGCAAAACTCTTTTTGCAGAATCAATGATGTTTGAAGGGAAAGTTATCGAGCGCAGAGGAACTATAGAGGGGAAGAATACAATGAGCGATAACACTGAAATTGAACAGGAAAATCAAAGGTCCATTTATTCTACTCTGCTCTATACAGAGTTCATGGACACAAAGTTCAATATAATTGATACCCCCGGGTCCGACGATTTTGTTGGCGGAGTATATTCAGCGTTTACAGTTTGCGAGAGCGGAATCATGCTGGTTAATTCTACTCAAGGAGTTGAAGTTGGAACGGAGATATTTACACGTCAGGCCCTTAAGCATAAAAAGCAGCTTACATTTGCCATTAGTCAGCTGGATCATGAAAAGGCTGATTGGCACATGACTCTTGAGTCTTTGAAAAATGTTTATGGAGCAAAAATAGTTCTTGTACAATATCCGATTAACCCGGGTTCATCTTTTGATGCATTCATTGATGTTCTTAAGATGAAGATGTATCATTTTAAAGATCAAAATGGTACTAGAGAGGAAATGGCTATTCCTGCGGATCAGCAAGATGAGGCAAAGGCTTTGCAACAGGAGCTTATAGAGAAAGCTGCTGAGAATGATGAGAAACTGATGGAAATATTTTTTGATAAGGGAACTCTTACAGAGGATGAAGTGCGCAGTGGTTTAAAAGCCGGAATGGCAAAGGGAGAAATATTCCCCGTATTCTGCTTGTCATCTAAAAAAGATATTGGTGTTAAGAGAATTATGGAGTTTACAATTAATACAGCTCCATCTCCTTTTGGCGTTGAGAATGAATTAAAAGACGGAACAAAAGTACAGACAGACTCTGCAGGTCCTGCTGCAATTTATGTTTATAAAACAGCTCTTGAACAGCACCTTGGAGATGTTGCATACTTTAAGGTAATGAGCGGCAAATTGACTGAGGGTATGGATATTGTGAATCCGGAGACAGGAGACAAAGAGAGAATATCCGCTATTTATGCAGCAGCGGGAAAGAAGAGAGATAAAATTTCTGAAATGTGTGCCGGAGACATTGGATGTACTGTTAAACTTAAGAGCGTTAAGCAAGGACAAACACTTTGCAGCGGCAACTGTGAGTATGTATTTGCTCCTACCAAATTCCCTGAGCCAAAATTTAGAACTGCAATCAAGGCAAAGGATCCAAAAGATGATGAGAGGCTTGGAGAAATTCTTAATCGCGCGCAGGCGGAAGACCCAACAATTGTTGTTGAGTATTCAAAGGAATTGAAGCAGATAATTTTGAGCGGACAAGGGGAGCATCATATTAATATTCTTAAGTGGAAGATTAATAATATTGATAAACTTGATATAGAACTTATAGCTCCAAAAATCCCTTATAGAGAGACTATTACAAGGGTTGCCAATGCAATGTACAGGCATAAGAAACAATCCGGCGGAGCGGGACAATTTGGAGAAGTTCATCTACTTATAGAACCCTATATAGAAGGAGCACCGGAAAATAATAAGTTTAAAGTTGATGGTATGGATATGACTTTAAACTTAAAAGGCAAAGAGGAATATCCTTTGGAATGGGGCGGCAAACTTATTTATTACAACTGTATAGTTGGCGGTGCAATTGATGCGCGTTTTATGCCTGCAATTCTAAAAGGTGTTATGGAGAAGATGAATGAAGGTCCTCTTACAGGCTCTTATGCCCGTGATATTAAGGTATATATATATGACGGAAAGATGCATCCGGTAGATTCAAACGAGTTGTCATTTAAACTTGCGGCGCGCAATGCATTTAAAGAGGCGTTTAAGAAGGCTGGTCCTAAAATCATGGAGCCTATTTACAATATAGAAATTACAGTTCCTTCTGATTGCATGGGGGACGTGATGAGCGATTTGCAAAACCGCAGAGCTCTTATTGAAGGTATGAGCAGTGAGGCCGGCTTTGAAATTCTTAAAGCAAGAATTCCTCTGGCAGAACTTTACAGATACTCTACAACATTGAGCTCGCTTACTTCCGGACGCGCAACATTTACAATGAGATTTGCCGAATATCAGCAGGTTCCTGCAAATGTTCAGGATGAGCTTCTTAAGGCTTATGAGGCAGAGGATAAAGAAGAATAATTCCGCAACAGATATTTCTGTCGCGACAGAAAATTAATTACAGATGATTATAGAGTGCAAAGATATTTGCAAGTCTTACGGTAAAGTTCAGGTCCTGCGGGGCCTGAATTTTTCTGCGGACAAGGGTAATATTGTTAGCATTGTTGGAGCCAGCGGGGCTGGGAAAACAACTCTGCTTCAAATTCTTGGAACAATTCTCAAACCGGACGGCGGCAGTGTTCTGATTGACGGCACTGATGTTTTTGCGCTTTCTTCAAATGAACTGGCGGAATTCAGAAACAGAAAAATAGGTTTTGTTTTTCAATTTCATCATCTTTTACCTGAGTTCACTGCAGCTGAAAATGTGATGATGCCGGCGCTAATACTTAAATCTGAACATACGGGGAATGCTCTGACTACCAAAGAAATAAAAGAGCATGCCTTATCTTTGCTTGCAGAGTTGGGACTATCCGGAAAAGAAAACAGCAGACCGTCTGAGATGAGCGGCGGAGAACAGCAGCGGGTTGCAATAGCAAGGGCGCTGATGAATAATCCCGATATTATTTTTGCAGATGAACCATCCGGAAATTTGGACAGCAAAACAAAACAGGAGTTGCATGATTTATTTTTTAAGTTGAGAGACTCTCATGGTCAGACAATTATCATTGTGACACATGATGCATCAATGGCAGACAGAAGTGATAAAATTTTAGAAATAAAAGACGGCCAGTTTGTTGCTCAATAATATCAATCCGGTGGGGAACGATTATTTTAAATTCAAAGAATTCACTGTATATCAGAGGCATTCCGTTATGCGAGTTAATACGGACGGAGTTCTCCTTGGCGCTTGGATGCAGATTGTTTCCACTGACAAAAAATTATTGGACATTGGCACCGGCACCGGAATAATTGCCTTGATGGCTGCGCAAAGGTTGAAGAAAACAAGCGTCGGCACGGAAGATAAAAACAACTTTGCCGTTTACGGTGTTGATAGTGATGCGGCGTCTTGTTCAGAGGCTAAAACAAATTTTGCTGAATCTAAATGGGCAAAAATTTTGTTTACTGAAAACATTGAATTTCAGGAATTTGCCGCAGCCCATAAAAACCGGTTTGATTTAATTTTTTCCAATCCGCCCTATTTTACAGATTCATTAAAATCTCCTAATAAAGAAAAATCTTCTGCAAGACATAATGATAATTTATCTCAGGCGGATTTGATAAAGGGCGTAACAGCTTGTTTAAAAGAGGGTGGCAGGTTTGCCCTTATACTCCCGACAGAAGAAGCAGAAGATTTTTTAAAGAAAGTAAAGTTTTTAAAAGAACATTTTTCACAAGAATCTGTATTTCCTTTTTTGCAGCTCTCAAGAAAATGCAGTGTGTTTTATAAGGAGCATGGGCAAATAAAAAGAGTGATGATGGAATTTGTATATACCCGTTTACCGGCAGACTGTCGGGATGAAAAATTGACAATACAAAATGAAATGGGATATACTAATGAATATGAAAATCTGACAAAAGACTTCTATTTAGCATTTTAGTACCTCCTTTTTAAATTTACTATATTTGTTAAACAAAGTGGAGTAACAAAATTCTCTGCGGTTAATTTTTATGATATGAATACAAGTTATGTGGTTACCGCAAAACACATGAAACTGTTATATGCTCAAGAGCATCTTTCTTGTGTTAATTATACGACCAAAAAATCTATAGGATTTAGCATTCATATGCTTATTAAAGGAGATGTGTTTGCTTTGCCTGATAAATCTGAGAACTACATTGTGTTCCTTACAAGCGGCAAGCTGGAATTAAATTTTAATAAAGTTGGCGTCAAAGAATTGAATGCGGAGGAGATGGTATTAATCCCGGTTAAATGTGAAGGGACGGGAAGGGTATTGGAAAACAGCTTTTTAATTCTGCTTGCATTTGGCAGCGAGCATTTTAACCTATGTAATAAATTTTCAATTTATGATGTGTTGTCATCTGTCGCTTCGGATGACGGCATGGCAAAACCGCTTCCGATTTATCCTCCAATGCAAATGGTTTTGGACAGTATTAATTTCTTCTTGAGCAATAATATCAGTTGTATCCATCTTCATGAAATTAAACAAAAGGAGGCTTTTTTAATATTAAGAACTTTCTACACAAAAGAAGAGAACGCAATTTTGTTTGCACCGCTGTTGCAGGGCAACAGCGTTAATTTGCCTGAATTTGTAAGAATAAATTATCTGAAAGTTAAGACCGCGGAGGAGCTGGCAAAGAAGTATGATGTTGATTTTGAAGAGTTTGCAAGGAGGTTTGTTGAGGCGTTTGGGGTTGATCCTCAGAAATGGATGGATAAGAAAAAGACGGAGAGGATATGTGCGGATTTAAAAGTAGCAGATATCCCAATGGAAAATATTTCCAAGAAATTTTTATTTGAGTCCGTAGAAGAGTTTAATAATTTCTGTATCAAAAATATAGGAAAAACTCCCGTTGAGTATAGAAACCAGAACGGGAGAGTTGTAATGAGGGACAATTGAACCAAGAAACTAAAACTATTTATTATTACTCTTTTGCATTTGCTGTCCGTGACCCATGTGATTGATCTGATTCATTTTGCGTTGCTGATACCCCTTTCCGCGCAACTGCATAATCAGATTGTTCTTGAATTTTTCTTCTGTTGCTGTTACAAGCGCTGCTTTCTTAATTGGTAGAACTTTCTGATATTCAGCAAAATGTTCACTTACCAGCTTTAGCTCTTTTTCATAATTTTTATGATAAGTATCTGCAAGATTTATTACATCGGAATCTGAAGAATTGGCGTCTTTGGCTGCTTGTGATAGAGCCTTTAAGCTTTGATGTGTAGCACGCTTTGCCTCCATTTTTTCTTTCCAGCATTGATTATATACCGGCCAGAATTTGGCTGCTTCATCTGATGTGAGATTAAGTTCCTGGGTAAAGAAAGCGATTTTCTGGGCTTTGATTTTTTCTCTGTTAATCATCATGCCCTTTCCGCCATTCTTTACTTGAGCGGTTGCATTATTCTGCGTAGTAGCATTTTGTGCAAATGCGGACGTTCCAAACGCCATAGCGGCAACAGCCGCAAGCGTTAATGTAATTGATTTTAAAAATTTAACCATTGTACCTGAAATTTAACCTATGAAATAAATTATTCTTCCAATTCTGCGAGTTCTAAAGAGGCAAGGTTGACAGAAGTGCTAGGATATGCGCTTAAATACTCTTGAACGGCGTCTGCATAGTCTACCGCTGTCTCTTCTGTCATCTCTTCTGCTTGCTGAGGAATTACTCTTATTGTAAGCGTATCCTTGCTGCTCTCCGCAAGAGCATTGTCTAATTGTCCTGCAACATATTCATTCTCAAGGCTGTCCAGCAACAATTCCGAATCAATGGTTGACTGCGCCGTCAGTTGATAGCGGGAGGTTAAAAACTTTGTAAAGTGAATCACTCCCCAGCCGGCTCCAAGAATTAAAAGGAATGAAGCTGCAAGTCCAAGATACGCTTTTAAAGAGCGGTGCAGAAGTCCCCATTGTCCATCCGGGGTTTGATCCTTAATCTTAGTGCGCACCTCATCCTCAACGCTTTCAAAGTATCCTTGCGGAACCTTAAAAGGCACTTTTTTCAAATGCTCATTACCAAGAAGGTCCTTTGCATTCTCAAAAAGCTCTCTTTCTATGTTATTGTTATCCTCCATCTTTAAATCCCTTGTTACTGATTTATCAGACACTTATTAGACTTTGTGCAATTGGAAAAGTTAAATCTATAGTTAAAATTTCTTTTTAAGGCTAGTTGATATTTTATTATAAGCTATTGAATAAGAGGTTTTTACTGCGCCAATATTGCTCTCCATAACCTCTGCGATTTCTTCATATTTCATATCTTGAAAATAGCGCATGGAAAAAATAGCGCGCTGTTTATCCGGCAGCTGCATTACCTCTTTTTGGAGCGCCAGCTGAATCTGGTCTCCGTTAAAAAAGTCATCCGTCGTGAGCTTATTGCAAAGAGATTTGTCAAAGTCAAGGCGGGCGAATCTGCTCTCAAAGCGCTGCTTTTTCAGCCACGTAAGTGCCTCATTTGTGGCAATTCTATAGAGCCACGTGTAAAGCCGAGAGTCTCCCCTGAAAGTTGGAAGATTATTCCATATTTTAATAAGAGCATTTTGCAAAAGATCATTTGCATCTTCATGGCTGCCGGCAAGTTCTCTTAAGTGCCAATAAAGTCGCTCGCTGTATTTGCGTACAATAAGATTGAAGGCATAATCTGCTCCTCCCTCCTCTTTGTAAAGTGCCAATATTTCAGAATCTTCCTGCATGCAACCCCCTTTGGTATATTAGACTACCGCAGCGATATAAAATTTAATGAGAGTCCAATTTATTTTTTCCTCCCGACAGCCCTTTTTGCCGCGGTAACAATATGCTCTGCATCAAGACCATAAGCCTTCATCAATTCTTCCGGCGTACCGCTTTGGCCAAATTTATCCGCAATTGCAACATATTCAACAGGAGCAAGATAGTGACTTGCAAGAAATCCGCTGATTAATTCTCCAAGACCGCCTGCAATAAAATGCTCTTCTGCCGTTACAACCGCGCCCGTCTTTTTAACTGATGCAAGAACAGCGTCATAATCAAGAGGTTTTATTGTTGCAATGTCAATAACTTCTGCGCTGATATTATCTTTCTCCAATTTATCTGCAGCTTGCAGAGCCTCCCATACAAGATGCCCCGTCGCGAATATTGAAACATCCTTTCCATCAATCATTTTTATAGCCTTCCCAATTTCAAACGTCTGATTCTCCGGGGTGAAATTTGGAACACTAGGACGTCCAAATCTTAAGTAAACGGGTCCTATATATTCTCCTACGGCAATGGTTGCCGCTTTTGTTTGATTGTAATCGCAAGGATTAATAACTGTCATATTTGGAAGCATTCTCATAAGACCGATATCTTCCAAAATCTGATGTGTTGCGCCGTCTTCCCCAAGGGTGATGCCGGCGTGGGAAGCACATATTTTTACGTTAGTGTCTGAATACGCAACGCACTGTCTTACTTGATCATATACACGTCCCGTTGCAAATACTGCAAACGTAGAAGCAAAAGGAATTTTTCCGTTTAAAGAGAGACCTGCGGCTGTATCAATCATATTTGCCTCTGCAATTCCGCACTGGAAAAATCTCTCCGGAAATTCTTTTGCAAAGTCTCCCATTTTAACTGAGCCTTTCAAATCTGCAGTCAGCGCCACAGCATCTTTATTCTCTCTTCCAAATTCCAACAGTCCGGCTCCAAACCCTGAACGCGTATCTTTATTACCTGTATTTGTAAATTTTGCCATTGTAAATTCTTTTTAATCAATAATTTAATCCATTCAGATTTTAATAATCTCCAAGGGTTTCCTTAAGTTGCACTAGCGCTTTTTCCGCCTCTTCCAGTTTTGGCGCCTTGCCGTGCCACTTACAGGTTCCCTCCATAAAATCTACCCCTTTGCCCATTATTGTTTTCATCAAAATCATTACGGGTTTCTCCTCTTTGCTCTCCAGTTCCTGGGCAAGTTTAAATGAAGAAAGAATCTCATTAAAATCATGTCCGTTTTCAACAACAATAACATTCCATCCAAAAGCCTTCCACCTTTGGTCAAGATGGTCAGGTCCAATAACTTCCGTTGTTGTACCGTCTATTTGCTGACCGTTCCAGTCAGTAATTGCAATAAGATTGTTAACCTTATGGTGAGAGGCAAATTCTGCCGCCTCCCAAATTTGTCCCTCCTCACTCTCTCCATCTCCAAGAAGAACATACACGTAATTTTTTTCTCCCTCTAGCTTTTTCCCAAGAGCTGCGCCTACAGCAACAGAAAGACCTTGGCCAAGAGAACCGCTGGCCTCATAAATACCGGGAAGTCCGGTATCAGTAGCGGGATGTCCTTGCAGACGGCTCCCTAATATTCTAAAAGTTCCAAGCTCTTTTACAGGAAAATATCCGCTGCGGGCAAGGGCGCTGTAAAATAGCGGAGACTCATGTCCGCAAGAGAGAAAGAACATATCATTCCCCTTTCCGCTACGGTCCCAGTTTTTGGGAGAGTGTTTCATTTGGCTGAAAAACAAGGCTGTAACAATATCTGTGCTGGAAAGGCTTCCTCCCGGATGTCCGCTTTGAGCACCGGTAACCATCCTTATTATATCCCTTCTGATTTGTGAAGCTGTATCCTTAAGTTTTTGTATATCAGGCATTTTATTAATTTATTTTGTTGAAGCAAATTATTTTGAGATAGCTGTCGGGATATAAATATGCTCCCGACAGACCTTGTAAAATTAAGGGATTATTTACTATTTCCCAAAAAGAGTATCTTTGCAGGCAAGAGGGCCGCAGCGTAATACAGCGGCATTTTTTAACATGGATAACATTAGGAATTTCTGCATTATTGCACATATAGATCACGGCAAGAGTACCTTAGCCGATAGAATGCTTGAGGCCACTCATACAGTCACAGATAGGGAGATGGAGAGTCAGGTGCTGGATTCTATGGATTTGGAGAAGGAGAAGGGCATTACAATTAAAAGCCATGCTGTGCAGATGAAGTATCAGAACGGCGGCAAAGAGTATATTTTGAATTTGCTGGATACACCGGGACACGTAGATTTTTCTTATGAAGTTTCCCGTTCAATAGCATCTTCTGAAGGGGCGCTGCTTGTTGTGGATGCTACTCAAGGTGTTCAGGCACAGACAATTTCTAATCTTTATCTAGCAATGGATCACGATTTGGAAATCATTCCTGTTGTAAATAAAATTGACATGGATGCTGCGGAACCGGAGGTAGTTAGGGACCAAATTGTAAAATTGATTGGATGCAAGCCGGAGGATATTTTGTTTGCAAGTGCAAAAACGGGCAAGGGTGTTCCGGAAATTTTGGAGGCAATTGTTCATAAAGTTCCTGCTCCAAAAGGGGACCCAAATGCTCCGCTTCAGGCTCTTATTTTTGACTCCGTATTCAATTCTTTTAGAGGTATAATTGCCTATTACAAAGTAGAATGCGGCACTATCCGTAAAGGAGAACATGTGAAATTTGTGAATACCGGAATGGAATATACTGCGGATGAAGTTGGTGTAATGGGAATGAAGCTTAAGCCTCAGGATGAGATTGGTGCGGGCAACGTAGGGTATATCATCAGCGGAATAAAAAGTGCGGTTGAAGTAAAAGTGGGAGACACCATTACATCTGTGGAAAATCCTTGTAATAAGGCAATTGCCGGATTTGAGGAGGTGAAGCCGATGCTGTTTGCCGGGGTTTATCCGGTGGAAACGGATGAGTATGACAACTTAAAAGTTTCTTTGGAAAAATTACAGCTGAATGATGCTTCTTTGGTTTTTGAACCGGAGAGTTCTTTGGCTTTGGGTTTTGGTTTCCGCTGCGGATTTTTGGGACTGCTGCATTTGGAAATTGTGCAGGAAAGACTGTTCAGAGAGTTCAATATGGATTGCATTACCACCGTTCCAAACGTCTCATTTAAAGTTTATTCCACAAGCGGAGAGGTTGTAGATGTACATAATCCATCCGGTCTTCCGGAGGAGACGGCAATAGATCATATAGAGGAACCTTACATAAGAGCACAAGTCATTTCCAAAGCGGAATTCTTTGGTTCGATTATGAAACTTTGTCTAGAGAAAAGAGGTATTCTTGTGAGCCAGCATTTTATCACGACAGATAGAGTTGAACTTAATTTTGATATGCCGCTTTCAGAGATAGTATTTGATTTTTATGATAAATTAAAATCTATCTCAAAAGGTTATGCCTCATTTGATTATCATATCATAGATTTTAGAGATGCAGACCTGGTCAAGTTGGATATTCTTCTTAACGGAGAGCCTGTAGATGCGCTGTCATCTTTGACTCACCGCGCGCATGCTTATGATTTTGGTCGCAAAATATGTGAGAAATTAAAAGACCTTATTCCAAGACAACAATTTGATATAGCAATTCAAGCGGCTATCGGCGCTAAGATTATTGCACGTGAAACCGTAAGGCAGGTCCGCAAAGATGTAACTGCAAAATGCTACGGAGGAGATATCTCTAGAAAACGCAAACTGCTTGAGAAACAAAAGAAAGGAAAGAGGAGAATGCGTCAAGTAGGACAGGTTGAGGTTCCGCAGTCCGCTTTTATGGCGGTGTTGAAAATATAAACTGTCGGGATAAAAATTATTATTTGGTTTTTTGAAAAGCGAGTCTTGCGGTTCCATTGTGGGTATAAATTATTCCGCAATATTTAAAGCCTTCTCTTTCTAATATGCTTTGCATTACTTTGTTATTTGCGTGAGTATCCACACGCAAATTGTTGATTTGACTAAAGCACCATTCTATGCAAAATTTTGCAATTCCTTTTTTGGTGCCGTCTGAAGCAAGGCGGTGAATGACTCCATAAGTTTTGTCATTTAACCACTTTCCTTTTTCTATTATTGCATATGTTGGATCATCTCCGATTATAAAGACAAAAGCGGCTGCAATATGATTGTTGTCTGTACGGCAAATGAAACAGTGTCCATGAGCAATATCCTGAGAAATAAGCTCTTCTGAAGGATATCCGTTTATCCACTGGTTGGGATTTCCGGAACTTGCCATAAAGTTTTTTGCATGGGCAAAAATAGCCATCAGCTCATTTAGATTCTCTTGTGTTGCTTTTTCAATTTTCATAAAACCGATAAATGAAAACATAAAACTGATAAATGAAAATTAGTTTAGGGAATTACAGAGCGCATCAGCAAAGCTGGTAAAATTTTTCTCTGCATCCCAGTTCTCTTCCCAATTTGCACGTGCATTATATTGTATTGCAATTTGCTCTTTCTTAGGAAGTAAGATGTATTTTACAATGTAATCTTTGAGGGTTTCCGGAGTCTGTGCAGCATCTACAAGATAACCGATAGGACAATTTCTAAACATCTCAGAGACACCTCCAACATTTGTTGCTATTACCGGAATACCGTAAGAAAAAGCCTCCATTATGGAGACCGGAACACCCTCCGTGCGGCTAACAAGGATAAATAAATTGGCTCCGTTATCTCTGTAGTATTCAAGTATTTTGGAGTGTTCAACAGGACCTCTTAAATTTACTATTACTGAGAATGGATCATTATTTAAAACAGAGGAATGTTTGTTTTCTGCCTTATTATTATCTTCCCCCGAATTGAAGTTCTTGTTGAAATATTTTAAGCACTTGTTTTTTAAATCATCCAGCAACGGACCTCCTCCAAAATGAGTCCAGTGGATACCTGTGAATTTCATCCCCTCAGTTGCTCTCTTTTCTCTTATCTTTTGAATTAGTGCGGAATCTTCCGTGATAAGTTTAATGGCGTCAGCTATCATGTCAACTCTTTTAAGCTCAATGACATTAGAGCAGCTTACAATCTCAAAAACTCCGGGAAGTTTTCCCATCAGATTTGCAAACTTTGTGTCTTTGTTGGAGCATCCTAAATGAAAAGTTTCTAGCAACTTGGGCTGATGCTTGTAGTTTTTTTGTATGTAATGAGCTCCATCATAAGAGATTGGAACGGCGCAATCAACAGACTGGTAAAGCATCTCTCTAAAGGGAAGATATCCCTTAGCTCTTTCATAAATATCTGAGCCGTGAAACCTTACAAATACCTTTGGCATAATAGAAGTTGCGCCCTCCAGTTTTTTCTTTAAGAACGGAGTGATTAATGCAGACTTATCTCCCCAGTAGAAATATAGAACATCCGCCATAGAGCACTCTCTTACAAGGCGTTCCATAAGCAACTTGTTTCCAATGATGCTGCGGAGCATAAAGAAATAATCACAGAAAATCCAAATGCGTTTTCCCAATCTCGCTTTTTTCCCGATCATATATTTTCCCGCAGGAGGGACGTTAGCGCCTCCGATTACGCGGCTAAAAAATTCTTTTGTCGCAAAGAAAAAAGGAGCTGATGTGAAAAGTCCGTGCTTAATTAATCCTAGTTTACTCTTATGGTTAAATGGCAACAGGGGCTCTGCAACTTTTACATTTGCAGGTATTTGTCTATGGGCAGACTCCCTTATCCCTGCCTTTTTCCCGGATGTTTTGCCCTCCGGAATATAAAGCGGATAAATAGCAATACTATCAAATTTTTCCGCAACATATGGCAGCTCATCCGCCAGAAAGGTTTCTGCGGCCCCGTATGGGAATGTGTCCGTGAAAAGAATCAGTTTGTGTTTGTAGGTGTTGTCCATTGGTACAAATCCATTGGTACAAATGTAATAAAATAGAAATTGATAAATTTTGGATTGATAATATTAAGCGGCAATGCCGCCCGGCTTGGAGATTATTATAGAAGGTTTGCGGGGAAGGCTGAATATCAGGGCATTAAAAAAGACCCTCGTTTTTAAAACGAGGGTCTTTTTTAAGTTATTGATTATCAACTCGTGCCACAAACCTTACGTTGTGCGGCAGCGGGCTGGTTATTTCATTGCTGCAAACTCAATATCGTTTTCTGCGCGCTTCTCATATTTTTTTGCTTTAACAGCCTTTGAAAGCTCGCTGTTATAAGTTGTTGAGTCTCCCTTGCGGGCTGCAACAATTGCTCTTAGGTATGATTGGTTAACGCATTTTTCATCTTTCAAAACGGATTGTGCACCGTCAAGGTCCTTGTTAAGAATCTTTGCAAGACCATTGTTGTAGCACTTAGTTCCTTCCAGTTCCTGTGCAGCTTTTGCATAGTTGCCGTTAAGAATATCAATTGCTCCCTGGTTCTCTTTAGATTCTGCAGTGCCTGCTTTTGCAAAATATTCAGATGCCTTATCGTAATTCTGCTTCTGCAATTCAACAACGCCCATGTTGTTATAATAAGAAGGAGTCTGCTCTGACATTTTGTTCAAATAATTCTCTGCATCGCTTGTCTTGCCGCTTTGTAATGATAAAGCAGCTAGGTTGTTATAAGCACGACTGCTGTTAAATTTCTCTGCAGCTTTCTTATATATTTCAGCTTTCTCATTTCTGTCTTTTGATAAAGATGCGGTATAAAGCAGAGCCTCTTCATCAAGGCGGCTGTCATCATTCTTAACCATTTCTTTTAGCTGGTCATCCGTGAAATTCTTTTTAATCACATTGGCAACCACTCTGCTGCGGCGCAGCTGAGGAAGAACTTTTGTCTTTAAAGTCTGGAATACATTTGACATGTTCCTAATCTCGCGCTCTCTTACAGCCGGATCTGAATACATTGATAGTACCCTTATAATCAAATCTTTATCCTCTATGTTGGAATTCTGAACCATCTGCTGGAAACCTTCCCAGTCTTCACCCTTTTCTGAAAGTTCAACAGGAACATCAACTTTTGCTTTTTTAGCAATTGTCTTCTCATAAGCACTCTTAGCTGAATTTGCACGTTTCTCAGAAAGAGAATTGTTTTTACTTACCGGTCCGTCAGGAGAAGCATAGCCGATGATGGAACTAGATTCGATAGTTTGGGTACCATCATTTTTAGCATCCTTTAGGAATTGCTCAAATTCCTTGATTTCCTTTGAATTAAGTTTGCCTTTTTTGACATTGGCTTTATTAATGTCATAAAGAATCTGAGCCTCTTTTGTAATGGTTGTTTCTTTCTGATAATTGTCCATTTCAAAAGATGGTTCTCCGGAAGTTTTTGCCAACATATAAGTACAATTTGTTCCATCTGCAATCTTAAATGCAGCAGGGTACTTGTAAGATTTTTTTCCGCTGATATTGTAAACAGTAGCTCTCAACTCCAGATGAGCTTTTTCAACACCCTCTTTGTAAGGGAATACAACGTTTCTGCTGAAAGTGCCGCCATTTGCATAAGATACAACGGCGTAATTATCAGTTACTTTATCTCCCTGCAGCCAGTAATCTTCTCCAACCATCTCTCCTCCATCATAAACCAGCACCGGGGTAATTTTAAGTTTAGCTTTCCGTAAGAAATACTTTGCGGGAAAAGTTACTGAATATGTGGCTTTTATTTGACCAGCAACACACTCCAGAACTTTGGGATTGCAGCTTGTCTTAACCATACTAGCCATCTTTGCCATCTTCTCCGGGTTAGCGCAGAAAGTGGTAAGCGCAACCAATGCGACAATGCCTGCATACTTTAAAAATTTCTTCATAACTCTTTTATAATTAATTAATTAAACAAATATATTTTCTGTCCCGATAGTTTTTGGGCCGGGTCACCATTACGTTTTTACAGCAAATTAGACTACTTTAATTGCATTTTGTTAAGTCTGTCTAAATCTTCCGGCGTATCCACTGAGTACGACTCGTAACTGCTCTCCGCCACTCTAATCTTGTATCCGTTTTCCAGCCATCTCAGCTGCTCCAGATTTTCCGTTTTTTCCAGAAAACTCTGAGGCATCGCACATACGGCGGCTAACGTTTTTGCCGTATATCCGTACAAGCCCACATGCATAAAGTAATCCGTCTTCCTTACAACCTCATCGTTCAATTCTCCGCCGCGGAAGAAAGGAATTACAGACCTGCTGAAACAGAGCGCATTCCAAAATTTATCTACAACAACTTTTGGTCTGTTTGGGTCATTCACCTCTGCCAAACTTTTGCACCTCTTAACCAAAGTTGCAATATCAACACTTGAATCATTAAAACAATTTGCCAGCGTCTTTAACTGCTCCGGCTTGATGTAAGGCTCATCCCCCTGCACATTTAAAACCACGTCAAATATCTTGCCGCTTTCCTTTTGATATTTGGTCAGCGCTTCTAAACATCTATCCGTTCCGCTTCTATGTGAGGCTGATGTCATTACGGCCTTTCCTCCCATTTCCACAGCTTTGTCATAGATTCTTTCATCATCTGTTGCAATACAAACATCACTAAAAACCTTTGCTGCCTGGCGCATCACTCTTATAATCATTGGGATGCCATTGACAAGGGCCAGCGGCTTGCCGGGAAATCTTGTTGAGGCATAGCGTGCAGGTATTATTGCAATTATTTTTTTCATCCGGACAGTTTATAACGTGATTAACAGAACACATTTAAATTAACTTGTGCTTTTGGAATCGCGGGGGACAAATGTACTGAAAAATTGTCAGTTTTTTTTAACTTTGTGCACTAAGCGGCATGACCGTTGCAGAAGGAGAGAGATAATGGAATTACAGAGCATAAAACAGAGATTTGATATTGTGGGAGATGATCCGGCGCTTAATCGCGCTTTGGATATAGCTATTCAAGTGGCCGGTACAGATTTGTCCGTGGTTGTTTACGGGGAAAGCGGAGTGGGCAAGGAGGCTATTCCGCAAATAATACATCAAAACAGTTCCCGCAAACACGCTTCATACATTGCGGTGAATTGCGGAGCTATTCCGGAGGGGACCATAGATTCTGAATTATTTGGACATGAGAAAGGCTCTTTCACAGGCGCTAATGAGACGCGCAAAGGGTACTTTGAAGTGGCGGATGGCGGAACCATTTTTTTGGATGAAGTGGCTGAGCTTCCTTTGGCTACACAGGTGAGATTGCTTAGAGTTTTGCAGAGCGGAGAGTTTATGAAAGTGGGCTCTTCCAAAGTTCAGAAAACCGATGTGCGCGTTGTTGCGGCAACAAATGTAAATCTTGTAAACGCCTGTAAATTAGGAAAATTCAGAGATGATTTGTATTACAGGTTAAACACTGTCCCGATAACTATTCCTCCGCTGAGAAACAGAAAGAACGATATATTCTTGCTATTCAGGAAGTTTGCCTTGGATTTTGCGGAGAAATACAATATGCCCGTTCTTAAGTTAAATCATGATGCGCAGGTGCAGCTTACCTCTTATCGTTGGCCGGGCAATATCCGTCAGCTGAAAAATGTGGCGGAACAAATGTCTGTATTAGAGGTAGATAGAAATATTACAGCGGAAGTGCTGCAAAAATATTTGCCTAAGGATGGTCCTGAAGCTTTGCCGATTTTAAAGAGCGAGGCGGATAAAGAGAGTTTAATAAATGACAGGGATGTTCTTTATAAGATGATATTCTCACTTAAACAGGAAGTTGATTCTTTAAAGGGTGAAATGCGCTCTTTATCAGGAGGATATAATAATGCGGCAATTGCGGGAGCAGCGGGCGTGCAAGATGAGGCAGGGGGATTTGTGCATGCCGGAGATAATGTAATTGTGAATACAGCCCCCGTCACATCACAATCTGTCGGGCATAAAAAGGAGATTGCCTCAGAACCGGAAGAGAAAGATTATGCAGAAATCAAAGAGGATTTTTCTATCCATTCAGTTAATGCAGAGCTTATTAAGAAGTGCTTGGAGAAACACAGGGGGAGAAGGAAAGCTGCAGCTGCAGAACTGGGCATCTCAGAAAGGACACTTTACAGAAAAATAAAAGAATTACATCTGGATAAATAGATGAAGAAACTTTATAAAATATTTGCGGCTGCGGCTATGATTTTGCTCGCGACGGGTTGTGGAATATATTCATTCTCAGGGACTTCTATTGCGCCGGATGTAAAATCTATAACGATTCACACCATTGAGAATAAGGCAATGCAAGTTAATCCAAACCTCTCTAATCAGCTGACGCAATCATTGCAGGACAAGTATCGTCACCTTACAAAATTGGATATGGTGAATGATGGCGGAGATTTGGATGTTAGCGGGTATATAACTAGTTATGAGGTTACTCCAACGGCTGTAACATCTCAGGAAATTGCTTCCAAGAACAGACTGACTGTAACGGTTAAGATTATCTTTAAAAATGAAAAATATCCAAAAGAGAATTTTGATAAATCATTTGCAGCATATCAAGATTATGATTCTACAAATTCTTTGGATGCGGTGCAGTCATCTTTGTGTGACCAGATAGTAGAAACATTGGTGGAGGATATATTTAATGCAACCGTTGCAAATTGGTAGCGGCTTACTATGACACAAGCGGATTATACTAATATAAAGCAATTTACACCGGAGCAGCTAGAAAGTATTATTACAGAGTACCCCTGGTTTTCTTATGCAAGGGAGGTTTTGCTTTTGAAGCTGGCCGCCATCAGCAGAGAAATCTTTGATACTGAGCTGAGGCATTCGGCTGTGTTTTTGCCATCTCGCCAAAGGTTATATGATAAAGTTAGCCAGATAGTTCCGGCGGATGAGAAGCCACAGGAAGACGGAAGTGAAATGCCTCCTGCAAAGCCTATTTTAGAAGAACAATTTGTTAATGAGAGAGCGGAGGTGTCTGTTGAGACGCAGCCCATGGATGTGATTGATTATGAGCAGGAAGAAAGAATTGAAGACGTAAAAGCGGCGGCAGCGGAGGCAATTGCAGAGGCAAAGAAAGAAAGAGCCGGCAGCCCTGTTGTAACAACAATCAAGTATATACCGGTTGGCGGAGATTACTTCTCCAGAGAGGATTTTGAGCAGCTTGAGAGAGAGGACGGCAGTCTCCCCTCAGAAGCGGCACATCTTGCAACGGGTTCATCTGCAGAGATTTCTGGCGGTTATTCCGTTATATGTCCCGACGGCAAAGTGAATTTTGAAGATCCGGAATTTTATACTGAAACTCTTGGACAGGTATATGCACAACAAGGTTATTATGAGCAGGCTATAGAGGTTTTTTCCAAACTAATTTTGCTATATCCGCAAAAAAGTGCTTACTTTGCAGCCCTTGTGAAAGAAACAGAACTTGCCAAAAAAGAGACGTCTTCCGGCAAGAGTAAATAAAAGACAGATTTACAACAAGTTAAAAAGATAAGAATTTAGAATATGTATACCGTTTTAGCTATCATCATTGTACTTGCAAGTATATTTTTAACAATTATAGTTCTTGTACAGAACGATAAAGGTGGCGGTTTGGCTGCTAACTTTGCATCTGGAAACCAGACATTTGGCGTTAGACAGACTGCTGACTTTTTGGAAAAGGCAACATGGACGCTTGTAGCTATAGTTCTTGTGTGCAGCGTATTGGCGACGGCGTTTGTTTCTACCAAGGTTACAGAGACCAAAACTGACCTTACAAAGGAACTTCAGCAGCAGGCTCCGGCAGGCGCACAGCCTCAGTTCCCAACTAGCGGCGGTGCTCAGAAGTCAGCTCCGGCATCTTCGGCTCCCGCAACTCCTGCAAAATAGGTGAAAAAAAGGTGTCGTAACAAAAAATTAACAAAATAATCCATCGGGATTAAAAACAATATTGGCCTGGTAATCAAGAGATTAGATCTCAAAATTACCGGGCCTTTAATTTATTTTAATACCTTGCGATACAAGGTACCTATAAATCTATATATATTTGCAGTACCAAATAAAAGGTCACGTAAAGATGAGGCTAAATGAGATGGCGCGTTAACCACAAAATAAGATTGGTAAAAAAGTAAGGTTGATTAATAGAAGAGATTGATAAAAGAGAAAATACAAATAATATAAAAAACACTAAGATGAAAACAGTACTAACAGTTGGAATTGGCGGTAAAAGTTTCACAATTGAAACGGAAGCCTATTCAGATTTAAAAAATTATCTAAACGCCTTTAAGAACAACTCAAAACTTGGAGTTCAAAGCGACGAGACAATGGCAGATTTGGAGGCGAGAATTGCAGAGCTTTTCTCCACCAAGATTGATTCCTTTAGAAATGTAGTTGATTCTAAAATGGTAGACGAAATTACGGCTCAGCTTGGAATGCCGGACGGACAACCTTATGTTAAGAATGCATCTGGTGAGTCAGGACAGAGCACAGATGCAAATATGGGCGGTGGCAGTTATAATTATAAAATGGAGCCGCCTCACAAACTTTATAGAGACCCGGGGCGTCACACGCTTGGCGGGGTCTGCACGGGTCTTGCTTGTTATTTTAATTTGGACCCTGTGCTTATGAAGGTCATTTTTATAATAGCTTTTCTTGCGGGACTATTTGGTTTTCTAGTTTATATTATCCTTTGGATTGTTATTCCTAGAGCGGTTAATCCGGTGCAAATGTGCGAGTTATACGGGATACCTCCAACGGCGGAGAATCTTGCAAGATTTGCTCCGATGTTCAAATAATAATTGACGTTTAATATTAAAATAATGACACAAGTTTTATTTATTGACAAGTAAAAACATTTAATATGGAAATTAAAGATCAAGTAGAAATAAATGCAGATAATGTTCAGGCCCAGATGAGAAGAGGCGTTCTGGAGTATTGCATCCTGGGCATTTTGCGCAAGGGAGACTCTTATGCATCTCCTTTGATTTCAGAGCTTAAGCATGCGCAGATGATAGTGGTTGAAGGTACGCTTTATCCGCTTCTGGCCCGTCAGAAAAACCAGGGATTGCTAAGTTATCGCTGGGAAGAGAGTCCAAGCGGTCCTCCAAGAAAATATTACTCCTTAACAGATAAGGGGCGCAGAGCTCTTGAACTTATGGATGCTGCGTGGAGCGATGTTGTAAAATCCGTTGAACTTGTAAAGAACGGAATAGATATGAATAAAATTGTAGACAATAACGCTTCATCAGATTTTACAACAACACAGAACCGTTCAGAAAATGCTACTGCAGAGGAGAATAATAACTTATAAACTTAAACTGTTATGGAAGAGACATTAAAAATTAGCATAGGAGGCGTTGCATTTATAATTAATAAAAATGCCTACGCAAAATTGGAAAATTATCTTAAAGCGCTTGCTGCTCATTACTCTGCAAGGCCGGAAGGAAAAGAAATTCTAGATGACATTGAGAGAAGAATTGCAGAGTTGCTTTTGGATAAGTTTGACAAAGAAGATGTTGTAACAGAGGAGAGAATAAATAAAGTAATTGCAGTTATGGGAAGACCGCAGGAGATAGATGTAGATGATGAAACTATTGGGAATACAGAAAACGCAAATGCCCAAGGCTCTGCAAATACCGGAAGTTCTTCAAGTTACAATGGCGGGAATCAAAGTTCAGAGGCCGGACGCAGCAACCGCAAGTTGTTCAGAGACATGGATAACCACGTGATTGGCGGAGTTTGCAGCGGACTTGCTGCTTATTGCAAAATAGATCCTGTTATAATGAGATTAATTTTTGTGGTTGCGTTTATTTTAGGTTCACTGGGGAGACACTTTTTGTGGATTAGCGGACACGGCTTTGGATGGACACACTTTGGCAATCTTGTTTTTCTAGCTTATATCCTTCTTTGGATTATCATGCCTAAGGCAAAAACAGTAGAGGATAAGTGTGCTATGAAGGGAAGCGCTCCTGGCGTACAAGGCGTTGAATATGACTATAATAACTCTAACGGGCCAAGAGGTGAAGAGTTTGGAAGAATCTTAAAAATTATTTTTGGAATTATTTGTATTCTTGCATCACTTGGAGGATTAATAACGGGCCTTGTATATTACTTTGCATCCGGTTTAAGGTTTGGAACCACTCCGCTTTCCGTTCTTAATTACTTTGATTTCCAGGGCAATGTGTTTTTCATTAATACACTTAGAATGATTGTTTGGCTTCTGCCTTGCTGCATTTTGATGTATCTTGGAATCCGCTGGACATTCAATTTTAAAATGCCAAAATTCAGACCGGGTCTTATAGCATTTGGAGTTTGGGTAATATCTTTAATTCTTTTGCTTGTCTTTGGCGCTGCTGCCGTTGAGCAAACATTTGACTTTACAAAGCAGTCATCAACTCAAACACTGTCAAAGAATTATGACACTCTTTATGTGAATTATGCAAACCTTCCGAATTCTCCCGACAGTTCTTTTGTAGATTTAGAGGGACGTGATTTTGCAGCAGAGGTATCTCGCGGAGGGGTATTACTGCACGGTATTTTCAACTGGAATTCTGATGTGGATGATTTTGAAAATAATCTTTATGATGATGATGAGTGCAATGATTCTACAACCATTATAACTCCTTTGAAAACAGTAGTAAAGCCAGATGGCGATAATACATATAGCTGCGGGTACAGGACGTTCTGGGCAAAAGACAGACATGGGAGAGCAATATTTGCAATCTATCCAAAGTTCTCTGTAAGTTCAGTTGCCGCAAGCACAATAGTGTATGATAAAGATTCCGCCAAATCCAAGGTGATCAGAGATTTGAGCGTAACGCCAATAGTAGAGATAGAAATGAAAAGAAGTTACGGCAGAGAAAAAATGATAACCAGCAAGATTTATCCAAACGGAAATTATGAAAGCAATCTTATTTCCATAAAGGATTCCGTTATAACAATATATCCGCAAATCATTTCACGTTCAAAGAAATTCAGCGGAACTTTAGTAAATGCCAAGATAACTGTTCCTGACGGTAATATAGTAGTAGTCAATAAGTTAAAGAGATAGCCCGGTCAAGGAGCCAGGCTCTTTCATAAGATTTTGTGATTCGTTTTTTGTTCGCGAGTGTGGTAAAACAGTTATCTGTTTTACCACATGAGGCGCGAGCTATACAAAATTTAATAAACAATAAAATCAAGTTACTGCAACCTAATAAAAAAAGCTCTGTCTAACTGATATATTTATTTTAGAGGCGGAAGTTTTATTTGAGTAAATGTTTAATCATGAAAAAGGAAAACTATTTAAAAATCATTTTATTAACTGCGATAATGGTCATTATATGCAGCTTTGCTAATGCTCAGAAATTAAGTATTAAAGGGAGAATTGTGACGATAGACGTGTCAGAAACTTCTGCGGTAAATACAACGTCTGATAAAGCGGCAGGTGCTGCAAAAAAAGGTGCGAGCGAGATTGAAGATAATAAAACTGTCGGGACAAAAAATAGAACTGATGATGAGGAGAATAATGAGCTGGCTGCTGTGAAAAGTGCAGTGGAGTTTGCGGATGTTGTTCTGCGCAAAAAAGATATGAGCGTTGTAACAGGCTGTGCTACAGATAAAAATGGAAGGTTTGCTTTTGATGATATCCCGGCCGGAGATTATATCATTGAGATTTCCTGCATTGGGTATGAGAATAAAAAGATTAGCTTAGATAAGGTAAGCGGGAATGTAAATCTTGAAGATGTACAGATTGAACATTCCGCACTTGCTCTTAATGAGTTGGTTGTCAGTGCTTCCAATGTTGTGAACACTCCGGACAAAAAATTAGTGCTTCCAACGGCTTATCAGGTGAAGTCTTCTACCAACGGAATAGATTTGCTTGCAAGAATGCAGCTTTCAAGATTATCTGTTGATCCGCTGCAAGATAAAATCACATCCTCTAACGATGGAGAAGTACAGCTAAGAATAAACGGGGTAAAAGCAGATATTCAGCAGATTAAAGCTCTAAAGCCGGAGGAGATAAAGAGAGTTGAATATCATGATGATCCATCATTACGCTATGGGGAAAATGTAGCCGTGGTGATAGATTATATTGTAAAAAGAGCCGTATCAGGAGGATATGTTGGGACGGATATTATGCAATCTCCTCAAATCCTGGGATTTAATAATGTGCATCTTAATGCAAAATTTAATCATGAAAAGTCCGAATATGGAGTGACCTTTTGGTCCAACGTTCGTAATCTTAAGGGTATGTGGAGAGAAAACAGTGAGACATTTAATTTTGCTCACGATAGTTCTTTTACCCGCGTTGAACAGGGTATTCCAAGCCGCCTTAAGTTTTGGAACAGCTGGGTTGATGCATATTATAATTATCAGGAGGGGGATAAATGGTTCTTTAACGCAAATTTTGGATTCAATTACCGTATTTTTTATAACAATGACTATCACAGTTTGTTATATCCTGTAAATAATAGAGATAATTATGTTGATATGAGAGACAGCACAAAAGCATTGTACACGACTCCTTCTGTAGATTTATATTTTCAGAAAAATTTTTCTGAAAGCAAACATCTAATTGTGGATGTAGTGGGAACCTATATTGGGTCTATAGATAAGAGGATGTATTCAGAGTCCAAACCTCTTACAGGAGGTGGCGAAAAGGTCACGACAGATATTTATTCAAAAGTTAAAGGAGATAAATATTCCATAATTGGAGAGACAATTTATGAGCAGGGACTTTTTAAATCTAAAGAGGAAGATGCTGCCGGAGCCGGCTCTAATAGCGCTACTAATGGTACTGCGACCGGCGGTAATGCAACTGCTGGTACTGCAACAGCCGGTGCTGTTAGAGGGGAACAAGACACTGCCGAGAATAATAAGAAACATTCAGATAAAGCGTTGAAACTCAGCACCGGTGCAAGATATTATCAGGTTTATGCAAATAATGATTATAACGGAACCGTAGATGCAACAACGGCAATGAGGGAGGGACGTGCGGCACTTTTTGCAGAGTTGAAAGGACATTACAATAAGTTCAATTATTCTGTTGGAGGATATGGCGCTTATATGTGGACAGGGCAGGCCGGAGCTAACTACCACAGGTTTTTTGTCTATCCAAAATTTAAGATTGGATACAATTTTTCAGACAACGCATATATCCGTTTGACAACAAAATTGGATTACTATGCGCCGGAACTTTCAGATTTGAACAATGTTGAACAGTTGATTGATTCTCTGCAGATTAGAAGAGGTAATCCCAATCTTAAAGTCTATCATATATGGGAAAACAGATTAGAGTTTGAGTGGCAAAAAGGAATGTTCACAGTGGGCGGCCAAGTCAACTATAACTATATGAAAAATCCAATTATGGAGGAAACTTTGAGGGAGAATGATAAATTCGTTAGGACAAATTTAAACCAAAAGAGCTGGTATATGATTAATCCGGAACTGGAGTTTAAAGTTGGTCCGATTGCAAAAATATTTACCGTAAGTGCAACCGCGGGAATGAACCATTATGACAGCAGAGGAATTGATTATCACCATGTTTACAACAATGGCTATTATATGATAGAGATGGACGGTTACTATAAAAAATTCATAGTGCACTTCCAGATTAACAGCTTGGATAAGCAGCTTCTGGGTGAGACAGTCAAATCAAGAGATGAAAAAATACATCTTATAATGCTTGGGTATAAAATCACGGATGATATGTCTGTTGCCGTTGGTGCCATTAATCCATTCACCAACCGTAACACATATAAAAACCCCACCACCAATTTGAGTGCCCTTGCTCCATCATATAGTAATTCGCATTTCAGGGAGTCCGCCCAACTGTTTATGATAAAATTTTCCTGGAATTTCAGCTTTGGCCGCAAATATAACGCTGCAGGCAAATTGCTGCAGAACTCAGATACAGAGAGCAGTACGCTCAGCGGTAAAAAATAAGTTTGGAAAATCCGTGCCACAATGGCACAATAGTGTAAAAAAACAAGCAGGAAAATCCTGCCTGTTTTTTTTCATTTTAAACGTCGGATTATTTTTTCAAAATCTCAAGCTCTTTGCCAATCTTTGTGAAGGCGGCAACGGCGCGGTCCAGCTGTGCTTTGCTGTGGCCGGCGGAAACCTGTACGCGGATTCTTGCAAGGTCTTTAGGGACAACCGGATAGTAGAATCCTACAACATAAATTCCTTCATCCAAAAGTTTGGCAGCCATCTGCTGAGACAATTTTGCATCATAAAGCATAATTGCGCAAATTGCAGATTGTGTAGGCTTTATATCAAAGCCGGCCTTCTTCATTTTCTCTACAAAATATTTTGTATTTGCATGAAGCTTATCCTGCAGTTTGTTGGTTCTGCTCATCATGTTGAACATCTCTATTCCGGCGGCGGCAACCATTGGAGGAATTGAGTTGGAGAATAGATAAGGCCTTGAGCGTTGGCGTAACAGCTCAACTATCTCTTTCTTGCCTGTTACAAATCCGCCTACAGCTCCGCCAAAGGATTTGCCAAGTGTTCCGGTAAGGATTTCTACTTTTCCTCTCAGGTGATGAAGTTCTGTAGTACCGCGTCCGGTCTTTCCTACAACTCCTGCAGAGTGAGACTCATCTACCATAATCATTGCATTGTACTTCTGTGCAAGTTTATACATCTGGTCAAGAGGAGTAACATTGCCGTCCATAGAGAATACACCGTCGGAGACAATAATTCTATAGCGTTGTTTCTGAGCCTGTTTTAAGCAATTCTCCAGCTCTTTCATGTCTGCATTTGCATATCTGTAACGGACTGCTTTGCAAAGTCTTACGCCGTCTATGATTGAAGCGTGGTTAAGTGAATCTGAAATAATGGCATCCTCTTCTGTGAATAGAGGTTCAAATACTCCGCCGTTTGCGTCAAAGCAAGAGGTGTAAAGAATAGTGTCCTCTGTTCCAAAGAATTCTGCAATTTTCTTCTCCAGCTCCTTTTGTAAATCCCCGGTTCCGCAAATAAAACGGACTGATGACATTCCGTATCCTCTCTTATCCATGGCAGCTTTAGCGGCCTTTATTAGTCTTGGATTATCAGATAGTCCCAGGTAGTTGTTAGCGCAAAAGTTTAAAACTTTCTTCCCTCCCTTAACTGTAATATCGGCGCGCTGAGGGGATGTTATAATTCTCTCATCTTTATACAGACCAGCATCCTTGATGGATTTGATCTCTGATTTAAGATGTGCTTGAAAATCTTTATACATGTTATTAAAATTTATAGTGTAATTTTTTTTCTTAAGTAAACGCAAGTTATGTTCTATATAAGATAATATATGCTGAATATTAATGCCTTATATTTTCGACCTAACAAATTTACAATTTCTAGGAAAATAATACTAATTTAGCAACTGAAATCGGCTCTGTTTTTGCAACCGAAAACCGTAAATTATATAACTAACAAGTATTAATTTTTTCAATTATGGAAGTAACAGTTGGAGATGCTAATTTTAAGGAGGTTGTTCTGGAGAGCAAACTTCCCGTTATGGTGGATTTTTGGGCAACATGGTGCGGACCTTGCCGTATGATTGGTCCTATAGTTGAGGAACTTGCAAAGGAGTATGACGGTAAAGTCTTAGTTGCCAAGTGCAATGTAGATGAGGCGGCAGAAGCTCCTTCAACCTATGGGATTAGAAATATTCCTACACTTCTGTTCTTTAAGAACGGAGAGATAAAAGATAAGCTTGTAGGCTCAAACCCTAAGGCGGCTATTGAAGAGAAACTTAAAGCTCTTCTATAACAGTCTGATAGAACGCTTCCTGCAGCAAAATATCTGATGAGTGGAGCATTTGCTGCGGTAGAAATCTGCTGCGGAAGAAATCTGCTGCGACAAAAATCTGTTTAGGCAGAATATCTCTCGCGACAGATATATTCACAGAAAGAAAAGTTTTAATTATTACAACACTTAAAAATATTGCGTTGTGAAAACCTTATTCAAAGTTTTTGGTATTGCTCTGGCAATAAGCTTGTTTGTGTTGGCTCCTGCTAGAGCGCAAAATGGCCTTGGAATAAAAGCGGGTATTTATACCGGACAGTTAAGTGACCTGAAGAATTATGATATGCATAATAATCTGGGCTATCAGTTTGGCGTCCTGTACAAAATAAGCCTGCCGGCAGGTTTTGCCGTTCAGCCCGAATTGCTTTACGTCTCCAGAAAATCAAAATTGGAGGGGGTCTTTGTAGGTGCAAAAAATACTAATGATAAGTATGATTTACAATATCTTCAAGTGCCTATAAGTATACAGTGGGGGCTAAACTTAATGTTGGTGCGTCCTTATGTTCAAGTGGTTCCGTATTTTAATTTTCTGATTGGGAAAGATTTTTCCAATGGTGCCGATTTTGGAGATTTGCACAAGGCAAATTCCGGAATAGGAATTGGAGCCGGGTTGGATGTATGGAAACTGCAGATAAGCGGAAGATATAATTGGGACTTTAAGAAGATGGGCAATGATGACGATACAACTTATTCCAGTTATAATGAACTTAAACAGTCTAAGGGAAGAGGTCTTGAGTTCTCCGTTGCGTATATCTTTTGACAATATGATTCCGCAATAATGCGGAATATCTTATAATGACAGATTTATTAGAAGAGGCCAAAAAAGAGCTAGGCGCCGATTTTGAAAAATATCGGCAGACTTTGTCCGTTACAGTGCAGAGTAAGGATGTTTTGCTTACAAGGATTAATTCTTATATAATTAGCAATGAGGGCAAAGAGATGAGGCCGGTTTTATCCTTGATTGCAGGAAAAGCGTGTGGAACGCTAGTACCACTAAGTTATTATTGTGCGGTTGTTTCGGAGATGATTCATAATGCAACGCTTATGCATGATGATGTGGCGGATGATGCTAATATGCGCCGTGGCACACCCTCTATAAATGCTAAATTTTCTGCAGCCGCTTCTGTTTTATCCGGTGATTTTTGGCTGGCCAGAGCGCTTCATATTCTTACAACAAAATGCGGCAGCAAAATCCTTGGATGTTTTACTGATGCTGTTCAGAAAATGGCTGAGGGAGAGATGATTCAGATGAGCAAAGCAGAGGCTTTGGATACAAGCGAGCAGGATTATTATGATATAATTGAACGCAAGACTGCAAGTTTGTTTAAGGCAACCATCAAGAGTGCCGCATATGCTGTTAAGGCAGACAGAGTGGTAGTGGAAGCAATGACAAATTATGCAGGACATCTTGGGCTTGCTTTCCAAATGAGGGATGATATTTTTGATTACTCTCCCAAAATGAAAACGGGGAAAATTGCAGGCGCAGATTTAAAAGAGAGAAAAATTACACTTCCGCTTCTATGTGCAATTAATAATTGTCCGGATAGTTCAGAAACAATCAGGAAGCTGATAGGACAAATAAAAAATACAAAACAAAACGGATCTGAAATTCTTCCGCATGAAAGAGCTGTAATCGAACAGGTTACAAAATTTATTTATAAATACAACGGACTTCAGGATGCGCAGAAGAAACTAGAGGAGCAAAGTTCTCTTGCCGTTAATGCCTTAGCGCTTGTGCCTCCTAGCGTACATAAGGGGCATCTTATTGAGTTTGCTGAATTTGTTTGTAAACGGAACAGATGATATCTATTCCGTCCGGGATTAAATTATCATCAAAATCAAATTTTGGAGTGTGTATTGGAGCGTGTTTCTCACCCGCTCCCATGTTGAAAAACGTTGCCTTTGTATTGTGCGTGAAGTAGGTATAATCATCCGAACCAAGTTCTCCTGTTGGGTTACGTTTTGTGTTGTATCCCAGACTCTTGGCTACTTTTTCCACAAGTGCGGAGAATGGCAGATTGTTTAAAGTTGCAGGGAACGCATCTGAGTAAGAAATACTGTATTTGAATGCATTTTTTTCTGCGTTCTTTCTCGTTTTACCTTTGTGCGTTTTTGCAAAATTGATATTCTCAGCTTCAATAATTTTTTTCACACTTTTTTCTATAGAGGCTGTAAGTTTCTTTAATCTAGCATCTTCATTGGCTCGTGCGGTAATTCTCACAGCTCCATTGCCAGGAGTAATTCCATAATCTTTTGTCCCGACAGTAAAATTTACTATGGTAGAAAAGGCATTTGTCGTATCCAGCTTTCCGATGCTCTCAATAAGTTTAATTACCGCATCTGTTGGGTTGGCGGCATCCTGCGGATTTCCTGCATGTGAAGTGTGCCCGTTAATTAATATTTCCATTCCGGTAGATGCCCATGCACAGGTTTTGTTAAACAGAACAATCTGATGCTCTTTATGTCCCGGGGAATTGTGCAGGCCAATGGTATAATCAAATTTCATTTTTTTCTTCCGGAATTCCGCAACCATTTTCTTTGCTCCGGTGCCGATTTCCTCTTCCTCCTGGAACAGCAGATATATGTCCCCTTTATCTAACAGGTCCCCAAATTCTGTTTCATTATAGTCCCTCTTATCTCTTGATTCTGCAAGTGTTTTTGCAACTCCGCACAATATAGCCATGTGGCCGTCGTGACCGCAAGAATGAGCTATGCCTTTATACACAGAAGAGTATGAAACGCCAGATGCCTCCGTTATAGGAAGAGCGTCTAATTCGCAGCGTACCAATAGACTGCGGCCAGGTTTCTTTCCCTTGAAATGGGCAATAATTCCATAGCCGGTAACGTTTGTCATCAGTTCATCCGGCTTGCATTTCTTAAGAAAAGCAATAATGTTTTTTGCCGTTTCACCCTCATTGCCGGATAGGCAAGGGTGACTGTGGATTGAATGTCTTAGATTAATAATGTCCGTGTAATCTGTCATGCCGGTATTATCTGATGTTTCTCTTTGTTCTTCCCTTCTCTTCTTCTTCTCTCCAATATTCTTTGTCCCACTTTGGATCTTTAAAATGCTCTAAACCAGCTGGTAATTGGAATGCCAAATATGTTATTTTCAAAGCCTGGGCAAGGAAAAACTTTTCATAAAAAGTCTGTACGGTTAACAATTCCGGAGGATAGTTCCGGATATTGTCTTTTTGTGCGTTTGTGTAAATATCAGAACTGCAAGATAATATTTTGCATCCATTTTGTTCCGTCAGCGCCTTTGTGTATTCATGTAAAAAACGGCTGTCTGTTTTAAGGTGAATGATTCCGTCACGGACCAAAAACTTTTTATATCTCTCCAAAAATAAAATACCCGTCAGACGTTTGCGCGGACTTTGCAATTGAGGATCTGCAAATGTTATCCATATTTCAGAAATCTCATCTTTTGAAAAAATCCACTCTATAAAATCTATGCTTGTGCGGATAAAAATAACATTAGATAATTTGTTGTTTTCTACGTATTTAGCCCCTTTCCACAGTCTTGCTCCCTTAATATCTATTCCAATAAAATTTCTCTGCGGATATTTTTCTGCAAGAGCAATTGTATATTCTCCCTTTCCGCAACCAAGTTCCAATGTAATAGGATTATTATTCTGGAAAACATCTGATTTCCATTTTCCTTTCAGACGGTAGTCCGTACGGAAAACTTCTTGCCTTGTCGGCTGAAGCAGACATTTGAATTGTTCATTCTGCCTGAATTTTTCAGATTTACCTATGCTGCTCATAACAAACTACTTATATGATACGCCAATTCCTATGATATTATCATAGACAGAATTGTCTTTTGATAAATGGCGCAAGATAATTTTCCAACGGCCCGGAATGTTTACATTAATGTTGTTCATATATGGCCACTGTATCTCTATTAGCCGTCCGCTTTTGCGGTACACGCCCTCAACTTGGGTAACATTAAGCGGAAGGTTAACAGTATCAAAATATTTTTTACTGTCGGGAGAAATAAAAGCAATAAAAACCGGTAAACTGTCCACAGCCGCAAGCTTTCCATTATTAAGTATTTGAGCGCAAATGTAAATTTTGCCGGGAGCCATTCCCTCTTTTATGTCCAAAGATAAATTTGCGGAGATATTGTCATGCCATCCCTTTGTGATACCAAAGTCTTTGAAATCATATTCCTTTAAAGGTTCTGTGCAGGAGCATAGCATCAAAGCACAAAACATTGCTGCAAAAACAGTTGTCGGAATATGTTTAAATCTACACAATTTATTGTTTGTTTTCTGTGGGACGAGGCTGTTGCTGGGGTTTCTGATGTTGCTGTGAATTAGCGGATTGCTGGGCAGATCTGGCCTGTTGCTGATGCTGTTGAGGCTGGCGCTGCTGGCGTGGTTGCTGAGGCTGCCGTTGATTCTGCGGCTGAGATGGTTGCTGGGGCTGTTGTTTATCTTGATTGTGCCACTTGTTTTTGTCGTGACTGTGTTTCTTTTTGTGCACCTCATCAAACCGTGTGATACTATCTTCTCCTGCCGCGCTCTTGAATTCAGGAGCTTTTTCCTCCTCTTCTTCCATGAGAGACTCTCCCTTTTCTCCGCGCCTGTTTATCTCAATAATGTCCTTAACCTCACGCACTTTCAGCGGATAGATTTGAGCCATGCTATGCTCGTCATAAGAGAACCACATGATACCCTTAAGAATATCGGTCTTAACCAAAAAAGCGTCCCCGTCATCAAGGTGAAGAGGCTCATTTACTCTTGGCAGCTGCTCTCTTGCATCCACGTATATTGCAGCTTCATAATTGATGCAACACTTGAGTTTTCCGCATTGTCCGGCAAGTTTCTGAGGGTTTAAAGAGAGATCTTGACATCTGGCCGCCGCGGTTGTAATAGACTGAAAATCACTCATATACCTAGAACAACAAAGCGGCTGTCCGCAAACCCCAATTCCTCCAATCAGGCCTGCTTCTTGTCTTGCTCCAATCTGTTTCATTTCTACTCTGATGTGAAATTCTTCTGCAAAGTTTTTAATCAGCTGCCTAAAATCTACACGCTCATCTGCAATGTAATAGAAGATAGCTTTTGATCCGTCTCCCTGAAACTCCACATCTCCAATCTTCATATTTAGCCCAAGATCTGCTGCCATTTGCCTTGAGCGTATCATTGTATTGTGCTCACGTGCAATAGCTTCCTGCCATTTCTCTATATCGGTCTCCTTTGCTCTTCTGTATATTTTTTTGAACTCAAAAGAAGATGGTTCAATTTTCATTCTTTTAAGCTGATTTGCTATTACAGGTCCCGACAGTGTAATTATTCCAACGTCATATCCGTTTTGCGTCTCTGTAACAACAATATCTCCCTCTCGTAAAGTTTGCCCTGAGTCATTTTTATAAACAGATTTTCTGGTGTTTTTAAAACGCACCTCAAAAAGCATCTTCAGATCCTCTTCCGGAATACCTCTGAGCCAGTTAAAAACGCTTCTTTCACAGCATTTTGGGTTATATGAGCAGATTAATTCTCCCTCATTGTTTCTCCAAACCTCGCAGCCTCTCTGGCAGTCGTATTTTTTATCGCTTGTTCCCATGTTTTAAACTTTTAAATATAGTCTGTTGCATAAATCGCAAAAGACAAATTTTGCATTAACGCTTCTTTCTATACAGCTTATGGCATCATTAAAATAATCTGCGCAAGTTGGGAAAAAATTAATATCCAAATTGCGGCCCAACGCTGTTAATTCTTCTTTGTGAGCAGGGTTTACATAAGCAATTTCCGGCAGATTCAGCTTTATTGCATATAACTCCCTTAATATTTCCAACCCATTGATAAAGAAAGCTTTTTGTTCCTCTTTACCCAATGCGGCCATGTCATTTCCAAGATTAAGCAAATCGGGCAGATTCTTATCAAGACTTAAATTGACCATGCTTATAAAATTGGAATAGTTCTCTGCGCTTTCATCACTCTGAGATACCAGCTCAACCGCCTTGCCGTAACTTCCAAGTGAACACTCCGCCCACATTTTGGCGGTTTGTCCGTCCAGATTGTAATTCTTTTTAAGCCCCTCTGTCAGAGATGTTTCATCAACCGGAGGCACATCAATTAATCTGCATCTGGAGCGGATTGTAGGAATAATTTTACCAAGGTCATTTGTAATCATAAAGAAGAAAGTACCCGGGGTTGGCTCCTCAATATTTTTTAGCAATTTGTTAGACGCCTCTGCATTCATCCTCTCCGGGAACATCATAAGAACAATTTTATCTTCCCCTTCATAGGCGCTGAAACTCAGCTTATTAATAATCCAAGAGGCCTCCGATACTCCAATAATTCCAAGTTTGTTTTCCAGTCCAAGCTGTCTGTATAAATCTTGTTCTGAAAAGTACGGATTCTTTTTTACCAATTCTCTAAACAGCCCAAAATACATATCAATAGGGGATTTTTTCCCTTTCTCGACAAGTTGTGTGGTGTTGATGGGGAATACAAAGTGAACATCCGGATGAACAAGGTCCATCATTTTTTTGCATCCGCCGCAAATTCCGCAAGAGTCCGAAGCCTCTTCCGCCTCATTGCTTTCTGTTTCTGCAGTGTCTTCTGTATTAGTTGGTTCCGCCGCAAACAAGCCTCCTCCTTCCTGTTGATCCGCCATCCATTTTTTGTTCTTGCAAAACATATATTGCAGCAGAGAAAGTACAAGCGGCAGAGCACCGCACCCGGGCTTTTCAGAGAATAGGATAGCATGCGGAATACGGTCATTATCAACCATATTCTTCAAGTTCTGCGCAATATCGCTATGTCCTATTAAATCTGAAAATTTCATCTGTCGGGAGGGAACACTTACTCTTTTTTACCCTTTGCTGCAAAATTACTCTTTTTTATGAGCATTTCACATGCCGTGCAATCAAACTCTAGCTCAAGCCTGTTTTTGCCGTTTAAAAGGTAGAGCTTTTCATTTTTCTGACAAAGTTTTTTCTTGCACATGCCTAGCTGGTATCTTATGCAATATTTTGTCCGCATCAGCACCCCATCCTTTGGTTGCTGCAGTTCAAATGCAGGAGCAATTTTGCTGAATCCCAAACCTTTATATATTTCTCCCGATAGTTTGTTGGAAGAATTTGCCATATATGTGAGGCCGTTTGCGCCGTCAGAGTAATTTTTTAAGGCAGCAGCAGCCAATTTTTGAGCTGCTTGAAAATTTGCGGAGGATTCCCATTTAACATCAACGCCGGCAGCTGCAATTTTTTCTGCCAACATCCTGCGGACCCCGTTTAATGATGCAGCTGAATAGAAGAACATTTTGTTACCGCATACATCAGTTACATTAAATTTGTATGCGCCGCTGTTTTTACTTAATTGCCTGATAATGTTTTGTTTTGCAAATTCCGGTTTCTCTGCTTCAGACCCCTCGGCTGCAATGTCAAATTCCCAAATTTCATCTTCCGGCCAGGCGCATTTAATATTTATTGAGTGTTCTTCCGGAGTTACAATAATGTCATAAGGGATAAATCTTTGCGGAAGGTTTTTCTCCAGCTCTTTTTCAAATTCAAAATTGTAATTTCTGTAAATAGTTGAATTCAAGAATATCCTGAATTTTTCATTTGTGGTTACAAGGTCTCCGGTACAGCTATTTGCCCTCATGCCTAAAATTTGTCCGGACGGAGTTTTAATGCAAAGTCCGTCTCCGTTTACAATTCTTTTACCGCAGTATTTGAATTGCAATAAACCGTCGCGATTGTAAGAGATGTGAGTTACTTTGCCTATAGGTTCTCCAATGTATTTTGCTCCATCAGGGCTATTCCATTCACCACGCTTACCATTGATATACAGCTGAGTATAGCTGCGGTTAAATGTAGTATCCGGATTTGGCGCAAAGCCGCCTTCACAAATTCCGCGCGATGCCCTTGAATATATTGTCTGATTTTTGGAAGCATTATTCTCTTCTATAAAATTGTTAATAGCAAGGTCATAGTACCTTACAATGTTTCTGACATAAGAAATATTTTTAAGCCTGCCTTCAATTTTAAAAGAAGTTATCCCGGCGGATGCAAGATCCTCAATGTGATTTGACAGGTTATAATCTTTTAGTGAAAGCAATGGTTTGTTGCGCGCAATTACCTCTCCGTCAGCATTTACCAGAGTATAATCAGACCTGCACGCCTGGGCGCATTCACCGCGGTTTGCGCTGCGACCCGTTAAATATTTTGAGAGATAGCACTGTCCGCTGTAGCATACGCAAAGCGAACCATGTATAAAAAATTCCAGCTGACACGTTGTAGCTCTGCTGATAGATTTTATTTGCTCAAGAGATAGTTCGCGCGCAAGAATTAATCTTTTAAATCCCAAAGCCTCCAAGAAAGCGGCTTTTTCCGGAGTTCTTATGTCTGTTTGAGTGGAGGCAAAAAGAGGAATTGGAGGCAGGTTCATTTTTAATAGTGCAAAGTCTTGAACTATAATGCCTTTGCAGCCCGCCTCATAAGCTCTCCATACATACTCTTCCGCCTCCGGAATTTCTGAATCGAATAAAATAGTGTTAACAGTAATATAAACCTTTGCTCCAAATTGTCTGGCATAAGAACATAATTCCGCAATCTCTGTAAAAGAATTTCCCGCGGCTTCTCTTGCTCCAAACTTTGGACCCGCTATATAAACAGAATCGGCACCGCAGCCAATTGCCGCGATACCGATCTCTTTATTCTTCGCCGGAGCTAAAAGCTCAAGTTTTATTTGCATTTCAAAGCAGCAATTTTACTTTTTGCAAAAGCGCCAAACTGCTTGTCATTCAGAATTTTCTTATAGTATGTGCATGCATTTGCGGTACTACCGCTCTTCTCATAGGATGTTGCCAAATAGTAGAATGTTGTAGAATTTTGCTGTGCTTTCTTTAACAAAGAAATTGCCTTTGCATAATTCTTCATATTTGCCGCAGCCATTCCGCCATAAAGACTTGCCTGAGGATTTGTTCCAAACTCATTAACTTTATCTGCCGCTGCAATTGCTGCGGAAAAATTCTTTGCCTGATATGCGGCTGCAAGTTTGTTGAAATATATTGTAGATAGCTGTTTATTAGCAGCATCTTCCTGGCCGTTAGCCTTTGCTTTTGTAAATGCATCTTCTGCGGATGTCTCATCTCCTGATGCAGCATAGGCCATTCCAAGTCTTAAGAAGGCATTACCATCATTAGGGGTGTATTCTAAAGTCTCTTTATATTTAGCAACAGCTTCTGTAAAATTCTTGTCATTAAGAGCATTATCTCCAAGCATCATAGTAATCTGAGGGATAAGGTCTTCTGCAGATTCTGCGGTCTCCGTCCCGCCATATTCCTTTGCTTTTGCAACCGTTGCCTCCAAGCCTGTAAGTGCACCTGTGTAATCTTTTGTATCTATTTTCTTAGTTGCTGCCTGAAGAAGAATCTTAGGAATTAGGTCTTTGCAATCTGACACCATCTGCTTTCCTTCATCACCCGCAGCGCTCGCAAGTTTCATTGCCTCATTAAAGCCTGTAACAGCCTCAGTTTCATTGCCTGCCGTGAACGCTTCTTTTGCTTTGTTAAAAGCTTCTGTTGCTGCAGTCATGTCCTGCGCAAATGCGCCTGCAGATACAAATAGAGCAAGAGCAAGGGTCATTAAAAACGTGTTGATTCTTTTCATGTGTTTATTAGTTTTAAAAGGTTTATCTATTCTATTTGATGAATTAATCGTTAACTGCTAGAGACAAAATTAAAAAAAAATGGGTGCTTACGCAAACTAGTACATAAATTCTTAATTTTGCAAGGCCATGAAAATATGCGCTGTCATGAGAAAAATATCATTAATACTAATTGCCGTCCTCTCTCTCCTTTTTGCTCCCGACAGTTTCTCTCAGGTTAAAGACCCGGCAAAACTTCCGGATGATCCAAGGGTGAAGACGGGAACGCTGGCCAACGGCCTCTCCTACGTCATCATCAAAAACCAAGCCCAAAAGGGCCTTGCCGATTTTTGCGTGGCTCAAAAGGTGGGAACAGTGCTGGAAAACAGCGGCCGGGAAGGCTCTTTTAAACTGCTTGAGCTGCTGGCAACAAAAGGGACAAGAAACTTTGAGGGCTCTACAATCCTTACGTACCTGCAATCAATAGGTGTTAAGAGCGATGACATATCTTTTAATACAGGGAAAGATGAGACAACGTATTTAATAAAAAATATACCTGTCGGGAGATCAAATACAATAGATTCTTCTCTTCTGATTCTTTATAACTGGATGAGTTCCATAAATGTAGATGAAGATGATTTGGAGGCGGAAAGACCAATTTTAAAAAATATGGCGTCAAACAAGTGGGATGCTTCCGCCCGGCTGGACAATCAGGAAATTAAATCTGTTTTTCCAGACAGCCCTTACGACCGTACACTCAATCCAAGTAATGTTAAGAGTATACAAAACCTCTCTTCTAAAGATTTGCGCGCATTTTATTATAACTGGTGCAGGCCTGATTTGCAGTGTGTTATAGTGGCAGGAGACATTGATCCGGTAAAATTGGAGACACAGATTAAATCCACTTTTGCAACAATTCCCAAACCGCTTAAGAGCCAGCCGAGGGACTATTACTCTCCAAAGGAAATTCCAGGCGTAAAAGCCGTGCTGTTAAAAGACGCAGAATATGATAAGACATCTGTCTCTATTAGCTTTCTTAAAGGGCCATTGAAGGAAAATTACAGAACCACCAATATCCCTTATATTCAGGAGTATATGGATGATGCCATTACAAGTCTTTTGCAAGATAGAATAAGAGAAGGAATTGTGCAGCAGAGCCTTCCAATTTTTAACGTCAGCATCAGTACCGGAAAATTTATGGACGTAGAGAAAAGTTCCGCATATACTATTTCATTTGAAACATTGCCGAATACTGTTTACGCATCTCTTGCTTTTATAAGCGGCGAGATAGATAAGATGGGGAAGTTTGGATTTAATAATCAGGAGTTTAATAAGTCCGTGGAGATTTATTGGAGGAGGCTGGAGAATTTTTATGACAACAGGGCAACGGCATCTAATGACGTCTATTTGCAGAGAGCATTGGATAATTTTTATGGCGGGTATTCTTTGGCCAGCACAGAGCTTAAGTTTGCTATTATGAAACAAGTATTGTTCTCTTTAAATTTGAGTGACTTGAATAATTATGCAAAAGCGCTCCTGGACCAAAATGATAACATAGTAATATCCTGCCGCATGCCGGATGCAAAGGGAATAGAGCAGCTCTCTAAAGAGCGTGTACTTGCCTCATATACAGATGCTATTGGCAAGGGACCTTCTGAATATAAAAACATTCCTATTGTTAAGTGGCCGGATGTTTCTCCGGCGGCTGTGGCTAATGTTATTTCAGAATCAGAAGACCCAATTACAGGGGCGTACATAATGACGTTATCCAACGGTGCAACGGTTGTTTTGAAAAACACCTCAGACTCAAAGGATACAATAGCCTTCAAGGCCGTAAGCAAAGGGGGCTTCTCCTTAATGTCCGGGGTGAATTTTGGAAATGAAGAGTTCTTTAACGGAGTCTTAAATCTTGGCGGTCTTGGAAATATTTCACAGGCAAACATGCAGCGTTTTTATGATTATAACCACATGAATGTCTATGCAAAAATTTCTCAGAATACAGAAGAGATTGACGGATACGGTATTGCGGCAAATACCGAGAAGCTGTTCCAGGCTCTGTATCTTAGCATGACGCAGAGAAGGAAAGACGCGGCGGCTTTTGATATTTACAAGCAGAAGATGGTATATAACACTATTTATCACTCTCTTTCTCCCGTAGAGACATTTAAGGATTCTGTAAATTATTACAATAACAGTAATAAAAATTTTGTTGCGCCTATTAACGCAGAACAAATTAAAGGATATTCATATTCAGATATTTCAAACTATTTGGATGAGAGATTCTCAAATGCCGCGGATTTTGTTTTCATTTTTACGGGCAACATTAATGTTCAGCAGTTTAAAGAGTATGCTTTAAAGTATATCGGCAGTATCAAAGGAGATGCAATGGAGAGAGAGAGCAGCATTGTTGTACCAAATTATTTTGCAAAAGGGAGAGTTAACAAAAGGTTTTTGTTTAAGATGAGCGCTCCGCGTACCTATGTTAATTTTACGCTTTCCAGAGGAGCGGAGTTTAGTATTAAAAACGAGATACTTGGAGAGATGACGCAGAGTTTGCTGGAGGATACCTATCGTGATAAATTAAGAGGCCTCTCTGCAAATTTTGCAGTCACGACAGATTTGCATAATTACCCTGAGGATATATTTGTTGCAAGTTCATATTTTGAGACAGATAGCACATCTGCAAAAGAGATTGAGTATGCCATTGTTAAAGAGCTTGACGGTATTTCTAACGGTGGTATTACAGATTTTGAATTTAACAGATTAGTAGAAGAAGTTACAAGCAAGTTTAGTTCTAATAATCAGCGTAATTCATACTGGTTGACCACATTAACACGGCGTTACATAGACGGGAAAGATTTTTATAATAATTATGCTGCGGAGCTTCAAAGCATTAGCAAGAGGGAATTTTCAAAATTCATTTCCGAGTTGCTTGGCGGCAATAGAATTTCCGTTGTTATGGATGGAACAACTCAAGATGTCGGAACCGCAAGATTGCTTAAAGAAGATTTTGTAAAGGAGTATTTTGACGTTAATTAAAAGGTGATAATCAGGATTAAAGATTGTTTGGTAAGCTCTGAAATTTTAACCGAGTGTTTCTCTTGTGATTTTTTAAGATGCAAGGGTTGCTGTTGCGTAATAGGGGACAGCGGCGCTCCGCTTGATGAGCATGAACCTGCTTTGTTGGAGAAAGAGTTTGAAAATTATAAAAAATATCTTTCAGGAGTTTCTTTGCAAAGTGTTAAAGAACAGGGATTTTCCGTTATTGACGGGGAAGGGGATTTGGTCACGCCCTTGGTCAATAAACATGAATGCGTTTACTCTTTTACGGATGAGAATGGCTATACTTTTTGCGCAGTTGAAAAATATTGGACAGAAAAATATTTGAATAAAGCCGCACTTCATTCTTGTGAGGCAGGAACTTTTTATGATCCCATCGGTTTCCGCAAGCCTATTTCTTGCTGGTTATATCCTATAAGAGTTTCACGCCTTGCAAATGGTCTTTATGCTTTAAACTTAAGCCGGGAACACCTTTGCCGAGAGGCATTTGAAAAAGGTGCAATAGAAAAGGTTCCCGTTTTTAAGTTTTTGCGGGAACCTTTAATTTACAGATTTGGAGAAGATTTCTACTCCTCTTTGGAGGTTGCCTCTATTAGCTTTAGAGCGCGCCCATAATTTTCATCTTCTACTGCAAGATCAATTGTTCCAAGGTCTGTTGGAAGACCTGCAAATGCTTGATTTTGATTTAGTACCACTGCGGGTATCCCCTCATTTTCAAGCATCCCTTTTGCAATATTTGCTGCAAAAGCATCTGTGTAATGTTTTACAACTTTCATATTTTTTTCTCTAAACTGATGACCTTATTATTTGTCTAAACTGTCGGGATTCTCATTAGCTTTCTCTTGAGCCTCCTCCTCTGCTTTCTGCATAATCCACTCAATGTTGTGACTGAAGCGCACAACATCCGCACGGATTCCGTCCATCTGTAAAACCCCGTTAATATACCTGATTTTCAGCGTGTCTTCAAATAGACGCATAAAACGGATAAACATATTTCTGTGGTGATAAATCATGGTGCTACCTTCAAAATCTTTATCCTCTCTTACAAAATTCATGTTAGCCTCTGCAAGCATATTTTGAATCTCCGCCTTATGCTCCTCATAATGCTTTCCAACTACCACTTCTCTTCTGCCGTAACCAATGAAAGGATATGCAAATGAGAAGACTATAAAGAACAAAAGTAAATTTTTCTCATTCCCCTTAAACATGTCCCATGGCATTAAACTGGGATCATGCCGTGATGTGTAGAAAACTATGCAAATAAGGATTACAAAAAAGACAAAAATGAAAATGAAATATTTAACCGCTCTCAGCAAATATTTCCCTATGCCGTTTTTATTCATATTCTCTGTTTGTTAAATGAAGAAGTTATGTGTTTATTACTTGAGCAAAAGTACAAATTATTATTCTTACATTTGCGCATGCGGCATCATATATGTGTGAATCTTTTATACAGAGCTTAAAACGGCTTGTAAATAGACAGAGCGTAAATGACCAACAAATAACAAAGCGTTAAAAATTATCATTATGGAAAAAAAATACAAGGTTATAATTGGAGTACTTGCGGCAGTAGCTGCAATTCTTCTTGGAGTTCTGATCTATGTTCTGGTTCAGAAAAATACTATGAAGCAGGATATTAGCGGACTCACTATAGACAAAACTACTCTTACGCAGCAGATGACGCAGCTGCAGAGCGACTATGCAAATATTTCATCTACAAATGATACTATCAATACTCAATTGCAGGTGGAGAGAGAGAAGGTTGCGCAGCTGATTCAAAAGGTTAATAGCACAAAGGCAACGGATCAGACAAAGTTGATGAGGTATGAGAGAGAGCTTGGAACCCTTAGATCTATCATGAAAGGGTATATAAAACAAATAGACTCTTTAAACACACTGAACGTCAGCCTAAAGAAAGAGACTGCACAGGCAAAGCAGGAGGCTCAGGAGAGCAATACAAAGTACAATGACCTTAAGACCACAACAGATGAACTTGGTAAACAAGTAGAAAAGGGGTCTGTTGTAAAAGGGCGCGGTCTTGCAATTGTGGGACTTAACGGAAACGGTAAAGAGACAAATCGCAGCAGCAGGGTTCAAAAACTAAAAAGCTGTTTGAATTTGGTAGAAAATACTATTGCTAAGACAGGTCCTATGACCTTGTATATTAGAGTAAAAGGTCCAGACGGAATCTTGATGACAAATGGCGGTCAGCAAGTCTTTACCGCCGGCGGAGAGCAGATGATTTATTCAGCATCCAGAGAGGTGGATTATGAGGGAGCTGAGATAGAAGTTTGTATATATTTTGATCCTGAAGGCGCTAAATTTACAAAAGGTGTTTACACGATTGATGCGTACACAAACCGCGGTTTGCTTGGAACAGCTCAGATTTATCTTAAATAGGCGGTAAGGTGGCGGGCATATACGTACACATCCCCTTTTGTAATTCATTCTGTATATACTGTGGCTTCTATTCAGTTATAAATAAGCAAATTAGAGAAAACTATATTCCTGCGCTCAAAAGAGAAATCTACGGGCGCAGGAGTTTTTTTAATGCCGGGACAGAGCAAAACGTTAACTCCAGTTTTTCTGAGACAGGCACTAAAATTAGCACATTATACTTTGGCGGCGGCACACCATCCGTTTTGAAAGTGTCTCAACTTGAGGAGATTGTGCAATGTCTCAAGGATAACTTTAAGTTTGCCGCAGAAGTAAGATCACCTGCGGGCGGCGGGGATAAATTGACTGCCTGCGCCGTGGATAAATTTGTTGCAGGCGGTGAAGACAAGTTTTCTGCGGGCTTCAGAGACAAATTTGAATTTACCGTTGAAGTTAATCCGGATGATATAACGCCGGAATACGCTGCCGGTCTAAAATCCATTGGGGTAAACAGGATAAGCATGGGAGTGCAATCATTTATTGATGAGCATCTTAAGTGGATGCATCGCCGCCACACTTCTGCGGATGCAATTAATGCTTATTACATTTTGAGAGATGCCGGGTTTGATAATATCAGTTTGGATTTAATATTTGGTTTTTTCGGCCTGAGCACTCAGCAATGGCGTTATAATTTGAATAAAATCATCTCATTACGCCCGGACCACATCTCCGCTTATCAGCTAAGTATAGATGAAGGAACAACATTGGAGGCGCTTGACAATCAAGGAAAATATTTGCCAATGAGCGCTGATGAATGTGCTGCACAATACGCTATGCTACAGGATATTCTATCTGTCGCTGATTATGACCAATATGAGATTTCTAATTTTGCACGTTGCGCGGAAACAACTTCTTCACATGCTTTACGTGTCTCAAATTCTTGTGCCGACCACCTTCCATGTACATTATCTTACCGTTCTCAGCATAACAGCAACTATTGGAACAAAACTCCTTACCTTGGACTTGGCCCGGGCGCGCACTCATTTGACGGCTGCAACCATCGTGAGTGGAATTTCCCTGACGTGGAAAATTACTGCAATCCGCAAACTCTTGAACTCCGTTCCGGCGAGTCCCTAACGGAAAAGGATATCTTTAATGAATCTATCATGCTCGGCCTTCGCCAAACTAAAGGCCTGGATTTGAGTACATTAAATAAGGATCTCTTAAAGACTATCTTGCCTGCAGTCGCCCGCCTGGAAGATGAACATCTCCTGCTCCAAGAAAATTTTAAGGATAACTGCTGTGATGACCACCGTGGTGATGACCACCGTGACAGCCTGCACAGTGTTGATTGTGGAAAATTTATTATTAAAATCCCGACAGATAAATTTTTCATTTCAGATTCCATCATGCGGGACTTGTTTGTGTAATACAATTGCGAACTATCTCTTGGAAGGCCTGATATTAAGATGGTTATAAAACAAGGATTCCATATAAACCCTTATTTTACAAGTACTTGATTTCTAGGTTCTCCAAAGCATAGTTCCCTGCTATGGAGCAATTATACTGGAAACCACTATATGCAGACACAGCGGCATGTTGCCATTGGTATTTTAAGTGGTCTTTATTAGAGTCTTTATTAGCAAATCATCCAGTGTGAATACAGGAATGCTTTGGTTGCAACTGCAATGAAGATCAAAACAAGAAGTGATGAATAAATGATGCCTATTACCCTTAAACGAGGAAGCCATTTGTTATTATTCAAACCAATAGTCTGGAATGCGCTCCAGAAACCGTGGTTAAGATGAAGCCAAAGGCAGACAAACCACAGGATGTAAAGAATATAAATCCACAGATTTCCAAATGTAAATTCAAGTGATTCGGGACCATTTGCAGATTCATTCCCCATGAATTCCTGCAATTGCATCTTTGCCCAGAAATCTGTAAGGTGCAAACCTATTCCAATAAGAATAAGCAAACCAAGGATAATCATGTTTCTGGATGCCCAACCATCTGATTGAGACTTGTTTGCAACGGCATATCTGACAGGACCGCGCGCCTTGTAATCTTGGATATAAAGGATAAAAGCGTACACAATGTGTACTAAGAATCCGCCCGCCAAAATTGGAACTATTGCCGTAACAATTGGCAGTTTCATAAAGTCGCATCCCGCCTGAAAAGCTTCTCTGCTAAATAGATATAAACTATTAACGGAAGCATGAACTGTCAGGAATAAAATAAGAAATAAGCCGCTTATGCTCATCACCAATTTCCTGCCTATAGATTCTGTAAAAATATTTGACATAAACTATTATCTGATTTTTTTTTGTGCGGCAAAGATAAAATGTAAGTTTCTAAAAAACAATAATAGGCACACAAGTTGCATTTTTGGCCCTAAATAATTATTTTCGTGGTTGATTTTGTGGATAAAGTTATGAAATTCAAGAGAGTATTACTTAAACTTAGCGGGGAGAGCATGGGCGGTTCCAAGGGGGCAGGCTTTGATTCTGACGCTATTAGGGCATATGCAGATGAAATTGCAAAGGCTGTAAAGGGCGGAACGCAAATAGGAGTAGTTGTTGGCGGCGGAAACATCTTCCGCGGAATAACCGGTACAAAGGCTGGTTTTGACCGCGTAAAAGGGGATCAGATGGGTATGCTGGCAACAGTAATAAACGGTATGGCCCTTGCTCAGTTTATAAAAGACAAATGGGTTAATGCTGAGGTATTTACGGCCCTTCCAATGGAGCCGGTTGCAAGATATTACAGTAAAGAAAAAGCAATTGAAGTTTTGGAGAACGGTGGTGTTGCCATTTTTACCGCAGGCACAGGCAATCCTTACTTCACGACAGATTCTGCTGCAGCCCTGCGGGCCTGTGAGATTGAGGCAGATGCATTGCTAAAGGGGACGCGGGTAGACGGTGTTTATGACAGCGATCCGGAAAAAAATCATAATGCAAAAAAATACGATACTTTAACATTTGACAAAGCATTGTCTGATAATCTTAAGGTTATGGACCAGACTGCTTTTGCAATGTGCAAAGAGAGCGATATGCCAATCATCGTTTTTAACATAAACACTCATGGTAACTTGACTAAATTGCTTGAGGGAGAGAAGATTGGCACAATAGTTACAATGAGGTAATTAACAGTTTTTCTAAGAAATAATAATAAAAAGGAAAATATTATGAGAAAAATTTTGATGCTATTGGCAGCCGTTGTATTTACGGCGGGTATTGCTTCTGCACAGAAGAGTGCAGATGCAGATGGCAACTATGTAAAGGTTGGCGAGCAAGTTCCAAATTTCACCATAACCATGCTTAATGGTAAAACATTGAACATTAATAATTTGAAAGGTAAAGTTGTCCTGGTTAATTTCTGGGCTACATGGTGTCCTTACTGTGTCCAGGAGCTTACAAGATTCCCGGAGGAAATTGTAAAGAAATATGCGGGAAAAGATTTTGCAGTAGTATGCATAGACAGAATGGACGGCAATAGAGAGACTCGGGCAAAAGTAGAGGATTTTATGAAAGCTAAAGGTTATAAATTCCCTGTTGGCCTGGATGAAGGCGGCAAAGTTTTTGGAATGTTTGCAACGAGTGGAATTCCAAGAAATTATGTAATAGACAAAGATGGCAATATTGCCTATATAGGAGTTGGCTATGATGCTGCGGAGTTCACAAAAGTACAAGCTGCAATAGAAGCGGCAAAAAAATAACTGTCGGGATATAAAAAGAATTTAAATTTATAATTATGGATATTTCAATTTCCAAAAATTGCATTGCACAGGCCAAAGACAAAATGGAAAAGGCTATTGTGCATTTAGAGGAAGAGTTGAAAACTTTTAGAGCAGGGAAGGCTAATCCCGCTGTTTTCAATAACGTAATGGTTGATTACTATGGTACGCCTACCGCTATTCCAAAAGTTTCCTCTGTCTCTACGCCGGACTCCAAGTCTATTGTTATCCAACCTTGGGAGAAGAAGATGGTAACGCCTATAGTTAAGGCTATTATGGACGCTAATCTTGGATTTACTCCTATCAACAACGGAGAGAATGTTAGAATTAATATTCCTCCTTTGACAGAGGAGCGACGCAAGGAACTTTGCAAAGAGACTCGCACCTCAGGAGAGAATGCAAAGATGAGCGTTAGAACCGCAAGGCGTGATGCCGTTGAGGCTCATAAGAAATTTAAGAAGGACGGTCTGGAGGAGGATATCTGCAAAGATGCAGAGGATGAAATCCAAAAGATGACTGAATCCTATGCCAAAACAATTGACACGATTGTTGAGGCTAAGGAGAAGGAAGTTATGACCGTATAGGAGAGAGTTAAGATTGAAAAAAACGGGCAGGAAAATCCTGCCCGTTTTTTTTGCAATGTTGTGCCGCATTGCGGCACAACTTTTTGCCTATTCGCGGATAGCTGCGATGCCCGGAAGGTCTTTGCCTTCAAGGTATTCCAACATTGCTCCGCCACCGGTTGATATGTAGCTTACTTTGTCTGCAAAGCCCATCTGATTAATGGCTGCAACGGAATCTCCGCCGCCAATCAAAGTGAATGCGCCTGCTGCCGTTGCATCTGCAAGTGCTTTTGCAACTTGAAGTGTTCCAAATGCAAAGTTAGGCATCTCAAATACGCCAACGGGACCGTTCCAAAGAATTGTCTTGGAGGCAAATATAACTTTTCTCCACTCATCTATTGTGTCTTGAGCCGCATCCATTCCCATCCATCCGTCTGGAACTTCTGTATTCTTGCAACGCTGAGTCTTAGCATCATTGTCAAATTTATCAGCTACAACAATACTGTCGGGAAAATAAAGCTTAACTCCCTTAGTTTGAGCAGCTTTTAAAATATCAAGAGCTAAAGGCATCTGGTCGTCTTCACAAATGGAAGTTCCAATTTTTCCGCCCTGAGCTTTTGCAAATGTGAAAGCCATTCCGCCGCCAATAATCATGTTATCTACTTTGTCCAACAGGTTCTGAAGAATTCCAATCTTTGAGGAAACCTTTGAACCGCCGATGATTGCAGTTACCGGATGCTGAGGTGTCTTAAGTAATTTATCTATGTTAAGAATCTCTCTCTGCATAATGTAACCGAACATCTTGTCATTAGGGAAGTACTTTGCAATCAGTGCAGTAGAAGCATGGGCGCGGTGTGCTGTTCCAAATGCGTCATTGATGTAGCAATCTGCATAAGAAGCAAGAGTCTTAGTAAACTCCTTCTGGCTCTCTTTAACTTTTGCTTTTGCCTCCTTTTTAACCTCATCAGAAGCGTCATCCGCAAGCCCCCTTGGCTTACCCTCTTCCTCTGCATAAAACCTCAGATTCTCAAGCAATAATACTTGTCCGGGCTGTAAATTCTTAGCTTGCTCCTGAGCCTTCATGCAATCTGGCGCAAACTCAATCTTAGTTCCCAAAAGCTCCTCTATTCTGTAGATAATGTGCTTTAAAGAAAACTTATCCGCAACACCTTTAGGTCTGCCAAGGTGAGACATTAGAATCAATGCTCCGCCGCCCTCAAGCACTTTCTTAAGAGTAGGGATTGCTGCTCTGATTCTTGTATCATCTGTAATTTTAAAATTCTCATCCAATGGGACGTTAAAGTCAACCCTGATGATGACTTTCTTTCCCTTAAAATTGTAAGTGTCAATGTTTTGCTGCATATACATATGTGTTAAATTGTTAATTTCTTTTAGGTCTCGACAGTTAATCTGTCCGCCCGGCCGCCGCAATGAGTGCGGCACAGAGGACCGCTGCCATAGCATGTGCAAAACGCGCACCGCTTTTGCTGCTGCGAAATTACAAAAAAAGCCTCTCTTTTCTTGCCGTTAAACCATTATTCCCTAACTTTGAGTAACCTTTTTTAAAACAAGACTATGAAAAATATTAAAACCATCTTCTGCAGTACGGTGGCAGGAGCAATGGTGCTTTGTTGCAATTTATCTTATTGTCAGCCTGTTCCGGCAAATCATGAAATGGACAGTGATATTGAGCAAACTTTATGGATATTTGAAGATATGATGTTAACCCATATAAATTTGCAGAAGGATTCCGCTTTTTTTCTGCTAAAAGGAGAGGTTAAAAGCATAGAGCAAGATAACGATCTGACAGAAGACCTGCCCTATTCCAGAAATTTTAATGAAAATGAAAACTGTTGTTCCGTCACATTCGACACATGCGGAAATATTACAAATTACAATGATCTTAACTATGTTTACGGAGACGGGAAAATACTATACAGAGTCTGCAATAGACAAAACGTAAAAAGAAAACACGTATATGAATACGATAAATCAGGAAAAATATCGGTAATAAAATATTTTTGTCCCGCAGACACAGAAAAGGGATGCATGTACAAAATTTACCACACATACGATGACCGCGGGAATATGACAGAGCGCAGAACTGTTGCCTCAAACAGAAAAGGGAAGGAAACTATGATATCGGATGTTCTGTTTAAGTATTATAAGAATGGCATGCCGTCGGAGAAAAAGATCTCCATCCACGAAGAATTATATTGGGTCCACGGAGCGGGTGGAATAGATGCGGAGGTGTCTTTTATATATGATGAGAAGGGAAGACTGACGGAGGAAACAAGCATTTACCCAACTAGAAAGGGTGGAACATATGTGAACTACATGCACAAATTCACATACAATGATAAGGGTGATTTAGCCACAATGGAGGAGAAGGAACACATACCTCTTCAAGACAATTTCGTTAACCGCTCCCACATATATAGCTACGAGTATGATAAAAAAGGAGATAAAATAAATTGCAGTGAGGATATCACCGGGAAATATGATATGGACCCAGAGCACCCTAAAAGACCGTCACAGGATGTTATTAAAGGCCGTATTGTATCAAAATACAATTACACCAGAGACACTGCAGGAAACCTGATTTCATACTCTTCTACAGATTCTTTAGGGAACATGTATTCCGTTGAATATGAGTATGACAACCATGGCAATTGGATAACCAAGACAGAATACAGGAGCGGTATGCCAAGTAGAATTACAAAAAGAAAAATAGAATATTACAGGTAGGCCGGAAATACACAAATCGTTTTTCTAAGGGTTAGAAATGCTGGGTTTTTTATTTTGGCTCCTGCCCAAGTTTAAAAAATTGCTTCTGAGCGGTACAAAAGTTACCTTTGCTCGCAGATGACAGAACCTCAAATTATAGTAGAAAGCCCGCAAGGCTGGAAGGATTATGAAATCCTGGATTCAGGTGACGGTTACAAGCTGGAGCGCTTTGGCAATTATGTGCTTGCACGCCCGGAGCCTAAAGCGCTGTGGAGCAAGAGCTTGCCGGAGAGCGAGTGGGAAAAGCTGGCGCATACGCAGTTTATTCCTGGTGCCGGTTTTGGCAAGCAGGGCAAGGAGGACAGCGGTACTTGGGAGCAAATAAAAAAGATGCCTGACCAGTGGGTCATTGAATATTCTGATAAAGACCGTCTTGCATCTGAGTGGTCAGAAAAACGGCATGGTGTGGAAGTTCCCGACAGTTCTTCTGAGAGGAGCGGTCTTGACGGTTTGCATTTGAAATTACGTCTTGGACTTACGTCATTTAAACATGTTGGAGTTTTTCCCGAACAGGCGCCAAACTGGGATTGGATTTATGCGCACACAAAAATGCTTGTGAATAAAGGGGCTGTAAATCAAAAGAATATCAAATCTGTCGGGAATAATGAAGGCGGCATAAAAGTTTTAAATCTGTTTGCATATACAGGTGCCGCATCTCTTGCAGCACGTGCAGCAGGTGCTGATGTAACTCATTTGGACTCTGTTAAACAAGTAGTTACGTGGGCAAAAGAAAATATGGCGCTCAGCAATTTGGATAATATCAGGTGGATTATAGATGACGCTCTTAAGTTTGTGAGGAGAGAAGGCAGGCGCGGCAATTTATATAACGGCCTTATTCTTGATCCTCCGGCTTATGGACATGGACCGGATGGGGAGAGATGGAAATTGGACGAGCTGCTTTTTAATATGCTGTCCGAATGTGCAAAAATTGTTGCCCCGCAAAATGCATTTGTTATACTTAATTTGTACTCAAATGGTTATTCTGCTCTTCTTGCTAATACTCTGCTAAAAAAGGCATTCAATGAGAGAGGAGATTTTAATTGCGGAGAACTGGTTTTGACAGATAAATTTGAGAAAATTATACCTTTGAGTGTTTACTCTAGAATGACAAGGTAGTTTCAACAAAAGAGATTTAAAAAATGAATATACTTACATCTATCAGCGCTCTGTTTGACGTGCTGTTTATTCGCTGGAATGTTTCACCATATCTTTTACACGTTGGGCATTTTGCTGTAAGGTGGTATGGGCTTCTATTTATAACAGGCTTTATATTAGGCTATTGGATGTTTACAAAAATTTATAAAGCGGAGGCTCTTCCTTTAAAATTGTTGGACCCAATGCTTTATATGCTTTTGATATGTGCTCTTGTTGGAGCACGCCTTGGTCACATAATATTCTATGAACCACACTATTACTTTGTTGAACATCCGGAGGAAATTCTTAAAGTTTGGCACGGCGGACTTGCAAGTCATGGCGGCGCAATAGCAATTTTGTTTGGAGTGTGGTGGTATGTGCACAAATATGGGAAACAATATCATTTTGATTTCTTGTGGGTTATGGACAGGCTTGCGATAGCTGTTCCTTTTGCGGGCATGTTCATCAGGCTGGGAAATCTTATGAATTCAGAGATATATGGCGTTACAACTTCTCTTCCGTGGGGTGTTATTTTTGAACGCAACGGAGAACTGCTGCCCAAACATCCTACTCAACTTTATGAGGCTCTTTCATACTGCCTGATAGGTGTGATAATGGTACTGATATATTGTTATGCTCATAAAAAAGTCCACAGAGGATTTTTATTTGGTCTTTTCTTAACGCTCTTATTTGCAGCAAGATTCTTTATTGAATTTGTAAAGGAGCCGCAGGAGGCATTTGAAAATAATATGTCTTTGGATATGGGCCAGTGGCTGAGCATTCCGTTTATTTTAGTTGGTCTGTTTTTCCTGGTCAGGAGTTTCTATGTAAAACTTCCAACCAGAATTTATCCTGTGGAAACCCCTTATGTAAAGTCATAAACAAAACAAATAAGCTTTCATAAACTGTCGGGAGGCATATTATCTTTTCCATTGACAATTAACACTTTATTTGCTAATTTTGGGACAAATAAAGTTATTGCGGTTATGAAAAAGGTTATTGCACTTGCAGTTCTCATGCTTGCAATTTGTCTCTCTTTCCATCCTTGCAAAGCACAAAATGATAAAAGCAGTCATTATATTTTAAGTAAGAAAATTGACGGTGTAGAACATATTTTTTCAGACGGATCTGATACGTCTGATGCAAAATGCAAGCAGGCCGTTCTTTTATATAATGCTGGGATATGTTATTATAAAGGCGATAGTGTAGAACAAAATTATAAGCTGGCAGTCAGGTGTTTCCAGGTTTCTTCTGAAATGGGACTGGTGGCTTCTCAGTATGCAATGGGTCTCTGTTATTTATATGGGAGAGGGGTAAGAGAGAATGATTCATTAGCTTTTAGAATTTTTAAAAAATCTGCAGAACTTGGTTATCCGGCATCTTGGAGTTCACTTGGGCTTGCCTATATGGATGGGCGCGGGACTAAAAAGAATATGGCTGAGGCAATAAGATGCTGGCAAAAAGCGGCGGATATATATAAAGACGGTTCTTCTATGCTGCGTCTGGGGCAGTGTTATTTGCGTGGAGAAGGAGTGTCTAAAGACTTAGAAAAAGGAATATACTATTTGAAATTATCTGTCAGACAAAATAATGCGCGCGGAATGTATGAAGTGGGCATGTGTTATTTGAACGGGATAGGGGTTGAAAAGGACAAGAAAAAAGCTGCTCAGTATTTTAACAATGGAGCGGAGTTAAGAGATGCTGCTGCCACTAATATGCTTGGTGAATGTTATTTGCGTGGAGAAGGAGTTTTTCAGGATAAAGAAGAAGCATTCAAGTTATTTAATACGGCCCGGGTAATGGGGAGTAACAAGGCTATTTATAATATGGCACAATGCTATGAAAAAGGTTATGGTGTTGAGGTTAATTCTGCAAAGGCAGCTGAACTTTATGCAAAAGTTGCAGGGAAAAAGTAAGATGATATAAATAATGCTCTTAATGAATTAAATATTAAATTATTGCGTTATGAAAAAGATAAAGTTGCTCTTGATATTGATTTCAATTTTCTTCTCTTTATATCCGTGCTTGGCGCAAAACAATCAAAATGATCACTATATAGTTGGCAAGACAACAGACGATGGTACAATCAGTGTTGCTTTTGATCCAAAAGACAGCAAAAATATGGACAGAACACTGCGTGCAACTGATATGTATAACGCGGGACTTGCTTATTATTACGGAAGAGACGTAAAAATAGATTATAATATGGCCGTTAAATGTTTCCAGATTTCAGCAGAAATGGGATTGGTGCCATCCCAGCTTGCTTTGGCCGTTTGTTATATGCGTGGCAGAGGTGTAAAAGAAAATGACTCTCTTGCTTTTAGTCTGGTACAAAAATCTTCAGCACTTGGTTTTTCTCAATCTATATGTATGTTGGGGATTTGTTATATAGAGGGTGTTGGTACTCAGAAAGATACGGTTAAAGCTGTAAGTTGTTTTAAAAAAGGTGCAGAGGATTATAAACTTCCCGCTGCCATGGCGTTTCTTGGCAGATGCTACTTGTATGGTATTGGGATTCCAAAGGATGAGGCTGTCGGTTTGAAATATCTTAGAGCGGCGATTAGTGGAAATGAGGTGTATGCAATGTATTATCTTGGATGTTATTATTTGGAACGGCCCGCTTTGGAAAGAGATTATAAAAAAGCATTAAGATATTTACATAAAGGTGCCGATTTAAAAAACGGGGAATCTATTAACAAACTCGGAGAGTGTTATCTTAATGGGTGGGGCGTGGTACAAGATAAGACAATGGCTTTCAATCTGTTTAACAACGCCGCTGACCAAGAAAATGAAGATGCATTTGTAAACATAGGAAATTGCTATTTCAGAGGAGATGGAACAAGCGTAGATTATAACAAAGCTGTTGAATGGTACAAAAAATCTGCTGAAAAAGATGTTACAATGGGCATATATAGATTGGGCTTCTGTTATGAGAATGGTTTAGGCACGGAGGCTAATCTGGATAAGGCCATTGAACTTTACAAAAAGGCAGCGGACAATAAGTCAGAAGAGGCAAAAAAGGCACTGAAAAGGCTAAATAAATAGCTGATATATATATCAATTAATATTTATTAAAATGCAGTTATGAAAAAGATTATAGGTTACATTAGTGTTGCTGTTTTAGCAATAATATGTTTTCCTTTTAATGTATTGTCGCAAAATACGGTGGATTATCGCGGGTTAAATCGTCAGGATGTTTATAAATTTACCGAGGGTTCAAAGGAGTATGAAGTTACATTAAAAGCAGTTGCTGCTTACAATGAAGGGCGGAAATACCAGTATGGATTAGATGGAGTGGCAAAAGATGGAAAAAACGCCTTTGTGTATTTCAAAATAGCTGATGATATGGGACTTGTACAGGGACAATTTGCTGTTGCATATTGCTATAGGTATGGTATTGGTGTAGAGAGAAATGATTCTCTTGCATTTAAAGGCTTCATGGCAACTTTAGACAGGGGATACACAAGAGCTCTGTTGAATGTGGGTAATTGCTATTTTGAAGGAACGGGCGTTAAAGCGGATACGTTGATGGCAATAAAATACTGGAAAGATGCTATTAAAGAAACGCATGATCGGGTGGCTTTATGCAATCTTGGACAAACGTATTTCAATGGTTTTGGTCTTTGCATTTATAAAAAAGAAGGAATGCAATTAATTAAACAATCTGCTGATCAAGATTTTGCACCAGCTGAATATGAGATGGGGAAAATATATTATCTTGGAGAAGTTGTACCGGTTGATTATAAAAAAGCATTAAAATGGTTTACAAAATCTGCAGCGCAAAAATATGGTCCGGCATTAAATAAAATAGGAGAATGCTATTTGAAAGGATTTGGTGTCAAACAAGATAAACAACTAGCTTTTCAGATGTTTAATGAAGCTATAGAGAATCAAAGTGTAGACGCTTTGGTAAATGTTGGCAATTGTTACTTTAATGGTGATGGAGTCCCTATGGACTACAATACGGCTATTGAATGGTACAAAAAGGCAGCGGACAATAAGTCAGAAGAGGCGCGGGCCGCCCTTAAAAGGCTTGGTAAATAACTATATATGAAAGAACAGCAGACGGATATATTCTCTGAAATTATTAAGGTCCCAGCGGATTATGATATGCTTTGCATCCTTGGGCCCACGGCGAGCGGCAAGACAAAGTTTGCCGTTGAGTGTGCAAAAAAAATCACAGACGCGCATCTGAACAACTCTCAAGGTCGGCTATTGATTGCAGAGATAATTTCTGCAGACTCCCGACAGGTTTACAGAGGGATGGATATTGGAACAGGCAAAGATTTAGAGGATTATGCCGGGGTGCCGTATCATCTTATAGATATTGTTGCCGCCGGTGAAAAATACAATGTTTTCAAGTATAAGCAGGACTTTCAAAAGGTTTATAATGAAATAGTTGCGCGCGGAGCTTTTCCTGTTCTTTGCGGCGGAAGCGGCTTGTATATTGAGGCAGTTTGCACAGGTTATGAGCTTAAGGAAGTTGCTCCAAATCCTGGGCTGAGGGAGGAGCTGGAAAAGAAAGAGATGCCGGAACTTATTAAGATGCTCACAGAATTAAAGGCGCGCAATGGCTCTGAACCACACAACAATACAGACTTTGACAGCAAGAAGAGAGTTATCCGCGCAATTGAAATTGAAACATCTGCGGCGGCGGAGATTCCTGACAAAAATGGTTTAACAGACGTGTCTGGTTATAGCACAGAAAAAAAATATGTCGGGATAAAAATGAAAGTCAAATACATTGGACTTAACCCGGAAAGGGACGTCCGCAATGCGCTCATAGATAAAAGATTGCAACAGAGACTGGAAGATGGCATGGTAGATGAAGTGAAAAAACTTTTGGACAGCGGAATAAAGGCCGAGGATTTAATTTATTATGGATTGGAATATAAGTTTGTGACACAGTATATTATGGGGAAACTTAGTTTTGGTGAAATGAAGGAGAAGCTCTCTATTGCAATTCATCAATTTGCAAAAAGACAGATGACCTGGTTCCGCGGAATGGAGAGGCGCGGTATAAAAATTGAATGGTTAAAAGTATAATATCTTAGATATGAAAAAATTTTTGAAATTGGCTGCGGTCTGCTCCGCATTTCTTATGACAGCACAATATGCTGGTGCTCAGAAGGTTTCTGAACTGGAATTCACAAATGTTAAAGATTTAATAAAGCAGGGAAGGGCTGTGATGATTGGGCAGGCAGAGAAGGGAACAGCGGACAGCGCTTACTATTATCGTTTGCCAGACAGAATGAAAGGTGTTGTGAGGAATGAACTGTGGGATCTTGGAAAAAATTCTGCGGGGATTGCAATTAGGTTTTCTTCCAATGCCAAGTGTATTGGTCTTAAGTGGACGCTTATTAATAATTTTAATATGGCCCACATGGCCGGCACAGGTATTAGAGGATTAGATATTTACACACTTGCAGATTACGCCGCACCGTCAGATGGCGTTGATAAAAGTGCGAATACTGGAGAGAAATTTAAGGAGGCCTTTAAATCTCTTGGTAAAGATGCAAAGAAAGCAGGCAAGAATGCAGTTAATACGGTTACGGGAAAAAGCAGCTGGATTTATGTTGGTGTCGTGTTCCCAAACGGGAAAAATTCTTCCGGCGTTTTTGTCCGCAAAATGGACGGCAAGCAAAGAGAGTACTTGATGTATCTTCCTCTATATGACGGCATTGAAAACCTTGAGATTGGAGTGGACAGCTCTGCGCAAATTGCAGCTCCACAGTCAACAGACTTGCTTACCGCAAATGCTAAGGGCCCGTCGGGCAAAAAATTGCCAATTGTATTTTATGGAACAAGCGTAACTCAAGGCGGGTGTGCTTCCCGTCCCGGCATGGCATATCCTGCGATTGTTGAGCGCGCCCTTGGAAGAGAGACAATTAATCTTGGCTTCAGCGGCAACGGACGCATGGATAAATCTATGGCAAATTTTGTAACCAAGATACCTGCATCTGCATATATCATTGATTGTCTGGCAAATTGCGATTATGATATGGTCAGGGACAGTTCAGATTATTTCATTACAAAGATTGCTGCCGCTCATCCCAGCGCTCCGGTGATAATGGTTACAAATTACAGATATCCGCAACAGAGCGTTAGCTCTTCTTTACAGGAAGAAACGGATAAAGAGAATGCTCTTTGGAAATCTATTTTTGAAAGGCTCGCAAAGAAATATACCAATCTCCACTATTTGGATATTTCAGGCAATGTAATTGACAATGAGGATACTGTTGATGGTACTCATCTGACAGACAGAGGGTTTACGCATATTGCCCAGGAGTTCATAGGGGAATTGAGATCTGTAATGGATTAATAATCCTCTCCTCTTTGCTCCGCGCGGCGCATGTCTTTTTGTTTGATTGTTTCACGCTTGTCATACTCTTTCTTGCCGCGTGCAAGTGAGATATTCAGTTTTGCGTAACCATTGTCTGCAATGAACAGACGCGATGCAACTATTGTGAGTCCTTTCTCTTTTACAGAGCGTTGCAGCTTTTTAAGTTCCTTCTTTTTAAGCAGCAGTTTACGGTCTCTCTTTGGGTCTTTGCGATTGTAACTGGCCAACCAGTAATCCGCAATATGCATCCCCTTAACGTAAAGTTCTCCACGGTCAAAGAAGCAATAACTATCTACAAGAGAGGCTTTCCCGGTCCTGATTGATTTAATCTCTGTTCCTGCAAGAACAATTCCGGCGGTGTAATTCTCCAGGAATTCATACTCAAATCCCGCCTTCTTGTTCTTAATATCTACCTTGCTTTTAGTCTTTTGCATATCTATGCTCTGTGCAATTTAACCCTGCGGCAGAGCACTGCAAAGTTAATCAAATTCATTATCTTTACTTCATCAGCAAGAATTCTAAAATGGAAAAACGTGAGTCACAAATCATAAGGACAAGTACTTATGATTTGTTGATAAATGTATTGATGAGTTCTTTTAAAGTGGCTGCTGTCAATAAAAAATTTAGTTATCGCAGCAACTTACAAGGTTTCTGTCCCCGTAACCATCATCAATTTTAGATACGGCAGGCCAGAACTTGTTCTCTTTCACCCACTCCAGCGGATACGCCGCTGTCATGCGTGAATACTTGTGAGCCCAATTGTCTGAACAGCACTCCAATGCAGGATGCGGAGCATTTGCAAGAGGATTATCGTGAGCATCATATTCACCGTTCTTAATCTTCTCACACTCTCCCTTAATAGCTTTAAGCGCTTCAATAAACCTATCCATCTCCTCCTTTGGCTCACTCTCCGTAGGCTCAATCATAAGAGTCTCATGTACAGGGAATGACAACGTTGGAGCATGGAAACCAAAGTCCATCAGTCTCTTTGCAATCTCAGTAGAACCAACACCGTATTTCTCTTTAAAATCTCGACAGTCAATCAAACACTCGTGTGCTACTCTTCCTGTTGCGCCTGCGTAAACAACCTCATAATCGGGATGCAGACGTGCCGCAATGTAATTGGCGTTTAAAATGGCAACCTCTGAAGATTCCTTAAGTCCCTCAGCACCAAGAAGTTTAATATATGCGTGAGTGATGGGCAGAAGCATTGCATTTCCATAAGCGGCTGCGCTTACGGAGTCCATCTCTTTTCCACCAACTGCAGGGTCATAAGGATTTCCGGGAAGGTAAGGAGCCAAAGTGCTTGTGCAACAGATAGGTCCAACACCGGGACCGCCGCCGCCGTGAGGCATTGCAAATGTCTTATGTAAATTCAAGTGGCAGATATCCGCTCCAATTGTTGCAGGATTTGTAAGACCAACTTGAGCATTCATGTTTGCGCCGTCCATATAAACCATTCCGCCACAGCTGTGAATGACATCTATGATTTCTTTAATTTTAACCTCAAATACGCCGTGAGTAGAAGGGTATGTAATCATCAGACCTGCAAGGGTTTCCTTGTTTGCCTCGGCCTTCTCTTTAAGTTCATCTACGTTAATATTTCCGCGATCGTCGCATCCAACAAGAACAATTTCAAATCCAGCCATTGCCGCACTTGCCGGATTTGTTCCGTGTGCGGAAGTTGGAATAATCATTACATTTCTGTTAGCCTTGCCGGTTGCCTTAAAATATCTTCTTATAGTTGTAAGACCCGCGTACTCGCCTGCTGCACCGGAGTTTGGCTGCAGTGAGCAAGAATGGAATCCCGTTATTGTGCAAAGATCTTTTTCTACCTCTTTGATTAATTGCATATAACCACCAACCTGATCTTTTGGCGCAAGAGGGTGAACGTTTGTAAGTTCGCTCCAGCTAAGCGGCATCATCTCAACGGCAGCATTAAGCTTCATTGTGCAAGAGCCAAGCGGAATCATTGAATGTGCAAGTGAAATGTCCTTACGCTCAAGCATTTTAATGAATCTCATCATTGCGGTCTCTGAATGATAAGAGTTGAAAACGGCCTCAGTGAGTATAGAACTCTCTCTTTGCATAAATAGATTTACAGGATGACAGCAATGTCCGCCTTCATTTGCGGCACCCATCTCAGCGGCATGTTTGCCGTGGCAGCATCCTTGTCCAGGAGTAATTCCGAATATCGGAAGAATCTTGTGCGCCTCATCTTTGCATGAAAGCTCATCAAAGCTTATGCGGATGAAGCCGTCGGGAGTATAATAGAAATTGAATCCTGCCTCTTCTGCCTTTTTGCGAATTGCGGCAACATCCAGTTTGCCTTCTTCAACGCCTTGAATCTCAATTGTATCAAAGAAGTTCTCTTCTGCCAGTTTGTAGCCTGCCTCTTTAAGGTGGTGCGCTACCCTGTGGGCAAATTTTGCCGCGTTGCCTGCAATGGAAGCTATTCCTTCCGGTCCGTGATAAACAGCAAACATTCCCGCCATTGTAGCGTTCAATGCAGTTGCCGTGCATACGTTAGAGGTAGCTTTCTCTCTCTTAATGTGCTGCTCGCGGGTTTGAAGAGCTAGCCTAACTGCCTTATTTCCAAGACGATCAATTGATACTCCAATAATTCTTCCCGGAATAAATCTCTTATATTCATCCTTTGTAGCCATGTATCCGGCAACGGGACCGCCAAAGCCCATTGGAAGTCCAAGCCTTTGTGTGCTTCCTACAGCCACATCTGCGCCCCAGGCTGCAGGCTCTTTTAATAGGGCAAGTGCAAGAATATCGCAGTATGCAGTTACAAGTGCATCATTATCATGCATGTTCTTGCAGAACTCAGAATAATCTCTGACTTCTCCGTCGGCTGCGGGATACTGAACAAAAGCGCCAAAGCACATAGGGTCTATTTGATATGTTTTGTAATCACCTGTCTGAATGACAAATCCAAGGCCGGCGGCGCGTGTCTTAAGAACGGACATTACCTGAGGGAAAATGTTCTGGTCTACAAAAATCACATTCTTCCCCGCCTTAACGGCATTGCGGCTGCGGACATTGTACATCATCCTCATAGCCTCTCCGGCGGCCTGCGCGTCATCCAGCATTGAGCAGTTTGAAAGAGGAAAACCGGTAAGAGAACTAATTACTGTCTGGAAAATCAACAAACCCTCCAGACGTCCTTGTGAAATCTCTGCCTGGTAAGGCGTATAAGAAGTATACCAGCAAGGATTTTCAAAAATGTTCCTTACAATAACGGGCAGAACTCCCGTACCATAGTATCCCTGACCAATAAGAGAGCGGAAATTCTTGTTCTTTCCAACCATCTCCTTAAGCCTTGCAAGATACTGATTCTCGGTCATTGGAGCATCCATCTCCAAATCCTCCTTTAACAATATATTCTCAGGAACAGTTTGTTTAACAAGCTCTTCCATGCTGTTAACCTTAAGGGCGGAAAGCATCTCTTTAATGTCTTTCTCCCTTGGGCCAATGTGTCTTTGTGCAAATGATAATGTCATATATTTACAATTACGTTTATTTCTCTTATAATCCCGATAGTTTCCGGTGCAATTCTTTTGTAGTTTAAATTAAAAACAGCAAAATGAGCAGAAGTCTAAACGGGAAACCACAAAGATATAATAATCTGTCGGGAGTAAAAAGAGTGTATAAAATAAAAAAATGTTAAATTTGCCCCACTAAAACCTACACATAATATAATATGAGTTTACTAAGCGAAAAAATCTCTGACCTGCAGAAGCGTACTGCGCAAGCATTGCAGGGTGGAGGTGAAAAGGCCGTTGCAAAACAAATTGCAATGGGCAAGCTCCCCGCAAGGGAGCGTATCAGGCAGCTATTAGACGAGGGAACATTTTATGAGTACGACCTGTTCATCCAGCATGACGCAAAAGAGTTTGGGATGGACAAGAAGATTCTTGCCGGTGACGGAGTGGTTATAGGGACCGGTAAGATTAACGGACAGCCTGTTGCAATTTATGCTCAGGACTTTACCGTTGCCGGAGGTTCTCTTGGTAGTATGCATGCAAGAAAGATTACCAAAATAATGGATTACGCACTTAGAATGAGAATTCCTCTTATTGGAATTAATGACTCCGGTGGTGCGCGTATCCAGGAAGGTGTTAATTCTCTTGCAGGTTATGGTGAAATCTTTTTTAGGAATACGCTTAACAGCGGTGTAATTCCTCAAATCTCAGTCATTTTGGGACCTTGCGCAGGCGGCGCAGTTTATTCTCCCGCATTGACTGATTTTGTTTTTGTAGTAGATAAGATTTCCAAGATGTTTATCACCGGGCCGGAAGTTATAAAATCCGTGCTGGGTGAAGAGATTGATATGGAGAGTCTTGGCGGCGCTCGCGTTCACTGTGAAATTACGGGTAATGCCCATTTCTTTGCAGAGAGTGAGGAACAGTGTTTTAAACAAATAAAGACATTGCTTTCATATCTGCCTGCTAATAACAAAGTTAGCGCTGTAGCTAAAAAATCTGAAGAACCGGACAAGAAATTTAAGATTGAAAAAATTGTTCCTGCAGACGCAACGGCTCCATATGATGTCCGCAACGTTATCAAGTCTTTAACGGACAGTTCAGATTTCATTGAAGTTCAGGAGCTTTGGGCCAAGAATATTGTAGTTGGCTTTGGTAGAATGGATGGAAAGACTGTTGGCTTTGTTGCCAATCAGCCTCTATATCTTGCAGGTGTTTTGGATTGCGATTCTTCTGATAAGGCGGCTAAGTTTATAAGATTCTGTGATGCCTTTAATATCCCGATAGTTACTTTGGAAGATATGCCGGGTTATTTGCCTGGTGTTGACCAAGAGCATGCGGGTGTCATCAGACATGGGGCAAAAGTGCTGTATGCTTATTCAGAAGCAACTGTTCCTAAGATAACTGTTATATTAAGAAAGGCTTATGGTGGCGGTTACATTGCAATGAACTCCCGTCACTTAAGGGCAGATTTTGTATTTGCATGGCCAACTGCAGAGATAGCGGTAATGGGACCGGATGGTGCCGCAAATATTATTTTCCGCAAGGAAATAATGGAGGCTCCTGATCCTGAGGCAATGAGAAAGCAGAAAGTTGCGGAGTACAAGGAAAAGTTTGCAAATCCTTATGTAGCAGCATCCAAGGGGTATATAGATTCTGTTATCAATCCTTCGGATACAAGGGAATTTATTCTTCAATCTTTGGAAATATCAGTTGATAAATATGCCGGCGGTCCTAGCAAGAAGCACGGCCTTCCACCATTTTAACGGTTAGCACTCAGAGTTTTGTTTAACATAAAAAGTGGTGAAATGAAAAAGACTGAAAATAAATCTACAAGTATTAAAAAGACAAGACCGGGTTATAAAGTTTCTTCACTGGCAGCGGCAAAGGAAGAGGATGCAAAAGTTTCTCAGCCAAAACCGGATGTTAAGGCAAATGCCGAGAAAGCTTTTGACCAGAAAGTGAAGGCATTGGATAAGGCAGAGAAGCAAGTTCATTCCATAGGTGAGGTTGCTGATGCCATGGTGACATCGGTTGTTGTACCGTCAAAGCTGCAACTTCATGAAGAAGGACGCTTTTATAAAACTTTTTTTACCAAGAAATTTATTGAGCGTAAAAAATGGCAGGCGCCGGATTTGACAAAGGTGATCTCTCACATTCCCGGTTCCGTGATTCAAATCTTTATTAAAGCGGGACAGGAAGTGCATACCGGAGACAAGCTTATGATATATGAGGCAATGAAGATGAAAAATGTTGTCAATGCCCCGTATGACGGTAAAATTAAGGAGATTAACGTAACAATTGGAGAACATCTTCCAAAGGGTGCGGTATTGGTGACGTATGAAAAATCGCATGTAATAAAAGTTGCGGAAGATTCAAAAGAACATCATCATCATCACGGCAGCCGCAGATAACGGAAGCCGACGTAGAAAATTATTCTTGATAATTAAATTCTTGCAGAGTCAAATTCTTGTGGCTCTGCAAGTTATTTTTAGGAAATATGGAGAAAAAAGCGACGGCGGAAAAGGGAAGAGAGGGTGAAGACATTGCTCTCAAATTTCTTGTAGATAAAGGTTTGAGATTGTTGGAACGCAATTGGAGATGCGGGCATCTGGAGCTTGATATTATTATGGAGGATGAAAAAATGCTTCATATAGTGGAGGTTAGGAGCAGGGTCTATCCCGTATTGATAGAACCTGTAGAAACAGTAGGCATTGTAAAACAGAAAAAAGTTATAGCAGCGGCAAACGGTTTTGTCAAGAGAAACCATATAAAAAAAGAGGTTGTTTTTGATATTGTATCTGTGGTGTTTATGCCACAAGGCCACACTGTTGAGTATTTTCCAAACGCATTTGCTCCGTCTTGGTAATATCCTTAAATGCAGCAAGATATGCCTTTATGAGCTCAGGAATTAAAAAATTCTTACCTTAGTGAATTAATTGAAGAGATATAGGTATGGAGAGCAACAAGTATTGTATTATTATGGCCGGCGGCGTAGGGAGCCGTTTTTGGCCAGTAAGCAGAAACGCAACGCCCAAACAGTTTTTGGATATTCTTGGTATGGGCGAGTCTTTTTTGCAGGCTACAGTTCACAGATTTGAAAAGATTATTCCTGCAGAGAATATTGTCATTGTTTCTGCAATGCAGTATAAAGATTTGATTAAGAAGCAAGTACCAGAATTGCTGGATGAGAATATCTTGCTTGAGACCAGGCGCAGAAATACAGCGCCCTGTATTGCTTATGCAACTTACAAGCTGTATAAAAAACATCCAGATGCGTGTGTTGTTGTTACACCTTCTGACCATCTCATTATAAATGAGGAGGCCTTTTTGGATACAATCAGCACTGTTCTGGACCATGCCGCGGGGACAAAAGAACTTTATACGTTAGGAATAAAGCCCACTCGTCCGGAGACGCAATATGGTTATATTCAGATAAATAGGGCGAAGTCAAAACAAATAAACGGACATGCTGCATATCAGGTAAAAACTTTTACGGAGAAGCCAAACGCAGATCTTGCAAAAGTACTGGTTAAGAGCGGAGAGTTTTTATGGAACTCCGGAATTTTTGTTTGGAATCTGGAAGCCATCAAGAGTGAACTGGAGAAGCATTTGCCGGACGTGGCAGCACAATTCAAGGATATTTCAGATATGTACTATACCTCAAAGGAGCAGAGTGCAGCAGATGATGCATATGAAGCAAGTGCCGCAATATCAATAGATTACGGAGTGATGGAGAAAACATCAAAGAGCTGGGTTTTTGAGGCTTCATTTGGGTGGAGTGATTTGGGAACGTGGGAGAGCTTGTATGTCCACAATGAGAAAGATTCTGATAATAACATGATTATGGCGGACTCAAAGATGATGATTAACACAAAGGACTCAATCATTGTCTCAAATGAGAAGGGAAAACTTGTGGTTGTTAAGGGATTGCAGAATTATATGGTGATAAGCACAAAAGATGTTCTGCTGGTATGTCCGCGGGACGAGAAGGGATTCAAGGAGATTTTTACAGACCTTGCTGTAAAAGATCTCTCTAAGTATCAATAGAATAACAATCCTAATAGATTATCTGTCGGGATAACAATATTTAAAAAAATAATTTATGACACCTGTAAAAGTAAACGTACAAAGCGAGATAGGCCGTTTGAAAGGGGTAATTCTTCACACTCCCGGAGCTGAGGTAGAGAATATGACGCCTTGCACTGCACAGCGCGCTTTATACAGTGACATATTGAATTTGTCAATAGCTCAAAAAGAATACTCTCAGCTTAATGGTGTGCTTAAAAAGTACACTAAAACTTATCAAGTTAAGGATTTGCTTAAAACGGTACTTGATGACCGTCGCCAGAGGGACACACTGATTAGGAAAATCTGTAACGTTGAGAATGCAAATGATTACTTTGATGCTCTTATGGAGAAGAATTCCACAGAGTTAACAACGCTGGTTATTGAAGGCTTGCCTGCAAAGATTGATACGCTTACCGCATATATCAAGGATGAGTATTATGCGCTTTGTCCTCTTTACAATTTCTATTTTACAAGAGATGCATCTGCTTCCATAGGAGAAGATGTTTTGATTTGCAAGATGGCCAATCAGGTAAGAGTGCGTGAATCCATGATTATGGAGGCAATTTTTAAATGTCCGCAATTATTTGAATGTGAGATGATTAATGCCAATGATTATTCTCATGAAAAAGTTGGAGAGGGTGGAATGGCGGGCAGCCAGATTAATGCAGGTCTTACTGTAGAAGGCGGAGACGTATTGGTTGTTAATGACCATATTTTGTTGGTTGGCAACGGATTACGCACAAGCACACAAGGTATCGATATGTTGATTTCTCGTTTTTGCAACGACAAAAAAGGAGGAGAAAAATATATTCTTGTGCAGGAGCTTCCCGGAAATGTTGAGTCATTTATTCATTTGGACATGGTGTTCACAATGCTTGACAGAGACAGCTGCTTGATTTATGAACCGCTTATACTTGGCGATAATGAGTACAGAACGGTGCTGATTACAATAGATAACGGCAGGGTAAAAAGTATAAAATCTGTCGCAAACATAATAAGTGCGTTAAGACGTCTTGGTGTTGATATGAAACCAGTTATTTGCGGAGGAGATGATGAATGGAATGAGGAGAGAGAACAGTGGCACAGCGGCGCAAACAGTTTTGCGCTGGAACCGGGAAAAATATTTTCATACGCCCGTAATGTTCATACCATTGAAGCAATGAATGACAGTGGTTATGAGGTTCTTGCGGCAAGAGATGTTATTGCAGGAAAGAAAGATTTGGATGACTATAAGCGTTGCGTAATAACAATAGAGGGAAGTGAGCTTCCGCGCGGTGGCGGTGGTGCAAGGTGTATGACCATGCCTGTGGTAAGGGAGAAAATTTAACCTCATTAATTTAGTATATTTGCAGCCGTAAAATTTTAAGAGATGACAAAAGAGGAAATTGAGCAGCTCTTGCAAAAGATTGAAGATCTTAAGGCTCAGAAACTGCAAGATGTTGAAGACATTAGAGTAAAGTTTCTTGGAAAGAAGGGCGAGATTACAAAAATGTTTGAGGAGTTCCGCAGCGTGCTGCCGGAGCAGAAGAAAGAGTTTGGACAAAAGTTGAATTTGCTAAAAACCAAGGCGGCGGAAAGAATTGAAGTGCTGAGGCAAGGCTTTGAGAATGTGCAAATTGCAGGATGTGAGAAGTTTGACTTTACAAAACCAGGAGATAAGTTTGAACTTGGAACCAGACATCCGATTTCCCTTGCCCGCGAGGAGATTCTTGATATTTTTGGAAAATTTGGCTACGCAGTGGCGGAAGGCCCTGAGATAGAGGATGACTGGCACGTATTTACAGCTCTTAATTTCCCTCCGGATCATCCGGCTCGCGATATGCAGGATACATTTTTTATTAATCCCGATAGTAATGACCCAATTTTGCTGAGGACTCATACAAGTTCCGTACAGGTCCGCACAATGGAGCGTATGCCGCTGCCTATTAGGGTGGTATGCCCTGGCCGCGTGTTTAGAAATGAGGCAATTTCAGCTCGAGCGCATTGCATTTTCCATCAGGTAGAAGGATTGTACATAGACAAAAATGTTTCTTTTGCAGATTTGAAGCAAGCTATATTACTGTTTGTACGTGAGATGTTTGGACCGGATACGCAAATCAGAATGAGACCTTCATACTTTCCTTTCACAGAGCCAAGCACAGAGGTTGATATCAGTTGCAATATTTGCGGCGGAAAGGGTTGCAATATTTGCAAAGGCACCGGATGGCTGGAGATTATGGGAGCCGGAATGGTTGATCCTAATGTGTTGGAAGCTAGTCATATAGATAGTACAAAATATACGGGTTTTGCATTTGGAATGGGCATAGAGAGAATCGCCATGCTTAAGTGGCAGGTTAATGACCTTCGTCATTATTTTGAGAATGACGTCCGGTTCTTGCGGGAGTTCCAGAGTGTAATCTAAATTTTGCAGATTTGGGATAACTTTCTATATTTGCAATCCCAAAACGCGGAAATAGCTCAGTTGGTAGAGCGCAACCTTGCCAAGGTTGAGGTCGCGGGTCCGAGTCCCGTTTTCCGCTCTAAAAAAGGCAGACGATAAGTCTGCCTTTTTTTCTAGTCAATATCAAGGCAATGCGCTGCTTTGTATCGTATTGCTCTGCATGCGAGCAGGGCGAGCATGCAACTTCTGCGCATTGCGGGTTGGGTGTTTTTAAGGTTGGGTTATTTTGAACAATGTTTTTCATGATTCTTACATATTTTTAGAACCACCTTTATTATAAAAATCAAAACAAGAAGAAATAAACACGTTAGTATGAATCCCCCTTGCCAATCAAAACACCAACTATTTAATATGGAATCATTATTATTCTTGAACAAGATGTATTTGGAGCGTAATAAAGAAAATAGGTTATCTACTCCTTGCAATGAAAGCATAAATAATATACTCTCAATTAGGGTGAACCACATATTTGTTAAACACTCCTTGCAAATATTTAAGAAATAAATAATTAAAAGAAATACAATATTCATTGGAGCATACATAATAACACCATATGTCAAGGATATTCCAACTGCTTCTCCAATGTGCGAATCTAAAATCAAAGCCTCTGTAATATAAAGGGTAGTAATACCTATAATGCAGATGGCATATGCTATAAGAACGTGTTTAATAAGAAACATTATTTTGTTCATGCCTAGTAATGTTGTAAAACTTGTAACATGTTTTGAATAGACTGTTCTAAATCTTTCTTTTGCTTCTCAACCGCCTGTTGCTGTTCAGAAGCTGTCCATGGCTTTACATTTCCGAAACCCCATGCCACCCCTTTTATCTCACTTTTATACTCTTTGATTTTTGCATCTGAAACACCGGCATTATGCAAAATAGTTGTAGTACTTGTGTTACAGTTTCCTTGGGTCTTGTCGGTTGGACAAAGAAAGTAAGTGATATCTTGATTATTCCCAAATGAGTTTGCAACATCAATAACTTTTTTGTCAAATTCTTCGGATGTCATACCGCTTGTGGGTTCAATTGTAAACTTGTTTTTAATCGCTTTTTTATTCTTGCCTTCTGACACTTGTTTATCTTGGTCATAGAATTGACGTCCCAATTTGCCACCAAATGCACCTTCAATTCCGCTTATATCAGAACCGTATGCAAAATTTTGTATATCGCCGTTAATGTTTTTGACGCTTATGAATGTATGCGTAGCAAATGGAATGTCCTTATCGCTTGGCAACCGTGTTGCATACAAAACAACGGTATCCCCCTGTCTATCAATGTTATTAACGGAATTATTAAGTGCATAACAATAGGCGGTAACATAATAATACTTCTCGCTCATAGGATCCGGTCTGGTCCACCGTCCTGTCACCTCATCGTACTCCCTCGCTCCGTAATCCAGCCAGTTGACATTGCCCGTGGTCTGAACCTCCTTGCCGTTGTATTTCCATCTGTTTAAGGATGTTGTTGGGTACGTATTCCCTGTTGTCATTCTCTTGCCAAAAGCATAGTAGTCATTTCTTTCAGTTACATTTCCTGAGGCATCAGTTATAACTCTCACGCTCCCAAGATGGTCAGTGGTGTAGTAATATGGTGACAGCGTGCCGTTTACATTGATGATTCTTCCCCCCTCCAAAGTCCGTGCTCTTAAAGCTGTAGGTAATTTCATGATTAATAAAAGAAATCCTATTTATTTCCCTACAGATCATTGTATTAATCTTTCATTGTTCCGTTTTTCAATGCGAGTTAAAATTTTTTCCCTTTTCAAATAAAATGTCCTTTTCCATGTTTCTTAATACAAAAAATTTCAGGGAATGAACTATTTCTCACGATGGCTTAGCCCTGGAAGGAGGTGGAATCAATAACGGATCAAGAAAATCATAAAAAGTGATAGAATCAACTTTTATTCTGCCATTGTTTGTGATAATTCTTATGCCAATAATAGGCCATGAATCAAGCTGTAGACCACGTTTTTCGTCAATTTGCCTAATTGCCGACACCTTCCATGTGCTGATTAAATTACGCATATAATCCGGAAAATTGTGACCGCCAGGCATATAAAATCCATCAAATGTGATCTTACCACTAACTTCGCGTGTATAGCTGACATGTCTATTTTTATCCCACATCTCCCCATCATAAATTGCTGTTACATAGTCAAAAGTTTCCAAAATAAAGAGAGTATCACTATTGATAAAGACATCTAAACTGTCCATCGCAATAAGCTTCTTGCGTAAATTGTAATAACCCCTTCCATCTTTTACCTCTGAATCTATTGCAGAATTAATTCTTTTAAGAAAAATTTTATTCTTAATGGGTATTTGAAATGAAATTAATAGTATCGTAAATAATAACGCTATCCTCATAATAAATATGTTTTAATAATGGAATGGTATTTCATTTTGCTTCAACGGCAAATAGTTCGTATGTCCATATTTATTGTAATAAATACTTTCATTAGTATTCGCCCTGATAATTCTTGTATTAGGATCGATCCCTCCTGTTTCATAAGAAGAGTATGATGCTCTAAGTGGTATATTATTTTCAGCTCTTAATTTGTTCTCTATATGTGTCGCATAAAGTTCTGCATACGGAATATTTATAGTCTGGCCGCTCGATGATGGTTCCGTTACCCAAGTATTATTATTTATTGTACCGTTCCAAATATCCTGAATATGTGCCATCTCATGGCCAAGCCCAATGAAGGACTGCCGTGTAGTGCTTCCATTCTGGTCTGGCCCTCCATTTGTACCGTTTGAATTCCATAATATAATATATGCCCCATTTTGAGTATCAACTCTATTGACCTTTCTGTTAACTATATCTGTATTATTTGTAGAAGTCATCAAATCATTGACTAATTCCGCTCCGGTAGGCCCACCTTGACTTAAATCGCCTAATGCGGTTGTCAGTTGTCCAACAAACTTGTCATTGCCTGAGTAAGAATTTCCTTTTGAATCAAGGAATCCATAATTGCCTTTTGAATCTTGCCCATAATGGTAACGTGAAGTGGTCGTTGTACTGTTTCCATTAGCATCCACGGTCTTATTATAAGTAGAAACCCAAATACTATCTCCGTTAACATCTATATTGCATGATGGATTGTTTGCCGCATACTGATATAGTGAAAGTGATGGGTATCTTTCTGAATAAGCATCCGGCTTTACAAATCTGCCTATCACCTCATCGTACTCCCTCGCTCCGTAATCCAGCCAGTTGACATTACCCGTGGTCTGAACCTCCTTGCCGTTGTATTTCCATCTGTTTGAGGATGTTGTTGGGTACGTATTCCCTGTTGTCATTCTCTTGCCAAAAGCATAGTAGTCATTTCCTGAGGCATCAGTTATAACTCTCACACTCCCAAGATGGTCAGTGGTGTAGTAATATGGTGACAGTGTGCCGTTTACATTGATGATTCTTCCGCCTCCAAAGTCCGTGCTCTCAAACGCATAGTTTGTTCCCGTCTTTCTGAACACCATGGAGCCAAGATACAGATAACCATTGGATGATGCGCTGTTTGCATTGTCCTGCACCATTACCTTTGTCCCGTCTGCAAGATAGGTGTAGGCGCATTTTAAGGTTGGGTTATTTTGAGCGGAAAAACACATTTTCTTTTCAAAAGATTATTTTGGGACATTTGTCATTTTGCAAGTTATCAAATAATCTTAATATTTATAAAAAATGATTTACGGTTACATTCGTGTTTCAACTGATAAGCAGACAGTGGAAAACCAGAGATTTGAAATTGAGAAATTTTGTTTTGCAAATAAAATTTCAATTGGACGATGGATAGAAGAAAAAATTAGCGGAACAAGAGATCCTAATAAAAGGGCACTTGGCAAACTACTAAAAAATTTAAAAGAACATGACATTTTGGTATGCAGTGAATTATCGCGCTTGGGAAGATCGCTGTTTATGATAATGGACATTCTTTCTGACTGTATGAAAAGGGGAATCCGGGTGTGGACAATAAAAGATAACTATAAATTAGGATCGGACATTAGTAGTAAGGTTCTTGCATTTGCCTTTGGCCTGTCAGCCGAGTTGGAAAGAAATCTTATATCCAGCAGGACCAAGGATGCCCTTGCAAGAATTAAGGCAGAAGGGAGAATAATAGGCAGGCCCAAGGTAGCCTAGGAAAACACAACAAGTTGTCAGGTTGTGAAGATGCTGTCCAAACTTTACTGGTAAAGAATACTAAAAAAATAAAAATCGCAAGAAAGTTTAAGGTCAGCAGGAGCACGCTTAGAAAATTCATTGTTGCCGCGGGGATACAATAATACCACCATATTATTCTATAATAATTAGCAAAAATGTTATTTTCCATGAGTTATCGTCAGAATTTTCCCATCTTTTTTGTTTATTTCCATTTCTGCCGTGCCGCCTGTCATGCCCTTTGGAAGAGAGCCGTGAACAAACCAGGTCTTTTTATCTCCACATAACCTAGCCACGTATGGTTGCTCATCTTTTATTTTATCTCCGTATATAGGCAACCATATTGCTTCTGCTATTTTAATAGCAGTTTCTTCATCTGGTACGACTCCATTGGGTGGTAAGTATCCTCCTTGTTTTGTATACTTGCAATCACTAGAGCATGAGGATATAATGAGAATTAATAAGATGACTATTATTTCTTTTATTCTACTTATCATATTAGTTTGTAATATTAAGAATTTGACCAATCTTGAGATCATTTTTGATAGAGTTTTCCTTTATAATGGCTTTTGCTGATGTTTTAAATATATTTGCAATATCAACAAGACTATTACCCTTTTTAATTTTATACTTTGAAGTACTAGGGGATAAGCCGATGGAATTTACTCTGGTTTGACTTTTTTCATCACTAGGCATTTGTGTGCTTACAAGAGTAACATTGCCATTATCTGGATTATATTTTTTAAGAGAGCCATTGGGGGTTACTAAGTAACTTGCCATATGTTCTGAATTACTACCTCCAACATCACCATATGTGGTACTCATATTTTGTTTAGCATTGCCACTATCTCCGGAGAAACCATCATCATAATATTTTCCATTTGAATCAGCCCCGTGTGAGTGGATTCCAGCTACGGGTGTTGTGCCATCGGGAGCTAGACTTCTGTATACTGAACTTTCACCAGAGCCTATGTTTGGAACAGAGTATGAATACCAATATTCACCTTTTGAGTTTTTTGCGACATATATAGTTGAGCCAAATTCACGGTTGAGTCTAATAGAATTATCATTAAAAGTTTTCCCAAAATCCTTTGCGGCAGCAATTATTGTCCTAAAAAAATCTCCCGGTGCACAGCCCTTTACGTCTATGAAACTTATCGGATTATTCAAACAATATGTGTAACCACTTGTCCCATAGTACTTCTCGCTCATCGGATCCGGCCGCGTCCACCTTCCTGTCACCTCATCGTACTCCCTCGCTCCGTAATCCAGCCAATTGACATTACCCGTGGTCTGGACTTCCTTGCCGTTGTATTTCCATCTGTTTGAGGATGTTGTTGGATAAGTGTTCCCTGTTGTCATTCTCTTGCCAAAAGCGTAGTAGTCATTTCTTTCAGTGACATTTCCTGAAGCATCCGTTATAACTCTCACACTTCCAAGATGGTCAGTGGTATAGTAATATGGTGAAAGTGTGCCGTTTACATTGATGATTCTTCCGCCCCCAAAGTCAGTGCTCTCAAACGCATAACTTGTTCCCGTCTTTCTAAACACCATTGATCCAAGGTACAGATAACCGTTGGACGAGGAGCTGTTTGCATTGTCCTGCACCATCACCTTGGTCCCGTCTGCAAGATAGGTGTAGGCGCATTTTAAGGTTCCATTGAATTGGTCATATTTTTGGTTCCGACAGGATATTACATTATTACTTGTTTTATTCCTAAAGGGAAAAGAATCCAAAAAATCCCTTAAGGGAACAATGTTACTGTAACAATCCTCTGCCAAATCAAACCTCTTTTTCATCTCTCGGAGCATTCTTTGTACACATACCATTTATCCTTATAAACTTTATAATATGTTTTTTTTATATCTTCTAATGTATTAGACGGTGATAACTTGAGAAAATAGTACGTACATCCTTTTTGCCATGGCAATGAAAGAGATACATTTTCTTTTTTATCAACAGATAAAGCTAACACTTTCATCTTATCAAAGGATTTTAAAGCACGTTGAATATAATCAACGTCCTTTTTTGTTAACGATAGTTCTTTCCCTTTGCTAAAACATATGTCAATTGAAGATATCTTTTTTGTGAGAAGATTTCTTTTTATTTCGTAAGTCGCGCCATTGTAAGTGACAAAGTAAGCCCCATATCGATTTACCACCATCATACCGTCAAACTTAGAATAATCTATGTCCTTTAAGGTGTTAAACTTTTCTTGAAGACTTTCATTGTGTGCGCATCCACAAAGAAATGAAACACACGATAGTATAGTAACAAGCATATTTCTCATTTCCTTAAATTTCTATATTTGTGCATTTGTGCATGATATATTCCTTTTATGATTGAGAGTTGGTCATCTTTTGAGTCCAATTGTGCTGGATAGCCATTTCGTCTTGAATTTAGCAAACTATTAGCATGTGCGCCTATCTGTAAATCAGCATAATCAAAACCTACGGTATATCCCGTTGCTCCCCATAAATAATTTCCAAAATTCATAAAATTGTGAGCGGTATTATCTCCCTTTGGAAGAAATAAGGAATTGGACTTTCCTGTACTTGGGTCAAATTTTGTATTTGGATATTTTTCAGGCAGTAATTTAAATGAATAATCAAAATTACCCCCACCCTGGCTTTCCCACCCAAAATTAAGTTTTCCTGATTCAACTGCTCCTTGCTCTTTTATCATAGATTGTATCTCCTCTTCACCAACAAAAACAAGCTTGTTTACAGTTCCATTATCTATATCTTTGGAATCATTTTTAGGATCAGCAAAAGCAATAAACTTATAAGCATCATATTTATATCCTTCTTTTGTTTTTTCGACAGTATGTATAACTATTCTATTAGTTCCTTTCATCTCGGTTTTTTTCTGGTAATTACCATTTTGATCAAATTCATACCAGTCCATCCCTGATAGATCAATGTATTCAATCGGATTATCCACACAGTACGTGTAACCACTTGTCCCATAATACTTCTCGCTCATCGGATCCGGCCTGGTCCACCGTCCTATCACCTCATCGTACTCCCTCGCTCCGTAATCCAGCCAGTTGACATTGCCTGTTGTCTGAACTTCCTTGCCGTTGTATTTCCATCTGTTTGAGGATGTTGTTGGGTACGTATTCCCCGTTGTCATTCTCTTGCCGAACGGGTAGTAGTCATTTCTTTCAGTTACATTTCCTGAAGCATCAGTTATAACTCTCACGCTCCCAAGATGGTCTGTGGTGTAGTAATGTGGTGACAGCGTGCCGTTTACATTGATGATTCTTCCGCCTCCAAAGTCAGTGCTTTCAAACGCATAGTTTGTTCCCGTCTTTCTGAACACCATGGAGCCAAGATACAGATAGCCGTTGGACAATGAGCTGTTTGAATCGTCCTGCACCATCACCTTGGTCCCGTCTGAAAGATAGGTGTAGGCGCATTTTAAGGTTCCATTTTGTTGAACACTCTGAGGCATGCCAAATAGATCATAGGTGACATCAAGATTCATCCTTCCGTCGTGAGTCATGTTGCCGTTCCCATCATATGTGTAATTTGCTCCGTTCAAGGCAGTTCCGCCATTTGTCCCCGCAAGGTTCATCAGCTTGTTGCCGTTGTAGGTGTACGTGAAATTGTCCTCCGGCGTTCCCGCGTCTGCTACGTACCTGCCAAGGGTGAGAATGTTGCCGTTGGCGTCGTAAGTCAGGTTCTTCTCCGTGTACGTGGTTACATCTGTTGTGCCGGCATCAACGTATCTGTTTGTTCCCGTCAGTCTGTTAAGGTTGTCGTAGCTGAAGCCGAAGGTGCTCTGAGGGTTGCCGCCCTGGGTAATGGACCATTCGCTGATGTTGCCCGTATACAGCGGCGGCGTCCCTTTCTGCGGATTGTAATATCGCAATTGCTGCGAGTAGATGTTCGTCTGGCCTGTACAAACTGACATGCCCGTGGTCCACCCCTGAAGGTTGTACGTTGTTTGCTCCGCTGTCCCGTTGCCGCCCGTCCTTGTTATCAGCTTGCCAAGGTCATCATAAGCGTAATTCACTGTACCCTGGGCCGTTCCGTCCAAGGTTGTAGTCTCCGTAAGGAGCCGTCCTCTCTGGTCGTATGTGTAAAGGGTGTTTTTTACCGTCTCCGTGCCCCCGCTTGTTGGGCTTATTCTCTCCTGTCTTGCAAGGATGTTCCCCACAAAGTTATACTTAAATGAGGTGCGGTCAATGCCGCCGTTGAGGTTTTTCTCCACCGTCTGGATAATACGGCCCTTGTAGTCATAGTAGAAAGCTCGCTCAACGTATGACGGCGTGCCGGCTATAGTGGTGTTGTCAAGCATCTTCTCATAGGTCTTCATGCCCGTGGAGTCCCGGTATCTGTCTTCCGATGTGACAAAGCCGCTCTCTGATTCAAAGGCAAGCGTCGCATCCACCGGACAGCCATATTGATACTCGGATATCAGAGTGTTGCCGCTATTTGAATAGATTGCCGGATAGGGATTGGTTGCAAATTGTGACTCCAGGAATGCCTCGGTTATGGAAACAGGCGTCATATAAACCTTTACCGGTCTGGATAGGCTGTCATACAAGGTAAGAAGCCATCTGCCGTCTCTTCTAAGAATAGAATCCTGGCTTGCTACCTGACGTCCACCAGGGTCATGTATGAAGATAATTCTGCCTGTACCGGGCATCCGCTTTTCCGATAATTCACCCTTACCGTTATATATGTAAGTGTAGCAATGTTTTGCAGCAACAGTGTCATTCTCCGTCCAAACGGTGGATGCGGAAAGCAGTCTGCTGCCCTCAGGAGAGATAACCCACGCCGCTCTCTGGAGATTGTCATATACCGTGTATGTATCCGCGTATGAGACGGGTGAGGAGGAGATAATTCTCCTCTGCAGTACGGTTTTTCCATCCGTATTCGTGAAGGTTATCATCGACGTTCCGTCCTCGTCAGTAACCGTGTTTTTGTACAGTTTGCCGCACATGAAGTATCCGCCTGCGGAAAGCGTGTTATCTGAATTCACGCTCAGCAGCAGCACCTCGCCTGTGACATTGGCATCATAGCCGTATGAGGCATGCTTGTCGGCCGTCCTGAACACTGCCCCAGCATTGAATGTGGCCGTCACTCTGTTGAGAGGCGACGGCTCGTAAATTTTCTGCGTGTAAGTATACGCCGTGTCTGCAGAACCATAAATAGTCTGATAATAAGCCTTCTGAAGTGTTATGGGTAATGTATCCTTGTCTTCGGTTGTCTGCTCTGACATGTACGGCAAATAGACTCTTGCGTCTTCCCTTCTTACTCTGTCATACCACAATGGTGTGGCAATGTTCCTGCCTATTGGGGAGCCCATGACCTGTATGACCTGCTCCGGATATCCAAGACCGTCATAGTATGTTATATCTGAGACATACGTAGTGCCCGTCTTATTAGTATATGTATCCTTGAGTATCCAATTGTCATTGGCAAGCAGCCGGTCACCAGATACTACGACGGCTCCTCCATCCATCACAAGCGAGTCGCCCTGATAAAATGCCTTTACAGTATATTTTCCAATTGTATGCGGATAGGAGAACCGCAATGTCTCTCCAGTTCCCATTGTGGAATCGTTGCTGCATCGCTGACCATCCTTGTACAACCTGTAGGTGACATAGGGCTGAGATGATGAGAGCTGAAGCATTTTCTCTCCGGACACGTTCACCGGTGAGAGCGTGTAATGCTGCAGCGAACCGCCACTGTATTGGGTGAATACCAAAGAACCACCGCTGCCATTGATTATGAAGTATGTGCTGTCGGTGATTACGGAAGTATAGGATGTTCCAGTATTCATGGGACATACAACAGTCAGATAACCTGATGAATAGCTTATCTGGAATGATTTGTTCCAGCAACGGGAATTGCCTGCATTGTATATTGACAGAATGGCATTTAAATCAGAAATGTTTGAGGAAGGGTTGGCTGTGAAAGGAATAGTCTTTTTCTCCCCATTGTTGCTCAGTGTGATAATATTGTCGGACAACGACGTGCTGTGGATGTAACCGTAGAAGGGATAGAAGCTGATGGCCGGAGAACCTGTCATTGCCACCTCAACGGGAGAATAGGCCGTTGAGGAGTAGGTGCCATTTTTGGCGTATGTGACGTCAAACGTCAGAGACTGTCCCGTGCCCTGTGCTGTGGCCAGCGTACTTGTGGAGCCCGCCAACGTTCTGTCAAGAGAATAGTAGGCAAAGCCGTCCGAACCGCTGAGTGTGAAAATAACATCCTCTCCGTGTGCGATTCTACTCTTGTTTGCAGTAAGAGTATATACAGCCGATTGCTCCTGTGACTGAGTCATGACAAAGGAACCGGTTAGTGCGGTGACCGTTACGTGCCTGACCTGTTCGCCATCATTGGCGGAAAAGGTAAAGACCATATCACCCTCGGTTTGCATCTCAAAATTGACAATATCGTATGAAAGCCAGCTTTCACAGCCTGCCTCTTTTATTGCCTGATCCAGCCATTCCCGAAGGGTGCTCTCCTGAATACCCTGATATTCAATGAAATGTATTGTAGCGGACCCGCCATGGACATCTATCTCCAACCCTGCCGAACTGTCGATATAATCAAGATTTAAGTTGATCGATACATCCTGAGCATGAATTACCGGTGAAAGCATAAATGCCATGATAACAACTATGACCGCTCTGTAAATATATTGTTTTGCAAATGTTTTCATACCGGCTATTTTGTTAAAGTGTTATAGTTGTACTGCTCCATATTGCTGCCGCCGCTATCTTTGACAACCGTCAACCTGTCATTAGCGTCATAACTGTAAGTGGTGACTTTGCCGGAAGGATCACCCATCTTGACAGGCATGCCGTATTTGAGATAGGTGTACCAGCTCACCTCCGCAAAAGGAAGGGCTTCTTTTATTGTCGATGCCAGCGCGCTTATTGTAGTTTCATCGGAACTGTCGGGATATGAAGTAAATACACCGCTCAAACCGGAGATCGACTTTATCTGCTCATTGGTGGCATTGGAAATTTTTATTACGGCCCCATTACCACCACTACCCCATATATAGCTGTTGCATAATCCATTGGCATCCTTGTGCTCGGTCATGTCGCCCTCGTTATCATACCGGAATTCACCAAAAGTGTACAAGGTGCCGGTGGCAATATTAAGTCTTTCCACTCTTTGGGGACGGTAAAAATAAGGCATATCAGTATAACCACCCCCGTTTGCATACTGTGCAAAAGTATATTTCTCCTCACTCAGGACTGTCTCCGCCGCCTCTCCGCTACGTCTTATCTTAACAGTTATGTCAACGGGGTAACCGATGACATTTGCTTTATACATCGCCTTTTCCACCACGCTTCTTTGAGTGGAATCTATATCGTTAATGTATGCGTAATATGTATATAAAACATCTCCGTTGCTCTGAGTTTTTGCTTCTCTTGTCTTCTGTCCCAAAGAATTATAACTGTAAATGACGGTCTGTTTAACGGAATCTGATGTAGTGTAGGAAGTAGACTCTGTAGAAGTTAACGGATAATCTCCGGTGTAAAGCGGAACATCTCCGGCATATTCGCCTACCCCGTAATGTTCTGTGGTATAAGACAGTTCTACCTGAGTGTTATAATTATTGACGCTCTTCTGCAACGGGGTGGTTCCGTCTTTCTTAAATACTTCCCGGCCTATGAGTTTACCCCTTTGGGATTGCATGCTGGATTCAGGAGCAAGTATATGATTGATTCTCCAAACATTAGGAACCGAGGCAAAGGCAATGCAATACTGTCCAGCATATTCAAAAAGGTGTTCTATCGGATGGTATTCGTTACAAGCCATATCGTCCGTTTCATCTATACCGGAAAAATGATATACCGTCCTTGAACTGTCCGGCAAGATTTCCTCAACCCTGCTGTATTCTATTGGAACAGCATCATACGACATCAGTCCACCCATAGTCGCAAGAGAGACATCGGCCGTAAGGTACGGTACTCCATTAACGGTCGCTCCATACTGCACTATGTATCTTGGATACTTAAGCAGTGTACCGCTCGATGTACCGTCACTCTTAATATATCTATAACCGGTAGAGTCTGCCAGCGTACCGTCGCTGTTGTAATTGGCAATCCTCCTTATCCTGGCCCCCGGGCCTTCACCCGAAATAACGTGCGGAGATGGAATAAAGTTATCTGCGCTCTCTCTGCTTACTCGCCTATAATAGATATTAGGCTCATATGTAAAACTGCTGGACCCTTGCGTTGGATAATATATCTTGGTTATAATACCAAGCAACGATACGTAATAGTCCGGTTCTTTTCTGGTTCCGGTAAGCGTCTCAACATAAGTTGAACTGTTAACAGTGCTGATTGAACCCACATCAATACGGTTCTGGCCGCAAAGATATTCGTTGGAGCTGTTCGCATAACTCCAATGGTCCGTAGCTACCGTACCGCTTGGAGGAAAATACCCGTCTTCCAATCCGTAATAATCCATCGAATAATTGCCTATACCTTTGATTGACACATTCTTCAGAAAAGGATTGGGACTCCCGTCAGATTATACGTGTAACCGAGTTCCGCTTCTGTATTCGAACATATTATATTTGTTAATAGAGGAGACGTTCCGGTTATATCCAGAAGACCTCTGCCGCTTATGTACTTGCCTGTTTTACCGGAGGGTTTGGACGAATACATAAAACGCAAACTTCCGCCACCATCAATATTTATCTCAGTCAGGCAACTGCAAGTAACTGTGCTCAGACTCGTCGACAAGGAGGGACTACTGGACGGCAGGTTGTACCAGGACGGAGACGTATAGTTTTGTATCTCAAACGGACCATCTCCATAAATATAATCGACCGTCCTCCCGCTGGGTGCAACTATCTTCATGAGTTTCCACGCCAGTATGGTCATGTGATCCGTTTCACCCTTGCCGCTTGAACCGGCACGTTCGGTATAGATAGCATCCGTACTGTTGATATCGCCAAAATAATATTTATAACCGTCACCCGCAGTGATGATGAACTGCGAAGCAACTCCCTTACCCTGATAATCATCCGCATTCTCTTTGACAACCTTGAATTCCCCGTTGTACGATGATGAATTAAAGACCGTGAACGACCCGTCCATATTTCTTATGAAAGAGCCCGTCTTGCCAAGAAAAGAAAAATGATATCGATCTGTCGATGATTCATAATTGGTCTTATTGTAGGTATAGAAGGTTTTTAATACATCCACGGAACTGGTTAATTTGGAAAACGGTGTGGTATACAAAGTTCCAAGTGAATCGGCATTATCAAAAGGGACAAAGTCAAACCCGTACAGCGTTTCCTGTACCCCAGATTCCGTCCAAACAATGGTCCCGATTTCTTCATCAGGAATACCCCTGACTTCCCTTGTGATGCAGCCTCCGCAGTCTAACGACCACCCCATACCCACTTCCGTAGCCTGTTTATTTGCCACCAAACCATTGTAACTGTAATCCAGACTAACAGGTATTTCAAAATCCTTATCCTTATACGTGTATATAGGGATACTCAATGATAAAGCGCCAGTGTACAACTGGGGATTATACTTTCCATATTTGGTAAACTGAGAGGCCTGAGCCGATGGCGGCGTAAACTCATTTATCAAAGTAAGCTGAGCATTTGCGTGATTAAAAAATAAAATCAAAAGTAATAACAGAGGAAAAAAAGGAGAGATATCTCCGGTGGCGCATTGTCTTAATGTTTTCATAGTTTAAATATTTTAAAAGATTGAAAACTAGGGACCGCGGTTCTCCTCCAAAATTAGTAAATATTTGTCTATCATGTAACTCTTCTTTAAAATTATTTAATAAATTGCAGAAAATCTTTACTTAACTATGCAACAGTCCATCCCATCAGAAACTGTTGAACAAAATGGAACGTTAAAATGCGCCTACACCTATCTTGCAGACGGGACCAAGGTGATGGTGCAGGATAATGCAAACAACGGTTATCTGTATCTTGGCTCCATGGTGTTCAGAAAGACGGGAACAAACTATGCGTTTGAAAGCACTGACTTTGGAGGCGGAAGAATCATCAATGTAAACGGCACACTTTCACCATATTACTACACCACTGACCATCTTGGGAGTGTGAGAGTTATAACTGATGCCTCAGGAAATGTAACTGAAAGAAATGACTACTATGCTTTTGGCAAGAGAATGACAACGGGGAATACGTACCCAACAACATCCTCAAACAGATGGAAATACAACGGCAAGGAGGTTCAGACCACGGGCAATGTCAATTGGCTGGATTACGGAGCAAGGGAGTATGATGAGGTGATAGGAAGATGGACCAGGCCTGATCCGAAGGAGGAAAAATATTACAGCTTTACTTCCTATTGCTATACTCTGAATAATCCAGGTAATAATATTGATAAACAAGGAGATACTGTTATACTTAATGCTACGACATTACCAGGGAATCAAGACAAAATATTTGCAATAGCTACACACACGTTTATTAGCGTAAAAGACAACAATGGGAATATTCAAAACTTTGCATATGGATCTGAAAAAGAAGGAAATGAAGGCGCTTTTGGAGGCGAATTGGAGAGACAATTTTATTTACAAGATAAGTCCGTTGCAAATGGTAATGCTGATGAAGGCATTGTTAAAAAACAGTTCATTATTCAACCTCCTAAGGGTATGACTTCTCAGGAATTTGATAAAAAAGTTATTAGTGTGGCAAATTCGTTTGGAAACAATAAGGAGATAACATACTATTTCAATCCTCATTTTAATACTGAGGGTAACTGTAATACGAGTACAACAACGATTTTGTATAAATCTGGTGTTTCCAAAGAGTATATAAAAGGTATCAAAAAACAAATACCGGGACTTAGTTGGGGGTTTGGAACGACAAGGCCATGGACAGCTTCAGAGCAACAAAAGGCAGTAAATAAACCAAATGAAGCAGCCATGAAATTTTTTCAGTCTATGTTATTATTGTTGCAGCGTCATTGAAATGAGTAATATTATAAAAACCATAGGGTGTGTATTTAGGTCATATTTTCTATGTATTCTGTGTGGAGAGTTGATAATTACATTAACGTCATTTCTGCATGGAGGCACATACAGTAATATATCTTACGCAATGGGTGTATATTTTTTTCTTTTAGTTGACATTTACGCACCTCTGTATGTAGGACTCATATTAGTATTGTATTTTTCAAAAATTTTTAAAGCATTGTTTACCAAATTTTGGTGGACAATTATGGGAGGTTTTGTTTTTCTATTTGTTGGTTATATTGTTGGATGGTTTAATGATATTATAATACATGATGCAAATAAAAACCTTGTTTATTATTATGATAAATCGTTGCTTGGCAGCGGTTATTGTCTCCGTTGGTGGTTTGACGTATATGGACTTCTTTTACGACAAATAATATTATTTTTTATCGTTGTTCTTATTGTAAAATTTGCTGTTAGAAAGAATGACAATTTAAAGGCTGTTATAAATAGGGACTTTAAAAGCCACACTTAACATTGTTTGGAATAAATTATACAAAAAATGACACATATTATGAAAATAAACACAAGGAAGGGAATAATGCTGTTTATGAGTAATTGAATATTGCCTAAATGGCACGCATGGAATAACGTAAGATTAAATCATTAAACAAAGTAATGTCCTGTCGGGAGCTAGAATATGACCAATTCAATAGAACCTTAAAAACACCCAGCCCGCAATGCGCATAAGTTGCATATCAAGCGGCCGCCGCCGCGGAAATGCACGCTCCCTCCGGTCGCGGGCCTTTGGCCTTGGGGGCGTATTTATTTTTTCTAGATTATTATTCTTGTTTTTTGTAGGTGACGGCGGCAAGCAAATCCAGGAGACCGGCAAGACCCGCAAGTGCAATGTAATCAACCCAAAGTTCAGAGAGCAGTGTGCCTTTTAGGTAGACGGAGCGCATGATGTCCACAAAATATCTTGGCGGGAAGGCGTATGTAAGTGTTTGAGCCCAGGAAGGCATTGATTCTATTGGGGTTATAAGGCCGCTCATGAGGACAAATATCATTACAAAGAAGAACATGACAAACATGGCCTGTTGTACGGTGTTTGAATTATTTGCAACAATAACTCCAAGGCCGGACATTGCAAGTGCGGCAAGCGCAGCGCCCAAAAATATTGCTCCAATAGAACCGGCTGGTGCAAGGCCGTAAATAACCCTTGCAATAACCATCGCGAGTATAAGGACAAAAAATCCCATTACCCAATACGGAACCAGTTTTGCAAGAGTAAACGTGAACTTGTTCACCGGCGTTACGTTAATTTGCTCTATGGTTCCTATCTCCTTTTCGCTCACTATGTTAAGGGCAGGCAAAAATCCGCATATCATAATAATCAGCATAATCATCAGTGCCGGAATCATGAAATACCTGTACGTTAAAGTTGGATTGTAGCGGTATTGTACTGATATTCCAGCAGATGAAAAAGTTACTCCCTTCTCTTTATATAGCTCAGCGATAGATTGAGTTACAGTTTGACTCATGTATTGAGAACCAAGAGAACCTTTAACTGCATTTACGGTGTTTGCAAAAATGCCGACTTTCTTGGGCATTCCATTTTCAAGCCCCTTCTCAAAATCTGTCGGGATTTCTACTATGACATCCACCTTTCCCTTCTCAAGATTTTCCAGGGCGCTAGAGTAAGTTTCTGCAGTGTTGCTTAGAGTAAAATAATCTGAGGCTTGTACTTTATTTATCAATCTTTCAGAGGCTTGTGAATGGTCATTATCTACAATTGAGATATTAATATGATGCACATCCATTGTTGTGGTCCAAGGGAAAATCAGCATCACGGCCAATGGAAACATAAGTACCATTTTTGGCAGAAAGGCGTTGCGGAAAAACTGCCTGAATTCTTTATCTAGCAAAACAAGAAGTGTACGCATAGCCTATTCCATTTTATCTTTAAAATTCTTAAGGGCCAACGCTACCAAAAATAGTGTCATGGCCAGCAGAACGGAAAACTCTTCAAGCACATATTTAAAAGGCAGTCCTTCTATCATAAGTTTTCTTATGGCGGAAATATACCACCGCGCAGGGACAATGTATGTCAGGGGTTTAAGGACACCCGGCATATTTTCTATGGGGAATACCATTCCTGAAAGCATTATAATCGGCAGCAATAAAAGCATTCCGGAGATAATGAGCGCCGTTATCTGTTTTGACGTTACGGTTGAGATTAAAAGTCCCAGCGCCAACGCAAGGGCAAGATAAAGAAGCGATATTCCAATTACACCACTAAGATTGCCGGACATTGGAACTTTTAAAACATAACGTGCCAGAAAAAGTATGCAGGCCAGGTTAATACAAGAAAGCGTAAAGTAGGGAACCATCTTTGCAAAAATGATTCTTATGGGTTTTACCGGAGAGACAAGGAGTACATCCATTGTTCCCGTCTCTTTCTCACGCACTATAGAAACGGAGGTCATCATTGCACATATCAATATGAAAATCAGTCCCATAATCCCAGGAACAAAATTGTATGCGCTGTTCATTTGCGGGTTGTACAACATGTGCGTCTCCGGCATTATAGCAGATAAATTTGACGTTATTCCCGATGCATTTAAGTTCCCGTTCATCAATATACTTTGCAGATATCCGGCCCCCTCCATTGCCTTGTTTGGGTTGGATGCGTCAAGTGCGAGCAGAACAGAATTATCCTTGGAGAACTCAACCACAGCATCGCTCTTGCCGGAACGCAGCTCTTTATCTATTTCATTTATAGAAATATATCCCTTAAATGTAAAATACGGGTTAGAAGAAATTTGTTCAACTTGTTTTCTTATAGCCTCTGTTCTATGAGGTGCGGAGACAGTAAAATTGATATTTTTAATCTCGATAGATATTGCAAAACCAAACAGCAGCAGCTCGACAATTGGGAATATTAAAATTATCAGCAATGTCCATTTATCGCGTAAAATATGCAGTGATTCCTTTTTTACAAATGATGCAAAACCTGTCATATCACTCCTCCCTTTTTGCACTTCTTGCAAGAGAACGGAAAACCTCATCCATTGCAGAGGCGTTAAATTGTTTCTTTAATTCTGCCGGAGAATCAAGTGCTTTAATTTGTCCGTCAACCATTATTGAGACTCTGTTGCAGTATTCTGCCTCATCCATGTAATGTGTTGTTACAAAGATTGTTGTGCCCTCAGAAGAGGCTTTGTAAATCATCTCCCAGAATTGACGGCGAGTGACAGGGTCTACACCGCCCGTAGGCTCGTCCAGAAACACTATTTCCGGTCTGTGAAGAGAAGCAACACAGAAAGCAAGTTTTTGTTTCCAGCCTAGAGGAAGTGAACCAACTAATGTGTTAATTTCAGATTTGAACTGCAGCTGATTTAAGATTTCTGCGCTTCCGTGTTCAACTTGTATTTTTGAAAGTCCGTAGATACCTCCAAACAATTTCATGTTTTCATATACGGTCAAGTCATCATACAGAGAGAAACGCTGACTCATATACCCAATGTGGTGTTTGATTTTCTCTCCTTCCTTCATTATATCAAAACCGGCAACAGTGCCAGAACCGGCCGTTGGGTAGCTTAAACCGCATAACATCCTTATAGCAGTTGTTTTACCTGCTCCATTGGCTCCAAGAAATCCAAAAATTTCTCCGCGCTTTACATCAAAAGAAATGCGGTCAACAGCCTTGAAGTCTCCAAAGTTTTTACATAATTCTTTTACCGATATGATGTTCTCTTTCATTTTTTTGCGTCCGGTTTTTGCACATTTATATACTCGCCAAATTATTGCGTGTGCATCAGTTTAATAAAAACATCCTCTATTCCCGCTTTGGTTTTATTAAGTTCTATCTCTTTGAATCCGCGTTCTTCTAATGTCTTCTTAAATAGTCCTGGATTGAATTTTTCTGAAGCTACTATGTGATGTGCGGCGCCAAACGGGTAACAATCAATAACTTCCTTCTCTTTTCTGGCTGCCGCTAATATTCCGTACATATCAACTCCTGAGATGGCGTACAGCGGCTCTTTAAAATTGTTTACTATTCCGTCGGGAGTATTGATATCCAAAATTTTTCCGCCATTGATAAGAGCTATCCTGTTGCATCTGCTTGCTTCATCCATGTAAGGCGTTGATACTAAAATAGATAATCCTTTCTTTTGCAGTTCCAGCAGCATATCCCAGAATTCGCTTCTGGAAACCGCATCCACTCCCGTTGTGGGCTCATCCAAAAACAGCACATTCGGTTTGTGTATGAGTGAGCAGCATAGCGCCAGTTTTTGTTTCATTCCTCCCGACAGTTTGCCGGCCCTTCTTGTTTTAAATGGTTCTATCTGTTTGTAAATAGGGGCGATAAGGTCATAATTCTGTTTAAGAGTAACATGAAAAAGTGCGGCAAAAAAATTTATGTTCTCTTCTACTGTAAGATCCGGATAAAGAGAAAATTTCCCGGGCATGTATCCTATCTTGTTTCTAATGGAATGATAATCATTTAGAACATCAAGTCCGTCAACTTTTGCAGAACCGCTATCGGAATCAATTAGAGTAACCAAGATGCGGAACAGCGTAGATTTGCCCGCACCGTCCGGTCCGATAAGTCCAAAAACTTCTCCGAACCCGACATTGAAGGTGATATTATCCAGGACCTTAAGAGCCCCGTAACTCTTTGAGATTCCGTTAATCTCTATAGCATTCCGCTGCATCATAGCTTAACTTCTCCGTACATTCCAATCTTTATGCGCCCGTCATTTTTTACTGCAATTTTTACTGCGTAAACCATGTCTGCGCGGCTGTTTTTTGTTTGAATTGCCTTTGGGGTGAATTCACTTTCTGAGGCTATCCAAGTTATTTTTCCTTGATAATCAAATGTTTTGTTCCCTCCAAAATCTGCCGTGACATTTACTTTTTGTCCAAGTTTTGTTTTGGACAGCTGGTCAGAAGTAAAGTATGCCCTTAAGTAGATGTTGTCTAAATCTGCAATTTTAAATAGAGGACGGCCAATATTTGCAAATTCTCCGGCCTCACTGTATTTTGCTAGTATTGTGCCTGTTACCGGGGCTTTGATATGAGATTTTTCCAACTTGTCATTGATTTGAGAAATCTGCAAGTCCATGGCTGAGGAATTATCATTGATAGAAGCGGTACTGTTATTAAGAGATGATAGCTGGGCGGAGAGTTGTCCGTTTAATACTTTTAATGAGGAGTTTACGTCATCCAGCTGTTTGGTTGTTGCAGCACCGTCATTAAGTAAATTCTGAACACGTCTTTTCTCAATCTCCTGTTTTGCAATTTGTTCCCTGATTGCAGAGACTTGCTTTTGTATATCCGGCCTTCCGGATTTAAGGGCTGCGCTGCTTTTTTGCAGCTGAAGTTTCTGTAAGTAAAGTTGCGTTGTGTCTATGATTCCCGCAACCTCACTAGCTGTAAGTGTGTTCCCTTCCTCTGCATTGATATACAGAATCTTACCTGCAGTTTCTGCAGATACTGTGATTTCCGTTGCCTCAAAAGTACCCGTGGCGTCCCAGCTGTTTTTTTTGCTGCATGACATTATTGACGTTCCCGCGGCGGCAATAAGAAGCGAGTATTTGACTATTCTTTTCATATTTTTTTGTTATTCTTTATAATGTCCATTGAATAATTATCTGTTTACGAGATGTTTCAGCTGGTAGACAGTCTTCACTAATTCTATTTCTCTTGCAGAGCGGGCGGTGACGGCATCAGATTCATCCGTTATCTTGCCAAGCAAATCGTTGGTGTCTATAATGCCATTTTTCAGTTTAGATTCAGCGGCTTTTCTTACAGAGGTTCTAAGGCCTACTATTTTGTCGTCATCTGCCAGTGCCTTTTTTATGCGTGTGATTTCTCCGTTTTCCTGGGTTGTCTGCAACTTTGTATTGAACAGGAATACATCATTTTGCACATTTACCTGCTGCTGAGCGGTGCGAATTTTATTTAAATCATTTTTGCGTGTGTAATATGCGCCAAAATTCCACACCATTTTTACACCGGCTATTGCATTCCAGCCGGGATTTTTGTTCATCATACTTTGGAAATAATCAAAGCCGGGATAACCGTAAAAACCTTGTGCAAAAAGTCCGAATTTGGGTCTTGTTGAGGATTTTACGAGTTCTTCCTTTGCGGCAAGGCTATTGGATTTGGCTTCAAACATTTTCTGTTCCGGCCTTTGCGGAACAAGTGTCATGAGTGAATTAATGTCTGTGCCGTTTTCATTGTTGGTGACCTCCGGCAGGATAAGACGTTTTCCCTTTATCTCCTTTCCAATGAATATTCCAAGCATTAAGGCATAACTGTCGCGAGCAGACTCTAATTGAGTAATTTGCTGATTTACTGTAAGTAACTGGGCCTCTACCGCATCTGCATCAGACTGAGTGGCAACGCCGTTTTTTAGCATAGAGTACATTTTATCTAAATTGCTTTTAAGCAATTGAACGGTTAAGTTGGTCTGAGATATTCTTTTGTCAAGCAGCAGGATACCAAAATATAAATCATCTACGCGGCCCTCTACGCCATACAAATCTGCGTCCGCAGAGTTTTGCTGTTCTATTGATTCTGTTTGAGCCAATTTTTTATCTGAGGAAGATTTTCCGCCGTCCCAGATAGTTTGATTAACCTCAAGGGTAACCTTGTATTGTTTTTTATCCATCCCGCTCATGCTCATTCCGCTCTTTGCAAGCATGTTGCCTAGTGCAGAGGGAAATGAGGGAACTTCATTTTGCCATGTAGTCTGTCCGGATAGCGTTACCTGAGGCAGGTAAGATTTTCCCGCATTTGATATGGTGTATTGTTCGCTAAGCCTAATCAAATCATACTGTTTTATTTCCGGATAATTTTTCCCGGCAAGTGCACGACATTCTTCTATTGTGATTATGTCCGAATGTGTCTCTTGTGCTATTGCCGGAGAGAAAGCAGTCGCCAAGGGACAGAGTAAAATCGCAAACGTAATTAATTTATTCATAATGAATTATGTTTTAAAGGATCTTTTGTAAACGGCACATCATTGTCTCCACGGTTTCTTTTTTCCGCTGATCCATAAAATGAGTCATGTTTATAAACTCTTTGCCAAAGAGTCTTTGTATAATAGGATAGGCAATAAAAGGAAATACGTTTAGCGCCACTATGTCCATAATAATATGACGCACATCAACTTTTTCTGTATGTTTTTTTGCTGTTTCTGCATCTAACTTGCTCTGAGCTATTTTAAATGTTTTTTTAATCTTTGGTTTCAAAATTTTGACAATTGAATTAAAATGCTCAGGACTAGAATATATCTCGTTTAAAAAGAAACGCGGCAATTCGGGGTTTTTAAGTATGAAGTTAAAATGGCTCTCCATCGCCTCCTTTAATCTCACCTCCAGCGACAGATCAGAACTGCTTACTTTAACTAAAAACATATTAACCAATATCTCAAATTTTTTGCTGACAATTATATCAAAAAGGTTCTCCTTTGTTTTAAAATAGTAGTGAAGCATGGCGTGTGTAACACCTGCGCTTTTTGCTATTGAAGCTGTGCGCGCACCATCAAATCCTCTTGTAAAAAACTCATGTTCAGCGGCTTGAAGTATGGCCTCTTCCTTAGTTTTATTTTTCTTTTCAGTTCTCATGTTTTATTTTCTCTTTTTCCGGGTTATGAAGTTTTAACAAAATTGTTTAACAAAATTGTTAATGATACTGCAAATGTACTTAGTTTTTCCAATTCTCCATAAAAAATTATTGGATAAACTTATTGCAGCAGTATGGCCGATTCTATTTTAAGGCCTCCGATAACCTCTCTATTGCCCTGTTCGGATTTTGCTCCTCTTCCAGCAGGGAGACAAATTGGCTCCCTATTATACCGCCGCGGGCAAACTCGCAAGCTGCTGAAAACGTTGATTTATTTGATATTCCAAAGCCTACCATCAGACTGTTTTTTAAGTGCATATCATGTATGCGCTTAAAGTAATTGCGTTTGGCTGTACTGAAATCTTTTTGGGCACCGGTGGTGGATGCGGAAGAGACCATATAAATGAATCCCAATGTGTTTTCATCAATTTGCCGGATGCGGTTTTCTTCCGTTTCCGGTGTTATAAGCATAATAACATTAATGTTAAACTTTTCCGCCGTTGCTTTAAATTCTTTTATATAGATGTCAAACGGAAGGTCCGGGATAATGCATCCGTCTATTCCACACTCGTTGCAGCTGCGGCAAAAATTCTCAAAACCATATTGAAAAATAGGGTTTAGATATCCCATTATTACAAGCGGTATCCTCACGGTTTTTCTTATATCTTTTAATTGGCTGAACAGAAACTTAAGGTTCATGCCGTTCTTAAGAGCTTTTGTGGCAGCGTTTTGAATAATAGGTCCATCTGCCATCGGGTCACTGAACGGCAGACCAATCTCTACCATATTTACCCCGTGCTGTTCTAAGCTAATAATGACATCCGCAGTATTATCTAGAATAGGGGCTCCCGCGCAAAAGTAAATTGACAATAAATCTTTTTTGTCACTTTTAAATAATTCTGAAATCCTATTAATTGTATTCATTTTATTGCTTTTATAAATTTGTCGATTAATTGCACGTCTTTCCCGCCCGGCGCGTATTCAAATTTGCTGTTGATATCTATTCCGGAACAACGGGAGTTATAGAAACTTTTGATATCCTTTATACTGTCGGGACCAATGCCCCCGCTTAAAAAGAATCTTGTATTCCCTTTATAACTATTTAGTACATCCCAATTAAAAGACTTTCCTGTGCCTCCATATTTATTTTGTTCCGGTTGTTCTTTAGAGTCAACGGGGCGGCAATCTTTTGTGTCAAACAAAAAAAAGTCGCAGCAATCATCATATAAACTTGTAATCTCTAAATCCTTAACAGTTGAGATATGAAAGGCTTTGATAATTTTATATCCCCTGTTTCTTAATTCTTTGCAGAAGGCGGGAGATTCAACTGTGTCATTTCCCGCATCACCTTGCAGCTGAATATATTCCAGTCTATACGGAATGGCCTTAGAACAAATAGTTTGTATATTAGTATTTACAAAGACACCCACTCTATGAGCGAATTCCGGGAGGAAAGATGGCATATCTTCTACATAGCGAGGGGACAGCGGATAAAAAATTATCCCTATAAAATCCACCTCCATGTTTTCAAGTTCTTGAATTTCCTTGCCGTTTGTCATTCCGCACACTTTGATATAAAAATTTTGTCCGTTCATTTTTTAGTTTTTTAGTTTCATTTATTTGTTACCATTGGATAGTTGCTCTATTGTGATAATAAACTCCTTTAATTTTTTTGCCGGCTCTGTCTCTCTCATAAAAGTTTCTCCAAGAAGAAATCCTTTGTAACCGGCTTCTTTTAAGCGGATTACAGTTTCCGCATCTTTTATTCCGCTCTCAGAAATTTTTACCGCATTCTCAGGCAGCAATTTTGCCAGCTCAAAAGAGCGGTTAACATCTGTTACAAAACTTCCTAAACATCTGTTATTTATACCTATAGCGTCACAATCCGGAGTATAATAATCCAGTTCTTTTTCCTGATGAATTTCTAGCAAAACTTCCATTTTAAGAGAATGGGCCGTTTGTATAAACTTCCGACAATCACTTTTTTTAAGAGCGGAGGCTATAAGCAAAACAGCATCCGCGCCGGCAGCCTTTGCCTCATAAATCTGGTAATTGTCTATTATAAAATCTTTTCTCAAAATGGGAATAGATATTTTACTCCCGATGGTTTTTATGTCCGTCAGAGACCCTCCAAAATATTTTATATCCGTCAGGACAGAAATTGCGGAAGCTCCGGCCGCTTCATAATCAGGAATTATTTCTAAGGGATTTGCATCTTTGTGTATCCACTCTCTTGAAGGAGATTTGCGTTTGAATTCTGCAATAATGCCCGTTGCAGATTTTTTGAGGGCAGTGCTAAGAGATTTGCATTGGGAGAATGCAATTTGGTGTTCCAACTTTTTTTGCGGAATTTCTTTTTTGCTTCTTTCAACCTCTGCTCTCTTATTGGCAACTATTTCTAATAGAATGTCTTGCATTGTTATTGTTTGGATTTAGCTGTTCAGTTCTACAAATTTTTTGAATGTTTTCAGCGCTTTTCCGCTCTCTAGAGATTCCTTTGCTATTGCCATGCACTCATCAATTTTCTTGTTTGGTTCTATTACGTTTATTGCAAAAGCCGAGTTGGCAATAATGACACTTTTTTGTGATTCAAGTGCTTTATTATTTAGCACGTTGTCAAATATTGTTGCCGCATCTGCAGGTGTTGCCCCTCCATCCAGGTCTTTGCCGCTTACTCTCTTAAATCCAAGCTGTTCAGGAGTATATATGGTTTCACTATAGCGATTTGCAACTTTAAATTCCGCAGTTAATGAGATTTCATCATATCCGTCCAGACTATGAACCACGGCGTACTTTGTCTCTCCTTTCTGATAGACGTAATTGTAAAGACGTAAAAGCGGAAGGTTATAAACTCCCAGCAACTGGTAAGTTGGAAAAACCGGGTTTACAAGCGGGCCAAGCATGTTAAAGAAAGTACGTACCGCAAGAGCTTTCCTAACAGGAGCAACGGCTTTTAATGCAGGATTGAAAAATGGAGCGTGAAGGTATGCAATGTTGCAATTGTCAATAGATCTGCGCAATACATCAATGTCTTTTGTGAATTTAACGCCGTGTTGTTCAATGACATTGCTGGCACCGCTTACGGACGTGGCGCCGTAGTTGCCGTGCTTTACAACTTTGTATCCTGCTCCTGCAACAACAAAACAAGAGGTAGTGCTTATGTTAAAAGTATTCTTCCCGTCTCCGCCGGTCCCTACAATGTCAATAGGATTGAACTCTTTAAGATCAACCGGGACGCGCATTTCAAGTAATGCATCACGGAATCCGCACAGCTCATCCACAGAGATATTTCTCATTAAAAAGACGGTAATAAGAGATGCAACTTGCGCTTCCGTATATTTTCCCTGCGCAATATTTTGCAGAATGGTACGAGCCTCTTCTCTTCCAAGATATTGACTCTCAAACAGTTTATATAATATGTCTTTCATGATAATTCTACGTTTATTTGTCTATTTTTTATTGAATTTTTATGGTGTTAAAAATTCTCTTTTTGAAGGGTCAAAAAATTCTTAATTATTTTTTTCCCGTCGGGAGTAAGAATAGATTCCGGGTGGAATTGAATGCCGTGCACATCATAGCTTACGTGTCGCAGCCCCATTATGAAACCCTCTTTGCTTAAGGCTGTTATCTCCAGGCAGGATGGAAAATTTTTCTTGCTCACCACCCATGAATGGTAGCGGCCGGCGGGAAATTCTTTCCCCATCCCTTTAAAAAGAGGTTCATCCGCCTGAGTAATAATTGGAGTCTGTACTCCGTGGTAAACATTCTTAAGATTCTCCAAAGCGCAGCCAAATGTCTCTGCAATTGCCTGATGTCCAAGACATACGCCAAGCATGGATTTTGAGGCGGCATAACGTTTTACAATAGGAAGCAATATTCCGGCCTCCTTGGGGATGCCGGGACCGGGGGATAGAACTATCTTATCAAACTGCTCAACGTCTTGCAATTTAATTTTATCATTGCGGACTACCTCCACATTTTTCACTCCGCATTCAACAATAATCTGATATAGGTTGTATGTAAAGGAGTCATAGTTATCTAAAAGGAGAACTTTCATAATAATCTATATTTTAAATAATTAAATTCACGATGGTTTAATGAATGTTTTAGTTTTTAAGTTTGACGGCAATATCAATAGACTTCTTAAGCGCCCCCAATTTGTTATTAACCTCTTGCAATTCATTTTCTTCTTTGCTGGATGAAACAATACCGCCGCCTGCCTGAAACCACAGTTCATTATTGCGGCTTACAAAGGTTCTGATGGTTATTGCCTGATTAAGCTCTCCGTTAAGACCGATAAAACCAATGCATCCGCCATACGCCCCCCTGTTGTGCGGCTCTATCTGGCTGATTAACTGCATTGCACGCACTTTTGGGGCTCCGCTCAAAGTCCCGGCGGGAAATGTGTCAATAAAGGCTTTAATATGATTAGTGTCTCCTCTTAAAGTGCCGCCAACTCTTGATATAAGATGAATAACATGGCTGTAATACTGCGGCTCTTTATAAAAAACGACTTTTACATTATCGCAGTTTCTGGATAAATCATTGCGCGCCAAATCTACAAGCATAGTGTGTTCAGCATTCTCTTTAGGGTCTTTAAGCAGTTGCTCTGCAAGCTCCTTGTCTGTCTTGGAATTGCCTGAACGTTTGCATGTTCCTGCAATGGGATCTATATAAGCTTTTTCTCTGTCTATGCGGAAATGCGTCTCCGGGGATGAGCCAAAAATTCTGTATCCTCCAAAATCCATATAAAACAAATAGGGAGACGGGTTGATGCTCCGCAATGCGCGGTAGACTTTAAAATCATCTCCCTCAAAAGGTTGCACAAAGCGGCGGGATAAAACTATCTGAAACACGTCTCCTCTTAAGCAATGCTCAATTCCTTTGCGGATGTTTGCCCTGTGCTGCTCATCAGTTAAAGTGCTTGTTAATCCGCCTGTTAACTTAAAATTATAGGATGAATAATTTCTATCGTTAATTGCAGTTTCAATCATCCGGAGATTGCTCTTTTCTCCTTCTGACAACATCTCAACCAATGTCATCTCATTTTTAAAATGATTAAAAATGATAATATACTTGTAAAGAATGTAGAGAATATCCGGCGCGTCATTTCTATCATCATGGCTCTCTTTTACCTCAATGTTCTCAAAATATTTTACTGCATTAAAGGTTGTATAACCATATAGCCCACAACAGTTTGCATAGTTGCCCTCAACCTTTATGGAATGTATGAAGTCATTCATTCCGTCCTCCGCTTTGTATGAACTGTCCAGCTTTTTTGTTTGCATAGATCTGTCGGGATACTTAATAGTAACCTTGCCGCTGTTAACTCCAATACTTGCAAGAGGACAAATTGCTATAAAAGAATAAGAATTCTCTGCTGCATGATAATCAGAACTTTCCATAAGAACCGATGTTGAATACAAATCTCTTAGCTTAAGATAAATACTTACGGGGGTGTGCAAATCTCCAAGAATTGTTTTTGTATTTGTTTTGTAATTAAAGGTTTTCATGTCTGATTATTTTTTTGTTCCGTCTGCGTTATAATTTAAATATGTTTCAAGATCTTTATCTCCTCTTCCTGAGACGGTTAGAACAACAACTTCATTTGGAGAAAATTTAATTTTTGGCAAAACGCCAAGAGCATGCGCAGATTCAAGGGCGGGAATAATTCCCTCCAATCTTGTCAGTTCATATCCCGCTTTGATTGCCTCATCATCATTCACAGCCAAGACAAGGGCGCGTTTTTCTTTTGCCAAATTTGCATGCATCGGGCCAATTCCAGGATAGTCCAAACCAGCTGATATTGAGTAAGGTTCTTCTATCTGACCATCTTCATTTTGAATAACATAAGTGCGTGAGCCGTGGATAATTCCGGTCTTGCCCAGCTTAATAGTTGCAGCCGTTTTTCCGCTGTAAACTCCCAGACCGCCTGCCTCTGCAAGTGTAATATTGACGTGCGGATTGTTGATATAATGATATATGGTTCCGGCAGCATTGCTTCCTCCGCCGACGCATGCAATAAGCATATCGGGATAATCCCGCCCCTCATGTTCCATCAGCTGGTCTTTAATCTCTGCACTTATAACTGATTGCAGACGGGCAACCATATCTGGATACGGATGCGGTCCAACTGTAGAGCCGATAATGTAATGGGTGTTTTCCGGATGACAGCACCAGTCCCTAATAGCCTCATTTGTAGCATCTTTTAATGTCATGTTCCCGGATGTAACAGGCACTACTGTTGCGCCAAGCATTCTCATCCGCTCAACATTCATGTGCTGCCGCTTGACATCTGTTGCGCCCATATAAACAACACACTGCATATTCATCAAAGCGCAAACTGTTGCAGTAGCCACTCCATGCTGGCCCGCACCTGTCTCCGCAATAATTCTTTTCTTGCCCATTTTTCTGGCAATCAAAATCTGTCCGAGCGCATTATTAATTTTGTGCGCTCCGGTGTGATTCAAATCTTCTCTCTTAAGATAAAGTTTGCAACCGTATTTTTCTGAGAGGCGCTTTGCAAAATAAAGCGGAGAGGGACGTCCTGCATAATCATTTAAAAGTTTATGGAATTCTCTCTGAAAAGACTCACTCTCAATAATTTTCAAGTAATTATCTTGTAAATCCTTTACACATTTGTGGAGAATTTCCGGAACAAATGCTCCCCCAAAATCTCCGTAATAACCATTGTTGTCAACTAAGTAATTCATATTGTTTTAAATTTTTTTAATCTCGACAGATATTTTGTTTGCCGTCTTGGCAATACGTGGTGTGATATGACATAAAAAAAAAGCTCTGTCGCAGGTGCGACAGAGCTTTATAAAATTCTTATAGTATTTATGTCATAGCATATACATACAGCGCTGTTTCCCTCACGACTTTAAAAGTTGCAAGCGGCGCCACCAATACATATTTGCTACAAATTGCTTCATTATTTCTATCAAACAAAGATTCTTAATCTTGACTTGACGGCACAAAGGTACGATTTTTTTTTGCCGTTATTCTCCACAGAATATTTTTCTTACCTTTGCTCCCGTCAAAACCAAAAGTTTTACTGGAATTGCTCAGGTGGTGGAATTGGTAGACACGCAGGACTTAAAATCCTGTGGCCAGAAATGGCTGTACGGGTTCGATTCCCGTCCCGAGCACTGTTTTAAAAGACCTGCAAATTTTTAGCAGGCCTTTTTTGCTTTGCAGTTCTCTTAAGAGCACGGACGGCGATTTTATTTTCCGTAAGCCTTTATACCGTCCTGTAAAAATTTGGTAAAGACTTTTACATCAAGGTTATAGCCCATAGGAGAGACTATCGGCTTGCCTGTTTCATTCAGGATTATGTAGTATGGCTGAGCATTGGCTTTGAACTTTGTGAGCATCAAGTTTGAATTAATATCTCCAAGTTCGCTCAAGACTTTGCCGTTAGGCAATGTAACTTGGTCTTCTGCAGGGACAGTTATCTTGTCATCCGCATATAAAGCACACACAATATACTCTTGTTTAAGCATTTGCAGAACTATCGGATTGCTCCATACTCTTGCTTCCATTTCACGACAGTTAACACATCCGTGTCCGGTGAAATCCAGAAATACGGGCTTATGAACTTTTTGAGCATAGGCCAAAGCTTCATCATAATTGAAGAAACCCTGCAACCCCTGAGGCAGGTGCAGCATATCTGAATATTTGGCATTCAACGTATCAACAACGGCTGTTTTTCCTCCTCCGTCCGCACTTCCGGCTCCAATATAAGCCACTCTAAAATCCTGAGTTTCAATAGGAGGCAGGTATCCGCTCAAAGCTTTAAGCGGTGCGCCCCACATTCCGGGAATCATATAGACCACAAATGCAAAATCAATAATTGCAAGGAGCAAACGCGGAATAGAGACATGGTCCTCTTTGGAATCATATTGAAATCTAATTTTACCAAGCAGGTAAATGCCTAGTAATGTAAATATTACAATCCAAAATGCAAGATAAACTTCTCTGTCAAGAATTCCCCAATGATAAGTCTGATCTGCAATAGAAAGGAACTTCATTCCAAGCGCAAGTTCAATAAATCCAAGAACAACTTTTACTGAATTCAACCAGCCGCCGGACTTTGGAAGTTTATCCAGGAGTGAAGGAATAAATGCAAAAATTGTAAACGGGATTGCAAAAGCTATTGAGAATGCGAGCATTGCAACAACAGGCGCCCAAATTTCTCCCTGGGTGCTTCTGATTAAAATGCTTCCAACTATAGGGCCGGTGCAAGAGAAAGAGACAAGCACCAGCGTCAGAGCCATAAAGAAAACTCCAAGCAAACCTCCTTTATCAGATTTAGAATCAGCCTTGTTCACCATCCAGCTTGGCAACACAATTTCAAACGCACCAAAGAAACTCAGTGCAAAAACAAAGAACACAATAAAGAAAATCAGATTTGGTATCCAATTAGTTGCCAGCCAGTTAAAAATGTTTGCAGTAACGCTCCCGCCCCCAATTAAATATGTAATCAGTATTATTATAGCTATGGGCAGCGTGTACAGCGCAACAATTGAAAGGCCGTACATGCTTGCCATGAATTTGCCGCGGCTGCTTGTTTTTTTCTTATTGTCTCCATCATATTTTTTCTTATCCTCTTCCTCTGAGTTATGCATAAAAAATGAGACCGTCATAGGCACCATTGGGAAAACACAAGGAGTAATCAGCATTGCAAAACCCCACAGAATTGCTTCAAGCACAAGGCTCCATAAGGAGCGATGTCCAACTCCAGAGTTATCCACTTTGTTTCCGCTATTAGTTGAGCATGCGTTTGTTATACTGCCGTCGCCGATATCGCTTACACTATCTGCCATAGTCTTTGAACCGGCCACTGCTGCATTTCCCGCATTTATAGTATTTCCTTCTGTCCCGGAAACTGCTCCTGAACCATTCGCTCCGGATTTTGCAGCGGCAGAGTTGGTAGCAGCGGCAAGCGTAACATTCAAATCTTTTTCTCCGTTGACACAATTACCTGATTTACAAGCTTGCCACTCAACATGAACAACAACTTGAACCGTCTTGTTAGAAAGCACCTGAACTTTTTGCACCAAAACAGTTCCGCTTCCAAATGTTCCAATGTTCATTTGGAATATATCGTCGTAAGATTTTGTTACTTTGCCTTTTATGAACGGCTTGCCAATGAGTCTGAAATCTTTATTAAGCAGAAAACCGGAAGCGGGTACAACCTTATAAGTAGTTGCATTGGGTCCGTCTGTATAAGGGCCAAAATCATATACGTGCCATTCCGGCTCTATGCTTGCAACCAGTTGAACTTCATAAATATCATTACCGTCACTTGCAATCTTTTGCGTCCAGGTAACCGGATCTCCAACATTTCCAAATTGCGGGACACCTGCAAACACAGCACTTTGCAAGCCACAAACAATTATAAGCGCCGCAAATATTCTGTATATCTTCTTCATAAAACTATATTTAATTTGGCATGCATACTATCTACGCCAAACGTTCATTATCACAAAAGTAGTGATTTTTATGACTCTTTTGGTGCAGCGTTTTATCCGTTTGGAAAGCGGTCAGTGATATAGCGCTCAACAGCCTGCGGGAAGTTTGCCTGCTCCAGCACGTGAATCTTTGCTGCCAGAGTTTCCGGCGTATCTTCCGGATTTACAGGACATTTGGCCTGAAACAGAATTTTGCCGTGGTCCATTTTATCATCCACAAGATGAACGGTTATACCGCTCTCCTGTTCATGTGTCTCAATAACAGCCTTATGAACATGCGCCCCATACATCCCTTTGCCTCCAAATTTTGGCAGCAGAGCTGGGTGGATATTGATAATTCTGTCGGGATATAAAGAAATAAGAGCTTTTGGCACCCGCAGCAAATATCCGGCAAGGATTATGAAATTTATATTATTGTGTTTCAGATACTTAATAATATCCGGGTTCTCTTCTGAACAAAGCTGCTCCTTGTCCAGCATCAAATACTTAACCTTTAGCCGTGCTGCGCGCATCAAAACGGGAGCCGCAGGGTTATTGGAAATCACCAAATCTACACGTGAAAGCCCACTTGGAGCATGCTTAGAGGCATTATCGGCACTATCCTTGCGTCCGTTCTCATCAACGCCATTAAAGTACCTTATCAAATTTTCCGCATTTGTGCCTCCGCCGGAAGCCAGTATTGCAAAGTGAATCATAGTTACAAGTCAAAAGAGGAACAAATATACTCAATTTTGAAAAATTTGATTACCTTTGCGCACTACTAAAAATTAAACTTAATTATTAACTAAATTATTTAATCATGGCAGATATTACTTCTAAAGTTAAAGAGATCATCGTTGACAAATTGGGCGTTGATGCAGCAGAGGTTACCCCAGAGGCAAGCTTTACAAAAGACCTAGGCGCTGATTCTCTTGATACAGTAGAACTTATCATGGAATTTGAGAAAGCATTTGAGATTACAATTCCGGACGAGGCTGCTGAAAAGATAGCTACCGTTGGAGATGCTATCAAGTATATTGAGGATAATAAAAAATAGTCCCAATACAGTTATAAGGGGGTTCTGAGTGGGTTTTAAAGTTCCCGACAGATTTCCCCTTTTCTTTTTGTACTATTTTAGAATCTTTGAGTTAGAAGGTTCCTTTTAATTATAGTCTTAAACAATTCACTGGAGAAAATACAATGGAGTTAAAGAGAGTTGTCATTACGGGTATAGGTACCATTAACCCTTTGGGTAACAATGTAAAAGAGTTTTTTACATCTCTTGATAATGGAGTCAGCGGTGCTGGTCCTATTACGAGGTTTGATGTATCTGAGTTTAAGACAAAATTTGCCTGTGAAGTAAAAAATTTTGATCCTCTTCAGCACGGCTTGGACCGTAAAGAAGCAAGGAAACAAGATAGGTATTGTCAGTTTGCTATGGTTGCTTCTGATGAGGCAATTACAGACAGCAAGTTGGATTTGGAAAAAGAAGATAAGACTAGGATAGGTGTTATCATAGGTTCCGGTGTTGGCGGCATAGAGTCTATGACTCAAGAAATTATAGAGTTTGCCGACGGTCACAGAATTCCGCGTTTCTCTCCGTTCTTGATTCCAAAAATGATTGCCGATATGGCTTCCGGTTTGGTTTCCATCAAATACGGATTCCGCGGACCAAACTATGCAACCGTTTCCGCTTGCGCATCATCTTCCCATGCAATGTGCAACTCTTTTGATATCGTGAGATTAGGAGAGGCGGACATAATAGTAACAGGAGGAGCTGAGGCTGCAATAGCAATTCCCGGAGTTGGCGGATTTAATTCTGCGCAAGCTCTTTCCACAAGAAATGATGATCCTAAAACCGCAAGCCGTCCATTTGATAAAGACAGAGACGGGTTTGTATTAGGAGAGGGTTCCGCAATAGTTGTACTTGAGGAGTATGAGCATGCAAAAGCCAGAGGAGCAAAGATTTATGCAGAACTGGTAGGTTCCGGAATGACGGCAGATGCTTATCACATTACGGCTCCGCTTCCAGATGGCAGCGGTGCAGTGTGTGCAATGAAAACAGCACTTAAGTGCGCAGGGTTGGAGCCAAAGGATATTGATTACATAAACGTACACGGAACATCTACACACCTTGGAGACATTGCTGAGTTAAAGGCAATTAAAGAGGTCTTTGGAGAAGATGTTTATAGACTGAACATAAGTTCAACCAAATCTATGACCGGTCACATGCTTGGTGCTGCCGGAGCTGTTGAGGCTCTTGCCTGTATTCATGCAATAGATGATGGAATGGTTCCTCCTACAATCAATTGTCAGAGTCTAGATCCTGAGATTGATCCAAAATTGAATCTTACTTTGAATAAGGCTCAGAAGAGGGAAGTTAGAGCAGCCATGAATAACACGTTTGGTTTTGGCGGTCACAATTCTTGTCTTATCCTTAAAAAAATCTGTTCTGCCTCTCCATATCAAGGCGAATAAAGATGAACAGCAGTATGCTGAAACTCAGCATGCTGGACCCCCCATAACTCAAGAATGGCAACGGGATCCCAATCACGGGTAATAACCCCATAGTCATCCCAAGATTAATGAAGACATGCATAAAGAATATGGATGCCACGCAGTATCCGTATATTCTGGCAAAATTATCCGGATTCTTGTCGCTCAAGATAAAAATCCTGATAATCAAGTAAATATAGACGGCAATTAAAATCAGACTGCCGACAAATCCCCACTCCTCTCCAACTGTACAGAAAATGAAATCCGTACTTTGCTCCGGCACAAAATTGTATCTAGTCTGAGTTCCTCTCAAGTATCCTTTTCCAATTATTCCGCCGCTTCCTATTGCAATCTCACTTTGATGAACGTTGTATCCTATTCCCTGTAAATCTTGGTTAACACCAAGCAGGCTTTCTATTCTTGCGGTCTGGTGAGGCTGCAAAACATTTGTAAAAATGAAGTTAACGGATATGACAAATAATGATGCTACCAAGAAGCTGGTTACCAGATATTTTGACGGGGTATCTCTTTTAATTACAGCATCTTGCAGCCAGACAACAAGGTAAGGCAAAACTACAATGAGCGCAATATATTCCGGCCGTATAATTGTTAGGAAACTCATAAATTTGATCCGCAATATTATTGGAATAAAGGCCATAAATACCAGTATTGGCAGTACAATCAAAAAATTTCCCAGAATGTTTCTCTTTATTATTAATGCCCTTATTATTCCGGCCGCGGCAAAACAGCAAATAATTGCAACCAGAGGAGAAGAAACTATCGTGATGACAAATAGGGCAATAATGACAAATAAAAATGACAGTACCCAACCGCTAAGTCCCTCTCTATAAAGAACAAAGATAAGTCCAAGGTAAACCAGCGCACTGCCCGTTTCTTTCTCCGCAATTATGAGCAGAATTGGGATTAAAATTATTGCGGCGGCCTTGAATGCATCTCTGGTGTTTGCAAGTCTGAATCCGTATTTGCTCATTACGTATGAGAGCATCAGTGCCGTTGTAATTTTGGAAAACTCGGCGGGCTGGAATGCAAATGAGCCAAGGTAAAACCATGATTTGGAACCATTTACCTCTTTACCTGCAAATATTACAACAAACAAAAGCAGAAGCATCGCTCCGTAGAGAACGGGGGAGAGCACGTCATAAATTTTTGGGTTTATTATGTAGATTATAAAAATTGCGGTAACAAAAGAGATACACATCCATATAAACTGCATTCCGTATCTTTGTGTAACGTCAAAGATAATAGGGTGATCCTCATTGAATACGGCGGAATAAATGTTTAGCCAGCCAAAGATTACCAAGAACAGGTAAGACATCAGCAGTCCAAAATCTATTTTTCTATATAGTGTTTGACCGTACATTAATTCTCTTTTTTATTAGGCATGCTCTTTTTTTCTCCCGACAGTTTTTGCGGCACAATTCTTACATAGTATTTTTTGCCGGTGCTGTCTCTCTTTACAATGTATTGACCGGGAATCAGTTTGCGTCTTATTGGAACAAATTGCTGTGTGTTTGCCTTAATTATTTTATCTTCAAGGTCTTTCCTTTTGACTGTTCTGTTTAAATATTTTTCTACCATTAATGATGCAACTGGAGCGGCCCAAGTTCCTCCAAATCCTGCGTTTTCTATATAAACGGCTACTGCAATTTTTGGATGATTGCGCGGTGCAAAACAGATGAATGACGCATTATCCTTTCCATGAGGATTTTGCGCTGTTCCGGTCTTTCCGCATAAATCAATCCCGTCTATGTGGGCAATTCTTGCAGTTCCACCCGGCCCGCCGTTTGCGGCCAGATGCATTCCCTCTATCGCTGTTGCAAAATGTACGGTATCCACACCAACATAATGTTTGATTTTAAATGATTTAGCCCTTGTTGTGTCTGGCGCATTTTTCACTAAATGGGGAACATAGTAGTATCCTCTGTTTGCTATAATTGCAGCAAGGTTAGCAAGATGCAAAGGCGTTGTGCCAATTTCTCCCTGGCCTATTGCAAGTGACAAGATATTAAATGAGTTCCATCTTCCCTTGCCGTGGATTTTATCGTAAGTCTTTGTGGTTGGGAGTGTTCCGGCAAGCTCTGATGGAAAATCGCTTCCAAGTTTTTTCCCAAATCCAAATTTCATTACGGCGTCTCTCCAATGGTTGAATGCCACAGAAATCGGATTGTATTTTGGATTTGTAACTATTGCTCTGTAAACATGTGCAAAGTACGCATTACATGACATACATACCGCAAGTTTAAAATCCAGCGGGCTTGCGTGGTGGTGACACCCCATTTTTCCGCCCGGAAAATAGTAGCCTCCGTTGCAAGGGAATCTGCTGTCCGGAGTAACGACTCCATCTTGCAGACCAATTAATCCGTTTACAATTTTAAAAACAGACCCCGGAGGATATGCAGCCATGGCAGACCTGTTAAACATTGGCTTATATGGGTTATCTGCTATTTCTCTGTAATGCTTGCGCATGTTGGAAAGCTGTGCAATGGTAATGCATGGGGAAGAGATAATTGCAAGGATTTCTCCGGTTGAAGGTTCTATCGCGACAACACTTCCAACTTTGTTTTGCATCAGCAGCTCTCCGTATTCCTGCAGTTCCCCGTCGATAGAAGAAATCAAATCTTTTCCTGGTACGGCCTCAACATCATATTTGCCGTTTTCAAAACTTGCACGTATTCTGTTGCGTGAATCTCTGATAAAAATATTGTATCCCTTTTTGCCGCACAGTACATCTTCATAAGATTTTTCCATGCCGGTAACACCCACATAATCACCGAGTCTATAGTCCGGATGTTTTGAAAGAAATGCAGAATCCACTTCTGAAATGTATCCAAAAAGATTGGCCCCGGCATTAAAAGGATAAGTCCTTGCCGTTCTGCTTATGGCGTAAAAGCCCGGGAATTTGTAAGACTTCTCTGCAAACAAACTGTAATTGGCACCCGAAACCTGCTTGATAAAAGTAAAAGTCTGGTATCCGATTTTTCTTTTATTGATTCTATAGTTGCGGAGTTTCTTTCTGACAATATTATAATCAATATTAAAAGTTTCACAAAAATCAGCAGTATCAAAAGGCCTTATATCCATGGGAGTCACCATGATATCATAAGTTGTTCTGTTGCCTACAAGAGTTTTTCCGGTGCGGTCATAAATTATTCCTCTTGCAGGGTAGCGCGTCTCATAAAGCAGAGCATTATTGTCTGCGTTTATTTTATAATCCTTGTCCAGGATTTGCAAATAAAATAAACGCATTGCCAGAATAAGACCGACAATTATAACGCCAACTATGAGAATGTTTTTTTTCTGCACTTTTTACAATGCTTTTAGCCGAGCCAAAGTTACTGCATTAACCTTTGGAAAAACAATTTTTCCAAAATAATTGCAATAATAATATTGACAATAATATTTACTAAAAGTCTGATTACCAAGAATACTATAGAACCGGAACCAAAATCATCCAGCATTGTGTAGCAAATAAAAAAGACCGTATATGACAACAGAAGAAATGTTAAAAACCTTTGAAATCCAAGATGTTTGCTATTCACATCTTGCGCTCCGCTTCCGCTTTCATAGCGGGCAAGTCCCTTTATAAACGAGTGTTTAAAAAATGCAATTGCGGTAAGGCTTGTTGCATTCAGTCCCAGCAGACCGTCAGAAAGAGAGTCTATAAGGAGTCCCGCAACAAACGCAGTTATCATTAGCAGCACAGGTTTAAAATCATTTGGGAGCATTAATATAAACAGCGGAAATACAGCAATATACAACGGAGGCCAAATGTTGACAAACTCGCATATCAGCAGCTGAATTATTAGAGTTGCAATACCAATTATAGTATATTTTACAATGCTGTTCATTCTTTATCTTTTACTATAAGACGGCTGGAATTTGGAGAGAGAATCTATTTGATGCCTGTGCTTGTGTTTCACAACTATCACGTAATCTAAATCTTTAAAGTTTTGCATAAGCCTAACTTTGATTTGCTTGTGAGTTCCGTTAACAACTCTGTATGAAACCGCAGTTCCAATTGGAATATTGGCGGGATAGAAAGTGGAATATCCGCTTGTAAAGACAGTATCTCCTCTTCTAACTTTAATGTGCTGAGGTATTTCCGTAAGCTGTGCATAATAGATAGATCTATGGTCCCAGCGCAATGTTCCAAAAATATTAGACCTCCCGATTTTTGCGCTTATCGTTTGTTTGTTATTAAGAAAAGAGAGTACGTATGTATAATCCGCGCCCACCGCTCTTGTGATTCCCACAACTCCAATAGGGGTGATAACTCCCATATCTTCAGACATTCCGTCCTTTGCACCCTTATCAATAATCAGGTAATTATGCTCTGTGTTCAGGCTGTTTTTGATTACTTTAGCAAGCTGATAATCATACATTACCATGCTGCTGTCCAATCTTATTGTTGTGCTGTCAGTTACGGATGATGCATTCCTGTCAATCTTATTAATTTCGCCGTGGAAAGAGCCCTCCGCAATACTGTTCTGAATACAATTTCTGTAAAGGACATTTTGTTTTAACAGAAATGCATTTTGTTTTATCAAAGATGCATTAATATCCTTTAACCTTGTGTAATCTTTAATTGCAGTATTCCTCTCCCAGAAAAAACACTGGAAAGAGCGTATGGTCTCAAAAATCCTGTACCTCTGGACAATACCATTGTTCAGAATCATAAGCACTCCCGCCGTTTCTAAAACCACAAACAGTACAAAGCGTCCAATTGCATTATAGATCAGCGGTGGAATTTTCATTTTGTTCCCGACAGATTATTATCTCATCAGATAAGGCAGTTTTGCAGGATTCTTAAGCGCTGTGCTTGTGCCTCTTGCAACTGCTCTCAACGGATCTTCTGCAACATGGAAAGGAATCTTAAGCTTATCTTCCATTCTCTTGTCCAATCCTCTTATAAGCGCTCCGCCTCCGGTTAAGAAGATTCCCTCTTTAACGATATCCGCATACAGCTCTGGAGGAGTCTGCTCAAGTACCTTAACAACAGTGGTTTCCAACTTTGCCAAAGACCTGTCCAGACAGTGTGCAATTTCCTGGCTGGAGACAGAAATCTCCACAGGATAAGCGGTCATTAAATTAGGACCTTTTGCAACAAAAGGCTCAGGGGGATTATCCAGTTCCGGAATGGCTGCTCCAACTGCAATTTTAATTTGCTCTGCAGTAATTTCTCCAATTTTGATATTATGCTGTTGCCTTAGATATTGCTGAATATCAGATGTAAATACATCTCCTGCAACCTTTATGCTCTCTTTGCAAACAATACCGCCAAGAGAAATAACGGCGCATTCTGTAGTGCCTCCTCCTATATCTACAACCATGTGTCCGCTAGGCTCTTCTACATTCAGTCCTATTCCAAGAGCTGCTGCCATAGGTTCATAAATAATATAAACGTCTCTTCCGCCGGAATGTTCCGCAGCATCACGCACGGCCCTGATTTCCACCTCGGTACTGCCGCTAGGTATGGCAATTACAATCCTAAGGTTTGGCGTAAAAAGCGTTCTCTTATTGTTAATCATCTTAATAAAGCCGCGAATCATTTGCTCTGCAGCATTAAAGTCTGCAATAACACCATCTTTTAACGGCCTAACTGTTTTAATGTTAGGGTTTGTTCTCTCATGCATCAGCCTTGCGGTGTGTCCGTATGCTATTGGTTTGCCTGTTATTTGGTCAATAGCAACAATTGAAGGTTCATCAACCACTATTTTGTCATTCATAAAAATGACGGTATTGGCTGTCCCCAAATCAATTGCAAGCTCCTGTGTTAAAAAAGAAAATGCCATATCTAATGTTTAAAATGTCTTATTCCTGTCATTACCATTGCAACATTGTTGTTGTTGCACCAATCTACGCTTTCATTGTCTCTTATAGAGCCGCCCGGTTGAATCACTGCTTTAATGCCCTCTGCAGCAGCTATTTGTACGCAATCAGAGAACGGGAAAAATGCGTCTGAAGACATAACCGCTCCCTGCAAATCAAAGTTGAAGGATTTAGCTTTTTGGATAGCCTGCCTCAGCGCATCTACTCTGGATGTTTGTCCTATTCCACTGGCCAGCAGTTGTTTCCCTTTTGCAAGTACAATAGCGTTAGACTTGGAATGTTTAACCAGCTTGTTTGCAAAAATCAGGTCAGGAATCTCTTCATCCTTTGGTTTTAAAGTTGTTACGGGCTTAAGATCTTCCGGCGTCTCTACATAATTATCTCTTTCTTGCTCCAATACTCCGTTCAGCAATGAGCGGAATTTTTTCTTTGGAAGAACAATGCCGCGGTCTACAAGAATCACGCGATTCTTTTTAACTTCCAATATATCAAGCGCCTCTTTAGTATAAGACGGAGCAATCATAACCTCAAAGAAAATTTTATTCATCTCCTCTGCAGCCGTCTTGTCAATCTCTGTGTTTGTTACAAGAATGCCACCATACGCTGAGACCGGATCTCCGGCAAGTGCTTTCTCCCAGGCTTTTACAAGATCAGGGTCACTTGCGCATCCGCATGCGTTAGTATGTTTTATAATTGCAACCGTGGTCTCTTTAAAATCATTAATCAGCTCTATTGCAGACTCAATGTCCAGCAGATTGTTGTGTGAAATCTCTTTGCCGTGAATCTGTTCCGGAAGAGAATTTTTTGGACCAAAATACATCCCCTTTTGATGAGGATTTTCTCCGTAGCGCAGGCCTCTGCCTTCTGTAATGCTCTTGTCAAATACCGGAATGTCAAAACCTTGATTAAAGAAATCAAAGATTGCGGTATCATAGTGAGAACTTACTTCAAAGGCTTTTGCTGCAAAAAATTCTCTCTCTTTAAGTTCTGTATTTGCCCCTTTCTCTTTGAGAATCTGCAAAAACGGGCCGTAAGATTCTTTAGAAGGAATGATTACAACATCATTGTAATTTTTGGCAGCGGCCCTGATAAGAGAGATGCCGCCAATATCTATTTTCTCTATAATGTTTTGATGATCAGCTCCTTTTGCTACTGTCTCCTCAAAAGGATATAGGTCTACAATTACAAGGTCTATCGGGAGTATGGAGAATTTGTTAAAATCATTTTTATCCTCTTCATTGTCCCTTCTGCCAAGAATTCCACCAAATACTTTGGGATGCAAGGTCTTAACCCTGCCTCCAAGAATAGACGGATATCCGGTTATGTCCTCAACTTTAGAAACCGGGATACCGTTTTTGCTTAAAAAATCACTCGTGCCCCCCGTGGAGAGAATTTCCACTCCATTTTTTAGTAACTCTTTGGATATCTCCAATATACCGTCTTTAGAGTATACGGATATAAGAGCTCTTTTAATTTCTTTCACTTTGTTTTAATTTCTATAAAAAATACCGCGTAAAGTTAAAAAATATAGCTTAAAAATTGATACTTTTGCAAAGATACATTTCCAATATGTCAATTCAAAGCAAATATTATGCAATAATTACAGCCGGCGGAAGCGGTACAAGAATGGGTTCCATGGTCCCAAAACAATTCTTGGAGCTGGCAGGCAAACCTATATTGCTTAGGACTTTAGAGTTATTTACTGAGCTGGATAGGGAAGTGGAGATTATCCTTGTTCTTCCCCCCAGATATATTAAAAATTGGCAAGACTACTGCATTAAAAATCAGCTTTGGCTTAAACATGTTATTGTGGAGGGAGGGTTGACACGTTTTCACTCTGTAAAAGCCGCCCTTGAGTTTGTTCCGGATAATGCGGTGGTTGCAGTTCATGACGGAGTGCGTCCCTTTGTACCAAAGGAATTAGTGCAGGATATGCTGGATTATGATTTTTCTGAAAAATATGCCGGGATAATTCCGATTCTCCCTATGGTAGATTCCATGAGAGAAAAAATTCTTGATTCAGAGTGTGAAATGATTGGCAGCCGTCCCGTGCCAAGGGATAATTATTTTATTGTTCAAACTCCACAAGTCTTTGATTCTACGCGTCTTAAAAGAGCCTATAAAAAACCGTACTCTCCAACTTTCACAGATGATGCTACGGTTATAGAGAGTGCGGGTTATTCTGTTGACACTTGCGAGGGGAGCAGGTTGAATTTAAAAATCACTACCCCTGAAGATCTAAAAGAAGCTAATATAATTTACGCCTCTTTGTAGACTATCTCTTCTTAGCTCCTTTTGCTTTTTGTTTTCCGTGATATCCCTGAGCTTCCGGATAATCTTTAACCCAAACCTGACGTTCAATTGCCTGGTCTAGAGATATAAGCGTTTCTGTATCCTGTACGCTAGGAATGTTTTGAATAGTATTAATCAGAATGTCCAAAAGGTGGTCATGATTAAAACAATACATTTTTAAAAGCAATGTATGTCTTCCTGTAACAAAATGACATTCAACTATTTCTGGGATTTTTTTAAGAGCCTCAATTACTTCCGGATACTTGTTGACAGGTGAAAGGTTCACCTCAACAAACGCACAGACATTTAGTCCAAGCGTTGAAGGCTTTACAAGAAGACGAGAACCTGTAATAATTCCCAATGATTCCATCTTCTTGACTCTCTGATGAATAGCTGCACCGGAAACTCCGCAATCACGAGCGATTTCCAGGAAAGGCATTCTGGCATTCTTTACAAGAGAAGAGAGTATTTTCTGGTCTGTGTCGTCGATTTGATATTTTGGCATATTTATAAAATTTAACTGTTTTTGCTCACTGTTCTGAACAAAAATAGTAAAAATTTTTATAAAGTATTACTTTTTCTGTAATAAAATAGCCATCTGATAGGAATATTGCCGGCGCAAGCGGAGTTATAATCACTTTGAGTACAAGGGACAAGTAATTGACTTTTTGTGCTCTCGACAGGAATTTCCATCCACCATCTACCTGTATTTAAGCTTGTTACAAAAGAAATAGCATCGCTGCCTCCGCCCATGTCAACTATTTTACGCATGAATTGCATTGCAAGTTTGCCCTTTGAAATGGAAATCATTGGGTCTTCTTTCAAATTAGAAGTAATGCCGTCAAAAATATGCCATACAACTTGGGATGCAAGAGCGTCGCATACATGTTTCCGGCTCTTTTCCAAAGAGATACCAAATAAAAATATAGCTTTTAATTTTTGGGAGAATGCGGCGTATCTAACAATCTGACATATTTCATTGCTCATGAACCCGTTTGGATTTCCCTTCTCTTCTGACCATGGATAGTCTGCATATTTTACGGAGTGCATATCAATAAAAATGTATTGTGCATCTCTCAGAAGCGGCTCGCATTGAGTTATATCATCTCTTATCTCTCCAAGGTGCAGCGTTTCAAAACCACTGTCATTCAAAAAGATATCTATTCCGGGATTAAACAAATATCTCTGCACTCCAAGCAGCGCAAAACTTTTTAGGTTTTTATTTGTAAGCAGAGGAAAAGTGTCCTCCGGGTTTGCAAGAAAATCTCCTGATGATATAAGTGCGGCTGTAAAAGGTTTGCCGCCAATGATACCTTTCAAAGAGGGAAGCTGTTCTCCGCAAAGAACAACTGTCGGGAGCTTAGATTTTAAATTTTTTTTAAGCGTGGCGGAGAAATTTTTCTCATCCGGGGCGCTAATTAGTTTTGCGGCAGAACGCACAGTTTTTTCTGCATATAGTTCTTTGTAACCGCTTATTACTGAATCTAATTTGCCTTTTGCCATAGATTGGAAATATATTCCTTATATAATTATTTTTTGCCTCTTTTTTTACCCGTGGGCTCAGAATTTTTAATGATATTCTGACAATCCTCCAGTGTAAGTTCTTCCGCCTTCTTTGCGTTCTTTCCCTTTGGAATTTTATAGTTGTCTTTGCCGCATTTTATATATGGACCAAATCTTCCGTTAAGAACTTGAATGTCTTCTTTTTCAAAAACTCTTATGACTTTGTTAGCCTCTTTTTGAATGTGGTCCGCTATCAAAGTGCAAGCCTCATCCTCTGTAATTGTGTAAGGATCATATAGTTTGCCAAGAGAGACAAATTTGTTGTCATACTTTATATATGGGCCAAATCTTCCAATTGCAGCGGTGATGGCTTTATCTTTCCATTTGCCAACTGCTCTTGGGAGGTCAAATAATTTAAGAGCCTCTTCCAGAGTAAGCGTCTCTATGGATTGTCCTTTTCTAAGGCTGGAGAATTCTTTTTTAGCATCATCATTATCTCCTTTTTGAACGAGGGGTCCAAATTTTCCAAGTCTTACAATAATCTCTTTTCCTGTTGCAGGGTCTTTGCCCAAAGAGCGTTGCGCATTTACGTGCCCCTTCTCTTCTATTGATGCTTCCACTTTTTTGTGGAAAGGCCCGTAGAAGCTCTTAATCAGATTGTTCCAAACAAGTTTTCCGGCTGCAACTTTATCAAAATCATCCTCAATTTTTGCCGTAAAACCGTAGTCCATGATAGATGTAAAATTCTTCTCCAGAAAATCTGTTACAAGAATACCAATATCCTCCGGGAACAATTTATTTTTCTCAGCGCCTGTCTTCTCTGTCAAAGTTGTTTTCTCAACTTTTCCTCCCGACAGTGTCATCTTTTCATAATTTCTCTCAACACCATCTCTCTCCTCTTTTACTATATAGCCTCTTGCCATGATTGTTGTAATGGTTGGGGCGTAAGTGGAAGGGCGGCCAATCTCCAGCTCCTCCATTTTCTTTACAAGAGATGCCTCTGAATATCTTGGGGGTTTTTGTGTAAACCTCTGGGTTGCAGAGATTTCAATGGCATCCATTGATTCTCTGTCGGGAATATTTGGGATAAGCTGATTTTCTGACTTGTCATCTTGCTCATCATCTTTCCCCTCCAGATATAATTTTAAAAATCCGTCAAATAAAATCTGCTCTCCTTCACTTGTAAATTTCTCAGAAATTTTATCTCCCCCAATTGTGATGACGGTCTTCTCTAATTCTGCATCTGCCATTTGAGAAGCAACTGCGCGTTTCCAAATTAAGGAGTACAATTTTTTCTCTTGTGCCGTTCCCTCTATTATTATATTAGAGGCGTAGGTAGGGCGGATGGCCTCATGAGCCTCTTGTGCCCCCTTGCTCTTTGTTTTGTATTGTCTTGTTTTTGAATACTGAGCTCCGTAATTCTCTGTTATAGCTTGTTTTATTGTAGTTAATGCAAGCGTGGACAAATTTGTGGAGTCTGTACGCATGTAGGTGATAAGTCCGCTCTCATAAAGTTTTTGAGCAATCCTCATTGTTTGAGCAACGGAAAAACCGCACTTGCGTCCCGCCTCTTGCTGAAGAGCTGATGTGGTAAACGGAGGTGCCGGTGTTCTGGATATTTTTTTCTTCTCTGTTCCCTCTACTATAAAGTTGCAGCCGTTACACTTATTTAAAAAAGCTTCAGCTTCTGCAGATGAATTGAATTTAGAATCCAGCGTTGCGTCAAGTTTTATCTTGCTGTCTAAAGTTGCCGGATGAAATGCGCCTGTGACTTTATAAAAGGTGTCTGCCGTAAAAGCCTGAATTTCACGCTCCCTATCTACAATTAATTTTACCGCAACAGATTGTACTCTTCCGGCGGAAAGTTTTGGAGCAACCTTCTTCCACAAAATTGGAGAGAGTTCAAAGCCCACCAGACGGTCCAGAACTCTGCGCGCCTGTTGAGCCATAACCAAATCTATATCAACCTTGCGCGGATTTTTGATTGCATCCAGAATAGCACTCTTTGTGATTTCATGAAATACTATTCTTTTAGTGTTCTCATCTTTAAGACCCAGATTGTTCTGAAGATGCCATGCGATTGCCTCTCCCTCCCGGTCTTCATCTGATGCAAGCCATACTGTTTGCGCTTTCTTTGCCAGAGCCTTTAGTTCTGAGACAACTTTTTTCTTGTCTGCGGAAACTTCATATTTGGGCTCAAAGCCATTTTCAATGTCGATTCCCAGATTTTTTTTTGCGAGATCGCAGATATGACCAAAGCTGGATTTGACAGTGTACTCTTTGCCTAAAAATTTTTCTATAGTCTTTGCCTTAGCAGGTGACTCGACTATAACAAGATTCTCTCCCATAATGCTTAAACCCCCTCTTTTTACTTTTTAATGGGTTGCAAAGTAAGTCATAAACTACTGTAAAATGCAAATTTTATTCGTATTTTTGCTTTCATTAAAAGCGGGAAAATGGAAATAAAAGATAGGAAAAAATTTCTTAAATGGCTGTGGCTCATAGTTTTTAGCCCTATTATCCTTGTGCTGACAGCTTTAATGCTTGTTTGGATTTTTGCGGATATACCATCTTTTGAGGAGTTGGAGGATCCGCAGAGCAATCTTGCAACGCAAATTTTGGCAGAAGATGGAACACTTTTGACTACTTTCCATGTAGAGAATCGCTCATATACCACATTTGATGATTTATCAGAAGGTCTTAAAGATGCGGTGGTTGCAACAGAAGATGTAAGATTTTACAAGCATAGCGGAGTGGATATGCGCAGCTTGTTCAGGGTTGCCGTAAAGAGTTTGGTTCTTGGAAACACCAGGGGCGGAGGCGGAGGAAGTACACTAAGTCAGCAGCTTGCAAAGACTTTGTTCCCAAGGGAAGAGGTTAAGTCTCACTTCCCGGGCGCTAAGTTTTTTGTCTTGGGCGTTAATAAATTCAGGGAGTGGATTACGGCGGTTAAGCTGGAGAGAAACTATACAAAAGAGGAAATTTTAAGCATGTACATGAATGCCGTTTTCTTTGGCAGCAATGCTTATGGTATCCAAAGTGCGGCCCGTATTTTCTTTGGGAAGCTTCCAAAAGATTTGACTGTAGAGGAGAGCGCTCTGCTTGTTGGAATGGTTAATAAGCCAACAAGATTTAACCCGGTTGTAAATCCGGAATTGTCTTTAAAGAGAAGAAACCATGTGTTGAACCAGATGAGGAAATATAATTATCTCTCTGAGACTCAATATGATTCAATCGTAAGAATTCCAATAAAATTAAGCTACAGCAGTGATGAAATTGCATCCGGTCTGGCTCCATACTTTAGAGATATGTTGCGCAGAATTATGAGTGCAGATGAACCGCACAGATCTGATTACTCAACGGAAAGCGAGTTTAGAGAGGACTCTTTGTCATGGAAAGAAGATCCGCTTTATGGTTGGCTTAATAAAAACGTTAAGACAAACGGAGATAAGTATAATCTGGATCGCGACGGTTTAAAAATTTATACGCCCATCAATGCAAAGATGCAACAATATGCAGAAGAGTCTGTCGCTGAGTATTTAAAACAATTGCAATCTACATTCCGCAGAGATGTCAGATATACGCAGCATCCTCCTTTTGCTAACGGAACAGACGTGGCAACCATAGAGACACTTATGAGACAGGCGCGTCATTGGAGTGACCGTTATAAGAATATGAGGCAGGCGGGAGAGAGTGATGCGGATATAGAAAGAGCGTTCAACACAAAGACGGATATGCGCATATTCTCTTGGAATAAAAAGGGTTATGCGGACACGCTTATGACACCTAATGACTCAATTAAATATTATAAGTCTTTCTTGCGTGCTGGACTTATGGCCATAGAGCCTGAGACCGGATATGTAAGAGCCTATGTTGGCGGAGAGAACTATAGATATTTTAAGTATGATCAGGTAATGCAAGGACAAAGGCAAGTTGGTTCCACATTCAAACCGTTCCTTTATACTCTTGCAATGCAGGAGGGATTTACCCCTTGTGATAAGGTTGTAAATGTGCCTCAGTCCTTTGTTGTATCCGGCGGAAATGTTTGGACGCCAAGAAGTCAGGAGGGCGGTCAGTGGATTGGAAAGACTGTAACTTTAAAGTGGGGATTGCAGAAGAGCAGTGATAATATTTCTGCCTATCTGATGAAGCAATTTGGTCCTGAGCCACTTGTTGCAATGGCGCACAATCTTGGAATAAAATGTTATTTGAATCCCGTTTATTCTTTGTGTGTTGGTTCTGCAGATGTTCCTGTTTATCAGATGGTAAGCGCATTTAATGTTTATCCGAGCAAAGGCATTTATGTAGACCCGCAATTTGTAATAAGGATAGAGGATAAAAACGGTGCCGTACTTGCAAGATTCCAAAGCAAAAAGAGGGAGGCCATTTCTGCAAAGACAGCATATTTGATGGTGAATATGATGCAGAATGTTGTTGACCATGGAACCGGCGCAAGATTAAGGTCTTACATAAGCGGCGGACAATTTGGAGGCAAGACGGGAACAACAAATGATAACGCAGACGGATGGTTCATAGGCTATGCGCCAAGATTAACTGCTGGTGTTTGGGTTGGTGCAGAGGACAGACAAGTTCATTTTGCAAGCATGGTAAACGGAAGCGGTACAAATATGGCACTTCCTATTTGGGGAATCTTTATGAAAAAAGTTCTGGCAGACGGAAAGCTTGGAGTTACTATCAATGATAAGTTTGCTGTACCGCAAGACTTTGATGTGGATATGAATTGTCCTAATCCTGTGGCAGATACGGGCACCGGAGAAGGTGTGACGGGAGAGGGTGAAACGGAAGCCCAAGATGAATTCATACAAGAAAACTAATCTGCGGAACAGATGACTTTCATTAATGCCGGGGATTTATTAAACGATTAATAACAGGAGAGATTGATTATGGGTGGTAAAAAGAATGTTGCCCTAATTTGCGGCGGAGATTCTTCAGAATGTGAAGTATCCGTACAGAGTGCAATAAATGTGTCAAAATTCATCGATGCAGAGAAGTTTCAAACGTATCTTATCTTTTTAAGAGGTACAGATTGGCTGCTTATTCTGCCTCCCGACGGAGAGGAAATAGATTTGGATTTGGTAATGGGAAGAAGTCCCCGCAATCTGGAGACTCGCAGCAAAGAGATAAACAAAACAGATTTTTCCGTCCTTTGCCGCAACGGTCTTGTGAAGTTTGACAAGGCCTTCATAATGATACATGGTACGCCCGGGGAAAATGGTCTGCTTCAGGGATATCTGGAGATGATGCATGTTCCTTTCACCACTTGTTCTGCCTTTGTTTCTGCAATTACATTTGATAAACATTCTTGCAAAAGATTTCTGGATTATGCCGGTGTAAAAATGGCAAAGGATGTTTACATCAGAAAGGATGTTCCTCACTCTACAAGGGATATCATAAGACAGATTGGTCTTCCAATGTTTGTAAAGCCAACCGTTGGCGGCAGCAGCTTTGGAGTTACTAAAGTCAAAAAAGAGGAGGAGTTAGAAGGGGCTATCGATCACGCTTTTACTGAATGTGATACTGTTATTGCGGAGTCTGCCGTTGATGGGAGAGAAGTTACAAACGGTATCTATAAAATGCATGGCGCAATTCATAAACTGCCTGTCACGGAAATTGTTACAAAGAGAGAATATTTTGACTATGAGGCCAAATATCTTGGAGAATCTCAAGAAATTTGTCCCGCCCAAATATCACCGGAGCTAACTGCCAAAGTTCAAAATTTAAGTGAGCGGATTTACACTTATATGGGTTGCAGCGGGATTGTGAGAATGGATTATATCATTCAAGGAAATGATGTTTACTTCCTGGAAGTCAACACTATACCCGGGATGACAAAAATGAGTCTTGTTCCAAAACAGCTTGCAGCTGCAGGCATTGAACTCAAGGATTTTCTGACAGACATGCTTGAGGATATTTGATTTAACGCCTAACACCTAACACTTAGAAGCTAGCACCTAACAATTACTAACTGACACTTAATAATTTATTTTGTGACCATTAAAGAATTCATAAATTTTGGAGTTGAAAAACTCTCCTCCCTTTATTCAAAGGAGGAGTCTATTTCTTTATGCAACAGAGTATTGGTTGGGATGTTGGGTTATAAAGATTACGCCTATATCTCAGATCCCGACAGAGAAATTTTACTGATAGACAAAGAATCTGTCGAGACAAAAAAAGATGAATTATTCTCTGAGTCAATGATTAGAGATGCGGTGCTGAGGATGGCAAAAGGGGAGCCCATACAGTATGTGCTTGGTTATGAGATGTTTTGCGGGCACAGGTTTAATGTGGGGCCGGGGGTTTTGATTCCTCGTCCGGAAACTGAAGCAATGGTAAGTTTAATTACTCTTAGCAACAGTTCCAGAAAACCTCATGAGATTTTGGATATCTGTACAGGCAGCGGGTGTATTGCATGGAGTCTGTGGAGTAATTTTCCGCGCTCATATGTTTATGGTTGTGATAATTCTGATAAGGCTCTAGAATATGCAAGAAATCAGAAGATTGAGCGGAGAGAGCCGGATGTTGCCGGCGGAATGCCTGAACATATAGATTCTGTGGTTGACGGTGTAAAAGCGGATCAACCCGCTCCGGATTTTTTTAAATGTGATATACTTTCTCCCGAGGCCTTGTCTATGTTTGGCGGAAGGAAGTTTGATATAATTGCAAGCAACCCTCCTTACGTTATGGAGAGAGAGAAAAATTTTATGCGACCTAATGTTCTTAATTATGAACCGGCGGAGGCTTTATTTGTTTCTGATAATAATCCGCTTGTGTTTTACAGAAAAATTTCTCAACTTGCCTTTGATATGTTAAATCGTAACGGAAGAATATATTTTGAGATTAATGAAATGTTAGGGGAACAAGTAGCCTCTCTGATGGGTGAAATGGGATTCTCTGAACCTCAGATAGTTACGGATATCAATAACAGACCTCGTATTGTTAGAGCTCTAAGGTGGTGATGGCTCCAGCCACGCCTATATATTCTGAATTGTAACCAATTCTTCACAATTTTATTTTGAAGAGTCCCTCATGGGAAAAGTAATCATCCTCTTATGCATACTAGAGGTGTTGTAATTACGTTTTTTATCAACCTTAAATATATAATAAAATGAAAGTAACCAAAAAGTACACACTCCCGGAAAGCGAGATTCCGACGCAGTGGTATAACATTGTAGCCGACATGCCTAACAAACCGCAACCTTTGTTGCATCCCGGAACTCGCAAACCTATAAAAGCGGAAGATATGGAGGGCTTATTTGCAAAAGAGCTTGCAAAACAGGAATTCTCAACTGAGAGGTGGCATGAAATACCAGAGGATGTGCGTACTTTGTACAAGATATATAGACCGTCTCCGCTAGTGCGTGCTTCCGGCTTGGAGAAAGCGCTTAATACGCCGGCAAAGATTTATTTTAAAAATGAAAGTGTCAGCCCTGTTGGCTCTCACAAGCTTAACACCGCAATTGCACAGTGTTATTACAATGCAGAGCAAGGGATTACGCATTTAACCACAGAAACCGGAGCGGGCCAATGGGGTTCAGCCATGGCTGTTGCGGCAAGGCATTTTAAAGTTGCGCTTGATGTGTTCATGGTTAAAAACAGTTATAACACAAAGCCTTACAGAAAGATAGTAATGCGTACGTATGGGGCAAACGTACATGCGGTTCCGTCACCTGATACTGAATATGGACGCGCAGTTCTTGCCAAAGACCCAACGTGCCTTGGCAGCTTGGGCATGGCCATTTCAGAAGCTGTCGAGATGGCGGTGCATAGTGATAATGCCAGATACACGCTAGGAAGCGTGCTGAATCATGTGCTTTTGCATCAGACAGTTATAGGTCTTGAGGCGGAAAAGCAGATGGAGATGGCGGGCGATTATCCCGATAAAGTTATTGCATGCTTTGGCGGCGGTTCAAATTTTTCCGGCATCGCATTTCCGTTTTTGAGACACAATTTTCTTGACGGGAAACAGACACGTTTCATGGCGGCAGAACCTGCAGCATGTCCAAAGCTTACTTGCGGTAAATTTGATTATGATTTTGGAGACACTGAGGGTCTTACTCCGCTGATTCCAATGTACACTTTGGGACATGATTTTCAGCCTGCGCAGATACATGCCGCAGGTCTCAGATACCACGGCGGCGGCCAAATAGTTAGCCAGTTAAAAAAAGACGGTTTTATAGAATCTTATTCAATTGAGCAAAAAGAAACTTTTGCCGCGGGCATTACCTTTGCACAATCAGAAGGAATCATTCCGGCGCCGGAATCCACACACGCCATTGCCCTTGTAATCCGCGAAGCGCTCAAGGACAAAGCAGAAGGAAGAGATGAAACCATCTTGTTCAACCTTTCCGGTCACGGTCTGCTGGACATGGCTGCTTATGAGCAGTATCTGGATGGGAAGTTCTAAACTCCCGATAGATTATCTTTTAAAAGGCCCGTTTCTCGCGGGCCTTTTTTGTAGTTGGAGCAGTAATTACAAGAGATTAACATTAGATATAAATGTTTAAATTTGCTCTGGTTCTGGTGCGTGTTAGGATCAGAACAATAAATTATAAGAATATGAACAATATTACCAAGATCGTTTTGATTGCGTCTTGTATGGCGCTTGTCTTTATGACGGCGACATCTTGTGAAAAAAGCGATAGCCAGCCGGTCATCCGTGTTTCCGATCCCATAGGAACTCTTGAAGTCAATGACACAACGTTTGTCGCCGATGACAGCGGTTATGCTACGCTGATCGCCACTTATAAAAATCGGGACGGTCTTTTCGATCCTGCAAAAATTTTGATAAAGGATGTATCAGGTACTATTGAAGGCGACAGTAAGATATTCTTGCTTAGTACCCAGCCAGGCAAATACGAAATCACTGCGGGGGCACTGTCGATGAGGATATGGGTTGTCAGCCGATAGAAAACAAGCGTTATGAAAAAATTTCTAATGACCTTTTGCGTTATGATTGTTTCATTGACGGCAAATTGCCAGACAAAAACATCAAATATTATGAATAACAAAAAAGTATTGGTTGCATATTTTTCATGCACCGGAAATACGCGCAGGCTTGCCAAAACATTGGCTGAGACGGTAAAGGGGGATTTGTATGAAATTACTCCGGAGAAACCCTATTCCGCAGCGGACCTCAGCTGGCAGGATAAGAACAGCCGCAGTACCGTAGAGATGAATAACAGATCATCAAGACCCGCTATCAAAGGCAAATGCGAGAATATGGGGGATTATGATGTGGTATTTGTGGGATTTCCAATATGGTGGTATGTGGCTCCTACCATAATCAATACTTTTCTTGAGAGTTATGGCTTTTCAGGGAAAGTTGTTGTTCCGTTTTGCACATCTGGTTCCAGTGCTCCCGGTGATACGGACAAATATTTGCATCCTTCATGTTCCAAGAAAACGCTGTGGCGTTCCGCAAAAAGATTTCCGGCCGATGCGGATAGGGCAACGCTTGAGGAGTGGGTAAGAACTCTTGATTTGTAATCTGAGGACAATCTTGCAGATTCAACCGGTTTGCCCCTACGGCCATTTCTACATTGCTTTTATCAAATTTTAAGGTTATGCTATCGTTATCTTTTTTATGGTAAGATGCACAACTTAACATTAGAGCGATTGCTGTTACGCCAACAGCGAGTGATTTGGATAAATTCTTAAAAATTTTCAGCACCTTTTAAAAGTGACAAAAATTGTCACTCCGTTCACATATCTTTGCACCATCAATCCCGGAAGTTCTTCCAGGTTATAAGATTATTTAAAAAACACTGTTATGAAAAAGACAAAAGCAAAGTCCGTAAAGGGCTGTAGCTCAAAGGAGCCATTGGTAAAGCCCCTGAACGAGACAGAAAAAGAACAATTAGTAAAGTCCAAACAGTTAAGTGAAGAGGACGAAAATAAAATTGAGGACTTACTTGAAAAGTATCGTTGTCAAAGGGAAGGAACCCAGTACCCACTCTATATAGTTGATGATGATGATGATGACTATACAAGAGAAGAACTTATTGAAAAGAATAAATATATTCAGTGGCTTGATGATGGGAAACCCACAGGCATCAAATCGGATGAAGAATACTATGAAATTCAAAGGAAGATTTATGGTAAAGTTACATTGCATATTGAAAAATAGGTCACGACAGAATGTCCCCATGCCGCAGGCCCATAACAAAATGTCCCCAAGCGTAGCTGCCACAGGCCGCATAGCCTGGCGCGTAGCGCCAGTGCATCTTTGCGGCGGTAGCCGCGTTTTATGCATGCGCTGCGTCAGCAGGAAATGCTGGCAAAATAAGGGACGTGGGTGTTATTGAGTGTCAAGCAGTTATGGATTGGTCGTTCCCTGCAGATACGAGCAAATTATAACATTCTGATTATCAACGTTGCCTACAGCCCTTGTTTTGCCGTGCCCACAATACGAACGGTCAAAATTCAGTTGCAGTGAAAAAATTGAGGACTTAATTGAAAAATATCGCTGTTAAAAAGAAGACTCTCATTATATGCCTTCAGTTACCGATGATGATGATTTAACAAGAGAGGATATTATTGAACTTAATAAATATTATCAGTGGGTGTATGATTGATGGTAAGCCCACTGGTATCAAATCGGATGAGGAATTCTATGAAATTCAAAGGAAGATTTATGGTAAAGTTATATTTCAAATTAGAAAATAGGTCACGACAGAATGTCACCAGGCGTAGCGGCAAAGCCGCGTGATACACAGGGCGTTGTGGCGCACTTGTGCCTCACCGCTTCACAGTCTGCGCAACAGGCTGTGTGCAATACTTTAAAATTGTTCCCATTGCACAAACTTTTTACTTTTCTGTGAAAAGTTTTTACGGTATGACACAGAATTGACGATATGGTTACATATAATTGTTCCCAAATTTTAAAACAATAAATTATGGAAAATGAATTAGAGAACATTCGTAGTAAAATCTACACAATCAGAGGTGTAAAAGTGATGTTAGATTTTGACCTGGCCGTATTGTATGGTGTAGAAACAAGAGCTATAAATCAGGCAGTTAAGAGGAACATGAAAAGATTTCCGACGGACTTCATGTTTAAATTGGGAAACGCTGAACTTGAAAACTTGAAATCACAGATTGTGATTTCAAGTTGGGGCGGGAGGAGATGGCGACCCATAGCATTTACCGAACAAGGATTAGCCATGCTATCTGGGCTTCTTAAAAGCGATATCGCAATTCAAGTTAACATCCAAATCATGCGCGCCTTTGTCCAAATGCGTAACTATCTGGCAACCACCGCAAACCTCACTGCTGAACTTGAAGAACTCAAGAAAAAATTGACATCACTTGAGCGCAGTGATTCCAATAATCAACTGGCAATAAACAAAATAAGCAAAGACATAGATAATATTTATCTCGCGATAGCTGCTCTGTCCATTACCGCTCCGCCTGTCCAGAAACCAAAGTCCGTCAATCGCATTGGATTCAAACAAAACTCTACAAAAAAATAAAGTTAATAATCATTTTTCTCGATTTTTACGGCATGTTTGAACTCTTTTGAACTGTCAAATATTTCTTGACAGTTGAGATTATTTTTTTAGGTCATGGTGGGGAAAAATTCCTCAAAATCAACAAATTGTTCCCAATACACAAACTTTTTACTTTTCCGGAAAAAGTTTTTACGAATTGGATTGGAGGCTGCATATTATAGGTCATATATTGCAATAAACAATGTTAACAAAAATATCCACTTATTTTGTGGATTAAAAAATAAAGTATATTTTTGTTACGCTATAAAATTATAACTATGGTAATAAAGTTTGCGGAAGAATATTTGAGGGAGTTATATATTTTTGGTAAATGCTCTAGTAAAAAACATAGATTTCAGCCCGAAATTGTTGGCAAATATGTAAAGACTATAAACATATTAGAATCCGTTAATAGCACCAAAGATTTATATAGGTACAATTCAGCGAATTACGAGATTTTACATGGAAATAAACAAGATCTAGAGTCTGTAAGGGTTAATGATAAGTACAGAATTATCTTTAAATCTAATAAGGTGATATCTGAGACTGAAATAACCATTTGTGATATTTTGGAGTTGTCAAACCATTATAAATAAGATAATTATGAGCGAAAAAATATTTGGATATAAAGCAACACATCCTGGAGAAGTCCTTAAGGATGAGATTGAGTATCGCAAGATATCACAAGTGGAACTTGCAAAAAAAATGGGGATGTCTTATAAAATTTTAAATGATATTCTCAATGAAAGACGTTCTCTTTCAACAACATCCGCATTGATGTTTGAAGCTGCATTGGATGTCTCTGCGGAATCACTTATGAATTTGCAGCTTAAGTATAACATTCAGACAGCAAGGCAAGATAAATCCCTTCTTAAAAAGTTGGATAGAATAAGAAAATTTGCTGCTGTTCTGTAGTGTGATGTACTTGTATGTTCCCATTGTACGAACTTTTTTCTTTTCATTGGAAAAGTTTTTATTGTATGGTAGTGAATTGACGGTATAGTTACATAAACAAAATAGGAGTATAATTTTCTGAGTATCAGTATAAGGCCGCAAATTGCGTCCTTAGAAAATTGTATAAAATCTGATTCTCATGGGGGGTATCACAAAATGTGATACCCCCTAATTACAATGTTGGGGCATCTGAATTATATGCTTTTACAGAAGAAGGAGTTGCGATGCTATCAGGAATCCTAAGAAGTAAAGTGGCCATTCGTTTAAACATCCAAATCATGCGCGCTTTTGTTCAAATGCGTAACTATTTGACAACCACCGCAAACCTCACTGCTGAGCTTGAAGAACTCAAGAAAAAACTGGCTGTGCTGGAGCGGAGTGATTCCAATAAGCAACTGGCAATAAACAAAATAAGCAAAGACATAGATAATATTTATCTCGCGATAGCCGCTCTGTCCATTGCCGCTCCGCCTGTCCAGAAACCAAAGCCCGTCAATCGCATTGGATTCAAACAGAACTCTACAAAAAAATAAAGTTTAATCATATTCCCCTCATGCTTTCACAGAAAAAGGTCAGACATACAATAAAACGGAACAAGGAATAATCGGCTAGTCCCAACAAATCGATACTAATCTTCATCTTTGCGGTAAAGGTTAGTCTTTTTTTAGGTCACGATGGGGATGAAGTCGAAAATTTCGACTTCATAGGTTAAGGTACTTGCAATAGGATAATATTTATTATTGCTTCTTAGTGTACTTAACAATCTTTCCTAAATGGAACTCTTCCAGCCAATTACAATGCTCTCCTTTTTTTACGAATGCAGAGAATGCAACGCCAGTAACTTCAACTATTGCTTCATCTCTATTTGTATTGTAGCCAACTGCTAAATGTAAATACTTGTAATCTTTTGGCACAAATGGGAATCTACCATTGTTATAAGTATCTAGAAAATACTTCTTTCCTTCTTCTGTGTTTTCTGAATTAAGAAGGGGTCCGCCGTCTTTATCTGCTTTTAAATATCTTTTAGCAGTAGTAGTTTTTATTTCTCTATACTCAGTTGTTTTAGTCCCTGCGATAATTTGGTTAAAGTAATCTTGTTTTATAGTAAGATATAAGGTGTCCTCATTATCAAGTTTAACATCCTTTTCGTTTTCTGGGACAACTCCAAGAGATGATTTTAGAATCTCGTCTGTATTTAATTTTGTGTCAGATAATTCTACGGTTTCACCCTTTTCGCTATCAAATTTTAGTATTGGTAGTTTCTTTACAATTTCTACTGTCTGTACACTAACATTTATTACAGATAATAGTAGGTTAAGTATGTAGCGTGGTTTGCCATGTTCTATAGCCCAATCGTTTGGATCATTTTTTATATGACTGTCTTTATCTATGGCTATTGCGTAGCGTTCTACTAACCAGTCAATTGCAGATTTGCCATTTACTACATATTCATATGCTTCTGCAGGAATGTTTTCTATTCTAATATGTTCATTATAAATTATAGTGTCTTTTTTGTCCTTTGCTGGAAAACGCATTTGTTGAACACGATAATGTGCATATTCTGGTTTTGTTGCGTACTTGGTGGCATCACCTTCTGCTGCAATGTCTAAAGTACTAGCTTCTCCGCTTGTAGACGATGCTGTGGAAATTGCAAGAGTGTCAATTACTTTAACTTCTTGGTATGGTTTAACTTCTTCATATTGTAGATGAAGTTTGGCTAGAAGTTCACCGGCTTTTTCAAAATCTAGAAAGGCTTCAATGTTATCTACTATTGGAATGCGAGGCAATGATTTTTTTAAATCTGCAGCAAAGGTTTCCCTGTATTCTTGAGAGTGAAGAAGTCCATATACATAATAGAAAATCATTTGTTTAGTGATTTTTGTGTTGTGAAGTCTTGTTCTGAATTCTTTTAGTATCCAATCACTTACACCGTCATGACGGATGTATTTGTCATCTTCTGCGGAACCGAATAGGGAGCCCTGAGGACTAGGATTTTCTTCGTACCAGTAAAGAGGAAAACATTGTCCATTAAATATAAGTTGATAGTCCGGGATACAGTTAGTAATTAAAATGCTAAAATCTTTTTTTGAGCCCAGTCCGCATGAACTAATCACTAAATTATTTTTATCTTTTGCTGGAAATAATTTTGTAAGTTGATATGTCCTTTGTATTAAATCTTTTTGATAATAGAATCTTTGTTTAAAGAAAGGCCTGTATAACGAATCAGTGATTAAGTTTTTCTTGAAAATAAATTCTTTGTTGTTATTTAATGAATTAATAAATGAATCTGTCCAAACAATTTTAGTTGGGTCGTATGTAATGTTGTATTTGTGTTGTTCGTGATATAGCATTCTTTCATGATTGTAAAAATTAATCATTGATGTTGCTGATTCTTCTAGCAATTGTATAGATGAATTGTATAAAAAAGGATCTTTGCTTGTAACGGTACCCAACGAATACGTCGTAAATGTACTCTCAGTTTTTGCATCAAATTTTTTCTCCGGAGCAAGTGGAATTAATTCAGTAAATCCTTCATTCCTCATGCTAATCCAATCGCCATGTTCATTTGGCGTAATTATCTGCCATTCAAACTTTTTAGTGGAGATGCTCTTAAATTCTTTTAGCATTTTCAACTTATCTTCTCTCTTTAAATAATCCCCAATATCATGATAGTAAATAGTAGCCCTTTCCTTTTGATTCGGTTTCTTAACAAGCAGTGTAATTGCAATGGGGGTCCTGCTTCCACTGCCAAAAATCTTACCTCCCTCTTTTCTTGATAACTCGCCACTAGTACGCTGATTGCCTCTTAAGTTCAATACATATATTGAACTAAACTCTTTCTCTAAGCATTTTCTAAAACCATCTTGGGCATTACCATCAAGCCATGCTCCGTTGCTGATAAAGCCAATTACACCACCGTCTTTGTTTTCAGCAATTTTATCTGATGCCCACCTAAACGCTTTAATGTAAGCATCATATGTTGACTTATTTAAATCCGCCGTAGATTCTTTTACATAAGTTTTCGTTATTCTTCCATCCACGTGCGGATAACTTTGATTTTTTGCATTATCATTTGCTGACCTCTGACCAATGGAGTATGGTGGGTTAGCCATAATAACTCTGATAGGGGTTTTAAGGAGCTTCTCAACACCTTCTGAGTTTTTAGGAAACCAAGATTTATCGAAAACAGGGTCTTTTATTTCTGCTGTTTGGAAGGTATCAGTAAGGCATATTCCATCATAAGGCAAATATTTTTTCCGTTGAGTGATATCATGGAAAACACTCTCAATATTTACATCTGCAATATAGTATGCTAGTAGAACAATTTCATTGCAGTGGATTTCATGAAGATACTTTCTCTCCATGTCCTTAGGCTTAATTAACCCACTTTGTAAAAGCCTTGTAATGAATGTTCCTGTTCCAACAAATGGATCAAGGATATGAACATTCTCATCTGATAATGAAGAAATGAATTCTTTCTTTAAGATTTCATTTACTGAATGAATAATAAAATCAACGCATTCTACAGGAGTATAAACAATGCCTAGTTTTTCTACAGTTTTTGGAAAGGCACCTTTAAAGAATTTTTCGTAAAGATTTTTTATAATAGTTTGCTTGCCTTCTAGATTATCAATGTCGCCAACATTTATGCGGACATTTTCATAAAATTTATCAAGTACTTCCAAGTCTTTATCGAGGCCTTCTTTTTCCAAAATATCAATCATCTTCTGCATGCTCCCGCTTACTGAATTATTTGCGACAAATTGATAATCTTTAAAAAGCGCATCAAAGACAGGTCGTGTAATCATGTGTTGTGCAAGCATTTCTATTGCCTGCCCTTTATCAACAGAAGGATTCAGATTTTTTTGAAGTTCAACTACAAATTTTTCAAATAAATTTTTATGAGAACCGTTTTGAACAATTTTGGCAATTCTCTCAATCAAGTTTTGTGCTATTAGGCCTACTTGTTTTGCCCAGTTTTCCCAGTACAATCTGTCTCCAACCTTCTCAACCATCTTGGCATATATTCCATTTTGTAGTTCGCCAAAACGGAAAGCCAATTGTTGTGCAATCTCATCTTGTGATGGGGTATAAGCCTCTTCTCCTCCATGAGCGTCATTAGTATCGGCTGCGCCAGATTCCATGCCCCAGCTGCTCGTAGGAATACCTGCAACCGTAATTTTAGAGGGTTTATTTGTATTAAGTGCTATCTTATTGACGGTTGAGTTAAATTCCTCATCGTGGGCTCGTAGTGCATTTAATATTTTCCAAACAGTAGAGAATCTATCGTTATCATCAAGAGCCTCTTCAGGTTTTACATTGTCAGGCACGACAACAGGAATAATAATGTAGCCATATTTCTTTTCATCAGTCTGTCCTTTGTGGAAAGAACGCATTACTCGTCCAACACTTTGCACTACATCGATTTCACTGTTTTTTGCCGCCACAAACAATACAGCATCCAATGCTGGTACGTCCACTCCTTCAGAAAGACAGCGAACGTTGGAAAGTATACGGCATTTATTATTTTCTCCGGTATCTTCCTTAAGCCATGCAATAAGGTCTTCTCTTTGAGCAGCATCCATCGTTCCGTCAATATGTTTGGTTTCTATATCTGCTACATCCTCTCTCTCTTTTTCTGTAAGAGATTCCTTATATTTTTGGTTTATTGATGGCATTGCGGCAGCAAATTCTTTAGAAGAAATACCCCCTTTTGCACTGTGATTGATTGTTGCGCAAAATGCCAATGCTCTGTGCATCATAAGTGGGTCCTGTTCTTTTGTAACACCATTATCTCCTCTTATTCTTTTTGAAAGACCATTTATGCAACCTATTAATTTACTGGCATCATCCATCCTTAGCTCACTGTGATCACCATCTTCTTTTAGCTCGTCTTTAATTTTATCTGGGATGTCATCATCACTAATCGTAAGTACAAGTACTTTATAATCTGTTAACAACCCGTCTCTTACAGCTCTCCCGAATCCTATCCTGAAGAATTCCTCACCATAATGCTGTGGATCGTTCATACTCCACAAATCTACTTCTTGATTTTTGGCCGAAATTTTTGCATTATTGGTGAAATAGCGAGGGGTGGCAGTCATGTACATCCTTCTTTTACCTTTCACAATGTCATTATTGTGAATTTTTGTAAACATACTCTCGTCTCTACCTTTCACTTTTACCCCTGTTGTTCTGTGGGCTTCATCACAAACTATGAAATCAAATTCACCATAGCCATTAGAAGCCTTTATTAAAGCTTTCTGTGCATCTGACAGAGCATCAATACTTTGGTATGTTGAGAAGACAACAACCAAACCATTAAAATCTTCATATTTTAATAGTTGTTTCTTTATAATTTCAATATTTGTTGTAGCTGGATATGGAGTATCAATGATACTATCTTCTGTATCATCTTCATCTTTATTTATTTGTGATGCCTTGGGGTCTGAGCAAATACATACAGCTTTCATCTTGCATTTTGCATTTGACATCCATTCATTTAAGGATTGGCCTATAAGGGCAATGCTTGGGACCATGTAAAGAACTAATCCTTTGTTGTTCAGTTCTTGTTCTACTATTTCTAGAGCGGTAAAAGTTTTACCGGTACCGCATGCCATAATGAGTTTTCCTCTATCATGAGATGCATAGTACTTATGAGCTTCCGACATCGCCTCCAGTTGATGCTTCATTGGATTCTTTCCGGATAACTCAACCTCTTTTCCGCTCTTACCACTAACAATTTTTTCCCAATCTACAGGAGAAGCCTCTAATTCATAGCTATTTATTCTGGTGATAGGAATATCTTGATTTTTAAGACTTTCCTCTGCATTTGTATTCCAATGAGAAGTAGTGGAAACCCAAATAAGATTTGAGAAACTTGTTTCTTGTAATGTTAATTCATCTTTAAATTTTCTGTGTGCCGTTGCTATGAAAGAATCAAGCATGGGTTTATCAATAACCTTATCTGAATCATAGCATTTACATTGGATTGCCCAATAGTCACCCAAATCAGTTTTAGCGACAAGGTCTATTCCCAAATCTTTACCTCCCAAATCGCTCTTGCTTGGGAATTTATCCCACATCCAGACTTTTTGAAGTTTGTCTTTATATCTTGGATCGCTTTGTAACCAGCGCTTTATAAGTTTTTCGAATTTTGCACCTTTTTCCCGTTCGCTAAAAGATTCTCTGCGAAACAGTTCCAAAACGTCTTTAAATGTCATAATGTTTTTGTTTAAGATTGGCTCTTCAAAGTTATCAAAAATTTAATTACTATGCGTTGATTATTTATATGCATATAACAAGACATAGAGAAAAAGTACTCCAAGAAAAAATCCGATTCCTGATGTTTCTATAAATATTAAAATCACGATTGCTATTATGGCCAATATTATAAATATCATTGTTGCCACAGTTTGATTTACTGGCTTATAATAGTTTTTAGATACATGGTCATTGTTATTTCCAATGTCATTATTTTGAAGATTGTTTGGGTTAATTAAAATTTGCTCCTGATTATCGGAGCTATTGCAATCAATCATCCTGTACTCATTATTTAAGAATTCACTATACCAAAGATTTGATTGTTCCAAATCTTTATTAGTGCCAATACCTTCTTTATATAAATAACTTAAACGTTTTTGAGCCAAAGAGTTACCAATATTAGCGGATTGCAGGTAATTATCAAATGCTTCTTTAAAGTTGTGTTTATCTTCTTCATCTTTACCCATTTCATAAAGTGTAATGGCTGTTCTATAATCAGTTTTACTCAAACTATGAATCTTTATATGACGAAAAGAATCTTCTAGATACTTTTTGCTATTTGGATAGTTATTCATGGATAAATTTGAAATTATTAATCAGGTAATCAAAGTTATAAAATTACAACTGTATTAATTCACATATCATAACTTAATATTACCAGTTTTTTCTTCTCTAATCTTGTGTTGCTTGAAGCCGGTACTACTTTTTCAATCTTGGTAATTGTTCCAACTGCTCTAGCTGAAGAATTAGCAAAGACTTCCTTATAATGTTCTTCACTTTTAGTAACCTTTTTTGCCTTCTGTTGAGGAGCTAATGGATATGTTTAATTAATATCTGCTTTAAATATCGTAACTTTGAGGTATCTTAAGTTCAATCAAATATTGCTGCAATGTAAGGATTGTTCTTGCCTTCCCGTCGTTGAAATCAATTCTTAAAATGTTAGTTGCATCATAATTTTTATAAATAACGAAAAAATAATTATTGGTTTGTAATATCTTGCTATAAATTACTTTTCCCGCTAACACACCAAACTCTTTATCATTTGTTTACAGAACGGAATTTGCGTCATTATAATTATATGTAAAGTAAGACCTCACAATATCAAATAGCACATCTTTATTTTTTTCTGACGCTTAGAAAATATTAACTAGAAGCGCTGTAACGAGTCATAATAAATTCTTTTTCATATAAGTTGCTTTAAAATTGGATGGAAGTGTATGGCGATTTTGTGACAATTTTTGTCGCGGTCTCCAGCAAATAGATTTATTCTCTCTGTCGTGAATAAAAAACGGAACTACTTTTTGCACAGTGGTGTTCCCGTTAACGTTAAAAGAAACTCGGTTAAAAATAATTGTGTTTATTAATAGTATTGAGGCGGATATGATTCCAGCCAGTCAGTACAACTTAGTTTGATGTGAAGATGCTGTAAAGACATGGCTTTAACGGCCCTGCCCAGTAGATAGTTCACGTTACATAACACTTTACAAGGACAATAACATTAAATCAACGAACGAAAGTTTGATAAGGATTGTTTCCCGTGACATAAATTATCGCGGGTTTAATGTGATCCAATGGTTCCAAACTAAAATTATAAATTCCTTTGGCTTGTTAAAAAGGAGCTTACAACCCGCTTTGCGGTCTTAGGTTAATAGACTTTTATAAATGCGCATTTTTTTTGTCAAAGTTGCATGTCTGAAAAATGTACAATCGTAAAAAAACACTGTAACTTTGATTAGCCTAATTATTTAAATCATGAAAAAATTTTTACTTCTTTTCTTTTGCCTATTTTCGCTACTAACTGCATCGATGGCCCAGAAATCACCACAATGGAGCAAGTTAGATTTCTTAACAAATGAACGATACTTTAAAGTGGAGCTTGACTATTCACAAGTAAGCAACAATCTATCATTTAAAACTGATCAGGAAATCCAAGAATGGGAGAGCGGGCAATCATTGAAAGAGCTTACAAATGAATGCATAAAAAGTTTGAATGAAAAACTTGAAGATAGGCGATGCCACCTAAGGGCAAGCAATATTAAACCAACAAATTACCGCGTAATTATAAGGGTAACAGAACTGAATAAAAACGGAAATACAAATGCGGACATCTATTTCAAACCAGTAGATTCTGATAATACCCTATGTCTAAAGACCCTATACGGAAGTGGCGGAAGTCATGGAACCACCGTGAATTTAATGGGAGATGCAATTAGAAATATTGGTGAAGCCCTTGGAAGATTTATTGATAGCAAGACACCGGCTCTAAAACGAAAGTAACAGCATCCTGCTGCGCAGTCTGCATAAAAGGCGCCACAAAGCCGCGCCTTTTTTTGTGGTCTGACGCGCTGTCGCGCGGAGATGCACGCTCCCTATGGTCGCGGCCTGCGGCTAATAGACTTTTACAAATGCACATTCTTTTGTCAAAGTTACATGCCGAAAAATTTATCACAAACCCAATACGACCTCCGGGGATATTGAAAGTTTCTTTACCATTATACGTGCAATGGAAAGAGTTGGCTCGCTTTTTCCGGTTATGTATTCGCTTACGCGAGAAGGACTGATATTTAGTGTTTTAGCAAGCTCTTTTTGTGACATTTTACGTTCATACATGCGCAGTTTCAGAATGTCCGATAAAGATGGTGTGTTTATAGGGTAGTGCTTTTCATCATAGTCAGCCACCAGATTTGAGAGTAAAACAAGCTCTACGGATTTGATGTCATCATCCGGAGTATTGTCATCAACAACCTTTAACAGTTGTTCTATGCGCTTTGTTGCAGCGGCGTATTGTTTCTCATTCTCAATTTTTGCCATGACTATATATTTTTAATATCCTTAATGTTATTGTACTATACCGCTAAATTAATAATTTTATATTCAAAATCATGTTTGTTTTGCAGCTTGCGCTGCACGCTGCACGCTCTCTATGGCCGCGGCTTCGGCGTTATTATTATTTTATCATAGGCGGATGATTTCCTCTGGGGAAAGTTCCATTTTTGAAAAAGCAAAGAGCTTCTTGCCAAGATCTTTGAGAGATGCGCCTATGTGATATACACTGTCGTCCACAAACAAAAATCTATCGTGAGACTTATGATATTCAATTAGTTCCAAATTACCGTACTTAGCGTTAAATTTTTCAGCTGCAAGTTGTACAATACTAGAAAAATTCTTGCTGTATAGTTTTACTTGAGTTTAAGCGGCCTTGCGGCTAAACATTGTAAAAACGGACTCATCTATATAATTGTCAATTAAAGTTATATGGCTCTGTGCGGATTTTATTAGCTTCTCTATGAAGTCAAATGCGTCATACACTTGGCCATCATAGAAAATGCCTTCTTTAGGTGGAAGAGAAGTGCGAATGAAAAAATCCACTTTGTTGGTTATATCATCTATCCGCGCATCATGCTGAGCAAGGTGCTTATCTACTTTTTTTTCTAGGTTGTCTATGCGGTTGCTAATGCTGTAACCTTTTAGCAAATAATCTTTTAGAACCTTGTTGGCCCATTGACGAAACTTAGTGGCATTTATGCTGTTTACTCTATATCCGACTGAGAGGATTGCATCTAGATTGTAAAAACCTGTTTGATATACTTTTCCATCCTTAGCAGTATATTCCAAAATGGAATGAACTGAATTTTCTTCCAATTCTCCACAATTAAAGATGTTTTTTAAATGCCTTGACACAGCTGGCTGCTTAACACCAAATAAATCAGATATTTGCTTTTGTGTTAGCCAAATAGTTTTACTATCTACTCTAACATTTAACTTTATTGTATTGTCTGGTTGGTACAATACTATTTCTCCTTCTGAATCCATGATATTTTTATTGTGCAATATACAACTGGAAATATGCGTGTTCCAAGCCATAAGGTAAATTTATCCAGCTGTGAATGAGAGGATTTTACGATTTGGAACAATTTGTTTGTTTTGTTTGTTGTGCGGCTTCTCACGCATGCTCCGCTTTGCTTTGCATGCGAGTTACCAGTGCACAAAGCGCGCTGGTAATCAGTGGTCTACGCGGCTGCCGCCGCGGAGATGCACGCTCCCTACGGTCGCGGCCTTTGGCAAATAGATTTATTCGCCCAGTTCTGCTTATATTTTTGCTCCCATTTCTGAGGGTGGTGAAAATGTAAGTATTTAATAACCAGGTTATTATATTGGAGGGGGATTAAAAAAAGAGACCCCCGGCAATGTAAATAGCTTATAATAAAGGTGATAATGATGCCCACCTGCCAGCCATCCCACCTGCCAACCAGCTCAACTGCTACCCTGCCAGCCTGCAAGAACCAGAACGCTGTTTTTAGCTCTGGAAAATCGTCCTTACGAGTTGCGGAATGTTGGAAGTGCGAACAACTTGGATGTGCGGGTGTTTGGTCTCTTCTTTGTGGTTGTAGGACGAGATGAAAATCTTCTCAAAGCCGAGTTTTTCTGCCTCGGCTATGCGGCGTTCTACTTGGGAGACGGGGCGGATTTCTCCGCTGAGGCCGACTTCTCCGGCAAAGGTAAAGCGTTGGTTTACAGGGACGTCAAAGTTGGATGAGAGAATGCTGATGACGGTGGCTAAATCGCAGGCGGGGTCTGTGACTCTGATGCCGCCGGCCATGTTTAGGAAGACGTCTTTTTGAGATAGTTTGAAACCTACTCTTTTTTCCAGCACGGCAAGGAGCATATTCATTCTGCGGACATCAAATCCGGTAGCGGAACGCTGAGGGGTTCCGTATGCGGCCGTACTTACAAGAGCCTGTACCTCAATAAGAAATGGACGAGTGCCGTCTAGCATTGCGCTAACCGCTATGCCGCTCAAATTCTGTTCATGCATTGGGATGAACATGTCTGAAGGATTAAGAACTTCTTTAAGTCCGTTCCCTGTCATTTCATAAACGGCAAGTTCTTCTGATGCGCCAAATCTGTTTTTAATTCCGCGCAAGATTCTAAAGGAGTGTTTAGTGTCTCCCTCAAACTGAAGCACCACATCCACAATGTGTTCCAGTACTTTTGGACCCGCAATGGTTCCGTCTTTTGTGATATGTCCAATTACTATTACCGGTGTGTTGGTCTCCTTTGCAAAACGCAGCAAAGCGGCGGCGCACTCTCTGATTTGAGAGACGCTTCCTGCAGAAGACTCTACAATATCTGAATAAATAGTCTGAATAGAATCTACTATAAGCAGCTCAGGAGCAACAACTTTGGCCTGCTCTATAATATTTTCCAAAGAAGTATCCGCAAGCACTGTGCAATTATCGTGAGTACCGCCAAGTCTCTCCGCTCTTATCTTTATTTGCCTTGCGCTCTCCTCACCTGAGACGTAAAGAGTTTTTAAATCATTGCAAGTAAGAGGAATCTGCAAAGACAGAGTTGACTTGCCGATGCCTGGCTCGCCAGCAAGCAGCACCATGGAACCTTTGACCATTCCGCCTCCAAGTACTCTGTCAAATTCGCTGCTGCCCAGCAAGATGCGGCTCTCTTTTCCGCCCGCATCCACATCAGAAAGTCTCTGCGTTTTTGCCGGACCAGCATTAAATGAGATAGTTTTGGAGGTGGCGCCATCTCCTCTGCTAACAACTTCCTCAATCATAGTATTCCACTGTCCGCAAGACGGGCACTGTCCTAGCCATTTAACGCTCTCATATCCGCAACTATTGCAGAAAAATGCTTTCTTAATCTTTGCCATAACAAATGTAAATTTATAAGTTTTTCCTTAAAGTTTAATAACAAATAGGTTATATTTGTACTAACATCTGTTCTGCATTATTGTAGGGTATTGCAGGACGGGGATTTAATCTAATTTCATTATGAGACACTCAATTACATCCATTGGTATCAAAAAGTTTTTTTTATCTGTCGCGACAGTAATTCTTACTAGCTCAGTTTTTTTTATTGGCTCAAATCAGCTTTTTGCACAAGAGCAGCACAAGGCAATGCCGCAAGGCGAGCACAAAGACATGTGTCCAAAATGCGAGCAAAAGCTTGCAGATCAAATTGATAAATATGCGCAAGAAGTGCAGAAACAGTGGGAGCTTCCCGGTTTTTCCCTTGCAATTTCTTTGGACAATAAGGTTATTCTTTCCAAAGGATACGGCGTAAAAGAGCAGCGTCCTGCTGACGGCGTTGGTTATAAGGGGGCAAAATTCAGTGATGATTTTGTAGCAAGCGGAGATGTTAAAGGCGTTGTAAATGAGCCCGGTGCTCTAATAGATCCCAATACTCTTTTCCAAGTTGGCTCTATCTCAAAATCATTTACTGCAACCGTAATGGCGCAGCTTGTGGCAGAGGGAAAACTGAAATGGACTGACAGCGTAAAAAATATTTTGCCGGACTTTAATATGTATGATGACCCTTGGGTTACCCGCAACATGCAAATCAGGGATGTGATGACTCACAAGACCGGTCTTGCAAACGAGGCGGGAACATATTTTCCAAACCTTGGATACAACAGAGATGATATCTATAAAATGTTGCAGTATCTTAAGCCAACATACTCATTTAGAACGGAGTATGACTACAACAATATAACGTTCATGATTGCCGTAAAAATCATTGAAAAACTTACAGGCAAGAGTTGGGAAGAGAATGTTCAGGAGAGAGTTTTCAACAAACTCGGAATGACAAATTCCGCTTTGGATGCGGCAGGTTTTGGCAATTCAAAGAATGTTGCAACCCCGCATGACTATTCATATCTTGGCAAGGTTGTAACACTTCCGCTGTATGCAAATGAGCAGGCTCTTTATTGGCTGACGGTTATAGGTCCTGCAGGCGGAGTAAATTCAACCGCAAATGATTTAATTAAATATGCACAGTTCCATTGCAACAACGGCTATTTAGTTAATCGTAATCCCGACGGTTCAGTTAAAGATACAAGCTTTATCATGCCGCGCAAGAATGTTGCCTATCTGCATACGGGTGTGACAATTACAGGGCAGGACTCCGTTCATACAAACCTTTACGGACACTGCTGGTTTATAGAACAGAATAACCATTACAGATTATATTTTCATACCGGAACAACATGGGGCATGACTGCAATTTGTTTCTTTGTTCCTGAGTATAAACTTTGCGGAGTGATGCTTGTAAATTGTGAAGCAAATGCTTATCCGCGTTACGCTGTTATGAGAAGAGCAATAGATTTAGTAAGGAGAGATACTGTTTTAAAAGATTGGAGTACAGATTATTATAACGAATGGCTGAATGAAAACAAAAAATCTTGGGAGACGCAGCAGAGGGAAACAGCTGATGAGGCTAAAAACTTTAAGCCGGAAATGGACAAGAATCTTTTTGTAGGGAACTATGTTAAGGATGCTCCTTTTGGTCCTGCCGTTGTAACTTTGGAAAACGGGAAATTGTATATAACCATCGGGACAAAGAAATTTAAGAATGAACTTGTCCACAAGACAGGGACAACTTATGTGTTTAGAAGCGACGGTCACGGGTTCCCTATAACGTTTAATTTCAATGATAAAGGGAAGAAAGTTGTAGGCTTTGATTTGAAATTTGGGGAGGGAGAAGAGAAATTTTTTGGCGGATGGAAGAAAGAGCGCCGGTAATTAATATGCAGTAAAGACAACAGTAAAATTAGAATAACACTCAAGTCATGAAAAAAATATTCAAAATCTCTATAGCAATTTTTGCAGCAGCGCTGATGATGGTTCCTGCACAGCAAGGATTTGCTCAGAATAAAAAGGTTAAAAAAGTTACGCCGGCTCAAGAACAGCAAGGGTTTGTTGCAAAGCCTTTAATCGGTGTCTCAAGTTTTGCGGACCAAGGGATTACAAGTGTCAGTCTTACTTATATTCACGCAGTTGAGAAGGCGGGCGGAGTTCCCGTTATTATTCCCGTAACAAATGACAAAGAGCTTCTTGATCAATATCTTAATCTTGTTGACGGAGTTATCATGACAGGAGGAGAAGATATAGGACCGCTTAAATATTTTAGAGAAGAGCCTAATCAGCATCTTGGCGAAATTGCACCGGAGAGAGATGAGTTTGATGTTCTTCTGATACGCTGTGCAGTTGCAAAAGGACTTCCTCTTCTTGGTATTTGCAGAGGTGAGCAACTTTTGAATGTGGCTTTTGGAGGGACTCTTTATCAGGATATTCCGTCACAAGTTCCCAATGCTATAAAGCATAATCAAAGCGGTGTTGCTCCGCGCGATTATCAGTTTCACTCAATAAAAATTGAGAAGAGTTCTGTTTTGGAAAAAGTTCTTGGATGCGACAGTACGGCAGTAAATTCTTACCATCATCAGGCGGTTAAAGATATTGCACCGGGTTTTAAAATCATCGCGCGTGCAAAAGACGGAATCGTAGAAGGTATTGAGAAAGAGGGGAATGAATATGTTTACGGCGTTCAGTTCCACCCGGAAGGATTAATCCAAACCGGAAACAATTTCTTCCTTCCAATCTTCAAACATTTAATTGAAGGGGCTCAGAAGTATATGGATTCCAAATAGTTTGTGGCACGTTATTTTCTGCTGTACACAATGCGTGCATAAATAGTATTGCGCACAAGGATACTGCAAGAAAATTTCACTTCTATTCTATGCTCAATATGTCTGAAAATGATGACTCAGGCTATTTGACAACAGGATAGAATCTGAAGTTCTTTGGTGGTGTGGGTGCCGTAAAACCGGATAATTATTTAGTATCACCCGGCGGGCGACAATTCTTAGAGATTGGACCGCCCTTGATTCTTCTTATGCGGACTTTAAAGCGGAGACAATTAATATATTCATAATGTTAGATGATAGATTAAAACAGATTTTTGTAGAACTGACATCTATTGATGCAGTTTCCGGGAGCGAAGCACCCGTTGCAGATTATGTTGAGGGTTTTGTAAAAAACTTAGGATTAGATTGTTACAGAGATAATGCAGATAAATTGTCAATGGGAAACACCGGGAATGTAATAGTGCCCATTATGGGGGGCGGAGAGTTTTTTCTTGCAGCTCACATGGATACTCCCAGGTCTACAAAAAATTTGAAGCACCAATTTCTTTCTGATAGAATCACTTCAGACGGGACCACTCCTCTTGGAGTAGATAACAAAGGCGGACTCTCTTCTATCCTTTTTGCTTTAGAGAAAGCTGTCGAGAGTAAAAAATTATTGCCGTGTACTTTGCTTTTTACTGTTTGCGAGGAGACATCTATGGCGGGATCTGTTACGTATAAGCCAGCCCCGGGAATTAAGTATGGATTTACATTTGATTCTTTTATGAGCCCGGCGTGCTTTGTATCAGAGACTTGCGGTCTTATATATTTTGAGTTTGTCATAAGGGGAAAAGCTTCTCATGCAGGTATTTCTCCGGAGAAAGGAATAAACGCAATTATGATAGCGGCTGAGGCAATGACTCATTTTCCGTTTGGACGCTTTGGAGAGAAGGAGACCGCAAATATTGGAATTATTAAAGGCGGCGTTGGAACCAATGTGGTTTGTGATGAGGTCTTTATGCACGGTGAAGTTAGGAGCGGAACTATTGAAAGAGGTGAAGCAATGATTCACAAGATAGCAGAAGATTTTAAGCAGGTATGTGAGAAGTACGGCGGCAGGTTGGAGACAAAATATAGTTGGGATTTTGTGCCATATAAAATTCATGATGAAGACTTGCCGTTTAGACATTTTTTAAAAGCCGCATCATCTGTAGGGCTTGCAGCAACGCCAATGAAATCCATGGGGGGCAGTGATGCAAATTCATTGAATGCCAAGGGAATAAAGACAATTAATCTGGGGGTTGGAGCGCAAAATCCTCACGGCAATGATGAATTTATTTTATATGAAGATTTCATAAATGCCGCAAAAATTGCGTATCAATTATTAACAACACACTTAGAATAATCAGAATAAAATGCGGAGATCAGCATTTTATAACAAGGCGCAGGCAGGGCAGATTAATTAAAAAGCTGTTTGCGGGAAAGGGGCATGCAAAGAGTTTTAAGTTGACAATTCTATATCCTGGGGATACATATAATTTGTAAATTTGTAAGTAATTATTCATTAAACAGTTGTAAATGGCCGGCTTAAAAAAAATACCGCATACCTTTGTCATAATAAGTGCAATGATTTTGTTCTGCGGCATACTTACTTGGTTTGTTCCGGCTGGGGAGTATGGTCATCAGACAGTAACAGTTAACGGTGCAGAGAGAGACGTTATAGTTAATGGTTCTTATCATCATGTTATTCAGGCGCCTCAAACATGGCAGATCTTTGGCTCTCTGCTTGAGGGGTTTAAGAAGCAGGCGGGAATCATTGCTTTTGTGCTGATAATTGGCGGAGCTTTTCAAATTATGAACAGCAGCCGTGCAATAGATTTTGGAATACTCTCATTTTTAAAGAAATCTAAAGATTTTGAAAAGCATAAGCTGCTTAAAAAAATAGGTGTTAACAATATTGTCATCATTTTATCTATGACAATTTTCAGCATCTTTGGAGCTGTTTTTGGAATGAGCGAGGAGACGCTCGCTTTTGTAATTATCTTTGTACCGCTGGCAATATCAATGGGTTATGATTCCATCACAGGCCTGCTTATGGTATATGTTGCAGCACACGTGGGTTTTTCCGGGGCAATTTTCAATCCTTTTACAATTGGAATTGCTCAGGGACTATCCGGACTTCCAATGTTTTCCGGCTTTGAGTACAGAATGCTTGTATGGCTGATACTGACCACTCTTATTATCTCATTTACACTCATTTATGCAAGCAAAGTAAAGAAAAATCCGCGCTTTTCTCCAATGTATCAACTTGATGATTATTGGAGAAAAAGAGGAACGGAGAGTGTAAACACGGATTTTGCAAAAAAGACTCCTGTCTCGGCGTGGATTATTTTTATTATCACGACGGTTGTGCTGATTATCTTTTCTTGCCTGCATCCAAAGACAACAATTTCTGTCGGCAAGGCAGAAACCACGTTTATTTGTCTTCCTATTTTGACTATAGTTTATGCACTGTCCGGATACTTCACATTGCGCAAATCATATTTGTTTTATATTCTTGACGTGCTGGCATTTACAATTATATTCCTGATAGTGGGAGTACTTGGCTACGGGTGGTATATCACAGAACTTTCTGCGCTGTTTTTGGCAATGGGAATTGTTTCCGGAATTGCAATGGGCTCTGGTGGAAATACCATAGCAAAAGAATTTATTGCTGGGGCAAAGGATATTCTGACAGCCGCATTGATTGTAGGTCTTGCCGGCGGAATTATTCAAGTTCTTTCTGAGGGAAAAATAATGGACACTATTCTTTATTCTCTCTCCAATTCCATGCAAGGTACCGGCAAAGGCGGAACTGTTTCAATCATGTATCTTATACAAACGGTTATTAATATTTTCATTCCTTCAGGATCTGCCAAAGCTGCTCTGACAATGCCGATTATGGCACCATTCTCAGATGTAATAGGTCTGTCGCGACAGGCAACCGTTATGGCTTTTCAGTTTGGCGATGGCTTCACAAATATGATAACTCCAACTTCAGCCGTTCTTATGGGGGCGCTTGGAATTGCAAAAATTCCTTATGAGATTTGGATAAAATGGTTTTGGAAAATACTGCTTGTATTTATGATAATAGGTCTTATTTTATTGATGCCTACTGTCTATATGCAGCTCAGCGGTTTTTAAAAGTTCATACGCATGGTGGTCCAAGATATTACAAGACGGCCCATTTTAACTCTGTAGGTTTCTATCTTCCGCTCTCTTTTATTAATTTGGAAATCTGATTGTTAAGAGCATCAGATTCCTGCAGTTTCTCTATTGTTATATGCATCCTGTATTTCCATATCCAATGTGGAACGGCCGGGTTGTTTATCCTCTCGCTGTATGCAAACCTGTTTCTGACTTTTTCATTTATGGAGATCCAGTCCTGAAGCGGAAAAATAGCAAACATACTTTTAGAGGCAAGATTATCTATCAAAACTTTTTCACACTCCTTTGCCTCCGCATCATAATATGTTTCTCCCGTATCTTCAGATTTGTAGGAGATGGTTTTCAATCTTCTGCCAAGCCACATCCTTAAGGTTTCACTGTCGTGAGTGGAAGTGCTGCAAACACTTAAATATGGGAAAGTTACCGGGTCTGCAAAATCCGTGTTGTTTTTAGGCATTATCTGCAGTTCCAGGCTTAAAATTTTTAAATCTGCCATACATTTGCGGACAGGTTCAGCCAGCATTCCCAAATCTTCTCCGCATGCCAGCATATTGGACGCCGCCATGATTTGCTGCAATTTTTTCATGGCATTGTGGTACCATAAATCATTGTTTCTCTTGTAGAAGAAAGTTTCATAAAGCGCATTAAAAGATTTTTTCTGAGCAGGTGTTAAGGCTTTATAATCCAGGCTCTCTTTTGCACAGATGCAAGGGACCCATTTACATTTATTATATGGGTCTTCCATGAACAGATTTTCTTCTGCAATCTTTTTTAAATCTTTTTTATCCTGCTCCTTTGGAACCGGCAGCCCGTAGCTTTCAATCTCCTCAATATCAAGTGGCAGCACGGGATGAAAATGTCCCGCCTTTCCACCGTCAAGCGGATATGGAATCTCCCATATTCTAAAGAATCCCAGTATGTGGTCTATGCGATATACATCAAAATAATCTGACATTTTACGCATCCTTTTTTTCCACCATTTGTAATTGTCTCTGGCCATCTCTTCCCAGTTGTAAGTTGGGAATCCCCAATTTTGTCCCTCTGCGGAGTAATAATCCGGGGGTGCCCCCGCCTGCTGTCCAAAATTAAAATATTGAGGATACTGCCATGCGTCCACACTGTTCCTGCTTATCCCGATGGGTAAATCTCCTTTTAGAGCAATGCCGTTTGCGTGGGCATATTCAATTGCTTCAGTCATCTGATTGTGAAGATGATATTGCAGATATACATAAAAGAAAACATCATCTTTTATTTCACTTTTCCCGGAACTTAACTTATCTACATCGGCTTGTAAGAAGACGGAATATTTTTTCCATTTTCTAAAATCTGCGGTTTTGTTTTTATCTCTTAGAGCACAAAATACTGCATAAGGATAAAGCCACTCTTTGTTGGCTTTTATAAATTTGTAGTATTCCGGCTGAGCAAAAGTGTCATCTTTATTTTGGTCATATAAAGCGCGGAAATAGCGCATTTTAAATTCCAGCACATCTTCATAATCTACTGATGATCTGCGGTTAAGAGATTTTATCTCTTCTGAGAAATCTTTTGCTTTTTGTTTCTCTTTTATATGACCGAGCGGAGATATTGAGAGGTAAAGAGGATGAAGGGCAATTGAGGAGATGCTGTTGTATGGATATGAATCTTGCCTGTTCATGTGCTCCATTGTATCATTGATTGGTAGTGTTTGTATGACGCTCATTCCAACTTGCTTTGCCCAATCAATTAATGATTTAATATCTTCTATCTCTCCAATGCCGCAGCTCTTTTTTGTGCGCAGTGCAAAAACAGGAACTACGCATCCGGCAAATTTTGGTTTGCCGGTATCAAATTTGGCAGAAGAATATTCTATTATAAGAGTTTCATGTTTAGATACTTGCGGAATTACAATTGTTCTGTTTAATCCATCTTCCCATGTGTACTCTCCCGTTATGTTATTTTTGCGGATAAACTTATATTCCCATGTTTTGCCCTGCTCTTTTTCTATTGGAAAAGAGGCAATCCACTTAAGTCCCTTAAGTCTTGCCATGTTGGCGGCTTTTTCCGGTTTCCACTCTCCCGTTTCCTTGCTGCTGCCGCAAACATATATGCTGCAATCTTTTGGAACGTTAGGTATGACTACTCTTATAATTAGTTCATAATTACGCTTATGCGTCTGAGTATAAGGGCTGCACTCTCTGCCGGAAAATACATGTGAGAATGGGTCTGTAAGAAAAGGAGCTTCCTCCGTATTTCCCTGCCACTGGTCCCTTGTCTCAATCTTTGCAGTAGCTGAATTAAGTGCAAGACGGCGTCCTCCGCCGGCCTCAAAGTAAATTGTGTTTTCTGAAGTTTTTACAAAATATTTATAGTACAGCAGTCTTTCCTTTACCGGGTCGCACATTATTTCTCCGTTCCATTCATCTGATTCTGAGTGTGTAAGACGGAAGGCCCTGTCGGGATCATAGTTGCCTAAAACTAAAGATGAGCCTGTGATGTAAACCTGCTCCCCCGGTTGTGTTTTAAAATTAATTCTAAATTTTATAATCATAAACTGTCGGGAGCTTTGGCTCTCCTTTTTTCTATTGCTATGCTAATAAGTGAAATCACTCCGCAAAGTATCATTATAAATGCCTGAGATTCATGGGAAATAGTGGCGAATACCATTCCTTCTGCATGAGCTATTCCGTAAATTTGAGATAATGCAAGGCTCACTAAAAAATGATAAGCTCCAATACCGCCTTGTACAGGAATAGCCCAGCCCAAGCTTCCAACAATCATAAGGAATAAAGCGTCTGTTATTGTAAAGTTATTCATGCTTGGAAAAGCAAGAATGGTGGTATAGCCGGTTATCCAGAAACTGGTCCAAAGCAAAATGGTAAGGGTAAAAAACAGCCATTTTTTCTTCATCTTGAATGCTGCTAAAATGCCTTGCCACAGCCCTTTAAGGAATCTTACAAACTTGTTGTGAAACTTGTGTTTTCTTAATCTGTCGCGATAGATATATATTAATATTGCTGCTGCGGCTATTAAAACAATTATTGCGGCAATTACAATTATCAGAATTTTTGTAAGTCTGCTTTCTGCGGGGTTAATCATCTGAAGCTGAATGAATGAGCCAAACCTTTTCCATGAAAATACCACCATCATTATGGTAAACAGGAAGAGGCAGACCAAGTCCCAGCTTCTCTCCAGAATAACTGTTCCTATTGCCTCTTCAAATGTCACTTTTTTCTTTCTGGCTACAATTCCGCAGCGGACCAGCTCTCCAATACGCGGCAGAGCAAAATTTGCAAGATTCCCAATTGTTAAGCCGTCATAAGTCTCTTTTAATGTCACCGACGGATTAAGCTGATTTGCAAGAAGTTTCCAGCGCCAGGCGCGCAAAATAAAACCGGAGATTCCAAAGAGCATGGAGATTGCTATCCACCAATAATTACAGTGCCTTAGGCCGTCTGCAAAATCACTCCATTTGACCCCTTTAAAGCAGAAATAAAGGAGCACAATGGCAACAAGCAGTACAAGAACGTACTGCAGAATTTTCTTAGTTGTCAATTGTTTTCCATGGGTTATCTGCATACCTCCCGCAAATTTACATAAACCTTCCGATAAATTATGGAAATAATATACCTTTGTGAGAGAGAAAAGAGAATTTATCTATGAAGTCAATTATTGGAGTTGGCAATGCTTTAACGGATATTTTGGCGGTTTTACCAAATGACAATTTGTTAAAAAAGTTCCATCTTCCAGTTGGAAGCATGCAGCTGGTTGATGAAGAGACTGGAGCAAAAATTTGGCAAATACTTAAAGAACAGGGTGTTCAATATGTTGCCGGAGGATCTGCGGCTAATGCAATTTCCGGAACTTCTATTTTTGGAATGCCAAGCGGTTTCATAGGAAAGGTTGGAGATGATGAGCTTGGTTCTTTGTTTAAGAGCGCCCAGGAAGTTAATGGCATTAAGCCCATTTTATTGAAAGGCAAAGCGGCCAGCGGGCAGGCAATGGTGTTCATCACCCCGCCCTCCGGCGAGAGAACTTTTGCAGATTATTTGGGAGCTGCCCTGGAACTATCTCCGGAGGACTTGAAGCCTGAATATTTTAGAGGATATGATTATTTGCATATAGAGGGGTATCTTGTTCAGAATCAAGAGTTAATAAGAAGGGCAGTAGAGATTGGCAAAAGTTTGGGAATGACAATTTCTTTGGATTTGGCGAGCTATAATATAGTGGAGAGCAACAATGCTTTTCTGCATGATGTGATTTCTCACTATGTGGATATAGTTTTTGCAAATGAGCTTGAGGCGCAAAGTTTTACAAAGTTAAAGCCGGAACTGGCAGTACGTGAGATTGCAAAGATTTGCAAAATTGCGGTTGTAAAAATTGGGAAAGACGGTTCTTTAATTCAGAGCGGAAGCAAATTCTATAAGATTGAAGCAAGACCGGCAAATATTGTTGATGCAACCGGTGCGGGTGATTTGTATGCCGCCGGATTTTTATATGCACATGCCAATAAAATGCCGCTGGAAGTTTGCGGAGAAGTCGGGTCTATTATTTCTGCTAAAGTTGTGGAAGTGGTTGGCCCTAAGGTAGATGTGCCCAGGTGGAAGGCGGCAAAGCAGGAGATTAAGGCTATGATGAGAGCTATTGATCCGTCACTTTAATGATTTGATAATAAGAATTGGTTTTTGTGAAACTGCTATTATAAAAAATATTATGAGTATGAAAAAATTTTATGTTTTAATTCTCTTTTTTATGTGGCTTTCGATTCCAGCTGCAGCCCAACATTATGTGTACGGTATTTACGGTAAAATGGTTAATGTTGCCGGTAATAATCGTTATGTAGTAACTGCTGTGGACCCTTACGGACCTGCATTTAGTGCGGGAATACGACCGACAGATATAATTCTTTCCGTTGACGGTAAGAATTGTACGGATGAAACTTCTCTTACTGATAAAAAGAGTGGCGTATTTAAAGTTGTACAATTGGGAGGAAGAGTCGGAGATATTAAAATTGATGGACAACAGGTTGATGCCGAGCATGCTGCGCGCGAATGCGACTTTGCGCAATACGCCTATGAGGGAGACGTGCTTAACTATTCTACACGTAAGGTTTTGGATATGGAACCTATTTCGGTTCAATGTGACCCGGACGTTTTTATGTATGGTTATAAATCATTTGATTTTGATTTCAATGGGGACAATACATTGGCACAAAAAGAAATAGCGGCTGTAATTGGACCGATAATGGAAAAGAAAGGGCTTCAACGTGATACAGTTAAGCCGGCTCTTGTAATTCTGATCTCATTTTACAGTGACAGGCGGGATCACTATGTTCCGCCTACCCAGTCCATTTCAACTACGTACAGGTATGGATATGAATATGGCGACGGTTGGGGAACAAGACAATATATTAATACTCAGACCTATGGAGATTACACTGCTACGGAATATCTTACCAGAATGTCCATAACCATGCTTGATGGGGAGAAATTACGCAACGGCAAATCGCAAGCTGCTGCCGTATGGGGGGCGCAATATGAAACTTTATATAGCAAAAAAGCTATTATCAAGGATTTTGCTTCCAACATAGGATATGAAATGTTGAGTTGTTTCCCTATTAAGCAGGTCGGACGCGTAGATTTTCATTTTTATTATGGAATAGGGGTGATTTTTGATGCCGATAAAAAAGGCCGTGTGGCTGGTGTTTATCCCAATTCACCTGCCGCTGAGGCAGGAGTCAAAACGGGAGATATTCTGTCAATGCCATTTGAAATGCCGGAATATAATAAAGTTTGGGACAAGCTTAAATCGCAAAGTGAAAACGCGTACCTGTACCAGTATTCTAATTTTGCGTTAGATAGAGAGAGTCGTTTAAAGGGCAAACGTGACAATTATACCTCTTCCCTGTCAAAATACTATTTATCATTTTGGAATTCTGATAAAATGGGACCTAAAGGGTTGAAGTTGAGAGGGGAAAGAGCTTCCGGAGAAAAATACAGTGTTATCGTGCATCCAGAAAGGAAGTGTTTTGAGATGTATATGATTTACAAATAAAGCCAATATTTCAATTTCTAAGGATTGCGGTTTTACAATAAAAATATTTAGTAAACGACAGGGTGTGTATGTTTTTATAAACAGTTGACAGTAACAACTGTTTATAAAAACAACTAAATTTGCTGTCGATAAAAGCGGCTTATATGAAAAATTCGGAAAGTACGAATACTGTAAAGAGCAACATTGTCAGGGAACCTATAGGACGTATTACCGGCAGAATAAATAGGGTGTTTTTTAAAGCACTTAAAAAACGCTTATCCTACTTGGGGATAGAACATTCGTTTTTTCCACTGTTGCTCATAGGTCTTGGCAACGGAGAACTGACCCAACAAGATCTTGCAGATAAATTGATGACGGATAAGACACGGGTAGTGCATATAGTAGATTACCTTTTTGATAACGGTTTTGTTTTGAGAATAAAGAATAAAAACGACAGGCGTGAATACAAATTACATGTCACGAAAAAGGGATCAAGGGCGATTCCTGACATAGAGAGGATATTTAACGAATTGGCGGCTATTTCCTTCAAAGGGTTGCCTTCCGGAAAGATAGCGGATTTATATTCAATGCTTTACACGATAATAAACAATATCTCTTGCCTTAAGGAGGAAACAGAATAATGAATAAAACCAAAATAATAATTATCGTCACCATGATTTTGCTTGCACTTGTTTTTGTCAAAATAGGTTTGACAAAACGTGGAGGGGCCAGGGAGAAAAAAAATAATGATGATTATAAAAAGGTGGATGCAATTATTGTTACTCCGTCATTGCTTTCTTCCGATATAACGGTGAATGGTTCCATTGAGGCATACGATGAGGTGGAATTGAAAAATGAAATTGCGGGCAGAGTGGTTGCTATAAATTTGCCGGAGGGCAGGCTTGTCAGAAAAGGAACCATGTTGGTTAAATTATACGATGATGACCTTAAGGCAACTTTAAAAAAATTGCAGGCCCAGTTGGAGATAGAAAAGGAAATATATAACAGACAGTCAAAATTACTTAAAGTTAACGGAATAAGTCAAAATGATTTTGACCAGACCGCCTTGCAGGTTAGGACTTTGAGTGCCGATATAGAAGAGGAAAAGGCCTTGATAAGTAAAACGGAAATAAGGGCGCCTTTTGACGGTACAATAGGTCTTAGGAATATAAGTACAGGTGCTGTTATAAGTGCTTCTACCTCCCTTGCCACCATAAGGACTAATCAAAAATTAAAACTTGATTTTTACGTGCCGGAAAAATATAGTTCCGTGATTTCTGTCGGGATGAAATTAAATTTTAATGTTTACGATGATGCTGAACTTTATCAGGCAAAAGTAATGGCCACGGAGCACGGTATAGATAATGCTACCGGCAATTTGAAAGTAAGGGCTTTAATTACGTCTGCATCAAGAGGCTTGATCCCCGGGGCATTTGCTGATGTGAATCTTAGACTTGGTGAGAATTCAAAGGCTTTGATGGTTCCTACGCAAGCAATCATTCCGGATGAAGAAAACAAAACCGTTATTGTTGCGCGTGAAGGGAAAGCTCATTTTGTAAATGTCAAAACGGGAATCCGCAAATCCGCCAAGATAGAGGTAACGTATGGTTTGACTCCGGGAGATACCGTTGTTGTCAATGGAATATTGTTTTTGAAAGAGGGGTCTCAACTTTTCTATTCATCTGTTAGCAGGTAGTTATTATGATCATTTCCGATTATGCATTAAAGCATCCCGTGTCTGCAGTAGTATACAGTTTGATTATAATATTGCTCGGATTTATGGGATTTAAATTTTTGGGCATCAGATTATATCCCAATATAGATCCACCCGTAATTACGGTGCAGACTTCCTATTCGGGAGCCAATTCAGAAATAGTAGAGTCTCAAATTACTGAACCGCTGGAAAAATCTATAAACGGCATTGAGGGGGTTAAATCAATATCATCCCAGTCATCTATGGGTGTCAGTGCTATTACCGTTGAATTTAATTTGGGAACAGATTTGGAAAAAGCCGCCAATGATGTTCGCGATAAAGTTTCTCAGGCAACCAAATCATTGCCTCAGGATATAGACGCACAGCCCACCGTCACAAAAGCGGATGCCAATGCAGACCCGATAATAATGCTGACCGCCAAGAGCAGTAAAATGAATGCCATAGAGTTGAGCGATTATGTGGAGAACGTGCTTCAGGAAAAACTACAAACTATCCCAGGTGTAAGCTCTGTATCTATTTATGGTCAGCAGAGACCGGCTATGCGTCTATGGATCAATCCGGAACGAATGGCGGCTTATGGTATAATGCCATCGGATATAAAGACGGCTCTTGTAAATGAAAATGTGGAGATGCCGTCGGGAAAAATAAGGGGCGCTTCCACTGAACTGCTTATTAAAACACACGGCAGATTGACAACCGAGGATGATTTTAATAATCTCATAATCAAACAGACAGATAAACAAATTGTCAGATTTGGCGATATAGGTGAAGCCTCTTTGGGCCCTCAGGATGATGAGTCCGGTTCCAAGGTAAACGGGACTACGGGGGTCATGTTGAATCTTATTCCATTGCCTGGCGCCAACGACATCCAGATAGCGGATGAATTTTATAAACGTCTGACTCAAATAAAGAAAACTATGCCTGCAGGGATGGAGCTTAGTGTGTCAAGGGATAAATCGGTGTTTGTCAGGCAATCTGTCAAGGATGTGGCCGAAACATTAGTTTTGGCTATCACACTGGTTATCTTGACAATTTTTTTGTTTTTCAGAAATTGGATAATCGCGCTCAGGCCGTTGCTTGATATACCTGTTTCCCTGATAGGTACGTTCTTTTTTATGTATGTGTTTGGTTTTTCCATAAACGTATTGACGTTGTTGGGAGTGGTTCTGGCGACGGGTCTTGTTGTGGACGACGGCATAGTTGTAACCGAAAATATATTTAAGCGTATAGAGCACGGCATGGATAAATGGCGTGCCGCCTTTGAGGGAACAAGAGAGATTTTCTTTGCCGTTATTTCTACGTCACTCACGCTTGCAATAGTGTTTATACCAGTTATTTTTATGCAGGGATTCACCGGACGTCTATTCCGCGAGTTCGGAATCGTAGTTGCAAGTGCAGTACTTATATCTGCATTTGTATCCCTGACGCTGACTCCTGTTTTAAATGTTTTTCTAGGTGGTTCGGCTTCACATCATTCTCGTTTTTACGAGTCGAGCGAGCCGTTTTTCACAAGGATGGAAAAAATGTACGGCAGGGTCTTAAGTTATTTTATAAAAAACAAATGGCTTGCATTTGCTATCTTGGGTTTTTGTGTTTTAATTATTTTTTCACTATCGCGAGCACTAAAATCGGAATTGGCCCCTCTGGAGGATCACAGTTACATAAGAACCAATATTACGGCGCCTGAAGGTGCGGAATATTTATATAATCAGCAGTTTATAGATAAAGTTGCCCAGATCAGCCTTGATTCCGTACCTGGTGTCAAATATGTTCTTGCGAGGTATTCAGGCGGGAGAAATGCTAGTGCAAACACGGGGTCGGTCACTACGTTTTTAAAAGATCCGTCACAGAGAAGAATTACGCAGCAGCAGGTTTTTGACAGATTGTCCAAGATATATTCCACGATTCCGGACGGAAGACTTATTCCCAGTCAGGAGCCTACGATCACCACGGCCTCATCAAGAGGTCTTCCGGTACAATTTGTTGTTCAAAATCTTGACTTTGAAAAGCTTAAAAAAGTTTTACCGGAATTTATGGACCGTGTGCAGGAAAGCCCCGTGTTCAGCAATGTCGATGTTGATTTGAAATTTAATAAACCGGAAATAAATCTTACCGTCGATAGATTAAAAGCCAATACGCTGGGTGTAAATGAAAAGGATGTTTCAAGCCTGCTTGACCTTGCTTACAGCGGAGGGAGGTATGATTATTTTTTGGTCAACAATAAACAGTATTATATTATAGGACAAATAGATAAACAAGATCGCAGCAACCCCGGAGATATAAGATCGTTATATGTTCGTTCAGCATCGGGTAAAATGATACAACTTGATAATCTCGTTAAAACGGAAGAAAACAGCAACCCTCCTATTTTGTATCACTATAATCGTTATAAATCGGCTACCATTTCAGCAAACCTTGCAAAGGGGAGGACTCTGGGAGAAGGCATAGAGGAAATGAGACAAATTGCGGGGAAATTACTGGATAGCTCCTTCAATACAGATTTATCCGGTTCATCAAGAGACCTTGCGGAAAGCAGTTCCAATATTTCCTTTGCCTTGCTGCTGGCATTATTGCTGATATACCTTATTCTGGCCTCGCAATTTGAGAGTTTTAGAGATCCTTTTATAATAATGCTTACCGTGCCGATGGCTATTGCCGGTGCTATGTTATCTCTGTGGATTTTTCACCAGACGATAAATATATTTTCGGAAATAGGAATTATAATGCTTATAGGTATTGTTACCAAAAATGGTATTCTTATAGTAGAATTTGCAAACCAGAAACGTAAGCTCGGGCTAAATAAAAAAGTTGCAGCATTTGAGGCGGCTCGGGCCAGATTCCGCCCTATTTTGATGACTTCCTTGGCCACTATTTTTGGATGTTTGCCTATTGCATTAGCCTTGGGATCAGGTGCTCAAAGTCGTGCGCCCCTTGGTACGGTTGTAGTTGGCGGACTTTTATTTTCACTAATACTAACTCTATTTGTGATACCTGTTACCTACATTGTTATGTCAAGCAATAAAAAAAGATGAAAAAGAAAATTTTGTTATTGATTATGGCGATAATGTTTGCCGTCGGGATTAATGCGCAGCGGATACTGTCTCCTGAGGAAGCGGTAAGCACAGCGCTTAAAGATAATTTTGATATTTTGATTGCACGTAATGATGCTGATATAAGTAGGATTAATAATACTATGGGTAATGCCGGGATGTTGCCGGAAATTGGTCTCAACGGATCCGGATCCAAGAACAATGAGACCGATAAATCTAGTTCTGTATTTTCGGCTGGAGCGGAGTTGTCCTGGACTTTGTTTGACGGAGGCAAAATGTTTGTTACAAAGAGAAAATTATCGGAACTCCAGGCTATCGGGGAGCTGCAATTTAGATCAAAAGTTATGGAGGTCATTTATAATGTTATGGCGGCTTATTATGATGTTGTAAGGCAGAAGCAGGAGTTAAAATATATAAATCAGGTTATCGATTATAATAGACAGAGGGTTACTATTGCCCAGACCGGATTTAATGCCGGTCAAATGGATAAAACTGAACTGCTGCAAGCTCAAATTGATTTTAATGTTGCAGCCGAGAATGCTATAAATCAACAGAATATCATAGTTAAAACAAAGAAAGCATTAAGCAATATTTTAGGACAAAGTAATATGCAGGAGTATGATGTTATTGATTCCGTGCGATTTACCGTCATTCCGGTTGAGGCGGATGTGTTAAGGAATCTGGATTTATCAAATGTGGGCATTCTTGCTATGCAGAAACAGGTTGATGTTGAGGGATTGGCTTTGCAAGAGGTTAAAAGGACCTATTTACCGTCATTAAATTTCAAAGGAGGGTATTACTTATCACAAACATCTACTTCTGAATCTACACTGCATAATAATTCGCACGGTTTGCAAATGAGTGGAACGCTATCCGTTCCCATATATAATGCAGGTGAAACAAAGCGTAAACTTTCCGTTGCCAAAATGAATTTGCTGTCAAGTCAATACAATTTGAATAATTTAAAATTACAGACCGGAATAGATTTACAAAACGCTTATGCAGATTATGATAATCAGACAAGGTTATTGCGTATAGAAAAAGATAATTGCAAATTAGCTGCTGAAAATATGGAAATATGCTTGAAACGTATGGAATTAGGTCAAACCACATCATTGGAGGTTCATCAGGCACAGGAAAACTATATGGAGTCAAGGACCAGACTTCTTAATTTTCAGTATAATTTGAAAATTGCTGAGACAAAAATCAAACAGTTGGTATCTTCTCTTTGATAAAAGTTAAGTAAATTTATTTAGTAGCTATTGATCTGTATTTAAGGAGATTTTTCAATTCTTTATTTTCTTTTTCCAACAATGCATTTTTCATTGCGAGTTTACAGATCATATTTAATTCGTTGCGGTTGCCCTGTTTGATCAGGTGGTGTGGCTGAATGGACATAGCCTTACCACTTTTTCTCGGATTATCGGTATCCTTATCTATAATCTCCCCGGTGCCGGTCAGAAACCAGTGAAAATTAACGTCATGGTAAATTTTGAGAAACTTTAACAAATTCTCTTCTGATAGTCCATTTTTTTGAGATAAAATGCCATTTGAAATACCGGTAGCAGAGTAGAACTCGTACCTCGTTATACCCTTTAACTCCAAGTATTCTAAAATTCTTTGCTTTAGGGTTGAAAATTCTCTCATATTTTCTTGTTAAAATGAAATATCTCAATTAACTTTGCAGCGACCAAACACTTGTTAAAGTTTAACACGGCCGTAAAGATAAAAATAAATTCCAGTATTGTATATAGTATAAAATGAAAGATTTAAATTGGATAGTTGTAAGCTATGGCAAGGTAAAGGAAATTGCAGAACTGTTTGATGTTACGGAGGCTATGGTGAGTAAGGCGCTAAGAGGAAAGAGCAGCACTAAACTGGCAGACAAAATACGTTATGCGGCCATAAATAATTATGGAGGACAAAAAATGCAATTAGTTTCCACCAGAGGTAATAATGAGAATTCTCTATGAGAACGGATCACGCCGATATATTATCAATGTTGTTGGATTTTAGGGAGGATGAAAGAAGTTTCAGACGCCATTTTGTGTCTGCTTGTTCGTGTATTGGAGAGGAGAAATATTTAAGTGTCGGATTGAAGAGGCAGGAGGCTATATGTGAAAAACTGGAAACCATAATTTGTGAGGTTAAAAAATATAAAAAACTGAGAGATGATCTGTTCTTAAATATCGGTCATGAGATTCGTACGCCCCTTAACGGAATAGTCGGTTTTTCAGATCTTATTGGGCAGGAGACACTTTCTGGTAAGGAGAGAGAGGAATATGCCAAAATTATAAATGTTAGTACCTTTAGACTCTTAAAGGTGCTTGAGGATGTGCTTGATGTTGCCAGAATATATTGTGGAAATTTAAAAATGAAGTATGAGGAGGTTGATGTGGATGAATTTTGCGGAGCAATTCTTTCATCTTTTGAAAAGCTTAGGGTAGAGGAGGGGAAGAATGATATATATATAGTTTTTAAAAAACCTGCAGAGCCGGGACTTAGAATTTTTACAGATCGTTATAGGTTGGAGCAAATCCTGAATAATTTATTGGACAATTCACTAAAATTTTCAAAGAGAGGGGAGATATGTTTTGGCTATGATGTGGTAAAATCCGATGTCTCATTTTTTGTGACGGACCAAGGAATAGGCATTCCGGAAAAGATGGTAAAAACAATTTCCCACCATTTCACAGATCCTCTGCCGGAGGATCCCGCTGTGTCGTGCAATAATACGGGTTTGGGCCTTTTAATATGCAATGGGATAGTCTCTTTAATGCAAGGCAGGATATCCGTCAATTCAAAGATTGGCCAAGGTACGACTGTCAAATTTGATATCCCTATGATAAAGGCTGAGAATGAGAATTTATATTATAAAGACTTTAAAAAATACTAACAATGAGAAAAAATTTATTCATTTTAATGGCGGTTGTTTCCGCGGTTATTTTCTGTGGGTGTTCCAAGGATAATTCAAACGGTAGCGGCGGTCAGTTAAGTATCACTACAAATGTAAAACCAAGTGCGGATGGGTCCTTTACAAAATCAGCTGTTTCATCCTTCTCAAGTTCAACTATAGGCGTGTTTGTTGGTGGTGCGGCTTATTCACCAACTTCCAATTCTACCGCTGTGGTAAGTTCCGGCAGTAACACAATTTCACCCACTCCGTCAATTTATATTAATGCAGATGCCATGGTGTATGGATATTATCCCGCGGCTGCTTCCGAGCTTACAAATCCTACAAGCGCTTCAACAAAAGCAGTTACTGTTGTAACCGCTGATGATTTCTTAGCAACTGCTCAGAATGATTATCTTTGGGCAACACCGGTCGCGGTGAGCAAAACCAACAGGACCGCTGCACTAACATTTAATCATGCTCTTTCAAAAGTAATTTTTAGTTTGAAACTTGGCAGCACATACGCCGGGGCCGGTGCTCTTACTGAAGTTAAACTTACAACTACCAGCGATACTTATAAATTCAAGGCCGGTACAAGCGGAACCATGCTTATAGCAAGCGGGGTTTTGTCCGGATTGACGGATCAGGCTACGCTTGACTATACAGGGTCTAAAACATTAACTACTACAGCATCAGAAGTAATTGGACTGGTGGCTCCAACAAGCCTTGCAGAAAATATTTCAGCTTCATCAACAATAACTCTCACTATCACACTAGATGGTCAAACTTACTCTGCCACATTACCGGTTGATAAAGTTGCAGCGTGGGCGGCTGCCACAAGCTATACATACAACATAACCGTTAGCAGCGGCGAGCTTGTTATAGGGACGGTGTCTATTGCAGACTGGACTGCGGGAACATCAACAGATGTAACATTGAGCTAAATAATGAGAAATAGCATTTTGTCGCTGACGGCATTGTTACTAGTATTGGATTTGTGCGGTTGTAAGAAGGGGGGCAACGACATAAAAGATGCGAAACTTGGAATGATAGCCTGGACGCAAACGATGCTTGATACGTCCGTAGATTCTCTGGTTTCCGGAGATGGTTTTTTAGATGGGGACAAGATAGGTGTCATTTTAAGTGGCAATGGTTATGATACATGCAGTAACGTATTTGTGTATGAAGGCGGGAGTTGGTGCGGTGATGCCGTTCCACTTGCGGGGGAGAATGCATATGTTTATGGTTTTTACCCCGCTTTTCTTCCGGTGACAGGGGAAGCGGTAATACCATCTTGTAATGATAGAACTATTCCGGTGAAAATTGTAAATCCGGAGTATTTTTGTGGTAAAAATCAAGCCGATTATATGTGGGCCGTGTCTACTCTTGACGGCAAGATAGCCGTTGTAAGCAGAAGCAAGCCTGCCGTTTCCTTGTTGTTCATGCATGCTCTGTCTAAAATTACTTTTTCCATTAAGCTTGATGACAATGTTAAAGGGACTGCTATGCTGACCGGGATAACACTTGATAAGAGTGCTGGTGCGGGTTCTTTTTATTGTAATAATGGGGTCATGAGTTTTGAAGCCTCTCCCGCTTACAGGTTGAGCGGCTTGAGCAGCGTTAGCGAATTGAATTTTAGCGGAGGATGTCCGTTGTATAACAACACATATTCTAACGTTGATGTTTTGGTAGCTCCTGTGGCGGCTGATAATATAACCGTTACTATAGCAATGGAAATAAACGGAACTTTATGTACTGCTTCTCAAATCCTACCAATAGAAACGGCGGCGTCCAAGGTGGGAAATTGGGAGGCCGGGAGAAACTATATTTACAAAATAGTTAGCAACGGTGATGAACTTTCTATTCAGGGGCATGTTTCAATAACCGGCTGGGATAACAGCGATGGAGGTTCCTTGGAGGTTAATTAAAAATGTTAGTGGATGCCAGACGTAGATATATTTTATTCTGCAAGAGGATTGTTATAGTTCCGGTCGTTCTTGTCTTCTGTTTTGTCTCATGCCTTTTTTCTTCATGCAGCAAGGATCACGGGATCCAAGAGGAGGGAGGTACTCAACTGCACATAGGCGGGGTTTCCCTGTCCGGTTCTTTTTCCGGCGGGGCATCCACCAAGAGCACGGGACTTTCCTCAGGCAGCATAGGGGTGTTCCGGTTGTCCGGTGACGGTTATGCCTCCTCCCGCAATAATGTTGAATACAGTTGCAACGGCAGTGTTTGGGGTGCTGCATCTGGTGTTACGCCCGTCTATCTCACAAAATCATCCGTCGGGCTCTGCGCCTACTACCCCTATTCATCAGACCTTTCAGGAGGGATGGCAACCCTGACATCTCAGCTGTATGCTGCAGAGAAAGATTTCTGCTACCAGAGGGGACTCTCATGCAGCAGCGCCTCCTCAGTCTCCTTTAAACTTGGCCACGCATATTCCATGATAACATTTGCTTTTACACACCAGGATTCTTACAGTGGCACGTGCAAGATAAGCAACATCAGCATATCTAATTCAAGCATATTAATATCCAATACTCTTGACATAACCAAGGGCGGCACTTCGACAAGTACAGGAACTTACGGCAGCGGCACGGCAGGCACGGTAAGTGTGGACCCGGCCATTACCTCCATAGCTTACGGCCGCAGCGTATCTGCGGCGGTCCTTATGGTTCCAACTGTGTCCGCACTCTCAGGTACGATAAATTTAAGTTTCACCATAGACGGCACGGTCTTCACTGCATCAGTAGACGTCTCCGGAACGGGGATGACGTCTCTTGAGGCCGGGAAAAATTACACCATCAAGGTGAACATAGGCAATGAGACGGCCAATTGTTACATTGTTTCCTCCGGCAGCTCCAAGGTCATATCCGTGGGTGTCATGGGCAACGGAAATGCAAATGCCGTAGCCGGTACGGAATTGATCACAAGCATCTCTCCGGCATCGGTTGGAATAGTATGGGAAACATCATCCGGTCTGGTCACGTTGAGCGATTTCAACAGCAGCAGCAAGACGGTCAAGGTAACATCCTCCGGCAGCGGCAATGCAGTGATAGCAGCCTACAGCGGCGCAGGTCAGACAGGTACTATCCTGTGGAGCTGGCACATCTGGGCAACAGACTATGATCCGGATACGCCCTCCAACGGAACCACCTATACTATAACCAATACGGCCTCTACGCCGGTATCCTATACATTCATGGACAGGAATCTTGGAGCTACCTCCATTACGGCAGGTGACGTTGGAACTATCGGTCTGCATTATCAGTGGGGACGTAAGGATCCATTTACCGCCTCTTCCTCATTCAGTTCACAAACGGAAACATCCGTATACGACGGCAGCGGCAGCAGTTTTACATTTCTGAGCAAGGTGCAGACCGTAAGCACAGATAATAACTTGAACAATTCAATCATTAATCCGACTGTGTATTACAAGGGACTGGATAATCCCAATACAGGATATGACTGGTATACCTCCACAAACAGCACTTCTTCTCAGAACGGAGCCCTATGGGGAGGCGCAAATACTGCCTCTTCTTCTGACAAAACCATTTTCGACCCGTGTCCTGCGGGATGGAGAGTTCCGGCATGGGAGGGTGGATATTCTCCATGGAGCGCATTGGGAGCCAATGGAACGGCAACAAGCAGTGTTGGAATATTTGCCAATTATGGGGTCATGTGGACAGCTATTACGGCCGGCTTCTGGCCTGCTGCTGGCTGTCGGCATGGCACTGCTGGGTCTCTTTCCAGCGCAGGTTCCGTCGGTGGCACCTGGTCTGCATCGCCTGATTCGGGCTGTTGTGGGTATGCCTTGGGCTTCGCCAGTAGTGTCTTGTATCCTTCTTTCGATGGCGACCGGGCAAACAGCATCTCGGTACGGTGTGTCAAAGAATAAATATCTGGAGATGTAAACCACAAGCTGGTTTATGTAGTCCTACTCGACAACGGTACTGAATGAAACTAGACAGAGTGTTAATTTTAATACTTGAATGAACTTCCGCCAATGAATTCACGCATTATAGAGGTAGGCGGTATTCCCGTTTGTTCTTGAGGATTTAATTCCACCACATATGACAGGAATTTAATCATTCTCAGACTCTCTGCGTATGCAGGGGAGATGGGTGGTATTCTGCGGAGCAGAGATTCGGCATAAAATTTAAGCATCGGCAACTCGTATATCAGATAAGAATTGAACATGATATCCGCATTTTCCTGATACGGGAAAATGTTTTTGTTCTCTCCCGCAACTACGCTTTTCCAGCGTAGTATGGTATCTTCTGCACTTATTCCCCGGAAATTGCTGTCGCGAACCATTCTTCTCAAAAGGCGGCTGTCGGTTGTAGAGATGGAGTTGTTCTCGTCAATTGACAGTGAGGTTAATGCAGAGGCGTAGACTTTAAATTTTTTCTCCGGTGCAATTTTTTCCGTAAGTATAGGATTTAGGGCATGAATACCTTCCATCACAACTATATCTTCACCGGTCATTTTGATCTTTTTTCCGTCCATGGTGCGTGAGCCGGCCTCAAAATTAAAGCGGGGCAGAACAATTTCTTCTCCTTCAAACAGTTGGTTCAATTCAGTATTAAGCAGGTTCAGATCAAGTGCGTTTATAGATTCAAAGTCATAATTTCCATTCTCATCTTTTGGTGTATGTTCTCTGTCTACAAAAAAATCATCCATGGAAATTACTATTGGATTTAAGCCTAAGACTTTTAGCTGCAGTGCAATACGTTTGGAAGATGTGGTTTTTCCGCTGCTTGACGGACCTGCTATCAGAACAAGTTTTACTTTATCTTTTTTCTGAAAAATTCTATCCGCTATTATGGCGAATTTCCGCTCATGCAGTGCCTCTGAAACTTGAATTATTTCTTTTGCATGCCCCTCAATAATACCCTTGTTTATTGTGCCTATGTCCTTTGCTCCTATAATTTCACACCAGTCCCTGTTTTCCTTGAATATTTCAAAAAGTTTGTCTTGGAATTTTACATGCGGCATATTGTACGGCGGATATGGGACAGGAGCCTGGAGACAGAACCCGCCGTTGTATTTTATAAGATTATAGGCCTCCAGATATCCGGTAGAGTATAACATCGGGCCATAAAAAGTATCAGCATAACCATCAAGATAATAGACGCTTGCAAAAATACTCCCGATGGATTCAAGAAGTTTTGCCTTTTCTTGCTGCCCGTGAGATTCATAAAGGGCTCGGGCTTCTGCATTTGTTTTTTTGATTTTTATGAACAGAAAATTTTCTTTAACAAGATTTGTCATTCTGTCAAGAATTTTACAGACATCTTCATCCGTGGTAGGAACGGTTAGGGAGAAATTTTTCTTATCCCTGAGTTCTCCGTACAACCCGTTGGGCAATGTATAATCAAGGCTCAAAAGACAATCTGGATATAGATCAAAAATGGCGCGCTGCAGAAGAAAACTAAGTGAGCGCACGTAAGTTCTTCTGCCGTCTTCTTTTGTAATGTCCAAAAATTCAACGGTTGATGCAATATAAAATTCAAAACCTAGTCCTTTTAATTGATTATTCACGTATGCGGCTAGCACGCGGTGCTCCCCCTCATTATATCTAATCTCCTTTAGGAAATCTACAAGCTTGGTACCTGGCTTTGTGCTGTAATATTTGTCTGTGTTTTTACAAAAAACCCTGATTTTTTCCATTTTCAAGAATATTTAAAGACGGAATTTTGCCGCCCGGTATTTATGAATGTGTATGTAAAATCTTTTTGAGATATGTTCCTGTGAAGGACGCTTTATTTTTCGCAACCTGCTCAGGTGTCCCCTCTGCAATTATATTTCCGCCGCCGCGCCCCCCTTCCGGTCCCATATCTATCAGCCAATCAACTGATTTAAGAATATCAAGGTTATGCTCTATTATAACCACGGCATTTCCCTTATTTACAATTTTCTGCAGCACGCTAAGCAGCACCTTTATATCTTCAAAATGTAAGCCAGTAGTTGGCTCATCCAATATATAAAGTGAACTTCCTGTATCTTTTTTGGATAATTCTGTGGCCAATTTAACTCTTTGACTCTCTCCCCCGCTTAATGTGGTTGACGGCTGTCCAAGTTTTATATAACCAAGGCCTACGTCTTCCAAAGCCTTTAATTTTGGAACTATTGAAGGAATATGTTCAAAGAATATAACGGCCTGAGAGATAGTCATTTTTAGCACATCATTAATGTTCTTTCCCTTGTATTTCACTTCCAATGTTTCCGCATTGTATCTTTTTCCGTTGCATTCTTTGCAAGTTACATAAACGCTCGGCAAATAATTCATCTCTATTGTCTCCACACCGGCTCCCTTGCAAGTCTCACATCTTCCTCCTTTTACGTTGAATGAAAATCTTCCGGCCTTGAATCCTCTTATCTGTGCGTCCGGTGTTTTTTCAAAAAGTTTTCTAATGTCAGAAAATACATTTGTGTATGTTGCCGGGTTGCTGCGCGGTGTGCGGCCTATTGGGCTTTGGTCCACAACTATCAGTTTATCAATGTTTTCTATGCCATCAATTTTTTGATAAGGAAGCGGAGTCATTAGAGATCTGTAAAAATATTTGCTCAAAATCGGCATCAGAGTTTCATTGATAAGAGAAGATTTTCCGCTGCCGCTCACGCCGCTTACTCCAACAAGACAACCAAGCGGCACAGACAAATTAACGCACTTTAAATTATTGCCTGTTGCGCCGTATAATTTTAGATATTTTCCATTGCCTTTGCGCCTTTCCGCAGGCAGCTCTATTTTTTTTATACCTCTCAGATAATCAGCAGTGTAACTGCGCATGCCTTTTATTTTAGAAAGAGGCATTTTCATGAGTTCATCAGGTGTTCCGCTAAATAAAAGTTCTCCTCCTCTGGGGCCTGCGCCGGGTCCTAAATCTATAAGCCAATCTGCGCTTAACATTGTCTCCAAATCATGTTCAACCACCATCACAGAGTTGCCCTCATCTCTTAATTGCTTAAGTGAATTAATAAGTTTTATATTATCTCTTTGATGCAGTCCAATGCTTGGCTCATCCAAAATATATAGCACGTTGACAAGCTTGCTGCCAATTTGAGTGGCAAGCCTAATTCTCTGACTTTCACCTCCGCTAAGTGTTCTTGTTGCTCTGTCGAGAGATAGATAATTTAATCCTACAGCCTGCAAAAAACCTATTCTGTCATTGAGTTCTTTGATAACATCGCGTGCAATCAGATTTTGTTTTTTATCCAACTTTTCCGGAAGAGTTTTTATCCACTCTGCCAAAGTATCTATATCCATTGCGGCAACTTCAGCAATATTTTTACTATCTATTTTGAAGTAGAGTGCCTCTTTTTTTAACCGTGTGCCGTGACATTCCGGACAAACGGTCTCCTCTATGAACCTCTCTTTGCGTGCGCTTAAATCATCGTCTTCCTCTTTTTGCTCTAGCTTAGAGACAATTCCGGTGAAAGGTGCAAGCAAGGTTCCGTCTGCAAGATTCACTCTGAACAATTCATCTGTTCCGTAAATAATCATGTTAAGGGTATCTTCCGGCAAGTTGCGGATTTGAGTATTCAGGGAGAAATCATATTTCTTTGCCATGCTCTCCAGTATGCGGAAATTGTTTGTGTCCTTATAGCTGCCAAGCGGAAGAATTCCTCCTGCGTTTATAGATTTATAAGGATTGGGTATAATTTTAGAAATGTCTAATTGTGAGACATATCCAAGTCCCTTGCAGCGCGGGCAAGCTCCCTGAGGAGAGTTAAAAGAGAATGTAAACGGGGCAGGTTCCGGCAAAGAAAATCCCGTGTCCGCATCCATCAGATGCTGAGAGAAAAATCTTAAATCTTTATCCAGTTCTGCCGCCTCGCTTTTTTTCTCCGCATCTTCCATCTTTAGCATCGCGATAGTTCCCTTCCCTTTTTCAAGTGCGTTATTTACAGACTCATATATTCTTTTATAGTCAGGTTCGGACGGGATTAGCTTATCAACAATCAAATCTATAAAGTGAATTTTATATCTGTCCAGTGGTTTGACATCTGCAACTTCTCTGATTTTTCCGTCTATTCTAACCTGTTGGTATCCTTTGCGCAACAGGCTGTCAAACAAATCTTTATAGTGACCTTTTCTTCCAACTACCAGCGGTGCAAGAAGCAAACATTTTACGCCGTTGTATTCTTTTATAATAAGCTGAGTAATTTGTTCTCTTGTATATTTTATCATTTGCTTTCCCGTGGCGGGAGAGTATGCGTATGAGGCTCTTGCATAGAGCAAACGGAGAAAGTCATACACTTCCGTGATGGTCCCTACGGTTGAACGAGGATTATTTCCGGTGGTTTTTTGTTCTATCGCGATGATGGGGCTTAGGCCAGTAATACTCTCAACATTAGGTTTTTCTAGAATTCCTATAAACTGTCTTGCATAAGCGGATAATGTCTCCATGTAGCGACGCTGTCCCTCTGCGTATATTGTATCAAAAGCAAGAGAAGATTTTCCGCTGCCGGATAAACCGGTGATTACCACGTATTTTCCGCGCGGGATAGTAACGCTCACATTTTTAAGATTGTGCTCGTTAGCTCCTATTATTTCTATTTTATCCAAAAAAAACCTCCCGTCAAATGAGACAATTTTAAAATCCTTTATCCCTTAAAAATGGATTCTGCATAAGTTCATCCTTGATAGTTGAGTTTGGCCCGTGCCCCGGATAAACAATGTAGTCAGCCGGCATTTCCCTGGCTATTTTATTTAGACTGTCAGGCATTGCATCTTCTTCACTCTCAGGCAAATCTGTTCTACCGCAGCTCCCCGCAAAAAGAGTATCCCCCGTTAAAACAAATTTATCTTTTGGAGAGTAAATACATACGCTTCCCGATGTATGTCCGGGAGTTGCAATTACCTTTAAAATGGAATTTCCAAATGTAACATCGTCTCCCTCTTTAATGTCCAGCGTCTTCAATGGCGGCTGTTCAATTTGATAGCCAAACATCAGACAATCATGTGGAGCTCTTTCCAGCAATGGAATATCCTTTGGGTTAAGATATGTTGGAATATTGTATTTCTCTGTAATAAAGGCATTTCCCATTACATGATCAAAATGTCCGTGAGTACATACAATTTTTACCGGCTTAAGTTTCTCTGCGTCTATGTACTTTACAATCCTGTCTCTTTCACTCTGAGAACTTATGCCGGGGTCAACAATAATACACTCTTTTGACTCATCTGAAAGTATGTAGCAGCACTCCCGCAACTCATTCAAATAAAACTCCTTAACTGTTATCATATTAAAACATTATTCTTAAAAATTACTTTACGCCATGCAACATCGGGACAAAACTTGCAGCACCGTATGACTGCTTTTCAAATTCGCTTTTGCTTTTTCTTGTAATTAGCAGCATCTCTTGTTCTTTGTCGCCGACAGGTATTACAATTTTCCCTCCAACTTTTAACTGCAGAAGCAAGTCATTTGGAATTTCAGGTGCGCCGCAGGTGACAATAATCCCGTCAAACGGAGCAAATTGAGGCAATCCCTTAAAACCGTCTCCCCAAAACAGAACCGGTTTTGTGTAATCTATTTTCAATAGATTTTCCTTTGCTTGCAGGTACAATTCTTTCCGCCTTTCAATGGTATAAACTACAGCACCCATATAAAACAGAATTGCTGTCTGATAACCGCATCCGGTACCTATTTCCAAAATTTTTTCACCGCTTTTAAAATTCAGCAGCTCCGTTTCCAATGCTACGGTGTATGGCTGAGAAATTGTCTGCTTGCCTGCAATCTCTATTGGAATGTTCTTATAGGCAAAATCTTCCAGCCCCTTCTCTATAAATAAGTGGCGAGGTACTGCGCCAATGGCGCGTAACACCCTGCTTCCAAACATTTTGGAAGCAGTCAGTTCCTCTACAAGTTTTTTTCTTCTCCCTTTTTGTATAAGAGGGTCCAACACCAAATTTAGCATTTGACAAAATTACAAGAAATATTCTTACTTTTGTAAGAGTATAACGCCTGTATTTAAGCGGGCGTTTTTCTACATAAACTTTTATTGTATGCATATTGGAATAGCGGGAAACATCGGGAGCGGCAAAACTACCCTTACAAGACTTTTGTCAAAGAGCATGAATTGGACTCCAAGATTTGAGCCGGTGGACAATAACCCTTACCTGGCAGATTTTTACAAGGATATGCAGCGCTGGTCATTCAACCTGCAGATTTATTTTTTGAACAAAAGATTTAAAGAGGTTGTAAATATCAGGCGCACAAATGATAATGTAATACAGGACAGAACTATATATGAGGATTCTTGTGTATTTGCCCCCAATTTGCATAAAATGGGGTTAATGAGCACAAGAGATTATGAGAACTACAAAGATTTATTCTCTTTAATGATATCTCTTGTAAAACCTCCGGATTTAATGATATATCTGCGTTCTTCCATTGAGCATCTGGTTGGCAATATCCAGAAGCGGGGACGTGAGTATGAGGAGGGAATTCGCTTGGATTACCTTAAGGGCCTTAATGATTTATATGAGGCTTGGATAACAGAATACTCGGATGGCAAGAAATTAATCATAGATGTGGATAAGCTTGATTTTGAGAATGATCCAAAGGATTTAAGTTCTGTCATTGATGCTGTTGGGGCAGAGCTTCACGGATTATTTTAACGGCTTTGCTGCAAATTTCGCGTTACTAGTATCTCTTAAGCCAGCTCTCCGGATTCTGTTTTTGAGTTCCTGACCAAAGTTCAAAGTGAAGCGTTGACTCGTCTAGAGATGAGTCCAGATATCCAATTGTCTGTCCGGTAGATACTTTCTGTCCCACTCTTGCTGAAACACTTCCCAGTTTGCAATAGAATGTGAAATACTCTCCGTGCTGGATAAGCACACAATGGCTGTATCCCGGTATTACAATTATCTGTTTAACCGTTCCCTCAAATACAGATAAAATAGCACATCCTTTTGGAGCTGAGATATTTATGCCATTATTAAACGGCAGGGAAACGCCCTTCATAGAGGCATCATTGTGTTCACCGTAACCCTCAGAAATAACGCCCCTTCTTACGGGCCAAGGCAGTCTGCCGCGGTTGTTTCTAAACTCTCCGGAAAGCTGAGCGCTCTCAGGTGTAGTTGCATAAGTCATTGGTGCTGCTTTGTTTGAGGCTGACGATGAAGCTTTCTTGGAAGATGTTTTTTTGGTTGATGCCAAGGAGGCGTTGCTGTTTGCCGCTGCGGCAGCGGCTTTCTTTCTCTCCGCTGCAATTGCTGCGGCAATCATCCTTTGAACCTCTCTGTTAAGCTGAGCCGCCTGTCTTTTTTTCTGCTGAAGCTGACCGCTGAAATTCTTCTGCTGCTTTGACAGTACATTTGCATAAACCTGAGACTTTTGTTCTTCCGTTTTGAACTTATTATATTCTTCTGTCTTAACTTTCTGAGCTTTAATGTTTTCTGTCTGCATCTGAGCGATATTCTTTCTCTCATCCGCAATCTTGTTCTGAACCTCTTTCAACTTTTTAGCTTGGTCGTTAAGAGCTTTAGAATAATCTTTTAGATAGCTCCATCTTCTGTAACCCTGTTCAATGCTATTGCTTGCAAGAATGTACATAAACCATGTTCTGCTGTCTCTGTTGCGATACGCTTTAACTATCATTCTGCGGTAATACATCTTAAGCGTATCCATGTGTCTTTGAGTCACATTAAGCTCTATTGTCTTGCCGTAAATTTCATCGCTTTGCTGAGCAATTTGCTTGTCCAACTGGGCAATCAGCTGTTTTCTCTTATCAACCTTTTTTCTTATGAGAGCCAGCTCCTCAAGCGTATTTTTCCTTTTCTTCTGAGTCTGTGCAATTTGACTGTCCAGATATGCAATATCTTTTTGCAATTGATTGATCTGAGCCTTTTTACTCTCGACAGATTTTTGTGTGCCTGAATTTTGAGCTGCTGCTGCGCATGGGTCGGCGGCAACAAAAACAAAAGCCAACATAGCCGTAAGAAGAGCCGCGGCCAAACCCCTAAAATATAAAACTATGTTATATGTTTTTTGCAAAATACTCCTTGTTAAAAAACTGTCGGGACAAAAATACTAATTACTTTTTGCTCATCACTTTTTTGTCCGCAATCTTTTTCAGCAATTTTTCGGTCTGCGCTGTATCTCCCTCTTTCTTAGCAGCTTCCACGGCCTTATCCCAATATAGAAAAGCGAGATCATACTCTTTTAATGCAAAAAGAACTTCTGCATAGTGGTCAAGCATTACGGGGTTATCGCTTCCGCCATAGGCTAGTGCATGCTGGAATTGCTTGCGCGCCTCCAGATAATTTCCCTGCAGGTAAAGTATCCATCCGTAGGTATCCAGATAAGTTGTATTGTTTGGCTCAAGTTCTATGGTTTTCTTGCTCATTTCCAGAGCTTTATCAAGGTTCCCTTTTTTGTCTGAAGTTGCAATGTACCATGCCCAGTTATTAAGAACGGGACTCTCTTTTGGATTTATCTTTAATGCTTTCTTATAATATTTATAAGCCTCTTCATTCTGATTTTTAAGGTGATACAAATCTCCAATCAGAGAATAGGCATTGATCAGAAGAGTAGTGTCATTTCTTTCCTTTGAGATTTTTTCAACTTGAGACAGCGTAGCTATAGAAGAATCATATAGTTTTAAATTGTACTCGGCAAGTCCTTTAAATTGCAGTATATCAGTCTTTCCGGAGAATTTGGCAATTGCGGAATCTCCAAAGTTTTTAAGTCTCCTCCACTCCTCAGCACTGTAAAGGAAAGACATATAATCTATGTTTACAGCGTAAGCGTTCGGGTAATATTTTATGCTGTTTTCTAATATTTTGCGAGCTTCATCCTTGTGTCCGGCTCCCGACAGATATATTGCAGCAATTTGATTGCATGTGGTATCATCTGGGTTTGTGGCTGCCATAATTTGCACAGATTCAGCCATTTGTTCTTTATAGCGAGAAAGAAAACCTGCATTGTTGAAAATTTGCTTTAAATAATCCGTCTTCATTTTGGGATTAATTTCCGTGTTAGCCATAAACGGATTTAAAAACTTAAAGAAATTTGGGTAATCGTTTCTTAATCTATAAAGCTCCGCTTTACCAAATAAGGCGGGGGCATAGGCAGTGTCATGATCAAGGGCTTTATTGTAATACTTAAGAGCTAATGTGTCATTAAGGAGGTCCATATTCATATCTCCAAGAAGGGCATCATATTTTGGATTTGGAGACACGGCGTCTGCATCCTCCAGACACTTAATGGCTTGAGGATATTGGCGTTTTGCAGAATAGGCATCAAATTTTGCCATGGTAGAGACTTCATTTGGCCCTGCAATTTTTTCAAGTCTGTCCGCTACGCCAAATACCTTGTCATAATCATTAGTCTTTGAGTATATATTAATAAGATTCAAAAATACCTCAGATTTTCCGGGATATTTCTTTGACATTTTCTCATATAAATTCCTTGCATCATCTATCTTGTTGTTCGTCAAATAAATAGATGCCAAATCAGCAGCGTAATAGTAATTTGAGGTATCTAAATCTGCAGCTTTTTTGCAAAATTTTTCCGCATCATCCGTCTTGTTCATCTGCAGAGAAAGTTTTGCCATAAGGTAGTAGGCCGCGTCATTGTTGGGGTCTGATTCCAGTGCGGCCATGCAATTTGCCGTAGCCTCTTGATATTTTTGCTGCGTATAAGCCGCTTCTGCAGCAATCATATTGGTCTCCGTGTTTGCTTTTGCGAGCGTCACTTTCTCCTGTCCCTTTGCCTGACCAGCCATCAATACGGAGAAAATGAGACCTATCGTGATAAATACGTGTATGTTCTTCATTTTCATAATACCTGGCAAAAGTAGCAAATTCTGTGCTAATCAGTGTTGCCTTTGGGAGCAAGAATGATTAAATTTGTAGCATTGATTGCAACTTTTATGACCCGTAACGCATCTACAAAGTGTCGAAAGAGAGAAACATAAAGCAGGATCCCAAGGATCCGTATGCAGATTTGGTCAGAGATTGCATTAAAAATAGTGCGCTGGCTCAAGAGAAAATGTACGAGAAACTTTCTTCTCGGATGTTTCCTGTTTGTCTGCGTTACATAGGAGAGAGAGAAAAAGCCAAAGACGTTATGCATGACGGTTTTATAACCTTATTTGCAAAACTGTCAGACTTTAGAGGAGAGGGCTCTTTTGAGGGGTGGGCAAGAAGAATTTTTGTGACTACTTGTCTGATGTATTTGAGAAAGAATGATGTTCTTAAAAACACAGAGCAAATAGACGGGACCGTTCCAGTTGCGGATGTCAGGCTGGATCCCAAAGAGACGGAAAAGTTGGATGTGCAACTGCTTCTGGAGATTATTGCGGAGATGCCGGCGGGGTTTAGGACAGTGTTCAACCTTTATGCAATTGAGGGCTTTTCTCATAAGGAGATAGCAAAGATGCTGAATATGAGTGACGGAGGAAGTAGAAGCCAATTGAGCAGGGCAAGAGTGTGGCTGCAGAACAGGCTTAAAAATTTTAAGTAAAATCACGATAGTTACCTGGAATTTGAAAAATTCTGATGATATATTAAACAGTGTGAGATTGGAGAACGAGGCAAACCCCGTTGACAAATTGTTTGCTGACAAGTTGAAAGACTTGGACGGAAGCAAGGAGTCTGTGGGTGAGCTTGCGCTTTCTGATGATGAGAAGACTCAGATGTGGTCTTCCATCAAGAAGAGCATTCCTGCAGGAAAACCTGTCGGGAATACTAGTGTTGTCAAGAATAAACCTTTGAGGAGCAGGATTATATACTGGTCCATTGCTGCCGCAGCAGCCACGGCTGCTGCCGTTGTTGCAGGCATTTTCTTTAAGACATCAAGCCCAAATAAGTCATATATTCAAAAGCAGAACACACTGGCAAATGAGGTAATTGCCGGCCAACCATTTCGGCCCGAAATCAAACCTATGAAAAAGACTATGGCCCGAAATGCCCAAAATTATCTGGCATCCAATTATGTGCGGGAGCCGATGGTTGAACTTCCCTATCTGACAGAGCAACAGAGCGATATTCACGTAGCAGTGACGGAACTTGTTGCTAAGTCTTACAAGAAAGCCGAGCCCAAGACTGCAGTACAAAAAAAGAGGACGGAGTCTTTTGGGTATATGACTAATTTTGGTGCCTTTGATGAGATGCCGCAGAAGAGAGCAAGAAATATTTCTTATGCCGTCTCTTCTAATATTTCCGGAGGCGGAAAATTTGATGTTTCCAATAATTTTATCAAATCAGTTGCTGCACAAGTTGGTTATGTGGCTCCGTCATCAGCCCCTCAGATTGAACAGGTTTCAGAGACTACTTACTCTTTGCCTTTGAATTTTGCGGTGCAGGTACATTACAAAATTAACAATTTGATTACACTTGGAGCGGGTGTTAGTTACACTTATTTATACAGCAAGTATGACGGACTTATAAACAAGAGAGCTTATAAGATCAAACAAGGCATTCATTATGTTGGGATTCCTGTTAATGTTTACTTTAACGTTTGGAATACAGAGTGTTTTTCTTTCTATGGAAATGCCGGCGCAAGTGTTGAGAAGGGTGCAAAAGTGCGTTATGATATGACTACTTATGACGGCACAACAAGGCATGCTAATTCTCATGTGAAAGGAGTTCAGTTTTCTATTAATACCGGTGTGGGTCTGGAGTACAAATTTAACAATGAGAGGATGGGTATCTATTTTGAACCTAATCTTGTATATTACTTTGATTCTAAGATTCCGGCCAGCATCAGAACAGACCAGCCGCTGCAGGTTGAGGCTGAGGTTGGAGTGAGATTTCACTTAAAATAAAAGATAAGAGATAGAGAAAAAAAGCCGCGGTTTTCTGCGGCTTTTTTATTTTGACATATTGGCTTTTAGCTGCCGTGCAAGATTATTTGCAAAGACAAAATCATTCAGTTCATTGCACTCAGAATCCAGAATATCTTTGCAGTTTCCTTGCCATAACATTTTTCCGTGGTGTATAAAACCTATGTGATCTCCAATCTCCATGACTGAGTTCATGTCATGCGTGTTAACAACTGTCGTGATTTTGTACTCCCTTGTAATTTCCTGAATCATACGGTCTATCACAATTGCTGTGGTTGGATCCAGGCCGGAATTTGGCTCATCGCAGAAAAGGTATTTTGGATTTAACGCAATTGCTCTTGCAATGCCAACCCTCTTCTGCATGCCTCCGCTAAGCTGAGGAGGATACAATTTGTTAGCTCCATTTAAATTAACTCTGTTTAGGCAGAAATTTGCTCGCTCAAGTTTTTGCCCATAAGTCCAGTCTGTGAAGAAATCCATGGGAAACATAACGTTCTCCTCCACCGTATCAAAATCAAATAAGGCGCTCTCTTGGAAAAGCATTCCCATCTCTTTGTGAAAGGCTTTCTTTTGACGTGCTTCCATGCAGGTAAACTCATTTTGGTCATACCAAATCTCACCCTTCTCCGGTTCATAAAGTCCCACAAGGCTCTTAAGCAAAACGGTTTTGCCGCTTCCGCTGGCTCCAATAATCAAAGAGCACTCCCCGGGCTCAAAACGGATATTAATATTATCCAGAACCTGCTGCCCGTTAAACTCCTTATATAAGTGCTTTACTTCAATCATTTTTCAAACAAAGACAACGTCTTTAATTAATGACGGCGTCATATTTAAATTTTATAAAAACAGTTTTGTGATCAAAAGGTCAAATATTAATATCAGCGTGCTGCTCACAACAATTGATTTGGTGCTGGAGCGTCCGACACCAAGGGAGCCGCCTTTTGCGTAATAGCCATAATATGAACATATTGAGGTTATTATAAAGCAGAAGACAGCCATTTTTACCATGCTGTAGTATATGTACCATGCCTTAAATGCAAACTGTAATCCCTCAATGTATTGTGCAAGAGTTATAATTCCCGTAAATGAAATAATTCCGGCTCCTCCAATCAAACCCAGCACAAAACTTAAAAGCATTAAGAACGGGCTAAAAATAGTTGAGGAGACAACTTTTGGAAGAATTAAATAATTTGCAGAGTTGACGCCCATAATTTCCATTGCATCAATTTGTTCCGTTATGCGCATGCTGCCTATCTCAGAAGAGATGTTGGAACCTATTTTTCCTGCAAGTATCAGCGCAACCATTGTAGAGCAAAATTCCAAAACCAAACTCTCTCTTGCCATAACTCCTACGTACATTTTGGGGATAAACGGGCTCTCCATATTATTTGCGGACTGCAAAACTATTACAGCTCCAATAAAAACGGAAATTATGCTGACAATTGGTATTGAGCCTATTATGAGTTTGTCGGATTCAAACCAGAACTGCTTCCAGAAAATTTTCCACTTCTCCGGCTTGCGGAATACACGCATCATCAAGTTGTAGTATTCTCCTATTGTTTGAAAAACAGTTCTCATAATCCTATCTGGATAGCGCCGCTAATTTACTCATTTTAGAAATAAAATTGCTAATTTCGCGTAGTCAAAAACTAGCGAGTCGTGAGGATATTATATAATATTGGGTTGAGCATCCTGCCATTTTTTATCGCGATAGGTTCTTTGTTCAGCCATAAAATCAAATTGTTTTACAGGGGCAGAAGGGGTCTTATTAAGAGAGTTGCAAGTGAGGTAAAGCCCGGAGAGCCAATAATATGGTTCCATTGTTCTTCAGTTGGCGAGTTTGAGCAGGCTCGCCCGGTCATTGAGTGGTACAAGAAAAATAAACCGACATACAGAATCCTTGTAACATTTTATTCTCCAAGTGGTTATGAATTAAGGAGGGATTACAAACAGGCGGATTGGGTATATTATCTTCCGGTTGATACGCCACATAATGCGCGCGCTTTTGTGAAAGCCGTTAAGCCGGCAAAGGTGATATTTATCAAATATGACTTATGGTATAACTTCTTAAAAGAGATTAAAAAGAGCGGAGCGGAACTTTACCTTGTTTCTGCAATTTTCCGTCCTTTCCAACCGTTTTTCAAATGGTACGGGAATTTTTTCTGCGACATGTTAAGGAGCTTTACAAAGATTTTTGTACAGGATGAAGAATCAAAAAAGAATCTGGAAAAGATAAATATTTCAGGAAATGTTTTTGTGAGCGGGGATACTCGCTTTGACAGAGTGCATGAGATTACTCAACATTGCAAACAATTCCCTGTCATAGAGAATTTTGTAAAGGAAGGTTTTGGGCTTGTTGCAGGCAGCACATGGTTACCGGATGAACAAATGATAGCAGATGTCTTAAAGAACTTCTCAAAGGTAAGACTTGTAATTGCGCCTCATGAAATATCAAAAGAACGAGTAGATAAGGTCTCAGAATTGTTTGAACCTTACGGAGCTGTGAAATTCTCTGAGATTGTGGGAGGAGACGTTAAGAATATTGCTGTTGCAGATGTCTCAAAACTGACCGACAGACGCGTGCTTATAATTGATTGCCTTGGAATACTTTCTTCACTCTATCAATATGCGGAATTTGCGTACATTGGGGGAGGATTTGGAGTAGGTATTCACAATATTTTGGAGGCAGCCACTTATGGATGTCCCGTAGTGTTTGGCCCTAACTATAAAAAATTCCAGGAGGCCATAGATCTTCTTAAACTTGAGGGGGCAACTTGCGTGACGGATACAACCGATTTTTATGAAATTCTAGATAATTGCATAAAAGATAAAGAGTTGAGAGAATGGAAAGGCGGCACTTGCAAGACCTACGTAGAAAATCATGTTGGCGCAACTGAGAAAATAGTCAGCAAAATAGAAAGCAAATAAATAACTATCGCGATGAAAAGTATTTTTAAAAATTTTTTGGCTGTTAGCATTACAGCTGTCCTTTTTGTTTTGTCTGCAAATTTTGCAGCAGCGCAAGGTTATAAGCATGACGCCGTTGTCTCCGGCAGTTCTTCTTGGTGGACTTATGATGATGATATTCAGCCAGGTGCATGCTCGGTAAATGAGTATATTCCATTGTTGAAAGGGAGGAAGGTTTGTGTGCTTTCCAATCAAACCGGAATGATTAATGAGAAAACTCATGTTGTGGATACTCTTGTATCTCTTGGAATTAATGTTGTATGTCTGATGTCTCCGGAACACGGGTTTAGAGGTCAGGCAGATGCGGGTGAGCTAGTTGGAAATTCTGTGGATTCAAAGACGGGGATTCCTATCCGTTCTTTATATGGAAAATCTAATCTTACAACTGCTCAGCTGATGGAAGGCTTTGACGTTATAGTATTTGATTTACAGGATGTTGGAACGCGGTTCTACACATACTATGTAACTATGATTAATATGATGGCAAACTGCGCCAAATACAATAAAGATTTCATCATTTTAGACAGGCCAAATCCGCTTGGATTTTATGTTGACGGTCCTGTTCTGGATATGAAATATAAATCCGGCGTTGGCGGACTTCCAATACCAATTGTTCATGGGATGACCTTGGGTGAGCTTGCAAATATGGCTAATGAGAAGGGGTGGCTAAACGGCGGAGTACATTGCTCACTTGCAGTTGTTAAATGCAAAAATTACACGCATGCAAAACATTATAAACTTCCAATAAAGCCTTCTCCTAACTTGCCTAATATGAGAGCGGTATATCTGTATCCTACACTTTGTTATTTTGAGGCAACAGATGTCAGCCTTGGACGCGGAACAGATTTTCCATTCCAAGTGTACGGTTCTCCGGAGATGAAAGGATATAGTTTTTCATTCACGCCGCGCAGTTTGCCGGGTGCAAAAAATCCCCCGCTTCTGGATAAAGAGTGCTTTGGAGTTGACTTAAGATTATACCCTTATACTCAAGAGGTTAATGAGCGGGGCATAGATTTGACTTACATCATTGACGCTTACAATGCATGCGGCAAAGGAGATGCTTTTTTCACCGACTGGCTTGAGAAACTGATGGGTAAGCATTATGTAAGAGAGATGATAGAAGAGGGCAAGTCCGCGGATGAAATTAAACAGCGCTGGAGTGTTGAAGATGAGCAGTTTATTCGCGACAGAAAGCCTTATTTGCTATACCCTGAGAAATAACAGGGTTTCCAAAACCCAAAAAGTTTTTAGTTCTTTTCTTGCAGTAGTTCTTGGATTAACTTTCCAAGTTCTCCGTTTTTTATATTTTCAATTCCGGCAATATAATATTTGAATCCGTTCTTGCGGTCGCATTTGATTTTTACGCCAAAAAGTTCTTCAATGGCGTCTTTATGATTATGAAATGTTCTAAGAGGCAGTTTCTCTTTAAACTTTTCCACATATCTTTTATTTAAATCTGAATATGATACCTTCCCCGCATGGTACATAGCGCTGAGCATCCATACATACTTGGTAAATAAATTGTTTGCCATAACCCTTAAATTCAATTTGATGCAAAGGTACAAAACACTTTAGCTAAATCGCAGCAATATTTTCTCCAAAGACATGAATCGTTTTTTTGTTTTACATGAAATGTTTCAGCAAAGGGATAAAATTCATTTTTTTACAATGATTATACCTGTTTCAAAAAAGTAAAATTTGTTGATTTGATCAATTGCACCTCAATTGACGATATGTAATCATATATTGCTCGCACTAAAATAATTCTAATATGTTATGTAAAGTTTATTGTGCTTGTTGCAGCGGACTGGATGCTGTGACGGTAACGGTGGAAGTGGAGGTAACTGATGGCATACAGTTCTTCCTTGTGGGATTGCCGGACAGTGCTGTTAAGGAGAGTCAGCAAAGAATAGGGAGTGCATTAAATCATTATGGTTTTCGCATTCCGGGTAAAAAGATAGTCATAAATATGGCGCCCGCCAATATTCATAAAACGGGCTCCTCTTTTGATGCCGCAATTGCCATTGGAATTATCTGTGCATCAGAGCAATTAAACGTGGACTGTCTCAAGGATTTTTTTATAATGGGAGAATTGGCGCTGGACGGTACTTTACGTCCTGTGCAGGGCGCGCTTCCTATAATTATTCATGCTCAGCAACAGGGTTTTAAGGGATGTATTCTCCCGATGGCTTCTGCAATGGAGGGAGCGGAGATAGATGGAATAACTGTCTTTGGGGCCGATAATATTGGGGATATTATTCAAATTCTGCGCTCTCCGGAACTTGCGGCAGATAAGGTGGTTAAAATATCTCCTGATGGGGATTATCCGTCGGGAGAAATAAAGAAATTTGATTATGATTTTGAAGATGTGAAGGGGCAGGAGACGGCAAAAAAAGGATTGGAAATTGCTGCGGCCGGCGGTCACAATGTGCTGATGGTTGGGAGTCCGGGCTGCGGGAAAACTTTTATGGCAAAGTGTATTCCGTCCATACTTCCGCCTATGGAAAAAGAGGAAGCAATAGAGACAAGCAAGATATATTCTATTGCAGGTCAGTTAGATGCAACAAACGGCCTGATGCGCGCAAGGCCATTCCGTGCACCGCATCATACTATAACTGTTCCTGCGCTTGTAGGGGGAGGAGCCACCGGAATGCCAGGAGAAATTTCACTGGCTCACAATGGAGTTTTGTTTGCGGATGAATTTGCTGAGTTTAGCAGGCAATCTATTGATGTTCTGAGACAGCCGCTGGAAGATGGTGTTATTCAGGTGAGTAGAGTGAAGACAAAATATGTTTACCCGGCGCGTTTTATGTTTGTTGCAGCAATGAATCCTTGTCCCTGCGGGTACATTTATGATGAGCCGGGGAGGTGTACATGCTCATCTTCTGCAATAATGAGGTATCGCGGAAGAGTTTCCGGTCCGGTGTATGATAGAATAGATATCCATCTGAATGTCAGACAAGTAAAATCTAATGAAATAGTCAGCGGAGCTCAGGCTGAGCCAAGTGAAAAAATAGCAGCGCGTGTTTTGGCTGCAAGAAAGATTCAATTTGAACGGTATAAAAATGAGCAGTTTTTTACCAATGCGCAGATACCGCCCTCTAAGCTTAATTTCTATTGCGGCCTCAGTGATAAGGAGCAGATTTATCTGAGAAAAATCATTCATCAGCTAAAAATCTCCGCCCGCGGTTATAGTCGCATATTAAAGATAGCCAGGACAATAGCAGATTTGCAAAAAGAGATTAACATCTCCATAGAGCACATAAGTGCCGCCATCCAATTCCGCTGTAATGATAGGATTGAGTAAAAAATATGGATAGTAATCTCTTAGATGAGCAGCAGACTGTTACATCTTTCTTTCCCACTGCCCCAGTTCCAGGTCCTTTATTGCACAATTCTCAATTTTGAATCTGAGAGCGGTACGCACTGTGTGAAAGCCCATTACGCCTGCTGCGCCCGGATTAAGGACCATCATGTCTCTTTTTTTGTCATTCATTACACGCAAGATATGCGAGTGTCCGCAGACAAAAATATCCGGCTTTATTTCTTCTATTAATTTGAAAGCGTTGTAATCATATCTTTCCGGAAATCCCCCAATGTGCGTCAGAAGAACTCTCATTCCTCCCGCATTAAAAGATTGATATAGCGGAACTTTTTCCCTTACATCCCAATCATCGCAATTCCCGTAAACGCCTATCAATGGCTTAAATGCAGCAATCTCATCTAGCGTATGCTCGTTTCCAAAATCTCCGGCATGCCAAATCTGCTCCACCGGTTCCAGAAACTTGCAAAGCTCATTGTCAAAAAATCCGTGGGTATCTGATATTAATCCTATGTACATGTAATTATTTTCTGATAACCGTAATATCCCCTTTGAGGCCGACTTTGATAATCTGAGATGCTTGATGGGTGGATTCTTCTTCCATGGATTTGTCAATAATTAAGTCCACGGAATTTTTAATTTCCTCAGAAATTTCTTTGAAGGATTGCGGAGACGGCTCTCCTGAAATATTTGCCGAGGTAGAAACAATAGGCCTATGCAGCCTGAAAATTAGTTGTTTACAGAATTCATTGTTTGGAATTCTTATCCCGACAGTTCCATCTTCCGCTACAACATTTTTTGCAAGCCCAATTGCGCCAGGGTAAATAATTGTCATTGGAGCATCATTCACTTCCAGCAACTCAATTGCAATTTGCGGAATCTCTCTGATATAACGGCCAATCATATCCATGTCATTAACAAGGGTGACCAGACTCTTGCTTTCCGCGCGCTTTTTAATTGCAAAAATCTTTGCAACTGCCTCTGCATTAGTGGCATCACAGCCCAGGCCCCAGATAGTGTCTGTTGGATAAAGAATAGTGCCTCCCTTCTTTAAAACATCAACAGCCAGCTTAATTTGCTTGTCCATCCCCGGACTGCATTTGTGTGAATATTGCTCTTTCATGATTTTGCTGCTTAAAATTTTTAACCTCTCATGATTTTGAAAAATAAATTTCCGTTACAGCCGCCAGCGCTGCAGTTTCAACTCTTAAACGTGCTGTCCCTAAGGTTATTGCAGAAAATCCGGCATCCGCGGCAAGTTCAATTTCTTTCTTTGAAAAATCTCCCTCCGGTCCAATCATTATGATTATATGAGGTTTACCGCAGCTCTCCTTGTCTGCATTGCTTGACTCTGCATTGCCTAAGCAGCCTCTATTATTAAGTGCGCTGCGCAAAGAAATCTTCTCCGCCTCTTCACAATGAGCAATCAGCTTAATAATTGATGAATCAGATTGTTTTTCTCCGGTGATACGGGAATTTTTATTTACGGACAGGTCGGATATTTTTTGCCCCTTCAGAAAATCTGCAACAGTTATTTCATCTTCAATAACAGGCAGATATGCCTTTAAAGATTGCTTAGTTGCGGAGAGCGCAATGGCCTCCAGCCTCTCTCTTTTTATGCGGGTTCTTATAGAATGTTCGGAAATCAGCGGAACTAATTTGTCAATCCCAAACTCAGTGGCCTTCTCCAAAAACCACTCATATCTCTCAATGTTTTTGGTGGGACAAACAGCCATCGTGAGGGAATATTTTTTTTTCCCTATCCCGACAGATTTCTCTGCTATTTCACACTCAGCCTCTTTCCCCGCACCCAGCAGCTTGCATCTATAAAGTCCTCCATATCCGTCAATTACGTAAACTGTATCTCCCGGCTTGTTTCTCAGGACTTTAACGCAATGTCTTGTCTCATCCTCAGGCAAAATAATTCTGCCGTCCGCTATGTTCTTTGAGTAAAACAGTTCCATGTCACAAATGTACCATAAAATCACTATTTTTGCATTATCATGGAACAGGTAAAAACACAACGTTATATTGCACTGGATGTCCTAAGGGGCATGACAGTAGCTGGAATGATAACCGTAAACAACCCAGGGAACTGGGCGCATGTATTTCCTCCGTTAAAGCACGCATTATGGGCGGGCTGCACCCCAACAGACCTGGTGTTCCCGTTCTTCCTGTTTGTTGTGGGAGCGGCAATGGCGTTCTCATTTGCAAAATACAATGAGAACCTGTCGGGAAAAAGTGTAAGAAAACTTATAAAGAGGGGATTGCTCATAATACTTGTGGGTCTGGCACTTAACGCATTCCCGTTCTATCCCATGAATCCAAATCCGGCATTGAGCTGCCATGAAAATTATATAAACTATCTGCAGCACATCAGATTATTTGGAGTGCTTATAAGAATCGGATTCTGCTATATGGTTGGCGGTATGCTGGCGTTGTGGCTTAAAGAGCCAAAGAAAATAATACCGACAATGGCTTTGCTTATTGCAGCAGAATGGATAATTCTTGCAATTACAGGAGATGCTTCTTCTCCAATGGTTAATGGTGCAAAAGGCATTTTCTCCGCTGCGGGCCAAGGCTCCGGAATGATTGATATTAAGGCAGTTGGAGATGGTCATGTGTATCACGGAGAGGGTTTCCCTTTTGACCCTGAGGGTTTGCTTGGAATCTTAACAGGCTCATGTACAGTTCTTTTGGGCTTTATGATTGGTAACCTTGTTAGAAAGGCGCAAGATAAAATAAAGGTAGTCACACAGTTATACACTATCGGCTTAGTCTGTCTGGCTCTGGGATTAATCATCAGTATCTGGCAGCCAATTATAAAGGCTTTGTGGACAGGTTCTTATGTGCTATATGCAGGCGGATGGGCAATTATCATGCTGGCCTTCTTTATCTACTTTATAGATGTTAAAGGAAAGGTCAAAGCTTTCACTCCATTCAAAGCGCTTGGAATGAATCCGTTATTTGCTTTTGTAATGGCGGCGTTCTTTGTAAAGATTCTTGGCAATATGGTACATTGGACTACCGTTACAACTCTGACAAACGGAGCTGTAGGTCCAAAATATTTTACCGCGCTGACGTGGTTCTATCAGTATGTATGTGTGGGACTTATAGGGAATAATAATAACATATCTTCTCTGCTTTTTGCTCTTTGCTATGTAGCAGTATTCACAGCAATGGCTTATTGGTTGTATAAGAAACATATAGTTATAAAACTATAAATGATTAAACCGTTCAATTATAAGGGAAAACTTTTGAACGCCGTGCAATGGAATGGTGTTAATATGCAGGAAGTTAGTGCATTTGCCGGAAACAAACTGATGTATCCGCATCTTTGCATGGGCTTTGTGTATTTGTATATTTTAACTCCCGACGGAATTTGTCAGGTGAATGAAGAGGATTATATTGGCAAAGACAAAGAGGGGAATTGCTATGCAATTTCTCTGAAAGAATTGGAATAACATTTATATAATAACGCTTATGGCAGAGATTAAGAAAATGATTGATATCAAAACACTTGCAGAGTTGGATAGTGCGGCGGAGGAGTTTATCAAGTTCATATCTGAATCTGATTTGCAGAGCAATATTTTTGCTTTCTACGGTTCAATGGGAGCCGGCAAAACCACTTTCATTAAAGCTATATGCAAAGCGCTTGGGGTAAAAGATAACGTTAACAGTCCAACGTTTACTATCATAAATGAGTATGCTTCCGCAAAAGGATTTCCTATATATCACTTTGATTTTTATAGGATTAACAAGTTGCAAGAGGCTTATGACGTTGGCGTTGAGGAGTACTTTGTAGGGAACGGTTTGTGTCTGATTGAGTGGCCGGAAAAAATTGCTTCTATTCTTCCGGAGGGTTACATTTCTGTAAATATTACCGTCAATCCGGATTTAAGCAGGGAGGTTGAAATTAAATAACCAGTTCTGTGACAACGGGATAATGGTCAGACATTGAGGATTTTATGGTGACATGGCTGACGCTTTCAAAATCTGTCGGGAATAAAACATAATCTATCCTTAGCAGCGGCCACAGATAAGAAAATGTTGCTGCAAATCCTTTTCCGGATTCTCTGAAACTGTCCTTTCTGTCTTTGGACAACATGTGATATGCATAGGACATTGGCGTGTCATTGAAATCTCCGCAAATAATTGCAGGATAGGGGCTTCTCTTAATGTTTCTCGCTATGATATTGGCTTGATTTGAACGGCGTATTACGGTGCCCTTAACTTTTGCGTGCACGTTAATTAAGTCACTTGTAAACTCTTCCTGGTCATTGCGGCGTTCGCTTCCAAGGCGTTGAACCAGAGAGGTAAAAGATATATTGTAAGACTCAAGGTGATTATCGTAAATTCTCAGGATTCTTCCGTAATGTTCTATGTCTGCGTACAGTGCAAGGTTGGTACTGTGACGGAAACTAATTCTGCCGCCGTCATTTATTTTGAATTTGCTAAGAATAATATTTCCAAAATAGTGTCCGTTTTTAACGGGGTATAAATGGTAAACTCTGTATTTAAACTCGGGAAAAATTTCTTTAACCTGCTCTTTGTTCTCCATGAACGCTTCTTGGAGACAGAGAATATCCGGATTGTTGCGGGCAACCTGTCTTTCAATCATTTTAAGAACAAACGTTCTGCTGTGAGCTTTCTTTGAAGAGGAGAACATACCTGTGTTGTAGGTCTCAATTTTAAGTTTGATTCCTTCTCTTTGAACATCGCTGTCATTGTCAATTTTAAAAAAAGACTCTGCATACAAAAGTGAGGGCAGCAGAACAACTATCGGAATCCACGCGCTCTTGCTTTTCCATATAAGGGCAATAAAAAACAGGATCAAATTTATGACAAAAATGGGGATAAAATACAATCCAAAAAACAGTGGTACCGCAAACTTTGACGGATTAACGTAAACGGCTATATATGAGAGCGCCATGCAAGCTCCCGCAATAATCAGAATAAGCCTGTAGGAGATTCCAAAAAATAGCGGGGTCCTTCTCTTTTTTCCTTTTTTGTCTGTATAATAAGCCGGTATCATTTATTTATCTGTCGCGACAGATTAAAAATACATTTTTCCCTTTTTCTTCCAGTACACAATCATGAAATAGCCAAACAACATTCCGCCAAGATGGGCAAAATGCGCAACGTTTCCTCCCATTCCCGTAAGGCCAGTAACTAACTCAATACCACCAAATATAATTACAAACCATTTTGCCTTAAGTGCAATTGGTATTGGAAAAATCAGCTGCAGCTGGTTATTAGGAAACATCATTCCGTATGCCAGCAGCAATCCGTAAATTGCGCCTGAAGCTCCAACGGTAGGTGTTGCAAGTATTTGAGTATAAGCTATTTCTCCGGCAGTACGCAATGCATGAATCTCTTGCAAATAAAGAACACCGCTATGACAAAACGCTGCACCAATCCCGGTTACAAGATAAAACAGTAAGAATTTTTTTCCGCCCCAAATATTTTCCAAAATGCAGCCAAAGAAAAACAGCGTGTACATATTAAAGAAAATGTGCCAAAATCCGCCATGCATAAACATGTGAGTAATAATCTGATACGGACGGAACAGCGGAGAGTTGAATGGGAACAGCGCAAGCTTTTCATACATCACGTTCCCAAAAATAACAGTTGCAATGTACATTACAATGTTAATCATTATAAGGTTCTTGACAACCGGCGGAATTCTGCTCCACCAACTTCCTGTATTATTAAAATAACTCATGATAACCTCTTTTTTAAATCCTCTGTAGTAATTGTGGTAATGCAGTAGCCTCCAAGCGGATATATTGCAGGATTTTTACAAGATAACAACGCTTCAATCAGAGCATTATCCTCTGATTCCGTCATGGCATTTTGAGATGAACAATTATAATGCCTTAATGCTTGCATTGCAATTTTCTCTTTAAACTCTCTATTTAGTCCGTGCTCCCCGGCCTCATCATCTGTATCTGTCTCCTCTGTAAGTGTTTCCGCAATCTCTGCCATCAAATCCTCCACATTAATTTTCTCCCCTTTAAAATCAGACGGAGTACCATACACAACAATACAATCCTTGCCAAATTCTCTAATATCAAATCCTAAATTTTTCAATTTTTCTGTGTTATTTATTAATACAGAGAAAGATGCGTGATCAAGGTCAACAGTCTTTGGAAACAGTTCCTCCTGCACTGCGGGCTTTGCATTCACAAGAGTCTTAAGATAATTCTCATATAAAATTTTTCCTCTTGCTCTTTTAATATCAATTAACAGCAGTCCTTCATTAGAAGGGGTAACAAGGAACTCTCCCCTTATCTGTAAAAATTTTCTTCCCTCTCCCTCTCCAATGACTTGATTTACAGTCATATTGTCTTGTGTCCCGACAGTTTCCTCTCTCTCTTTATCTCTTATGCCGCATGCATCCTGGTCAAACGGGTTAAACAGAGGATTGTAATTTTCTTGCGGAGCGCGTAAAGTCCCCGCTTTGTATTTTTCCCTATCTTCCTTTGACATTGTGAATCCGTCCTTGGAAGAAATTTCCTGGGGAACACCATCATTGTCAAAATCTATGGTTGGAGCAAAAGCGTTTTTTCCAATGGCCTCTTTAACGGCAGCTTCCAGGATCTCAAATATAACCCGCTCATTTTCAAACTTAATCTCTGTCTTGGATGGATGGATGTTTACATCTGTCTCCTGCGGTGAAACCTCAAAGAAAACAAAAAATGAAGGAGTGTTCCCGTCGGGAATAAGATTAGAATACCCTTCCAGCAAAGCCTTGCGCAAAAATGCATTGCGGAAAAATCTGCCATTGGCAAAAAAGTATTGATTCTGCTGCATTTTTTTTGCGGATTCAGGATTGCCAATGTATCCCGATATTTTTACCACTCTTGTATCAATCTGTAAATCAATTAGCTGCTTAACAACAGAAAGTCCGTTGATTTGTGAAATTCTTTGTTTAAGATTTTTTACTGGAGTAAGATGCATTGCCTCCCGCGAATTGCTAATCAATTTAAATTCAAGATCAAGTCTTGTAAGAGCAACTCTTATAAATTCAGCAATAATTTGTTTGTACTCAGAATTATCTGATTTTAAGAATTTTCTGCGCGCAGGAATGTTGTAGAAAATATTCCTTACCGCAATATTGCATCCCTCAGGACAGGAAGTTTTTTCAACTTTATCCATGGTGGATGCTGCTATATGCACCTCTGTACCAACTTCTTCTCCTCTTTTGCATGTCTTAAGCGTAACATCCGCACAGGCGGCAATTGACGCAAGCGCTTCTCCCCTGAAGCCAAAGGTGGTAATGTGCTGTAAATCTTCTGCAGTATCAATTTTGGAAGTAGCGTGGCTCAGAAAACATAGTTTTGACTCATTCTCATTCATTCCAACGCCGTCATCAATTACCTGAATCAAAGTTCTTCCACAATCGTTGATAACAAGCATAATTGAGCGGGACCCTGCATCAGCCGAATTTTCCAGCAGTTCTTTAACAACAGAAGCAGGCCGCTGAATAACTTCTCCCGCGGCAATAAGATTATATATGTAATCAGGTAATACTTTAAGCATCAAACTATTTGTACAGTGCAATTAGTTTTGCAAAAACTTGTCCAAAGTATAGAAGGGCAACCATTATTGCAATCAAAAGCAGATATACAACATACCTTCTTGCGCGGGTATACCCATTGCTAGGCCCAGAACTTTTGCGGGATGTAAACTTCATTCTATTAAAGCCGCTGTGTATTATTTGTCCCGGAACATATTTGCCCTTGTCCTTGTCTGTTGCATTTTTAATAGCATCATCCATCTCCTCAGTCTTTGGATTATAAAACAGCGGTTTATAATCAAAAACTCTGTGCGGAGGAAGGTGAAAAAATTTCATTCCCATAACCTTATCTGTTTGGTGCAAAGATAGAATAAAAAGCGTAAATTTACAGCCTGCTACATAACTCTGACAATTATGGAAATACGTATTGGCAACGGATATGACGTCCATCTTCTGGCCCCGGGGCTGCCGCTTTTTCTTGGCGGTATAAAGATTGAGCACACAAAAGGCTGCATTGCCCATTCGGACGGAGATGTTATCATTCACGCACTTTGTGACGCCCTTTTGGGCGCTCTTGCGCTTGGAGATATAGGTCAGCATTTTCCAGATAAGTCAGATGAATTTAAAGGCATTGACAGCAAAATCTTGCTGGACCGCACGTATAAAATGATAACGGAACGTGGGTATCACCTTGTAAATGCGGATATTATGCTGCTTCTGCAAAAACCAAAAATCGCTCCTTATGTTGTGAAGATGCGTAAGGTTTTAGCTGAAGTTCTTGATGTGGCTCCCGATAGAATATCTGTAAAAGCCACTACTACAGAGGGTGCAGGCTATATTGGCCGAGAAGAGGGCGTTGCAGCTTATGCTGTAGTGATAATCTCTAAATAATTTTCTGCGGCGGTAGCAGCGTAAATCACAGATTTTTGCACTGCTTTGTGGTGTAAAATATGAGTACGTAATTTTATTTTGCTCGAAAAATAAAATTACGTACTTTTGTGCCCGCCTTTGAAGGAACGTTCTTCAAAAGCGCATGTTATCTTGAGATATGGTGTAATTGGCAGCACAGGAGATTCTGGCTCTCCCGGTTCGGGTTCAAATCCTGATATCTCAACAATTCTTGTGAATTACAAGGGGCGCGGTAGCTCAGCTGGTTAGAGCGCATGATTCATAATCATGAGGTCTCCAGTTCAATCCTGGATCGCGCTACTGAGTAGAAAAGGGTGACCAAACGGTCACCCTTTTTTATTCTGTTTCAAATTCTTTTAGTTGGAAGTTGTCGTCTTGTACCAATCTTTATGAACTGAATTATCAGCAGCCCATGCAGAGAAGTAAGGGAATAATAAACTTATCTGTTTTGTTTCACTTTTGTTGATATCCAAAAGGTTAGCCATATCTGCAACCGTTGCATTATCCAAATAGAAAGCAAATGGGTAATGAATATTTGAACCAAGTACATAGTAGATTCCGTTTGCAGGAACTGAGCAATCTTGCTGTGTTCCAAAATAGGAGTAATCGACTAAACTTGTAGGTGCGCTCATTGGCGTATGAAGCTCCCACCTCTTGCTTACATCGTTAGCACTTGTTCTGTAGATAAATGTATTAATTGATGTTTCATCACTAACGGTCTTTGTTGACCAGGAGCCATAATCAAGAGTTACAACGTAAGTTGTAGATGCAGCAGAACCAATGCTGCTCGCTACATTATCTGTCAGCAGAACAACCTTCCCGCTCTCCTCCGTATTTGTAGCAATGGCAGCGCCGTCTTTTTTAACAGAGATAGTTGCGTCTGAAGGAAGTGTGTTAAAAATAAAGCCTATGCCATTTTTAAGAGTTGTTTTGCTGTTAGGATAAAGAGTGAAAGAGAACTGTTCTTTTGTAATATAATTGCTATAGTTAAATGTCTTAGTATAAACATATTCTGCCATTACATCATTCATGTCAAAATCTCCTGTTTTTGGCCACAAATCCTCAAACGCGTAGAAACCATATCTTTGCAAAGAGGCAAGAGTACCCTGTGAATTAACAACCGGAACGTTCACAATTGCCGGATTTGATGTAACTGCAAAAACGATGTCTTCAAAGTTCTCATCATCTTGAAAATCTTCAAACCCCATTATAATATCATTAGGACAGGTTTCATCTCTGAAGTATGCAGTATGAGTCTTTAATTTTGTCCCTTCGCTGACGTTGCTGAAACCCGCTGTAGCCGGCGTAGAGCAAGCGTAGTACGGCATGCCTGTTGTATCAAAGTAGTCAGAATACCCTGTGAAGTGATAGTCCCACATGTTATTAGCTAACACAAAGCCTATTCTAATTCCTTTTGGAAACTTTGTTGTTCCTGTGCTGTTGCCATCATGACCAAAGTATTTCAATTGCACTTTATCCCCAATATGTAATGATTGGGGTGAAGACAAAAGAGGATCTCTAATATTACCCGGCTGTGTCCACTTAATCTGAGTATTAGGGATTAACGTGTACACTTTGCACTCTGCAAGGCTTGCAGGTTGGTTTCCGTTTTCATAGTAGTAGTATCCCAACGCATTATTCCAGCAAGTATTACCCATAATGACCATAAGGGTAATTTCTGTGTTATCTCCCGATGTAAGCAAATCTTCTTGAGTACGGTAAATATCCCCTAGTGTTTCATCAATGGAAAGAGTCGAATTAGCTATGTCTACAAGCGTAGCTTGTTGTGTGGGGGAAACCAGTGAAATAGATGGGTCATTTGTGTAGTCAGGTTTGCCGGAAGTTGCATTGTATGTCCCTAATTTATCTAGCCATCCCAGACTTGCAAAACGCCCTGCAGTAAGAATAGAACTTGTATGTCCCTTAGCTTTTGTGGTGGCTTTGGTTAAGGCAACGGCGTTATTTTCATCTGTGTCCTTAATGGTTAAAGTACCATTAGAAATGGTTCCCATCATGAGTCTTTGACCGTTTGGAGTATTTGCAACAACGTAAACATCAGTTACATAGGCTGGCAGATGGAGCTTCCCGGAATAAACACCTAGATCATTAGTATAGGCGGCATCCAGGGCGGGGGTGTTGGCATTGACCGCACCAAAATTGCCATTCTCATCCAATGGATTTCTATCATAGATATGAAACAGTACTTTTCCGTTGGAGTCGCTGTAACTTATTGTTGCAGAGACTGTTTGACTTGTGGAGAATGTTTGAGTATCAGGCGTTTGGGCCTTGCTGCCGCCGATCTCATTTTTGACACAGCTGCTCATTGCAAGCGCGGCAATAAATAGCGCGCTCAGCATAACCAATGTATCTCTTTTTATATTCATGGCAGTATTTTTTTTTACTTATTTAGTTAACTACAAAAACCGTCTCCACAGAAGAGGATACAATTCATACGAATCGCGTTGCGGACACTATTTTTGCAATTATACAAAATTTAATCTGAGTGGCAAAAAAATCATTCAATTATAGACAAAAATGCTAAATTTATACCCTGTAAATAACATAACTATAGCAATGTATTGGCATATTATTAAATGGATGAAATGACTAAAAAAAATGAAGTCAAAACGGGTTCAGGAGAGGTGTTTTTACCGCTTGCCGATGGGGGAATAGATTTAAACTGCGAGCTGGTTAAAAATCCGGCCTCCACATTTTATGGCAAGGTAAGCGGCAGTTCTATGACAGGAGCCAGCATAGAAGAGGAAGATATTTTGGTGATTGATAAGTCTTTGCAAGTTCGCGACGGGGATATCGCTGTATGCTTTGTGGATGGCGAATTTACGCTTAGCAGGGTAAAAATAGATGGAGAGATTATATGGCTTTTGCCGGGGAACCCTAATTATAAGCCTATTAAGGTTACAAAAGAGAATGATTTTGCTATATGGGGAGTTGTAACCTACTCAATAAAAAATGTTCAGAAAAAAAATTCCGGCAAAAAAAATTCTGTCGGGAGGAAAATCAAAACATCCCAGACAAAAAAGTAAATTTATCATTTTGCGTGATTTGATTATTTAAGGGGTTTAGTTGTGTCAGAGAAGAATCTCATATTTGGTGTGATGGACTGCAATAATTTTTTTGTCTCTTGCGAGAGGGTGTTTAATCCTGTGCTGGAAGGGAAGGCTGTTGTTGTTTTGTCCAATAATGACGGTTGTTCTGTTTCCAGGAGTCAGGAGGCCAAAGATTTGGGAATCAAGATGGGGACAACAGCCTTTAATGTACAGAGAGAATTTATAGATAAGGGACATTCCGTGGAGATGTGTTCTTCTAATTATGTTCTGTACGGAGATATGAGCCGCAGGGTAATGTTTGTCTTACAGTCAATTGTACCTGATATAGAAATCTACTCTATTGATGAGGCTTTCATTAATTTTTCCGGAATGTTAAAGGAACAAATTGACGATAAGGCAAAAGAAATTGTCTACAAAGTGAGAAAATATACAGGTATTCCCGTATGTGTAGGAGTTGGAAATACAATGACTTTGGCAAAAGCCGCCAACAGATTTGCAAAACATTTCAAAGGTTATAATGGTTACTGCTATATAGATTCTGATGAGAAAAGAATTAAGGCTCTTAAATTGTTGGAGATTGGAGATGTTTGGGGGATTGGCAGACGTCTTTCAAAATTTTTGACTGCGCACGGTATAAAAACTGCTTATGATTTCACAAGACATTCTGCTTATTGGGTTAGGAAAAATCTTGGAGTAAACGGACTGAGGACTTATGATGAGTTAAGCGGAAGGGCAGATTTTGATATTAAGGAAGATTCTGTTAAACAGAGTATTACAACAAGCCGCTCATTTGGAGAAATGGTGAAGGACAAGGAGCAGCTTGGTGTTGCAATTTCAAATTTTGCGGCCTCCGGCGCAGAAAAATTGAGGGCTCAGCATTCGGCTGCGGAGAGCGTAACCGTTTATATTACCACAAATTTTTTCCGCAATGATTTACCTCAGTACTATAATACTGCAACCATTGAATTTCCGGAGGCCACAAATAGTACGGTGGACATTGTAAGAGAATGCAAGAGAGGACTTGATGCTATTTTTCGCGACGGTTTCCAGTATAAAAAAGGCGGGGTGATACTGGGCGGAATTATTCCGGAAAATCAGGTACAGCAGAATCTTTTTGTGGAGAGCAGCTATGATAAAATGAAGAATATCAACAATTTACTGGATAGCGTTAATCGCAAGTTCGGGCGCAATAAATTACACCTTGCGGTGCAGGGGAATGCTACAACCTCTGGTGACGCAGCTGAAAAATGGCAAATGCGCAGAGAGCATCTCTCAAAAAATTACACTACAAACCTTAATGAAATAATTACTCTAAAAGTATAACCTTAACTATATAATAAATTAAATAAGAGCTATATACGGGTATGGATCCGGACTGATCCGGACTGATCCGGACTGATCCGGACTGATCCGGACTGATCCGGACAATTACTTTATGATATACCTCAAGAATTTTTTATCCTTTATTTCTTGTTCTGAGTTTACAATCCTGTGAGTTTGTTTTGCAAGTTTTATTTCTGTTGGTTTGAAAACTTCCGGATTTGAAACATAAATTGCTGCAAGCAAGTCATAAGGATAATTGTAAACTTTCATTTTGTCAATTGCTTTCCCGATGGAAATAGAATTGCTGATATTGAATATTTTATAAAAAGTCTCCTTGTCGCGTGCAAGGAAACTTCTCAATCCAAGTTCTCTGTCTTGTCTGATGTAGTTTGTAACGGCGCTCAAGTTGTCCTTGCTAAGTTTTGCAACGGGATATTTAAACCCTTTCTTCTCCAATTTTTTGCCAAGTCTTGGTGTGATTGGGGATGCATAGGCCGCCCCTTTTCCAATGAAAGTAAAAGGAACTTTGTCTTGCAGAGAGAGCAGTGCTTTTGCCGCAGTAGAGTCTGAGCGAAAATTGTATGAACTGTAATCGGGAACAAGAATATCATCAATGCTCTCTCCGGTTTGCAGTTTGCTTATAAGTCCCTGCACAACAATCTCTTTAAGGTTGTAATTTGTGGAGTCAATAAAAATATACTGGGCCGGAGCCAATACAAGCAATGTAACTTCACCAGGATATTTTTTACATACGCTATCCAGAAGTGCTGAGGGAGACTGAATGCGTTTTGTAAAATGTTTTGAGTTGATAATAATTGCGCTTTGAGATAAGTTTATAAGATAGCGTTCCAGCGTAAGTTCATAGCCTCTTCCGTCAATTTCCGTCCGCTTCAAATACTCAGCTTGTTTTGCAAGACTGATACTGTCGGGATATGCAATTGGGGCATTTACTCCAAAAAGATTTAGAAACAGCCTGGCGCTTATTGCTCTTGGAGCCGGGATATCGCCCGTTGTAATAATGCCGGCAATGTTAATGTTCTTGCAGTCGGCAAGCCATGCAAGAGCCTGGGCGTCATCCACATCTCTGCCAAAGTCAGTTACCACAACCACTTGCTTTACAGGTGCTTTTGGATCAAATTTAAAGGGTGAATTTTTTGAATTATTTCCGCAAGAGATAATAGAAACAATCATTGAAACAACACATAAAAATCTACAGCTGTTTTTTATCATGATGTTTTATTTTATTCTCGATAGTTAATTTTTTAATTTTCTTCCCATTCCAAGCGCACGCATAAGAGGCTCCGGTTTTGGATCTCTTCCGCGGAATCTGCGATACAGAACATCAGCATCCTCTATGTTGCCCTTTGATAATATATTTTTCCGGAAACTTTCAGCAACTTGTTTATTAAAAACACCTTTTTGTTTAAACAGCTCAAATGCATCTGCCTCAAGAACTTCCGCCCATTTATAAGAGTAGTATCCGGCAGAATACCCGCCGGCAAAAATATGAGTGAAGGCGGGGCAGAAAGCAGTCCCTTTAACATGAGGCATAACAGCGCATTTTTTTGTGGCATTCTCTTCAAAGGTAACAACGTTGCCTTTTGGTGCAGATGTTAAAGTGTGCCATGCCATATCGCAAATTCCAAAGGTCAGCTGGCGCACGCTTGCATAGCCGCTGTTAAAATTCTTTGACTTAATAATCTTATTGATAAGCTCTTGCGGAATAACATCTCCCGTTTTATAATGCTTCGCCCACAAAGAAAGATACTCTCTTTGAGCAGCCCAATTCTCCATAATTTGAGAAGGAAGTTCAACAAAATCCGTTGCGACATTTGTGCCGGAAAGTGAAGAATATTTTCCTTCCGCCAACATTCCGTTAAGTGCGTGACCAAATTCATGCAATATTGTAGTAACCTCATAAAAGGTTAATAATGACGGGTCTTTGGCTGTAGGCTTTGTGAAGTTGCACACGATGGAGACAAAAGGTCTTCTCTCTGTGCCTTCTCTGGAAAAACTTTGCTCCCGGAAGTTTGTCATCCACGCTCCGCCTTTTTTATTGTTGCGCGGATAAAAATCTGAATAGAACAATGCCATGTGTCTCCTCTTGGAATCTGTTACATCATAGACTTTTACATCTGGATGATAACCCGGAATGTCCTTTGCCTCCGTAAAGTTAAGGCCGTACAATTTGTTAGCTAAAAGGAAAACCGCTTTTTGTACATTCTCCAATTTGAAGTATGGCTTCAAGAGATTATCATCAATTGCAAACTTTTTAACTCTAAGCTTTTCTGCCCAGTAAGCAAAATCCCATGGTTGCAACTTGCCTTTAAATCCCTGTTTTGCAGCAAATTCTTCTATTGTCTGCACATCTCTTTTTGCATAAGGCATAGAACGTTTTAACAAATCATTTAGAAAATGTTCAACAGTCTTTGTATTCTTTGCCATCCTGTTTTTTAGAGCGCAGGCTGCAAATGTTTTATAGCCCAACAGCTTTGCAACTTTGATGCGGAGTGCAACCATCTTTTTAATAATATCCTGATTATCAAATTTTCCGCCAATACATCTTGTGCTGCTGGCTCTCCATAATTTCTCCCGCAAATCTCTATTTGCACTGTATTTCATGAAGGGAGACATACTAGGAAATTGCAGAGTATAAACCCATCCTTTAAGCTTAAATTCATTTGCAGTTGCCTCACCCGCCTCAATAACGTATTGCGGAAGTCCCTCCAAATCAGCTTTATTCGTTAAATGAAGTTTGAATTCATTTGTAGCATCAAGTACGTTTTTGCCAAACTTAAGTGACAGCAGATTTAACTCTTGAAGATATTTTGAATACTCTTTTTTTGCCGCAGGTTTTAAGTTTGCTCCGTTTTCTACAAAGGCTTTGTATTTCTTTTCCAGCAATCTCTTCTGCTCTTTGTCCAGCTTAAGTTTTGCCCTTTTAGAATAAACCGTTTTAATTCTTTTGAAAAGCTTCTCATTCAATAAAATGTAAAGACCATACTGAGTAAGTTCCGGAGAAATGGTCTCTGCAATTTTCTGCATCTTGTCCGATGCCATGCATTCATTCATGTTAAAGAAAATGCTTGAAACATCATCAAGCTTTTCCCCGGCGTACTCAAGAGCCTCTATAGTATTCTCAAACGTGGGGGCCTCTGGATTGTTGATGATTTCATCAATCTCCTTTTTCCCCTCTGCCAAGGCAACTTTAAATGCAGGCAGGTAATCATCTTCTTTTATTTTGTCAAACGCAGGTGCGCCGTATCTATATTTTGACGCGGACAATAAAGGATTTTCCATATATAATTTTTTCTAATCCCGACAGATTCCATCGGGACATAAAAGATTCATAATAAACTTATTGAACTTGAATAACAAGATACTTTGTCTGCTCCCAGAAGTCTGCCGGATTAGAGATTGTAAGCACAGCCTCTCCATTGATGTTGTCAATAGAATATGTGCCCTTTGGATGATTGGAAATAACCTTAGCCCTCTGTGCATTTGTGTTAATAGTGGAAATTTCTCTGTAATCAATTTTAATGAAGGCGTTCTTTTCTGCCTGATAAGAAATCTTAGAAGATTTGAATAATCCGCCTCTTGTAAGAACTCCCACATTAATCAATTCATCTTTGGTCCCAACTATATAATATGCAGCATAAATCTGTTTATCCTGAGAAGATATCTTCTCCTTCATTTCTCCCCCTTCTGTATTCAGCTTTGTGATGTCGTTCTTCAAATCAGAGACGGCCTGGTCCAGAGATTCGACTTGATTTGTCTTCTCTGCAAGCTGCAAGTCCTTGTTCTGTAACTGCTTAGATAAGTTATCAATCATCTCTGATTTCTCATCCAGCTCTTTCTGAATAGCGTTAAGCCTCTTTTTGAATTCAATGGATTGAATGCTATTATCATTTTTAAGCTGTTTGATTTTATTCTTATACTCTTGAATTGCAGATTGTACGGCGGCAATGTCTGATTGAATTTGCTCTGTGTTATTTTTAGGAGTTGTGATGCCCTCCTGCTCCTGAACCGTTAAAATATTCTCGGTCTCGCGTATAGACTTAAGGCCCGCCTCAACTTCATTAAGGGTTCCAAAAACCTCATCCAGCTGATTCTTTTGCGTGCCGTAGTTCCCCTGCAAAGAATCCAGCTGGGCCTGCAGGGCCTTGTACTTGCTGGAACTCTCAACGCAAGAGGTCAAAGACATTGCAAATATAACCAAAGCAGCTACTGTGTATAATCTTTTCATTGTCTCACTTTTTGCTTTGCGAAAGTAGTCATTATTTTACATATAACAGTTATGGACAATATTATTTTTAGCAAAAAGGTAGTATTTATTCCCGACAGATAACGGCAGTTTTTCTCAATTTTTTTTAGGATATTGTAATTCTCTGCGTTGTGGAAATTTTCTTTCATTTTTCCGTTGTTGTAGTAAATTCTGCAGTCGTCACAGCAAAAGATTTTATCGCTGCGTCCAATAATTGTCTTTCCGCATACAGGACATCTCTTTTCTTGTTGAAAAGGTTTATTGCTTTGTTGCATGATTGTTTTTATCAAATTTGCTAATGTAATACATGAAATATTTGACAGTATGCCAATTGATCAAAACATTATGTTATTGTAAAAATTTTTACAATTCCGGATTTTTTATCCGTTTTTATTCATCTATAATATGGTTATTATAGATTGATACTCTTTACTTTGTGCTACATATTAAACTTTAAACAATTAACCATGGAAAGATCTTTAAACAAAGTAGAAATTAAAGGCAATGTTGGTGCGGAGCCTAAGATTACAAATCTGGAAAGCGGTGCGCAGGTTGTAAGATTTTCAGTTGCAACTCATGAGGCATTTAAGGGGAAGGATGGCCAGTACAAGGAGGAAACAACCTGGCACAACATTGTAGCGTGGGCAGCCAAAAGCATGCCCGATTTTATTACAATTAAGAAGGGCTCTTTTGTAGAAATCACAGGCAAACTTAAATATTCAAAATTTAAGGCTAAAACCGGCGAGGATAAGTATGTTACGGAGATTGTGGCCTTGCGCATGGCTATTGCGTCTCCGGCTCCTGCGGCGCATTTTGATCCGGGCGCGGTACCGTCGGACCCGTTTGCAGAATCGCCGGACCCGTTTGCGGTGACATCTGAGCATATTGGCACAAGTATGGATACGTCAGCTGTACAACGCGTAGGGGATGCGGGCTCTCTAATATAGCCCGCACCTCTCTTCATATTATTTTATTTGTTTAAATTTGCCCCTGTCTGATTTCTGCCGCTTGCCGGCGGATAAAAAACGGGGGATTTTTATGACTAGAGATATCCAGATTTATAACACATTAACCAGAAAAAAAGAGAAATTTGTTCCGATCACTTCTGGAAGAGTTGGCCTATATGTTTGCGGACCAACAGTTTACGGTGAACCTCATCTTGGACATGCAAGACCAGGGGTAACGTTTGACGTTCTTGTAAGATTGTTCAAACAGCTGGGATACAAAGTACGTTACGTAAGAAATATTACGGATGTAGGACATTTGGAACATGACAGTGACAGCGGAGAGGATAAGATAGAAAAGAAGGCGCGTTTGGAAGAGCTTGAACCAATGGAAATTGCACAAACTTATACAATTAGTTTTCATCACGCAATGGACAGGCTTAACAATTTTCCTCCAAGTATTGAGCCGCATGCCTCCGGTCATATCATTGAGCAGATAGAGCTTATCAAAAAAATCATTGAGAACGGATTTGCCTATATAACAAATGGTTCCGTTTATTTTGATGTTGCCGCATACAATAAGAAATACCATTATGGAGAGTTGAGCGGGAGAAATTTAGATGACATGATGACTAATACAAGAACACTTGACGGTCAAGATGAAAAACGGAGTCCCGCAGATTTTGCTTTGTGGAAAAAGGCTCAGCCTGAGCATATTATGAGGTGGCCTTCTCCTTGGAGCGACGGTTTTCCAGGATGGCATCTTGAGTGTTCTGCAATGGGAGAAAAATATTTGGGAAAGGAGTTTGATATACATGGCGGCGGAATGGATTTAATGTTCCCTCACCATGAATGTGAAATTGCTCAAAATAAAGCGGAACGCGGAACCGGTGGAGTTCATTACTGGATGCATAATAATATGATTACCATTAATGGACAAAAAATGGGGAAGTCTCTTGGTAATTTCATTACGCTTAATGAACTGTTTACCGGTACCCATAAGTTGTTGACTCAAGCCTATACTCCAATGACTATCAGGTTCTTTATCCTTCAGGCTCAGTATCGCGGAACGCTGGATTTCAGCAATGAAGCGCTTCTGGCTGCGGAGAAAGGATATAAGAGAATGATACAGGCGGCAAAGGATGTTAAATCTCTTAAAGAATCGGCTTCCGCTCCTGAAGAGAATAAAAACAATAATGTTTCCATCAACGGAAAATTAGAAGAGAAAAAAACATTGATGCAGCAGATAGAAGAGTTGTACAATAATATGTATGATGCCTTGTGCGATGATTTAAATACGCCTGTTGCACTTTCATATCTATTTGAGGCAGTTAAGATTGTGAATCAGGCAAAAGACGGAACAATAACTGTCGGGAATAAAGAGAAAGAGCTGCTGGAGAAAATATTTTCTGAGGTTGCCATGGGTGTTCTTGGGCTTAAAGATGAAGATGAGATCACTGCCGGAAATGGCGGAACAAAAGTTGTAGATGGCCTTATGGATTTGGTGCTTGCAGAGAGAAAAGAGGCAAGAGAGAAAAAGGATTGGGCAAAGAGCGATGTCATACGTGAAACTCTTAACAAGTTGGGCATCAAGGTAAAAGATAATAAAGACGGCGGGACGGATTGGAGTATTGAGTAGTGCGCAGCGTAAAATTCTAAAGAAAATTAATAACAACATTTAATAAATTAAATATGATTTATTCTACAGAAGTTGAACACATGTGTGTTGTAAAGAAGGGTCCTAACCACGGCCCCGCACCCATACCGGAAGAGGGAAAATGGGTGAAAGCCAGAGAGATAAAGGATATCTCCGGCATGACTCACGGAGTGGGCTGGTGCGCCCCTCAGCAGGGCGCTTGCAAGCTTAGTCTTAATATTAAAGACGGAGTTATTCAGGAGGCGCTTATTGAGACAATTGGATGCAGCGGTATGACTCACTCTGCTGCAATGGCGGCAGAAATTCTTAGCGGCAAGACAATACTTGAGGCCTTAAATACAGACCTTGTTTGTGATGCCATTAATACTGCAATGAGAGAACTTTTCTTGCAGATAGTTTATGGCCGCAGCCAGTCAGCTTTTTCTGAGGGCGGTCTTGTAATTGGCGCGGGCCTTGAGGATCTTGGCAAAGGTCTTACAAGCCAGGTTGCTACTATGTATGGCACTTTAAAGAAAGGTCCTAGATATCTGCAGCTTACGGAGGGCTATGTTAACAGAGTGGCCCTTGATAAGAATGATGAAATCATAGGATATGAGACAGTAAATCTTGGCAAATTTATGGAGGATGTAAAGAAGGGAATGGATGCCAATGAGGCGCTTAAGAAAGAGACAACTCCTCACGGACGTTTTGCAAAAGAGGACGGAGCTGTTAAGTATATAGACCCACGTAAAGAATAAGGAGGAGAGATTATGATTAGAAAAGTAAATTTTGAGAGTCAGGAGCGCAGAATGAAGCAAGTGCTTGCTGCATTGAATGCCAACGGTATCAAGGATATAGAGGAGGCAAATGCAATCTGCGATAAATACGGTGTGGATCCTTATAATACAGTCGAGGAAACCCAGCCGATTTGTTTTGAAAATGCAAAGTGGGCTTATGTAGTTGGAGCTGCAATTGCTTTAAAGAGAGGATGTAAGGGTGCTCCGGAGGCTGCCGAGGCTATAGGAGAGGGACTTCAATCTTTCTGTATTCCCGGATCTGTTGCTGATGACAGAAAAGTTGGTCTTGGTCATGGAAATCTTGCAGCACGTTTGCTGAGAGAGGAGACAAAATGTTTCTGCTTTCTAGCTGGCCATGAGAGTTTTGCAGCCGCAGAGGGCGCAATTAAAATTGCGGATAAAGCTAATAAAGTCAGAAATGAGCCTCTTCATTGTATTCTTAACGGACTTGGAAAGGATGCCGCTCAAATTATTTCCAGAATCAACGGCTTTACCTATGTTCAGACAGAATTTAATTATTTTACCTCTGAGCTTAAGGTCGTTAGAGAGATTAAATATTCAGAGGGCAACCGCTCAAAGGTTAAATGCTATGGTGCCGATGATGTAAGAGAGGGTGTTGCAATTATGTGGAAAGAGGGTGTAGATGTTTCTATTACAGGAAATTCCACAAATCCTACAAGATTCCAGCATCCGGTTGCAGGAACATATAAGAAGGAGTGCGTAGAGAAGGGAAAGAAATATTTTTCAGTAGCCAGCGGCGGCGGCACAGGCAGAACATTGCATCCTGATAACATGGCTGCAGGTCCCGCAAGTTACGGAATGACAGATACTATGGGTCGTATGCACAGCGATGCTCAATTTGCAGGTTCTTCATCAGTTCCGGCTCACGTAGAGATGATGGGATTTCTTGGAATGGGCAACAATCCAATGGTTGGTGCCACGGTAGCAGTAGCCGTAGATGTTTCAACAGCCTTAAATAAATAGTTGTAATGCTTCAGCTTTAAGAGCAGAAGCAACAATTTGTTAATATTTGCTCCCGACAGGTTAATTTTCTGTCGGGAGCTTTTTTGTGCGCGCCACTATTTAGTACCTTCGCATTTCAAATTGTAACCATTAAAGTCTAAATACTATGTGCGGATTTGTAGGAGTCTTTGATATAGACCAAGTTAAAGAGAGTAATAAATTAAGAGAGCAGACACTAAAAATGTCAAAAAAAATCAGGCATCGCGGTCCTGACTGGTCCGGAATTTATTGCAGCAAAAAATGTATTCTTTCTCATGAAAGATTGTCAATCATTGATCCTCAGAGCGGAAAACAGCCGTTGCTTACAAAGGACGGAAAAGTTGCGCTTGCCGTAAATGGAGAAATATATAACCATCAGGAAATCAGAAAAGAATTTGAGGGAAAATATGAGTTTCTCACAAACTCTGATTGTGAGGTCATTCTTGCTTTGTACAGAGAGAAGGGGGTGAATTTTTTGAATGATCTTAGCGGAATATTTGCTTTTGCACTTTATGATTCTGAAAAAGATTTATATCTGATAGCAAGAGATTCCATTGGCGTAATCCCTTTATATACAGGTTATGATAATGCGGGGCAATTTTACGTTGCCTCTGAGCTAAAGGCGCTTGAGGGTGTGTGCTCATCAATTGAACATTTTCTGCCGGGATATTATTATTGCAGCAGAGATAAAAAGATGACTAAATGGTATAATAATGGGTGGGTGAATTACGATGCCGTAAAGGATAAGCCCATTGACACAGAGGCTGTTGCAAAAGAATTAAGGGTAGCATTGGAGGCCGCTGTTAAAAGACAGCTGATGTCCGATGTCCCATATGGTGTTTTACTGTCGGGAGGCTTAGACAGTTCTATAATTTCTGCAATTGCAAAGAAATTTTCTGCAAGAAGAGTTGAGAGCGGAGACACGCAGGAAGCCTGGTGGCCGCAGCTTCACTCCTTTGCAATTGGATTGAAGGGAGCACCGGATTTGGCTGCCGCAAAGAAAGTCGCAGACTATATAGGAACTGTTCATCATGAAATTAATTATACGATTCAAGAGGGACTGGACGCTTTGAGAGATGTTATTTACCATGTGGAGACTTATGATGTGACAACAGTAAGAGCCTCAACACCAATGTATTTATTGGCCAGAGTAATTAAATCAATGGGTATAAAAATGGTACTTAGCGGAGAAGGTTCCGATGAAATTTTTGGCGGCTATCTTTATTTTCACAAGGCTCCGGCTCCAAAAGAATTTCATGAAGAGTGTATTAGAAAAATTTCCCGTTTGCATCTTTATGATTGTTTGCGCGCAAATAAATCTTTGTGTGCGTGGGGCGTTGAAGGACGTGTTCCATTTTTGGATAAGGAATTTATGGATGTTGCAATGAGTATTAATCCTCGCCTAAAAATGGTTGTTAATGAGAAGAATGGGAATGCACAATATGTAAAAGATCTCGATAGTGTAAAGAATCCTGGGATGGAGAAATGGATTTTGAGAAAAGCATTTGAAGATATGTTGCCTGAGGAAATTGCATGGAGACAAAAGGAGCAATTTTCTGATGGGGTTGGTTATAATTGGATAGATACTCTAAGAGATATTACCTCAAAAGCAGTAACTGATGCCGAGATGAGCAGGGCCGCTCAGAGATTCCCAATAAATCCTCCGCGCAACAAAGAAGAATATTATTACAGAAATATCTTTGAGGAATGCTTCCCTTCTCAAACAGCAGCAAAGACAGTTCCATCTGTTCCATCCGTTGCCTGCAGCACTGAGGAAGCTCTTGCATGGGATGCCTCATTTAAAAATATGAATGAGCCCAGCGGCAGGGTTATCTCAATACACAGCTGGGCAAAATAACCCTTCCGGACCGCATGCAGGGCTTGTCGTGATACTTTTTAATGTGATTAACAGGCTTTTCTGCAAAAAAAATTTGCCTTTTCAGCAAATAATGTTACCTTTGCACCCCCTCGGAAAAATTCCCAGGGAGCCGTATCCAACTGTTTGCAACAGAAGTAAGTTGGCTATGCGGTTTATGTTTAATTTAATTACAATTAACAACCAATGCCTGGATTAATTGGCAAAAAAATCGGAATGACATCCGTTTTCGGGGCTGATGGAAAGAATATTCCATGCACCGTTATTGAAGCTGGTCCGTGTGTTGTTACGCAAATTCGTACAGAAGAAAAAGATGGTTATTGCGCTGTACAACTTGCCTATGACGAGAAAAAAGAGAAACACACCAGCGCCCCTCTTATGGGGCACTTTAAAAAGGCAAATACCACTCCTAAGCGTAAGCTTGTTGAATTTGAGAATGATTACTCAAATGAGCTTAAGCTAGGTGATTCTATCAATGTATCAGATGTTTTCAAAGATGCTGATACTTGGGTTGATGTTACCGGAATTTCTAAAGGTAAAGGATTTCAGGGCGTTGTGAAACGTTATGGATTTGCCGGAGTCGGTGGTCAGACACATGGCCAAGACGACAGGCTAAGAGCACCCGGTTCAATGGGCGCATCTTCATGGCCTTCTAGAGTGTTCAAAGGTAAGAGATTGGCAGGACACATGGGTGCAGAGAGAGTTAAGATTTTAAATCTTAAAGTTATCAAAGTCATTCCTGAAAACAATCTGCTATTGGTTAAAGGTTCTATACCGGGAGCTTCCGGTTCTTATGTAATTGTGGAGGGATAGTTCTATGGAATTAGCATTATTAAAAAAAGACGGAACAGATACCGGAAAAAAGGTAACGCTGGATGATGCAGTGTTTGGAATTGAGCCAAACGATCATGCTATCTATCTGGATGTTAAGCAGTACTTGGCTGATCGCAGACAAGGCACAAGCAAGACAAAAGACAGAAGTGAAGTTGCATTCAGCACAAAGAAAATTCTAAGACAGAAAGGAAGCGGCGGCGCACGTCACGGTTCCATCAAGTCTAATATCTATGTTGGCGGAGGAAGAGCTCACGGCCCGAATCCAAGAGACTATGATTTTAAGTTGAACAAGAAGGTAAAACAACTTGCACGTTTCTCTGCCCTTTCTTATAAGGTAAAGGAATCTGCTGTTACAGTTGTAGAGCCTTTCACTATGGAAGCTCCTAAGACAAAGGAATTTGTGCAGATGATTAAAGATCTTAAAATTAATCCTCGCAGAGTTCTTTTTATAGTTCCGGAGTCATCAGACAACATTTGCTTGTCTTCACGCAATTTGGAGAATGTAAAAGTAGCAACCCCTAATACCATTAATACGTACGATATCATGCGTGCATATTCAGTCGTATTTGTAGACGGCGCTCAGAATTCTCTTAAAGTAGAATACAAACGTTAATATCTAAGCAATTATGGGAATTTTAGTAAAGCCGATAGTAACGGAAAAGATGACGGCACAGGGAGATAAGTTGAGCCGTTATGGTTTCATAGTAGACAGCAGCGCTAACAAGATTGAAATTAGAAAAGCTGTTGAAGAGAGATACGGTGTAACTGTAAAAGAAGTAAATACAGTTAATTACCATGGTAAGGCAAAGAGCCGCTTTACAAAAGCGGGTCTATTATCAGGCAGAGCAAATAAGTATAAGAAAGCTTACGTTACTCTAGCCGGTGAGGATAAGATTGATTTCTATAGCAACATTTAGAGATGGCAGTACGTAAATTTAAACCGGTAACACCCGGTACTAGACATAAGATAATCAGCGCATTTGATGATATCACTTGCAACGTTCCGGAGAAGTCCCTGCTTGCACCAAAGAAAAGCTCAGGCGGCCGTAACAATGAGGGTAAGATGACAATGCGTTACATTGGCGGCGGTCATAAACAGATGTACCGTATTGTAGATTTCCTTAGAAACAAGGATAACTACAAGGCAACCGTCAAGACAATTGAATATGATCCAAACCGCAGCGCAAGAATTGCACTTGTGGTATATGAAGATGGAGAGAAACGTTACATTATTGCGCCTAAGGGTTTAAAGGTTGGGCAGAATATTGCTTCTGGTCCCGGCGTTGCACCCGAGGTTGGTAATACAGTTCTTCTTTCTGAGGTCCCTCTTGGAACAAACCTTCATAATATTGAGCTTATCCCTGGACAGGGAGCCGCAATGGCCCGCAGTGCAGGATGTTATGCTCAAATAATTGCAAGGGAAGGAAATCATGCAATTCTTAAATTGCCTTCAGGCGAGACAAGAATGGTTCTTGTGACTTGCAGAGCCACAGTTGGTATTGTTTCAAACGCCGATCACAATTTGGAGTCCCACGGAAAAGCAGGACGCAAGAGATGGCTGGGAGTAAGACCAAGAAACAGAGGCGTTGTTATGAACCCGGTTGATCACCCTATGGGTGGTGGTGAAGGACGTGCCTCAGGAGGACATCCTAGAAGTAGAAAGGGTATTCCTGCAAAGGGTTACAAGACAAGGAACCCTAAGAAGACTTCTAAGAAGTTTATTATTGAAAGAAGGAAAAAGTAACGGAATAAAACTGATTAGAGATTATGAGTCGTTCAATTAAAAAAGGTCCATATATTGAGGCCTCTCTAGAAAAGAGAATTCTTGCTATGAATAAATCTACCAAGAAAGAGGTTGTAAAAACATGGTCAAGAGCAAGTATGATATCTCCAGATTTTGTGGGTCATACAGTAGCCGTTCATAACGGAAACAAGTTTATTCCCGTTTACGTTACAGAAAACATGGTAGGTCACAAGCTTGGTGAATTTGCTCCAACTCGCACATTCAGAGGGCATAGCGGCAATCACAATGAAGCAGCCGCAGCAGCAGCTCCATCCAGAGCAGCAGCACATGCAGCTAAACCTGCTTCGGGTGCGGCACCTGCAGCTCCCGCAGCAAAACCCGCTGCTAAGTAATTAATGATTAAAAAGACATTAATATGGGAAAAAGAAAAAGACTAATGGCCGAGCGCCAGAAAGCTATAAAAACAGAGACAGCTGTTGCAAAGCTGAATGATGTACCCACTTCTCCCCGCAAGATGCGCTATGTAGCGGATACTATCAGAGGCGTTGAAGTCAACAGAGCATTGGATCTTCTAAAGTATTCAAAGAAAGAGGCTTCCACAAAACTTGCTAAACTTCTTAAGAGTGCAATTACAAATTGGGAGAGCAAAAATGAAGCTGACAGAAAAGAGCTTGATAACGGGAGTGTGATTGTCAAATCTATTATGGTTGGACAAGGACGTACGCTTAAGAGAATCAGAACTGCTCCTCAGGGCAGAGCTGCAAGAGTAAGAAAACGTTCAAATCACGTTACCATTATACTTGATAAAAAGGCTGTTAAAGAGACAGCAGAAAAAGTTAATAAGACCGCTGCAAAAAAGGCTGCAGCAAAACCGGTTGCAAAACCGGCAGCTAAGACAACAGTAAAGAAACCTGCTGTAAAGAAAGCTGCTGTAAAGGCGGAGGAAAAGTAATATGGGACAGAAAACAAATCCAATTAGCAACAGACTTGGAATTATTCGCGGTTGGGATTCCAACTGGTACGGCGGCGATGATTACGCTGCTAAGATTCTAGAAGATGATAAAATTCGCAAGTATTTGACAGCCAGATTGGCTAATGCAAGTATTTCTAAGATTGTCATTGAGAGAACCCTAAAACTGATAACTGTAACAATACATACAGCAAAACCCGGAGTCATTATTGGCAAGGGCGGTGCTGAGGTGGATAAGCTTAAAGAAGAGTTAAAGAAGATTTCCAATAAAGAAGTTCAAATTAATATCTTTGAGGTTAAACATCCTGAGATTGATGCTAATATTATTGCTAACAGTATTGCCCGTCAGGTAGAAGGAAGAGTTTCCTACAGAAGAGCTATCAAAATGGCTGTGGCAACTACAATGAGACTTGGTGCTGAGGGAATTAAGGTTCTTATCAGCGGACGTCTTGGCGGAGCTGAAATGGCTAGAACTGAGATGTTCAAAGAGGGAAGAACTCCTCTTCATACTTTCCGTGCAGATATTGACTATGCGCTTGCAGAGGCAAACACAAAAGTCGGCCTGCTGGGGATTAAAGTATGGGTTTGCAATGGTGAAGTTTACGGAAAGAAAGACCTGTCTCCTAATGCTGGCGTAAGTGCAAATGATAGACGTAATGCAGGCGGACGCGGCGGAGATGATCGCAGAGGAAGAGGCCCTCGCGGAGACAGAGGAGATCGCAGATCTCGCGGAGACAGAAATGACAGAGGTGAAAGAAGTGACAGACCAAGAAATCCTAGAGCTCCTAGAGCCCCAAAACCGGAAGCATAACCAGGGGATTGATGTAGTAACTTTGCCTCGCAACAGTATTATACTGTCGCGAGGCAAAGTTGTTTTTTGTGCTTTACTTGCATGAAATTTTGCATTTTTATCTGAATGATGATTAAAAAGAAAATTATACCTATGAAAAAATTTATTCTAATGATTGCCGCATTTGCTTTATCTGCAGCAATTTATGCACAACCTCAATATTTGAAGCACGTTGCTCCCGCTCAGGCAGGTATGAATGCCGCAAAACTTGCACGCGTGGATACGATTATGAATCAGGCAGTTAAAGCAAAGGACATACCTGGCGGAGTAGTTGCAATTGTTAGAGGAGACAAGATAGTCTATCTTAAGGCTTTTGGCCATAAGTCTGTATATCCAACAGTTACGCCAATGACAACCAATACTGTTTTTGACATGGCATCATGCAGCAAATCAGTTTCTACTGCAATTTGCATCATGCAATTGATGGAGAAAGGATATATTAAACTTAATGATAATGTAAACAGATTTATTCCTGATTATCAGCCTTATGTAGATCCTGCAACAGGAGAAAAAATAGATATTACCATTATGGATTTGCTTACGCATTCCAGCGGCCTTCCTGCTTATGTGAATCCTTCTGAAATAGAGGAAAAATACGGGAATGATGATCCAAAGAGTCTGATAGATTGGATTGCGCATTGCAAAAGAGATTTTAAACCGGGAGAGAAATTTCAGTATAGTTGTCTGAATTTTATTACATTACAGAATGTGCTCCAAAATATTACAGGACAGAAACTTTGTGATTATGCTCAAAAAAATGTTTTTGACAAGCTGGGCATGGAGCATACCACGTATAGTCCTAAACTTCAGAATAAAACTGCAATCATGAAACTTGTTGCTCCAACGGCAATTCAGCCAGACAGCACTTGTCTTCTTGGAGAAGTTCATGACCCGCTTGCAAGAATTATTGGAAAAGGAAATTCCGGTAATGCCGGAGTATTCTCATCTGCAGAGGATTTAGCGCTTCTTGCAGCTGCGTTGATGAACGGGGGATCTTATGGTGGCAGAAGGATTTTAAGTCCTCAAACAGTTAAGACTATGACTAGAGTTCCCGACAGTGTCAAACAGCTTGGCCGTTCTCTTGGATGGGACAATTACTCCCCGTATTCCTCACAGCTTGGAAACTTTTTCACTCCTTATGTGACATTTGGACATTCCGGATATACCGGAACATCCATAGCTATTGATCCGGTCACAAAGACTGCAGTTATTATTCTTGCCCATAGAGTGCATCCGCATGACGGGGGTGGCACTGTAAGAAATAGTTGTCTTATAGCAAATGTTGTTGCAAGCGCTATTATGGAATAATTCTAAATAAGTTGCTTTTACAGAGCATTTTTTATATATTTGCTGCAAACAGAGTGCTGTGCTTTTTAGGCAGTTACAATAAATTTTACTTTCAATAACGGTTAATATACTTTCAATTTGAAATGAAAAGAATTTTACTTTTTACGGTTTCACTTTTTCTAGTTACGGTTTCTTTTGCGCAACCTCAACGTCTAGATATGTCCACGCCTGCTCAGATGGGAATGGATCCTGTTCGTCTTTCAAGAGTGGATCAGGTTATTAATCAGGCAATTAATGATACAATCATACCGGGTGCGGTAATTGCCGTTGTGAGAAAAAATAAGATAGTATACCTGAAAGCATACGGATATAAATCAGTCTATCCTAAAAAGGAGCAGATGACAACCAATACTGTTTTTGATATGGCCTCTTGCAGTAAGTCTGTGGGCACTGCCATATCTATGATGCAGTTATTGGAGACCGGGCAGTTTAGACTGACGGACAAAGTAAGCATGTATATACCAGGTTATGAGCCTTATGTAGATTCGGTAACAGGAGAGAAGACTGATATCAGGATAATTGATTTGATGACTCATTCCAGCGGACTTCCGGCTTATGTAAACCCAAGTATCATTTATGAGAAATACGGAAATTATGATCCGGAGAGTCTGATAGATTGGATTGCTCATTGCAAGAGAGATTTTAAGCCTACAACCAAATTCCAATACAGCTGCTTGAATTTCATAACATTACAGAATATTTTACAAAACATCACAAAGCAAAAACTTTGTGATTATGCTCAACATAATGTGTTTGACAAATTGGGGATGGAGTATACAACTTACTCTCCTGCAGCTCAAAAGAAAACGGAAATAATGGAATTGGTAGCACCAACGGAGAAACAGCCTGATGGAAGCGTACTTCTTGGAGTTGTGCATGATCCGCTGGCTCGTTTGATAGGGAAAGGCAATTCCGGAAACGCAGGAGTCTTCTCATCTGCAGAAGATTTGGCGCTTTTGGCAGCGGCTTTAATGAATGGAGGAGAATATGGTGGCAGGAGAATTCTCGGTGAAATGACCGTAAAGGCAATGACAACGGTTCCTCAACAGGTTGACAGTCTTGGCCGTTCACTTGGCTGGGATAATTGGTCAGATTATTCATCTAATCTTGGAAATCTGTTTACTCCGCGTGTAACTTACGGACATACAGGCTATACCGGAACTTCAATAGTGATAGATCCGGAATCAAAGACGGCTGTAATTTTACTGACTAATAGGGTCCATCCCTATGACACCGGTTCCGTTGTACGTACAAGAGCGCTGGTAGCTAATATTGTTGCAGGCTCTATTGTTAAAGAGGTTAAATAAATTTTACATGCAGCTAAACATTGCGTATTGATATATCTAGTGACATTTATTATTTAGAGATTTAAAATAAAAAATATGAAGAAGATTTTCTTATTGTTTGTGGGTATATGCTTTATATTTTCTTCTTGCGTAAAGAACAATATTGAAGGAACGGATCCCGTCATCAGTAATTTTGACTGGAAGACAACCACCCCAGTATCTGTCAGTGTTCCAACACCTGCCGTAGAGACGGCATATCAAGGGTATGCTACAACTATTAAAATTTATAGCAAACCGCTGTACGTTTCTAAATTTATGTTAAGCGAGGGTGCTGCATATACAGGAAAACCTTACTCCACTACCATAGACTTGCCGGCTGGCATAGATACTTTGTTTGTCTGGGCTAAGCTCCCGACAGGTGTGTCAAAGTTTTATAAATATATTGTCAGCGGCACAAAGGCTTATGCTGTTACATCTGCGTCATCTGCAATGACAAAGGCAATGTACAAAGCTGCTCCGTTGGTTCCCGCGCCAACTCCGTTTCCGGCAAATTATAATGGAACATTTAACTCTTCTACTTCTAATTGGTGGCAAGCGGCGTTGACCATGAGAACAGCAGGTAATTGGTTAGTAGAGGGACCCTTAACTAACTCTGATGTTAATTTTCTTGTAAGTGGAGTCTCCACTAGAATGATTTTTTTCTCCGGTAATGTGGTGATTTCTTCCGGGGCAAATATTGATAAAGGCAATTTTATTGTGTTGCCCGGTTCTACATTAACATTCACAGGTGCAGTTTATTTGAATGGCAGTGCATACATAGATGTCCAAGAGGGAGCTACGGTTAATTTCAACAACGGAATAAGCGCCGGACAAACTTCTAACACAATTGTAAACAGAGGAATAATAAACATTGGAACAGGTCCTTCACCTAATGCATTCATTAATACAACTATCTACAATGCAGGCTCTTTTAATATTGCCAACGGAGGAAACACTTTGAGCATAGAGGCCGGCTGCAAATTTTATAATTACGGCAACGTAGATGCTCAATATATAGAGGCAAACACTGGAAATTGTACTTTAGAGAATGAAACAGGAGGCGAAATGGTTTGTACATCAATGAATTTGGCCAATGCCACAACGCAATTTAATAACTATGGTAGTTTTGTCTGTTCAGGAAAGCTTGGTTCCAGCAGCGGTAAAATAAACAATAGCGGTTATCTTGCTTGCAATTCTTTTAAAGATGTATACAATACAACGGTTAACTGTACTAGCGGCTCTTTATTTAGTGCAAACGAATTTTTAGTAAATACGACTACAATCAATATGGATCCTCAGAGCATTATTGTAATTGATAAATTCCAGAGCTCAACTTGGAATTGCTCATTTGTAAATTCTTCTTCTTCTGATTACGGCTTGGTAGTTTTGGGGATGCAAGCCAGCACAGACGGAACATTAACAGCCGATGCATCATCTAAAATTGACGGAACGACAATGTCAAATACATATTTTGATGGAGCAATAGAAGTTTATTATCCTAATGCAGCAAATACTACGGAATCAGAGAGTTGGACACACAGCCTTTGCAACAAGGATTTAGGAGGCGGCAAGGAGGGTCCGGCATATTTTGGACACGATGCAAGTGGTCCGTCAAGAATAAATAATATTCCGGACAGCGGAGAAAACCTTGGAACAGGTGTTATAAGCGGGTCAGCTCCAACAGATACGGACGGTGACGGTGTTCCTGATAGCGAGGATGCTTTCCCTGCGGATCCAACTTTGGCATACATAACATACTTCCCTTCAGAGACAGGATATTGCAGTTATATCTTTGAAGATAAATGGCCGGAAGCTGGAGACTATGATATGAATGATGTTGTACTATATTGTAATATAGGTTATTATAAGAATGCAAGCAATAATGTGGTTTATGAGAAAGTTAAATGGAAAACAATGGCCGCTGGTTGTTCTTATTGGGTAGCAGCAGGAGTTCAATTAGATGGAATTACGTCGTCCCAAGTTGCATCTGTAACAAATGATAATTCTAATCTTCAGTCTTTGCCTATAGGACATTCAATGTCAAATGGTTGCGAGAGCGGACAAACTTATGCAGTATTTCCGTTCTTTAATAATCCTAAGGAACTGTTTGGCAGAGAGACATTTATAAATGTTAAAATTACAGATGCGTACGTTGTTCCGGAGGAGCATTTGAACATCATCACATTTACATCTCCAATTGCAGAGAGTTCCCTTGGCATGGACAAATTTAACGCATTTATTGTTGTATCAAGAGATTACAAAAATACGGACAGAGGCAGAGAAGTTCATTTGATGAACTTTGGCCCAACAAATTTAATGGATGCTGCGTTGTTGACTTATGATTCAAACGCATTGGGTGAGATAAGGTCCGCTTCCAATCCCTTCAAGACTAAGACAGGTCTTGTATGGGCTTTGATGATACCAAAAGAGTTCCGCTGGTGCGTAGAATCCAGTTCTATATCAACTGTTTACAAGAGATATGTAGAGTGGTACACAACAAATTCGGAGGCATCAAAACTTTGGTACGACACTTCCGTCAGCGGCAATATTGACGATGTGAGTTTGTTATACAATTAGTTGAAATATAGCTGTTTGTGCCTTAATAAAGTTATTCTTGGGATTGAATGTTTTGCGACATAAGAGTGTTTTAATAATGAAAGAGATATTTTTTTTCATTGTTGTAGTTTGTTTTGCTCTTGTTTCCTGTGTTAAAAATCCCGGTATTGAGGGAACGGATGCCGTTCTAGATGGCTTTGACTGGAAGACTACTCACGCCGTTTCAATCAGCGTTGCAACCCCTGTTGTAGGTGCCGAATACCAGAAATATGCGACAACTATTAGGGTCTACACAAAGCCATTATACACAAGTAAATACCTTGTAAGTGAAGGTGCTGCCTATACCGGCAAACCATATAAGGCAACAATAGATTTGCCGACGGGACTTGACACCCTTTATGTTTTGGCAAAGGTGCCGGGCAGTTCTGTGCGCATGTTTAAATATATTGTAGGCGGAACAAAGGCAACTGTCGATCTTAAATCTTCCTTATCCGCAACCACTAAAACAGGAGCTTTATCAAAAAGTTCTGGTTTGTACAAGGTTGCGTCAATGCCATCAGGCATCTCAGTGCCAAGTAGTTATGATGGAACATTTACAAGCAGCAACAGTGCGTCCAGTGTGCGGTCAAGTATTAAAAGAGCCGGCAATTGGCTGTTGCAAGGCCCGGCTTTGTGGAATAACAGTTCTATGTTTGATGCTCTTTCTAATTATTCTGAAATCTTTATAGCGGGAGATGTAACTTTGAACTGCAGCATGTCGTTCAATAGGGCGTCTATTGTTGTTCTGCCGGGTGCAACACTTACAATTACGGGGTATTCTTCCGGAGGTACATATTTTGACGGACAAACAATGATTGAGGTCAAAGATGGTGGGACGCTTAATTTGCAGGGTGGTTTCCAATTTCAAACCGCAAATTATTTATGGGGATATGTATCAAATATAATAAACAACGGTACCATTAATGTGGGAAAGGGTTCTCGTACAAGTTATTCGCTTGTAGCCACTAATATATATAACTCTTCCTCCGGCTCCTTTGTTTCTGCAAGCAATGCGCCTACATTTTCTATAGGTTATAATTCTGCTTTTTATAATTTTGGTACAGTTGATGTTCAAAATATTTCCGTCGGCAATGGATGTTATGAATATGAATCAAGAATTGAAAATGAGGTAGGTGCAAATTTTTCTTGCAATGATTTAAAGCTTGCAGGGAATTATAATTATATTTCTAACCTTGTAAACTATGGTAGCTTTACATGTTCTGGGTCTTTTTCTCCTACTCAGGTTAGTGGTGTGTATAATTATGGCTATTTAGGGGTGGATACATTTCTTCCGGGAAGATCTTCTGATGTTTTCTTATATGACGGTTCTCTGTTTGAGGCAAACCAATATAATTATCAGACGGAATACGGATATACTCAGCATTTTTTTATGGAAGGAGGAAGCATTGCCGTATTCAATAAATTAAATACTAGCGGTTCTTTAAATAATGTAATGTTTTATAACACCTCAAGCTATGATTATGCGTTAGTAATTGTAGGTATGCAAGAGACGGGAGAATCCGGTACTCTGTCCAAAGATGCTTCTTCCACGATAAATTCTTCAACCAACATCAATAATCTGGACTATGAAGGAGCTATAGAGGTTTATTACGCAAACGCAGCTGATAAAGCAGAGTGTTTATACTGGACAAGAAAATTGTGTAATGATGCTTATGGATATCTGTTACCTGCCTATTTTGGATATGACGATGATGGCCCGGCACGCATAAATGACATTTCTGCAACCACTTATAATCACGGAGCAGGACATATAAATACAGGTCCTGTAGATACGGATGGAGACGGAGTGCCTGATGATACGGACCAGTTTCCAAATGATCCAACTCTGGCGTATGTATCATATTTCCCTTCAGAAGGAAGTTATTGCACATATGCATTTGAGGACTTGTGGTCGGATATTGGAGATTATGATTTGAATGACCTTGTAATATATTGTAACATAGGGTACTATAAGAATGCAAGCAACATGGTTGTATATGAGAAAGTTAAGTGGAAACTAATGGCTGCCGGCACATCCATGCTGTTAAGCTGTGGCGTCCAGCTGGACGGAGTAAGCACGTCTGAAGTCTCTTCCGTTACAACTACAAATAGCGCGCTTGCGGCCGGTCCTATAGGTCATTCACAATCAAATGGTTGCGAGAGCGGACAGACTTTTGCGGTATTTCCTCTGCTCAACTCTCCTGCGGAGGTATTTGGGGTAAATACGTTTGTGAATACCGGCTACACCGGAGGCAGTGATGTCACGCCGGTAGAGAAAGAGACAAATGTTACATTTACAACACCGGTTGATCCAACAAGACTTGGAATGGATGCATTCAATTTGTTCATTACAGTATCAAAGAATTTTGACGCTACTTACAGAGGCAGGGAGGTTCATTTAATGACTTCTAATGCTACAGATCTGATAGACCCAAATCTGCTTAAATATGACCCCACAAATCCAAATGACTGGAAGTCAGAAGATAATCCATATAGGCTGAGGAACGGATTAGTATGGGCGTTGATGATACCTGCGGAATTCCATTGGGCAAGAGAGAGAATTGATGTTGCATCAATTTATACAAACTATATTAACTGGTACTCTACTTTTGCTGCAGATGCCAGGTACTGGTATGACACATCTGTACCTACCAACGTTTCAAATTATAACTGGCTGTACAATTAATTGATAAACAAAATAAAAAAGCCGGTGGAAATGTCGGCTTTTTTATACTTTGGGAATGTTGTAATCTGTGTGTTTTAGGCGTTTACAAGAGCAATAGCTGCTGCGGCCTCAATTATTACCGGACAGCGGAGCGCAATGCAGCAGTCATGGCGGCCGCGGATGGAATACTCTTCTACTTTTCCCGTTACAAAATCAAAGCTTTTCTGATACTTGCAAATGCTAGATGTTGGTTTTATTGCAACTTTAAAGACAATTGGGTTGCCATTTGAGATTCCTCCGTTTATTCCTCCGGCACCGTTTGTTTTTGTCTTGCCGTTTTTATCTATGATGCAGTCATTGTGCTGAGAACCTTTCATTTCCGCCGCTTTAAATCCGTCTCCAAATTCAATTCCGCGGGTTGCGGGAATTGAGAATATCAGATGAGAAATCTGTGATTCCAAAGAATCAAAAAACGGTTGTCCAAGTCCAACAGGAACATTGCTGCAAATGCACTCAATTAATCCTCCCAAAGAATCACCCTCTTTAATGGCCTCTTTTATAAGCGTTTCCCATTTTTTATCATCTGCTTCTCCCCCAATTGCCGTAAGTTTTGCAGAAATTGATATTGCATGCTTTTTTGTGGTTTTCACAGGTTTGCTTCCTTCAAAATTATCTGTCGCGAGCATTTTCTTGGCAACAACTCCTGCAGCTACAAGGCAAAGCGTCATACGGCCGGAAAAGTGTCCGCCGCCTCTTATGTCATTAAATCCGCAGAATTTTTTCATTGCAACAAAATCTGCGTGTCCCGGACGAGGCCACTCTTTTATTTTTTCATAATCAGATAAATTTGTATTCTGATTTCTGAAAACAATTGTAAGAGGAGCTCCGGTTGTTGTATTGTGGTAAACACCTGATACAATAAGCGGTGTGTCATCTTCTCTGCGCAGTGTGGTACCAATGCCGCCGCTTTTGCGCCTCTTTAAATCCATACTAAAGTCACTCTCTTTTAAAGGCATTCCTGCCGGCACCCCATCCATTGTTACGCCAACCATCGTACCGTGTGATTCTCCAAAAACGGAGAGTCTGAATTTTCTCCCGTATGAATTCATAATAATAATTCTTTAAGTTTGTTTAGTGAAGATAAGGCTTTTACATTGATTTTCAAAGAAATTGCAGTGTACAAAAGTTTATTGCCTTTTTAGCTGCAGCCTTTCAATGAAAGAAGGAAATGATTTATCAATACACTTAACTTCATCAATTTTTATAGTACCATTTATGTTTTTTTGTTTCCGACAGTTCTCTTGCATCATCCCTTCAATTATAAGTGCCATTGCAATTCTGTGGTCATTGTGAGATGAAAGTAAAATGTCTCTAAACGTGGAAACGTCTGACAATCCGTTTATTATCATTGTATCACTCTCTGCGTAGATCTCAGCTCCAAATTTTGAAAATTCTTCTACCAAAGATTCTGCTCTGTTGCTCTCTTTTTTAAGAAGCCTGTTGATTCCCTTTATTTTGCTTATTCCGTTGCAATGCAATGCCAGTGTTGTAAGTATTGGAAACAAGTCCGGACAGTTAGTAGCATCAAATGTAAATGAATTGAGTTCAGTTGCAGAGATAACTACATCCTTTAGATTTACAGAAGCGGAACGTCTGATATTGTATCTTGTATCTTCCTTTTTAATGACCTCTTTATGAGATGATTTAATGACTTTTACTTTTGCTCCGCATTGTTGCAAAACATTCAAAACAGCCTCATCTGCCTGATTTGTTTTGGTGTTCATGTTCCTTATTGTAAAGGAGGCAGGCGTTGAATTTTTATCGGCGGTTTTATTTGCAAGGAAACTTGCAATTGCACCGGCTACTGCAAAATTGGAGGCAGAACTCCAGTCTGAGTTCATAAGGAAATGAACGGGTTTGTATGTCTGCCCGCCTTTGATATAGAATATTATTTTATTCTTCTCAGAAACACGTTTCAGTTTTATGCCAAACTCCTTTAATATGCTTATAGTAAGCATAATATAAGGAGTGCTGGTAGGGTTTTCCACCGTCAATACACTGTCGTGATCCAGAAGGGGAAGAGTCATTAAAAAACCTGAAATTGTTTGAGAACTCTCTTTTCCGGAGATTGAGAAGCGATGTTTATTTATTCCTGCGCCAACAACAAATGGTAAATATTTATTCTCTTTTGTTGCTGAGCAATATGCTCCTGATTCCTTTAATGATTGGACGGAAGAGCTTAAATCTCTTTTAAGCAAACTTCCCTCTCTGGTTATTGTAATTTTTGATGCTATTTCTGTGTGGCTTCTAATACTTGATACATAAGATAATAGCGGCATCAGCAATCTTGTGAGCAATCCGGATTCTCCGGTATTTATGAGCTGAAATTTTTTCCACTGTTCTATCCCCGGACTTTTAACTATAAGATATTTTTCACCAAAATCATTTCTTTTTGAAGTAACAAGGCATCCGGCCTTGCGGACAAAATTTATTGCAGAGGTAATATCATTGCACGGTTCAAAATTCTCTAATATGCTCTCTCCCTTTGCAATGGCGGCCGCTATTATTGCTCTTTGAGCTATGCTTTTGGAACAAGGAACAGTAACCGATTTGTTTAAGGTTCTATGTTTGCCGCTTACTGATGCCTTCATATATTGGAGGAAGAGTTTGCTGTCATTCATTGAGGGTATACGGAATTCATAACTCTTGCTGTCCAATATCTTATTCATATCTGTCCATGAGTATTGCCCGTCTGCGGTAGGATTTGAGTATGAATAATATGTATAAGGTGCTCCTAAATATAAAGAAGCTATTCTGGTGAATCTTCCGGCGCTTCCCATTGCAAACGCAATTAGGTTTCCAGAAAATTTCCGATACAAACGGAGTATTGTAGATGCGTCTGAAACATTTGATGCGGTGGTTACTATTTTTACAAGGGTTGCTCCCTTATTTTTACATCTCTGAACAATTGCTTCAAGTTCAGAAAGCTTTGGCGTGCACTCAAAATTATGATATGAAACAATAAGTTTACACTTGCCGTTTTCTTCTATTGCTTTTTTTATATTCTTAAACAATTTGACAGGTGCGTCTTCTTGTATATCAATAAATGCTGCGCCGCTATTTATGGCAGCAAGCATTTGTTCCCTGGCTATTGATTCTGTATCCGGAGTAATCCGATATGTAAAAATTAAATGAGGGTGTTCCGATATAATCTTTTGAATTTCAGTGGTTTTTAATTTGCAGAGATCACCTCTTATTTCTGCAAATCCACATTTTTTGAGTGCGTCTGCGCACTTAGAGGAATCTTGCTCTCCAACGCAAGCACAAATATTCTCTATCCCGCTTACAGAAATTTTACTCATTTATTTTTTCCCTCCGCTGCCTTGGCGAGCTTATATAAATCATTTAGGCTAATTAATTCATCTTCCACATGACCAGGCTCATACGGCATGATAAAATGTATGCGGTGTCCGCTTACTTTTTTATCATATCTAATGAATTTAAGCAATTTGTTAAGTTCAACCTTGCAATCAACCGGCAGTCCAACGCTTTGAAAATCTCGCTTTAGCATATCTATAAAATCTTGTGTGCAGTGGCCGGCCGCTTTTGAAATCATTGCTGCCATCACAATTCCAACGCTTACTGCCTCCCCATGCATGAAAGATGGTGCTATAGGCTTATAATTTTTTTGTTCCAATGCTTTTGTTATTACCTTGGCATCTAGGCTATTGTAATATTTCTCTATTGAATGTGCAAACGTGTGCCCAAAGTTCAGTTTCCTTCTTTCTCCTTTCTCAAATTCATCTTTGCTCACCACTGTTGATTTATAAAATCCGCACTTGGCCAGAATATCATTAAAAGTATTTACGCTCTTATCATTCTGTCGTTTAGGGTTGTAAGTGGAAAAGAACTTTACCGCTTTTTTGTAATACGCCGCATCAAAAATTAAGAATGTTTTAAGAACCTCAGAAATTCCCTCTTTGAAAACTCTTGGTGGAAGAGAAGGAAAAAACACAGGGGTCTCATATACCCACATTGGTTGGTTGATGTTTCCTATTATGTTTTTGTAGTTGTCAAAATTAACACCGTTTTTTCCGCCATGCGCAGCGTCTGCCTGTGCAAGCAGAGTTGTTGGTACAAATCCAAAACGGACACCTCTTTTGTAAATTGATGCCACAAAACCCGCAATGTCTGTTGTTATTCCGCCGCCAACACCAATAATAAAACAATCTCTGTCGGCTCCAAGTTTTAGCAGCCTTTTAGTGATGGCTGCAACGGTTTCCAATGACTTGTTCTGCTCGGTTGCCGTAAGTTTAATTAGAGGCAAACCATGAAAAAGCGAGAAATACGGACTCAAATGCTTATCAATTATAACAAAAATTCCACTATTATTTGGAATGTGTTTTGTTAATGCACTGATATTCTTATGTATGTATATTGCCACAGCCCTTATAATTTGTAATTATTTTGCAAAAATAAATATTTTTGAGTGTTAAAACAACATTTATAAGGGTATATTTAAGAGGTTTGTTATAGAAAAATAAACAACCGTAAGGAAAAATACATACCTTTGTAGCGCCGTAGTGATAAAGCTCCGGTTGAAGATTACAAAATGTTGAACAAACGATTTACCGATTCTTATTATTTTTACTTTTACCTTAAGAAGTAAGAGCGGGAGTGCATTGTAAATCATTCAAACAAGAGAATTAAATTTATAGATAGACTCCTGCTCAAAAAAGAGCGGGAGTTTTTTTATATCTGTCGCGACAGATATAAAACATAAATGAAAGAAAAGTTTTTAAGATGAAAAAAGTGGCTATACAAGGGATAGGAGGTTGCAATCATTACATTGCGGCAAAGAATTATTTTAGCAACGAGGAGATAGAAACTGTTGATTGTGACACGTTTAAAGAGCTTGCAGTTAAAGTGGAGAGGGATCCTGCGCTGCTTGGGATTATGGCAATTGAGAATACGATTGCCGGAAGTTTGCTTCAGAATTATCAGCTGATAAGAAGTTATGACCTAAAAATAATTGGAGAATATAAATTAAGAATTTCCCACTCTCTTGTTGCAATGCCGGGTATTGGGATTCATCAGATTAGGGAGGTTAACTCTCATCCAATGGCATTTATGCAGTGCGCAGATTTTCTGGAGACGTTGTCCAATGTTAAAATGGTGGAGAAGGATGATACAGCAGGGAGCGCTAAGTGGATAAAAGAGAACAATTTAACGGATCATGCTGCAATTTGTCCATCTGTTGCGGCCGACCTGTACGGAATGGAAATTATTTCAGACGGCATTGAGACAAACAAGAGAAACTTTACACGGTTTTTAATTTTGGAGAATAAAAGTGTTGCAAAAAAAGTTGAAGACGCAAACAAGAGTTCTTTGGTTTTTACTTTGCCGCATGAGAAGGGAAGTCTATCAAAAGTTTTGACAATTCTCTCATTTTACGGAATGAATCTGAGCATGATTCAAAGTTTGCCGATTGTTGGACATGAATGGGAGTATCAATTTTATATCAATTTATTATTTGATGATTATCAGCGTTATAAACAGTCTATTGATGCAATTGTACCATTGACAAAGGAGTTGGAAATTTTGGGAGAATATGAAGAGGGGAAACAAAATATCTGAACATAGAATAAATTTTTCCTGTAAAAAAACGAGATGAAAACAAAAGACACAAAGACAAATGCAAATATGAAATTTTCTCCGGCTCATAGGATTGAGAGCGTGAAGGAATATTATTTCTCCGTTAAGCTCAAAGAAATTACAGCAATGAAGGCCTCCGGGGAAGATGTGATTAATTTGGGAGTTGGGAGTCCGGACCTTCCTCCATCTGATGCAACAGTTAAGGCATTGAATGATTGTGCATTGCGTATGGATTCGCATGGGTATCAGTCTTACATAGGCCTGCCTGAATTGCGTGCCGGTTTTGCGGATTTTTATAAAAGAAAATATGGTGTAACACTTGACCCGTCCTATGAAATTCTTCCTCTGATGGGAAGCAAGGAGGGGGTGATGCATATTTCAATGGCGTTTGTAAATCCCGGAGACGGAGTGCTGATACCAAACCCCGGATATCCAACGTATGCATCTGTTTCTAAGCTTGTTGGCGCTAACATTATTAATTACTCTTTAAAAGAGGAGAATAATTGGTTTCCAAATTTTGAGGAGCTGGAAAGGCAAAATGCCGCAGGTGAAATTCATTTGGATAAAGTAAAACTTATGTGGTGCAATTATCCAAATATGCCAACGGGTGCAAATGCCAATATGGCTCTGTTTAAGAGACTTGTAGAGTTTGGAACAAAACATGGCATCATTATCTGTCATGATAATCCTTACAGTTTTATTTTAAATGAACACCCTATCAGCATACTTGCCGTTCCGGGTGCAAAAGATGTTTGCATAGAGCTTAATTCTATGAGCAAGACTTTTAATATGCCCGGCTGGAGAATAGGAATGGCTGCAAGCAATAAATTGTTTATCCAATGGATTTTGCGTGTTAAAAGCAATATGGACAGCGGAATGTTTAGGGGGTTGCAGCTAGCTGCAGTTGAGGCCCTTAAAGCTCCCGACAGCTGGTATAAAAAAATCAACAAAGTGTATGGCGAGCGCAGAGATTTGGCTACTCAAATTTTAGAGTCAATAGGTTGTGAGGTTCGCAAAAATCAGAGCGGACTATTCCTGTGGGGCAGAGTAAAAAATGACGGTCAGAAAATATGTGATGATTTATTGTATGATAAAAAAGTATTCCTTGCTCCCGGTTTTATCTTTGGGAGTGAGGGAAATAACTATATTAGAATATCTTTGTGTGCTAACAAACAGACACTTGTAAAAGCACTTAAAAGAATCAAATCTGAATAACAATTTTACAAATGGACATAAAGAAATTAACATTAAAAGGGATTAACAATGTGAGGCCGCTTATTATTGCCGGTCCCTGCAGCGCGGAGAACAGAGAACAAGTTTTAAAAACCGCAGAGGAGCTTGCCGCAAAAGGAATCAAAATTTTCCGTGCAGGAATTTGGAAACCGCGCACAAAACCGGGTGGATTTGAAGGGATTGGAGTTGAGGGGCTTTCATGGCTTAAGGAAGTTAAGAAAAAGACCGGGATGCTGGTTGCTACGGAAGTTGCAACTCCGGAGCATGTCTTTGAAGTTCTTAAAGCGGGAATAGATTTAATTTGGCTGGGAGCGCGCACGGTTGCAAATCCTTTTGCCGTTCAGGCTTTGGCAGACGCTCTTAAAGGGATTGATATTCCGGTACTTATAAAAAATCCGACAAATCCGGATATTGAGCTTTGGTGCGGTGCGGCAGAGAGGATCTACAACGCGGGAGTAAAAAATATTGGACTGATACACAGGGGTTTTAGTTCTTATGATAAAAAAATCTATCGCAATGTTCCGCTGTGGCATATCCCAATTGAAATGAAACGCAGATATCCGGATGCAACAATGATTTGTGATCCAAGCCACATGGGCGGCAAGCGGGAACTGATAGCTCCGCTTTCCCAGCAGGCGTTGGATTTGAATTATGACGGTTTAATAATTGAATCACATTGTAATCCCGATGTTGCATTAAGTGATGCCGCTCAGCAGCTGACTCCTGATGTTCTGGACTACACATTAAAAATGCTTGTCATTAGAGATAATGTGCAGACAACGGAAAACATAAATGTCTTAAGAGGACGCATAGATGAGATTGACGGGAAACTTGTAGAACTTCTTGCCAAAAGAATGGCAATATCCAAAGAAATAGGAACTTATAAGAAAGAACACAATATGCCTGTTCTACAAACAAAGCGTTATGGAGACATAATGAAGGACAGTGAAAAGCTTGCGGTGTCTTTGGAATTGAACAAAGATTTTGTTGCAGGAATTATGGAGAGTATCCATCGCGAGTCCGTAGATGTTCAGATGAAGATAATGGGGAGCGGGGAGGAGAAAAAAGCAAAGAGTATAAAAAAGATTGCTTCAAAAAAGAAGTGAGTAACTAAACTATGAGTAAACTATAAGATGAAGATTTTGATTTTGGGAGCCGGCAAAATGGGCTCGTTTTTCTGTGATTTGCTGAGCTTTAACCATAAGGTTGCAGTTCTTGAGACAGATGTTAAAAAATTGCGCTTTATGTACAATGTGCTGCGCTTTACGGATTATAAGGAAGTTAAGGCCTTTAAACCCAATCTTGTAATTAATTGTGTTACCCTCAATTGCACTATACAGGCATTCAAAAAAGTGATGCCGTTTCTCCCTGATAATTGCATAATTTCAGATATCGCTTCCGTGAAAACGCGTTTGAGAAAATTTTATGAGGAGAGCGGATTCCGTTATGTATCAGCGCATCCTATGTTTGGTCCAACCTTTGCCAGTCTTGGCAATTTACAGCAGGAGAATGCAATTATTATTAATGAACCGGGTGCGCAAAAGGAAAGTTTTAAAAAGCAAAGCAGCTCCTATATTCGCGGTTTCGCAAAGAACAGAGGTACAGATAAGACCGGCTTAAGATTTTTTCGGGAGCTGTTTAATTCCTTGGGTCTTAATGTCAGAGAGTATACTTTTGCGCAGCATGATGAGGTTGTATCCTATTCTCTTTCAGTGCCTTTTGCAAGTACGCTTGTCTTCGGCTCTATCATGAAGCATCAGGATGTACCAGGCACAACTTTCAAAAAACATCTTGCGATTGCTCACGGTCTTTTGTCAGAAGATGACTACCTGCTTACAGAAATATTGTTCAACCCGCTAACTTCCAAACAGCTGTCGGGAATACAAAACAAACTCTCTCTGTTGCAGGAAATTGTAAAAGAACAAAACACCGTCAAAATGAAAATTTTTCTTGACGGCGTCCGTAAAAATTTGGAGTAAACTTCCTGCTGGAAGCTATCAATTACAATGACAGAATATGTGCAATCTCAATCCATTTTTGATTTATGGGGTTGTGTTTTGCGCATGCTTCGGCAAACGGAGTATATGCAATCTGACCGTTTACCTGTCCAATCATTACATCTGAAATGCCTGATATCAAGGCGTTTATTGAGGCATTGCCTAAAGTGCTTGCCAGAACTCTGTCATTGCAAGTGGGACAACCTCCTCTTTGGATATGCCCAAGCGTTGTTACACGCGTCTCATAATCAGGTATTTTCGCTTTTACCTTTGCGGCAATTTCAATTGCGCTTCCCTGGTCAGAGCCCTCGGCCACAATTACTATTCCGCTGGTCTTGTTCTTTCTTCTCTCTTTAAGAAGATATTCACACAGACTATCTATATCTGTGTGAACTTCAGGAATTATAGTGGCTTCAGCGCCCGTTGCGATTGCGGTATAAAGTCCAATAAAACCGGCATCCCTGCCCATAACTTCCACAAAGAAAACAAGGTTGTGAGAATCCGCCGTGTCCCTGATTTTATCTATAGCCTCTACTGCTGTATTAATTGCAGTATCAAAGCCAATTGTGAAATCAGTTCCAAATATGTCATTATCAATAGTTCCCGGAAGCCCAACAATTGGAAAATCATTTTCCGTTGCAAGCAGGTGCGCGCCTCTGAAAGAGCCGTCTCCGCCAATAACCACTAGCGCATCAATGGAAGCTTCTCTTATATTTTCTATAGCAATATCTCTATACTCTCTTTTGTCAAATTCAGGTAATCTGCTGGATTTTAAAATAGTACCGCCTTGGGAAATAATCTTTGAAACAGAGTGTGATTGCATTGTCACAAACTGTCTGTTCACAAGACCATAATAACCCCTGTAAATCCCGACAGGTTGAATATTGTTGTAAATGGCGGATCTGACTACAGATCTAATAGCTGCGTTCATTCCAGGAGCATCCCCCCCTGAAGTCAGAATCCCTATGCGGTTGAGCTTCTTTGGATCTTTTATATTTTCTGAATTTTCATTCATACTTGTTTGTTTTTAATATGCGCAAAGTTAACATTTAGGTCTTCTGTTTCAACTATAAGTTGTTTCAAAATTTTTACCTTTGTTCCGATGAGAATCGGCAATATTACATTTGGAGATTATCCGCTGTTTCTGGCACCCATGGAGGATGTTACAGATCCTTCATTCAGATATATTTGCAAGGAGTTTGGGGCAGACATGATGTACACAGAGTTTGTCTCTTCAGACGCACTTGTGCGTAATGTCACAAAATCTTTGCAAAAGCTGCAAATTTATGATTATGAAAGACCTGTCGGGATACAGATTTACGGTCATATACCGGAGGCAATGGTGGAGGCGGCGCAGATGGCTGAGGCTTCTCATCCCGATGTGATTGATATAAATTTTGGTTGCCCCGTTGATAAAATTGCAAAGCGCGGAGCGGGAAGCGGCATGATGCGTTACCCGGATAAGATGGTGGAAATCACTGAAATGGTGGTTAAGGCCGTGCATACTCCGGTTACCGTAAAAACCAGGCTTGGATGGGATGAAAAATCCCTTATAATTGTAGAGCTTGCGGAAAGGCTGCAAGATGTCGGGATTGCGGCACTTACTATTCATGGACGCACAAGATGTAAGATGTATAAGGGAGAAGCGGATTGGACACTAATTGGAGATGTTAAGAAAAATCCGCGCATGAAAATTCCAATCATTGGCAACGGCGACATCGTAGACGGTCTATCCGCCCGCAATGCATTTGACAAGTATGGGGTTGATGCTGTGATGATTGGACGTGCTACCTATGGTCACCCCTGGATTTTTAAAGAGATAAAACATTATCTTACCACCGGAGAAGAAATGTTGCCTTTAACTGTAAAAGAAAAAGTTGAACTTGCAAAAAAACACTACGCAAAATCTTTGGAAATAAAGGGAGAGAGACGTGGCATGTTTGAGATGCGGCGCCATTTGAGCAACTACTTTAAAGCTCTTCCAAACTTCAAAGAAACAAGAATGAAACTTGTAACAGAACCGGAACCGGCAGCAGTTATGAAACTCTTAGATTATATATCTGAAACTTGGGGTTAGTTGCTTTTTCAAACTTTCTGCAGAAATATTTGCAGATCAACAAAATTTATATACCTTTGCAGCCCCTTTGGAAAAGGGGGTATGTGCAAGTTTAAAGCACAAGATATTTTAATTTTTATATCATCATACGATGGATTACAGAAGTTACAAAACAGTGTTTGTCAACAGCAAAACAGCCACTAAAGAGTGGGTGATTATTGACGCTACAGACCTGGTTTTAGGACGTCTTGCTTCTAGAGTAGCATTGCTTCTTAGAGGTAAAGAGAAAGTCAACTTTACGCCTAACGCAGATTGCGGAGATAATGTTATTATTATCAATGCGGCTAAAGTGCGTTTGACAGGAAAGAAGTTGACAGATAAGGTGTACGTAAGATACACCGGTTATCCTGGAGGTCAGCGCTTTGCAACGCCAAAGGAGTTATTGCAGCGCAGGCCGGTTGCACTTATTGAGGAGGCCGTCAGAGGCATGCTTCCAAAAACAAGGCTGGGTGCCCAGATGTTCCGCAATATGCATGTCTATGCAGGCGCAGAACACAAGCATGAAGCACAGAAACCAAAAACAATCAAATTAAACGAAATTTAGAGCATGGAGAAAATTAACGCCCTTGGAAGACGTAAATCAGCAATTGCTCGCGTTTTCGTGAACACCGGAAAAGGCAACATTACAATTAACGGTAAGGAACTGGAAAAATATTTTCCAGATGAGTCTCTTGTTTATATTGTAAGACAGCCACTTGAGGTCACCAATACCTTAGCTAACTTTGATATTCAGGTTAACTTGGTTGGCGGCGGAATTAAAGGACAGGCAGAGGCTCTTCGCCTTGCAATCTCACGCGCACTATGCAAAGTAGACACTGAGGCTTATCGTTCAATTCTAAAGAAAAACGGTTTTCTTACTCGTGACCAGAGAGAGGTTGAGAGAAAGAAGCCTGGTCAGCCGGGCGCTCGCAGACGCTTCCAATTCAGTAAACGTTAGAGTATTACAGCTGACTACGCACGGGTTGAATTTAAAGTTGCAGACTTTTTTATTCTCAATGTTTTTGCTGAATTTAAAATTACTTGCTTCTTGTTCACCCGCGGAAAATCTGCGAGATTGACGAGGTCACTACTCGCGATTGAAAAAGAGTTCTACTTGATGTAGAATAAACTGTCGGGAGGCATATACCTAAACGGCAGAAAAAATTAACGCATTAAAAAATTTAAAAAATGCCAAGAACAAATTTCCAAGAATTACTAGATGCAGGCGCACACTTTGGGCACCTTAAGAGGAAGTGGAATCCAAAGATGGCTCCATATATTTTTATGGAGAAGAATGGTATTCATATCATTGACCTGCATAAAACCGTGTTTATGATAGATGACGCTGCCAATTTTATGAAGAATTTGGCGCGCAGCGGCAGAAAAATTCTTTTTGTCGCAACAAAAAAACAAGCAAAAGAGATTATTGCAGAGAAGGCCAAAGAGGTTAATATGCCTTACGTTACAGAGAGATGGCCGGGTGGAATGCTTACAAACTTTCCAACAATCAGGAAGGCTGTTAAGAAAATGAACACCATAGATAAAATGATTGCTGACGGAACTTTTGAGACTCTTGCTAAGAGAGAGAAACTGCAGGTTACCCGTCAGAGAGCAAAATTGGAGAAAAACTTGGGCTCTATTGCAGATTTGAACCGTCTTCCTTCCGCTCTGTTTATTGTTGATCTCCAGAGAGAATCCAACGCTTTAAAAGAGGCAAAGAGATTAAAGATTCCTGTAATTGCAATGGTTGACACTTGCTGTGATCCTACCCTGGTGGATTATGTTATTCCTGCCAACGATGATGCTGCTAAATCCATTTCAGTAGTTATGGCTGCTCTTTGCAGTGCTGTTGGTGAGGGACTTGCAGAGAGAAAGGTTGAGAAAGAAAAGACTGCTGCAGAGGAGGAGAAAAAGTCCAAGGATAAGGAACTGGAGAAGATGGAGGAGGAGAAGAAAAATGAGATAGATGTTCCCACAGAGGGAAGAAGACTTCGTCCAAGAAGAATCGTAGCAAAGGCTACTCCTAAAGAGGGTATTAAGGCTACATTTAAGCCAGCCCCTAAGGAGGAGAAGAAAATTGAGAAGGTTGAAAAGAAAGAAGAATAAATCTGTCGGGATATAAAAAGAAAAAGGAGATTTTAATATGGATATTAAAGCATCAGATGTAATGAAGCTGCGCAAAATGACGCAGGCCGGCATGATGGATTGCAAAAAGGCTCTTGTAGAAGCTAATGGAGATTATGAGAGGGCAAAAGAACTTCTAAGAGAGAAAGGAAAGCTGATTGCCGCAAAACGTTCTGACCGTGAAACTACTGAGGGTGCGGTTTTAGCAAGAACTAATGCTGACAATACAAAAGCGGTTTTGGTTTGCCTTGGTTGCGAGACAGATTTTGTTTCCGGCACAGAGGGATTCCAAAAGCTTGCTTCTGATATTGCAGATACAGCCATTGAAAACTTGCCTGCGGATATTGATGCATTAAAAGCTTGTAAGGTTGGTAATTTAACTGTAGAAGAGGCTGTTACAGACCAAACAGGTAAGAGCGGAGAGAAACATGTTCTTGCTTGCTATGAGAAGATAGAGGCACCCTATGTAGGTTTCTATATTCACAACAATAAGAAAGTTGCAACTATAGTTGGATTCAGCAAGAAGATTGCTGATGAGGCTGTTAAAGAGATTGCAATGCAGATTACCGCAATGGTTCCCGTTTCAGTACGCAAGGAGGATTGTTCTCAGAGCGTGATTGACAAGGAGTTGCAAATCTACAGAGAAGAAGTTGCACAAGAGGGTAAGCCTGCTGCAATTGCAGAGAGAATTGTAGAGGGCAAGCTTGCAAAATTCTTCAAAGAGAGAACTTTGGAGGAGCAGGTACTTGCACTTGGTGATGGCAAACAAACTGTAGCTCAGTACCTTAAGGGCGTTGACCCGGAGGTTAAGGTGATTGCTTTTAAGAGATATTCTTTGAGCGACTAAGAGTATAGAGTTATATCATAAAGAAGAAGGCGCGGATTGTCCGCGCCTTCTTTTATTTATATTTGCGATATATAATTAATCAAAGTCCTAATACTTACTCATACTATGAAAATCTTTTTAAGGACCTTTTTGACAACCTGTGTCATTGCAATTATCTCTCTTTTTTTTGAATCTGCTGCAGGCGCACAATCTAAAGATAGCTTGCTGGAAAAAAGATTTGAGGCTTTTTCTAAACTCTTATCTCCCGAAAAATTGTATTTGCATACTGATAAGGAATTTTATTGTGTTGGTGATACTCTGTGGTTTAAGGGATACCTTGTAAATAATTCATATCTGTCAGAATTTCCGGAATGTAATTTTATATACGTAGAATTAATTGGTAATTCTTATGAGAAAAATATTTACAGCGGTAAGACAGAAGAGGTTCAAAGAACACTAGAGAGAGTTAAAGTTAAAAGGCGCGGCGGTGTTTTGCAGGGCTACATGGTTATTCCCGGCGGAATGAGTACCGGTAAGGCTTTTATAAGGGGATATTCATATTGGAACCTAAATTTTCCTGCTGAATATATTTTCTCAAAGAGTTTGAATATAGTTAATCCCATGAAGGATGATTTTCTTAAAAAGCTGATTGACAATAAAGTAAAGGAGCGTGATGAGTATACAAAAATAGGAGCTAAATATCCATTTGACAATGAGAAAGTAAAAATGCAGGACATTGATTTTCAGCTTTTTCCAGAGAGCGGAAGGTTGATTGCCGGTATGAAAACCGTAATTGCATTTAAGGCAATTTCAGAGATGGGGCTTGGAGAAAAAGTTAGCGGAATTGTTTATGATTCAAGTGGTTCTAGGGTTATCTCATTTGAGGGCAACGATTTGGGATTTGGAAAATTTGAATTTGAGTTGCCTTTACAAGACAATGGTTATTATGCGGTTGTAACAGACAATCGAGGTATAAACAAGAAGGTGAACTTTCCAACGGTTGAGACATCGGGCGTGTTGGTAAATATTTCTTATAAAGGAAATAATATACTGTCGAGAGTTTGCGTGACTCAAGATATTAATCAAGATTCACTGCGCTATGTTTTGCATAACGGGTCTGAACTTTTTTATGATCAGCCTTTGGAGAAAGTTAAAAATCTTGTAATTGCAACGGATAAGCTCTCCACGGGAATTATTGATGCTGCCGTAGTTGACACCAAGGGAAATGTGTATGCTTCGCGTCAATTTTTTATAATGTCAAAAAATAACTTTTTATTAGATATTACAACTGATAAAAATTCTTACGGGCCAAGAGAGACAGTAAAAATGAAATTGACTATGAAAAATGCTGAAGCCGGAGATGAGCAGGCAGATGTCTCAGTTTCAGTTACAGATAATATTCTTGCGCCATCTTCAGGAAGTGAAAATAATATAGTATCATATATGCTCCTGGGAAGTGAAATCAGAGGCTATATAGAAAATCCGCAAAGTTATTTTGATGAGGATATACCATTCGCTGAGAGGATGCAAAATATTGATTTATTGATGCTTACTCAAGGTTGGCGGTATTATGATTTACCGGCTATATTAAAGGGAGAAAATAAAATGCCTGTATTTGGCAAGGAGTATATTCAAACAATTAGCGGCCGAGTTAGAGGTGTAAAAAAACAAAAGTCATCTCTTGTTTCTTTTGTAGCTCCGTCTATTCACTTTTCCGCAATGGGACAGTTAGATTCTACCGGGTATTTTGAACTTAAAGATGTGAGTTTTCCCGATAGCACCCTGTTCATTGTAAACTCGGTTGGAGTGAACGGGAAGAAATCATTTATCCCATCAATAAATGACGATGCCTTTGCGCCGATTGTGAAATATTACAGTTCTCCCGACAGTTTAATAAATTACTCTCAGAAAGTGGGGCAAGATCTTATGCAAAAATATTACAACACTGGAGGAACCCTTGTGTATCAGCTAGATCCTTTATACGTTATTGCGGGCAGGAAAATGAAGCCAATAAATGATCCGTCTCCAATTCCAAACCAAATGTTTAAAAAAGGTCAATTAAGAGAGGGCAAAGATTTGGAACCTTTTAAGAACTACGATTTAATGACGTATATTTATGAGACTTGCCAAGGTTTAAGGCTCAATATAGATTCCACTACGGGAGAGAAGGTGCTTGTGTGCCGTGTGCCACACGTTGCTACGGGAATGACCATATCCGACGGCTGGGAGGAAATAAAAGTTTTCATAAATGGAGTAAATGCTTTTTCAAGTTCTGAGCTTCAGAATTTTATGGTTAATGATATTTCATCTTTAGTTTATCTTACAGGTGCAGATGCTGCACCATATTCACCTATGATGGATGGCAGTGCTACCGTTAGGAGTGTGATAATGATAAGGACGGTCTTAAATGTAAGAACCGGTGTTCCAAGGAATGTGACAAAGGGGTATCCAATGGGATGGCAGAGGCCTAAGTATTTTTACTCACCATCTTATGATTTGCCCGCTGCTTCTAAGGTTCCTTTAGGTTCAGACAAGAGGTCCACAATTTATTGGAATCCGAATGTTGAGATTGGTGAAAATGGAAGCGCCTCCTTACAGTTTGATACATCCGATGGAAACTCAGATTACAATATCAAAGTTGAGGGAGTAACAAAAAGGGGGGATTTTATATTTAAAAAAGCAACCCTAAAACGTAAAATCAAGTATTACTAGAACAAAAAAAAAGTAACAATTCTGTTTCTTTTTTCCTTGGTTACATGCTGATAATCAGATAACAGCAAAAATTATTTTTTGTTGTTAAAAAATTGTTTCATAACTTCGCACGCAGTGTGAGTGGCTCTCTTTTGCACTTGCCTAACTTGAAAGACCTAAATTACTTTCAAATCTATATAACCTAAAAAAAACTAATTATGTTCAATCAAAAAAAATCTAATGGATTTTTACGTTGGTGCATTATGACGTTTACGATGGTATTTTTTGTCGTTAGCGCATATGCACAAAATGTAAAGATTTCCGGTAGGGTTACCGATCAAAATGGTGAACCTGTAATTGGTGCTGCAGTTATGGTTAAAGGGACAAAGAAGGGGGCCGGAACCGATCTTAACGGTCGTTACTCTTTGATGGCGCCGCCAAAGGCTACATTGGAGTTCTCCTCTCTTGGTTACCTAAAAATGTCAGTCCCTGTTAACGGACGCGCAGTAATCGATGTTGTAATGAAAGAGGACGCAGTTCAGCTAAAAGAAGCAGTTGTTACCGCCGAATTTGGTATGAAGCGTATTGCCAGAGCTGTTGGCGCGTCTGTCCAAAATGTTAAGGCACAGGATATTGCTGAGTCAGGACGAGAGAGTTTTGTCAGTGCATTGCAAGGGCGTGTTTCTGGCTTGAACGTTATCTCATCCGGTGGTCTTCCTGGTTCATCTACACAAGTTGTAATCAGAAGTATAACTTCTGTGTCTGGAAATAACCAGCCGTTGTATGTAATTGATGGTGTCCCAATGAACAATTCCACTTTTGACCCTTCATCTGGAATGGCCGTTGCAGATGCTTATTCATCAAGACAACTAGATTTCTCATCTAGAGGAAATGATATTAATCCGGAGGACATTGAAAGCATGACCATTTTGAAAGGTGCCGCTGCTGCAGCGCTTTATGGTTCAGACGCATCCAATGGAGCTATTATCATCACTACTAAGAAAGGTAGCTCAGGCAGAGGCAGAGTGCAATACAGTAACTCCTTTAGCTGGAGCAAGGCATATGGATATCCGGACATGCAATCTAAATATGCAAACGGTGCTTATGGCGCTACCAACTGGTACTACACTAAACGTTATGGTTCAGAGTATGAAGCCGGGACTAAACTTTATGACAATATTTCCGCAATCCTTCAGCCTGGATTTTCGCAGAAACATAGTGTTTCTGTAGAGGGTGGTTCAGACAAGGTAACGGTCCGTTCAGGAATTTCTTGGCAAAGGTCATCTGGAGTTGTAAAGACAACTTCAAATGATAGATTGAATATATCGTTGTCCGGTAAGGCGGAAGTTACTAAATGGTTGAATTTTGAGGGTTCAATGCAGTATACTAACCAAAAGAATACTAAAGCATTGCGTGGAACTTCCGGACCTCTTTACCAAGCTATGTTGTGGCCAATGGTAGATAATATGAAGGAGTATATGGATCCCGATGGTATCCAAATGAAGCTTCCTTCTTATTATGTGGATACTGATTTATTAAATCCATTGTTCGGATTAAATAAGAACAAGTATAAAGATAAATCTGATCGTTTCTTGATAGCCCTGGGCATAACATTAACCCCAACCAAGCATACTTTTTTGACCGGTAAATTTGGATGGGATATGGCAAATCAGAAATATTTGGCTATCACCAGTCCTTATTGGGGCAATAGGTCAAGTTCAGCGTATACATTGGGTACCGGTACTTACAACTTAGTAAAGGATAATTATTCAGATCCAAATATGAGTATCCTTGCAGGTTACAATAATGATTTTGGAAAATTCAATGTGAGTGCACAGTTTGGTTATCACCAGACTGAGGAGGGAGTTGATAGACTTTCTGTTTATGGGACAGACTTTATTGATTTAAATTTTGCTAGTATTGCAAACTGTAACCCTAAAACTGTCATAGCTTCTACAAGTCAGACTAAAAGAAGAATCCAGGCGCTTTCCGCTCAAGTAGAGGTTGGTTACAATAACTTGGCTTTTTTAACATTAAGAGCCAGAAATGACTGGTCTTCAACACTTCCTATTGAAAACAGGTCATATTTTTATCCGGCAGTTGAGGCTTCTGTTATCCCGACAGAATTAACATTTCTTAAAGGCAACCAATATGTTACTTACTTGAAACTTAGAGGTGCTGTTGCACAAGTTGGTAAGGATGCATCACCTCTTGCAATTTATCCGTCATTGGAACAAACCGGTGTCTATATGGAAGGTTTTGACTATGGTTACTACGGACCAAATACAAACTTAAAACCCGAAATGACAACCTCTTATGAAGTTGGTTTTGAGGGACGATTCCTAAATGACCGCATTAATACAGACTTTACATATTATTGGACCCACTGTAAAGATCAGTATGTTACATCTTTCCGTTTGAGTTATGCAACAGGCTTTGTATTGAATAATATGAACGTTGGTACATTTAATACTCACGGTTGGGAATTTCATATTGATGGGGATATCATTAAAAATGCTCAGTGGAGATGGAACTTAGGTTTTAATGCCTCTCATTCAACTTCAAAAGTTGTTTATTTGCCGCCAAATGTTTCAGAGTATTATAATGCATATACATGGAACTCTGGTAATATTCGTAATGGTATTATGGTTGGTCAGCCTGTTACAACTCTAACAGGTCTTGCATATCAGAGAAATAAAAAAGGACAAATTTTAATAGATCCTTCTAGCGGTGCCCCTCTTACAAGCAGTACATGGTCTGTTCTTGGAGACAGGGAGCCGTTGCTTAAGTTTGGTATTTCCACAAGTGTTTCATGGAAGCAATTCCGTTTTTCTGCGCTATTTTCAGGGAGATATCATGCAACGGTTGTTAATGGAACAAAGCGTACAATGATGTCTAATGGAACAAGCTGGGAATCTGTTAAACTTAGAGAAGGCGCTTCAGTTATATTTAATGGAATTCTTAAAGATGGAAAGCAAGATACATCAAATCCTACGGTTAATACAATTGCTTACAACTATGCAACCGGTGTATTCTCCGGCGGAGATGAGGATTGGTTGGAAAAAGGTGTAAATTATCTTTGTCTTTCTGAATTAAGATTTTCATATACAATTCCATCAAATTGGTTAAGCAACGCTACACATAATATTTTATCAGCTGCAACTTTATGGGTTGCCGGTAATGACCTACATATATGGACAAATTATTCTGGTATTGATGCTGTTGGTAATACCGCTTCTGCTGCACTTGGTGGAACAGGAGGAGAGGGCTATGACGTTTGGTCTATACCTAACCCTCGTAGCTTATCATTTGGTGTTAACCTAACATTCTAAAGAGATTAAGATTATGAAAAAAATTCTAACTATACTTTTATTTGCATCTATTGCCATTTTAAGTGTTAGATGTAAAGATTATTTGGATGTAAATAATAATATTGATAGTCCAGATCATGTCGAAGCATACTTGTACTTACCAGGCATAGAGGGATACTACATGGGCTACTATTATGACCTGCGCGGACTTGCACCTCTTTGTCAGTATCTAGGAACGAGCGGCAGCGGTTATAATTATGGTTATTATCAAACATATATCGCAGGTAGTGACTATATGGGCGAGGTATGGAAGATGACATATTGGACGCAAGGCATGAATACGGAAAATCTTATTAATCAAGCTGTTGCGGCAAAACAATGGACTTTGGCAGGCATTGGGCTTGCAATCAAGGCAAATTCATGGGATATGCTTACTAAAGAGTATGGAGAAGCCCCTATGAAAGAGGCTTTTGAGTCTAACCGTTTATCATTTGATTATGATTATCAAGATTCAATTATGCCTCAGGTAAGGGAATGGGCTTATAAGGCTATTGAATATCTTAATATGACCGATGAGACCAATTATGGAAACACATTGTCAAATTACGATGTCATTTACGGCGGAAATAAAGCGAAATGGCTTAAGTTTGCTTATGGTGTAATTGTTAGAGATTTATCTGCAATGTCTCATAAGACAAATTTTGTCTCTGGAGGATATGCCCAAGAGTTAGTTGAGTGTGCTGCAAAATCTTTGTCATCGTCTGATGATGATGCTTGCGTTACTGTTCCAGGAGGAGCAGAAAAAACAACCTCCGATTATTATAATGGTTTCTGGGGCGCATACAGGGGCAATCTTGGAACATCCTATTGGCAGAGCGATTATATGGTACAGCTTTTAACAGGCTGTGTTCCACAGTATGATGAGGCTACCGGCGATAAGGTTAAAGGTACAACCGGAATGTATTTATATAAACCAGCTGATACGCAGTATATTACTGATACAATCCACAGCACTGCCGGACATTATGATCCACGTTTGGCTGCAATGCTTTGTACTACGGATGATGCATTACATTCATCAATGGGTGACAGAAAAGCTGTTATGTCAAGAAATTATTTTGGAGGAGGATTTACTGGAGCTTCCGGCCCGATTGGTACGGCACCTTCTTTATATGACTTGCCTATATCAGTTACAGTAAATATTACAAATTCAGGTATAGGCCGTTGGCTGTTTAGAGATAATGCTCCTTACGTACTTATGACTGCGTCAGAAATACAGTTTTGTGCTGCTGAAGCCTACTGGATGATGGGAGATAAACCAAATGCACTAAGCCGTTTCAATGATGCAGTATCTCTTGATATGGATTTTGTAGTGAAGTATCTTACTCCTGGAACCGTTAATTCTTCTAATGGTGGTGGAGATAAAATCACAGCCGCTCTATTCAAAACACTTGCCGGCGAATATCTTGCAGGTCCTTATGTTGGGAAGTTAACAACTTCTACCCTTACTCTTTCTCACATTATGATGCAAAAGTATGTTGCGTTGTGGCCTTGGGGAGGACTTGAGACTTGGACAGATTTAAGAAAATGCATGTATGATATTAGCTATTCCGGAGATTATCCTAGCAATGGTAATGGATGGACTAATACAACTTTGAATCAAAAGTGGGATACGGATGCTTCAAAAATCTATAAAGGTTTTTATCTTCCTTCTGCTCAGGTTCAGGGCAGGTTTGGCTCTTTCAGTATCAGAAATTTAGGATCTCCTTCTTTTAGAATAAGACCTAGATATAATTCTGAGTATATGTGGAATTTGTCAGCTCTTGACGGATTAAAGCCGATAAAGGGGACAGACGATAGGTACTCTTGTTCAATTCCTTGGTTTGCTTACCCTGGCGATATGCCTGAAACTTTATAATTTAATATGAATAGAAAAATTAAGGATATGAAAAAAATATTTAAATCTTTAGCAGTTGTTTTAGCGGCAGTACTTTCGGTTTCCGCTTGCAGTAAGCATGAGATTCTATACGATGCAGATAACGTGACTTCTAAAATGGCAGAATTTCAGCTATACAATGCCATCCCATCTCTTTCTGCTGCGGAGACTAACTTTGCTACTGTTGTTTTAAATTCCACTGATACAATAGCTACAGCAAATTATCCATTGAACAGATATAATGGAATTCCAATGGGAAGCACTACAAGGTTTTTTGTGAGAAAACCCGGTGATTATACTATTCAGTGCTTTAAAAAAGCGGGCAGTACTACCCCGGATTATGAGGGAACCTTTACCCTTACGGCATGCAAGCAAGTTGTTTACCTACATAGCTGGACAGCTGCTCCTATTGTTAAGGATGCTCTTTACCCTTATGGGCAAGGTACTAGAATTATGAGTGGTGCAAAATCTGATTCTTTGCTTTTTGTGAATTTTGTAAACTTGTGGTATTCTGCATCAGGTGTAGCAACAACAGATAAGCTACAATATCAGTATGCTTTTCTTGTTAACAACGGGAAGACTGCCACTTTGAATTTTAGCGTTGTATCAGACCCTCAATGGACCAATCTTGGGAACCCGATATCATTTGGCGAACAAACGGGCTTTGTTGCAGTTCCTGTTCCTAATATGGGCGTTGGTTACACAGGTGGCCCAAGTACCCGAATAACATCTGGTTACATAACTGTTTACACTAGAACCGTTGATGTAAATACTAACATTGTTCTTCCTACGTCTATAGATTATTGGACTAGTATTGGTTGCGGCAGATATTACAATCATATCGTTCGCGGAGTGGGAAGGCAATCATACATGGTTTCTACATTTTCTTCGTTGTAATTTTGGCAATAATTATTTTTTATATGAAGAAGATACTGTTATTATTAGCGACATTTCTTATGATTGCGCCTGTGATGGCCCAGACCAAAGAAGAGAAAGAGGCAAAAATCAAAGCCTTGTATGAGAATGCAAAGGATGCGCTAGATACAAAGAATTGGGTAATTATTCCATCATCTATAACTGACGCTGCCGGTAATGTTGAAAACAACACAGATGCAGGTATTTTTATTGCCTTTGAGAATACTCAAATGTTATTGCAAGGATTGGCTGTTTGTGGGAATAGCGATACAAACATAGCACAAGTCTCTGATTACATTGTTAAAACCAATAAGAAAGGAGATATTACTGTTTTGTTCAATATTCTTGGTAGAAAGGTCAGAGGTTCTGTGATTATTCGCATGCGGGCAGACGGAGGCAATATTGCAGACGTTGTGTACACGCCTTCCGGTAGCGGTGAGACGGTGAAAAGGTATACGGGGCCGGTGGTTCACTGTAATCAAGCGAATTATTTTAAGAGAGCAAATGCAATTTAAAGAGCAACATTTTATTTTCACAATTATGTGAAAATATGATGCTTGATTGAGAGGCAGCAGCCAAAAGGCTGCTGCCTTTTTAAACTAAAAAACTTAAACTTTGAAAATTTAGAAAAGATGTTAAAAAGAGCCTTAATTGTGTTCCATAGCTGCAAAATTGTTTTATTTGCTGTATCTGTTGGTTTAGCGTTTTCTCTTGCTGGTTGCGGAGGCGGCAATGGCGGTGGCACAGTAAATCCGGAACCCGAAACAACAAAATCTTCATCATGTACTCTATCCAATTTCCAAATTTTGACAACTGCAAATTCCGGTTTGTCTGTAAATGCGGCTGCGGTGATTAAACAAATCCAGGGGGTAAACATGGTTTTCATAACAGTACCTGACGGATTTTCTCTTTCTTCTGTTAAACCTACGTTTTCTATTAGCAGTAAATCGTCAATGACCATCAACGGAAATGTCGCAACATCTGCATCAACCGCTTTTGATTTTTCAAATGTGGCAACTGCCGTTGTTACTGCGGAAAATGGAACAAACAAGACTACATACAATATTTTGGTGAGGAACGGCAACGCTACAATTGATAATGAGGTTTATGCTATTATGGCATCATACAACATCCCAGGTGTATCAGTGGCAGCAACTAAAAATGAGGCGCTTGTATATTCCGCTGGTTATGGTTTTGCTGATGTTGCCGCAAAAACAAGAACCACTCCCAATATGTTATTTCGTTTGGCCAGCATGTCTAAGCAGCAAACGGTTTTATGTATAATGACTTTAGTTGAAGAAGGACGGCTGTCGCTTGATGATTATTTGTTTGCCCCTGCAGGAGCAAATGGTACCGGCAGCAAAGAGGGCATTCTTTATAGCATGTATTCCGGGACTCACGCAAATGGCGTGGACAAGATGAAAATAAGGCATTTTTTATCTCATACCAGTGGATGGCAATATGCAACTACAGGTGGGGCAGACCCCGTATTTACCGGGGATTCAAGATTTTACGGCAAATCTCTTACAGATAGGGTAACGTATATGGTTGCAAATGTTGCAACCTCTTATACACCAGGCTCATATTATTCTTACTATAACTTGGATTATTGTGTTCTTGGACAAGTCATTGAAAAGCTGACGGGAAAAGATTATGAGACTTATTTAAGGAGCGTTGTTGCCAAGGCGGGAATTACTGATATGTGGGTTGCAAAAACATTAAAGACAAACAAGAGAAGCAATGAGGTTACCTACTATTCTCAAACATCTGGCAATGACGGATATTCTAATGATATGGAAGTCATTAAGGCTTGCGGAGGAGTTATTGCATCTGCGCCTGAACTTATGCAACTTCTTTGTGCAGAAGACTATGGAACGGTTGTTCCGGATATTTTAAAGAGCGGCAGCCTGGATCAGATTTACTCAATAGTAAAGGCAACTGATAATTATAATTACGGATTTGGCTGGCATATAGGGCATTCCGCATTTGGAACATGGGCCTCTTATCATGGAGGAGACTTGAGCGGAACTGCAACTCTTTGGGTTAGAGGTAATAACGGAATTAATGCTGTGTTGCTGTGCAATTCACGCAATAATGACAGTGGGTTTGATACAGCTCTTTATTATGCGATTGATAATATAAGGACGGCTATAAAATAAACCGTAAAATATTATCTTTGCAGCCTATATGCTTGGAGTTAAAAGTAAAACATTACTGTTCCCTTATTGGGCTGTTCTGGCAATAAGAAATTATCTGTATGATAGCGGGATCATTAAGAGCGTCAAATGTGATGTTCCTGTGATTTCCGTGGGGAATATTACTGTGGGTGGGACTGGAAAAACGCCTCATACAGAGATGCTTGTGAGATTGCTCAATGGGTGCTGCATGGGTGATGCAGCAGGCAATGGAACTTGCAAGGGCGATGTTGCTGGCAATAAAACTTGCAAGAGTGATGCGGCTGATAATGAAACTGACAAGGGTAGCGGAGATGGCAATGAGATTTGCAAGGTTGGGGTAATTTCACGCGGATATAAGAGAAAGACAAAGGGGTACAGGGCCGTTGGACCGTCAGATGATTTTCTGCTTTGCGGAGATGAGCCGCTGCAAATTAAACGTAAGTTTCCGGATGTTGATGTTGCAGTCTGTTCAAATAGGGTGAAAGCGGTACAAAAAATTGTAGCCGATTGCGGTGTAAATTTGGTCATTTTGGATGATGCTTTCCAATACAGAAAGATAATTCCTTCACATAGTATACTGCTAGTGAATTATTACAATTCAATTACAGGGGACAATTTATTGCCTGTTGGAACTCTCAGGGATCTTCCTTCCCAAATAACCAGGGCGGATATTGTAATTGTTTCTAAATCACCGGATTTTGGAGATTATGATGGGGAAGATAATCCGGAGATGGCCGCGGCTGCGGTTGAGCAGGAGGAGAAAAAGTGGCGCAAAGAACTGGGGCTTAAGCCAGAACAAAAACTCTATTTTTCTACGGTGTCATATTTGGACGCAAAACCTGTCTTTCCGCAGGATGCGGACTCAAGATATCTTTACTCAAAATTTGCTGTTCTGTTTTCCGGCATAGCCGATGATACGGATATTCGGAGGCAACTGGTTGGTAAATATCGCATTGTTGACTCCCTTAAATTTCATGACCACAAGAGTTACTCAAACTTTGATATAAAGGAGATTACGTCAATGGCAAGACGTCAGCTGGCTGCAGTTATTATGACCACGGAGAAGGATTCAGTACGCCTTTTGAGCACGACAAAAATTTCTGCCGATATAAAGAAGCGACTATTCTATTTACCAATAGAGGTGAAGATTATTCCTTCAGATAGAATCTCTGACTTTAAGGAAGTTATCTTAAAATAGATGCCTAGCAGGTCTATTAAGGTTCGTTCCTTCTGTTTAACAAAAAATCTGCTTAAATTTGCAGTCGCGCAGCGTTGTGTCAAATATTTTGCTGCGAGTATTTATCTACATTCTCATATGAAAAAGACTTGCCGATATATGTTTGGCCTTATAATTTATTTGTTTGGTTTTTTTCTTGTTCCCGACAGATTCTGTGGGAGATATGAGCTTTAAATTTAATATTATGATATTAATTGCAGACAGCGGTGCAACAAAAACTGATTGGTGTGCGCTAGACAAAAAAGGGGCGGGCAAACCGATATTTTTTAAATCAGAGGCATATAATCCAAACTATATTGGTGGACCTGATATTGTTAAGTCTATTGGAGCTGCTGTACCTCAGAATTTTCCTGCTGATGAAGTTGAAGAGATTGACTTTTACGGTGCCGGTGTTACGGAGCTACAGTATGGTTTTATGAAGGAGTGTATGGTGAAGGTCTTTCCTAATGCTAAAGTTAATATGGCAATGGATCTATTGGGTTCAGCAAGAGCATTGTTGCAGCATGAGCCCGGATTTGCAGCCATCCTTGGAACAGGCACAAATTCATGTATTTATGATGGTAAAAAAGTCACAATGAATATAAACTCTCTTGGATTTATTTTGGGAGATGAGGGAAGCGGCGCTTATCTTGGCAAAAGATTCATTTGTGATTTTATCCGCGGAGATATGCCAGGAGAGGTTCGCAAAATTTTCCGGGAATATTGTCCGTTGAACGGAGATCAGCTTATAGATGAGATATATACAAAGTCTTTCCCTAATAAATTTTGTGCAAGATTTAGCAAGGTTATTTCTGCAAATGTTAAAGAGGGGAACTATTTTTATAAGTTAGTTTACGAGGCTTTTGTTGCTTTGTTCAAAAACATTATAAGCCATTATCCAGACTACATGAAGTACTCTTTCAATTGTGTTGGCTCTGTTGGATATTACTATAAAAATATTCTTCAAAAAGCTGCAGATGAGTATAATATGATGCTTGGTAATATTATTCGGACTCCAATGGAGGGGCTGATAAAATTTCATTTGGAGAGGTAACTGTCGGGATAATTAGAAGAGAAAAATTGTAAGTGTTAAAATAGCTCTTAATTAAAAAGAAAAACATTTAAACTTAAAGTATATGAGTCAGAAAAAAAATTACATCATTCCTCTTGCCTGTATTGGATTTCTATTCTTTACGGTCGGGTTTGCGCTGGGATTAAATTCCTATTTGATTCCTTTGCTGCAGAAATCACTAAGTGTTTCTAAAGCAGCCTCTTATCTGATTATTTTTGTAACGTTCTCCGCATTCCTTATTTTTGGATATCCGGCAGGATGGGTGATAAGAAAAATCGGATACAAGAAAACAATGTCACTCGCATTTTTAATTTTTGCAACCAGTTTTGTTCTATTTGCAGCTGCTGCAAAAATGGAAAATCTTGCAATGTTTTTGTTTGCGTCTTTTGTTTGCGGATTAGGCAATACAGTTGAGCAGGCAGCAATTAATCCTTACATCACAATACTTGGTCCTATAGAGAGCGGTGCAAGAAGAATAAGTATTATGGGGATCTGCAACAAGCTCTCTTATCCTATTGCTACTCTGTTTATTGCATGGCTTGTAGGAAAACCAATAGCTCAGGCGGGTGTTAATGATGTCATTACTCCGTTCTATTGGATTGCAGCAATTTTCCTGGTACTTGGAATTCTAGTTTTATTTGCTCCGATAAAGGAAATTAAAGCAACGGGAGAGGAAGAGGGACATGAGCAAGATTGCCCTTACGCTGCAGACAAAACTTCTATTTGGCAGTTCCCTCATCTTGTACTTGGATGCGTTGCGTTGTTCTTGTATGTTGGTGTTGAGACTCTTGCATTGGAAACTTCCGTTGACTTTGCAAACACTCTTGGACTTGCAAATGCAGAGCAATATTCATGGCTTCCTTCTATTGGAATGGTAATTGGATATATAGTTGGTATTGCTTTGATTCCTAAACCTTTGTCACAGGCCGGAGCACTTAAGATTTGTTCATGGCTTGCAATACTTGGAACTTTCCTGACGGTGCTAACTCCTGTTAAAACTTCTATATGGTTTGTCCCTTCAATTGCACTTGCATGTTCTCTTATATGGCCTGCAATTTGGCCTCTTGCAATGGCAGACCTTGGCAAGTTTACAAAGCAGGGAGGTGCTCTATTAGTCGTTACAATATTTGGCGGAGCCGTTGTGCCTCAGATATTTGGATGGATTAGCAATATTCTTGTAAATCACGGAATGGATCAGGCTACCGCTATTCAGCAGTCTTATTGGATTGCTCTTCCTTGCTATCTGTTCATTTTGTGGTATGCTTATTACGGTTACAAGATTCGCAAACCGTCCAAGAAAATAATTTAATATTAAGTGCTAGTGTCTCTGAAATGTAGATTTAAAGATTATAAATGAGTATAATCTTTGTTTGATTTGCAAATAAAAAAGGGTGATTGAAAAAGTCAATCACCCTTTTTATATAGACTAGTTTGAATTAGTCAAAATTATTCTTGATCTGAATCCCACCATACAGGAATAGTCCAAACATCATCATAGTTGTTCCAGCACTTTGCTGCATCAGACATATTTGCTCCCGGAACCTCACTGCCAATAGCTGTCAAATTAGCTGTATTGTAATTAAGCTCATGAGAACACTGACGCCAGCGACGGAATGAAGTGCCCGCCGGAATTGCAATAAGTGCAGGTGCAGACATTGCATGATAAGCAGGTGTATTCCATCCCAGGAATAATGTTGGATCGTAATCATAACGACGCATATCGTTCCAAATTTCAACTGAGAATTGAAGTGCAATGCGCTTCTGAGTAAGAATCTTTCCAAGCGTAAGATCGGAAACAGAACCAATACCGTTTGCAAGGAAATTATCCATATCGGTTTGAGTCATAGGTGTGAATGAAGGACATTTTCCAAGGTTTGCATCACCAGCAACCCAAGCACTCAATGAAACATTCATTTGCTCCATGCTTGCCTTTATACCAGCCTTATAAGCTGCAAAGGCGCCTGCCTTGTCTGTTTTGAACAATACTTCAGCCTTGATAAAGCAAGCCTCAGCATATGTTCCAATGTATGAAGGAGATGAAACTCTTGAATAGAAAGAGCCGGACTCTCTTGATGCGTCATTTCCTGGCAATGCTCTGTAGAACAAATCGGGATCTGCAGCATATCCTTTTGAAGTACTTGTACATTCAACATATACAGTATCACCTAAACGGGTTGCTGATGTAGAATTAATACTCCATTTACCATTCTTGAATTCTGCCCTAAGCGGACCACCGGAAAAGTTTGGTGAATTTGAAGTAGTTATATCAACACCAAGAGAACGTCTCCAAATGCCGCTCCACTTAACACCTGCAGGACTATTATCAGATTGTGAAGATACAGTCCAAGGAATGATTTTATCAGCACGAGGATCCTCAACGCCATAACCTGCAAAGTTTGTAAGGTTGTTATAAAGCATCTGAGTAACCATGTAACCGCTATTCATACCGCATACGGAATAAAGAGGAGAATAATCAACTGGTTCATCCCATCCAAGTACATCATGCGTAGTACTATTGTTATCAGTATGATAAATTATAGTATTATCAGCATTACTTTGGGGTCCCTTGGAAAGTGCATCAAGAATTGCCGTCGCATCATATTTTCCGTCAAGGTAACTTCCTGCAGCTTTCTTGCTAAGTTTCAAGCAATAACGAGCTTTAAGAAGGTAAGCAAATTTTAACCATTTGCTTGCATCACCGCCGTTCCAATAATCACCAACTGAAAGCGCTGGAAGGGCAACATCCTGCGTCTTGCCAAGAAGTTCTATACCTTCGTCAAGTTCTTTTAGACAGCCGATATAAATGTTCTTGCCATTGTCATATTTTGGAACAGCACTTTCTCCGCAAGCCTCTGTATAAGGCATCTCACCATAAAGGTCTGTCATAAGCATAAATCCGTAAGCGCGGATTACTTTTGCTACTCCTGCGTAAGACCATGCACCGGCAGCCATAGCCTTATTGTACATATCATCAATATTGCTGCATGCACCAACAAACCACCACTGATATGGGGTAGTATTTATACTATTTGTAGGATACCAAATTGACATATTATAGTATGTACCGCCACCGGCATTTCTTGTCCAATCACCCGTAGCCATATTTGAACGCCAAGCAGCAAATTGAGTTGCGTCGTTGGTGTAAAATTCAATGTGCGCCAAACGACTCTGGTAAGTAGCACTCTCCGCGGATGGGTTCTCCGGATCTGTGTTTATATCAAGCCAGCTCTTGCAAGATACCAGTGAAAGAGATACCATGCAAATTCCGCACAATATTATTGATTTTATATATTTCATATCGTTTCTTTTTTAAAATAAAACACTTTAGAAAGTCAAGTTAAGACCGAATGTCATACCAGAAGTGGCAGGAACACCGCAGTAGTCAAATCCAACTGATGAAGAACCACCGACACCAGCACCGGAAGCAGCAAGCTCTGGATCACCCTTATAATTGGTGAACAGAAGAATATTGTTAGCAGAAGCTGTAACGGAAGCGCGTTTTAAGAATTTAATCTTATCAAGTACTCTCTTTGGAAGATCATAAGTGGCTGAAAGAGAACGAAGTCTAAGTACATTAACTTTAGTGATATAATTGGCAGTTTCATATGGATAATAAGAAGCATAATAACTCTTAATAATATTATAGCCGCTCATTGTAACACCATTGAATACATAAGTATCGTTTGCATCCCAAGAATTGCTTACCGCATTTCCTGATGCGTCAACACCCTTAACAGTAAGGGTCTTATTGCGGACATCACCGGAGAACTTACTTGTACCTGTTCCATCCATGGCAAACTGAGTACCGTTAACAACATCGCCGCCTACGCTAAATTCCCATAACATGTTAAATGATAGGTTTTTCCATGTAAAGGTGTTGTTTAAGCCGCCTGCAAACTTAGGCTCACGGTTACCAACCTCTTGTAGAGTAGTAGTATATGTAGGCATTCCGTTTTTATCAAGAACGACATTACCTTTGTCATCTCTTGTCCACTTTGTACCTGCAATTGCCATAAACTTGCCATTGTTAAATGAGGCAGCCTGAGCTCCTGCATACTGAACATCAGTTACATACATTACATTCAGTCCATTAGGAAGATTCTTAAGAGTACCACGGTTGCCTGCCAAATTCAATGCAACATCCCATCTGAAATCTTTCTTTTCAATTGGAGTGCCTGAAAGGCTCAACTCCATACCTTTGTTGTAAACATTACCTGCGTTGATTGAGCAGAAAATGTAACCCGTAGACTGAGGACCACGAGGGCTCAAAATCTGGTTGTATGAATCGTTTGTATAGTATGCATAGTCAAAATGCAAGCGATTATTAAAGAAGCCCAATTCAAGACCTAACTCAGTAGATTTTGTCATCTCAGGTTTTAGATAAGGATTGCCACGGCTCCAAGTATTACCTACACCGACAAGACCACTCAAATAAGTGCCTACTGGCCAAAGAGATGTATTGGTCTCATATGCTCCAGTATCTTTACCTACTTTAGCCCAAGAAGCACGGATTTTACCAAATGTAAGAATATCACTTGATAACCATCCTTGTTTTTGAAGAAGTTCTGTGAATACAAATGAAGCACTTGCTGATGGATAGAAATATGAACGGTTAGCAACAGGAAGTGTAGAAGTCCAGTCATTACGGCCGGTTACTGTTAAATAGACCATGTTTCTCCAAGAAGTACGGAACTCACCAAATACACCTAAAAGTCTTTTGTGTGATGCGCTATGTGCGAATTGCTTATTCGCAGTAGTAGCATTTGCGTAAGAGAAGAAATCAGGAACAGAGAAGTTCCAAGCCATCTTATAATCGCTGTTACTCTTAGTATCATCTACTGCAGTACCTAACAAAAGGTTGAAATCAAAATCGCCATACTGTTGGGACATGTTGGATATAATGTTATGAGACAAATAATTAAAGCGCATTGTGTTGTCGCTCATCATACCATTTAACCATACTTGTTTGATAGCGCCATTGGCAGCAATACGGTTAGAGTTTATCTGGGTGTAAGTATCAATACCAATTCTGTAAGATATAAACCACCATTTTGTAATATCAGCCTTTACATTAATGTTGCCTGTAAAACGGTCATTATTATCATATATCTTATTCTTGTTGACTATCCAATAAGGATTATCTCTTTCATCCCATGGGTCAAGTCTTTTATCAAACATTCTATAACGAGAACCATCTTCATTTAAATAATGGGACATGTTATCAAATGGTGACCAGTTGTAAACGCCGTAAAGTGCTCCTGTTCCTGCTGAATTAAAAAGACCTGCACCAGTAAGTGTTTTATCCGTGTGAGCTTGAGAATAAGCTGCACTGGCAGAGAATGTAAAAATACTTACCCTCTGCTCTCCGTTGAAACGAAAAGTGTATTTGTTATATCCGGTCTCTGGAACAACACCTTTCTGTTTATAGTATGAACCGGAAAGATAGTAGTTGCTGTTCTTGTTACCGCCCGCAACGCTTGCACTTTCATCATAAATGTTACCGCCCTGGAAGAAATCCTTCATGTTGTTATAAGTCTGTGCAGAAGATTTCTCACCCCAAGAGTTATAAGAAAAATCGTTAAATACAGTACCAGTGTAATTTTTGTTTGCATCGTACTGATCTTCCATATAACCTCTTGTATATTCTTTCTGAATAGCAGGAAGGTCCTTTACCCAAGATGTAGAGAATTTGGAGTTTATATTAATCTCCATAACTCCGTCTTTACCTTTCTTAGTTGTTATAAGGACAACTCCATTGGCAGCACGTGAACCATAAAGTGCAGATGCAGCAGGACCTTTAAGGACAGACATGTCCTCAATATCCTCGGGGTTAATATCCATTACACGGTTAGAAGTAGTAGTCGCAGATTTGGAAGAACCGTCAAAAGCAGAATTACCAACAATTGTAGATGAGTTGTCGTATATAACACCGTCAACCACAAATAAAGGTTGGTTATCCTTGCCCTCTGAACCTGAAGTACCTCCACGCAAAATAATCTGCGCGCCTGAACCTGCAGCACCGGAAGATTGAGTGATGTTAACACCCGCAATTTTACCGGATAGAGAAGATATCGGGTTTGATGTCTTGTTCTTCATCAATTCATCTGCTTTGATATCGGTTACAGCATAACCAAGAGACTTTTTCTCCTTCTTGATACCCAACGCAGTGACAACAACATCATTAAGAAGAACAGCATCTTCTTGCATAACCACATTTACAACACCGCGATTGTTAATTGCAACGGTATTACTTGTAAAGCCCATGGAAGAGAAAACTAAAGATCCTTTTCCAGGTGCCTTTAAAGAAAACTGACCATTGGAATCCGTAGTCGTACCGGTCTTAGTTCCTTGAACTAAGACATATACGCCTGCCAAAGGCTCTCCATTCTTATCGGTAACAGTACCGGTAACTTTGGAATTCTGAGCCCACATTGCCCCAATGGAAAGAACCATTGCAGCTAATGTCATTAGTGCAAGCTTAAAAAGCTTGCCACAATTTTGTTTAATGGACATAAATTAGATTTTAGGTTAAAAAAATAGTTTATTTATTAAGGTTACAATCATAAAAACGAACGTTAAATTGATACAATAATGCCACTTAAAAAGTAGGCAAAAATATCGGTTATTATTTACGAACATTTTCTACTTTGAACTAGATGCAAAGTTAGTAAATAATGTTGCAATGCTTTGTAAAACGAATTATTTTTGTAACATCAAGAGTACAAAAAGCATTAATTAACCTCTAAAAGCATTAATTAACCTCTAAGAGTAAGTAATATCTTTGAATTGTTGTTGCCCTGCTTATGATCCCATCCCAAACAAATAAGACTATTAAAAGAGAGGTCAAGTATGACTACAAGTATAGGGGATCGGGCTATAAAAAGGGGCAGCTATGACTGTCCCTTTTTTTTGTACATTTGTAGCCACCCGACGGAGAAATCTGTCGAGACCTAAAATCAAAAATTAAAAAATCACGATATTATGTTTACAAAGGCAGTTTACGCAGCAAGACGTCAAAGACTTGCAAAGGATGTTGCGAAAGGAATTATTTTGATTCTTGGCAACAGCGAGGCTCCAGCAAATTATCCGGATAATTGTTACACCTTTAGACAGGACAGCAACTTCCTGTATTTCTTTGGGTTGAATGACCCGGATTTGGCTGCTGTAATTGATGCGGAGACAGGAGAGGAGATTCTTTTTGGAGATGATGTTTCTATTGATGATATTATTTGGATGGGGCCGCAGCCTTCAATTGCAGATAAGGCCGCAAGCGTAGGCGTAAAGAAATCAAGAAAATATGCGGATTTGCAAAAATATTTGACTGCTGCAAAGGGTGCAAAAAAAGAGATACACTTTACGCCTCCTTACAGATATCATAATATGATTTTGCTTAATTCTCTTCTTGGACTCCCGATAGATTCTCTTAATAAGAAAGCTTCTGTGACTCTTATTAAAGCTATTGTAGCCCAGAGAATTGTAAAGGACAAGTATGAGATAGAGGAAATTGACAAGGCCTGCAATATTGGTTATGCCATGCACTATACAGCAATGAAGCTTGCAAAACTTGGAATGGTTGAACAGGAACTTGCAGGACTTATGGATGGCATTGCAAGGCAGCACGGTTCTATGGTTTCTTTTGCAACTATACTTTCACAGAACGGAGAGACATTGCATAATCACACTCACAACCAAATACTTACAAAGGACAGGCTGATAGTTATTGATGCAGGGGCGGAGAATAATATGAACTATTGTTCAGATAATACCCGTACAATTCCAAGCAGCGGGAAATTTACTCAGCAGCAAAAAGAGATTTACAATATAGTTTCAGACGCAAATAACTTAACTCTTAAAATGGCAAAACCGGGCATCACTTATTTGGAGGTTCATATTGCAGTTTACAGATTATTTGCAGAGAGACTTAAAGAACTTGGACTTATGAAAGGAGATATAGATGAGGCTGTTGCAAACGGCGCACCTGCATTGTTCATGCCTCACGGCCTTGGCCACAACATGGGTTTGGATGTTCATGATATGGAGGATTTAGGAGAAGATTATGTTGGCTATGGCAGCGCCGCAAAACGCAGCAAACAGTTTGGTCTTGCATCATTAAGAATGGCACGTAAACTTGTTCCGGGAAATGTAATCACAGATGAACCCGGTATTTACTTTATTCCGGCGCTTATAGAGAAGTGGAAGAAAGAGAAAACAAATGCTCAGTTCATTAACTTCTCCAAGCTTAAAGATTATTATCACTTTGGAGGAATTCGGCTGGAGGATGATATCCTTATTACTCCCGACGGCTGCAGACTCCTGGGTGCCAAGAGGTTGCCTATTACCGTAAAGGATGTTGAGAGAGAGATGAAGGATAACAACAAATAAGGGATAAAAGAAAATAAATTACCTTTAATATTGGTTTAAACGTTTTGAAAGACTCTTCAGAAAATAATTGTGATTTTGGCTCACGCGCAGCCCCCAAAATTTTTTCCGCATTTTTTTCCGGTATTTTTGCGGCGTTGCTGTTGTTGTCTCTCAATGTTTCCGGGCAAAATGCAACTGCTTTAAAATCAGCCGGATATGTGAAAATAGGGCATCATGGAATTGATGCATATTCCAGCGATGAGCCTGCGTTTGGAGATGATTACATAAACACCGGCAAACCTGTGCTTGTTATATCTTCTTACAATCCGGAGACAAGTTCAGTGACAAACACATTATTGAGATGCAAGCAAACTTGCGACTCCTTGCGTATTCGTAATACTCTTATAATTGAGAGCATGAATTGCAAAAATTTTGGAGAGATCCTTGCGTATCAGAAAAGATTTAGCAGAATTCTAGATAAGTACACGGACGTCAAAGGCAATCTGGCTGTTGCAGCAATTGTTCTGTTGGGTCAGGAGGTGTGGGCGACCTATCTCTCTCAGCCATCAGACAGAATCATAGGTGTTCCCGTTATTTGTGCAATGATAAGTTCCAACAGCATAACACTTCCAAAAGAGGGAACAGATCTTTCCACATGGATGCCGGAACCGGTTTATATTAAGGACTTAAAGGATCAGAAATGCGTACTGTCGGGAACTGTATATAATTATGATATTGAGAAGAATATAAATATTATAAGAAATCTTTATCCCGGGGTTAAAAATTTTGCTCTTCTTACAGATAATACATTTGGAGGAGTTGTCATGCAGGCCCATGTACGTAAAGTTTTTGGAAGGCATAAAGATTTAAAACTTATTTTACTTGACGGAAGGACAAAAGACAGTAAAGAGATAGGATCTGCAATAGCCTCTCTGTCACCTGCAAACAGCGTTCTATTGTTGGGAACTTGGCGTGTGGATAAGAACGAGTCCTACTATTTGCCTACCGATATCTACTCTTTGGCTTATGCAAATAAAGCACTTCCTGTATTTTCATTGTCTTCTCTTGGCATGGGTCAATGGGCAATAGGCGGTTACTTTCCCAAGTATAGGAATCAGGGAAGAGACATAGCGCAGAGTATTGTAAAAGTTTTAAACGGCAGATATTCTGAACCGGGCGTATATTTTGACCAGATTCCAAATGGCGTACAATATGATGCTCAGGCTTTTGGGGAATTTAATATAGATAAGAGGCTTGTAGAGAAAAAATCACAATTTATAAATGACATTAATTATTTGCCGGAACGTTACCGCAAATGGGTTGAGTTAATTGCCGTCGCGCTTGCAGTTTTTATTGTCGCATTCATTTTTATCTTGACGCTGCTTTATAAAACGGAGCGTCTTAATACTTCCCTTAAAGTTTTACACAGAGATAACAAGTTGATTCTGGACAATATTGGTGAGGGTCTGATATTTATAGATGCGGATCACAACATTCTTTGGGAAAACTGCAGTACTATGAAAGGTATGGAGGATTTCGCAAATTGGAAGATAGGAGTAAAGTGCTTTAACTTTAAAATAAGAAATATTAGTTGTGAAGCGGGTTGTCCAATTTTGACCCATTCCTTTGACGGTCCGCATACATCCAGAGAGATAATCCACAAGGAGGCCCACACTTATCAGATGTATTATAATTCTATTTATCATCCCGATAGTAAAGAATATATCGGTACCGTTATCAGAGTGGAGGATGTAACTGATAGAGAGACTCAAACGGCTGAGCTGAGATTGGCAAAGGCCGCGGCTGAGTCTGCAGATAAGATGAAGAGTCAGTTTATTGCAAATGTCAGTCATGAGATTAGAACTCCTTTGAATGCAATTAACGGATTTGCGGAACTATTGATGGATGAGGATGTTACGTCAGAAGACAAAAAGATGTACAAGGGCATCATGCAATCTAATACCAAGCAACTTTTGAATTTGGTTAATGATATATTGAGTTTGTCTAAGATTGAGGCTGGAACTCTTGAATTTACCAATGAGTATATAGATTTGAATGAGCTTGTGAATTCTTCCTATGGTGAATTTGCACTTGATGCAAAAGCAAAGACCGGAAGATTTTCAGATAGAAACATAGAGATGCAGATTGACATTCCTGCTGAAACTTGCAAGATAATCTCAGACCCTGCAAGGCTGAGAGAAATCTTTACAAATCTGATTGTTAATGCTGTTAAGTTTACAAAAGAGGGGCATATCAAAGTAGGATTCCGTGAGAGAGAAAAAGATGTTCGCTGTTTTGTTGAGGATACCGGAAGAGGAATCCCTAATGACCAAAAGCAAAAGATATTTGACAGATTTGTAAAACTGGATAACTACGTAGAAGGCACCGGATTAGGCCTTTCTATCTGCATGCAGATTATCAAACATTATAACGGTCAGATGGGGGTAATTTCAGAAGTTGGCAAAGGATCCACTTTCTGGTTCATTTTGCCAAAACAATAAATTTTTGTACCCAGGGCCGGGGTCGAACCGGCACAGATTTAACTCTACTGGTGTTTGAGACCAGCGCGTCTACCAATTCCGCCACCTGGGCATTTTACCGTGCAAAAGCACGGTGGTTGTCTCAAACAGGGTGCAAAGGTAATAAAAAAAGGTAGATTGAAAAATCTCCCTTTTTTATAAATCTTTTTAAGGCTAACTATTTTTAATAGTTGAACGTGATTGTCTTTTTTATCTCAGGATTAATACTGTTTGCAACAGGGCAAGTTCTTGCAGCAGACTCAATTAAGCGCTTTTGCTGGTCTGTGTAATTATTGCCTTTGGGGAATGTAATATCTAGTTTAAGCTCAATAACGCGTCTTGGCGCCGTCCCCATAATTTTCTCAGTTTCAATAGTCGTTCCGTCTATGTTAAACCCGTAACTCTGGGCGGAAACACCCATGACAGTTAGCATGCAACAGCCTAATGCACTGGCCAGCAGGTCAGTAGGTGAAAAGCTTTCTCCTTTGCCATGGTTATCCAGAGGGGCGTCTGTAAAAATTTTAGCTCCCGATAGTTCATGAGTAACTTCACTTCTGAGGTTTCCCTTATAGATAGTTTTCATTTTAGTCATATCTAATCCTCCTTAAGTAATTATCAGTAATAGTTATTTTTTATTCTCTTTCTTTTTGCTCTCCCCGTTCTCCAGAAATTCCTTTTCAAATTTTTCCCTCAGTTCTTTTATAGAATCTCTAATGTCCAAAATATCATCATATACTGCAGCTGTTATGTACTGTCTCTTAGGCTTTTGCACAATCTCTCCAATTAATGTGGCGCTAGTGCAGCTGTTGATTTTCACATTGACATAGTCCCCCGGTTTGATATATGCGGCAGTTTCCTTTTTGCCGTTTGCCGTAGTCTGAGGTGCATCAAAAACACACATTTTGTTTTGCTGAGTGCGTCCTGTCATCTGTTTATCAGAGCGTTTTGAGAGACCCTCCACAAGAACTTCATAAGTTTCTCCAACATCTTTTTTATTGGACATAAGGGAGAATGAACTTTGCAGTTCTATAATTTCATTTAGTCTTTTGGTTTTTTCAGCCGCAGATATGTCATCCTTAAACTTTCTGGCAGCTAATGTATTAGGTCTTTGAGAATATTGGAACATAAAGGCTCCGTCAAAGCCAACTTCCTCAAGAAGAGAGAGCGTTTGTTTGTGGTCTTCCTCTGTCTCTCCGCAGAATCCCGCAATAATATCTGTTGTGATTGCACAATCCGGAAGGACTTCTCTTATATCGGCAATTTTCTGAAGGTATTCTTCTCTGGTGTATTTTCTGTTCATCTTCTGCAGCATTGCGTTGCTTCCGCTTTGTACCGGAAGATGAATATGATTGCAAATGTTTGAATACATGGCCATTGTATAGAGAACGCCTTTTCTTATATCCTTAGGATGATTGGTCTGAAAACGTACTCTTAACTTTGGGTCTACAAGTGCAACAAGCTCCAGGAGCTGGTAAAAACATGTTGTGTCTGTCGGGTCATCCGGATTGGTCCATTGGTATGAATCAACATTTTGACCAAGCAGAGTTACCTCTTTGTATCCTTGCTTGAATAGTTCTTCTGCTTCATGCACAATGCTTTGCGGGTCTCTGCTTCTCTCTCTTCCGCGTGTATAAGGTACAATGCAGTAAGAACACATGTTGTTGCATCCTCTTGTAATTGAGATGAATGCGCTTACGCCGTTGGTGTCTGTCCGCACGGGATAGATGTCTGCATAGGTTTCTTCCGGAGAGAGATTGGTGGCGGAGATTTTTTCTCCGTTATCTATAATGGCTTTTATGATATCAGGCAAATTTCTATATGCGTCCGGCCCTGCAACAAAATCAACGGCAGGGTTTTCCAGCAGTTTTTCCTTTAGTCTCTGCCCCATGCATCCAAGAACGCCAATCACCGGACCCTGTTTTGCAGTACCATCGTGAGCTTTAGGATTCTTTGACTTCTGTTTCCTCTTTTTCTTTTCTTGCATAAAGACATCTAGTCTTCCAAGCACACGCTGCTCTGCGTTATCCCTTACTGAACAAGTGTTTATAAGAATAGCATCAGCATCTGCAATCTCTTTGCATCTCTCGTATCCGGCTTTGTGCAGGATAGAGAGGGCAACCTCGCTGTCGCTGATATTCATCTGACACCCGTATGTTTCTAAATAGACATTCATAATTGACACTTGCAAAGATAAGTTTTTTAACTTTGCAGTTGATGAAGAAGTTATTAAAAATAGTGTTTTGTGTTGCGGTTTGTGCGTTAATTTTAGCCGGTTGTGCGGATTATAGAGATATTGTGGTGGAGGACATGTCAATAACCAGTTTGAAACTTAAATCCGCTTCTTGCGCTCAGTTAAATTTGGCGGCCTATGTAAATAATCCAACAGGCGGAACCTTTAATGTTACTGATATTGACGGTCTTTTATATAAGGACAATGTTAAGTTTGCTCATTTTAATCTGGTTGATCCTGTGACTATTCAGCCGCGTCTTAAGACTAAAATTCCAATGACAATAGAGATTAATTTGGATGACCCTCTCTCTGTACTGGCTATGGGGCTGAATATCAGGACGTGGAATAAGAAGGATTTTATGATGGATGTTCATGGGGTTTTTAAAAAGGGAGGTTTAAGAATTCCTTTTGTGCGCAAGAATTTGCCGCTTGACAAAGTGCTGGAAAAAGTAAAAGTGCACTCAAATTAAAATAGGAGGCTCTATGAATTTATTTTTTTCCACGGTTAAATCGTTTGTGATTGAAGTTGCAATTTTTGCGACGGCAATTTGCATGTGGCCTAAACATGCTATGGCTCAGAATAATATAATAGATAGACAAGTTCTGTCAGATACAGCTGCCGTTTCTGTAATCCCGCAGGTTGATTCATCTCTTGTTGGTGTGTCTGTTTTTGATTTATTAAGCCAAGGCTCTGCTCCGGATAACAGTGTGGAAAATGGCGGTAGCGGCAGGACCGGCCAGGGCGGCAAAGTTGTGTTGCATCAGGATTCTTATTTAAAAACTGCCTTTGAAAGTTATGTGAAGAGCAATTCAGAAAGATCAAAGACCGGCTACAGAATAATGGTATTCACCAGTAATGCTCAGATTGCCAGAGGAGAATCAGAATCTATAGTTTCACAATTCAATTCTATGTATCCAGGGCTTGGCGTTTATAGAAGTTATGCAAATCCTTTCTTTAAAGTTACTGTTGGAGATTTTAGGATAAAATCAGACGCTCTAAAATTGTACAATGAAATCCTTGGGCGCTATCCGCGGGCAAAAATTGTAAAGGATAAAATTAACTGGTGCCAGTTTTAAGATGCTTTCCAGTGGCGTATTTTATTAGTGCAAATGCACGCTGAAGTGTCCCGAGTCGCCCTCTTCACTCTTCTTCTTTGCCTTTTTAAACGGAATATTATCTTTCCACCATTTTGGACTGTGATTTTGAGCCCATTCAATTAAAGGCTTAACGTGTCTGGTTATTTTTTCCGGGTAAATATCTTGTAGGTTTATTAAGATCCCGGTCTCTTCAACGTCTCCAAAACCGCGATTTATAGCACTTCCAAAGACTTTCATGGAGGGGGAGAGATTCATGTAGGAATTAATTAGCGGAGGTATATGCTCACCGTTGTTTTTGATCTCTTTCACTAAAACTCTATACCCTTCTTTGTACGGAAGACCCTCAAACAGTGAGTTAATATATGGGTCATGTGTATTGCAATCAAGAGGTTCTTTGGAAGTTACCATGCCGTCGGGATCCGGAAAATATTTGTTCAGAAAATTCAGCAGAATGTTTCTTGCTCGTTGGTTATAGGAGGTATACATTGTTACCTTTCCAAACATAAACTTTATGTTACTGTATTTTAATACAAGTGCGCCAAGGCCGTCCCATAAGTTGTCAAGAGCAAAGACACTCTTGCGTTTTAAATTGGTGCTCTGATAATTAGGCTGTATAAAAGAACGTCCCAATTCAATAGTCCAAGGCATATATTCCTCCTTAAATTTATCCGAAAAATTATATAGCTCTGCCGTTGCAAGCTTCTCCAAAGGTAGTCCGCCACAGTTAATATATCTATAACCGCCAAGGATTTCTTTGTCTTCAGGGTCCCATACAATAAGCTGTTTATAAGCATTATATGGGTCAGTGTCAAATTGGTCTATATCTATGGGCTTGCCTGTTCCTCCTCCGCCCAAGCGGAAGGAAATTTCACGCAGGCGGCCAATCTCCCTCATGACATTAGGAGAATTTTTATACGTGATTTCAAACAGAAGATTACCTCCGGTGCGTGTCTTGCCGATGAAATTATCTTCAGTTAATTCATTATTTATCAGCTCTCTATTTACTGGCTGAATAACAGCTTCCATATTCATAAACTTTCCCCCTTATTATATTGCACCATTGCTGAGCATTTACTCCGGAATCCTTAATCTCTTTATGAGAGATAGGTTTGCCAATTATCATATCAAACTCCGCACCAGTCTGCTTAAACAACTCATGGGGCAAAAATAACATTTCTATATTAAATTTTATCCCAAGGAATTTGCGAATTTTTGCAAGCCTGTAAAATGCCATTGAATTTTTTCCGCTAAAGAAAACTGGTACAATATCTCTGCCGCTTTCTACAGCCTCTCCTACAAAATTTTTGTGCCACTCCATGTCCATGAGTTTCCCGTGTATTAGTCTGGAACACAGTCCTGCGGGAAAGTTACAAAGATTATATTCAGAGGCATAGGCCGCCTTTATATTTTCTAAATTTACGCGGGAGGTTTTGCCCGTTTTATTCACCGGAATAAAGATGTCTTGCAAAGGCTTAATGTTGAATAAGAAATCGTTCACAATAAATTTTGACGGCCCAAATCTGTGTGTGATTTCATTTATTAAAATTAATCCGTCAAGTCCGCCAAGCGGGTGATTAGATACAAAAAGATATCTGCAGTTTTTCCCCTTTTCATATTTTACATCACGATGGTTTAGAACTTCTTCCGCCCCTTTTGCGTACTTGATGTGACCTTTGACTTTTAGATAATTAAGAGCTCCCGCGGCAAATTCAGCACCTTGCATTCCGTTGCATTCTCTTAAAATTTCATTGATTTGTTTTAAGTGAACCAGGTTTTTTATTAGCGAATAGATAAAAGACGGCAGTCTTTTTGCAAGTTTTTTATTCTTGTTTTCTACAACCTTTCTGATGTCTATTTGAATTGCTTCCATGCTATTGTTGAGATTGAGGAGCAGCGCCCCCATCGGGAGGCAAAATTAAAACAAAAATAGTATCTTTGTCCTATGCTAAAACAGGGTTTACAGCAGAAAATGCAGCAGCGGCTCTCTCCGCTTCAAATTCAGACTATTAAGCTCTTGGAACTTCCTTCTCTTGAGCTTGAGCAGAGGATTAAGAAGGAGATTGAGGAGAACCCAGTTTTGGATGATGGTCCTGCAGAGAGCAATAATGATGATGATTCACAGGATGATGCATCGGAAGAGGAAAAAACAAAACAAGTTTCCCTGTCTGATTACGGTGGTGATGATACTCCTTCTTACAAACTTTATGTGAACAACCGCGGAAAAGACGAGAAGCCGCAATACAATACTTTTTCTGTTAAGGAGAGTTTCCAACAGTCTTTGGTTCAGCAACTTGGATATCGTTACATGGGAGAGAGAGAGAGGCAGATAGCTGTGTTTATAATTGGAAGCCTGGACGGAGACGGTTATTTGCGCAGAAATTTGGATGCGCTTGCAGACGACATTTCTTTTAGATTAAACATAGAGACAGCTCCTGCAGAAATTGAAAAAATTCTTGTTGACACAATACAACAATTTGATCCTGTGGGTATTGGGGCAAGGAGCTTGCAAGAATGCCTATTGCTTCAGATGAAAGCAAGAGAGGACAGGACGCAGGCGGCTGAGCATGCTCAAACTATTCTGCAAGATTTTTTTGAAGAGTTTACCAAGAAGCATTATCCTAAGATTATTTCCAAGATGGGAATTACTCAAGATGACTTAAAAGATGCTATAGGTGAGATAATTAAGTTGAATCCGCGTCCGGGAGGTCAAATAGATGATTCTTATGCGGAACAGACGCAGCAAGTTGTTCCGGATTTTATTTTGGAGAATAATGACGGAGAACTTACCGTTACTTTGCCAAAATTCAATGTGCCGGAACTGCGTGTAAATAAGCGTTATGCGGATTTGCTTTCTAAGTCTGCGGATAGAAGCAACAGGGAGGGAAAAGAGGCGGCCAGTTTTGTAAAACAAAAACTGGATAGCGCAAAGTGGTTTATTGAGGCAATAAAACAGAGGCAAAATACATTGCAAAATACAATGAATGCCATTGTGGAGTTCCAAAAAGATTACTTTCAGGATGGAGATGAAACAAAGCTTAAACCAATGGTGCTTAAGAATATAGCAGAAATAACGGGCTTGGATATTTCTACGATTTCCAGAGTTGTCAACTGCAAATATATTCAGACGCCGTTTGGAATAATACCTTTAAAATATTTCTTCTCAGAAGGGTTGATGACAGAGAGCGGAGAAGAAGTTTCTACTAGAGAAATAAAGAAGATACTTCAACAAAGCGTTGAATCTGAAAATAAAACTAAACCTCTTACAGATGAAGAGCTTGTAGAAGTTCTTAAGTCTAAAGGATATCTTGTTGCCAGAAGAACAGTTGCAAAATACCGTGAGCAGCTGGATATCCCGATTGCACGTCTGCGCAAGGAGTTATAAGAGACAACTTAAAATGAAAAATCACTTCACTTTAAAAAGCGCCGTATATATTATTGCGGCCGCGATTTTTTCTTTATTAATACATTCTTGCAGTATGAAACAATCAGTTGATTTAATTGGCTATAATGGAACTGTTTACACAGTTGATTCCACCTTTTCACAGGCTGAGGCATTTGCCGTTGATGACGGAAAGTTCTTGGCTGTAGGGGGCAACAAATCAATTCTTGCTGCTTATAAATCCAGGCATATGATTGATTTTAAGGGTGGGGCGGTATATCCTGGATTTAATGATGCGCACTGTCATTTATTTGAGATGGGTAAAGATTTTTGGTATTGCGACTTGCGCGGTTCCAAATCTTTTGACGAGGTTGTTGAGAGACTTCAAAAATTTTATAAGCTGCATCTGGATAGAAAATTTATCATTGGCAGCGGATGGGACCAGGGGCTATGGCCGGGCAAAAAGTTTCCCACTAATGAAAAGCTGAATGCGGCTTTTCCTAATATTCCGGTTGTGATATCACGTATTGATTTTCACGCTGTTGTAGCAAATCAGGCGGCAATTGATGAAGTTGGGATAAAGCCCAATGACGTTAATCTGAATCTTAATGAGGCGCAAATTGTAAACGGAAAATTCACTGGAATTTTTATGGAGAATTTGTGCATTGAATTCAAAGATAAGGTTGCAAAATATTCCCGCAAAGATTTAGAGGAGATTATGCTAAACGCTCAGGCAGAATGCTTTAAAAATGGTCTTACATCTGTTTGCGATGCAGAGGATGAATATCCTACGATAATGCTGATGGACTCATTGGTTAAGAAAGAACAGCTTACTTTAAAGATTGATGCGTGGCCTCTTCCAACTGACGAGAATTTTAAAAACATTACCAAACCGTTTAAACACAATAATTTAACAGTTGGAACTTTTAAACTTTACAGGGATGGCGCTCTTGGTTCCAGAGGAGCCTTGCTGCTTGCGCCTTATTCTGATGATCCCGGCAATTCGGGAATGGAGTATTACTCGCTTGCAGATTACATTAAATATTGTAAATGGTGTTATGAACACGGTTTCCGCGTTGCTACACATTGCATTGGAGATAAGGCTAACAGGCAGGCACTGGATGTTTATGCAAGTATATTGAAGGGGAAAAATAATTTGGGATGGAGGATAGAGCATGCGCAAATTATTGATGATGCCGATATTAACAAATTTAAGGAGTACTCAATTATTCCATCCGTACAGCCAACTCATTGTACTTCCGATATGATGTGGGCAAAGGAGAGATTGGGCAATAGAATTAAGGAAGGTTATAGATATCAGGATTTATTAAACCAGCTTGGATGGCTTCCTGCCGGTACGGATTTCCCTATAGAAAGTGTTAATCCAATATACACTTTTTTTGCGGCGGTTTACAGAAGGAATCTGGATTTCAAGCCGGAAGAGGGTTTTCAAATGGAAAATTCTCTGACAAGGGAGGAGGCATTAAGTTCCATGACAATCTGGGGGGCAAAGTCAACTTTTGAAGATAAAGTCAAAGGGAGCATTGAGCCGGGAAAGGAGGCGGACTTTGTCACAACAGATAGAGATTTTATGAAAGTCCCTGAAAAACAAGTGCCTGCAACAAAAGTCACAGGCACATGGTTAAACGGGAAAAAAGTATTTTAAAAGAGTACTTACCTTAAATAATCTCTTTCTTTTCTCCGTAGGCTAAATCCCCCGCATCTCCAAGCCCGGGAATTATGTAGGCTTTGTTTGTAAGTTCCTCATCTACAGCCCCTACCCAAAGGGTGACTTTTTTATGAGGCAGTTGTTTGGATAAGTTTGATAATGCCGCTTTGCTTGCAACTACAGTTACAATGTGTGTGTGTTCCGGTTCTCCGTTCTCACATAACTGATTATATGCAAGCATTATAGAAGAACCTGTCGCGAGCATGCAATCGGCAAGAATCAAGGTCTTTCCTTCCATCGGAGGACAACTTGTGTAATCTGCGTGGATTGAGAATTTATTGTCTTTTCCGTATTTGCGAAATGCAGCAATAAATGCATTGTCCGCTTTGTCAAAAATTTTTAAAATTCCATTGTGCAACGGCAGTCCGGCTCTCATGATGGATGCTACTACCAGTTGGGAATCAAGCGTCTTGCATGGAGCAATTCCAAGCGGAGTTGTCACATCCTGCATTTTATATTGCAGTGTTTTGCCAATTTCATAAGCCATGCACTCGCCAATTCTTTCCAGATTTGTGCGGAATTTCATTCTGTCTTTTTGGATAACTTTATCTCTTATCTCTGCAAGATATTGATTAACAATGGAGTTTTCCTCTCCCATATAGACAATTTTCATAGCTTATAGATTTAGCGGTTGTTGTTGCTTGAACTCGGCAAAGTTACTACTTTTAAAGCAATTATTATAGGCAGCCGTCGTCTGCAAAGGAGTAATATTGCTCTCCTGCTATAATTATGTGGTCTAAAAGTGATATGTCACACATTTCCGCAGCAGTTTTGAGTCTTCTGGTTTGAAGTTTATCTTGATCCCCAGGCATTTTGCTTCCGCTTGGATGGTTGTGTACTAAAATAATTGAATTTGAGAGGTTTGCCATAGCTTTCTTAATAATCATTTTAACATCCAAAACGGTAGAACTTGTTCCGCCGCTTGTGAGTTTTTCCTTGGCAATCATCCTGTTGCCACGATTTAAGTATAAAATCCAGCACTCCTCATGAATTAAATCTTTTAGCAGCGGACTCATTAATTTTGCCGCGCTATCAGAAGAATAGATTTGTGTAATAGGAGGGGCCTGCTCAACTGCCATGCGCTTTGAGATTTCAAATAAGGCCATCATTGCCAGTGCTTTGCTTTTACCCATGCCGCCGAATTTTCTATAATTTTCAAAAGTAAATTTGCGCAGCACATTAAGATTATTATCTGCAGCGTTTAAAATTTTTCTGGCCAGGTCTACTGCATTTTCCCCTTTGCTGCCGGACCTTATAACTATCGCGATTAATTCTGCAATACTTAGATTCTCGGCACCTTTAGCAAGAAATTTTTCTCTGGGTCTTTCACTCTCTTCCCAGTTTGAGATTGTTAAATTTTCTGTCATAATCCTGATTTTAAAGTTGGCCCGCAAGGGCAAAAAAAAACTTCCCAAATATTGAGAAGTTTCTATAAATCAGGAGACAAAAGAATCAACTTACTCTCCGCAAAAGTGCGGATTTGTAAATATTATCACGGTCACTCGCAAATTTATCTTTTTACTTTTCTTTAGCCTTCTAGTTTTCTGTCTTATCAGCAGGAGCTTTCTTAGCCTCAACCTTCTTAGGTTCAGCCTTTTTTGCAGAAGCCTTCTTTACAGGTGCCTCTTTTGGAGCCTCTTTGCCCAAACCGTTGACGTGCTTTGCAAGTCCGCTCTTAAGGTTAGAAGCCTTGTTATTGTGTATAACGTTGCTCTTTGCAAGTTTGTCCAACATAGCATTTACTTTAGGAAGCTGCTCCTCAGCGGCTTTCTTATCAGTTGTATCCCTTAAAGCCTTGATGGCATTGCGGGTAGTTTTTGCATAATAATGATTATGCTCATTGCGCTTAACGTCTTGTCTTGTGCGCTTTTCTGCAGATGCATGATTTGCCATAATATCGTTTTTTTTAATATAATTCCGTAGTCAGTACGAGAATCGAACTCGTATTGCAAGAATGAAAATCTTGTGTCCTAACCATTAGACGAACTGACCGTAAGGGCGGCAAAGGTATAAAGAATTTATTTATTCTGGAAATTTTCCTGCCAGTCAAAGGAGTAAATAATAGCCTCTACTTGACGCAGGTAATTTCTTTTGTTGTAGCGCGGTGCATAAACAAAGCCCATTACTACAAGTAAACTCTTGCCATCCTTTGCGTAAAAAAAGTGCTCAACAAATGGACCTCCCATGAAGTCATTTTGAACTTCCCACAAGCCTCTCATCTCTGCAAAGCTCTCATTCTTGTATTTATACCAATTTAGCGTTGGCAATTTTTCAGATGCAATAATCATATAACTGTTATCCTGCGGTCCGGGCACATTTTTCTTAAGTACCTCATTTTCTTTGCTTATAAGGGTGTCAAGACTAGGGCATGACTTTCCGTTAAATGGCAAAGAATAAATTAAGAAATCCTGATTAATGTATGTGGTTTCATAGGAAATCCACATAAAATTCTCAGTTGCTTTCTTTATAGAGTAGCCGTTGGGAAAATACGGAGAACCGCCAAATTTCTCAGCCACAGCTTTTCTTATACTTGCCTCCTCATATTTTTTTGAATTCCTGATAATTCTATCTCTTTCCGCCTGTTCAAGTGCATTATAAATTACCTCTGCATTTTTGTTAATTAATTCCGCGCATCCGGCGCTTGAGCGTGCGTGCAGATAAATTACTATTTGAGGAGTTGCCCAAACATCACTTTTCATCTCCATATTATCTTCTTTAAGACCGGAGTTGATATCCATAATTATGATATTTCTGAGACTTTGGAAAATGTCACTAAATGAGGCCTTTGGAATGTTGACCAGATTAAATGCGGGCTCTTTTTGCGGCAGCATCGGATAATCTGCTGCCAATAGATTTCTTAAAGCAGTTCCGGGCTCGGCTTCCCAGTTTGCCTTATCTACAACAATTACTACTTCTCCAGCCTTTCCGGTTATAGTTTTTTTAAGATGCATGCCATTTTCTCCACAACTGCATATTATCACAGCTGCAAGAGCCATTATCGAAAATTTAATCTTGTTCATAACAGAGATTATTAATATTATTTTTCCAAATATAAACATTATCTGCGGGTGACAATGTCATCAAATTGTCATTTTTTCAGCGCCTTTTTGCGGCGCCCCCCAACGACTAGCCTCATTAACAGGGTTGTTACTTTAACAGCCTTGTAATGTCGTTGCCAAAGGCCAAAACCATTAACGCAATAAGCAGCACCATTCCCACAACTTGTGCCGCCATTAAAAATTTATCGCTTGGCTTGCGTCCTGTAACTATCTCATAGAAGGTGAATAATATGTGGCCTCCGTCTAGCGCAGGAATGGGCAGAATGTTAAGCACTGCCAGCATAATGGATAAAAATGCCGTAATGCTCCAGAAGGCATGCCAGTCCCAATACCCCGGAAATATCTGACCTATAGCTATAAAACTCCCGACAGACTTATACGCTTTTGTTCTTGGAGTAAAGATGAGCTTAAGTTCTTTCCAGTAATTGCTTATTCCGGTACTTGCCTTGCCAAAAGCGGCAGGGACTGAACCTGCAAGTGAATAAGTCTTTTTTGTCACCTTATAATATTTGGTAACATCTCCGCCTATGTTTATGTTAAGCAGACCCTTATTATTCACTGTCAGAGGAATTTGCAGGGTCTCCGCAGGTGCGGTCATATCCTTTTTTGCTACAGGGCTTCTTACAATTGTAGCGCTTATTGTGTCCCCCTTATGTTTTTCCAGATATTCTTTTACATCTGTAAACATCTGAGTCCTAACGCTGTCTATGGCTATGACCACATCTCCCTCTTTAAGTCCGCTGTGCACGTTTTGGGAGCTGTCCGGAATATTTCCAACTGTGAAAGGGATACCGTACTCAAATAAATCCGGTGAGTTAAGAATGGCAGGAATGTAAGTTGGGTCAATCTTGATTGTAATTTGTTTTCCATCTCTTATAACGGTAGCCTCAGTTGCTTGACTGTGAATAAGATCTGCGCGCAGATTTGCAAAATTATCTGTCGCGACTCCGTCAAAAGCTACAATCTTATCTCCGTTGCGGAATCCCATTTCCCGCCCCAGGTCATTAACTGCTATGCCGGTTGTAACATCCTTTGTCTTAATGTATTCCTCCCCCCAAGTAAAAAGTATTCCGGCGTAAATTAAAATAGCCAGGAGAAAATTAAAGAAGACGCCGCCAAATAAAACCCAGAACCTTTGCCATGCCGGATGTGCGCGAAACTCCCATGGTTTAGGATCGCTTTTCAACTGATCTTTGTCCATAGATTCATCAATCATGCCTGCAATTTTGCAATAACCTCCAAGCGGCAACCATCCTATACCATATTCAGTATCAGAGTTTTTGGGCTTCCATCTAAACAGAGCAAAGCCGGCGTCAAAAAAGAGATAAAACTTATCTACTCTTATCTTAAATAATCTTGCAAAAGCAAAATGCCCAAGTTCATGAATCAAGATCAACAGACTCAGTGCAAAAATTACTTGAATAACCTTTAAAAAAATTACCATACAATCTCTCTCTTTTAATTATGCCTTAAGCATTCTTAATTATGCTTTTAGCTTTTCTCCGCACAGCTCTCCGGCAATTTTTTTTGCCTCAGTGTCCGTTGCGTAAATATCTTCTATTTGAGGAACGGGGACAAATGTACACTTTTCCATTGTTCTCTCTATGATTTTTGGAATATCTGTAAATTTAATTTTATCATTTATGAATGCGGCAACTGCAATTTCATTTGCGCCGTTCATTGCGCACGGCATGTTGCCTCCCTTTTTGTAGGCCGTGTAAGCTAGCGCAATACAGTGAAATTTGTCAGTATCCGGCGCCTCAAAAGTGAGTTGCTTTAAATTTGCAAAATTAATTCTTCTTGTATTAAGAGAAATCCTCTCAGGGTAGGATAGTGCATATTGAATAGGCACCCTCATATCCGGAGCACCAATCTGCGCCTTTATGCTGCCGTCGCAAAACTGAACCATTGAGTGTATTATGGACTGAGGATGAATTACAATTTCAATTTTTTCCGCGGGCATATTAAAAAGCCAGGATGCCTCAATCATCTCCAGGCCCTTGTTCATCATTGTTGCTGAGTCAATTGTGACTTTGGCTCCCATGTGCCAGTTTGGATGGTTAAGTGCCTGTCCTTTTGTAATATGCTCAAAATCTGCTGTTTTAAGTTCTCTAAAAGGTCCTCCGCTGGCAGTAAGCAATAATTTTTCTACTTGTGTTTTCTCTCCCTGAAGGCATTGAAAAATTGCGGAATGCTCTGAGTCAACGGGTATTATGGGGCTATTGCATTCTCCGGACAGCTTGCTTATGATAGAACCGGCCGCAACCAACGTCTCTTTATTTGCAAGTGCAATTACCTTTCCTTTCCTCATGGCTGCCATAGTTGGCGCCAGTCCGCTGAAGCCAACCATTGCAGCCAGAACAATGTCTACGTTGCTCCCGCCTGCAAGCTCCCCCGCAGATTCAATGCCGGCAAATACTTTTATATCAAGAGGATCTAGCTCTTTGTTTACTTCATCGTATAAATCTTTATTACAGATGACAACAGAATTTGGTCTGAATTTTTTAGCTTGTTTAATTAACAATTTGCTGTTATTGTTTGCAGTCAGAAGCTCTGTTTCAAATCTGTCGGGATGCTGAGCAATAACATCAAGTGCTTGAGTGCCAATGGAACCGGTTGAACCGAGAATTGCTATATGTCTTTTTAAAACCATTATATTCTACTTGAAATTACTTTTTGGGTTCCTCTAATATTCTTTGCCGGCTGTTCATTTTGAGGCTTTTTTAAGAGATTTTGCCTGTGTGGCGGCAGCTTTTTTTCTGTTTGCAGTCTGTTTCTCAACCTCTTGTTTCAGACGTTCTTCATCCTTCTGATAAACACTCCTTAATGCAGAGTTTGCTGAGTCATCAGCCGCCTGCTTTTCCTTTGTTCCCTCCACAGGTCCCGGCTCCTGTCCTGTTGCAATTCTCTGAATATTGGTAAGCTCATCTTTCCACATATTTACCTCATTTTGCAGCGAATCCAATTTAATGGCGTTGTGCACCAGCTCCCTTCTGCTCTCTGCAGAAGGATACCCAGGAATCATCTGTTTAATAGGTGTATATGAGATAATTAGAGAGACAACAATTATCAGAAAAATGACAACTAACACCGCGGTCAAAATAAACATTCTGCCATTTGCTCTGAAAGCAAACAACTCCTCATGTGAAGTGTCATTAAAAATAGAAAAGCGGAATTTGTTGGATAGCTTATTCTTATGTAGTTTCTTTTGCTTTGGCATAAAACTAAAATTCAATTAACTTTGCACCGCAAAAATATTAGGTGTGGAGAGAATAATTGGCATAGACTATGGCAAAAAGAGGGTTGGCGTTGCGGTCACTGACCCGCTCTGTATTTTTGCTTCCCCTCTGGAAACCGTAGCTTCTGCAAAGTTAATTGAATATCTCAAAAATTATGCACAAAAAGAGAAAGTGTGCAGATTTGTGGTAGGATATCCTAAGAACTTGAATAACAAGCCGGCAGAGTGTGCGCAGTACGTGGATGCTTTTTTGAAGAATCTTAAACGGGTTTTCCCTGAAATTCCGGTTTCACTTGAGGATGAGAGATTCACAACAACCCTTGCACAAAGGGCAATGATAGACGGGGGAATGAAAAAAAGTGACAGGAGAGAGAAGGGTGCTGCTGACAAGATAAGTGCGGCAATAATTTTGCAAAGTTATATAGATGCCAAGAGTATTGTAGATAGCCATAATAGTACTGAGTTTTGATGGTGTGGAGTGTTAAATGAGCAATTATTTTTAGTGACAGAATTTATTTTTAAATATTTAAAAAGATGTTATTACCTATTTACGTATACGGTTCAAAAATATTAAGGGAAATCGCAAAACCTGTAGACACAAGTATAGAAGGCCTTCAGCAGTTTCTGCAGGACATGTATGAAACAATGAAAAAGGCTGATGGAGTGGGACTTGCCGCCCCGCAGGTTGGAAAATCATGGAGAATTGTGGTTGTTGACGGTTCAGATATGATGGATGATTTTCCTGAATTAAAGGACTTTAAGAGATTTCTAATAAACCCTGAGGTTTTGGAGGAAAGTTCTGATACAGTTGAATATTCTGAGGGCTGTCTAAGCGTGCCGGACATCCACTGTGATGTTATCCGCCCTGCCTCAATTACAGTTAGATATACAGATGAAAATCTTAAAGAGGTAACGGAAACTTTTACTGGTTTTGGCTGCCGTATGGTACAGCATGAATTAGACCATCTAGACGGGCATATGTTCATAGACCATGTTTCACCAATCCGTAAAAAGCTCATAGCCGCCAAATTGCACAATATCCAAATAGGCAAATTCTCTCCGCGCTACAAAGTCAAAGGGAATTTTTAGCGCATATCGAAATTACAACTCTTTAACAAAATCATCAAATCGCAGAATTTTTTCCGAGTTTTTTGAGTTAAAGAGATATTCAAAGTCCTTGTGTTTCAGGGCTAGATTAGTGATTTTTGGAACCAAAACAAAAAGTATTCTTAAAATAATCCTTTTGGGATTTTCATTGTAAGGGTTTTATCTCTTTTGGAGATGGAGATGATGAGGTCATTATGCAGCGGGACCATTGTGGAATTATTGATTTCCAGGCAGATATTGGCGGTGAATTCATAGAAGCTTGTTATGACGCCTTTTTCTGCGCCATCTTCATCCAGTAGTTTGAACCCAATAAGCTGTTCAATGTCAGACATTTGACCGTCTTGTGTAACGCTTTCTGATGTGCTTCCGTTGGAAACATGCGTTGAATCTTCTGTGGCAGGGGCGAAGTCTTCTATAAAGATATTATTCCCTACAAGTTCTTGGGCATGAGCGCCGTCACGGACTGTCGAGAACTTGATAATCCAAGCATTGCCGCTGCGCTGAACAGCAGAGGTGATAAAAAAAGGAACCGGCAGTTCTTCAAAATGAATGAACACCGGTTCTTTAATATTTGCAAGTCTTTCTTCAAATTCAAGAGCATTGATTCTTATTAGAACCTCTCCTGTTGAATCATAAGTTTTTACAATTTGTGCAACAGGCGTAAGCTTTATGCTGTCCGCTGAGCGCATATGTAATTACTTAGTCTCCTCTGTTTTAGGAGCTTCAGCTTTTGGAGCCTCTTTAGGCTCTTCTGCCTTTGGCTCTTCTGCCTTAGGAGCAGCTTCTGCAGATTTCTCTGCGGCCGCCTTAGCCTCTTCAGCCGCCTTCTTTTCAGCCTCAGCTTTCTCAGCTTCTGCCTTTGCTTTTGCAGCATCAGCTTCAGCCTTCTTCTTTGCAAGAGCCTCTGCACGAGCAACATTTACTTTATTCTCTGCTGCTGCCGCATTCTTCTCTGAAGTTTGTTTGCCGGACTTGATAGACTCAACTTTCTCTGCAACCTTAACATCCTTCTCAGATACCCATGCATTAAATTTAGCATCGGCCTGCTCCTGAGTAAGAGCCTTCTTTGCAACGCCTTCTTGTAGATGTTTCTTCAAAAGGACTCCTTTGTAAGAAAGTATCCTTCTGCAAGTTGTGCTAGGCTGCGCACCCTGATTTAACCAATAAAGAGCTCTCTCTCCGTCCAAGACAATAGTTGCAGGATTGGAATTAGGGTTGTAAGAACCTAGTAATTCAATAAAGCGACTATCACGTGGAGCCCTAGAATCGGTCACTAAAATATGGAAAAAGGCAAATCCCTTTTTACCATGACGTGATAAACGAATTTTTACAGACATAACTGTGAGTTTAAAATTTAATAATTTCTATAACTTCCTTATCTGCTCGAGAAAAGGTGCGCAAAGATATGCTTTTTTTCTTAAAATGAATAAGAAATTTGATTTATAAGGAAATCTTTGTACTTTCGTGTAACCTATAACAACAAAATCATGAAATTCATTATCAGTAAATTAGCATGCATTGCGCTAGTTATTATTATCTCGACGGGATTTGCTTCCGCCCAGATTAAAGCAGATACCACGTACATCGATAAAGATGGGAATATTGTCAAGGTTTATAACCCGGTAACTAAAGACATTGTGGCAGATTCTGTTTCCCGTAATGAAATAAGTCTGGGCTATGGAATAATGCCAACAACCGAGTGGTTTAAATCCATGCAGAATAGATTTGACTATACTTTTTCAGGCACAAAAATAAAGCGCAGCCATAGCGGCTCTTTTACTGTTTCTTATCTGCGTTGCGTCTACAAAAATGTTTTTGTAGGCATTCTTTTATCTTACAATCGTTTTAAAACATCCATAACTGGTGCACACAGCGGTGAACATCTGACAGATATATACTATAGAAATTTTTCAGTAATGGCGGGAGTTAAGTATAACTGGTTTAACACCAGGTTAATATCGTTATATTCTACTACTTTTATAGGTGAAGATTTTGAAAATGCAAAATGGAAAAACACCAATCCTGCTTTTGGCGTGGTTGATGTTGTGCCGGATGCTTGTTTTGTATGGCAAGTTTCCCCGATTGGCATAGAGGTTGGCAAGTCTATTATGGGCTTTGCTGAGTTTGGCTTTGGACAGGTTGGATGTGCCTACGCCGGCATTCGTTATAGATTTTAATTAAGGAAGGATATAGTTCTCGACAGTTAATAAAATTACCGTTTTGCTTTTACCACAACGGAATCCAAAATTTGGCCGTAGCGGTTTAAAAGGGTGATCGTTAGTGTTTTATTATTTGCTTTGAGGGAAAGTCCTCCAACTGTCTTTGCTCCCTCTGTCCATCTGTATTTGATTATACCTGGATTATATTTTAAAGTGTCTGCGTTCATGCCGCGTTCATTATCAGATGACGGCGTCTGAACATATACGGTTCCTTTTGTGCCGTCCGTTTCTTTGCCATTGTATAAAGCATTGGTTCTTACATATATGTGATTGTTTGCTGCAAGAGCCAGGTCAACTCCAAGTTCATCAAAAAGATTACACCATCGGGAGTATTGAGAAAATTTTCCGTTTTCACCATAGAACCATTGATAATGTTCACACACAATGATATACTTGGACGGATTTTCTGCAACAACCTTTCTGACCCAGTTCTGTGCTGCATTCAATTGCTCATCTGTATGCATATCTTCATTGTTTAAAATGATGAATAGCGCATTGGAATATTTGAAGAAATAGCAAACACCGGATTCTCCTGTATAACCATTTGAAGGATAATTATTTGCATCCCTAAAAAAAGTGTTGCTCAAAAAATATTTGCGAGTCATGTTGTCATGATTTCCATTTACTCCTGCCCACATATACTTTGCAAAATAATCTTGTTCATAAAGCGTTTTCCAAAAAGAGTAGCTCCCTCCCCAGGCGCATACGTCCCCAAGGTGGAGAATCCAATCTATATCCGGATCATAAGATTTTATTGTGTCCAGCATTGCCACTGCCGCTTCCAAACGGTGTGGAAGAGGGGTATAGTGGTGAAAATCAGATATTATGGCTGCACTCCATGTGTTTGGTCCGGCTGTTTTAAAGCGGTAAATGCCTGACTCTATGCCGTTGCCAGATACAATTTTATATGTGTAGTCCGTGCCGGGCTTTAAATTCTTTAAGACCGTACCATATTTATTAAATACTATTTTTTCATAGAAGTCCTGATTGTCAGCTGTTTTAGAGTATATGCTGTCAAAAGTCCTGCACAAAAGGCTCTCCCCGGAACTCTTGTTTGCACTCTTCCAATTAACATCCTTTGCAATAGTGTAAAGAACATAATCAGCCTTTTGAGATGTATCTGCGGCCCAGCTTATATTCATTTGCCTGCTTGCATCTTCTCCGGGACACGTAATAATACTATACGGCTTGTTTTGTGCATGTGCAGAAAATGTAATTGCTATAATGGCAACCAAAAAGGCGGAGAATTTTTTCATTATGATGGTTTTCTGCAAAGTTAATGCTTTTGCGGCCATGCCGTAGACTAAGACAGAGACCTGCATACATGAAAAAGGGTTGGAAGAACTCCAACCCATTTCTCAAACCTAAAATTTAACCTATGAAAAAACTACCTGCCTCTTTCTGTTGCAAGGTCCGTGCCATAATTTTAAAAACCCATCGAGATGCTATTAAAAAGCGGTTCCTATCACCAAAGCGGCTTTTTTGCGGGTGAACACAAGTTTTTTGTATGCCAAATTTTGTGCCTGTTTTATCCAAAAGCTATCTTATCCGAAATGTATTCTATCCGGCAACTATTTTTATCTGAAAATTTATTTTGTTTTAACCGGAAGGATATTCAAAATCTTAATCGGCTGAAGCGGGCAATCTTTTGCATTTGTGGCAACTGCAGCAATTTTATCTACCACTTCCAGTCCGCTTACGGTCTCCCCAAATATAGTGTATTGTCCGTCTAACTGTGCGCACTGCTGAGCATTCTGAACAATGTAAAATTGTGATCCTGAGGATTCTCTGTTAGGATTTGCAGTGTCTCCCTTTCTTGCTGCGGCAAGAGCGCCCTTCTTATGTTTGTGAATTGGAAGGATTTCTGCAGGAATTGTATATCCTGGTCCGCCTTGTCCCCAAGTAGAAGCATCTGAATTAGGGTCTTTTGTAGCAGGGTCTCCGGTTTGAATCATAAATCCGTTTATTACTCTGTGGAACAGGATATTATCATAATATCTCTGTGAAGCAAGTTTCTCAAAATTTGCCCTGTGAAGAGGTGTGTCTTTGTAAAGTTTAACTCTGATGGTTCCCATTGTTGTTACAATGTCAAACTCCGGTTCTTCCGGCAGTGTTGCCGGGTCAAATGCAAGAGTATCCGGCTGTGCCGTCTTTTGAGCAGCAAGCGCCGCTGAATCTTTTTGTGCTTGTGTCATTTCTGTTGATTTTTTTCCTTTACAGCCTGCAATCAGAGCTGCTCCGATTAGCATAATGCCTATAAGTTTTTTCATTCGTTTATTGATTTATTGTATAACTATTTTCCTGTTTTTAACTTTGTTCTGTTTGGAAAAATTCCCTCATACAAATATAATTAATTAACTTTGGGCGGTAATATTTTAACTGTGCAATATGCGTTTTAGCAGGTTCTGCGTGGTCATATTGGTTTGTGTTTTATCTTGCGTTACTGCAAATGCGGCGGCGCAAAGGGATACTGTTACTATCAGCAAGGTCACGACAGGTTCTAAAACTCACAGACCAACCGTTGGTGTGGTGCTGAGCGGAGGGGGTGCAAAAGGCCTTTCTCACATTGGCGTCCTTAAGGCTCTTGAGGAGAATAATATTCCCGTAGATTATATTTGCGGAACATCTATGGGTGCTATTGTTGCAGGCCTCTATTCTATTGGAATGACTCCCGATGAAATGCTCTATCTGTTTAAGACTAAGGAGTTTGAGAGCTGGTACAAAGGGATGCCGGAAATTTCCTATGCAAGTTATTTTTACAAGCCATCTCCGGATCCTACAATGTTTTCCGTGGCCATGGAGAGAAAAAAAAGCAAGAACAAACTGCCGGAGGACAGTCTAAAAACTTCTGTCGGGAGAAAATTGAGTAAGTGGAAATTCACAATTCCTACCAGCCTTGTTTCTCCTTATCCTATGGATTTGGCTGTTATGCAGATATTTGCGAGTCCATGTAGGGCTTGTAATTATAATTTTGATTCTTTGATGGTTCCGTTTTTTTGCGTTGCTTCTGACATACAAAAGAAAAAAGCATATATCGCAAGGGGAGGGGATCTTGGTTCATCTATCAGAGCATCAATGACATATCCGCTTTATTTTAAGCCTATTATGATAGATTCTACTTTACTTTATGACGGAGGAATCTATAATAATTTTCCTTGGGAACAAATGAAACAATTTTATCACCCGGATTATATTATTGGCGTTCAATGTGTTGCTGGTAACGTAAAGCTTGATGAGGAGAATGTGACAACCCTTGTGAGCGGAATGCTGACGCGTGACAGCGATTATAATATTCCTGATAGCGAGGGTGTTATAATTAAAGGAGAGTACCCTTTTGCAATTATGGATTTTGGGAAAGTAGATGAAATCTCTGAACAGGGATATGAGGTCGCACAGCCGTTTATTGCAAAAATAAAAGAGAGGGTAAGCAGAGAAAGGACCAAAAAAGAATTGGATTCTATTCGTCTGGCTTTCAGACAGAAATGCGGAGAAGTCAGATTTAGCAAAAAGGTTGAAATTATTGGAACCTTAAACCAGCATGAGAGAAGTTTTATTGACAGAACAATTAGGGAGGATAAGAAAAAGGATATAAGTTTTGACCAGTTCAAAAGAGAGTACTATAGAATAATTGCAAGCGGTGCGGTAAATACTTTTTATCCCTCTTTTGCTTATGATAAAAAAGATCCTCTTTTTGATCAAAGCGATTCATTATTTATCTTAAAAATAAGGGCAACAAAGAATGCTCCAATGAGAATTTATCTTGGAGGCAATATCTCTTCTTCCTCTTTAAATCAGGGATATCTGGGCTTTTCTTATTCCTATCTCTCCACAAATCCGTGGAAGATAAAGGCGGATATGAATCTTGGGAAATTTTATAAAGGCGGTGTTATTAAATGGAGACAGGAAATAGGAGTGAAGCCTATGGCATTTTATTCTATAGAGGCGGTTGCGCATCAGTTTGATTATTACAACGGGAATCAAAATGTATTTACGGCAGATAAACTTCCTAAAGATGTGCAAACCAAGGAGTTCTTTGTGAGATGCGGCATTGCTACTCCGGTTTCTTTCAAAAACAACATTCTTGCAAAGGCTGGCGTTGTAGTTGGAAGAAGATATGTAAGTTCTTATCAAAAAGATAATGTGGCTTCTACAGATACTCCCGATAGAGGAAGTATTTTCATAACTTCCCCGGAGATGTCATTAACAAGGAACACATTAAATTATCTTTTATATCCTACGGGAGGGGCAGAGGAATTTGTAAGAGTAAGATATGTATATGGAGTTGAATCTTATTCTCCGGGCAATACTAATACCATGGCAACTAAAATCCAAGGTATAACTCATCATGTCGGTGCCTTTACATTAAAGGCGGAGAGGTATTTTCCAACAGGCAAACATTTCTCTTTTGGATATGATTTTGATTTGGTTCTCAGCAACAGGAATAAGTTAAGCAATTTTTACAGTGCGTTAATGTTTATGCCCGCATACGAGCCAATTCCGCATGCCTCTACAATAATGATGGGAAATTATAGAGCCAACAGTTTTTTGGGTGTTGGGCTTTCTCCTGTCATCTTGTTTAACAAGTCTTTATACTTGCATTCCAAAATTGCGTACTTTAAAGCGTATGAACAGATAGAGAGGGCTTCTAACGGATGGGAATATACTTATTCTGAGAAATTTCCTAAAGGTGGATTCATTGCTAACTTTGCGCTTGTTTGGCAGTCTCCGATCGGACCAGTGTCATTGTCAACTGCATATTACAGCAAAGGTGGAGCATACAAATGGTACCCGCAGCTTAATATAGGCTTCTTGATTTTTAACAAGAAAGCCCTTGAGGATTAAAAACTGTCGAGATTTAAAATAGAATAAATGGGAAGTCCAATAAAGAAATTAGCAGGGGAGACCGCAATCTATGGTTTGAGTACAATTCTGGCCAGAATTATCAATTTCTTCTTTGTTCCAATCTATACAAGGATTCTTACAACGGACGGATACGGAGCGTATTCAGAGATAATGTCTTATATCGCTGTGCTGCAGGTTGTTTTAGTGCTGGGGCTGGAGACGGGTTGTTTTAAATTTGCAAGTCATGCGGAACATCCGGAAAAGCCGTTTTCTACCGCTTTAATTACGGTCACGACGGTTGTGACTTTCTTCTTTATTTGCATGTTGTTGTTTGCCAGCCCAATAGCAGGGGCTATGGGATATCCGGGATACGGCAAAATGATAATATACATTGGCGGCATTCTTGCATTTGACTCAATTACAGCTATTTTCTTTGCCAGATTAAGATACCTGCAGAAGGCTTTTAAGTTTGCAATTTTTAAGACAATAAAGATTTTAACTGAGCTTGGTGCAAATCTGATGTTGTTCTTCTGGGTGCCGAGGTATTTTGCAAAACATCCGCAATCTCTTTTGGGACAGCTTATTCCAACTACAGTAGATTTTTCTTATATCATATTTGCGGTCTTTGTCAGTTGCGTTATTTGTTTCATCCTTTTTATACCGGATATGGTAAAGATGAAGCTAAAGTTCAACTGGCCGCTTTGGAAAAAGATGATGATTTACTCTTTGCCTTTGATGGTTGCGGGTCTTCCCGGAATTATCAATGAAAGTCTGGATAGAATACTTTTCAGATTTTTTGTGGGACCGGAGTGGCGCGCAGATCTTGGAGTTTATCAGGCGGCTGTAAAGCTTGCAGTAATCATGAATTTGTTTATCCAAATGTTTAGATATGCAGCGGAGCCGTTTTTCTTTGCACGGGATAAAGACAAGGGGTCCAAAGAGTTATATGCGCGGGTAATGGAGTATTTTGTGGCGTTCTGTATCTTTATATTCCTTGGGGTAACGTTGTATATGGATGTCCTTGGATTAATTTTGGGGAAGAATTTCCGCGGAGCTCTTGGTACGGTTCCAATCATGCTGCTTGCGTACATGATGCTTGGAATTCTATTCAACGTTTCCATGTGGTATAAGTTGAGCGGACAGACAAAATATGCCGTTACTATTACAGTTCTTGGATTGGCTGTTACAGCAATTGTGAACATAATATTTATGCCTAGATTTTCATATTGGGCATCTGTCTGCGCGCACTTCCTGAGCTGCTTTACTATGCTGATTTACAGTGTTTGGCTTGGAAATAAATATTATCCTATACCATACAAATGGAGGAAAATTTGCGGCTATATTGGAGCAGGCATTGTAATATACGGCATCTCTATGCTCATAGCATTCGGGCTTGGAAAAACAGGGCTTGGGCACATCCCGGAAATTCTTGTAAAACTTGGAATAAATACAATTTTGATAGTTATATATCTTGTTTATGTTCAGCATAAAACAAAGTTGCTGAAATATAAATGGGCGCAGATATAAAATACATCTGTCGCACAGATATTAAAATATATACATAATTTTGACTTGTAAAATTTTGCTTGTATGATAGTTAAAATAGTCAACACATCTGCATATCCAACGCCTAAGTACGCAACTGGTCTCTCTGCCGGAATGGACTTAAATGCAAACATTGACAAACCTGTTATTATCAAATCGTTAGAAAGGGCAATAATTTCAACGGGATTGTTTATTGAGCTGCCGCAGGGATATGAGGCGCAGATAAGACCGCGCAGCGGATTGGCTGCAAAAAACGGTATTACGGTTGCAAATGCCCCCGGAACAATTGATGCAGATTACCGCGGAGAGATAAAGGTCATACTGATAAATTTATCTAAGGAGACTTTTACGGTAAAACCTGGAGAGAGAATTGCACAAATGGTTATTGCAAAATATCAGCAGATACAATGGAGTGTAGTTGACCATCTTACAGAGACGCTTAGAGGAGATAGCGGGTTTGGTTCAACCGGTCTTGGAGCAAAGGCTGCAACAGTTTCCGTTGCAAAAATTTCTAACGGACAGGGTAAGCCGGATATCTTCAAATTGTATGTTTTGTATAAAAAGACAACAGGTTTTTGTACAGATACAAGGCAAATTACAAAAGGATGCATGTTCTTTGCTTTGAAAGGGGAAACCTTTAACGGCAATGAGTTTGTACTAAAGGCATTGGATAAAGGTGCGGCTTATGCAGTATCAGATGATGAGAAACTAGTTAAAGAGGCAAGAAAGAAATATCCAAAGAAGATTATTTTGGTAGATGACGTGTTGCGCACTTTGCAAATGCTGGCAAGGCACCACCGCCTGCAATTTAAAATACCGGTAATAGGACTTACGGGAACAAACGGAAAGACAACCACAAAGGAGCTTATAACAGCTACTCTTGCAACCAGATACAAGGTGGTGTCTACAACGGGGAATTATAATAATGATATTGGTGTTCCGGTCACTTTGCTGAAAATTAATAAAAGTACTCAAGTAGCAGTTGTGGAGATGGGCGCAAACCATCCTCATGATATAGGCACTTTGGTGAATGTTGTGTGTCCTACATTTGGTCTTATAACCAGCGTTGGCAAGGCCCATCTTCTTGGGTTTGGCTCATTTGAAGGTGTAAAAAAAGCTAAAGGAGAACTTTATGATAACTTGCAGGAGTATAAGAAGATAGCTTTTGTGAATGTAGATAACCCAATCCTTAAGGAGATGGCGGAACAGCGTCCGAACATGCAAATTGTTCCTTACGGTCTTAAGAGCAATTGCGCAAAAATTTTAATGAATAAAGAGGATGATCCGTTTCTTAAGATGGAAATGCCTGACTTATCCGGTTCTTCCAAGAACGGGAAGATGATAAAGATAACTACCCATCTTATAGGAGATTACAATAGCGATAATGTTCTTGCTGCACTCTGTGTTGCAACATATTTTGCAGTGCCAACTTCAGCTGCCGTCAAAGCTATCGGGAGCTATATGCCTTCTAACAATCGTTCTCAGATGACAAAGACAAAGCTGAACACTTTAATAAAAGATACATATAACGCCAACCCTACCAGCATGCAGGCATCTTTGCAAAATTTTGATAGTCTTGCGTTTAAAAACAAGGCGCTTTTGCTTGGAGATATGCTGGAGCTGGGAGCAGATTCTGTAAAGGAACATAAAATTGTGGTAGAGCAAGCCCTTAAAATGAAACCTAAGAAAGTCATTTTTATAGGCGATGAATTTGGCAAGGCTTACAAACAACTTTATGAAAAAAGAGCTGACTGCATAAAAAATGTCAGTGGCATCGGTTCAAAAAATGCCGGAATAAAATCCCTTGCAGGAAAGACCATAGTAGAGCTTTACAAAACTTCTGCAGAGTACGCGGAGCAGCTTAAAAGGCAACCTCTTAAAGGATGTTCAATCTTAATAAAAGGCTCTCACGGAATAAAACTGGAGACTTTGTTTGATTTACTTTAATTCTCCTGCATGTACCTTTTTGGCGACATGCCAACATGCTTTTTAAAGAACTTTCCAAAAGAGGATTGGTCTGCAAAATGGAGTTTTTCAGCTATTTGAGGTATTGATGCATCCGGAGTGCGCAGCATTGTTTTTGCTCTAATAATCAGATTGTTTGCAATCCAATGTTTTGCGGTGTTGTCTGTTTGTTCTTTTAGAATCAACGATAGATATTGTACTGTTATGCATAGTTTATCTGCATAAAATTCAGGGTAGTGTTCTGCATCTCCATGTTGCGCAACCAGCTGTAAAAAATTTCTTATAATGGTGTCTTTGCGGCTGTCATTTTGTATGTTTTGCGTATTGTTAATGGTTGAAAAATAGTTGGCTACCTGCATGGAAAAAATGTAAAATGCCGAGTGAAGAATTTCTCCAAGGAATATATTCTTTTTTTGCTGTATAAAATTATATACATTGTCCGTACATCTTTTGATTACTTCCATCTCTTTGTCATTCAGCATAAAACCGGCTTTATTGTCTAGGTTCATAAAGTGTCCCATTGGGATGGGGCGGCGCTCCATCATTGTGTCTTGGGCAAAGTCTTTTGTCACCATTATGGCATAATATCTGCAATTTGGTGAGATAGAGGAGCTTGTAATTGTATTAAATGGCGATATAATTACAAGAGTATTTTTTTTGAACGTGTGATCTATGTAGTCTAGTGTAATTTTCATTTCCCCCTCCAGTATTAAGATAAAACTCATGACGTTTAATTTTACAGGGGGAAATTTTTTCATTACGTCTTTTAGCGTTTCTTCATTAAATTGATTGCCTTCAAAGATGAGCAGCTGATTTTTAAAACAAAACCCGCTGGCCTCTGAGGCAAAATTATCAAGATGCATTTCTACTCTTGTGGCGTTTTCTCCCGGGGTGTTTGTTGCCGCTGCTGCAAGCTGTTTAACATTCATAAATGTCCATATTTGATTTTGGAACAAAAGTATTAAAAATTTGTTGCAGCAAAGGCTTTTTTTATAGTACATTATAGTTTTGGAACAAAAATGTACAAAATCGGGCAGTGTAAGTTTTCTATAATGGTATCATCTTTGCGCTCCCAAAGTCCTTTTATAATTGACAAGAAACGGTTGGGATTAGAAGATGATTAGAAAAGAGCAAATAATGGAGACGGCTTTTGATGTTTTTACACAGCGCGGCATCAAGGATGTTAGCATGGATGACATTGTGAGAACTCTTAAGATATCCAAAAAAACTCTTTATGATTATTTCTCCAATAAGGAGGATTTAGTTTTGCAAAGTTCTCGTTTCAAACTTGACAAGCTGAAAAATAAGCTGGATTATATTAGCGCATCTATGGATAATTCTTTAGAAGTCATTGTGTTTGGTGCTCTGGAAGGTTTTAAGTTTTTTCACGTTTCAAGTGAAAATTTCAAAAAGGATGCCCTTGCCGATGTTAAACTGCAAAAATTATTTTCAGATACAAAAGCAGAATTGGACAAGAGAGGATTTCGAGTAATTAATAGAGGGGTAGAAGAAGGGATGATTGAGAGAGATCAGAATTTTGATGTATTGGTCTCTTTGTTCCGTCAGCAACTTTTGGAGGCAAAGGCGGAACATAAGATGCCTGGTACGCCGGAGAAAAATTGTTTTGATTTTATAACTACCGTATTAAGAGGGATTTGCACAGACAAGGGCAGAAAGGTAATAGATGAATTAAGAGCAAGGTATAATTAAGTAATATTATTTCTGTCGCGATAGTGACATTTAAATTGAAAAGAAGAAGATTACAATAGTAAACAAAGCCTGGTGGCAAATAAGTTTGATAGAAAAAAGCAGATATTATATGAAGAAGAGATTTTTGAAATTTATTGCAATGATAAGTGCGGCAATTGTTCTGCCTTGCGGAACTTCTGCTCAAACTGCATTTAGTGCACAAGTTGCAACAAATGGGCAGGCGGCTGCAAGTGATACGCTTGCGCTGACATTGAATGAGGCTTTGCAAATAGCAAAGAGTCAGAGTTTTACAGTTAAGATTGCAGATAAGGAGGTTCAGAAGACCGGCTATGCAAAGAATGGCAGTTACTCCTCTTTGTTTCCCCAGATTAATTTTAGCGGTGCTTATCAGCGTACTATTAAGAAGCAAGTGATGTATATGAAAATGGATACGGTGACAAGGTCTTTTGCCGTTGGCACGGCCAATGTTTACAACATGGGATTCTCTGCAAGCATGCCTCTTATCAATTTCCCGCTTTGGAAGAGTTTGGAAATTTCCGGAAAGAGTGTGGATCTTGCGGTTGAGCAGGCGCGTTCATCCAGACAAGACCTTATAGATCAGGTGCAACAGGCTTTCTATACTTGTTTGCTGGCCTCTGATTCTTATGATGTCTATAGAGAAAATTATAACAATGCTGTCCATAGTTATAAAGACGCAAAGGCAAAATATGAGAGCGGAAGAAGCGCAAAATACGATATGATACGTGCTGAGGTTACAATGCAAAATGCAGAGCCAAGTATGTATGATGCTCAGAATAGCATGGTTCTGGCAATGTGGAAACTAAAGGCTCTTATTGGAATTGATTTGAATACAAACATTAAGTGTATTGGAAAATTGTCTGATTATAAAGATGCGCTGAGAGATGTTTCAATTGCGGCGGATACAACAATGCTGGATAGAAATTCTTCTTTAAAACAACTTGATATACAGGGATGTATATTGGATAAAACATATAAGATGCAGCTTGCTCAGTATTATCCAACGTTAAATGCTTCTCTTTCTTATTCATGGATTGCAATGGCTGAGAACTTTAAATTCAATGATTATAATTGGAATCCATATTCTGTTGGCGGACTGTCTTTAACCATTCCAATTTTTAGCGGCGGTCAAAGATGGTATAATTTGAAGCAGACAAAAGTGCAGCAGGAAGAACTTGATTTGCAGAGAGAAAATACAAGAAGGAATCTTGTGGTTGCCGTTAAGCAAGGTTTGAGTTCTTTGGAAACAGCTGTTAAACAATATAATGCGGCTCAAGCCTCTATTGAGGGCGCAAAGACCGGATATGAAATTGCGCAGAAGAGATATGAAATTGGAAGCGGAACTTTGCTTGAAATGAATGACGCGCAACTTGCTCTTCTGCAAGCTAAGTTAAATCTTAATCAATCTATATACACATATCTTGTAGCAAAGTCTTCTCTTGATAAAGTGCTTGGTGTTAATGTGAATGATGAAACTGAATATAATCCTCAGAAGAGGGAACTTATCAAGAAATTACCCGCTGCTGAAATGGAACATTCAAAAGCGGCTGACAATAAGAGTGAAGGAAATAAATAGAGATAGTGGAGACGGTTGCTGTTGGGATTAAAATAAGGAAAGAAAAATATAAAAAATAAAAATATGCATACAAAAAATTACATGAAATTTCTTGCTGCCGTTGCAGTGTTTGGGGCTGTAATAACGGGAGCTTCTTCTTGCGGGCAGAGCAAGAAGGATAAGGCTGCTGCACAAGCCAATTCTCCTAAGGTACAGGATGTTACCGTTACAAAAATTTCCGCTCAGGATGTTGACCAGATAGAGACTTTTACCGGTACGGTAGAGGGTTACAATACAAATAATATATCTCCAAAAATGGCAGCTAGAATCCAGAGAATTTTTGTTGAGGTTGGAGACCATGTTTCCCGCGGACAGAGGATGGCTATTATGGACGCCTCTTCTCTTACACAGGCAAAACTTCAAATGCAAAATAATAAGCAGGAGTTTGAGCGTTCAAAACAGCTTTATGAAGTTGGAGGTACCTCAAAATCAGATTATGATGCACGTAAAATGGCCTACGATGTTTCTTTATCCACTTATCAGAATTTGGCGGAGAACACATATTTGATTAGCCCAATTTCTGGTGTTGTTGTTGCCAGAAATTATGACCAGGGAGATATGTTTAATCTTGGCGGACAACCTTTGTTTACAGTTGATCAGATTCGTCCTGTGAAAATTAAGGTTAACGTTTCTGAGGAGTTGTTTAATAGTATTAAGAAGGGAATGAATGTGGATGTTCAGTTGGATGTGTTTGGTGATGAGGTGTTTAAGGGAAAGGTGCATTTGGTGTATCCTTCTGTTGATGCAACAAGCAGAACCTTCCCGGTAGAGGTTACTATTGAGAATCAGAAAGAGAGAGTACGTCCGGGAATGTTTGCAAGGGTTACGTTCAATTATGGAAGGGAGCATCGCGTGGTGGTTCCGGATGTCTCAGTTGTTAAGCAAGTAGGAAGCGGTGACCGTTATGTTTATACGGTTGTTGACGGAAAGGTTGTTTACAAGAAAGTTGAACTTGGAAGGCAATTTGGGAAGCTGTATGAAGTTAAGAGCGGACTTAATGAGGGCGATGAGGTTATAGTTGAGGGACAGAGTGTTGTGAATAATGGTGAGAAGGTAAATGCCAAAGAGGGGGAGCCTGCGGCTTTTACTCCTGATAAATTTGAACAGTAGCGTATTGTAAGCCGCGGCAATGATGACGGCATTTTAAGTTTAATGAAAATAATTATTTAATATGAGTTTATATTCATCGGCGGTTAAGAATCCAATTTCTACCGCACTGATATTTGTGGCCATAGCAATATTGGGAATTTTTGCTTTTACAAAACTGCCCATAGATTTGTACCCGCATATAGAGAGCAACTCCATTATGGTGATGACTTCTTATGCAGGTGCAAGTGCCTCAGATATAGAAAGCAATGTAACTAAGCCAATTGAGAATACTCTTAATAGTGTTAGTTATCTTAAGCATATAACTTCTCAGTCCAGAGAGAATATCTCTGTGGTGACATGTGAGTTTAAATACGGAAGAGATATTGATGTTGCAACAAATGATATCAGGGACAAGCTGGAGATGGTAAAAGCCTCCTTGCCGGATGCTGCAGGAAATCCCGTCATTTTTAAATTTTCATCTGATGATATTCCTATTATTATTCTTTCAGTTACTGCTGATGAGAGTATGCCCGGACTATATAAACTATTGGATGACAAGGTCGTAAATACATTGGCGAGAACTCCCGGCGTTGGTTCTGTCTCTATAATGGGCGTACCAAAGAGAGAGGTAAAAGTTTACTGTGACCCTTACAAGCTTGATGCATACAATATTCCAATAGAATCTATCGCGAGCATTATAGGTGCTGAAAATTTAAATATGCCTGCGGGTTCTATTGATATTGGCTCAAATAACTACTCTTTAAGAGTACAGAAGGAATTTGGCTCTGCTCAAGAGATGGAGGATATTGTTGTTGGCAGCTATGGCGGCAGAACGGTTTATTTGAAGGATGTTGCAAAGGTTATTGATGGAATGGAGGAGCGTTCTCAGGAGAGTTACATCAATGGAAAGAAGGGCGGTATGATTGTTATCCAGAAGCAGACCGGAGCAAACTCTGTAGAAATTGCAAGGCAGGTAGAGAAGATGCTTCCTCAGATAGAGAATACTCTTCCTTCTGATGTTAAGCTGGGTGAGATTGTAAATACTTCAGACAATATTGTAAGAACTATCGGGAGCTTAAAGGAGACAATTTTCATCACCTTGGCTTTGGTTATGCTGGTTGTGTTTGTCTTCTTGGGAAGATGGAGAGCAACTTTGATTATTGTAACTACAATTCCTGTCTCTTTGCTGGCCTCTATGGCTTATTTGCTTGCAACAGGTAATACATTGAATATCATATCAATGAGTTCGCTGTCAATTGCAATCGGAATGGTGGTGGATGATGCGATAGTGGTGTTGGAGAATGTGACCACGCACATAGAACATGGAAGTTCTCCAAAGCAGGCGGCAGTTTATGCCACCAATGAGGTTGCGCTTTCCGTTGTGGCTTCTACGCTTACGGTACTTGCCGTGTTCTTGCCTTTGACCATGATTAGCGGATTGAGCGGAATTATGTTCAGACAGCTTGGGTGGATGGTCAGCATTATTATGGTTGTATCACTGTTATGCGCACTTGCTCTTACTCCAATGATGTGTTCTCAAATGTTGAGGCTTAAAAACAAAAAGACTAAAATGCATGAGGTGCTGTTCACTCCTATTGATAAGGGACTCAATGCTTTAAATCGTGGTTATGCAAAACTTTTAAATTGGGCTGTTCATCACAGAAAACAAGTGGTTTTCATAGCAACAGGAATTTTTGTTGGCGTACTTGGCATCTGTGGTCCGTTTATAAAGAGTGAATTTTTTCCGCAGCAAGATAATGCAAGAATTTCCGTTAAGGTAGAATTACCTGTCGGGACAAGACAAGAAATAACAAGAGACTTTGCGCTAAAACTTCAACAAAGGTTTGCAAAACTTGAGCCTGAAATTGAGAAAAGTTCTGTTTCTGAAGGTACAGCAGACAGCGACAACTTGTTTGCCTCATTGCAGAGCAACGGTTCAAATATTATAAATTTTAATATTCGTCTTTGCAGCGTTGAGAAGAGAAAGAGAGGATTAACTGAGCTTTCTGATATTTTAAGAAATGAACTTGCTCTATATCCGCAAATACGTAAATCACAGGTAATTGCCGGAGGACAGCAAGGAGGAATGGGTGGACAGCAAGGTGTTGAGATTGATATTTACGGATATGATTTTAACGCTACGGATGCCGCTGCGCAAGAAGTTGTAAAACAGTTCAAATCATTCAAGGGCGTTCAGCAGGTTTTGGTCAGCAGAGATGCATACACTCCGGAGTACAGGGTAAATCTTGACAGAGAGAAAGTTGCAATTAACGGTTTAAATACTGCTACTGTTTCACAATATTTGAGAGACAGAATTAATGGAGCGACTGCTTCTGAATTTAGAGAGGAGGGAGACGAGTATGATATTAGAGTCAGATATGCTCCTGAGTTCAGGCAATCTATAGAAGATATAGAGAACATTACGGTATACAACTCACAAGGCAAAGGAATAAAAATTAGAGAATTGGGAAAGGTAGAAGAAGCTATGACGCCTCCTACCATTGAGAGGAAAGACAGACAAAGATTTATTTCCGTTACAGCGGCGCTTCCAAAAGGAATGGCATCCAGTGATTTGCTAAACGGTATTCAACAAAAATTGAGCAATGTGCATTTCCCTGCGGGAATATCTTGGCAGGTGGGTGGAACATATGAGGATCAGAAAGATATGTACTCAGATTTGTTTACACTTTTGATTCTGATTGTTTTGCTGGTATTCATTGTTATGGCTGCGCAGTTTGAATCACTTACATATCCGTTTGTCATAATGATGGCAGTTCCGTTTGCATTTGTGGGAGTTGTGATAGGGCTCGCGCTCAGCGGCACTCCAATGAGTGTCATGGCCATGATTGGAGTAATCATGTTAATTGGTATTGTTGTTAAAAACGGTATTGTGCTTGTGGACTACACCAACTTGCAGAGAGAGCGCGGAATGGGTATTACTCAGGCAGTTGTAACGGCAGGACACTCCAGATTAAGACCCGTTCTTATGACAACATTAACAACAGTGCTTGGTATGATACCTCTTGCCATGGGAACCGGAGAAGGTTCAGAAATGTGGCGAGGCATGGGACTTGCAGTAGCATGGGGCTTAAGCGTTTCCACCGTAATCACCTTGGTATTAGTCCCGACAGTTTATGCAATTTTTGCCGGCAACGGAATTAAACACCAGAGGAAAAAGGATAAAAAACGTATTAAGGCATTAGAAATTGCCGCGGCAGCGGTTACAGTCTCTGAAAAAGATGCTTAATTATGATTTTTGAAGTGGTGATTTTAAAGTGATGATTTTGAAATATGGATTTTGAGAATCCTTTGAAAATTAAAATTTGATAATTACATGAAGGCAATATTTACAACATTTAACGAGGCCCATTATGATGCAATCCTTGCAATATTGGAAAAGACTAATATAAAGGGATTTACAAATTGGGAACAAGTCCGCGGACGCGGCAGCGTAAAGGGAGAACCGCATTATGGAAGCCACGCGTGGCCAACCATGAACTCCTCAATTTTAATATTTGCTCCAGATGATGACGTCTCCGATTTAAAGAAACGTCTTTTGGATTTGGATGCGCAGTTCCCTGCACTTGGATTGCGAGTTTTCACCTGGACGGTGGATGAATAGGGGTTTGAAAAACTTCTGGTGAAAAAATCCTTGGTGAAAAAATCCTTGATGGAAAAATCCTTGATGGAAAAATCCTTGATGGAAAAATAACAATCGGAAAATTATCAATGCAATAAAAAGAGAGGAGCATTTTTGCTTCTCTCTTTTTATTGCCTGCGCGCCACGTGGTGCGCCGCATTCTCGTGGTGGTAGCCAAGTGAACCACAAGGCAATGCGCTGCTTTGTAGCGCATTGTTCTGTATGCGAGCATAGCCAGCAAGGAGTTTTTGTAGCGCATTGTTCTGTATGCCGAGCATAGCAGGCATGCAAGCTTGGGTGCACTAGTGCTGCAATGCTTATAAAGCGTAACTATCTGATCTGGGGTACTCTGGGGTGATGCTGTGTATCAGACATTTGCAAAACATCGCTTTAAAAAAACCGAGATCTTATATAACATGCAGAATATCAGCACCTCCTAAGGGTACTCCTGATGCAATAGCCTTTTCATCCTACCTTCTTCATCCTACTTCCTTCATCCTGCCTTTTCATCCTACCTATTTATTATACGCCTACCTATTCCTTATCACTGCCTCCACTCCATTTATTCCATCCATTATATTTTAGACCATAGGATTTCCTAAACTTCTTTTTGGATTTGTTCCTTCTCAAATCTTCTCTTAAGTCTGCATTTAGCTCAGCTATAGATTTGTAGTACTCTTTAACAAAGCTACAATTTACATTGATTAGATCTGATATTTTTGTTTTACGCTTAGTGTAAAATAAGTAGGAACTGTACTTATAACCACCTGGAGTTTTACTCAACCCCTCCTCCACCGGATTATTCAAAATGTACCAAAGATTCTCTGCCTGAAATTCCTTAGATATTTTCTCAACTATTTTTGGCGCTTCAAAAAGTGCAGAATATTCCTTGTACGAATTAACGTAAAATCCTGTATATCCATTTGCTAACACATTAATTAATGATTTAATATCATAGTTCTTAATCTGCAAATGCACATGATTGGTCATTAGCACAAATCCATAGAGTGAGGCCTTAAATTCCTCCAGCCTTTTATTAAGCAGAAATAAAAATTTCCTATAATCTGCATCTTTGAAAAACAGTGGTTTGCCATCCATTCCCCTAAGCATCACATGATAAACTTTTTCATCCTGCTCTGTAATTGCGACATCTCTCGCATTTTGATTTTGCGGTGCAATGCAATGTCTTTCTTTCTCCCGATAGTTTATTGTTACTCTCCTCGCCATACCTATTTCGCATAAATATTGTTTGCAATATAGGTGCTAATATTTTAAATATCAGGCACAATCTTATATACATCTTTTTGTCCGCTAATAATTTGAACAAAATAACAAATAGCTCAAAATGCACAATCATCAAATCCAAGAGAAACCTCAGAAATATTTAGCATGACAAAACAGCACTCTCACACACAATCATCAAATCCAAGGGAAACCACAGAAATATTTAGTATGATAAGACTGCGCACTCATACAAAATCGTCAAATGCAAGGAAAAATGCGGAAATTTTTAGAAGAAAAAGATGTTGTAATTATACAAAATCATCAAATGCAAGCCAAATCGTCAATTCCAAGCCAAATCGTAAAAATCTGTTTAGAAAAGTGAATTTTTAAAGAGTAAGTAGGACTTTTATTTCAGCGGGAGCATCTCAATCCAGTAGTCATCCGTGTCATGTAAATACAGTCCCATGGCCTCATTCTCATAGCAAATACAACCTATGGCGCGGTGATATTCACGTGTGTCTTATCATAGTCTCCCGGAACGTGGACACAAAGGAGAGTTTCATTCTTTTTTCCAGTATCAGTTTTAGACTCGTTTTCAGCAACATTATCGGTTTCCTTCTTGGTCTCTTTTTACCAAGAGATACGATTATGAATGAGCCGTCGGGAGCTTCAATACGATGCTCAACTTCTTTAAGACAAAGTGCCTTATCATAAAATTCAATGTGGCGTTCCCAATTTGAGACGCCTATGTTCATGTGATCAGAGCGTGCAGAAATTTTTGTGATTTGTGTGGGTTCCATTGTTTGATAATCTGAACGCAATTCAATAAAAATGACTGACATGGAAATGATAGGTGTTAGAGTAGGCAATAAAGGATTGTATGAGGTGTACCCTTAGGAGGTACTGATATTCTGCATGTTATATGAGAGCTCTATTTTTTAAAGCCCTGCATCCTTTGGAAAAACGTTACTATGTTAAGTTTTTCCAAGCTCGGAAAAAGAAACCCTGAAAGAATACCGGTTGTCCTAGAATCTTAAATCTGAAAACTTTTTGCGACCGGAGAAAAATTTGCGGATGATGCTTTTTGGATATATTCCGTTTACGCAATAGATTGAGCGGCAAGATTTTCCTGTCGGACCGCGGAGTCCGTCCAAGCGAGGGGAAGGTTTAAGTGTGTGTTTCATCTTATCGTAATCTTTGTGCGCTTTCCATACTGCGCCGCAATAAGAAAATTTTCCTTGCGCAAGATATGCAACTGCGGAAAAACCATCCAAACATTTGCGAATGAAAAGTTTTAAACTCCTGTTGCTGAATGGAGAGAAAATATAGTATTTAGAAAAGCCTTTTTGTTTTTTTGCAATCCTTATCCTGCCTCTTGGCTCTGGCAGATTTTTACGCAGCATCAACAAATTGTTTCTATAGTTTAGATATAATTTGCGCGGCGAATTGTTAGGCAGGGTGCCGCCTCCCAAATGATACACATAGCTTTCCGGTACTGCCCAAATCTGGCTTCCCATTAGTGCCGCTCTCCAGCAAAAATCTATTTCTTCCATGTGTGCAAAAAAACTTTCGTCCAGACCTCCCAGCCTATGATAAAGTGTGCTGCGTACCATCATGCAAGCTCCTGATGCCCAGAAGATTTTGCGCGGGTCATTGTACTGTCCGTTATCTTCTTCTAAGCTGGAAAGAATCCTCCCGCGGCAGAACGGAAATCCCCATCTGTCAATAAATCCTCCCGCAGCCCCTGCATACTCAAAGATTTCTTTTGCCTCTGCTGAGTTATGCTTTTCAGCAATCTCCAGATGCCTTGTGAGCGATAGCATTTTTGGCTGGCAAACTCCCACTTCTTTATGGGCTTCCATAAAATTAAACAACGGCTCCAGCCAACCGTCGGGAGTTAAAATATCTGAATTTAGAAGAACGTAGTAATCTGCGTAAATTTGTTTGAAAGCTCTGTTATAGCCTCCAGGGAATCCCCAGTTTTTTCCAAGGGGAATATATCCAACTCCGCCAATGGTTCTGACAAATTCTTCAGAGCCATCCGTTGAACCGTTGTCAGCAACAATCACAGAAACGACATGCCCTTTTGATTCCTTTACGCTCAATAAAAGGGACGGCAAATACTTCTGTAAGAAGGACTTGCCGTTCCAATTTAATATTACTATGGCAACTTTTTTCATTTATGCCGCCTCTGTTACTTTGAGTCTCCGGTGGTTCTCTCCAGCCATTTGATCATTCCAAACATTACACTCATAGAAAGCAAGCATAGTATTAGGAATACACTCCAGCAGTAGCCAAGTCCAAGATGGTTGTACATCTTTGGTCCAATCCACAAGAACAAGTTACCAACTGCGGTTGCGCCCAGCCAAAGTCCTTGGCAGATACCCTGAAGATTTTTAGGGGCAACTTTAGAAACAAAACTTAGTCCAAGAGGTGATATGAATAATTCCGCTACGGTTAAGAAGAAATATGTAACAATCAAAACCCAAGGACCCGCCTTCATTGACTCTTGCGCTGCAACTCCCATATCTCTGAAAGCTGTTGCTGACGGATAGCCGTGACTGAAAGAAACAATGGACAAGAATAGATATGCCATGCCGGCTATGCCCATTCCTATTGCAATTTTTCTTGGAGTGGATATGCTCCTGTTTTTCTTTGCCAAGTGCCCAAATAACAACATGATAAGCGGTGTAAGGGCAATTACAAAGAATGGATTTACTGCCTGCCATATTTCCGGAGCAATTGTACTGGTATTAACAAAGTCTCTTGCAAACAGAGATAGAGACGCGCCGTTCTGATGGAATGAGAACCAGAAGAAAATCACAATTCCAAGAACTGCAAACAAAGCATACATTCTTTGTTTGATTTCTTTTGCCATTGCGGCTTTCTCTTCTGCTGTATATTTTGTTGTAGTAACCTTAGCCTCTTTCTTAGCAGGATTAGGAAATGTTTTCTTTGTGGCAATAAATATTACCAGTGAAATCATCATTGCAACAACGGAGGCAATAAAAGAGTAGTGCACACCGGTGTTGAATACATCTAGATAATGTGTACAAAATACTGAAAGATTATCTGTTGCAGCACCTCCCACATTTACCGTGTTTATCAGCTGATGAAGATTATCCAGTTTTTCTCCCGCCATTTGAGTACCTTCATTTATGTATTGGTGGCAAAGCGCTGGAAGCTGGGAATTATAAACAAGTCCGTTAACTTTCAGCCACCAACTTCTTAGAAGCGGAGCAATGAAAGGAGCTACAAGTCCGCCAATGTTAATGAATACATAGAAAATTTGGAATCCCGGGTCTCTCTGAGCTTTTGCTTTTTTCAAAGCTTCAGGACCTTTTTTTGCGGCCTCTGCTTCAAAGTTGTCATACATCTGACCTACGATTGCCTGCAAATTTCCTTTGAAAAGTCCGTTGCCAAAAGCAATCAAAAATAGGGCAAAGCATGTGCCGGCCAGAAGAATTGCGGTATTGGTTGGAGTTGCCATAATTGGCACAGACAGAAGGACATATCCGGATGCCATTATAACAAGGCCAGTCATAATAGTTCCCTTGTAATTTTGTTTACGGTCTGCAATAAGACCTCCAACAAGAGACATAACGTAAATACCGGCGTAGAAAATTGAATAGATGAGTCCGCCGTTCTCATCGCTCAATCCGAATTTTGAACATAAGAACAGTGTTAGCACTGCGTTCATGATATAATAGCCGAAGCGTTCTCCCATGTTGCTTAGCGCAGCTGCCAAAAGACCCTTTGGATGATTCTTAAACATATATTATTGTTTTTAGTTTTTGCTACGCAAAGATATTAAAATATCAGCAGAGCCATTAATCATTTACAAAATAATGTGTTATATTTGTTGCAGTAAGATTCCTAAAGTTAGCATGGCAAAGTTTATTGCAGAAATAAGATACATTCTTTTATATCTGGTATCTCTTCTTCCACTAAGAGTCCACTATTTTTTCTCAGACATTGCATCTTTTGTTCTGGAACACATTGTGCGTTACAGGTTCAATACCATTACCGTAAACATTGCACGCAGTTTCCCTGAACTCAAGTACAAAGAAATTCGCAAGATTGTTCATAGATATTATCGTTATATGAGTGATCTCCTTTTTGAAAATATCTGGGATTTAGCTCATTCAGATGCAGACGTTTGCAAAGTTTCCACAGCGGAAAATCCGGAGGTTGTAGATTCGCTCTTAGCAAAGAACAAAAAAGTTTTAATTGTGATGGGGCATCTTGGAAACTGGGAACTTATCAGCGGGATGTGCGGTCTTAATTCTCATAGAGCTCCCGACAGTTTTTCCTCTTATCCAATTTACACGGTTTACAAAAAAGCAAACAGTAAAATTTCAGATATTGTTTTTCATAGAATCAGAATGCATGAGTATGGCAAGTTTCAGACAAAAGGAGAGATAGTAGAATCACATCAGGTGATAAGAAGAATTTTAGGAGACAGAGAAGAAAAAGCCACCTTCATAATGATAGCGGATCAGAACGCGCTTGGAGATAATAATCTGGTTGTTAATTTTTTGAACCAGCCAACTGAAATGCTGCAAGGCCCTGAATTTGTGGCTGCTAAAACCGGAATGGCTGTTATATATTTAGGGATGAACAGAGTTTCACGCGGAAAATATTCTATAAGATTTACAACCATTACGCAGGACGGTTCAAAAGAAAAATCCGGTTTCATTACCAAGAAATATGCGGAGCTTTTGGAGAGAGATATTCGCAATAATAAAGCCACTTGGCTGTGGAGTCATCGGCGCTGGAAAAAAACTGTTGCCGCCGGTTTGTAAAAAATCAAGTCATGTTTTTTATCCAGCGTATAATTTTTGCGTGGCAAGTAAATTAAATCTGAAATAGTTATACAACTTGAAAAAATAATTATTATCATTGTATTGTAATTAATCGGTCACAATTTTGAAGATAGAAATTGTAGATAAGAAGTTGCGGAATATAAAAAAACTGGTTTTGCTTTTTGCAGCCTTTTCATTTTTTACAACCGCGCAAGCACAAGTCCTAAAGGACGGAGATCCTGTACCACAGGGTGCGGTAATTTACTCTCTTCCAGAAACATCCATCAATATTTCAGTTACGGCGTCTCACCTTTCTTTTGCAGCGGGACCATTTGCACCTTATTCAAAAAAATATTTGGGAATTGATGCGAGTAAAAATAATTCTGATTTTTTTTCAATTGTAAAAGTGGAAATTTCTCCAAGCGTTGAGGCTGATCCTTCTGCAAGTGTTGCAGTAAATATTGGGAATTCTAAAACGGCAGGAGCAAATTTCTTGACATTTTGTTCGCAGGGTTTGATAGTTGCTCCCGGATATTTTTCATCCGGTTCCATGCCTTTCTCTTTTCCTTCAGAAATTTCTTCTTCATGGTCAGATAACATACAGGCGGTTTCCAATTTGCAGAGAGATACTGCAAAACTCTATAAGAGCGAGAAGAATGCAAATGGAGAAATTGTAAAAGTGGCAGTACCTCAGACTCAGATAGTTGAAAAGACCACAGAACAAAAGGCGGCTGAAACAGCGGAACTGATATTTAAGCTAAGGCAGAAGAGAGTGGATATCCTTATAGGAGAGACGGACGCAAATTATAGCGGCGCTGCTCTTGGTGATGCCGTAAAAGAGATAAACAAACTGGAGAAAAATTATACGTCTTTGTTTACCGGCTGTGAAGTTGAAAATATTCAGAGCGCAAGTTTTGATGTTGTGCCAAAAGCAAAGAACACAAAACAAACTTACGTTGCATTTAGAATGTCAGATGCTCAAGGTCTTCTTCCGGCTGATAACATGAGCGGTCGTCCTGTTTATTTGGAGCTTTCCGTTTTGGATCAGAAGATAGAGGCAGAAGATTTGAATGAGGCTGCTGCTGCATCAAAAGGTAAAGTTGCCTATAGAACGCCTGTTATCGTTATGGCAAAACTAATTGACGGACAGAAAGTTCTGGCACAGCGTAGAATTCCTGTTTACCAGTTTGGAAAGATTTTGTACTTTCCTCTGGAAGTTGCAGCCGGAAAATAACCTGTCGGGAAAAAGAAAAGTATAATCAAAAAATAAAGACTTATTCATTATGAAAACAATATTAGATTTAGAGCCAAAAGAAGTTTGGTCTATATTTCATGAACTAAACCAAGTACCTCGCCCTTCTAAAAAAGAGAGCAAGGCTGTTGAGTTTGCATATAATTATGGAAAGAAACTTGGACTAGAAACGTTCAAGGACAAAGTCGGAAATGTTATCATCCGCAAGCCGGCAACAAAGGGTATGGAAAATAGAGCCGGTCTTGTTATGCAGGCACACTTGGATATGGTTCCTCAGAAGAATCCAGATGTTAAACATAATTTTGAAACTGATCCAATTAAGACTAGAGTTGTTGGTGACCTTCTTTACGCAACAGGTACAACTCTTGGAGCAGATGACGGACTTGGCGTTGCTTCAGCGCTTGCGGTTTTAGCTTCTAAGGCATTGAAACACGGCCCTTTAGAGGCTTTGTTCACAGTAGACGAGGAGACCGGAATGACGGGAGCAAGAGCTTTAAAATCCGGACTTCTTAAAGGTGATATCCTTATCAATCTTGATTCAGAAACAGAAGGTGAACTTTATGTAGGGTGTGCCGGCGGACTAGATGGTACTGCTACTTTTAAGTTCACGACAGAAAAAGTTCCGGCCGGTTATGCTTACAAGAAAATTGTTGTAAGCGGTTTAATTGGCGGACACTCAGGAATGGATATTATTCTTTATAGAGCTAATGCTAATAAAATTCTTGCAAGAGTTCTTCTTCCTCTTCTGAAAGAGATGGGAGTTCGCCTTGTAGAAATTAACGGCGGAAGTATAAGAAATGCTATTCCAAGAGATGCTTACGCAGTAGTTGCTATTCCTTCAAAGTTTGCAAGAAAAGCAACCGCTCATGTGAGCAAAGTATTCAAAGAGACCAAGGTTGAATATCAGTACACAGATAAGGACCTTAAGATTTCTACAGTTAGTGTAAAGGAGAAGAATCTTGCAATAAAGAGGGATGTTGCCCTTAATGTTGTAAGAGCTATATATTCTTGTCCTAATGGAGTTTACAGAATGTGTGATACAGTCCCTAATTTTGTTGAGACATCTAATAACATGGCAATCGTACAGCAAGAAAAGAACACTATTCTTGTTCACTCTCTTATGAGAAGTTCTATTGATAGTGAGAAGTTTGATCTTGCTGAGGATATGAGAGCGGTGTTTGAGCTTGCCGGAGCAAAGTTTGAGTGCAGCGGTGCATATTCTGGATGGCAGTTAGATATGAATTCACCTATATTAAAGGAGGCAAAAGAAATTTACAAGAAACAGTTTGGAAAGGAGGCAAAGGTTGTTGCCATTCATGCAGGACTTGAGTGCGGTATTCTTGGACAGGCATATCCAAAGTGGGATATGATATCATTCGGACCTACAATTTTCTCTCCTCACTCACCTGATGAGAGGGTTAACATAGAGAGCGTTGGAAAATTGTGGAAGTATTTGTGCGCTCTTGTGGAGAACGCGCCCGTTAAAAAATAAGGCACTAACATTTTAAAACAATTTTATATTATGGTAACAAAAAAAGCAACGGCTAAAAAAGCCACAAAGAAGGTAGCTAAGAAAGCTGCTGTAAAGAAGGTTGTTAAGAAGGCCGCCCCTAAGAATGCCGCTAAGAAACCTGCTGTTAAGAAAGTAGCTGTTAAGAAACCTGCTGTAAAGAAGGCTGCTCCTAAGAAAAAGGTAGCTGCTAAGAAACCTGCTGTAAAGAAGGTTGTAAAGAAGGCCGCTCCTAAGAAGAAAGTAGCTGCTAAAGCTATGCCTGCAACAGCTGCTAAAAAAGTTGTAGCAAAGAAGGCTGCCCCTAAGAAGGCTGCTCCTAAGAAAAAGGTAGCTGCTAAGAAACCTGCTGTAAAGAAGGTTGTAAAGAAGGCTGCCCCTAAGAAGGCTGCTCCTAAGAAAAAAGTGGCTGCTAAGAAACCTGCTGCAAAGAAGGTTGTTAAGAAGGCTGCTCCTAAAAAGAAAGTAGCTGCTAAGAAATAAGCAGACCTGTACGTCAAAAAAGCCGCTCAATTTGAGCGGCTTTTTTTTATAAATAACTGTCGAGATGCTTACTTGGCAATTGATTCTGCTGCAGGAGCTGCAGCCTCTTTAGTGTAACTTACTTCAGTTCCGTCGATTGCTAGTACAAGCTGACCATTAACCTCAGAAATTGTTGCATTTTCCGTGGTGTCAAATTGAACACCATTTCCGATGCTTTTTACATGAAGGATAAGTTTATCCGCTGGTCCTGCAAGCTCCCACTTTGAATATTCAAGCGTGGCCATATTGATGGATTTTGCAGTACCGCCAACCATGATCTCAACTCCCTCTTTAAGAGAGTCGGGCATGCCGACCGCAACGTGAGTCCAGGAACCAATAGCTTTTGAATATGTAGGATCGCATGCAACTTTTGTAGCCTTGATGACAGGTTTTACTTTGCCAACGTAATCAACAACAACAGGAGAACCCTCAATCATACCGTTGGCGTCATTAAGATCAGCCTTACTAATTATGAATGTCTGAGTAGAATCACTCAAAAGAGCTTTTACAACTAGGGTATCGTTGCTAGATTTTACAACCCAGCCTGTGTACTCTCCGGGAGTATTGTTCTTGCAAGACACAAAAGCAACAACGGCTACCGCTAATACGGTTAAAAACTTCTTCATAAAAATTATAAAAGATTTAATGACTATTTTTCTTCGGCGCTTTTCTCTTTCTTCTCTGCCTTTACATCCCCCTCTGCAACAGCCGGTTTCTCACTCTTTGCACCATCTTCTGCTTTTACCTCTTTCACTTTCTTCTCTTTCTTTACCTTAGCAGGAGCGACTTCTCTTACAACTTCAGTTACCTTGCCCTCTTCATCAAGAACCTCTATTTTAATAGAAGCGTAAACGTTTTTGTAAACATCAATTTTTGCATCATAAACTCCAATTTCTGTAAGTTTATCTGCATCTTTGATTTCAATTTTTCTTCTATCAATCTCAAATCCCTGTTTTGCAAGAGCATCTGCAACTTGAATGTTGTTTACAGAACCGTAAATCTTTCCGGTTGCGCTAACCTTTGTAGGTATTGTAACTTTAACAACATTAAGTTTCTCTGCAAGAGCGGTAGCATCAGAAACAAGCTTAGCCTCTTTGTGTGCTCTTTGTTTTGTGTTCTCTGCAAGAACTTTCTTTGCAGATTCTGTGGCTGCAATAGCAAGACCGTTAGGAATCAGATAGTTATTAGCATATCCATTCTTAACTTTTATAAGATCGTCTTTATGTCCTACTTTGCGGATGTCTTCTTTTAATATTACTTCCATCTTCTCTCCTCCTTATTATTTCAACAAGTCTGTTACGTAAGGCAGCAGGGCAAGGTGACGAGCACGCTTAACAGCCTGAGCCACTTTCTTCTGGAATTTCAAAGAAGTTCCGGTTAAACGGCGAGGAAGAATTTTTCCCTGCTCATTAAGGAATCTCTTTAAAAATTCAGCGTCTTTATAATCGACGTATTTAATGCCGGCTTTCTTAAAACGGCAATATTTTTTCTTTTTAACTTCTACAGTAACCGGATTTAGATAACGGATATCTGCATTTACTTCTACTTTGTTTGCCATAATTATATCCTCCCAAATTACTCTTTATTAGCAGTTTCTTCTTTAGCTGCAGGTTTCTCCGCCTTTTGTGTTTCATTCTTCTTGGCGGCTCTGTTAGCTCTTCTTCTTTCTGCATAGGCAACAGCGTACTTGTCCATTGCAAATGTCAGAAATCTGATGATTCTCTCATCACGACGATACTGAGTTTCTAACGTTTCTACAAAAGCAGGTTCTGCTTTAAACTCAACCAGGTGATAAAAACCTGAAGTCTTTTTCTGGATAGGGTAAGCTAATTTCTTTAGCCCCCAGTCCTCTTCATATACAACTTCGCCCTTGTTCTCCTTGATTAGGGAAACATACTTGGACACCGTTTCCTTCATCTGAGGTTCAGACAAAACGGGAGTTGCAATGAAAACGGTTTCATAACTCTTTAACATTTTGTGTTATTTTATTGTTAATAAATACTATTGCTGTACGGCACATAGGAAAAAATACTCATGAAACAGTACAGCCCGCTTAAGAGAGTTTGCATACTTCTAAAAGCGGGTTGCAAAGATAATTATTTATTGTGAAAATGCAATTTTCTATAAGTAATATGCTATAAATCTACATTTTCTATGCGCATGAGCCTGTTACCTTGCGTAAAACGGGAAACCTATTCAATGGCAAATCTGAATGTGGCAGTTACAGAAACTGTGGTTTTATCCATCTGCAGCGTGGTTTCCTCCTCCGGTTCTGCGTTATCAACGGCCATGGCTTTGCTCATAAGAGCTATGTTTGAATATGCTCTTTGGTATGAATTATATGTCTGTGCGTAGATGACTTTTCCAACCTTTCCGCCAACAGTTTCAATCATTGTTGTTGCATTTTCCTTGGATTTTTTTGCTACCTCCGCATAAAGTTCATTTTTTGTTTTTTCTTGCAGAGTCTGTGATACCTGGGCTTTCTGAAGGTTGACATCGGAAATGCCTGCATCATTCAAGGTTTGGAGTGCTTTTCCAAGATCGGCAGCATCTTTGACCTTTAAAGTATATGATTTAGACGCTGATATGGTACTCTTCCTAAGAAAATATTTTTGCAAATCACTGTTTATGTCATCAACGGTCAGATTTTTCTCAACATCAATTCCAACTCCCTTTAGTGCTGAAATCATTTTTTTCTCCTGCTGCTCCACAGTTATCTTGCCTTTTGAATCCTTCTCATTAATAGTTATGCTCATGTAAATTTCATCCGGTGTGATTTCCCTCTCGCACCTTGTCTGAACCTCAACATAATTTTGCTTGCTATTCTCCTGCGCGCAGCTCTTTGTCCCGCTCGCCAATAATGCGGTACATGCCGCAGCCGCGGCTAACGAAATCATATAAATTCTCTTCATACTATATTAATTTAATGATAGTTATTTATAAAATATTTTGTTTTTCTTCTTTTAGTACTATTTTTGTAAAGGGTTGTATCAAATTTAAGACCAGAGTTCAAATAAACTCGTTAAAAACAGCAAACACATTTATAATAAAACAATATGAGAAAATTATGTACACTGTTGCTCGCTATTTGCATTGCGACAGTTTCTTTTGGACAGAGCATGTTGCTCAATCCACAAGATCCAATTAAGCTCGACAGCCTTGTCAAGGTAGGCCATTTGGATAATGGGCTTACCTATGTGATACGGCATAATGCCAACCCTGAACATAGGGCAGAATTTTATATTGCCACTAACGTGGGCGCCATTAATGAGACCCCTGCACAAAGAGGACTTGCTCATTTTCTGGAGCACATGTGCTTTAACGGAAACAAAGATTTCCCCGGCAACACTATGATGTCATATTTGGAGAAGAAGGGGCTAATTTTTGGAGCCAACATCAATGCCATGACAGGCGTTGAACAAACTATTTATATTTTGCAAACAATCCCGACAGATAGCAAAGCAATGATTGACACCGCGTTGGTGATTCTTCAAAATGATGCTCATTTTGTAAAAAATGATCCTTCTGAGATTGAGAAAGAAAGGGGTGTAATAGTAGAAGAGTGGCGCAGCGGAAATTCTGCATCAAGGCGTCAGTCAGAAGAGCAAAGAAAAATTTTGTTTAAAGGGACAAAGTATGCCGACTGCAATATTATTGGTGATGATAAATGCATATTAGGTTTTGATCCAAAAGAGCTTGTCTCTTTTTATCAAACGTGGTATTATCCTGCTAACCAGGCAATTATTGTAGTAGGTGATGTTGATGTAAATTATGTGGAGAATAAAATCAAGGAATTATTCAGTGCTATTCCAAAGAAGGAAAATCCTCCCGTAAAAGAGACAGTCAAAGTTCCTGATAATACAGAACCTCTTGTTAATGTTTTCTCTGACCCTGAAACGGGTGCAACTAGTGTTAATATTGTGATAAAACAAGAACCTATTCCCAACCAGTACAAGCCGCTAGGTTTGTATCAGGCTCTTAACCTTAGTAAGGATCTTATGAGCAGTATGTTAGGGGAAAGATTCTCCGATGCCGCAAAAGAGCCAGGCTCTGTTTTCTCAGATGCAGGTGCCGCCTATGTGCAACTTGCAACCATAATGGACGGTCTGATTTTCTATGCAATGCCAAAAGATGACAAAGGTTTGGCTACCGTAAAAGATCTGGTAAAGCTTATGCGTCAGGCTGGTCAGTTTGGTTTTACCCAAGAAGAGTTGGATCGTGCAAAAGCCAATATACTAAGAAGTTATCAATCTGCTGCAGATAAAGCCGCAACAAGAACAAACGGCCAGCTTGCAATGCAATATGTTAATTACTTCTTGGAGCAAGAGCCATACGTAGATCCCGTATATATGAACGAGATTGTAAAGCAATACATTCCCCAGATTACCCTGCAGCAACTTAACATGATGATAAAGGGTCTGGTAAGCAAGGAGAACAACGTTGTTCTTTATGCTTGTCATAAGAAAGATGGTATTAATATCCCGACAGATGCAGAAGTTCTTGCCTCTTATAATGATGGATATGCGGCTGAATTAAAGCCTATTGCAGCAAATGCAGTCAATGAGCCTCTTATTAATGCCTCTGCAGTTAAGGGCGGGAAAGTTAAAAAAGAGGAGTCGGGATTTGCCGGTTCAAAAACTTGGACACTTAGCAACGGTGTTAAGGTGCATCTATATCCTACAGATATTCAAAAAGATAAGATATCATTTAAATTAGAGCAGAAGGGTGGTATGTCAATATTACCAATAGATATTCTTCCAAACTTTGAAGAGAATGTTCAGGCTTTTTATCAGCAAAATGCCGGAGTTTCCAAGTTTAGCCAAAGCAAGCTGGATAAAATCCTTGCCGGCAAAGACGTATCTGTCGCGAATACTGTAGGTCCTTTAACTAGCGGAGTTGTAGGTAGTGGCTCCTCAAAAGATTTGGAGACCATGATGCAGTTGGTGTACTTGTATTACACTCAGCCAAGATGTGATGCTGCCGAGTTTGAAACATCCATGTCTCAGATGAAATCAATTGCCTCAAATCTAGGCAGTAACCCTGATTTCCGTTTCTCTGAGGAGAATGAAAAGGTTGCAAACAATAATAGTCCAAGGCATTTCTTCTTTGGAAGTGATTTGCTTGGCAAGGTTAGCGCTGCAGGAATTAAGAACGGTTTGGATATGCTATTTGGAGATGCAGCGGGAAGTGAGGTATACATTGGAGGTGACTTTAAGCCAGAGGAGATTAAGCCATTTGTTGAGAAGTATTTAGGGGCTCTTCCTGTAAAATCAAAAGTTGCCCGTAATTACGTAAACCATAAGATGTTTATGGCTCCCGGAATGCATGAAGATGTATTTGATTTTGATATGAAGAACCCTCAGACCTCTGCCGCTATCTACTATACAGGGCCTATTCAGAATACAAAAGATAATTTAATCCAGTTGAGAGCAATGAGTTACATCTTGGAGATGAGATATATAGAAAGCTTAAGAGAAGAAAATGGCGGTACATACAGTCCTTCTGTTGAGGGTTATATTTCATTCGGTCCTAATGAGCGTTACAATTTCAATGTTACATTCCAGACTCAGTATGAAAAGTCAAAAGATTTGATTGAAAAGGTACATAAAGGCATAGAAAGTTTGGCCGCGAATGGTCCTACAGATGAGGAGCTTACAAAAACAGTTGAAAGTTTTAAGAAAAATATTCCGGAAAACAAGAAGCGAATTTCATACTTTATGAATCTTATAGAAGAATATTACTCTTGGGGTAAGGATATGAGTGATTCAGATGCGCTGATTAACAAAAACGTAACAAAGGAAACTGTACAGAAAATTGCGCAACTGCTTGTAAACAACAAGAATAGAACGGAGATAATTATGAACCCCAAAGGGAAATAGGTCATTTTCAGGCATCAAAAGGTGTAAATTTGTTTTGTGTTTGGGAAAAATAATTATATCTTTGGCATGCGGGGGTGTCCGCTGTTTTTTGCATGAAGCGGTATCCTTTAGTTGATTAGATTTAACATAGAAACTATTTATAAACTAAAATTTTTTAAAATGGACTTCAAGAAATTATTTTTAACAGTTGCGGTTTGCGCTTTCGCGGTTTCTTCAGTTGCTGCTCAGTCAGTAAGGGGAACTGAGGCTCAGACTAAGAGGGGCCCTTATGAGACCAATCGTTTGTTCGATAACGTCTTTTTAGGTGTTGCCGGTGGTGTTAACTACTATCAGGGCGAGGAGGATTGCAATCTTAGCTTCACTAAGAGAATGGCTCCAGCTTTGAATGTTTATTTAGGCAAATGGGTAACCCCATGCGTTGGTTTAAGATTATCTTATAACGGTCTTTCTCAGAAAGGCTGGACATCTTCTAAGAATAGCGTTTATGCGGATGGTACTTCTGACAACGGCTATACTCAGAAATTTAACACTTGGTATGTTCACGGTGATTTAATGTGGAACATTTCCAATGCCATCAGCGGATATCGTTCAGACAGACTTTGGGATATCGCACCTTATGTAGGTGGTGGTATTGCTCATGCAGCTGCCAAAGATGTTTATAAGGGCTCTCATCACGGCAACTATAAACTGGCTGCTACAGCAGGTATTTACAGTATGTTCCGCGTAGCTAAAGGTTTGGACGTCACTCTAGATCTTAGCCAGACTTATGTTAACCAAGCATTTGACGGTGAGGCTTCTATGTCTCGTCAGGAATATATTGGAACCGCTACTCTAGGTCTTGCATATCAATTCGGAGTAAGAGATTTCTCACGCGCTCATCTAGCAACTGATGTGACTCCTTATAACAATAAGATTAAAGATCTTAACGATGCTATTGCAGCAGCTAACGCTAAGAATTCTCAGCTTCAGAAAGACTTGAACGATGCTAACAATCGCCCTGTAAAAGAGGTTGTTGTTAACGGAACAGACACAAAGTCAGCTACTCCAGTTGCTTTGTTCTTTTCTCTTGGCAAGTCAACTCTTGATGAGACTCAGCTAATGAATCTTGATTTCTATGTAAAGAACGCTATGAAGGTTGATTCTAATCATACATTCACAGTTACAGGAAGCGCAGACAGCGCAACTGGTTCTAAGAAGATCAATGATAAGCTAGGTGTTGACAGAATGAATAGGGTTTATGATCTACTTGTTAACAAGTATGGTATCAGCAAGGATAAGCTGGTTAAACAGTCTATAGGTGGAACTGATAAATACAGCCCTAAGGCAAGCAGACTTAATCGCTGCGTCGTTATAGAGTAATTAACGATATTTTAATAATAAAAAGCCGCTTTAAACAAGCGGCTTTTTTTATTGTCTATTTATCTACGCTTTTGTTCTAAAACCCTAAGAGTCAAATTGGCGGCTAAATTTTTGTACATAGATGTTATATTGATAAGTTAAAAGTGCTGCATGCATTCATCACTAAATAATATAGAGGGCAGGATGAAAGTTACAAGGGTTGTTGTAAATCCTAGGTATGAGATATTTTCAGATTTTATCAAGAACATCTGTAAGCATGATTATACTCCCGACAGGGTTTATCGCAACTACAGGAACATTGTGGAGAAGGTGACCGTTAACGGAGTGCAACTTGTAGTAAAAAAGTTTAAGAAACCTACAGAATTTAACAGAGTGGTTTATACTTTTCTTCGTCCGTCAAAAGCAAAGCGCTCTTATGAATATTCTTTGAGACTTTTGGATTTAGGGTTTGAAACTCCTGCTCCAATAGGATATATTGAGCTGTGCTTGCATGGTATTTTCCATACAGGATATTATATCTGCTTATATTCTGATTATAAGCCAATTGGAGAATTGCTGAATTTGGATTTTTATGATGAGAATCCTCAAAAGATAGGATTATTAAAGCGATTTATTAAGGCATTTGCAGTGTATTGTGTGGATTTGCACAGACACCATATAACACATAATGATTACAATAAAGAGAATATTCTTTATAAGATTGTGGACGGCAGATTTCATTTTGCGCTGATTGATGTTAATCGTTCTAATTTTAAATCACACTCTAAAATGCAGTTTACCACTGATTTGGCCAATCTTGGTTGCAGTCCTATTGTTATTGCGGCAATAGTTGTTGAGTATTGCAAAATACGCAATTGGGATTATGTCAGAGTGGGAATGGGTGCATTGTATAATGTAGGGAGGCTCAAAAATAAGAGATCATTGAGGGACAGAGTTTGTAAAATGTTGGGAATCAAGAGAGGCGTTGATGACAACTCAAAGATACCTGGTGTCAAATAGAGTAAAAGCAGAATAAAAAAAGCCCGCAATAAATGCGGGCTTTTTTGCTCCTGAAGCAGGACTTGAACCTGCGACCCCCTGATTAACAGTCAGGTGCTCTAACCAACTGAGCTATTCAGGAAAATGAATCCTCCTGCTTTTTGCGGGGGGTACAAAAGTATAGTTTTTTTAAAGAAGTTCCAAATCTTTTAAGTAAAATGGTAAAAATAGAGTAACTTTGTGACAACCGGTGCAGAAATAGCTGAGGATAAACTTATGAATTTAAATCTTGTCTCTCAAATACTTAAAAAGATTATTCTAGAACGTGGGAAGGTGTCTATTCCTATGATGGGTTCTTTGGAAGCGGAAGATGTTCCTGCCGGCTTTGCTCAAGGAGGCTCTATAATAATTCCCCCTTCTAGAAAAATTGTGTTCAATAGCTTTGATGTAAGCAATGACGGTTTGCTTGAGAGTGAATATGCCGCTGCAAGCGGGATAACTCTGGAGGAGAGTAAAAAGGAAGTGGCGGATTTTATTAACTCGGTAAAAATAAGCCTTATAGATGAGAGCGATTTTTTAATCCCCGGCCTTGGAAAGATTGTTTTTGGAGAGGATTTCAGATATGGTTTTGAAGAGGATGAGAGTTTGAATTTATCCCCCGACAGTTTTGGTTTGGGCAGTTTTGAGGTAGAGAAAAACAATGATAATGTTGCTGAGCTTGCCCCTGAAAATGAACGAGCAGGGGAGAAAGATTTGGTTAAAATAACAAGCAGTTTAGAAGAAAAACAGGATAGGGATGCCAGAGTGGCAAATGTTGAAATTTCGGAACATGAGCCTCAGTTTACAAAGGGTTCAGGGGCTCCAATTGACTATGATTTTGGCGGAGAGGAAACATTGGAATCATACATTGAAACTCGCAGAACGGGTTCTGTAGCAGATGTTTATAAAATCGCTCCTGTGACCATAGCCCCTACGGTTAAAAAGGCGGATGATACTATTAAGGGTACGGTGATTGTTGATTCCGGCAATACAGAAAATAAAGAGACTGTTGCAGAAGATAGGCGTCCTGCCGTAAAGAAAAATGCGGAGATACTTTATTTTTCAAAAAGACAAAGTCCTGCTGATAATAAGGCTGGAGATGAAGATGAAATATCCGGAGAAAAGAAAGAAAAATTTATTCCAAGCGCAGGTGTTCTTGGAGGGCATTCTTACATTTTTGGGAAGCCTCTTCAATCGGAAGCAACTGAAGTTGTCGTACTTGGGGATAATGGAAAATTTGAAGTAGAACATGTTGCTATTGATAGTGAGGACACTGCAGCAAAAAGAAAATCTGCTCCGGCAAAGACGAGAAACGTTGAGTTTGCGCAGAGTGCGGTTGGAGCAATAGGTATTAAAGGACAGTCTGAGAATGTAAACGATGTTGAGGTGAACGTTGTTACAAAATCTCTTGCAACAAGCGATATTGAGTCATCACTTGGAGAGACAAAACTTTCTGCCGATGAAGTTGCATTAAAGAACAAGCTTGAAGCCCAGGAGATTGCAGAGTCTGAGAAAAAGGCGGAACAAAAACTTTGGCAGGATGCACAAAGAGTTCAGATGCAAAAAGAGAAAGAGGAAGAGGCAAGAGCTGAGGCTGAAAGGATAGAAAGGGAGAAGAAGCAGGCAGAGGAAATAGCAGAGAGAAGGCGGAGAGGAGAAATTATTGAGGATGACAAGCCTGAGCTTGGTCTTGCCGGCAAACCTCGTACAAAAGTTGTCAAAGATATTGAGGGGCAGGATGAAAGCGCTAAGGAATCTATAGCTGAGATATTTACAACTGTCGCTGAGGAAGAGGCAAATTTTGTCGGAGCAAAGGTAGTTGGAGAGAAAGAAGCTGCAAAGGATTGGAATGCAGCTAAAACTGCTGCCGTTCAAGAGGAGGAGCTTGCGGATAAGATTGAATCACAGAGCGATGAGGCTTTGCAAAAAAATGAGGCGCAAAAAGCAAAAGAGGCCGAGGAGTTAAAGGCAAAATCTAGGGCCAAAGCCGAGGCTTGGGCAATGCGGCAAAAAGAGGAGGAGGCGCAGATGCGTGCGGAGAGGAAGTTGCGTAATGCAAAGATACTTAAGTATGTAAAATATTTTGGGTATGGTGTTGCTGCGGTTGTTGTTCTTATTTTGATTCTTTATGCTCTGCGGGAGCCTTTGCGTCCGGTATTGGAGCATTTGTTGTATAACGCCGATGATTTGCGCGTTATTCACTATAATCTATAAAAATTTAAATAGTTCCGTTTATGCCGATTCCCGGGTATTAGCCAATTTGAGCGCCGTTGGCAATTATTTCTTGCGGAGTAATGAAACGCATTTTACCGTTGCCATCCTTAGCCATCAGAATCATTCCCTTGCTCTCTATTCCCCTAAGCAAACGGGGCTTTAAGTTTGCAAGAATGCAAATCTGTTTTCCAACCATTTGCTCTGGGGTGTAGTATTCTGCTATACCTGAAACAATTACACGCTTGTCTATTCCGGTGTCTATTGTGAGTTTTAAAAGTTTGTCTGTTTTTGGAACTTTTACGGCTTCAAGCACTGTGGCCGTTCTGATGTCCATTTTATCAAAATCATCTATGACGCATTCCGCTTTTTGAGGAGCTACAACTTTGGCAGCAGCTTCTGAAGCTTTTGCCGCATTGGCTTTCTTTGTATCATTAAGTTTCTGAACCTGAGCAGCTACGGCTTCATCTTCTATTTTGCTGAACAGAAGTTCAGGTGTATTGATTGTGTGACCTGTCTCCAAGAAATCTACTCTGCCGATGTTGGCCCAGCTTACCAGACCGTCCGGTTTGCTGGTGGGGCAGACTTCATTGTTCACAGGTGAAATTTTAAGCATTGCCTGAAGTTTCTTTGATGAAAACGGGCAGAAGGGTTCAAATGCAATTGACAGATTAGCACATAGTTGCAATGATAAATTTAAAATGACGGCAACCCTTTCCTTATCTGTTTTTATAACTTTCCACGGCTCTGTGTCTGTCAAATATTTATTGCCAATACGCGCCATGTTCATTGCCTCTTTAAGCGCATCTCTGAATCTGAAATTCTCCAGACTGTTTTGCAGCAGTTCTTTTATTTGCGGAATGGCTGCAATAAAATCTTTATCTATTTGCTGCAGAGCTCCATCGGGAATGGCGGGAACTTTTCCGTCAAAGTACTTGTGAGTCAGCACTATGCTGCGGTTGACAAAGTTGCCGTAGATTGCAACAAGCTCACTATTGTTGCGTGCTTGAAAATCTTTCCATGTAAAATCATTGTCTTTAGTTTCCGGTGCGTTTGCGCAAAGTGCGTAACGCAGAACATCTTGCTGCCCCGGAAAATCTGCAAGATAATCCTCCAGCCATACAGCCCAGTTGCGGGACGTAGAAATTTTATCTCCTTCTAGATTTAAGAATTCATTTGCAGGGACATTATCAGGTAGAACATATCCGCCGTGAGCCTTTAGCATTGCAGGAAAAACAATGCAATGGAAGACAATATTATCCTTTCCGATGAAGTGTATCATGTGGGTATCTTCGCTCTTCCACCATTTCTCCCAGTCATTTGGCAGAAGCTCTTTAGTGTTTGATATATAGCCTATTGGAGCATCAAACCATACGTATAAAACTTTTCCTTCTACGCCCTCTATCGGAACGGGAATGCCCCAGTCTAGGTCTCTTGTTACTGCTCTTGGCTTAAGGCCGCCGTCCAGCCATGACTTGCATTGTCCGTAAACGTTGGTCTTCCACTCTTTGTGATTATTTAGTATCCAGTCTTTTAGCCAATCTTCATATTTGTCTAGAGGCAGATACCAATGTTTTGTTTTCTTCTTAATTGGAGTTGCGCCGCTTATTGATGAGTGGGGATTTATCAGTTCATCCGGGCTAAGCGTGCTTCCGCATTTCTCACATTGGTCTCCGTAAGCTCCTTCAAATCCGCACTTTGGGCAAGTTCCCACAATATATCTGTCGGCAAGAAAAGTATTTGTCGCTGTATCAAAATATTGCTCGCTCTCTTGTGCGACAAATTTTCCTTCTTTATAAAGCTTTAGGAAAAATTCAGAGGCGGTTTCTGCATGGATTTTTGAACTTGTTCTAGAGTAAATGTTAAAACTTATGCCAAATCTGTTAAAAGAGTCTTTGATTATTGCGTGATATTTATCCACAATGTCCTGTGGCGTACAGCCCAGCTGTTTTGCCTTTATAGTAATTGGGACACCGTGTTCATCACTTCCACACACAAACAGAACATCCTCACCTTTAAGACGTTGGAAGCGTGCATAAATATCTGCCGGAACATAAACACCTGCAAGATGGCCAATGTGAACAGAGCCGTTAGCGTAAGGCAGGGCGGCGGTAATCAAATGTCTTTTAAACTTCTTCTCCATATTATGTGTCAATTAATTTTGCTGCCTTTGTCAAATCTTTTTTGACTTGAGTTAGCAGCTTTATTTGTTCTACAATATTTTTTTCTTCTTCTGTATTTCCCTCTTTATGAGTTTTATCCAGTTTTGGAGTCAATTCCAGAATTCTTTGTGCAACTACTTTTGCCTTGTATATATACATGGCTTTTGGAACAAGATTGCCAAGGATGCTTTTTTCCGGTATGAGAGTATTTTTAATTTTCTCGCTCCTTAAAGAGTATTTATCCTGAAACAAATTTATCACAACTTTTGCAACTGCGTTATCAGGGCCGGTGGCAAAGTGCCTGACAATTTCAGTTGAGTCAGTTGCGTCAAGTGTGAAGTACTCATTGTAAATTTGTTTTAGCACAGGATTGATGAGCTCAAGTCCGTCACAGTCCAGCTGAGTCTTTATATATTCAGCAACACTTTGCTGATCAGTCTCTTCTGAGCCATAATTAAAACTCTTCTCGTTCTTTAGAATATTGTGTCCAAACTTAAGCAAGTAATAAATTAAATCCTGTTCCGCTTCTTTGCAATAGTCATTGTTGCGGGCAAGATTCTCTTCCTCTTGAATAGGGGAAGTGATATTTATCTCCTCAGGTTCAGGCTCTCCTGTCTCCGCGTTTTGCAAATCCTCCTGCTTCTTGTTTCTCCAATATTCATCATTTTGTCTCTTGGCGCGCAGCTCTGCAACTTTCTGATTTAAAATGTCCGGAGATATTTTTAAATTTTTTGCAGTCTCATCTATGTAAACGCTGCGGACAATGGAATCCGGGATTACGGATATGCTTGTAACTACTTCTCCAATCAGCTTTGCCCTCTTAAGTGGGTCTCTCTCAATATCCTGACTCAGAATACGATACTTGAATGAGATGAAATCTTCCTCTGCGTCCTCCAAGAATTTTTTTAGTTCATCCGGAGTGTGTTTGCGTGCATAAGAATCCGGGTCTTCACCATCAGGAAATAGAGCAACTTTAACCTCCAGTCCCTCTGCCAAGAATAAATCTATCCCCCTTAAAGAGGCATGAATTCCTGCCGCATCTCCGTCATAAAGGACTGTAACTTTTTGGGAAAATCTTTTTATGAGTTGTATCTGTCCTTGCGTAAGTGAAGTGCCGCAACTTGCAACAACATTAATGACTCCGTTTTGATGGAAAGAGATGACATCTGTGTAACCTTCTACAAGATAGCAGTTCTGGGCCTTTGCAATTGCCGCCTTTGCTTCATACAGTCCGTAAAGAGTTTTGTTCTTTACATAGACGGAACTCTCAGGAGAATTTACATATTTTGCGATGTTTTTATCCCCGCGCAATTTTCTTCCGCCAAACGCCACAACTCTTCCAGTGATGCCGCGGATAGGGAATATTACCCTCTCCCTAAAACGGTCATAAAGTTCTCCTCCGCTGTGGTTTTGATATAGGCCTCCGTCATAATTTTGCTCTCCGTTTTCTGTGACTCTGCCCTCCAGAGAGAGTCCCGTTTCAGTTAAATATTCTTTTTTATATCCGTTCTTAACGGCCTGGCTGCTAAAGGAATTACGCTCTCTGTCCGCATAGCCCAGCAGAAAATCTTTAATAGTCTGGCCAGAAAAACCTCTCTCTCTAAAATAACTTAGACCAACCGCTTTTCCCTCCTCAGTCTCCAGCAAAGTATTGGTAAAATAATTTTGAGCATACTCATTTACAATCAAAAGAGAATCTCTGTGCTGTCGCCTCTCTACATCTTCCGCTGTTTCTTCTCTCTCTTTAACTTCTATTCCGTATTTTTTTCCAAGATATTTAAGCGCCTCAACATAAGTCATTTGCTCATGTTCCATTACAAAGTTTACAACATTCCCTGCCTTGCCGCAGCCAAAGCATTTGTAAATTCCAAGCCTTTGAGAGACAGAAAAACTGGGAGTTTTTTCATTGTGAAACGGGCAACACGCTATGTAATCAGAACCTCGGCGCTTTAAGGCAACAAAATCTCCAATGACGTCAACAATGTTGGCGGCATCCATAATCCTCTCTATTGTTACCCTGTCAACCATTAACTATCGTGATGAATATTTTTATTGCTGTGATAAATATTTTGCTCCCGACAGATATTAAAATGCTTTGAAACCTATTGCCTTACGCGCAAGCGCAAGGGTTGCGGCGGCACTTTCCCTTGCTTTGTCCGCCCCCTGTTTTACAACTTTGCGGAGGTATTCCTCATTTTTGTAAATATCATCTATTCTGGCCTTTATGGGAAGCGTCTGCTTACAGATATCCTGAGCCAGCTGCTTCTTTAAATCTCCATATCTTATGGAGCAATCATTATATTTTTCTTTGAAACAATCCACGGTACTCTTGTCAGAAACTATGGAAAGAATTGTGAAAAGATTGGCTACAGATTCCGGCATTTCAGAGTTTGGAGTTGTGGGACCGGCATCTGTTACGGCCTTCATAACTTTCTTTGAGATAGTCTTTTCATCATCGCAAAGGAATATTCCATTACCCTCGCTCTTCCCCATTTTGCCGTTTCCGTCCAGCCCCGGAACTTTAATTGCGCCGCTTCCAAAATCCATATTAGTCGGTTCCGGAAAAACTTCGGCTCCATAAAGCGTATTGAACCTTCTTGCAATGGTTCTTGCAATTTCAAGATGCTGGTCCTGGTCTTTTCCAACGGGAACCTTTGTTGCCCTATGTGCCAGAATATCAGAGGCCATAAGCACCGGATAAGTAAGCAGACCCGCATTGACATTGTTCTTCTGTTGGCGTACTTTGTCCTTAAAAGAAACGGTCCTTTCCAACTCTCCAACGTATGAAATCATATTGAGCAGGGTATAAAGTTCGCAGATTTCAGGAACATCGCTCTGCACGTAAATAGCTGATTTCTCCGGATCTAAGCCCGCAGCTAGATACTCAGATAAAATAATTTTTACCCCCTCATGAAAATCCGAAGGATGCGGATGTGTTGTAAGAGAGTGAATATCAGCTACAAAAAAGAAACATTTATAACTGTCCTGGATTTTTACAAAATTCTTAAGTGCACCGTAATAGTTGCCAAGGTGCAGATGGCCGGTAGATCTAATGCCGCTCAATACTGTCTCCATAATGTATGAAATAATTATAAACATCGCGACGGAAACTGATCCATCGCGATTAAGATAAAGTTCTGATTATTAGTCGTTGATAGTCTTAAGCTTTTCTCTGACTTTTGCCTCAATTTCATCTGAAAGCTCCGGATTGTCCCGCAGCAGCTGTTTTACACCGTCTCTGCCCTGAGCCAATTTGTTCTCTCCGTAGCTGAACCAGCTTCCGCTCTTTTTGATGACATCCAAGTCAACGCCAAGATCAACAATTTCTCCAAGTTTGGAGATGCCCTCGCCAAAGACAATATCAAATTCCACTTTTCTAAAAGGAGGGGCCATTTTATTCTTTACAACCTTAACCCTGGTGCGGTTTCCGGTAGGATCGTCCCCATCTTTGAGCTGATTTAACTTTCTGACATCCAGACGAACAGAAGCATAGAACTTAAGGGCGTTTCCGCCTGTTGTAGTCTCCGGATTGCCAAACATGATTCCGATTTTTTCACGCAGCTGATTAATAAAAATGCAGCACGTGTTGGTCTTGCTTATGTTTGCGGTAAGCTTTCTAAGTGCTTGGCTCATAAGCCTTGCCTGTAATCCCATCTTGGAATCACCCATCTCTCCTTCTATCTCCGCTTTTGGCGTAAGAGCTGCAACTGAGTCAATTACAACAACATCTACAGCTCCGGAGCGAATAAGGCTGTCTGTAATTTCCAGCGCCTGCTCACCGTTGTCCGGCTGAGAAATAAGCAATGTATCTACATTAACTCCAAGTTTCTTTGCATAAGTTCTGTCAAAAGCATGCTCTGCATCAATGATTGCCGCAATGCCTCCAAGCTTTTGAGCCTCTGCAATGGCGTGAATTGCCAATGTCGTTTTTCCGCTGCTCTCCGGTCCGTAAATTTCTATTACTCTGCCTCTTGGATAACCACCAATGCCCAGTGCATGGTCAAGTCCAATAGAGCCTGACGGGATAACAGAAACATTAAACTTAGGCTGATCTCCCAATTTCATAATTGTTCCTTTTCCAAAATCTTTTTCAATTTTGTCCAAGGTAGCCTGCAGGGCCTTAAGCTTTTCTGGATTTGTCTCCTGAGCTTTAGGCTTCTCTTTAACCTCTTGCTTTACCTCTTCCGCTGCTTCAGCGGCCTTTTTCTCTTTCTCTTTAGCCATAATGGTTTAATTCTTAAATGTTAATTTAACAATGTCTACAAAGATAGACAGAAATGACTAAATTTACGCAATGAAAGAGAAACTTTTGGGTAAAAATCTGCAGGAGCTTAAGGACGTTTGCAAAGTCCTTTCCCTGCCGCAGTTTGCGGGAGGTCAGATTGCGCAATGGCTTTATAAAAAGCGAGTTACAACTTTTAATGAAATGACAAATCTCTCTCTTTCTTCACGACAGAAACTTTCAGAAAATTATGATATCGGTTTTGTACAGCCGGCGGAAGCAGCTGTTTCAAAGGACGGTACAAAAAAATACCTCTTTCCGTATCATACGGGCACATTCATAGAGGCTGTGATGATACCGGATGAGGAGCGTGTAACATTATGCGTCTCTTCTCAGGCCGGATGCCGGATGGGATGCAAATTTTGCATGACCGGAAGACAAGGGTTCAAAGGGAATCTTGATGCTTCGGAAATTCTTTCACAATTTTTTACCATCCCTGAAGCGGACAGACTTACCAATGCTGTTTTCATGGGAATGGGGGAGCCGCTTGATAACCTGGAGAATGTGGAGCGCGCAATTGACGTGCTTACTTCTGACTGGGGCTGCGGTTGGAGTCCTAAAAGGATAACTGTCAGCACTATCGGAGTTAATGTGCAGAGATACCTGGATGAGACTAAAACACATCTGGCAGTCAGCATGCACAACCCATACGCAGATGAGCGCCAAGACATGATGCCGGCGGAAACAACAAATCCGCTAGACAGAACCCTGGAAATCATCAAGCAATATGATTTCACCAAACAGCGCCGCGTAAGTTTTGAATACATAATGTTCAAAGGCCTTAATGACAACAAGCGGCATGCAGATGCAATTATCTCAAAATTAAGAGGTTTGGAATGCAGAGTCAACCTCATTAGATTTCATGATATCGGAGACACAAAATTCCAAAGTTCCTCCATGGCTGTAATTGAACAATTTAGGGAGCGTCTTTGCAATGCGGGAATTATAGCTACGATACGTGCCTCTAGGGGGGAAGATATTTTTGCGGCATGCGGCATGCTTAGTGGTCTCAAAAACAAAAATAGATGAAAAAGTTTTCTATATCTATCTTTTTAACAGTTTTAATGATAGATGTTTGCAGCATAGGAACACAGGCCGAAGCTATTACTTTTTCATCAGTTGCACGGGGAGATTCTACTTTTGTTAACGGCGTTTCCGAAAAAAAGAGACCAACTGTTGGATTGGTGCTTTGCGGAGGCGGTGCAAAAGGTGCGGCACATATTGGTGTACTTAAAAGGCTGGAAGAACTGAATATGCCGGTTGACCTGATAGTAGGCACGTCTATGGGTGCGCTGATAGGAGGCTTGTATTCAATTGGTTATACTGCAGGACAACTGGACTCCTTGATAGGAAATGCGGATTGGTCATATCTTTTAAGTGATAATTCAAAGAGAGTGGACGCTTCTTTTTCTAAGAAGATGTCGGATGAGAAGTATCTGATTAACCTGCCCTTCTACAACTTGAGAGCCGGTGGAAGGTTAAGCAAAGTGCAGCGTGATACGGACAAAATAACCTCTGAAAAAATTGCCGGGAAAAACGGAAACAAAGCTTTATATACACAAGAATCTGATCATTCCGATTCACAGGACATATCTTTAATAGGCAGATTGCCAAGCGCTTATATAAGCGGGCAGAATGTTTTGAATTTGCTCAGCGGCCTTGCAATAGGGTATCAGGATTCAATAGATTTTAAAAAACTTCCAATCCCTTTTGCATGCATGGCAACAGATTTGGCTACCGGAGAAGAGGTTGTGCTGGATCACGGGTATCTTCCGCTTTCCATGAGGGCCAGCATGTCAATTCCGGGGGTTTTTGAGCCTGTTACAATTGACGGAAAAGTTTTGGTGGACGGCGGCGTTGTCAATAATTTCCCAATAGATATTGCCCGCAAAATGGGGGCTGATATTGTAATAGGAATTGATGTTCAGAATGAATTGCTAAAGGCGGAAGACTTGAACTCAATTGATAAAGTTTTCAGTCAGTTAATAGGTCTTATAGGTAATGAGAAATTCCTTAAAAATAAGGAAGATGCCGATGTTTACATTGGGCCTGACGTATCAAAGTTTGGAACTTATAGTTTTAGTAAAAGTGCGATAGATACTTTGGTTGTAAACGGATATGCAGCAACCCTTGTAAAGGATGAAAGACTGCAGGCGGTTCTGAGAAAAACAGGACCGGCACATTTTCACTCCACAAATGGAGAAAAGATATCTTTTGCAAGAGAGATTTATCGCTCGCAATTTAAGGTGGGAGAGATAGGTATGGAGGGCGTTTCCGGAAACGATAAAAAGTGGCTTCTCAGTCTTGCGGGGATCTCAGAAAACAGTACAATATCTGGTGCCCAGATTAACGAAGCGATATCATTATTTATGGGAACTCAAGCATTTTCACAAGTTACATACCAGTTTGCGCAGCAGAAAAATGGCGATGAAAAACTTACTTTTATTTTCAAGAAGGGACCTACTAATATTTTAAGTTTTGGTGCGCACTATGATTCAGAGGAGGCAGCGGCGCTGCTGCTTAATCTTGGAATTCACCAATATGACCTGCATGGCTCGCGTCTTGCATTTACCGCAAGGCTTAGTTATAACCCGTATATAAAAACTGAGTATACTTATGTGTGCCGTAACTTCCCGCGCTTTGTTGCTACTTATGAATTTGGCACTAAGGATATAAATATCTATAGTTCAAGTACCTCAAAAAACAATATATCCTATGTCTATAATGGACTGGAGGTCTCTTTTGCAAATATGTATCTAAGAAATTTTGACATAAAAGCCGGTGCAAGAATTCAAAATTTCAAGTTCACAAAATTCCTATCGGATTATATAAATGAGTCTGAATATACTTTAAACGCACGCAGTTATGCTTGTGTTTTTGCGGACGCAAAAATGGATAATCGCGACAGTAAACATTTTACAAAAAAGGGTATGTATCTGGATGCGTCTGCGGAATATTATTTTGCGGGATTTCACTCCGGCTTTAACAGTTTTTCTGCATTCCGTTTTGGTTATTATCTGGCAATAAATCTGAATGATGACTTGGTGCTTCTGCCTTATATTTATGCAAGAATTACGCTGCACAATAAATCTGAGTTTCCATTTTACAATTTTGTAGGTGGTTCAGAGGAAGGAAGATACATAGACCATCAAATTCCTTTCATAGGGATAAATTATGCAAATGCAATGAACAAGTCCGTTGCAGTTGCCCGTCTGGATTTGCGCAGAAAGATAGGCAAGAAGCATTATATTTATGCTATATGCAATTACCTCAGAACTCAAGATGACCTTGGGGCAATAATGGATGTTTCCAAAGGCGGCTACTGGGGTGCTGCTCTAAAATATTCTTATGATACTCCTATTGGCCCTTTAAGCTTCAATATTCACTGGTCAGATTACAACCACAAGGCAGGAGCCTATGTTTCACTGGGTTATTACTTTTAGGGTTTATCAAATAGTGCGGAAATAATTAAATTTGTCCGGTTTTAAATTTGCTTTCATGACAAAGGAACAGGCGCTTAAAAGATTGATGGGGGAGTGCAGCCGCAATGAGATGTGCAGCGGGCAGGCGCGTGCAAAGTTGGAGAAGTGGATGGTGGCGCAGAAAATGGTGGTGCTTACACAGCCTGATATAGAGGAGATTATAAAGACTCTTGTTAAAGAGAAATTTATAGATGATGCAAGGTTTGCAGGGGCTTATATTCGCGACAGGTACAAGTTTTATGGTTGGGGACCACGCAAGGCACAGTTCCAGATGAAGGCCTTGGGAATACCTGTCGAGATTATAAAAGGGGCAATTGCCGCGGAGTCACAGCTTGCCGCGGAGACCCTTAAAAAAATTGTTGCCGCAAAAAGCGCTGAGGTTAAAAAACGCTCTGAACGAGCGGCCTCAAACAAGAGCTCAGGTGATATTGATGACTCCTCGTTCACAGATGAAAATAATTCGTATAGAGTTCAGCAGCAGGCGCGTGCAAAGATTGTAAAATTTGCTCTTTCCCGTGGTTTTGACTACGAGGCGGTTATGAAACTAATACGTTAAATATTTTTGGTGCCTTGCCGGAATCTTGGTTTGTTAGTAGGTTACGTGCTAACTTGGTTGATTATAAATAAGTTTTTTTGTGTCGTATCCTCTTTGGTCCGCTTCTGATAAAATTGCCGACAAAGTCTCTTTAGGCATGGCTTCCGTGCGGGATAATATCCATAGGTATTTATCTGATTTTCCGGCTCCTACAAGGGCCCATTCGTAGTTGTCTCCAAGCGCCAGCACTCTGTAGGAGGAATAAAAGAACAAGAAGAAAGAGACCTTAAGCAAGCCAGTTGTTTTTGTTGTTTTTGCCTTGCCTATAATTTTGCTGTTTCTCTTCTGTTCTGAATTGAAGCCGGTATTTACCACTTTTATCATACCGTTGTCTTTCAAGGAGTAATTGGCTTTGACATTTGTAAGATTCCTTTCAAATCTGTGGTTAAATCTGGCAATCTCATACCAGGTGCCAAGGTAACGGTCAAGGTTAAATTCTCTTACCGTGCTGATATTCAATTTATTATTCTCTGCTGACATGATGATTTTAATATTTAGGTTAAGAAATGCTTATTTCTTGGGCAGGTGAAACGCTCGGGCTACCGTAAATTTACAAAAATTATGATATCACAAGACTGAAAAAATTTCAGTCTTTCTGAAAAATTGTCACTAAAAATTCCCTCAATGCTGTCAAAACTACTTGACTTTCAGCTGGCACAGCCTTTGCGATTTACTCAAGTGTCTTTGAAAATGAACAGAGATTAGAGATCAAAGAGAAGTTTTCAAGACAAGATTTAACAATAAACAAATTTAAAAATAGGAGGATTTTATTATGATGCCAATTTTAAGAAGAAACAATGAGAACTGGTTGCCGGGTATCTTCAATGATATCTTCAGCGACGATGATTGGATGATTAAAGCTAACGCTTCTGCCCCTGCAGTAAACGTCATTGAAAATGCTAAAGATTATAAAATTGAGGTGGCTGCACCTGGAATGACCAAGGAAGATTTCAAGGTCAACATAGATGAGAACGACAATCTTGTAATCTCTATGGAGAAAAAGAATGAGAACAATCAGGGCAAAGAGAATAGCCACTACTTGAGACGCGAGTTCTCATACTCTAAATTCCAGCAAGTTATGACGCTTCCTGATAATGCGGATAAAGAGAAAATTTCCGCAAAAGTTAACAACGGAATTTTGAATATTCAGATTCCTAAGTTGCAGGAGGATCAAATTAAAAAGCAGCAAAAACTGATTAACGTTGAATAGAAAAAAGCCCGAATCACTTCGGGCTTTTTTTGCATGTCTCTTATTTGATTATCTTTGTGACGTTATGGAGAATCTTAAGGAACGTCTGGATACGTTAAGGAGGTCTCTTTGACTATGATAAGAAAGTCAAAGAGATAACTGAAGGTGAGAAGGTTGCTGTTGCGCCTGATTTCTGGAATGACGCTAAGAATGCGGAGGCGTTCTTGAAAAAACTGTCGGGAAAAAAATACTGGGTCAATGCTATTGACTCCCTTAAAAGAGAGGGAGAGGACTTTGACGTGCTTAAGGAGATGGGGGCGCCTGAGGAAGAGATTGCTCAGCAAGATACCCTGGTTACCAGGCACTTGGAAGAAGTTGAGTTTAAGAGTATGTTGTCTGCAGAGGGGGATAATCTTGGTGCGCTGGTTAAAATTAACAGCGGGGCCGGCGGAACGGAGAGCAATGACTGGAGCAGCATGCTTATGAGGATGTACACAAGATGGGGAGAGCGCAATGGATATAAAGTGACTATTACTGATTTGCTTGCGGGTGATGAGGCCGGAATTAAATCTGTTACTCTCCAGATAGAAGGCGATTACGCTTACGGATATTTGAAGGCGGAAAACGGAGTGCATCGTCTGGTGAGAATTTCCCCATTTAACGCGCAGGGCAAGAGGCAGACAACTTTTTCATCTGTATTTGTTTATCCGCTTGTGGATGACTCAATTGAGATTGTTATTAATCCCGCAGATTTGGAGTGGGACACATTCCGTTCCAGCGGTGCGGGTGGACAAAATGTAAATAAGGTTGAGACGGGAGTAAGAGTCAGACATATCCCGACAGGTATTGTTGTGGAAAATACGGAGACTCGCTCTCAGCTGGATAATCGTCAGAATGCGTTGAGAATTTTAAAGTCTCATTTGTATGAATTGGAACTTGAAAAGAAAAGGGAGAGACAGGCTGAGCTTGAGGGGCAAAAGAAAAAAATAGAGTGGGGTTCTCAAATCCGCAGTTATGTTTTGCATCCGTATAAGATGGTGAAAGATGTACGTACTGGTATAGAAACTGCTGATACGCAGGGAGTTCTGGACGGAGATTTGAATGCTTTTATGAAAGCTTTCTTAATGGGAGTGAGAAGAGGGGATAATAAAAATGACGATGAAGATTAGTAAAATTTAGTGATAAATAATAGCTCATAATGAGTTTTAAATAATAAAGATTATGGAAGAATACAAATACAATCCGATGTTTGAAATTGGCAAGGATGCTACTGAGTATCATTTGCTTGAAGATTCAAAAAAATATGTAACCGTCGGGAACTTTGAAGGTCATAAAATCCTAAAAATTTCTGCGGAGGGTTTGAGAATGCTGTCAAGGCAAGTTTTCCATGATATTGCCTTTATGCTGCGTCCCTATCATAATGAGATGGTTGCAAAGATACTTGATGACCCTCAGGCAAGTGAAAATGATAAGGCGGTTGCCCTGACTTTTATGTTGAATGCGGACGTTGCGGCAAAGTGTCAACTTCCTCTTTGTCAGGATACCGGGACTGCGATTATTTTTGGCTGGAAGGGAGAGAATGTCTACACCGGCGGCGGTGATGCGGCTGCTCTGGAGCATGGAGTTTATGACACATATACAACTGATAATCTGCGTTATTCGCAGACTGTTGCCTTTGATATGTTTAAAGAGAAAAACTCCGGAAACAACATTCCCGCACAGATAGAAATTTTCTCTCACGACGGCGATGAGTACAAGTTTTTATTCATGGCAAAGGGTGGCGGAAGTGCAAACAAAACATATTTGTATCAGGAAACAAAGGCGCTTCTTGCACCTGACAAACTGGAGAAGTTTTTAATTGAAAAGATGCGTTCTTTGGGAACGGCCGCATGCCCTCCTTATCATATTGCGTTTGTAATTGGCGGAACTTCTGCAGACTTAAGTCTCTCTACGGTTAAACTTGCATCTGCAAAATATTATGATGCGCTGCCAACTAAAGGACTTGGCAACGGCCAGGCATTCAGGGATGTAGATATGGAGCAAAAACTTTTGAAGGATGCTCAGGAACTTGGAATTGGCGCTCAGTTTGGCGGAAAATATTTTGCGCATGATGTTAGAGTGATAAGACTTCCGCGTCACGGAGCTTCTTGTCCTGTTGGACTTGGAGTAAGCTGCAGCGCAGACAGAAATATTAAAGCAAAGATTAATGAGGATGGAATTTGGCTGGAGACCTTGGATGCAAATCCTGCTCGCCTGATTCCCGCCAAGTTTAAAAACAGCAGTTCTGCTTTTGAGGGTGGCGTTCATGTAAACTTGAATCGTCCTATGAAAGAGGTGCTTGCAGAGTTGACCAAACATCCGGTTTCTACTTTTCTTCTTTTGGACGGAACCATTATTGTTGCCCGCGATATTGCGCATGCAAAATTGAAAGAACGTCTTGATAAGGGAGAGGAACTTCCTCAATACATTAAAGATCACCCGGTTTACTATGCCGGTCCTGCGAAAACTCCAAAGGGTATGCCGAGCGGTTCATTTGGCCCAACAACGGCTGCACGCATGGACCCTTATGTAGATTTGTTCCAGGATAACGGAGGCAGTATGATTATGATTGCTAAAGGCAATAGAAGCCAGGCTGTTACAGATGCTTGCAAAAAACACGGTGGATTTTATCTTGGGAGCATTGGTGGTCCTGCCGCAATACTTGCACAGGATAACATTAAGAGTGTCAAATGTATAGAATATCCGGAACTTGGAATGGAAGCCATCTGGCAAATAGAGGTTGTGAATTTCCCTGCTTTTATTTTAGTAGACGACAAAGGCAACGATTTCTTCAGCAAATTCAAGGGCCGTTAGCTGGACATGAAAAAGATAATTTATTCAATATTACCTTTCTGCATTCTGTTTTTTGCAGGAATTTTGTGCAATAATGCCGAGGCGCAAAATACTAAGGCGTTAGCAAGTAACTCTGTAATTGATACTGTATTCAGCAAGAAATTGGAGTGTAGTATAATTTCTAGAGGTGATAATTTTCCCGACAGATGTATTAAGAGGGACAGCGTTTATTTTTTGTTTGCTGCGCTTCATAAAAATATTGATGTTGAGGATTTTGCGGTCAAGGCAAATTTTTCCAGGGTAAAAACCGATTCAATATTGTCTCTATTGGAGAGCAAGAACTTGGTTCATAAAATTAATGGAATTTTTAAGCCCACTATTTTTATGGATTTGGCGGAGGACGGTAAAAATTTGTTTTCCTATGCTAGCCCGATATCCGAGCAAATAGCTAATATAATTGAGAAAAATCTATCGGGAATAAAAAGAGATTTTTCAAAGATGAAAATGGCGCAGAACAGTAATTTTGAACATTGGTCTTTTTTTATTTTAAGTGATGTGATTTTGGATAATTGGCAGATTAACAATGTGGAACGGGATTTCTTGAGTGCGCCTGAGCGTCCGCTTAGGCACGGTAAAAATTATTACTGTCGCATTTCTGAGAGGAATTCAGTGAGGGAAGCGTTTGGAATTTACGGCAATCAGTCAGGTGATATTAGTGTTTATGGGAATAATCGCAATAATTGCAATTTATCTGAAACAGAGAATGTTGTCTCTGCTTCAGATAATGAAATGCTTGAGATAATGGCTCAAAAGTTTCTGCCCAAGTTGCTGAAAGTTTTGGAAAACAACAGAGCTTATATGGAGAACATTTATGTTAAATCCAGTTACTCCAATGAAATAACTTTCAATGAGTTCTGTATATGGTGGTATCACTTCATTTATACGCAAACTACAGATTTGCTGGCATCTAGAGGTGTATTACAAATTCCGGAGAACGGAAATTTTGTGTATAAATTTTAAAAACGACTTAAGGTATCCAAACTAAGCGGAAGCCAATTGCCGGGGATCTTACAAATGGACTGCAACTATTTCTAACTTTCACTCTGCACATATCGGCAGCCTCGTCTTGAGCTTTTTCCCATTCTTTTCCGCCGGCAAAATTTTCTTTTGATAATTGAGGTGTATTTGTGTGCGCCCCGCCTCTAATAACTTTAAACTTTCCGCTTATAGTGCCCTTTGGATCTATTAACGGATTGTTGAATGTAGAATTAGGGTATTGGTTAGTATAGCCGTCTGTAGTCCACTCCCAAACATTGCCGCTCATATCATAAATTCCAAGTTCATTTGATCTTAATGTTGCAACGGGTTTAGAACAACCATCTTTTGCAGTGAACCTGTACCATGCTACGTCACTTATTTCATTGCTTCCGCTGTACTTGTATCCCTTGCTCTTTACTCCGCCAATGGCAGCAAATTCCCATTCCGCCTCTGTCGGGAGTCTAAATGTTCCGTTGTCTTTATTAATGTAATTAATCTTACTTAGGAATCCATTCTTTCCGCAGATGTTATACCACGTTATGGATTCCACTGGTAGGTTATCTCCCCTTAAATTATAGGATGGGTTATTTTTTATTATTGTAGTCCATTGAGACTTAGTGACTTCTGTTTTACCGATGTAGTAATCCTTGGTGATTTTTACCCAATGTGCAGGTGTTTCATCCTCGTCTTTAACTTCTACATCATTTTTCATGCTTCCCATCAAGAATGTTCCGGCCTTAACCAGAACAAACTCAAAATCAACGCCGTTGACTGTAATGGTCTTGGTGGCGGGAAGTTCTTCTTCTGCAGCGCATTGTGTTGGGCTTTGCTGGGCCCACAGCATAGTGGGGAGCAGTAATAATGACAAAACGACAAATATATTTTTCATAATCATATTTATTTACTTGATAAAGTGTTAAATACAGATGAATTAAATAATGATGCAGTTCCAGTGTTTAACTGCCCGGTCATAAGGTCCATGTAAATTAGAATAGAATTATTTGATCTATACCCAATTACGATACAACTATTAAGTAAGCTTCCACATTTAGTGGTGAAAACTATTTTACCGGAATCTATAGCATATTTATAAGAAGAAGCCGGTGCTAAATTAAAATAGTTACCTAAGAAGTTAATAAAGTTAGAATTACTAACATCAATTCCACTGGCTAAAATTTCACCTGCATCCGCGTTATAAGCATTGCAGTAGGCAGCCAAATAGTATGCATAGGAGTAAAACGAGCCTCTAATTGTGTTATATGCGTAACTTATTGCTTCAAAAGGACTTACATTCAATCCATTATGTTCAGCAGTTGTGAGATAGCTGTTTATTGCGAATGTGTCGCCATCTTGATATACGTATGTATCAATATTATCATTTGGAGAGTCCTTGTCCTCGCCATTACCAGAATCTTTATTATTGTTATTATTATCATTTTGGCACTGTCCTGTACAATCTTCTCTTCCACAATAAGGGCAAGGAGAATTCGGCTCGTAGTTGTGATCTCCGCCTCCACCAAAATGACCGCAGTTACAGTCCTGGACTAAAGCGCCACAGTCAGGGCAGAACATAAGAAAAGCCCCTCCATTAGCATCGCTGTTGCCATGCTTGCAGTTTGGACATATATCACCGTGAACATAAACGCCACAATTATAACAATACCAAGAATCTCCCTCCTCGCCTGTAATGTACCCAGTTGGATGATTTGTTTGTAACGAATCTGTGCTAGATTTTGTCACAATTTTAGGAAAATGTAGTGCAAAGCCAATAAGTGTTGCAGTTCTGTTTGTAGAATTTTTCATGTCATTATTATCATGAATGACGCCTAGCATAACCTTTTTGCTATTGCCGAAATAGTATGCTTCTACGCATTTGCCGGTTTCATCTGAGTAAAGCATAAAGCCGTTAAAATGGGTCCTGCATCCGGTATATAGGAAGGCCTTGTCATCCGAATATCTGTTGTCCATACTACCTATTGCAGTAGTTATGAATCTTCTAACTTGACCATTGTCCAATCTTTCTATGACTAAATAGGATTTTATATCATAGTTAGATTTCTTAATTATATAATAAATTCCTGTTTTTGCATAGAAAGATGCAACAGTATTTGCTGGAACATTAAGGGGAACCATGTAAGCAGATGAATTTTTTGTGGTACCATAAATGGCATTCTCCCAATCGGGGGTTATGTTTTCAAAATCTGCTTTTGTTGCGGCAGCAGAACCGCTGTTAAAGTACTCCACAAGTTTTAAATCTTGTGCGTTATCCTCAAAGTTTGTCTTGGCTTCAGCAAGAGAAAACTTTTCGTTTTCATTAAGACCAGAGATGTGGTCGCCTGTACAGGCACTGAGGACAAAAGCAAGAAATACTACTGCAAAAATTATATAGATTCTTTTCATTTACGTTAAATATATAAGTATTAATTTTTATTTAAAATTTAAATAAAGGTAAATATTTGTTTTATATTTGCAAGCAAATGTGTCTAATACTATTAACATTTTAAATGATTTTATTGAAAAATAAAAGCAATTATTATATTAGCAAATCGTCAATTTCTGCCATAATTGGGTTAATATTATTACTATTGACTTTTTATAATAAAGTCTGCCAAGATATACTTTCGTACAGATTTTATTTTTCTTTTTTAGCACTTATGTGCTTTGTGGTTTGTTTTACTGGATTATATTATTGGAGAAGGCATATGACCGTCTTCTCTTTCTCTGAAATCAATGCAGTTGACATATTTGTTTTTATATTTATTTTGTACGGGTCAATAAATATTTCTTTCAAAGGGGACAACTATGAACCGCTGATAGCAATCAAGTGGCTCTCAATTATTGTAATCTATTTTATATTCCGTCTTCAAACGAAACGATCTAAAGTTATTGTTATGTACTTTATAATAATCTCTGGATTAGTTCAATGCGTCATGTGTCTTTTGCAGTTTGCAAGTATCCTAACTCCAAATAATAGTATATTTCCGATAACAGGCAGCTTTACTAACCCCGGTCACGTGGGTGGGTACTTAGCAGTTTCCTTTTCCCTTGCGGTTTCTCTTTTAGTAAATAATAAGGAACACCAGTCCAAAAATACAAGAATGTTTTTAGCCATAAGTGCCGTAATGATATTGGGTGTTATTCTGATGTCAAAATCAAGGGCAGCTCTTTTGGCTTGTGCTATTGCTGCTATTATAATATTTTATCAGTCTGCATATTACGGAAAGTGTTCTTCACAGATGAGGTGTGTTTTTACCTTTGTCGCAATTGTTATAACGTTGTCCTCTATTGTTGCACTTTATAGCATAAGACCAAAGTCAGCCAATTCAAGGGTGTTAATATGGAGGATAGGCATCGGGATGATAAAAGATAAACCAATTTTTGGTGGCGGTGTTGCGTCATTTCGTTCATCTTATATGTACAAGCAGGCTGAATACTTTAAGATTCACAAAGATTCAAAGTTTACCCTTATAGCAAATAATAACTATCAATCGTTCAATGAATTTATTCATATAACTTGCGAACAGGGAATTGTAGGACTTGTCATTCTTTTGTCAATTTTATTTGCCGCCTTTTTTCAACAGTACAGTTCAGTTGAAAAACCTGCATTAGCGGCTTTAATAACTGTGAGTTGCTTCTTGTATGTTTCTGATATTCCGCCTATACTTATTATGTTCCCTGTCTTACTTGCTCTTCCATATAATGCGGAAAAGCATAGGAATATCGACTTAAAAAGATCCAAACATATCCCGTTGCTGCTTGTGACGGTTGCCGTATCTCTAGCTATAGTTTCTTTCTATATTAAGGAAAAATATGATATAGTAAGAAAGGATATAATTAGTTCATATAAATTGGAGTGGCCTCTGATAAAGCGCAACGATAAAGAATATGCGCTAATGTTGCACAACAAGGATTTTGCTTTGCGTTATGCAAGTGTTTCACAAGAATTTGGAGATGTCGTTTATGCGATTAATACACTTGAAGATGTACGTAGGTATATGCCGACCGGTGAAATGTTAAGCGATTTGGGGGATCTTTATGCTGAAAAGGGTAATGAGAGGTTGGCTATCAGCAATTATTGGCTTGCCCATTATATGATTCCATCAAGAATCATCCCGCTATATAAGCTGTTCTTATTCTATAAGAAAAGGGGAGATATAGTAGACGCAAGAAGGGTTGCAAAAATAATTATCAGTCAACATTATAGTAAAGTTGGCTCTATTGTTTTAAGGGCAAAACACGAGGCGAAGATATACTACTTTGGAAGTAATAACTAACCGATTATCACTCGGTTATTTTTGTAAGAATCATTTCAGAAGGAAATGTTATGCCCTCCGGAAAAACATCTTCATTACTCATGACGAGGCCTTCTCCCGCTTTGATTTCAATTTTTATTTTTGGCGGATTTTGTGAGATTATAGTAAGTTGCCCATCGGTAAATCTCTTTGGTTTTCCCAATCCATTTTTTTTGCCATAATCTTTAATGCTGAAGGTTGCAGTTGTACTATTTATATTCAAAATGATAATTGGGCAGTCAAACAAATCATTGTAAGACATTGAGTACATGTTCATGCAATCAATGATCGTTACTCCGTTTTTTGAGAATGTATACGCTCCAGTAACACATTCTTCTGTCCCTCCACCCCAATTGTCTGGTATGTTAAGTGTACACTTTTTGAGTTTCATTGTAAAAGCTTCACCAGCAGCTTGGTTTGTATATCTCCATGTTCCCACGCAAAAATCTATGGGAAAAGTTTGAGCAAAAGAGGAGGAGGAAAAAAGAATAAAAAACAGAAACAGAGGTAATTGTTTGGTTGTCTTCATGTTTTGCGGTTTTACTATTTTAAGGTATCCAAACTAGGCGGAAACCAATTGCCGGGGATCTTACAAATGGACTGCAACTATTTCTAACTTTCACTCTGCACATATCGGCAGCCTCGTCTTGAGCTTTTTCCCACTCTTTTCCGCCGGCAAAATTTGCTTTTGATAATTGAGGTGTGTTTGTGTGCGCTTCGCCTCTTTAGTGAGTCTAAAGGTTCCGGACTTAACCAGAAACTCAAAATCAACGCCGTTGACCGTAATGGTCTTGATGGCGGGAAGTTCTTCCGCTGCAACACATTGCGCCGGGCTTTGCTAGGCGCACAGCATAGTGGGGAGCAGTAATAATGAAAAAACGACAAATATGTGTTTCATGATAAATATGGTTTTTATCTATTCTGTTATTTTTGTAAGAATCATTTCAGAAGAAAAGCTCCTGCCCTCCGGAAAAATTTCATTATTATCATTAATGACATATATACCCTCTGATTCCTCTATGTCAACTTTTATTTTTGGCGGATTTTGTGAGATTATAGTAAGTTGCCCTGCGGCAAATCTCTTTGGTTTTCCCAATCCATTTTTTTTGCCATAATCTTTAATGCTGAAGTTGGCAGTTGTACTATTTATATCTAAAATGATAATTGGGTAGTCGTACACATCTTTGTAAGACATTAAGTACATGTTAATGCAATCAATGATCGTTATTCCGTTTTTTGAGAATGTATACGCTCCAGCAACGCATTCTTCTGTTCCTCCACCCCAACTGGCTGGTATGTAACGTGTACACTTTTTGAGTTTCATTGTAAAAACTTCACCAGCAGCTTGGTTTGTATATCTCCATGTTCCCACGCAAAAATCTATGGGAAAAGTTTGTGCAAAAGCGGCAGCATTTAAGCTGACAAGCAGCAATGCAATAAATAATATTTTTTTCATAATTAAATATTTGTTAAGCAGTCATAAAAAGACGTTATGTTGTTAGCATATTTTGCGTATGCCCAGTCTTGAGAAGCCGAGTCTCCAAAGCAGAATGCCACCTTTAATCCATTCTGCTGGAAGTAATAACTAGCCAATTATCAACTCGATTAGTTTTGTAAGAATCATTTCAGAAGGAAAACTTATTTCCTCTGTTAAAACACCTTAATTACTCATTGATTACCAGCTCCCTCCGGCACCGCCACCGCAGAAGCCGCCTCCTCCTCCGCCGAATCCTCCAAAGCCGCTGAATCCTCCTCCGCCACCTGAGCTGCCTCCGAATCCGCCAATGAATGGACCACCAAATCCTCCGCCGGAATTGAACCCTCCTCCGCGGCCAATATGGCGTCCGTGTTTCTTCCCATAAATTGATGCGGCAATACCTATCCCAAAGAATAGTGCAATGAAAATTAGCATTACTATGCCGCCGGGATCTTCCCCGTCATCTCCGCTGAATTCATCTGAAGAAATCTCACCTGCTGCAAGAGGAAAAATCAAACTGAGCGCATCATTGATTCCGTCATAGTAATCATTCTCTTTAAATGCCGGAATAAGACGCATTTGTATGATTCTCTCACACATTGCATCTGTAAGAACCCCTTCTAGTCCTGAACCTGTCGAGATGAAAACTTCACCGCTTTCATCTCCAACTTTTGGTTTTACAAGAAGTACTATTCCGTTAAGATATTTCTTCTGACCTACGTTCCACGTTTTTCCTATTGTGCGTGCATATTCCTCTTTATCAAATCCGTACAGAGTCGGAACAATTACAACGACAATTTGGTTGGAGGTTTTTCTGGAGAAATCTTCACAACGATTTTCCATAGAGGCAGCTTGCTCCAGAGTCAAAATCCCCGTGTAGTCATTGACCAATCTTGGAGGATTTGGACGTTCCGGAATAGCATCTGCAGGTGAATTAAATTTTGCAGAAGATTCTTTTTGTTCTGCAGCATCAAGCGCAACTTCTGCCGCTTTAATCTGCTCATCTCCAACAGGTACGTAAGGATCTGTCGCAAGTGTTGAACCAAAAGATGTTCCTATTATGTTGCCGTCTTTATCTTTTTTAACGGCGGCTTGCAGAGTCTTTTCAGCGCTATTTGTGCTTGCTTTTTTTATTGAATCCGCAGCAAGCAATCTGATATTCTGATTTGCGATAGCAGTATTATTTGCAGCATTCTGCGCTCCGGCAGGTATTGCCGCAGTTGCAATTAAGCATATCGCCGCAAGAACAGCAACGAATTTATTTTCCAAAAGATACTTCATCGCTCTGTTCATTTACATCATCCGCAGTGTGCGGAAATTCTTTTTTCAGCAAATCTCCTGTGCTTAGAATTGCTTTACATATCCCATTGGTATATTGCCCTTTAGAGAAATCTTCTGAAATTGCGGAGCGGATGTTATTCCAATAATTATCCGGGATAACTCTGTTAATACCGTCATCACCAATTATCGCAAACTTGCGGCTTTTCTTTGCTACATAAATTAGCACTCCGTTACGCGCTGCAGTCTTGTACATTCCAAGCATATTAAAGAGATAAATTGCCCTTGCCATAGGATTCTCCTCTTTGCATTCACTCTCTATATGTACACGGATTTCTCCGGAAGTATTCAGTTCCGCTTTTTTGATAGCGGCAACTATCATATTCTCATCCTCTCTGGGAATCAGATGTTTAACAAACCACATGATATAAATAAAACTGTCGGGAGCAAGATAATTATCTTTTTCCCGACAGTAATTTTTTAAGAATTAAAATTCAACCTTAGGTGCGGTTTCTGATCCTGCAGCTGCCTCAAAATAAGGCTTGGTCTTAAAGCCGAATAGGCCGGAAATCATGTTGTTAGGGAATTTCTGCAGATATGTGTTGTAGTTCTTTGCAGTGTCATTAAAGTTGTTGCGGGCAACGTTAATTCTGTTTTCAGTTCCCTCCAGCTGGCTTTGCAGCTCAAGGAAGTTTTCATTTGCTTTTAAGTCTGGATAATTCTCCTGAATCATAAGCAGTTTGCCAAGTGCACTGCCAAGCTCTCCCTGTGCATCGTTGAATTTCTTAAGAGAGGCTTCATCCAAATTTGCGGGATCAACTTTGATTTGAGTTGCCTTTGCGCGAGCCTCTACAACTCCCTCTAAAGTAGATTGTTCATGCTTTGCATAACCTTTGACTGTAGAAACCAAGTTAGGAATCAAATCTGCTCTTCTCTGATAAGTGTTTTCTACATTGCTCCATGCCGTGTTAACAGCCTCACGCTGCTTAACCATTGAATTATAGGCTTTTATACCCCAAATAACTAGTATCGCCAAAATGACGAGTACTACTATTAGTCCTGAACATCCTTTTTTCATAATTGTAAGTATTTGTTTTAGTTACAGTTCTAGTGTTTGCGCACGCATCTTACAGAGGCACCCATGTCATCCTTTGTTGCGTAATTGAACGGGAAGTTTGGCAGGTTGTAGTATATGTATCTGTAATAAGCGTTGTTGGAATCCATTTGAGTGGAACTCCAAAAATATGCGTATGTATTAAGCCCTGTGAAATAATGATAATTATTTGAGCATGTGCCTGTTGCAAGAGCATTCCACCCAAGCTTGTTTTGCATGGTTACAAGGGCGGAGTAAGGCCAAAATTTTGTTCCGTTGAATTTAGCATTTACCATTAGCATCTGACCAAGTCCCGTCCAGTTGTCTAAAAAACGTACTGGACTTCCTTTCAATGTCTTAGCCAAGTCTTCCCAATCCTCATTGGTAGGGACTGTCCACCCAGGAGGGCAAGCTCCCTGAGGTCCTCCTCCAAGTCCTGCGCCTGAAACTCTTCCTGTGGCGTCATTCCAATTATACAATCTTCCAAAAACATATCCGGCGTCATCGGCATTTGCATAACCGCTGCCGCTGCCTTGATAATTAAGGTTTTCCGCAAACCAATCCAGATTACCTGCAGTTGTTATGTAATAGTATTGCCTATCCCTGGGGTCTTGTATAGAGTCTGTAGGTGCGGAGACGCCAGTAAGCGAATGTCCTATGTATGGAACTATTGAATTGCAATACATTGTAGAGGTTGTGCCGTAATAACCTGTTGCTGAGGCTGCTTCAGTAATAGTATACAGAGCCAGCGAATCCGGAATTACAACAGTGCATTGCACTCCGGCAGTACCCTTTACAGTATCATCCATAATTGAGGAATACCACTTGTAAGTCACTCCGGATGAAGGAGTTGTGATTCCTCCGGCTGTTAAAGTATAACTCCTCCCGGCCAGCGAGTACAGCGGAAGCGTATAAGTCATATCCCCCTCCATATATTCTTCTGTATCATCAGACTTATGGCATGCTGCAACAAAAAGGGCTGCAATAAAAAGGAGTGTCCAAAATGTTTTAGTAGAACTGAATTTCATTCTTGCTTAATGTGTTTAATGCAAAAGTACGTTTTTTTGCACTTAAAATGAATTATTTCTAAATTTGTACATTAATGCGAGCCAAAATCGTGCCACTACTTTGGCGTGATGTATACTCTAAAAACCTAATATATGTTAAGGAAAATGGATTGGCGTCTTGCTGCCTCTGCAATTATTTCCGCAATCTTAATTGCTGCGGGATGCAGTAAAAGCAAAGATTATGTTGCCTTGACCGGCGTTGCCCAAGGTACAACTTACCATATAGTTTATGAACCTCTCGACAGCTCTGCCTGTAATGTGAGGGACAGCGTAAAACTCTATTTTAAACAGATAGATAATTCAGTTTCCGGCTATGACACAACATCTATCTTGCATAAGTTTAACAACAATATGCCTGTTAAACTGGACAAAATTTTTATAGACAATTTTATCTTTTCTTCCGCTATGTATGAGCAGAGCAGCGGGGCTTTTGATGTTTCCAGCGCTCCGCTTTTTGATTTATGGGGGTTTGGATTTAAAAATAAATCGACGGTATCTAAAGAAAAGATAGACAGCATAATGCAGTTCACAGGCATGAGACACTTTAAGTTGATTGGTAATGTGATAACCAAAGATGATCCGCGCTGTGAGTTGAATTTCAATGCAATAGCGCAAGGCTATACCGCTGATTACTTTGCTTCAAAGTTTAGGGACATGGGCATGAAAAATTTTATGATAGAAGTGGGGGGAGAAGTTTTTGCACAGGGGGTGAATCCTGAGGGGAAATTTTGGAAGATAGGCGTTGACAAACCGGTGGACGGGAATAATTCTCCCGGCGATATGATACAAGATGTTATCAGTCTTTCCGGCAGGGGGTTGGTTACCAGCGGAGATTACAGGAAGTACTATATAGAGAACGGAAAAAAATACGCTCATACAATTAATCCCAAGACGGGTTATCCTGTTCAGCATAATTTGCTGAGTGCAACCGTGATAGCTCCAAATGCCACAGCGGCAGATGCTTATGCAACATATTTCATGGTTGTAGGAGTGGAGAAGGCAAAGGAAATAATTGCAAATACTCCGGATATAGAGGCTCTTTTGATTTACGGAGATCAAAAACATATGCATCAGTATATTTCTAAGGGTATGAAGAAAATTACCAAAGTAGAGAACTAATATTATCTGTGTGAGCAGATATGCACCATATACAAAATGAAAAATAAAATATTTGATGATTCTAAAAATATTTCCAGAAGAAATTTTCTGAAAACATCAATAGCCCTTGGAGGGCTTTCAACTATTGCAATCTTTGGAGGCGAGAGTTTTGTCACATCAGCCGCATCCGGCTTGACCGGATCAGGCTTTAAGACCAAAGACCAATTTGATACAATAATTGCCAACGGTTTAGTTTATTGCGGAGATGGAAAAGCTCCGCTTAAAGCAGATTTAGGTTTAAAAAACGGTAAGATTTCTGCAATTGGAAAACTTGGAAAAAACTGCAGAGAGTTTATTGATGCAAACGGTCAGGCTGTGAGCCCTGGCTTTATTGATATTCATACTCACACAGACACAAATTTACTTGAGGCTCCTCTTGGAGACAGCAGATTATTCCAGGGCGTAACTTCCGACATTGCAGGTAATTGCGGCGGTTCACCTTTCCCGTATTCAGATGAAGAGTATGATGCTGCAAAAGGGACAAAGCGTTTTGGATACCCTTTCTGGAAAAACATTGACGGCTTTTATGATGCCTTAAGGAAAAATACAATCGGAATTAACTTTAAGAGTTATACAGGACAAGGTACTCTTAGGCACGTAGTTGTAGGTGACAATAATGTTCCTTGCACTCCGGACCAGCTTAAGAAAATGTGCTATTTGCTTGACCAGCAGATAGAAATGGGAAGCATCGGTTTGTCATTTGGATTGGAATATACTCCGGGTTCTTACGGCAGCAGAGAGGAATTTGTAGAACTTCTTAAGGTTGTTGCAAAACATAATGCTTTGTATGCAATTCACATGAGGAATGAGGATGACCGTGTAGAGCAAGCTATTACAGAGGCTATTGACTTAGCTCGCGCTTCAGGTGCAAGACTGGAAATTTCTCACCTTAAAGCGCAGAATGAAGCCAATTGGGGAAAGGTCCCAAACATGCTTAAATTGATTGATGATGCTGTGGCGAGCGGAATGGATATTTGTTTTGACAGGTACCCCTACACTGCTTTCTCTACTGATATGGAGACTTTTGTTCCTCTTAATGACAGACAGGGAAGCAATGAAGATGTAATTGCTAGATTAAAAGATCCTGTAAAGTCCAAGGCTATAGGGGAGTATGCTCTTAGCAGAATTAAGAGACTAGGTGGTCCTCATTGTGTTTTGGTTGCAGCTTGTTTTGCTCCGGGCAATGAAAAATATTCGGGCAAGTTCATTGATGAGTGCTGTGCTATTTCCGGAATGGATATATGGCCGATGATTCAGTATCTTTTGATTTCAGAAAATCTTGGCGTTCAGATTGCAGGTTTTGCAATGAAAGAGAGCAACTTGCGTGCAATTCTAAATCATCCTCTTGCAATGGTTGCATCTGACGGCAGCGTCTATTCTCCAAACGGAAGGTTGGGAACAGAGATGCCGCATCCTCGTTCTTATGGCACATTCCCTAACTATCTTGGCAAGTATGTAAGAGATGAAAAGTTCTGCGATTTGCAAACTGCAATTTATAAATGCACAGGACTTCCTGCTCATCAGCTGAGACTTAAAGAGAGGGGTTTGCTAAAGGTTGGATATGCAGCGGATGTTGTTGTATTCAATCCTGTAACTATAGCTGACATAGCTACATACGCAAAGCCCCATCAATTCCCGCGCGGAATAGACCACGTGTTTGTCAATGGAGCTCATGAAATTTCCGGAGGCAAGTACACAGGGTGCAAGCTTTCCGGTGTTATATTGTAAATACCACAAATAATATATAAAAAGAGCGGTGCCGTTTTCAGCACCGCTCTTTTTATATTGTTCTAAGATTAGTTCAAATTTTTTCATCTTTTTCAAATGCTTCAACTATCTTTGTAACAAGAGAGTGGCGCACTATGTCATCTTTTGTAAAATCTATAATTGCTATTCCTTTTATTTTTTGCAGCAGTTTAATTCCCTTTGCAAGTCCGGAGTCTTCTTTGCGCGGCAAATCTATCTGCGTCATATCTCCGGTTACAATAAATTTTGCATTGTTGCCCATTCTTGTAAGGAACATTTTCAACTGCCCAAGAGAGGTATTTTGCGCCTCATCCAAAATTACAAACGCCCCTTCCAACGTTCTTCCTCTCATGTATGCAAGCGGTGCAATTTGTATTGTTCCTTCCTCCATCAGAATTTTTAATTTTTGCGGAGGAATCATATCCAGAAGCGCATCATACAATGGCTGAAGATATGGGTCCAATTTATCTTTTAAATCACCGGGTAAAAACCCAAGTCTTTCTCCTGCTTCAACTGCCGGTCTGGTAAGAATCAGTTTTTTGACCTCACGGTTTTTAAGCGCTCTAACTGCCAGAGCTATAGCTGTATATGTTTTACCTGTTCCGGCGGGACCAATTGCAAAAACCAAATCGTGAGTATAATAATCGCTCACAAGTTTTTTCTGATTTTTAGTGCGGGCTCTTATAATTTTTCCCTCATTGCCAAACACTATGATATCTCCTTCATCTCCCAGATCTCCCCGTCTGCTGTGAGGGTCAACATTTTCACACTCTCTGTCATCCTCGCTAGAGATGCCCATTGGAAAATCATCCGGCATGCCAAGCGGTGATTGCGGACTCTCAAAAATTTGGTCCACATCATCAAGGTTTAGATTACGTTTGTGTTTTCTGATGTCTATCAAGACATTAACGGAGTGTTCAAAATTTGTAATGTCTTTATAGCTGCCCTTCAACATAATGCAATTTCCGCGCGGCGTAATTTTTAACTGCGGAAAATATTTGCCTAGTCTGTTGATGATTCTGTCGTTGACGCCAAAGATATCAATAGGGTCAATCTCCTTAAGCTCAATTTTTTTTTCTGCCATATATGCCAGTTAAGTGCGCGTAATAACCATAGACCGCGCACACAAATGTAGTTATTTTTCTAATCTTGCGGATACATACATTTCTGAGCGGAACTGTGAATCAAAGCTGCAAATTTTTATCAGATGTTTATCCTTTATAAATTGATAAGTATGAGCCATTTTAGAAAATGCCACTTTTTGTTTTGGCGTCGCGGCTCCATTTGCATAATCCTCAGAGTTTATAAAGTCTTCTATTGGAACAACGGTATAATCTTGCAAAAACTCTCCCCTCCTAAAACACCATGTATATTCCCATTTTGGCATCGCGATAGATATTTTTCCGGTAAAATTGTCTTTTATAAAGGTTAGCTGCAACAACGTACCAACTTGAGTATAAGCCGGATCGCTCTGATTAGAAATATAGTTTCCCATTGAATAAAAAACCATTTTGTTTACATTGCCGCTTTGAGAAACGTTGCCTTCAATTTCAGGACCCTGGTCCGGCTCCATATAAATATATCCCTCTTCCGGAACGTGCGGATGGCTTCCTACAATTACTCTAACTCCTTCTCTGAAAAGCATTTTAGCCCATTGCTCTTGTTCTGCCGATGGTTCCAGATGATACTCTTCCCCCCAATGAGGACATGCAATAATTATATCTGCATTTTTATCTCTGGCTCTTGCTATGATTTTTTTCACCTCCGTAATATCCAGTAAATTAACGTAGTACGGATCAGGAACAGGCATGCCGTTTGTGTCATAGGTAAAATTGACGAATGCAAATTTCACCCCTTTGATTGTAAATATTATAGGGTCTTGTTCAATTTCCTCTTTTCTGCTTTTGTAAACTCCAGTTGTTGGTTCACCGATAGATTCATAGTAAGCAAATGTATTCTTTAAACCTATCTCACCTTTATCTGCAATGTGATTGTTTGCCATAAGAAAAAGCCCAATGCCGCTCTCCTTTGCTGCTTTTGCAATTTCTACCGGAGCAGAAAAATTTGGATATCCGCAATATGGTTTTGTACCTACAGTCATCTCCATATTTGCCACCATCAGGTCTGCCTCTTTAAACTTGGCAGTCATGTACTTAAATGCATCATCATAAACGTAGTCCAGACCATCTCCCATTGCAAGTGCCGCTTCTATTTGACCTCCGTGCTGCATAACATCTCCGGTAAATGAGATTTTTATTGTGTCGGAGGATGCTGGCAATTTGTAAGGCTGAAAAGAAACTGTCGCAGAGGCAGAATAAGATGTTATTGCAAGCAGAATTAACGTAGAAAAAATTAGGCGGTGTAAAATGACTTTGCCGCAGTTTGAGAAGTTCTTCATAATTTGGCGTAAACTGTTAATAATTAGGACGTAAATATACGCCATTTTTTTGTGTTTTAGCGCATAATTTCATACATTTGCGCCTACCGCTGTGGTGTTTTTAAACATGCCCGTTTTGAAGATTTAAATACCTTTTACTGTCCTGATTATGAATAATAAGATACTTCTTGTGTGTGTTGCGGCAACTCTCATTCTTGGGGGTTGCGATTGGGTGAGAAGCAGGCTGGATTTGCCTACTTCAAAGGATATTGCCGTCAAGAAGGCACTGATAGTAAAGAGGGAGATGCAACTGCTGGACTCTCAAAGAAATGCAAAATTGGATTCAGCTGCTGTGCAAGTCAGTGATACGGCTAACGTAAAGGCTATTGCAGATGGGGAAGCAAATGTTGCTCAGTTAAAGGCGCAGCAAAAGGATGTACAGTTTGCCCAGAAACAGAGTGCCCGCCAGGCAGCGGTGCAGGCGGCCGGATCCCAATATCAACAGGTTGCAAATGAAAATGTTGCACAGACACAACTTAAATACAAATATTACCTTATTGTAGGTTCATACCGCCAGGCAACAAGTGTGGAGAAAAGATTGCAACAGTTTAGAAATATGGAGGCAAGTCCTGTGACTATTCCTTTAAAGAATGGACTTACAATGGTTTCTGCGGTAGGTTTTAATTCATTGTCAGATGCTGAAGCAGCAATTTCTGATGTTGCAGATTTGGCTCCGGATGCATGGGTTTATAGTAGGGCAAGCGGTTTGCATAAGTAGAAATTACTAATTAAAAAAAGATAGAATTATATATGAAAACAACAGCTTTTACACAGAAACACATTGAGTTAGGGGCCAAGATGATGCCCTTTGCGGGTTTCAATATGCCTCTGGAGTATATTGGAATTAAAGCGGAACACCTTGCTGTAAGAAACAGCGTTGGAGTTTTTGATGTTTCACACATGGGAGAGTTTTATGTTAAAGGACCTAACGCTCTTAAATTTGTACAATATGTTACAAGTAATGACGCATTTGTCCTTTTTCCCGGGAAAATTCAGTATTCATGTTTTCCTAATGGAAAGGGTGGAATAGTAGATGACCTTGTAGTGTATTGTTTTGATCCACAGTGTTATATGATGGTTGTCAATGCTGCAAACATGCAGAAAGATTGGGATCATCTTTGCAAATTTGCTCCAAAATTTGGTCTTGAAATAGGCAAGGATTTTTACAATGCTTCTGATGAGCTGAGTCAGCTGGCTATTCAAGGTCCAAGGGCTATGGAAGTTATGCAAAAACTTTGCAATGAGCCTGTTACGGCAATGGAATATTATACATTTCAACAAATAACCGTTGGCGGAGTAGAGGATGTTATTGTTTCCACAACAGGTTATACCGGAGCCGGCGGATGTGAGGTGTATGTAAAGAATGCGGACGCTCTAAAATTGTGGGATAAAATATTTGAGGCAGGAAAACCGGAAGGCATTATGCCTGTGGGACTTGGTGCAAGAGATACGCTGCGTTTGGAGAGGGGTTTCTGTCTATATGGAAATGATATAGATGATACAACTTCTCCTCTTGAGGCGGGTCTTGGATGGATTACAAAATTCAATGATAACAAGGGAGATTTCATAGACAGAGATTTCCTTATGAAACAAAAAGCAGCGGGTCTGACCAGGAAACTTTGCGCTTTTGAGCTGATTGACAAGGGAATTCCGCGTCACGGATATGAGATATGCAACGCTAATGGAGAAAAGATAGGTTTTGTTACTAGCGGAGGAATGAGTCCGAGTCTTAACAAGCCAATAGGGATGGGATATGTTGCAGCTCCTTTGTATAAGGCTGATACAGAGATTTATATTAAGGTTAGAGACAAGCTGCTTAAGGCGGTTGTTGTAAAAATCCCTTTCTATAAAGCTTAATCTGTTCTTGCTGGTTCTACTGAAAAATGGGCAGGATATACAAAATATTGCTGGGGGCGGTTTTCACTTTTGTTTTTGTGACATCCGCAACCGCGGAATTTAATAATGTTTACTCGCAGAATATTGGGGCAACAAAAATTAAATCTCCGCAGAAATCTGAAACTGAGAAGAAAAACCAAGACACATTGCGCGCTCATGTTAACTTCCTATCCTCCCCTGCTTTAAAAGGCAGAGGTGCCGGAACGGAGGGAGAGGTTAAAGCGTCGCAGTACATTTATGATTACCTTTTATCTAACGGGTTGCTCATGCTTTCTCCTCGCGATGGTGAAGATTTCAAAATAGTTCAGTCCGGCGGTGATACTTTGTGTTCCCGCAACATTGTCGGAATAATACCCGGGTATGATAAAAACTTGAGCAAAGAGTATGTTGTGTTGGGTGCTCACATGGATGGCCTTGGCTATACAACCTTGAATGTTAATGGAAAGCAAGAGGTTCAGGTCTATCCTGGAGCAGACAGAAATGCCAGCGGTGCGGCTGTTCTTTTGCAGCTGGCAAAGATGATATCTCAAAACAAATTTATGTTCCGGCGCTCAGTGATAATTGCATTTTTTGGAGCGGGAGAGCTTGGCATGGCCGGAAGCTGGTATTTTTTAAATCGTTCATTTGCAGAGGTTGACAAGATAAATCTAATGATAGATATGGATGCCGTAGGTTATAGCGGGAATAATAATAAACTGCAAGTCTTTACCGGCGTGCAGAATCCGGATATAAATGGAATAATTGGTTCTATAGCATCAAATCCTTTCTCTGTAACTCCCTCACTTTCAGATAAAGAACCTTTTGGTTCAGATTATAGAAACTTCTATCAGAAAGAGATACCGGCGGTGTTGTTTACTACCGGTTTGCATGCTCAGATGAACACTGTAAAAGATACTCCGGAGACATTGGATTACTTTCAGATGGATCAAATTGCGGAATTTATTTACTCTTTTGCATTGACGGCCGCATCACGGGAACAAAAAATAGATCAAGGGCTTAAGTCCGGAGAAGAGAAGGTTGGAGGCAAGAGCGAGATTGTTTATACTCAGCAAGGTGTGGATCACAGGGCAACATTCCTAAAAGGTGATGAAAGATACTTCCTTAAGGAGTGGGTTTATCAGTATGTTAAATATCCCGACAGTGCAATTGCAGAGGGAATAGAGGGGACGGAGCAAGTTGAGTTTATTGTAGATAAAACCGGTACGGTAAGAGATATTAAGATAACAAAGAGTCTTAGTGACGATATTGATAATGAGGTTATAAAAGTGTTTAAAGCTTCTCCAAAATGGAAGCCTGCAACACTGGAAGGCTCCAACGTCAGCGTAAGAATGTCTCTTCCTGTAGAATTTATTTTGACAAAAAAGAAAGGCAGCTTTGGCATAAAAAAATAGCTGTCGAGATATAGAATAGTTTATAAATTTTGTTGCTCAATGGATTACAATTTTAAGGAGATTGAAAAGAAGTGGCAGGAGTTCTGGGCTAAGAACGGAACGTTTAAAGTTAAAACAGATCCCTCAAAACCAAAGTATTACGTATTGGATATGTTCCCTTACCCTTCAGGTGCGGGACTACATGTAGGACATCCTCTCGGTTATATAGCAAGCGATATTTACAGCCGATACAAAAGACTTAAGGGTTTTAATGTTTTACACCCTATGGGTTATGATGCTTTTGGTCTTCCTGCGGAGCAGTATGCAATTCAGACGGGGCAACATCCTGAGGTTACAACTCTCAATAATATAAACAGATATAGAGAACAGCTGGATAGAATAGGTTTCTCGTTTGACTGGGACAGAGAGGTTAGAACTTGTGATCCGGGATATTATAAATGGACGCAGTGGGCTTTCCTAAAAATGTTTGGATGCTGGTATAATAATGAACATGACAAAGCGGAGCCGGTTGAGGAACTTGTAAAAATATTTGAGAAAGAAGGAAATACAAACGTAAATGCTGCGTGCGGAGATGTGGATGTCTTTTCTGCGGAACAGTGGAAGAGTTTTTCAGAGAAAGAAAAGTCTGATATGTTGATGCAGTATCGTGTTGCATATCAAGGAGAAACATCTGTCAATTGGTGTTCTAAACTTGGAACCGTATTGGCAAATGATGAAGTGAAAGAGGGGCTCTCTGTGCGCGGAGGTTTTCCAGTTGAGCAGAAAAGAATGAAACAATGGCAGCTTAGGATTTCCGCTTATGCAGGGAGATTGCTTGATGATTTGGATAAGCTTCAATGGACAGATGCGCTAAAGGAAATGCAGCGCAACTGGATAGGAAAGTCTTACGGAGCTGAGATTATTTTCAAGGTATCAAATCCTAATCCTGCAAACGGGCAGCCTGCTAATTCTGAGCATGATATGAAAATCTTCACTACTCGCGCAGATACTGTTTTTGGAGTTACGTTTATGGTACTTGCTCCTGAGAGCGAGTGGGTGGAGCTGCTTACAGCAAAGGAACAAAAGAGTGATGTTGACGCCTATTTAAAAGAAGCTAAAAAGAAAACTGAGCGTGAGAGAATTGCGGAGACGCATACTGTAACAGGCGTGTTCTCAGGTTCTTATGCGGTCAATCCTTTTACGGGAGATAAAGTTCCAATTTGGATTTCAGAGTATGTTCTTGCTGGTTACGGTACGGGTGCAATCATGGCCGTTCCCGCTCATGACAGCAGAGACTATGCTTTTGCAAAGAAATTTAATCTCAAAATAATTCCTCTGATTGAAGGATGTGACATAAGCAAAGAGAGTTTTGATGCAAAGGATGGAGTTATGTGCAACAGCGGATTTCTTTCCGGCAAAACCGTTAAAGAGGCTATTCCTCTGGGGATTGCTGAGGTGGAGAAACGCGGAATAGGCAAAAAGAAAATTAATTATAGGCTGAGGGATGCTATATTCTCCAGACAAAGATATTGGGGGGAGCCGTTTCCAATTTATTACAAAGACGGTGTTGCAACCCCAATTCCGGAAGGGGAGCTTCCGCTGCAGTTGCCAAAGGTTGAGTCATTTAAGCCAACGGCAGACGGAGAACCTCCATTGGCCAGAGCAAAAGATTGGACATACAAAGGTTATCCTTTGGAGAAAAGTACCATGCCCGGTTTTGCAGGGAGCAGCGCTTATTATTTGAGATATATGGATCCTCATAATAATGAGGATCTTGTAAGCAAAGAGGCGGATGAATATTGGAGAAATGTAGATTTGTATGTAGGCGGAACAGAGCATGCTACGGGTCACCTAATTTACTCCCGTTTTTGGAATAAATTCCTCTATGATTTAGGTTATGTGGCAGAACCGGAGCCATTCCAAAAGCTTATAAATCAGGGGATGATACAGGGTCGTTCCAACTTTGCATATAGGATTAAGAACACAAATAAGTTTGTCTCTTTTGGTCTTAAGGACAAATATGAGACAACGGAAATTCATGCTGATGTAAATCTTGTTCATAATGACAAGCTTGATATAGAGGGCTTTAAGAAGTGGATGCCTGATTTTGCAAAGGCTGATTTTATATTGGAGAACGGGGAGTACAAGTGCGGCTGGGCCATTGAAAAGATGAGCAAATCCATGTACAATGTTGTAAATCCCGACAGCATATGCGATTCGTACGGTGCTGATACATTGAGACTTTATGAGATGTTTCTTGGCCCCGTTGAGCAGAGCAAACCGTGGGATACAAAAGGAATAGACGGAGTTAACAGATTCCTTAAGAGATTATGGAAAATGTTCTTTGGAGAATTTGGCGGAAAACCAAATGTGGAAGGAGAGATTAATCTTTCTGATGAGGCTCCAAACGCTCTGGAACTAAAAGTATTACACAAGCTTATTAAAAAAGTGGATGATGATATTTCCAATTTCTCATACAATACTTCTGTTTCAGCGTTTATGATTGCAACCAATGAACTCTCTGATTTAAAGTGCAATAAGAGAGCAATTCTGGAGCCAATCCTAGTTCTGCTTTCGCCTTTTGCACCTCATATCTGCGAGGAACTGTGGAGTCTGTCGGGACATAAAGGAAGTATTTCATTTGCGGAATTTCCTAAGTATGAGGAGAAGTACACAAGAGAAGATAATTTTGACTATCCAGTATCTTTTAACGGCAAGACCAGGTTTAAGATTTCTCTTGCAAAAAGTTTGTCAAAGGAGGAGGTTGAAAAGGCCGTTCTTGCTGCGGAGGAGACTGCAAAATACCTTGGAGATAACAATGTTAAAAAAGTTATAGTTGTTCCTGGAAGAATTGTCAATATTGTAATGTAATGGCAGGCAAAGTTGCAACCATATCAAAGATAATTTTTGAATATTTTGTTATTACCGTTGGTGTGTTCATCTATTGTGGCGGGTGGACGGCGTTTATTACTCCTCAAGGGATTACAGGCGGTGGCGTTACTGGTCTTGCTACAAATATTCAATATGCTACCAATGGCATTATCCCATTGTATGTCAGCTATATTGGAATTAATGTGCTGCTGCTTGTAGCAGGAACTATTATTCTTGGGAAAGGATTTGGGTTCAAGACAATTTACAGTATTTTGTGCGCAACCTTTTTCTTGGCAGTAATGCCGCACTGGCATTGGCTGATGAGTCTTTCTGATATTTCTGATAAGCTTGTATCTGCAGTGCTTGGCGGAGCAATTCTGGCCGTAGGAATTTCTATGATTTTTAAGAAGGGCGGCAGCACCGGAGGCACCGATATTGTTGCTCTTGTTTTTACAAAATATTATGACACTTCTCCCGGGAAAGTTTTCATGTACTGTGACCTTATAATTATTGGTTCCATCCTCTTCCTGCCGGGAAAAGGTTTAAGTGACTTCATTTACGGTTATCTTACAACTGTCTCATTTTCATATATGTTAGATGCATTTCTTACAGGCCGTCAGCAGTCTGTTCAGATACTGGTTATCTCCAGAAAATATCAGGCGATTGCAGACATGCTTATCAGTGATGAACATCGCGGAGTTACTGCTCTGGATTCAATGGGATGGTATACAAAAGATGAGAGCAAGGTTCTTGTTGTGGTTGCAAGAAAGTATCAGGTTGCAGGCATAATGTCTTCTATAAAAAACATTGATAATAGGGCGTTTGTGACAGTGGGGAATGTGACTGCTGTTTATGGAGAAGGTTTTGAAAAAGTGAAGGTCAAGCCAAAATTTAAGGAGAAAAAGAGCAAGGAGGAAAAAGTAAGGAGTTTTTTAAAGTGGGTTAATAATAGTTAAGCGGTGTAATCAGATGAGCAGCATATAGCAGATGAACCGCGTACATTTGTTATTGAGATAATTACCAATATTTGTTTAAAATATGAAGAGGGTTTCTCTACCACAGGTTTTAGATGTTATAAAGTGTTATTTTTTCATAACACTTGGACTTCTATGCTATGTTACAGGATGGGAAATTTTCCTAATCCCCAATAATATGGTTGGCGGCGGAGTTACCGGCGTTTCAGCCATTATCTTTTATGCATTCAAGATACCAATCAGTATCTCTTTCTTTGTGATTAACACAGTGTTGCTTCTAATTGCTCTTAAAGTTCTGGGCAAAGGTTTTGGCTTTAAGACGGTGTATGCTATATTCATAACGTCCATATTTTTTCAAGTAGTTCCGGGTTTTATTCCGGCAGACTTTATTCAAGAAATAGCTATATCCAACGGCAAGCTTTTAAGTTCAATTTTTGGCGGAGTTATGTCAGGTTTTGGAATTGGAATATGTTTTGCTCAAGGCGGAAGCACTGGCGGAACGGATATAATTGCACTTATGGTTACAAAGTATCGTAATATATCTCCCGGCCGTGTTATCCTTTATATTGATATTTTCATAATAGCATCTTCTCTGTTAATTCCTGCAAAAGACATATTGGATGCAAGCGGTGTGGTTGTTGGCAAAGAGACATGGGGAATGCGCTTGGCCACAGTACTTTATGGCTATCTTTTAATAGGCGCATCCAGCTACACAGTGGATATGTTTCTTGCAGGTTCACAACAGTCTCTGCAGGCATTTATCTTTTCAAAGAAGTACGATGAGATAGCAGATGCAATAACTTCTAAGTTAGGCCGCGGCGTAAGCGTTATAGATACCACCGGATGGTATACCAAGCAAGAGGGTAGATTGTTGGTGGTGATTATTCATAAGACAGATACTAATATTTTTTATAAAATTATTAGAGAGATTGATAAAGACGCATTTGTGTCTGTGACAAATGTGTCCGGAGTTTACGGCCGCGGGTTTAAGCAGATTAAAAAATAGGCTTTTTTCAGCCTAAAAATTTACCATTTTACTTGTTTTTTACGATTGTGCTTATTGCAGCAACAATCGGTTTAGTTTTGCTGTGCAAAATCGTCAAAATTTTTTTCCGGAAATCACAATATTTTAACCGCGCCTAATATTTCCGAAATATTTTTTATTACTGCTGAGTAATTTTGCAGTAATCGTAATTGTCAAATCTATAATCAATTACAAACCTTTAATTTATTAACTGTGATGAATGGTAGCCATATGGTTATAATAATGTTTTTATACATATTTATAGTTACAAGTCTGTTTATAAGTTGCTGTTATAGGAAAAATTTTAAACAAAATACCGGACTATTTGCCGCTTATTTTTCATTGGTTCTAGCGGTTGCTCTAGAAGTATTGTATTTGAACTTTCATGATAAAGTAAATTGCTTCCCAGGTGTCAGCCATCAGGAAGCAGTTATGTGTAAAGTATACATACTTACGGGTGTTTTTTTTGTGTTGTTTCTTGAGGCGAAAGGTGTCATTATTGACAAATGCAGGCATATGAAGCTGGCATTAAAATATTTAATCTTTTTATGGATTCTAATAGCAGCGTATGATGCTATTAGAATTTATTGTTTAAATGAACAAATACTTTACTATGAGCATTTTGCGCTAATATCAATATCTACACTTCTGTTCTGCTTTTTTTGTGCAAAATCTTTTGTCCGGAGGGCAGATTTTATCTATGCCCGCGTTAACAAAAAATTGTTTGTCATGTTGCTCAATTTTGAGTTTTTTATAATTGTTAATTATGTGTTGCATGTTTTATTTTTAATTGATAAAATTATAATTGCAGAGGCTCTGTTGTCATTTATAATACTTGTTACTGTGCAGGTTAGATTGACTCTTGTCTTAATAAGAGAAAATCAAAAATTCAAGAAAGTCAAACATGTCTTTTATGATATCGATAATTCAGAAAATCTGTTATTGCTTGATGACGGGGAAATTCTTGATGATGATGAGATAATGAGAAGGCTTTTTATTCTTTTTGATAAAGAAAAACCCTATTTAAATCCCGATTATAAAGTTTTTGAAGCATCACTGGCTATCGGAACAAATAAATCATACACAGCAAGGGCCATCAGCAAAAGTCCGTTTAATAACTTTAAGAGTCTGTGCAACTATTATAGAGTCATGGAGTTGTGCAGAATAATTGCGGAACAACCGGAGCTGGACATTAGGAAAATGTATAAGCAAGCCGGCTTTACATCTCTGGGAGTTTTTCACAACAGCTTTCTTCTTTATGCCGGAGAGTCTCCTGTAAAATGGACAAAACATATCAGGCAGCTTAAAGAGAACAAAGAGCCGGTGAGAGTGGAGAACCTTGTCAGATGCCCACGGCATATCGCTGGATACTAATACCAGAATATAATGTTAAGACTATACAAGTTCTAAATATATTAATTCTATTATTAACCTATAAAATCTTAAACAATGAAATTTATTGAACTTTTAAAAAATTTTTCCGGAACAAAAGAGAGATTAAGTGAAACTGAATTGCAGGAGCAAGTTAGTGAAGATGAGCAAGATTATCCGCAATGTTCTATCATTATTGGTAAGACGGAAACATTAAATACCCTTTCCACTATGCTGGATAATCTTATGGAAGAGAAAAAACCATATCTGGATTTGCATATAACACTTAATAAAATTGCTTTGCTTCTTGGCAGTAACAGAACCTATTTGTCAAAAATCCTGGCAGAACACGGCGGCTACTATGCTTATCTTAATACATTTAGGCTTAAATATTTATATGGTTTATTACTGGAGAGGAACAGAAAAAAATCAAGAAAAAGAGGAGAGGAATACAGTTTATCTGAAATGCCAAGGCGTGCATACGGAAGAGAATTGCAGTTATTGCTGGCCAGCAGCGGCTTTTCAGATTTTAGGGCATTAAGAAGGGCGCTGGAATTATCCGGCGGAGAGTATGCCAAAAGAGTAAAAGAAATATTATTGTCTTAAATGAAGAATTTGTTTACGCTTGCAAGTGCTTGAGGAAGAGCAAATACCACGACCCTGTCATAAGGTTTTACACATGTGAATTCATTTGCGATAAAGCTTTCATCTCCGCGGATTATGCCGCCGATGATGGCCTCTTTTGGAAAACGCAAATCTTTGATGGGGCCGTTGGTAATGCTGCTGCTTGGATTGACAATAAACTCCAGAACCTCAGCATCTGAACCGTTTAAACACTTGATAGAGCGCACTTTATTGCTTAAAGTAAATCTGAATATTCTGCCGGCAGTGATAAGTTTTTTGTTAATTACTGCATCAACTCCCATATCTTCCGCAAGTTTGATATACTCAATATTTTCTACTTCAGCGATAGTTTTTTGCACACCCATATTTTTTACCGCAACGCTTGCAAGTATGTTGGTCTCGCTGCTGCTTGTAACCGCCACAAATGCGTCATAATTTTTTGCATCCTCTTCTACAAGCAAATCGGTGTTTCTTCCGTCTCCATTGATAACCACTGCATTAGGAAGAACTTCCGCGAGGTATTCGCATCTTTCCTGCTTGTGTTCTATGATTTTTATTTGGTCAACCTTATCTTGCATTTTGCGCGCAAGCATCTCTCCAATTCTTCCCCCGCCAACAATCATAAGACTCTTAATTTCTATCTCATTTTTGCCGGAATATGTCATAAGTTCCTCTACACCGTCCTTAGTGCAAATGATAAACACAAGGTCTCCTTGCAGGAACTTTGTACTCTGTCCAGGGATAATTGTTGTATTGTTTCTTGCAATAGCAACTGGCCGGTACGGCTTATAGCTGCCGTTAGGTGACAAATCCTGCACTGTCTTGTTAATCAGTGGAGTTCCCTCATCCAAACGGAACACAACCATTTGCAATCTGCCGCGGGCAAATTCCATAAATTCCGTTGTGCCTGTCTGCTTAAGCAAATCTATGATCTCATAAGCTGCCATTTTCTCCGGGTAGAATAGAAGATCTATTCCCATATCGGTGAACATCAGCTTATTATCATATTGCATATATTCATCATTATTGATTCTGGCCGTGACTTTTTTTGCTCCCATTTTTTTAGCCAGAAGAGCGCTGATGATGTTAACGTCTTGTTCCTGAGCAGGACTGACGGCTATGAATAAGTCTGCCTTTGGGACACCTGCTTGTTCAAGCGTAGCAATAGAAGTTGGCTTGCCAAGCACCGTAATGATGTCTGCAACTGCCGCGAGCTTGTTTAGATGCTCTTCGTCTCCGTCTATGATGGTCAGGTCATTGGACTCTCTGCTTAGCATTTTAGCTAAGTGCCCTCCAACTTCTCCCGCTCCTGCAATAACTATTTTCATACCGCTGCAAAGATAATATTATTTTAATAATGCTGAGTTTATTATAGAGTTGCTGTCGGGACTATAAAAAGTATAGATAAGGCAAAAGTAAGACCGGCAGAGAGAAACAGAAGAAAGCAGGAATTTGAAAAAGAGGCTTTTGAAAAAGTTAAGAACAATAAATAGCTGTTAAGCCGCAATAAGCAGATGTAAAGATTATTTTGTAAAGTAATAAAAAATGACCGCCTTTTGAGCGGTCATTTTTATTAACATACGCTGCTTATTTCTAATACTCATCTTCATTAAAGAAGAAATCCTCCTTGCTTGGATAATCGGGCCATATGTCTTCAATACTATCATAGACTTCCTCGTCATCTTCAAGGTCATTTAAATTCTCTACAACTTCTGCGGGGGCTCCGGAACGTACGGCATAATCTATCAATTCGCCTTTTGTGGCCGGCCACGGCGCATCTTCCAATTTAGAAGCAAGTTCAAGTGTCCAATACATAATTAATAAACATTAATATTTAAGCCCTTTTTTGCTAGAGGGGGTGCAAATATAATACTATTTTCCAATTATGGTAACCAGAATTCTTCAGGAGTATTTGTGATTGTGCAAAAATACCTTCCTAATGTGAATAAGTAGTCCGCCAGACGGTTAAGGTATTTGGTTCCAGCTTTCACATTTTCAGATACTTGTTCCGTATTGGCAGCAAGAGAGATACTCCTGCGCTCGCAGCGGCGGCATATAGTTCTGGCAATGTGACACTCTGCTGCAATTTTAGGCGCTCCAGGGAGAATAAAGGCCGTTTGTGCCGGATTATTGGCAGCCATTGCATCAATTTCTTTTTCCAAGAATGTGACTTCTGACTCGTTCAGTGATTTGAACTGTTTGTTAGTTCCCTCTTCTGGGGTGGCAAAATGGGCTGCAACAAGCATAAGATTGTTCTGAATTCTGACAAGGCACTCCTTAAGGTGCTTTCCCTCCGCCGGTCTGACAGCAGGGTCATCGGTATTAGAAATAATAAGACCTATGAATGAGATAAGTTCATCTACATTTCCGTAGGCTTCAACTCTAGGATGGTTTTTGGGGACTCTTCCGCCTCCAATTAAAGAGGTCATTCCATCATCGCCTGTTTTAGTATAAATGCTCATATAAATATTATATTAAAATGCTCGGATGCATATCCATCCGGCTGTTAGTAATTTTTTATTTAGTTGAGATGGATTGCATTGCCGGATTGGGATTGACAACGTCACTTTCAATCTTACCGTCGCGGAGCTTTACAATTCTCCTTGCAAATTTTGCAATATCCTCCTCATGAGTTACCAAAATAATAGTATTTCCTGCCTTATAAATCTCCTCAAAAATTTTCATAATCTCAATAGATGTCTTTGTATCAAGGTTTCCCGTTGGCTCGTCTGCCAAAATAATTGTAGGGTCATTGATCAGTGCTCTTGCTATGGCAACTCTTTGTTTTTGACCGCCGCTAAGTTCAGAAGGTTTGTGAGACATTCTCTCTGCAAGTCCCACTATATCAAGCGATTTTTTGGCTTTTTCCAATCTTTCCTGTTTTGTTGCGCCGGCATAAATCATAGGAAGCGCCACATTTTCCAGAGCGCTGTATTTTGGAAGAAGATTAAAAGACTGGAATACAAATCCAATCTCTTTATTCCTAACATCCGCAAGCTCTCCGTCATTCATCTTGCTGACATCCGTTCCGTTAAGAATATACTTGCCGGATGTTGGAGTGTCCAGACATCCAAGGATATTCATCATTGTAGATTTTCCGCTGCCGGAAGGTCCCATGATTGCCACAAAATCATTCTTCCAGATAGACAGTGAAACGCCATCTAATGCATTTACAACATCCTCTTCTCCAAGATGATAAATCTTATACAAGTTATCAATTTTAATAACCTCTTCCCTCTGTGTGTTTTTATTTGCATCCATATTTTTAAAATTTTCTGTCGCGACAGATTATTCCATTTTGCTTAAGAAATCTTTGCAAGCCTCTGTAAGTGAGTGCAGAGCAACTGGAGTATTCCATTGCGACCGGTCCTTTACCCCAACCGCATTTGATACGGCGCGCAACTCAAAGAAGTTTATATGTTCATTAAGGCAGACATAGAAAAATGCCGCTCCCTCCATGCTCTCTATCTGCGGCTTGTAATTTTCCGTCATTCTGCGCCTTGTTTCCTCTGTCCCCGTAACCGTCTGAACAGTAACACCTGTGGCGCGTTTATATGATTTGATTAATTCTTCAAAATATTCCGGGAGTTTCACAGAATTTAGTGCACCGTCTGTGTAGGGAAATAAATTAGAATCCAGTGCGGCAGAATCAAACAGCGAGACAAAGCCGGAACCGGTCTGAAAACCAAGGTCTCCAAAATATTCTTTATCAACAAGAGAGACAGAACCTATAGGAAATTGTTCAACATCATAACTGCCTGCAATGCCAATATTTATTGCAAGAGAATATTTATTTCCTTCAGCTTCCGCCTCCGCAAGTTTTTTGGTAAGTTTGTAACATGTTGAAGTTGTGCCAATTCCGGTTAGCATAAAATCCACCTGTACCTTGCAGGCAATTCTGCTTTCATAGACTCTCAGCGCTTGTTGTGCACACACAATCTCCTCTTGTTCCGCAGCAGTAAATAAAATCCTTATCATATACATCGTACTAATTAGAACGCTAAATTAATTAAACAAAAGACAAAATGGCTGCCAGAAAATAAATTTATTGGGCAGTGTTGATAAATTGCTTTTTAATCAACATCTTAAATGCAACACTTCCAACTCAATATCTTGAATTTCCAATTCCTCTCCACATTGAAAGATGCACATTTTCAGTTTGTTTAACACTTTCCCAGCGCAGCAGCAGAAAGCTGCGGAGCCGCGCCTGAGGCGCGTGTCTCCTCGCGCGAAGCGCGTTAAACCCCCGGTGCAATGAGCTGCTTTGTAGCGCATTGCTTCACAGTATGCGAAGCCGACTGTGCTTTTTGCATTGCTTCACAGTCCGTGCAGCTGACTGTGCTTGTTGCATTGCTTCATGGTACCGCGTAGCGGGCTGTGCTTTCTTATAAACTGTATAGTGAGAATTTGAAGATTATACCTCCGCCGGGTCTGCATTCAGCGCATATAGTTCCTTTATGAAAAAGAACAGAGTTCTTTACAATTGCCAGACCCAAGCCGGAACCTCCTGTTTTTCTGGTTCTTCCTTCCTCTACTCTGTAAAATCTTTCAAAGATTCTGTTCAAATCTTCTGCCGGAACACCCTTTCCCGCATCCGTGTATGTGAAGTTGATTTTGTAACCCCCTTCTCCGGAAATCTGCTCCATTCCTGCACTTAAGGAAATTTCTATGCCCTGGCCTCCGTGCTCTATGGAATTGTCTATCAGGTTTTTAAACAGAGAGTAGATAAGAGAGTAACAACCGTTCAGCTTAAGTTCATTGCTTATCAAAGGATGGAACTGGATGTTGTTTGCCTCCAGTTTGTAACCAATTTCTTCACAAACTTCTTGCAGACATTTGCTGATATTTACTTCCTCTATTTTGTAAGTCTCCCCGCCCTCGTCAAGTTTGTTTAATGTGGAGACTTCCGCAATCAAATTGGATAACCTAAGCGTTTGTGAATAAGCCTTTTGAATAAATTGCATTTTTTGCTCTTCCGGCATTTCCGGAGATTGCAGTATAGTCTCCAAATAGGCGCGTATTCCCGTAACAGGTGTTTTAAGTTCATGAGCAATATTATGGCTCATTTGCTGTTTGTAAAGTTTTGTTTTTTCCAGCTGCTGAAAGGTGTCTGCAATTTTTCTTCCTATTTCACCAAAGTCATCATCTCCAAAATTTATGCTGCTGAAATCTTTTTGCTGACTTTTTAGCGCTCCTACAAATTGATTGAATTTTATAAGCGGCTGAGTCAGTTTGCCGGAGATGATTATTGTTGCTGCAATAAGCGCTGCAAGCAGAGCAATCATCATAATTAGATATCTGTTATCTTTCTGAATCTGAGCTGGTTTTGCGGACATGAATTTAATTGCGGTCCTTATGAAATAACCGTTGTAGTTTTTTGCATAGAACAAATATTCATCTCCCATGGTAGAGGAGTACCGCAAAGAATTTCCATCTCCCCTCTCTTTTGCTTTTATGAATTCTGGTTTTCCCGATTGATCTTCCTGAATAGAAACTTCTGTTTGCCGGCTGTCATAAAGCACAAATCCGGTTGTATCCAAAATTGTAAATAACATCTCTTTTGCCGGAGGCGTTATTTGTTTGTAAGTCAAGCCAGAAGCTATTTTATTGTTTACATCCTGATTAAAAGTTACCAGCTCATTTTGCAGTGTGGCAAGGCTGTAATCTTTGCTCTGCTGAAGAGTGTAAACAGTAAACCCCAGCGCTATAAAAGCTACCAGGATAAGGAAATAGAGCAATAGCCTATATCTGTATTTAATTTGAATCTTTTTCATCTGCCTGCAGGCTGTATCCGTATCCGGAGCGGTTCATGATTAAGTCACCGGCCTTGCCAAGCTTTTTTCTTAGTCTTGCAATATGCACATCTACTGTTCTTTCCAGAACATAACTTTCATCTTTCCAGACAAGTTTCAGAATATCGTCTCTGGAGAAAATTTTTCCGGGGTACTTGGCTAGGAGCAATAGTATCTCCATCTCCTTTTTTGTAAGAAAGACTTCATTACCGTTTGCCAGAACTTTTTTATCGTCATTATTAATTTTGAGAATGCCAAAATCATATTCACTCTTCTCAACTTCCGGTTTTTGATTGGAACTATTTTGCCACCCAGCAAGAGGCGCTCCCTGGTTATCTTTTTTCTGCAGTCTCTTGTAACGGTTTAGCACTGCTCCGACTCTGGCTACCACTTCCTTGACAGAGAATGGTTTAGGTATGTAATCATCTCCCCCTGTTTTAAATCCTTGCAGGATATCCGGTTCAGTGTCCAGGGCTGTGACAAAAATGATAGGGATGTTATTTTTATAATCTTCTCTTAGCAACTGCGCAAGTTTTAACCCGCTAATTCCGCCAAGCATAATGTCCAATATTAGCAAATCAAAATTTTCCTTTGGAATCATGTAAAGAGCTTCCTCTGAACTTATTGCAGTCTTTACATCATATCCTGCCCTCTCCAAATTGTACTGCAGGATTTCACATATATCCTCTTCATCATCAATTACAAGGATTTTGCTTTTTTTCTCAGCTTGAGCTGCCGTAGCACCGGCCATTATTTCTTTGTTATTGTCCATAATACATGAGAATTATACAGTTGCAACATAAACATGCACCAACTAACAACCTCAAATATAGTAATTTTAGTTAAATTTGCCTTGCACTGCCATTGAGCAAAAAAGAAAAATAATATAATTATGGCTTACAAAAAAGAGGAAAAATATACTCCGGAATTAACGGAGAAACTAGCAAAACATTACAAGGCAATTTTGAATTTGCTTGGGGAAGACTCTGGCAGAGAGGGACTTCTTAAGACGCCAATGAGAGTTGCAAAGTCTATGCAATTCCTTACGCAGGGATATCAGCAGGACCCATACGCCATTTTAAAATCTGCCATTTTCAAAGAGGAATACAGGCAAATTGTTTTGGTTAAGGATATTGAAATTTATTCTATGTGTGAGCATCATATGCTCCCGTTTTACGGTAAAGCACATGTTGCATACATTCCAAATGGCTACATTACAGGACTTAGTAAGATTGCCCGTGTCGTAGATGCATACTCACGACGGCTTCAGGTTCAGGAGCGTCTTACTGTCCAAATCAGGGACTGCATCCAGGAAACCCTTAAACCCCTGGGAGTTGCGGTGGTCATAGAGGCGGCGCACATGTGCATGCAAATCAGAGGCGTTCAAAAGCAGAATTCCGTTACCACAACCTCCGCCTTCACCGGCGCCTTCCTAAAAGACATCCGTACCCGTGAAGAATTCATGAGGCTCATTGGTTCCAAACTGCACTAATTATCATTACCTCAATGAAAAACTAACGGTGCCTTGTGTATTACGCGGTTGGCGCCGCGGAGATGCACGATCCCTCCGGTCGCTCCGGTCGCGGTCAAAAAAAACAACAGGCAAAAATGCCTGTTGTTTTTTTGCCTGTTCATCTATCTTACTTCAGAGAACTATGCTTTGGTGAGCCTCATATTCAGTTACTTGTAAAATAAGGATTCCTAATAAATTCTTATTTTGTAACATGCTGAGAATGAGTGTCTCCTAGAGATAGTTCTTAAAGACGCTAGAACCAAATGTTCAGGCGGCCTATGTGTTCTCCGCGTTCTCCATCCTGGACTACAATGACGTCTTTGCCAGCCTTGTTTTTGTAGATGCGCTGCTGTTCTATGTAAGTATGTGAGTGCCCGCCTATTATGAAGTCTACGCCCTCTGTATTCTGGGCTATCATATCATCGCTCGGACTTTGTTCTAAACCGTTTGATATGCCGCAGTGAGAGAGTACAATTACAAGGTCACAATGCTCATCGTTTCTCAATAGAGCTGCAATTTTGTTAATCACTTTGTATGGCTGTATATAGCTCATATTGGTTAAATTGTCGGGACTAACAAGTCCGGTTAGTTTTACGGAGACACCTATGACTCCAATCTTTTTGCCCGCCTTGTGCAAAATTGTATAAGGTTTAACAACTTCATTGAGAGGGCTTTTGCTAAAGTCATAATTTGCGCACAGTACAGGGAATTTTGCATTTTTTATTCTGCGCGCAAGCTCTTCTTGTCCGTTATCATACTCATGATTCCCAATACATGCGACATCATACTTAAGAGCATTCATCAGTTCTATCTCTACATCTCCCTTGTACAAAGTAAAATAGGGGGTTCCTTGTGAAAAATCTCCCGCATCCATCAGCAGCACGTGACTGTTTTCTTTGCGAACGCTATTAATAAAATTCTCTCTTCTTTCATATCCGCCAAGCCCTTTTGCGAGTCCTGCGTTCTCTGGCTCTATCTGGCTGTGAGTGTCATTAGTGTGCAGGATTACAAGGTCTTGCGCTAATGCGGGCTGCGCTAATGCAACTAGGAAGGTAAGCGTAGTAACACCTATTGCGACAGAAAATATTTTAAAAAACTTGTTCATTTTTTATCCTCTATTATTTATCTCCCGTTACTTATTCTTCACCGTTTTTATTTTCCATTTTCTTGTTATCTTCCGCTGCTTCTTTGTTGCTCATAAAAGGAGATTTGCTCTTAATGACCTGACCGCTTTTTGTCCGCCTGATTTTTGAACCTTTTAATGTGCAGCGGCCATCCAGCTGGGCATCAATGTATTTGCCCTGTGCAGTCAGATTTTTGATGTAGTTTATAATGCCGTCCATCATAAGGATGTTAGTGTAAATTACACCGCCGTTGTTCTTTAAAGTTGTTACCTGGTCTCCTCCGTTAAGAAGAAAATCTATTGTAGCAACATTGTATACTCTGTTGGTATCCAGTGGTTCACCGTTAATAAGGAATTCATCTACATGGTCATCTGTGATTGCAAGTTGGGTGTGTCCCATGATCTGGACCTTGTGCATTCTTGCAAAAAGTTCTATGGTCTGTTTAACTTTTGTCCCCGGAAGTTTCTCAATTACAATGGAATTCTTAAACGGGAAGATAGACATGATGTCAAAGCTGGAGACATTACCCTGCGGAATTGAAGTGCGAATGCCGCCAAAATTAAGCAGAGAAAAGTCTATTTTCATCCCTTTAAACCTGTTGGTATCCAAGTAACTCTGCGCAATATTAAAAATTGCATCTGCCGCCCAGTTGGTCATCTCGCTCTCCGGATAATCTTTTACAAGTCCTCTTGGAGAATAACCGATAGTTGCATTAAGCGCCTCAACTTGAGGGTTGTACCTTGATATGATTTTCCCCGTTACATTTTCTTTTCCGGCAGGAGTATTCCATGTGGAATCAATAATGGTGACGCCCCATTGCTCTCTTAAATAATTGCTGCTAACTGCGCTCTTGCTGTCATAACCCTTGTAAACCACATTGTTACCGTTGTTGTTCACTTGAGCTGTAAGAACACCTGTCGGGAGGCAAAAAGAGAGAATGAAAAGTATCCAAAATATTTTGCTTTTTGTTATCATAATTTGTGAGATTCTTTATGAATCTCTTTAAGTTAATCTTTGAATTTCAACCACTTGCCTATCTCTTTCCAACCGGCCTTTTTGCCGTATGAAAGTATGCCGATTCTGTATATTTTTCCCGACAGCCATGCCATTACAAGGAAGGTTGCAACCAGCAGAACTATTGATAAAATGTACTGCCATATCGGAACTCCTGCGGCAACGCCAATTCCGTAAGATACTCTGGCCATCATGACCATAGGGGAGGTGAACGGAATGATTGAGCCCCAGACGGCAATTGCGCTGTTAGGGGACTGGAATGCACTAAGCATTATGAACAGGCCTATGATTAAAGGAATTGTAACAGGCAACATAAGTTGTTGTGTATCAGCCTCATTATCTACGCAGGAACCTACCGCTGCAAACATGCTTGAGTAAAGCAAATAACCAAGAATGAAGTAAATTAAGAAGGAGATTAACACGCCGCCAAGATGCATGTTGCCCAGCATTCCAAATATTGAAGAAATGTCCGGCATTGATTCTCCGGCCTGAGCTGCTGCCGATGTTGCCTGTTGAACAGCTGCCTGAGATTGCATTGCATTTGTTACTGTGTCCGCACCGGCAATTCCCATCACAGCCGCAACAATAATTCCGGTAAGCAGTATCCATATAAAAAATTGAGTCAGAGCAACTAAAGCAACTCCAACTATTTTGCCAATCATCAGCTGAACAGGTTTTACTGAGGAGACAATCACCTCTATGATTCTGTTATTTTTTTCCTCTATTACTCCGCGCATTACCATGCCTCCAAACATGAAAATAAACATATAAATAATAAAGCTGGCAATATAGCCGAGCGCCATATTTGCCTCAACGTGAGTTTCTTTATCTTCTCCCTGTTCTCCAACCTGATACGTTTTTATCTTAACGTCTGTCTGAAAATTGTCAATTACTTTATCCAGATTTGGAATGTTATATGAGCGCAGCTTATTGTCCTGCAGGGCTTTATCTATTTTATTCTCTATGTCTGACTGTGTGCTCATTCCAACTTGACCGGAAGAATATATTGCTGCCGCCGTATTGTTCTCTTTGTCTAATGAATCAATTACTAGCAGTGCGCTGTATTTGCTGGAAGATGCAATATCCTTTTTTAAATTAGGAAGCGCTGCCGGTTCTACTGCTGTAAAAGTTGTGTTCTCTATGCTGTCCAAATAAGGCATCACAACACCGCTTTTATCTACAACGGCAATGTTCATATTATCTTTATGCTGTGCAGTAGAAATAGCTATCAATGTTGGAATTACAATCATTGCAGCAAATAAGAGCGGGGTAAGCACAGTAAGCAAAATAAAAGATTTCTTTTTTACTCTGGAAGAGTACTCTCTGGAGATTATGATTCCAATTTTATTTTCTTTTCCCATGATTATTCCTCCTTATTTTTTGATGCGGCGTTGTTGTGTTCTGGTGTGGCCGCGGTGTTTTTTTGATACTCTGCAATTCCTTGTGATACCGCTCCTCCGCTCTCTTTCACAAGCTTGATGAATATGTCATTCATACGCGGCATTAGTGCCTGATATGAAACAATGTCAACTTTTGGAACTATCTCATTAAGGATGCTGCGGCTTGCAGTTCCTGGAACAACCTCCAGAATTGAATGCCTGCCGTCTTTCTCTTCTTTGCTGGAAAGAACTGAGAATAAAGAAGGTACACTGTAGAGAACTTGATCGGAATTATAAACAACTTCCACTCTGTTCTTGCCGTGCTCCTTGCGGATTGCCTCAACCTCTCCGGTGATTATAACTTTTGACTTGTTAATGAGAGCTATGTTATCACACAGTTCCTCAACTGATTCCATGTTGTGGGTGGAGAGAATTATTGTGGCGCCGTTATTTCTTAATTTTAAAATCTCGCGACGGATTAAATCTACATTTATTGGATCAAATCCGGAGAACGGCTCATCCAAAATGATAAGGTTTGGCTTGTGTACCACAGTGATAATGAACTGAATCTTCTGGGCCATTCCCTTGCTCAGCTCTTCCATTTTTTTGTTCCACCATGGTTGAATTCCAAACTCCATAAACCATTTCTGCAACTCCCTTGTAGCATCCGAACGGCTCATGCCCTTAAGACGTGCAAGATAGATTGCCTGCTCTCCAATCTTCATCTTTTTGTACAGTCCTCGTTCTTCCGGCAAGTAGCCTATGCGCTCAATGTCTGATAGTTGCATTGTCTTCCCCTTAAAGAGAAGTTCTCCGCTTGTTGGCAATGTAATGCGATTTATGATTCTGATAAGCGTAGTTTTTCCGGCACCATTAGGGCCAAGAAAACCAAAGATCTTGCCTTCCGGGATATCCAGATTAACAGACGTCAGCGCGTTAAAATTGCCAAACTTTTTGGTTATGTCTTTACACGTTATTAATCCCATAATTTGTTTGATTTACACGCAAAGTTAAGAAAATCATTTTACCTCACATACGTTCTGAGCTTTTCTGCAACTGTCGCTGAGAGAATGCCGGCTTTCACCAGGTTGTCCAATGTGCAGGCATCCGCGCCAATCTGAGAGATGAACAGTACAATGCCTCTGGCCGCATATGCGCCAATGTACGGGTGGTGTTTTAAGAAGTCTCTGTTTTTTTCCGCCATCTCTGTTATGGAGAATTTTTTTATTCCCGATGGATGGACAAAAATTTGCTCTTTGAACATGTTGTATCTCTCTTCATCTATGCCATCTATTTCCATGAGCTGTTCCGGCCGTGCAAAGCTTCCGAGTTTTTCTCTGTACGCCAAGATTTTACGCGCATAGTAACTGCCTATTCCCCTGAGCTTTACAAGCTCAGAGCTATCTGCTTCATTGAGATCTATGAAGATTTTTTCAGCAGTCTTCTGACCGCGCGGAGTTTGCGCAATTTTGCTATCGCTCGAGGCGCCCGCACTATCGCGCGAGGAGGCACGCTCCCTACGGTCGAGGGCAAAATACCGATTATCAGAATTTTGCATTGTTATAGTTGCTTCAGGATTGTTTGTTCCGTAGTTATTTACCCAGTTGTTATGTATTCCATTAGATTTTTGGAATGCCGTTCCATTTCCGCTGTTTGCCGTATTACCCTGTGGAATAATTATATACGGAAGCAATTCCATGTACTTTGTTTCATCAACTACGTACATTTTTTTGAAGTCTTCTTTGCGGCGAAATACTCCGCCTTTCTCTCTGTAGTGAATTATTGTGAGGGCTTGTTTGTCCGAGAAGCCGAGCATGCATAAGCTGTCGAGAGAAATATTATTGGGATTGAATTTGAAGCGCTGCGGGTTAACGTGAGTTGTGCTGCCGGGCGAGTAACTCTTTGAGTAGTAGTCTGGTGTGTTACGATTTGAGTATCTGGTGTTGTTGCCGGTTGAGTAACCGCGCGGATAACTACCGGGTGAATTACCGTCCGCGTACTGCACGGCTTGCTCATCGCCACCGCATTTATGCAGCGCGAATGTAACTATTTGAAATATAAGTAGTAGGAAAATCAGCGCGATGACTCCGCGCGCTCTTGTTGCGGAAATTTTTTCATTCTTCTTCCCGCTCTTTTCTGTGTTGGTCCCTTGTCCCATATTCGTCCTCCTCATCTTTTACGCAATAATCTTTTTCACTCTTTACTTTCTCAGCTCCCTCCAGGACAACAACTATCTCTCCCCTGGGTTCATTATTTTTATACCACTCGGTCAGCTCGGAGACGGTGCCCCTTTTGCATTCATAGTGGATTTTGGAAATTTCTCTGCATACAGCCGCATTCCTCTCTTTACCAATGAATTCGCACATCTGCTCCAATGTCTTTACAAGTCTGTAGGGTGACTCGTAAAAAATTATTGTGCGCGGTTCTGCGGCCATCTCTTTGAACTTTGTCTGCCTTCCTTTCTTTGGTGGAAGAAAACCCTCAAAGCAGAATCTGTCGCACGGAAAACCTGAAGCAGTTAGCGCCGGAACAAAAGCGGTAGGGCCAGGAAGCGCCTCAACCTCAATGTCTTGTTCAACGCAACTTCTGACAAGTAAAAACCCGGGATCTGAAATTCCGGGAGATCCGGCATCGCTGATTAACGCAACCCTCTGGCCGTCAAGGATTTTTTCACACACACCGCCAACCGTCTTATGCTCATTGAATTTGTGATGACTCTCCATGTGAGTGGTGATGTCGTACTTTTTCAACAGTACGCTGCTGGTCCTTGTGTCCTCTGCAAGAATCAGGTCAACGCTCTTCAAAACATTTATAGCTCTGAGAGTTATGTCTTCCAGATTGCCTATAGGGGTAGGCACCAGATAAAGTTTTCCTTTCCCTTCTTCCATTTACTCCTCTGTTTCAGCCTTGTTGATATCGTATTTTCTGCGGATGTGCATGTAAAATCTGTAGACAATATCGCTTGTTTCATCCCACTGAGGATACTCCTCTCTCAGGTGCCCAACAATCCTTTTGAAGTTTCCGATATTATCTATCTCCTCTATAACATTCTCAAATTCAATCTCTTTCCCGTTAAACAGCTCATTGATAAATTGCATTCTATCATTAAGCCCCATGCTGCCAATCAGGTCATCAACATAATCGGCCGGATAATCAACCTCCCAGTCATACCAGTCCGGTTTGCTCTTCTCTTCTTTTGTCGCGACAGTTTTTTCTTCCTCTTCTGCTTCCTCTTCAGCAATCAATTCAGAATCTGTCGGGACCTCATTAATTTCCTCCTCTGCAGATATTGGAATTTCTTCCTCAGGCATAGGAATTTCCTCTGCTGCTGAAGATGTTTTCTGCCCTGTGGCATTAATCTCGCCGACATGAGCGCTATTGTTCATCTTATCAAGCTTGCCCTCAATGTCATCCAGCCGTTTCTCAATCTCCACCAGGCGCTTCCCAAGCTCTTTTGAAAAACTTTGCATGCAATTGCTAACATCCTGTTTAACAATATCTTCCGTGGAATCATATTCTTCCAGCACTTTCCCAAGTTCAGCCAGAAGTCCTTTTTTCTCTTCCATAATTTTAATACCTTTGTTAGACCTAATTAGGATATCGCAAAATTAGTAAAATGTTTGAAGAAAGAACAAATATGGCTGGATGGATTGAGGTCATCTGCGGTTCTATGTTTTCCGGCAAGACCGAGGAGCTAATAAGGCGCTTAAAGAGAGCTAATTTTGCGCATCAGCGGGTGCAGATTTTCAAACCAGCCATAGACATTCGCTATTCAGATAAGGATGTTGTGTCTCATGACAGGAATTCTATTGAGTCCAATAATGTGGATTCTTCACAAAATATTTTATTGCTCGCGACAGATGTAGATGTAATTGGCATTGATGAAGTTCAGTTTTTTGACGACGGAATAGTTGATGTCTGCAACCAGCTGGCTGATAGGGGAGTGCGTGTAATATGCGCCGGCCTGGATATGGATTATCTTGGCAAGCCCTTTGGTCCTATGCCTGCTTTGATGGCGGTGGCAGAGCATGTTACAAAAGTTCATGCAATCTGCGTCAAGTGCGGACAACCCGCCCATCACTCTCACCGTATTTCCGGCGGAGACAAACTTGTAATGCTAGGAGAACAGGACAAATACGAGCCCCTGTGTCGGCATTGCTTTAATGCTGCGTTAGCTGTCGAAAAAAAATCTAAATAATTTTTATTTGTTTATATACCTGAATGAGAAGCAGGCGGTTATGAAATAGACAATGGCCTGTGTCCATAGGGCTATGAATTCAGGCAGTATCTGGCCGAATTCTGCTCCAAAGGTGTTGAGCTTTAGGTAGCCTTGTACTCCAAATGTGGCCGGGAACAGGTAAGAGAATGCTTTCCAGAATAGTGGAAAGTTAGTCCTTGGCCACGTGACGCCGCTTAAAAACAACAGGATTACGCTGAAGAACAGAAACATAACCATGCCGGTCTCTCTGTTTTTGATAAACACAGAACATGTAAGCGAGAAAAATATTACCGCAAGCAAGAATGGCAGCAGCAACCTGTAGATATCCCATGTACTTGCAAGGTGTGGCAAGTTAAACCATCTGGGTATCAGTACTGTAATGTAGGCGGAAAAGAGAGCGTATATTAAAAAGTAGGCCATGCCTTTTCCAAAAATTATTCTGTAAATCCTTTTTCGGTCTATCTGATTTTCAAATAATTTGTGATTTTTATTCTCTTCCCTGACTGTGCCGGCAAGCATTCCGATTCCCAGGAAAAGCAGTTGGTGAATAATTAAAATCATAACACCCGGTACAAAGAAACTTGCAAATCCATTACCCGGATTAAACAGAAATCGAGCATCATACGGAGCAGGGTCTGCACTTTGGAGGGCGAGCTGCTGTGTTTGTCCGGCCATTTCATACCTGTGTATTTCTATCTCTTTGTTCTCCTGAAGCATTGTGAAGTTTATTGCAAATGCCACACTTTTATACACAAAGAAGCTGGTCATATTCACGTATATAGAGATGGTTGCCTGCTCCTGCCCGTCCAAGATAGTCTTTTCAAAATCTTTCGGGAGTACAATAATTGCATGAACTTTTCTGCGTCCCATTAGATATTCAGCTTCATCCATATTTATGCAACGTCTTAGCTGCACCTCTTTTGTGGCATCCAGTTCTCTGGAAAAATTTCTGCTGTAAGCAGAGCCGTCATTATCTATTATCGCGACAGGGATGTCACTCACTGACTCTTGATAATATACAAAACTGTAAAGGAGAGGATAACCAAGTCCTGCAATAAATAATATCAGCATTACGCCGCTATCCGTAAAAATCCTAACCACTTCATTCCAAAAAATTGTGGTCATTTGTCTGATGGCATTCTGCAAATATTGTCTTCTGAACTCTTTCATCTCCAATCTATTTAAGCGGGTAGTTCTGGAATATTAAAGCTCTCTTAAGCCTTCTTAGGATTGTAAACGGAAGCAGGCAGAATATCAACAAACCAACGTAGTTAAGCCATACGGCATTGAAACCGGCTGCGAATATTCCCTCCTTCACATATATTAAGAAGAACTGCCTCAAAGGAAACATCACCGCCCATCCCTGAATTACCCCAAGCATGTATTCAACAGGGAATGACATTCCGGCAAGTGACAGAGATAGAATACCGTACAGCGCCGCAAAACTTAGTCCGTCTCTTAGGACCGGGAAAAGACCTATCATAAATATTCCTACTGCCTGTGATGCAAACACCAAAAGCGTTATAGTCAAGAATATGACCCATATATGGGTGGCTATCGGGAATCCTATTATTCTGCACGCCAACAACTCAAATGCAATTCCCATCAGCACGTATATGAATGTGTAGGGCAGTAGCTTGCCTACAAGGGCATTGAATATTGAACCATGGCTTTCCTTCATCCAATCTCTGCTTGTCTTCATTTTTAGTTCATAGCCAATGGAGAAAACTGTCATTAGCAATACGCAAAGTTGCAGAAGTCCGGGCCATAGAATAGTAGTCAAATATATGCCGTAATTTGTCCATGGATTTTTTATCAGATGAAAATCAGTTTTTATAGGCTGCAGGCGAGCCATCATGCCAGACGCCGGATAACCTTTTGCTGCCAGTATTTCTCTGCGCACCCCTACATCCAGAACGGTGCCTAAGTATATGAAATTTTTATATGTAAGATTTCCGGGAACCATAAGGCCTTGCTCACAATAGATTCCAACTTTTGGTCTGCGTCCCTCCAGAATATCTCTGTATGCCCCGTTTGGTATATCTATAAAACCATAAATATCACCAACTTGCAGTGCTTTTCTTGCTGCCTGATATTCTGAGTATGTCCTCAAAACTTTGACACCTTGCTCTGCATCCAAATTTCTTCTAACCATTCTGGAGAAAGAAGAATTATCTCTGTCTACAATTCCAACAGGCAACTCATTTGGTAAACCTTCATTAAATAAAGAAAAGAAAAATATGGCGCAAAAGGCTAGAATAAGCACAGTACCAAACAGATAGATTGGACGGCTAAACATTTGCTTCCACTCTCTGTGCAGGACCTCCTTAATGCTTTCGAACATTCGGAGCCAGCCAAATAACCTCTTGTTTACTCTATTCTCCAACAATGTTTTATGATAATTAATTCTCTAAAATTTTTTAGAATTATTTCCTGCAAACTGCTTTTGCTGAGGTACATTAATATTACTTAAGAACTGCTGTAATTATTGTGCTCATTCCGGCTCTCAAACCCTTAATTTTTTCTGTGGGACGTGCGCGGACTTCAAAAGTCTTAGCATCAAAATTATCTGAAACTTTAGTTGCTTTCCAAGTGGCATAAGATGCCATTTCTTTTATAAAATAAACCTTGGCGGTAAATACCTTATCTTCTCCCAATGCAGGTATTTCCAACTTGATAGTCTTGCCAATGTCCATCCCTTGCAGCAAATCTTCTCTTACGTTAAATGTAAACCAAACATCATTCATATCTATGATGCTCATGATAGGAGCGCCTTGTCCAACCAGCTCTCCAACCTTTGGATATATCTCTGTAATTTCCCCTCCCGCAGGAGCCGTAAGATTAATTTCATCTAAGTAAGTTTTAACTTCTGTAACATTGCTGTTTGCGACTTCTACTTGCGCCATAGCCATTACTCTATCCTCTTTCTGCGCTCCATGAATTGCCATATCATATTGACTCTTAGCCGCTTTTTCAGTTGCAAGCGCTGCATCATATTGTGCTTTTACTTCATCTCTTTTCTGTGCTGAGATAACTTCCTGATTATACAGATTTTGTATTCTGGTATAAGATTTAAGGGCAATATCTGAACCTACTCTTGCTTTTTGCCACATCTCATAAGCGCCTTGGACAAGTTCACTTCTTGCACTTTGATTTGCCTTCTGATTTTGCGCATTTGCCGCCATGCTTCCCGCATTAGCCTGTTTAACTTTTGCTTGAACTTCCGGGCTGTCAATTAATACAACAAGCTGGCCTTTGGAAACAGTATCTCCCTCTTCTGCAAGGAGTTGTGATATTCTACCTGGAACCTTGCTGGATATCCTATACTCACGTGCCTCAACATCTCCCTGAAGGATAATCTTTTGCGGCTTAGATGTCAGCCATCCAATTATTCCAAGAACAACTATAACAAGTATCAGCGCCCCAAGTCCGACAAGCAAACTGATTGTACTCTGTTGTAATTTTTTCATAACTATATACTTTTAACCCTTATTTTCTGTTTGTTTTTTCTGCTGCCGACTTATCTGTTTTTTAACTTGCTGATTGAACAGTTTTTTCCGGAGTCTACTTAATCATCTTAACCGGACCCTCTTTGATGACGCCGTCATCTTTTGACCTCTGCCCCTCTTTAATATTTGTTATCCCGACAGCTTTTCTTAAGTAAAGCTCTGTCATTCTTGCATTTATGCCGGCATCAATTTTATCTGACTGAGCGGATACCCATGCTGTCTGAGCGCCAAGCAAATCCGTTACGCTTATAAGTCCTTCTTTATAAGATATATTGGCAAGCTTAAGATTTTCCTCTGCCGCACTTATATTGCTCAGCGCAGACTCCAGCTTTTTGTTTGCTTCTCTTACATTAAAGTTTGCTTGCGTAACCTGCAGGTTAATAAGCTCTTTTGCTTGGTCAATTCTGTAATTTGCAATGTTGAATTCATGCTTAGCTGCGCGCAATGTATAAGTTCTGTCTCCAAAATGAAAGATTGGAACGGTGACTGCAACTCCGGCCGTAAACATTCCCCCAAACTTTGTTTCATACCCGTTGTATGAATTTGGATTTGTTGTGATGTAATTTCCCGTTGCTACAATATTTGGCATAAAGCGGCTGCGGGCAATATTAACATTGCTCTTGGAAATTTTTACCAGTTCTTCTAACTGTCTTATTTCAGATCTATTATCTATTGCCTGATTAACATCGTATCCTGTCTCCAGCTCTTTTGCATTTTCCGGAGAAACGTCTTCATCTGCAAGCCCAAAGTTTCCGTTTAAATCCAAACCGCACACGCGGAACAAGGACATCTTTGAGAGTTCAACGCCATCAGTTGCGCGGGTAAGCGCCAGATTAGCTTCATTGAGTTTTACCTTAACATTAAGCAAGTCTCCTTTTGTTGCAATTCCCTGGTCTTTAGCTGCCTTTACATCTTTGCAAAGCTTATCCAAAAGGTCTGTATATTTTTGGGCCAGTTTCTTTTTATTAATAAGAGAAACTGTTGTCCAGTATGATTGGTCAACTTCTAAAACAAGATCCTCTTCTTCATTATTGTGTGCCAGCTTTACAATCTCCTCATTGCTCTTGGAAATATTGTACAGCTCTCTCACTTTGTTTCCCAAGAAAATTGGCTGAGTAAAACCTATGCCTCCAACAAACACATTCTGAATATCATACGTAAGGGAACTTTTTGGAAGCAATGCATATTGTTTCCATTGTATTTTTTCCGGATTAGTGTATGGATTAAAAGCGTTGCCGTTTGCGTCAACCGGCATTGTAACTCCATTTACTACAGTCCAAGAGTTGCTTATCTGATCTGCGGTGAAACCAAAACTTCCATTGGCCAGCTTGGTTCCAACCGGAAGCATTGCATCTGAGGAAATCAAAGATAAGTTTTTCTGATTCCATGTATATGCTCCAACTGCTTGGAAACTAGGAAGAAACTGTGTGAATGCAGCCTGTCTTAAATTCTCAGCCTGCTGGATTCTTTCCTGAGAAATTTTTACAGTCTTGCTGTTTTGAAGTGCAAACGTCTCATACTCCTCAAGTGTATAAGTTTGTGCAAATGAATTTATTGCACAAATGATGCAAACTGTTGTCAACAAAATTCTCTTCATCACTCTCTTTTCTATTTCTATTTTCAAACTATCCTTCAATGGACCTCTCAATCTAATCTAGCACTTAAAACCTATTCCTCTATTGCTCTTCAATCAGTTTTGGCTCAACATCTCCGCAGTCAAAATGTCCCGGGTTACATCCCTCCATATTCATTGCCTTGTAGTGTGCGCGGATTTTCTTTAAATCTTCCTGGGCATTTTCAGTTGGAATGAATCTTATGCCTCTTCCTATCTGTTTTGTTTTCCAATTAAAATAGCCAAGGTAAATAGATATTTCACAGGCTTTTGCAATTGTGTAAAAACCTGTCTTCCACTTTGCCGTTTTCTTTCTTGTTCCTTCAGGCGCTATTGCAAGATGCATCTTATCAGCTTTTTGCATGGTTGCTATAATTTGCTTGGCTGTAATTGCACCATGACTTCTGTCCACGGGAACTGCTCCCATTCCTCTCAAAATTGGGCCCAAAGGCCAGAAAAAAAATTCCTTTTTTATCATAATATTGGCCGTTCCACCTACAGATGTGTAAAAGAACCAAGATATTATGAAGTCCTTAAAAGAAGTGTGAGGCACTCCAAGAATAATGCACTTTGGTTCCGGTACCTCACCATCCATGACTTTCCAGCCAAGGAGTTTTATCATAAATTTTGCAAAATGCTGTTTTCCGCTCATATCACTCTAAAATTTGCGCTCATATCACTTTTCTGTTTCCGTGCCAGTGCTTATAATGTCTTCCATTATAACGTCTTCTCTAAGATGGTCCTTAATAAAGTTTTGTCTGTCGGGAGTATTATTGCCCATATAAAATTCCAGCATTTCATGCACTGAATCATCTTTATTCAGACGCACTCTGTCCAGACGCATTCCTTCTCCGATAAAGTCTTTGAATTCATTGGCTGATATTTCTCCAAGTCCTTTGAAACGAGTGACTTCAGGGTCTTTCCCAACTTTGCTGATTGCATCTTGTTTCTCCGCCGCCGAGTAGCAGTAGCGGGTATCCATTGCTCCGTCTTTCTTTCTTTTTCTTACTCTGAACAACGGGGTCTGCAGGATATAAACGTGTCCGCGCCTGACCAGCTCCGGATAGAAAAGAAGGAAGAATGTAAGCAAAAGCATTCTGATATGCATTCCGTCAACGTCCGCATCTGTTGCAATTACCACTTTATTATAGCGCAGATTGTCAATGTCTTCTTCAATTCCAAGAGCCGCCTGCAGCAAGTTAAGTTCTGCATTTTTCTTATCGTAGATAACTTTCTTTGAGTTGCCAAAAGTGTTTTTGGGTTTGCCTCTCAAACTGAAAACAGCCTGAGTCTTAGTGTCTCTGGTCTTTGTGATTGTACCGCTTGCAGAATTTCCTTCTGTGATAAAAATAGTGGTTTCTTCCGCCCTTTCATTGTTGTCTCCGTAATGGACGCTGCAATCCTTAAGTTTCTCATTATTAAGACTTGTCCTCTTTGAGCGTCTTGCTTTTTGAAAACTGGCAAGTTCTTTTCTTTCTTTCTCGCTGGCAAGAATTTTCTTAAGCAGCGGGTCTGCAGTCAGAGGATTTTTATGCAGATAATTGTCCAGGTCAAAAGCAAGGAAGTTCATTATGAAATCTCTAATTGGAATACCTCCATTTGCTACTGTATCAGTTAGTTTGGAGTTAAGCATGGTCTTTGTCTGATTTGCAAAATCCGGGTTGCCCACCCTTATGGATATTGCTGCAACCATTCCCTCTCTTACATCTTTTGGATCAAAATCTTTTTTGAAAAACTCTTTGATGGTTTTTCCTACGCCTTCTCTAAAAGCGGAAAGATGCGTGCCTCCGTTAAAAGTATTCTGTCCGTTTACAAATGAATAAATATTTTCTCCGGTCTCTGTGCAGTGTGTGATAACAACTTCTATGTCCTTGCCTGTTAAATGGATAGGAGCGTAAAGCGGCGTCTCGGACAGATTGTCGTTTATCAAATCCAGCAGTCCGTTTTCAGATTTGTATTTATTGCCGTTGAAATTAATTGTCAGACCTATGTTCAAATAAACATAGTTCTTAAGCATTGTATCAATAAATTCCACATTGTACTTATACCCTTCATACAGAGTATCATCTGCTGTGTATCTTACAAAGGTTCCGTCTTTTTCATCTTTTGTCTTCTCTTTGCCTTTGCGGATTAAGATGCCCTCTTCAAAGTATGCGTAATAACTGTCGCCGTCAATGAAGGATTGTACGTAAAATTGTGTGGATGTTGCATTTACCGCCTTTGTTCCAACTCCGTTAAGACCAACGGATTTGCCGTAAGCCAGGGAGCCGTCTTTACCAAACTTACTGCCGGTATTCATTTTTCCCACCGCATCCAAAAGTTTGCCAAAAGGAATTCCTCTTCCATAATCCCTGACGCTCACCTCTTTAGTCTCTTCATTCAAAGTAATGTCAATGATCTTACCCCATCCTTCATGGAACTCATCCACTGCATTATCTACAATCTCTTTAAACAGCACGTAGATACCGTCATCTTGTTCACTGCCGTTGCCAAGCTTTCCCAAATACATACCCGGCCTTCTCCGGATATGTTCATACCAATCCAGGGTTTCAAAATCATTCTCACTGTATCCCTTATTCATCTATATATTATATTTTACTCCCGACAGTTAATCCTGTCGGGAACTAACTTTACAAATTTACGAAAATTAGAGGAAAAGCCTAAAATATGGCCTGTGCGGTGTGCCAAACACCCAATAATTGTGAAAAATTGACAAAAACGCGTATGTCAAATCACTTGATATATTTCTTGGAAAGAAGCACCTCCGCCACCTGTACAGCGTTAGTTGCAGCTCCCTTGCGCAAGTTGTCAGATACGCACCATAGATTAATTCCGCTTTTGACCGTTGGGTCCAGGCGGACTCTTCCCACAAAAACTTCATCCCTGTCTTTGGCGTAAATTGGCATAGGGTAGGCAAGCTGTTCAAGATATTTTTTACCCGCCGCAGTTTTTGAACTTGTGTTGAAATATTTTGGAAGCTCCGCACCAATAGCTTTGTTTTGCTGTCCGTAGGGATTTTTTGCGCTGCATCCTTTTGGAAGAGTGTTGTCCTGCACAATTACCCCTTTAGTTTTTCTAAGTGTTTCATAGACACCCTTAAGGGTTACCGGCCTTGCAAATTCCAGATTTACAGATTCTCCGTGACCTCCTATTATAGGGACTCTTACAGTGGTAGGGGAGATCTTAATGTTGTTGTCTCTCATTATTTTATGAGTCTCATCCACCATTTTCATCTCCTCTTTTGTATAGCCCGAAGGGAGAAATTTGTCTATATGAGGAAGAAGGTTGAGGTCTATTTGATAAGGATAAGCGATTGTGGTTTTTCTCCCCTCTGTGCCGCGCGGAGTGTAGCAGCAGCTTGAGCTGCAATTAGATGATTTTGTTTTGTTGCCGCCACAGGCACTATTGCCGACTTGGTCGCTCCTCTCTGCATCCAGCTCATCGACAGCCTTTTTGCCGGTCCCGGTGATGCACTGATAAGTGGAGACTACAATCCTCTTGATTTTATAGTTTTTGTGCAAGTCTGCAATTGCAACCAGCATTTGAATTGTGGAGCAATTGGGGTTTGCTATAATGTAATCACTCTTCTTGATTACATCTGCGTTGATTTCCGGAATGACAAGCCGCTTTTTTTTGTCCATTCTCCAATAAGAGGAATTGTCTATTACATAGCATTTTACGGCAGCAAATTTTGGAGCCCACTCTTTGGACACATCTGCTCCTGCGGAGAAAATGGCTACTGCCGGTTTCATGGAAACGGCCGTTTCCGGAGAGACAATGCTCCACTCTTTTTTGTTAAACTTTATTTTTTTTCCTACAGATTTTTCACTCGCTACCGGAATCAGTTCTGTGATAGGGAATCTTCTCTCTTCCAGAACTTTAATCATGTTTCTGCCAACCAGTCCGGTTGCCCCTACAACTGCTACTTTCATTTTATGGATATTTAATTTTCTAGTTTATTGTTGAATGATTTTAAATGGACAGGATATCATTAAGCAGTCCGGAAGCAGTCTGTCTTGCACCGGCGCCTGCTCCGCGTATTAGGATTCCTTGTGTATAATAATCGGAGGTCAAGATGATTGCATTGTCGCTGCCTTCCACGTTATAGAACGGGTGTTGAGCACCAACAGCGTCTATGCCAATGCTTATGTTGCAAGATTGTTTTCCTGATGTTCCCGCATGGATGCTTTTGGCTGCCGGAGTCTCATCTAGCCTTGCAACAAATCTCAGTTTTTTGCCCGATTTTGTTGCGTCGTCATAAAGTTTTTTAAGTTGAGCTTCGTATTTTCCCTCAAAGAAAGGCGTATAGTTTAAATCTTTCATTTCCAGGGTATAGCCGGCCTCTCTGCTAAGAATCAAAAATTTTCTCAGCACATCCGTTCCGCTCAAGTCCGTCTTTGGGTCGGGTTCCGTGTAACCAAGTTCTCTTGCCTTCTCCACTAGCGCCGCAAAATCTTTTCCGCTGTAATTACTTAATAAATAATTTAGAGTTCCCGACAGTATCCCTTCTATCTTCTTTATTTTATCTCCGCTGTTAACAATCTGTTTTACAGTGCTTATAATAGGCAATGCGGCCCCAACCGCTGTTTCATATTTATACTTTGTCCCTTCTGTTCTTGCAACATCAAATAACTCTTTATATGAATCATAAGAGAGCGAGTTTGCAATTTTGTTGCAGGCTGCTACTGCAATTTTGTGATGGAATAAATCCACGTATGTGCCTGCAATTGACTTACTTGAGGTGCAATCCACAAATATGGAATTGCTTAGATTCAGCTCGAAAATTTTTTCCATATAGCTGCTGCCAGAAGTTTTCTCTCCCGCTGCAAGAGCTTTTTTGATATCGTCTTTTGACAGCTCTTTTGTGTTTTTATTTTCGCTTTTCTCAGTATTGATTTTTACACCGTCGCGAGCTGTAATATAATGTTTACTGTCAGATATTCCACAGATAACCAAGTCTTTGCCTAGCTGATTAGAAATGAAATCATGCTGTTGGTTTATCATTTCTATCAGGGCTGAACCAACTGTTCCGCACCCTGCAAAGAACAAATTGATTCTTCTTCCTTTTCCGCCGAAGAATTCTTTATGGATGGCGCGGATTGCAGCTTTAACATCTTCCGTATGAAGAACAGTGGAGACATTTTTTTCTGATGACCCCTGTGCAATTGCGCGGATGTTTATTCCTTCACGGCCTAATGCGTCAAACATTCTGCCGCTTGCACCGCTCTGATTTTTAAGGTCATCTCCAACCAGTGATATAATTGAGAAACCTTTCTCTACTTTTAGAGGATCTACTTTTCCAAGTGAAATTTCATAGGCAAATAATTCATCCGCCGCCTTCTTTGCTTTTGCTGCGTCTGACTCTGGGATTGCAATGCACATTGTGTGAACCGATGAGGCTTGAGTAATTAGAATTATGTTGATGTTGTTTTGAGAAAGCACATCAAATAATCTGCTGGAGTAGCCGGGCACGCCAACCATGCCGCTTCCCTCCATGCTCAGCAGAGCAATTTTGTCAGAGCTGGAAATGCCTCTGATTTTTCCAATTCCCTCCGGCGGATTTTTTTCTATTAGAGTGCCATCGTCTTCCGGGTCAAAAGTATTTTTTACATATATTGGAATACCCTGTTTAACAACTGGTTGTATGGTAGGAGGATATACAACTTTTGCCCCAAAATGTGAGAGTTCCAATGCCTCTTTATATGATATGTTTCTTATAGGTTTGGCCTCCGGTACAATGCGTGGGTCTGCGGTCATCATGCCGTTTACATCGGTCCAGATTTCCAGAACTCTTGCCTGCGTTCCAACAGCTAAAATTGAGGCTGTGTAATCAGAACCGCCTCTTCCTAATGTTGTAGTTCTCCCTTGGTCATCTGATGCAATAAAGCCGGGAAGGATATACAAATTATTGTGTGCGGTGCTGAAGTATTTTTCAATATTATTTGCAGTCTCTTCCTTCTTTACAACATTAGCCCCGGCTGAGATCTCGGTCTTGATAAGGCTGCGCGAATCTTTCCATACATGGCTTATGTTCAGGGATTTAAGCTTGGAACTTATAATCTTGGTAGAGAGCATCTCTCCAAAACTCATTATATGGTCCAGACTGAGCGGGCTAAGTTCTTTTAGCAAATAGACGCCGTTGCAAATTTCCCTGAGTTTTCCAAATAACTCTTTGCACTCGCTCTTTATTGGAGCGGAGTCCTCATCCGGAATAAGTTCTTTTATCAGCTCAATATGTCTTTGGTATAATGCTTCAATCTGCTGAATATAAGAATCATCCTGCAATTGTGCTCTTTTTCCTATTTGAATCAGAGCATCTGTTGTCCCGCTAATTGCTGAAGCAACCGCTGCGGTTTTATCTCTCTTGATTTTCTTCTTTATAATGGCAATCACTCTGTTTATGTTCTCTGCATTTGCAACAGAGCTGCCCCCAAATTTAAGTACTTGCATAAAAAATATTTTTAAATGTTTTCCCGATAGCTTCTTGTATTTGTTTGTATTCCAACAAAAAACCGTCGTGACCAAAATCTGATTTTATCTTAATAAATTTACTGTGTCTGTTATTTACGTTTTTAATTTCTCTGTCGCCGCAGCCAGTATGTTCTGCAATAAATTTTTGCTCGCTACACGGAAATAAAATATCGCTGTCAATGCCAATGCACAAAACTTTTGCTTTAATCTTTGCCAGAGCCTTTTCCACGCCTCCGCGTCCGCGTCCAACATTATGACTGTCAAAAAGATTAACCATTGCAAGATAAGAATACGCATTGAACCTTTTCTCTAATTTTTCTCCCTGATGGCGCTGGTATGATGATGCCTTGTGTTCCCAAAGAGAGTTGAGATCCGGGTCTTGCTGTGTTGAATTGTATCCCTTGCAGCTTCTGTAAGAGATGAGCGCAACAGTGCGTGCAGCTCCCATTCCCTTCTGCCCTCCCGTGATTACTATATTTCTCTTGCCGTTTTTGCTTACCTCTGTATATTCCTCTTTTGCAAATGTTTCATCTGCATAAAGTATCATTCTTTGACTCTCATTAAATGCTGTCTCCCAAGGTGTAACGCGCGCACCGGTTGCAATGAACGCTGCATTTTTGATCACATCGGGGTACATGATGCTCCACTCTATGGCCTGATATCCTCCAACTGAGCCGCCAATAATTAAGTCTATGTTTTTTATTCCAAGGTGATTGCGCAATAACTCCAAAAAATTAACTTCATCTCTTACTGTAACTTTTGGAAAACTAAGCAGATAGGGTTTGCCCGTTTTGGGGTTTACGGAGGCTGGACCGGTAGAGCTATAGCAGCTCCCAAGCAAATTTGCACAGACAATCGTGTACTTGCGCGGGTCAAAAAACTTTTCCTCTCCAACCAGATTATTCCACCATTCAGAAGGGTCTGAATTTGCTGTAAGCGCGTGAGTTATCCAAATAACTTTACCCTCCTTAGGGAACTCTTTTGATATATGGTAACATATTTCCAGTTCCGGCAAGGACTCTCCGCTCTCCAGCTTAAAAGGTTTGTTATATTTTAGTACTCTTTTCTCCATCTTCTCATTGCTAATCTTTATAATTAGATGATTTGAAGCGCATTGTCAAAGTCTGCAATAATATCCTCTATGTTCTCTATTCCAATGCAAAGACGCAAAGTGCCTCCTGTAATTCCCACTTTATTTAGCTCATCTTCTGATAGTTCTGAGTGAGTGGAAGTTGCCGGATGTGTAACCAATGATTTATTGTCACCAAGATTTGCCAGCAACGTGAAAAGTTTAAAGCGTTCTACAACTTTGGATGTTTGCTCTTTAGAGGCTTTAAGGTCTACAAATATAATTCCTCCAAATCCGTGGCTTAAATACTTTACTGCATTTTTATAAGAGGGATGACTTTCCAATCCGGGATAACAAACCTTTGCAACTTTTGGATTTTTCTCCAGCCAGCGTGCAAGGGCAAGTGCATTATCGCAGACCCTTTGAACTCTTAAAGACAAAGTTTCAACACCGGTCAAAAGCATGAATGCATTAAACGGGGACAGACAGCCTCCAAAATTTGTAAGTCCCTCAAACTTAAGCTGTGCGCTAAACGCGGATTTGCCGTATCTCTCCAGGTAACTCTTGCCTCCAAGAGCAGGCTGAGGCTCAGTGAACTTTGGAAAATTTCCGCAATGCCAGTTAAAATTTCCGCCGTTTACTACAACTCCTCCAATTGTATTTCCGTGGCCGCATATCCATTTTGTTGCAGAATGCGTTACAATGTTTGCTCCTTTTTCTATTGGCCTGCACAAGTATCCGCCGCATCCTACCGTGTTATCCACAATCAGCGGAATATTGTGGTTTGAAGCTACTTGCGCAAGCATGTCAAAATCCGGAACCGATAAATTTGAATTTGCTATTGTTTCCACATATATTCCTCTTGTCTTCTCATCAATCAGAGATTCAACTTCACAGCGCTTTTCACATGAGCAAAACTTAACATCAACTCCAAACTGCGGAAGAGTATTTTTAAATTGTCCGTACGTCCCGCCGTAAAGTGAAATAGAACTAATAAGATTATCTCCCGCCTTGCAAAGTCCTTGTATTACAAGCCATTGAGCCGCTATGCCGGATGCCGCTCCAACAGCGTCAAAGCCATTTTCCAGAGCCGCAATTCTCTTTGTAAAGACATCAACCGTTGGATTGACAATCCTTGTGTAGGTAAAACCGTCCTCTTCATGAGCAAAAATCTTTCTCCCTTCCTCAACATTTTTAAGAGCAAATGACGCACTTTGATAAATAGGGGTTGCGCTTGCTCCTGTTGTAGGGTCCGGAACGTTGCCCGCATGTACCTGTAAAGTTTCAAACTTATAAATTGACATATCTTGTTTTTTAATTTTTTTTCTGTCGCGACAGATATTATTTTTTTTATTTGTGGAATTTAAGCGCGTGGAAAAAGTTTGGCGCTTTTGTAAATAAAAAGACCTGTACCTTCTTTGGTACAGGCCCTTATGAGTTTTAATAAGGGTTATTTGAAAGCATCTTAACGATGCATTCGCATGGACATAAGCAAAACAGACTGAGTTCCTGCTGCTTGATTGGCAAGACGATAAAAATTGAATATGTTTGCTTTAATGCTCATGTTCTGCTTTCAATTTGCAACTGCAAAGGTACATAATCTGGTCATAACAGCAAAACTAATCTTTGATTTTAGCCAAAGCCTCTCTTAAAAGACGCTGTGCGGTCTGCTTGTCATTATAGATACAAGGCCCTGTTACACAGCCCCCTTCACATGCCATTACTTCTATGAAAGGAGACGGTGCCTTGCCTGTTTTTCCGTAGACTTTTAGCATGCTTACATTTTTCTTGTCCAGATTGGTAACCTGCATTGCGTTCAGCTGCTCATCCTTAAGTATGTATTTTACGGCTCCGATAACTCCGCCGGCCTGAGCAAAACCATGGGCTGCTTTGTAAGAACTTACGGCTGGTTTAAACGGAGTTACTTTTTCCAAATCAATCTCAAGTCCTGTGAACACTGAGCCAAGTTCCTCAAACGTAATAGCAAAGGCAATGTTAGGGTCATCCCTTGTCTCTTTCTTTTTTGCAAGGCAAGGCCCTATGAAAACTACTTGTGCGTTGGGATACTTTTTGTTTGCAATCAATGCGGTGTAATACATTGGAGAACCGGCAGTTGAAATGTGCGGAAGCATTTCCGGAATATGTTTTTTTGCAAGTTCAACCCATGCGGGGCAGCAACTAGTTGTCATAAACGGAGAATTATTGGCCATTTTTCTTTTTAGCTCTTCAGCTTCCGCAGAAGTAGTTCTCATTGCTCCTTCCGCTACTTCTATAATATCTTTGAATCCAAGTGATTTAATGGCTCCGTACACATTTTCCAGCGGAGAACTGAATTGTGAAAGAATGGAGGGCGCCACAATTGCAACCATCTCTTGTTTGCTCTTTAATCTTTGCAAAACATCAAAAATCTGGGAGACCTCAAATATGGCTCCAAACGGACAGGCATTAATGCATTTCCCACAGTATATGCACTTGCTTTCATCTATATGTTCAATGCCGTTCTCATCTTTGCTGATGGCTTTTACAGGACAGGATTCCTCGCATGGTACTGGTATATAGACAATTGCGTGATACGGGCAGCTTTGGAAACATTTTCCGCAACTTATGCAGGTATCATGGTCAATCTCTGCCTGACCCATCTTATTGAAGTTGATAGCGTGTTTTGGGCAGTTCATATAGCACATCCTTGCAACGCATCCACGGCAAAGATTTGTAATCTCATAGTTAACCTGAACACAAGATGAACAAGCCTCATCAATAACACATACCAAATTTTCCTTGGAAGTGTCCTTTCTTTCCAATGCCTTTTTTGCGTACCAAGAAAGAGGAGTCAATTCATCCGTCTCATCATTCATGTCAAACCCCATTAAAGGGAAACTTTTGTATTTCCAGACAGCCCTTTCTTTGTGAATACAGCATCTGCCGCGCACTTTTTCCCCCTTTGGACTTAGGATAATAGGAAGACGGTCTATTTCCTCCACCAGTTTTCCCCGGTTCCACATCTCCACCAGTTTTGCTAAAAGCTCCTGGCGGACAATCATAACGTTGTTTGTAAATGCCATAACGGGTGCAAATATACCTATTTGTACCTCTTCTTCAAAAAACCGCAACTTTGTTATAACGCAGTATGCATAAAACCAGGAATAAATCAGTATTTATGAGTGGGTCCTTTAAAAATTTTTTCATTGCGGCTTTAATGCTGACTGTCATACAATAATGACCGCAGGGCAAGGGCATACGTTGGAATGCAAACTAGTTACTTTTGAGGCCGACCAAAATTTGATTTTGGCCGGCCTCAATTTTATTGCTTCGCCTAATGCTCACGTGACTAACTAAAAAGACGAAGTTATTTTATCACTAGTGTATTTTTATTTCTTGAATTTCTGATTCAGCAATTCCATCATTTTAATTACGGAGTAGGACACTCTGGTGCCGGGGCCGAATATTGCAGCCGCACCGTCCTTGTAAAGGATTTTATAATCTTGTGCTGGGATAACTCCACCCACTGTAACCATGATATCTTCTCGCCCGAGTTTTTTAAGTTCACTAATTACCTGAGGTACAAGTGTCTTGTGCCCTGCGGCAAGGGATGAAATTCCTATGATGTGGACATCATTTTCCACGGCTTGTTTTGCCGCTTCTGCCGGTGTTTGGAATAACGGTCCCATGTCTACGTCAAAGCCGCAATCAGCATATCCGGTGGCAACGACTTTTGCACCTCTGTCGTGACCGTCCTGTCCAAGTTTTGCAATCATTATTCTTGGCTGACGACCTTCTTTCTTTGCAAAGTCGGAAACCATCTTCTTGGCTTTTTCAAACTCTGCATCTTTCTTAACTTCAGATGAATATACACCTACGTTCATACGAATTTTTGCTGTGTATCTTCCAACAACTTTCTCACACGCATCTGAGATTTCTCCAAGAGATGCGCGCGCTTTAGCTGCCTCAACTGCAAGCTCAAGCAGGTTGCCTTTATTGGTTCCTACGGCCTCTGTGATTGCTGCAAGACACTGTTCAACTTTCTGATTATCTCTATTTTTTCTTAACTCTTCCAGTCTGGCAATCTGCTGATTGCGTACTTTAGTGTTATCAATGTCAAGAATCTTGATAGGGTCCTCATGCTCCAATCTGTACTTGTTTATACCAATGATTGTCTCCTCTCCCGAGTCAATTCTTGCCTGCTTGCGTGCGGCTGCCTCCTCTATTCTCAGCTTAGGAATTCCGGTCTCAATAGCTTTTGCCATGCCGCCCAGTTTTTCAATTTCCTGAATGTGCGCCCATGCTTTGCGTGCCAGTTCATTTGTCAATGACTCAATGTAATATGAGCCCGCCCAAGGATCAATTGACTTGCAAACGGCAGTTTCCTGCTGAATGTAAAGCTGAGTGTTTCTTGCAATACGTGCAGAGAAATCTGTCGGGAGCGCAATGGCCTCATCAAGCGCATTTGTGTGCAAAGATTGAGTATGTCCAAGTGCTGCCGCCATTGCTTCTATGCAAGTTCTTGCTACATTGTTGAAAGGATCCTGTTCCGTAAGAGACCAACCGCTTGTCTGGCAGTGTGTTCTCAGCGACAGTGATTTAGAATTTTTGGGATGGAACTGGTTTACGATTTTTGCCCACAACATTCTTGCTGCGCGCATCTTAGCAATCTCCATAAAGTGGTTAGTACCAATGGCCCAGAAGAATGACAGACGCGGTGCAAATTTATCCACCTCTATACCGGCCTTGATACCTGTTCTCAAATATTCAAGTCCGTCTGCAAGGGTGTAAGCCATCTCAATATCGTTGGTTGCTCCCGCTTCCTGCATGTGATAGCCGGAGATTGAAATGGAGTTAAACTTAGGCATATACTTGGAAGTATATGCAAAGATATCTCCGATAATTTTCATAGAGAACTCAGGAGGATAGATGTAAGTGTTGCGCACCATAAACTCTTTAAGGATATCGTTTTGTATAGTTCCCTGCATCTCCTCCAGTTTGACTCCCTGCTCCAGACCCGCTACAATGTAGAAGGCAAGAATAGGAAGAACGGCCCCGTTCATTGTCATTGATACGGACATTTTTCCAAGAGGAATCTGGTCAAAAAGAACTTTCATGTCCTCTACAGAGCAGATACTTACCCCCGCCTTTCCAACATCTCCTACAACTCTTGGATTATCTGCGTTGTATCCTCTGTGAGTAGGGAGGTCAAATGCAACGGACAGACCTTTTTGTCCCGCTGCAAGATTTCTTCTGTAGAATGCATTGGATTCTTCTGCTGTGGAAAAACCTGCGTATTGTCTTACGGTCCAGGGTCTTTGAACATACATTGTGCTGTAAGGACCTCTCAAGAAAGGTGGAATTCCGGCGGCATAACTCAAATGCTCCATCCCTTCCAAATCTTTCTCCGTATAGTTTGTCTTAACCTCTATTTTTTCCGGTGTCAGCCACTCGCTCTCTTTCAGCTTAATAGGGGTGCTGTTGTCTTTGTATAATATTTCTGAAAATTTTGGTCTCATAATGTATCCTTCCTATTTAACTCCAAGTTTAGTCTGATACTCAGTAAGTGTCTCAAGCACATTGCTTTTTATACTTATGAAGTTCTTGATGCCCTTTGCCATCAACTCCTCTTTGCACTCCGGTTCTCCGGCAACAACTACAATTGCTTTCTTCCCTGCAAGTTTTGCAATCTGAGGAACTGTTTCTGTGTAATCATCATCAGACGAGCATGCTACAAGGATGTCCGCCTTAGCCTTAAGACCTGCTTTAACACCCTCTTCTACAGATTCAAATTTATTGTTATCGACAACCTTAAATCCTGCTACTGCAAAGAAGTTGCATGCAAACTGAGCTCTTGCCCTGCACATTGCAAGATTACCGCAAGTTATCATGAATGCAACCGGACGTTTTGCAGCTCTGTCTGTCTTAAACCTCAATGCCTCAAATGCCTGAGCGCCTCTGTATTTTTCCAGCGGACGTCCCAACATTTTACCCTTCTTTGCAGGTGTTGAGCGTGTTACAACTTTCTTTGTAACGTCTTTGTCCGCAACCTCTATGAAGTTAGGGAACTGATTGGTTCCAAGGATATTATCTCTTCTTGTTGCAATGTTAGAATCTCTCTTTGCAGATGTCTCTTTAACAGATGCCTGAATTGTATCGGCCTTAAATGACTCTACATATCCGCCCGCATTTTCCACTTTATTGAACAAATCCCAAGCAGCCTTTGAAATAGAATCTGTCAGCATTTCTACATAATAAGAACCTGCTGCAGGGTCCACAACTTTATTGAAATGAGACTCGTCCATCAGCAAAGACTGAACGTTTCTTGCATTTCTGTTGCTGAACTCCCCTGGCTTTCTAAAAGCATTGTCAAATGGAAGGACCTCCAGAGAATCAACTCCCGCAATTGCAGCACTCATAGATTCCGTAGTGTTTCTCAGCATGTTAATATAAGGGTCGTAAACCGTTTGATTCCATTGGCTTGTGACTGCATGAGCCTTAATTTTTGCGCTGTTGTTACTTTTTGCGCCATAAGCCTTTACAATATTCGCCCATAGCATTCTGGCTGCACGGAACTTTGCGATTTCCATAAAGTAAATGCTTCCTACGGAGAATGTGAATTTGATTCTCTTTGCCGCCTCATCGGCTTTAGTGCCGGCATCCTTAAGAATGTTAAGATATTCGCTGCCCATTGTCATTCCGTACCCAAGCTCTTGGCAAATGCTTGAGCCTGCATCATTGAATGCATAAGTGTAAACACCTACAACTCTGATATTTGGATAATCTTTTACCATTTCAATTGCCTTTGCAAGCAATTTTGCAGCCGCTTTCTTATCATACAACCCCGTAGCATTAAGCTCTTTAAGAGGGTCATAATCAAAAGAGGCATTAACTGCGGAAGGTTTAACCTTTTGATCCGCAACAACGCTCAGGAACGCTTTAAGTATGCTCAGCTCCTTACATCCGGTGAAATTGACTTCAACGTCCGCCAGAGAGATGTCATTAAGCAAAGCCTTCATGGAGGTCTTGGTAACACTCTTTGTCTGTGAAAAATTAAAGCCGGCCGCAGTAACTCCCTTCATTAATCCGTCGAGAGCCAAAGAGTTGGCTTTTTTAAAGTTGTCTTTGACCTCATAGTCCTGCCTTACAAGCCAGGTGTTGTCATCTTTTGTGCCTCTTACAAACGGGAATAAACCCGCCTCTCCACCAAGATACTTAAGCCCTTTAAGGTCCTCCGCGCGGTAGTAAGGCTGAACGGAAAACCCTTCCATGGTTCTCCAAACCAGTTTTTTCTGATAATCGGCACCTTTCAAATCTTTTATGATAGCATCCTCCCATACCTGTTTGGGGACTGGAGGAAACTCAGCAAATAACTTCTCTGCCATATTTATTTAACTGTTAGTTTTTGATTGGTGTAATTTTACCCGGATTTCTTACTGCCGGGCATCTGACAAAGGTAACAAAAATCTCCTCCAAAATTTTGTGTGCAAGCAATTTTTACCTACTTTTGCAGCCCAATAGAAAATGGCCGGTACGGCTTATCAAAAGGAGGTGGCAACATTTAATGATTATTGTACCAATTAAGGACGGAGAGAACATAGAGAGAGCATTGAAGAAATTCAAGCGTAAATTTGAGAAGACAGGAGTCATTCGCGAGCTTCGCGGCAGAAAGACTTTTGAGAAACCGTCCGTTAAGAGACGTGACGAGATTAAAAAAGCAATCTACGTTAAACACCTTCAGATTAATGAGGAATAAAAAAAAGCCGGTTTTGCCGGCTTTTTTTTTATTCCTCATGCCCGCATCTGCGGCGCGGAATCGCAGCTTTTCTGCTTGTCACAGAGATTGTAATTAACATGCAAAAAATGGTTACCTTTGGTAACGTAAGCAAATTAGCAATGGGCAGGGCGGAAGATTTTATAGATTTTCTTAGGGTGCGGAAGCGGTATTCTCCGCGGACGCAAGCGCTTTATGAAGAGACTATTAAGCGGTTTTATGAGTATATGTATCGCGACAGTTTGCAGACTTCCGGAGCTGAGATGCCAGGTACGGAGGAGGAGCGGCTGAAGCTGCTAACGCCGTTGAATCTGCGTGGGTTTGTTGCGGACGGCATGGAGAAGGGACTGAATCCGGAGACCATAAATTTGATGTTGAGCGGTCTAAGTACGTATTGTAATTATCTGCTCAAACAGAACGTTTTGCAGAGTAATCCCGTAAAGGAAATTTTCAGACCAAAAGAGAAGAAGCGGCTACCTGAATTTTACACGCAGGACGCCGTGGCCGAATATTTGAAGAGACCTGTCGGGGACGATTATGAGGCGTTAAGAGATAGGACTATTGTGATGCTGATTTACGGTACGGGTATGAGGCGGGCTGAAGTGACGGGATTAACTACGGGGAATCTGGATACTAGCCGCAGTATCTTTAAAATTGTCGGAAAAGGTAATAAGGAGCGGGAGATACCGGTAATCTCTTCTCTTTTAGAGAATCTTTTAGTATATTTACAATTAAGAAATAGGACCTTTCCTCAGTGTGAAACTGATGCTTTTTTCTTGACAAACAAAGGCGGTGGAATTTACCTTAAGTTTGTTAATGACGTAGTAAAGAAAGAATTGACAGGTTTAAAAGGGTTTAGCGGAAGGAAATCGCCGCACGTGCTAAGGCACTCTTTTGCTACCGCGCTGCTTAATAACGGCGCCGACCTCAACAGTATTAAGGAAGTCCTTGGACATTCGTCGCTGGCAGCTACACAAGTCTATACGCATAATTCTTTTGAACAGTTGAAAAAAGTATATTTAACTGCTCATCCAAGAGCAAAAAAAGGAGGTTGATTTATGGATATCAGAGTACAATCTGTGAAATTTGATGCCGATGAAAAATTATTGGCATTTGTGAACAAGAAAGTTGGCAAGCTTTCAAAATTCTTTGACGGATTTTTAAAAGCGGATGTTACTCTTTCACTGCTTCCAGATGACCTTAACAAAGAGGTGAAAATAAGGTTGCAGGTTCCGGGTGACGATATTTATGTGACAAGGAAAGCTAAGAGTTTTGAGGATGCAGTTGTTGACTGCACAGATGTCTTAAAAGGACAGCTGATAAAGATGAAGGAAAAGAAATTCGGCAAGTAGCAGTGAATATGTTTGGAGAAGTTGAGGTCTCTTAAAAGAACATGTTCACAATATCATCAGAATTCATATTGGCAAAGTAAGCGTCTATATTTAAGGCGCTTACTTTTTTTGTAATAGCCTCTTTTGTATGAACGGTTCCAATTATTTTTTTTATGAAATCCTCTGTCTGAGCTGTGAAAAAATAATCTCCTCGGATATTCAAATTTGTTATAACACCTTCATCTACTATAAAATAGAATTCCAGAATTCCACCGGCAAATTTTCTTATATTACTCAAGCTATATTCAGGAGAGCTGCCGTAGTTCCAGCAATCCTGTGAGTACTTGACATTTTTAAGCATCTCGATAGCTTCATTTTCCGCCTTGCTCAGTTCATATTTTACCGCACTGTCATTGTCGTCCCAGTGTTTGCATACATAATCTCCAAGGAAGTCTTTGAACCATAGTACATCCGGATTATGCGGTATGGCAAGGTCTTGCGCAGATATTGCATCTGATAAAGATGATCTGTCGGGATTAATAAGATGCTCCTTAATGTTTGTCACTCTGCTGCGGTTAGATTGCACTGCCTTGCCAATGAATTTTTCAGGCCTGCTTTTTAATGCCGCGGAGAGTCCGTTCATTGATGAATCAAACAACAAAGTTCCGTGCTTCAACACTCTGTTCTTCCAGATGCAAACTGCATTGCCGGAGAATTTCTTTCCATCTATCAGTAAATCATTTCGTCCCTCCAGATATGCTTTAATTCCCAGAGAATTAAGTGCTTCCAAGATAGGGACCGTATACCTGCGGAACATTGCTCCGGTATCTTCTTTTGGATTCCTCTCCTGAATAAAAGTAAAATTAATATTTCCCAAATCATGGAAAACCGCTCCGCCGCCCGTGAGTCTTCTTACAACCTTAATGTTATGTTCGTTTACATAATCAACATTGATTTCAGCCAGAGCATTTTGATACTTTCCAACAATGATTGCGTTATCATTTCTCCAAAGTCTGAAGATTGGTTCCGATTTATACTTAAGAAGATATTCCTCCTCTGCGAGGTTCCTGTATGGATCTGTTGAGGTATCTGATATAAAGAGCATTAGTTCAGCATTTTAAATAAATTTTTCTAGCCAGAAAATATATGCCAAGCCCAATGGCATACCCAAGAATTGCACCACAAATTACATCTCCGGGGAAATGTTTTCCAACATAAATTCTGCTATAGCTTACAAGTATTGCTATAAAAAATATAAGCCATGTATACCACTTTTTTCTGATAAAAAGAGTTGTTATTGCTGCAAGCCCAAAGAAATTTGCTGCGTGGTTGGAAACAAATCCGTACATACCTCCTCGTCCTGTGATGAACCGTGCAATGTTCTCAGTAGCAGGGTCATGGCTTGGCCTTAATCTGTGAAATAACGGCTTAATTACGCTGGCTGAAATCTGATCTGTCAGCAGAAATGTAAGGAGCGTTGCGGCTAAAATAAAGAGGGCAATCTTCCAGCCCCCTGCAATAATAAAATCACTCTGGGTGCCGTCTCTCTTTTTGAAGGGATTGCTAAAGTTATATTCTTTCTTTATTAGCATATAGACAAACAGCAGAACATAAAAAGGAATCCATGTATAAGCGCTTGTAACAAATGTCATAACGGCGTCAAGCCACGGGGTATGCGCTCCGTTGATTAATAGAAACAATTGTTTATCAAGTTCTAACATGTTTTAAATGCTTTTGCGGAATTTCTCAGGCGGGTACCTAATTCGGTATTATTTTATTTCTGTAAAGACTCCCAGATGATATCTTTAAGTCCTTTAAGACCCTCACCGGTAACGGAAGAGATAAAAACGCAAGGCACTTTTTTAGGCAAGTGTTTTTTAATCTCTTTCTCCAGCTCCCTGTCCAGCAAATCACATTTGGTTACAGCCAGAATACGCTCTTTATCAAGCAGCTGAGGATTGTATTCCTTAAGCTCATTCAGCAATATCTTATATTCCCTGGAGACGTCAAGATTCTCCGCAGACACCATAAAAAGCAAAATGGAATTTCTCTCTATGTGGCGCAAAAATCTGTATCCCAATCCTTTTCCTTCATGAGCTCCTTCAATGATTCCGGGAATGTCCGCCATCACAAAAGATTTTTCATCATAATATTTTACAATTCCAATGCTTGGCTCCAAAGTGGTGAAGGGGTAGTCTGCAATTTTTGGATGCGCTGCAGAGATAGCAGAGAGCAAAGTTGACTTTCCCGCATTAGGAAAACCGACAAGTCCCACATCTGCTAATATCTTAAGTTCCAGGATAAACCATCCCTCCTGTCCAGACTCTCCGGGCTGAGAGAATCTTGGCGTTTGACGCGTTGCGGTTTTAAAAAATGTATTTCCCATTCCTCCGCGTCCGCCGGGAAGAATAACAACCTCTTCTCCGTCTACGGTAATTTCTCCTATAATTTTTCCGGTTTCAGCATTTTTTGCAACGGTGCCAAGTGGAACGTTCAATATAACATCTTGAGCATCAGCTCCTGTACAAAGAGCTCCGCTTCCATTTCCGCCATTATCCGCGGCAATGTGTTTTCTGTATTTAAGGTTAATAAGCGTCCATTGCTGATGGTTTCCCCTAATAATTACGCTGCCTCCCTTTCCGCCGTTCCCGCCGTCGGGACCGCCTTTATCCACAAACTTTTCTCTGCGGAAATGCATTGAGCCTGAGCCGCCTGCACCTGAAGTGAGGTGAAGCTTTACATAATCTACAAAATCTGTATTAGGCATAATTTATCCTCCCGACAGTTAATTGTTATAATTTATAATACTTGCTATTTACGCAATTTGTTCTTACTGTATCTCTTTAGAGATTGATTCAAACACCTCATCTATAGACTTTTCCCCCTCTATTTCATGATACTTGCCGCTGTTTTTATAGTAGCCGATTAATGGTTCTGTCTGTTTGTGGTAAGTATTTATTCTGTTCTGAATAGTCTCTGGGTCAGCATCGTCCTTGCGTCCCTCAATTTCTGCCCGATACTTTATTCTATCTCCAATTGTTTTGTCCTGAATCTTAAGGGATATCACTTTTGTAATCTCCTTTTTCATTCCCTCCAAAATTTTGTCCAGCATTTCCGCCTGAGCAATTGTGCGCGGAAAACCATCCAAAATAAAGCCCTTAACATCTGAATTCTTGGCAAACACATTCTTTATCATTCCAACTACAACTTCATCTGGAACAAGATCTCCGGCCTCAATCAATGTTTTTGCCTTAAGACCAAGTTCTGTTTTGTTGGCCATCTCGGTTCTAAGCAAATCTCCTGTTGATACATGTTTAAGGTGAAACTTCTCAACCATTTTTTTTGCCTGTGTTCCCTTGCCTGCTCCCGGGGGGCCGAATAAAATGTAATAGTTCATTATAATTGTCTTATTTTTAAAATTTTACATTAACTGTCGCGACAGATATTACTTCTTATTTATTATCAAACGTTTTTGAGTCTCCGCTTCATCAAGCACATAGATGTCTTTGTACTGTCTCCCCATCTGATTATAATCCAGACCAAAACCAACAATAAAATCATTAGGAATTTCCATTGCGCGGTAATCTATTTTTACGTTGCCTTTATATGAGCCGGGTTTATAGAGCAATGTGCAAACTTTAATGTTTTTTGCTCCAGCGTCTCTTAAAATTTTATCCATTTCCATAATTGTGCAGCCAGTGTCAACCACATCCTCAACAACTATAACAGTCTTATCTTTAACGCTTTTAGTTAATCCCATAATCTGTTTTACCTCACCGGTGGTAGAAGTTCCTTCATAAGAGGCCAGACGGATAAATACAATATCGCATGGAAAATTTATCCTCTTCATAAGGTCTGCAGTAAACATAAATGAGCCGGTTAAAACGCCCAGGAAAATAGGGGTGTCAACATCCTTTAAATCTTCATTTATTTTCTCTGCAACCTTGTCAATTGCTTTCTGAATTTTAGAGTATGGCAGATACAATTTGAAGCATTTGTCATACAATTGAACTCTTTTCATGTTGTTTATTTTTTTGATTGCCGGTGCCCCGCAGGATAACTGCGGCCTGCCTGCAAAAATACTCAAATAAATAGGAAAAATGTACCTTTGCAAAAATATATAAAACATGAAGGCTCTTGTAAGTATTATTATGGGCAGCACATCTGATTTAAAAATCATGGAGAAAGCTGCTGAGTATCTTGATGAAATGGAAGTTCCTTTTGAGATTAACGCTCTTTCTGCGCATAGGGTGCCTGATATGGTTGCGGACTTTGCAAAGAATGCTCACAAGAGAGGAATTAAAGTTATAATTGCCGGTGCCGGCGGGGCTGCTCATCTTCCGGGAGTTATAGCGGCAAGCACACCGCTTCCCGTGATAGGCGTACCCATTAATTCTTCAAATTCTATAAACGGGATAGATTCAATACTGTCAATCTTACAAATGCCGTCCGGGATACCGGTTGCTACAATGGCTGTTGACGGTGCAAAAAATGCGGCCATCTTTGCCGTACAGATTTTAGCTCAGTCGGACGCAGACTTGTTTATGAAATTTGAAAAATTTAAGGCTGATCTTGCCGGAAAAATTGCAAAGGCAAACACTGAACTTAAAGAGATAAAATATAAGTTTAAGACAAATTAGTCAATTGCTCTAATTGCCTGGATAAATACGTCTTATGGCTCGCTATTGTTAGAATGGCGAGCTATTTTTGTCTCCCGTCAGATAAAATGCAGGAGGTATCATTATGAAAAGTTCAGGTTTGCGGAGCAGGGGTTTCTCTTTAATTGCCGTTATTATTTTTTTTCTCCCGACAGTTTTGTTTTCTCAGTCGGTAAAGGAGTTGCCTAAACCCTGGGTGAGAGATGGAAAAGAAAAAATTATTGAACAAATAGTTGATTATTATTGTAATAACAATTTGGATGGCGCATCAGATGTAGCGGGGACAAATGCGGAAGCGGGTGGAGCAGCGGGTTTTTCAGATTCAAATGTTGAAGAAATAATGGAACATTTTGAAAAACTTTTGCGCTCGCCTCTTAATATTAATAATGCTTCTCGCTCTGATTTGCAGAGGCTTATAATTCTTACTGATTTTCAGATAACAGTTTTGCTGGAGTATATAAAACTCCACGGGGCTGTAATATCTTACCCGGAACTCTCTTTGCTTAACGGATTCAATGAAGAGATTGTCAATTTCTTACATCCTTTTATCTATTTTGGCGGGGCCGGGTTGCAGCCGGGGAATTTCTTTAAAGATTGCAGCACTACAATGTATTCCAAATATTCCGGGAAAGTGCAGCTGTCGGGAAATACAATAGATTCAAAAAATTCATTTGGGACGCCGGATTATATTCAGTTGAGATACAGAACAGCATGGCTGAACAAAGTGGAGGCGGCTTTTTTAATTGAGAAGGATGCGGGTGAACCTATGGTTGAAAAAAACAGAGTTCCCTGCGGGGATTTTATCTCATTCAGCTTTGCTTTGCGCAATCTGAATTTTACAAGAAGGAATAAAGTATTAGATGCCAATAATTTAAAGAGAAATAATCTCAAGCAAGATGTTGCTGAACTTAGAACTTTTACAATAGATAATTTAATTATTGGAGATTTTTCCGCAAGATTTGGGCAGGGATTAACTCTTTGGAATTCATTTAATTTGCAAGGGGCTGAGGATGCATACGGCTTTTATAAAAGAGGAGAGGTTGTCTCTCCTTACACATCATCAGATGAGAGCAATTTTTTAAGAGGGGCGGCTGCTCAAATTTCATGCGGCAGGCTCACGCTTTCTCTCCTTGGTTCATACAAAGGCATTGATGCAAAGCTTTCTCCCGATGGCAAAAGTTATACTTCATTAATCTCCGGGGGAGTACATGATTCTGAATCTTTAATGCAGACAAAATGTGCTATGCATGAGACAGTTGCGGGCGCGTATTTTACGGCTTTGTTTAATAAAATTAAGATAGGTGTCTCTTTTGCCGGCTATTGTTATGATAAGATTAATGGCAGAAGCATAAAAGATTATAACAGATATCAGATTTATGATAATCTGCATTGGAACTGTGCTGCCGATTTCTATACGGTTATTGGAGCGATAAGAATTTTTGGAGAGGCGGCTTACAGTTCTCCAGGGAGAGAGAAACTTCCCGGATATGCTGTTGTTGCCGGAGGCTCCGCACAACTTGGCGGAGGATGGAAAATTAATTTTTTAATGCGCAGCTATTCAAAGAGTTATATAAATCCTCATGCAGGAGCATACACAACCACTTCCTCTTGTTCAAATCAGAACGGATGTGCATTAAGAATTTCCGGCGGGATTTTTAGAAATTTAAAGATGTCTGCGGGGACCGATTATGTTTACTATCCGTGGGCGAGATATAACATTAATTCAGCATCCTCTTCACTTAAAGCGTATGTAAAATTTGAGTATTTAAAAGGAATCTTAAGTGTCTCCGAGCGCATCTCTTACAATCGCTTACAAACAACAAGCATTTCCAATGCGTTTGCAGAAAAGACCATTGTGAAAATTAGAGTTTCTAAATGGCTTAGCTTTAGTGCAAAAGGTGAGTATAACAGTATGAATAGTTATGCTTTTTCTGTGCAGCCGAATATTAATTTTGCTCATTTAGTTATTAATCTTTGCGGCACTTATTATTTTGCAAAGAGCTGGAGCGGACGTTTGTATATTGTTGAATATGATTTGCCTATGACGTATGCATCTACGTTGATGTATGGCCGCGGCTTTAATTTTTACACAACTGCGCAGATACATATTACAAAATGGCTGGAGCTGTTTGCCAAGCTTGGAGAAAATTATAAATTTGTTGCAAATGAGAAGGCAGGAGAAAAAAAATCCCTGCTTAAATTAAAAGCAGGGATAAGATTTAATTTATGAAAAGGTACCGCTTGTTTATCCTCTCTTTACTCTAATCTTTCTACCCGGATAAATTTTGCTTCCATTAGATAATCCGTTTAGTCTCAGTAAATCACTAAGGGTCATGTCATATTTGCGTGCAATACTGAACAGGGTGTCTCCCTTTCTGATGGTATAATTTGAGTAACCTTTCTTTGATGCATTTTTCTTGCCTCTGCTGCCCGGAATATATGTATCTTCAGATGCTGCATGAGATTCATAAGATGAGCCATTATCGCTCCCTCTCCCGCTGCCTTTATAGATTACCAAGCTCTTGCCGCTTTGTACTGTGTTCCTTCTCATGTGGTTCCACTTCTTAAGCTGGGACATGGTAACTCCGTACTTTCTTGCAATTCCGCTCAGCGTCTCTCCGCGTTTAACTTTATGATATAGTGTCCGTTGCTTGGATGAACTACTGCCTCCGCCGGAGGAAACGGATGAATCCTCATCTCCGCTTGATTCCGCTCTCTTGTAGTTGTTGTAAACGATAGGGTTAAAGAATATGCTGTCTTTATACGCGTAAATCTCTTGCTCTTTGTCTACAAAAGGAACCGTATAATTATACGGCAGACTAAGAATATATTCAGCTTCTGATCCTGGAATTATATCATGCAGATATTGAGGATTTAACTGCCTTAACTCTTCTACAGGTATTCCAATATTGTCTGATATTTGTTCAAAATGAAGATTCTTGTGAATTCTGAATGTATCTACATGAGCCGGCAATGAAACTTTTGCCGGAACAATGTTATAGTCATTGTAATAATTTAACAGATAAAGGGCTCCGACAAAGTTTGGAATATAACCTCTGGTTTCAGAGGGAAGATATCTGTAAACAGACCAGAAGTCTTTACTTCCGGCGCGTCTGATTGCTTTATTGATGTTGCCGGAACCGCAATTATATGAGGCTATTGCAAGGGCCCAGTCTCCAAAAATCATGTAAGCATCTCTCAAATATTTTGCAGCCGCAGTGGCAGATTTTATAGGGTCCAGACGCTCATCAACGTATGAGTTTATATCCAGTCCGTATTGCCTTGCAGTCGTTCTCATAAACTGCCACATTCCCCTTGCATTTGTTCTGGATACGGCCATTGGATTTAGTGCGGATTCTATAATTGCCAGCGTTGTCAGTTCTCTTGGAAGTCCGTAAGATTCAAAAATGTCCTCAAAAATTGGAAGGTAATAAGAGCTAAGTCCTAATATCATGGAGGCAAGATGAGGACGTTTTTCTGTGTACAAGATTATGCTGTTTTTTACAGTTTTATTGTATGGAATAGGGATGAAAGAATTCATCCTCTTTAACTTCTCAATATAAACTTCATCGGGAATATTGGTGGTAAAATTGACGCTGTCAAGATCAATAGTTTGCATGTCACCGATGGTTAATTGCTTCTGCAAGTACCAGATACTTAATAAACTGTCGGGATTAGAACCTGGGGTCTCCGTTTCAAATAAATTATTCTCAATAAGACCAATGCCTCCGGGGTTTATGGAATCCCCCGTATCGGTTGTGTCTGATATGGCAATTTCACCCTCGCCAAGTATATTTTTTAATGAATCTATTGTCTTTCTAAGTTTTGCATTTTCTTCTGTCAGCTGCTTCTTGCTTTTAAATAATTGTGCGTATGTGTTTGAACTAAAACACATTAGAGTGCACGTGGCAATCAGCAAAACAGTAACTTTTCTAAATCTCATCAGTTAATATTTTATAATTTTCAATAGTTTTATTTTCCTCTCAAAAATCTCTCCAATGTTAATTAGACTCCAAAAAATATTAAAAGTTAATACTCATCTGAAATCCGATTTTGGTTGCGGAGTATCCGTTGTTGAATCCGTAAAAAGTTTGTGACGGCATAGGCAGCGGGGTCCCCTCTTGTATTATAGCAGGCTGGACGTTAAATGATAAATCATCGCTTATATCAAAGTGACTGAAATGTGCAAACACGTTTGCATCTATAACGTTAAGAGCATATATCATAACGGTGGCAATGACGGAGTAATCTCTGTTGCGCCTGTATTGATCTCTGTACCAGATAATATCATCATTTGATAATGATCCGGTGTAAGTTCCGGCCGCTTTATCTATATACATGTTTTTGTACCTTTTATATTGCTTTTGATTGAACGCCCAGCAATACCCGCTTAACATAAATCCGGCATAATAAACAGGAATGTGCCAATAATCTCCGTTATAAGCCTGACCAAGTCCGGGCAGCAATGCGGAATAAAATGAGGCTCTGGCAGGCAGAGGCTTTTCATGAGATTTGAAGCTTACAGTGGCATCCATCAGGGAGCCCCAGTAAGAGCCTATTGCACCAAGTATCAGGTAGTTTCTTAAATCTTTGGCGCTCTCTTGTCCGTCCTTTTTCCATTTTTGATTTGCCAGCACCGCTCCTCCAATACAACCTCCAATGGTTCCATATACAATTGGAATTTTCCATGCCTGATGATTGTACAATTGTCCCGTTCCTGGAACAATTGCTTGCCCCAGAAACATATATGAGATGGACATTGTGTCCTTGTGGGCAAGAGCTTTAAAATATCTCTTAAGGGAATATTGCGGTCTGAAAGTGGAAGTGTCATTTCCATAACTCAGTGAATCTGTCTGAGTTGTAGACTTCATTGTGCCGGCGGCGGGAGGAGCATTGCTTATGAACGCACCGTCTGTTTTGATTTGTGCCTTAACGCCGCTCGGAGCAAAGAAGCACATCCCTGCAACAAGCGCCGATATCAATATTTTGGTGAATTGTTTCTGCACAACCAATTTTTCCGCTCTACTACAAATTATGTTCCCTTAATGTTTTTAGAAAATCTTCAAGTTGTGTATCTGACTGATAATGAATTGTCAAATCTCCCGCACCCTTCTTGCAGGGCTTGATGGCCACGCTGTCCTTAAAATATTTTTGAAGAATTTCTGCAACCCCTCTGCCGCTTTCCGTTGCGGCTGCAAGATTGCCGGCGGTTTTTTTCTCCTTCTTCTCTTTTTCAACAACCCCGCCGTTAATTTTTTTAACTTTTTCTTCTGTCTGCCTCACCGACAGATCATACTCAATTATCTGATTTGCAAGCTTTAATTTGGTTGTGTCTTTTTCCAAACCAAGCAACGCTTTTGCATGTCCCATGGAAATCTTATTTGCTTTAATGGCAAATTGAATTTCCGGAGGAAGCTTAAGTAATCTTAAAAAGTTTGCAACAGTAGCTCTGTTCTTTCCTACACGCTGAGAAAGAGCCTCTTGTGTTAAAGAACATTCATCTATTAATCTTTGAAAACTTAAGGCCACATCAACTGGATCCAAGTCCTCTCTTTGAATATTCTCTACAAGAGCCATCTCCAGCATCGCATCTTCGCTCACGTCTTTAATATATGCCGGAATTGTTTGAAGTCCTGCGGCAGAACTTGCGCGGAACCTTCTTTCTCCGCTTATTATTTGATATTTGCCCGCTTTATTTTTTGTAACAGTGATAGGCTGAATCAATCCCATCATCTTTATAGATTCTGTGAGTTCATCCAACTTGTCCTGTGCAAATTCAGTTCTTGGCTGATAAGGATTAGGAACAATTTTATCTATCTCTATCTCTTGTATGGAGACAAGCTGAGCAGAAGAACCGTCGGGAGCTTTAGCGGCAGATGGCTGATTTACAAACTCACCATTACCTCTTTCCTGAGTGGCGTTTTCTATAAGAGCGCTTAGTCCTCTTCCTAGTCCTGTTTTTAATTTAGGCATAACTATTTTTCATTTTTTGCAGTTTTAGCCGCTGGGCCGTTTTTTGCAATAACCTCCTTTGCAAGATTTAAGTAATTACTTGATCCGTTGGATAATGCATCATACAAGATGACCGGTTTTCCAAAACTTGGAGCCTCGCTCAGGCGGACATTTCTGTTAATTACAGTTTCAAAAACCATAGAGCCAAAATGACGGCGGACATCATCTGCAACTTGATTTGCAAGCTTTAGGCGGGAATCATACATTGTAAGAAGAAAGCCCTCTATTGCCAGCTGAGGGTTCATGTTTTTCTGTACCAGCCTTATAGTATTTAGCAGTTTTCCAAGCCCTTCCAATGCAAAGAATTCACTTTGAACAGGTATTATCACTGAATTAGCAGCGGTAAGAGCATTAACGGTTATTATGCCAAGAGAAGGCGAGCAATCAATGATTATATACTCATAATTCTCTTTAACTGAATCAATTGCCTCTTTAAGCACAAATTCCCTTTTATCCAAATCTACCATTTCAATCTCAGCCCCCGTAAGGTCTATGCCTGCCGTGACCATATCCAGGTTCTTGATATCTGTTTTCCTCAGCACGTCGCTCATTTGAGCGATGCTTGTAAGAACCTCATACACGGTCTTTTTATCCTTTGAATCAGGATTAAAATTTAATCCTGAAGTAGCATTTGCCTGAGGATCTGCGTCAATTAGGAGCGTCTTTTTCTCCAGCACTGCAAGCGATGCGGCAAGGTTTATGGCAGTGGTTGTTTTGCCCACTCCGCCCTTCTGGTTTGATATAGCAATTACTTTTCCCATAAAAACATGCATATTGCGCAAAAATACTAAATCTTTTTTAGCTATGCAGAATTTATTAATTTTGCCGACGGTAAGTTTTCAACACAAAAGAGCTGCCTGTTAATAAAATGACTAATACATTTTCTGATGTCTGGATGGTAATTGTGAATCCCAAGGCCGGAAGCGGCAGGGGATTAAAGGATTGGCCTGTGATCTCTAATCAGATGTATAACAGAGGGGTGCGTTTTACCTGCGTTTTTACGGAGCATAAATATCATGCTGTAGAATTGACAGTTAAGGCGGTTACGGACGGCTACAGAAATATTGTGGCAATAGGCGGGGACGGAACAATTCATGAAGTAGTAAATGGTCTGTTTATTCAAAAAGTAGTTTCCACAACTGATGTGTGTCTTGCCGTAATCCCGACAGGTACCGGCAATGACTGGATTAGAATGTACGGTATTTCAAAAACTTATTCAGAGGCGGTGGAATCTTTGGCGCAGAAAAAGACAGTGTTGCAGGATGTTGGAAAGGTTGATTTTTTTGAAACCAGAGTGGAGCATACTCGTTATATGGCAAATGTTGCGGGGCTGGGTTATGATGCTGTGGTGAATTTGAAATATAACAACTTAAAAGATGAGGGAAAGTACGGCAAGTGGCTCTATTTGAGAAGCACTTTTAATACCTTCATTAATTTCTCTTCCAAGCATTTTGAGATTGTTGCGGATGGCGAGCCTTTTTATAACGGTCTTGTTTTTTCCGGTGCCGTCGGTATTGGCAGATTTAACGGAGGAGGTATGCAGCAAACTCCAAATGCGGCTGTGGATGACGGACTTATGGACTTGACCATTATAAAGAAAATGTCAAAGTACAAAGTGTTGCGCAATTTTAGGCTTTTGTTTTCCGGCAGTATTTATCAGATTCCAAAAGTTATTTTTAAGCAGTGCAGAGAGATTGAAATTACAACAGACCCTGAGACCAGAATTGAGATTGACGGAGAGGCTGTTGGTACGTCTCCTTTCAAATTCAGCCTTGTGCCAAAAAGCATTAAAGTTGTTGTAGGCAAGGGGTATGTCAGTGCCGGCGACCGTAGATAATTCAGCTATAGCGGATCAACATCAATTATAATAGAGTCCTGAGCCTTAAGGGTATCCAGCGCCTTTTTGAGCGCATCCTTGTTTGCCTCCAGCATTTTATCTCTGGCAAATTTTACATTAAAGCATAATAGAAAATCATTCCGCACTTTTTCTATGCGTGGCGGAAACGGACCCGTAACTTCTTGACTTGTAAAACTTCTGGATAGTTTAAGTATTTTGCCTACCGCTTTTGAGATTTCATTAAGCACGTTTTTATCTCTGTTCCTGACTGTTATAGTAACCATTCTGACGTAAGGAGGGAAACTGAACCGTCTTCTTTCATCCAGCAAGGAGTCATAACTGTCGGGAGTTTCAACAATATCAGCATCCTGTGCGTTGTTGTTGTCGGCAGCATTATTGATATTTGCAATATATTCAATTACAGGGTGTTTCTTCTGGTTGGTCTGAATGATGAGTTTTCCCTTTTTATCCCGACGGCCTGTTCTTCCCACAAGTTGGGTGAAGAGCTGAATTGCTCTCTCATCGGCTCTGAAATCTTGCAGACCAAGTATGGTGTCCGCCTGGATGACCGCAACCAGATTCAGGTTCTTGAAATCAAAGCCCTTGCTTATCATCTGAGTGCCTACGAGAATATCAGTATTGCCCTCGGCAAAATCTTTTAATACTTTGTCTTCCAGTGTTTTGCTTTTTGCGATATCTGCGTCAAATCTGGCAATTTTGGCCTCCGGGAAAAGTTCTTTTAATTCCTCCTCCAGCTTCTCTGTCCCGACGCCTTTTGCCTCCAGAGAGTGGTTGCCGCACTTAGGACAAACGCCTGTAAATTTTGTCTGATATTCACAGTAATGACAGCGCAAAGTGTTGTCGTACTTATGATAGCTAAGCGGTACATCGCAATGCGGGCAGCGCGGAATTTCTCCGCATTCAGTGCACTGAACCACAGGAGAATAGGAGCGAATATTGCGGAATACTATAACTTGTCCTTTCTCTGCAATTGTCTTTTTTATTTCATTGATGAGCTCTTGTGAAAAGCTCCCTTTCATTTGCTTGCTGCGCCTTGTCCAAATGGTATCAATTACCGTGATGTCCGGTTCATTTGCCTTGTAATATTTTTCTTTGAGTTCAACCTTTGCAAATCTGCCTATTATGCAGTTGTAACGGCTTTCCAGTGAGGGCGTTGCAGAGCCCATTAATACTTGAGCCTTGTACAGTCCGGCAAGCATGATTGCGGAATCCCTGGCGTTGTATCTTGGTGCCGGTTCTGTTTGTTTATAGCTGGCGTCATGTTCTTCATCTATGATTATGAGTCCCAGATTATCAAAGGGTAACAGCAATGATGAACGCGTACCCAATATGACAATCGGTTCATTCCTGCTCATGTCTCCCGAGTTATTGCAACTCGTTTTTCCATCACTGTTCCCAGCGGAGCGGCCTGAGGCCGCGAACGCCGCGCCGGAGGCGCGTGACTCTTCGCGCACGGAGTGCGCTAGACCACAAGGCGTTGCGGCGCTTTGTGCCGCAACGCTCTGCGCGATAAGTATATCCCGCAGCAGTTTTTTTGGTGCTTGATTAAGCTCTGAGTGGAACACAAACAAACGGTTCCCAAAATGCTCACGCAGACGGCGTTCCATCTGCTTGCTCATTGCAATTTCCGGTACAAGATAAAGGACGTTCTTTCCGTTTTTCAACTGCTTGTCTGCAAGCTTTATGTAAATTTCTGTTTTTCCGCTCCCCGTCACTCCCTCCAGAAGCACGGGCTTTTTCACTATTTGCTCTTTGATTTGCTTGTACGCAATTTGCTGAACTTCAGATAATACAGGAAGATGCGCATCAATAAAAGAGAACACTTTGTAGTTATCATCATTTGTCTCTCTCCCGTCACCCTCTTTTATTTTCTCCAATGCTTTTTCCGGCGAGGTCAATGATTTAATTGACTCTTGCTTAATTGTTAAAATAGGGTAGGCGGCCTTGAAGACTTCTCCCGTGCTGCACAAATAATAGTGTGCAATTGAGTCCCAAAATTTTATCTCTTCAGGCGTTATTTTTGGAAGGTCCTCTATGTATAGAATTGGCTTATATTCAATTGTCTTAAGTTCTGTGCGCGTAATACCGGTTTTTTCATCTTTGATTTTTACCTCTGAAAATTGTCTTGGCAAATCTTTCTCCTCCACAACTCTGCGTATTACTCCGCTGTGAATTCTTTTGCCAAACATTACACGCACGCGGCTGCCAATAAGTGAAAAGAAAATCTCTGAATTTGCCTTAGCAGAGGGGTCCGAGGGTGATGCATAACTGTCGGGAGGCAGAATATAGAATACCTCTCCTTCAAATTTGATAGGGAGAATTACGGAGATAAATATTTTTTTCACGATGGTATCTTGATTATTCATATTTTCGCTTCCTCGGTCATTGTTGCAAATTTAAAAATTATCTCTATATTTGCAGCCCTAAATCACTGGTGCCTTAGCTCAGCTGGTAGAGCAAAGGACTGAAAATCCTTGTGTCCCTGGTTCAACTCCCGGAGGCACCACTGGTAAGAGACGAATTATCGCTGTGTTACAGCAGGTTACTTCGTCTCTTCTTTTTTTTATTCTGGAAATTCCTACCTATTTTTTTAGGGTGTTAGCATTAATGTGCCGTAAGGCGTTTGGGTTTTCTTCGATAAACTTTAGTAGCCTGTCTTTGTGATAAAGGTGCTTGTATCCAGCATAATATCCAATTTTATTTTGCTCTAAAATTCCGCTTGAAGCAATTTGTGCTGCTTTAGTTTTGCCGATATACAACGCTTGTGCAAGGCCCTCAACTCCAGCAACAATATTGCCACCATCTCGTATTGAACTGTTTTGGGCAGCAGGAGATGTGTATTTAGTTGCTTGGCCTGACTGAGACTCATCAACTTTTACAGTTGTATCTTCATTCACTTGACTTTGCTTTTCCTTTTCGCTCTCATTAAGTCCTTTTACATAAATAATTGATTTTTCAAGAAAATTGCGCTGCTCAGAAAATGAGCCCATCCCATTTTTAGGACCACGCATTATTAGAAAAATCAGCCTTTTTTGTTTCTAATATATATTCATTTTCCGCTTCCTGTGGGGTTCTGCCTTGCAAAGAACTGTGTGGTCGGAATTCGTTATATTCTCTAATATATGACTCTATTTTACCTTCCGCCTCCTGCAAAGATAAGAACCAATTCGTACTTAAGCACTCGTCCCTGAAACTTCCATTAAATGATTCTATAAATGGATTGTCCGTCGGTTTACCCGGACGGGAAAAATCCAGCGTTACCTTGTTCTCCCAAGCCCAATGATCCAGTTCTTTAGAAATAAATTCCGGTCCGTTGTCAACTTGAATACGTCCGGGTAAAATACCTCTGTTTACATGAATGTCTTCAAGCGTATTAACTACATCCGTACCTTTTAAAGATTGGCCTATCTTGATCGCAATACACTTCCGACTATAATTATCCACTATGGTCAATGCCCTAAATCTTTTTCCGTTATATAATTGATCGCAAACAAAATCCATACTCCAATATTGATTAATGCCTTTTATTTCTGTGCGCTCCAATCGTTGTACTCCTGAACGGCTCTTCTTATGCTTTTTCGCTCTTAAATTCAATCCCTCCTGACAATATAATCTATGTACTTTTTTGTGATTTACTACACATCCCTCCCTTCTCAACAATATATATATGCGCCAGCATCCATATCTTACACGACTCATCGCTATATCTCGCATTCGCATTATCAAAGCTCTGTTGTCCAATCCCCTATGCTTGTAGTAATACATTGACCTCTCTACTTTAAGAACACTGCAAATGCGTCTTAAGGATATCTGATAATCCCTGTATAACTCCTCTATCGTATTTCTCTTCTGGGAGATGGTCAGAACTTTTTTTTTAATACATCCTGTAGCATCTGCTTATCCAGTGACAAGTCCGCTACGATCTGCTTCAATTTAATGTTCTCCTCTTCCAATTGTCGTAATTTCCTTAATTCCGGAATCCCCATTCCTCCATATTTCTTCTTCCAATTATAAAATGTGGCTTCCGATATCCCTGTCTTACGGCATACTTCTTCCACGCTTACACCTGTTTCCGCTTGCTTTAATACAAACGCAATCTGGCTCTCTGTAAATTTGCTCTTTTTCATCGGTCTTAATAATTTTTAAAGTTATTACTTCTTGCCGATTTCTCTACTTCTGAACGGTACTATTTATTGGGTTGGGATCACTCCTGACCATGGAGTGTTTTTAAAAAATCTTTTGTCAGAAGTCCTTCCGGGATTGGTTCCTCCTTCTTTTGCTTTTTCATTAATTGTGTCTTTTCCATTGTTTAATGCTTTAAATTTTTTTTTATCGCATTCACATTTACACAATTATCTGCATGGTGTCTTAAGAGTATTCTTGTATAATTTTCATGATAGAATCTTTAATGTTTTTTGCGTATTCATCTTTTGGATTGTACAAGGCTAATTTATCGCACCATTTAGCAAGATTTTGCTCTTTACAATCTGCTGAATCAAGATTTGGCAATCTTTTATATTTAGATGTGAAACCAACTAGTTTAAACATTCCGTATAAAGGCCTTATGTTCCTTTTTTTCTCTTTCTGCGTGAATTCTGGTGGATATTTCTTGTTAGCTAAGCCGTATAAATCATTCCCATAATAAATAAACTCATCTTCTAAGATATTCATAGAAGTCCTTATGCTAGGAATATTTGTTTTTGGGTAATATTGTCTAACATAACTGTAAATATCAGTAACTAATTGGGGTGTTAACTGTGTTCCTAAGTAATCTACAATATGCTGCCTAATAGTTTTATTTGAATATTGATCCCATCCTTTTAAAAAATATTCTCCAGATTTTCCAATAGGGAGTATTCTCGCATCTTTCAGCATAATGCTTTTTATGCTTTCAGGAAAAATAGCAAACTCTGGGTTCCTTCTATGTAGTTCTATTATTATATCATTTATAGTCATTTTACTTTGTTTCTCCAGTAGAATTTTATAGACTAAATCTGATATTAATAATTTCATATTTGCTGGTAATAATAACTCTCCATCTTGTACATTCCAGCTGAAGGCATTTTTGCAAATAGAACATATAATTTCCGTTACGGGTTTTACGTACTGAAGATAATTACCAATTTTCCACGAATCTCCGCTGCTATTCACCAGTTTCTCTACATTAATGTATTGATCATCTACTCTATTTTCCTTGAAAATTCCAAATAAGTAGTTAAAAAATACATCAAACTGAAATATGTCCGTTAGTTTTCTTCGTATGACGCAATATTTGTTTTTTAAATGAGGAATTCTGTGCATCGAGTACAAGCCAGCAATATCAAGCAAAAGCATTGCAAACTTCAAACTAATTTTAGATCCTTCTGCGCATATAATGTTTTGCAATTCAGAATCATTTTCAAATATTACATTTCTACAATTTAAATCAGTGTAATAGTACTGCCAATCAGTATTTTCATCAAATAAATGTGCTTTCTTCACGGACAAAGGAACCCTTTTGGCTTTTCTCTTTTCTCTTAAAGGCAAGTTGTTTAAATTTTCATTTGCTCCGTGTAATCCATTGCAAATTGCCCACTCCCTTAAACCACTTCTCTGTGTATTTATAAAATACGTTTCTGATATAAAAAACATAGGGAGCTTTTTAAATTCCCCATAGAATTGTTTAATATATCTTAATTCATTTTTCTGTCCTTTAAACAGTATTAAATATTTACATAATGGACTTGTCGCTATTTCACATATAAATCTACTATGTCTGCATAAGAAATTAATCTCAAAAATAGACTTATAATCGATGTTTTGTGTTTTACTAAAATCAAAATTAGAGTTATAAAGTTCAATTAGTTTATTAATGTACTCTACTTCCAATGATTTTAACACATTCGCTGTTCTAGAGGAAAATAGTCCAAGAGAAAGTAGTTTTGATAAGCAAATATCGTTTTTCAATAGTGATATATGAGATACCTCTTCAATAAATTTTTCAAATTTTTGTGAAACAACTTTACCCGTACTGTCATTTACCTTGAGGCAAAGTTCAGTGATTTCCTGTAAGCTATGTTGTCCAATATTGTGAAGCCTTTTAAAATCGAAGTAATTATTATGTGCATTAATTAATTCATTAACCGTGCTTATTTTGGCTTGCTTTAACCCATTTACAGTTCTTACAGATAAAAGCCCATCAGCATACAGCTTAGATAATTGTATATCATTTTCTAATGGTCTTAAAATGGTATGCTCCTCAAATGACACTATGTCTGGAAGATTATCAGCAACTTGCAAAAAAAATTGTTTAAAATTTGTACATATATTTTGAATTACCGATAAGCTGTCAGGCCCAATATTTCTGAGCTTGCTAAAATCATAACCAGAATAGAATAGATTTATTAGTTCGTTAAGTGTGAATATATTAGCTGCTTTTAGGCCATTCACAACCCTTACGGGTATTATTCCTGCTTTACAAAGCCCAGATAATCGGAAATCACGATCAAATTGTGGCACATTTGACTTTTCTTTATCAGCGTGGTTTTCAAAATTATTATTTAACTCACTCTTTTCCATGATTATAGATTATAGTATGATAAGGTGTTTTTTACACGCGGTCAAACGGGTATATGGCTTAATTTAAAATGATTTGTATTTTGGGTTAAATTTATGGCTGCGAATAACTTTGTTATACTCTATTATTAGATCAGAATTATTTGATACAAAAGCATGGCCATAGGCAAGAAATAGTTCGTAACATATTGTAATGGTGCCTTTGATTAAGTTTAGTACATACAAATCTTTTTTATTGATTCCGCCAAGAAGTTGCCTATCTATAATCTCCTTTTCAAATCTTTTATCTAAACGCTGTATTTGGTTATACAGCTTATTGAATCTGCTATAAATAAGCTCATTGTTTCCAAACCCAATCTTTTCTATTATTTCCCTTATTCTGTTAAATGGATCATCAAAAATCACGTTAAAGTTTGTTGGCCTAGCATAAAATTTGTCAATGACTAGCGTCAAATGGCCATTGAGTTCTTCTGTTCTCATGTATTCGTTTCGTAAGCAATGGTACAAGCATACTTTTACCATAAAGTCATATAAGGCTATATAATTGTTTTCGGCTTGTATTTGTGTGCTGAGGGTGGAATTTACATCTTCTGGCTGAGGTTCTGGTTCTGTGATAGGTTCTGGCTCTGGCTCTGGTTGGGGAGCTTCTTGTTTTTTGGGCGGCACATAACAAGGAGGAGGATAATAACTAGATCTCGGCGTACTGTTTATCTGTGATTTGACTACATCAACAGCATACTCTAAACCAATCCTCACTAGGCCTTTAAAAATGCTTTTGCCCATACTATGAATATTTTAACGCAATAGGGTATTAATTCAAATAAAGAGCTTTTTGGAAGTCATAAAATACTTCTCTTGCTGGATCAACGCCTCCAAGAGCTTTAATACCATCTGGGACAGAACCAAATTTGAGTTTGATAATATCTGGTAGCTTGTCTTTATCCAATTCATCAACTCCTTCTTTGACATAAAGATTGGCAACGTAATCAATAAACGCCTGCTGCTGAGGTGTTAGGCTATTTCTGTAGGCTTCCGTATGAACAGCACGTACAGCACGCTCAATAGGTTTAACATTGTAAGCAATATACTCCAGGACATCAAGCAAGTCGCTGCTTTCAGCATCAATGACTGCCCTAACCTGTTTCAAAACGTCCTTGCCATAGCCAGCCTCAGACATTCTTTCCAACAAAGCGTTCGATGTTTCTTCGCCCTCAACTCTGTCTTTGAAATACTCCATCAGCATTTTTATGTACAGTTCATACGGTGTGGCATCGCCTTTTAGGTAGCTGTTTGTTACAATCCCCTCAACATCATCTGCTTGGATTGGGCATCCTTCCGCTTCTTTCCACAAATCCTCAAATTCATCTTTGGCAAACTCAACGTCTTCATAATCTGTTAGTTTTACATTGAATTCGTATTGTTTATCGGCACTAATGCCAAGACCGTTTCCGGACAGATTACTTGATCCTGTTATGGATGCTCCCATTGTGTACTTATTGAATCCATCAGGGTAAAGTACATAGACTTTAGCGTGTATTTTCTTACTCGGATGAGCTCTCAATTCAAGTTTGCTTGATTTGATATCTTCAATCATTTGGAAAATGCCGTCTTCAACTTCTTTCGTGTATTTAGAGGTTTCTATGTCCTTTTTCAATTTGTAGATACAATCTTCTTTGACTTGTTCCTCTGCTCCGTAAAAGATATGACCGGTATTAGCGGCTTTGGCAATGTATCTGTCAATATCAATTCCTATCAGGATGCGAACCTTATTAATGTCATTAAGGAATGGTCTGAGGGAGAAATAACCGGAGGCTCTTAAAAAACCGACTATGGCATCTAGTTTTTTTATTGATTTATTATTGGACAATATCCCTTCAAACTCACGTATGAGAGTATTGCCATTTTTATTTGTGAAGAATTGTGTAGCCATATAATCAGACGATAATCATTTTTCTTGTAAATCTCTTATATTTCTTGTTAATTAAGAATCAGATAAACGATTGAATTTCAGTATTATACATCAAAGATTCTTGTAAATACCCTTGCTTTTCTTGTTAATTTGGATTCTTTACAAGAACCCAATTCTTTCCATCTCCAACACTTATTACACCTGATTTTCTTAATGAGGCAAGCAAATTGGTGATTCTGTTATATTTCTGTTTGTCATTGAGAAAATCGGGTAGTTTTTCATATAGCAATTGGTCAATATCCTTTCTGGTGGCATTTCCAAATCGGCTTAAATATTCAATAATTAGTTTTTTTAGGTAAGAATCATCGAAGCCTTTGTTCTTTATGTATGAAGATTTTAGTCCGATATTCTTACTCTCTTTAACCAAAGATGCTGATAGATAAATATTTGGTTTCCTACCCTCGATAAATTTATTTTTTCGCAGCCAGCCTATGGCATCATCCGTTATAGCCTCGTGCTTTTGTACTTTATCTAATAGAATGATATCGCTTAGGCTAAGAGCAGGATTGCCAACAAGAATCTTAGCAAAGTTTTCATCAAGCACTTTTCCCTCAATCTCACATTTTACCATACCTCCAGATATGTCATACTCCGGCATAGGAAAGAAACGCCTTTTCTGCTGAACAAACAACTTTCTTATTCCTCCACCCTCTATTTCTACCATTTTCAAACTGCGCATAGCACCTACAAGGAACGGGTTTCTGTATCGCGAATCTGGAAAATCATTACTTACCACAGCTTCCACAGAAGAAGGAATAAACTGTCCCCAATTTCTGAACATCAATTTTTCGTCCTCATACTCAACCACTTCGATAATTGCAGCTTTTGAATAGTCCTGATGTGCAATTGCATTATTCAGAGGCTCTCTTAAAGTGAATACATCATATCGCAGCATTGATTCAGGGAACACATTACCGCTAACAGTATAAGTATATGTGGTATTTCTTATTAGAGATGAAATTTTTTCAATGGCGGTAATCATTGGAATAGAAAAAATCCTGTGGTCTTTATTCTCATCGCCTCCGTCTTTTAATATCCAACGTATTCTACACACAGCGGGAGAAAGAAAATGTTCACTCTCTTTTCGGCCTAAGAGTATTATGGCGGCATTTGTAATACGGCCTCCGCTGGTGATTCTTGCTTTGTTTAGAAAAGTAATATCATCCCATGAATCTATCTCTTTCGTCCTTTGGCTATTTTGCTCTTTATATTTTTCGCGAGCCAACGCTATCGCTTGAGGATCCAAATCATCTATCGTTGCATTCAGAATCACTTTTGCACTCCAGTCATCCTCTGTTTTAACTTCCGATAGAATAGCATCTAATCTTTCTTTAGTCATTACTACCAAAGAATCTTTAATCCGCTGCCAAGCCTTACCGTGAGCATAGACAGGTAGTTTAATCTGATGCTTTGGAATGTGTATTACCCATACTTTCTTTTGGGTGTCGTCTGTAATGAACTCCTCAATATCCAAACCCTCGCTTGAAAGATTTGTGCAGCGTTCTTTAATCCTGAGAACCGTTGTCGGAACGGGATAATTATACGAATCAATCCCGACTACTTCCAAAAGTTTATCCTTAACCCCAATTACCAATTCTCCGCCCTCCATATTGGCAATAGCAGATACATAGCTGATAATATCGTTACTTTCATCACCACAAAAAGAGTTTTTAATGTTTTTCATCTCTTTCCATTCGCAGAGTTCACCCTCTTTTGAATAATGCTCTCTGATATAATCTTTTAAATCCGATTCAGTCATATCGTAACATTGTTTTTGTTTAGCAAATCATCAGCACTCACACCGAGCAGTTCAGAAATCTTCATCAATGTCTCCAAATCGGGCTGAGAAGAGTTGGTACACCATTTCGATACAGTGGAAGGATTGACACCAAGCTGTTCGCAGAGCCATTTGCCTGTACGTTTTTTCTCTACAAGCACTACTTTTAATCGGTTTACGTCTTTCATTTTTGTGTTAAAAACTTATTTTACAGATAAGTAAAGATAGTGAAAATTATTCACTATTCGAAATCTATTCTTATTTTAACTAATTATCTCTTGCCTCCAGCACTTTCAGCATTTTCAGTACTTTGAACTAATAAAACATCGCCCAAAGTGCCGATAGTGCTGAAAATGTCATTGTGCCACATGAATAATCGTCACTTGTACCACTTCTCATACTGTCCGTGCTAAATATGCCGAAAAAAAAATTGTCTTCAGTCAATTCTTAAAAGTCCTCTCCTGCATCCCGAAAGATCCGGCCAAATGCAAGTCCTAGAAGTGGAAAACGAAATTGAAAGGTCGCTATAAATCTGTTTTGGCTGCTTGGTTAGGTCATTAATCGGGCTATAAGAAAACTTCCTCTGTGCTTTCAGCGCAGTGCCTATGAAGTAGTAGTTGAGGCAGATTCCACCTTTGACGCTTTCAACCGAAATTGTTTCAAGTTCGCTCTCTCCGCAGGTATATTGCAATACCTCCAACAGTAACGCGGGTACCGGAAAATCGGCATATTTTGAAGAGCTATAGCAAGATCTGCAGTCTCTGTGAACATGAATTGGCGATATTCAAATATTTGATTACCTTTGCGCACTCTTACAAAAGAGTTTATACTGTTTGTGTTTGCTTCCGCGCTTTTCTGCGGACATTAGGTTTCCAAATCATCTTTATTAATTCTGTTGTCTGAAGTGACAGCTGTGCGTGCTGCCGTGTAAGAAGGGATTATCCTTATTTATATGTCAATTGCAAGGTGCAGCGCAAAATTTGGTTATAATGATGAAATCATTTTTTATTGGAAAATTGGAAGTAAAGCTCCCCATAGTACAGGGCGGGATGGGCGTTGGAGTCTCACTCTCCGGCCTTGCTGCTGCCGTTGCAAATGAGGGTGGCATTGGGGTAATTTCATGTGCCGGTATGGGACTGTTGTATCGTCAAACCCCTGATAATTATCCTCTTAACTGTATTTGTGGCCTTAGGGAGGAGATAAGAAAGGCAAAGAAAATGACCAAGGGCATTATTGGAGTGAATATCATGGTTGCACTCTCCAATTTTGCAGACATGGTGAATACGTCCATTGAGGAGAAAGCTGATATTATTTTTTCTGGCGCAGGGCTTCCCCTTAATCTCCCGTCATTTTTAAAGAAGGATAGTACAACTCTTTTAGTCCCGATAGTTTCTTCTGCCAGGGCGGCAAAGATTATTTGTGAAAAATGGGAGGCTACTTATAACTACTTACCTGATGCGGTGGTAGTTGAGGGACCAAAGGCGGGCGGACATCTTGGTTTTAAGAAGAATCAGATTTTTGATGAAAATTATTCTCTGGAGAAAATAGTTCCGGAAGTAGTTAAAATAACATCCTCATACAGGGATAGAAAAAACATTCCGGTCATTGCCGGGGGTGGTTTGACTACAGGAGAGGATATTATGAGAATTATGAAACTTGGAGCCGACGGAGTGCAAATGGCCAGCATTTTTGTCCCAACAATTGAATGCGATGCGGCCGGCGAATTTAAAGAGGCGTATATCAAGTGCAAAAAAAATGATATCATAATTATTGACAGTCCTGTTGGTATGCCTGGCAGGGCAATAGAAAGTGAGTTTACAGATAAAATAGATGCAGGTCTTACAAAGCCAAAAGGATGTGGTTATCACTGTATTAAAACATGTGATTATATCCACAGCCCATACTGTATTATCAAAGCACTATATAATTCTGTAAAAGGTAAGTTATCAGATGGGTATGTGTTTGTTGGGGCAAACGCTTATATGGCTGATAAGATAAGAAGCGTACATCAGGTTATATCTATTTTAAAGCAAGAGTACGCCTTGTGTGAAATTAAACAAAAGTAAATTAATGACATTTAAAGAATTAAAAATTTCAGAGCCTGTTCTTAAGGCTTTGATTGACAAAGAGTATGTCACACCGACACCTATTCAAGAGCAGGCAATTCCTGCCGGGGTTGAGGGTAGAGATATTTTAGGGATAGCACAGACGGGTACGGGAAAGACTGCGGCATTTGCAATTCCGATTATTGAACAATTGATGAAAAAAGAGATGAATCCGTCGCTGAGCAAAAATAACAAACGACAAATTAAAGCGCTGATTCTCACACCTACACGGGAGCTTGCAATTCAGATAGAGGAATCTTTTTCTGATTACGGAAAGTATAGCGGATTAAAGCATACGGTTATTTTTGGAGGTGTTAAGCAAGGGCAGCAAGTTAAACGGCTGAATCAGGGAGTGGATATTTTAACCGCTACTCCAGGACGTTTGTTGGACCTTATAGGTCAGGGATTTGTGAAGTTGAATAGTGTTGAACATTTTGTTTTGGATGAGGCGGACAGAATGTTGGATATGGGATTTATTCATGATATCAGCAGGATTATTCCAATGCTTCCGCAGCAGAAACAAACAATGCTTTTTTCTGCTACAATACCAGATGAGATAAACAAGATTTCCAGAGATTTGCTGCATAATCCTGTAAAGGCGGAAGTTGCTCATTCTGCGTCTGTTGTGGACGCAATAGAGCAAGATTTGTTCTTTGTTGAGAAGCCGCAGAAAATAGATTTGCTTGTAAGGGTTTTGAATGAACAGTCGGAGGAGAGGGTGCTTGTATTTTCACGCACAAAGCACGGAGCCGATAAAATTGTTAGGGCCCTTAGCAAATGCAAAATAGGGTGCGAGGCAATACACGGCAACAAGTCTCAGAACGCAAGACAAACTGCATTAAAGAATTTTAAAAGTGGTAAAACAAGAATTATTGTTGCTACAGATATTGCTGCAAGAGGTCTTGATATTCAGGACCTTGGGCTTGTTATCAACTATGACCTGCCGGATGTGGCAGAAACTTATGTGCACAGAATAGGGCGTACCGGCAGAGCTGGGAATAGCGGACTTGCCTTTACTTTTTGCTCTAGCGAGGAGTATCCGATGATTAAAGACATTCAAAAAATTACGGGTAAGAAACTGCGCAGGGTGAGTTAAAGCATTAAGCAGCTTGTACTTAAGCCACGCATAATATGCGTGGCTTTTTTAATTATATTTGCGACGTTTTTGAGACCATGTTTTTTGGGTCTTAGTATTGAAGTTTTGGCTTATGGATATTTTACGAGATAATTTAACGCGAGTACTGTATGCGACTGATGCAAGTGCGTATAGGGAAATACCTTACGGGGTTTGTTTTCCGGCCGGCATAGAGGATATCCGTCTGGCAATTAGCGTGGCGGGGGCAAATGGTATTTCTTTAATTCCTCGTACGGCGGGGACATCTATTGCAGGACAGGTTGTGGGGAGCGGACTGGTGGCGGATGTCTCCAAGTATATGAGCCGAATCCTTGAGGTTAACAAGGTTGAGCATTGGGCGCGGGTTCAGCCGGGAGTTGTGTTGGACAAGTTGAATCTGGAACTTGCAAAGTTTAATCTTTTTTTTGGACCTGAGACTTCTACTTCAAATAGATGTTGTATTGGCGGAATGGTTGGAAATAATTCCAGCGGCAGTCACTCTCTTGTTTATGGAACAACGCGTGCGAATTTGCTTGAGGCTAAAGTCGTTCTGGGCGACGGCACTCTTGCCGTCTTTTCAAAAGAGAGGGCGGCTGAGGTTGTTGGTAAGATTAAAGCAAAAGTTGAAAAGTATAGAGACAGTATCTATAGCGGCACCGGAAAATTTAATGATAGAGATTTGGCAAAGGCTTTTATTCCGGTCAGTTTGGAGGAGAGAATTTATTGGCAGCTGTTTAAGTGGGCGTGTGATGAAAATATAAATGATGCTATTGTAGCAGAGTTTCCAGATAAAGAGATTGTGCGCCGTAATTCAGGTTATGCGCTGGATGAGATGCTTAGTGATATGCGCAGTTATTTAGCAGGAGGTCAGGCTGTTCCAAATCTGTGTAAATTGCTTGCGGGCTCAGAGGGAACGTTGGCGTTTGCGTATGAATTTAAGATAAATCTTGTCCCGCTTCCGTCAAAGGACAGGGTCTTGGTGTGTGCGCATTGCAAATCGCTTGATGAGGCGTTTGCGGGGAATATTTTAGCTCTAGCAAATAGCGGAGCAGCCTTAATAGGTGAATCCGAGATAGTGAATTCTGATTATGAAGGGGTGGTGGCGATTGAGCTGATTGATGACAGTATTTTGCAGCTGAGCAAGGATAATATTGAGCAGAATAAAAACAGATTTTTTGTGCATGGAGATCCGGCTGCAATTCTGTGCATTGAGATTGCAGGAGAGAGCATGGAAGAAGTTGATGCGCGGGCGGATGAAATTGAGGCGGACCTTAAGAGACATAATTACGGGTATGAATTTCCGCGTGTATATGGTGCTGATATAAAGAGAGTTTGGGCATTGCGTAAGGCGGGCTTGGGACTGCTTTCCGGAATGCCGGGAGATGCAAAACCGGTATCGCTGATAGAGGATACCGCCGTTTCTCCAAAGCGTCTTGCAGAGTACATAAAGGATATTAAAAATATGTTGGACGGCTTTAAGCTGAGCTGCGTATTTTATGGCCACATCAGCGTTGGAGAGTTGCATTTGCGCCCCATTTTAAATCTTAAAGATGCTCACGACAGATACTTGTTTAAGGCTGTGGCTGAGGAGACTGCAAAGATTGTAAAAAAACACGGCGGCTCTTTGAGCGGCGAGCATGGAGACGGCAGATTGAGAGGAGAATTTTTGCCGATCATGTTTGGGCCAAGAGTTTACAAGCTGTTTAAAGATTTAAAATCTGTCTGGGATCCGCATCTGATTTTTAATGAGGGGAAAATAGTCAATACTCCCCCGATGGATGCTTGCCTGAGGTATCAGGTTGATCAACACTATGTTGCAGAGAAATATCTGCAAGCTTCAGGCGGCGCTAAAGGGCTGAAGACATATTTTGATTTTACTCAGCAGAAGGGTTTGTTTTGCGCAATTGAGCAGTGCAACGGCAACGGAGATTGCAGGCGTCCTGCGGAAATGGGGGGTGTAATTTGCCCTGCGTTTAAGGCCGGCAAAGAGGAGAGATTTTCTACTCGAGCAAGGGCCAATATGATGCGTGAAGTTTTAACAAACGGCAGCATAAAAAGAGGGGCTACTCACAATCTGGTATCTGATAATGTTATTCATAATAGTCACCGTAATCCGTTTCTGGATAATGCTACCTGTGAACTGCTTAATGAGTGTTTAAGTTGCAAGGCCTGTAAGAGCGAGTGTCCTTCAAATGTGGACATGACCAGGCTGAAAGCGGAGTTTCTTCAGCACAGATTTGATGCAAAAGGTGTTCCTTTCCGCAACTTTATGGTTGCGCACATGTCTCAGATAGAGAAGTTTGGCTCTCACTTTGCAACTATCTATAATGTGTTTGCTTCCTGGAAATTGTCTTCTGGTCTGATAAAGAAAGTTATTAATTTTTCTCCCGACAGAAACATTCCAAAATTGAGCAAGAATACTTTGCGTTCAGTTGTAAAGAAGATGCAACATCCTGTACCTCAGGCGCTTGAGGGAAGAGGAGAATCTGTCGCGACAAAGTATTACAACGGAAAGGTTTACCTTTTTGCAGATGAGTTTACAAATTTTATGGAAGCGCAGCTTGGAGCTACTTTTGTAAGACTGATGAACAAGCTTGGTTATGAGGTTGTTATACCAAAGCATTTTGAGAGCGGAAGAACTGCTTTGTCAAAAGGTATGTTGAGGCTGGCCCGCAAATTTGCTTTTAAAAATGTTGATGTATTAAAGGATATTGTCACAGAGGAGCATCCTTTGGTTGGCATAGAACCGTCTTGTATTCTGAGTTTTAGAGATGAATATCCTGCTTTGTTGAGAGGCGATATGGCTGTTGCGGCAAAGAAACTTGCAAAAAACTGCCTGCTGTTTGATGAGTTCATAATGAGGGAAGTGAATGCGGGAAAAATATCTTATGAATCTTTTACAATTTCAAAAGCCGAGATATGGCTTCATGGACATTGTCATCAGAAATCATTGGTAGGCACCGCTTTAACTGAGGCAATGCTTAACCTTCCCGTCAACTATAACGTTCATTTAATTCCAAGCGGATGCTGCGGAATGGCAGGATCCTATGGTTATGAAAAGGAACATTATAAGAGTTCAATGGAAATTGGCGAGGAGATTCTTTTCCCCGCTGTCCGCAAGGTTCAAAAGATGCAACAAGATGCCACAGCTGAGGGAAATACTTGCAAGTATATAGTTGCCGCTCCGGGTACCAGCTGCAGAGAGCAAATCCTTGACGGAACAGGGGTGCAAGCTTTGCATCCAATTGAGGTTCTGTATAATGCATTAAAATAGAACCAATTATAAATACCTTCCAAATAATCTTTGGCTTATCTTTATTAAGATTATCTTTGCGTCCCTAATTATGAAGATATGATGAAGAAGGTTTTTATTTGCGGCTGGATATTATTTGCTTCTGTTCAGTTTGTTAGCGCTCAGGTTAAGTTAGATTCTGTAGTAGTTGATGCAAAATCATTAAGAGATGAACGTGCTTTAAGCAATCAGGCAGTTTCATACAATCATTTTACATCCAAAGAGTTGCAGAGCCAACGTGTTTTTTCCGTTAAGGATTTGACAGGCTCCGTTCCAAATTTGTATGTTCCGGATTACGGTTCAAAACTAACGTCATCCATTTATATAAGAGGGATAGGTTCTCGTATAAATTCCTCTGCGGTAGGAGTTTATGTAGATGACTTTCCTTATTATGATAAGTCTGCATTTGATTTTGATTTTTCTGACGTCAACAGGGTGGATGTTTTGCGCGGTCCTCAGGGAACTCTTTACGGTGTGAATTCCATGGGGGGAATTATAGACATTCACACAAAATCTCCATTTGAATATGCCGGCACTGATTTGTTTTTAAGCGCAGCTACAAAAAATAATTATCGATTCTCACTCACTCATTATCACAGGATTAGCAAGAAGTTTGCATTTTCTGCAGGGGGTTTTGCGGATCATGAAGGCGGCTTTTATAAGAATCAGTACAACGGAAAAAATATTGATAAGGGTACAAACGGAGGCGGAAGATTTCATGCAATGTTCCGTCCAAATTCTAAGTCCGAATATGACCTTAACGTAAGCTATGAATATACAGACATGGGCGGATATCCGTATGGAGCATATAACAAGAATACAGGAGGTTACAGTCAGCCGGACTATAATTTCAGCAGCGGCTATTACCGCAATTTGTTGAACGTGGGATTAAAGGGCGAATACATTGCGGGCAATGTAAAAATCACATCCGTTACAGGTTGGCAACATCTGAGGGACAGGATGTCTTTGGATCAGGACTTCACCTCTGCCGACAGATATACCATGCTTCAGAAACAGAAACAAAATACTGTAAGCGAGGAGGTTGTATTTAAGAATATAAATCCGAATGTGTTGGGCGGAAATGTAAAATGGCAGCGCAGTTCCGGTATTTCCGTTTTTTATCAATGGCAAAAAACAAATGCGCCTCTGGACTTTGGCAAAGATTTTATCTCTTTGATTCAGCAGCAAATGGATGCGGCAATGGCACATTCTCCCGTCTCTGTTAAGCTCACCGACAGTCTGTTACAAATCCCAGGCAAATTCAGCACTCCAACTTTTGGCGCTGCAATTTATCATCAGTCTGTGTTTAAAGATTTGTTTGGCATGGAGGGCTTGTCTGCAACTGTCGGGATAAGAATGGATTATGAGAAAGTGAAGATTGATTATGACTCACAGGCGGCTATGAATTATAATACTTTAATGCACGGTGCTGTCATAAAAAGTGGGGCGTACGCGGCAAGATATTTTGGTAATATTGATAACCAGTATTCTCCCATATTGCCTAAGTTTTCAATAGATTACAGATTTAACGGGTTGTATAATGTTTATGCTCAGGTTAGCAGAGGCTACAGAAGCGGAGGTTATAATATTCAGATGCTTTCAGATTATTTACAAAGCGCAATGATGTCAAACAAAGGAGATATCCAAAATGATACTTCCGTTAATAGTGCAATTAAATACAAGCCGGAATATTCTTGGAATTATGAAGTAGGGGCGCATCTTATAATTCCCGGCACGGGTATAAATGTGGATATGGCTGCATTTTATATGCGTGTTAAGAATCAACAAGTTGCAAGGTTTGTGGAGAGCGGGCTGGGGAGATACACAACCAATGCGGGAAAGAGCCGCAGCTGCGGAGTTGAACTTTCTGCCCGCGGACAAATTATTGATAATTTGAGTTTTGCAGTTAATTACGGATATACTCACGCTACGTTCAAAAAGTATCTTTCCAATGAAAAAGTTTATGACAATACCGGAAAGGCAACATTACAAGTAATTGATTATAAGGGGAAACATGTTCCGTTTGCTCCGGAGAATACTTTTAGCGCTGCCCTGCTGTATGACATACCTCTTGGCAGTGCTGCAACTTCCTATAGCGGAATCTCTGTAAAGGGACTGCGTGCTGAACTTGAGTATTCAGGTGCCGGCCGCACTTTTTTCACTGAGACAAATGATGTTAGCCAGAAGTTTTACGGCCTTCTTAATGCAGGGATTGTTGCCAGGCTAAGCCGACTAATAGAGATTGATATTTGGGGGCGTAATTTGCTCAATAAAGACTATGCCGTTTTCTACTTTGACAGCAGCAGTGCCGCGGCGGTGAACGGCAGCACGGGTTTTATGCAGAAAGGCAAGTCTATTCAGGGGGGTATTGATTTGAGAATAAGGTTTTAAGCACTGTCTCCGGCCTTTTTTTGCGGGGATCCTAATATCTTTACACTAAAATTAAAAGTTGAAATAAGTATCACAATGGGCCCGCTTTTTGTATGTTTGTGCGCTTTTTGATAGGATAGTTGAAACTATCGTGAACTTTAGAGTGGAGAAATAAAATAAAAATATATGAGTGAATTGACTGGTCATATTTCACAAATCATCGGGCCCGTTGTGGACGTCTCCTTTAATCTGGAGGGGAAGGTTTCATTGCCGGCAATCCATGATGCTTTGGAAATTAGAAGGCCTAACGGAAAAATCTTGACCGTTGAGGTTCAGCAGCACATCGGAGAAGACACTGTTAGAACGGTGGCTATGGATAGCACGGACGGTTTGCAGAGAGGAATGAAGGTGCAGCTCAAGGGAGGCCCCATTACAATGCCTGTAGGTCCTCAGGTCAGAGGGCGTTTGATGAATGTTGTTGGAGATCCCATTGACGGAATGAAGCCTCTGGAGATGGAGGGCTCTTATCCCATTCACAGGCTTCCCCCTAAGTTTGAGGAACTTACAACTGTTCAGGAAGTACTCCCGACAGGTATTAAGGTAATAGATTTGATGGAGCCTTATTGCAAAGGAGGAAAAATTGGATTGTTTGGAGGTGCAGGCGTAGGAAAAACGGTTCTTATTATGGAGCTGATTAACAACGTTGCCAAAGGTTATAACGGTTTCTCTGTTTTTGCTGGCGTAGGAGAGCGTACACGTGAGGGCAATGATTTGCTGAGAGATATGCTGGAGAGCGGCGTTATCAGATATGGAGAGAAATTCAAAAAAGGATTGGAAGAGGGGAAGTGGGACTTGTCAACAGTTGATTATAATGAAGTTGCAAAGAGTCAGGCTACCCTGGTGTTTGGACAGATGAATGAGCCGCCCGGAGCAAGAAGCTCTGTTGCTCTTTCTGGACTAACTGTTGCTGAGTCATTTAGAGATGGCGCAGCAGAGGGAACCGGAAATAATATTTTACTTTTCATAGATAATATATTCCGTTTCACTCAAGCAGGCAGCGAGGTTTCTGCGTTGCTTGGTCGTATGCCTTCTGCGGTAGGATATCAGCCTACGCTTTCTACGGAAATGGGTTCGATGCAGGAGAGAATTACTTCTACTAAGAGAGGCTCAATTACTTCTGTACAAGCGGTTTACGTTCCGGCAGATGACTTTACTGACCCTGCCCCCGCAACTACTTTTTCACACTTGGATGCAACAACGGAATTAAACAGAAAGATTACGGCGCTTGGAATTTATCCGGCCGTTGACCCTCTTGCTTCGACTTCCAGAATTCTTGATCCTCATATTGTCGGACAGGAACACTATGATATTGCTCAGAGAGTTAAGCAGATTCTTCAGCGTAATAAAGAGCTGCAGGATATCATTTCCATTTTGGGAATGGAGGAGCTTTCTGCTGAAGATAAGCTTACGGTTAATAGAGCACGTAGAGTGCAAAGGTTTATGTCACAACCATTTACGGTTGCAGAACAATATACCGGAATAAAGGGTGCAATGGTGGATATCAAAGATACCGTCAAAGGATTTAAGATGATTTTGGACGGTGAGTGTGATGAACTTCCGGAACAGGCCTTTATGAATGTCGGTACAATAGAGCAGGCCATAGAGAAGGGCAAGAAAATTTTGGAACAGGCTAATGCATAGCATTAGCACAGGTTATTGTTAAAAATGGCACAGTTGCATCTAAATATTATTTCTCCGGAGAAATCACTGTTTGACGGTGATGTAGAGAAAGTTACATTGCCTGGAACTTTGGGGCCCTTTGCTATTTTGCCTCATCACGCTCCAATAATTTCCTCTCTTAAGAAAGGAGTTATTGAGTACATTCCTGTCGGTGACAATAGTGATGGCGGAGGTAAACAAACTTTGGAGATTGAAGCCGGTTTTATTGAGCTTAGCAATGATATTGTTACAGTTTGCATATCATAGAATATATGGATCACGCAGAGGCAAAAGATAAGAAAGTGCAGGTTAAATACCTTGTAATCAACGCAACAATTGCAGTCGTTTTGGGGGTGTCTACATACTTGGTCTTGAAGTATGTAATGCCAAGCTTTTTATTCCCGGGTATTATATGGCTTGTTCTCTGTTTTTTTATTGTTTGTCAGTTGGGCATGAATATTTTGGTGAGCAGGTCAAAGAATACTCTTAGGCAAATGCCTCAGATACATCTGCTTCTGAAGATGATAAAATTTATTCTACTTGTGATTTTTGCGGTTGCATATTGTGTGGCAATCAGACATCAGTATACTGTCGGAAGCGATAGTTTTATTAAACCGTTCCTTCTCACTTTTGCTATTTATTATGTAATATGGCTAGTGTTTGATACTGCTTTCTTTATGAAGCACAGCAATGAGCTGACCGCTGAGATTAAGGTAGTTGCGCAAAAAGATGAAGAACATGAGAAGATGAGGGAGGATATGGAAAATCAGGAGACCGCTGAAAAAAAAGCTAAGAAAAATGCGTAAAGCGTTTATCATATTGTCATTATTGTTAATCCCGACAATTGCTTTTGCAAGAGCCAAAGATGCGTCTAAAGAATCAAAGCCGGTAGACGTGCAAGGGGTAATTTTTGGACATATATTAGATTCTTACAAATGGGAAATTACAACAGTAAAGGGTAAAGAGATATCGCTTTATCTTCCGGTTGTATTATACAGCAAAACAAGCGGCTGGCATGTTTTTTCTTCACGCAAACTTTATTTTAATGAGGATGGAACAAAGAACAGTACAGGGGGGTATGATGGTTTTTATCCCGCTCCGGACGGAAGTGCGCACCAGGGAAAGATGATGGAGAAAATGAGTAGCGGGGTATTTGTCAGACCTTTGGATCTTTCTATTACAAAGGTGGTCCTTGCCATGTTTATCAATATCACGATCCTGCTTTTAATGGTTATGCCAGTTGCTGGTTGGTACAGAAGGCATAAAGACGGCAAGGGTGTACCAGGAAAATTTTCTGAGTGTATGGAAATGATTGTGATGTCAATAGAGTATGATGTTATAAAACCGAGCGTAGGTCCTAACTACAAGGCGTTTTCACCATATTTGCTTACGGTTTTTTTCTTTATCCTTATTAATAATTTGATGGCTCTTATTCCAATATTTCCTGCCGGAGTGAGCGTGACGGGAAACATTGCAATAACTTTCTTCCTTGCAGTCTGCTCTTTCCTTTGCATAAATATTTTTGGTACCAGGAAATATTGGAAAGATATTTTTTGGCCGGATGTTCCGCTGTGGTTGAAGTTCCCGATCCCGCTGATGCCTATAATAGAGATTTTTGAGATTTTTACAAAGCCCGTCGCTCTGATGGTTCGTTTGTTTGCCAATATGTTGAGCGGCCATCTTTCCATACTGGTTTTGACATGTCTCATATTCATAGGCTACTCCATCGGTGTCGTTCTTGGAACATCCTTAACGGTCATTTCCGTCGGGTTCAGTATTTTTATGAATGCACTTGAGTTGCTTGTGGCCTTTATACAGGCTTATGTGTTTACACTCCTGTCGGCAGTATTCATAGGTCTGGCACAAGAGGGCGCCAAAAAAAACAATGTAGAAAGATAATCGCTCATTATAAGTGTTTTAATATATAGATAAATATAAACTTTTAAAAATATAGCAATTATGTTAATGGTAATTTTGGAATACGCCGTAGGCGTTGGTTTGACCAAGGCGGGTGCAGCCATTGGAGCAGGATTGGCAGCCATTGGAGCAGGTTTAGGAATAGGCAGAATTGGAGGCCCTGCAATGGATGCCATTGCAAGACAGCCTCAAGAAACAGGTAATATCAGAAGCAATATGATTCTTGCGGCTGCTCTTGTAGAGGGAGTTGCACTGCTTGCTGTTGTTGTTTGTCTGCTGTCTTTTTTCATACGCGTACAACTGTAACAGAATGATGATGCTGTTATTTTAATTTAAATTTAAAAATCATGTCATTGTTAGTTCCCGACAGCGGTCTTCTGTTTTGGATGCTTCTTTCCTTCATCACTGTGTTTGTAGTGGTGGGAAGGTTTGGGTTTCCATACATTATAAAGGCCGTTGAGAAAAGAAGAGAGAACATAGCTCAGTCTCTGCAGGGTGCCAAGGAGGCGGATCTTAAGATTTCCAAGGTGAAGGAGGAGAGTGATTCTATTGTTGCTGCTGCCAATAGGGAGCAGGGGCGTGTCCTGAGGGATGCGTCTGATCAGAGGGGAAAAATAATTGCAGAAGCAAAAAATGAAGCAGTGCGAGCTGCTCAAGAAGAGATTAATGCGGCTAAGGAACAAATCCGTCTTCAGAAGGAAGAAGCCATACGTGATATCCGTCGAGAGGTTGCCTCTCTTTCCTGTGATATAGCAGAGAAGATTTTAAGACAGCAGCTTAGTGATAAGGATAAGCAGATGGCTATGGTTGACCGGATGATTACGGAGGTTCTGGATAAAGAAAAATCGGAGGTTCGCAGCTAATGGATGTGGGAGTATTATCGGTTAGATACGCAAAGGCGCTGTTTGATTATGCGCTTGAAAAAGGCGTTGAAGGTCAAGTTTATAGAGAACTTGTCCTGATTGCGCATTCCTTTGCTTCCAACCCAGACCTGCGTACGACTTTAGAGAATCCTTTGCTTCCTGCAAAAGAAAAAATTTCACTTCTGCACACTGCGGCCGGAGATATCCTTAAGCCTGCTGAGAGAGAGGTTCCCGGAGGAAAAATATCCGTGGAACTTAAGAAGTTTTTTGACCTGCTAGTTGAGCGTAAAAGGGAGGGTTATATGTACTCCATTGCGTTGGTCTATGCAAATCTTTATAGAAATTCCAAGCATATCGGAGTTGCAAAAATTATTACCGCAGTGCCATTGGAAAAGTCTATGGAAGAGAAGATTATAGATACAGCCTCTAAGGGGCTGCATTGTTCAATTGAGCTGGAAAGAGTTGTTGATCCGGCTATTGAAGGTGGTTTTATTTTTGACATCAATGATTATAGATTAGATGCCAGCGTTGCCACTCAAATAAGAAAATTTAAACAACAATTTATTGAGAAGAACAGACGGATAGTCTAGCTAGCGTATCCGCATAAAATAAATGTCAGAAGATTATGGCAGAAAATATTAATGTAAGCGAGGTTTCAGACGTCTTACGCAAACAGCTGGAAGGAATTGAAAGCCAGGTGCAAATGGATGAGGTGGGAACTGTCCTGCAGGTCAGCGACGGTGTTGTCCGCATCTATGGATTGCGCAATGCGGAAGCCAATGAGCTTTTGGAATTTGAGAACGGGGAGATGGCGGTTGTCATGAACCTTGAGGCGGATAATGTTGGTGCAGTTTTACTTGGACCGACAGATGAAATCAAGGAGGGATTTACAGTTAAACGCACAAAACGTATTGCTTCTATATGTGTGGGAGAGAGCTTGTTAGGAAGAGTTATCAACCCATTGGGAGAGCCTGTCGACGGACGCGGTGCAATAATCGGAGAACTTTGTCAGATGCCTTTGGAAAGAAAGGCTCCGGGCGTAATTTTCCGTCAGCCTGTAAATCAGCCGCTTCAGACCGGTATCAAAGCAATTGACTCAATGATTCCAATAGGCCGCGGACAGAGAGAGCTGATTATCGGAGACCGCCAGACCGGAAAAACCGCAATTGCAATTGATGCAATTATCAATCAGAGAGGTAATTATGAGGCAGGCAAACCTGTTTACTGCATATATGTTGCAATAGGTCAGAAAGGTTCAACCGTCGCGAGTCTTGTAAATGTTTTAAGACAATACGGTGCAATGGACTACACTACTGTAGTAGTCGCGACAGCCGGTGATCCCGCTGCGCTTCAGTACTTTGCACCATTTGCAGGAGCTGCAATAGGTGAGTATTTCAGAGATACCGGGCGTGATGCGCTGGTTGTTTATGATGACTTGTCTAAGCAAGCAGTCTCATACAGAGAGGTTTCCCTGATTTTGCGCAGACCTTCCGGACGTGAAGCTTACCCCGGAGATATTTTCTATTTGCACTCCAGACTTTTGGAAAGAGCCGCTAAAATTATTGACCAGCAAGAAGTTGCAGAGCAAATGAATGACCTTCCGGACAGCCTAAAAGGAAAAGTGAAAGGAGGAGGTTCTCTTACCGCACTTCCAATTATTGAGACTCAGGAGGGTGACGTTGCGGCATACATTCCAACAAACGTAATTTCAATTACGGACGGTCAGATATTTTTGGATACGGATTTGTTTAATCAAGGAAATCGTCCCGCTATTAACGTTGGAATTTCAGTCTCCCGTGTCGGCGGAAATGCACAAATCAAATCAATGAAAAAGGTTGCAGGAACGCTTAAGATTGACCAGGCGCAATATCAAGAACTTGAGTCATTTACAAAGTTTGGAGGGGAGATGGATAAAGTTACTGCAATGGCAATTGACAAAGGAAGAAAGAATACTAAGCTGCTTGTTCAGCCGCAATATTCTCCTATGTCTGTGGAGGAGCAGGTTGCAATTTTGTATTGCGGAACCCACGGACTTTTAAAGGATGTTCCAATGGAGAAAGTTATAGATTTTGAGACTAGTTATTTGCGTTCTATGAAGCTGAATCATAATGATGTCCTGGAGCAGCTTAAAAAGGGTGTCATCTCAGATGATATGATGAAGATTATGGAAGAAACTGCTAAAATGAGTGCTAATCAAGTTAATGCGTAAGTAAAAATAAGTGTCGGCTGCAAATAAAATTTTGAGGTGATAATATTATGGCATCTTTAAAAGAGGTTAAAACAAGAATCAATTCAGTGCAGAGTACCCGCAAGGTGACCTCCGCAATGATGATGGTTTCCTCTGCAAAATTGCATAAGTCCCAGAATCTGCTTGGCAATATGGTTCCTTATCAGAAAAGACTGGATAAAATTGTTGCAAACTTTCTGTCTGGAGAAATATCTGTTAAAGACAATGAGGGAGAAGTGTCAAAAAATGAATCATCATTTGAATCCCCATTTGTTGCGGAACGTCTTGTTAAAAAAATTGCCATTGTTGCGTTCTCTTCAAATTCAGCACTTTGCGGTTCTTTTAATTACAATGTAATTAAAGAATTTACCGCTGCGGTCCTTGAGTACACCGGTTCCCATGCGGCTGCAAATATGGGATCAGCCGCAACCGTAGCATCTCTTTATGGTCTTAAACAAGAGGATATTACAGTGTTCCCTGTCGGGAAAAAAATAGAGGAGGCTGCAAAAAAAATGGGCTTCAATGTTCTGTCATATATTCCAAAATCTGCAGATGCTGAACCGGATGTTTTGCTTCAGACTCTTGCTGCAACCCCTTCATATACAGGTATTGAAAAGCTTGCCTATAAGCTTATGCAGATGTATGCCGCAGGAGAAGTTGACAGAGTGCTGGTAATTTATCATCATTTTAAAACTACTGCAGTTCAGAAGGTTGAGAGATTTACTTATCTCCCGATAGATATGTCTGAGTATAAAAATCCTGCAGGTAGTGCGGAAAATATAAATGATAAAAGCGGCGGGTATTTGAATAACTATATTGTTGAGCCTAACGCACCGGAATTGATTGCGGCATTAATCCCGCAAGTACTTAGTCAGAAGCTATATACGGCTCTTGCAGATTCTTATGCGTCCGAACATGCAGCTCGTACAATGGCAATGCAGGTTGCAACGGATAATGCCGATGATTTAATCCAGGAACTGACGCTTCAATACAACAAATCAAGACAGCAATCAATTACTTCAGAACTGCTTGATATTATTGGCGGTACAATGAAATAAAAAAGGCAGCGCTTATCGGCGTTGCCTCAAATATTTAAATTTTCCGTGTTAATCAATATGTGTTTCAAGGATTCTTAAATCACAATCGTATTTAATTTTCACGGATTTCAGACATGCCGGAAGAAGATAAACATCGCTCTTCTTGATTATAATATATTGTTCAGCAGCGTTTTCTGAGTTACTGGACTCATCATCTTTAAAATAAATTTTACCCGCTCCGTTGGTGCAAACAAAAATCACAAAAGAATCAAAAGATGAGAAATCAAAAGCAAACTCTTTTAGGTTCCCTTTCATCATGGAGGCCTCTTCTTTGCTGCATCTTAAGTTAATCATAGATGTCGTAAAGTAACTGCAAGAGACAAGTTGCTCTATTTCAGATTTCCCGCCGTTTGCTTTATTAATTTCAAAAATGTTCCCGGTATCCTTGTCGAAGGGTATATGTGAGTAATCTATTGCAGCTAATGCATCGTCAACATCAAGCCTTCTGCGGTGGCCCTCTTTATTAACTCTGTTATAATCAAACAATCTATATGTAAGGTTGGAAGTCTGTTGTATTTCAACAATATATGCGCCTGAACCTATGCTATGAGTTCTGCCTGCGGGAATGAAATACCAATCTCCTTTTTTAGCCACATGCCTGTTAAGAGAATGCGTAATCTGGTAGCCGTATAAATCTTCCGGCGATCCGGCAACATTTTTCATTGTCCCGCCAAGGGCTGTCCATTCACTATCCCTGCCTATTGGATCATGAGAGTTCATATCTCCGTTCACCATTGAGCGTAATCTCTCTGGCTGCATATCCTCTTTAAAGCCATCCATAATGTACGCTTCTCCCACAGCATCAATAACATACCATAATTCCGTCTTGCCGTTTGGATATCCTCTTTTTTGGGCAATTTCATCATTGGGATGCACTTGGATGGAGAGGTCATCTTTAGCGTTAATAAACTTTACCAGGATTGGAAACTTGCTGCCGTATTTTTTCCACACCTTCTCTCCCACCAATTTGCCTTTGTATTGCTCAATTAACTGTGGCAGTGTAATACCCTTATTATCAGGATTTTGGATTTTATATTCATCGTTGTCGGCAAACAATCTCCTCTCCCTCTCTTGAGGGCTTTCTACATAAAGCACAGATTCACTGCCTTCAACTGCTGAAACCTCCCACGACTCATTGCCCCAAAGGGCATTTTTGCGTATAGTGAAAAAATTTAAGGGACGCATAACTAAATTTTACGTTAAGCGTCCCAAATATAACAAATTATAATTTGCTTTGCAAATATTTTTTCCCGAAGGGAAAGGCTAAGTATTTCTAAAATAATGTAATCGCTACGGTTATACCTGCCATCACAATAGATACCATGCTCATCAATTTGATTAGAATATTCAGTGACGGGCCGCTTGTATCCTTAAATGGGTCCCCGACAGTATCTCCAACAACTGTAGCCTTGTGTGCATAAGAGCCTTTTCCGCCCAAATTTCCCTCTTCTACAAACTTCTTGGCATTGTCCCATGCTCCGCCTGAATTTGCCATAAAAATAGCCAAAACAAAGCCGCTGGAAAGACCTCCAATCAAAAGTCCAAGAACGCCTGCAACTCCAAATACTATACCTACAATGATAGGAGCAATTATGGCAAGAAGGGATGGTAAAACCATTTCATGCTGAGCGCTTCTAGTTGAAATTCCTACGCAGCGCGCATAATCAGGTTTTGAAGTTCCCTCCAAGATGCCCTTGTCTGACTTGAATTGTCTTCTTACTTCCTCAACCATTTTTTGGGCAGCACGTCCAACGGCGCCCATCGTGAGTCCGCAGAACAAAAATGCAAGCATTGCGCCAATGAAAATTCCGGCAAGCACTTTAGGATTCATAAAGCTTACATTATACCAATTCATAAAGTCAGAAATTCCTGCGCTTTGAACATCGTTTAAAGACTTTAAATGTCCTTCAATTGCAACCATTCCGTTAGCCGCTCCGTGGGCAACTCTGACAAGCGCAATTTTAATTTCATCTATATATGATGCAAGCAGTGCAAGAGCAGTCAATGCTGCAGAACCAATTGCAAATCCCTTTCCTGTAGCGGCAGTTGTATTTCCAAGAGCATCAAGCATATCCGTCTTGTTGCGGACATCCTCTCCAAGTTCGCTCATCTGTGCATTTCCTCCCGCGTTATCAGCGATAGGCCCGTAAGCGTCTGTTGCTAAGGTTATTCCAAGTGTGGACAACATGCCAACGGCTGCAATGCCAATTCCATAAAGGCCATAGCTTAAATTTTGTGAGCTGAACATATTTGCTATATCAAAATTGATTGCGCACAAAAATGCAAGAGTGATTGCAATGCTTATTACTATAACTGGTATTGCAGTGGAAATCATACCTATACCAATTCCGGAGATAATAACTGTAGCGGGACCAGTCTCTGCGCTTTGAGCTATCTTTTGAGTCGGCTTGTAAGATTGAGATGTGTAATACTCTGTGCTTTTGCCTATTATAACACCTGCAACTAATCCGGCAATAACAGAAAATGATATTCCAAGCCAGTGGTCAAGTTTCAGAACATACAATATTATGAATGTAAAAATTGCGATACAAATGGCTGCCGTATTTACTCCGACGCTTAATGATTTAAGCAGCTGTTTCATCCCGGCTCCCTCTTTTGTCTTAACTAAGTAAATACCTATAACAGAAAGAAATACACCTACAGCGGCAATCAACATTGGTGCGAATACACCTTTAAGTTGTGATTCCGGAGAAAAGGCAAATGCAGTAGCGCCAAGAGCTGCGGTTGCAAGTACGCTTCCGCAATAAGACTCGTAAAGGTCTGCTCCCATTCCAGCTACATCTCCAACATTATCACCAACATTATCTGCAATTGTTGCTGGATTTCTTGGATCATCCTCAGGAACTCCTGCTTCAACTTTTCCTACAAGGTCTGCGCCAACATCAGCGGCTTTGGTATAAATACCGCCACCAACTCTTGCAAACAAAGCCTGTGTGGAAGCACCCATTCCGAATGTTAGCATTGTTGTTGTAATAACCACCAAGTCACTAGGATACACTGCGTGCAATATTAAGAACCATAGAGAAATATCAAGCAGTCCAAGTCCGACAACTGTAAGACCCATAACGGCGCCGCTGCGGAATGCAATCTTAAGTCCGGAGTTCAAAGATTTCATTGCAGCATTAGCAGTTCTTGCGGAAGCATAAGTTGCCGTTTTCATTCCAATAAAGCCTGCAAGTCCGCTGAAAAATCCGCCGGTAAGAAAAGCAAATGGCACCCAAGGATTTTGAATATTAAATCCATATGCCAATACAGCAAAAAACGCAGAAAGAATCACAAATACAATTGCGACAACTTTATACTGCTGTTTAAGGTAAGCCATTGCGCCTTGTCTTACATACAGCGCAATCTCTTTCATCCTAGGAGTGCCCTCGTCTTGTTTAAGCATCTGTTTGTAAAACAGATACGCAAATCCAAGCGCAACCAGAGACGCCAAGGGGACAAGATAGAAAAGTACGTTAGTTAAATTCATAAATGGTTATTTGATTGTTATTAGTTTAGAGTGTAAATATATAAATAAAAGTAACATCGCCGTTACTTTTATCATTCATTCAAATATCAATATGTTTAAAAATTGCGTTTTGAAAGGCAAGAGAGTTTTGCTCTGTAATCTCTCCTGCGGCTAATTCATCACCAACTATTTTTAATGCCAGACCTTTTAAAATATCTATATTTGAGCCAGTTGTAGAGATAGTGTTTTTTTCTTCATCACTGTCGCGACGGCAACTCATTTTATTCTTGTCTGATTGCCTCTCTCTATGCAGAAGAATTTTGGTCTGTTTTGCTACGGCAGGTGCAGGATTTATTACTTTGATTTTATTATTAGATACCCTGTTTATGGCGTTGACAAGGAATGGATAGTGCGTGCAGCCAAGCACAACATAGTCCGCACCTGCTTCAATCATCGGGTCCAAGTATTTCTTTACAAGTGCCTCTGCTTCTGGCGTTTCAGTCTGTCCGCGCTCTACCAGTTCAACCAGTCCGTCTCCAACTCTCTCAATAATCTTTATGTCATTTTCTCTTGCAAATTTTTCAGAAGTGTGTATATACAGTCGTCCGTTAAAAGTCCCCTGAGTTGCAAGTACTCCAATGACTCCTGTTTGCGTTTCAATGGCAGCCGGCTTAACTGCCGGTTCCATTCCAACAAACGGAATATCAAAATGTTGTCTAAGCTCAGTTATTGCTCCGGCGGTTGCGGTATTGCATGCGACAACAATGATTTCCGCACCCCTTTCAATTAAGAAGCGAGATATCGCAGTAGCCCTTTTCACTATCAAATCTTTACTTTTTGGCCCATAAGGACAGTATGCTGAGTCAGATATATAGAAGTAATGCTCTGATGGCAAAAGTTTTATAAGCTCCTTCCAAACTGAAAGTCCACCCGCTCCAGAATCAAATATTCCAATCATTTTTTAACCTTTTAAGAGTATTATTAGAAAAATCTGTTACAAATATAACAAAAATGTTGCGTTTTACGGAAGCGACGCATCTGCATAAGGTAACCTGAATAGAAAATATTTTGTTAAATGCGCAGAATTGAGTACCTTGCCAAGGCATTTTTGCACCAGGAAAAACTATTATAAAATATTAATTAAAACAACACTACTAAAATTAACTTAAAATTTAACCAATGAAACGAATCACATTTGTTTTAGCGTTGCTGTTGCTTTGTGTTCCTCAGTTTATGGGCGCACAGACAATAAAAGTAACGGGAACCGTAACCAGTGCAACGGAAAAGTATCCGTTGGAAGGCACGGGGGTTATGGTAAAAGGGACAAAGAATGGCGTTGCTACTGATTATAACGGTCAGTACGTGATAAATGTAAGAAAGGATGCCGTTCTTGTTTTCTCTTCAGTTGGCTATAAGAACGTTGAGATTCCGGTTAACGGAAGATCTGTCATCAATGTTGCCATGGAAGAAGATGCAAATCTTCTTGCAGAGACAATCGTTGTAGGATACGGTTCAGCCAAGAAATTAAGCACTGTCGTTGGTGCTGCTACCACGGTAAAGGCCAAGACCTTAAAGGATAAACCTACCATTAACGTAGCGGATGCACTTCAAGGACAAGTTGCAGGTTTGCAGATTTATTCGTCATCAGGAGACCCGGGTGCAACGGTCAGCATGAGATTAAGAGGAGTTAACTCCATTAATGCATCTAACACTCCGTTGTTCATTTTGGATGGCTCACCTGTTAGTTCAACAGTTTTCCAAACATTGAACCAGAATGATATCTCAAGCATTACAGTTTTGAAGGATGCTTCGGCAACTGCAATTTACGGTTCACGTGCTGCTAACGGCGTAGTTTACATCACTACAAAGAAGGGCGGCGGAGAGAGACCGGAGGCTAAAGTTTCATTCCAATACAGTGCATCTAGTCTTGCTTACAAGCCTGAGACAATGATGAATCCAAAAGATTGGTTTGCATACAGAGAACTTGTAGACCCGTCTTTGAAGACAAACACTGATTTCCAGACTCTTAAAACATTCCGTTTGAACAATAATATTGGCGGCGGATGGAAGAAGTACTTTATGAATCAGACGGCTCCTACTTATAAAACAGATGTCTCTTTTGCAGGAAGAACTAATAAAACAGATTATTACATTTCTGCAAATGCAGTTAGACAGAGTGCAATTTTCAGAAATAACAACGTAACAAGATATGGCATCAGAAGCAACATCAACTCAGAAATTACGGATTGGTTGAAGGTTGGCCTTAACCTTGATTTGAGTTACAGAGTCAGAAAAGTTGCTCTTTGGTCAGATGGTACCAGAAATACTGCAAACGGTGTTATTTGGGGTTCATTCTTCAGTTTGCCTTACTCAACTCCGTATGAGATTAAGACAGACGCTAAAGGCAATTTCTTAGGCTACGGCGGATATCAAAATTATATCAAAGATAACAACTGGTGGGGCTGGAGATATCTTAACGGAATTCAGCCAAGAGAGACCAATTACGTTGCTCTTAACGGCAATATGTATGAGGAGATCACTCCAATTAAAAACCTGATTTTCAGATTTAGCCAGGCAATGGAAGGCCAGGACACCCGTTACTGGGTACAGTGGCTTCCGGAAGTTAATGATGTTTTTGGTTCGAACACTGGTGCTTCTGAGTCTTTCAGCAGATTCTACAGAATGACCTCGACTAACACTGCAGAGTATAAACTTGCGATTGGCGAGAATCATAACTTTGATGCGTTGGTTGGACAAGAGGCAATTATTTCAAACACAAGAGGTTTTGGTGCAAGTTCAACAACAACAACAGACGCCAGGATGACAACGGTAGCTACCGGTGTTACTTACAATCAGCCAACTTTCAATTATTCTCAGGATAAGATGAACTCATTGTTCAGCAGATTGGATTACAACTATGCAGAGAAATATTTTCTAAACGGTTCATTCAGACGTGACGGTTCATCTCTTTTTGGAAGCGCAAACAGATATGCTAACTTCTGGTCCGTAGGTGCTATGTGGGACATGAAGAAAGAGGGATTTCTTAAGAACGTTAAGTGGCTTGATGAGTTAAAGATTAAGTCCTCTTACGGAACTACCGGTAACTCAGGAATTGATAATTATTTGTCATTGGGACTTATTTCCACAGGGACTTCTTACAATGGAAATGGTTCATGGTCAATTAATAACCCATCAAATCAGAATTTAACTTGGGAGACTGTAGAGAACATGACTTTGAGCTTAGACTTTAGATTGTTCAATTTTGTAACAGCGCAAATTGATGCTTACAGAAAGACCACAAAAAACATGTTGATTTCTATTCCTTACTCATATTCAACAGGCTTCGGCTCCGGATGGGGTAATGTTGCCAACATGAGAAACACAGGTATTGAGGCAACTTTAACATTCAATATTGTTCAGACAAGGAATACAATGTTTAACGTTACAGCCAATGTCAGCTATAATAAGAATAAGATTACTAAGCTGTTTGGCGGACGTGACGAGTTTGTGCTTTCAGGAACAGGTCTTAAACTTCAAACAGGTCATCCTTATGGAGAATTCTTTGAAGTTAAGTATGCCGGCGTTGACCCTGCAAACGGTAAACAATTGTGGTACGACAAAGACGGTAAAGTCACTTCCGTTTATAGTACAAGTAATGCAGTCTTCACAGGACATAATGAATATGCTCCATGGGCAGGCGGCGTTCAGTTTGACTTTATGTGGAAGAACTTTGGAATACAGGCCAACTTTATTGGAATGTTTGACAAGTGGATATTTGATAATGACTTATATTTCATTGAGAATGCTCAGCAGTCATCTACAACAAATCAGGCAAAAAAGATGTTGACAGAAACTTGGCAGTATCCAGGCCAAAGAACGACATACCCCAACGTATCAGAGACTCCGCAGTTGGACTCAAGATATGAGGAGAATGCCTCTTTTGTCAGACTTAAGAATCTACAACTCTCTTATACATTTGGGCAAGATGCCGTTGCACCGCTTAGAATTGTCAAAAGCATAAGAGTTTATTTGGTAGGAAGAAATCTTTTGACATTCACAAAGTTCAAAGGATTTGATCCTGAGATTGATAGCAACGTGGCCTCAGCAAACTATCCTAACACAAAGGAGTATTCTGTAGGTGTTGAATTCACATTCTAATTTGAGAAAATTATGAAAAAATATATTTATTTATTCTTGGCGTTTTTTGTTATGGCGTCATGCAGTTTAAATGAGCAACCCAAGGATGCAATTGACGTAAATGGCGCTGTTAACAGCGTTCCTTCTGCCGGATATATGACAAACAACTTGTATATCAAGATTGAGGGTTTGACCTCAGGTTCTGCTATTTATGAGTCAGAACTTATGGCGGACAGCTTTAATGCCACTGTTGGTTTTGGGAACAGAGGCGGTGAATATTATAGATGGTTGTGGACGGCGGATGACAGTTACATGGAGAGCTATTGGGGTGCATGCTATACAGCAACGCAGCAGGCTAATCTGATTCTTGCCGGTATTGCAAACATGAACAAAAGCGATTTAACCGATGCTAATCTTGCAGAGTTGAAGAAAGATCAGGGAGTTTGTTACTTTACAAAAGCATATACAGCTTATCTATTGGCTCTTAAATATTGCAAAGCTTATAACAGCTCAACTGCATCTTCAGACATGGGCGTTATGCTTGTAGATGATTATAACTTGACTCCTTCTGATTGGTCAACCTATCCTGGAAGATCAACGCTTAAGGAGACCTACGATTATATTACATCTAACCTTTCAAAAGCTGCAACCTGTTTTGCAGATGTTAAAGGTGCAGTTGCCTCTACCGTTCTTACAAAAGATTGTATAACTGCAATGCAGGCGAGAGTTGCATTGTCTATGGGTAACTATGATGATGCTGCAGCAAAGGCTGGCTCTTTATGTGATTCCGGGACCTATCCGTTGGTTGCTGCAGATGCAACTTATTCGCTTAATAGCAACACAGTTAGAATGTGGAAGAATGATAGCGGAACTGAGTGCATTATGCAGATGTATGCAGATTATTCTGCAAAATCCCTTCCTTCCTCTAATGACCCTGGTTACCTTGGGGATAATTTGGTTTCTGGAGCTCTGCAGTATTCACCTGACTATTTTCCATCCAAATATGCTATATATCAGATGGTAGCAGCTGGGGACGATTATAGAGGAGCAGCGTGGTTCAATGCCTTTGATACTTACGATGTTACTTTTACTACAGCCAGCGGTCCAATGTATTTGTTTAATAAGTTTGCTGGCAATCCTGCTCTTCAGGCTAGTTCAACAAAACTTGTTGCATCAGACCATATTAACAAGGTTAAGTTATTTAGAATTGCTGAACAGTATCTAATTGCAGCTGAGGCCAATATTTTAAGCGGTGCTACAGGCAGTACAGCAAAAGCTCAGGGCTATCTTAACACTCTTTTGGCTACAAGATATATTGGCTATACTAATACAACATCTACAGGTTCTGCCCTACTTGCTAAAATCAGACTTGAGAGATACAAGGAATTGATGGGAGAAGGTTTCCGTTTTGATGACCTAAAGAGATTTGGGGCAGGTATGACAAGGTATGCTTGCTATTCATTTGCTCAAAACATGGTATATCTTCCCGGGGATGAGAGCACTGATGCTATGGTTCAGAGTGCTGATAATTTCAGATGGTTGTGGCCAATTCCAAAGGCTGAGATTGATGCTAATCCTCAGATTAGCAAACAACAAAATCCTGGATACTAATAGATTGAGTTATGTTTAATAATATTATAGTATTAAAAGATATGAAATCATTTAAGAAATACATAACTAACGGCGCTGCAGTTATTGCTGCTGTTTGCGGCCTGCTTGTCTCTTCTTGTTCCACAAAAGAGGCAATTTATACTCCAACTGGAACTGATGTCTCTTTTCCGGGCGCTACTGCAAGTTATACTCTAAGTCCGTCTGCAACAACTATTACTGTATATTTGAACAGAGGTATTGCAGATAAGGCGCTACAGGTGCCTATCACAATGGTGGATAAAAGTAATTTGTTTACATTGTCAGCAAGTTATGTCTCATTTGAAGCCGGCGAGTTCCAAAAGCCTATAACCGTAACATATAATTACAAGAACTTTAATCCTGGTACCAAATATGTCTTCACTCTATCGTTTAATAGCAGTGTTGCCGGTCCGGCAAGTTACTCAACCGTTACTTGTTCAACTCAGCTTCCGCTTGAATATGAAAGCTATATGGTTACAGAATTTATTGAGTCTTATCATTATGTAGTGGGTAGCGGCTGGTTAAGCTCCCCAACTGTTCCATTTGCTGGAGAGATGGGAATAAACGGAACTCTGGAGAAAGCAAAGTATACAAATGAGTATTACAGATTAAAGGCATGGGGAGGAAATCTTCCTGTGGAGTTTACCTATACTGATGACGGAGGAATGGTTATCGCCAAGGATACTGATTACAATAGTAATTTGACATTAAGCGGAGACTATTTTGATATGAAAGCTACAGTTAATGGTAATACTTATCTTATGGAGTTTGGTGCTAACCCTGCAGATCAGTGGTATATTATGCATACGCAAAATTATACTACAACACACCCGGGGCTTGGAGATTATATGGAATTTGAATATTGGATTGCAAAGAATGGTGCATGGATGAACTCAGGCTATCCTGTTGATGAGAATATCATGATACTAAAGACTCATTAGTATATTATAAATGAGTTAAATAGAAAAGCCGCGGATAATTCCGCGGCTTTTTTATTAATTTATTTCTTAATTAATTATTAACTACCACTTAATAAGCCATGTTATTTTTTCTTTGAGTTTATTCCTCTGTATTATTCAATGCGTTATCCAGAAATTTGTCAATCTCATCTTCTTCCGCTCTCCTTAGTATTATCTTTCCTGTGTTGTCTACAAAAATATTTTGAGGAATAGATTTTACAAGATACATTGTTGAGACCGAATTATTCCAACCTTGTAAATCAGATACTTGTATCCATGGAAGTCTGTCTTTTCCAATTGCTTCTATCCATGCCTCATGGTCTTGGTCAAGGGATACCCCGATGATGCCGAATCCTTTATTTTTATACTTGTAATAGATTCTTCTTAGAATAGGGTTGAATTGTCTGCATGGACCGCACCAAGATGCCCAGAAATCTATCATTGTAATTTTATTCTGCTTATAGATATCAGAAAATTTGACCGGATTTCCACTTGCATCGTTTTGTGTAAAGTCCGGCGCCTGTTTCCCAATTGAGAATCTGCTTTGACTTTCTACGCTATTTTTGATGATTTTAAAGTACTTATTATCAGCGTATTCTGGGATTGAGGCAAATTGTTTCATCATTTTTACCGCAGAATCAGCGGGAGTAAATTCAATTTGCATTGCCTGTTGAAATAGGGCAAACATGGATGTTGGATGTTTGGAAACATATTCCGTGAAAACGTTGTTAATTTCTGTGTAAACCTTTTCACGCATTATGCGTATAGAATCTTTCATCCTGTCGTCTGCTGTTGCAAAAACATTTTGCAAAGAGTCAAGATTTGATTTCTTTATAATGTTTTTTGCTACGGTATTTAATGAATCAACAATATGCTGGGTCTTTCCTCCCGTTATAATTACCTCTTCCTTAGGATCTTTGGGAACCGTTATGGTGTAGATGTCATTTTCAAGAAAGAAAGAGCAGATGCTTCTCTCACTGCCTGTTTTAGGGTCTATTCCCAAAAATTTTATATAAACTATATCTGGAGATTTAACGCTACCCGCAAACATAGCTTGTCCGTTTACAACAGATGCGGTGTCACAAATTGCATACTCGGACGTATCCCCATTAGACATTATTATCCTTGCATCTGTCTTTAGCTCAGGGGCTTCTCCTTCAAATTTGACAGTCACTTTATAACCGGATTCCTCTTTTTGCCCGCAAGATGCAATCACAATTGCAGCGGAAAAAAACAAAAGAACTTTTTTAAAAGTATTCATTGGTCTGATATAAAATTATTCTATTAAAAAATGCAATGTTTATTTATTGTGTAATTGCATTAAAATGAATAGTATATATACAATAATCCCGACAGATAATTTTTACATTAAACTGTCGGGATTAAAAATATCAATTACTAATTGTCTCTGCTTTCCTCTTCTCCCTCTGCATTTGCTTTCATCTGAGACTCAACAGAATTTGCTGGTCCGTTCTCTTGCGTTGCTTGCATCATCCTGCGGTATTCATCTGCAGATGTGACAACTATCTTCTCATAATCTCTAAGTCCCGTACCTGCAGGTATTGGATGTCCGCAGATAACGTTCTCTTTTAATCCCTCCAAATAGTCTGTCTTTCCGTGGATTGCAGCCTCGCTCAAAACTTTTGTTGTCTCCTGGAATGATGCTGCGCTCATAAAGCTGCTTGTCTTTAATGCCGCTCTTGTGATTCCCTGAAGCTTTTGGTTTGCTGTTGCCGCAACTGCGTCTCTTGCTGTTACAATCTTGAGAGCCTGACGTTTAAGTATTGAATTTTCATCTCTCAACTTTCTTACGGTTACAATCTGGCCGGCCTTAAGACTCTTAGAATCTCCGGCGTCAAGAACAACCTTCTTGTCCCATAGCTCATCATTGCTCTTTATAAACTCTTGTCTGTCAACAAATTGCTCCGGCAAGAAGCGTGTGTCGCCCGGATCAACAACTTCCACTTTGCGCATCATCTGTCTCACAATGACCTCAAAATGTTTGTCATTAATCTTAACGCCCTGCATTCTATAAACTGCTTGAACCTCGTTTACAATATATTCCTGAACCTTTGTAGGTCCCAGAATGGCAAGAATATCTGAAGGTGCAATTGCTCCGTCTGATAATGGATCTCCGGCTCTTACGTAGTCGTTTTCCTGAACAAGAATTTGTTTTGTCAATGGAACCAGGTAATGTTTCTCCTCTCCGCTCTTAGCTTTGATGATAATTTCTCTGTTTCCTCTCTTGATTTTGCCCATGATAACGTCTCCGTTAATCTCAGCAACTATCGCAGGATTAGATGGATTACGTGCCTCAAATAATTCAGTTACCCTAGGAAGACCTCCCGTAATATCTCCGGCTTTTGCGCTGGCGGTTCTTGGTATCTTTACAAGTATATCTCCCGCTTTAACTTTCTGCTTATTGTTCACCATAATGTGAGCGTTTACCGGTAAGTTATAGCTCTTAAGCTCATTGCCGGCTGCGTCAACAATTCTGATGGCTGGGTTCTTATTCTTATCCTTAGATTCAATGACAACCTTCTCTGCGTGTCCGGAAAACTCATCGGCAGCCTCAGACTTAAATGTCTCATTTTCAATCAATGAGTCATACATTGCCGTACCTTCAACATCTGCAAGAGTAAGTGCGTTATATGCATCCCATTCGCAAATCTTGTCACCCTTTTTAACGGTATCGCCCTCTTTAAAGTAAAGGGTAGAACTGTAAGGAACACGGTACTCGGACATTGTGATTTCAGTATTAGCATCAACAATTCTTACCTCCGTTGCACGGCCCGTAACAATTGTCTGCTTAACTCCATTGTCACCCTTCTTGTCCAAAGTTCTAAGTTCTTCAAATTCTAGTTTACCGTCATACTTGGAAATTATCTCACTTTCAACAACAGCATTGGATGCAGTACCTCCAACGTGGAATGTTCTAAGTGTCAGCTGTGTACCTGGCTCTCCAATTGACTGAGCTGCAATAACTCCAACAACTTCTCCCTTCTCTACCATTCTGTTTCTTGCAAGATTACGTCCGTAGCACTTAGCACAAACACCCTTCTTGCTTTCGCAGGTAAGCACTGACCTAATCTCGACAGCTTCTATAGGCAGAGATTGAATTGTTGAGGCAATTTCCTCTGTGATTTCCTCACCGGCGCCAATAATCTTCTCTCCGTTAATAGGGTTGTAAATATCATGAACAGTGGTTCTTCCAAGGATTCTGTCATAAAGGGTCTCTACAACTTCATCCTTATTTTTAATCTCTGTCGCCACAAGACCTCTTAGAGTTCCGCAATCCGCCTCTGTAATAATCACATCATGAGACACATCTACAAGACGTCTGGTTAGATATCCTGCATCTGCAGTCTTCAACGCGGTATCAGCCAAACCTTTACGAGCACCGTGGGTGGAGATGAAGTACTCCAATACAGAAAGTCCCTCTTTAAAGTTTGCAAGAATAGGGTTTTCAATAATTTCATTTCCTCCAGTTGCTCCGGATTTCTGCGGCTTAGCCATCAAACCCCTCATTCCGCAAAGCTGACGAATCTGTTCTTTAGATCCGCGGGCTCCGGAATCCAACATCATCCATACTGGGTTAAATCCTTGATTATCAGCAGAAATTTCTTTTACAACTATATTGGCCAATTCGTTATTTACATTTGTCCAAATATCAATGATTTGGTTGTAACGCTCATTATTTGTAATAAGACCGGCGTCATAGTTTGCCTTAACGGTGTCAACTTTCTTGTACCCTTCGTTAACAAGTTTCTCTTTCTCTACAGGGACAATGACGTTGTTGATATTGAAGGACAGGCCTCCTCTGAACGCCATCATATATCCCATTGCTTTTACATCATCCAAAAACTCCGTAGCTCTCTTTGCTCCGCAGACCTTGATTACAACACCGATAAGGTCTCTTAAAGACTTCTTGTTAATTACCTGATTAATGAATCCAATCTCTTTTGGAACTACTTGATTGAATACAACTCTTCCGGCAGTAGTTTCTTTGATTTCATAACCATTGGACTCATCCATAAGATCTTTTGGAAGTCTTACATGAATGACAGCGTGCATATCCAGGTGCTGTTCATTGATAGCAATTACAACCTCCTCCGGACCATAGAAATACATTCCCTCTCCTTTGACACCTTTTCTTGGCTTTGTAATGTAATAAAGGCCAAGAACCATATCCTGTGAAGGAACGGTAATAGGGGCTCCGTTTGCGGGGTTAAGAATATTATGAGTACAAAGCATAAGCAACTGAGCCTCAAGGACTGCAGCATTTCCTAACGGCAGGTGGACAGCCATCTGGTCACCGTCAAAGTCGGCGTTGAAAGGAGTACATGCAAGAGGGTGCAGCTGAATAGCTTTTCCTTCAATCAATTTAGGTTGGAATGCCTGAATACCAAGTCTGTGCAAAGTAGGGGCACGGTTAAGCATAACAGGATGGCCCTTCATTACGTTCTCCAGAATATCCCATATAACAGGGTCTTTTCTGTCTACCATTTTCTTTGCGCTCTTGACAGTCTTTACAATGCCTCTCTCCAGTAATTTGCGGATAATGAACGGTTTGTAAAGTTCAGCGGCAATGAATTTAGGAAGACCGCATTCGTGCATCTTAAGTTCCGGACCAACAACAATAACTGAACGTGCAGAATAGTCAACACGTTTACCAAGCAAATTCTGACGGAATCTTCCCTGCTTTCCCTTTAAGGAATCAGACAAAGATTTAAGAGCCCTGTTTGCTTCAGTCTTTACTGAATTGGATTTTTTGGAGTTATCAAACAGAGAATCTACAGCCTCCTGCAACATTCTCTTTTCGTTTCTAAGAATAACTTCCGGAGCCTTAATCTCAATAAGTTTCTTAAGTCTGTTATTTCTAATAATGACTCTTCTATATAAGTCATTCAAATCAGAAGTAGCAAAACGTCCTCCATCCAGCGGAACAAGAGGTCTTAAGTCTGGAGGGATTACAGGGATAACCTTCATAATCATCCACTCCGGCTTATTGATATCTTTTGAATCTCTGAAAGCTTCAATAACGCTCAGTCTCTTAAGAGATTCTGCTTTTCTTTGTTGAGACGTCTCATGCTCAAGGCTGTTTCTTAACGTATAAGAAAGCTGGTCAAGATCCAGTTTTGCAAGCAGTTTATAGATGGCATCTGCGCCCATCTCTGCAATAAATTTATTGGGATCGTCATCTGTCAGCTGCTGATTCTCTCTTGGAAGGGTGTCAACAAGTGCAAGATACTCATCTTCAGTAAGAAGATCCAACTCTTTTGTTCCTTTCTCTGCTGCAACACCCGGTTGAATAACCACGTATCTCTCATAATAAATTATAGAGTCTAGCTGCTTGCTCTTAATGCCAAGCAAAGCCCCAATCTTGTTAGGATTAGAACGGAAATACCAGATGTGAGCAACCGGAACAGTAAGGGTAATGTGGCCCTCTCTCTCTCTGCGGACTTTCTTCTCTGTTACTTCTACACCGCAACGGTCGCAGACAATTCCGCGATAACGGATTCTCTTATATTTTCCGCAATAGCACTCGTAATCCTTTGTAGGACCAAAGATTCTCTCGCAGAACAATCCGTCTCTCTCCGGTTTGTATGTACGATAGTTAACAGTTTCCGGTTTCAAAACCTCGCCGTGTGACCTCTCCAGAATTTCCTCCGGAGATGCCAAGCTGATTCTAATCTTGCCGAAATTGGTCTTAACTTTATTATCTTTTTTTAAAGGCATATTTATTAATTTTTTAATCTAAGTGAATGCTTAAGCCTAAGCCTCTAAGTTCATGCAACAATACGTTAAGTGACTCTGGAATACCAGGTTGAGGCATTGGTTCGCCCTTAACGATTGCTTCATATGCGCGGCTTCTGCCTGTGATATCATCTGACTTGATTGTAAGAATCTCTTGCAGAATATTTGCAGCTCCAAAAGCCTCAAGAGCCCAAACCTCCATCTCTCCAAATCTCTGGCCTCCCAGCTGAGCTTTACCGCCCAGTGGTTGCTGAGTAATAAGAGAATAAGGTCCTGTAGAACGAGCATGCATTTTGTCATCTACCATGTGGTCTAGTTTAATCATATAGATAACTCCCACTGTAGCAGGTTGGTCAAACATCTCGCCCGTGCCGCCGTCTCTTAACCATGTTGTTCCATATCTTGGCAGTCCTGCCTTGTCTGTGTAATTGCAGATATTCTCCAGAGAAGCGCCATCAAAAATAGGGGTAGCAAACTTAAGTCCAAGTTCGCGTCCGGCCCATCCTAAAACGGTCTCATAAATCTGTCCAAGGTTCATACGGGAAGGTACGCCAAGAGGGTTCAAAACAATATCCATAATTGTTCCATCCTCCATGAAAGGCATATCCTCATCGCTAACTATCTTGGCAATAATACCTTTGTTTCCATGACGTCCTGCAACTTTATCTCCAACTCTAATCTTTCTCTTCTTTGCAAGGTAAACCTTTGCAAGTTGAGTAATTCCGTTTGGAAGCTCGTCGCCGATGGTGATATCATATTTCTTTCTCTTGTTCTGAGAATCCAAAACCTTGTACTGAATCAAGTAATTGTTAATCAGCGCCTTTACCAAAGTGTTTGCATGCTTGTCGGAAGTCCACTTGGTAGGATTAATATTCTCATAATCAATCTTATCCAAATCTTCTCTCTTAAATGAATCTCCCTTAGGGATGATAAGAGTTCCGTACATGTCGCTGATGCCAAGAGAAGTTTTCTTGGAGGTAAGGGTCATAAGCTTATCCAAGAATATGCCTCTTAATTCTTTAGCCTTCTTCTCAAATTCTTCATCGGCTTTTGCGACACCGTTCTTCTGAGAAGCTTTAAGTTTCTTCCTCTCCGTCTCAGAAATCTTTCCTGAGCCCACTTTCTTAAACAATCTCTTTCCGATGACAGTACCTGTAAGTGAAGCAGATGCCTTTAATGAAGCATCCTTAACATCACCGGCCTTATCTCCAAAGATTGCTCTTAAAAGTTTCTCCTCAGGAGAAGGGTCCGTTTCGCCCTTAGGAGTGATTTTTCCAATTAGGATATCTCCAGGCTCAACAGAAGCTCCAACTCTGATAATACCATTTTCATCAAGATTCTTTGTTGCATCCTCGCTGACATTTGGAATATCCTTTGTCAGTTCCTCCGGACCGCGCTTAGTATCACGTACTTCCATTATGTATTCATCCACATGCACAGAAGTGAAAATATCCTCGCGAACCATTCTCTCGCTCAAAACAACCGCATCCTCATAGTTGTAACCTTTCCAAGGCATGAAAGCAACCTTTAAGTTTCTACCAAGAGCCAGCTCTCCGTTTTGGGACGCATAACCCTCAGTCAGAATATCTCCCTTCTCAACCTTTTGTCCTTTTCTCACGATAGGTTTCAAGCGGATGGAAGTGCTCTGGTTTGTCTTTCTATACATTGGCATCTTGTAAACAGTAACGTCAGATGTAAAGTTTACAAACTTCTCATCTTCTGTTCTGTCATACTTGACGTGAATCTCTTTTGCATCTACAAAAACAACTTCTCCCTTTCCTTCTGCAGCAATCTGAGTTCTTGAGTCTCTGATGATTGGCTCTTCCAAGCCTGTTCCAACAATAGGAGCCTCAGGACAGATGATAGGTACCGCCTGACGCATCATGTTAGAACCCATCAACGCACGGTTTGCATCATCGTGCTCCAAGAACGGAATAATGGATGCAGCAAGAGAAGCAATCTGGTTAGGTGCAACATCAATCAAGTGAACTTCTTCCTTTCCTACAACGGGATAATCGGCTTGCCATCTGCACTTGATTCTGTCATCCAAAATTTTTCCGCTATCGTCAAGATTTACATTGGCCTGCGCAACCATTTGATTTTCTTCCTCTTCTGCGCTCATATAAACAACGCCGGAAGCTGCAAGGTCAACAACTCCGTCCTCAACCTTTCTATATGGAGTCTCAATAAATCCCAGATCATTTATTCTTGCATAAACGCAAAGAGAAGAGATCAATCCAATGTTAGGACCTTCTGGTGTCTCAATAGGACAAAGTCTTCCGTAGTGAGTATAGTGAACGTCACGTACCTCAAATCCTGCTCTGTCTCTGCTAAGTCCGCCGGGACCTAAGGCTGACAATCTTCTCTTGTGAGTCATCTCCGCAATAGGGTTGGTCTGGTCCATAAACTGGGACAGCTGACTAGTACCAAAGAATGAGTTGATTACAGAGGATAGAGTTTTTGAATTGATGAGTTCAATAGGGGTGAACACCTCATTGTCCCTCACATTCATTCTCTCCCTGATAGTCCTTGCCATCCTTGCCAGTCCAACGCTGAACTGGTTTGCAAGCTGCTCTCCAACCGTACGGATTCTTCTGTTGCTCAAGTGGTCAATGTCATCAACACTTGCCTTTGAGTTAATCAGCTGAATCAAATAGCGGATGATCTCTATAATATCCTGTTTTGTCAACACCCTCACATCCGGAGATGTTGTCAAATTCAATTTCTTATTAAGTCTGTATCTCCCGACAGTTCCCAAATCATATCTCTTGTCTGAGAAGAAAAGCTTTTCAATAACATCCTTTGCAGTAGCCTCATCTGGCGGTTCTGAATTACGTAACTGTCTGTAAGTATAGAAGATTGCGTCTTTCTGAGTGTTGCAGACATCCTTCTGCAGGGTGTTGTAAATTATTGCATATTCAGCAGCGCTTGCATCCTCATTGTGAATCAAGATGTAAGAAACGCCTGAATCTATAATTTTATCAATTAAATCTTCCGTTAGAACGGTCTCTCTCTCAACAACAATCTCTGTCCTCTCAATGTACATAACTTCACCGGTATCCTCATCGGCAAAGTCCTCGTTCCACGTCTTTAACACTCTGGCAGCAAGGGTTTTGCCAACGCACTTTGCCAGCTCGGACTTAGTGGCCTTAACTTCCTGTGCAAGTCCGAAAATATTTAATATGTCTTTATCGCCCTCAAAGCCAATTGCTCTCAGCAGCGTTGTGACCGGTAATTTTTTCTTACGGTCAATATATGCGTACATGACATTGTTAATGTCTGTCGTGAACTCAATCCAAGAACCCTTGAAAGGGATAATTCTTGCTGAGTAAAGTTTAGTTCCGTTTGTGTGCATGCTCTGGCCAAAGAATACTCCTGGAGAACGATGCAACTGAGAAACTACGATTCTCTCAGATCCATTGATGATGAATGTGCCCTGCGGGGTCATGTAAGGAATGGTTCCCAGATAGACGTCTTGGATAACTTGTTCAAAATCTTCATGTTCCGGGTCAGTACAAGACAATTTCAGTTTTGCTTTAAGAGCAACACTGTATGTCAGTCCTCTGTCCAGGCACTCTTCCATGGAGTAGCGTGGCGGGTCAATGAAGTAGTCAATAAACTCTAGAACAAAGTTATTGCGCGTATCTCTAATTCCTTTAGGATCTGAATTCTGTGAGAAAACCTCTTGGAAAACCTTATACAATCCCTCATTCTTTCTGTTTTCTGCTGTTGTATCCAGCTGGAAGAAATCTTTGAAGGATTTTAACTGCACCTCAAGAAAGTCCGGGTAGTCAAGAAGGGTTTTAGAGGTTGCGAATGAAATTCGCTTATTATTAGTGTTTTGCAACATTGTGTTAAGGTTAGTTGATAATAAACTTAAAAAACGACAAAAAGGTTTAGGGCAAAATGCCCTAAACCTGACTACGTCCTGTTAGGCAGGGAGGGATGAAATAATAAACTCGTTCAAATTAATACTTCAAGTTATTTAATCTCAACCTCTGCACCAGCCTCTTCCAGTTTTGCCTTCAACGCTTCAGCGTCTGCCTTGGAGATTTTCTCCTTAACAGCCTTAGGCGCACCGTCAACTAGATCCTTAGCTTCTTTTAGTCCAAGACCTGAAAGTTCCTTGACAGCCTTAACAACCTGTAATTTAGCTTGTCCAGCTGACTTAAGGATAACATCAAATTCAGTCTTTTCTGCAGCAGCAGGTGCTCCTGCAGCAGCAGGACCGGCAACAGCAACAGCAGCGGCAGCAGGCTCAATGCCATACTCCTCTTTAAGAACTTTAGCTAACTCTTGTACATCTTTTACTGAAAGATTAACTAAGTCTTCTGCAAATTTTTTAATATCTGCCATGATTTTTATTTTTTTATGTGTTAATAATTATTTCTTCTCTTCTAGCGTTTTTACAATGCCTGCAATCTTGCCGCCACCCTGTGACTGTAGGGCAGAAATGACATTCTTAACAGGAGACTGCAATAACGAAATGATGTCTCCAATAAGTTCTTCCTTGGACTTAATGTTGTAAAGTGCATCAAGATTCTCAGCGCCAATGTATGCACAATCCTGAACAAGAGCTCCTTTAAGAGCAGGCTTGCCTTTTCCGTCTGCAGCGCTAAAGGATTTGATAATCTTAGCGGGTGCGTTTGGAGTGGTTGTGAACATAATTGCTGATGAACCTCTCATCAAAGGCTCAAATTGTTTAGTCTCCTCTATTGCACTCTTTTCCAAAGCTTTAGAGAACAGAGTGTTCTTAACTACAAGCAACTTGATTTGCTGCTTAAAGCATATGCGTCTCAACTTTGCAGTCTGAACAGCGTTGAGTCCCTCAATATCTGTAATATAGAAATTAGGGTTCTCATTAATGAGGGCTGTCAAATCTTCAATAATCTGTGATTTTTTCTCTTTCTTCATGATTTTTCTCCTCCAAATTATTCAGATTCAGCGGCGCCAAATGCCTTAGCATCAATTGCAATACCTGGACCCATAGTTGATGAAATGAAAATGCTCTTAATGTATGTTCCCTTAAGAGACTGAGGTTTCAATTTAACAACCGTGTTTAAAAACTCTCCGGCATTTTGTGTCAGCTGCTCTGCAGTAAATGAAACTTTTCCTACGCTTGTGCATATAATGCCCTGTTTGTCAACCTTGAAGTCAATCTTACCAGCCTTAATATCCTTAACTGCATCCGCCAAATCCATGGTTACAGTACCGGTTTTAGGGTTAGGCATCAGACCTCTTGGTCCTAGGACTCTTCCAAGGGCACCAACTTTAGCCATAACAGTAGGAGTGCAGACAATGACGTCAACGTCAGTCCAGCCTCCCTTTATTTTTTCTACATAATCGTCCAAGCCTACATAATCAGCTCCGGCTTCTTTAGCCTCAGCCTCTTTGTCCGGCGTGCACAATACGAGTACTCTTACTTTCTTGCCTGTTCCGTTAGGAAGGGTAACCACGCCCCTGACCATTTGATTGGCCTTGCGCGGATCTACTCCAAGACGTACAGCAACATCTACCGAAGCATCAAATTTAGTAGAGGTAGTCTCCTTTACTAAACTGCAAGCCTCAGCCAACTTGTACTGTTTTCCCGGCTCAACTTTAGCCCTGGATACTTTTTGATTTTTAGTTAGCTTACTCATTGCGTTTGATTTTATTTAACATCGGCAGGGAATGTTCCCTCTACAGTAATACCCATGCTTCTTGCAGTACCTGCAACCATCTTCATGGCTGACTTAAGGGTAAAGCAGTTAAGATCGGGCATTTTGTCCTCTGCAATTTTCTTAACTTGATCCCAAGTTAATTTGGCAACCTTTTTTCTGTTAGGTTCAGCAGAACCTGACTGAATTTTAGCAACCTCTTTAATCATCACGGCTACAGGAGGTTCCTTTACTACAAAGGTAAAGGACTTATCTGTAAATACGGTGATAATGACGGGAAGCGTCTTGCCGGCTTTCTTTTGGGTAAGCGCGTTAAATTGTTTGCAGAAATCCATAATATTAACTCCCTTAGAACCTAGTGCCGGTCCTACTGGAGGTGAGGGATTTGCTGCACCGCCTTTAATTTGTAATTTAATTAATGCGGCAACTTCTTTAGCCATAATAAATTTATTTATTCTTTAACTACTTGAACAAAGTTAAGTTCCAGAATAGTCTTTCTTCCAAAAATCTTAACCATAACTTTCAACTTCTTCTTGTCTTCCAAGATGTCGTCAATTGTTCCGTCAAAACCATTAAAAGGACCATCGATAACTTTTACAGGTTCGCCTTTGATAAATGGCGCTGCATTCTCCTCTTCTTTTTCAGCCATCTCATCCACTTTTCCAAGCAGCTGATAGACCTCGGAGTCACGTAAAGGAACAGGTTCTTTTTCCTTGCTACCCTTCTTTATAATCTCTGTCAGGAAACCTGACACAAAAGGAATATCACGGATAATATGTTGAATTTCGCCCGTTAGGCAAGACTCAATGAAAATATATCCCGGGAAACAAATTTTGTTGGTGATATATTTCTTCTCGTTCTTTACTTTGTAGACTTTCTCGGTTGGAACAAGGACCTGAGTTACATAATCTTCTTTGTTGAGTCTTTTAATCTCATTAATTATGTACTCCTGAGCCTTCTTTTCTTTTCCGCCCTGCGCTCTTACAACGTACCATTTTTTTGTCAGCTCACTCATTATACAACTGTTATTAATCTGTTATGCAAATTAGTAGAGCATATTATAAATGGCTGTCATTATGTTCTTGAACGCAATGTCCATCAAGAATATCAGTACTGCAAATATTAGTGTTGTCACCATTACCACAATAGCTGAATTCTGTAACTGCGCCCAAGTAGGCCAGGTGACCTTCTTGGTCAACTCTGTATAAGCCTCTTTAAGATTATAACTTACTTTGTTCATTTAAATTTTAATTATGGACTTAGCAATTGGAAGCTTTGCATTGTCCTATTAAAACGTGAATCAAATCGTAACATCTGATTCAGTGCAGGGACAGAGCGATTCGAACGCCCATCAGCGGTTTTGGAGACCGCGATTCTACCCTTGAACTATGTCCCTAAACTAACCCCTGCGCCTCATCCTTTTTACTTTACAAAAGTCTAAGACTCAGGGATTTATAGATGTTAAACTATCGCGAGCCAAATAATGCTCCCAATAGATTATTCTAGTATCTTGGTTACCTGTCCGGCACCTACAGTTCTGCCGCCTTCACGCATAGCGAACTTAAGTCCTTCTGACAATGCAACTGGGTAGATTAACTCTACTTGGATAGCTACGTTATCACCGGGCATTACCATCTCAACTCCCTGAGGAAGATCAATCTCTCCGGTTACATCCATAGTACGGATGAAGAACTGAGGACGATATTTATTTTTGAATGGAGTGTGACGGCCGCCTTCTTCTTTCTTCAAGACGTAAATCTGTGCCTCGAATTTCTTATGAGGAGTAACGGAACCAGGTTTTCCAACAACCATTCCTCTCTTAAGGTCCTTCTTGTCAATACCTCTTAGAAGCAAACCAACGTTATCGCCGGCTTCACCTTCATCAAGGATCTTGCGGAACATCTCGACACCTGTTACAACAGTCTTCTTAGGCTCGTCGCCAAGTCCGATAAGTTCAACCTCATCGCCAACCTTGACAATACCGGTCTCAATTCTACCTGTAGCAACTGTGCCACGGCCTGTGATCGAGAAGATATCCTCTATAGGCATCAAGAATGGTTTCTGATTATCACGAACAGGAAGCGGAATGTACTCATCGACTGCGGCCATAAGATCAATAACCTTCTCTTCCCATTTCTTGTCTCCATTAAGAGCACCAAGAGCTGAACCTCTAATTACTGGGGCATTGTCTCCGTCATACTGATAGAAAGAAAGAAGCTCTCTAACTTCCATCTCTACTAGGTCTAGCATTTCAGGATCGTCAACCAGGTCAACCTTGTTAAGAAATACGACAATCTTTGGAACGTTTACCTGACGTGCCAATAGAATGTGCTCTCTTGTTTGAGGCATAGGACCGTCGGTAGCAGCTACAACTAGGATTGCGCCATCCATCTGTGCAGCACCTGTAACCATGTTCTTTACATAGTCAGCATGCCCCGGGCAGTCAACGTGAGCATAGTGACGGTTAGCTGTCTGATACTCAACGTGTGCGGTGTTAATGGTAATACCGCGCTCCTTCTCCTCAGGAGCATTATCGATCTGATCAAAAGTCTTGATCTCGTCGTCTCTGGAGAAACCTCTCTCTGCAAGCACCTTGGTGATAGCTGCAGTTAAAGTGGTTTTGCCGTGGTCAACATGGCCAATTGTACCAATGTTAACATGGGGTTTATCCCTCTTAAATACTTCTTTTGCCATAATATTTATTATTAATTAATTAATATTGATTTCGAAACACTGCCCTTCCAATCTCCTATTACTCAACGTCAAGTAGAGCCGACATCGGGACTTGGACCCGAGACCTCTTCCTTACCAAGGAAGTGCTCTACCTCTGAGCTACGTCGGCCTTCTTAGAGCGGAAGACGGGGTTCGAACTCGCGACCCTCAGCTTGGAAGGCTGATGCTCTACCAACTGAGCTACTTCCGCGGTAAAAATTTTGTGGAGAGGGAAGGATTCGGACCTCCGAAGGCATAAGCCAGCAGATTTACAGTCTGCCCCAGTTGGCCACTTTGGTACCTCTCCGGTTGCACAAAAAAATAGAGCCGATGGAGGGATTCGAACCCCCGACCAGCTGATTACAAATCAGCTGCTCTGGCCAACTGAGCTACATCGGCATTAAAAAATGCCCTTTTTTAGAGGACTGCAAAGGTAGAATTTTTGAATTAAAACACAAAACTTTTTGAAATATTTTTTATTTTGACTCAAATTCTTGTTGCTGCCAATATCGATTTTCTTATAGAGTCAGCATCTAAGCCGCACTCAATAAGTTGTTCATTAACAGTTGAATGTTCAATAAAATGATCCGGAATTCCAAGACCTTTTATCTTTATGTTATTAACCCCTTTTTCTGCAATATACTCACATACAGCTCCATACAAGCCTCCTATCACAGTGCCGTCTTCTACCGTAACAATTTTTTTGCAGTTATTTAACGCCTCATCTATTGCTGACTTATCTAGAGGTTTTAAAAATCTCATGTTATAGTGAGCAATGCTAATATTCTCTTTTTCAGCAATTTCAATTGCTTTCTCAACATTGTTCCCGATGGTTCCTATAGACAGTACGGCAATGTCTTTTCCCTCTTTTATCTTAACAGCTTTCCCAATTTCTATTTTGTTAAATTCTTTTGGAAGTTCCAAACCTTGACAGCAGCCTCTTGGATAACGGATGGATATTGGACCTGTGTACTCAGGAAGAGATGCGGAATATAGCATATCTTGTAATTCTATTTCATTAATTGGCGCCATCTCCGTGATATTGGGAACGATACGCAGATATGATAAATCAAAAGCGCCCTGATGTGTGGCACCATCTTCTCCAACAAGACCCCCTCTGTCTATGCAGAAAACAACCTTCAAATTTTGCAGTGCAACATCGTGAATAATTTGATCATAAGCGCGTTGCAAGAAAGATGAATATATGTTGCAAAACGGCAGCATACCTCCTGCAGCAAGACCTGCGGAAAAAGTTACGGCGTGCTCTTCTGCAATTCCTACGTCAAATGTTCTCTCCGGAAATACTTTAAGCATGTCGCATAACTGACCGCCGCTTAACATTGCCGGAGTGATACCTACAATTCTATTATTTTTCTTTGCAAGTCTGACAATGGTTTGTCCAAAAATATTCTGATATTTAAGGGGTTGTCCTGCTTTTGAAATTCTCTCTCCTGTCTCTACGTCAAACTTTCCCGGTGCGTGCCAGATGCTTTGAGCCTTCTCTGCCGGTTCATATCCTTTGCCTTTCAATGTTCTGATATGTAGCAGCTTAGGTCCTTTAAGGTTTTTTAGATTTGTTAAAGTTGTGATAAGCTCTCCTATATCATTGCCATCTATTGTACCAAAATATCTGAATCCAAGTCCTTCAAACACAGAGCCGTGCTTAACTACGGCAATCTTTGTGCTCATTGCAAATTTTTGCAGTATTGCTCTAAGTTTTCCGTTGCCTACTTTGTTCCAAACCTTATTTTTGATACTATTATAAGTAGGTGACGTGGTGATTTTGACAAGATAGTTGTGCATTGCACCAACGTTTTTGTCTATGGCAATTTGATTATCATTTAGAATGACAAGAATGTCTGTTTTGGAAACGCCGGCATTATTTAATCCCTCAAAAGAAAGACCACCTGTTGCGGCGCCGTCGCCGAGCACAGCCACAATCTTTATGTCTTCACCCCTCAGCTTTGCAGCAGTTGCAAGTCCTAGAGCTGCTGATACAGAGGTTGATGCGTGGCCCACTCCAAATGCGTCATACGGACTCTCGCTCATTTTTGGGAATCCGCTGGGACCGTTCTTTGTTCTGTTGTTTTTGAACTCTTCTCTCCTGCCTGTGAGAATCTTGTGGGCATAAGCCTGATGCCCTACATCCCAAACAATTTTATCATTTGGAGTATCAAATACATAGTGAAGAGCAACTGCAAGTTCTACCGCTCCAAGAGAGGCTCCCAGATGCCCGGGATTCTTGGCGCAACACTCGGTGATATATTCTCTTAACTCTTTGCACAGCCCGATAAGTTGTCCTGTGCTAAGTCCTCTTAAATCTTTAGGTGAATTTATTTTCTCTAACATGTCTCCCTCTATTATTACCTAAAATTCAAAGGTACGATTTTAAAACTATTTTGCCACAAAGTAAAATTAAAGATTTTGCGGTTTGGAATAAAAGCAATAAATTGTCGCGTTTTTTGGGGTTCCAGAGAGATTTGAAAATAAACAACATAAAAATACAATAAATGAATAACGTACAAAAATTAATGAACGACAGCTTTGTTGCTCGTTGGGCGGCACTTATACTCATCGCTTTGATGATGTTCTTTGGATATATGTTTGTGGATGTTATGTCCCCGCTGCAGACAATGCTGGAAGCACAAAGAGGTTGGACTCCAGATGTTTTTGGAACATACGCAGCTTCTGAATATATCTTAAACGTATGCGGATTTCTAATCCTTGCAGGTATTATCCTGGACAAGTGCGGCGTAAGGTTTACAGGAACACTCTCTGCTTCTCTAATGGTGATTGGCGCATCAATAAAATTTATCGGAGTTAGCGACTGGTTCCAAACTACAAATTTCTGCGCATGGCTAAATACTTGGTGGACAGCACTTCCTGCAAGCGCTAAATTATCCTGTCTTGGCTTTATGATTTTCGGCAGCGGTTGTGAGATGGCCGGAATTACTGTTTCTAAAGCTATTGCAAAATGGTTTAAAGGAAAAGAGATGGCCCTCGCAATGGGAATAGAGATGGCGATTGCGCGTCTTGGCGTATTTGCAGTATTTTCACTTTCTCCGCTAATTGCCAATTCTCATTTTTGGCAGAACCTGTGCGGAACACCTGTTGTTGCGCCGGTTGCATTTTGCACCGTACTGCTTTTGATAGGCCTGATTAACTTCTTGGTCTTCAGAGTTATGGATAGCAAATTTGACAAACAACTTGGAGCTATGTCAGCCGGAGATCCGGAGGAAGAATTTAAGATTAGCGATCTCGGAAAAATTTTCAGCAGCAGAATGTTCTGGATTATTGCGCTTCTTTGCGTGCTTTATTATTCAGCAATTTTCCCATTTCAGAGATATGCAACTAACTTCCTTGAGAGCACGTTGAAGATCCCGACAGAAACTGCTGCCAATTTATTCCACTGGTTCCCGATTTTGGCTATGGTTCTGACTCCGTTCCTTGGTTCATTTATTGATCACAAAGGCAAAGGAGCGTCTATGCTTCTGTACGGTTCTTTGATAATGATTATCTGTCACTTATCATTTGCATTCTTGCTGCCTGCTTATCCAAAACAATGGCTTGCGCTATTAATAATTGTAGTACTTGGAGTATCATTCTCTTTGGTTCCTGCATCATTGTGGCCAAGTGTGCCAAAAATTATTGACAGACAAATTTTAGGAAGCGCTTATGCGCTTATATTCTGGATTCAGAATATAGGGCTTTGCTTTGTTCCTAAGATTATTGGTAATGTGCTAAATGCTGTTAATCCTGGAGTTGCAGAGGCTCGTCAGGCGGCAGAACAAGCTCATCAGGCACTTCCTGCATATAATTACACAGTTCCTATGATTATTTTTGCATCATTTGGAGTTGCCGCATTTATTCTAAGTTTCTGGTTAAAAGCTGAGGATAAACGCAAGAAGTACGGCCTGGAACTTCCTAATATTCAGAAGAAATCTGCTGAGGCCTAAATATTAGAGCGGAATTTTACTGACTATAATATTCTAAAAACTCAAATATATAAAATGGAGAAAGCCATTAAATTACTAAGAGATTCAAAAAGCGCTCGCTGGCTGGTACTTGCCTGTTTGGTAGTTCCTATGTTTGCGTCCTACTTCTTTGATGACATGTTCTCTACGGTGTCTCATATTTTCAAGACTCCGGAATTTGTTCAGTTAGCCTGGAATTCACAAGATTACGGCTTTTATGCCGGCGGTTATTCATTCTTGTGTGTTTGGGGAGGCTTGATTATTTGCGGAATGCTTCTTGATAAATGGGGCGTTCGTTTTACAGGTTCATTATTTGTTGCTATGATGGTTGGCGGTGCCGGAATTGTTGCTTATGCAATTAGCGGCAGCTTTAACGGCAGCGGACTTCATAACTGGATGGCCGGATTCACTGCAAAACCCTCATTAGTATTGGCTTACATTGGTTGTACGTTGTTCGGGCTCGGCAGTGAAATTGCAGGAGTTGCGGTGACGCGGTCAATTGCCAAATGGTTCAAAGGAAAAGAAATGGCCTTGGCAATGGGACTTCAGCTTTCAATTGCGCGTCTTGGTACCGCTCTTGCTTTTGTATTTGCGCCAACATTGGTTGGTCTCACAGATGCTCCCGGCAAGTTTTATTCTTTTGCTGATACAGGAAAGCCGGCACTTATAGGTCTTGGAATTATGGCGGTTGGAATCGTATTGTGGAGTTTATTTATCACGATGGATTTCCGTTTGGATAAACAGACGGGAGAGACTGATAAAAAGGATATTAAAGAGGAAGATAAATTTAAGTTTTCTGACATTTTTAAAATCTTGACAAACAAGCATTACATCCTTGTCTCTTTGCTTTGCGTTTTCTTCTATTGCTGTATTATTTCATTCAAAAAGTTTGGTACTTCAATTCTTATTCCTCGTTTTGGAATAGATTTGGAAGTTGCAAAATGGATGATTGCAATGATTCCTTTCTTTACGGTAATTTTTACTCCGTTATTTGGCTCTCTTGTGGATCACAGGGGAAAGGGGACAACATGGATGATACTTGGTTCATGCGTAGTACTTATTGCACACATTTTAATATGCTTTGCACCAGGCGGTTCTCATTTCTGCGGTTATGCGGCAATTGCTCTTTTGGGCGTTGGATATTCATTGGTCCCGGCTGCAATGTGGCCGTCTATTCCAAAGATTATTCCAGAGAAAAATCTTGGTTCTGCATACTCTTTGATTTATTGGATTCAGAATATGGGAATGTTATTAGTTCCAATATTTGTAGGCGGTATATTAAAGAGATACATAATTGATGCTAACAATGTTTCACAGCAAGTCAGCGCTGCAGTTCATGCGGAGTATCTGTTTATAGGTCTAGGTATTGTGGCTGTAACTGTTTCTATATTGCTTGCAAAATCTTCTAAGAAAAATCCTCAGTTGCATCTTGATGATCCAAATAAAGTAAAGAATGCGGCGTAAAAATGTTTGGAAATAAAAATAAAAAAGCGGTTATATTTTAACCGCTTTTTTTGTTTGAACTGTAATTGGGCTGAGCGACTAAATGCCGCGGAACTGAGCCGGGGCCCATGCATCTTTCACCGCTGTAGCGGTGTAAACCAACTTGCAATGCGCTGCTTTGTAGCGTATTGCTTTAGACAACACAAAGTGTTGTCTATTTTTTTATGTTAGGTTCTTGTATGCCGTAATGTTTTCTCCTGTTCAAAGACTTTAAGCAAAAAGCCAGAATAATTGCAATTGAACATGTGACTGCAAAGGTTAGCATAGGCAGAACGTAATTATATTTTGGGTTATCCGGATACCTTATAGGCAACGCGGCATTATATGTAGCCAAAATGCAGTATTTGTTTAGTATCCAGCCTATAAGCATAGGAATTCCCCACAGTCCTATATTTTGAATATAGTAGGTTAGTGCCATTGCTGTTCCAAATTGTTTTTCCGGAATAATTTTAGCCAGGGAAGGCCACATTGCGGAAGGGAGCATTGCAAAACCAATTCCCAAAAGAATCATCAATATTATGGCAATCCATGGAGCGTGAGTAAACGGAAGAGCAAAGAATAAATGCACGCCTGTTATGAGCACAGCTCCAAAAATCATAAGGTCCGCTCCGTGTCCGTATTTGTCATAAATTCTTCCAAATAAAGGAGTTAAGATGATGCATCCAAACGGCAGAATTGCAGGAATTGCACCGGCCCATTTTTCCGCCACACCAAATTTGTTAACCATAAGAGATGAAGCAAACTGGTAGAAAGGAGAAACTGCTGCGTAAAAAATCAGACACAAAAATGCGATCAGCCAAAACCCAGGATTTGTAACAATAGCTTTAACATCTTTAAGAGAGAATGCGTCATCTTCTGTTTCTCCGGCCGCTAATTTGTTATCTGCTAGCTGTTTATCCAAACGTTTGTCCTGGATGCAATAGAAGAAGAAACAAACCAGAGCTATGCCAAGTAGAATAAGGGCAAACATTACTGATGCACTGACATTGCCGTAATGTGCTGCAATTAAAGGGGATACAATGAGAGCAAGAGCTGACCCAAGTCTTGCAAGAGCAAGCTGAATACCCATTGCCATGGCCATCTCTTTACCTTTGAACCACTTAACAATAATCTTGCTCACCGTTATTCCTGCAACCTCTGAACCAACTCCAAAAATTCCAAATCCTATGACAACCCATATTACCTGTTTTTTCATGTGCGCTCCAACAAAATAGCCAAGATATTGCGCGCCCGTAGCAGGGTCAATTACAGGTATATAAGTTATTGCATAGTACTTAACGGCAATACCTATTACCATAAGAATGCATGATAATATGCCGGTGAATCTTACCCCTTTTTTATCTAGAATAAAACCGCCGAATATCAGCATGCCAAGGAAAACATTGAAGATAGAATATGAGCCGGCAAACCAGCCGAATTCAATGCTGTTCCAAAGATTATTTTCCTCAAGCATTGTTTGCAGAGGGGCAAAGATATCAGAGGTGACGTACGCTGCAAACATCACCAGCGAGATTATGAGCAAGGCTATCCATCTTGCTGCAGCAGAGTCTCTTAAGGTCTTTTTTATGGTATCCATTATTTGGGCAAGCTCACCCGGGAAGTTATCTCTTTGCCGCTTTTTGTTTCTTTCTAACTATAGTTTGGCTTCTGTCGGGACCCACGGAAATAACACTGATAGGTACCTGCAATTCTTTCTCTATGAAGCTGATATATTGTTTGTATGCAGCAGGGAAGTCACTGTCTTTTTTACATTTGCTCAAGTCTTTTTTCCAACCTTTGAACTCTTTGTACACAGGTTCTATTTTGGTGTAGGTGTCATAAGGGACTCTGTCAGTTTTCTGACCGTCCACTTTGTATGCAACTGCAACTTTAATCTTGTCAAAAGTGTCCATGACATCTGCCTTCATCATGATAAGATTTGTTACGCCGTTGAGCATAATGGCATACTTAAGTGCAGGAATATCAAGCCATCCGGTTCTTCTCGGACGTCCAGTTGTTGCGCCGAATTCACACCCTCTTTGTCTTAGTTCTTCTCCTGTATTATCAAACAATTCTGTAGGGAAAGGACCTGCGCCAACTCTTGTGCAGTATGCTTTGAAAATTCCGTAAACCTTTCCAATCTTAAGAGGGGAAAGTCCAAGGCCTGTGCATGCGCCTGCGCAAATAGTTGAGGATGAGGTTACAAAAGGATATGCCCCAAAATCCACATCCAGCAAAGTTCCCTGAGCTCCCTCTGCAAGAGCAGTCTTTGTTTTAAGATATGTGTTCAGTTCATATTCACTGTCTACGATCTGGAACTCCTTAAGATAATTTACAGCATCCATCCACTCTTTCTCATGTTCTTCTATATTGTATTGGAAATCAAATTGTTTAAGAAATATTTTATGTTTTTCCTTAAGTGTGTTGAATCTGCTTTTGAAATCTTTTGCAAGAATATCTCCAACTCTCAATCCGTTGCGTCCTGTTTTATCCATGTATGTTGGTCCGATTCCTTTAAGAGTAGAGCCAATCTTGGTCTTTCCCTTGGAGGCCTCTGAAGCTGCGTCAATAATTTTATGGGTAGGCAGAATCAAGTGAGCCTTCTTTGATATAATAACTCTTTGTGTAACAGGTACTCCAAGAGCTTCAATACCTTTGCACTCCTCTCTGAAAATAATAGGATCAAGCACTACGCCATTGCCTACAATGTTGATAGTATTTTTTCTGAACACACCGGCGGGAACAGAGTGAAGAACAAATTTCTTTCCTTCAAAATTCAGAGAGTGTCCCGCATTAGGACCTCCTTGAAATCTGCAGATTACCGGATAATTTTTTGCAAGAACGTCAACAATTTTCCCCTTGCCCTCGTCTCCCCACTGTAGTCCTAAAACAACATCAACTTTCATAAGCGCTAAAATATTTAATTGTTAATTTTTATTTTTTTCAAATTAGAAAGGAAGATCATCTGTCGTATCATTCTCTCCGGGGAAATCCTGATTTATAGGTGTTTGTGGCTGCTGCGGCTGAGGTGCCGGAGTTGTGTGCTGAGGCACATATCCGCCTTGAGATGCGGGGTTATCAGATTTTCTTCCAACAAGCTGCAATGAGTCTGCATAAATTTCAGTCACATACCTTGTCTGGTTATTTTGGTCTGTATAATTTCTTGTTCTAATTTTACCTTCTATGTACACTTGAGTGCCCTTCTTTACATACTTCTCTACGATATCCGCTAACGCTCTCCAACACACAACGTTATGCCATTCTGTCTTTTCCTGCGCCGCACCGCTTCTATCTTTAAATCTTTCTGATGTTGCAAGCGTAAAGTTTGCGACGGATGCTCCACTTTCCAGATGTCTAACCTCCGGATCTTTGCCAACATTTCCCAATAGAATTACTTTGTTTACAGACATATTTTTTAGATTTTTTTGATTGCGTAAAAGTACTCTTAAATTATCGATTCTGCAAAACTCCTCATCCTCTCTGCATCCGGTTTTCTACCTGTAAAAAGCTCAAATCCCGGTATAGCTTGGTTGACCAGCCATTCCAGTCCGCCTATGTAGTTTGGAGCGTTTGGAAATGACGGGTTTTTATAGTTTGCCTCAATTAGTAAAACTCCCGACAGGTCACTCTCTTTTAATTCTTCTATTCTTAGCGGCAGCGCATATACTACAACGGAAACGCTTTTAACAATATCCGCCACCTCATTAAGTCCGGTAAATTCAGCTCCAATTTTTGTCGCAAATTCTTTTGCCTTATCTATACTTCTGTTTGCTATAATAGTCTTAAAACCAGAGTTGACTAGTGCCAGCGCTGCTGCTTTTCCGGCTCCGGCACAACCAACGCACAAGGCTGCCCGCATATTTTGCGGCTCAGCACCTTGCCGCAAAATTTTGTGGTTTAACGCGCTTTGCGCAGAGATGGACGCTCCCTCCGGGAGTGGTCTGGGGCTTAATAAATATTTATTAATAATTCTTCTCACTGCCAAATAATCGGTGCTGTAGGAATAGACTTCGCCTGCCTTGAATATCAAAGTATTAGCGGCATTTAATATGGAGGTGACGGTGTCCGGACGGGTGACGTATTGCATCACGGATTCTTTGAAAGGTGCAGTGACATTTACGCCGCTGTATCCGCCGTCGTGAACTTTTTGCATTGCCTCTTCTACGCTCCGGGCTTCAATGAGTTCGTATTCGTCTGTATTTCCACTGTAGGCTCTTTTGAATAGGGCCGGGCTTAGAGAGTGTTTTATTGGATTTCCTATGAGGGCGAACTTTGCCATATATTTTATTTGGTAAATTTTATAACATATTGGTTACCAATTGATATGAGAGAATTTTTGTAGAAACAGCGACAGATGATAGCCATCTCCAAATCCATGGTGGATTTTTACGGAGACCGGCATTAGGATTTTATTGCCTCTTTTATAAAACTTTCCGGTAACCACGTGTGGAAACGAAGCGTCAAAAGGTGAAAAAGGCTCCGCAACCGCGGTAAAATTAATCCACGGGACACAGGAAAAGCAGATGAGATTTCCATGCATATTATCCGCCTTAAGGTTTAGACCGTCAGATATTTCAGCCTGATTTTCAGCTTTTCTAGCCTCCCTTATGAAAGAGTCTATATCGCTGTTGTTGTTAAACCAGACAAAAGCCAGTGTATTGTTTCTTTTTCTAAGATATGTTGGACCGATACTTGTATTGTCATACAGATAAACTTCCCCGTTTTCTATTCTGTATCTGAAATTTTCTATGCTGTCCGCAATCTTTAATGTGTTGTATAGGGTTGTCATGTAAAAGGAACGTCCCGTGCTTTGTGCATAATCGTACACCTGGGTAACATCTACGTCTGCAAGCACTCCTCCCAGAGGATATTTAAACTTTGAGAAGTACTCGTATACTTCTTTGCGTTCCCAATTTTGAATATCTATTTTTGTTTTCATTATTTATTCTTGCTTGTATCTGACGATCTTTGTCTGAGCGCCTCGTAACATAAAATTGCAGCTGATACAGAGACGTTTAGCGAGTCAAGTTTTCCAAGCATCGGAATCATTATTTTCTCGCTTGCCGCCTTTCTCCAAAAATCTGTAAGACCTTTTGCCTCACTTCCCATCACAATTGCACAGCCTCTTCTCATGTCTGTATTGTAATATAATTTTGAATCTTGCAATTGAGCCGTGTATATGACTATGTTGTTTGTTTTAAGCCATTTATAAGCTTCTTCATTGGTGCAGCAGATAACGTTTTGAGTAAATATTCCCCCAAGACTTGCGCGGATTAAGTTGGGATTGTAAAGATCAGTTAGTTCATCACATATTAACACTCCGTCTGCTCCGCAAGCGTCTGCCGTTCTTAAAAGCGCACCTAGATTTCCAGGTTTCTCAACGCTTTCAACTACCAAAATAAGAGGCTGATAGTTGCCTTTCTCATCACACTTGACTTGAAGGTTTATATCCTCCAGCCTTTTTTTTCTCTCTTTAACAACCGCTGCAATTCCTTCTGTACCTGCGCGATAGGCAAGCTTGCCATAGACGTCTTCTGTTACTTCAAAACAGATATCATCTATCGCGTATTTTTTTATTTCATTAAAATTTTTCTCAGAAATTATTTTGGTGCAATAGAAAACGGTGCGCAGCTCGTATCCCGCGTTAATGCAATCTAGAACTTCTCTAACTCCTTCTACAACAAATAAATGTTTTGCTCTGCGCTCTTTAGATTTCTCATAAAGCTCAAGAGCCTCTTTAATTTTTGGATTTTTTAAAGAGGTGATAAAATTTCTATCGTCATTCGGGGCCATTAATTATCTGTCGGGAATAAAATTATTTATACTGTTCCGCCTTCATCTGAGGGAAGAATAAAACATCTTGAATAGATGTCTGGTTGGTCATGAACATTGTCAGACGGTCCATTCCAATTCCCATTCCGCTTGTAGGGGGCATTCCGTATTCAAGAGCGCGGATGAAATCCATGTCAATATACATAGCCTCGTCATCACCTTTGTCCTTCAGCCTCAGCTGATCTCTAAACCTTTCCAGCTGGTCAACGGGGTCATTCAACTCACTGTATGCATTTGCAAGCTCCTTGCCGCAAACAAATAATTCAAATCTCTCAACAAGAGTATCATCATCTCTCTTTCTTTTTGTAAGGGGAGAGGTTGCAACAGGGTAGTCAGTTACAAATGTTGGCTGGATAAGATTTTTCTCACAGAACTCTCCAAACAGAGCATCAATCAGCTTGCCCGCTCCAAAGCTTGGGTCAACCTGAACTTTCAATTTCTTGCAAGCATCTAGCAACTGCACCTCATCCATGCCTGTGATATCTACGCCGGCATACTCCTTAATTGCCTCAATCATAGGTAGTCTGCGGTATGGTCCCTTAAATTCAACATCTTGCTCTCCAATTTTTAGCTTGGTGGTGTCGTTGACTGCTACTGCAACTTTTTCCAACATCTGCTCAACAAATCTCATCATCCAGTTGTAATCTTTGTAGGCAACGTAAATCTCCATTGCTGTAAATTCCGGATTGTGAGTGCGGTCCATTCCCTCATTTCTGAAGTCTTTGCTGAACTCATAAACACCCGGATAACCACCAACTATAAGTCTCTTTAAATAAAGCTCATCCGCAATCCTCAAATACAAGTCCATATCCAAAGTGTTGTGATGTGTTACAAACGGACGTGCATTAGCTCCCCCGGGAATTGGCTGAAGAACAGGAGTTTCTACTTCCAGACAGCCGTTCTCATTAAAGAAGTTGCGCATTGTATTGTAAATCTTTGTTCTCTTAACAAAGACATCCCTTGTCTTAGGATTAACAACCAAATCTACATATCTCTGGCGGTAGCGCAATTCAGGATCTGCAAATGCATCATAGACGGTGCCGTCTTTCTCCTTGACAATGGGAAGAACTCTAAGAGATTTGCAAAGAAGTTTTATCTCTTTTACGTGAATGGTTTTCTGTCCCGTTTGAGTTACAAAAGCGTATCCCTTTACGCCAATGAAATCTCCAATGTCCATAAGTTTCTTAAAGACAGTATTATACATCATCTTATCCTCTTCCGGACAAACCTCATCTCTTTTGACATAAGCCTGTATTCTCCCAAAAGAATCTTGTATCTCTATAAAGGAGGCTGCCCCCATGATTCTGCGGCTCATCAACCTTCCGGCCAGGCAAACATTCTGGAAATGCTCATGGTCTTTATCGTTCTCTGCGGTCTCCGGATTAAACACTTCCATAATCTCTTTGGATGATGTGTTAACCGGGTATTCTTCTGCGGGATACGGATTAATTCCCAATTTCCTAAGTTCCTCCAGTGACTGACGTCTTATTTGTTCCTGTTCATTAAGATTCTGTTCCATCTTTATTCTGTTAATAATAAATTATTTAGGGCCTTTTTCCAAAGGGGCAAATTTAATATTTTTCTATGATAAAAGAAATATATTCTTTACATTTGCGTCTTGACGATGGATGTAAAAAACATAGAGAAGAAGTGGGTACTTAGAGAGCCGGGCAACCCTCTTTACACAAGGCAGCTTATGCAGGATCTTGGAGTTGATGAGGTTCTGGCAAACCTTCTAGTTCAGAGGGGAGTAAAAGATTATGCGGAGGCCAGGGATTTCTTCCGGCCCAATTTGAAAATGCTTCATGATCCATTCTTAATGAAAGATATGGATGCTGCCGTTGAGCGTGTCCATTCTGCAGTTGAGAATGGGGAAAATATTCTGATTTACGGTGATTACGACGTTGACGGAACATCTGCCGTTTCTCTTGTTTATTCTTTCTTAAAAACTCTAACCAACAGAATTGACTATTATATTCCCGACAGATATGATGAGGGATACGGTATCTCTTTTCATGGAGTGGAGTGGGCGGCTGAGCGCAAAGTGAATCTTGTCATTGCTCTTGACTGCGGCATAAAAGAGGCTGATTCTGTGAAGTATGCAAAAGAGAAGGGAATCGATTTCATAATTTGCGACCACCATTTGCAGGGCGATGTTCTTCCTCCGGCGGTTGCAGTTCTTGATCCAAAACGTTCCGATTGCGACTACCCTTTTGATGACCTGTCGGGATGCGGAGTCGGATTTAAATTAGTGCAAGGTTACGCACAGAAATATGAAATTCCATTTGAGAAGATTGAAACTTTGCTGGATTTGGTGGCAGTGAGCATAGCTGCTGATTTGGTGTCAGTTACGGGGGAGAACAGGGTGCTTGCGTATTTTGGATTAAAGAGATTAAACGAGGCGCCGCGCAAGGGGCTTCTTGCAATGATAAAACTTTCCGGACTGGAGAAGCATAAGATTACCATTGATGATATTGTGTTTAAGATTGGTCCAAGAATTAACGCTGCAGGCAGAATGGAGAGCGGAAGAACGGCCGTGGATTTGCTGACTTCTCAGAATGAGACGGATGCCACAAAGTTTGGTAAGGAAATTAATGAACACAATAACGATCGTAAAAATATTGACCGTGAGATCACTAAAGAGGCGGTGGAAATTGTGAAGAAGGAGTCCGATTTTGATAAATTGAATTCTACGGTTGTTTACAATGAGGGATGGCATAAAGGTGTTGTTGGAATTGTTGCAAGCCGCTTGGTAGAAGCATTTTACAGACCTACGATAGTTCTTACAAAATCTTCTAACGGTTTTGTTACGGGTTCCGCTAGAAGTATTCCCGGTTTTGATTTGTATGAGGCTATTGAGTCTTGTTCAGATTTGCTTGAGAATTTTGGCGGCCATGTTTATGCGGCGGGTCTTACCCTTAGGGAGGAGAATCTTCCAGAGTTTAAGAGACGCTTTGAAGAGGTTGTCACTAAGAAGATTACAAAAGAGATACTTACTCCTATTATAAGTGCGGATTCTTTCTTGGAATTCCGCCAGATTACTCCAAAGTTCTTTAGGCTTTTAAATCAGTTCCAGCCTTTCGGTCCGGGGAATCTTTCTCCTGTGTTTATTACGGAGAATGTCTATGATAACGGAAACGGCAGAAAGGTAGGCAGTTACAATGGTCATTTGAAATTGGAGCTTATCCAGGAGGATGAACCTTATCGTCCTCTTTCTGCGATTGCGTTTAACATGTCTGATTACTTTGATCATTTGGAGGCGGGCAATCCTGTGGATATCTGTTACTCAATTGCTGAGAATTTCTATCGCAGCAGCATTGCCAATGTTCAGCTGAGAATAAGGGACATACGGGAACGCAACGATTTTAGTTTCTAGGCGCGGCTTTGCGTGGATGTGGGAATGAAATGGCTGTACGCGGGTGGCGTGTTGTTAATTTGCTTATTTACAGTTGTTTATGGCCGTAGAGGTTCTTTTTTCTGGTCCCCTGTTGGTGTAATGTATTAATAATGAATATTTTAATTTTTACCACCTATAAACGGAGCGGCGTAGCCATGTAAACCACTGATCATTCCGCCACAAAGCGGAGGAATGAAAAAGGAGGAGGACTTGTGGATTGAGTTTTAGTAATTAAACCCAAATTGCCACAACGGAATAACGTCTCCGTGTCCGACCTCAATGTCATCCTTGACCACAAAACTATTGCTGATATTTTCTATTTGCTTATGCCTTTTTTTGTGGCCTCCAATTTCAAAAGTATATTTATCTATCTTGAAATCAGATTCTTTTGATGACGTTACATCATTCCTTACACGCATCTGATTATAAAAAAATGTCTCCCTAATATTGCCAATTTCTGGCTTATCTCCGGACAAAGCATACATTAGGCTAGGATTATCTATATAAACTTTTTCAACTTTGCCCAAGCCACGCATTCCTCCGGTGTTGTCTCTAAGTTGCCCTATCATGCCTGTTTTTTCCAGCATAATCAAATAGTCAGAGATATTGTTTTTACTAACCCCAATCTCTTTTGCCATGTTGTCTGCATTTGGTTTAAATGGAGCAAGAGTGGAAATAATTGAAAGCATCATTTTCAATTTTTTTGCGGTAATGGCTTTCATGTCCGTGTACATAGGAATGTCATTTTCAATAGTTTGAGTAATGACCTGTTCCATTCGTATTGCAAAACGTCCCTCCATTGCAAAAGGATAGTAACCCTGTTTAAGATATTTTCTGAAAAGCGGCAGGGGATGTTGAATGTCTTTGATTTTCACTTTATGTGCTAGTATCTCCTCTAGTGTGTAAACTTTGACATCAACGTTCTGGTATAATGCTAAATACTCTCTAAAAGACATTCCCTGCATTTCATACATTACCACGCGTCTGCTTAAATCTGCCTTACCCTTATATATGTCTAAAATAGAGGAACCTGTAAAGACGATATGCAAATCAGGATGAACATCATAAATTTGTTTTAATTCTCTTGACCACCCGGAATATTTGTGAATTTCATCTATGTATAAATTAGTGCCGCCCTCTTTAACAAAATCATCGGCCAATTGTAGAATAGTATGATTTCCAAAATAAATGTTATCAGCCGCTACATACAAGTGATTACCAGTGTGTTGATGGGCTATGAGATATTGTAGCATTATTGTGGTCTTTCCTATTCCTCTTGGACCAATAATGCCAATCAATCTATCACCCCAAATGATTTGACTGTACTTGTAGCGATTGAATTTTGTCGGTGTTGCTTTAATTTTTTCCGACATGTATGCATATAATGAATCCTCTATCATGGCTTTAAGATTTGTTGCAAATATATATAAAAATCCCTCAATGAGTGCTTTTTTTACAAAAAATCTCCCTCATTGAGGGATTCTATTTCAGCAACCTGTGAAGCAGGTTGCTGAAGCAATGCGCTACAAAGCAGCGTATTGCCTTGTGGTTAACACCGCTGACGCGGTGAAGGAGGCACGCGCCTCCGGCGCGGCGTTAGCGGCTACGCCGCTCCGCTTGGGTACGGGGATTTTACTCCTTTGGTAATCTGTTTAGAATTTTTTTTGCGATGGCGGGTTTATCCCAGATGGTGGTATCAACCTGAATTCTTGAACATTGTAAGTATGCCGGTTCTCTAATTGTAAGCATGGTTTTTATCCATGTTTCCGTATCTGTTTCTCCTTTTACGGCAAAGACGGGGCGTTGACTTGCCGTGTCTTTTAAGCGGAATGCCAATTCTTTGATTGTGCAAGTCAGATAGACGCAAAAAGTTTTTTCTTTGATGAGTTTGTTACACTCCGGGTTCATGGGAGTTCCGCCGCCGAGTGATAAAACCAGATTTTTATTATAGAAGTCCTTTAGGATTTTTTTTAATGCGGACAGCTCTGTTTGGCGGAACTTTTTTTCTCCGTTTTTTGCAAAATATTCAGAAACGGTACATTCTTCCTGCGCTTCTATATAGCTATCCAAATCAATGACTTGTGTCTTTAATTCTTCTGCAAGATAGCGCCCCATGCCGCTTTTGCCGCATGACATAAAACCGCATAAAGAAAGTATCATAGACTATCGTGAATTTTAGAATAGAGTAGGGTTGCCGTCATCATCTGAAGGCTGCTCAGTATTAGGTTGTTCCGGGGCGTCATCAGGAATATCTTCCGGTGTTTCAGAGATATCTTCTGGCGTTTCCGGATTTTCTTCCGGAGCCTCCGGTTCGTCCTCCGGTACCGGCATGTCTTCATCTAGCTCTACCGGTTCAATTAAACCCACTTTCTCCACCTCAACGCCGGTGAGTTTTCTGCCTTTTGCTTTCCAACCCTTCTTCTCAACAAATTGGTCAATATCAACTATTTCATTCTCCTCTTTGGTTGTAACTGTGGCATCTTTGCCGCGTCCGGTCTTCTCTTTAATTAAGAACTGGATAATGGCCTTTGTGCCTGGTTTGTCTGTAAGTCTCTCCAAATAAGAACCCTCAGCCTCCGATATGAATATGTTTGTTGGATTGTTGTTGACATCAAAACAGAATCTCTTTATGTAGAACTTCTTTGTTTCACCGTCATAATAGACAGCTGCAAAGATTTTTTCCGGATTCAGCTTCTCTATCCTCAGGATTTCTCCCTGATAGTGATTTGTCAAATCAAAGTTGGTTGTGCAGTATGTTCCGTCTTTATAAACGGCAAGAATCATATCTCCGTCATGGAATTTTCCAAGGTATAATCCGTGGCTATCTTCATTCAGACGGTTGATGTCTTTATCAAACCAAAGAGGTTTGTCTCCAAGGGTTGACGCACCTGCAGCTTTTAATTGTATCTTATGTATCGGGTTCTTAGACAATATGTTGCCGCGGGAACCGCGACCCTTGACTGCAAGCTGCGCAAAGTCATAATCAAATACCAGTTTCTTAAGTTTTGGTCTTGGATGCAGTATAACTTTTACCGTCTCAGCCTCTCCGTTGGGATTGGCGCTGAACCAAAGTATTGTTGAGTCCGTCTTGCCTTGAGTAACATCATACTCTTTGTCTCTTGTAACGGCCGGTACTGCAAACCTTTTTACAAAGCAAGAACCGTTTTTGCTGTCTCTGTAAATTGCATTGTATATGGTTCTTACGTCATTCTTTACAAAAACTCCGACATGGATAATGTCTTTGCCGATAAACGTTTTGTCAGAAATTTTTGTGACAATATATTTTCCGTTTCTTAAGAAAACGATGATGTCATCTATGTCAGAGCAATCGCAAATGAATTGAGCATTTTCATCTTTCTTTAGATCCATGCCAACAAAGCCTTCAGCGAAATTTGCATACAATTTTGCATTTGAAACGGCAACCTTTGTTGCCTGAATTGTCTCAAAGTTTGCAATCTCAGTGCGGCGAGGAAACTCTTCTCCGTACTTTTTCTTAAGAGCCTGGTAGTAATCTATCGTGAACTGTGTCAGGGTGTTAAGGTGCTTCCTGATGCCTCTCATGTCACTCTCCGCCTTTGCAATTTTTGCGTTGCACTCCTTAACATCAAACTTGGAAATTTTGCGCACCGGTTTTTCTACAAGTTTCTGGATATCATCCATTGTGATTGGCTGCTGTAATTGATTCTGATATGCAAGCATTGCCTTGTGAATGTCAGAAAGCTGTGTCTCCCAGTTCTTTGCATCTTTCTCCAATAACTTGTACTTTTTCTCTTCAAAGAAAATTTTCTCAAGAGAAAGATAGTGCCAAGCATCCTGCAGCTCCTTTAACTTAATCTCAAGTTCTTGTTTAAGCAGCTCTTTTGTATGATCTGTGTTAAATTTAAGAACCTCCGTAACTGTCAGGAATTGAGGCTTATCATCCTTTATCACGCAAGTGTTTGGAGAAATTGAAACTTCACAGTCCGTAAAGGCGTATAAAGCATCAATCGTCTTATCCGGGGAAACATCGGAATGCAGGGTGATAATAATTTTTGCCTCCTTAGAAGACTCATCATCAACTTTCTTGATTTTGATTTTTCCCTTGTCAAAGGCAGCCTTAATACTCTTTATAATGTCTCCGGAATTTTTACCGTAAGGAATTTCTGTAATCTCGATGGTTTTTTTGTCCACCCTTGCAATCTTGGCTCTGACTTTTACAACTCCTCCTCTCTTGCCGTCATTGTATCTGCTGACATCTACCATTCCTCCAGATGGGAAGTCCGGATATAGTTGAAACTCTTGACCTTGCAAGCATGCAACTGAAGCGTCTATCAATTCGTTGAAGTTATGGGGAAGAACTTTGCAGTTTAAGCCTACCGCAATGCCATCCGTCCCCTGCTGAAGCAGCAAAGGAAATTTTACAGGCAGTGTAACAGGCTCTCTATTGCGTCCGTCATAAGATTTCATCCAATTGGTAGTCTTGGAATTAAATACCACCTCGTTGGCAAAATTGCTTAAACGCGCCTCTATGTACCTGCCTGCAGCAGCCTCATCTCCGGTGACTATATTGCCCCAGTTTCCCTGGCAGTCTATGAGCAAATCTCTCTGCCCCATTTGTACCAGAGCATCTTTGATGGAAGCATCACCGTGCGGGTGGAACTGCATTGTCTGTCCTACGATGTTTGCAACTTTATTGTAGTTTCCATCATATAACAGTTTCATTGTGTGCAAGATACGGCGCTGAACGGGTTTAAGTCCATCCATTATGTGCGGAACGGCGCGGTCCAGGATTACATAAGAGGCGTAATCCAGGAACCAATTCTTGTACATTCCCGCAATCTTGTATTTGTTCTCTCCCTCCTGGATAACCTTGGTGAACTTGCCGGAAGCTTCTCCATCTACAATTGCATCCTGGGCTGCATCCTCAACGGATTCCTCTCCCTCTCCCGTGTGCTTATCTATCTCATCACCAGTCTCTCCGGACTTTATTTCATCATCTTCTGACATAAATCTTCTTCTCAAAATTGTTAAACAACAAAGTTATAAAAAAATCACCAAAGGCTTATTTTGGCACAATTGCATCCAAGTTGCAGGCTGCAAACTATATGTGCGTTTACTCCCTAAATTTTTGACTTTTCCCTTAGGTCATAAAATTTAATTGGCTTGCGAGACATAGGGGGGAACATTTCCTTGGAAATCAAGTCTTCCGGCTCTACGGAAATATCCGGAGCTACACGGACTTTTGAACGAAAACTATCCTTTACCCCCTTTATGAATGAGTCTGAACTATCCGTACCTCCAATTCTTACGCGGATACTGTCAGTGCCAATAGAGTTGGTGTAAACCTCTATGATATAGTTTTTAACCCCCGGAATATTGTCCAAAACATCATTTAGCGCCGGCGGATATAGAGTTGTTCCTTTGTATTTTATCATTTGTCCAAGACGTCCTACAACAGGAGTTAGTCTAACGGTATTTCTTCCGCACTTGCATTTGCCTGTAACCCTGTCACATATATCTCCAGTCTTAAACCTCAGAAGAGGCATTCCTGTGACTCCGAGGGTTGTGATAGTAACATCTCCGGGAGTTCCTTCCGGGACAGGCTTATTATTCTCATCCAGAAACTCAACAATTATCAGTTCAGGCTGCAAATGCCCTCCGCACTGATACTTGCACTCTGTAAAAGATGACTGCATTTCCGTGGATGCGTATGTAGAATGCATTTCCAGGTTAGGCCATCTGTCGTGAATACGCTGTCCTAACTTATTTAGAGTAAAGTCTGTACTGCGCAAAGCCTCTCCAATGCAAACTGCCTTTTTAATAGAGCATTTAGAAACGTCTATTCCGTTTTTATCAGCGTAATCGATCAGCTTTAAAATGAATGACGGTACAACCATGCAGAAAGTAGGATGGACTCTGTTTATTGTATCCCATTGAAGTTCAGGAATTCCGTTGCCAACTCTAATGATGCCGCAACCCAATTGTCTGGCTCCCATATAGTATGCAAAGCCTGCCATGAATCTTCTGTCCAGGGTTGTCATTAACTGCATAATGTCTTTTTTTGTAATCCCGACAGTGCTGAAAGACAAAAATTCATTATATGCAAGTCTTTGCAAATCACCCTCTGTCAGAGCAAAAGTGACAGGATTCCCTAACGTTCCGGAAGTTGTAACATAGTCTATGACATCCCCTTTAGGAACACACAGAAAATCGTTGCCATACATCTGAAGATCTTTCTTGGTTGTAACGGGGATTTGCTGCAAGTCTTCAATCTTGCGGATTTTAGAAATGTCAATCTTGTTCTTTATGAATAGATTCTTGTAGTACTTTGAATTAGCCTTCAGGTTCTTAAGTTCTTCTCTCATGCCCGCTTCCTGGAAGGCTTTGATTTCAGCGGGTGATTTAAATTGAATATTACTATCCTTTCTCATAATTTTATTCATAGCGCAGCGCCTCTATCGGGTCTAGTGCCGCAGCCCGTTTGGCCGGAAGGTAACCGCTTGATACTCCAACAATCAAGCAAACTACAATTGCAAGCAACATCCATAGCCACGGCATTACAAAGCTGGCTTTCATCAAGACGGCAACTCCGTTTCCGGCCGCAACTCCAAGTACAATGCCCAGCAGGCATCCTATCTGGGCTATTACTATGGATTCAAATAAAAACTGCTGTCTTATCATTTTTGAGGATGCTCCAATTGCCTTTCTTACACCAATTTCCGCGGTTCTCTCTTTAACTGAAACAAGCATTATGTTCATTAGCCCCACTGCCGCACCAAGCAAAGTTATAAGTCCAATTACAGCTGCAATAATTGTTATTGTCCCCAGGGTCTTGCTGGATTCTTTCATCATAGATTCATTACGGTCAATGGCAAAATCATCCTGATCAATTGGACTTAGGCGACGCACTCCGCGGAAAATTTGTTCCGCCTTGTCATAAACGGGGGACATATCTTTCATCGCAATCCTAGGCTGAACGCCAATCTCATAGGAGGATTCATCATTAAAGAAATACGATCTTGCATTTGTGATTGGAATAATAACACTTTGGTCAGCACCTCCCGTGCCAAACCCTTGTCCTTTACTGGCCATCAATCCTATTACTCTATATTTAACCCCGTCTATATCAACAGATTGTCCAATGGCTTTCTCTCCTGATTTAAATACGGAAGATACAACACCAGAACCAAGCATGCATACAAAGGCCCCGCTTTTTAAGTCTTGCTGAGAGAAATTTCTTCCCTCTGCTATCTGAATATTTGCAAAAGGTAGATAGTTCTCATCAGCTCCGTATAGGGTAACTCTTGGGGATGTTGAAAGAGAGCCATTCTTTACCGTCTTAGCCCCCGTGTAATTGTAGATGCTTACAAATGCAGGAATATTGTACTGTTTCTTAAACTCTCCAGCCTGAAAGTACGTTATATTTGAGTTATTCCTAATGCGCCCCGTCTTATTTGCAGAACCTTCAAAATATTGTTCCCTTATAGTAAAGGAACTGGCTCCAAGTTTTTCAAAACTGGAATTTACCTGGCTCTTTAGTGAGTCTGTAGCCGTTAAAATGCCCACGAGCGAGGTGATTCCAATTGCAACAATAAGAATTGTAAGGACAGATCTAAGTCTGTTATTTTTTATAGAACGCAACGCAACTCTCAGATTCTCCCGCACTAATGGTGATATTCTCCAAAACCTTTTCACAGAAATCTTTCCTGCCATATCTTTAAAAATTTTAACTTTGGTAAAAATAGGAAATAATCTTTTATTGGCATACATTTGCCACCGATTATATTTTTAAAATGGAAAAAGAATTTAGACCAAGGCGCTCTGACTCAAAGAGTACAGGACGCAGCTACGGACACAGAAATTTCTCAGCCGGGGAAGGCTCAGGACGTCCGCAAAGAAGAAGTTTTCATCACGACAGAGATGACAAAGGTGAAAGCTCAGAAGACAGACCGCGCAGAAGTTTTGGAGGCTCACGTGATGGAGGAGACAGACCCCACAGAAGTTTTGGAGGCTCACGCGACGGAGGAGACAGACCTCGCAGAAGTTTTGGAGGCTCACGCGACGGAGGTGACAGACCACGCAGAAGTTTTGGTGCTTCACGCGACAGAAAATTTGGAGAGAGAAAGTTTGATGTAAGTAAGAAAATTGAGGGTGCAGCAGAAGTAGAAGGAGGAGAGGTAAAAGAGCGCACGCCAAGAACATACAGTCATTCAAGAAGTTTTGGAGACAGACCCCGCAGAAGTTTTGGAGGCTCACGTGATGGAGGAGACAGACCCCGCAGAAGTTTTGGAGGCTCACGTGATGGAGGAGACAGACCCCACAGAAGTTTTGGAGGCTCACGTGATGGAGAAGACAGACCACGCAGAAGTTTTGGAGGCTCACGTGACGGAGGTGACAGACCACGCAGAAGTTTTGGAGGCTCACGTGACGGAGGAGACAGACCACGCAGAAGTTTTGGAGGCTCACGTGATGGAGAAGACAGACCACGCAGAAGTTTTGGAGGCTCACGTGACGGAGGCGACAGACCACGCAGAAGTTTTGGAGGCTCACGTGACGGAGGCGACAGACCCCGCAGAAGTTTTGGAGGTTCACATGACGGAGGCGACAGACCACGCAGAAGTTTTGGAGGCTCACGTGATGGAGGTGACAGACCACGCAGAAGTTTTGGAGGCTCACGTGATGGAGGCGACAGACCACGCAGAAGTTTTGGAGAAGATGGGGAGAGGACGCCGCGCAGGGATTTTAGCGAGGAAAGAAGCGCTCGCAGAATGGAAAATTCTGAAAGCAGAATTGACAGATTTGAAGAGCACGGAGATGAGACATTGGAAAAACAACGTTCTTATGTTCAAGAATATACGCCAAAACCGAGACAGCCTAAAGCTGAAGGAGAAGAGGGGACTCGTCTGAATAAATTTATTGCAAATTCAGGTATTAGCTCCAGAAGAGAGGCTGATGATTTTATTACTGCAGGTGTTGTATCTGTTAATGATCAGGTAGTTACTGAACTGGGCACAAAGGTATATCAAAACGATGTTGTTAAATTTAATGGTGAAGTTATCAAGGGTGAGCAGAAAGTCTATATCTTGATGAATAAGCCAAAAGATTATGTTACAACAACTTCTGACCCTCATGCAGAAAAGACCGTAATGGATTTGGTTGAAGGCAAATGCACGGAAAGAGTTTATCCTGTCGGGAGACTAGATAGAGAGACTACAGGCGTACTGCTGCTTACAAATGACGGTGAGCTGACAGAACAGCTTACTCATCCTTCTTATGAGAAGAAAAAAATCTATCAGATATTTTTGGACAAGAATCTGAAAAAGGATGATTTTGAGAAGATTGTAAAAGGTATTGAACTTGAGGACGGACCTGTTAACGCTGATGCTCTTTCATATATTGATGAGGATGAGAGTCAGCTTGGAATAGAAATTCATACCGGCAGAAACAGAATTGTCAGGAGAATTTTTGAGAGCCTTGGATATGAGGTTAAGAAATTGGACCGTGTCTATTTTGCCGGTCTTACAAAGAAAGGTTTGAGGCGCGGACAATGGAGATTTCTTACTCAGCAGGAGGTAGGGATGCTTAAAATGGGCTCGTATAAGTAAAAATAATATATCTGCAACTAAGTGTATATCAAATGGCTGTATCAAAAGAAAAAGATCAGATAAACAAAGCCGGATTTGTAAACATCATTGGAAATCCCAATGTGGGGAAATCTACGCTGATGAATGTTCTTGTGGGTGAGAAACTTTCCATTGTTACTGCAAAGGCTCAGACAACTCGCCATAGGATAATGGGAATTGTAAACGGCAAAGATTATCAGATTGTATTTTCTGATACGCCCGGCATACTTAAGCCATCTTATGAACTGCAAGAGGCAATGATGCAGTTTGTAGATTCTGCTATCGGTGATGCGGATATAATTATTTACGTTACAGATGTTTATGAAAAATCGGAAAAGAATGAAGAGTATGTTAAAAGACTTAACATGCTCTCCATTCCTGTTCTGGTTATTATTAATAAAATTGATAAGACGGAACCTAGCGTTGTGGATGCGCTAGTGGAAAAATGGCACCGTCTTGTTCCAAAAGCTGAGATACTTCCTGTCTCTGCTATTAACAAATTCAACACAGATATTCTTCTTAAAAAGGTTGTATCTATTCTTCCCCAACAACACGCATGGTATGACAGAGATGCGTTTACGGATAAGAATTTACGTTTCTTTGCATCAGAAATTTTAAGAGAGAAAATTCTGGAAAATTACACTAAAGAAATTCCGTATTGCGCAGAGGTTGTGATTGATTCCTTTAAGGAAGATGAAAAGATTTATTTCATTGAGGCAATCATAAATGTTGTGAGAGAATCTCAAAAGGGAATTATAATAGGTAAAGGCGGAGCGGCTCTTAAGAAGGTTGGTACTCAAGCTCGTAAAGAGATGGAAACATTCTTTGACAAAAAAGTTTTCCTAAAAATTTTTGTAAAAGTGGACCCTGCATGGAGAGAGAACAGGCAGGAGTTAAAAAAGTTTGGGTATTTACAATAGTTTCCTTTTTTTTCTAAAAATTTTCAGCAGCAGCCATGAACCGGCTGCAAAAACTAATCCGGCGCCGATGGCAAGTACAATGCTGCCTATAAGGTACTGCATTAGATAAGAGTACATCACCTTTCCATCAATTTGAGCTAAATCTATAAACGTTGGCTTGTCGCTTACCCATCCTCCAACAACAATGCTTGCAAGGATTACAAACGGAAGAATAGGGGGAAGTGTTATTAATGTGAATGCCATTACAATAACCGGATTCAACTTCATAAAGTGCGCGGTGATTCCGGCAAAAATTAGCTGCAATCCCCACAAAGGAATGCAACCGCAGAATACTCCATAACCAATTGATATTGCGATTACTGCATTTGATTGAGTGGAGTGGGTTACATTATCGTGAATAAACTTTTTTGCATTCTCCTTTGTAAAATGAGAGAAGAAGTTGTTGCTCTTTTTTTGAGAATGTTGCTCTATGTTTTTGTTTTCATCTTGCATCGCGACGGATAATAATGGTGACGCAAGTTAACAAAGATTAGCAAATGGCGCTATTGTACGTTTACTTCAATTTAAAGATGTAAGTAATTGTTCCTGTTTGAACAGATGCTGCAGAGGAGCTTACATTAAAGCGTGCTTTTAGCGCAGCGCTTTTTGCAGCGGCCCAAAGTGTTGGGTCAGAGACGGTGGTTCCGCTTTGTCCGGGGATTGCGTTTGTGACTTTTCCGTACTGGTCCACCATTATTTTTACCACTACAATTCCCTCTTTATCAACAGTATATGCTGGCTTTGGCAAAGAACCAACAGTGCTGCGCCCCTCTAGTCTTACGGATGGTTCTCCACGTACGGCCCCCTTATTTGTGGTCCCATCAGGATGCCCGGCCTTAAGAGCATTTGATACAACCCGGGCGGTCTGAGCCGCTTCCTCTTTTGAGTGATTATCTTCTGAGGTGAAAAGCGCGCGTTTGTCAATCCTGGTTTTATGAGCCGGCTCATATTTGGAAACATCCCCGTTATCTCCGTAAGTGGTTGCTGCCCCCGCATTTTGCTTCTTTCCAACAACTTGAGCTTCGGATTTTTGTACAAGCTTAATTTCTTTATTTGGATCTGCTTTTGGAGCACGAGGCTCTGTACCTCCGTTTTTAAACTGCTCAACAGTAAGTTCTTCCATTGGAATTTCCAAGAGAATACCCTTTTCTGCAGGAGGCGGATAGACCATCTTAAATCCGTTAACACCAAGCACTAAAAACAACAGAGCATGCACAACGATAGTGAGGCAAACACCAATCTGCTTACCTTGCTTGTCGTATTTTTGCTGTTTTAGTGATTCTCTCATTGAGTGTACTTTTTAATTGCAGCTGTTTTAAACTATAGTTGTCGCGACAGAAAATGTTTCTGATTCGGTTACTCTGGTGCTGTTGCAAGAATAACCTTATACTTGTTGCGTTTTGCAATATTCATTAGTTCAACCACTTTCTCAATTGGAACGCTCTGGTCCGCAAGAATTGTGAAAGTTGGGTCATCCGTGTTTTGAAGCAGCGCCTGCAGTTCAACCTCAACTTGTTCAAACGGAATTGGCTGCAAATTTCCATTTATATGATATGAATAGGTGTGCGTATCTTGGTGATCCTTAATAGATACACTAACTTGCTGCTTGGAAGAAATTTGATTTGTGCTCTTTGGCAGCAACAACTTTAGCGCATTAGGATTTATAAGTGTAGATGTAACAAGGAAGAAAATCAGCAGCAAAAATACAATGTCTGTCATTGATGACATGCTGAACGCGGCCTCTACTTTACATCTTTGTTTAATTGCCATATTAATTTGTTAATTAACTAATTATACTATCTTGAGCTATGTTTTAACTTCTAAAGAATTTTTAATTTTAAGAATCTTTTTAAACCCTTTTAAGTTGCTCTTTCAATTTCTACTTTGCAACGGTGTTGTCTCCCGGTTCATGAAGCAAATCCATGAATTCAATAGTATTGCTCTGCAACATAAATACCAGGTCTGAAACCTTTGCTGTCAGATAGTTATATCCAAAGAAAGCAAGAATACCAACAATCAAACCGGCGACGGTTGTAACCATTGCGGTGTAGATACCTCCGGATAAAAGGGTGATATCTATATTGTTACCGGCTTGCGACATATTGAAAAACGCTTGAACCATACCAAGCACAGTTCCCAAAAAACCTATCATAGGTGCGCCTCCTGCAATTGAAGCAAGTCCCGGAAGACCTTTTTCCAATCTTGCAACTTCCATATTACCAAGGTTTTCTACGGCTGCCTGTATATCTGTAAGCGGACGTCCCATTCTTTCTATGCCTTTCTCAATCAGACGTGAAACAGGAGTGTCCTCTCTTTTGCAAAGCGCAAGCGCAGATTTAATTTTCCCATCGTGAATTAAATCTTTAATGTCATTCATAAAATTTGGATTAAGCTTGGATGCCTTTCTGATTGTGTACCACTTTACGCCAAAAATATAGATGGTCAAAATGGAGAGAATAAACAGAGGAATCATCAGCCATCCTCCTTTTATTGTCATGTCAATCAGAGACATAGACGCTTGCTGTTTAACTGCTACGGTTTGAGCGGCCTGATTAATTGCCGCCGCCGTGTCTGCCTGTAATAGGAATGTTAAAAATGTCATATTGTTTTACGTTTAATAATTTCCGCTTGCAAATATTGTGCAAAGTTTCAAAGGTACAAATTCATAACGTAAAAATTACAAGGCAAAAATTTTAACGGCAATTTTTCAAGAAAAACTCACAAGGCAAAAATCCTGTTCCGCAAAACAATCAATGGATTATTTTATCGGATACGGATAGCGTATCTCTGTAAGAAACAGAGCATTGCCTGGAACAGAGTATCCGGCTGCGCAGCGGTCACGACGGCGGAGCATCTCTGCAATCCATTCCGGTTTGCGTTTTCCGCTGCCAACTTCCAATAGTGAACCTACCATCGCGCGTACCATGTTGCGGAGAAATCTGTTTGATGTTACAGTGAATACATAAATATCTGTTGCGCAAGGTGTTGCCCAAGGTGTTATATAAGGTATTACATGAGGAGCTTCGCCGTCGCAAGCTGCTGTTTTGCTGCATGCTGTGCTATCACCGCTTGTTGCTCCGCTGCCTGTAGAATGTGCAGGTATGCGTTCCCATCCCGCTTCAGTAACGTTGCAGATGGCGTTTTGGGCGCCGCTATGCAGCTTTTCCAGACTGGTAAAATCTTGTTCCCCAAGGAAGTATTTTACCGCCTTATTCATGGCATTAAAGTCTAGCCTCCCTGGTTTGTAAAAATATGTGAATGATGAATTAAAAGGTTCTTTTTCAAGTATTAAAAAGTACTTGTAAGTTCTGCTTACCGCATCAAATCTTGCATGTGCGGCGGCCGGCATTTTAAAAATGTTCTTTACTGCTATTTCTTTGGGCAGAATGGCATTTATTTTGTAAAGAAATTCTGAAGGGTTTTTTCCAAGAGATGAAATTTCCGTGTGGGCTATGTAGTTGGCGGCGTTAACTCCGCTGTCTGTCCTTCCTGCCCCGGTAATTTCAATTTTTTCTTTTAGAAGAGTGGAGAAAGCCTTTTGCAGTTCCTCCTGAACGCTGTTCGCGTTTTTTTGAATTTGCCAGCCGCTGAAGGGGGCACCGTTATATGAAAGACGGATAAAATATTTCATAAAGCTGTCGGGAGGAAAAATATTTTTATCCCGACAGGACAAAGGTAAAAAAAGTAAGTAAGATTAAGGTACTGAAAATAAAGACAAAAAATAATTTTATATGGAGAGTATAAACATTAAGGAACTGAATGACAGAATTCAGAAAGAGAGTGCCTTTGTAGACATTATCACAATGGAGATGAATAAAGTGATAGTGGGACAGAAGCACCTGATTGAAGATTTGATGATTGGACTTCTTGCAGACGGGCACTTACTGCTGGAAGGAATGCCTGGCTTGGCAAAGACTTTGGCTATTAGCACATTGGCTGATATAATTGACGCAAAGTTCAACAGGATTCAGTTTACTCCGGATTTGCTTCCGGCGGATATTGTGGGTACTATGATTTATAGCCAGAAGAGCGAGCAGTTCCAAGTTAAGCAAGGACCTGTTTTTGCAAATTTTGTACTTGCGGATGAAATCAACCGTTCTCCGGCAAAGGTGCAATCGGCATTGCTTGAGGCCATGCAGGAGAGGGAGGTAACCATTGGTGATCAGACATACAAATTGCCGGATCCGTTTTTGGTCATGGCCACGCAAAACCCTATAGAGCAAGAGGGTACATATCCTCTTCCAGAGGCGCAAATGGATCGTTTTATGCTAAAGGTAATTGTTAATTATCCTAAGAAAGATGAAGAGAAGATGATTATCAGAATGCATAATGCGCAGCAGTTCCCTAAGGCGAGCACAGTACTTAAGCCGGAAGATATTATCCGCGCAAGAAGCGTTGTAAAAGATGTTTACATGGATGAGAAGATAGAGAAGTATATAGTAGATATAGTTTATGCTACCAGAACTCCTCAGGAGTATGGACTTGGCAAACTTAAGAATTTGATTCAGTACGGAGCTTCTCCGCGTGCAAGTATTTCACTAGCAAAGGCTGCCAAGGCTTACGCATTTATCAGAAGAAGAGGTTATGTAATTCCGGAAGATGTCCGTGCAGTTTGCTATGAGGTTATGAGACACAGGATTGGTCTTACTTATGAGGCTGAGGCAGAGAATGTTACACCGGAGAACATAATTACTGATGTTGTTAACGTTGTTGAAGTTCCTTAATAAATCGGAGACGGTTAATCAATGGATACAGATTTACTAAGTAAGGTTAGGAAGATTGAGATAAGAACCAGATCTCTTTCTCATCAGATATTTGCGGGTGAGTACCATTCCGCATTTAAAGGGAGAGGTATGGCTTTCAGTGAGGTGCGTGAATATCAGTTTGGTGATGATGTGCGTAGCATGGACTGGAATGTAACTGCCAGATTGCGTTCACCTTACATCAAAGTGTATGAGGAGGAGAGAGAACTGACGGTTGTACTATTGATTGATGTTAGTTCTTCCGGAGTTTTTGGAACTACAGAGAAAAGCAAAAGAGAGCTTGCCGCGGAGATTGCTGCAGTGCTTTCATTTTCTGCTTCTATTAATAATGATAAAGTTGGAGCCCTTTTCTTCTCTTCTAAAGTTGAGAAGTTTATTCCGCCTAAAAAGGGGAGGAGCCATTTACTTAGAATTATAAGTGAACTGCTTGATTTCAAACCTACTACGCAGGGGACAAATATCTCAGAGGCGTTGAGGTTTTTGACAAATGCAATTAAAAAGAAGTGTGCGGCCTTTGTCCTGACAGATTTGTATGATGTTGATAAGGAGTGCAAGCCCAATTATGAAGAGGCGCTTAAGATTGCAGTGAACCGTCATGATATTTCCTTTATAAATGTCTATGACCCAAGGGAAAGAGAAATCCCAAATGTCGGCTTTGTAAGAGTGCGGGATGCAGAGAGCGGAAGAGAGAGTTGGGTTGATACGGCAAGCGTTTATGTTAGGGATTATTATACTCAGTGGGGTCAGGAAGTGTTGAAACAGGCTCAGCAACTTTTTAATAAGTATCGCGTTGACTCTGTAAGTATCTGTACTAATCAAGATTACGTTAAGAGTTTAATAAAGTTTTTTAAACAGAGATGATCAGGTTTAAGAATATACTTTTAATCACTGGTTGTGTTGTTGCTCTGGCGGCATGTGACAGTGCAAATAAATCTGAGAAGAAGGATGTGAAGAATCCTACCCTCTCCAGAGACTCTATTCTTGTTGGAGATCAGGTTGTGATTAGCGCGAATTTCTCAGTTCCCGATAAGGTTCCTATTCAGGTAATACCTTATGCTCAGACTCTTGCGTCTGCATCTGGGACGCAGCAGGCTAATTCGCAGCAAGTTGCAATGTCTGCACAGCCTGTGCAGATGCCGCAGTCTACCGGACTTCCGGATTCAACATCCGCAGCAATGGTTGCTTTGCCGGGACCATCACAAATGATTAAGTCCGCTCAAGCCGGCACCGTGGAAGTTGTGCATGACTTTATAGTAGACACGTTATCTTTTAAGGACGGCGTGCGTAAGCTGCGTGCAAAGGCAATTATAACTTCTTTTGACAGTGGATATTATAAGCTCCCCGCTCCAATTATCTTAATGGCTAACAAGCGTGGAGGCATTGATACAATTAAATTTGAAGATAGGTTTCTAACGGTTAATGCAATGCAAGTTGATACATCCTCCTTCAAACCGTATCAGCTTGGTGTTAAGGATTCTCAGATGAAATATCCTATTTCTTTTAGTGACTTTATCCCGTGGATTCTTTTGTTGTTGCTTCTTGGCGCAATTGCCTATTGCATAACAAGATACTTTAAACTTAAAGCGCAGAACAAAGACTTCTTTGGAAGGAGCAAAATCAAAGTTCCGGACCATGTTGTGGCTCTTAAGAAACTGGAAAAGTTGAGGGATGAAAAACTTTGGCAGAGCGGAAAAGAGAAGCAATATTTTACGGGAATTACAGAAACCCTGAGAGAGTATATTCAGAAGCGTTATAAGTTTGGAGCAATGGAGAAAACTTCTTCTGAGATCATGGAAAGCTTGAAGGATAGACAGATAGAAGAGAAGACCTATACAAACCTAGAAGACATGTTTAAGGTTGCAGACCTTGTAAAGTTTGCAAAATATTCTCCGCTTCCAGATGAGAATGAGAATGCAATTCCTACAGCAGTGAACTTTGTAAATTTTGCATATATGCAGGAGTTGAAAGAACAAGAGGAAAGAGCTGCGGCCGCTGCAAAGAAACAGGCTGATAAAGCTGCAAGGGCAGTCGCTGATCAGGCTGTTAAAAATGCTGATAATAAGAAGAATACACAAAAGACGGATGAAACTGTCAGGAATAAAAAGGAGGAGGAAAAATAATGTTTTTTGAGTATCCAAAATTATTGTGGCTTCTGCTGATTTTAATTCCGGTAATATTCCTCTATGTCTGGAGGGAGATTAAAGGAAAGGAGCCCTATTTGCTTGTTCCGACGATTATTCCCTGGAAGTATAACGTTGGAGTTTTCAAAAAAATATTGAGGCATATTCCTTTTGTGCTGCGCTGCATCGCAATAGCGTTTTTGGTTTTTGCCATTGCACGTCCCCGCTCCTCTTCAAAACTTGAGAAAGTAAGCACGGAGGGTATTGATATTGTGCTTGATATGGATGTGTCCACCAGTATGCTCGCGATGGATTTTAAACCGGACAGAATTTCTGCTGCAAAGCAAATAGCAATACAATTTATATCACAACGTCCGGCGGACAGAATGGGAATAGTTGTTTTTGCCGGAGAGAGTTATACTCAATCTCCGCTTACAACGGACCGCGCCTCCCTTATTAATTTGATGAAGGAGGTTAATTGTGATGAGATAGAAGACGGTACCGCAATTGGAAACGGATTAGCAACAGCGGTGGCCAGACTTAAAGATTCTCCTGCAAAAAGCCGCGTGATTATTCTTCTGACAGATGGTGTAAATAATACGGGTGAAATTTCTCCGCAAATGGCTGCGGAAATTGCAAGAACTTATGGAATAAGAGTTTATACTATTGGAGTTGGGGCAATGGGTGTTGCGCCATATCCTTTTATGACTCCCTATGGAGTACAGGTCCAGGATATGAAAGTTGAGATTGACGAGCCGCTTTTGCAAGATATTGCAAAGGAGACCGGTGGAAAATATTTTAGGGCAACGGATAATACAAAGCTAATGGAAATCTACCATGAGATTAATAAAATGGAGAAGAGCAAAACTATTGTGAACTCTTTCCCTAAATACAGAGAGCTTTACATGGCGTTTGCTTTGATAGCGTTCTTAGCCGTTGCACTTGAGATAGTTATGAGGTTGTTTGTTACTAAACATTTACCGGATTAAGGAGGAGGGGATATGTTACATTTTGCACAACCGTTATATTTATTTTTGATACTTGCAATTCCGTTCTTTTTCTTGTTTTACGCATTGTATAGGAGGGGAAGAAACAAGAGAATTGCAAAGTTTGGCACTCCTCAGTTGGTTGATAAGCTGATGCCTGAACGTTCCAAATCTATTGGATGGGTGAAACTTACATGTTTCTCTCTTGCGTGGCTGTTCTTGATGCTAGGTCTTGCAAGGCCTCAAATTGGAGCAAAGTTAAAAGAGAGCGATGACAAAGGTTCTGAGATTATGATTGCGCTTGATGTATCCAACTCTATGCTGGCGCGTGATTATTCTCCAAACCGTTTGGAGAGAGCAAAGATGGATATTGCCCATCTTGTCAATAGGCTGCATAATGACCGTATCGGCTTAGTTGTATTTGCAGGTCAATCATTTGTACAGCTGCCAATTACAGCTGATTATGTTTCTGCAAATATCTTCCTTAACAGCATAAGCACATCTTCTGTTCCGGTTCAGGGAACTGCAATTGGAGATGCTATTGAAACTTGCGCCAAGAGTTTTTCAGAAGAGGGGATGACAGGGAAAGATAACAAGGCAATCATAGTTATTACGGATGGAGAGAATCATGAGGATGATGCCGCTGCAGCGGCTCAGTCTGCGCGAGAAGCGGGAATAAGAGTTTATTGCATAGGTGTTGGAACTTCTCAGGGTCAGCCTATTCCAATGGTCGGTGGCGGACTTATGAAGGATAAGGAGGGGAATATAGTTGTAACAAAGCTGGATGAACCTGCGCTGCAGGAAATTGCAAAGGCGGGTGATGGCGTTTATGTAAAGGCCGGGGATGCGGAGTTTGGACTTGATGTAATTTTGGATAAAATAAGAGACTTAAGCAAGCAGAGTTACAAGGCGCTTGCATTTGAGGAGTATGATGAACAATTTATGTATTTCCTTGCAATTGCTCTTGCATTCTTATTGCTGGAATTTTTAATAGGAGACAGAAAGTTGAGAAAGAAATTTTTTATGTTTGCAACACTGTTCTTAATGATTAGCACTCAAGGGTTTGCGCAGAGAGATAAAAAGCAGGTCGGCAGCGGAAACAGATATTTTGGAAAGAGCAAATTCAAACAGGCGGAGGTAGAATATCGCAAAGGGTTGCTTAGAGATTCCATGTCTGTTCTGGGACGCGGCAACCTTGCCAATACTCTCTATAGAATGAAAGATGCTGATAATGCCACAAAATTATTTGAGAATGAGGCTGATACTGTAGGAAAGCTTCCTTTCAATCTTAATTGGAAAGGTTCAGACAAAACCATCGTGAGAAAAAAATATAGCAAGAAAGATATTGGCAAGCCAAACAATATCTCAAAGTTTTTCTTTAACGCCGGCAGCAATTATTTGGTTCAAAAACAATATGACAAGGCGGCTGAAATGTTCAAACAGTCTTTGGTTAGGAATCCTTCCGATATGATGGCAAAGGCTAATTATGTGTATGCCAAGAAAATGGCTCAGAATCAGCAAAATAATAACAAGAACAATAAGGACAACAAGAATAATAAAGACCAGAACAAGAATAATCAGAATAAAAATAATCAGGGCAATAATAATCAGAACAATCAGAACAAAAATAATCAAGGTAATAACAATCAGAATCAGAACCAGAATCAGAATCAGAATCAGAATCAGAATCAGAATAAAAATAATCAGAATCAGAACCAGAATAATCAGAATAACAAGAATCAGCAGCAGCCTCAGGGTGGCGGACAACAGCCTAAGATGAGTCAGCAGAATGCACAGCAAATGCTGCAAGCCATTCAGGATAAAGAGAATCAGACACAGCAAAAAGTGCAGAAGGCGCGTGCTGTTGCTGCAAAGTCAAGACAAAAAGAGAAGAACTGGTAGAATTTGAGGTTTAATTAATTGGGTAATAAAGATTAAGATTTAATAAATTTGCAAGTGGAATATGTTAAGAAGAAGTTTTAGGATATTATTCACAGTTATTGCTGCAATGTTTTTTGTCACTGTTTTTTCCGGCAATAAGGCTATGGCGCAGAGTTTTGTTCTGAATGCTCCAAGAGTTGTTGGTCAGAATGAGCAATTTACGATTGCTTTTTCTTCTAACGGAGATGTGGATAATTTTAATGCTCCTTCTATTTCCGGGGCATCTGTTCTTGCGGGACCCTCTAAGTCCAGCTACAGTTCTATGCAGATTATTAATGGTAGAAGAACTGATTCTCATGAGGTTACATATACGTATGTTTTGCAGGCCGGCAGCTCCGGCACCGTTAGAATTTCTGCGGCAAGTGCTAACGTGAGCGGCAGAAGCATGTCTACTCGTCCGGTAAGTATAAGCATTGTTGCGGGCGCATCTTCACAGAGTGGTCAACAATCTTCCGGTTATAGTGGAGGAAATTCAGGCAGCAGACAGCAGGCAGATAATGATTACGGTTATTCTACCCCCGTTTCTTCCGGCAAGGCGGACGTATTTATGCGTCTGGATCTTAATAAGACTAAAGTTGTTAAGGGTGAGCCAATTATAGCAACTCTTAAAATTTATACCCGTTCAAATATTACAGGCTTTGAGGATATAAAATTTCCCGTGTTCAACGGATTTTGGAGTCAAGAAATTGAGACTCCGCAGAACATTAATTTTACAAGAGAGAGAGTTGGAAATCAAATTTACTCCTCTGCGGTTTTAAGAAAGTACATGTTGCTGCCGCAACAAACAGGTAAACTTACAATTAATCCCGCTGAGCTTGTATGTCAAGTTCAGGTTGTATCCAGTCAGCGCAGAAGCAGAAATCTGTTTGATGATTTCTTTGACAGTGATGCCTATTCTCTGGTTAAGAAGAAAGTTGCAACCGGACGCGCAACAGTGTATGTATCACCGCTTCCCGGCAATGCCCCTGCAAGCTTTGGAGGTGGTGTCGGCAACTTCTCAATGAGTGCAAGACTGACCCGTCAAGACATAAAATCTAATGAGGCCGCCTCTTTAATCATTGACATAAACGGAACAGGAAATCTAAATTTGATTTCCGCTCCGGCTGTAACTCTTCCTTCAGATTTTGAGAAGTATGATGTTAAGACCACAAACAGTTTCACAAATGGCGCTTCCGGAGCCAGCGGCAAGAAAACTTTTGAATTTCCTTTCATTCCTCGCAGTGAAGGCAAATTTACCATACCTCAAATTGATTATTCATATTACGACATAAGCCAGGGGAGATATGTGACTCTTCATGCCGGTCCAATAACGGTAAATGTTACCAAGGGAACGGCAAGTAACAGTAGTTACGTCACAGCTGCTAATCAGCAGCAAGTTAGCAACATAGGCGAGGATATCCGATATATTGCAAATGGTTCTCCTCGGCTTGCAAAGAAGGGAAGTTTTTTAATCGTCAGCTGGCTGTTTTACTTTATTTTTGTTTTGATTCTTGCGGCATTCTATGGTCTGTACAGATATCTCAAGAATTTGGTTGCTATTAACGGAGACATTTTAAGAAGCAAGAACAAGAGGGCTAATAAGGTTGCAAAGAGCAGATTGAAACTTGCGCAAACTTATCTTGGACAGAATAAAGTTCAAGAATTTTATGAGGAGCTGCATAAGGCGTTGCTTGGTTATATCAGTGACAAACTTTCTATACAGTTTGCTGATATGCAAAGAGATACAATAGAATCAACTTTAGAGGAGAAAAAGATTGGAAAGGATGAAATCACGGGCTTTATGAAGTTGCTGGATGACTGTGAGATGGTGCGCTACTCGCCGGAAGGTGCTGCAGGTGCAATGGATGCTCAGTATGAAAATGGAGTGAAGATAATTTCTGATTTGGAGAATAAATTAAAGTAATTGTCGGGAGGAAAAAAATGAGAAAATTATTTACCATATTTTGCATGCTATTATTTGCGACAGGTCTTTTTGCCGCAAATGCAAATGAGAATGTTAATTCATTATGGACCAAGGGTAACGAGGCCTATTCAATGGGTGAATTTAACAATGCAATTCAGTATTATTCCAAGATAGAAAAACAAGGACTTGTCTCTGCCGCATTGTATTACAACATGGGCAATGCATATTACAGAATGAAGGAGAACGGCAAGGCAATTCTTTATTATGAAAGGACTTTGAAAGTTGACCCCGCAAATTCTGATGCAAAGATTAATTTGCAATTTGCAAGCGCGCAGACATTGGACAAGATAGAGGAGGTTCCGGATTTTATATTTGTAACGTGGATTCAGACTGTCCGCAATCTGTTCTCTTCCAATGGATGGGCAGCGCTTTCGTTAGTTCTTATTGGAGTCACTTTGCTGTTTTTACTTGTCTTTAAATTTGTTGGCGGCAAACGCGCAAAGAAAATTTACTTCATTACCTCTTGTTGCATCTTTTTCTTCACGATAGTTTCATTTCTGTTTTCAGTAAGTCTTGCAATCCGTGCAAATAGCTCAGAATCAGCCATCGTGATGAACAATATTGGCAATGTCAAGAGCGCTCCAAATACAACCGGCAATAGCATTTTTGTGCTTCATCAGGGCACCAAGCTTAAAATTCTGGAGAGGGCAGAGGGTTGGGACCGCATACAAATCAAAGATGGCCGCCAGGGTTGGATAGAGACTAACAACATAGAGGTCATTTAGACGCAACGTAGCGTTCCATATATGCTAACTGTAAAACATTATTCTGCGGATGATAACGATTGGCTCGTCAAACGATTTGAAGTTTTCAGATCGGATGGGTGCCGTCTTATGGAAAAATTCATTCCGCGGACGGATATTTCAATTGTCTTCCATTTTGGTGATCTTCCGGCGGTTGCGGGGGAACGTCCCGTACTTTTGGAACCGTTTTTTGCGGCGCCGATAATGCCCCAGGCTTTACTTCTTAATCTTGACGGGGTATCAGATACGTTCATTGTGATATGCAACCCCACCGCTCTGTCGCGGACTTTCGGATTGGATTTCACGCCGCGTGGAAAATATGGAATCGATTTGCCTCGCGATTTGTTTTATCCGCTGTGGAAGGAGATGTCCGGGCTTGATACGGCTATAGAACGTATAACATGTTTTAACCGTTTTGTGAAAAACCTGCAAAAGGGGCCATATGTTAAAGACAAAGTGGACGTCCTTTATGATAAGATCGTGGAAAATGGTGTTGCATTTCCTCTTAAGGAGATCGTAAGTGAATGCGGCGCCAGCCAGAGAACTATGGAACGTTTATTCTTAAAACGTACCGGTGTTACTCCTAAGACCATGGTCAGGGTAATAAGGCTTAACTATCTGTGGAATAAGATAAAAAACGATAATCCCGTCGATTATCAGGATATGGTTTTTGACGGACGCTATTTTGACCAGGCACATTTTATAAATGATTTTAAATCCATAACGGGAGAGACCCCCGGTTGTTTTTTTGGCAGAAATCTTTACGGGGTCAAAATCATGTCCGGTGAAATAGAGGGCAATTTATAAAGCTGTCGTTTTTTTCCAATCCCAACCGGTCTTCATTTTCGACATTGCATATCAGATATTTTTTATTCATAAAAACAAATTATCGATATGATGCGCAAAATTTTTATTGCATCGGCTGTGCTGCTGTTTGCATCGCCTGCCTTTGCACAGATAGACGTGAAAACAAAAGTTAAGGATGCAACCCAAAGCAGGGTAGAAGCCAAGGTCGACGACGGAATAAACAAAGGACTGGACAAGGCGGAAAATGCCATAGGCGGGTTGTTCAAGAAGAAAAAGAAAAACACCGATACGGAGAAACAAACAAGTGTGCCGAATGTTGATGGTTCAGATACGATTGCAGTCAAAAATTTCCAGAGTTTTTCCAAATACGATTTTATCCCTGGAGACAATATACTTTATTTTGAGGATTTTTCCCAGGACGCAATAGGCGAATTACCTGCTTTGTGGACAACCAACGGAGGCGGGGAAGTAAAAACAGTAAGTCTTGCTGCGGGTCATTGGTTCCACATGAACAAGGTGGACGCTGTTTATTGTTATACTGGCAAAATAACTTTCCCGGAAAATTTTATTGTTGAATTTGACATTATCCCTGATGTGGAAGGAGATGCGGATTTCGGCTATTCGTTGAATTTATATCAGGATAATATCAATACGGAATTGGCTGATGGAATTTACCCCGGTGAAAAGGGTTTGACCGTCACATTTGAACAGGGGCATTGGTATACAAAAGGTTATGATAACGGTCTTGATTTGGACGGTTGGCTTCAAGGTGAGTCCGCAACCAATCCGGTAATCTCACGACAGGTAAATCATATAATACTTTGGGTACAAGGTCGCAGACTTCGTATTTATCATCGAGGGGCAAAGGTTTTGGACATGCCGACAAATATCCACCCCGGAACAAAATTCAACAGACTTCGCTTTAGCGGTTGGAGTTCCTACGGCACTCCTTACGTGACTAACATTAAAGTCACAACGGCAGCAAAGGACACAAGGAGCAAACTTGTAACCGACGGTAAATTGGTTAGTTACGGTATTTGTTTTGATGTAAACAAGGCCGAGGTCAAGCCGGAATCGTTTGGGACCCTCAGCGATATAAGCAGTACCCTAAAGGAATATCCCTCATTGAAAATAAAAATCGTAGGTCACACGGACGGAGACGGGGATGACACTTCCAATCTTGATCTATCAAAACGTCGTGCGGCATCGGTGAAAAATGTTCTTGTTTCTCAATTCGGCATAGACGGCAGCCGCATTCAAACGGACGGGAAGGGAGAAACGGAACCTGTGGCGCCTAATACCACAAGTCAGAACAAGGCTAAAAACCGCAGGGTGGAATTTATAAAACTTTGAGATATGGTTGCGATTCCAATGCGTTTGGCTGCTTTAGCGGTGGTATGCGGTGCTTTGTTCCCGCATCAGATGTTTGCGCAGAAACGTCCTCCGTTTTCCGAAAATACCGTAACTATGGAGGATTATACTACAAAGGATGTCCGCACTTTCATGCCCTTTACAAAGGGCGAAACGGAAATGAATATCAGCGGTCCCTATAAACCGTTGTTTGACAAAATATGCTCCGTAATAACCAAGTGGGGACTTATATCGCCTCCGCAGGGGATAAAAGTATTTTGCTATGGTCATGACAATTATCTTGAGATTTATTTCTCGGCGTATATGTTTGAAGGGGGTGAAAAGTATCCGTCAGAAGGTTATTCGAAACTCTCCATTTGTTTCGATAATCCTGATGAGACCGTGCGAACTCCAGTGGTACCGGGCATTTATTGTTGCCCTCAAAAAACCACCGATTTTTACGGCCATCCGGTTTATGGAAAGGTAACCGTTGTGGAAAAAACCCATATTCCCGTTTATGTTCCTGTATCCCGCGAAGAATATCTTAGAGCATTGATTTCGGATTTGAGAAAGGGTTTGGCACAACCGCTGTCCGGACAGGATTACAGAAAAGAATTGCAGGAGATGGAGAAAAACTATCGTGAGCTGCAAAAATACAATAAGGAAGCTGCAGAAGGGGTGCGCCAGGCAATAGAGGAACTGAAACTTGAAATAAACAAGAGCGGAAACGGCATTTCGTATGTAGACAAAGCCACATCTGATCTTGAAAATGAAATTGCCTCTATGAGCGCCGAGGAGAGAAAAAGCAATGCTTATTATGGCGGGGAGGGCTTTTCCAGATTGATGCCTTACGGACAGGATGAATTTGGGGAGCTGCTTGTGAAGGTTAATCCTGCTTTGACAGGGGAGGTCTCCAAAGGCAAGGCCTTTTTGACCACTATTGTTTGGGATATGGAAAACATAACGGTTGCCGACCAGACGCAACTATACACCGACGGAAAATTGGGTTTCTGGATAACCGATTATCTTATGCAAAAACTCTCCAAGGAGAGTGACTTATGGAGCAATATCTTTAATGTTTTGAAGTAGTTCATTGATTGGAAATTTCTTGTTAATGTTAAATTATAATTCTTAAATTTACGGCATATTGTTTAATAATTTGAGTTATGAAAAAGTACAGATGCGATGTTTGCGGTTGGGAATATGACCCGGCCCAAGGAGATCATGATTTGGGTATAGCACCAGGGACTCCGTTTGAAAGTTTGCCGGAGAATTTTGAGTGCCCGCTTTGCGGTGCCGGCAAATCCGAGTTTAGTCCGATAGAATAAATAGTTGAATTTTTCTTAGGACGATCTATTTGCGGATTCGGTGCGGAATAATGTCCGGCAGGACCATGGATATTTCCACAAGGCCGGCGACCGTACCGTTTTTCCTCCATACGGTTTGGTAGATTATTTTTTTAACACCTTCTTTTTCAATTGTGTAAGTGTTGCTGCCGCCGGTGGCCAGCATCTCTTTTATCTTCTCGATAGATTTTGGATTGTGGCAGCCCATCAGATTTTTGCCAATCATGTCACCGTGTTTTGCAAAAGTCTCTTTTGATTTCTTATTCATAAACAGAATAACACCCTCTGTGTTACAAACCGTCACGGCGCAATTTATTTCCTCCGCCCATTCATACATATTCGCAAGTTTTTTTTTAAATTTTTAGTATTCAAGCAAAACAACTATTCCGTCCATCGTGCTTACTAATAGTTGATTGTGCCCTATGGGCAAAATGTAGTTTATAAGTGCTCCGGCAACGCGGTGCTCCCAGGCTATTGAACCGTCTGAAATATTGAGAGCGTAAATATTACCCTTATCTGTTGGGATAAAGGCAATCCCCATATTTTCTTTTCCGTTCCCGATAGAACACGTAATGGGGCTAGGAGCTATCTCGTAGCCATAATCAGTTATGGTTTGCCACTTTACCGGGATGCTGCTTTTTGACTGCTGCACTTGCGCGGTGCCTACAGATACATCTTCCGTCCTGTATGCGCGGACCGTGTCTTTCATATTTTTGATGAAATAACATTTTCCGTCCGATGAAAGTCCAATTGACTCCCGCCCGCCGTAACTTTTTGCAAAGAGTTCACCCGTCTTTGCATCTATCTGGTAATTAATCCTCTCTGGAGTTACAAAAATAATCTTACCCTTTGATTTTACAGGCCAAACTTCTGCCGGCGATAACATCATGCTGGATTTTTTTGTGGACCAAATCCATTGAGTTTTACCGTTCTTTGGATTGAAAGAGTAAAGATTGGTTGCCCAGTCTCCCATTACAACTTGTTCATTATCAACATAAGGGCGGGCTTCCATAAAACCTTTCACTTCATTGTTCTCCCAGATTAACTTGCCGTTCTTCAAATTAAGCGCGCGCATTGAACCGTCTGAAGCTCCAATGTAAATTCTTCCGTTATAGATATTTGCAGTCCCAAGAACAGATTTTCTGCATTTGAATTTCCAAATCAGCTTGCCTGTTTTTGCCGTTAGTGCGTAGATGTAATTGTCTGTGCTGCCTATGACTACAATGCCTTTTTCTTTGCCGCCTTTTGTCTGCCTGCCGCTTGCTGATGTGTTTAAATTTCCAACCGCAGGAGAAGAGAATATTTTTCCATCTGTTCTGTAGCTCCATAGTTTTGAGCCTTTAACGGCATCTAATCCATAAACATACCCGGCCTCATCTGCATAAATGGCAATATCTCCTTTTTTAATTTTATTGCTTACTGTTGGTAGCGCATTGGCTCCTTCATTAGGCTGAACCAGAGCTTCCCCCGGCCTCCATATTGCAGCAGCGCAGCCAATATCCGCGGAGTTTTCAACTCTCCATAACTCTTTGACTTCTTGATATCTGGAGTTCATGGTGTTTTGAGGATGCTCATATTTAATTGCATTATGGTAAGGCGCACCGCTGCTCATCCTAATAGTAAACCACGGATTGCGCTCTTTTTTCCCCACAATTTTGTCACTGAATGTAACCGTTGCACCCTCCACATTTACAATTACATATCCTATGTCTTCTTGTTTTGTGGCAAGAGTTGAACGGACAATGGCGCCCGGCACCCCTTCATAATCCATTGCATTGTCTGTGTGCCAGTGCCCGTTTATTGAGAACTGAATATTTTTCTTTTTTAGGAGATTTAAAACTTCATCGTATTTAAGCAGGGAGCTATCTAGAGGATAGTGATTGACAAACACAAAAGGCTGATTATCAGGGAGAGCATTGATACATGAATCTAACCACAGCATGCTCTCTCTTGGGATTAGGGCCGGGGCCATCCTTACGTTGGGACCGCACTGAGTCCCCAAGAATTTTATTCCGCCAGCATCAAATGAAAATCTTTCATACCCAAAAGCCTTTGCAAATGAGTTGGTTCCGCTTTCTGACCAGGTCGCATCATGATTGCCCGCAACAATAAACCACGGCTTGCTGAGCTTGTCAAAAATATTTTTCGCGCATGCAAGTTCATCATCCTCGCCAAAATTTGCGATATCACCTGATATTATAACAAATTGGATATCAGTATTTTTATTAATGTCTTCCACACACGCGGCAGTTCCCTCTACGCTTGGTGTGCCAATGGAGATGTGAACATCTGACATAACTGCAAACTTAAGGGTGCCGTCTTTTTTTGCCGGAATTACAGCGCCTGTGCATGATCCGTTCTTAACATGCGCTCCAACTGTTTCATTAACGTTCTGTGCAAATGCGGTTTGCATGCTTGCCGCTATCAGCACATTTATGCATATCAGCAACACCGCCAAAATGATTGGATTTTTTTTCATCTCGATAGAAATTCTGCTTTTGAAGATAATAATAATTGCAATTATCAGCCGCGATTGCGGATTTATCCCTTTAGGCTTCCCCAAAGGTCTTTCATGCCATCTGAGGCTTTTTTCATGATTTGCTCTACATGGGCGCTGGTGGAAACTGGCTTTGGATCAACAAGATAGATCTTGCAATCTGGCTTTGTGTAATTGACAAGGCCTGCGGCCGGATAGACAACCAAAGATGTTCCTATGATAATCATTAGGTCCGCTTTTTCGACTTCCAAGGCTGCGCGTGTAAGTTCCGGGACAGCTTCTCCAAACCAAACAATGTGCGGACGCAACTGATCTCCGCCGGAAGTTCTGTCTCCTATGTTAATATCCTTATATCCAATATTATATGCAAGATAATAATCTTGATTTTCTCCGCGCGCTTTTGTAAGTTCTCCATGCAGGTGAATCACTTTTTTACTGCCCGCTCTTTCATGCAAGTTATCTATGTTCTGAGTTACAACAGTTACATTGTATCTTTCCTGTAATTTTGCAACGTAAATATGTCCCTCATTTGGCTGCGCTTTTTCTAACTCGTGACGGCGCGCATTATAAAAATCTAATATCAGATTCTTATTTCTGTACCATCCCTCAATTGATGCAACATCTTCAACATGATAGTTTTCCCAAAGACCATTGCTGTCTCTAAATGTACTGATTCCACTCTCCGCACTCATTCCCGCTCCGCTAAGGACAACTAAATTTTTCATACAAATTTATTTAGCAAAGAAATAATCTTTCAACCACGTCTTTAGGAGCGCATCGTTAAATTCAACGGCACCTTTTTTTACAAAAGTCACAATCTCTTTTTTTGTAAGCGCCTCTTTTAAGTGATTAACATTTGCGGATGAATTTAAACCGTATTTGTTTAAAATCTCGCTCTTGCTAAATTTTGTAACTCCGTCAAGAATTGCCTTTATCATTTGGATTTGATGTCTGCTCAAACTGTAAACGGTATTGTGCAGCTCATACTCATGCATGTTTATAAGATTCTCAAAACCAAGCTCTACGGTCTTTTGATCCAAGATGTCCTTTGTAAGCAAGAAACAAATTTCTGCAAGGTGCTGAGTGTACCAAGGGTCTCCCTCTACATAATCGTAAATTGTCCCGGCCTGTTTTATTTCCGCTCTCTTTCCTCCCTTTGCAAAACTGTTGCAGATATAATCGCAGAAAACTCTTTTACTAATTTGAGGAATAGGTATGTCAATTACAAGATTGCGAAAGTAACCGCGCTTTACAAAAATCTCATCCATTGCATTACGCTTGTCTCCCAATATAACGTAGGAGGACATCTTATGTTTTGCCATACACTTTTCCAAAAGCTGGAAAACTCTTGCAGGTCTTTCAAACAATGTAATATCCTGGAATTGTTTCAAATACATTATCAGTCGCACATTGAATTTTTGCGCCATTTTTTCCGGCAGCGTAAATATATGCTGTAACTGCTTGTCTGACAGTGGCTCTTTTGAACCTTTCAGATTTACGCCGGGAAGCATCTGCATTGCAATTTCCTCACGCTCAGATGACGTAGGACAAAAAACAGAGAGCAGTTCATTGGTAAATTTGATTGCCATATCGTCAATGCTGCGGATGTTGAAAAAATCTACGCGGCATATTGTGAAATCATACGGAATCCGCTCCAGTTCAAGAAGCGCATTATAGACAATTGACCTTTTTCCGATTTTTGGAGGCCCATATAGCAGAGCGTTTTTGCCGCTCTGAACTACTTCTGTCAGTTTTGAAACTTCTTTTGCCCTGCCAATAAAATTACCTCCCGTGACAAGTCTGTTATACTCAAAAGGTGAAATGCCATTCATAACAATATTTTTTATGCTCCCGACAGTCTAATTGTGTGAGCATCTGTCGTGATGCAGTACAAAAATAAAAAATAATTTTGTGTTTCACGTTTAAAATATTACTTTTGCTGTCCAATTTTTAGAAGACAGATGAGCTAAAGAATAAGAGCCGGTTATTCCGGCCGCTTACTGTCAAAAACATTAAAACAAAGTTTTATGTACGCAATTGTAGATATTGCAGGACAGCAGTTTAAAGTAGAAGCGGGCAAAAAGATTTATGTTAACCGTCTTAAAGATGAGGTTGGCGCTTCCGTTTCTTTTGATAAAGTACTGCTAGAAGACAATGACGGAGCCGTTACAGTCGGGACTCCGTACGTTAAGGGCGCTTCCGTAAAGGCCAAAGTTCTAGAGCATTTGAAAGGCAACAAAGTAATTGTTTTCAAGAAGATTGCTCACAAGGGTTTTGACAAGAAAAATGGTCACCGTCAGTATTTAACCAGACTGGAAATTGAATCAATAGCTTAAGGAGAATTAGTTATGGCACACAAGAAAGGTGTAGGTAGTTCAAAGAACGGCCGTGAATCACAAAGTAAAAGACTAGGTCTTAAGATATTCGGCGGAGAGGATTGCAAAGCCGGAAACATATTGGTTCGTCAAAGAGGAACCGTACATTATCCTGGCGACAACGTCGGAATGGGTAAAGATCACACTCTTTACGCATTGGTTGACGGAGTAGTAACCTTTACAGTTAAAAGGGAGGGTAAGTCATACGTGTCCGTGGTGCCTAAAGCTCAAGCAAAGAGCTAAAGGATAACCGCTTAGCACTTTAAAGCGTCCTTTGTTCTTTGCAGCAGGGGGCGCTTTTTATTTTATCACGACAGAACTGTCGTCAGTTTTAAAGAAATTTTAAAATTACATAATATGCTTACACTAAAATTATTGCGAGAACAGCTGGGCTTTGTGATTGAACGTCTTGCTGTTAAAAATTTTGACGCAAAGGAGATTGTTAACAGCATTCTTAAAATTGATGAGCAGAGACGTGCAACCCAAACGGAACTGGATGCTAATCTTGCAAAGCAAAATGCTGCTGCCAAGACAATTGGAGGTTTTGTGAAAGAGGGTAAAAAGGATGATGCAGAGAAGGCAAAGCAAGAGGTTGCACAGTTGAAGGCGCATTCAGAAGAGCTTCAGAAAAATCTGGATGATCTTAATAAACAGCAGCTTGACCAGCTGGTGCTTCTTCCAAATCTTCCTTGCAAGGATGTTCCTGCAGGAAAAGATGCAAATGACAATGTTGTTGTAAAAATGGGAGGTAAAATTCCTGAACTTCCAGCAGATGCAAAACCACATTGGGAACTTGCAAAGAGTCTGAATATCATAGATTTTGATCTAGGAGTTAAATTAACGGGAGCAGGTTTCCCCGTTTACATTGGGAAAGGTTCTAAGATTCAGAGAGCTTTGATTTCTTTCTTCCTGGACAGAAATACAAAAGACGGATATACGGAGGTTCAGCCGCCATTGGTTGTAAATGAGGCATCTGCGTTTGCCACCGGTCAGCTTCCGGACAAGAGCGAGCAGATGTATTATGTGGGGTTGGACAAGTTCTACATGATTCCCACAGCAGAAGTTCCGGTAACAAATATCTATCGCGATTGCATAGTTGCAAAGAAAGATTTTCCAATCAAGATGACTGCTTATACTCAGTGCTTTAGAAGAGAGGCCGGTTCTTACGGAAAAGATGTGCGAGGACTTAACAGACTTCATCAGTTTGATAAGGTTGAGATAGTGCAGCTTTCATTGCCAGATGTTTCTTATAAGGCTTTGGATGGAATGGTTGAACATGTGGAGAAACTTGTGCAGGAGCTTGAGCTGCCTTACAGAATTGTAAGATTGTGCGGCGGAGATATGAGCTTTACCTCTGCAATTACCTATGACTTTGAGGTTTTCAGCGCCGCTCAGAAGAGATGGCTGGAGGTAAGTTCAGTATCCAACTTTGAAACTTATCAGGCAAACAGAATGAAGCTTAGATTTAAAGATGATGACGGCAAAATAAAGCTGGCTCACACTTTAAACGGCAGCTCCCTTGCATTGCCAAGAATTCTTGCGGCTTTGATTGAGAATAATCAGACTCCTGACGGCAAAATTAAGATACCTAAGGTATTGCAGGAATTTACCGGTTTTGATATCATAGGCTAGAAAATTTCTGTCGCGACAGATAATATAAAAGTTATATTTGCTCCGCAGATGGAAAACGAGAAAGTTATATTGGGAATTGACCCCGGAACCAGGATTCTTGGTTTCGGGGTTGTTCGTATCTGTGCGGGCAAGCCACAGCTGGTTGATTTGGGAATAGTTAATCTTACAAAAGAAGGGAGTCATTTTCTTGTTCTTAAGAGGATTATTGCAGACGTGTCCAGAATTATCAGAAAGTATAAGCCTGATTTAATGGCAATTGAAGGACCTTTTTATGGCAAGAATCCACAAGTTATGCTTAAGCTTGGAAGAGCGCAGGGGGCCGCAATTTCTGCCGGACTGCTTAAGGATATTCCAATTTTTGAGTATCAGCCTCGCAGTGTAAAGCTTGCAGTTACCGGAAAAGGTTCTGCTTCCAAGGAACAGGTTTCCAGTATGGTACAGAGAATTTTGAATTTTAAGTGCACTTTAAAATATTTGGATGCCACTGATGCTCTGGCAATTGCGTTGTGTCACTATTATGAAGAACACAGTCTTGTTGCAGCGGCCGCACGGGAAGATGCCAATATAGCTATGTCAAAATCAGGGATTTACACTGTTAATGTTAATCAGAAAGGCTCTGCTTTAAGCATGAGAATGGGCAAGATGGGACTTGGTAATGTTAAAAGTTCCGGTCATAAAGGCAAGGGTGGATGGGAGGCCTTTGTCAGCGCAAATCCTGGCAGGACAATTGAGAGTATAAATGGCGGCAAGGAGAAGAGAGTAAAATCTGTCGGGAATAAAAAATAGGTCGGTAAAAAAAGTTAGTTTGTCGGCAAACCCCAAAAATAAGTACTCTTCAATTTAACTTTCTGCATCTTTGTACGTCAAATAGCCGTGCTGTTAAGTTTTTTGTGCAGCACGTGGGACAAATACTAAAATTAAATTTATGGTTAGAAAATCACTACTGTTTTTTGCTCTTGCTTTGCTTTTTGTAGCGGGTTCTTTGTCTAAAGGATATGCTCAAAACGTGTTGAAAATAAGAGTGTTGGATAGCGCATCAAAAGCTCCCGTTGAGTTTGCCACAATGTCCATCAAGTATATTGGGGAGACGGTTGCAAAGAGATATGCGCTCAGCGACAGCACCGGTGTAGCAATTATCAAGAGCGCTCCAATAGGAAGAGCTAATGTCCTTGTGGAGTGTGTGGGTTATAGGGAATACCGTCATACTTTTGATGTCCACAAGGGAACCAACGATATTGGCACCATTTATCTTAATGGGCATAATCAGCTGAATACTATAGTGGTTACAGCGGCAGGCAATCAAATGACTGTAAAGAAAGATACAATAGAGTATAATGCAAATTCATTTAAGACAAATGAGACGGATATGCTTGTTGAGCTGTTGAAAAAATTGCCCGGCGTTGAGGTTGGATCAGATGGAAGTATTACTGCAAACGGAAAGACCATCTCAAAAATTATGATTGACGGCAAGACTTTCTTTATGAATGATCCGCAGATTGCAACACAAAATTTGCCGGCAAAAATTGTGGAGAGAGTAAAAGTTGTGCAGAAAAAATCTGATGAGGCAAAGTTTACCGGAATTGATGACGGAGATGAAGAGACGGTTTTGGATTTGAGTCTTAAGCAGGGTATGATGAACGGATGGTTTGGAACTTTGGGCGGAGGTTATGGCAGCGATAAGAGATATGAGGGGACCGCAATGGTTGGCAAGTTTACAAAGAAAACTCAAATAAGTTTGGTTGCCAGCACCAATAATACAAACAACAGAGGATTCTTTGATATGGCAGGTTCCATGATGTCCGCCATGAGAAATAACGGCGGCATGGGTGGTGACGGCGGAATGAGAGGCATGTCTTTCTTTGGCAGCGGTGTGACTGCTTCAAAAATGATAGGTACAAATATCAACACAGTGACTGAAGACAAGAAGTGGAATATTAATGCAAGTTACATGTATTCAACGTCTAACAATAATGTAGAGGAGACAAAAAATACGACTACTATGATTTCAGATACAAGTAGTCTTTATAATAATGAGGCGGGAAAAGAGAATACTGTTACAAGCGGTCACAACTTCAACAGCGAGATCGAATACACTCCGTCAGAGTCAACGTCATTTGTATTCCGCCCATATCTTAAATTCGGAAACGGCTCATTTGATCAAAGCAATAACTTTGAAACAATCAGAGACTTGGATTCAACCAACAGAGGTTATAGCCTTTCATTTGGAGATAATAAATCTCAGCAAATTGGAAGCAGTTTGCTGTACAGGCAGAGGCTTGGAAAACCCGGGCGTACAATGACAATAAGATTAAAGTATGACCATAGTAACAATGTCGTTGACGGCTATAATAATTCTGAGACAAACTATTTTGAGAACAATGTCATTGATAGCACATACACTATAGACCAGAAATATCATCAAGTTCAAAAGGAGAATACGATTTCCGTAAGAGCTTCTTATACTGAACCTTTGGGAAAGAATTATTTCTTGCAGGGTACTTATAACTATTCTTATGAGAAGAATGAGACAGAAAAAGATACTTACAATTACAACAAAGTATCGCATGAATATAGTGATCTCGATAGTGCATACACAAATGATTATACCGGTAATTTTATTTCACAAAGGGCAGAAATTGATTTGAGAAAGCAGGAGGATAAATACAACTTTATGTTTGGATTTTCAGCACAGCCTTCAACCACAAAGAGTGTTGGCCGCGGAAGAGATACAACATATCACGTTGTAAATTTTGCGCCTTCTGCCAGATTGGATTATAGATTTTCTGAGAGTAAATATCTGAGCATCTGGTATCAGGGAAGAACAAATCAGCCTAGCCTTAATCAGCTGCTCCCGATAGCCGATAACTCTAATCCTTTGATTGTAACAGAGGGAAATGACAGGTTGAATCCTTCTTTCAATCATGATTTGAGCGTTGAGTATAGAACTAATAATAAGAAGAATATGAGTTGGTTTGGTCTGATGACCGATGCTTCTTATACAAAGGATAACATTATAAATCAGAAGGTTTATACTGATGACGGAGTTCTGCACAATAAATACGTGAATTCAGATAAAGGTATCTATAATTTTTCCGCTCGGGTAATGTTCAATTCAAGAATAGCAAAGAGTGACTTCAGCGTGTCAAGTTTCTTTAATTCTGGTTACGGCAATAGTGTCAGTTATGTCTCAAGCAAGGGAAAGTATGTTGAAAATGAAACCAAAACATTAAACTTGAGAGAAAATTTAAGGTTGCAGTATAGAACTGATAATTTGGAGCTTATGGTAGGGGGTGACGTTAACTATAAGAATGCATGGTATAGTGTGAGTTCAATTGATGACATTGCCACATGGACCAATTCAATACGCGGCTCTGTAAACTGGACTTTCCTAAAGAATTTTAACATTTCTTCAGATATTCGATATACATTCTACAGAGGTTATTCCGCCGGATACGGAGACGCTCAAACAATCTGGAATGCAAGCATTTCCAAGAGCTTCTTACATGATGCGTTTACCTTTAAGGCGGCAGTATATGATATGTTGGATAATGCAAAAAGCACATACAGGACAACAACAGAAAATTATGTCCAGGATGTAAGCAATAACACTCTTGGAAGATACGTAATGTTTACGCTTACTTACCGCTTTGGTAAATTTGGAGGACAAGGCGGAATGAGAATGGGTGGTGGCCCCAGTGGTTTCGGTGGTCCCGGTGGCGGCATGCACCATCGTTAAAAACACATTGTGTTAAATCTGTTATTAGTTCAATTTTGTTTGTGCTTGAGATTCTATAGCAAAAAGGTAAAAAAACATATTTTTAATCAGTCCCATTTGCTATCTTTGCCTGACTAAAGGCGTTTCTATATGACAAAACGGACAGATACTTCTTCTGATGGCAAGTGGGCGTTTAAGCAGCTTTTGATTGCGGTTGCTGTGGCTCTGGTTACTATTTTCATACTTTTTACATTACTTAAGGTTGTAACAAGGCATGGACAAGTGCTTACAGTGCCCTCTTTTACAAACATGACTTATGATGAGGCTGAGGCGCTTGCAAAGAAGAGTCATTTGCGTTTGAAGATTACGGATTCCGTTTACGTTCCTCAGATGAAGAAGGGAGTTGTCTTTAAACAGAATCCACCTGCGGGAAGCCAGGTTAAAAGGCGCAGAACAATTATGCTTAGCATCAATGCTCGTGTTGCAAATATGGTCCGCATTCCAAATTTGGTAGGCTACTCTTTAAGACAGGCACAGAGCTCTCTTGCCGCAGTACAACTGCAAGTCGGAAAACTTATCTATGTCTCAGACATAGCATCTAATAACGTTCTTGCTCAGATATATCAGGGAAGAAATATAGCTCCGGGAGAGAGTCTTCCAGCTGAGAGTGAGATTGATTTGAGGGTTGGTCTTAATTCTACAGATTGTCTTACGCATGTACCTGATTTGCTGGAGTTAAATTATCAGCAGATTAAACCGGCATTGATTGATAATTGCCTTAACCTTAAGGAGATGATATTTGACAATACTGTACACAATTTTGCAGATACAATGCAAGCCTTTGTATACAAACAGATTCCTCAGGCTTCAAATAATGTCTCTGTCACGATGGGTACGGGAGTAACTGTCTATATGACTCTTAATAAAGCTCTTGCAGAGAAGGAGAGGAAGTATGTGGAGGCGCATCCTCTTGCAGCCCCAAAGCCACAGGTCGATTCAACCAAAACTGCAGAGGCGGACTCTACAAAAAAATCTGAACCGGTAAAATAGTGACCGGCCGCTAAAATGTCCAAAGAAGATTTGAAAGATAAAACTGTCGCGATGCAGGAGAATATCTCTGAAGTTGATGATGACAGTGTAGAGGAACTCTTTGAGCATTATAGGTTTACGGCGGACAAAGGACAATCTCAGATAAGGCTGGACAAGTTCATTACTGCGCGGATGATTCAGACTTCCCGCAACCACGTGCAGATGGCAATAGATGCCGGCTATGTTCTTGTAAACGGCAAGCCATGCAAGGCAAATTACCGTGTCAAACCTCTGGATATCGTTACGCTGGTTTTCCCTTATGAAAAAAAGACCAGCGACATTGGGCCTGAATATATTCCGTTAGATATTGTATATGAGGATGATGACGTGCTGGTCATTAATAAGCAACCGGGGCTTGTCGTCCATCCGGGGCACGGCCATTTTTCCGGCACGCTTGTAAATGCCATTGCATATCATCTGACCTACGGAAATAAGCCAGGTGCAAAAGAGAAAGATAAAGAGGAGTTCAAGTGGGGCATTTTGGTTCATAGAATAGATAAGGATACCTCCGGTATCTTGGTTATTGCCAAGAATGAAGAGGCCCAGATGAAATTAGCAAAGCAGTTTTTTGACCATACTATTCAGAGAAAATACGTGGCCATTGTTTGGGGAAATATATCTGAAGACAGCGGGACTATAGACGGCAATATTGCGCGTGATCCTTCTGACAGAATGCGGTTTAAGGTGACCAAAGATCAGACTCAGGGCAAACATGCCGTGACCCATTTCAGAGTCTTGGAGAGGTTTGGGTATGTAACTGTGGTTGAGTGTGTTTTGGAGACGGGGCGTACGCATCAGATAAGAGTGCATATGAGACATATAGGGCATCCGCTATTTAATGATGAGCGTTATGGGGGAGACAAAATTCTTGCCGGAACGGTGTTTACCAAGTATAAGCAGTTCATTCAGAACTGTTTTGAGGTCCTTCCGAGACAGGCTCTGCATGCAAAATATCTTGCTTTTGTCCATCCTGCAACCGGCAAAGAGATTGCCTTCGACAGTCCGCTGCCGGATGACATGAATGCTGTAATTGCCAAGATGAGAGAGTATTGCAAGAGCGCAAAATAGAATCAGATAAAATGTGCGGCGGCCGTTTGCTGCAAAAAAAAAGCACTCGAAAAAATCCGAGCGCCTTGTAAATTGCTTATCTGTCGGGAGAATTAAAAATCTCTTTCTGATGATACAGTTAATTTCTTCCTTCCTCTCCTGCGCCTTGCAGATAGGACTCTTCTTCCGTTTGGAGTGCTCATACGCTCTCTAAATCCGTGCGTGTTGCGTCTCTTGCGTATTGATGGCTGAAATGTACGTTTCATATCTTTATTTTTTTATAAATCTTCAGAATTGGAGTGCAAAAGTAAGTTTTATTTTTCAATTGGCAAAATTTTCTACCTGTGTGGCAGCATTTTCTGCTTGCGGGGGAAGAAGAGCACCTTTTTACCCTCAAAATAAGGGGTCGGGAACCATTTTGTAATTTCTGTTATCCCGACAGTTTCTCTTAGTATGCCGTTTTGCTTTGCAGCGCTCCTTATCTCCTTGTCCAAATCTCCCCCCTCTGAAGTATCTCCTCCCTTAAGGTAAATTATCCCTTTGGAATACTTTCCTTTAACCCACGGGATAAATTTATCCAGTGCGGCAACGGCGCGGGAAACAACGTAATCGCATTCCGAAGCCCCATCATAAAACTCAGTTAAATCCAATTCTTCCGCCCTTGCCTTTATTGCCGTAACATTGGTGAGTCCCAGGGATTTGCACACTTCAGACGCTACCATTATTTTTTTTCCGGTGGAATCAACAAGCAGAAATTTTATGTTTGGGTACATGATTGCAAGCGGAACGCCGGGGAATCCGCCGCCTGTCCCTACGTCCATGATTTTAAGTGACTTTGTTCCGGTTTGTTGAAGCTCCGATTGTGCTGCTGCTGCAATCTTTTCATCTTCAAAGAATTTTGCAATAGCCATAGAGTGCAGAACGTGATGTTCATATAAGTTATCAATATCTGTGCGGCTGATAAGGTTAATTTTGCTGTTCCAATCTTTATAAAGCGGAAACAGCATTTTAAACTGCTCTTTCTGAGTGGCGCTTAGATTAGGGAAATATTTGAATATTAATTCTTCCATGCTATTTGCTATTTGATTTTTTTGCTTTGCTGACGTTTTTCTTCTCCATGTTTTTCCTGCTCCTTTTTTGGGCAAGAGAATTATCAGGGTACATCTTTGCCAAGATGTTTTTTGCCCTGTTAATGCGGACCTTAACGCTGCTCAGGGGAATGCCCGTCTCCTTTGCAATCTCCTCGTATGCATAATCTTCCACATACAGATGCATTACAGTCCTGAAAACTTCCGGCAGGTGGTTGATATCGGCCATTATTTTTTCACTCTCCTGGCTCCCGATAAGTTTATCTTCCGGATTGTCTCTTGGACCGGCAACTATATTGTTAAGTTCTCGTTTGCCGGCTATATTTTGCGTAGCATCATCCATCTCCTTCTTTCTTTTGCGTACAAAATCCAGAGCTGTATTTTTTGCAATATTGTACAGCCATGTAGTAAAATTGTACTTTGGGTTATATTGGAGAATATGCTTGAACGCCTTGTTAAATGTCTCCAAACAAGCATCTTGGGGCTCCATGCCTCCTAACGCAGGGTTTTCTTTTCCTTTGACGGAAAGTATGCTAGTGATATGAGACATTAATCCTTCATAATGCCGCTCAAATAAAAGGGTGAATGCCACCTGTTTGCCTTCTTGCGCCAGTTCAATTAATTCCCTGTCGCTAAGCATAATGTAAGCACCGCTAGTGTGCTTGGAGCCAGTTTTCGCCATAACTGCAATCTGCTGTTAAAGGAACTTTTAACTTAATAACGCTTTCCATCTCTTCTTTGGCAATCTTCATAACTGCCTCTCTTTCACAAGGAACAACGTCAAATACAAGCTCATCGTGAACTTGCAGCACCATCTTGCTTTTAAGATGTTCCGCCTGCATCCTTGCAAAGACGTGAATCATAGCAAGTTTAATAATATCGGCCGCACTTCCCTGCAGGGGTGCGTTTACGGCATTGCGCTCATTAAACTTGCGGACATTGGCATTGCGGGAGTTTATATCTTTCAGATAACGCCTTCTGCCATAGATAGTTTCTACGTATTCATTTTTCCGAGCGGTCTCTGCTGTTGCATTAATGTAGCGGCTAACCCCGGGATATGTTTTAAAATATGTCTCAATAAATTCTTTTGCCTCTTTTATTGGAATCTCCATTCTTTCCGCCAATCCAAATGCTGAAATGCCGTAAATGATTCCAAAATTTACCGTCTTGGCCTTTCTGCGCTGCTCTGCAGTAACCTCATCTACAGATACATTGTAAAGTTTGGCTGCCGTTGCTGCATGAACGTCTTTTCCACTGTTAAATGCGGCAATAAGATTTTCATCTCCGCTCATGTGGGCCATAAGCCGCAATTCAATCTGAGAGTAATCGGCTGATACAATGCAGCCTGCCGGGTCAGACGGAACAAAAGCCTTGCGAATTTCTCTCCCTCTTTCTGTGCGCACCGGAATATTTTGCAGGTTGGGATTGATGGAACTTAATCTTCCGGTTGACGTAAGGGCTTGATTAAATGTTGTATGCACCTTTCCTGTCTTTGGATTTATAAGCAGCGGCAGGGCGTCAATATATGTAGAAAGAAGCTTTTTCAGATTTCTGTATTCCAGAATTTTTTCCACAATAGGATGAGTGTCTTTCAGCTCATTAAGCGTAGTTTCATCTGTAGAGTAATTTCCTTTTAAGCTCTTTTTAACATTAGCGTTCAGCTTTAATTTTTCATAGAGCAGAATTCCAATCTGTTTTGGAGATGACAAATTAATGGAGGCATCATCCGCAAGTTTGCGAGCCTCTTGCTCAATCTCATTCATCTGTGCGGTAAGCTCCTTGCTGTATTCTTTAAGCTGCTGATTATCAATTTTTACTCCTGTCATCTCAACTTGCGCAAGCACAGGTATCAGCGGCATTTCAATCTCTTTATATACTCTGTCTCCCGATAGTTTTTTCTCCAGCTCTTTTTTTAACGGCAGCATCAGTGCGCAAATAGTGGCGCTTTTTTTCTCTTTCTCTTTTTTCTGCTCCTCAGTTTCTTCCGCGGCGCCGGAGAATAAATCTTTTGCCTCTTCTTTGCTGTTTGATGCAATGCCCTCAATATCAATGCTCAGCTGCTGTTTAACTATAAAGTCTATATTGTGGCTGATTTCAGTATTTAGAACATAATGCATCAGTTGTATGTCATATAAATTGCCGCAGATTTGTATGTCCGTTTTTTTCGCAACGGTTTTTATTACCTCCTTCAAATCCGCTCCTGTTTTGCAAATACTTGGTTCTGAGAGCAGTTCATTAAGTATAGGATAATCCTGAGTGTTTTGCAACTCTTCCAGATTTTCAACAATATGTACAAAATTATCTGTTGAGCAGAGCGTTAAGGAGTTCTTCCCGTTCATCAAAATAGAGATTTCCTTATTTTTCTTTGCCGACGTTGCAACTTTATCAAGAGAGCAAAACTCAACGTCCGGGATACTAAAAAATTTCTTTGTTTTCTCCTCTTCAACATGCTGAACGTCTGCTTGTTGCTCCGGTTCATCATCTGCCGGAAAATCATCTGCCGGCGAGTCTTCCGGATAGTCGTCCGATGCGGCAACATGATTATTAAATCCCGGAATCATTTTTTTAAGGGAGTTGAATTCATACTTTGCAAAGACATCATTAACTGCGGCCTCATTAGGCAAAGTGATCTTTATATTATCCTCATTAACAGGCAGCTGTATGTCAGTCTTAATAGTGACCAGAAATCTGCTCATCTTTACCTGTTCCTCTGAGGATTCTTTGATATGCTTTTGTATGCTTGCACTTAACTCTCCAATATGCTGCATTACATTCTCCAAGGTTCCATACTTGCCAATCAGCTTTTTTGCGCCAACCTCTCCAATACCTCTGATACCAGGCACGTTATCTGATGTGTCTCCCCAAATTGTCAGAATATCAATAACTCCCGCAGGGTCTTTGATTCCGTAATGGGCGCAAAGCTGGTCCGTTCCAATTACTTCCGTATCTCCGTTTCCTCCCTTTGGAAGCTTATACTGAAAAACATTTTTCTGAATCAACTGACCAAAATCTTTATCTGGAGTAACCATGTAGATTTGTTTGTCAGAGCCTGACCATTGCTTTGCCATTGAGCCAATTACGTCATCAGCCTCAACTCCGGTTACAATCACGACAGGGATATTTAAGGCTTTTAAAATTTCCTGAAGGGGCTCAAATGCCTGAATAACAAGCTCCGGCGCAGGAGGCCGGTTGGCCTTGTATTCTTTATAAATAGTGTGACGGAAGGTTTTTCCGGGTGCGTCAAATACAACCGCAATATTTGTAGGATGCTCTTTATTAATGAGTTCCAGTACCATTTTTGTAAAGCCAAAAAGAATAGAGGTGTCCTGTCCCTTTGTGTTTATCAATGGGTGACGCATGAATGCATAGTACATTCTAAAAATTTGTGCGTGACCGTCTATCAAAAAAATCTTTTTCATCTTTCTCTATCCTTTTGCCAATATACAATGATTATTCTTTTGGCTTATTGTCCTCTGCGTACCATCGGGCGGAAGCAGTTGCGGTTTCCGAAAGTTTAAGAGAGTAAAGCTCCACATTCTCCGGCAACTCATCTTTAATCAGCGCTGCAAAGTAGGTGACTAAATTCTCGCTTGTTGGCTGAAAATCAGTTATGACCGTGTTGCCATAATTTTTGCTAATTTCCTCAACCAGAGGCGCATCTCTTCTTAAAACAAGTGCGTGGTCAAACTTCTCTATAATGTTATCTCCAACAATCTTTTTCAAATCGTTAAAGTCTATGACCATCCCAAATTTTGGGGACATGGAATCTTGAATGGGCTCCCCTTTTACCGTAACCCTTAGTTTGTATGAGTGGCCGTGAATATGGCTGCACTTTCCGTCATATCCCTTAAGCGCATGTGCGCATTCAAACTTAAATTCCTTTGTAATTCTTAGTACTGCCATATTATTTCCTTTTATAAAACCCGCTAATCTTTACTAAATGTAAAAGTTTTTAGAGACTTGTCAAATTTCACCCCTTGGATTTTAAACATTTTATCCATTATTCCGTTATCTGAAATCTCCTGAGGCTTGCCTGAGTAAAAGCCATCCTCTGTCATAACCCACAATACATCACATACATTCATTGCAAGCTGCAGATCATGCGTAGAAAAAATTATGAGCTTGTCCCCTGAATGTGAAATATCTTTTAATAATCTTGTTATCAAAAATTTATTTGCAACATCCAAAAATGCGGTTGGTTCATCAAGGAGAATAATTTTGCTATCCTGCACCAAAGCACCTGCTATTGTAACTCTTTGGTATTCACCGTCGCTGAGGCTGATGCTATTTCTGTTTTCAAATCCCGACAGTCCTACCTGTTCTAGCGCTCTTTTTATTCTTATCTCTTCAGATTGGCCTGGCGTGCCAATCCAGTTTGTTCTGTAGTAGCAGTAAATGCTAAGCATATCCTTAACGGATAGATTGTTAGTGCGGCGGCCGTTAGGAAACACAAAAGATACCAGTGATGAAAAATCTTTTTTTGTGTAGTGTCCAATAGGTTTGCCGCCGTATAAGATGTGAGATTCACTCTTTTGCTGCACGCTGCCGGGAGTGCAATATATGTTTTCAAGGCCTGCAAGTGTCTTAAGCAGAGTGCTTTTGCCGCGTCCGTTAGAACCAATTAGTGCTACCATGCGTCCCCCCTCCTCAGAAGCATTAATGTTTCTGAAGATGACTTTCTCTCCGTAACCCAAAGTTAGATTCTCTATTTTAAGCAGCTCCGTCATTTTTTCTAATTTGAGTATTTCCTTGCATTCCACAGAATTACAAGGATTACCGGAATGCCCAGCAACGCCGCTACCGTATTAATTGGAATCACCATTCCGCTCCCCGGCAGCTGAGAAATTGTGTCTGCAAAAAGTGTAATTGCAGCTCCAATTAATATTGTTGCAGGGACTAGCACTCTGTGGTTTGCATCCTTAAAAATAAAGCGCGCTATGTGTGGCACCGCAATCCCCAAAAAACCTATCGGTCCGCAAAATGCGGTTACGCCTCCGGCCAGCAAAGTGGTGGAAACCAATACTCTCACCCTTATTTTCTTTACATCCAATCCTAAGGATGCAGCATAATCTTCTCCTAAAAGTATTGCGTTCAAATCTTTTATATTTCTCACCGACAGTATAATGCCGGCTGCAACCATTGTGACCAAAATTACAAGCTGAACTGTCGTGAGTCCTGCAAAGCTTCCCATTGTCCATAGTACATACGTTTTAAGAGCGTTTGCATTTGAAGCATATTGCAGCAAGTTAACAAGAGCGCCTGCAATAAAACCTATCATCACACCAAATATCAGCAAGGAGAGATTTCCCTCCATCTTCTTGGAGACATATAGTATAAGAAGTGTTACCAGAACAGCTCCGGCAAGTGCAGAACCTGCAATGCCAAAAGATTGGAAAACAGTCCCTTCCGCAGATATTCCAAGTAGGGACATCCCCATCAGATAGAGCGCCACCCCAAGTCCGGCGCCGCTGCTCACTCCCAAAATATAAGGATCTGCCAACGGGTTGCGGAAAAGAGTCTGCATCTGTAAACCGCATACGCCCAATGCAATACCGCAAAACAGAGCTGCAATAGCCTTTGGCAATCTGAAATGGATTAAAATGTCTTGCCCTACATAAGTTGTAAACAAATCTTTTGCAGAAATACTTACGGAACCAAGCAGCAGGTCTGATATAAAAAATATTACAAGCGCGGCTGCAAAAATTATGTAATAAATGGTGCGGCGCTTCATATTTCCTGTGCTTATTATAGATTTCCACAAAGTTAAAAAAATATATAATTTTGCCCTCTGTATTTAAAACACATGATTATGAGAAGAAAAATTGTTGCCGGAAACTGGAAGATGAATACTACAGTTGCGGAAGGCGTAGAACTTGTAAAAAAGATTATTGCAAAATTGGGAGATGTACCTGAGAATGTGCATCTTATCATTAATACTCCATTTACGCATCTTTACCCCGTAAGCAAAGAGCTTGCTGAAATTACCTGCCCGGTATGTAAAAGCAAAATTTCTCTTGGCGCTCAAAATTGCGCAGATAAAGAGAAAGGGGCTTATACCGGAGAAGTTTCAGCTGCAATGCTTGCATCAGTCCCTGTAACATACGTTATACTAGGACATTCAGAGAGGAGAGAATACTATCATGAGACAAATGCAATTCTTAAAGAGAAGATAAAGCTTGCTCTTGCAAATGGTTTGTCCGTTATTTACTGCTGCGGAGAGAATTTGGAGCAGAGAGAGGCCGGGAAACATTTTGATGTTGTAGGGGCAGAGATTAAAGAGGTGCTTTTTGATTTGACTTCTGAGGAGATGAAAAAAATTATTGTTGCGTATGAGCCAATTTGGGCCATTGGAACAGGCAAGACTGCTTCAACAGAGCAGGCAGAAGAGATACATGCTTTCATCAGAAAGACCTTGGCAGAAAAGTTTGGTGCTCAGGCAGAAGAGACCTCAATCCTATATGGGGGAAGCTGCAAGCCATCCAATGCAAAGGAGCTGTTTGCTCAGAAAGATATTGACGGAGGTCTTATCGGAGGAGCATCTTTGAAGGCGGATGATTTCATCGCGATAGCTCAGAGTTACTAAAAAATCGCTGCAAAAAAACTACTTGAAATTTGCACAAAAACAAAAAGTAGTTAAATTTGCAGTCCCAATTAAGCGGGAATGCGGGCGTGGCGTAATTGGTAGCCGCGCTAGACTTAGGATCTAGTGCTTAACGGCGTGGGGGTTCGAGTCCCTTCGCCCGCACGAGGAAAAAGAACGGAAGAAATTCCGTTCTTTTTTTGTTTATAATCTCTGTCCCCAAGGCCGCAGGCCCGCGACCATAGGGAGCGTGCAGCTTCGCGGCGGAGCCCATCCCAAATAGTACTGTTCAGAAATAGAGGAATAGGCAAGAAGTAATAACTTTAGAAATCATCAAAGATCGATGAAAAAAAGCAGATTTACAGAGAGCTACATTGCATTTGTATTAAAGCAATCGGAAGCAGGTTTGAGCGTGGAAGAAAGTATAATACTCCATTTATTTAAACTACTTTGCATCAATTGAACTATAACATTTTCATCTTTTTCTATGCGGCATTTTTCAGGTAAATTTCTGCCGGTATTTTTCTTCCTATTGCTTGATGACTTCTTTCAAAGTTATAGAAAGTCATATATTCTTTAGCCCACTGATAAGGCTCTACTCCATTATCGGCCGGATTTAAATATATGTACTCTTGTTTTATCGTTCTCCAGAATCTTTCTATCCAAATGTTGTCCTTCGCTCTACCGCGACTGTCCATGCTAAGCGCCCCCCCTTACCCTTCACGTATTCAATCCATCTTGAGTTCCGCGGTGTACTGCCGGAACAGAGGTGTCTTATAATCAGCCCTTTATTACCCTGACCCACAAGTTGTCTTATCGCTATTTAAGACCGGCTTTCTTGTAGGCCCCGTAGAGGAAATCTCGTTCCATCGTCAAAATTCCCCACCTTACTTTCAAGACGGTCTATCTGCTCCTCATTATCCTTAACCGACGCACTCTCCTTGCGTTGGGAAAATGGCAACTCTATATTCTCCATGAATTTCCTCTTCCATTTTTCTATCGTCATTACGCTTAATCCAAACTGCTCCGATATCTACCGGATACTTGACCTTTCTTTTATCTCAAGTGCCACCTTGGCTTTGAACGATGCTGAATAACGTTCTCGTTTTAACATATCACTTAACATTTTATTTGACAATTTATCTATTATTTTTTCCATTGTAAAATAGTGCTAATTTTAGGGCATATTATGGGCAGGGGCTGGATGTAGCGGATTTTATTTTAAGGGAAGTTATGTGAGCACTACACCACCATATTTGAGGGAGCATCCTGATATTCAACATATTTATGTAACTTTGCTTTGGATAACATAATTCAAATGTACATGCCAAAAAATATTTATATGATTTTATCTAATGGTTTTTACGCATATTTGATGTTTCAAATTTACAAAGGAGTCAAATATCAAGATATTAAATCTATTTTCAAATACAGTACCGGAATAATTAACAAAGCAAGTTTTTGCTGTGACGATAACGATTCCACGAGTTGCCATGTATCTTTATCTTTAGAAAAAACAGAAATTACTTCTGATTCAAATATCTATGATTTAATATTTAATAATCGGGATTTGTTCTTAGCTAACACTATGATTGGTTACCACGAGGAAGCAATCAAATTTAGATTAGACATAGGTGAACGATACAAGAATATTTATAGACCATTATTACATTGCAAAGTTGGCCAAGAAGGTAATTCTATTGCCAATGGGGTTGTTAATAGCGACATTTATACAGACCCGCCTATTATTAACCGAATTGAATACTGCAACCGATTGAACCAGCTTGAGATATTGATAGATGACTTGAAATCAATATTTAAGGTAATTGCGCCTACACAGAATAATCTGAAATCATATGGTCACGCAATTCGAAATCTAATTATCATTGCTTGCACTGAAATAGATGACATGATGTCCATCATTCTTAAAAATAATGGAATAGAGTCAATCGGCAGTTTTTACAATATGAATGATTATATTAAGCTATGTATTCCATTAGCTTGCAATAAATACTCCATATCATTTAGTAGATTCCAAGAATTAGGAGCATTCTCTCCTTTTAAAAAATGGGATATGAAAGAACCAACGAAAAGTTTAGAATGGTTCAATGCTTATAATCAAATTAAGCATAATAATGAGCTAAATTTTCATTTAGCAAATATTGAGAATGCCATTAATTCAGTCACTGCTTTCGCAATAATACTAATAGCACAATATGGATATCGCAATAACCTGTGGGATGAAAAACTTGGTAAAGTATTTACAATAACTGATGAACCTCAATGGCGCTTAGAGGATTTATATGTACCGCAAAATATAGATGATCATTTTCAATTAACTGATGAAAAGTATATCAACTACTCTTTCTAAAAGAAGGACTTGCAATATTGCTATTATTCTTTCATATGGTGATTTCTAAATTTGTTTTCTAGCATATGCATACGTGCAATTAATTCATTGAAAGAAATCGTCTTTCCATATATCATACTTGAACGCATATTGTTATAATCCTCTTCCCAAGTCTGCATATACTTCTGTGGCGGAACAAGACTAATTCTATCTCTTATATCTGGTGTGTAGTCTACATCTTTCATATGAGTAAAAATATCGCGATGATGATGAATTGTGTCCCAAAGATTGTCATCCTCAATTGCTTTAGTAGCGAAAGGTAAATCCATCATCCTTTCAAGGTCATATAAATGCCTAGATTTTCTATTAGCCAGTCTTGCGCCATCGGTAGAAAATAGTTCGTGAAGGAGAAATGCTTTTTCGAGAAAAGTTTTCTCAGGAACAGCTGTATGTATTTCCGAATCACAGACAGATGTAATGACATTATGATAACAATACTCCACCACACTTTTCACTCTTTCTGACTTCATTGGTTCAAAAAGAGAGCGAGAGCCAACTTCAAGAATTATTATCGGTTTGATATATGCTAATACATTTTCAAAAAGAGAATTGTAAGTAATATAGATTTGTCTTGGTTCTGGATATGCGTTATCCCCCTCTCCATCAGTCTGATAGGCAACAGAGAGAGCATTAGACAAATGAAATTTATCAATCTCATTTACAAGTTCATTGAACAACTCTTTGGAGACAAACAGAGATGATTCTTTGCGTAGTTTTTTAATTTGTTTCTTTGTAAGGTCTCCATCTAACCCAAAGAACCTGCGATCTATAGAGACATCTATATCTTCAGAAAAGCGTTCAATGACTCCCCACACCTTGCTGAGAGATGTACCTCCTTTAAAAACAAGATATTTCGAGACATCCAGTGAAAATAGAATCTGTAAGATAGTAGTAACCCATAAATCTTTTTCTATAATTTGCTTATCAAGTCCTGCTTTCTCTGCAGATTGGGTGATAATCAGTCTTTTTTGTTCTTCGGTCAACTGATAAAAATTATTCATAACATTTAATGATTATACTTTTTATCCAAGTAGGAATTAATCCAAAATCCTGATATACATCCTCCTTTGCTTCATGTTTTAATAATTCTTTTATTTTACTTTCTTGATCCATTGTGACATTGTCTGGGCCAATCTCTTTTAGTGCAAAAGTTATCAGCATTGCCAACTTGCATTTGAAAGCAAGATTTTTAGGAGCAGTGTGAATGAATTGTATGCCTCTACCATCTCGGATAGAAATCTTTCTTGGAGAGCCATCAGTCAAATAAACAACATTCATAGGCACTTGAGTAGAAAGCCCAAGTACATTTAAAGCGTAATTTCCGGTCGGGGCAATCCTGGCATGGTCTCTAATTGCAATGTTCTGAGCGACATCTTCTAATGTAGGATACAAAATTCCTAAATTAAGACCCGAATTGTCCATTTTTGGATAATAATATATGCCCCTTGCAAGTCTGATAAGAACATTATTTTTCACCAGACGTTCAAGTGCTTTGTTAACAGAAGGAGTCTGTCCAAAAAAAGAAAAGTCAGCAGGAAACACAATAGTTCCTTCTCCTTTTTCCTTCACCACTGACATTATTTTGTCATCAATACTATCCATATAAAACCAATTTTGTCGCGAATTTAATGTTTTGTCGCGACAAAACAATAGTTATATTGATAAATAAAACCGAACGCTTTAAAAGAATCGCAGATTAGTCAGTGGGCAAACCCAATTTATCAAAGAATGCTTTATTTCGTTCTTTTGCTCCTTGCAATAACCTATCAAAAGATATTACTTCAACGTATGCCCCATAGGGAGCATTAAAACCGAAATATGCAAGTTTATCATATGTCTGTGTAAACCCTTTCATCTTACATCTTTCAACCATACTTGGCGTTAAATCGCATAGTATGTAGCAAAAGCCAGGGATGTCAGACGAATTAGGTATTTGCCTACCTAATGCTGTTTTCATTTTGCCTTCCCTAACTTTATTAAGATATCCCAATGTCTGCTCAATTGGATCTTTATCCTCTCCTTCTGCCGCATCATTTCTCATCGGCCGTTTAAGTTCAAGTATCGTAATAGATGCTAATGGCATAGTTTGTCTTTCGCTCACTAACAAAGGATTATCATACACATTAAGTGCCAAAACATCTGGTTCTTTTATAGATGCGTTATCAGTAATTTTCATAGAAGATAGAGGTTTATCGGAAGCTAAATAATTATGAAACGCCAATCGTTCATCAACTATCCATAAGTTACAATCATCAGATAGAGCCTGATCACTTGTTGTTATCATTGGCATAATTAATTTGTGTATTACCTCCTCTCGAAAATACTCCCCATTTGATTGCTTTTGTAGAGCTTTCTCAAACATCTCCAAGACAACTTTTCTGTGAGTAACATAATTGGCCAAGTCCGATTTTTTAAGGTCCACAACTTTAACTAAATACTCATCTAATTTTTTAGAATAGGTCTCTTCATCGTAAATATTTGATGGCTTCAATAAATCATGTCCCTCTGAAAGTATCTCCTCCTCCATATCCACAAGATGCTTATGCATCTTTAAATCAAGTTCCTTTTTGCTAATATTTGGGTCAACGATTCTCTCATCTTCAGAAAGCCTATTCAAAATGGGTCTATATCTGGGTGCTTCATTAGAAACATAATCATCCAATGTTTTTTTGCCAGCCTCTCTGTTATCTTTTAGATAAGGCCCCAGATACGTATTAATGCAATTGATAATAGAGGTTCTAATATCTGAGAAAGAAATATCAGTGTCCTCATATATGCCACTCCTGTCTTCTGGTATACTAAAATCGAATCTTTCTGGAAGCACATTATCTGTTAAATACTGCGAACACACGAAACACATGTAATAAAAATCTTCATCGCCATCTTTTAATGCACCAAACAGCCCCGGGACTCCCTTTATCTGTTCTGTCTTAACAAGTCTATTTGCTGCACTATACATTATACAGTTCTTATTGTTAGAGTTAACTTTATATTTCACATGAGTCAAATCAAATGACGAACCTTTTAATGTAAAAGATTCTGTTTTAGATTCATTAGCCATATAGTCTTCAAAAATACGATTTAATGCAATTCCATCGCCATTATCATCAATAGTTATATTAGGGGCACTCCCCACCCTTAAAAAATACCACAAACAATGTTCAAGAACGTAACGACCAATTACTAATGATGATTTAGGAATGTATTTTAGGTACTCTTTTTTAATGTATTGTAATTCGACTAATGTCTTTATATTATCATTTGGGGAATTAATAGCATCTTTATCAATAATAATTTTACTTGAAGTAAGATAAAAGGTCCTCCTATAGTGTTTATTATTCACGACATAAACACTATCAATATTGACCGAAGAAAAAGCTTTTAGCCAAAGCAGACGACCAACTCCACGGCAACCCTTATTAATTTTATAATCCGAATCTAAAGTCTTAAAAGAAGTAAAATTATCATCCGTGAAACCTATTCCGTTGTCTTCTATTGTAAAGCCAGTGATTTCTGATTTTTCTCCAGAAATAGTCCCTTGAGCAGATCTAACAATCGACACTTTTATTACAGCATCATTCATTGAAATATCCTTGTTTTTTTCAATTCGCTCATCTATTGAATGAATTGAATTAACAATTGCCTCAAATAATGGAAATAAGGCATCATTATATGGTAGTTTAATGTTACGTAAACGTCCACTTAAATTGGTAATAAAGTCCATAGATTATTCTTTTACTGCTCCAAAGTTAATAAAAACAATCATTTAAGTATATATTAACCAAATTATAAGTCAATTATGTTATATGAAGGGCCGATTCCGATGTAAGGGGTTGGCCTAAGTTGGTTTTGGTGTAGGGAGAAATATGATCAGTAACTTTGAATCGGCATATTTTGGCAAAGTAGAATCGGCACTCAAATCTCAGTATACCAACTGCCGAAATATCTTTGCTAAAAAACGCCGAAAATATATTTGCTTATTACATAGACCGTAACCGGCTTGGATTCCTATCCCCCATCGTTTTCTCTTTTGAGGTTGGAAAAAGGAGGTGGTGTTTATGAATTGGACTGTGTTTGTGAAGAGATTCAGGCTGTAAAGTGATGGATGATATCTGGATACCCACGCTTCATAAACTTTTGACCGGTAGTATTTCTGTTCTATTGTGAGGTTGAGGTAATCTTTTTCTTTAATCCTTATGTGTCGGTTATTCTGACAAGAAAGGTATCGGTGATTTTTCTGCTTTTGGGATTGTTTAGTTTATCCTTATTGTGTCACGGATGATCAGAGTATCTACTTTGACAATTATTTCTGAATCGGGAGAATTATTCAGGCTACAGTGTTTTATACTGAAGATGCCGGCGATAACCAGTACCGCAATGATGACAATATCGGCTATTCGGGCATATCGTTTTCTTGGTTTAGGTTATCATAATTTTGCTTAATTATATAGATCATATAAAATCCAGTGCCGCAGCTCTCCTTTTGATTTGAAGGAGACGTGGAGAAAAGAACCGTACAGAATCATTTGGTCAAAGGGCAGACTATATTTGATTATAATCTGGCCCAATAACAGGACTTCCATCGTATTTTTACAATGCAAATCAGCGCCTCCCCTTTCAGGTGTTGAGAATCCTTCACTCCTCTTACATCTTTGTTCAGTTCTGGGTATCGATACCCTCTCACCACTATTATTGGACAATTGAGTTTATTCCTCAACGGCTGTAAAAGATTAAGTGCCAAAAGACGGATGGCATAACGAATTTTGTCGGAAGGTATGCGATTGTCAATGCCAAGCTCTTTTGCTCTGTGTTTGTTTTCAAATTCGCTGTAAGTGAAGTTATTGGATATGATATTACTTTCTGTAGATAATTGGCTCTAAGTCATCAGGGGATTTAAATGGTGGCTGTCCATTTTCACAAGCAACGCTATCACAACGCATTATCTTGCTTATTGCACAGTCGGTGTTTGATACATCCAGCTGAGTTCTGAGGTCAAAGTTGACTTCATAAAGTTTGTCAATCTTCGTAGTAACCAACTCATATTTCTGGTTCAGATCCAAATAATCTTTCTGAGCGACAATTTTCTGCCATTGTTCATTTACTTTTTTAGTATTGGCCAACTGGCTGCAGCTTTCTTTTCGGTTATCAGGAATTCGGGAATCTTGGAATTGCCTATTGAATAGGTGTACAAAGGAGGAACTTCCAAGGCTAGAAACCCTCAGATACAGAATATGCTGAGGATGATTGGCTTTGGGGAAAATCTTGACTCAGGCTTCCCTAAGATCATATCGGCTTGGAAACAAGCGCGGTGGAAAGAGCTGCTGCTGGAGAATAGACTTGACTTGGATGAGGTAAGGCTGACGCTGTTTGTGCCGTTTGAGACTTCTGATGATGGGGGACAGAAAATGAACCAGAAAAATAGCATTGAACAAGTGAACTAATCGGATTAACTGACAAGTCGGCGATTTCAGTGATCGTTTTATTTTGCCGCACAAAGCGCGGCAAAATTTTGTAATTTACGCGGCTACCGCCGCGGAGATACACCGGCACTCCGTGCCGGGCCTTCGGCTTATTATCATTGCTCCAGAATCTTGCATATTACAGACTGCAAAGAAAAAACTGCTTGATTGGAGTTTGTGAGTGAGACTCACTAACTTGATTTTTGTCTGCTTTGCCTTGCCTTGTTATTATAACAGGAAAGTTGTCTGTCGGGAGTATATAGAGGGTGGGTTTGCGGAAAAGCAAGAAAAACCGTAAATTCGCCCGCTTTAATGTCGGCGGACATTCCGCTGTAATAAAACAGAATAATAAACGTATATATATTATGAGAATAGAGAAGAAAGAAACAGAGAAGCTGACGTACCTTTTGAGTGTTACAATAGAGAAGACGGAAGCAAATGAGAAGAAAATTAAGTCTTTGAGAGATTATCGCAAGAAGGCTGAAATCAGAGGATTCCGCAAGGGCATGGCTCCTATGGGGCTTATTGAGAAGATGTATGGTACATCTGCAATGGCTGAGGCGGTGAACGAAATGTTGTCAGAAGGTATTAACAACTACATGAAAGAAAATAAGTTAGACCTTATTGGCGAGCCTATCCCGGATGAGGGACTTGAGAAAAAGATTGACTGGGAGAAGGATGAAAAGTTTGAATTTTTCTTTGACTTTGCCGTAAAGCCTGAGATTAAGGTTGATGCAAGCAAGAGTGATAAGGTAGAGTATTACAATATTAAGCTTACTCCGGAGGCTTTAAAAGAGTACAAGGCAGAAATGCTTAAGCAATTTGGTAAGCTTGTAGATACAGAAACAGCTGGAGAAGAGGATTTTATGGTTGTAGATTTGGAGCAGGGAGATAAGAAAGTTGAGAAGACCTATGTAACCCTTAAGACTTTGGACAAGGACGCAAAGAAACAATTTCTTGGAAAGAAAAAAGGTGATGCCTTCCAAATAGATGTAGTTAAGGCATTCCCTAATGAGGTAGACCGCGCCGCTCTTTTAAAGGTAAAGAAAGAGGAGATGGATAATTCTAATCCTAAATATACGGTTAAGGTTCAGGAAGTTAAAACTTTCAAGCCTGCAGAGGAGACTCAGGAAGTTCGCGACAGATTATTTGGCAAGGACACGGTTAAAACTTCAGAAGAGTTTGACGCAAAACTGACAGAGAGAATAGAGGGAGAGTACAGGCAGGAGAGTGATTACAGATTCCGCAAAGACCTTGTAGACTACATGATTAAGAAGTTCAAGCTGGAACTTCCGGAGGACTTCCTAAAGAAATGGTTGTTCAAAATCAACGAGGGCAAGTTTACAATGGAGCAGATAGAGAAGGAATTCCCATTGTTCCTGCAAGATTACCGCTGGCAGATGATTACCCGTAAAGTGGTTGAGGATCAAAAGATTCAGATTAAGAAAGAAGATTTGAAGGCTGAGGCAAAGAAAATGACTGCCAATCAGTTTGCAATGTACGGAATGATGGATGTTCCGGAGGACCAACTGGATAAATATTCAGAGACTGTACTTGGAAACGAAAAAGAAGTAAGCAAGATTTTTGAGAAGTGTGAGGAGGATAAAGTTGTTGATTATCTGAAGGGTATAATAACAGTTGAGAAAAAAGACATTACCCAGGAGGAGCTTGTCAAAATGAATGCTAAAGAGAATAACAAATAGCAAAATTGAATAGATGAAATCAGATTTTGAAAAATTTGCTACCGGTAAGTGTGGCGTAGATTCTTTAACTTTAAGCGGTTACAGGCAACTTGTAAGCGAGCGCGTCCCCTCAGCGGGAGCTGCTGCAAGCAAAAATGCGTATATCAATCCTACAATCATAGAGGAGAGGCAGCTGAATGTTGCTACAATGGATGTTTTCTCCCGGCTTATGATGGACAGGATTATATTCCTGGGAGTGCCTATCAATGACGATGTTGCAAACATCATACAGGCGCAGCTGCTATATCTGGATTCATCTGATTCTGCTTCCGATATTCAGTTGTATATTAATTCTCCGGGCGGAGTTGTTTCTGCCGGATGGGGAATTTATGATACCATGAATCTTGCTCATTCTCAGGTTGCTACAATATGCACCGGAATGGCTGCGTCTATGGCCGCAATACTTCTTGCCGCCGGAGTAAAAGGAAAGAGAAGCGCACTTCCCCACTCAAGAATTATGATTCATCAGCCTCTTGGCGGAGTGGAAGGTCAGGCTTCAGATATTGAAATAGAGGCAAGAGAAATTATTAAGACCCGCAAGGAGCTTTATGAGTCATTGGCTCTTAATACAGGCAAGAGTATCAAGCAGATAGAGAAGGATGCAGACAGAAATTACTGGATGACTTCCACAGAGGCCAAAGAGTACGGAATGATTGATGAGATTCTTGGCAAGGATAAAAAAGAGAAAAAATAACTGTCGAGACAGATATTAAAATGCAAGACAATCAAAAAGTAAAAGGACCGCAGGCGCCGGAAAAGAGGTGTGTGATTTGCGGGAGAAAAGAGGGAGAGGTACAACTTCTGCAAGGACGTTACGGATACGTTTGCGCTGATTGTATTGTGCAGACTTATAGCTATTTAAATGATGTTGTAGGACTCGGCAAAGAGGATAATAAACAATTTGCAGAGCAGACAAAAAAAGATTTTAAGCTGCTGACTCCAAAGGAGATTAGCAAATTTTTGGATAGCTATGTAATAGGGCAGGAAGAGGCTAAGAAATATCTCTCTGTTGCGGTGTACAACCACTATAAGAGAATTCTTCATGCTGAGGAGAAGGCAAAAGATGATTTTGATCTGGAGAAATCAAATGTTCTTCTTGTAGGTCCCACAGGCACGGGCAAAACTCTATTGGCCAGGACTATAGCCAAGATGCTTCATCTTCCTTTTGCAATTGTAGATGCTACTGTTCTTACGGAAGCCGGATATGTTGGAGAAGATGTTGAGAGTATTCTTACACGTCTTCTGCAAGATGCGGATTACAATGTGGAGAAGGCGCAGATGGGAATTGTCTTTATAGATGAGATAGATAAGATAGCGCGTAAGAGCGATAATCCGTCAATAACCAGAGATGTCTCCGGTGAGGGTGTTCAGCAGGCGCTGTTGAAAATTCTGGAAGGAAATATCGTAAACGTTCCTCCTCAGGGAGGCCGCAAACATCCTGAGCAAAAGATGATTGCAGTGGATACAAAAAATATTTTGTTTATCTGCGGCGGAGCTTTTGAGGGAGTAGAGAAGAAAATTGCACAGCGTCTTAACACAAAAGTTGTCGGATATGGAGCGCAGGAAAAACTTAAAGGCGTTGACCGCAAAGAGATGCTTAAATATATTGCCCCGCAAGATTTGCGTTCTTATGGTCTGATTCCGGAACTGATAGGAAGGCTCCCGGTGGTTACATACTTGCATCCCCTTGATAAAAAGGCTCTTCTGGATATTCTTACTAAACCAAAAAATGCACTCATTAAGCAATATCAGCTGCTGTTTAAGATGGACGGAATCAATCTTGTGGTTGGCGACGATGTGCTTAACTTTATTGTAGATACTGCAGTTAAATATAACCTTGGCGCCAGAGGGTTACGCTCTATATGTGAGGCAATTATGCTGGATGCCATGTATGATGCGCCATCAGAGAAGAAGAGAGTGCTCATAGAGAATAAAAACGCTGACTTTGCAGCAGGCTCCATGAAAGAGTTTAAAGTAACACTTGACTACGCAAAAGAAAAAGTGAATAGGCTTACCGGCAATTTGTTTTTGAGAGCCTGAGAGTGCGTTAACTCTTGAGTTTAAAAGATTGTTACTGTAACAAGATGACATATAAGGAGTTATATAATCAAATAAAGAAGAAGAAAAGCTTCTTGTGCGTCGGGTTGGATTCCGACATTTCCAAGATTCCTGCTTGTGTCAAAGAAAAATTTGGCACGGAAAAGTCTCAGTATGAATTTAATAAAGCAATTATAAAAGCTACTGCAAAGTATGCCGTTGCATATAAGATAAATACTGCTTTCTATGAGTCTGAAGGTGCTCAAGGTTTTGAACAGATGGCTCTTACGGTAAGGTATATCAAAAAATACTATCCGGAAATTTTTGTGATTGCAGATGCAAAGCGCGGAGATATTGGCAATACCGCGGAGCAATATGCAAAATCTTTTTTTGAAAAAATGAATTTTGATGCGGTGACTCTTTCTCCATATATGGGGGCAGACGCTGTGATGCCGTTCTTAAAATACAAAGGTAAATGGGCTGTGGTTCTGGCTCTTACGTCAAACAAATCTGCAGAAGATTTTGAAACTTTAAAAGTTTGCGGTGTGTATGCTGAAAAAAAAATCGGTAGCGATTATTTGTTTGAGCGCGTAATTAAAGAGTCTGCAAATTGGGGAGATAAAAACAATATAATGTTTGTTGTTGGTGCAACTCATCCGGAAAAACTTGCTCAGATTAGGGCAATAGCTCCCGACAGTTTTCTGCTTGTGCCTGGCGTGGGAGCTCAGGGAGGAACAGTAACCGATGTTGCAACTCGCGGAATGAACGGCAGTTGCGGCCTTCTTGTTAATTCATCAAGAGGAATTGTTTTTGCAGGCTGTGATAAAAAATTTGCTTCAGATGCGGCGGCAAAGGCAAAAGAACTTGCTGCTGAAATGTCCCTGTTTGTAAAATAAACTAAATATGAAAAACTTGATAAGAAAAATTTTCATGGCGGCGGCGTTGCTGCTGTGTTTATTTGTAATGCCTTGTGAATCTGTTTATTCGCAAGGACTTCCTGTTCAGCCTAAAGTGAGCGTTAAACAGGCAAGCTTGGATAACTCTTTGGCAATTCTTTTTACCGGTGACCTGCACTCTTGCGTTGATAAATATCCGCAGCTGGCAACTTTTATTAAACAGGAGAAACTGTTTTTTGAAAAGAAAGGTTTTACTGTAATTGTTGTGGATGCCGGGGATATTGCAATGGGCAGCGTTTTTTCCGCCGTAACTAATACAGAAGCATCTGAATACAGATCTCTTGGATTAATGGGATATGATGCATATATATTTGGTAATCACGATTTTGACATTGGTTTAAAATCCCTTGGATATACATTCTACAATGCAAATATTCACGGCAGAAATATTAATCCCGTTACAAAGGAACCAATCAACTTCCCCGTAAATGTTACTGCAAACTTGGGCAAAACAAATGATGAGACATTTGAGAATGCCCGCTCTTACATAGGTGAAAAGAGTTACATCATAATGAACAGAAATGGTGTTAAGATTGGAATCTTTGGACTTCTTGGCAAAGGCGCATTCAACGTTTGCAATGAGAGAGAGAATATGACGCTGCTAGATCCAATAAAGACTGCAAAGACTATAGTTCAGACACTTAAAACACTTGGAGCAGATTATATAATTTGTCTTTCTCACAGCGGAACGCTTCTAAAAGATAAAAGTGAAGACGGAATTCTTGCAAAGGAGTGTCCTGATATAGACGTGATAATCAGCGGGCATGATCATGAGGCAATTTTCAGACCTTGGCAAGTTGGAAACGTTGTTATTGGGGCTGCTGGTTCAAACGGAGCTTTCCTTGGGGAAGTTGGCTTATCTAACGGAGAAAACAGTTTAAAAGAGAGAGAGAATCACTTGGTATTCTATGGCTTGAGAAGTATCCCTTCAGACACTAAACCCGATCCCGCTTTAAAAATGCTATTGGACAGCGTAGAATTAAAAGTTATAGGCAAGTTCAATAACCAATTTGGAATTTCTCCGTCCGGAGTTGTTACAAGACAAAAAATGCCGCTAGACGGGAAACCGGATAAATTTGGGGATTTCCCTCTTGGAGAGGCTATTGCAAGAAGTTATTTTTATGCTGCAGCTCACAATGCTCCTTCAAACATTGATACATCAAAGATGTTTTCAGTTGTTCCTGCAGGGGTTATTAGAAAAGGTTTGTCTGTCGGGGATATAAAATACAGTGATGCGTTTAATATCCTTCCTTTAGGTTTGGATCCTGAGGGCAAATTGGGATATCCAATTGTAGAGTGCTGGATTACAGGCAAAGAGCTTAAGGATTTGTGTGAAGTGAATGCCTCAATTGCGGGCAAGATGCCGGATGCTTACATGACTTTCTATGGTCTGACTTATACGTATAATCCTGCCGCGCTTCCTTTCTTTAGAGTTAAAAAAGTTTACTTGCACGGAAAAGCCGTTCAGTCAGATGAATTGTATCACGTTGTAACAGGCTACTATACAGTAATGTGTTTGGATGTTATAAACAAAAATTCGCACGGCTTATTAAAGATTATACCAAAGGATCAAAATGGAAAGTCAATAAGGCAAATTAATGACATGCTGCTTAAGCGTTCTATAAATGAGCGCAAGAAAGTTGGATGTGTTAATGAGTGGTATGCATTTGCTGAATACATGAGAGAAACTGGCTCGCAGCCAAAAACTGCAGCGCAGGCGGGGAAAGTGGAGTACAATGCAGCTGTCAGACTGGCCTACGCCGGATACATCATATTATTCATAATAGCAATGTTCTTTATTATCCGTGGAATCATTTGGCTGGCAAAAGGAGCTAAACGCAGTCAGCATGCGGATGAATAGTCCGGCAATTAGGAATTTAGGATATAACTTATTTCTTTAAAGGCGAAGGTTTTTCTTTCGCCTTTTTTAGTTTCCAGCACAAGACAAGAATTCTCATCAATGCCAACTATCTTAGCTTCAAATACTTTCCCTTTTTTAATCTCGACAGTTTTATCTTCTTCCTCCGTAAGGTCTGAGTATTTATGGTACTCTCCTATCCTGTAAAGAGCGGACAAATAACGTTTTGTAAGTTTTTTAAAATTGCCGTTCCTATCGTGTTCCCTTCTTGCAGCATCATACTCTTTGAATATTTCTGCAAGAAGCTCCGGCAACTCTTTATGTGTATCAAATTTTACTGATTTGTTTGCTCTCTTTGATTCAATCTCCAGAACCATTGAAGTAGGATTTGGAACATTTGACGGAAATACTCTTTGATTAATATTTAAACCAATTCCGGATATGCTCTGTGACAGATTGTCACCCGTTACCACGTTTTCTATAAGTATTCCGCATATCTTTCTGTCCCCGACATATACATCGTTAGGCCATTTGATCTTAGCATTTATTCCTTTGGCTTTAAGATAGTTAAATAGTCCCAACGTGCATATTTGAGAAATTGCAAACTGCTCCTGTGCAGAGATAAACCCGGGTTTAAAGAGTATGCTAAACATGAGGTTGTCACCCGCTTTGCTTATCCATTTATTTCCCCTTTGGCCGCGTCCCGCACTTTGAAAATCAGCGGCCCATGTAAATCTGTCGGGAGCTTCTGAAGCACCCTCAATAGCTCTGTTGTTGGTGGAATCTGTGGTTTCATACCACTTTATTTCAAGTTTTTTTGACATAGTGTGAATTGGCTGATTTTTTGCTGTATCTTTGCTGCAAAGATAATAATTTACAAAGCAGTATGAGAAAAGAGCAAAAAGGAACAGATGGCAAAAAGACCGTAAAAAAGGTTGTTAAAAAACAACCCGTGAAAAGAGTTCCAAAGGCAAAACTTTCACCCGTAAAAGTAGTAGAGAACAAAGAGGGGGTAAAGGCGGTGAACGTTATTGCAAACGCAATGCTGGATAAGAAGGCAAAAAATGTTTGCTCTCTAGATTTGAGAAAGGTTGGTGCAAGCATCTGTGATTTTTTTGTTATCTGCAATGCGGAATCTACAACTCAAGTTAGGGCAATTGCGGATAATGTTGGAGATGAGATGATTGTCAAGTGTGATAGAAAGCCTGTCAGGGAACAGGGAAAAGAGAATTCTTTTTGGATTATTTTAGATTACGGCGATGTTGTTGTGCATATATTCCAGACTCAGTACAGAGAATTTTATAGACTGGAAGAGTTGTGGAATGACTGCAAGAAAACTACTTATGAGGATTAAAGTTCAATATGGAGAATAAAAATCAGAAAAAAAATATGATGGGGAGAGGCGGTACCAACCCCCCACGGTTTAATACGTTTTGGATTTATATCCCTTTGCTTGCATTTCTTGGCTATATGTGGTTCTGGGGAGCAAAGGGGGGAGATCCTATAAAGACGGAGTGGTATAAGGTTAAGGAACAGATGGTTCCAGCGGGCGATGTAGATAAAATTACTTTTGTAACAAATCAGAATAGAGCTGAGGTTACAATTAAGAAAGATAGTCTTAAGAAATACAAGAATTACTTTGGCGGACGTATTCCAAAAATGTCTCCTCAATTCTTCTTCATTGTGTCCAATAATTTTGATTCTGAGCAGCAGCTCAATGCGGCAAGAGAATCTCTTCCTGCAAATAAGCGTTTTGGCATTGCTACAGAAGAGAGGAACAATTATTGGGGGACAATTCTTAACTGGCTGTTATTCCCTCTGTTAATATTTGTACTGTGGATTTTTATGTTCCGCAGAATGACCGGGGGAGGGGCCGGCGGCATTGGCGGCGGTGGCGGCGGCGGCGGAATTTTTTCCGTTGGCAAGAGCCAGGCAAAACTGTTTGATAAGGACAATACAGCACGTGTAACTTTCAAGGATGTAGCGGGTTTGGAAGAGGCAAAGCAGGAGGTGATGGAGATAGTAGACTTTCTAAAGAATCCAAAAAAATATACTGCACTGGGCGGAAAAATTCCCAAAGGAGCTTTGCTGATTGGTCCTCCGGGGACCGGTAAAACATTGCTTGCCAAGGCTGTAGCCGGAGAGGCAAATGTACCGTTTTTCTCAATTAGCGGTTCAGACTTTGTGGAGATGTTTGTTGGTGTTGGAGCAAGCCGAGTAAGGGACTTGTTCAAACAGGCAAAAGAAAAGGCGCCTTGCATTGTTTTCATAGATGAGATTGATGCGGTTGGACGTGCCAGGGGAAAGAATGCGGGATTCTCATCTAACGATGAGAGAGAAAACACTCTTAACCAGCTGCTTACAGAGATGGATGGTTTTGGGACAAATAGCGGAGTTATCATTCTTGCCGCTACAAACCGTGCGGACATCTTGGATAAGGCGTTGATGAGAGCTGGAAGATTTGACCGTCAGATAAATGTGGACCTTCCGGAACTTAAGGATAGGGAGGAAATTTTTAAAGTTCACCTTAAAGATTTGAAATTGGACCCGCAGTTGGATACAAGTTTTCTTGCACAGCAAACTCCCGGATTTTCAGGTGCGGACATTGCAAACGTTTGCAATGAGGCTGCTTTGATAGCTGCGCGGTATGATAAGAAGTTTGTTGAGCGTCAGGATTTTATGGACGCCATAGACAGAATAGTGGGAGGTTTGGAGAGGAAGAGCAAAATCATTCCTCCTAATGAAAAGAAGACAATTGCATATCATGAGGCAGGACATGCAACTGTAAGCTGGTTCTTGCCAAATGCAAATCCTCTTTTAAAAGTTACCATTATTCCAAGAGGAAAAGCTCTTGGTGCAGCTTGGTATCTTCCTGAGGAGAGGCAGATTACAACAAAGGAACAAATGATGGATGAGCTTGCATCTCTGATTGGAGGGCGTGTTGCAGAAGAGATTGTAAACAAAAAAGTTTCATCTGGTGCTCTTAATGATTTGGAACGGCTGACCAAGCAGGCTTACGCAATGGTTGCTTATTACGGAATGAGCGATGCGGTTGGCAACGTATCATATTATGATTCCCAGGACCAGGGTTATAATTTCAATAAGCCGTTCAGTGAAAAAACAGCAGAGCTTATTGACGTTGAGGTTAAAAACATCATCAATAAAGCTCATCAGATGGCACGCAAAGTGTTGGATGAGCACTTTGAAGGCTTCTCTGAACTTGCAAAATTGCTGCTGGAAAAAGAAGTTATTTTCACAGAGGACCTTGAGCGTATTTTTGGTCCAAGAGTAAAAGAGTAGGCGTTATGAAGGAAGTTATAGTAAGGTCAATAAGCGGAGTTGTATTTGTTGCGGTGATTCTTGCATCGCTGCTATTTTCTCCTTTTACATATCTTGCTGTATTTGCCATTTTAGTATCGCTTGTGATGAGTGAGTATTTAAGACTCACGATAGGTGAAGGAAAATTTCTGCTTAAAGTTGCCTCCATTGCTGCCGGGGTGCTTTTGTTCATTCTCTCATTTTTTATTATTGGCTTTGGATGGAGCCCCGTATGTCTGCTTGCAGTGCCGGCAATTGCGGTTTTGCTCCCAATAATAAATTTGTATTCAAAGAGTTATAGTGGAATCGGAAATGCATTTGCATCTTTGGTTTACATTGCTCTGCCGTTTGCCCTCTTAAACTTTCTTGCTTTTCCGCGTTATTGGAGCGGAGTTTACAATGGTTGGACAACGGCCGCGCTGTTTATAATCCTTTGGTCTTCCGACGTTGGCGCCTATTGTTTCGGAACCATTTTTGGACAGGGGGAACACGGGCATAAATTATTCCCCTCAATTTCTCCAAAAAAATCTTGGGAAGGAATAATTGGAGGAGCAATTACTGCCGGAATAGCTGCCGTAATTTTGGGAGTTACAAGGGTTCTAAATTTCTCTGTTTTTGGTGATGTAATATTTACATTTTTGATTTTTGCCGCCGGGGTTTATGGAGATTTGGTTGAGTCTCAGTTAAAGCGTAATTTTGGCGTCAAGGATTCAGGTACAATAATGCCCGGACACGGGGGCATGCTGGACAGATTTGACAGTGCGCTTCTGGCTTTTCCGGTTGCAGTTATTTTTACTCTGGTATGTTGGGGCTAGCCCAATTATTATAGATTGCTAACAATGAATTAATTGTCATGATTATTCACAAAGAAGGATATGGAGCTCTGATAATAACATTCTTGGTATTTGCCGTGATTATAGGCATTATCTGGCTCTTTTTTGGAGTAACATTTATCACATCTACAATTGCAATTTTATTTGCAGCTCTTTTTGTTTTTATTGCCTATTTTTTCCGCGTGCCCAAAAGGGTTGCGTTGATTGATGAGTCTTCAGTCATATCAGCTGCAGATGGTAAAGTGGTAATTATTAAGGAGGTAGAGGAGGATGAATTTTTGCATTCAAGATGCAGGCAAGTTTCCGTTTTCATGGGAATTTGCAATGTTCATATAAATTATTTTCCGGTTAGCGGAAAGGTGTTGTATTATAAACATCACTGGGGAAATTATCTGGTTGCTTGGCATCCAAAGTCTTCCGTAAAGAATGAAAGAACAAGCATTGCAGTGGAGACGGCAGGAGGCAAGAGGATTTTCCTGCGTCAAATTGCCGGTTATGTAGCGCGCAGAATTGTTTGTTATGCAAAAGAGAATGAACATGCTAATCAATGTGATCAGTTGGGATTCATTAAGTTTGGCAGCCGTCTGGATTTATTCCTGCCTTTGGACGCAGAGATTAAAGTTAATGTGGGAGATAAGGTTACGGCTTGTCAGACAGTCATTGCAAAATTATAAACCACAAGATTTTTATTACTAAAAATATGAGCGTATTGGTAGCACCATCAATGTTGAGCGCAGATTTTGGAAATCTGGATAAAGACATTGATATTGTAAATAATTGTGGAGATATTTTTCATCTGGATATAATGGATGGTGTCTTTGTTCCAAACATATCTTACGGAACTCCTGTTATAAAGGCAATTACAAAGAGGGCAAAACGTCCCGTGGAAGCACATTTAATGATTGTTGAACCGCAGAAATTTTTTAAAGATTATCAAAGTTGCGGAGTCGGAAGTATTAGCGTACACTATGAAACTTGCCTCCATTTAAACAGAACCGTGCAACAAATAAAAGAACTCGGAATGAAGGCCGGAGTGGCTATCAACCCTGGAACAAGCGTATACCTTTTGGATGAAATCATTTCTGAAGCAGATTATGTGGTGCTAATGTCTGTTAACCCGGGTTTTGGAGGGCAGCGCTATATTCCTACGTCTACAGAGAAAATTGTACGTCTAAAAAAATTCATACAGCAGCGCAATCCAAAATGTTTGATAGAAGTTGACGGAGGAGTTAATCTTCAAAATGTTAAAGAAATCAAGGATGCCGGTGCAGATATTTTGGTGGCGGGCAGTGCTGTATTTGGCAGCTCTAATCCAAGCATGGCCATTCAAGAAATTAGAGGAAATTAGAGGAAATTAGAGGGGATTAGAGGGAATTAGAGGGGGAAAAAAAGTGCGCTGTTTTTACAGCGCACTTTTTTTTTACCGTGTATTGTGTTGGCTATTTTATATTCTTCACCATCTCAACCAATAATTTGCGGAATTTCTCCAAAGAAGCCAAATCCAGCTTCTCACCGGGAGCATGAACGCCACGCAAAGTCGGTCCTATTGAAACCATATCCATATCAGGGAATTTAAGACTGAACAATCCGCACTCAAGTCCGCAAGGGGTTACAACTACTTCAATGTTAGTATTGAATATCTTTTTATATGCGTTTTTGCAGATTTCCAAAGTAGGGGAATTCAGTTTAGGCGTCCAGCCAGGATATTCAGATGTACGGACAACTTTTGCACCGGCAAGAGCCCAACAAGCTTCAACCTGCTGCGCCATCCATTTTCTCTCAGAATCCACTGCGCTTCTCTGGCTGGTTGTCACTTTTATTGTGTTGCCAGGCATCATCTTAACGGAAGCAAGGTTGGTGGATACTTCTACAAGTCCATTTATAGTATCGCTGATTTTGTAAACGCCGTGAGGAGATGAAACCATTGCATAAACAAGTGCTGCCATAACATTTTGGTCTATAGCCTTTTTAGTGCTTTCTGCGGGAGTCAGCTCCATTTGAACGCCCTTGTCAGATAACTTATATTCATCTTTAATTTCGGCTGCAACAGTTTCAAAAATCTTTGTTATAGAGGCTTTTGCATTCTTATTGAATCCAATAATTGCATGAGCTTCACGTGCAATTGCGTTGTCTTTATTGCCGCCGTCAATCTCATAAAGTTCAATGTTGTGCTTATGTAAAATTCCAAACAGAATTCTTGCAAGCATCTGGTTAGCATTGACTCTATTTTTATTAATATCATCTCCGCTATGTCCGCCAAGACTTCCAAATACTCTAATTTGGTATTTTAAGAAACCTTTTGTCTGAGGTTCCGGAGTATATTTTAAAGTCGCGATAGAGTCTAATCCGCCGGCGCAGCCTATGCAAACCTGTCCTTCATCCTCTGAGTCAAGATTCAGAAGTATTTTTCCCGTAACAAACATAGGATCAAGGGCCTTAGCTCCATCCAAACCCGTCTCTTCTGATGTAGTAAACAATGCCTCAATTTTTCCCGTTTTAAGATCAGGATCTATTAGAACTGCAAGTTGGCTTGCCATTCCAATACCACAGTCTGCGCCAAGTGTTGTATCGTGCGCAACCAGCCATCCGTCCTCTTCTTTATAATTGATAGGGTCTTTGCTCCAGTCATGTTTTACACCTGCGTTTTTCTCACAGACCATATCACAGTGACTCTGCATAATTATTGTTGAAACTTTCTCCATTCCCTTATCTGCGGGTTTGGTAATAAGAACGTTACCGGCTTTGTCTTTTTTTGCAGGAAGATTATGTTTCTTTGCAAAATCAAAAAGCCATTTTCCTATTTTCTCTTCATGTCCGCTCTCTCTTGGAACGGTAGTTATTTCTTTAAAGATGTTTAGAATATCATTGCTAGTCATAATCATGATTTTAAATTATTCTATTAAATAATAATCGTAAAGTTAATAAAAAAAGCAGCATGAGAATGCTGCTTTTTTTTAGTTTCCGGCGGGCTTCAATTGTTTTTCAAGCTCGGTTACGTATCGCCTGATATTTCTGTCAGTTTCAATCAAATCTGAAACTGTGTTGCAGGCGTGAATGACTGTTGCATGGTCTTTGCCGCCAATCTGGCTCCCAATGGATGCCAAAGATGTCTTTGTAAGATTTCTTACAAGATACATTGTTATTTGTCTTGCCTGTACAATCTCTCTCTTTCTTGTTTTTGAGACAATTGCATCGCGTGAGATTTTAAAGTAATCGCAAACTGTATTGCGTACCTTGTCCAAGGATATTTCCTGATTCTCAACATTAACAATTTGCTCTGTTACGCGTTTTGCAAGGTCAAGTGTAATGTCCTCTCTGTTAAGGGTTGAGTGAGCAAGAAGTGATACCAGAGTTCCTTCAATTTCTCTCACGCTCCCAGTTACTTTTTCTGCAAGGAAATTTATAACGTCATCCGGAAGTACAATGCCTTCAGCCTGGCTCTTTGCAATAAAAATATTTTTCCGCGTATCAAAATCCGGAGGCAAAAGCTCTGCGGATAAACCCCATTTAAATCTTGACAATAGTCTAGATTCCAGTCCCTGCATGCTGCCGGGTGCGCAATCAGACGTTAAAACAAGCTGTTTGCCGGATTGTTGTAAATGATCAAAGATGTGGAAGAAGGCATTCTGAGTGCCCTCTTTTTTTGCGAATTCCTGTACGTCATCTATAATTAATACATCAATCGTCTGGTAGAAGTGAAGAAAATCCGTAAGATTGTTCTTAACGTTAACAGCGTCCATATATTGTGTCTGGAATCTGTTTGCACTAACATATAAAACGATTTTATCAGGATATTTTTCCTTAACTCTTAATCCTATCGCCTGAGCTAAATGGGTTTTACCCAAGCCAGAGCCTCCGTAAATGAAAAGAGGGTTAAACGGGCTGTTGCCCGGAGCTGCCGCCACTTTCTCCCCTGCATTTTTCCCAAGACGATTGCAAGAACCCTCTATGAAATTTTCAAAAGAGTACTTGGGATTAAGCTGAGGATCAATGTGAAGCTTTTGCAAACCAGGAATAATGAAAGGGTTAGGTATAACAGCCTCATCCTTGCTGTTACGCTGAATAGGGAAAGGAACGGGCCTGTTTGTAGGCCATTTCCCATTCTGGTGAGGGATAGTAACAAAAGAACCTCCCACAACCCTGACGTTGTACATAAGCTTAACGGAATCTCCTAGAACCTTCTTTAGAGCTGCCGCCAAAATATCTATAAGTCGGTCGCTCTCCAGCTGACGCATGTGTTCATCAGAAAGTACCTCAATTGTCAGAGTGGAGCCAATAAGACTTAGCGCCCTTACCGGTTTAAACCATTTTTCATATACTGCTTCTGGTGTGTTGTTTTTTATAAACTGCAAACACTCATTCCAAACTTGTATGTGCTTCGTGCTCTCCATCTGATAAAATTGATCTTTTTGCTTGAACAAAAGTGGTGAAAAAAAAGTTATAAAAAAATTTAAAAACTATTGTTTATTTGAGAAATATTTTAATAGGCTATAAATCAGATTAAAAAAAATGCATAATTTTCAATTGCCTATTAATCAATAGTTTATATGTAATTTGCTTGTTTCCTTTAAGATATGAGGGGATTTATTTTAGTCTCAATTTGTACTCATTCTAAAAGACAGTCACCCTTATGTATTTTTTAGGATTCTCTTTAATTTTTTTCACCAAATCGTCAACCTCTCTCATCAAACTATCCATGGAGTTGTGCAATTCATCATTGGTCATCAATTTTCCAAGCGTAGAATTGGGGTTTTGCATCTGTTTAAGCAATTTGTTTAATTGGTCAATACTCTCTTTAAGTTGCAGTTCTGACAATTGCTGAGAAGTCTTGTTCAAATTGACCAATGTCGTCGACAGATTTCCGTGAGGGTCATTTAGCGTATATGTCAAGCCATTAACGTTCTTAATGGCAGATGATAAGTCCGGGGTCATTGAATTAAGAGAGGCGGAAAGCTGTTCTGTATTAGACAGCGTGCTATTTAAATTTGCAAAAGAATTCTGCAGGTTATAACGGGCGTTAGAATCTAAGATAAGATTTATATTATCCAGCGTTTTGTTGAGATTTCCAATTAGCGCATATACCTGATCCCTAAGCGGTCCCATTGATTGGTAAAGAAGAGACATCATATCCGGAATGTTGCTTCCTTTAAGAGTGTCTCCGTCTTTTGCGTGGATACCGGCAGTTCCAAGTCCAATCCTCAGTGACTTTGACCCAAGAATATCGGAGCTGTAGGTTTCCGCCCTGGAATCTATAGGAATTGCATAATCATTTTTGATAGAAAGTTTTACAAGAAAGCTGTCTTTTTGAGGAGCAAAATTTATGCTCTCAACGGTTCCAACCTTAAGACCCCTTATATATACGGGGCCGGTTACAGACAATCCTTGCACATCGTCAAGATAGGTGTAGCACCTGAAGTTTTTCTTAAACAAATCATGATCTTTTAAAAAGTTGATAGTAAAGAACATAGCCGCTATCACCAATATGACAAAAAATCCTATTTTCTGACTGCTTGTAAATTTCATATTGCGAATATAGTTAATTTACAATCTTGCCGTTGCTTATTTTTATTACAAAAGCGCCTTTAAACGTTCTGCCAACTTCGCTCAAATTTCTTGCTGCCTCAGAGCGGGCGCCCCAGTTCCCCAAATAATATTTATAAGCTCCTCCTATCTTCACAAAATCAGCATCTTTCCTCCCTTTCAAATCGGGGGAGTTCTTGCCAAGTTCTCTGTTTACAGAGAGTATCTGAATGCAATAAAAGGTCTCACCGCTGTTCTTGTCCTCTATCTCTCTTGTTTTTGCGGTTTCTTGAGTATCGGCAGGATACAGCAATTCCTTGCGGCTGTTTTCAGTGGCATTATTCTCAGATATATTGCTTTTCACAACTGTATCTTTGTTGTTAAACCTCTCGCTCTCTCTGTTTGTATTCTCTTCATTCTCACGGATGTTACCTTCCTCTACATTGCCGTCTTCCTCTTTATGTTCACTGTTTTCCTTTATATCATCTTGTCCCGCATTAGCTTTGGCAAGCAGCGCATTTTCATCTGCAAATGCGTCAGGTGGCAGATTTTCCAGTTTTCCGCCCTCATAGAGAATTTTATATTTTGAGAATGCTCTAAGAAGGTTTGCGGCAATTTGTCTTTGTCCATCTTCTGAAGTAATTATCTCCAAATCAGTGTTATTTGAAATAAAGCCAATCTCAGTCAGGATTGCCGGCATGGCAGCTTTCCACAAAACATACAAGGCACCAGGTTTAACTCCGCGGTTGGTTCTTATTGGTCCGTTCTGATATTGCTCCTGAATGCATTGCGCAAGTTTAATGCTCTGCTCCAAGTGGGAATTCTGCAGCAGTGAAAAAATAATGTAAGACTCCGGAGAGTTTGGGTTAAAGCCGGAATACTTTGATGAATAATCACTTTCCAAGGTAATCACAGAGTTTTCCCTCTTAACCAGCTCAAAGTTTCCGCTCTTGTGAGTTCCCATAACAAATGTCTCTGTACCTATTCCGTTAGTGCCGGGTTCAGAGTTAACATGTATGGATATAAATAAATCTGCTTTATTTCTATTTGCTATTGCTGACCTTTCTTCAAGCGGAACAAAGAAATCTGAATTTCTTGTAAAGATTACATTTATAGACGGGTAGGCTACACTAAGCATTGCTCCAAATTTAAGAGCAACTGCAAGAGTAATATTTTTTTCTTTAAATTTTTTATCCTTGCTCATTGCTCCCGTGTCTCCTCCGCCGTGTCCCGCATCTATTACAACTGTCTTTATGTTAGGCGTTTGCAGCGACTGGGCAAATGATTGAAATGGCATAAGCGCAATCAATAATAAAAATGCGGCGCAGAATAATTTTTTGCGAGACCGCACATTACCAATTTTTTTTCTATTAAATGCTAATGGCATATTAGTTGTAAAAATATGTTAAATTTGCGCACTTGTCGGGTAGCATCCCGACAGATACAAAAGTACTAAAAATAAAGCCGTAGTGCAAAGAGATGCATTTTGATGTCTTTTAGAAAGTCACCCTACATAGAAACTTGCATTGTTATTGCATGCTGTTTGTTGAGCATGCAGGGCTTTGCCATGCTCCAAAATCACAAGGTTAAGAGGAACAAAAATGCGCATTCAGAGCAGGTTGCTAATGCTAACAGCTTGTCTTCAAAAATATTAGATACAACTGCAAATACTGCTAAATTCAGAGATACTACAATACAGTTTGGAAAAGATTCTGTCGGGAGAAAAATCGTAAATGACTCTCTGGGAAGAGATTCTATTGCGGATTCCGCTCAGATAAGCATGCTTAAAGAGCCTGTGTTCTCTACGGCAAAGGACTCTATAGTGGAGGACTTTACAGAGGGAAGAAAAATGATTTATTATTACGGAGGCGTAACAGTAAATTATACAAATATTTCTATTTCCGCAGATTATATGGCATATAACATGGAGACTAAAACCGTGTTTGCCAAGGGATTGCCGGATAGTACGGGAGTGATTCAGGGGAGGCCTGTGATGAAAGAGGGAAGCAGTTCTTATGAGATGGAGAGCGTATATTACAATTTTAAGAGCAAGAAGGCCAAAATTAGAAATATGGTTACGCAAGAAGGCGAGGGATATGTGCACGGAGATTTCCTAAAGAAAATGCCGGATAATTCTATTAACATTTCCAAGGGAAGATATACCACTTGCGATGCGGATCCTCCTCATTTCTATTTGCAAATGACTGCTGCAAAGGTAATTAACAGCGGTGCCGTTAAGAAGACCGTGTTTGGTCCTGCCTATGTTGTGGTTGAAGATGTGCCAACGCCGTTTGCTCTTCCATTTGGATTTGTTCCAAGAATCAGCAAAAGAAGCGGAGGAATTTTAATTCCTACTTACGGGGAGGAGACGGCCAGAGGATTCTATTTGAGAGGTTTAGGATATTATTTTGTTTTTGGAGAACATTTGGATATTGCTGCAACGTGTGATATTTACACCAGAGGTTCATGGGCTTTGAATGCAAATATGAGATACAGCAAAAGATATAAATACGCCGGAACATTCAGCGGTGTTTATTCTGTTGATAAAACAGGTGAACAGGGTTCTCCGGATTATTTCAAGACAACTAACTTTGCGTTAAACTGGTCTCACTCAATGGATTCCAAGGCAAGGCCAGGAACAACTTTTAGAGCATCGGTTAATTTTTCCACCCCCTCAAACAGTACGTACAATTCAACTACAATTCAGAAGGCGCTGACAAATCAGATATCATCTTCAATTTCATATACAAAGGCATGGGCCGGAACGCCGTTCTCTTTATCTGTCAATGCATTGCATAGCCAGAACTCCAGAGACAGCTCTTATGCAGTAACGTTTCCTAACCTTACATTCACCGTTGCAAGAATTTATCCTTTCCGCAGAAAAGTTCAGGTGGGAAAGCAGAAATTTTATGAGACAATTTCCTTCAATTACTCCGCAAACCTTGATAACAAAATAAACTTTAAGAGTTCCGATGTGGGTGATTCTGACTTCTTTAAGAAGATGAAAAACGGATTGCGCCACAATATTTCAATAGGACTTCCAACATTTACTCTGTTCAAATACATTCAAGGTTCTCCCGGGGTATCATACGGGATGAACTGGTTCTTCTCAGACGCTAAAGAGTATTATGACCAGGAACAGCAGAAAGTGGTAACGGAATATTCCAATCCTTTCAGCACTTTTGGAGTTACACAGACCTATGCGTTTAGCCTTGGTTTCTCTACAAGATTGTATGGCTTGTTTCAATTTGGAAAGAATCATACATTGCAGGCTATCAGACACATGATAACTCCAACGTTAAGTTTTAGCTATCAGCCGGAAATGGGGACTGCATCTAACGGTTACACTAGGTTGAATTATATTGACAAGAGCGGAACAGCGCATTCAATCGTTTACAATAAATATTCAGGGCAGATTTATTCTCCTCCCGGAACTGGAAAAAGTGCAGGCATGACTTTTTCCTTTGGAAATAATATTGAGGCAAAGATTAAATCAAAAGCTGATACATCCGGAACCGGAACAAGAAAAGTCAAGCTGATAGACCAGCTGAATATCAGCGGTTCATACAATTTTCTTGCAGACTCTCTGAGGCTTTCAAATATAAGCGTTTCAGCTACCACCACTATTTTTGGAAAGATGGCTCTCTCCGGAAATATGTCATTTGATCCCTATGCAATCAATAGCCAGGGAGCTAAAATTAATAAGTTGAATATTGAGCAGGAGGGAGGATTTAAGCTTGCGCGTCTTGTTAATGCAAGTTTTTCCACTTCATATAGTTTCAGCGGAGAGGGAAAAAGCAAACTTGGTGCAGATTATCATCCGCAGAGCGGAATAGCGGGCTCTGTTTCTACCTCTGGAGATGGGGCTTATCAGAGGGTTTATTATCACCCTGTTACGGGGGAGTATATACCCGGCGGCTGGGTATACTATTATGACCCCTCCATGCCGTGGGCGATTAATTTAAACTATAGCTATTCATATAGCAAGACTTATCAGTACGCCAATAATCAGCTGCTTACAAAGAATAATCACGCAATGACACTGGGAGTAAGTTCTCAGTTAAAGCTTTATAAAGATTTGAGTGTCAGCTTAAATACAGGTTTTGATCTTACAAAGATGAAGATGACTACAACTCAGCTGAGCGGTTCATTTAGTCTGCATTGTTTCCAGATTTCAATCTCCTGGATTCCTAACGGAAAATGGGAGAGCTGGAGCTTTAGAATTGCCGCGAATGCCTCTGCGCTTGCTGATTTGCTTCAATATAAGAAGAATGCTTCCTACTGGGATAAATAACAATTCAGGGGCAGAGAGCATGCAAAAAAGAAATTTTGAAATCAGGAATTAAGTTGTATATTTGCCCCGCGTTCAGTGTTTCAGTGGATGCAGTTCGTTTTTAACAATCGGGAATTTCTAGTAATTAACTTCTGGATGCGAGTGGCATCCAAATATAAAAATCTTAATGTACGATATTATTGAATTGAAAGCCAAGAGCTTAGATGAGTTGCTGGCTATTGCTGAGAAGCTAAATATAGCAAAGGCAAAATCTTTTTCTCAAGAGGACCTTGTCTACAAAATTCTTGACGAGCAGGCCATTCAGGCCGTCGACAAGCCAATTGAGAAGCCAAAAAGAAAGCCGCGTGAGAGAATTGCAAAGAGTAAATCTGTTATTACCGTTCAGCCGCAAGGCACTGTTACTCAGAGAGAACCTGTAAGCTCTGCCAATGGCGGAAGACCGGCTCAGCCTGCACAGAAAAAAGCGGCACGCAAAAAGAATATTCCTGCATCTGCGGATGCAATGCAGTATCCTCAGCAAGTTAAGCCTCAGCAGCCTCAGCAGCAGAAGCCCGTACAGCAGCAGTTGTTGCATCAGCAACCTGTGCAGCAGAAGCCCGTACATCAGCAGCCGTTGCAGCAGAGGCCCGCACAGCAGCCGTTGCAGCAACAACCGCAACAGCAAATAAATCAACCTATTCAGCATAGACCATCTCAGCCCGTTCAACAGAGGGTGCCGCAGCCGCAAAAAATTGCGCAGCAAGATATGACAGCCCAACAGCCTGTCAAACAGCAGCTTCAACAGCCCGTTATACAACAGCCGCTGCAAGATGATCAATCTCAGATTTTTGCTGAACAGCAGCAGCAGACTCCTGTTCAGCAAACTGTCGGGATAAATAATAATACAAACAACGGAGGTCAGAGCAGGCAGCATCAGCAAAGCCATCAACATGAGCGCCAGCAAAATCAGCAGCAAAATAATGCTCCCCAACAGCCTGCAATGACAAAGTTTGATTTTGAGGGAGTTGTAAGAGCTAACGGAGTTTTGGAAATTATGCCTGACGGCTATGGCTTCTTGCGTTCACCGGATTATAATTATTTGAATTCACCGGATGATATTTATGTTTCGCAATCTCAAATCAAATTATTTGGACTTAAGACAGGCGATACTGTTTTTGGAGAGATTAAACCGCCAAGAGAGGGTGATAAATATTTTCCTTTGGTTAAGATTGACCAAATTAACGGAAGGGATCCTGCTTTCATAAGAGATAGAGTACCATTTGATTTCTTGACACCGCTGTTTCCAAATGAAAAATTTGAGATTATAAAGAATGGACATAACAATCTCTCTTGCAGAATAATAGATATGTTTACTCCAATAGGAAAGGGGCAGAGAGGTTTGATAGTTGCGCAGCCTAAGACTGGTAAAACGGTCTTGCTTAAGGAGGTAGCCAATGCAATTGCAGATAATCACCCGGAAGTTTATTTAATCGTACTTCTAATTGACGAGCGTCCGGAGGAGGTTACGGACATGTCCAGAAGCGTTAAGGCTGAGGTTGTTGCTTCTACATTTGATGAACCTGCGGAGAGGCATGTAAAGGTTGCCAACATAGTATTGGAGAAGGCTAAGAGATTGGTAGAGTGCGGGCATGATGTTGTAATCTTGCTGGACTCTATAACACGTCTTGCGCGCGCTTATAATACTGTACAACCTGCCAGCGGCAAGGTACTTAGCGGCGGTGTGGATGCAAATGCGCTTCACAAACCAAAGAGATTTTTTGGCGCGGCGCGTAATGTTGAGAATGGAGGTTCTCTTACAATTATCGCGACAGCTTTGATTGACACAGGCTCCAAGATGGATGAAGTTATCTTTGAGGAATTCAAGGGGACCGGCAATATGGAACTTCAGCTGGACCGCAAACTTTCCAATAAGAGAGTATTCCCTGCAGTTGACGTCACATTGAGTTCAACCCGTCGTGATGATTTGCTGCTAGACCGTGAGACACTGCGCCGTACATGGATTCTGCGTAACCACCTGTCAGATATGACAAGCGTTGAGGCAATGGAATTTATGAAGAGCCGTCTAGAACGCACTCAAAGCAATGAGGAGTTCTTAATCTCTATGAATGGTGATGAATTGAGGTAAAGATTATAAAGAAATAAAAAAAGCCGGCTTGTAAAAGTCGGCTTTTTTTATTTGGATATCAGGTGATTACTTAACTGCTATTAAATCAACTTCTACCAGCGCACCCTTTGGAAGCGCTGCAACCTCAAATGCTACACGTGCGGGGTATGGCTGTATAAAGTATTGAGCATAAACCTCATTTAGAGATGCAAAGTTAGACATGTCAGAAAGATAAACGGTAACTTTTACTGCATCGGCAAGTGTGTACCCTTCCGATTCAAGCACATTCTTAAGGTTCTGTAATGATTGAGCAAGCTGCTCTTTGAAGCCGCCTTTTACAAAGTTTCCTGTTGCAGGGTCAATTGGAAGCTGACCGCTTGCATACAATGTATTGTCTGCTATAATTGCCTGGCTGTAAGTTCCTACAGCTGCCGGCGCTTTTGGTGATGCTACTACTTTTTTCATAATAATTGTGTTATATACGTTAATTAATTTATGCACTGTTATTGTCAGCCTTCGCTCTGGCTTACTTCTCGTTAATGATTTTCTAAAGAAAATCATTGCTCGTACGAAACGCACTCGCTCAGTTGCTGACAATTAACAGTGCAAGTGCTCTCTTTTAAACTGCCCAACACAGAAAGCCTATCAGCAATCCCGCCGCAGCATTAACAGCCTTAGCCTTAACCCATGCAGACTTGCTCCCGGCAAGCAGCGGCAAACTTACATGCCCCTCCTGTACTATAGAGTTGACAAGCAGGATGTAAAATGGGAGAGTGCCGTTTGCAAACAGCAGCACAAAAATCATGTGCGGCCCGCTCTCCGGAATAACTCCTACCAGCACCGCCATCAAAATTACAAGCGGCATATAGTTGCTCACAAGTGAATTCAAATCTACTTTCAGCATCAGCAACCCGCAGATTACCAATGCTCCAAAGCTCCATAGGAAAACGGGAAGCAGATGCTTTTTTATTAAATGGTGCCAGATATGTTCCTGTATAAAATGTTCTTTTGCAGTGGCAGTCAGAAAAATTACAATAATGCTCACCGCCGCAAAAAAATAATCCAGCCACTTCTCATTAAACAAGTTTAAAACAAATTTGTGTCCCGACAGATTTCCTGCTGAATATGCAGATGCAGTTGCTTCTGAGGTTGTTGCGCTGTCCTCAGTAAAAGCGCCGGTAAAAATTGCAGCAATAAAAATTGCAATTCCGGTCAGCAGCAACAATCTCTCTTTGCTTGGATGCCTCATAACTTTGTATGAATCAGCTTTAAAGATTGACGGAACACTTGAGTCCTCGCCCTTGTGAATTTCATACTCCTCATTGCAGACTTTATTGTGCGGCTTCTTAAACAGTACATAATCAACTAGAAATCCTATTCCGATTCCTATGACAAGCAACAGACCAAAAATCATTGACGCCTTCCCAGGAACTGTCGCAATCATTACAAAAGCCTCATCTCCGGCAGATGCGGCCATCATTGCGGTCAGCGCGCCAAGGCTGATAAGGTTGTGGGTAAAAAGAGAAACGGCTGCAAAACCTCCTACGCATCCGGGAATTACTCCAAGCAGCGCACCCAGCAAAATCTGCTTCGGCTTAGAACCCTTGAGCTTTGAGAACCATTTTCCGCGGCTCTCAATATTTAGATATTCAATCATTAACATCATAATGATTACAAGACCTGTAATCATTACCGCGTTGCGCAGCGCCTCAAGTATTATGTTAATGTATTCAATCAATTATTAATTTCTATTTGCACTTTTTTGCAAAACCGCTACTTTGAGTCTCCTCTTGATCCTTGTAGAGCGCCAGTAATTTTTCAGCGGCCAGGAAAGAATCAACTTTCCCTGCAAGAACCTTGCTTTCATACTTTTGCAATGCCTCAGCTATCGCCGGATTATCGTAGAATTTATTACGCAGCTCCTCATCTATGCTCTCATACATCCAATACTTTGCCTGCTCCCTGCGGTGGTATTCATAGTATCCGTTTTTCTTAACAAGCTTAAAATATTCCTCTATCTTTTTCAGAATTTCCGGCAGCCCTTTTTTGGTAACTGCGGATGAAGTAACTGCTGTTGGCACCCAACCGGAATCTGTAGGAGGGAACAGATGCAATGCGTTGGCATAAAGAGCTTTTGCCCCCTCTGCTTTCTCTGCGTTGCTCCCGTCAGCCTTTGTAATTGCAATCAAATCGCTCATCTCCATTATGCCTCTTTTGATTCCCTGTAAATCATCTCCGGCTCCCGACAGCATAAGCAGCAGAAAGAAATCGCTCATTGAGTGTACCATAGTCTCGCTCTGTCCAACACCAACAGTCTCAATGAAAACCACATCATATCCCGCCGCCTCACAAAGCACAATTGTCTCTCTGGTCTTGCGGGAAACTCCTCCAAGAGAACCTCCTGTAGGTGACGGCCTTATGAAGGCCTTTGGATCATTGGCCAAAGTCTCCATTCTGGTCTTGTCTCCAAGAATACTTCCCTTGCTTCTTTCACTTGTAGGGTCAATGGTAAGCACTGCCAGCTTGTGTCCTCCGGATGTTATATAACCTCCAAAAGCCTCAATGAATGTACTCTTTCCTGCGCCAGGCACTCCCGTAATTCCAATCCTCATCGTCTTCATCTTGCTCTTGCGCACGTGCTCCTGACAGCCTACTATTATTTGTTTTGCAACCACTCTGTCTTCAGCCAATGAACTCTCTACCAGCGTAATAGCACGTCCAAGAATAGAGGTTTCGCCTGCAAAAATTCCCTTTAAATACTCCTGGGCAGTCAGATCTTTTTGTTTCCTTTTAAAGAAATTTTTCATATAAGGATTGACAGAAGGAAGTGGAGTAACTCCCTCATTTTCAAATAATGCGGTATCAGGTTTTTCACTCTTCTTTGGAGGCCAGCTGTCAGTTGTTCTGCTCATAATATTCTCTGTTGCTAGTTAACACCTTGCTATTTAACATCCCCCGCTAAAAATAAATTTATCAGCGGTCTTTCAGGTGAGTTAGTAATAAGAGTGATAATAAAGACCTCCTCATTTTTTTTCTTAAGAGGGGTTGCAATAGCCGTGATTGTAAACTTCTTGCCTGCAGGTATATACGCAGGACAATCAACTGTTATTGAAGCTCCGTTTGTCTCAACCTTATATATGCGCAGCGGTTTGTTGCTCTTGTTTTGCGCCTTAAAAATCGCTTTAATTTTCTTAAAAACTTTTGCAGTTCCAAAGTTAAAAGTACTGGACTCCGCAGACATCTCCGGTCCGTTTTCTACTTGCTCGCTTGTTAGTGACGAGTATGGTGTAACAATAACGCACTCTGCCAAAAATTTTGGCCTCAGCACTTTCCCATTGCAGATAAGATCTGCTGTATATCTTGTTGTTCCCCAGTGTGTTGCCGCTTTTGTGTTAATCTGGTATGTGATTTTGCCCACATCTCCGGGACCAAGAACGGCCGGGGAAACACTTATTGTCAAACCTTTGGACGGATGTGCAAACTTTATGGACACCTGTGATTTTCCAAGATTAACAATATTCTCGCTCTGCACTTTATACAGACCCTGCTCAATTTGTCCCGCGTCCTGTGCGTAAACTTTCATTCCAAGCGGGCCAAATTTTGCCGGGAATGATTCACCGAGGGGGCGGTCCTTTTCATACACAAATCCCGTAATTCTCAGAATTATAGGCTTTTCAGAAGCAGTTGTATAAACCGTCAAAGTTTTGTCAAAAGGATAAGGTCCCTGGTCATTCAAAAACGTCACTTTAATGACACCTTTATCTCCCGGTTTGATTGGCGCCTTGCTCCATGAAGGAGTAGTACATCCGCAAGAAGAGAGGATGTTGCTTATGGCCACCGGAGAAGAACTGACATTTGTAAAAACAAACTGACATTTCTGCGCACCTGAATCAATAGATATCTTTCCAAAGTTATGAACCACTTCATTAAATTTTAATGCAATGCTGTGTCCTGTTTGAGCATAGGCGCCAAGAGGCAAGGCTATGATGACAAGCAATGCTAATAGACTTGTAATGTGTAATTTAACTGTCGCGACAGATACTTTTCTTTCAAATAGTTTCATATTGTGCATAACTTTCATTGCGTACTCTACAAATATAATTATAAACTCCTATTAATTTGATTAAATTTGCTACGCTTTTGCAAAAAAGACTCCAATCTGCAAAACGGAAATATTAAAATTCAATAAGATATTATGAAGTTATTAAGAAAAATGCTCACAGTCGCACTCGCATTTGCGGTGGTGCTGACAACTGCGGGCGGCAATGCCTTTGCTCAGAAGAAAGCGACAAAGCCTGCCGGCGCAAAAGGTTATGAGATTGTTAAAAATGACCCCACCAACACAAGAATTTACACTTTGCCTAACGGCTTAACGGTGTATCTTTCAGTTACTAAGAAGGAACCAAGAATTCAAACTTACATTGCGGTAAGAACGGGAAGCAAGAATGACCCTCATGAAACTACCGGTCTTTCTCACTATCTGGAGCATATCATGTTTAAAGGTACAACTCATTTTGGAACAATCAATTATGCAAAAGAGAAGCCAATGCTGGACCAGATTGAGAAGGAGTTTGAGTATTATAGAACTTTAAAAGACCCTGAAGCACGCAAGGTTGAGTATCATAAGATTGATAGCATCTCTTTTGCGGCATCAAAGTTTTTTGTTGCAAACGAATATGACAAATTGATGGGCGCTCTTGGCTCTAAAAATTCCAACGCATTCACATCTTATGATATGACTGTATATCAAGAGGATATCCCTTCAAATCAGATTGAGGCATGGTCTAAAATCCAGAGCGACAGATTTGAGAATATGGTTATCCGCGGATTCCATACAGAGCTTGAGGCTGTTTACGAGGAAGATAATCTTGGCCTTTCGAATGACCAGGAGAGGGCATTTGATACGTTAATGTTTGCAACTTTCAGAAAACATCCTTACGGATTACAGACAACAATAGGAACGCAGGAAAATCTTAAGAATCCTTCAATTACAAATATTTGGAGACACTATCATAATTTCTATGTTCCAAACAACGTTGCTATCTGCATGGCAGGAGATTTTGATCCTGACCAGGCAATTGCCATTATCAGAAAGTATTTTGGCAACTGGAAGAGGAATGATAATCTTAAGTTGCTTAAGTTTAAAGATGAAGAGCCAATTGCAAAACACGTAGAGAAGACGGTTTATGGGCAAGAGTCTCCTCTTGTTTATATAGCTTGGAGATTCCCTTCTGCTTACAGAGACGGAAGAGCGATATCCAATATTGGAGATACCCTATACATGGTAAGCAATATCTTGAATAATCGTGGAAATGCGGGACTTATAGATCAAAATGTTAACAGACCGCAAAAAGTCCTTGGAGGATTTGCAGGCTCAGAGGGTTTAACCGATTATCAGCTATTCTTAATGGGGGGAGAACCTAAAGAGGCTCAGAGCCTTACAGAGGTTAAGAATATCCTTTTTGAGCAGATGGATAAAGTTAAGAAAGGTGATTTTGATGAGTCAATGCTGACTGCAATTGTGAATAACTATAAGCGTTCTCAGATGCAGAATCTGGATAATTACCAGCATAGGGCAGGAATGATGTACAGCAGCTTCATTGACAGAACTCCTTGGAGTTTCACTGTAAATGAGGGTGAGAGATTGAGCAAAATTACAAAGGCTGATATTGTAAAATTTGTCAATAAATACTTTGGAGATAATTATGTACAGGTTAACAAAGTTGTAGGGACGGAGAAAGGCATTCAGAAAATAGATAAGCCTGCCATTACGGCAATCAGCACAAACAGAGATACTTCCAGCCAGTTCTTGAGAGACATGGAGAAGATGATAAAGAGTGCTAAACCAATTGAACCTGTTTATGTAGATTTCAATAAGGAGATGTCAATAGGTAAGAATGCATCAGGACAAGATGTTTACTACAAGCATAATGATGATAATTCTTTGTTTGAATTGACTTATTTCTTTAAAACCGGAAGTAATGATAATAACAAGTTAAATTATGCGCTTTATTATTTTGACAACTTGGGAACAGATAAATTCTCTTCTGACCAGATAAAGTCAAAACTTTATAATCTTGCATGCTCATTATCATCTAATGTATCAGAACATACTACCGGAATTACAATTAGCGGGTTAAGTGAAAACATGAAGCAGGCATCAGATATTGCGGAGGATTTGTTTGCCAATGTAAAACCGGATGAGGAGCTGCTTTCAAAGATGAAAGAGAATTTAAAAAAGCAGCTGATCAATGCAAAGAGTGATAAAGACGCAAATGCGGACGCACTGGAAACTTATACTATTTACGGTGCGGAGAATCCTCAGACTTGTAGTTTGAAACCATCTGATATAGATAAGCTTACGGCAGAAGAGCTGATAGGAATAGTTAAAGATTTGTTTAAGCATCAGTTCTCCGTTGTTTACTATGGACCTCTTGCAAAAGAGAAAGCCATCGCTGAGCTAAATACAATGCATAAGAGCGGAGAGAACCTTGCAGAGTATGCGCCTTCCAGAAGTTTTGCAGTACCTGAGTCAAAACAGCCTACCATTTTTGTTGCTCCATATAAAGCAACTCAGATCAACATGTATGGCATCTGCAATTACGGAGAGAAATTCAAGCCTCAGGACAGGGCTCTTATCAAGATGTACGATACTTATTTTGGATCAGGAATGAGTTCAATAGTTTTCCAAGATTTGAGAGAGGCTAAAGGTCTTGCATATCATGCAGGCGCACGCCACATATTTCCTTATTTCAAAGATAAAGAACCTCTTTACTATGAGGCTTTGATTTACACTCAGAATGACAAGATGATGGATGCTCTTAAGGCGTACAGTGATATTCTTACAGATATGCCGGTTTCACAGAAATCTTTTGATGTTGCAAAAGAAAACTCTTTGCAGAATTTGGCAACAACAAGGTACAATGGCGCAAATGTTATCTGGTATTACATTTCACTTAATAGACAAGGGTTTGATTATGATATCAATAAGGATATCTATAATAATCTTAAAACTCTTAATTTGCAGTCAATTGTAGATTATCAGAAAAATAATGTTCAGAACCGCAAGTATAATATTGGAATCATCGGCAACACGGAGGAACTTGATTTTAAGGCTTTGGAAGGTCTTAATTACGGAAAAATTGTCAGACTGACAACGCAGGATATATTTGGATATTAGCAGCTCTTAGGGCATTTTGGCGGAGAAACCTGCCAAAATGAGAGGTGTGTAACAATTTGGGAAATGGGAACGATGTTTGTATATTTGCAAATTAGTTCCCGTCCCTTTTTAAGAGACAATATTTTAACAATTAATTTATAACTAATTATGGCTTACAAAATTTCAACTGATTGCGCAGCTTGCGGAACATGTAAAGATGAGTGCCCCGTAGGAGCTATTTCTGCCGGCGATATTTACAAGATTGATCCTAACCTATGCACGGAGTGCGGTACTTGCGCTAGTGCATGTCCTATGGGAGCAATTTCCAAGGAATAATTCAGTAAAGGATTATAGGAAAGAGGCTGGCGGGCGGGCTTTAGTGTCCGCGCCAGCCCTTTTTAATCTGTAAGCACAGTGCAATAGTAATAAGCAATAAGAATAATTATCACGACAGGTTTGTCTGTCGGGAGCTGGAAAAGAATATTAAAAGTCAATATAATGGGTTCATTTGTAAATGGTTTGAAGAAACTCTTTGGCTCAAAAGAGGAGAGGGATATGAAGGCGGTTGCGCCAATCCTTGATAAGGTGCTGGAGGAGTACAAGAGAGTTGATGCTTTGTCAGATGATGATTTAAGAGCTGAGAGTCAAAAGATTAAGAAAGTTATTCTGGACAGGATTGCTCCGGATGAGGGTAAGAAAAGAGAGCTGAGGAATAAGCTTGAGGATGTCACAATCTCTGCGGATGATAAGGAGAAGTGTGCAACTGAGGTGGACAAACTGGTAAAACAAATTGATGAAGAAATTGAAGGCGTTCTAAATGAAGTGCTTCCGGTTGCTTTTGCAATTATGAAGTCCACCGCGCGCAGGTTCAAAGAGAATAAAACCATTAAAGTTAAGGCAAATGATTTTGACCGTGAACTTAGCACTCATGCAGATTTTGTCACAATAGATGGTGATTATGCAATTTGGAAAAATCACTGGATGGCAGGCGGCAATGAGATTACGTGGGACATGGTACACTATGATGTTCAGCTGATTGGAGGTATTGTGCTGCATCAGGGAAAGATTGCGGAGATGGCAACCGGAGAAGGAAAAACTTTGGTTGCAACACTTCCCGTATTCCTTAATGCGTTGGTCGGCAAGGGAGTACATATGGTAACAGTAAATGATTACCTTGCAAAACGTGACTCCGAGTGGATGGGGCCTCTTTATGAATTTCACGGATTATCAGTAGATTGCATAGACAAACATGAGCCAAATTCAGAGGCTCGCAAGCGTGCATATAGGGCTGACGTTACATTTGGTACAAACAACGAGTTTGGTTTTGATTACCTGAGAGACAACATGGCAATCAATACGGAAGACCTTGTACAGCGCAAGCATCATTATGCAATTGTGGATGAGGTAGACTCAGTCTTGATTGATGATGCAAGAACACCATTGATTATTTCAGGTCCCGTTCCAAAAGGAGAAGACCAGCAATTTGCTGAGTACAAGCCTTATATAGAGAAGATTTACAACATTCAAAGAGGGGATGTTACCAAATATCTTCAGGAGGCAAAGAGATTAATTGCTGCCGGCAATAAAGATAACGCCGGCGGAATGGCCTTGCTGAGAGCTCATAAGGCGCTGCCTCGTTACAACCCTTTGATTAAATATTTAAGCGAGCCGGGCATAAAACAAATTATGCTGCAGACGGAGAACTTCTATATGCAAGACAACAATAAGCAGATGCATATAGTTACAGATCCTCTGTATATGGTTATAGATGAAAAAGATAAGACGGTGGAGCTTACGGATAAGGGCAATGATTACATTGCCGGGCTTGTGAGCGATACAAAATTTTTCATCCTGCCGGATGTGGGTACGGAAATCTCTGAGATTGAAAAGAACAATTCAACTCCGGAGGAGAAACAGACTAAGAAGGATGAGCTGCTTGCGGATTACGCCGTTAAATCAGAGCGCGTACATACTGTAACCCAGCTGCTTAAAGCATACACTCTGTTTGAGAAAGATGTTGAGTACATAAATGTAGATAATAAGATTAAGATTGTAGATGAGCAGACGGGACGTGTCCTGGAGGGAAGACGTTATTCGGATGGACTTCACCAAGCTATTGAGGCAAAGGAGAATGTAAAGGTTGAGGCTGCCACTCAGACGTTTGCTACAATTACACTTCAGAATTATTTTAGAATGTATCATAAACTGGCCGGAATGACAGGTACCGCATCTACAGAGGCGGGAGAGTTCTGGTCAATCTATAAACTGGATGTTGTTACAATTCCTACTAACAAACCTATTGTCAGAATAGACTCCAATGATTTGATATACAGGACAAAAAAAGAGAAATTCAATGCGGTTATTGATAGGATAGTTGAGCTGAGGAAGCAGGGGCGTCCCGCATTGGTCGGAACAACATCTGTGGAGATATCGGAGCTGCTTAGCAGAATGCTTAAGTTGCGCGGGATTCAGCACAGCGTATTGAATGCAAAGCAGCACGCACGTGAGGCTGAGATCGTTGCACATGCAGGTGAAGCCGGTACCGTTACAATTGCTACAAACATGGCGGGCCGTGGTACAGATATCAAGCTGGGACCTGGCGTAATAGAGGCCGGCGGTCTTGCAATTATAGGAACCGAGCGTCACGATAGCCGCCGAGTAGACAGGCAGTTGCGCGGACGTGCCGGAAGACAGGGAGACCCGGGGTCATCAGAGTTCTTTGTTTCTTTGGAGGATGATTTGATGAGACTGTTTGGAGCAGAGAGGATTGCAAAGATTGTGGACGGTCTTGGAATGCAGGAGGGAGAGGTTCTGCAACACTCAATGCTCTCTTCGTCAATTGAGAGGGCGCAGAGAAAAGTAGAGGAGAATAATTTTGGTATTCGTAAGAGACTGCTTGAGTATGACGATGTTATGAACTCCCAGAGAGAGGTTATTTACACCAGAAGAAAGAATGCGCTTTACGGAGAGAGAATAGAGATAGACATCAAGAATATGATTGCTGATTATGCAGATGTTCTTGCAGGCAAGAAGGATTCAATGGGTTATGAAGATTTCAAGCTGGAGATGATGAGAGATGTTTCAATGGTTCCCGATTTTAATGAGCAGTATTATGAGAATGCTTCAAGGGAAGATTTGGGAGATAAAATTGCTGAAGCAATTACTGAAATTATTCAGCGCCGAGGAGATGTTATTTCCACTCAGGCTCAGCCGATAGTTACTCAGGTGTATAAGACGCAATCTGCTACATATCAGAATATTGCAATTCCAATTTCAGACGGTCAGAAGATGCTTCAGCTGATAGTCAATCTCAAGAAGGCAAATGACAATATCAAGGAGATAGGAATTGCTTTGGAGAAATGTGTCACTCTTATTATGATTGATGAGCATTGGAAAGAGCATCTGAGAGAGATGGATGAATTAAAGCAGTCAGTTCAGAACGCAACTTATGAGCAGAAGGACCCTCTTTTGATCTACAAATTTGAGAGTTACAATTTGTTTCAGAGCATAATTGAGAAAATCAGCAGGGATGTGATTGCATTCTTAGTACGCGCACAAATACCTTTGCGTCAGAATGATGAGCTGAACGTGAGAGAGGATGCTGCTAAGAAGAGAACCGATTTGAGCCAGATGAAGATGAGTCATGATGACGTCTCCACAACTAGCGGGGAGCAGAAGAGCATCGCTCCAATTCATGTAGAAAAGAAGATTGGAAGAAATGACCTATGTCCTTGCGGCAGCGGCAAGAAGTACAAGAACTGTCACGGGAAAGGGATTGTGTAAAGATTATTATATATGAATTTTGATTTTGACATACTTGTAATAGGTTCAGGGCCTGGAGGTTATGTTGCTGCCGTAAAAGCTGCGCAATACGGATTTAAAACAGCCGTTGTAGAGCGTGCGGAGATTGGAGGCATTTGCCTTAACTGGGGGTGCATACCAACAAAGGCGCTGCTGAAATCTGCTGAGGCTTTTGAAATTTTAAAACATCCGGAGGCATACGGAATTGTTGCCGACGGCTTCAATGTAAGCTTTGATGTTCAGAAGATTGTGGAGCGTGAGCGCGGAGTTTCTGACAAGATGCGCCGCGGCGTTGAGTTCTTATTCAAGAAGTACAACGTTTCTGTTATTGCAGGTACTGCAAAATTTCTGGATGCTAATACAGTAACCGTGACTGTTGATGCTGCAAGTAATGAGAGCGGCTCTGTTGCAGCAGCTGAGAATACTATTACAGCAAAGTACATAATTGTTGCAACCGGCGCGCGCCCAAAAGCGCTGCCATTTGCACCATTTGACGGAGAAAAAATCATCTCCTATAAGGACGCCCTTGTACCTAAAACGCTGCCAAAATCTTTGGCCGTAATCGGTTCCGGAGCAATTGGAAGCGAACTTGCAAACTTCTATCTGTCAATGGGTACGCAAGTTTACTTGATTGAGTTCCTGGATAAGATTGTGCCGCTGGAGGATGATGATATTTCCGGACAGCTGAGCAGAAGTTTCCGTAAGAACGGAATGAAGGTTATGACCTCTGCAAAAGTTACCGGCGTTAAATTCAATAAGTTACAAGATGAGAGCGGAGCAGAGAGAGACAATTGTGAATTAACTGTCGAGACCAAAAAAGGTGTTGAGACTATAAATGTGGAAAGAGTTTTGTGCGCGGTTGGTGTTGCGCCAAACACTGATAATATGGGACTTGAAGAGATTGGAGTGAAGATGGAGAGAGGCAAGATTGCGGTGAATGAGTTTTATAATGCGTGTGGAGATGTTTATGCAATAGGGGACGTGATTGCAACTCCTGCATTGGCACATGTGGCTTCTGCTGAGGCCGTTGCATGCGTCGCGCATATTGCAGAACTTGAAGGTAAACCTGGAGCAAAATTTCATCCAATTGATTATAAGCATATTCCGGGGGCGACATATACGTCTCCTCAAATTGCTTCTGCCGGACTTACTGAACAAAAAGCAAAGGAGTTTGGGATTGAATACAAGGTTGGAAAATTTATGTTTACTGCATCCGGAAAAGCAACCGCTGCGGGCAAAACTGACGGCTTTGTGAAACTGATTTCTGATGCAAAATCAGATAAGCTTATTGGTGTTCATTTGATTGGTGCCGATGTCACTGAAATTATCGGAGGCATGGTACTTGCAATGAATCTTGGCGCAACTGCAGAGCAGGTTGCTAACACGGTGTTCCCGCATCCAACTATGAGTGAGGGAATTAAAGACGCTGCAGAGGCAATGGAACTATAAGTTGTTGGATAATAAAATTCTATTATATGAAATCAGCTAGCGGACCATCAGTACCAGCGGTAAATGACGTCAACCGCATTGCAGAGGGGACAACCCTTCAGGGAAATATTGTTACGCATTCTGATATCAGAATAGACGGCAATCTGATTGGTGATGTTGTCACTTTGGGGAAGCTTGTTGTTGGAGAAAACGGCAATATGACCGGCAAGATAATCTGCAGAAATTCAGATATATATGGTAAGACAACCGGGGATATCCTGGCTTCGCATTCTGCCAGCTTCCGCAGTAAGGCGGTTTACAAAGGCAACCTGAAAACTATCCACATCGGCATAGAAATCGGTGCCAGCTTCATCGGCAATTGCTCTATTCTCAGCAAGGAAGAAGCGGGGAAAATTTTTGAAGGGTATTTTTAATTTTCCAGTTCCCGACAGATTTACTCCTTGCGTAAGGCTTCCAAACTTGATGGTTAATTTTGATGATGATTCTATCTCTTGATGATTTATTGTAAACTTTGATAATCAGTGTTTTAAAAAAGTTCTGTTCCCTATAAAACAGAACTTTTTTATATATCTGATTTACAATTCGCCTAGCAGTCCAGCGATTTCTGGACTTTAAATTCCGGATATTAATCTAAGCGGAGCGGCAGCAGTCTTGATTTTCTCGCATTGCTCTGTTGCTCTTGACTGCTGCCGCGTAGCCTGGTGCGTAGCACCAGGGCCTTTCCGCGCGACAGCGCGTCAAACCACGAGGCGGTGCGGTGCTTTGTGCCGCACCGCTCTGCAGCCAGCACAGCTGGCTGTTAAATACATTTTCTTTTAAAACTGTGACACAATACAATACATGGAAAATATCATTATATTTGTGTATAAAATATAGCGAAAGCTATTGTTGGAGATTTAGAAAACGACCAATTTTTTATGCCCTCTCCTGCGGTAGTCTCTCTGTGTTTTATTTCTTGTGTGGTAACCAAAATTAAACTAGAATCTCAATAAACAAACAATAGGTTATACCTTAAATTTTTGAACTATGAAAAATTATAATCTTGATGGATTAAAGGAAGGCTTTGTAAAAACTTACTTCCCTGATTATCCGGCAAATGCGACATTCTCACCTGATAACAGTGAGATCCTTGGCAAGTCTATTAATGCTGCAATAGCAAGAAACCCAACTTATTCTGCGCGCTTGGATTTTGAAAGCAAGACAGAAATCAAGGAATTTTGGAAACAGGAACTAAGGAAGGTTGCTAGTAAATATGTTACATCAAAGCAATCTATCGAGACATATATTGAAGATGTTAAGTCTGTTAAAAATGCTGTAAATAAACATTTTGCAAACAAAGACTGGTTGAATAATACTTTAAGCAAAGGAATAAGAATGTCCCATGCTCAAAAAAGTCTTTCTGTTTTTTTAAAATATTTATGGTGCATGAATAACAGAATGCCTGATCCACCATGTTGTCCTGTAGATTCTATAGTGTTGAGTAAATGCGGAATAACGGGTATACGCTGGACAAGAGTTGATTCTCCCGCTGACTTCAAACGCATTCTTGAAGGTGTAGCACGTACTGCAAAAGATTCTGGTTTTCCATCAATTGCTCAATGGGAATTATGTGCGTTCAATGACGCTAACAGAGGTGAATGATGTGCTGAAAATGATAATGAAACCTTAAGAAATTTAAAAAAAATTATGAATAATTTGGCGCCATGCAGAATTTTGTGTAAATGAAAAATAGCGTTCTTCATCATGATAAAATTCTGTTCTCAAATATAGCTATAAACTGATTGAAGATAATGCCCCAGTTCGTGTAGGGATGTATCCATTTTCGCTCCACTTCACTAATTGCCAGATAGACAGACTTTTTTACGGCATCATCATTGGGATATGAAAGCTTGTTCTTTGTATATTTTCTTATTTTGCCGTTAAGATTCTCTATGATATTTGTGGTATAGATAATCCTTCTTATTTCCGGGGGGAAACCGAAGAATGTGGACAGACTGTCCCAATTAGCACGCCAGCTGCGTATGGAGTATCGGTATTTAGCCCCCCACTTTTGCTCAAAATTGTCCAGTGCGGCTTCTGCCGCCTCTTTGGCAGGAGCGGTGTAAATCGCCTTCATGTCCCCGGTGAATGCCTTCAGGTCTTTCCATGCAACGTATTTACAGCTGTTCCTAATCTGGTGAACAACACATGTTTGTGTGGCTGCCTGTGGAAATACGTTATTTATGGTCTCCGTAAATCCGTTCAGATTGTCCGTACATGTTATAAGGATATCTTCCACACCACGCGCCTTCAAATCTGTCAGGACTGACATCCAGAATGAAGAGCTCTCCGACATGCCAAGCCATAAACCAAGAACCTGCTTGTGTCCCGTCTTATCCAATCCTACACATAAGTATACTGTCTTGTTGAGTACCTTCCCGCCGTCTCTGACCTTGAAAACGATGCCATCCATCCACACTATCAGATACTGACGCTCCAACGGCCTATTCTGCCATTCCTGAGCCATTTGCGTTACCTTGTTGGTTATGACGGATATAGCCGAACCTGACAGTGTTATATTATAGATATTCCATTGCGGGAATTGCCGCTGTTGTTCCCCTCTATGCTATGCTTCTCATAACCAAGATGCTCATCCATCTCTGCTTGAAGCAGTACTCATAAAGCCGTGAATGCAAATCATTTAAAAACCGGTCAACATCCTCCTGTCCATGGAGTGTCTTTAAAAAATCTTTTGTCAGAAGTCCTTCCGGGATTGTTTCTTCCTTCCTTTGCTTTTTCATTAATTGTGTCTTTTCCATTGTTTAATGCTTTAAAAATAATTTTTATTTTTTTATCACATTCACATTTACACAATTATCTGCATGGTGTCCTTGATTCTGCCTGATGAGGTTGAAAACATTGGTGACTACGCCTTTTCTGGATGTAAATCTATAACTGGTGTGATAGTATTGGGGAAAAAACTAAAAAAAGTTGGATATAAGGCATTCTCAGAAGTTCCAGCTGCAAAGGTATATTGTAAGGCGGCCGATCCGCCAAGTGCTCATAACCTTGGTATAGCAAATACAAATTATTTAGGCGTATCTACTGGAAGTATAAAAAGATATTCGGCTGCGGATTATTGGTCTAGTTTCAAGGTAATTGAAGAAGTTGATTTTAATGCGTTAGGATACTAAGATATTTTCATCGGTGTGATAAAACGCATGTTGCGCTTTTGCGCGGCATGCGTTTTTTAAATTCTTTTTTTGCTCTCCTTGTTCCTTTGCCGATTTTCTTTTCTGCTCTTGTTTCTTTCTATTGTTCACGATAGATTTCATGTTGCTACGCGGCTATAGACTTTTCATGACAAGGCAAAACCCTACTGCAGGTGCGTCTGGGGTCGCTTTTAAAACCTGCGTTAGAGGTGCGTAAAAAGGCTAAAATTACCCTATCTGACTATCAGTTAGTTGCGGCCGTTTTTATTTTCTCGTGTACTTTACACTTTATCACATGCTGTAAATCAGCAACTTACATTTTTGCCTTTATATGAATTGTAGAGGCACCCCGTTTAAAGTGCTTCTGAGTCAGGTCGTGGGGGGCAATGCATGCAAAATGCATGAAATCGGTAGATATGGAGGGCGTGGCTGGCAGGGTGCGGTAAATTATGGTATGGTGTGGCAGCTTGGAAAAAAGGAATTGAGTTAAGCATGCGCCGCCATGGATTATCAATAGGAAAAAGTGTTGATTGGGGGCGGCGCATGCGGTTACCAGCGCACAAAGTGCGCTAGTAATCTGTGGTTTATGCGGCTTACGCCGCGAAGGTGCACGCTCCCTACGGTCGCGGGCAAAAATCTGCTTTGCAAAATTTTGCCTTGTGAACCTTCCAAACAAAAAAATAATGAGCGTTTTCCGCCCGTTATTTTTTTACTTTTTTTGATCTTCCTTAGAATCGTTTCTTAATAAGGTAGTTGTTGCGGCCGGAGGAATTGCGGCTGACAAGCTCGGCAATGAAGCCGGCAAGGAACAATTGGATACCAACGATAGCGGTTACCAGCGCCAGATAGAACAGCGGCTGGTCCGTGACAGCTCTGAATTTGAGACCGTTGCTCTGGGCTATAAGTTTGGCGATAATTAGCCAAAGGGTGATGACCGCGCCGGCCAGGAACATCAAAGTTCCAAGGACTCCAAACAAATGCATCGGCTTCTTTCCAAACTTCTGCAAAAACCACAAGCTCAGCAAATCCAAGTAACCATTTATAAATCTGTTCAGTCCAAACTTGCTCTTTCCGTATTTGCGCTTGTTGTGATGAACAACTTTCTCCCCAATGTTTGCAAACCCTGCATTCTTAGCCAGATACGGAATGTAGCGGTGCATCTCTCCATAAACCTCAATATTCTTAACTACCTCATTTCTATAGGCTTTAAGGCCGCAGTTCATGTCATGCAGCTGAATACCTGTCACCCAGCGGGCTGTAGCATTATAGATTTTAGAAGGGATATTCTTTGTGAACTTATTATCGTATCTCTTTTTTTTCCAGCCACTTACAAGATCATAGCCATCATCTTTAATCATCTTGTACAGCTCCGGAAGCTCGTGCGGATCATCTTGCAAATCGGCATCCATCGTAATTACAACGTCTCCAACTGCCTGAGCAAAACCATTATACAGCGCCGCGGACTTTCCGTAATTTCTGCGGAAGCAAATCCCGTGGATATTTCCATTCCCACCGGCATTATCGCTTCCATTCTTGCTCTCTGCCGCCAGCCTCTCAATCTCCTCCCATGAGCCATCTGTGCTGCCGTCATTAACCATCACAATCTCATAAGAAAGACCGGTGTCCTTAAGAGAGTTATCAATGCCTGCAACTAGTTCCGATAAGGAAGGCTTCTCATTAAAAAGTGATATAACAATTGATATGTCCATTACTCCTTGGGCATGTATTTTTCATTTGGATCCTCAGGTTTGTCGCCGCCAGGAATAAATCTGCTCTCATCTTCCTTTTCAACTTTTGGCTCAGCAGGTTGTGCAGTCTCTCCCTGATTTGCTGTTCCGGCATCTTCATCCTTTGCATGCTCCTCATTTTTAGGCTCTTCTGTGCCTTGTTCGATATTGTTGTTTTGCATTGTGCCATCAGCATTGTTCTGCGTAAAACCGCCAGGGAAACCTGCGCCAGGCAGTTGCTTAACAGAACTTGCAATGATTGCAGAAACAATCAGACCAAAAATCGTACACCAGATCAACATTCCAAATGTCAGAATTGTAGGGAGATTGTTCAGCACTGCGCTAATAGCATTCTCCTGCTCCTCGCCCATAGAACCCTGCTGGTCAAATTTTTCCTGAACCATCTGCATTGCGTCAGAAACTGAATTCGGAAATAAAACCGTGACGCTCAAGAACATAAAGCAGGCAATTACAACAGCAGAAAGAAGTGAAACCAAAAAACCGTAGCTGAATACTTGATTATAAGTTGTTTCTCCAAAAATACTTGCGTGCTTCAAAGAGTACTTCTTCATAAAATACAGAAGCACCCAAATTGTGGCTACAAGTTTAATAATCCAAATAAGCACTCCAACAAAACCTCCGCTTACTCCAAGCGAGCTAATTACAGAGCACACAATTGTCACAAGCGCAAGCAGCAGTCCGTCCAAAGATGCGCTGCTCAATTTTCCCGTCTCCTTAACAGGAGTTCCCATGTTGTTGTTCAAATCTTCCATATCTTAAGTTATTTATTTCCCCTCTATCTATAGTTCTTTTTTACCTCTTCTTTATTTCCCTTCTTTATTTCTCTTTTAGTTCCCGACAGTTTCTGACTCTTTTGTTAAGAATCTTTAGCAATGAGTTCTGCTGCTGGGTATCTTATTTGGCACAAAGATATAAAATTTGTAGATTTGTGCCCCCTTAAAGAGGAGCGGACTGGTGTCATGGTAAGACAGCGGACGCAAAATATCTTAAAATTAAAATTATGAGCAGTATTAAAATTACATTTCCGGACGGGAGTGTAAAGGACTTTGAAAAAGGCGTAACGGGTTATCAAATTGCAGAAGGCATCAGTCCCCGTCTAGCCGCAGAGGTGTTGTCTGTCTCTGTCGACGGTCAGGTTATGGACCTGCGTCAACCAATTGAAAATGATGCAGCTATTAAGCTTAACAAGTGGGATGACGATGAGGGCAAGCTAGCCTTTTGGCATTCATCTTCTCACCTTTTAGCAGAGGCTCTTGAGGCCATTTATCCCGGAGTAAAATTTGGAATAGGACCTGCAATAGAGAACGGCTTCTACTATGACATTGACCTTGGTGACAAGGTGATTGTGGAGGCAGATTTAAAGAAGATTGAGGATAAGATGCTGGAGCTTGCACGCACAGGAGAAAAGTTTGAGCGCAAGGATGTTACAAAGGCGGAGGCTTTGGATTATTTCACACATAAGAATGATCAGTACAAGCTGGAGCTAATTAATGATTTAAAGGACGGTACAATATCTTTTTATACAAACGGAAAATTTACGGACTTGTGCCGCGGACCGCATATCATGGATACCTCTGTTATTAAGGCAATTAAACTTACTTCAATTGCCGGAGCGTATTGGAGAGGAGATGAAAAGAGACAGATGCTTACCAGAGTTTACGGTATCACATTCCCTAAAAAATCTATGCTTGATGAGTACCTTAAAGTACTTGAAGAGGCAAAGAAAAGAGACCACAGAAAACTGGGCAAAGATCTTGAACTGTTTGCATTTAGCGCAAAGGTAGGACCGGGTCTTCCATTGTGGTTGCCAAGAGGAGCCGAGCTAAGAATGCGTCTGGAAAATTTCTTAAGAAAAGTGCAAACTAATTACGGCTATCTGCCTGTAATTACACCGCATATCGGACAGAAGGAACTTTACGTAACCAGCGGACACTGGGCAAAATACGGAAAGGATTCATTCCGCCCAATTACAACCCCGCAGCCGGGAGAGGAGTTTTTGCTTAAGCCTATGAACTGCCCTCACCACTGTGAAATCTATAAGACAAAGCCTCGTTCTTACAGGGATCTTCCTTTAAGATATGCAGAGTTTGGAACAGTTTACAGATATGAGCAAAGCGGTGAATTGCACGGACTTACAAGAGTGCGCGGTTTTACACAGGATGATGCCCATTTGTTTGTAAGGCCGGACCAGCTGCATGATGAGTTCTGCAAGGTCATTGACATTGTGCTTTACATTTTTAAAACTCTTAAGTTTGACCAGTACACCGCTCAAATTTCTTTGAGAGATAAAGTGGACCACAGCAAATACATTGGTTCAGATGAGAACTGGGAAAGAGCAGAGAAGGCCATAATTGATTCAGCAGCCGAGAAGGGCTTGAAGACCAAGGTTGTATATGGTGAAGCGGCATTCTATGGACCAAAGCTGGACTTTATGGTTAAGGATGCAATAGGCCGCCAGTGGCAGCTGGGCACTATTCAGGTAGATTACAATTTGCCTGAGAGGTTTGGCTTGGAATACACCGGAGCCGATGACAAGAAGTACCGCCCAATTATGATACACCGTGCACCTTTTGGCTCTATGGAGCGCTTTGTGGCTGTCCTTCTGGAACATACTGCCGGCAATCTGCCTTTATGGCTTACTCCGGATCAGTGCGTGGTTCTTCCTGTAGGGGAGAAATTCAATGATTATGCAAAAAAAGTTTGTAATTCTCTGAAAAATTCCGAAATTCGCGCCGCGCTTGATGACCGTAATGAGACTATAGGTAAGCGTATTAGAGAGAATGAACTTAAGAAGATGCCTTTTTTGCTGATAGTTGGAGAGAAAGAGATGGGCGCAGATACGGTATCTGTAAGACAGCAGGGGGGTAAAGACCTTGGTATAATGAAGTTTGCAGAGTTTGCAAGATTCATTCAGGATAAGGTAAAAGAAGAGTTGGGTGAACCTGCCAAGCCAACTGATTAGTAAATGATTATAATCACGACAGTGCTGTTATGGAGCTGTCGAGAATATGATAAATAAAAGAATGTTTAATTTAATATAGGAGGACAAATTTATCGCACCATTTAAACCAAAGCCGCACTTTGGGGGGTTCCATAAACCCCAAGGAGCCAATCACTTTTACAAACCGGCAGGAACCGGAAATGCCAATGGTAACAACAGGCCTTCCGGCGACAGAAGATTTAATCCGCGCTTCCAAAGAAGGGAAGAGCAGGGGCCAAGATGTAATGAACAGATTAGAGTTCCGGAAGTTAGGGTAGTTGGAGATAATGTACCCGAGCAGAAGGTTTACTCTATAACTGAGGCACTTAAAATGGCGCATGACCTGGAGCTTGACCTTGTGGAGATTGCGGATAGTGCAGTCCCGCCGGTTTGCAAAATTATAGACTACCAGAAGTACGTCTATCAGCAAAAGAAGAAGGCCAAGGAGATGAAAGCCAATGCTTCCAAGCAGGAACTCAAAGAGTTGCGCTTTGGGCCGCAAACTGATGAGCATGATTTTCAGTTTAAGCTTAACCACGCAAAAGAGTTCCTTAAGGATGGCGATAAAGTTAAAGCTTTTGTATATTTTAGGGGACGTTCAATTGTGTTCTCTGAGCAGGGAGAAAAACTTCTGCTGCGCTTTGCTCTTGAACTTGAGGAGTTTGGCAAGGCGGAGAAGATGCCTCTGTTGGAGGGCAAGAGAATGAGTATGATTATAGCACCAATTAAAAAAAATTAATAATATGCCAAAATTAAAAACCAATTCCGGTTCCAAAAAGCGTTTTGTGCTTACCGGATCGGGCAAAGTAAAAAGACAGCATGCTTTTCACAGTCACATTCTTACAAAGAAGACTACTAAGCAAAAAAGGAATCTGTGTTATTCAGGCATTGTAGCCAAAACAGATGAGAAGAGAGTAAAGAAGCTGATACTTTCTTAATTAACAATTAATTATTAACAGAGCGTTCAGCTGATAAAGCCTCTAAGGAGAGAGCGCTGACGTTCATAAAATTTTTTTTATTATGCCAAGAAGTTCAAATTCGGTTGCATCACATGCACGCCGTAAAAAAATTTTAAAACAGACCAAAGGCAATTTCCACGCAAGAGCTAACGTCTACACCGTAGCCAAGAATACTCTTGAGAAGGGAATGACTTATGCCTACAATGACAGAAAGGATAAGAAAAAGAGCTACAGGGTTCTTTGGATTCAAAGAATTAACGCTGCAGCCCGCGCTTACGGTATGACTTATTCACAGTTCATTGGCAAGCTTGCCAAGAACAATGTTGGTCTTAATCGCAAGGTTCTTGCAGATCTTGCAATGAATAATCCCAAAGCGTTTGAGACAGTTATAAAATCTCTTAAATAGTTCTCTCCTAAATTTTTACGGAGATGGACCCTTGCAGAAATAAATGGTTTAAATTTGCCGTATGGGGCGGCGTGTACCTTTTGTGGGTTATATGGCTCGGAAACTATTGGTGGCTTTTTGGCCTTCCAATAATTTTTGACATATACATCACAAAGAAGGTGCACTGGGCCTTTTGGAAGCGAAAGAAGGCAGTTCCGGAACACACCGCAACTAATGTGGTGTTGGACTGGGTGGATGCTATTATCTTTGCGGTGATTGCCGCGATGGTAATAAAAATCTTCTGGTTTGAGGCATACACAATTCCTTCATCTTCAATGGAAAAAACGCTTTTCACGGGAGATTATCTGTTTGTTTCTAAAGTGGCTTACGGACCAAAAGTTCCTGAAACTCCTCTTTCTGTTCCGCTGGTACATAACACAATGCCTATTTCCGGCAAAGAGTCTTATTCTACATTAATAGAGAATAAGTACCGCAGACTTAAGGGCTTTGGACATGTTAAAAGAGATGATATTGTAGTGTTTGCTTTCCCGGACGGAGATACAGTTTTAAAGAAAGATCCGCAGGCAGATTATTATCAGATAGTACGGTTAAATAATAATGACCGCAATTTTGTTAGTACATCGTACGGACCTTTGATTGTTCGCCCAAGAGACAAGAAAGATAATTACGTAAAGAGGTGCGTAGCGGTTGCAGGTGATGTGTTGCAGGTAATTAATGGGCAGGTGTTTGTAAATGGCGTTGCCGAGAAGGCGCACGCCGGAATGCAAAGCTCTTACATAGTTAAGACAAAAGGAGATCAGATAAATTCCAGGATATTGGATGAACTTAATATAAATCCGGCGGATGTATATTTTGATTCATCTCTCCCAGGATATGCGGATCTCCCTCTTACTAAAGAAGATGCAGCAACTGTCAGCAAGCTCCCGATAGTTGTGTCCATACAGGAAAACATAGATAACTATCCGCCGGATTATCCGGATTCGCCGATTATGCTTTTCCCGTTCACAGAAACAGTTAAGTGGACCAGAGACAATTACGGACCAATCTGGATACCGCGCAAAGGAGCATCTGTGCATTTGAACATGAACACTCTTCCTTTCTATTACAGGCTAATTACCTCTTATGAAGGCAACAAGCTGGATGTAAAAGGAAATCAGATTCTTGTAAACGGAACGGCAGCAACCACTTATACTTTTAAACAAAATTACTACTGGATGATGGGAGACAACAGACACAACTCCTTGGATTCCAGATATTGGGGCTTTGTACCTGAAGACCACATTGTAGGAACTCCTTCAATTGTATGGTGGTCAAAGGATAATTCAAAGCATTTTCCATCTAACATAAGGTGGAGCAGATTATTAAAGGGGGTAAGGCACATTTAATTAAATTTGTGATTTTGGAAAAAAAATCAGATATTTGCACCCCTCAAAAGAAAATTATAAAAATTAGATAGTTATGGCAAAAGTTTGTCAGGTCACAGGTAAGAAGAGAATGATTGGAAACAATGTTTCCCACTCTAAAAAACGCAGCAAGCGTGAGTTTGCTCCAAATCTTAGAGAGAAGAAATTCTGGTTGGAGAGCGAGCACAGATTCGTTACTCTTAAAGTTTCTGCTGCAGGAATCAGAAACATCAACAAGAATGGTCTTGAGGCTGTTCTAAGAAAATCAATGGAAAAAGGTTACGTAGATATCGTATAATTTGGTGGAAATTAAATAAATACAAAATCTATCGAGAACTAAAAAAGAAAAGGAGATAAAAAATGCCTAAGAAAGATAACAGAATCCAGGTGATTCTAGAATGCACAGAGCAGAGAGAAAGCGGTGTACCCGGAATGAGCAGATACATCACAACAAAAAATAAAAAGAATACTACTCAACGTTTGGAGCGTAAAAAGTATAACCCTTATCTTAAGAGAGTTACGCTTCACAGAGAAGTTAAATAAACAAACTTTGAGCGGTCAGTTAATTAAGATTAGAACGGCCTAACGCAATCAGTTTCAAATGCCTGTGCGGTCATCTAATTAAGATTATTAAACGGTCGGAAAGTCAAATTACAAATACAATATAAGAGATGGCAAAGAAAGTAGTAGCAACATTTAGCGGTGACAAGTCACAAACTAAAAACGTTGTAAAATGCATTCGCATGGTCAAGTCTCAGAAAACAGGTTCCTACTATTTTGAGGAGGAGATGGTTCCAATCGGCAAAGAGAAAGATTTTCTTGCCGGAAAGAAGAACTAATTTTTTGGGATACTGCCGTTAATTACGGCGAAACCGGAGGCGAAAAAATAACTCTCGTGAAATTCACGGGAGTTTTTTTTTGCTTCTTTTTCTAGGCTGGCAAGCGATGTCTGCTTGCGTGCGGGCAAATGTTTTGTTAAATTTGCGCCCTATGGGACTTTTCTCACATAAGAAGAAAGAATCTTCTAGCAGCACAGGGCTGGAACTGGGATTGACTAAGACGCGACACGGATTGCTGGAGCGCATTTCCTGTGCAATTTTTGGGAAGGTGAGCGTTGATGCGGAGGTGATGGATAAAATTGAAGAGGCGCTTATTGCCTCTGACGTGGGCATTGATACTACATCCAAAATTATTGGGCGGTTGCAGAAACGCGTTGAGAAAGAGAAAGTTGTAGGTACAGATAAGGTGATGCAGGTGCTTAAGGAGGAGATTGAGGATATGCTTAATACTTCACCCGCTGTCGGTGATGCGGCTCAGATATTTGATTTTAATAAGAAGCCGTATGTTATTATGGTTGTAGGAGTTAACGGCGTTGGGAAAACAACAACAATTGGAAAGATTGCCGCTCAGCTTAAGACTCAGGGGAAGAAAGTTGTTCTTGGAGCGGCTGATACGTTTCGTGCGGCGGCTGTGGAACAGCTTGATATTTGGGCACATAGGTCAGGCGTGGAGATAGTGAAACAGCAGATGGGCTCTGATCCCGCTGCAGTTGCTTATGATACAGTTTATTCTGCAGTTGCGCAAAATGCTGATGTTGTGTTGATTGACACGGCGGGCCGTTTGCAAAACAAGGTAAATTTGATGAATGAACTGACTAAAATTAAGAACGTCATGCGCAAGGTTGTGCCGGATGCGCCGCAGGAAGTTCTTTTAGTTCTCGACGGTTCAACTGGGCAAAACGCTTTTATTCAGGCAAGGGAATTCTCCAAGGCAACACAGATTACAGCATTGGCTGTCACTAAGTTAGACGGCACGGCAAAAGGCGGAGTTGTAATAGGAATTGCAAATGAGCTGCAGATTCCTGTGAAGTTTGTGGGAGTGGGGGAGAAGGTTGAGGATTTGCAAATCTTTGATAAAAAGGCATTTGTTGAATCAATTTTTGAATGATAATTTTAGAAGAATATGAATATATCTTATAATTGGTTGAAAGAGTATGTCAAGTTTGACTTGACTCCCGGCGAACTAGGCAAGGTTTTTAATAGTATCGGTTTGGAGGTTGAATCGCAGGAGGAAACGGAAGAAATTCCGGGAGGGCTTGCCGGTGTTATTGTGGCGGAGGTTGTGGAGTGTGTGTCGCATCCTAATTCCGATCACTTGCATATAACAAAGGTCAATATTGGAGGAGGGGAAAATCCTTTGCAGATTGTTTGCGGAGCTCCAAATGTAGCTGCAGGTCAGAAGGTTATGCTTGCAACCCTTGGAACGAGACTTGTTATGGGCGGGGAGGAAATTAAGATTAAGAAATCCAAGATCCGCGGCGTCGAGTCTTTTGGAATGTTATGTGCTGAGGATGAACTTGGAGTAGGTGCGGACCATAGCGGTATTATGATATTACCGGCTGATTCAAAGGTTGGTACACCGGCCAAAGATTATTTTCACTTAAAGTCGGATACTGTTTATAGCGTTGATATAACTCCTAACAGAATTGATGCGGCATCTCATATAGGTGTTGCGCGTGACCTTGCAGCTTATCTGAAACTCAATAACTTAGGAGGAGAGACAACTTTTCCTTCAGTTGACGCGTTCAAAGAAGGATCAGAAGAAACATGTGCAAATTGCAATTCCGCCGCAGGCACCGGTAATGTTGCACCTATAAAAGTTACTGTAAGACAAGGGGATGCTGCACCACGTTATAGCGGCGTCACACTTAAAAATGTGAAAGTTAAAGAGTCTCCGGAATGGCTTAAGAGCAAGTTGCTTTCAATTGGTTTGCGCCCAATTAATAACATTGTGGACATAACAAATTTTGTGATGATGGAGATAGGAAATCCAATGCACGCATTTGACGCCTCAAAGATTAAAGGCGGTCAGATTGTAGTGGATTTCTGCAAGCAGGGAACAAAATTTACAACATTGGACGATATAGAGAGAGAACTGTCAGACAGGGACTTAATGATTTGCAATACAGTGGAGCCTATGTGTATTGCTGGAGTTTTTGGAGGTCTCGACAGCGGCGTTAAAGATGAGACAACTACTGTCTTTTTGGAGAGCGCATACTTTAACCCTACAAGCGTAAGAAAAACTTCTAAGCGTCACGGATTAAAGACAGATGCTTCTTTCAGATATGAGAGAGGATGTGACCCTGCAATCACTCTTTATGCACTTAAGCGCGCTGCGCTATTGGTGCAGGAGCTTGCTGGCGGTGAGGTTGTCGGAAAGATAGAAGATATCGTTTCAAAACCTGTCGAGAAAAAAATTGTAGAGCTGAATTATGCAAGAATGGAGGCGCTGATAGGAAAGAAAATCGGGGCCGATACAATAAAGAAAATATTGGAGTACCAGGATATGGAATTTGTGAATTCCACCCCGGAGGGATGCACTGTTAAAGTGCCCACCTACCGAGTTGACGTATACAGGGAATGTGATGTGGTTGAGGATGTTCTGAGAATTTACGGTTATAACAACGTGGACCTTCCGGAGCACATGGTAAGCTCTGTTAATGTTGCTCCAAAACCGGATCCGGAGAGAATAAGAATGCTTGCATCAGAATATCTTTCCGCAAACGGATTTATGGAGATGATGAATAACTCTCTGACTAAGAGCGATTATTACGATTCTCTTGTGACTTATCCGCGCAAAAATTGTGTGATGATTTACAATCCACTAAGTTCAGATTTGAACTGCATGAGGCAGACTTTAATTCTTAACGGACTGGAAGTAATTGCGTATAACATTCATCGTCAGCAGACTGAACTTAAACTGTATGAACTTGGAAATGTGTACTCTTTCAATCCGGACTACGTAAAAACGGAGGAAGAAAAGAGCATGCTAAAGGCTTATATAGAGCGTCCTAAGTTTGCAATGTTCATCACCGGAGAGGGTCAGAAAGGATGGAGAAACTGCACGGTTGCCGGAGATTATTTCTCATTGAAAGGCTATATGGAGCTGTTGCTTAGTAAGTTTGGAGTAGAACTTAAAGATTTGGATTATTGCGGGGTGTCGGCGGACATCTTCTCAGACTGTCTGTCATACAAAGTCCAGGGCGGAAAAGAGATTGCTATAATGGGCACTGTATCACCCTCTTTATTACGTAAATTTGGAATCAAGCAGAAAGTATATGCGGCAGAGATTTCATGGGATGTGCTGCTTAAGAAGGTAAAGAATAACCATATGTCATTCACGGAACTACCTAAGTATCCGGAAGTTAGAAGGGATTTGGCTTTGCTGCTGGATTATGATGTTCCATTTGCGGATATTCGCAAGGCGGCTTATGCTGTTGAACGTAAGGTGCTTAAGGAGATTTCTTTGTTTGATGTTTATACTGGGGATAAGATTCCGGAGGGCAAGAAACAGTATGCTATTAATTTTGTTTTGCAGGATCCTGACAGAACTCTTACAGACCAAGCGGTTGAGGCTATCATGATGAAGTTGCTGGAGACATTTAAAAAAGAATTTAAAGCAGAACTAAGATAAATTTTTTTAATAGCAATATTGAAATAATCATGGAGAATTTGTTGAATAAATATCAATTTGAGCTGACCTTACAAGCAATTGATACAAAGCTGAATGAAGTACGCAGTAATTTGCAGCTGATGATGACCCAGGAGAACTTTGCAAAATCCCTGAGCTTCATAGACCTTACATCTCTGCACTCAACGGACACCCCGCAGAAGATAGCATCAATGGTAAAAAAAGTAAATTATTTTAATGCACACTTCCCCGAGTACCCGCTCCCTGCATCAATTTGCGTTTATCCTAATTTTGCAAAAACCATAAAAGATGTTTTAAGCGTCAGCGGAGTGGGCATTACAACAGTTGCCGGATGTTTTCCTACGTCTCAAAGTTTTCTGAACGTTAAGAAGATGGAGTGCAGGTGCGCAGTAGAAGACGGAGCCAATGAGGTTGATATAGTGTTGGCTCTCAATGCTTTTCTGGCAGAAAATTATGATGCGGCGTTTAATGAAATCAAAGAGATAAAAGAAACTGTCGGGAATAATACTTTAAAAGTTATTCTGGAGACAGGCGCTCTTGTAAGTATAGAAAATATTGCAATGGCTTCATTCCTTGCAATGGAGGCGGGAGCAGATTTTATAAAAACTTCTACCGGAAAAATGGAACCGGCTGCAACTCCTATGTCTGCGATTGTGATGTGCGAATGCATTAAAGCGTATTACAAAAAGACGGGAAGAAAAGTTGGATTTAAGGCGGCCGGCGGTGTTAAAACGCCGTCAGATGCTATCACGTATCTTGCTATTACTCAAAGTATTCTGGGAAATGAATGGACCACCTCGCAACTATTCCGTTTGGGGGCGAGCGGCCTTGCAAATAATTTACTGAGCATACTCAAAGGAGAAACAGTCAGCTACTTTTAATTCACTTAAGATGTTCTTAAATATCTGCAAATTTTATTTTGCAGAGAATTTCTGTATTGGCGTTACTCCCTGTTCTTGCTGTCTATTAGGATAGTAACGGGGCCGTCATTTACAAGTTCAACTTTCATGTCTGCTCCAAATGTACCCGTTTGTATTTCGTGACCCATGGCGGAGCTTAAAGAGACAATAAATTTTTCATAAATCGGAACGGAAATTTCCTGTTTTGCAGCGCGGATGTATGAAGGACGGTTTCCTTTTGCGGTCATTGCCATAAGGGTAAATTGACTGATTAGCAGAATATTACCTTCAATGGCAGTAATGGGGAGATTCATCACGCCGTCTGCATCATCAAAGACGCGCAGATTTATAATTTTCTTTGTGAGCCACTCAATATCTTCATCGCCGTCATCCTCCCCAATGCCTACAAGAATCATAAAGCCCTTCCCAATATCCCCTTTGACATTTCCGTCAATTGTTACTTTTGCACGTGTAACTCTCTGAATAACAACTCTCATAAAACATTCTGCTACTTTATTATCATGGCTCTATCAAGATTACCCTTTTATTTGAACCTTAAAGCCCGCATCAACAAGAGGCTTTGCAATCTCCGCCATCTCAGCAGGAGTCACTTTCTGTAAATCTTTAGCGGGTGTATCGCGGTCCAAAGTGTACATCATTATCTCTCTAGGTTTTAGCTCTTTAACAAGCTCAATCCACTTCCTGCAATGCTCGGTATTTCTGCAATCAATACTCTTGCCGTCAACCGTGCCGCGCAAAAACATAGTCTGCAAAATGAAATTGCCTTTGAACAATTTTATATTCTCGATAGTTTTATCTAGTGAATATGCGGCGTAAGGTCTGTCTATAAAATCTACATATTCTTTTATTGCAGAATCAATTTTAAGAATAGGATTGTCAATCTTCATAAGAGCTTCACGCACCTCTTTACGTCCTACCTGTGAGGCATTTGTAAGTACGGAAACTTTTGCGGAAGGATACAATTCATCACGCAACTTAAGGGTAATATCTACAATCTCAGGAAATTCTGGATTAAGAGTAGGCTCGCCGTTGCCGGAAAAAGTTATTGAATCAACCTTTGTCCCAGCCGCATCGAGTTCCCTCAAGCGTTTTTCCAAAGCTTCTCCAACTTCCTCTTTAGTAGGGAGTTTCTTGTCATTGTGATTATCTTTATTCCATCCGCACTCACAATAAATACAATCAAAGCTGCAGAATTTTCCAAATTCCGGAAGCACGTTAATGCCAAGAGAACTGCCTAATCTTCTGCTGTGAATAGGCCCAACTATTATTGTGTTGTATAATTTTGTTGACATGATATTACTTGTTGATTATAATCCAAAATTAAATCTATTCATTTCAAATCAAATCTAATTTAATCTGCTCCAATCGGGAGGAATATTGTCAGGCAAGACGTTTAGACTTGCTGTCGTCTGTAAGCTTAAAATTCTTAAAGTCGATTTTGTCTATCAGAACAATGCCCGGTTTTTTGCCAATGGTAATGCTGCCCAGCTCTTTTTCTCTACCAATGGCGGTTGCACCATTAATGCAAGCCCATCCCAAAATTTCTTCAAGCGGAATTTCAGGAAAATGCTCCTGCAGGCACTTAATCTCTTCTACCATTGAGAGCACCTTATTGCTTGACAGACTGTCAGTTCCAAGGCATATTGTAAGTTCATTCTTTCTCATTAAATCCAGAGGAGGAAGTGCCCTGTGAATGAAAATATTTGAAAGCGGGCAAATTGTAAAGAAGGGCTCAACAAGTTTTTGTCTTGCGTAATCTATTGCTTTCTGGCCTATCACAACATTGTGTACAAGGTTTATTCTTCCGCGTACCGGCTTTTTAGAAAACTTAAGCAGTCTTTCAATAAAATATTGAAGAGCAGTTGTGCCTGTAACCGGAGGTGTTGAAAGATTGCGCCCTTTATAATTCTCCTCCAATGCGCCCGTTCCTTTCATAATCATATCCTCTTCCTCTTGGCTCTCTTGTGAATGGTATGAAAGATAACCACTCTTAAGACCCTCTTGTGCAGCTATTTCCAGTAGTGCGGGACTCATGGTGTAGCAAGAGTGGGGGGTAACCGCAGCATCAAGACCCATTGCGCGAGCCTCATTTTGCAGCGCAATTCCGCTGCTTAAAACTGCCTGTGCATCTTTGGGTTCTGAACCAAACAACTCAATGAATGTTCTAAAATATACGGGTGAATTTTTCTTGAACTCAAAACTTTCATTGCAGTTGCTGATATCTGCGCATCCTGCAATTCCTTGATTATAAAAGTTTTCAAACTCGGCTTCCATTGCGGCAAGACGTCCCGGCTTCTCAACGGTTCCCCTGAGCGCGTTAATTTGAGTGATAAAACCGCTCATACCGGTGGCCTCTTTAAACACTCCTTTAAGATGAGATAACTCAATGTGACAGTGGGCATTAACAAACCCTGGACAAATCACGCCATTATAAAATTCAACCTCTCCTGCCGCCGTATTTTCCGGCTTTCTGTCCGCCGCAGCTGCAACTTCCACATTTGTTAACTGCTTTATTTCCAGTACTTCTCCATTGTCACCGACAGTTACGCACCCGTTCTTAATAGGTGCAAAACTCTTATGTGCCGTATCCGTTGTAAACAGTAAATCTGCCGCTATCTTTCTCATGATAAATCCCTATTTTTTTCCGTCCCTGCTCTCTTTTAAAGCATTGCTCCTGTCCTCTTCTTTCTGCATATCTGGCTGCCTTCCGTGGTTTATAACATCAATTCTATTAATAGTGCCATCTTTCTGAAGCTCTTTTCTGAATTTTTCCCTCTGCTTCTTGGCTTGTGCGCTCATGTGAATATCAGCAGATTGAACCTCTCCCTCGCCTGGAGCCTGTACGCCGCTTTGAATCGGACTTGTTTGTGCGCCGCCCTGAGTTCTATGCGGCAAAGCGCCAGCCATCACATAATTTTTAACTCTATTAATGCTCACATTTTTCTGCCACCATTCGCTGTTCTGCGGAACATCGGTCGCAAAAGAATCCATCATATTGCACAAATAATCTTCATCCTGGGCAACAAGCCATCGCTGAGCTCTAAGATGTGGACTAGAAGCAACATAATCTCCCCCCCTTAATCTGATAGAATCCATAACGGGATACGAGCCGTACCTGCCGCTGCCTCCGCCAAGTGTATTTAACTGAGCCTGGAGTATATCCTCCGCATTTTTAAGAATCTTGGAATATGTATCTTTATCAGCCAGATAGTACGCTAATGATTGTCTGTATTCAAGCAAAGTGCAGCCGTACTTGTCAAAAATGGGCTTATACATAAGCAGAGAATCAGACGCCGCAGAAAACTCGGGATTTTGTTTTGCAAACTGGTCCGCAAGATACATCTGTCCTACTATCTCCGCCATTTTGCTCTTGCTCAAGATTTTATCTTTTTGGCAAGAAGACAGGAACAGGGAGAATGCCGCTGTGCAAACAAGCACCGTTTGCCCTAATACCCTAAATTTTAATATGCTATTTAAAAATTTCAATATTCAAAAAATCTGCAAAACTTATCAAATCATCTCACCATGCAATAGAGCCCTTCTCATATCGGGCAAAGTTAAGTTTTTATTATTATTTTTGCCATAATGAAAATTAATCCTCCAAAATTCATCAAAAAAATGTTCCCGCAATTCATTTGGAGTTTTCCAAATGACAGGAACGAGGTTTATCTGACCTTTGACGACGGACCTCGTCCTGAGGTGACCCCCTGGGTGCTTGATCAGTTGGACAAATACGGGGCCAAAGCAACGTTTTTCTGTCTTGGAAAAAACGTGGAGCTTTTTCCCGAATTGTTTAATGAAATTTTAAAGAGAGGGCATGCCGTTGGAAATCACTCATATAGCCATGTAAAAGGGTGGGGCATGAAGACTGGCGATTATGTGCGCGATATAGATACGGCGGGAGATTTAATTCATTCAAATCTTTATCGTCCGCCTTATGCGCGCATTGGACCAAATCAGGCTCGCGTCCTTGGAGAACGCTATAATGCAATACTTTGGACAATTATCAGCAGGGATTATAATCGGCGTCTTACGGGCAAAGGATGTGCAAGAAATGTTGTAAAATATCTTGAGCCGGGCGTTATAATTGTATTTCATGATTCTGTTAAATGTGCTAAGAATCTTTGGGTTGCGTTGCCAATTGTTCTTCAGGAAATAAAAGACAGGGGCTTGCACAGCGTGAGAATTGAGCTATGACAAATTAATTATTATCCCGACAGTTTATAACTTTATAATATGAACGTACTTGTACTTGGGGGCGGCGGCCGCGAACACGCAATTGCTTGGAAAATAAAACAAAGCAGAGATTGCTCAAAATTATTTTGCATGCCTGGAAATCCGGGAACGGCGCAAATTGCAACAAATATTGCCGGCAGTCCCAATGACTTTACGGCAGTAAAAACCGCAGTGCAAGACAATAAAATTGATATTGTTGTTGTTGGTCCGGAAGAACCACTTGTTCTTGGACTGAGAGATAAATTTATGGAAGACAGTGCATTAAAGAGTGTGCTGTTTGTGGGACCTTCTGCGTCCGGGGCAAGATTGGAGGGAAGCAAGGAGTTTGCAAAAGAGTTCATGACAAGGCATCATATTCCAACGGCGGCTTTTAAAAGCTTTTGCTCTGCCGATCTTGATGAAGCGGATAAGTTTCTGGAATCTTTAAAGGCTCCGTATGTGCTTAAGGCAGATGGTCTTGCAGCGGGAAAGGGTGTGCTGATTTTGGATGATTTAAAGCAGGCAAAAAGAGAGTTGCGCAACATGGTAGGGGGAAAATTTGGAGTCGCCGGCAACACCGTTGTAATTGAACAGTTTATGAATGGGATAGAGGCATCAATTTTTATCTTGACAGATGGCAAAGATTATCTTGTGCTGCCGGAAGCTAAAGATTATAAGCGAATCGGAGATGGGGACACTGGACTTAACACAGGCGGAATGGGTGCTGTTTCTCCTGTTCCCTTTGTAACCGGAGAGTTTATGAAAAAAATAGAGGAGAGGATAATAAAGCCTACCATAAAAGGAATACAAGAAGAAAAGATTGATTATAAGGGATTTATCTTTATAGGACTTATTAACTGCGGAGGAGACCCTTATGTCATTGAATACAATGTTCGTATGGGAGACCCTGAGACCGAGGCTGTTATGACAAGAATAGATTCAGATTTGCTGCATCATCTGGTTGCCTGCGCAAAAGGAAATCTTGGGAGCGAGAAGATTGTAATCTCTCCGGAAAGAGCGCTTACAGTTGTTTGCGTATCCGCCGGTTATCCTCAGGAGTACAAAAAGGGCATCCCAATGGACGGAGATGATTTATTCTATTACAATACATTTAGCGGAGCAGTAAAAATTTTCCACTCAGGGACAAAGGAGGCAGTTGCTGACTCTGCATGCTGTCGTGCAGACTCAGCTGCAAAGCACATTGTAACAAACGGCGGCCGTGTTCTGACGATTACAGCAAATACTTCTGCGGAGGATAGTTGCACGGTTTCATCTGAACATTCCTGCAACAATACTGAACATCAAAAAGCAATCTCCGCAATAATGGCAGGGCGTGAAATTGTTTACAAAGAGATAGAGAATATTAAGTATGAAGGCAAATATTGCCGCCGGGACATTGGGGAAGACATCATAAAGTTCTGCAAAGAAAATAATTGAGATGTACACAAGGGCGCATACAGACAATTCTAACGGCAGCGTTTTCATTAAGATAGCGCTCTTGGCTGTTGTTGCCTTTCAGATAATTACATGCTTTTTAATCCCCGCGGAGTTTGAAAGGCCCGGGGAATGGGTGCCTCTTTTTTCCGGTTTCTGGGACATGGAAATAATTATGACGGCAGGGTTAAACAGCATAATTTGCGGAATTATCTCGATTGCTTTGCTGCTGCTCTCTGTGTATATGCTTAATGATAGGCTATTTTCCAATATATCAACATCTTTTACGGCACTGACGTTTGCTGCAACACTAATTTTCTGCAATCCTAGGGCAATATATTTTTCCTCAATTTATCCGGCCGCAATCTGTATGGTATGGGCGTTATATTGTATGTCAATATCTCAGAGTTTTTCTGCATTTTTTCTACTCTCCCTTGCCGCACAGTTCTATGCTCCAACCATTTGGTGCATTCCTGCAATCATGATAGTGATGCTGATAGAAAGCCCGGAACCCTTAAAATCTTTCTTGAAATCCATTGGCGGCACGCTGGTTCCGATTATTTACGTGCTGTCATTTAGATATCTGGAATTCAATGATGTAGGAGTCTTTTGCAGCCAGTATATGGAGCAAGTAATTACAATAAAATTTGCATTTTTCTCCAAGCATCTGACGGACCTGTTTATGATTCTGTGCTTGATTATTGCCTCATTGCATGCTGTCATTAAGACACTTAGCGAACAAGGACATAACAATATAGCAGAGGCAAAAGGGTTGCGGCTTGTAATCATTTCCGCAATTTTTGCCGCAATACTATACTTTCTTTTTGCCGGTTCATTCAACGGACCAATCAGCATTATTGTAGCGCCGCTTCTTGCAGTGCTGCTCTCTTACTTTTATACAAACGGACATCAGCTGCCTTCTGTACGCATAGAGATGATATTAGTGATTTGCGCCTTTGTTGTGGCTCGCCTTGGATTCTTTGTCAGTTAATTGGCTTTTATTGTAAAATAAGTTAACTTTGAACCTTACAATTTATTTGACAATGAAAAAAGTTTTAGCGGCCCTTTTGGCCATTGCATGTATCTCACTTTCAGCGTCATCTGCTGTTGCTCAAAACAGAGACGCCTTTCTTTCTGGTCATGGGTATTCCCCTCAGAAATATGTCAATAAAGTCCTAAAAAAGGATGTCGACTGGCAAAATTCTGTAGCAGGAATCATGGCTGTTGACCAAAACGGAAAAGTTGTTGCTCAGTGGAATGCAAATTTGCCTTTGCTTACTGCATCCACTATGAAGACTATTACAACTGGACTCGGACTTTTGTATCTAGGTGAAAATTACAAGTTTGAAACAAAAATTGCTTATAGCGGCTCAATCAAAAACGGAGTGCTTCACGGCAATCTTTATATTATTGGCGGCGGTGATCCGACGCTAGGCTCCTCAGACCCGGTTGCGTACAAAATCGATTCAATTTTCGGAGTTTGGACTGATGCAATTAAAGCTGCGGGAATCAGGAAGATAGAAGGCAGCATTGTTGGGGATGACAGTTTCTTTGAGAGAGAGCAGATGCCGGGAACATGGTGCTGGGATGACCTTGGAACTGACTACGGAAGCGCACCTTGCGGCCTTGCATTTGGTGAAGATGTACAGCAGGTAAAAATAATACCCGGCAAAACTGTTGGCGCACCAGCCAGAGTAGTGATGGGCTCTCCATTCACACCAGGAGTAAAAATTATTAACAATGTCACGACGGGTCCTGCAAAAAGCGGTGACAGAAGTGCATTCTATGTATCTGATATAGAGCCCGTAGGAGTATTTGAAGGAACTGTCGGGATAGACAGAGATACTGTCTCTTACGGCATTTCAAATAAGTTCTCATACCTGACTTGCGGCTACGCTTTCCATGATTACTTGGTTGCCAACGGAGTTTCCGTCCCGGCTAGCGTGATTTCCATTGAGGATGCCCGCAAAGATGACGGCGTGTTGAGCTGCTCAGATGCTGATAATCAAACAGCTGGCAGAGGTACTGATGCCGGAAATGCCGGTGTTGGTGTTGCCGGAAATGCTGGTGTTGGTGCTGGTGTTGGTGCTGCCGGAGATGGCGGTTTGACATTGATTAAAACAACGTATTCTCCTGAACTTTGGAAGATTGTAAAGGTTACAAATCATATCAGTAATAACTTTTATGCAGAGACAATTTTAAAGACCATTGGGAAAAAGATGACAGGAGTAGGAAGCTACCGTTCATCTCTTCCTTGCATTCATAAATTGTTGAATCAGTATGGAGTTGATGATAAGGGATTTACAAGCGCAGATGGTTGCGGACTGTCCAGAGAAAATTATGTTTCTACGGACTTTTTCTGCAGATACTACGGCATGATGGCAAAGCAGGATGTGTTCCAGAAATTCTTTGAAAGTCTGCCATATCCGGGAGTTGGAACATTAGATGGTGTGCTTGATGATATTGACCCGGCAGTTGCTGCAAGAGTACACGCAAAGAGCGGAAGTCTCTCAAGTGTAAAGTGTTACGCAGGCTACGTAAAAACAGCGGGCAGCACAGGCCTTATAAGATTTGCAATACTGGTAAACAATTACTCCGCGCCAACAAAGCAGATGCAGAAAGGCCTTGAGGGCTTCATGCAGTCTCTGGCCGAAACAAAATAAGCTAAGCTAAGCTAAGCTAGTTGCTGGGCTGAGGACTTACTTCAGTTACAGTTGCAAGGCTGGGACAAAAATATGCGGCAGGCTTATTGCTTGCTGGACAGGCGATGAAAGGTGATTTGTGATGAAAGATGTGATGCGATATTATGTGATGAAGTAATGAGATGTGAGGTAGTAATGTGATTTTGGATGTGATGAAGATGTGTGATGAAAGATGAAGATGTGATAATATAAGAGGACAACCTGTCGGGATACAAAATATTGAATATAAAGTATTTAAGAACACTTTTAGTTTAAATAATATTAAAAATAAAAATAAATTTTATCATGTTAACACTTTCAAAAAAAGCAATAGATATTCCTGCTTCACCAATTAGAAAGCTGGTTCCTTACGCAGATGCCGCAAAAAAAAGAGGCGTCAAAGTTTTCCACCTAAACATTGGACAGCCAGATATTGACTCTCCTAAATGTGTGATGGAGGCTATCAGAAACATCCATTTGAACAATTTGGCTTACGCTAATTCAGCGGGTGTTGAGTCATATAGAAAAGGTTTGGCCAAGTATTACAACAACCTTGGAATTGATGTGGACTTTAAGGACATTATTGTTACAACTTCCGGCAGCGAGTCTGTTAATTTTGCAATTTCACTTGTCTGCAACCCTGGAGATGAGGTAATTGTAATGGAGCCTTTCTACACAAATTACAGAGCTTTTGCAATTCAGAACGGCGTTACTCTAGTTCCGGTTCCTACAAGAATTGAGGACGGCTTTAAAGTTCCGCCTATGGAAGATGTTGAGAAATACATAACTCCAAAGACTCGTGCAATCTTGATTTGCAACCCCGGCAATCCAACCGGTACTCTTTACACTCAGGACGCATTAGAGAAACTTGCAGGCATCGTAAAGAAACATGACCTGTATCTGCTTTCAGATGAGGTATATAGAGAGTTCTGCTATTCAGACACTCCTCACTTCTCCTGCATGCAGCTTAAGGGCATTGAACAGAATACCCTTCTATTGGATTCTGTTTCAAAGAGATACAGCATGTGCGGCGCACGTATCGGATGCATTGTATCAAAGAACAAAGATATCATGGCAGCTTTGTTGAAATTTGCACAGAGCCGCTTGTGCTCTCCTGTTGTTGAGCAGATTGCGGCCGAGGCAGCACTTGATACACCAAAAGAGTACTTTGCGGCAGTAAAGGCAGAATATATCCACAGACGTGATGTCATGATAGACATGCTTAACAAGATTCCTGGAGTATTCACTCCAAAACCAATGGGAGCATTCTATACAGTAGCATCACTTCCTGTTGACGACGCAGAGAAATTTGCAAAGTGGATGCTAGAAGAATTCAACTACAACGGAGAAACCACAATGGTGGCTCCTGCAGCAGGATTCTACGCAACACCAAACACCGGCGTCAACCAAGTACGTCTTGCTTATGTCCTTAAAGTAGAGGATATTCAGCACGCCATCAAATGCCTGGAGGAAGGCTTAAAGGCTTATCCGGGAAGAACAAAATAGGTGCGTTAGCACGCCATTAAAAAAATCCGCAGCAATATTGCTGCGGATTTTTTTTGCTGCCGTGGTGCTGTGGTGCTGCTGTCGTGCTTTTATGCCGTCGTGCTGTTATGCTGTGGTGCCAAACTATGCTATATAATTGCGTTTGCGGCCCTGAATGCTTTGCAACAAATGCAACTTGTCATTCACAAATCTGTCGCGATTATGAAAATGGTCCTTAATGTACTTCAGATGGCACTTTTCAGACCTGCGTTAGACCTGTGTTAGACCTGCTTAGAAAGGCTAAAAGGTAACTGCTAGGTTATCAGCTTGTTGCGGAGACTAAAGTTTTTCTCGTGTACTTTAATGTGCGTAATTTACTGGTAAACAGCTGTTTGCGTTTTTGCCTTTCTGTGCGTTCTGGAGGGGGGTGCGGAAACATTCCTCTTGCGTGTTATGTAAGGGTCGCAGAAACATGCCTCTTGTGTGTTCTGGAAGTGGGTGCGTAAAAAAAAAGCACATCATAAAACTGTCGCGAAATATAATTTTATAAATTTGTGTATCCGTCGCCAGGACTGAGAGGAAGAAAATGATTTAAACTGTTAGATATGAAGAAGTTAGAAGATGGTGAGAAGCTAGAGCAATCGGAGAAAACGGAACTGCTTGAGGAACTGGATTATAGTAAATTTTTTGGTCATTATTCTAAATCACGACGGCCCGATGATCACGGAGTTTTTAGTGTGATGATGCGCGGTGTGGGAGGGCAGGCTCTATTTTGTGAAAAGTCGGATTATATTTCTTTCTTAAAAATCCTCAATAAACTATTGCATCGGTATAATGCTGTGCTTTACGGGTTTATACTGATGACAAATCATGTTCATTTCCTTTTGAGGACCTTTGGCGGTGTTGCTGCCGGGGTTGGAATTGGTGCGGCAGGAGTTAGAGTTGGTTGCGGTCCTGTTGCTTCCGGGGTTGCTGCGGCAGGAGTTAGAGTTGGTGTTGCTGCTGCCGGAGTTGCTGTTGCCGGAGTTGGTTGCGGTCATGCCAGAGCTTTTGTTAGCGTTACTGCTGCGGAAGAGGATGTTAGGAAAATGTTTGCAAATTTGGTTACAGGATACACTGGCTATTATTCCAGAAAATATCGCACTAAGGGACGCCTAATATCTTATCCTCCAGAGTTTTCTGAAAAATGGCGTTTGGATTGGCAATTGACAGAAATTATGTATTTTATTAATAATCCGGTGCTTGCAGGGTTATCCAAAAGTCCCAGAGGATATCCTTGGAGTTCTTATTCATTTTACAAGGAGTTACAATCCCCGCTTGCAAAGTATATAGACGTTGATGCAAGCTTGATAAAAGATAACTTCCACTCTATTAGAGATTTCTATTTGACTATCCGCAGCAAAAAAGCTTTTGAAAGGAGAATGAGCAAATATAAATAATATTTCAGAGCACCCGCCTTGAAAAGAAACCACCCAGAAACCACCCAGAAACCACCCAGAAACCACCCAGAAACCACCCAGAAACCACCCAGAAACACCCCAGAGACCACCTAGA